>Ga0247787_1000001_pt1 | contig 868483 bp, 830 predicted proteins | sample UWRJS126311R4_FD_179923 | JGI IMG/M metagenome (GOLD analysis project Ga0247787, IMG submission 179923) | Soil microbial communities from Arlington Agricultural Research Station in Wisconsin, United States - UWRJ-S126-311R-4 | ecosystem: Environmental > Terrestrial > Soil > Agricultural land...
CTGCGATACCGGTTAGCAATTGTGAGAGGTAGGCCGTGACCGTCCCGGCGAACTGGCCGACGGCCGTGTCGCCGCCAGCGAGCGCTACCGAACCGCAAGCCATAAGCAGCGGCGACAACGGTGCAGCTAAAATGTTGGCCGCGATTCCGTAAAGCGGCACAACGCCAAAAGTCGAGATGACAACGGGCAACGTTGCCAGACTCGCCGCGATACTGGTGGTCGCAGCATCGCGCATGCCGATCGGGTTTGGGAAGTGTTCTGCCAGTTTTTGTAGCTGAGGACCGATAGCGAGCAGACCAAACGTAGCCGCAACTGATAACTGGAACCCGACATCAAAACGCAGCACGTACGGATCCCATATAATGAGCAACGTTGCAGCCACGAGCAAAATCCGCCGCGCTGAGGTGGCCCGACCCGTACTCAAAACGATCGATGCGATCCCGCCCATGATCCCCGCTCGCACAACCGGCGGACCCGCGCCGCATAACAAAACATACAGTGCGACAATGAGGATCGTTATCACAACACGAGCGCGCTTGTTAAATAGGTTTGCGGCAACCCGGCCAACCACCAAGGCCACGATCGTCACGTTGAACCCACTTACGGCCAACATGTGCGACAAACCTGCTGCGCTCATCGAGTCCGTCAATGCTTTTGGCATGTCAGTTCGCAAACCAAACAAAATTCCAGCGGTGAGCGCACTGGCCGGATACGGGACCGCCGCATCAATCCTAGCGACCGCCCATGTTTGTACTCCCGTCACCGTCTCAGGCTGAACCGGCGCCGCGTTCTGCCCGGCAACGGCCACCCGCGCAATTGCCAGCAATATCCCAGCGCCAAAGAGTAAGGCCGAGCGACTTTGTACAAAAAGACTTCCGAGCCCAAGCCCACAGGTCAGTACAAAAAGGAATCGGTTCTCCCCTGTTACAACAAAAATGCCCAGACAGAACCCGAGCAAGGCGAATGTTGGAGGCGAGCGGTTCATCCTGCTGATATAGCCCAAAGACCTTATCAAAAGCTTAAATACGTCATGCTTGACATGTGGCCTTTTTTCTGCTACCTTGCTTGGTCCCACTAGGGACATGTGCACCTTTCAGCGTCGTAGAGACGTGTGTGTATGGCATCGCTGCAAGCGACTAAGCCGGTAGGAGTAACTAAGTACCTATCACTGGTAACACTTGGATGAACAATTTCCAGAGTTGTTCAAACAGCTGTACGCCATGCGGGGACAGTTCTGCCCAGCCCGGAGTCACAGGAGCTTTTTGCTCATCGCACGGTTCCCAACCCTCGATCAATACGATGCACCACAAAAACTCGGGCTACCAAGAAAGGAAAGCCAATGCCCGGAAAGTTCCAACGCGCGCGCCAGTGAGTGGCGCACGCAACGTGCGAACTGCTCCGTAAGCACGCCGCCTAATCATGGCCGTACTTACCAGTAGTATCGCGCAGGGTCAGAACCAAGTTCTGACCCTTTTCATTTCTTCTTACTTTTTTCTAGAAGCAGAATTGAAAAGAGCGCCCGGGAGCGGACACTCTTTTCGACACTTCTCTGTTTTGTTTTTGATCCCTATTTCTTCATCTTTTTACGGATGAAGGCTGGGATATCGAGTTCATTCTCCGAGGCTTGCTTATCCTCCACGGGAGCACTCGGCATGCTGCTGACATGGGCCATCTCGCGAGTCTTAAACGGCATTCCAAAAATCGGTGCGGCAGGTCGGGCGGGAGCAGCTGGCTTGGCCTCGGCACGACGTGCGCTGGCTGGAACCATAAATCCGCGGCTGATCGAGACTGGACGGTTGCCGCCTTCAAAACCCGTGGCGATGACGGTGACCTTCATCTCATCACCCATGTCTGGGTCGATCACCGCACCAAAGATAACTTTCGCGTTGGGGTCGACCGACTCGGTGATAATCTTTGCTGCCTCGTCGATTTCAACCATTCCGAGATCTTCGCCAGCCGTGACGTTAAAGAGGATTCCCTTGGCTCCGTTGATCGAGAGCTCAAGCAGTGGCGAGTCTACGGCCTGTTTGGCCGCCTGTGAGGCACGCTCTTCGCCCGTTGCGCGTCCCATACCCATAAGGGCTGAACCAGCGTCACGCATGATTGCCCGTACGTCAGCAAAGTCGACGTTGACCAAACCCGGGACCGTAATCAGATCCGAGATGGACTGAACACCCTGGAACAACACCTCGTCCACGATGGAGAAGGCCTCAAGCAGTGTCGTTTTTTTGTCGATTACCTGGAAGATGCGGTCGTTTGGAATCACGATCATCGTGTCGACTTTTTCTTGGAGTTCTTCCAAGCCAGACTGAGCGATCGCTTTGCGCTGCGCACCTTCAAAATCAAACGGTTTGGTCACGACCGCAACCGCGAGGGCGCCGGCATCTTTTGCAGCTTGCGCGACGACCGGGGCTGCTCCCGTGCCCGTACCGCCACCAAGTCCACAGCTTACAAAAACCATGTCTGCGCCTTTGACGACTTCTTGGATTTCTTCGATCGATTCTTCTGCGGCGGCTTTTCCGACCGAGGGGTCCATACCCGCACCAAGACCACGCGTTAGCGTCTTACCGATGTGGATCTTTGTAGAGGCATCGTTATGATGAAGCGCTTGCGCATCGGTGTTCACCGCAATAAATTCCACACCTTTAATGTGGTTTTGGATCATGCGCTGGAGTGCAGCGTTACCGGAGCCGCCAACACCAACAACTTTGATTTTGGCAAACGTCTCGATTTCGGGCTTAATTTCCATGGACTAAATCCTTGCGTTAATAAGTAAATGCAGGAAGTACTCACGATGCTAGAACAAATAGTGTTCAACACAAGGTGTCCACTGAAACAAGATAATGTTCAATGATTTGGCCTGCGGAGCCTCTTAAGACCATCACTGCAGGCTGAACACTAAAACGGGTACAGCTTATCCACTGAACCGGTCTTTAGTTCACTATATCCAAATAAAAAAAGCGGAGCATGCCGTTAGCACACTCCGCTCTGAAATCATCGTACCGTCACTACCTGGACAAAGATCACGTCGATCGATCTTGCTGGTTTGAATCGATACACGAGTTGCAAGGCCCCATCGGGCTGCTCACGTTCTTGCACGCGATGCACCTTAACGGAGGCGCTCTTGGGATGGAACTTTCCGCCAACCCAGACCAACACCGAGCCCTCCTCCGGTCGATACGAATCATCAAACGAGAGTCGATACCGATGCCTGCCGTTGCGCGCCACCCACTCCGTGCACCCGAGTTTGAGGTTGTGCTCGAGCGAGAACTGCAAGTGACGTAGCCGACCGCGCTCCAACTCTTCCTCGATCCGTTGCTTGAGAACCGCTCGGTTCCTGACAAGAGACTGCTCTCGCAAGGCACTGGCGCGCTGATTCCAGTCGACCATCACGTCGACTGGCAGAACCAACTCAGCAGTGTGATACAGCTCTGACGTGCTGCTTCTAAAACCGGAGAGTTCATCCGGCTTGGTGAGCGGATAAAAGTCGGCATGCGCAGTTGCGTTGCTGATTGTCGTCTCGATCCGGGCTCCCTCGGCGTACCAATAGAGCCCAACGGTCGTTGCGTCGATCACGTGCACCTGCAGATCCGCGTCCTCGAGCCGGATCGGTCCGGCAAGTAACGCGATGAGCCGCTGTCGACGTGCCGTCTCCTGTCTCACCGCCTCCATCTCAGCTTGTTGGCGAGCTAGCAGTTGGGCCGCTTGCTGCAACTGCTCGGCCTGGCTAAACCAAGTCTCCGCCAACTCCTGTGATAATTCGACCGTCGCGTGTTGCCGTTTGGGATCAAAGGTCAGGACCGTCCCTGAGCGCAATCGCTTGGGTATCGTCAGCTGCAGATGCTCCACCGACATGCTCCCCAGTAGCACACCAGGCGGACAGACGACATCGATCTTAAACCGCGACAGCGAGAGTGACAGGACGCCATAGCGGAGTTCAACCGCACCAAACTCGCTCGAGGGAATCCCTTTGACCAACCGCGCGGCGATCCGCTGCCAGTTGAGAGTGCAGTCTTTTTCTGCCACGTGCAGCTGAGCACGAATCTCTGGTAGTTGGTTCAACGTGATCTGGGCCGGCAAGTTGAGATACGCGCCATACCACTTGTAGAGCGCCCACTCCTCACCCACCAGCACCTCATCGATCGCAAAGGGGCGATATGACTTAAAGTACTCGACCAGGGCCAAGCCGTGTTCGATCGAGGGTACGTACCCGCCCGGCTTACGCAACCACATCAGCGCGGTGCGGACCGGAGCCGGCAGCGACTGTTGGTCCTGCTCCTCCAACCACCAGCGCAGCGTCGACGCAGTCTTATGGCCAAGCTGTCGGAGCTCGTTGTGCATCCAGTCGAGCATGCGGCGCTTATGTGCCTTGAGCCGATCATCGAGCGCCTCAATCCGACCGGTCTGGTTGAACACATTGAGCTTTTGCGCACAATCCTGTCCAACCACCTGACGAACATCCGGCAGATCAATTCGAGCGATCGTAGCACTGCGCTTGAGGCGGGACTTGCCGCACAGCTGGCACACACCAGACGGCGACGTCTTGTTGAACTGCGTAACCTCCCATAGTCCCTGCACCTGGGTCAACGTCGGCATTGGGTGCCCAGCACGCGCTGAGAGTCCCAAGAGGCCTTCTTCAAACGAGATGTGCTTAGTACCTCGCTTTTTCTTGTCCACTCATAACCTCCTACAGGCCCAACCTATCTGTCGTAGCTAACCGCAAATTGGTAAGGTGCGCCGCGAGCCTAATTGGCGCGGACGCTTGGTTCTAGCCTTTTTTTGGCCGTATGTCAATCCTACGGCAGCAGAGACTTGAACCAGCCTTTTAGCTTCTCGACACCGCTACCGACCGCTCCAAAGCGCTGCGCAGGTGCCCGGCCGCGTGCATTGAGGTCCGCCGCCCACAAAACGAGCCCGACAGCCGTGGCGTAGGCCGGGTCGTCGATCTTATCGACCGCAAAGGGCAACTCTTTAGGAAACCCAACTTGCACCGGCAGCTTGAGCGTTTTTTTAGCAATGTCGATTACGCCGGGCATTTTTGCTGCCGCTCCGGTTAACACGACTCCGGCGGGCAATTTGGCGCTCCGTCGTAACCGCTTAAACTCCCGATCGACCATCTCGAAAATCTCGGACAAGCGCGCTTCGATAATCTCGGAGACGTGTTTTTTGGCCACGGTCTCGCTCTCGGATGTATCGATCTTGGACAAATCGATTTCTTCCCCTTGGCTAACCTCAGCCGGGTTCGCAAACCCGTACTCGACCTTGACCTTCTCGGCTACATCGACCGATGTACGCAACCCGATGGCGATGTCGTTAGTAATATGTCCCCCACCAACCGGCAGAACCGACGTATGCAAGAGTTCTCCCTCCTCAAAGACCGCCAAACCCGTTGTTGCGCCACCGATATCAACCACGGCAACCCCAAGCTCTTTTTGGCGCTTGGTCAGCACGGCCTGAGCAGCAGCAAGCGGTGCCAGCACGAGGTCCTCAATATCAACGCCCGCTCTAAAAATCGCCTTGGTGGTATTTTTGATCAGGTTAGAAGCCGCGTACATGATCAAAGCCTCAACCTCGAGCCGCACGCCGGTCATACCAACGGGGTCCTTAACACCCTTTTGATCGTCCACATTAAAAGCGCGCGGGATAATGTGCAGAATCTCTTGGTTTGGCGGCATCGACACAGCCTGAGCCGCTTCGATCGCGCGTGTCACATCGTCCTCGGTAATCTCACCGTCCGCTTTGGCGACCGCAATGACACCCTTAGATGTCTGCGAGGTAATCTGGTCGGCAGACACGCTCACAAACGCCGACTCGACCGCAGAGCCAACCATGCGTTCGGCTTTTTCGAGAGCACCAGAGATCGAAGAGACCGCCTCCTCTAAATCAACAACGACACCTTTGCGGATTCCACCGGCCGGGTGTTCACCCAGACCAACGATGGACGGCAATTGCCGCTCAGGGTCCATTTTTCCGATGACAACTCTAACACTGGACGAACCAATATCGAGTCCTACAAGCAGATCGTCTTTAGGCATGGGAAACTAATTAGTGCCTTATAGTATACCAAAAATCTCGGCAAGCCGGGGTCCAAACAGCCAGAACCCGACCGCTACTGCAGCAATGCTCGCCATTAGTACCGCCGCTGCACTGACGTCCTTGGCAACCTTAATCTCCGAGTGAAACCGAGGTGTGTTCGCATCTGCCAAGCGCTCAAACCCGGTGTTGACCAGCTCGAGTCCCAGAATCAGTCCGATCATCAAGATCAGGATCAGCCACTCTAGTTGTGTAATGCCAAGTGCAACCCCAAGGAGGACGGCGAGCGTCCCCAGCGTGACTTCGATCTGGAAGTTCAGCTCGTGCTTAATCGCATAGCTGAGGCCCTGAAGGGCGGCTTTGAGACTATTAATGTGGTAGCGCGGTTTGACCATGGGAGTGAGTGTGCGCTGGCTCGGCCAGCACGAGTCCTACTTAGGATACACGAGCTCGCGCACGATTAAACCCCTGCCCTGGGCAGCTTTGGAGAGGGTCGGGATGCGAGCGATTACGGCATCTTCTGCCTGCTGCATTTTGCGTTGGCCGGTAGAACCCTTTTCGTGGTCAAAGCTGATCACGTGGAGTAGCCCGTGTAGAAAAAGCAGCGCGATCTCGGTGTTGGTTGAATGCTTGTGGGCGCGCGCCCCTTTGGCCGCCTGTGCGGGAGAGATCAAGACCTCGCCGAGCAATAACGGTCGTCCGGCGCCAATTTTGTTGGGCGCGCGCACAAACGAGAAGGACAGCACGTTGGTCGTCCCTTTTTTGCCTCGGTAGAGTTTATTGAGATTGGCCATGGCAGCATCGCCGATAAAGGCCAAGCTCGTCTCAGTCGGCCGTTTAGCGAGCGCTCCGCCAAATTGCTTGAGCGTCTCTAGCAAAATCTGCTCAAGCATCGCAACCGGCGGCCGAACACCTCTCGGTGCAGCAGTACCCACTCGATTGTTGATCTTGAGTTCGTGCTTTGCCACCGCTAGGCACCGAGCAACTTACGCACCAGCGCGTTGACCTCTTTGAGGTCGGCCTTGCCTTTGAGCTCTTTGGACACGACCCCCATCACCTTACCCATGTCTTTGGAGGTTTTTGCACCCGTTTTTTCGATAGCCGCCTTAACCGCCTTTTCCACATCGGCAGAACCCATTTGCTCGGGCAAATATCCCGATAACAGCGCGATCTCCGCTTCTTCTTGTTTGGCGCGGTCCTCTGCCCCGCCTTTTCGAAACTCCGCAGCAGCATCCTTACGAGACTTTACTTCTTTACCAAGCACACTGATTACGTCGGCGTCCGTCAGTTCTGCCTTGCGTTGCGCGATCTTAAAGTTAGTCAACGCAGCCTTAACCATGCTAAGCGTCTGTCGCTTAGTCGTGTCGCCGGCCTTGAGCGCGGACTTGATCTCGTCGTCGATGCGTTTGATGAGTGGTGCTTGTGTCATGCGTCAATCGTGCACCAGGATGAACCGCGCGTCCACTCGCCTAGCGAGGTCCGCGACCACGTCCACCGCGACGCTCGTTGCCCATGGGCAGCTTGCCGAGCTTGCGGTCCAGGTCTTTTTGAGCCTTGATTTCGGCGGAGCGGATGGCTGATTTGCGCTGCAAGTTGCGGCTCTTTTTGCGCTTAAAAAAGCGGCTCTCGCGGGCCTCAAAAATCTTGCCAGATTGCAGAACGCGCTTGTTAAAGCGTCGGATCATGCTTTCGAGCGATTCGCGTTCTTTTCGTTTAACGTCGACCATAGTTTGTGGGCGCTATCGTACGGATGAACCGCTTTTTAGTCAAGGTTCAGCCTACTTGACCGGCTGAACCGGCGGCCGTAGCGTAGCGGCCATCGTTACGGAGGAGTCCAATGTTTGGCCTACGACCGTTCTTTCTCTGTGCCACACTCGATACGTACGTGCACGGCGCGAAGTTCGAGGGGCGCGTCAGCAACCTCTTTTTCCTCATCAGTGGGATCGTGCTTCTGCTGGCCCTGATGATGCTGAAGGACGGCGGGTTCTCGTTCCGCACGTTTCGCATCCTCGAGGGCGAGCGTGACAAGAGTTACTTGGAAAAATCCGTCAGGTACTTCCTCGTTGCGGTTGGCTTTGCCATCGGCGGTGTGATTGCATACTTCTACGGTGACTGAAACACGTTCGGTCCGCCGGTGCGCAGCACCGGCGATCTTTTTATGACTAAAAGTAAGCCGAGACGACTCCGTCGTCTCGGCTTTAAACGCTGTACAGATCATCTTGCATAGCCTGCTTGCGTCTTTCGTACGCGCGCTGGCGCCGGCCGTTCTCCGCTCGTACTTCTTCTAGTTCTGCCTGCACAAAGTCGGCGATGAGTTTCTTGTTCCAGTCGTAGACCTGCTCGGTCACTTCGTAGAAACCCTCTGCTGCACCCTCGCACTCTGGACAAGACATCTGCGCCCGTACAAGAGTAGCGATGGGCACATTGGGGCTAGCCGTCCGGCGAAAAGCATCTTTCGTATCCATATGCCCGCACTCGCGGCACATGTACAGACGGAGCTTTCTCGTAATTCCGTCCTTGCACTTTGGACAATCGCCCTTGCACAGTTCGGCCTCTGGGCCAAACCAACCACACTCCAAGCACATCTGCAGTGACATGGATCACTCCTTGGTTGAACTAGGCCCGTTTTCCCGAGATTAGATGAAAATGTACGTGTCCGACTTCTTGGCCGCCACCTTTGCCGACTCGGACGAACAACTGCCATCCACTCTTGTCGATGCCGTGCTTTTTGGCAAGGTCGGATGCGACACGGATGATACGACCGTAGGTTGGTTCATCCTGCTTGGTAAGACCGTTGATGTCTGGATAGTGCCGCTTGGGCACGATCAAAATGTGGGTCGGCGCGATGGGATGCAGATCTGGAAAAGCCGCTACGAGATCGTCCTCAAACTCAAAGTTGGTCTTGTCGTGGAGTTCACCCGTGGCGATCTTGCAAAAGATGCAATCCCGCATTTACGCGAGACGCTTTTTGATCTCGGCGATCAAGCGTGAGAGGGGCACGATCTCCTGCACACCGTTTACCATGTCACGCACGATAATGGTCTCATCGAGGGTCTCTTTTTGACCGAGGATCAACGTGATCGGCACACCCAATTTAGTGGCTTGCTCGATTTGCGAAGTAATTGCGTTTTTACCAAAGCCTTCGATCACGCGAATGCCGGCGTCTCGCAGCATGTCAAAGACCTTGAGGGCCTTCTTTTTTGCCATGGCTGAGAGTTGCGCTAGATAGACATCGCCCTTGCGAGGGTTGGCAATCTTGATGGCCTGCTCTTGCAGTGCCAACACGATCTGGTCAACAAATCCTGTCGCTCCGACGGCTGGGGTTGGGCGACCACCCATTTTTTCGATCAAGTCATCGTAGCGGCCACCTTCAAACAACACGCGCGGCCGGTCACTTTTCTCGGGTGCCACGCTAAAGACGGTGCGCATGTAGTACTCGACTTCTGGGACGAGGCTCGGCATCAAGCTGTACGGAATTTCCTGATCGTCCAAAAACTCGAGCGTCTCGGTAAAGTGTTTGTGACAGATCTCACAGAGGTGATCGATGATCTGCGGCGCATCTTTTGCCATACGGGCACATTTTTCTTCCTTGCAGGCCAAGAGCAACATTGGATTGGTCGTACGTCGTTTGCGGCACTTTTTGCAGAGCGCGTTGTGACGAGACTCATAAAATTCCTTGAGCTGCTGCTTGTACTCCGGCTGACAGTCCAGACAACCAACCGTATTGACGCTGATCACAATATTGGCCAAACCCAAGCGTTTGATCACGGTGTGCACCATTTTAATAATTTGGGCGTCTAGCACCGGATTTTTTTCGCCTACTAGCTCAAAGCTGAACGTCTGCCACTCTCGGAGTGCACCTTGCGCGAGCGGTACCACTCTAAACACAGGGCCTGCCGTCCACAATCGAACCGGTCGGTCCTGACCCGAGAACTTATCTTGAGCAAAAGCACGTGCTAACCCCGGACGATGATCCGGTCGCAGCGCGATAGGGTCACCGCTTTTGCCGGTCACACGGAACAACTGCTCTTCTATAATGTCGGTGTTTTCTCCGAGCGCACGGGAGAGCGCTGCGACCTTCTCTAAGGTCGGCGTGCGTAAGCGCTTGAGTTCGTGCGTCATGGCAATACTCTCCGCCTGGAACCGAATCCAATCCACAAACAGCATCCGATCCGGGGTCGAGTCGACCGTTCCCGGGACAAGCCCCTCGGGCGGATGGTGCTTAAAGCGGCGACGCTCCGTCTGTTGTTCTGCCAATGCTGGAGGATCTTGCGGACCGCGAGCTGGAGCTGGATTTGGAGTAAGTTGTTGCTGTTCTGCCATGTGAGTAAACGTACCTATTTAGTGCGGGTTAGATGCCGGGTGAGCTACTTAGACTCGGGGTAGAGCGGTTTATCGATAGTCTCTGCCCGATCGAAGGGAAAAGCTCTAAACCAGGCTCGGCCGATAATATCCGAACGTTGGATCGGTCCCCAGGAGCGAGAGTCGCTAGAGGCGTCACGGTTATCCCCAAGAACATAATACTCATCGTCGCCTAGCACAACCTCGGTATTGGCCCCGAGCGTTGAGAGTGGGGTCCGCACCAGATAGGTGCTCTCATCCAGCGTCAGGCTTTTCCCATTGGAAACGACGATTTTCCCTTCGCTAATCTTAACGGTTTCGCCAGGCAATCCGATGATGCGCTTAATAAAGAATTGGGTACGATCTTTGGGGAACCTAAAGATGATTACTTCGCCCCGCTCCGGCTCACGCAGACGGTACGAGATCTCGTCGACTATTAGATAATCGTCATTGAGGAAAGTGGGGTCCATACTCTCGCCCTTGACCTGGAACGGCTGGAATAAAAAGACGCGAATCGGGATGATGATGAGCAGCGCGACCAGGACCACCTTGGCAACTTCGAATGCAAAACGACCTGCGGAGCCAAAAAAACGACCAGCGGGTCCAAGCGGACCACGTTTTGCTTGACGAGCGTTTGACGTGCCGTCCGAATAAGCCGGCGGTACGATATATTCTCCTGTAGGTTGCGGCATGCCTGTGGGCCTATACTAACAGAGCACACTATGTGTGAGAAGTTGTGATGTGACTGTGGTTGACTAATGGGCACAAAATCCGTACAGTACTGATCACGAATGACGAGCTATCCAAGCCTTAACGCCCTCCGCAAGAAGGACGCGCAATCGGTTGTGGCGCAGGCGACTCAAGCACCGAGCAAGACCATGGCTAATAACCCCATGGTCGTAAAAAAGCTAAAGCGTGCCCGCGGTAAGCGTACGGCCCTAAAAGTAGGTTTTGTTGTTCTCGCGCTAACGCTAATCTCGAGCACGGTTTTTGCCGCGCGGATGTTAACCGTGGGAAGTGGGTTTGGCGGTAGCCAAAGCGATGGGTTTTTTGCAAGCCTACGCGCCCTTTTTGGAGATAGTCAGCCACTGAGCGGTGAGTCTGATGATCGAGTCAACATATTACTCCTTGGGATTGGCGGCGAGGGCCACGATGGACCCAATTTGAGCGACACGATTATGATCGCCTCGATCAAGCCAAGCACTAACGAGGCAGCGCTGCTGTCTATTCCACGCGACTTGTATATCCAAATCGATGGCTATGGGCAAAACAAGATTAACTCAGCCTTTGCGTTTGGTGAGGAGTACGGCTATCCAGGTGGCGGTGCCCAGCTAGCGACCGAGACGGTGGAAGCAGTAACGGGACTAGAGATCCCGTATTATGTCGTCGCCGACTTTAAAGGGTTCGAAAAAATCGTGGATGATTTAGGCGGGCTTGATGTAACCATCCCCTACTCTTTTTATGATGAAATGCACGCGATCCAATACGACAAGGGCGAAACGCATTTTACCGGCAGCAAGGCCCTCTACTTTACTCGGGCACGCTATGTTGCAGGCGAATACGGTGGAGATTTTCACCGCGCCGAGCGCACACAGGTAATTCTAAAAGCGTTACAGCAAAAGGCATTGTCACTTAACCCGGTCGCTGATCTGGGTACCATTACAAATATTTTGCAGAGTCTCGGCGACCACGTACGCACCAACATGCAGCCGTCAGAACTACGTCGTGCCTACGAACTAGTGCATGAGCTCTCGTTTGATAACGTACATAATAAAGTAATCGATGACGCAGAGACCGCGCTCGTGTATGGCGACTCGGTCAACATCGGCGGACTCAACGTCTCGGTTCTGTTGCCATCCGATGCAAGTTTTGAGGAGATCCAAGCCTATGCAGCAGCGGTGTTTGAGGCAGAACCACCCAAGCCCGAGGACGCTACGTTAGAGGTTCACAATGGGACGGAAACTCCTGGCATAGCGACTTCTTTTGGCGACACCGTCGCGGTCGATATCGAAATCATCGGGACCGACAATGCCAACAAGTCCGATTACGAGGATACGTTTATCGTCGACAACTCCGATGGTGCGGTACCAAACGCCCTTGCTGCGCTCCAAGCTAAGCTCGCGACGTTAGGCATCACCGCACGAGTCGTTACCCCGACCAGATACGTCAACGAGTCGAGCGCTGATCTCGTTTTGGTTCTCGGTCAAGACTACGCAGACGCGATCAGTGAGTAAGGGGCGGCGCACGCCGTCTGCTTGCAATTTAGGCTAAAATCGTGCAGAATGGCTTGCTATGTCCGCTCTCGCTAAAAAAGTAATTCTCGTTGGTCTGGGCAACCCAGGCAAAAAATACGAGTTCACCCGGCACAATCTGGGTTTTAGAGTTGTGGACCGAATCCGCACAGAATTGGCCATGCCCGAGTGGCAACTGCAAAAGGCCCTGGCAACCGAGATTAGTGAGGCTCGTATTGGTGGCGTTCAGCTGGTGCTCGCGCGACCGCAGACCTACATGAACGAATCCGGCAAGGCCATCAAACTCGTACTCAAACAGTTTGGCGCAAAAGTCACCAACCTGTACGTCGTGCATGACGATAAAGACCTCGAGCTTGGAGTGCTCAAGAGCAAGGCCGGCAGCTCAAGCGCAGGTCACCGTGGGGTCGACTCGCTCATTACTGAGCTTGGCACAAAAAACTTTAAGCGCTTCCGCATGGGTATTTGGGCCGACTCGGCAGAACCGATCGACACCGACAAGTTTGTGATTGCGAAGTTTTTACCTGAGGAAGAGCCAGCCATCCGCAATTTCATCGACAAAACGACCGAGACCATCATCAGCGATCTCGGGATCAAGCGGTAAGCTTTTGGCACAGTCAGTAATAAAAAGAGGTGCGCCAGCTTATGCCAGCGCACCGTCTTTGCGACCTACGGATCCGCTCATCCGACTTTGATGCACATGGGGCACGGGATTTCTTTTGACGCATAGGTACCGATGTCGGATCGCTCACCGTTCGGGTTGTGCCAGTAGGTGGCGTGGCCTACCGAAAGAATCCTTCCTGTACCCCCGCAACCAGAACAGACTTCGCCGCTACCTTTGCAGATAGGGCAGGGCGTCATCTCGCTACGAGGCGTGGTGCGTTGATCGAGAAGTTGGATGAGTGGGATATCTCCCGTGCCAGCATCCATGCTGAATGGAAGACGCCCAGCGCCCTTGCAGTTAGGACATACTTTTTTGTTCATCGCATCCTCCCCAAAGTCCCACCGTTGAGTTTCGTATAACCAGCGGTTATACGCACTTAGCTAGTTGGAGGTAAAGGAGGAAACCCGCCAACCGGACTCAACAGCAGGACACTGGGGAAGATCTCGCTTTTAAACGTACTCCTTAAAGTGTGCCTTACGCGTGACACTGTAGTCAGCTCAGATCGACGTAGTAAAAACCGCATCGATTAGAGGAGCACACCAACGTAGCAAAAAAGTTCGTCCAAGTCAATGGGCCCCGTAATCGCGGCTTGGCGTTTTTTATTTTTGCTTAACTAAGTCGACTCGACATCCTTTTGGCTGAACCGTGCGGCGACTTTTTGGCTTTTTAGAGCCAAATAGACTCTTGACTTTGGGGGCAAATAGTGCTACCTTTGTTTGCTCAGTTATTGGAGGCTCTTTTAAAACCTTCTTCTTCACCAACCTCTCCGATCCACTCGTCCCACTCACTGCGGGTTGAACCCGCGGAAAGGAACGTCCCATGTGTTGGAACGACACTCCGGTCGAGGACAAGCAGGACTCCCCCATGTGGAAGTCCATCCTCCGCACGATCATCGGGCTCATCCTGGCCTTCTCGTTCTTCGTGGCCCTCGGCTACGCTGACGAGCGCGACAAGCGCTACGGCGAGACCCCCAAGTCGCGCAAGACCAGGGTCAAGCCGGTCGAGTCCAAGAAGGATGACCGGAACATCCACGAGAAGTTCGTCGACGGGCTCGAGCGTCGCAGCAATGCGCACGCCGAGGTCCTGGGCGCGCTCTTCCCGAGCGAGCCCAAGTGCCACATCAGCATGGACGACTACTATCGGCCGCGCTGTGACCGGCACGGATACAGCCACCATGACTGGAACGGCAACGTCGGGGTGTTCGCCCGGTTCAGCCTGCCCCACCTGATCGTCATCCGGGACGGCTACGCCTACTGTACGCACCGGGGCCACAACGGCTACGGGTGTCCGTACATCTGGCAGAACGACTACTATCAATCCTACCGCTCGCGGGAGATCATCGAGCGCTCTCACATGATATGGGACGCGACCGCTGGCGGGTACTCGTACGCTCCGGGATTCCTTCCAGGAGAACCCGAGGTCGGCTACCGGATCATGTCAGGTGCAGAGTATCGCTCAGCGACTCCGCAACTGATGTTTGGGCCGCAGCCTGATGAGAACACGGCCACCGGACGTGTCGTCTGCCTCGAGCACAACCGCAGTCCCAATTGTCCTCTGGTGACGGAGATCACCGGCGGACTGCAACGAGTGATCGGGACCGCAGTCGGTCCCGACGGGCAGCGGCATACGCTGTACTGCCCGGAGGGAGCAAGGTGTCCATCGGCCTACTAACCGATTGGACGAACAGGGCCACGCAGCATGCTGCGTGGCCCTTCTTCTTTTTATTGATACTATTTTCCGCCTTTTTGCGATCAGGCGCTGGTTGACATTTGGTCAAAAATGAGCTAGTCTTCCCGGTTCCGATTTGTATCTTCTCGTTCTCTGTTAAACCCGGCAACAACCTATAAGGAAGGTGTAATGCTCAAGAAGCTGACCGCGATCGTGCTCATCTTCTCGTACAACGTCTCCCCCGCCAACGCGGAAACGAACGTGATCAAGAAAGGCTGGAACAAGGTCAAGCTCGCCAAGGCGCGCCACCAACTCAAGGAGAACCAGGAGGCCATCGCCGAGGGCGAACCGGAAGATGTCGAGCCTCTCGACTGCAGTGAGTTCATCGATGGCGACGGCTTCTGTCTCGTGCACAAGAGTCGCGATCCCGAGGTGTGCGAGACCATCGCCAGTGGTAACTGGAACGAGCGCATCGGCCACTGGACCAAGTGCCAACCCGCCGTCGACGAGCAGGGCAACAAGCTCTGCCTGTCCCACGCCAATCCAGCGCGACCCTGTCCGACTCCTCAGATCTGCGAGAGAGCCTACACGGACAAGGGCACCCGCTGCATCACGCATCCGGACAAGGACTGCTTCAAGCCGGTGCTCGTCTGCGAGTTCCACCATAGTCACTGCGGCATGATGGACCCGAGCTCGGTCGAACATCGAGGTGATGTCCCAGTAGCGGACGGGACGATCGCCGAGAAACCCAACGTGTTCCTCGGTCTCCTCACCCGTAACACGACCCCGGTCGTGCACACGCGGTACGTATGGTCCAAGCCGATCAGCGTAACCGGCGAGTTCAGGCAGATGCCGGACCCGCGGCGCGAGCAACGCACCGCCAGGCGCTGACAGCAACAGCAAGGCCTCCACGCCTACAAGTGGAACTAGACCCGACGAGCAACGCTCGCCGGGTCTTCTCTTTTATTGACAGAACAAAAAAAGCGCACTAGTCTGCTTTGTTCCGATCCGAATGAATGCAGTTTATGGAGGCACGAATGAAGTACACGCTCCTTCTCCTGTTCACCCTCGTAACGATCCCCTGCTACGGACAAGTCCTCACGATCGACCAAGCGCAAGACGCGCTGGTGCGCGCCCGAATCGATCAGGCGATCAAGACGCACCCTGAGATCTGGCTTCGAGAGGACATCCCCATCTTGCAGCGACTCGGTATGTTGACGATTTCGGTTCACATGCCAAACGCCAACGAGCGCCTCTCTTCATTACCCGCCTCGGTCGGGTGTGACCAAGATTTCTCCGTCCACTGTCAACCCAACATGGATTTCGATGGTGGCTGGCTGCTTAATCCTCCCGTTAGTGTAGAGGCTTACCAAGAAATCCTCTGGCACGAGGCGATCCACGCGCATCATTGGTTGTTCCAGCAATTGCCGAGCTCTTGCTTTGACGACCTCCATCACGAGACCGATCCCGAGGTGGAACGCTACTACCACTGTCTGGCAGAACTACTCGCTTACTACGAGCAAGCCCAGTACGACGGTAAGCACGGGATCAACTGTCAGCATCGGGTCTGCCACAAGTACCGCACAGAGGGTCTCGACGAAATGGCAAAGGCGGTGGTCAACACGCTGCTAGAAAGTGCCCACGTCATGGGGAAGGACTGGTCGCTCCACTGCAGTGTGATGCGTCAGGCAGCGCGTGACTTTGTTGAACAGGTCAAGCGCAATGAGGCTCTATAGCCGATTCAATACTCGACGATGACCCCGACGCGTACACGCGTCGGGCTCTCTTTTTGTTCAGCCAATTACGTAACCGCCTTGAGTTGACACTCGGCAAAAATATGGTACGGTGGTGACAGCGAAATGGAGCCTACGTCTGTATCGGGATTGGAGGCTCTAGTTGCTTCGGTTCAAAAAAAGATAGAAAAGAAGCCCCAGCACAAGGCCCTGCGCCTGGATGTCGGTGGCGTTACGGAAGCGGCTAGATCCTATGTAGTAGCAGGGACCCCAAGTATCCAACGGGGGCCCGTTTTGATCGTGACCAGCGATAATGAGCACGCGCAGATCTGGGAGAACGAGTTGCGCTTTTGGTTGAAGCACCTGAGCGGCAGCAAGGTCGCCGGAAAAGCTACCGGGAGCAAAGCAGGTCGGGCGCCGGAGGTAGTCCGCTACGATGAACTGCCCGAGTCAGAGCAACTCTCTCAAGTACCAAGCCTTCGCCGCTACAAAAACCTCGGCGTACTCGGACGCATGGTCGCAAACGAGCCGGCCTTTTTTATCGTTCCTATCCGCGGGTTTGTAGAGCGGCTGCCTGCGGTTGAACGCTTTAAGGACATGACCGTTCGGTTGGCGGTTGGAGATACGGCAAGTCAGTCAAAGGTCTTGCACGATCTGGAAGAAATCGGCTACGAGCCTGGCGGAACCGCAACGACCGTCGGAACGTTTGCACGCCGCGGCGAGTTGCTCGAGATTTATTCTCCGCACGAGCGCTATCCGGTACGCATTGGGTTTAGTGGTTCTGCCATAGAGTCGATCACGTATTTTGATATTGAGACTAAAAAGCCGATCGCAAACGGTCAGGCAGAACTCACCTCGATGCGCGCATTGCCGCTCAAGTTACTGATGAGCCAGGGACGGCTGAGCAAATACCTTGGTGACCCGTCGCGTTGGTCGGTGATCGTGGACGACCCTGACGATCTCAAGACGTCGATCGATCCGCTCGGATTAAAAAATGTGCAGGAGTGGCGCGCGCTCACGAGCGACTTGGATGCCGCCGCGATGGTGACCTTCCACGCATTTTTAGAAGAAAAAACCGCCGACACACATTTGTTTAACTTTACGGTTCCCCCGCTCTTTAGAGGACACTTGCCAAGCTTGCGCGAGGAGATCAAGCAGTTCAGTAAAAAGAAGTACACGATCATGGTGCTGACTGGTGATGCAACGCAGTTACGTGCACTGCTGGACAGCTCAGCTAAGCAGGTACAGGTCGAGGTCGTAAGTGGTAGCCTGCGGGAGAACTTAGCGGGCTTTAGAGACGGCGACGGCAAGTTGCTGGTCCTGACCGATCGCGAAATTTACGGGCCAGAGGCGGTTCAGCCGCCAAAGATGCGTAAGGCTAAGCGCTTTGACCAGGCCTTTATCGGTGAACTCGAACCAGGCCACTACGTTGTGCATGTCGATCACGGTATCGGTCGCTTTTTGGGAATGGTGCACAACTTGCTGGCCGGAATTGAGAAAGAATACTTTGTGCTGCAGTTTGCCGAGGGCGATCGGCTGTACGTGCCGGTCGAGGCGGCCGAGAAATTGTCGCGCTACATCGGCGCGGCCAATCCGGTGATCCACCGCTTGTCCGAGACGTCCTGGCTGCAGATCAAGGCGCAGCTCAAGGAGTCGACCGAGAAGCTCGCTAAGGAGCTGCTCAAGTTGTACGCGGAGCGGCAGGTTCGGGGTGGTATGCAGTTTACGGCAGAACAAACGGTCGAACGGGAGTTTGCTAAGACGTTCCCATACGAGGAGACGCCAGACCAGTTGCGCGCCTGGCATGAGATTCAGCTCGATATGCAGCGGCCGCGACCGATGGACCGATTGCTGGTGGGTGACGTGGGCTTTGGCAAAACCGAAGTGGCTATGCGTGCGCTGTTTAAGGCCGCGGTCAACGGCAAGCAAGCGGCGATTTTGGCACCGACCACTATTTTGGCGGACCAGCACTACAAAAATATTAGTAAGCGGTTTGCGAAGTTTCCGTTTAGCGTGGGTGCGCTGTCTCGGTTCCAGAGTCCTAAAGAGCAGCGCGAGACCATTGCTAAACTGCGCGCTGGCACGATCGACGTGGTTGTCGGTACGCACCGCTTGCTCTCAAAGGATATCGAGTTCAAGGATCTCGGTTTGGTCGTTGTGGACGAGGAGCAGCGCTTTGGGGTTGAACATAAAGAGCGCCTCAAAAAGATGCGTTCCAACGTGCACGTGTTGTCCCTCTCGGCCACGCCGATCCCGCGTACGTTGCAGTTCAGCCTGAGTGGTATCCGAGACATCTCTACGATCGAGACTCCTCCGCCTGGCCGCTACCCGATCGAAACCAAAGTTGCAGTATATGACGACCGCGAGATCAAGCAGGCGCTTGAGTTTGAACTTGCGCGTGGCGGACAAGCCTACATTTTGCATAACCGCGTCGAGACCATCGCCACGTTTGCTAAAAAGATCGCGAGCCTGGTGCCTAAAGCGCGCGTACGAATCGGCCACGGGCAACTACCGGAAACCGAGCTCGCTTCCGTCATGGAAGATTTCTATAACAAAAAGTACGACGTGCTCGTGGCCTCTACGATTATCGAGAACGGCCTCGATATTCCTAGCGTCAACACAATTATCGTTGATCAGGCCACTAATTTTGGTCTGTCTCAGCTCTACCAGCTGCGTGGTCGCATCGGTCGTGGCAACCAGCGCGCCTACGCCTACCTCTTTTATAACCGCCAGGATCTCAAGGGTCCGGCGCGTTCTCGCTTGCTTGCCTTACTCGAGGCAACCGAGCTGGGCTCTGGCTTCCAGATTGCGCTACGAGATTTAGAGTTGCGTGGTGCGGGTAACTTGCTGGGTGGCGAGCAATCCGGTCAGATCCGCTCGGTCGGTCTCAACATGTACTTGCGCTTGTTGCACCGCGCAGTTCAGGAGATTAAGACGGGTGTGACCGAGGCACCGATCTTGGATGTGACCATCGATGTGCCACTGCCGGCGTATTTCCCGCCTCTCTATGTACCGGATGAACGCGAACGTCTCTCGCTGTACCAATTTTTGGCGAGTGTGACGGATCCCAAAAAACTCGAACAAGAAAAAGCCCAACTTGGAAAAGAGCATGGCAAGTTGCCGCCGCAAGCTGCTAACTTTTTTGCATTGCTGCGTTGGAAGCTACTAGCCGGCAAAGCGCAAGTCTTGTCCATCACTACGAGTGGCGTGCGCACCGGTGATGTATCGGATGGCGTAATGACGCTTGAGTTTGTTAATGAGCCGCCCTATGGCCGCATCAACCGCGTTCTCACCGACGTAAGCCCAGCTTGGCAGGTCAAAGACAACACGCTGCGCATTGCGATTAGTTCGCTCGATAAAGATGGCAAGCACTGGCCGGATGAACTAGAACACACCCTCCAGATCTTGTCTGAGCCGTCAGCAGACGAGCGCAAAAAGCAGGACGAGAAAAAGAAGAATTAATTCGAGAAAAAATTGAGCTCCTTCCCGCCAGAAAGGAGCTCTTTGTTACTGCGCGCGAACGACCGCACGCCGTACTAATTCCGTGGCGTGTGAGCGCATACCTCGCTTGTCCATCCACTCGAGCAGCCAGATGGCCTGCCGTTGCGACTGCTCCATGACCACAGATGGGCTCGATTCCGATGCCTCGTTCTTGGATACGAGTTGGGCGTACTGCTCGCGGTCACGTGCCAATTCCTCTGGGGTGAGCGTGGCGAGCTGTTCACGCGTGTACAGGTAGACGACGGCGGTGTGAAGCAGATCGCGCTCCGTCTCAGCCGTGCGCTGGTTGGAGATGTCCGCTGGACGAGCGATGATGACTTGTCGCGAGTTGCAGTTCTCCCGGTACCTACGAAAGTCTTTTTCGACTTCTTGGTAACGGAGCTTTCTCCTCCACGAGACAAACCAAAGGACTACGTTGCAGATGAGCGAGAGTGTAATGACCTTATGCAGGTCGATGTTCATCCGGCACCTCACAAAGGAACAGGCGCTGTGCTTTGCGCTGGCCCTTTATACGGGTGACCCCAGTATTATGCAAACCGGTGCCCGCTTTCCACAGTGACGCTGGATTCTTTTATTTTTTCTTAAAGTGAGGCTGGTATACCGGATGCATGATGAACCGTTCTGCCATACTAAACAGCCTCGGCATACACGTTGTTGCGCGCGCACAACGGATGTTCCCACCGCAGTTACGCACTATTCCAGACCCACCATCACTCCTATATATACAGGGTGATCCAAGCGTCTTAATGCAGCCCGCGGTATCGATCGTCGGGTCGCGCCAGAGCACCGAGTATGGCAAGCGGCAGACGCGTCGTTTTACGGAGTACTTAGCCCGGCGTGGCGTAGTTATAGTGTCTGGTCTCGCCTATGGCATTGATTTGACCGCACATGAGACCGCAATTGCTTCTGGCCCATCGGTTGCGGTGATCGCAGGCGGGCTGGATGTTGCGCTAATGTCCTGGCAAGAGGAGCTCGCACGTCGGATTATTAAAGCGGGTGGCGCAGTCATCTCAGAGTATCCACCGGGAGAACCTGCCCTCAAATATCATTTTCCTGAACGCAATCGGATTATTGCGGGACTCTCCCCTGTCACACTTATTGCGGAAGCGCGCGATTATAGCGGCGCCTTGATAACTGCGCGACTAGCCGCCGAGGCCGGGCGCAGCGTCTATTGTGTTCCGCATGATCTTGGACGGGCCTCGGCGGCCGGTTCTAACCGTTTGCTCCGAGACGGAGCAAACGTCGCGCTCGAACCGCGAGATGTCTTTGAGGAGCTTCTGCGGCACCTCCCAGAAGAGACCCAGTTACGGTTGCTAGCGACAACGAAGTCAGAATCTTCAATACTGGAACTACTGAAAAAACCGCACACGCAACAGCAGTTGGTCGAGCAATTGCACCGCCCCGCAAATGAGGTCTTGCGTCAGCTTGTTCAACTAGAAATTGACGGAAAAATTTTCCGCACGGGAGACGGACGGTTCATCCAGAAAGTTGACAGTAATCGCAATCCCTCGTAAGGTCTCAACCATTGTGTCGTCACTCGTAATAGTCGAGTCACCAACAAAAGCAAAAACGATCGGCAAATTTTTGGGCCGCGGGTACACCGTAAAGTCCAGCTTTGGCCACGTTCGTGACTTGCCTAAGAGCAAGATGGGTATTGATATTGAGAACGGTTTTGAACCCGACTACGTGATTCCGGTTAAAGCCAAAAAGGTCATCACCGATCTGCGAGCGCAAGCAAAAAAAGCCGACACCATTTATCTCGCAACCGATGAAGACCGCGAAGGAGAAGCGATCGGCTGGCACCTCGTATCGGCCCTTAAATTGGCCAAAGACAAAACCAAGCGCATCGTCTTCCACGAGATCACCAAGAGTGCCATCGATGCGGCACTCAAAAACCCGCGCGATTTGGACGACAACTTGATCGATGCCCAGCAGGCCCGACGCGTACTCGACCGCCTAGTCGGGTACGAACTCTCTCCATTTTTGTGGAAGAAAATTAAGTACGGTCTGTCGGCCGGCCGTGTTCAGTCAGCAGCCGTGCGCATGATCGTGGACCGCGAGCGTGAGATCGAGAAGTTTAAAGCGGATGAGTACTGGACCATTGAGGCAGAACTCGAGAAGTCTGGCGTTAAGCCGACCGTCTTGGCTCGCCTGGTTAAACAGAATGGCAAGTCCCTCGAGAAACTCGCTATTAAGGATAAGGCTGCAGCTGACAAAATTACTGCTGCTCTAAAGGGCGCATCCTACAAGGTCGCTGAGCTTACTCAAAAAGAAAAATCGCTCGCTCCCCGTCCGCCGTTTACAACTTCAACGTTGCAACAGGATTCTTCGCAGCGTCTTGGCTACTCGGCCAAGCAAACTATGATGCTTGCCCAGCAACTCTACGAAGGTATCGAGCTTGGCAGTGAGGGTTCGGTCGGTTTGATCAGCTACATGCGTACCGACTCCGTTAACTTGGCAGAACAAGCGCTCAAAGAGGCAACCCAAGTTATTGGAAAAGAGTTTGGGGCTGAGTACGCCAAGGCAGCACCTCGCCGCTACAAAACTAAATCTCGCGGAGCACAGGAGGCTCACGAAGCGATCCGCCCAACGAGTTTTGCGCGCACTCCTGATAGCGTTAAAGAATTTTTGGATCCTCGGCAGTTCAAACTGTATGACTTGATTTGGCGACGCGCACTCGCCTCACAGATGCCGGATGCAAAGTTTAATGCCACCACGCTTGATATCGAAGCTGGCGATTTTGTCTTCCGCGCCAATGGTTTAGTAGTTTCGTTTGCTGGTTTTCAAAAAGCGCTCGGGCTTTCGGGTGCTTCAAAAGAGACAGAGCTGCCTAAGCTGGCCAAGGGCGACAAGCTCACGTTGGTCAAAGAGGCCAGCGAGGGCGGCGATGCACTCAAGGGTATCCAACACTTTACCCAACCACCGGCTCGCTACAGTGACGCCACGCTCATCAAAGCTATGGAAGAACTCGGAATCGGTCGCCCGTCCACGTACGCACCAACCCTCTCGACCATTCAAGATCGCGGCTACGCAGAAAAAATCGACAAGCGTCTAAAGCCTACCGAGATCGGCGTGTTGGTAAATGATGTGCTGGTTAAGCACTTCCCACAAATCGTCGACCTTACCTTTACCTCGCAAATGGAAGACGACCTCGACCAGATCGCTGAGGGTAAAAAGGAATGGGTGCCAATCATCAAGGCGTTTTATGACCCGTTCCACGCTAACCTCAAGGCCAAAGACAAAGCGGTTACTAAAGAAGAGCTCACCACCGAGAAATCAGATGAGAAATGCGAAAAATGTGGTAAACCAATGCTCATCAAGATGGGTCGCTTTGGAAAGTTCCTGGCATGTAGCGGATATCCAGATTGCAAAACCACCAAGCCAGTAAAGGCAGAACGAGAAGCGCAAGCAAAAATGGAACAGGAACTCTCAGGAGAAAAATGCCCTGAGTGTGGCAAACCCATGGTGATCAAGCGCGGTCGCTTTGGTGCATTCCTTGGCTGCAGCGCGTACCCAGACTGCAAAGGCATCAAGCGTATTGAGAAAAAAACCGGCGCCAAGTGTCCCGAGTGCGGCAAGGGCGAGATCATCGAAAAGCGCAGTCGCAAGGGCCGCACGTTCTACGCCTGTAACCAGTATCCGGAGTGTAAGTTCGCCCTGTGGAACAAACCGACCGGCAAAACGTGTCCAAAATGTAAAAGCCTCGTTGTCTACGCTGCCAAGGGTCAGGTCAAGTGCAGCAGCAAAGAGTGCGACTACAAAGCCGAGGGCGAGCAGCCAACCGAATAGACAGTAACGCGCCGCGAGAGTAGGATCGCCATAGAGGTATGGCGCCATACACTGCAACGCTAGAACCCAAAGTTTCCTTACTTACCATCGAGGATGTTATTGCGGTAGCGCGTGCCTACCACCCGCAGATCGACGAGCGATTGCTCCGCGAGGCCTACGCGTTTTCTGAGGAAGCACACCGTGGACAACTCCGCGAGACGGGTGAACCGTACATACAACACCCCCTGCATGTCGCATACACGATCGCTGGCTTACGATTAGGTGCAACGGCGATCATGGCCGCACTGCTCCATGACGTTCGCGAGGACACACTTCCCAAGTTTTACGAACAAATCGGTCCCCGCTTTGGCGAAGCGGTCAATTTTTTAGTGCAGGGCGTAACCAAACTTTCAAAAGTTCGCAGACTTCGCAGCAACACGGGCTCCATCGAGGATTTGCGGAATATCTTTATGGCGATGACGCAGGATATTCGCGTCATCATTATTAAACTGGCCGACCGGCTTCATAATTTACAAACCCTGTCTGGGCTAGATCTAGAACGCCGCCAGCGCATCTCAAAACAAACACTCGACGTGTATACCCCGATCGCTGATCGCCTGGGTATGGGTGACATCAAAGGTCAACTGGAAGATCTCGCATTTATTCATGCAGAGCCAGAAAAAGCGCGCTGGGTCCGCTCACTCGTAAAAGAAGCGTATATCGAACGGGCGCGCTACTGCGATGAGCTTCGGATTCAGATGTACGATGAACTGCGCGCCACTGCCGTGCCGGTCATTGATGTACACGGACGGGCTAAACGCTTGTATAGCCTCTATTTAAAGCTGCAGCGGTACAACAATGACATCAATCAGATTTACGACCTTATCGCGGTGCGCGTTATCGTGCCGACCTTAGCGGACTGCTACAAGGCACTCGGGGTTGTTCACCGTCGCTGGCGGCCGCTGGTGGGCAAAATAAAAGACTACTGTGCCACCCCAAAAGCTAACGGCTACCAGTCGCTACACACAACCGTAATCGTAAGCGAAGGTAAATTTGTGGAAGTGCAAATTAGAACAAAAGAGATGCACGAGCGCGCCGAGCGGGGCGTCGCAGCAGCCTGGTCGTATGCGGACGCAAAACGTAGCGGCAACAAAGGCGACCTCGCGCGGAATGTTGCTGAAAAAAACGATATAGCGTGGGTTGAACAACTTGCCCACTGGCAACAAGAGGTTGATACGCCTGAGGAGTTCTTCCAGACCTTGCGCACAGACTTTTTTAAGAACCGTATTTTTTGTTTGACGCCAAAAGGCGAAGTAATAAACCTGCCAGAAGGTGCCACACCCGTCGACTTTGCGTACTCAATCCGCCGGTCGCTTGGTAATCGAGTGGTCGGAGCAATGGTCAACAATGTACGCCGCCCGGTGGATTATGTTCTGGGCAATGGCGATATGGTGCACATCCTCTTGGGTCAGCACGACCAAGCGCCGCGTCGCGAGTGGCTCGATTTTGTTAAGACGAGCACGGCGCGCCGTAGTATCAAACAGTGGTACACCCAGCTCGAGCGCGAACCGTCCCAGCGCATCGGTAAACAGCTGATTGCAAAGGAATTGCAGCAGTTACTCGGCCGTACCCTCGACAGCCTGTCAGAGCGCGAAAAAGAAATGCAAGATTACTTAAAGCAGCACGGGTATCACTCGCTCAACGAGCTCTACATTGCAGTTGGCCAGGGAGAACGCAACCCTCGGCAGGTTGTAAAACGTATCTTTGCAGAAGACCGCATTGACCTATCCGTTCCTGTACACAGACAGCTGGAAGTACAAATTGGCGGTCAACTCCATGCACAAGCTGTTAGGGCACGCTGCTGTCGACCGATCGAAGGTGACGCGATCATAGCCATAAAACAAGGCGAGCGCATGCTTGTTCATCGTGCAGAGTGCACATCGATCCGCTCTCTCGCACCAGAGTCGATCCTCACAGCTGAGTGGATTATTGACCCAGCGCGCAGCTATCGAGTGTGGCTCGAAGTACGCCTGGTCACGTACACCGGCATGCTGCGTGACGTTGCCGACGTGTGTGCGCAAAACAACAATGCCATCCATGACATCCAGGTGAAGCGTGGTGCCGAGGATAGTCGCATTAGCCTACTTGTCGATATCTCAGATGCTGACCAACTCAGCACGCTTATTCGTAAATTACAGTCGCTGCCCAACGTAAGCTACGTGCGCAGACGGCACTTTTAGCACGCGGTCCAGCCACCGACTAGCTCAGACCGTAAACTCGGGTCGTTCAGTATTTTCGGCGGGTGCGTCCTCTGCGGCAGAACCAGTCATCTTTGAGACGAGCCGGTCGCGCTCATCGCGCGTGTGATAGACGATCGTAATTTTTCCGCTGCTGCTACCAGCTACGGAGACCTGTGCCCCGAGGTGTCTGCTCAGAGAACGTGCCGCTTGTTCTGCCGCTAGATCATGTTTGAGCGCGGTACGCACAATCCGGTGTGATGTTTTAGCGCTCAATACCTCGCGCACTCGTTGCTCGGTTTGGCGTACAGACAAATGCTGCGCTTCAACTTCTTTTGCAATTGCGATCTGGTCCTGTCCAGTGAGCGCGAGCAATACCTTTGCATGGCCCTCGGAGATCCGCTCATTTAACAGAGCTTGCTGAACTTCGCTTGTCAGATCCAATAACCGTAAACAGTTTGCAACTGACGTGCGTGGTCGTCCCAAGCGTGCAGCGATCTGCTGCTGGCTCAGCCTAAAGTCACGCGATAATTTGCGAAGCGCCTTAGCTTCTTCGAGCGGGTTAAGGTCCTGACGCTGAATGTTCTCGATGAGTGCCAGCTCGAGTTTTTCTTGGTCATCCGTTTGCCGGGTCACTACTGGAACGGTTTTAAGTCCGGCTAGTTCTGCCGCGCGCAAACGACGCTCCCCTGCAATCAGGGTAAATTTTCCTGGCACGCGCGTGGGGCTGACAACAAGTGGCTCCAAAATTCCGTGTTCTCGAATCGAGGCCGCGAGTTCTTCCAGCTCAGGCAATTTAAACTGCTTGCGTGGCTGGTGTGGGTTAGGCACGATCGCCCCCAACGGCAGCTCGGTCGAGCCCGTTGCGGCCACAGGATCAGGACGAACCGGTTTTGCCGGTTTGCTTGGGATCAGTGCTTCTAGTCCTCGTCCTAGGCCAAACGCCATGCGGACAAGTGTACCATCTTGACGGGTTCGATCAACACGCTAGGCTGTTGCAAACCGTTCTTTGGAGGTGCCTGATGAACTCGCTCAGCACCGAAATCAAACGTACGCACAGCCAGTTCTCGCTGCCCCAGTCCGAATCCATGCTCTTGACCGTCATCGAGGCCATCCCCAAGCAAACCTACCGGATCAGTGGCATGCTCCGTGCGCCTCGACAGGCGATCAAGGACCAGGATGCTATCGAAGCTGTAATCGCAGTTCATCGGAGCACTCGCGAAGAGGCCCTGATCTACATTTGCGGCAGACCCAACCCGCAGCCACACTCGCAGCGTGAGCGAGCGATTCAAGATCTGCTGTTCGCTCACGGCCCCGGCTTCGTCAAATTCGACAAGGCTGGGAGCGGCAACCCAGCCGCCCTCGAAGCAGCCAGAACCGCTGCTCGCAACGCAATCTCGTGCGGCTACACAGGACAGCTGCGCGTGCGCTTTCAACATCCATACAGCGGAGCGCACGACGAGTGCGAGGCGGTCCTCTGGCTCGGAGAAAAGTACTCCAGCAAGCGTCCCAAGTGGGCCGTACCAGGCTCCTACCGAGTACGTATCACCTGGAACGAACATGCCCGCCTCAACAACGTCGCACAGCGTTACTTGGACGATTTGCGGCTCCTCCTGCAAGAGCTATGACCGTTCTCAAGCGGAGATTTCTATAAGGTTCATCCTACGGGGTGAACCTTACCTTTTTATTGGGCGCTTATTTTGCGATCGGCTCGGCTTGCTGTGCCTGGGTTACATGTTGAGCGCTCGCTGCCCAAGCCGCTCGCACCTCGTCAGCAAGTGCTCGATACGCTCGCGCTCCCTTAGACCAGGGCTCATAGGCCAAAATGGATTTGCCATACGAGGGAGCCTCGCTCAATCGAACATTGCGCGGGATCTCGGTGTCAAAGACACGACCAGGGAAAAATTTGCGGATCTCGCGGGCCACATCCGCTGCTAACTTGGTACGACGATCGTGCAATGTAATGACCGCCCCCAAGATTGCAAGAGACGGCTTGAGGTGCGTCCGGACAAGTTCGATCGTGTGCAATAGCTGACTCAACCCCTCGAGGGCGTAGTACTCGCTCTGTACAGGGATCATGACCTCATCTGCGGCGACCAGTGCGTTGATAGTCACGAGACCGAGGCTTGGTGGTGCATCAAGCAACACAACGTCGTAGTTAAGCTGGGCTTGACCAAGCGCATGTTGCAGCTTGTATTCTCGTTGCGGGACTTCTACCAGTTCGACGTTTGCGCCAGCTAAACCAGCGGTTGCCGGCACGAGGTGCAGGTTTTTTTGTTGTGTCGAAACGGTGACTTTATCGAGCTGAGCCTGGCCGAGCATGAGTTCATACGTACCGGCAGTGGCTTGTTCAGGACGCAACCCTAACCCACTCGAAGCATTGCCCTGCGGATCAACGTCAACCAGCAGCACGCGCATACCCGCAGCGGCCAAATAGGCTCCCACGTTAATAGCGGTTGTGGTTTTGCCTACCCCGCCCTTTTGATTAACGATTGCGACGATCCTCGCCATGCCAAAATCCTAGCATACGTTGCCAGCACGCGTGCTACGCCATATACTGAGCACAGGTGTTGTGAAGCACCCCCTGGCAGGGGTGGACATGGATAGGCATCGGCCTTATCCAACGAGCTACAAAGCTCTCCATGTCCACCCCCTTTTTTTGTTGACTTACGGCCAAAGCGCGGGCACAATCGCCCCACGGCTTTGTAGCCGTTACATCGTGCCGAAGTGGCGGAATGGCAGACGCACGCGACTCAAAATCGCGCGGAGCAATCCATGAGGGTTCGACTCCCTCCTTCGGCACCAGGTTAGTCTTTGACTACGATTACGACTTCGCTGTTACCGCTAGCACAGGTCCCGTTGGCTCCGTGGGCAGATTTAAATTTGTTGATTACTCCGGTAGCGCCCACGCAAATTATTTCTTCGTGATAGCCAGAGGTAGAAAAAGTCCCCGCAGGTCCAGTGGCACCCGTCGCGCCAGTTGCGCCCGTTGGTCCAACAGGGCCGGTCAGACCGGTAGAACCTGTCGCGCCAACTGCACCTGTAGCACCTACGGCACCAGTTGCTCCGGTAGAACCTGTCGCACCTACAGCCCCTACCGCTCCGGTGGCGCCGGTTGCTCCAGTGGCTCCAACCGCTCCAATAACTCCTGGAACACCAGCAAGCCCGGTAGCTCCCGCCGCACCTTTGGGTCCGGTCACACCGGCAGCCCCAGCCTGTCCCGTTAGACCTGTCGCACCCGGCACACCCGAAGCTCCGGTTTGACCCTTAGCGCCAGTGGCACCAGCAACGCCCGCGGGACCCGAAACTCCAGCCGGACCAGTAGCCGTCTGTCCTGTAACGGTGCCTGTTCCGGACGTGCCAGCTGGACCCGTCTCACCGGTTAAGCCGGTTGTTCCCGGTTGTACCGGTGGTGCCGGTTATACCAGTCGAGCCCGTCTCTCCGGTCGCCCCAGTAGCACCGGTTAAGCCCGTTGTGCCGGTGGTGCCCGTAGACCCCGCAGCGCCAGCAGGGCCCGTTAAGCCTGTTGTTCCCGTAGTTCCGGTTGAACCAACGCTCCCAGTGGAACCGGTTCGACCGGTGGCCCCCGATGGAGCTCTAAAAAAATCCCAGACAGAAAAAGCTAGTCCAAGCGTGGCAATCAGCAACGCGAGTAGTATCAGCCCCGTTTTTTCTTGTCAGATACTTCCAGCTTTATTTTCATAGGTTCAAACTATGGCGTTTATTTTACCATGTTGAGCCTTTTTTAACAATTTTGCCCGTATGATCCCTAGACGTCCTTCTCGCAAATCTCTTTGAGCTTGGCTAGCGCCGCAGGCCACATACCGGCGAACGTCTCGGCATACTGCTTGTACTTGGTCTCGTCCACGTCAAGATCGACCGCAAAAAGCGTTCCGCCGTTTTGCTCGGTGAGTGTATAGTTCTCAAACGCCGGCACCCATGCTTTGGCAGCCTCGCTCTCGGTGTCTACCACACCGTTTGTAATAATGCCGCGATGCTCGATCGAGAGATATTCTGGTGGCCGACTCTCCGCAATCCGGCTGAACATCCCGCTCTGTTCGCCCTTATCAGTTGTTGAGACAAAGCGGATCTCATCGCCTTTGTTCCAGCCACCCTCAAACATTGAAGGAGTATCGGGAGAAAATGGCTTGGTCCAAACGACATACGACTCTTTGCCGATCACATTTTGCCAGACGCGTTCGCGCGGGGCGTTGATCTCAATCTCAAAGTGTAGTTTTTTGTTGGGCATGATTGGTCGATTAGCTAATTAATTGTCCGCTCCAGGTAGCGGCATTTTTGTAGCGAATGCTTTGACTTGAGTGTGTATTGCGTCGAGTTTTTTTGCGTCCTGTGCGCTGGAAATCCCAGCGTTGATCCACTCCGCGATCATCGCCATATCTTTTTGGGTGGCTCCCCTGGTCGTGATGGCCGGTGTACCGATACGGATGCCGGATGGGTCAAAGGCAGAACGTCGTTCTCCCGGGACCGTGTTTTTATTGACGGTAATGCCGATTGCTGCGAGTGCGTTCTCAGCCTCAGCGCCGGTTATTTTTTTATTGCTCAGGTCAACGAGGATGAGGTGTGTGTCGGTGCCACCAGTCGCAAGGCTGAACCCGCGGGCCGTAAGGGCCTCACCGAGTGCTTTTGCATTGGCAACGACAGCTTGAGCGTATTTCTTGAACTCTGCCGTGTTTGCCTCCTCCAGCGCTACAGCGATACCGGCGATCGCGTTCTCGTGCGGGCCGCCCTGCAAGCCTGGGAACACTGCGCGATCGATCTGCTTGGCAAATTTGGCGCGGCACAAGATGATTGCCCCACGCGGCCCGCGCAATGTTTTATGGGTGGTCGAAGTAACAACATCAGCAAACGGAACTGGATTCGGCACGACACCCGCTGCGACGAGCCCGGCCACGTGTGACATGTCGACCATGTGCAATGCTCCGACAGACTGCGCGATCGATTGCATGCGTTTCCAATCGATAATGCGTGGATACGCGGTTGCACCCGACACGAGCAACTTTGGTTTTACCTGCTTCGCGATGCGTTCAACCTCGTCGTAATCGATCAAGCCGGTTTTAGGATCGACGCCGTATGACTCGGCTTTATAAGCGCGACCTGAGAAGTTCACTTTGTGGCCGTGTGTGAGGTGCCCACCCGCAGTGAGCGACATGCCCAAGATAGTGTCGCCAAACTCGAGCAACCCATAGTACACCGCCATGTTTGCAGGTGAACCAGAGTACGGCTGCACGTTGGCATGTTCCGCGCCGAACAATTTTTTTACGTGATCGATTGCAAGTTGTTCGACCTGATCGATGACCTCGGTCCCCGCGTAATACCGCTTACCGGGATACCCTTCAGCATATTTGTCGGACAAGATCGAACCAACTGCCGAGAGCACCGCCTTGCTCGGATAGTTTTCCGAGGCGATTAATTCAAGACCCGAGCGCTGACGCTGTTCTTCTGCTGCGATTAGTTGCCCAATCGTCTGATTTGGCTTTGCAGTCTTGTTAGTGCCTCGTGGCATGGGCCTAGTTCTACCCTACTTGAACAAAAAGTAAAACAGGCTGGCGATCGCACCGGCGACAAAGGCCGCCGTAAAGCCGCCAAGCGGCAGCAAAATAAGCAGCGCGACGAGCATCAAGATCTTACCAAGCACGAGGACGCCTTCAAAAGCGACAACCTCGATCATCACGTGATTTGCTTTAGCGTCATCATAGATGCGTGAGTACATCGGCACGTACAGGACGCTCTTGCTGGTGCGATAGACCGTGTCGATACCCAAAATCGAGAGCGGCATGAGCAAGAGCGGACGTCCGAGCCACGAGAGCGTGTTGAGTGCGGCGCCCGCAATGAGCACGGATCGTCGTTGCTTTGCGTCGCTCCAGCGAGCTGCGATCGTGGCTGCAACGACCGTCAGTCCGGTGGCAGCAGCTATGAGCGCACCGAGGTTGAGCGCGTTACCAACGATTACGTAAATAAACAGCGGCCAGAACACTAGCGCAACCAGTTCTTCCCCAAAGCCGATAGCGGTAATCAGACGTCGTAGATACCGTCGATTAAAGATATAACGCATTTGTTCTACCCACCCGAGCGTTCCGGGAGTGAATTTTTCTGGCGTCGAGAGCATTGGGATCGCAGAAACCAGCATCATCCCGATCGCGACCACGTACAACATTGTAAAGTTACTGTAGTACACCAACAGACCACCGAGCAGCGGACCCGCAGCTGCGGTCACGTTTGCGATGACTTGCGTGGCTCCGATTTCTCTGCCGGTCTCTTTGCGTCGCGAGTAACGAGCGAAGTTAGCGTGGTAGGCCGGCCACCAAAAGGTTTTTTGGAGAGCATACAAAACCGGAGCGATGTACAGGAATATCGGAGAGGCCGGAACGGCCACGAGCGCCAGGTAGTACGAGATGGCAAATAAAATGCCGAGCGCCATGGTGTGCTCAAAGCCAAACGACTTTGCTACTCGTCCTCCGATCGGCAGCAACAAAAAGTACACCACGTACACCGCCAAAAAGAACCAGGCGATGCCTGTCAGACTGACGCCTTGCTCGTACAGGTAGATCGGCTCAAACAGCAAAATAGCTGCCTGGGCCAGGTCGTGCAGCGTCAACGTCGTCAAAAACTCTTTGATCTCACGGCGCGGACTGATGCTGTATTTTTGTAACCCCTTTAACATTGTTGGCAAATACCGCCGGCTGCCTACGGCGCGATCAAATTAATAATTTTATCCGGCACAAAGATTGTCTTTGTAATTTTTTTACCGCTAAGGGCGCGTACGACACTGTCGTTCTTTTTAATGGCGGCTTCTGCGTCGGCTTGCTTAGCCCCACGCTTGAGCTCGATCGTGCCTCGGAATTTGCCATTCACTTGTACACCGATCGTGACCGTCTCGCTTAAAAGCTTTTTGTCGTCATACGTCGGCCATGGCTCCAGCTGAACAGACTTTTTGTGGCCGGTGCGCGACCAGAGTTCTTCCGCGATGTGGGGTGCTAGTGGCGAGAGCAGGATTATTAGGCGCTCGTAGGCCTCGACCGGCACGGCCTTGGTCTTCTCTAGCTTAGCCAGCTGGTTGGTGAACTGCATCAACGCGCTGATCGCGGTATTAAAGCGCAAGTCTTCTATATGATTGGTTACAACGCGCGTGGTTGTGTGGAAGGCGCGCGTGAGTGGTTCATCCAGCTTGGTTTTGTAAGAGAGCGCAAATTGCAGGCGCCAGACCCGCTCCAAAAAACGAACCTGACCGGCAATGCCCGCCGTGCTCCAGGATTTTTCTTGCTCGAGCGGACCCAAAAACATCTCGAACAATCGCAGCGCATCCGCGCCGTGCTGTTTTACAACATCGTCAGGGTTGACCACGTTGCCCTTTGACTTGGACATTTTGCTCCCGTCTTGCGCCAGGATAATCCCCTGGTTACGCAGACGCTTGAATGGTTCGTCAAAAGTGAGGTGACCGGCATCTTTGAGCGCCTTAATCCAAAAACGAGAGTACAGCAAGTGCAGAACCGCGTGTTCGGCCCCACCGATATAAAAGTCTACCGGCAGCCATTTGAGCGAGTCTTTAGACCAAGCGGCCTTGTCGTCGCGCGGATCCGGGAAGCGCAAAAAGTACCAGCTGGAACCGGCCCACTGCGGCATGGTGTTGGTCTCGCGCTTGGCTGGCTTACCGCAGGTTGGGCAGGTCGTGTTGACCCAGTCGGTAATGGCCGCCAACGGCGACTCCCCTGTCCCGGTCGGTTGGTATTTTTCAACTGCGGGGAGTTTGACCGGAAGCTGGTCCTCGGGGACGGCAACGGCACCGTGGTCAGGACAGTGCACGATCGGGATGGGTTCACCCCAATAGCGCTGCCGGGAGAACACCCAGTCGCGAATCTTATAGTGCGTCGTCACGCGGCCCAGTTTTTGTTTAGCCAGGGATGCTGCGATTTTTGTACGCGCTTCTACGCTTCCAAGCCCAGAAAACTCGCTCGAGTTGACCAAGCGACCGTCATCAACAAACGCTTTTGCGCCACCGCCAATTTTTGTGTCGAGTTTGCCGTCGAGGGATTTTGCCTGGGGGCTACCGGCCGCGTCGGGCTCGATTACGACTTCGATCGGTAATTTGTATTTTTGGGCAAATTCGAAGTCTCGCTCGTCGTGGGCAGGTACCGCCATGACCGCGCCCGTTCCGTAGCCAGCGACCACGTAGTCGCCTATCCAGATTGGGATTTGTTTGCCGTTAACCGGATTGATCGCATAGGCACCTGTAAAAACGCCAGTCTTTTCTTTGGCGGTGGTACGGTCACGCTCCGGGCGTTTGAGTGCCGCGTCTATATAGTTGAGCACGGCAGAACGGTGTTCTGCCGACGCAATCTCACGCGCCAAAGCATGCTCTGGCGCAAGCACTATATAGGTAACGCCAAAAAGCGTATCCGCGCGCGTGGTAAAGACGGTGATGCCCCGTGCGGAAGAAGTCGCTTTTTTATCAGCACCCGGCTCCTCTAAACCAAACTCAACCTCAACGCCTTCGCTCTTACCAACCCAGTTGCGTTGCATCTCGATAATTTTGTTGGGCCAATCGAGTCCGTCCAAGTCCGCGAGTAGTCGGTCAGCGTATTTAGTGATGCGAAGCAACCACTGGCGCAACTTTTTCTTGGTGACCGGTGTACCGCAACGATCGCAGCAGCCATCGACGACTTCTTCGTTGGCAAGGCCCGTCTTGTCTTTGGGACACCAGTTGATGGCGACTTCTGCCTCGTACGCTAGCCCCTGCTTGAACAGCTGCACAAAAATCCACTGAGTCCATTTGTAGTACTCGGGTTCCGACGTCGTTACCTCGCGCGACCAGTCATAACTAAACCCGAGCCGTTGCATCTGCTTACGGAAGTTGTCGATGTTCTTTTGCGTGGTGATGCGTGGATGGATGCCGGTTTTGAGCGCGTAGTTTTCCGCTGGCAATCCAAAACTGTCCCAGCCCATCGGATGCAGAACCGTTTTGCCGTTCGACCGGTAGTAGCGCGCCAAAATATCCGAGGCGGTGTAGCTCTCGACATGGCCAACGTGCAAACCTTCGCCAGATGGGTACGGAAACATATCCAGCACGTACATTTTTTTGCCAGGCGCCGCTTTTTCTGGACGAACGAAAATCTTGGACTCAGCCCAGACCTTTTGCCACTTCGGTTCTATTTTTGCAGGGACGTAGCGCTCGGTGGCTACGGGTTCAGCCAGCGTTTTTGCAGCGCGCACCGTACCCGCTTTTTTGGCGGTTTTTTTAGTGCTCTTGGGAGTTTTCGTGCGTTTCGATGGCATCGGGTAGACTAAACAGCCGACGCGCGTTTTGAGTCGTGGCGCGGGCTAATTCAGCGTACGAGATACCTTGCAACTTGGCAATGAACTCGCCCACCGTAACCACCTCGGCCGGCTCGTTGCGTTTACCGCGGCGTGGGACGGGCGTTAAGTAGGGCGAATCGGTCTCGAGCAGCATGCGGTCGATTGGGCACTGCTTTACCGCCTCGCGCAGCTGGTCGGTCTTTTTCTCGAAGGTCACGATTCCGCCAAAGGCAACATGCAGGCCGCGCTGGAGGATTTGCTCGAGTTCTGCAGGACCACCTGTAAAGCTATGCACTACACCAGTATGTTTTGGTCCCGCCTCATCCAGTAGGCTGAACAACTCTTTATATAAGTCGCGGCAATGCAAAATAATCGGTAACTCGTGTTTTGATGCCAACTTGAGTAGCGCGCGCACTGCCGGCATTTGTTTTTCGGGTGAACCGTTTTTGCTATCCAATCCAAATTCTCCGACCGCAACGACGGCCGGATCTTTGCAGAGTTCATCCAGAACTTTGATTGCACTAGTAAGATCCGACTCGCTCATCTCAACCGCGGCTTGCGGGTGGACACCAACTGCGGCAAAAACACCCTGTTCTTCGTGAGCCAATGTAACGACCGCACGACTATCGTCGAGGTTACTTGCCGGGTTTACGATCGCAACAACTCCCGCATCCTGTGCACGCTTCCAAACCGCTGTTCGGTCGGCGTCAAAGGCGTTGTCGTCCAAGTGGCAGTGCGAGTCGATGACTTCGATACTTTTACCAGTCATAGAAAAACCTTACCATGACTAATTTTGGGTCGGATTAACACTTACGAGAATCTTTTTTCTTAGCGTAAACATAAAGATCAGCAGGAGCGTAGTGGAGACGGCAAGTACCGTAAAGGCTAGCGGTGCGCCGGCTTTATCAATAATTAGCCCTAACACGATTGGGCCTATCAACTCACCGGCTGTTCCTATGCCCTGAAACGCACTGCTCAATTTTCCAAATCGAGTTGGATGATCGACCATACAGGTCGCCATTCCATCGCAGGTCAATTGAGCAAGTTCAAGAGCTACGCCGATGCAGAATGCGACTGCCAATTGAACTGCATAAGCATCAACAAATATTAAAACAAAAAACAGAACAACCAGCGCCACTAAACTGTAAAAGATCGCGGACGATCTAATCCTGTCCGCCAATCTACCGAGCGGCGAGCCAAAAACTGCCGGGACTGCCAGTGCTGCCGTGACGAGAATGACGCGCTGCAAACTTGCTCCTTGCGAGTACACATAAATCGGAATAAAAAAGCTGCTTACCGTCGAAAATAGACCGATAAAAAACGCAAAAACACTCATGGCCCGTAAGCCGGTTTTCCATTGCTTAACCTCTCGCCATAGCTCTCTGTAAAAGTTCTTGGCGGAAACTGTCTTACGCTCGACTTTAGGTTCCGTCTTTAGACGCAGTACGATGGGAAGTGCCGCAAGCGCTGTCGGAATAATCGCAAGAAAAATCCAGTGGATAGGTAGAAATTTGACCAGTAGCAAGCTGCATAAAACCGCCACGATCCACCATGTATTAGTCAATGTCTCGAAATATCCAAATGCAGAAGAAATTACGGTGCTAGGTGTATGCCGTCTTATATACGTGTTGCGCCCAACTGCGTCCAAGGAGTATGCGATGCCATTAGCTGCTCGTGCGATAACAATAAATAGAACGATGCCAGTTACGCCGGCAAAAAAATACCCGAGGCTCACGAGTGGATACATGAGTAGCGCGACGATCAACAACCTCTTACTCGATGAACGATCAGCCCACGCGCCCGCGAACGGCAATACGAGCAGAAAAACTGCTTCGTAAATAGAGCGTAAAGCACCTGTCTCTGCATAACTCTCAGCAAACGAGAAAATAAAAACGGGAATAAGCGCTTCTACTAAGCCCCAACCGATCCATCGCACCGTTGTAGCGATGGATAATAGTTTTATATCGCGCGGAATAGTAACAACCATGACTAGAGCTCCTTATCCATCCAGACGTACTGGTGCCCCTCTACAAATCCCTGTTTTTTATTGAACTTCACTACGGCTTGATCGCCGCTCAAGCTAGCCCATGCATAAAGCCGCGAGATTCCCATTTCTTTAAGCGTGGCCTCGCACTGATCATAGAGCGCTTGAGCAATCCCCTTACGTCGATGTTCTGGACGAACCGCAAGATACACAAGACACGCCCAACGACCTTGGTGATACGGCCGGTCAGAATCTTTTACATTGGCATAGGCAAAACCAGTGATCGCCTGGTCTTCTTCTGCGACCAAAAAAATGCCCTTGGGATTAGTCATGGCCCACTTGAACTCGTCCGGCTCCATAAAGTTGCCTGAAGCGCTTACTTTGAGTTCTGGAATCTGGTTGGCAAACGGGTAGAGCTGATCAAAGTCTTCCAGAGTTGCTCTGCGAATCTTCATCGTTGCTACTTTTTTGCTTCAATCTTCGCAAACAGGTTGTCCGGCCGCTTCACGGCTGAACCAGGATGCAACGGTTCTGCCCGCTGCTCTACTAAATTACCCGCGGGCAACTCAAAGACGCTCACAATGCGCTCCCCCGTTGCCGGAATGATCGGCTGCACGTGCAACCCGACGATCTTGACCGCCTCGAGCAACGTGCGCAGTACGGACGCCAATTTTTTTGGATCGGACTTAGCCAAGACCCATGGCTTTGATTTATCTACAAACTGGTTGGCCCAGGCCACAAAACGATTGAGTGCACTTATCGCATCATGAAAGCGTAGCTCCTCGATCGCGTGATCAAACTCGTTGATAAACTTCTCGGCCTCTCCAACGTACGCTGCATCCGGCTTTGCATCCGGAACTTTTCCGTCAGCAAACTTTTGCGTCATGGTTGTAACGCGCGCGACCAAGTTGCCGATCCCGTTAGCGAGTTCGGCGTTGTGGCGTTCGACCAGACGAGACTCGCTATAGTCGCCATCTTGCGCAAACGGAATCTCCGCCAACAAAAAGTATCTAAAGGCCTCGAGGCCGTATTGTTTGATCACCATAAACGGGTCGACCACGTTGCCGAGTGACTTGCTCATCTTTTTACCTTCGTTGCCGATAAAGCCGTGGCTGTAGACACGGTGCGGCAGCGCCAATCGGGCCGACTTGAGCATGGCTGGCCAGAGCGCAGCATGGAAACGCAAAATATCTTTACCGACGATCTGTACGTCGGCCGGCCACAAGCGCTCAAAGGTCGGCTTATCTTGAAGAAAGCCACAGCCCGTCAAATAGTTGGTCAGCGCATCAAACCAAACGTACATGACGTGCTCCGGGTCCCCCGGCACTTCGACACCCCACGACAACTTTGCCTTGGGCCGACTAATGCTCACATCTTCTAATCCCCGCTCGACCAGCGCATAAATCTCATTAAATCTCCCTACCGGCTGAACAAACTGTTTGTGTTCATCTAAATGCTGTTTGAGCCACGACGTGTAGCGGGAAAGTGCAAAAAAGTAATTTTCTTCTTCTACCAGCTCTGGCTCGGTACCGTGAATGCAGCATGTCCCGGCCTTTCCAGTCTCGTCGTCTTTTTTGCGCACATCGTTGGGCGCCAAAAAAGCCTCGCAGCCCACACAGTAGAGACCCTTGTATTTCTTTTTATAGATATCGCCGGTCTCGTTGGCACGACGCCAGATCTCCTGCGCCACTTTTTTGTGAGCCTCATCACTCGTACGAACAAATTGGTCCGCACTAATACCGAGCTCGTTTACCAGGTCGCGGAATGACTGTGAGATCTCGTCAGTAAATTCCTTGGGTTGCTTGCCGGCTTTTTCTGCGGCACGGGCGATTTTGGTACCGTGTTCATCCGTGCCGGTAACAAAACGAACCTCAGCACCTTTGAGACGGTGGTAGCGTGCCAGAACATCGGCCGCCAATAGCTCAAGCGCAAATCCGATGTGCGGCTTGGCGTTGACGTATGCGATTGCAGTTGTAACGGTAAATTTCGACATTACGCTTCCTTAGTATCGTGCGGCACAAAACCGATCGGAGCAAGCACGAGCACAAACTCTCCCAAGCGTGGAAGCTGCTCCGGCGTACGGGCTGCGATGGCCTTGCATGTATCGACGATTGACTGTTCGTGGAGCTTAGTAAGCTCGCGACCGACGCAGAGGTAACGGTCAGGCATTTGTTCTGCCAGTGATGCAAGCGCCTTGTCGATCCGGTGGGGCGACTCGTAAAAAATCACGGCGCTCTCGATGGTGGCGAGCGTCTTAAAAAAAGTCTCGCGCCCTTTTTTGTGTGGTACGAACCCCTTATAGACAAACTCGTCCATCGGGAAGCCCGATACACTCGCTGCGGCAATGGCTGCAGAAGCACCTGGGATGGCACGTACCACAAACCCAGCTTGACGCACCGCGGCGACGATCACTCCGCCGGGGTCGTTTATGCCGGGGGTTCCGGCCTCGCTAATGAGGGCAACATCTTTGCCCGCCTCGAGGGCCGCAAGCACCGGAGCGGTTGCGAACTTTTTTCCGGGTTCAAACACGGGAATTAAGCGCACCCGGATGCCCAATGGATCGAGTAACTTTTTACTGGCGAGAGGTTTCTCGGACACGATCAAGTCGACCGAGGTAAGCGTCTCAGCAGCGCGCGCGGTTAAGTCAGCACGGTTGCCTATTGGGGTTCCTACAACGAATAACGTAGCCATTGGTACATACTGCATAAAAAAAGCGCCCGATACCAGTGTTGTCCTGATATGGGCGCAGAGAACTACGGCAGCGTGGTTCCGAGCTTCCTGACGGCTTTCCGCAGGGCCTCTCGTGCGTCGACGTACTTGGCGCCGAGCTTTGCGGCCACCGCGGGCAACGTCCAGTCGTGGTCGTCGACCATCCCAAAGTAGAACCGCACAACTCCCGACTGGAGCGGGGTGAGCCTGGACATGTCCCAGTAGGTGGGGATGGGGCGCTTCTCGCGGAGGGTCGGAATGACCATTCGAGCCCGCTGTAGCTCGTGAGAGTTGCCCAGCTCGCCTCGATAGCGAGCTGCGGCCTGCGCGTCCCCAAAGACCTGACAGATGGCCTCGCGGTCCTCGGCCTTGATCATGGCGAGTTGCCACGTGAGCCTTGCGACGGAAGGCACCGGGCGCTTGGTAGGAGGTCGGAGACCGATGTCGGTCACAGTGTTGTCGGAGTCCTCACACGACCTCTTGACCACCTCCAGGAGGGCTTCCATGTTGATCGTAGAGACGTCGACGTCCTGCAAGAGCATCGTCATTCCTCCTGACGCTACGCAAAGTTATTGAGGGAGCAATCCGTTTCTGGATGAGCCCCTTTTACCATAAAAAAGGCTCTCTGTCAATCCCGCTCGTCTTCCTAATACGAGAGCTTGCGGCCGCAGTCGTACTTACCATCGTCGCTGGTGTCGCATAAAAACTGAGGGGGATTTTGACTCGCTCTCTGTGGCCGTGAGACGGCCCATGTGCCTAACAAGCAAAGCGCGCACATACACAAAAAAATGAACAGGGCTTTTCTCATTGCCGCACCTCCTGTGATGCGTACCAAGCCTGTCCCAGCCGACCTTAAGAAAAGATTAAAAACTGCTTACTAAAAGATAAAAAAACGCACTAGTCGGAGACTAGTGCGATATGACGACGACGGAACTCAGTGAATGCCTGCTCTGCAGCGGGACAGAAATCGTTGGTCCACGGCGGAACGAACTCGTAGTTCGTCTCCATGAAGTGAACCATCCCTTCCAGACCCCCGGAGAGATAGGCTTTAACCGGAGCGTTTATGGACGGACACGCTCCCGGGTTGCTTGCACAGAACTCCGATTCCACCCAGTAGGCGTACAACTCGGTCTCGACCATGTTGTAGGCTTTCCAGTCGTTGTGGAGTTCTTGCTCATCATCGAAGAACTCGGCCGGCCGTTGCCTAAACCAGACTTCCCGAAGATGACCTGCGCACTCGTGTACGAGCGTTGAGTTCATCTGTGGTGGAACGTAGTTCAGGTTCAAGATGCTTGTTTGGATCTTGAGGGTCGGTATGGCTGGTGCCCCTCTAAAGGAGTGCAGCCTAACGCTCGCCATTACGCCTGCAAAGAAACCCTCGAGCGCCTCGGTACCAAACAGGATGCCGAGGTCATGCCTAATGAGGGCATTCAAGACATCGTGGCTAACGAATGTGTGCGGACAAGCACGCATGGCCTCATCCGCGCGACGCTCCCACATGTTCATCGCCTCTTCCTTGGACATGCCTGGCGGAATCCCAGGCTCCGTGACATGCGCAGCTCCAGGAGGCGGTGTGAGCGGCCGAGATGCTGCCATCGTGTCGGTCTGATTGCTGCGTCGCATTTCTCGGACGAGTCCAGCAACCCCCGCAACGGTGAGGATGACGAAGAGGATCGCAAACGGAGCGATCGAAGTGTGCGCCACGGGCTGAACGGACGAACGTTTTTTTACTCGCTTTTTTGCCACGAGATCTCCTTACATTGAGAATGAGCGACTGGGCAGTATGCCAGACACAGCCGCCAAAGTCAACTCCCCCGTTTTACAAAGCCCTCTCGCCTGCGTATAGTGTTTTCGCTCGGGCAGGTACCGAAGTGGTCAACCGGGACAGACTGTAAATCTGTTGGCTTTACGCCTTCGGGGGTTCGAATCCCTCCCTGCCCACCAGCAAATTCCCCTACTAAAAAAGGAAGCCCAACCGTGAGATTGGGCGGTGCTGACGCGACAGCGATTGACTTGGATTGCTGATCGGAGAGATCAGTTGGTGAGCCGAGGAACGAGGCCGGGCTCCCTACCTTCGACGACGCTGAAGAGTCGCTTGGTAGCGAGTACCGATTCCAGCGGCTCGGGGTTGTGGTTCCAGCCGGGTGCCAGAGGTAAGCCGGATTCTTCCGCGTCATTCGAGAAGATATACAGCGGATCCTCCGGGATAATCTCCGGATGAAACGCCGTAGCCACGATGCGCGGACCAAACGAGAAAGCCTCGATCGGGTCGGCGACGGAGGTCGCCAGAACCTGCGCACCGTCGGGGGCGCGCACGATGTGGTTGGAATGGAACTCGAACTGATAGCAAGCGCGATCGTAGATGCTGCCAGGCATCGGGATGACCCTGTTCCAACCGCGTACCGGTTCACCCTGCTCAACCTCTCCCTCCAGAGCGTGGGTAATGACCTGCGCTCCCAGACACACACCCAGCACCATCGGCCCGGAGCCACCGTAACGTGCGATCTCGCGCACCACATGTAGCTCCTGCTCCAGGTGCGGATACAGCCGTCGGCTCTCCGGATCGGCGGACATGAACCCACCAGTCAAGATGAGAACGTCGAACGAATCGGGAATCTTAGCCCCATAGAAGCACTCGACGACGATTGCGTTGTGGAGCCGTCGCATAAATGCTCGAGCTCTACCGGGCGCGTTCTCGCAGATTAGGATCTTGAGGGCCTTTTGCGGTTCCACTAGTTACCTCCCAAGGTGCAAAACTGGCGCTAGCGTACTGCACGCTCTTGCATTTGTCGATATTACTCAGTGTCCTTAAGCAGCTGGCTGAACCGCGCCTTAACCTTGGCTAATTTTGGATCGATTACAACCTGACAGTAGGGCTGCCCAGCGTTGCGCTTGTAGTAATTACGGTGATATTCCTCGGCTGGATAAAACGTGTCGAGCGGCTTGAGCTCTGTGACCACTTTGAGGCCGTCTTTTTTTAGTTCATCAATGTAGCGCTGCGCCTCGGTACGCTGTTCTTCCGAGCTAAACAAAATAATCGAGCGGTACTGTGTGCCCACGTCGTTGCCTTGTCGATTGAGCGTGGTCGAATCGTGCGTCGCAAAAAATACCGTGAGCAAATCGCGGTACGTGATCTTGCTCGGGTCAAACTCGATCTTTGTTGCCTCCGCATGCCCGGTCGAACCACTACAGACTTGTTCGTACGTCGGATTGGGCTTTTGCCCACCCGCATAGCCCGGCATCACCGAGATGACGCCCTTGAGACTTTGGAAAATCGCCTCAGTGCACCAAAAGCACCCTCCGCCAAACACCGCGACCTCGAGCGTGCTCGACCCCTCCTTACCCGTTGGTTTTGTATTGTCAGCCATAGCGTTAATCAAATGCCACCGTTCGGTAATGACGCTTGCCGACCCGCACCGTGACGGTCGTGCCCTTTGTCGGCAACGGCTCGCTGACGAGCAACGTGCGCCAATCCTCATCTACTTGCAGATGGATCCCTTTTTGCTCGAACAAGCGACGCGCCGCCGACTTTGACTCCACGCCAGGCACACCCAGTGCCGCAATCAAACCAACCCAATCTTTGGTGTCACGCGCATTGAGATGAACCAGTTCTCCCGATTTTTTATCCGGCTGTTTATCAACGATGGTTTTGTTGAAGTGCTGCTCGGCTCGGTTGGCATCCTCGATCGAGTTGAGGTCGGCCACGATAATCCGAGCCAGTGCGCGCTTGAGATGCATAGGATTGAGCTCGCCTGACTTGAGCGCGCGAGCGAGCGGTAACCAGGCGGCGTCACGAATATCGGTCAGCAATTTAAAGTACTGCTCGAGGAGTTGGTCCGGGATACGCATAAGCTTGCCAAACATCTCCTCAGGCGTCTCGTCGAGCGCGATGTAGTTATTGAGCGACTTGCTCATCTTGAGACCCTGCCCACTCGTACCGATCAAAATGTCGGTCGTGAGCGCCGCCTCCGGCTCGAGTCCGTTAATCTCCATCACCTTTGCGCTGTCGTAAAAATTGAGCAGTTGGTCGTCACCACCGATTTCGAGTTCGGTGTTGAGCTCGACCGAGTCGATCCCGGTCAGGCTGGCGTAGAGCAGTTCGACCCGCGTAATAGATTCCCGCTTACGAAAATCCTCGCGCTGCATGGCACTCGAGACGGTCAACCCGCGGATCAACTTAAGAAACTCAGCTAGTGACAATTTGGCGAGCCACTTGCTGTTGCGCTTAACCCACGCTCGTTTGAGATCGATGATGCGACTGGCTTGTTTTTCGTAGGTTTTATAGTTTTGCTTGATCTGTGCTTCGGTGAGGACCGGTCGCTCCGCAACGCGTCCCGACGGATCGCCAACACTCGCAGTAAAATCCCCGATCACGAGCGTGACATCATGGCCCATTTTTTGCAGCCGTCTAAAAAGCACCAGTGGAATAGCGTGACCTAAGTGTAGCTCGCGCCCGGTCGCGTCGATTCCAAACTTTACGCGTAATCCTCGACGAGCCTTGCTCGCACGCTGCAAATACTGCTTGAGTCGGTCGTCACCCACAATGTGCTTGGCGCGCTCTTTGAGGATGGCAAACTGTTCATCCGGCGTGAGCTGGGTGAGGTCGGGGTGATCGAGCAAATCCTGCTCCAGCTGGCGTAAATCGATCTGGGACATGCGCATACGGTAGCAAAGCCGGCTGAACCTGTCAGGCACGTTGCGTACGGCTCGGCCCAGGCGTAGAGTCGAACCATGTTTTTTGGGGTGCACTTATTGACCGGAGCAGCGGTAGGAGCGCTCGTTCCAGACCTTCCTGCAGCGACAGGGCTTGGCGTACTGTCGCACTATGCCATCGACCACTTACCCCACTGGAATTACTTGCCCAAGTATCGCAGTCGCTGGGAGGACTCCTGGAAAATGGCGCTCGAGCCGATCATTAGTATTCCGGTTTTTATCGGATTAGCGTGGTTTGCCCATTGGGATTCGAGGATTCTTGTACCGGCCTTTGCCGCGATCGTGCCTGACCTACTCGAGGCGGCGCAGTATTTTTTGCGCTCAAAAATATTGGGGCTGCACTCTCGTTGGCATCACTTTGGCCACTGGCACGCACGACTAAAACCGAGTATGCCGATTTTGCTGGCCCTGCTCGTACTTATCGGCTGGCTACTCCCCTGGCGCTAACGACGTTCTAACGTCGCGCTCGCGCAAACCTTCCGCGCGACAATTGTTCGCGATCAAACACGTCTCGACCGACTTCTACTAACGCAATCGTGAGCGGAACGGCGAGGAGCAAACCGATCACACCAGCCACCTTGGCTCCGACCAATAACACCAACACAACGACGACCGGGTTCAGCCCAACGGTTTTGCGGAGCAGACGCGGCGTAATAAAGTGCTGTTCAACCTGGTTGACGACGATGTAGAGCACCACGACCAACAGTGCTTTAAGTGGGCTGCCACTGGTAAGCGCAAAAAACGCGGCGGGCACCGTTGACACGATCGGTCCGATAAATGGGATGAACTCCAACATACCGGCGAGCAGCGCTAGCACGAGCGCATATTGCACGCCGATCAGCGACAGACCGATGTAGATAAGAATACCTACAAAAATTCCGAGGACGAGGTAGCTACGCAGCCAGGCACCAAGCTTGAGTTGGATGCGACTGACGATGTCCGACACGTAGTCACGATGCTTGTGCGGAATAATAAAGTGGAAGAATTTTTTGATACCGCGCTCCTCGGCCGTGAGGTAGAAGGTCAGGACCGCGATCGAGATCACCGAGAATACTCCGCCAAAGAAGCTCGACACCGTCGAGAAGATTCCGCCGGTCGTACTACTGAGCGTGTTTCCAATCGAGCTGAATAGGTCGCGGATGCTATCGGTCAACTCAAGGTTGCTGGCAGTATTGCGCAATTGTTGGAATACGGCGATTCGTTCATCCGTAAAGAGTTGCGGAACTTGATGGGCAAGATCAGTGATTTGTTCTGAGATGGGCGGGATCAGCAAAAGGACCACGCCGGCGATCGCACCGATCAAGATCAAAAAGATCAACAAAACGCTTATGGGACGCGGAATTTTGTAGCGCTGCAACCAATCAACGACTGGATCGATGGCCGAGGCCAAGATCATTGCAAACAGCACGATCACGACGATATCGCGGATCAACCACAAAAACCCGACCACCATCAAGATTGCTACCGTCTTGACGATGGTGCCCGTCGAGATGCTGATCGTTTGGTTGGAGGAACTACTCGTGCCCACGCTCATGCGCCTAGTGTAGCGCTAACTAAAGGTCTTGAGCAACTTGAGGAACGGCTTTTTGTCCTTGAACGGCCCAATGATCGTGAGGGTCAGCTTGGCTGGGTCCATAATCTCTTGCGCCGCCTCACGAACTTGCTCGCGCGTTACCGCATTGATCTCCGCATGGATCTCCTTGATCGACTTAATCTTTGGCTCAAACATAGCCTGGCGCGCAATGAGTTGTGCGTAGTTATCTGACTCCTCTAGCTCCAGCGCTAATTGCCCATTGAGGAACGACTTGGCACGCTTGAGTTCTTCCGTAGTGACCAGTTGTCGCTTGATCCGTTTGAACTCCTTAAGAATGTGTTCAACCGCGTGCATGGTTTTTTTGGGATCGGTCCCGGCCTTTGCCCAAAACGCACCAAAATCCTCGTAGCTCGTTACGCCGGTGCGGACACTGTAGGCCAACCCAAGCTGCTCACGAATAATCTCAAACAGACGCGAGCTCATGCCGGATCCCATAATGCCGTGGAGCACCTCGAGTGCGACTAATTTTGGATGCGTGTAGGAGTAGCCCGGGAACCCGATGCAGACCAGGGCCTGCTCGGTCGGCTTGGTCATGATTTCTACCTGCGGCTCTTTTTGCAGCAAGCTGGTCGTGTAAAACGGCAAACGGTGCTTTGGTTTGAGCCCAGCAAAATATTTCTTAGTCATCGCAAAGGCCTTATCCGGCTGCACATTTCCCGCCACTACGACCACCATATTTTTTGGATGGTAGAACATGTCCCAGTAGCGTTTGAGTTCTGCCGAGGTGGTACCGAGAATGGAATGCTTAAAGCCAATGATCTCGCGACCGAGCGCATTTTTTCCAAACAAAATCCGCTCAAACAGATCTCCCATGTACATGATGGGGTTGTCGATGTACATGCGCATCTCCTCGAGGATGACGTGGCGCTCGCGTTTGACCTGGCTGGCAAGCAGGCGCGAGTTGAGCACCATGTCGGCCAGTACGTTGTAGCTCTTAGGCAAATACTCGGCGGCGGTTTTTACGTAGTAGCCGGTGTGATCTTTGCTGGTAAAGGCGTTGTACTCAGCGCCCAGACCGTCGAGTTCGCGCGTGATAATTTTTGCGTCGGGCCGAGACTTGGTGCCTTTAAAAACCATGTGCTCCAAAAAGTGTGAGATGCCGGCGATGCGGTCCGTCTCGTAGCGCGAACCAACTTTAAACATGATGAGCAGCGTAACGGCGCTCGTGGCCGGCTCAGGGACGGCAAAAAATCTAACGCCGTTTGGAAGGGTTTTTTGGACTACGCGTGGTTCTGACATTAGCGTAGTGTATCAGCTTTAAGGCAACGCTTGTAGATCGATTCAAGCTTTAGAAGGTATGAGTCAAGGCGAGCAGATTCGCGAAGTCGATTGCTGACCAAAGCAGCGTCTACGGGATCGTATTTTTTTAGTTCATCTAGCACGTTTTGTTCGGTCCACGGGCGAGTCAATGACCAAAGCCCAAAGTTGCGCGCGCGTAGATACTCAAATCGAGCGTTGTTCACCATCTCTCCCAACCCCATAACATCCCCGGTGATGACCGCACACCCAACCGCTATTGCCTCAAGTGCAGCCCTGCCTTTTGCGATTACTAGATCGTATTGTGGCAGCACCGTGTGCGGCTGCGCGGTCGGATTTAGGACTCCGTACCCTACTACATCACATGACATGCCGGTCTTTTGCACCCACTCTCGGATACGGAGGACAAAGTTTTTCTCGTTCATGTAGTTGCTGTACAGCAAGACACGCTTGGGGTGTGGCGGTAAAGAAGCCCTAGGGATGAACCGATCAGTGTCAACAAAATTGAACAGCAAGAGACACTTGTTTTGAGGAATGCCTGCTTTGTACAGCCGGGCAAGGCAAGCAACATCCACCGCCACGTGTAGTTTAACCTCGGGCAACAGAGGGGGCGCTGCCAATGCAGGCGTCGAGCCATGGCACATAAAGAGTCCCGGCGTTTTTGTAAAGTGTTCAAGTGCTTGGACCATGGGAGTATTTGTTTGACCGTGGATTACCTGCGGCTCAAAAGCAACATTTTCCACTTGGTCCGTCACTTGAATACCGGCCGCTCGTACTTCTTGCGCAACCTCGCCAAGCTCCGGCGCATAGACTGCAACTTGATGGCCTCGCCGATGTAAACCAATGGCGATGTCCCGAGTGTGCAGTTCTGCCCCGGACCTGTTACGTAATGCAAAATTGGCTAGTAGAATACGCATAGCGTGCAAACCTGATACGTCCACGCTACCATGCCGATCAACGCTTCCAAGCGTCGCACATTCTTAGCTCGAAAGAAGGCTCTAGCCGTGACAAAACCATGCGGTTTCTCCAGCTTGGCAAACGCCGGCCTACTCGGTAAACGAGGGTTGCTTGCCATTGCCCATCCTGGACACGAACTCCGTGTGTTTGGTTGGGTGAGTGAGGTTCATCCTCGCGTCCTTGTACTGACGGATGGCTCTGGTTCCAGTCGCACCTCTCGGATCGAGTCATCTCGTGCACTCCTCGCTGGGTGCAAGGCAGAACCGTCCGACGTCTTTGGTCTCATGTCGGACCGTGAGTTGTACGACTTGCTACTCAACGGTCTGCACCGAGCTACCGAGTGGCATCAGTTGCTCGAGTGGTTTGTGCATGAACTCACGGATCACGCAATCGACTACGTCGTTGGCGATGCGGTCGAGGGGATCAACACCGGACACGATATCCTACGGGAGCTCGTCAACGTCGCCGTGGTCCTGGCCTCCGAGCGGAGGGGCCAGGCGATCAGGAACTATGCATAGCGCTCGTAAAAAGCTGGCTGCTCAGGCGGCTCGGTGACATCCGTCGCAAAGATTCGGCGGAACTGCTCGTGCGCGAAGACATCTCGGTGCAGAGCGCGTCAAGCAGGAGCTCTATAGGACGGTCATCAACTATTCCGATGTCCGCCGCGTGGGCAAAGAGCTCTGGCACTACGCCAAACAAGCCAGCACAAGCCTACCCGCACACGGGTAGGCTCTTTTTTTACAGCTACTTACTCGCCCAGGAGTTCGCGCATGGCCTTCTGGAGGCCTGCTAGTGGGATTCGTTTTTGTTCAGCCGTATCGCGGTCGCGCCATGTGACCGTGTCGTCTTTGAGCGTGTCAAAGTCGACTGTAATGCCAACGGGTGTGCCGATCTCATCTTGGTAGTAGTAGCGCTTACCGATATTGCCGCGATCATCCCACGTGATATGGAATTCTTTGCGTAGTGACTCAAATACCGTGCGGGCTTTTTTGATCAGCTCGGGTTTGTTGCGCAGCAAAGGGAAAATCGCCGCTTTGTAGGGTGCTACGCGTGGTTTGAGCGCTAAGTACGTGCGATCGCCATCTTTTTTGTAGGCAGAACACAAAATCGCCAAGAAGGTGCGGTCCACTCCCCAGGTTGGTTCGATGCAGTGCGGTAAATATTTTTTGTTGGTCTCGGAGTCGATGTAGCGCAAGTCATGGCCCGACTTGTCCATATGGTTCTTGAGATCGAAGTCGCCGCGATACGCCAGGCCGTACAATTCTTTACGTCCAAACGGAAAATCAAACTCAAAATCCGTCGTGCGCTTGGAATAATGTGCACGCTCCCCGTCCGGAATCTCGACCTCATGCACTTTTTTGGGATCAATACCGACAAATTCAACCCAGGCGAGCATTTCTTTGCGCCAGTGTTCAAACGCGTCTTGCCACTCTTTGTCCGACTCTGGCGGCTTAATAAAATATTCGATCTCCATCTGGGCGAACTCTCGCGTCCGGAAAATAAAGTTGCCCGGCGTAATCTCGTTGCGGAAGGCCTTACCGATTTGCGCGACACCAAATGGCAATTTGACACGGGTCGAATCAAGAATTTGTTTAAAGTCGACAAACATCCCCTGCGCGGTCTCGGGTCGCAAATACGCTGCGTTGGTCTTGTCTTCCGAGGGACCAATAAACGTCTTGAACATCAAGTTGAACTGCTTGGGCTCGGTAAAGGTCCCCTTTTTGCCGCACTTGGCACAGGCCTTTTTGAGATCGATCTGATCAGCTCGATACCGCTCGTGGCAATTTTTACATTCGACCAGTTGGTCCGCAAAGCCAGATAAGTGACCGGAGGCTTCCCAGACACGGGGGTTCATGATGATTGAGCTTTCCAATCCGACAACATCTTCACGCTGGCGCACAAAACGAGTCCACCAGAGGTCTTTGATGTTGCGACGCATTTCGATCCCGAGTGGGCCGTAATCCCAGGCGTTGGCTAGTCCCCCATAAATCTCTGATCCGGGGTACACAAAACCACGTCGCTTTGCGAGGGAAACGATCGTATCGATACTTACACCGGAGCTAGCTCCAGACAGCGCAGCCTTAGGCATGCAGAGAGCGTACTACTCGACGCAGGTGTTCGTCCAGCTCCTAAATAATCTTTGCTGACTGAACATCCGGCACAGCCTCGTCACGATCCTCGCCGGTCCAGGTGTCCTTGGCGGTAAAGCTTTGGTTGGTCACCATGACCTTCTTGAGGCCGCGCTCGTTGGCCTGTGGAGTAATTTTGACGCGGAACTTAGCGGTGATCACGGGTGTGAGCTTACCCACGTTGGCCGGCACACGGTCGATGTTCCAGAGGATCTGGTTAGTGTTTTGGTTGTAGACCAGGTCTTCTCCGGCGGACACACTACCTGAGCCGGTCACAAACGTAGCGCCCGGCGAGATACTACCGACCATGCGAGCTCCCGAGAGCTCTGCGTAGAGGCTGGTGAGGCTCCACGTGACTTCGTAAGTCGTCTCTTGTCCGACCGCGGGTGGGTTGGCGCCCGAGACGATCGTTGCAGAGGCTCCAGGTGTGATTGCCGCGCGGTATTTTACCGTGATCGGGTTACCTGCCGAGCTGGCAGAACCAATCCGTACGGTAGGCGTCGACGTAGTAGCAAAGTTTTTATCGCTTGCATCGTCTACGGTCTGTTCAAACCGCGGCCGAACATCAAACTCAACCGTGCCCCGTTGCTTTGCGCCGAGCGTGCGGAGCTCCGGAACGGCCGTTCCGTCCCAGCTGATGATGTTGCCCTGCGTAAGCGATCCACCGTCCTTAACTACTAGCGTGGTCGGATCCCAGGCCCCGTCGGTAAAGCTAACTTCGAGTACGAGGTTGGAAATACCGGTGGCACCAGTGTTCTCAAAGGTCACGGCGTACTCCAAACTATCTCCCCCATCAGCAGCAATATCGGACGATTGATTATTTACAGTTTGAGTAACGGTGACCGCTGGCTGAGTGAGCTTAACCGCTTTTTCTACCTCAGCTTGCTTGAGAAATTCTCCGTTTTGATCGAGTACACCAGCCTCAAACACAAAGCGCTTGATTTCGCCGGCGCCGCCACCGAGTACGCCATTGATCGTAAAATCCTGCTGCTGACCTTTGCCGAGACTATCAATGTTCCAAATGTGTTCTTCCGCATCGGGCTGTGGATCCGAGTCAGAGAAATCAAAGCCCCCCGGATACGTCACGCGCATCTGTAGGTTAGTGAGCGGATCCTCTTGGTTGTTCTCGAGCATAGCGGTCAGCTTGACCTGACTATTGGGGAAAGCCGTCTCGGGCGCGTCAACGTCAAATACAAATCCGGCCGTCTCGATCTTAGTCGTCGACGAGGCTTCTACCTGCAGGATATCGGTTGAACCAGGCAGGTTGAACTGCAACCGCACCACGATGGTCTGTTCTGACTGGACATTGCCTACCAGGCGGCCATTGATCAGGAGTTCTTTTCCGTCACCTTTTTCGAGCGTCCCAAACGAGAACTCGGTGCCTGGTGTGTTGTCAGCGTGCGGATCAGAGCTGGTGTAGCTAAAACCTTCTGGGTAGAGCGCGAGCACTCGTGCGTTTTCTAGTTGCGAGTCCGAACCATTGGCGAGCTTAACCGTATATGCCACATCGCTTCCCAAGGTAACTCGGTCGGGACCGTCAACCGTAATCTGTACTTTGGAGACCACGCTGCCTCCACCTGCACGAGAAACGATCAGCACTATAAAGACGATCAGTAAAATGACCGCGAGGCCGATACCGATGAACCACCAGCGGCGCTTAGACAAAATATCTAGCACGGTCGGTTTGCCTCCCACGCGTGGGTAGCTCTTGGGCCCGAGTGGAGTCTCGTCTGGGGCGTATTCGCGACGTTGTTTGTTTGCAAAGGGGAAGCGTTTCATTGGAGTTGCCATAGTTTTGTTCTGCTTGCTGTTCTGCCGGCTACAATTGAGAGCTTTTGAGGGTCCGCTCGCTCGTCCACTCTAAAAAAGCTTGGATGGGGCGAACCAGCTCGAGGGCGGGCTGCCCTACCGGGTTAGCCGCTATTGTAGCAAGTTTTGCGCGGATGAGGTGCTGGAGGGTCTTGAGGGCGTCGGCCGTGATGACAAATGTGCCCGGGCCGGGTGAACCACAGGTTTTATGCACGATCCCCCCGCGGGCCGCGCTGAGGTAAAAATCGCGCTCTGGTGTCGGTGTGTGCAAAAGCGGTTTTTGACAGGTAATGCAGCGGTCTAATTCGATGGCGAACCCCAGCATGTGGAGCGCCTTGAGCATGTAGGCCACCAGGAGTTGCTGTCGCGCTGGTAGATCGCGCGTCTGGGTGAACTGTTCGAGCGTTTCAGTGAGTAAGTCGTAGAGCCGACTGTCGCGCTGGTTGTCGTCGAGGAGGTTTGCCGTGATTTCGAGGAGGCTAAAGAGATCTTTGAGTTCTGCGAGATCGGGCGAGTGACCGACAAAGAGTCGGCTCGTCTCGACCTGCGTGATGAGCGGGAGGCTGCGGCGTTCTACCAAAAAAAGTCTCGACTCACGGCCCGGCTCGAGGTGAGCGGCCATACGACTAGTGGTGCGACGAGCACCCTTGGCGATCACGCGCATCTTGCCCATGGTGCGACTAAAAATCGTGAGCAGCCTGTCGGCTTCTCCAATGTCTCTCCTCCCTAGCACGACCGCATCCACGGCAAAGGTTGCCATGGGTTCATCCTAGCAAACGCGTCAAACTACGGCTGAACTATTTTATTGCAGGCCAACACTCGCCCGCGATGAGCGTTTTGTTGCCGAGCAAACCCCAAATGTGCTCGGTGATAAACGGCATAAACGGATGCAGCAGCTTGAGCGATGTTTGCAGACAGTGCATGAGGATGGCGCGAGTATTGTCAGCGGTTTTTTCATCCTGGAGCTGAGGTTTGCTGGCCTCAAGGTATTTGTCGGCGAGCTCGCGCCACACGAACTGGTAGATCGCCTGTGCCGCCTCGTTAAATCGGTAGAGTTCGATAAAACGTGTCACGTCGGTCTCTGCGGTCTCGAGCTGCTTGAGGATCGTTTTGTCAGCGTCGGTGATCGCCGCCACTTTTTTGTCGGCGAGCGCGGGTCGCTTGTCTTCCTCGATATTAGTCATAATGAACCGCGAAATATTCCAGAGCTTGTTGCCAAAATGCTTCATGCCACGGACGCGCTCCTCTGAGTAGGCCATGTCCGTTCCGCCAGCGTTGGTAAACACAAGCGCAAAACGCAAGGCGTCAGTGCCATATTGGTCGAGCACATCGAGCGGGTTGACCACGTTGCCGAGACTCTTGCTCATTTTACGACGGCGTTCATCCCGGACTAAGCCGTGGAGATACACCGTTTTGAACGGCACTTCGCCGAGCAAGGCACCCGACATCAAAATCATGCGCGCTACCCAAAAGAACAAAATGTCGTAGCCGGTCTCCATAACCGCGAGCGGGTGGAATCGCTCTACGTCAGCGGTCTTTGTTGGCCAACCGAGCGTAGAAAAACTCCAGAGGCCAGAAGAAAACCATGTATCGAGCGTGTCCGGGTCCTGCGTCCATTCACCCTGGGGCGCCGTCAGACCAACCTGCATCTTGTCTGAGTCGACGGGTGCCTCGGCTCCAGCGCTCGCACCCTCGTACCAAACCGGGATCTGATGTCCAAAGATAATTTGTCGCGAGATACACCAGTCACGTAGTCCGTCGATCCAGTGGTAGTACGTTTTATCAAAGTACTCTGGCAGGATTTTAACTTGTCCGCTCTCGACCACGTGTCGCATGAGGTGCTTGAGTGTGATCTCGGCGCCAGACTTAATGCCTTTGATGTTCGATTTTTCCAGGGTGAACTTTTTGTCGACCGCGATAAACCATTGCTTACGGATCTGCGGCTCGATTACTCCCCCGCCTCGTGAGTTGGTCGCGATGCGGTGTACATATTTGTCGTCGATTTTTTCGATCAGACCTTTGGCCTGTAGTTTTTCGACGATCATTGGGCGCGCTTTTTTGATGCGCAGCCCCGCAAACTCACCGGCAATCGGGAGAAGTTTGCCGATCAAATCAATCACCGGCTCTACCGGCAACTTATGACGAGCGGCGATATCATTATCAACCGCATCGTGGGCGGGGGTGATGGTCATAACACCGGTGCCAAAAGTCATATCGATGGACTTGTCCTTGATCACCGTTGCCGTGATCGGTCCATTGATCCACTCGAGCTCGATCTTTTGTCCGTCCTTGTACTTGGCGTAGCGCTTGTCATCCGGGTGCATCACGACATACTTGTCGCCAAACTTTGTCTCAGGTCGTGCCGTCGCAATCGTAAACGGGCCGTACTTGAGGTAGTAAAAGCTGGTTTTTTCTTCTTTCCATTCGATCTCGTCGTCGGAGACGTTGGTCTGGAGTTTAGGATCCCAGTTAACCAACCGCTCTCCTCGATAAATCAGACCGAGGTCGAACAATTTTTTAAAAGCCGTCCGAACCGCGACCTCGCGTTGTTCATCCAGTGTGTAGGCCAAGCGAGACCAGTCGACACTGGCGCCTAAGCGTTTGAGCTGAGCCAAAATCGTTTTTTGCGAATCGAGTGCAAAATCCTCCACCTGCTTGTAAAAATCTTCGCGACTAAAATCGCGCCGCGTCTTACCGTCTTTTTTGTAGAGCTGCGCCTCAACCTTGGCTTGCGTTGCGATGGCGGCGTGGTCGGTGCCCGGGATGTACAGTGTGTCGTCGCCGCGCATGCGGTGGTAGCGCACCAAGATGTCCTCGATCGAGACCACCAAGCCGTGGCCCATGTGTAGGACCCCCGTGACGTTAGCCGGCGGAAACACCATCGAAAACGGTTTTGCGTTTTTGCCGGCTGCTTTGCGAGCAGGGCTTGTTCGCGCCGCCTCACTGTCCGGGTTGAACAGCTTAGCGTCGTCCCATTTTTTATTGATTGCGTCCTCTACTTTGGAGTGGTCGTAGGCTTTTGGTAGCTCGGTCATTAGGGCTGAACTCTAGGCTGGGGTTAAAACGCGGTCAACTGCATTGCGCTGACTCGATAGTAGCAAAGATACGACTAGGCCAAAAAGCGAGGTAAAAACAAGGGTGGCTTGATCCAGCCGATCTTTTTTAAACGAGGCAATGCCTCTATCGTGATTCTGCCTATATAGAGTTGTTCAACCGTTCCGCCATTTGCAACGTGGCGCTGCACATCATGAAGACCAGAGAAATAAATATGTGGTCGTGTGTTTGCTCCGGGTAGGTCTACGGCGGGAATGCCGACTTTTGTCTTATAGGCAGTGGCAAACGCGTACTCTTCGTTAAGCCCAAGTTGTCTGAGCAGTTCAAAGACGTCGCGGAAGGATCCGCGCAAGGCTTTTTCTACAGCGAGCACCCGAGTAGCCCAATGGAAGAGCGGCCGAACACTTTGTTTTTTGAACTGTGTCAGGACATTGTATGCTGCCAAGCCCTCCTGGGTTCGTGACCAACCGGCCAACCCTTTTCTAAAAAGATACAAGGGCGACCGCGCGGCGTTTTCTTCGCACAAAACATGTGTCTCTACTTCGTGCGTAATGATCATGGGAATTTCTTCCAGGCTGTCCGTGATCCCCTTTTGCACGTGAATTCTTTTTCCGGGAGCAATTGCGAGTCCTTGCGACGGTTCATGGGACGCAATCGGTTTCCACTTGGACAAACCATACCTTTGCAGTGCGACCTTGAGCGCCTTGAGTATCTCGTGATCCGGAATGTTGTGGGCATCTATCTTTGCGTGCGTCCTGACCGCTGCATCGACTACGTTGCGCGCCTGCGTACTGGTCTTCCTCGTCGGGACTCCATACAAACGTTCAGAAGCTTTTGTTGCCAGAGCGTTTTCTCGCGTGGTAGCAAAAATGATTCTATCTTCCAGTTCGCGTACTTTTTCTCGAAGCAGTTCTCCAACTACCGATTTTGGAATCTTAACCTTTGGTAGCGTCTTTGCCTGCTTCAACAACAATGGATTGTGGCGTGCATATTTAAAAGCGGGGTTGGCTTTTTTGTTGGCTAAAAACAACGATCGTTCTGCCCGATAGTTAAGCGCGGTCAGCGAGTATGTAACGTTTTGCGCAACTCTTTGTAAGGCCCTATCAGCCTGAACCTCTTGTATAGATGGGCCCATTGCGCCTACCCTTTTTTGATTGCGATAACTGCTTTGTGTGACTCAAAGATAAAGTCGCTGCGCTTATCGGCAGAACCTTCTACGCTCTCCAGTGAAGTAGCGAGTGTTTCTTGCGTAAGCTGAGTACTAAAGTTCTTGAGTGCTGCAGTCACGAGCGGGTCGCTCGAAACAACGCTCAAGACGATGCGATCGCTAATATCGTAACCGGCCTCTTTGCGTAAATCTTGCACGGCGCGAATCAACTCACGGATCAGACCTTCTTGCTCAAGCTCTGGGGTCAGCTTGAGGTCGAGGCCGACGAGCACGTCGCGCTCACCTGCAACCGCGAGACCCTTTTTGCCTTGGTACGTAATCAACACGTCGTCCGCAGCAAGTGTCGTATCGCCAAGCGTCACGCCTTTTGCGTTCATCTCAAACGAACCACTCGCGAGCTGCTTGGCAAGTTCTTTAACTTTTGCGCCATATTTTTTGCCGGCTACGGCAAAATTGAGTTTAACCTGGGCAGTCCCAAGCTCTTTGGGGTCCGTCACATAGTCGAGTGCTTTTACGTTGACCTCGTCGGTGACGAGTTCCTCAATGGTCGAGTTGAGCTCGGTCTTTGTGGGCAAGGCGACGATCAAGCGCGCCAACGGCTGTCGCACGCGTAACTTAGCCTCTTGCCGGGCCGCACGTGCAAGCGAGGCTAGCTGCTGTGCCAAACGCATCTCGGTGAGCAAACTTTTATCTGCAGAGCTTACGCGCCCAGCTTTTGGCCACTCCGCCAGATGAACCGACTCCGTACCACCATCTTCCGCGCGCACCAAGTTACGGTAGATCTCCTCACTCACAAATGGTGTAAGAGGCGCGAGTAATTGGGACAGCCGAACCAATACATAATAGAGCGTGGCCTCGGCCGCTTTTTTGTCACCGTCGTTCTCTGACTTCCAGTAGCGACGTCGCCCTCGACGCACGTACCAGTTGGAGAGTCCTTCGACAAACTGTTCGATGCGAGCGACGGCCGGCGTGACATCAAAGGCCTCGAGTCGATCTGTGACGATCGCGATGGTGTCGTTGAGTTCTGCCAAGATCCAGCGATCGAGCACATGCTTGGATTTAGGAGCTGCCAACTTGCCGGCTTTGGCTGAACCCGGTTCAAACTTGTCGATGTTGGCGTAGGTCACAAAAAAGCTGTAGACGTTCCAGAGCGGACGCATGAGCGAACCACTCGCCTCGGCCACCACAGACTCACCAAAGCGTTTGGGTAACCACGGATCCGGCTTGAACATTGCCCAACGCACCGAGTCCGCTCCAAATTTTTCGAAGAGTGGCAGCGGGTCGATCACGTTGCCGACGGACTTGGACATTTTACGTCCGCGTTCATCCAAGATGTGGTTGGTGCAAATGACGTTTTTAAAGCTGCTCTTACCGGTCACCATGACGGACGTGGCAAGCAACACATAAAACCAACCGCGCGTCTGGTCGATGGCTTCGCAGATAAAATCAGCCGGGTACTGCTCTTTATATACGGCGCGCGACTCAGGTTTGTGCGGGTAACCCCACTGGCCCCACGGCATGTTGCCCGCGTTGAACCAACAATCGAGCACATCCGGCTCCCGCACCGCCTCGTCGCCACACTCGGCGCACTTGAGTTTGACCGTGTCGATAAACGGCTTGTGCAAATCGATTTTGTCATCGGGGGGCAATTCGGTCGTGGCGAGGCGGCGCATCTCCTCAACGTTCTCGACCACGGTCAGGTGTTCTTTTTTACAAATCCAAACCGGCAAGGGTGAACCCCAATAGCGCGCTCGCGACACGGCCCAATCCACGTTGTCCTCGAGCCATTTTCCAAACCGGCCGTCCTTAATATGTTCCGGCTGCCAATTTATCTTTTGGTTGGCCTTGATCATCTTGTCTTTAAACGCCGTCGTCCGTATGAACCAACTCGACTGCGCGTTGTAAATCAGCGGTGTCTTACAGCGCCAACAAAACGGATAGCTGTGCGTGTACGGCAAGGCCTTGAGCAACGTCCCCCGCTCCTTGAGATCGCGCACGACTTCCTTGTCGACTTCCTTAAAGTTTTTGCCGGACCACTTGGTCACTTCTTTTTTCATCGACCCGTCCCAGTCCACGTGCTGGATCAGCGGCAGCTTGTATTTCTTGATCACTTTGTAGTCGTCCTCACCGTAAGCCGCCATGTGAACGAGTCCCGAGCCGTCCTCGGTCGTGACAAAATCTTCCTCGACTACGTAAAAGGCTTTTTCTTTGGGCTTAAAAAAGTTGTAGGGCGGTTCATACGACTTGCCTACCAACGCGTGCCCGTCAAACTCGTCCTCAATCTCATAGGTCCCCTCGCCCAATACTTTGTCTGCTAAAGCCTTAGCGACAATCAAACGCTCATCAAGCCCCGGCCCCGCATCCTTTTTTGGCCGAACACGCACATATTTAACCTCAGGCCCGACGGCGATCGCGACGTTTGCGATCAAGGTCCATGGTGTCGTCGTCCAGATTACGAGCGAAGTCGACGGTTCATCCCGCAGCGGAAATTTTACAAACGCAGACGTCTCGGTCACCTCTTGGTAGCCTTGCGCCACCTCGTGGCTCGACAATCCCGTGCCACAGCGTGAGCAATACGGCAGCACCTTAAAGTCCTTGTAGAGAAGTCCCTTGGCGTGCGCCTGCTTGATCACCCACCAATCGGTTTGGATGTAGTCATTGGTCAGCGTCGCATACGCATTACTCGTATCCAAAAAGCGGCCGATACGCTTGATGGATTTTTCCCACTCGGCCACGTATCGAAAAACCGTATCTCGGCAATACATGATGTACTTGGCCATGCCGTAGTTATGAATGTCACGCTTACCATCCAGCCCGAGCTCTTTTTCGGCTTGTAGTTCGACCGGCAACCCGTGCGTATCCCAGCCGGCCTTACGTACCACCCGATGCCCTTGCATCGTCTTGAACCGCGGCCACACATCCTTGAGCGCCGACTGCATCATGTGTCCAATGTGCGGCTTTCCGTTTGTGCCCGGCGGACCATCGTAAAACACCCAAGCTTTTTTGGGCTTACCCGAGGCCGGTCGCTCTACGGATTTCTCAAAAATTTTGGCGCGCTCCCAAAAAGCCAGCACCGCATGCTCTTTTTTGACTAAATCTTGCTTTGGATCGACGGGTGTAAATGGCATAGGTTGTGGATGAACCGCGTTGTTCAGCCGTCGCAAGCGATAGTAGCAGTTGCAGGCGTCCACAGCCAGGCCGTGCATAAAACGTGAAAACTCGCTATACTGGCGCCAATAACTTCCTAACTTATCTACATGGCAGAAGCTGCAGTAAAAAAGAGCGGTTCCAATGGACTTGCAATCGCATCGCTAATCACGGGAATCATCCCAGGCCTTGGTCTCCTCGGCATTATCTTTGGATTTGTCGCTTTGAGCCAAATCAAAAAGACCAACGAGGGCGGTAAGGGCATGGCTATCACTGGTATCGTCTTGGGCTTTATACAGTTCATCTTTGGTGTCATCTGGATGGTGTTCTTCTTCTGGGCAGTCAACACGGCCACAGATATTCTTCAGAGCCCGTACTACTCAAACGAGGTGCTCAACAGCCTCGATGATCTCAACAACATTCAGCTCAACTTCTAGCTGATTTCTTAGTTGGCAGAACCGCTACCAGCGGCGCCTAATAGAAAGAACGGCCGGAACCTCTAGGGTTCCGGCCGTTTTGTAGTCATCAGCGACGACTACAGTGGCGAATCAGGTAGTGACAGCGTCCGAGAGCTGCTCGGCGTCGTTGGACTTCTTGACCTCCACGTTGGAGGTCTCGCGCTCGTGCTCCTGATCGCACAGCTCGGTGATGAGCCGGAAGAACGTGCACGTCCCCTCCTGGATCTCCTGAGGGGTACGCATCACCACGGCGCGCTTGCTCTTGATCAGGACCTCCTCCGTCAAGGGCACATCCGTGATGATGACCGAGGGCCGATGGAAGTGCAGAACCATGTCGACTCCCGCGCGAGAGTGGCACACGGCGACCAGGTAGTCCTTCCCGAAAAAGGCTGAGCGGTGCGGGGGGACCTTGCGTAGGACCACCTGCTTTTCGTGGATCCTCATACGCATGCGGTTGGCAGCTTGGCAGAACTCCCGGTAAAGGTCGTTTGCAAGCCGCTGCCCCGCCTCATCGATGGGCTCCTGTGTGATGAACACGAGAGACGGCAAGTGGGGATTGGTATCCAATGAACAAACCTCGCTGGAGTAGGATAGCGATCAAGGCCTAGAGCAGATTGCAGCAAATGCACGACCTTGTCAAGGCTCCCTGACACTGCGCGCCTTACATCTCGTCAGGGGCGTGGATTCCGAGTAGACCGAGCCCGTTCTCTAACGTCTGGGCCACGGCCGCGATAAGCTTTATGCGCTGGGCCCTGGCGGGTTCTGCCGCTTTAAGGACCGGCACCTTTTGGTAATACAGGTTGAACCGGCTCGCCAACTCATAGAGCTCGGTCGCGAGGAGGTGCGGCATTCGACGGCGAGCGGCTTCTGCCACGACCTCAGGATAGCGGACTAACCGACGAGCTAAGAGCAGCTCGACGGGATCAACGGCGGCTTCTGTTTGTTCTGCTAGGGCGGAGCCCTCGCCAGCCTCCGCTTTACGCAAAATGCTCTTTATACGAGCGTGCGTGTATTGGAGATACGGCGCGGAGTTACCCTCGAGCGAGAGCATGCGGTCAAAGTCAAAATCGATCGAGTGAAGACGGTTTTGCGAGAGGTCGTTGTACTTGACCGCGCCGATGCCGACCTGTCGCGCGATCTCGTCAGCATTTTTGAGGTCAGGGTTTTTGCTGGCGATGACTTTTTTTGCGCGCTCGATTGCCTCGAGCAAAATTTCGTACATTCCGGAGGTACGACCGGCACGCGTGCTCATCTTTTTACCGCCCATGCGATACAGACCATGGCCGATGTGCTCGAGCTGATCCGCCCAGGCAAACCCCATTTTTTTGAGCACGGTAAAGACCTGCTTAAAGTGGAGTTGCTGCTCGAGACCTACCTCATACAACATGGCGCTGAACTTGTACTTTTTTTGACGTGCGATCGCCGCCGCTAACTCGCGTGTGGCGTAGAGGCTGGCTTCATCGGTTTTCTGTACGAGCAAAGGCGGCATTTTTTCCGCCTCAAGATCTACGATCGTCGCGCCTTGGCTTTTTTTGAGGAGTCCTTTTGCCTCTAACAGCCCAAGAATCTTTTTTAGATCCCCGCGATACTGCGCTTCGCCTTCTTCCATACGGTCAAAGGGTGTTTCGAGCAGCGTGTAAATCTTTTTTGCGTGCGCGAGCGATACATCGACAAATTCTTGCCACAACCTGAGCGCTTCCTTGTCGCCCGCTTCTAATTTGCGGAACCACTCGCGACCTTCTTCGATCAGCCGTTCATCCTTAGCCGCCTCCTCATGAAATTTAACGTACACGCGCATGAGCTCCTCGATCGGCGTGTCCTTGAGCGCTTGCTCATTGCCCCATTGCTTAAAACCAGCGATCAATTTGCCAAATTGTGTGCCCCAATCACCTAGATAGTTGAGACGCACCACTCTACTGCCGGTCGCCTCCAGCAAATTGCCAATTGCAGTTCCGTTTACGGTCGAGCGCAAATGTCCGATGTTAAACGGCTTACCAATGTTGACGCCGGAGTATTCGATTACGATCCTTTGTTTTTTACCCGCCTTTGACGTGCCGTATTTTGAACCAAGTTTGTTAATCGACCGCGGAAGCTGCTCCAAAAATTCTGGCGCAAGTGTCATGTTAATAAAGGGGCCCGTGACCGAGACGTTACCTATGATTTCTACAAACTTTTTATCGGGCTCCGCCGTTATTATGGCAGCAATCTCCTTAGCGACTTCGGCTGGATTCTTTTTGACCCGTTTAGCCAACGCAAACGCAACCGGACTGGCGTAATCGCCGTGGGCTTCTATGGGATGCTCGAGCGGGAGTTGTTCTGCCGAGGCAAAAGGAGAGGCCTCACCCTTGAGATAGGTCGTGACCGCCTCAAAAAGCGCCTCTTTGATAGTGTGCTGGAGATCGATTTGTGCCATGGTGGTTCCGCCCTATACTAACCCACATGTCAGTTTATGCCATCAATAAGCGCGCTCGGGGAGACTATCAGCTGCAAGACACCTTTGTAGCGGGTATTAAATTGTCCGGCCCGGAGGTCAAATCGGTCAAACTCGGGGGCATGCGGCTAGTGGGTGCCTACGTCACACTGCACAAAGATCGCCCAATGTTAATGAACGCTCACATCGGCGCGTACAAGCCAGCCGGACCGCAACCCGATTATAATCCCACGCGCAGCCGTCCCCTCCTCCTCAAAAAATCTGAGCTACGCACCATCATCGGTCGGATGAACCAAAAAGGCTTGACCCTGGTCCCTTTGCGTGCTATCGGTGTGCGGAACCTGATCAAGATTGAGTTCGCGATCGGGCGCGGCAAGCGCGAGTACGAAAAACGAGACGTCTTACGTAAGCGTGAGGCGGATCGGACCATCGATCGCGCGATGCGACGACGTAGGTAGCGCCAACATGGCGCCTTAGTTCAGCCGAGCCTGTGGATAGTCTCTTTGACAACCTAACCCCTAGCACGCTATCAAATTTGAGCTGAAAAATTCAGCCAAAAGTTCAGCCCCCACAAAATGGGAGCGGTATCCCTGAGGGAGGAGCGAAGTCGCCTTACGCGTATTTTCGCACCTCCCTTGGGGATGATCGGCTTTGCGGGCGACTGCGTGATATCTGGGCGTGTACGAGCGGGATGTGCCGCTCGTTAATCAATCGCATCACCACACAAATGCTAAGTCATTTGTAAACGCTGCAAGCAACTACGTTCGTAGCCTGCAAAACAGCGTCGCTTTTGCCTAATTAGGTAAAAGCCATCTCCCGTAGGTTCCCCTGTGACCTGCGTCAGAGGTGTTATCTCTAGCAGGGTTGGTTCGGCCAAGGTTTCTGTGGCCTAACCGAGACTTTGTGAAACTCGCGTCGTCGTTTTTGGTCGCGCTTTGAGCAACGACGTCAGACACTAAGCGCGGACAGTACACGTAGACAGGTCTCACAACGTTTGCTCCACGCGGGTTCGATTCCCGCCATCTCCACCAATAAATTCACTTTTGTATCAGTATGAACAAGGTCGAAACTGTTTTGGTATTTCTACAAACCCATAAAGCAGGAATCGAGGTTTTATCTGCTCTCCTAACTGCATTTGGCGGTCTTGCTAGTTTAGTTATTTCAACTATAGCGCTAGTAATCAGCCTTTTTTCTTTTAAACGGGATCGGGCCAAGATTAATGTAAAGAGCGATATCGAAGTATCAGAACAAGCCACTTCCCTTGTTTTCTCAGTGATCAACACAGGCCGTCGGAGTACCCAAATACTTGGCTACGGCTTTATCGTAAACGGGAGAGAAGTTTATCTTCCAAACTCTGCCCTGGGCGCCCTTTCAGAAAATGAGCAAAAAGAGTTCAAAATGACAGTGGAAAGATTCAAAGCGGTATATCGAAAGGACAAGATTTTCGCAACCCACTATTTCTTTCGCAGTCCGTTGGGCATTCATAAACGAAGAATCCGCTTTAGAATTCTGAAATAAAAATGGCCCGGTGAGTTTCCTCACCGGGCCTCCGAACTGTGACTGTAGCTAACGCTTGAGCTCGTCGACGAGCACGCGGTTCATCTCGTCGATAGGATCCTTGCCCTGATCGCCGAGCAATTGACGACCCATGACGAGGTTGTCGGCACCGTCCTCCATAGCGACAGCGGGCGTGCCGGTCCGAGCCTGGTCGTTGAGACCCACTCCTGGCGACCGCACACCCGGCGTTGTCAGGTTGAACCCCGGGTACCGAGTCCGCAGCTCGCGAACCTCCTCGGGCGAGCAGACCAGACCGTGGCCTCCCGCCTGCTTGACCATCTCCGCGATGCGCATGACCTGCTCGCGCGGCTGTCGCACGTAGATCTCCTCGCAGGTCTTGGCATCGATCGAGGTCAGCACCGTGACGCCGAGCACCTTGGTGGGCGTCCCTTCGAGCGCCTTGACCGCCGCCGCGACCATGTCCGGCCCGCCAGAGCCGTGCACGGTGACCGCCCAGGGTGAAAACGGACGAAGCCGTTTGCACGTGTTGCTCACCGTGGCCGGGATGTCATGGCACTTGAGGTCGGCCATGATCCGCCCATAGATCGAGAGCTCCCGTAGAAGACGCTCGATGCCGAGTGCGAAGAGCAGATCGTTGACCTTGAGGATCACGCCCGTGGTGCGGAAACGATCGACGAAGGGCAGGATCTCCTCCCAGCTCTTGCCGTCGAGGGCCACGATGATCGGGTTGCGCGCTTCCTGACCCGGATCGCAGCGCCGCATGGCGCCCGACAGGATCAGCTCGCGCCGCACGTCGTGAAGCGACATGCCGGGCCAGACCGGCAGATCGATGTTCTTCTCCTGGAACTTCTTCTGCCAGCCCTGCTGCCGGTCGACCAGAACGATCAACCGCTTGGGATTGAGGCCGAGCCTGAGACAGGTGAGGTATGGCTCGATCTTGGAGGCGCCATCAGTGATGACGTCATCCATGATGACCACGTCCTCGCCCTTCTCGCTCTTGCCGATGACCTGCGCATCCGTGGCACGGCCCTCCTTGAGCTGCTCACGGATCGTCAGGTACGGTACGCCGGTCTTGACCGCGAGCAATCCCGCAAAGCAGCTCACGGATTCGGGCACTTCCACGAAGCGGCTGGCGCGCGAGTGACGCACCGGCATCTTGTAGAGCTCCGCGAGGTACTCCAACGCCGAGGGGTTGTTGCGAGCGTCACGCAGGCTGATGTAGATGTCCGTCTTGCCGCCGGACTTGAGCGGCAAGTCTCGTTTGTCAGAGAACTTGATCAGTCCCAACTCGAGCAGGGACCGAACGACTGTGGGCTGCTCCTCGGGGAACAGCCAGTGTGTCATCGCAATCATGTTCGTCTCCTTCTCACACAAAATCCGGATGTCGCTAGACAGGCAACTGTGTATCACGTTCTTAATGGAACGAGCAAGCGTGCTACGCGTGTGCTATCCTGTCCCGGTCTGTCAAAAACAGACGCGTTATTTTGTTTGTTGGCGGAGTTCATCCAAAAGGAGCGTGACCATGACGGTTATGGACAGAGCCACGACCACGGTACTGGAGGCGTTGATCGAGAAGGCGGAAAAAGCCCTCGACTACCGCATCCGCGTGCTGGATTTCTCGTGCACTATCTTCGAGAAATCCTCGGGACGGTGCGACTACACGTGCGTCGCAACGGTCGCCCTGAAGCGCGCTGATGGCCCGGTCTTCTCTGCGCGTTCTCGAGGCATCTTGTTGTTCGTCAACAACCAGTGGGTCCCCGAAATCTGCGTTGGCCTGGTCGGTACGATCCCATTCGGTACTCCCTTTACCACCGACGTCAACGAGAGCCTGAGGATGGGCCACTCGCTCTGGTTCATGCACAAGGCCGAACCACTAACGCCAGCCGCTGCGTAGCAACGCGGCACCAGCCCCGGGGTAACTCGGGGCTCCTCTCTTATGTTGTACGTTTTGCTGCAGCTCCAACCGCCTGTTTGATGGAGCTGAACCCATCCTGTTTGAGCAACCGCACCAGTCCTTGGTTGATCTCGCCGATCGTTTGCGGCCCGCGATAGATCATGCCGGTGATCAACTGCACCAGCGATGCACCAAGTTTGATTTTTTTGTAGGCATCCTCGGCCGTAAACACGCCGCCACACCCGATGATAACCAAGCGATCCCCTGCGCGTCGATACACGCGCTCGATGAGCGCGTTGGCAAGTGGCTCGACAACCTTGCCGCTCAAACCGCCCTGCGTGGGCACCGACGCATCTCGCACTAATGGCGAGGTACGCCGCTTAGTCAGGTTTGTGCAAATCACACCGTGCACTCGGTGCTGTAGCGCGACGTCAACTAGTTGATCGACCTGCGATCCGTCCAGATCCGGTGAGAGTTTAATAAAAACCGGTTCACTCGTTTTAATCGTATCGAGACGCGTGAGCAGGAGATCCAACTTGTGCGGATCGGTAAATGGTTCTCCCCCAAAGGTATTGGGACAACTGATATTGACGGTGATGTAATCAGCCACGGATGTCGCCTCGGAAAATGCCACTGCGTAATCTGCGATGCCTGCATCGGTCTCACAGGTGGCGCGAGAATTGGTTTTTGCAACACTCACGCCAAGCACCATCCTGCTCGATTTTTTGCCTTGGACCCGCGCTCGCCAAGCGCGCAGTCTTGCACACACAACAGCCGCGCCATCGTTTTTTAGTCCGTAATAGACGACTAGGGATCGCGACTTAGGCAGGCGCCAGAGGCGCGTTCCGGAGTTGCCAGTGCATGGTCGGCCCGTAATAGACCCGATCTCGGCAAAGCCAAAGCCGACCGAGGGCAGGATGTCGACAAGCAGTCCATCTTTATCAAACCCCGCCGAGAGCCCAATTGGGCTTGCAAAGCGCACGCCGAGCACCTCCTGCTCGAGTACCGGGTGCTGATACACAAATGCGCTGCGCGTAATCCATCGACCCACGCGAGTCCGGCCAAGCAATCGCCCAAAATGGGTCATGCGCTCATGCATGTGCTCAGGCGGCACCCTAAAAAAGAGTGGTTTGAGTATGCCGCGATAGAGTCCGCCTAATAGCAAAGCGCGCACGCGCGTTGCGTGCTCGTAGGCACTGGAATTCATGTGGTTAGCCTACCACAAATCTGTACATGTACTCGAACGCATCATAGAAAAAGGGGCGGCCGCTTGCGCGTCCGCCCCATGTTGTCCTGCACTACACCGCAGGTGTCTAGTAGCTGGGCAAAGAGTCTCCCAGCTCGGTCCACTCGCGGAGGATGGCGTCTCCGTCGATGACCTGATAGCCCGACCTCACGGATTTGAGTACCGTGATCGGTGCCCGAGCGTCGGTTGGGAGATCGTTCTCCCTGACCGTGCTCACCCACCGCACCACGACCGGCTCGTCAGGAGCGTCGCAGGTCGTGTGATCCGCGACGATCAGAATCCGCGAGGACCCGTTGTCTCCCTCGAGCGCAAACCAGGTGCATTGGCCGGAGCCGAATGGCGTGACCGACAGCTCCGTGATCGTGCCCCAGGATTGCCCCAGGATGATCTCAAAGAACTGCCGCTCACCGTACGGTACCTGCCGGTTGAACATACGACTGTACACCCGGTCGAACATCACGACTGGCTGTCCAGGCGCACTCCCGTTGAACACGCTCCGTGCGCTAAAGGTTGGCGCGGCATCCGGTGCGGATACCGACTGCGTCGCCAGAGCGCCGTAGAGCACGTAGCGTTCGCGTGGGCTCGGGTTGACCATGACGAGGTGGCAGTTCTGCCCCATGTCGTCGCAGGGCCAGATGCCGAGGGTCGGCAACTGATTGGTGAGCCGCTGCGTGACGATGTCGAGCTGCTTGGCAGCTGCGAGCATCTCCGGTGACGGCTTGGCGGCCGACATCGGAACCCGCAGGTCCATGAGCTTGGTGAACTCGTCGTAGGACGAGGCGTAGGTGGGGGTCATGCACAGCGCGAGCGCTGTACAGACCGCGAAATGACAAAGAAAACGCTGGCGCATGCGTAACCTCCGTAACTGAATCTCGATCCGGACTATACGCAATTTTTACTCTTTTGTCAACCGTAGCGACTACACGCAAAAAACAAGTATCGGCTCGGTTGTGCACCCAGAGAGCCGCGTATCCGTGCTGCGGTCAGAAACTTATGAGTTAAAGCTAAAGAGATTCAAGATGCGCTCCTTGAGGCTTTGGCGCTCTGGTTCATCCTGGGGCTGTGCTGGTAGTGGTGCGGTAGCATCAAGCTCCGCAGTAGAACCAACGCCTATTGCGATCCACTCAAAAACGACATCGTCCTCGGCCGCATCTCGAAGCTCGACCGAGAAACCTCCCTTTGTAACCTCCGTGATGCGATAGTCAGCAAAGGAGTGAGGTGTAAGCACAACGTGCGGTGCCTCCTCGTACGCGATCTTAAAGAGTACGCGTGTCAGTTTTTCTCCCTTTGCCACGGTAACCGATCCAGTTGTGTCTGGACCCGCGGAGAGATGACCGTCTATTTGCATAGTGCCCTCAATGCGCGCTGAGTTGGTGACGACTAGTTTATGCGCGGTCAATTCGCCAGTGACGACTACGGTCTTGAGTGAGAGTGAATCACTGAGCTGTTGCTCAAAGGCTTTATCGATAGCTTCCTGCGTCTTAGCGTCCGTCTGACCGTCATCGATAGTTACTGCCGCATCGTCAGTGCCTGCACCAACGGTTGGTGCTGATGGAGCGGACGTCGGGGTAGAAACCTCTAGTGCGCCTCGCTGTGGTTGCAGTAAGACCGTTACGATGTCACCACCCGCAGATGGCGTAAGTGCAATACCGACAACGCCGTCGGATGCATTTGCACGACGACCGCGCCCGGCTTGGGTAGAGGGACCAACGTAGTCGCCTACTTTTATCGGGCCGTTCTCTTCGCTAATCCGAAGCGGTACTTGTCCCGTTAATCCGACCAGGGCATTTTGTGGCTGCTCTTCTCGTCTGGCACCAAGCTTATTGTTTCCGATAAATGCCGGGTCGGTCGAAACGATACCAATCGGCGTATCACCTGGACTCGAGGTTTTACGAACGCCATTGGTCCCGTCGAGAGTAACCAGTTCACCGGGTATCAGATCTGACTCGCCAGCAGGCATGAACTCAGCAAAGTCGGCACCACCTCCCGTGATCGACTCTTCTGCGGTAACGGTTCCATCACCTGCGATCACAAAGAGGTCGTTTACCGTGCCATTTACATCGGAGTTAATGGCAAAATAGTTGAAAGCGGTAGTAGGCTCATCATTGCTATTGATTTGAAACAGCGCCGACGACGAATCACCCGCTGCCAGCGGCTCTGTCAGCGCATCGCTGGTGGCATAAATCGCTACTGCGCCTGCTCCGTTCATGACGTTCGCCCCGGCATAATCAGTCTGGTCATCATCGTATTCAATCATTAGAGAGCTGTGGTCAGCGGTCGTCAGATCGTCATCAACGAGGATTGATCCTTCGCCACCTCCAGTTATCTCCATTCCAATCGCTAGCGGATCATTAAGATCTAGAGATAGTGCGGTAGCGTCTTCGTTCTGCGCGATAGCAACCGCGGTCGTTTCTCTGTTGTGCTGAACAGTAATGGAGTTACCGACGGCAACCGCGTTGTTAGTGGTAATGTCGATACCGCTCCCGCTTGTTCCGTTATGAATAACCTCAATAGCGTCGCCTTCGTCGTTTTGATTAACTTGGATACCAGTTTCTTCGTCGCTTTGGTTGACTACCAAGGCAATACCAGAAGCTACCGATGAGTTATTACTGATAACCATCGTACCCACTCCGTTTGTGTCGTTGCTAAAGGTCGTCAGCCCGGTGTCATCAAAAGTGGCAAAGGCCACACCGGCATTTTGGATTTCGAAGTCTTCCGTGTCACTCAAGTTGAAGCGCAGGTTTCCTTGCCCTTGCGCACCGTCCACAGTAACCACTGCCGGTGTGGCAGCATAATTGTCGTAGGCGTCATCAAGGTTGATGCTGCCAGTAGCGCCGGTTGAAACTTGTACCCACCCCGTGGCCGCGTCGCCCGTTTTAAGCCACAGTTCTCCCCCGTCTGCACCAATGGTGTTGCGTAAAAAGAGAGAACCCGTGTTACCCGAGATACCACCCCCCGCTGACGGATCGCCGATCCCAGCAAAAAGATCCTCGGACGATCCACCAAGAGATGTGTTTTGAATCGTCACCACCGGTGAGTTGAGATCCGGCCGCGTAAATCGGATCAAGTCTTGCGAGCTAAGAGTTAGATCTCCTCCTCCGAGTCCGCCAGCCGCTGTAGAGATGGTGAGATCTCCCGTTGCCGTGGTCGTTGCAATAGAACCATCGCCGTAGGTTGTCGAAGCGCCGACCGTAAAGCCAGTATCAGAAAAAACCGTTCCCTCCACGCCGGCAGAACCACCAACAAACAAATCATTGCCATCCAGGGCATAGCCCGCGTTGGCTATGGTTTCTGCCTTGGCGAGTGTTCCAACAAAAAGGTTGTTATCAAAATTTACGTCGCCGCTTCCATCAAAAACCGCATAGTCAGTTCCAGAATCTTGAACAATAAATCCAGCGGCGCCATCAACGTTAAAGCGCAACGCTCCCTGGCCTTCGGTCCCGTCGATATACACGATCGCCTCGGTGGTGGAATCAAAATTGTTGTAGGCCTGATCCATATTGATCGTGGCGCCAGATGCACCGGTCGCGCCTGTTGCACCCGTGGCTCCAGTTGGCCCCGTCGCTCCTGTCGGACCCTGGGCACCGGTCGCGCCAGTCGCTCCGGTCGAACCTGTTGCACCCGCCGATCCTGCGGTTCCTGCTGCTCCGGTTGCACCCGCAGTACCACCCGCACCTGCCGTTCCTGTTGCGCCGGACGTCCCCGAGGTACCGCTCGTGCCAGACGTACCACTCGTTCCCGCCGCTCCAGTTTTAGGCGCACAAATATATTGAGCCCCGTCGGGGCCAGTCAGGACGGTACCTGGTTTTACAAAATCCTCTCCAAGATATGCTGAGATGTCGCCCACTTGCGACAACTTCATGGATTGCTGTTCGACCGCTTGCTTAAGTCCCTCAGTGCCGCGCCGCAACTGCCAGTTCTCATATGCTTCTCGGGCTAAAAAGAGCGCTAAGAGTAATAGTGCGAGCCCAATCAAAAAATGTGTTCGGCGTGAACCGTTTTCGTGCCGATCCTGTCGCGCATCTAAGTTCTCGCTGACTAGTTCAACCGGTTTAATGGGGGCCTGATGCTCAGGTATCGTCGCATTAGAAAACGAACCAGTTGCACCCTGTGAAGGCACAGAAGACTGAGGCTCGAGAGGGCCAGTTGGAGGGGTGGAAGGGAAGTCCGCCATAAGCACCTAATTATAACCTACTTGGGTTCTGTTGCGGAATAGGCGCACCACCGGGCGTAAGGTCGATTGGCTGGGTTACGGTGCCAAAGCGACGCTGCACCTCAAAAGAGCCACCGCGGTATGGCTGGTAACTCGATCTGTCCGCAAAGAGACGGTAGTTATTCTTTCCGACGATAAAGCTATATTGACCGCGCCGATCAGCCACCGCAGTCTCCAAGACGCGGTTAAAACGCGTATCCAAGATACGCACCACGGAGTGCGGCAGGGGCTCGTTTGTAATCCGATCGTTAACGGTCCCCCATGGTCGGCCATAGGGTCTATACGTGAGGCGCTCAAATAGCAAAAAGAGGGCTAGGTGCATGGCAAGGAGCACCCAGGCTTGCCAGTTCCAAGAGACTACAACACCTATCACACCAAAAACCAAACCACCGTACGCAAATACCGTATGAACGGTCCGACGCGCTTGCCGTCTAATGGCTTGGGCCACGGTCACGCGGTCCTCTGGACCGTCAATGGGCAAGTTTACCTCGAGCGGACCATTGCTCTTATGCTCGATGATGCCCCCGGTGTAGAGCGGACCTACGTTGGGATCGAATCGTTCTCCCGCCAGCAGCCGTGACGGAAAATCAAAACCCGCTTTATTGACCGACATGCGGTAGCGCCCGGGCGGCACCATCGCCAAAAAACGACCAGCACTATCCGTAACACGTGTCATGATTACGCGGCCGCGCGTCTCGTCAATCACGCGCACGAGTGCGAGATCAATTGGTCGTTTACTGAGGCTCTCAAATACCTGGCCGAACCCCTTTCGTTTTTTGCGCAGGAGCAGTAATCCAGGCTGCGTAAACAGTGCGAAAAGAAAACGGCCGACCGATGCGAGTGGAACCGCCAGCGAAAGACTGGCGATCGAGGTGAGGAGAGCGATCGGACTCAGAATGTATGCCGCAATCCAACTAAACGGAATAGCAGGAATTGGCGGGACTTCTATGATGCCGCTGAGAAGCGGGCAAACGTCGTTCATATAAGGGAGGTGAGTACTAACAAGAGTATAAAACAAACCGCGCTGACCAGCGAAACCCAAGGGATCCGTGCAGCGTTTGCCTTATTCGATTGCCCTTGTGTCTCTCCTAGACAGGCTCCCCCGCAGCACGTGGCAGGCTCACAGGCCATTGCTCGTTGCTTTGCCTTGGGGTCGTGAGACGTCCCGTTGGGTTTTTGCTCGACCAATAGCAGCGACCCGCTTTACCGCAAAGGCCGTCAGCAATATGCCTCCAAAAAAGACCAGGACTCCTATGCCCGCTAGGTACAGCGCATCATTTACTATTCCGCTGACCTGCACCTCCGCTTTTTCGATACCCCAGGCGTGCCACTCTTCGACAACGATAATCGATGCGGCAAACCAAATACTGACGGTTGCAAAAACCGTTAGATACCCCGTTTTTATTAACTTCACCCGGCCGAACAACGGCCGCAACACCAGGTGCCCGATCGTCACTACTGTAGCTCCCGCGAGCGTAAACAATATCCGGCCATACAAACGCATGCTGATGAGCGCACTCTGTTGCGCTGCAAGATCATCAAACGAGAAGCTCCGTAGTGTTGGGTAGTAGCGAGGGACGTTAACGCCCGCGAGTGCCACGATTATGTAGCAAACTGCTGCTGCGGTAACAAAGATTGCGATGGAAGAAGTAAATAACGCACTGCCTTTACGTGGCTTAGCCGGCTGTGTGACATCTGCCATTTTGCGAAATCTACCAAGACGCTTTTTGGGAAGTGGTGGTGGTAATGGATGTTCGGTCATCGACGTGCTCCCAAGACGTAGGCAAGAATGGCCGCGATTGAACCAAGCAGCACCAAATTAATAAATAACGCAGCAAAAAGTTGTCGCCGCCACGTGGAAGCTCGTCGCAGATGGCCAAACAGGATAAGTACCAGTAGCGCGAGAGCAACAAATGCACCGAGTGCCGCCAAGTGTTCTTTGATCTCGAGGAGTCCGATCGAAGCGGCAGTTTCCGGGTTCATCGGAGCTTTTGACATGTACACTTTTGCCATTGGGTACGCCAGCAGCCCAAACCCAAACGTCACGAGGTAGCTAAATGCCGCCGCAAAACCGGCCGTTTGAATGTGTTTCCAGTTGTGCTCAGAGACGGCAAAGGTAAATATGAGCCCCATTGCAAAAGTGAGCAGCATGACCAGCGCAAAGAGTCCGTGCAGGGCACCGAGAACGTCGCTCCATTGTGCTGCAAAGACGGTCATAGTGTTATTGACGGGCAAACGCTGACAACGTGATGTGCACGGCCACTAACACGATCGCACTCCACGCAAAAATTCGGTGGATGCCCGTAAACTGAAACCAACCGTACTTGTCTTTTTGGTCACGTCCCGGCCGACTGCCCTTCCAGGGTAGCTTATTGCGTGCCCATGGCATGACAAAGCAGGTCGTAAAGTTGAGCACGATCGCGAGTGCTGCAAGTCGACCGCTCCAGAGGGTAAGTTGGTGCAGGAGCTCCTGATTCATCCTGTCAGTATCCTATCACAGGCTCGCTGTCAGCCCGCGCCATCTAGGATGAAGGTACCCAATTTGTGAACCAGACTCCCCATTTATAAAAATCATCGTCTAGCTCTTCCCACGTGAGAGCCGGGTTCCCGCTTGAGTCCAAATCTAAACTGGGTTTCCAAAAATACCCAATTGTATCGTTAACTTTAGTGGGTTCTTTTCCGTTTAAACCAACCCACTTAGAGCCGTTCCATTTTTTTACAAATATTGAATTGTCACCAGGGGCAAAACGCACCCATGCAACCGTTGGGTAGTCATTGGTTGCAACCGCGACTACGGGCTGCGTATCTGTAACGGTGCCTACGATTGGAGCACTGCCGTAGCTAACCCAGCTCTGCCCATTCCAATATGCGTCTTTAATGACCGAGTTTGAACCAACGTTTTGCTCCCAGACAATCGTTGGGATACCGGACCTGCTTAGCGCTAGGTCTGGTGAGTCCAGGAATGCGTTTGTGGGCGGCACTACTTGGTCCGGTTTATCTGCATTAAAACCGCGCCACTTCGTTCCATCCCAATGAGTGCTCAATATTTGATAGGCGCCTTGAGGACTTTCCCATTCAATCCAAGCCACGTGCAGATGGTTACCGTTTATTGCCATGCTCGGATACATGCTCCAGGTCAGACTATTGCTGAGGTTGTCGAAACTCGCACCGGTCTTACCAATCCAATTAGACCCGTCCCAGTATTTAAGTCGTACCTCTGGAGCGACGTCCACAGGTAGTTCGTTTTCCGTGTACACGATATATGGAGTGCCTTGTGCAGAAACAGCAATGTCCGGCCAAGCTGCTACTTCAGTAGTGTTGTCGCTGATTTTGTCGATGTCTCTTTTTTTACCGGTCCAGGCTGAACCGTTCCAGTAACGATAAAAAATAAATGGCTTATAGTCACCATCCTCATTGATATCAAATTGAGACCATGCAATGTGTGGCTTACCGGCACCATCAATCGCGATACTAGCATCGGGTAAGCCGATTGAGGTGAAATCTCGGACGGATACTTGATCTGGACCGTTCGCATTCAATTTGCCTCTCCATTTTGATCCATCCCAAAAAGCGTAAAAAAGCGCATATGAGTCAGCAACATCTGATTCGCCGCTCCACGCGACGTGTGGTCTCTTGGCTCCGTCAAGCGCTAGGGCCTTATTATTGGATCCCTGTGCGCGTCTCATCCATGGCTCTGTAAATTTTTCGGCACCAACGGTGACTTTATCCGCGTGAGCAAAATAACCTGCGGTTTGCGGTGTTCCGATGTACGTTGCTGCAATCTTTGCACCCCCAAACAAGGTCAGCGCTGCAAAAATCACAAGCACCATTAATATCAAAACAGGCCGAAACCTAGCGTGAAGCATGTTTACACATTATCACACGGCAACAAGCGTCGTACGGATGTTGGAATGCTCAACCTACCAGTTGAGCTGACCGCCGACCTGATACTCGGTCACGCGCGTCTCAAAGAAGTTCTTTTCTTTGTTGAGGTCGATCGCCTCCGACATCCACGGGAAGGGGTTAGCGGTATGGTACTGCTCGGGTAGCCCCACGCGCGCCAAACGCCGGTCCGCAATGTGCTCAATATATTTTTTGAACCCGTCCGAGTTCAGCCCAAAGATGCCTTTTGGAAAGACCTCTTGCGCAAACGTGTATTCGAGCACAACTCCTTTTTTGACCAACTCAACAATTCTTGCCTGGAATTCCGGGGTCCAGAGCTCGGGCTGTTCTTCCTTGATCGTGTTGATCATCTCGATACCCATGTTGAGGTGCATGGACTCGTCACGCATGATGTATTGGATTTGTTCGGCTGAACCTTTCATTTTGTTCTGCCGCTGAAACCCGTAGATCACCGCAAACGAGCTGTAGAAGAAAATCCCCTCCATGATGAGCGAGAAGACGCACATGTTCTCCAAGAATTTTTGTGCGCCTGCAAATGTGTGCGTATTAAAGTTGGGGTTAAAAATCCCCTCGTTGAGGCTCAGGATGAACTCATCTTTGTTGTAGATGGCATCCACCTCGCGGTACATGTTAAAGATCTTGCCCTCGTCGAGGCCCAAGCTCTCCACAATGTATTGGTAGGCGTGCGTGTGGATGGCCTCCTCGTAGGCTTGGCGCAACAGATACATGCGAACCTCTGGCGAGGTGATGTGGCGGTAAAATGCGAGTGCAACATTGTTGGCCGCAAGTGAGTCTGCCGTCGTAAAGAACCCCATGACGGTCTCAAAAGCCTTGCGCTCGTCCGGCGTCAAAAAGTCCATAGCTTTCCACTGTTCGATGTCTTGCTGCATCGAGATCTCGGTCGGTAGCCAGTGGTTTGCGTTGGCGGAGTTGTAGGACTCCCAGGCAAACTTGTGCTTCATGGGGTAGAGCTGAATCACGTCAGCATCCGCCCCATTAATAATTTTGCGTTTGTTAATATCTACTTTTTGAGTGGTCCGAGTAATCGGCATGGCGCGGGGTGTTAATTGGAGGTTAAAACTCCTTTACTACTGGCAGGCTTCGCAGTCTGGATCGTTAATCTTGCAAAGCTTGGCTTGAGGAACATGTACTGAGGCTTCGGCGGCGGCCATACGGCTGGATGAACCGCTGCTAGCAGAACCACCGCGTGGTCGAGCGCTGCCCCATGCGCTAGAGACGCTCGGGGTAGCGGGCGCGGCGTTTAGGGCGAGCGATCGGAAGGCTGAGGCGGTCGTTGCAGGTGCTGGCATGGTCAGGACGGGTGACGCTACACGCGCCGCGCCCGGGCCGTCGATGGCGGCGTTGATTGCAGGTGCTCGCGATGGAGCGCTCATGGGCTTGGCTGGCAAACTGTCAGGGATGTTCACGACCGGGGTGCGCGCCGCTTCTGTGCTGCCTTGGCCGCGTTTGTGCGTCGAGCCAAAGGTCGAGGCGTTAACCGTAGATTTTTCGACCTGTGAGGCGGCCATAGTGCGTAGGTAGTAGGTCGTTTTGAGACCAAGACCCCAGGCGTACAGGTAGAACTCTGACAAGTCACGACCTGAGCTTCCGTTAAAGAAGATGTTGAGCGATTGGCTCTGATCGATCCATTTACCACGACGTGCGGCTGCCAAGATTACCCAGCGCGGGCCAACCTCAAAGACTTCTTTGTACTTGTCGCGTAGTTCAACCGGAATCTCTTGGATTTTTTGCACGCTGCCGTCATTGTATTTGATCTTACCGAGCATCTCGTAATCCCAGAGGCCCAATTTTTTGAGATCCTCAACGAGATACGGGTTGACTACCGTAAAGTCACCGGCCTGGTTGGCTTTGACGTAGATGTTTTTGTAGATCGGCTCGACGGATGGGTAGCTGCCGGCAATGTTTGAGATGGTTGCGGTCGGAGCGATAGCCAAACAGTTAGAGTTACGCATACCGTACTGTTGGATCGCCTGCCTGACGGGCGCCCAGTCCATTTGACCGGTGCGTGGCAGATCGATTTTTTCGCCGCGTTCACCCTCAAGCAGCTCGATAGTGTCTTGTGGCAAGAGCCCACGATCCCACTTGGAGCCTTTGAAGCTCTGATAGGGACCTTTTTCCTTGGCCAGGTGTGCGGAGGCGAGGATTGCGTAGTACGAGACCAACTCCTGTGCGCGGTCGCTAAAGTCGACTCCCCCGTCGGTATCAAAGTTGATGCCTAGCATGTACATGGCGTCTTGCAGACCCATGACACCAAGTCCAACCGGACGGTGTCGCATGTTGCTCGTACGCGCCTCTTTGGTCGGGTAGAAGTTGATGTCGATAACGTTGTCGAGTCCACGCATAGCGGTCGTGACGGTGTCTGCAATGAGCGCCTCGTCGAGCTTGCCGTTAACCACGTGCTTGGCGTAGTTGACCGAACCCAAGTTACAGACGGCCGTCTCTTCACCTGACGTGTTGAGTGTGATCTCGGTGCAAAGGTTGGAGTTGTGTACCACGCCTACGTGATCTTGCGGCGAGCGGACGTTGGATGGATCTTTAAACGTAATCCAAGGATGACCCGTCTCAAAGAGCATGTTGATCATCTTTTTCCAGAGATCGCGTGCTTTGAGCGTCTTGTGCAGTTTAATCTTGCCCTCTTTAACCAACGACTCGTAGCGGGTATAGGCTTGGTCGAACTTTTTTCCGTAGAGGTGGTGTAGGTCTGGCGTCTCGTCGGATGAGAAAAGCGTCCAGCTGCCATCATCGCGTACGCGCTTCATAAAGAGATCCGGGATCCAGTTAGCGGTGTTGAGGTCGTGGGTACGGCGGCGTTCATCCCCAGTATTTTTGCGAAGCTCCAAGAACGACTCGATATCGTAGTGCCAGGTCTCGAGGTAGACGCAGGCTGCACCACGGCGACGACCACTGCGGTTGATCGCGTGAGTAGCGTCGTTTGAGATTTTGAGGAACGGAATCACGCCTTGGCTCTCGACGCCCGTAGCTTTGATGAATGCCCCGGTTCCGCGGATGTTGGTCCAGTCCGTACCGATACCGCCTGACCACTTAGAGAGCTGAGCGTTGTCCGAGTAGACCTTAAAGATGTGCTCGAGCGAGTCGTTAACCGTGTTGAGGTAGCAGCTCGAGAGCTGTGGGTGTGGTGTTCCGGAGTGGAACAGGGTTGGGGTGGACGGAACAAAGCGCAATGTCGAAATGATGTTGTAGGACTCGATCGCACGCTTGAGCGGCTCTTTCTCGGGGAGGGACAAACCCATGGCGACACGCATCCACAAAAATTGCGGCGTTTCGATGCACTCTTTTGTGTCTTGATCGCGGACTACATAGCGGTCATTGAGCGTTTGGGTGCCCAGATAGCGGAGCAGTTCATCCCGCTCGGGCTTGATCTGATTAGCGAGCGCCTCTAAGTCGTACGTATCAACCAATTTTTGATCGAGTCGGCCGATCTCAACGCCACGCTTGATGCTGTGCACAAACGCCTCACGCAGTTGCTGATCGATTTTTTTGAAATTGATCTTGTCGCGACCAATTACGTCCTTGTACATCTCAGCGAGCAGCAAGCGGCTAGCAACGATCGAGTAGGCCGGATCGCGCTCGATCATCGAGCGGGTCACCATAATGAGTGATCGTGCAATGTCCTTAGACGTGATGCCATCAAACACCTCAGCCTGAACCTGCACCGCGATCTCGTGTGCATTGACGACTTTTTCGAAGCCTTCTACCGCAAAATCCAGGGTTTTCTCTACTTTTTCTAGTTTAAAGCCCTGTCTGCGACCGTTCCGCTTAATAACAGCGAGTTGGCCTTCTTCGAGCTTCTCGAGGGCTTCGAGCTTTTTCTCCTCGCGCTGTTTGGAGTGTTGATAACGATAGATTATGTAGGATTTGGCAACATCGAAAAATCCGCGTTGCATGATCCCTTTTTCCACAAAGTCCTGAACCATTTCTACGGACGGGGCATCTTCGCGTTCACCAAATAACGCTTCGAGTTCTCGAACCACTTGCTCGGTTACTGCCAGAGCGTCGTTCTCGTGCTCATTTCCGGTCACCGCTAAAAAAGCTTTTTTGACCGCGATTACAATTTTGGCCTGGTCAAAATCAACGACCTCGCCGTTACGCTTCTTGATTTTTAAAATGGATGACATTTGGGGAAGTGAAATAAATGGACTAAAGTGGCGCGAACTATTGGGCCGTTAGCAAACCTACGCACCAAAACTGGCGTGCGCGGTTACGATTAGCTTTGTTGGGTTCCGTCCCTAGGCGTGGGCCCTGTACTCCACACCAGCTCGTGGTTTGTAAAACGGTCTATGCGGATTGTAACAGACTTGTGATCGTCGCAAGTGATATTTTTTCTCCCCAACTGTGCACAAATACCGGATGAAGCGGACAAAGTACGCGGGCCACCAACGAACGACTACTGACAGCGGCGGGCTGATTAAAAAAGTTGGCGCACAAGAACTCGTCCTGTGCGCCCAAAAACTGAACTTGGACGGAACCGGCTACGTCTCATTGAGATCGTAGGTCCCCTTAAGGTGCTCGCGGCCAGGATGATAGAAGCCCTCGACCGTACCAAGGTCTCCCAGCCTGCCCGAAAAAAAGACGCCGTCTTTGAGTGGACTGGTTTCTTCAACCGACACGGAGTGCGTCACATCGCAGTTGCACACTGCAACCAGGAACTGAACGGTCGCGCCTACCGTCACCTCCTCCACCGGAGGACCATCAAGAATCGCGTAACGCTTGTAGACGGGCATCGTTGCCTCCCACTTCTAAACCTACGTAAAGAGCGAAAAGATAGTTAAGCAGCTTATCGGCTGGTGGTCAACGTGCGTACTATAGCGCGCTCAGCCACAGGCATGAAAATACTGTGTACACTGAGCGCATGAAGCTTTTTATGCGTTACGTCAAAAAATTTAGGTGGCTGCTGTTTGGCACATTTATCCTTGGCGCCATTAGTGACGGCCTGTACCTCCTCGATCCGCAAATTTTCCGCCTTCTCGTCGACAACTACGCGAGGCATGTGAGCGACCTCACACGCCAAGAGTTTTTGAGCGGTATTTTGGGTCTATCTGCGGTTGGCATTGCGATCGCTCTCGTGGCCCGCGTAATGCAGAACATTCAGGAGTTCAACCTGACCGTGGTAACGCAGCGGATCGGGGCAGAACTCTACGCCAAGAGCGTCAAACACGCCCTCTCGCTCCCCTTTGCGGTCTACGAGGACCAGCGTTCAGGCGAACTGCTCCAAAAACTACAAAAGGCCCGCACCGACATGCAGACCTTTATCTCGGGCATGATGGGGGTCGTCTTTAGCTCCGCAATCAACGTCACGTTTGTGGTGATCTACGCTTTTTCGCGCAGCTGGCTGCTTGGCGTGACCTATCTCTCTATCATCCCGACCATCACGCTGGTCACGGCCCTCCTCAACCGTCGCATCAAAAAGGCCCAGGCCGTTATCGTGCGTGAGCTGGCGGATCTAGCCGGTAGCACCACCGAGACCTTGCGCAACGTCGAGCTGGTCAAAAGCCTCAGCCTGGAAGAACAAGAAATCTCCCGTCTAAACAACGTCAACGCACGAATCCTCGGTCTCGAGATCAATAAAGCGCGCCTCGTCCGCACCCTCAGCTTTTTGCAGGACACGCTGATCAACATTATTCGCTCACTGCTCGTCCTGCTCATGCTCTGGTTGGTTTACCGCGATGGTCTGACCGTGGGTGAACTATTCTCCTTTTTTGCCTACACCTTTTACATTTTTTATCCGCTGGCCCAGCTCAACCGCATTTTTGTTCAGTACCAGGAGGCGCGCGCCAGTAACGAGGCCGTCGAGAAAATCCTCTCCATGCCGGTAGAACCCAAACCGGTCAACGCGGTCACCGTCGGCCCGCTCGAGTCCGTCACCTTTGACACCGTCGACTTTACCTACCAATCCGCTGAGATGCCGTCGGTGAAAGATATTTCGCTCACGGTCGGTGCTGGAGAGACCGTCGCATTTGTGGGCCCTTCCGGCAGCGGCAAGAGCACCCTCATCAAGCTCATCGTCGGCCTGTACAAACCTACGAGAGGCGCCCTCAAGGTTAATGGCACACCGGCCACGCAGATCAATCGGGCAGAACTGGCTCAGCGCGTGGGCCTGGTAACCCAAGAAACACAATTGTTTGCCGGCACAATTAGGGAGAACTTGTTGTTCGTCCGACAAAATGCAAGCGACGAGGACATGAAGCGCGCGCTCGATGAGGCCGCCGCGATGAGCATTATTGAGCGCGGCGATAAAGGTCTCGACACTAAAATTGGCGAGGGCGGTCTCAAACTATCGGGTGGCGAACGTCAACGCCTCGCTATCGCACGTGCCCTCCTGCGCGACCCGTCCCTGATTATTTTTGATGAGGCAACCAGCAGTCTGGACTCGATTACCGAGCATGCCATCACGCGCACAATCCAGGGGCTCGAGCAAACCATGGGCAAGCGCCGAGGCACAAAGGCTGGTGCGCCCATTACGATTCTTGTCGCCCACCGTCTCTCGACCATCGCACACGCCAAGCGGATTTACGTGCTTGAACACGGCAAGATTAGTGAATCGGGTTCTCACAAAGAGCTGCTCGCCAAACAAGGTCTCTACTCGGCTCTCTGGCGCGAGCAACAAGCCTCCGCACAAGAAATCCCGGCTGTGGAAAAACCCTAAACAAACTAATTAATCGGCGTACACTAGTTGTGCGAGAGACGGAGCGGATGTTCTAGGGTTCCGGCCGACATAACCGGGCGGCAAAAATCTTGTCCCTAGCAAGGACTTCTGCCCCTGCCCAGCAGTCGATTCTGCAGAACACACCCCTCTGCTCCTACAGCTCTCGCTCCAATTTCAGGGCCGTCGCTCCGCGCCGGCCCTTCCTCCTAATAAATAATTGGGTGGGGCAGATAGCTCGGTCGGCACGGCGGGCTAGTTGATGGGAGTGCGCGCGCAGAACTCCTCCGCAACCGCATTTGGAATTGCCGTCCTTGTATGCGGTGAGGACCAGGAGTTCCTGAGTGCGCACTCCCATTTAGAACCAGCCCGCCGTGCCGCTCGGTTCAGCCCTTTACAAAAAGGGCCTTATTAGGTAGTCTAGCGGCGGCTAATAGAGCCTTTTGTTATTAGTTTTCGAGAAGATTTCTACTAAAAATACGCGCGTAAACGAGCAGATACGCGTTCCAAAGATCCACTTAATCGACGCCGAAGGTACCGATCGGGGCGTTATTGAGACCTCTCAGGCCCTCGAGATGGCTAAACAAGCCAACCTCGACCTGGTGGAAGTAGGTGCCAATGCCCGCCCACCCGTGGTGCGCATTATGGATTACGGAGCCTATCGCTACCGCCAAGAAAAGCAGCTCCAGCAGCAGCGCAAAAACCAGAAAAAGATCGAAATTAAGGGGATCCGGATCGGTATGCGCATCAGTGAGCACGACTTTGAGCACAAGGTGAACCAAGCTAAAGGGTTCATGGACGAAGGTCACAAGATCAAGCTCGAACTCGTCATGCGCGGTCGAGAGCAAGCCCCACAGCTACGCGGGCGCGCACTCGAAAAAATGGATCAGTTTATCGCCGCCCTCGGACCCGGAGTCATCCGCGAGCAAAACGTCACTAAGCAGCGCAACCGGCTGAACATGCTCCTCGGACGCAGCAAAGCCGCACAGGCTAAGTCCGCCAGTGCCAAACCCACTCAACCAACCAAGAATAATTCCAACGACAATGCCAAAGATTAAGACACATCGAGCCAGCGCAAAGCGATTCAAAAAGACCGGCGGTAAGCACGGTAAGTTTATGAAGCGCAAAGCAACACAAGGTCACTTTAATGCGCGCGAAGACGGCACGACCGTTCGGCTCAAGCGTCGAGATCAAGAGGTTCATCCATCGGATGCCAAGCGTCTCGTGGTATTGCTCCCCTACAAATAATTTTGAACTCGACATTAGCTAATTTTTTGAACCATGCCACGAATTAAGCGCGGAACATCAGTCCGCAAACGTCACAAGCGATTATTTAAGAGCACCAGCGGTTACACCGCGATGCGTACACGTAGTGTGCGACGCGCCCATGAGGCACGCCTGCATGCGCTCAAGCACGCACAAAAGCACCGCCGCATGAAGAAGCGCTCGTTCCGCTCACTCTGGATCGTGCGTATCAACAACGGCCTCCGCGCTAACGGCACGACCTACTCGGTCTTTATCAACGCCGCAGCTGCAAAAAAGGTTGCACTCGACCGTAAGTCACTCGCCTACCTCGCGGCAGAACAACCAAAAGCCTTTGCCGAGGTTGTAAAGTTTGTAACGGGTAAATAGCTTATCCTAAACAAGAACAGCCCCAGGGATGATTCCGCTCGGGCTGTTTTTTGTTTTCCTAATTTTCGTCACCTCCTGGTCTGAGCAGCGCCTGAGCGGCATCATGCACCATCTGAGTAAGTTGTCGATCGTTCGTCCGATCGTACACCCCCAGAATAAAGTGCCTCTCACGGTCCACGGGGAATGGCACGTGTGTCCCGATGAGTCTCGCACCACCGCCTCTCGGATGCATCCACCAGTGTTTGCCATCACGAGGCAGAACCTCCACGTCGGTTTCAAAAGCGGCAAGTACCTCGGTGCGGTTCGGATTTTCCGCTAAACGCAGAACAATAAACCTTCTTTCACTTTTCACATCAAACCTCCGTCCGGTCAGCGATGAAAGATGCTACCAACACCAATTTCTTTGTCAATGAAGGTCTGGCCGGATGAACACGTGTTTTTTATGCACATGGCTTTGCAGCAAAATGCCATTGCAAGCTAGCTGCGGGCCAGCTCTCAAATAGATAGCTGTGCAAAACCTTTTCCAGTTTTTATGGAAAGCAGTTCACAAATTGACGAGTGGAAAAGTCACACCTACAGTTAATCTTCTCTTAAGCTCGACTCGATACTATTCACTCGAAACCAATTAGCGCATAAAACTATGGCAAAATCAGCAACAAACGGAAAAATAACACTCGCGGACCTTGCAGGAATGGTTCAACGTGGGTTTGCTGATGTGTACGCGAGGATGGACAAAGGGTTTGAAGAGTCTAAACAGCGCGATACCTTTCTCCAAAGACAAGTCGATGTAGTCTCTGGCGATGTAACCGACATCAAGAAAGTGGTTAAACGTCTGCCGACGCAAAAAGAATTTGTGGCGTTAAAAAAGCGCGTCTACGTTTTAGAGCAGACAATTAGAGTTTAAGCCGAGGCTTTTTTGAGCTTCTTGCGCGTTTCGCGTTTGGCTGACCAGCGCTGCCATACGTAAATACTTAGGACACCAAGCACGATCCCCAAAGCATCAATAGCGACATCGCGTGGGCTGGGCTGTCGCCCAGGCACAAAGCCTTGGTGGATCTCGTCGATCGTCGCGTATGCGGTTGCGAGCAGTACCGCTAATGCAAAACGTTGCCAGCGTGAGCGCTTTGGTTTTGGTAGCGCGTTGTAGAGCAGCAGCATAAAAATGGCAAACTCAAGTGCATGTGCGACCTTGCGCAGCAAAAAATCCTGCTCAAAGCCACTGTGCAGGTCCGGGATGGACGATAAAAACCAAATCAGGTCTGCCCAGATAAAAACAAGAAGCCACTTACCGGCAATGCGTAAACCAACGGACATACGTAGGGTTCAGCCTAGCAAGTGGTCGGACAAAAACGAAGCCATAACGAAAGAGCCCCCTCCCCTTGGAGCTCTTACGTTTTAAACGAGCCAGATGGGCAAGCCCGTAAAAGCACCTCCGGGGGCGGACAAACCGGACGAGGCCGGAACTAACGCGAGGGAAGTGCGTTTGTCATTACTGTAGCTGGTTAGGGCCACTACGCAACCCGGTGTGTGGATAACGCTCGGCGATGGCTAGTCGCCTCGCCTGCTTACTCTACTCAAAAAGTTGTTCGAACAGTTCGAACAACTCGGCCTGGTCGCCTTTTTGCGGGTTCTCAGGTGATGCGCCCACATACCGCTGGGCTAAATCCAACGGACCAGAATATACGTAGCGATTTTGCAGCAAATAAATGTACGTGCTGGCATACAAAATGTTCCAGTTATCGTTGGCGAGTCTTCTAACCAACTCGGTGCGTGCTTCGTCAGTAGTCTGGTCACCAGTAAACGCGAGCACGGCAAATGGGTCCTCCTGTTCTACCTCCTGCGCGGTCGAGACGCGCACTTGGCCGATACCGATGCTTGAGTTTTCACCGGTCAGTGCAGACAGGACGTCCCGCTCTAGTTCGCCATCGTCGAGCCAGCGCAACTCCTGCTCGATAATAGTCGCCACGAGGGCAGGGTCGGTCTTTGTGAGTTCTGCCACGCCAGCAATATGTGCAAGATTATCGCCCGTGAGTTGCAAGTCGTTATCGTCAGCAAATTCCTGATACTCGTCGGCAGAACCGCTTGGCTCGTAGGGAGCGGGCGGAGCGTCCTTAGCAAACTCAAGCGATCGATCAACCACGTCGCGCGACCGACTGACGGAATTTTCGAGACGACCGGTCGCATTATTGACCACCTGCTTAACAGAAACGCTGCAGCCGCTCAGCACTACAGCCGCACTGGCAACGAGGGCGACGATAACCACGTGACTGACGTTGCTCGCTCGGCCGGGGGCAGCGCGATGTTCTGCCAAGCGGTCCCTCACATAGATAAAAGGCAAAATAAACACAGCGATAAGCAGCATGACGACGGCATATAAGACCGTGAAGACGATTTGACCGATGTTGCGCACAAGATCCAGCATGCGGGGCAGTCTACCCCACTCCTGTCCACTTTGACAGGCGCGACTTTGCGTGGCTCAATAGGTGCGATGAGCGGTTCGTTTATCGAGTTTTGGTCCGCGCTGCTCGAGTCGGTGCAAAGGAGCATCCAAGCCTACGGGCCACGCGCGGTATTGGTAGTGGTGGTATTTACCTCATTCTTTTTGGTTGCGCAACTGTTCAAGATGTACAGCAACCGAGTATTTGATGTTGACCTCTACCGCAAACCAACACCAGAATCCGTTCATCGCTACAATAAAGAACGCCGCAAAGTCTTTGTCGGCCGCTTTTTTTGGCTTACTTTTTTAGTACTGGCCTGGAGTACGGCTATCGCTGTTAGCGGGATCAGGATCACAAGTATCCTAGAAGGTCTCGGTTTTGTAAGTCTTGGACTCTCGTTTGCCCTCTCCGACCTAATCCAGCAGTACATCGCCGGTTTTTTGATCCTCAACCAGCGGCACTTTAATATCGGTGAACAAATCACACTGGAAAAAACTACGGGCGTGATCAAAGCCATTGAACCCCGCTACACCATCGTGCGTGACTACAAAGAAAACGACGTGATGGTGCCTAACATGGAGATCCTCAGGCATGCGGTGACGATTTCTGAGGTGCAGCATATGCAGCGTGACGTTTTTCATGTACGCATTGGTAATGAGTCCGACGTACGGAAGGCCATTAAAATTGGAGAACAGGCCATCGCAACCACACGAGGCGTTGATACTACGGTCGCCCCGCGTGGATACCTTCGATACTTTGGCGACTCGATGCAGTTGTCGTTTTATTACAGCGGTCCGGCGGCACGTCGTGAACACTTTGTATTGCGCAGCGCGGTTCTGCTAAATGTCAACGACGCCTTTAAGAACAATGGCATCAAAATTGCCTACCCGAGCGGCGTAAACACCGAGGAAGTAGAAATAGACTAGAGAATAAGGGGCGTCAATGCGAGCACCAGCAACCCGAACCCTGTCAAAAGCGCGGTGGTGGTTTTGAGCGTGAGCATCTGCCGCACACCAAACGCGAGCGTTACCAGCAGCAGCGCCACAATCGGATAGATATAGCGCGCTTGCGGCTGAAAATAATCTCGATTGAGATATGCGAGCGCGGCAAGTTCGGCAAGCAGAGCAGCAAACGTCCAGCGAGCGATACGTCGATCGAGCCGCTTTTCCTTATCCAGGCGCACCGCACCAACGATCCCGAGAGCTACTGGAACGACATAGAGTGCGTACACCCAAATAGGGTAAACGATATCCCAGCTACCCAAGCGCCCAACAAACGTTTGCCAGAGTACGACCCAAAATGAGTACACATAGACCAATGTGACGTCCTCTCGATATGGCGATAGTGCCGCTAGTTCTCCCAGATGGAACTCAGGGATCAACAGTCCCGTCTGGAAATAATTATGCCCAAGCCAAAGTGCTAGTGGTACGGCCGCCATCAGGAGACTAACCCCCCACACGCGCAACCTGTTAGAACGACGCGCCACGATGGTTATAGCAAGACCCAGCACCAGCACGGGTGGACCCGCAAACAGTTTACTGAGAACCGCGGCGCTGCCCGCAAGTGCGGCAACGAGATACCAGCCGGTCGTGGTCGAACGCTTAAAAATATGTACAAGTGCAAGCGTGAGCACACTCATACACATAAATGCCACTGCATCGTTATTAACGGTGGCAAACTCGTGCGCAAGCATCGGTAGAGCCGCAAAAAAGAGAAGCGGCACAGCACGCCAACCGACCGGCAACACTTGCCGGCTTATCTTAAATAGAATCCATAACTCAACCAGGCCGAGCAATATCATAAACAGTCTCAGTGAATCCGTGCCCAGACCGAGTGGGCGCACGGCCGTCAGCCAAGCCGCGCCTAATCCGTAAAATATCGGCGGCTGGTGGTACTCTCGGTTGATTCCAAAGTCGAGTGGAAACGGCTGCGGCAACTGGTGCTCGTCAGCTATAAAGCGTACATATGCAACGTGACTGTCTTCGTCGTTGCCTCGGCCGCGCGGGAGCAGCACAGCAATCGTGAGCGCCAGGGAGACAAATAACGTTAGCGCGATAACGATTGAAGCTGTCTCGCCTCGCGTCAGCGGTGGACTGGTCCGTTCCCGGCCAGAAAAAACTTCGGCGGTTGCGGCGTGTTCTGCCAACCGCTCGGCTCGCTCTGCTGGCTTATAGCGTCGACGGGCCAGCGTTCTCAGGAGTACTCCGCGCCAGGTTGCATTAAGTGCCTCGAGCTGGGAGTACACCCAAAATCGAACTGGTTTAAACGACCCCTGCCAGTACTGGTTAGTTACGTACCGTAACGTTTTTTTGAACTCACCCAGGCGACCAAGACTGGCGCGTGTGCCATAGGCGTGTTCGCCCGATTTATTGTGAGCGTGCGTGATTACCGCACCACCAAGGACGTAGGTTTGTAAACCTGCACGCTTGAGTCGCCAGCAAAGCTCAAGATCCTCAGAGTACAAAAAGATATTTTTATCCAACTGAACCGATGCGCCCTGCTGCTCGCGCCGTAACAACAAGGCCGCGCCCCAGGCGCAGTCGACCGGCACCAGTTGACCAGCTTTGATTCGTGCTTCTTGGCGTTTTTCTGCGAGGACTAGTTTGGCGAGCTGCGCACGAATACTCGGAAAGCGGTAAAAGTTTGGCTGAAAAGTACCGTCGGGGTATTGCAGCCGAGGTGCCAAGGCACCAAAGTTTGGTAGCGTACGCGCGCGCGTGACGAGGCTCTCGAGCGCGCCTTTGGTGACTTCCGTGTCGGGGTTGAGGAGTAAGACGAACTCGCCGCGCGCGCGCTCGATGCCACGATTGTTTGCTCGAGAAAAACCTTCGTTTTGTGAGTTCTCTAGCACCGATACGCTTGGGTACTTTGAACGTACGAGTTCGACCGTACCATCGTGCGAGGCATTGTCGACCAGGATGATTTCAAAACGGTGTTCTGCCAACTGAGTCGGAGCAAAACGAGCGATCGAATCTAAACAGCGCTCGATATACGCGCGCGATTTATAGGTAACGATGATGATTGAGAGGTCCATGTGTGTGGTTAGCGCTCGGTCCGCCAACGTGTAGCAGTCTCGCCTCGCACATAATCGACCACCGCGACCAGACTGGCAATGTTAGTCAGTACAAAAAATGAGAGTGCTTCGAGGATTGCTGGTCCCGTGGCAGTTCCATTTGGCTCATCGCCGTCTTTTTCGGAGAACAGGATCCCCAGTGTCGCAAGCAGCAGTGATGCTATTTCTAGCAGCAATACACCCACAAACACCGGCTGAACCGGCGAAGCTAAAATTACCAGCACTACCGTGGCGACTAAACTAATACCAAGCAGCTCGATCCCAACCCAGCGCAACACCTTGTGAGAGATAAGCAGAAAATTGAGACCTGGCCGGCGCCAGGGATGAGCGGCGCGGAGTAATAGTGGCAAGGCGACAAACCCCTGCGTGACGAGTCGGCGCTTGCGACGGAATTCGTGCCAGATCGAATCGGTGGCGGACTCCAGCCCGATCGCCTCAGGAACATACTCCACTCGCTTGCCGCGGGCCGCGATCAAGAGCGGCAGTACCAAATCGCTCACCAGGTGTTGCTGTAACCGCACATACTGGTCCGTCCGCACGGCATAGATTGGACCATTGACTCCGACCGCGGAGAGCAGTCGACTCTCCCCTTTTTTGATTGCATGATCAAAGCGTCTAAAGAGACCTTCGTTAGTTTTTTCGAGCGTCATGGCAGAACCATTGCGTCGCACCAAGTGCAGCGCTCCGGTCGTTGCACCCACACGTTGGTCTGCAAACGGTTCTACCAATAGACGCAGTGCGTCTTTTTGCCACAATATGTTTCCGTCAGAGAAAACAACTACGTCGGGTCGTCCGTGGGTAAGGAGCTGCTCAACGGTACGGTTTTGGCATTCGGTTTTGCCGAGACGGCCCTCGTACCGGACCAACCGAATTACAGGCCCGCCGTTTGACCGGTTGCTCGCAAATGAGTGGACCACGTCGTCCGTCCCGTCGGTTGAACCGTCAGAGAACACCACTACCTCAAACCGGTGGTGCGGATAATCTTGCGTAATAAACGACTTGAGCGTGGCAACGATATTTTCTCGTTCGTTGTAGGCAGCAACCACTACGGCCACACGCAGTTCAGCTTGTTTTTGTTGCCCACTCGTATCAGGACGCTTCCGCGGTCGCATTATTTTTGACACGAACAACATAAGGAGCGGGTATCCCAAAAAAGTGTACAGCGCCAGCCCAAAGCAAGCGCAAAAAATACTTAGCCAGATAATCGACGCGGTCGTCATGTACGTGCTCCCGTTAGACCCAGCATCGTTTTAATCTGCCCAAGACGACGTCGAAACTCGCCTCCCGCCGGCCGCAACATACGCATTTTGAGCAGCGTGGCGCTTGATACGGGTTGGCGTTCAGCCAGAACAGCGCCGCGCTGCGCCCAAGCGTCCCGCAAACCGCCGCGAACGATTGAAAAATGCGGAAATGTGCGCACGGTCTCGTACACGATCCAAAATAGCATGTACCCGATCGCTCGACGCCAGGGCAAGAGCCGCATGCTAAACCAAATGTGGTTGCGTAACTCCAGTCGGTCGCGATTATAGTTGCGGCCGGCGGGCGTGACCTTGTGATAGACGGTCACATCTGGCGTGTACCAAATTTCGTAGCCGTGCTCGAGCATACGGTATGACAAATCTTTTTCTTCGGTTGAATAAAAATAGCGCTCGGGGTACAGCCCGGTCTCATTGAGCGCAACCGCGCGAATAGCGTGACCTGCGCCCGGGTAATAATATGTCTCAAACGGTCGGTCGCGGTCGGCCAGAGGTGTTCGTCCAGGAAAACCCCAATGGAGATTTTTATCGGGCGTAACGTAGCTACGCTCTTGGAAAGCCAGCACACCCAGCAAGGGCCGCACTCTAAAATATTGCGCAACACGTGCTGTCGCGCCTGGGTCGCGGAAACTGGCGTCATCGTCGACACAGACGATGATCTCCCCACGCGCAGCGCGCATACCGACATTACGTCCGCCCGTTACGCCGAGGTTCTCCCGGTTATGGATTACTTTGATCCACGGAAACTGTCTCGGGCTAAAGTACGTGGCCAGCATCCGTATCGTTTGGTTGTCTGGCCCGTTGACCACCACGATAATTTCAAGAGGACGGTACGTTTGTTGCACCAATTGCGTGAGGTTCTCGGCCAGATCCGTGGCTCTGTTACGCGTTAAAATGACGTAGCTAACCAGCGGTTCAGCCGATTTTTGATCCGTAACCATAGTCGGAGGAGTATGTCAGGGATGGGGGTGTTTTTCAAGCCCTAAGCCTAAAGAAGAAGCCTACACGACCGGAGGGTCTGTAGGCTTAACGAAGCTGATGATGATCTCGCAGGCCATCAGGCTGACGAGGCTCAGGACCACACCAACCAATGGCAGGATCAGATCGAACTGGACCTCGGTAGTGAGTAGCATGCTGCCAGCAAGGATGACCCACCCACCAAAGAACACGCACTCCACTTGCACCAAGCGATGGATGATCTTGAAGACCGTCTGCATGACCCCTCCTTGAGTCGTAGTAGGCGCGATCAGACAGGCTGCCCTATTTACCAGAGAGCGTCAATAGCGCTCGGCCGCTACCTAATTTGCTCGAGCGCAAAGAGGACCTGGTTCTGTAGATCCTTTTGCTCTTGTGCGTCCGCATGGTGCAAGTAAAGCAATCCGGGCAGGTAGCCCATAAATGCAGCGTGCAAACCTGGGTTGACTGCGAGCAGTTCTGCCCCACTGGCCGTCTCCAAGTACGTTGTCGTTCCCGTTTGGGGCGAGGCGTGGTTCGTCGTGAGTAAACCGCTCGTGCTGTTGAATAACAAATCAGCATCGCCAATCGTTACGGCTGAACCTTGAGCATGTCCGGTGAATGGCTTTGACACGGTGGCGCTCGTCTCACCTCCTGCCGCTAGCACGCGCACGCCAAAGAGAGATTCAATTTTTGAGGCGTCACGTTCTCCCGTGAGCGAAAACTCCGCAAAGCGCATGTCTTGGAGCAGCGCTCCGCCTTTTTCGTTAAATTTTTTGATCTTGGCGAGCGTCTCCTCCGGCACCGTCACCATGTACGGCATGACAAGCGCGTCGTACTGATCCAGCATTCCTTTTGCGATCGCCTCATCCGAGAGGACGGCGACTGGCACACCCGCATCTTCCAGCAGTTTGAACATACCTTGAACGTTGGTTTGCCAGGGATCGTACGACTTGCCGTCTTTGTAGTAATCGTTGGTGCTGTGCATGGTAAACGGCAACCAGCGTGAGCCATAGAGCGCGACCGGTTTTTGGCTGAACGTTTTTTTATCATCCAGTATTCCTTTGATGTCGTGCTGGAAGGTATAGGTGCCGTCTTTTTCCCACTGGTGCAAAAAGTTGGCAAAACCGAGTCCGGTAGCACCATTGGCAAAGGCCCACCTGATGCTCTCACGGACGATTACGTCGCGCCGCTTACCGATCTCGGGCGGCGCGATCGGTTCAACCGAATCCTCATAAATTACCGTGGCGCCATTGGCGCGGGCGTGGCTTACCATTAGACCAACGATAGAAGGATCGCTTACGCTGCCATCTCCAGTAAGGTGATGACAATCGACTGCGATTACATCAGCGTATTTTGCGAGCAACTCAAGCGGACTCGTAAAAATTGCGTCGATCTTGGTGAGCACTTCGCCAAAGTGTAGGTACACCTTGCCATGCGCGTCTTTGATGGCATCAGCCGCTCCGCTCACGGCACCCTCAAGAGCGTGCTCGCGGAACTTCATGACATCTATAAATTGTGGGGCTACGTCCGGGTCAAACCCGCGCTGGTTGTAGTTGACCGCAAGCATTCGGGGTTCTTCGAATGAACTAAAGCTGGTTCGCCAGCGCGCGTTAAGCTTATCGATAGAACCGTACTCATCTTGTAACCACTCGCGATATGCCGCTTGTGCGGTTGGACCGTAGTCTTGCCACTTAAAGCCCTGCTGCGCAAAGCGCGTTTCCATCTGGTTGTTAAAGTTTGGATTGTAGGCGAGCACGTGGTCTCCGTACTTACCGTTGTAATAGCGCACCGCTCGCGAGAGGTAGTCTTGGTATTTTTGATTGGCTTCCTTGTGTGTAAATGAGAGCTGCGGGTAGCTCGTACCATCAAAATCCTGCGAGCGCGCATCTGGATATTTCTCGAACAACCACTTGGGCGCGCCCTGGTAGTCCGGATTGCTATGGTCAGTGCCAAACAAGATTCCTGTATCCAGCACGAGGATCAAGTTGAGGCCGCGTTCGCGGACGTGATCTAGGTACGGATCATACGCGCTAAAGTCGAATTGACCTTCTGATTTTTCGACACCCATCCACGGGATGTCGGTAATAATCGTATTGGCGCCCCACGATTTGATGTCATCCAAAAAAACGTCCCAGGATTTGAGCGTGCTGTGTTCTGCCTGCCAACTCCAAATGGAAAAATAAATGATCTGCTGGTCCTCGGGGGTTTGCGCAACTTTTTTGGGCTGCTCATACGGCGTGGCTTGGTTACCGGCTGAACCGCTGCGTGATTTGTAATACCAAAGACCCGCACCGGCCGCTGCGACGACCGCAAGGATCCCAAAAACGAGCGCGACGATTTTACCTGTTCGAGCGGAGCCTTTCATTTATGTTTTTGTACCATTTTACAGTCGCTTGCGCCAAATCGTGACGACGGTTGGCACGGTCACAAGTAGCACCAGCGCGATGATCGAGCCAGCCATGCCGTACGTAAAGGAGGCCGGTTGGTACGTAAAGACGATGCGATGAGCGCCCTGGTGTAAAGCGGTTGCTCGGAAGTTCAAGTCGGCTTGCAGGGTTGCTTGGGGCATATCGTCTACGTACGAATTCCATCCGGCAAAATATGAATCCGACAGAACAAGATACGAGTCACTCGGCGCCGTTACCAGCAGCGAGACTTCGTTGTTGCTGTAGCGCTCTATCGTAACTTGTGTTGTGAGATCGACGTTCTGTGGTTTGCTAAAAATGTCCAGATCACTTACTAAAAATGCTCGCGGCCAGACCCGTTTATTTGTAAACACTTTGTACGAGCCAAAATCGGCTACGATCGGGTAAAACTCGACCGCCTCTGCATTGGTGATACCGAGCTGAGCCTGCAGTTCTGCATAGTCGGTCGCTACGACGTAACGCGTACCCACCGCGCTCATGTAACTTGGATTGATCGAGAGCACTCCTTGGGTCGTTCCGACTATTTGCGAATTGGCAGTTTGCGCATCAACACTGTCCTTTAGTGCAACCGAGTCGTAGTTCCTTGGATCATAAAAACCAAACCGCGTAGCTAGGTTTGGCCAGACGTGTGCGACGCGCGAGATGGACAACGTGCGTTCGGGCGTTGAGTGCGAATTGATAAATTCAATAAGGGCAGAACGCTCTTCAAAGTAACGAGGTTCTACCAGGGGCTGATAGCTCATGCTCCGGAAGAACACCGGCAGCAACAAGATTGGCGCGGCCAAAATAAGGAGTAAGGCCTTGACCCACATCGAGCCCGTACCCTTGCTGGTCACCCGAGACCACTTAGATCGCACCACTATGATCGCGAGTGCGACGGCAGCAACGAGTTCTGCCAAATACCAAGGCGCGATCTTGCGAACATACTCAAGGTACGTGGTAAGCGCGACGGTATCCGCGGCAATAAGCTGGATCTGCGAACCTACAACGATAAGTACGGCAATGAGTACGGCGGCCAAGCCTAGTAATACTCCAACGTAGCGCCGCGCCAACACCTTGCCCGTAGTAAGAGCCGCCGACACACCGAGAGCAGCGATAACGACCATCGCAAACCCAAACAAAAACAGCAGCCGTATGTGATTGACCGTACTGAGTCCGGGCAACTGAGTGACCGTATCGAAAATTACGTGTGGCACCCTATAGACCATAGCCAGCACAAACCCAACGAGCCCCACAAAGAACCAGAGCTGTTTGTTTCGCCAAGCGCATGGCAGCGCCGCAAACGCAAAGATAACAGGAGCAAGCCCGACGTAACCCGCCGTGGAGTCGTTAAAGTTGGCTAACTTGTTGTCTACAAAATCGGGAGCCCAAGACCAGGCGGGGTTGCCAACCAGATCCGGCATAAACAACAGGCCGAGCAATCGCAGTGGCTGCACATAGGGATTCACGGTAAAGGCTGAGCGCTGTGCCCACACAACACTATGCTGCAGATATTCGATAAACGGGATTAGCTGAACGCTCGCCAGCCCAAAACCAAGTGCTGCGCTCAGCACGAGCATACCCGCGACACGTAGGCGTCTAACAAATCCAGTTCGTCCTACGAGTAAACGAAATAGACCATAGGACGCAGCGACGAAAAATAAATGGATCGCGGTTTGCACATGTCCAGAAAAAATAATCAGCGCTACGAGCAGTGCCAGGCCAACGTACGCCGCACTGCCTTTTTTGATAAAGGCGCGCTCGATGCAATACAGCAATAGTGGGAATAGCGCCAGCCCATCGGTAATCGGCCATGGTAACCAAACCGTCAGACCACTCGAAAACATCCATGTTGCACCGCCAAGCAGTGCAACCCAAAAGTGCACCCGTAGCTGCCGCAAAAACAAATACATGCCAAAACCGGCCGCAAACAGCTTGATCGCATTTGCAAACAAAATCCCCCATCGTGGGCCACCAAAGGTGCTTAGCCAGGTGAGCGGGTAAAAAAGTGCCGACTGAGCGTTGGCCATATGTGGCACACCGTTTCCTTGGTGCGGATTCCAAAGCGGCAATTCGTGCTGTTCTGTAATCGAACGCCGCAGCAGCTCCCGCCAGGGCTCGAACATCACCGCCGCGTCTCCCGTGATTCGGTTGTCTGGAATAAAGTCAGCAGGCGTATCAGCAAACCGCAAGGGCGGTTCTTGCTGCAAGACGTCCGAGGCCGAGTACACTTTGTCAGAAAAAATTCCTGGGATGCTAAAGAGCCCGAGCAGCGCCAATAAAATCAGTGCGGCCAGCAGGTGTTTGCTCCGGATGAACCGCAGCATGGTGCGGCCCAGCGTTTTAAAAAGCTGCCTTGAGCGCTCTTTCAACATTGTCGGCTGCTCCTTGCCAGCTGATCTGTTTTGCTTTTGCTAACCCACCCGCGCGAATCTTGTCGGCGAGGGGTTTGTTGTCGAGTAGGCTCGCGATGGTTGTAGCGATGCCACTTGCGGTTGGTTCTGCCAGCAGCGCGGTCTTGCCATCATCAAAAACTGGCAGCGTCGTCTGGCTCTTGATGTCGACGACAGGACAGCCGCTCGCCATTAACTCGTGCGGCATGATCGAGTAGTTGGTGAGTGAACAGACCAGCGCCGCGCTCGCCCGGCGGAACAATGCGCCGAGCTGCTGCTCATTGAGTACGCCGACGCTCTCGTGCTCAAACGGTACGCGAATTCCACTCAAGTCGTAGCCAAACAGCAAAATTTTTGTACGCGGGCGTTGCGCTTTGAGCTGTTTGAGTCCCTGGAGTGCCAGCTCCCAGCCTCGACGCGGTGTGGCAGGTCGAGCGTAATAGATAACGAGGTCAGTGTCTCGCTGTGCGCTCGCGCGTCCGTCCGGACCTTCTTCCGTAAAATATTTGGCCGGATCAAAGGCTTGTTCAAAAGATGCTGCTGACATTCCGTAATTTTTTTGCAGTAACCCGGCGAGCCAGGCGCCGTTCGTGATCCCCGCAAATCCCATCCGGTAGGTATTCTCGGCAAACACGTAGCTCGAGCTCATCGGGTAGAACCACGGTTCAAAATCCTGCACCATATAAAACTTGCGCTTGGCGCTGCGTGCTTGATAGACCGGATAGGCGGTGTGCCAGTTGGTCGCGATCAACACATCACTCGCCTGGATTGCTTTTGCCGCGGCAGAACCCTCAGGCAGCAGCGTAAAATTCGCACTAATTTGCTGAAAGTGCGCTCGTACCGTGTCTCTAAACTCCTGCGCGGTTTTGAACTTGCTGCGACCAAACACGTAAAAGTGTAGTTTGTGCCCGCGCTCTTCGAGATGCTTTGCGATACGGAAGATGTTCATGTGGCCACCGCTGCCGATGTCCATGTCAGGAATGACCCAATTAATGGAGAGCGCATCGGAGCGACCATCGATGCCGGTAAGCTTACCGACGGGACGGGTGTTCCAGCCATCCAGTTCTGCCGTGCGATTGACCGAACCAAAATAATCAAAGTCGTCACTAAAGCGGCCTTTGGTCGGATCCGTCACAAACGAGATGGTCCGACGGATTGCATAGCCAAGACCGTGTCGCGTTCGCTCTCGATTAAATTTTGCGAGTAATCCTTGTGGCATGTGCCAATTACGCGTTGATCAAATGATATTCGCGCGAGATACGCTTACGGATGATCGGCGGCACCTTGTCGAGCCGTGGTCCGATGTATCCCCCGAGTTGCCGCATTGTAGCAAGGGCGGCGGCGCGCGGGTACCAGAGGCCTTTTTGTAGCCAGGAGAGTCGTGGATCACTCATAAGTGCATGTCGTGTGGCGAGACTGGCGCGCGCCATACGGCCCGGCAAGTGGTACCAGTGTTTTACGTCGATGTGCCCAAACGCCATGAACATCCCCTGCCACTCATCCACATAGCGTCTAAAAAACTCGAGCGTCCCAAAGTTGTGCGAGTGGTAGACCGCCGCGCGGGGTTCATACACTTTGTACCAGCCGCGCTCCAATAGGTCGCGCGCGATCAACTGGTCCTCGCAGTACGTGACGTCTCTAAAGTTGCATTGCTCCCAAGCGGACTTACGGACCGCAGCGTTGGCATCAGACGAGAATCGCAGCACTTCGTTGTTGGCAGAACCGACCCTGTCCACACCTGGTCCAGCTTTGGTGGCGTAGACCGTCGTGCGTGCTTTCTCGGCAAAGCCCGCAAAAAATCCGAGCAGTTCTGCGCGGATCACTGGGTTACCGTCCGGGCGCGAGCGCTGCGGACCAAACACCAAACCGACTTTTTTTCCGTAGGTCGGATGATCAAAGGGCGCCGTAATGTTATGGAGCCACTGCGGGGTCATGGGTGAGGCGTCATGCGTCAAAAATACGAGGAGTTCACCCCGAGCCTGTCGCGCCAACACGTTGCGTGTTTTGCCGTGCCCGTACTCCTCCGCCTTTATCTGTGAGAACCGCACGTCAAAGGGATGTGCCGACCGTGCGATGTGATCCATAAAGTGCTTGATCCGCTCCACCGTCCCGTCGGTTGAACCACTATCGATCAGCACCAACTCAAAATCGACACCGCGCTGCTGCTCGATCGCACGCAGCACGTGAGCAAAGAGTTCACCCGCATTTTTTGTCGGCAGTAAAATACTTACCCGCGGTGAGTGGCTCATAGCGTATTGTCCAGCAAGACCGATTTAGTGGGCATCAGTGCGAGGCCGTCGCGATTCCAATACGACTTGTAGGCACGATACCCTTTATAGAGTTGCCAGCGCAGCGCCTTGGTGAACCAAAAGTATTGGAAGCGCGTGAGCGACTTGCTCGACCCGTCTCGCTTACGCGGCTCAGAGTCACGATTGATAAACGGCTCCATCCAGGCGGTGAGGTAGCGCGGCAGGGCGATGGAGAGAATTGGATGTCGCCCAAATGAGAACTGCGGCTCCAAGTGCGGGAACTTGGCCAAAAAATATGCCAGTGAGCGACCGTTGTTGTAGCGCTTACGCAAAAAGTCGCGATAGTTTGGGTGGTAGTCATGAATCGCGTTGGCCTGTTTGCGATAAATCATGGGCTCACCCCACATTTCTAATCGGTAGCCCAGGTCGATGTCTTCTACCCCGTAGACGGTAAAGCCCTCGTCATATCCACCTGCTTGCTTGAGCGCACCGAGCCGACAGCTCACATTGCCCGTATAAAAATAGGCAAAACTGGTTTGCTCAGGGTTGAGATACTTGAATGTGTTTTGGTCTTCACTCTCTTTTAAGTAGCGCAAAAAGCGGCTACGACTCTCCTCCCAGTTAACTTCGAGGTGGCCAAGCACCGATCGCGGTCCGGAAGCATGGCCCTTGAGGTGCTCCTCGATCAGCGTGTGCGACGCCAAAATATCATCGTCAATAAAGAGCACGAGCGGCGTTTGTACGCGCCTGACACCTTCGTTGCGCGTGGGTGCGGCTCCAGGCTTTTTTTGGTAGACGTATTCGAGGTTGTCGTAGCGCTGCATTAATCCACGCATAACGGCAGCAGTATCATCGGCCGAACGATTATCAACCACGATGACGTGGTAGTCCGAGCGTGGCACGCTCTGGTCCATGATCAAATCGATGGTCTTGGGCAACTGCTTGGCTCGATTGTACGTCGGGATTACGACGGTGATTTTTTGAGTCATGTTCATCCGGTTACCAACGTCTAATGTGATAATCCCAACCAACAAATCTGATCCAACGGTGTCCGGGCAGATCCGCTTGCTCTCTGCGACGTCTGATCATGTGCGGCAGATACCGTACTTGTGCGACTAAGACGCGCATCAGTAGACGCTTGCCCGTCCAAGGATGATCACGTTGCAAAAAGATAATGCGCAACATCTTGGCGATGTAGCGGCGGTACTCATACCAACCCCCATAGAAAAAGCGCAGCATCAGTCCATTTCTAAAACCTAAATAGTACTCGCGCTCCCCGCCCTTGGCGCTTTTTACACCTTGCTCATGTCGCACTTTTGCGCGCGGTTCATACACACAGCGATACCCCTTTGACCACATGCGCCAGGAGAGGTCGACATCCTCGCAGTACATAAAGAGACGCTCATCAAATATGCCGGTACGCAGCAACGCCTTACGCCGGACCAGCGACACCGCCCCACTACACCATGGCGTCTCTTGCGTGCGCTGATCAAACCACTTGGGGTGCTCGAGTGGTACCTGAGCGGCTTCTACGATCCCAGCTCCGCGCTCTTGCATGGCACGCATTACTAAAATCTTGAGTGCGTCGGGCGCGATTTCCGTGTCTGGGTTGAGCAAGAGCACAAATTCCCCGAGGCACACCCGCAATGCCACGTTGTTGCCTCCCGTAAAACCGAGGTTTGAGGAGAGCGGGATAACGGAGTAGCTGATTTTCTTAAGATAGTTTGGTACGAGCTCAAGCGTCTTGTCTTTGGAGGCGTTGTCGACAAAAAAACAGTGAATCAACTCCTTGGGATACTCGAGCGCTTCCAACGCCTTACAATAGGCCTCCACATGGGCGGCACTATTGTAAAAAACGGTCACGATATCGATACGTGGCCAAGTGGTTGGCGTTTGTAACTCTGGCAGAACCACGTCGTTATGGTGCCCCCCTCGAACGACCGCTGGCATACTCTCCGGGAGGTTGGGGCTCAGTTTACGGAGCAGCGCACGGCCCACAACGCTAAAACGACCCGCTCTTAGGCGGGTTGAAGGCACCTTTGGAGGTGTAACGACGGTGGTCGACATCCTCTTGGTTCGTAAGCACGATATTTAGCCACATCAGCGCGCTCTTGGCAAGAGCGCGAGGCGACTAATTAACGCGTGATTTATACGCGCTCACAACCAACTCTGGCGGACCTTCCATGATCTTTTTGCCGCGATCCATCAGGACAACTCTGTCGCTAAACCGAATCACACTGTCTAGATCGTGCGAGACAAAGACGATCGTTTTTTCTTGCTGCTTCATCTTCTCAAAAAGCGCAAAACACTTTTGCTGGAAGCGTTCATCCCCTACGGCCAACACCTCGTCAAAGAGCAAGATAGGCGCATCGCTCTGAATGGCCGTTGCAAACGCCAAGCGCACGTACATACCCGAGCTAAAGTTACGCAAACGCGTATCGATAAAGCGCTCGAGCTCTGAGAACCGCACGATATCGTCAAATTTTTCGTTCACCTCGCGTCGGCTCAGTCCAAGGATCGCACCGTAGAGGTAAATGTTCTCGCGCGCGGTTAGATCTTGGTTGAACCCAACTCCCAGCTCCAAAAATGGTGAGATCCGATCGCGCACCGTGAGCGTACCGCTGGTGGGTTGATAGATGCCCGCGATAATCTTGAGCAGCGTCGATTTGCCGCAACCGTTAGGTCCGATCAGCGAAATAAATTCACCTGGCGCGACCTTAAAAGACACATCGTCGACGGCTTTAAATTGCTCGTACGTACGCGGACGCAAGACTGAGGCCAAACTTTCCTTAACAGAGCGGCGAGGTTCGTGCGGAACCCTAAATACTTTTGTTATGTTGTTGCATTCGATAAGAGGCATAGTAGTTGGAGCTAGACTTCCTCCGCGACGTGTTTTTCGCGGCGTCTAAAAACGATAAACCCGAGACAAAAGATGAGGAGCGATACCGCGAGCGTGATGAGGAGCTCGGTCGCGTGGGGCCAACGGAGTTCTACCAGTAACTCGCGCGCTTCGTTAATGAGACGATGCATCGGATTGAACCCCATAAATTTTTCGAAGCGGTCGGGCACGATCGAGAGCGGATAAATAATTGGTGTAACCCAAAAACCGATCTGCAATAAAATTTCCCAGATACTCACTAGGTCACGCAGTCGGACGTACCACACTGACAGAGCTAGCGAGACGCCGAGTGCGATCAAAAAAAGTTCTGCAATCAGGAGAGGCAACGTAACCATGGTCAAGGCGACATCCGGCTTAAAAAATGCAGCAAGTACAAAAAAGATCACCAGGTTGAGTAAAAGAGTGAGCAGTGTCGTAACGTTGCTTGCAAGCACGACCGTAAATTTGTCCACGTTGATCTTGGTGAGGAGGCTCGATTTATTGACGAGCGAGTGCATGCCGTTGATCGTCGCCTCGGTAAAGTAGTTCCAGAGGAGGATGCCAAGCAGGAGGAACAACGGGTAGTTAGGCACATCAAAGCGCACAAAGATCGAGAAGACCAAATAGAGGCTTCCAAAAATGGCGAGTGGTTTAAGCAGCGACCACAAGTACCCGAGGACCGAGTTTTTGTAGCGCAGTTTAAAATCCGTGAGCGCGAGTTCTTTGAGTAGGCTGAACCGCATAGGCACGCAATTCAACCACGCAAAGTCCACTTTGGCAAGTATGGGCGGGCTGGTTCTAAATGGAAGCGGGCACTCTGGAACTCCTGGTCCTCACCGCATGTAATGACGGCAATTCCAAATGCGGTTGCGGAGGAGTTCTTCGTGCCCGCTCCCATCAGCTAGCCCGCCCACTCTTCACAAATAAAAAAAGGGCCTACTACGTCGCGTTGCGACGGTTCGGCCCTTGGTTTGTTCAGATAGAGAAGTGTATCTAACCACCTCCGCCTGTGCTGATGAGACCGTTGCCGGTGTCCCAGATCCCGTTACCCATGTAGTAGCCGAGTGGTCCGTACCTGTCGTTGTTCTTCCTCGACCGACGCGGAGTGACCTTGCTGGTCTTGGCGCTAGTGCGCTTCTTCTTGCGAACGACCTTTTTCGTTTTCTTCATGTGTTCTCCTAGCCGCAGGGCACGATGACGGGCGGACCACCGTCTCCGAGATCCATGTACGGAGGCAGATAGGGCTCGTAAGTCTTAATGGTGCGTCGAGCCTGCTTGGGAGCGTACTCCTTGGCGAAACCAGCGAGACGTTTCAAGAGTTGAGCACGCTGCTGAGGTTGCTCGAGGAACACCTTCCGCAGTGCGGCGACGTCCCGGTTGAACCGTTGACACTCACGACTGGTGGGTTTTTTCATCTTTCTATCTCCTTGTTCCCGTCTCTGTGCCGGCACTCTTTTAATAAGCACCCGCAAAGAGACGAGAAGTTGTAAAGGACAAACAGTGTATTTAAGCATGATTTTTGACAAAAGTCAAACACGGCTTTTTTGCATCTATACCCCTATTTGCTAGCCTGCGGGGATGGTTTTAACTCCCCCGCTTCGGTCATGGGTCGTGGTGCCTACCTACAACGAAGCACCCAATATTGCCCGCTTGATTCCGCTCATTTTGCAGCAGGGAGAACACTTTGCTGTCCTGGTGGTTGACGACGGTTCACCCGACGGAACCGCGGATATAGCAGCTTCTTTGGGACAACGGCATCAGGGACGCGTTGCTGTCCTGCGTCGCACAAAAAAAGAAGGGTACGGTCGTGCCGTCCTTGCCGGCTGGAAAGAAGCACTTCGGCTGGGCGCCGGTGCGGTGTACACAATGGATTGCGATTTTTCTCATGATCCTGAGGCACTTCCGCGCCTAGAGCTTCAGTTGGTTCACACGGACATAGCAGTTGGGAGTCGCTACGTTCCAGGTGGCAGAACCGTCAACTGGCCACGCCGCCGCAAACTATTATCAGCAACTGCCAATCGACTAGCCCGCCTAATTACTGGCTTGCCTGTCCGGGATTGCACGGGTGGGTTCCGTGGGTATCGACGTCACGTGATTGAGCAGCTCGCGCGACAGCGGGTTCAATCGGCCAACTATACATTTTTAGTAGAGACACTTTTTTTGGCGCACCGCTCGGGCTTTAGCGTCGGCGAAATGCCAATCGTCTTTAAAGAGCGGGAACTAGGCACGTCAAAAGTCGACGGACGCTTGATTGTGTCCGCGATTGTCAATCTGCTTAAGATCGGTGTGCGTCGTGTGACGACGGTCGCATCGCCAATGCCAGCGCCAGACCGATCGTAATCCAGGGTGCGCGAACCCCCTCAAACGTACTCGGCACCGCCTGAATAATCACGAGTGCCGCCACGCTCGCTAAGATACCGACACTGGGCCAGCGCTGACCTTTGCCACGCAATCGTTTTGCAACTCGTACCAATACGTATCCAAGCCAGATTGCGAGTGCGATAGCAGCGACTAACCCAAAGGTAACGGTAAATTCGAGCGACAGATTGTGCAGCGCGCGCAGCGTGGGTTGGTTACCAACCGTTACTTCTACGAGCTCATTGGTGGCGCCAGGTCCAAGTCCTCTGATCGGCGCTTGCCAAATCAGATCGAATCCTTCTGCGATGAGAGCGCGGCGTGCCTCGAACGACTGCTTAACCCCGAGCGATGCAACGCTGACACGTTCTTTTACTGCCGCGGGCGTCAATGTCCATACTGCGACCAGACCGAGCACGCTTAGTAGCGCAACAAAAAATAAACGACCACGCATTTTTGGTTTAGCTCTTACTATAGCCACGAGCCAAAAGATCACCGCAGCCACTCCTGTAGCAACAAGCGCAAGGGAAGAACCGGTAAAAAATAATGCGACCAGGCCGCCTGCTAGTGTCGCGAGCGACAGCCAGCGTCGCCAACCATGCCAGGCTAGACCAAAGCCGGCCACGAGTGGCAAGAGCAACCCAAGACTTGCGGCCAGGTGGTTCTGCCCGATAAAGACCGAACTGATCGCCCACTGCTGACGATACGGATTATGCAAGTTTGAGAGCGGTAGGTGTGTGTCGGTAATTTTTTCGACGAGACCGACCACGACTACGCCAAGCACTGCGACAACAAGAGTCGTCGCGACCCATTTACTCCCCTGCACCGGACGCGCGGCAATGCCGATCAAGAGTATCAGGGCTAAGGCAACGAGCCACTCGAGCAGGGCGGGGGTTCTTTCTGGGTAGTCGGCCCACAGGGCACTCAAAGCAACCCAGGCAATCAATGCAACAGGCAGAACCAACAAACTCCATTTGCCCGCTTGCGCACGATTAGCTTTAGTACGTAGCGCAAAAAATGCCCAGGCCACAAGCGCGAGCACGCCCGCCGCAACCATGTTTTTTGGACTAAATACTGCAGCGCCAATGCGCGTTGCGGTCAGGTAGCGAGAATATTCCGCCAACAGCACAAAGAGGCACGCGATCGGCACAAACCATCGTTCATGGTTTTTGAGTCCAGCTGTAACTTTAGTTACGTGCGGTTCTGCCACGTACAAAGCCTAGCGGGGATCAGTCGAATTGAGAAGACCACGCACAGATTCGAGCTCCTCGGGCGTGCCAACCGAGAGCCAGCGATGTGCGCGCACCGCTGTAATCTTTTTGGTGAGCTGAACCATCGTTTGTGGTAAACCAATCTCGCCCTTGGGCGTTAGTTTTGGCGGCAGGTCAAAATATGCCTGATCGAGCGTGTAGACCGCGCAGTTTATTAAGTAGGGCGGCTTGGGCGTTCCATCGCCTGCTTCCCGGATCGCACTCACAAAACCGTCGCTACCAAGTTCAACCGTGCCAAACCGCTTAGGATCTTCTACTGCTTTTACTAAGATGGCGTACTCTTGCCGAACCATCTCCTCTAGATCTAGAGGATCATAGATGTCATCCCCCATCAGCACTAACAACTTTCCTGGGCGCAACGCAACACGTGCAGCGGTCAAGGCTTCACCCGTTCCGCCCAGTTTTTGTTGATGTACGTACGTAACCGGTCGGCCGTGTGACTTTGTGCCGATACGAGCGACGATTTGTTCCGACAAATATTTTACGATGATAATGACGCGATCGATCTCTTTTGGGAGCGCCTCGAGCGTGTGTTCGATGATTGGTTTACCGCCAACTTCCAAAAGCGGCTTTGGCGTTTTGAGTGTCAGTGGCCGGAGACGTGTGCCAAGACCCGCTGCTAAAATTACCGCGTCCATGGGTCTAGTATACGTGATTGTGTCAGGCCGCGCCTAGGCTTGACCAGCGCGCTCGCTGTACTTGCCCGTCTCGGTGTTCACCCGGATGGTGTCACCCACCTTGATAAACAACGGAACGTTTACCTTGAGTCCGTTTTCGAGGGTGACTTCTTTGGTACCGCCGGTAGCGGTGTCGCCTTTGTTGCCGGGCGGCGCCTCAGTGACCTTGAAATCTACTTTGTTGGGGAGTTCAACCACGATCGGCTTGCCATCAAAATTGAGAATCGTGTTGATGTCGCTCTCTTTGAGGTACTTGGCCGCATCGCCCACAACCTCGGCCGAGATCCCAAACTGCTCGTAGGACTCCTGATCCATAAAATAAAACTGCGACTCATCCTTGTAGAGGTACTGGGCTTGCGAGCGACTTACGTCTGCCGCCTCGACCTTGTCGCCCTGCTTAAAGGTTTTTTCGAGCACGCTGCCATCTTTGAGGTTACGCAGCTTGGTACGCATAACCGGACGGCGCTGAGCCGTCTTCATAAAATCTGATTTAAGTACCACGTAGGGCTGGCCGTCGACTTCGAGCACAGCACCAACGCGCAATTCATCAACGCGCATAGGACTCCGTTGTACCGTACTGTCCGTACCCAGTCAATGCCGGAATCGCCTGTCCTACTGAATCAATTCACGTATGCGATCTTCGACCGCCTGGCTGATTAGATCAAGGGTGCCGACAATGTAGGCGCGCGAAATAGAAGCAGCATTTTGAGCAATGTACGCGTCGATGCTCGCCGGTAGTTCAGCGGCAGCACTTATAAGTAGTGGTCCTCCCTGGCTTGCCGCAAAGCGACCCGCTAGTAACGCAGAGAAGAAGCCGGCTGAAGCACCCGATTGCGATTGGACCGAACTGGCCCCCGGCAACCCAGCCGACTGTCCGTTAGCGACTACGATCGTTACGGGATCAGGAAAATAGAGTGCGTTGAGGTTGCTATTTGTCTCAAACCGATCGGCACCGTCCGTCCTCGTGACGGCTACGCTCGGAAAGTCGTTTGTAATGGCTTGCGCGACCGAGCCGGATACGGCGGCCGTACCACCTATAATTTCGACGGCGGTTACTTGCGGGTTGTCGGTTAGAAACTCCCTGACAGAAGGCGCGAGGTTTGCATCGCCACGAACCGTAATCAAAACAGGGTCCGCTTTGCCATCCTCAACGTTACCGGCGACGCCACCGGTGCCGAGCGCGTCCGCGAATGATTGGTCCTCTGTGAGAAATACTTTGGTCGTCGCGGTCGTATTTGTCCCAACGATCGCAGCGGCGATTAACTTAGCGGTCTCGCGCCGGTGCGCACCAGGAAAGCGCTGGATGTTTTGATACCCTGCGTCCGCTAAATCCTGATGCACTTTTGCCGACAGCGCGTCGGTTCCGCCGGCTAGGTAGATTGGTTTTGCACTTGGAGCAGGTCCAATTGAACGTTCAATCTCAGCCAGCACAGCTGGGTCCAGGCCGCTCGTTGGGTTCAGTAAGAGTGTGGCGTCGATTAAACTCGCAAAGGGCGTCACCGTAAACGAATCGACAATAATGTCAGGGCGGGCCAGCACGACCCCGTCTGCTTCGCCATCGTTGGGGAAGTTTTCTTTAGAAATAAGGATGGCAAGGTCGACTGGGTCGTCGGCATTAATCCGAATTATTGGTTCACCCTCCGTGATAGTGAGCTCGTGTGTGATCTGCGCCCCCAGCGCGCCAAAGATGTTGGGGTTGCTCAACGTCAGCTCGACGGTCTCATCTGCCTCATTTTGCTGATCCGCGATAATCGTGTACGGAATTGCAGCATCTGTTTCTCCCGCCGAGAAAGTTAACGTCCCGTTAGAGATCGTATAGTCGGTGCCGTTTGTGGCTGAACCGCCTGTTACGGAGTACTCAACGGTAATGTCGTCGTTGTCTGCTTGCGAGAGGCTCACAGGGATCGTCCCCGAGCCAGCATCCTCTGCTACGGAGCTGGTCGCTTGATCAAACGTAGCAAGCGTCAGGGCAAACCGAGCAAAGCCTGGATGCTCTTGTCCGTTCATCCGGTTGAACGTCCCAACTGCGTACAGATACTCATCGCCCATAGCCACATCAGTAACAAACGAGGAGTTAAAGCCGGGCGGGTGCTCTGCATTTGGGTCCCAGCTGATTAATTGAGCAGTGCTCGCGTCCACGGCAGCAAAACGATTTCTCGTCTGCCCCAAAAAGGTCGAAAACAATCCGCTAAAGTAAATTATGCCATTTATTTCTTCTACGAGCGTACCCGGGCCGTCAAGGTTAGCATCCCAACTTGTGACGAGCCCAGTAGTTGCATCAAACGCCGCCAACCCAAGACGCGGCGTTGTTGGTGGATTGCCAACTAACGAAAAGCTGCCAGCTGCATACACGGTGTTGTCCACGATTTCGGTATCCAGTACGAGCCCGGGGGTAACGTTTGGATTCCAGGGCAGCATCGAGCCGTCCAGGGTGCTAAAGGCGGCCAATCTTCCGCGCGCAGAAAAACCGCCGCCTTGCGGCTGCGCCATTGTAAATACACCCCCCGCGTAGATCGTGTTGTTTGCGTAGGTAAGATCGTTAACGATGTTGTTCGTCCCTGGACTCCAGGACAGCAGCGAACCAGTCGTAAGGTCAAAAGCTGCCAGACGGTTACGGGCTTGTCCGTTGACGAGTGTAAAGTAGCCAGCCACGTATAACGTCGAATCAACCAGTTCAAGATCGGTTACCCAATCATCGAAGGTCGCGCTAAACGTCTGTGTACTGCCGGTTGCTATGTCGATGGCTGCCAAGGAGGTACGAGATTGTCCGTTGACTTGCGCAAAAGAACCACCAATATAGAAATCTGTTCCGTACTGAACCATATCTTCTACGCGCCCGTCCGCGGTCGGAGCCCAGTCAGTGGCCTGACCATCTGGACCGATAGCAAACAGTTGATCTCGAACCTCTCCATTGACGTGCGTAAACGATCCGCCCATCCAGAGCGTTGAGCCGCTGAGTGCAAAAGTCATTACCTCGTTGTCTGCCACTGGGTCCCACGACAACAACGTGCCGGTTCCTCCCGCCGTAACTGCGGCTGCTTCAGGCCGCGATTGCCCACCAACCATTGTAAACTGTCCCCCAACGTATACGGTGCCTCCGTACTCGATTATGTCGCTGACGGTACCATCCGCCTGTGGGTCCCAGGGCAAGAGCGGCGGGTCAGCAGGCACCGATAGATCAAATGCCGCAAGGGAACTTCTGCTCGCGGGGATGCCGGTTAAGTTCGAAAAGTTTCCACCAACATACAAGGTTGAACCGCTCACATGCAAAACCTCTGCCGCCGTATCCGGCTTGGGTGCCCAGGCCGCGGCGGTACTTGCATTGGTGGGGTCGGCCGTTACTGCACTCAGGTTGGTGTGGTCGGCAGCATCAAAACAAATGTTGCCTGCGATATAGACGTAGCTTCCCACTACTTCGAGGTCGTAAGCGAACCCGCCCGCGCACCAAAAACCAGGACGGCCCGGATCCCAAGCGAGTAGGTTTCCCGATGTAGTGTCAAAAGCGGCCATGCCGTAACGGGTATCAACCCCCGACATTTCGAATGAACCTCCGACGTACAGCGTCGTGCCACTGACTTTAAGCGCTCGCACCAACACATCGGACGCAGAAGACAGCGCGGGGTCCCAGCTCAATAAGTTTCCACTGGTGTCGAGCGCTGCCAAACCTTCCCGCGGAGTTCCATTAATAGCCGTAAAAAAACCACCTACATATAGAGTGCCGCCGTCCAGAGCGAGTGCCGTAACGGACTGACCAATTACGGGGCCGTCAACATCGGGGGTAAAAGATGTATCCAGCGACCCATCCGCAAGGATATGTGCCACGCTGGCCTGGGCCTGATTGTCTACATTATTGAACCTTCCTCCTATGTACCATCCACCAGAGCCATCGGCGAGGATCGCCTCTACTTCCCAATCGACGAGCGGGTGTGGGGTAGCGACGAGTTCACCCGTTGTCGTATTGACTGGCACAAAATGTCCCGTGTACGCACCGACGGTTGAGGCTGAACTACCGATATAGGCAGTTCCATCAACCGGGACTACAACTTGCCCGCCACTCGTGACCCAGGCATCTTCATCGATCATGCTCGAGTGCGCTGACAATCTCGATATTGGTCGCTTGGCCTGGTACACAAACACCGAAGCTAAAACTGCAGCCAATACGGCCACAACAGAAATGATGCGGAGCAAATAGGTTCGATAGCTTTGATTGCGCCTTTTTTGGGAAACTACGCTTGGCATGTGCGTATACGCATAGTAGCACAGGCAACGCGCCGTTTTTTGCTTACTTGATCCTAGCGTAATTGTGAAAAAAGTCACTGGCTTGGCTCAAAGACAGCGCTACACTCTAGCCATGTCACAATCCATCCTCGTTACGGGTTGCGCCGGTTTTATCGGTGCCAACTTCGTTCGTCAGTTTAAAGAGCAGTTCCCCGACACACAGATCGTCGGTATCGATGATTTTTCGAGCGGGCGACGAGACGCCCTTAGCTCGGACATAACCTTTTATGAGGGTTCTATTTTAGATGAACAACTCCTTAAAAAAATCTTTAGCGAGCACAAGCCGGAGTACGTCTTCCATTTTGCGGCGATGCCACGCGTCTCGCTCTCCGTCGACTACCCCGCCGAGACGACCGCGGCCAACATCCTCGGCACCGTCCAGATTTTTGAACAAGCGCACAAAAACGGCACCAAACGTGTGATTTTTAGTAGTTCATCCAGCGTGTATGGCGGTGCGGACAAAATGCCGACGCGTGAGGACGAGAACCCACCCAATCCGCAATCACCCTACGCCTTACAAAAGTGGGCCTGCGAACCCTTCGCGCAAATGTTTAGCAAATTGTACGGGCTCGATACGGTTTGTCTGCGCTACTTTAACGTCTTTGGTCCGGGCCAGTACGGCAATGCTCCCTACTCGACCGTCATGTCGGCTTGGCTAGAGGCGATGTATTTTCCTGGCCAGGCCAAGGATGCAAACGGTGTGGTCAAGCGTCCATTTTTAGAGGGAGATGGTACTCAGTCGCGCGATTTTTGCTACGTCGACAACGTGGTGCAGGCTAATATTCTAGCTATGCAGCATGCTGAACCACTCAAGGGCGACGTCTTTAACGTCGGACATGGTGAGCGCACAAGCTTGATTGAGGTCAAAGACCTCATCGAGAAATACACGGGCCAAAAGATGGATCTCGAGATGCGACCACCACGTGTTGGTGACGTAAAGCACACGCAGGCCGATATCAGCAAAATCTCGAGCACGCTCGGCTACAAACCGACCGTCAATTTTGAGGAAGGACTCAAACGGACGGTTGAGTGGTTCAACCAACGTAAAGCTGCACAAAAAGAAGCTGCTCTCAAATAGAGCGATGGCTAGAGCCTAGTTGCCTACAAACTCTTGGCCGGGTTTCCACTCGACCGGGCAGAGCTTGCCTGACTGCAACGCCTGTACAACCCGCATGGTCTCGCCAACCGAGCGACCCGCGTCGTTAAACGACACGAGCTGATATTTGAGCACGCCCTCGGGATCGATTACAAACGTGCCGCGCAGAGCCGTCCCCTCTTCTTCGATCAAGACGCCGTAGGCGGCCGCGACTTCTTTTTTGATGTCAGACAGGAGCGGGAAGTTCAGTTTGATTCCCATGTCTTTTTCCCAGGCCTTGTGCGAGTGCACCGAGTCCACGCTGATACCAAAGATTTGCGTCTTCATCTTGTCGAACTCCGGCGCTGCGTTGTTAAAACCCTTAATCTCGGTCGGACAAATAAATGTAAAGTCGAGCGGATAAAACACCAACACGACCCACTTGCCGCGGTAGTCCTCCAACTTAAAGCGACTGAACTCCCCTTTGTGATAGCCCTCGAGTTCAAACTCAGGGACGGTGTGACCAACTTTAATCATTGTAGTGTTGTTTAATTCTAAAGCTTCCAGCCTTTTACTTTGTCGAACCGCTGACCTACAACGGTCCAATCGACATTCTTGAAAAACGCCTCCAAATAATCTTTGCGCTTTACGCCGTAGTCGATCATGTAGGCGTGTTCATAGACGTCCATGATCAAGAGCGGCACGCTCGCCCAGATCGCACCCTTATCGTGCGCATCCTGCGAGTAGAGATGCAACATGCCGTCATACATTGAGTACGCCAGAACAACCCAGCCCCGAGCGGCGAGCCCGGCAGCCTTAAACGTCGCGACAAACCCATCCCACGAGCCCCAAGTTTCTTCGACCGCTTTTTTGAGCGCTGCCTCGGGGGCGGCGCCACCTTTTACCAAGTTGGCAAAGTACCACTCGTGCAATGTGATGCCGTTGGTGGCAAACGCTTGCTGGCGGAGGAGTTCACCCAGCTCAGAGTACGTACCGTTGGTACCCTCGAGACTCGCCTTTGGAATTGCGTCCTCGATCTCGCTGAGTTTTTTGACATAGCCCGCGTAGAGCACGTCATGGTGCTGTGCTAATTGATCGGCCGAGATGCCGTCGAGCTCTTTGTATGGGAGTGGTTGTGGAGTGCGTTGCATAAAAAGATCCTAGCACAAGGCCGGATGAACAGAACGTGACGTCACCTGTTACTTAGCGTAACGGCCGAGACCTCGGCTACCTGCGCCGGTTTTTTTAGGTCCACGTGGGTTGCGGCGAATAAAGTCGAGCAAGAGTCGCACGCCAAAGCCTGTTCCGCCAGCCGCTTGATAACCCGAGGCGCGCGTCCGCATGGAAGAACCGCAAATATCGATGAACGCCAGTGGCGTCTCACCTGCAAAGCGCTCCAAAAAAGCTCCGGCCTGAATCGTGTCGCCGTACGGTCGTCGGCCTGGAGGCACGTTTGCCACGTCGGCCTTACCAGATTTAATCTCGCCTCGATAAAAATCAGTGAGCGGCAGCGGCCAGATCCATTCGGCTGTGCGGAGACTCGAGGAGTACAGTTGATCGGATAGCTGGTCGTGATTGCTGACAAGGCCAGCGTAGTGTTCTCCAAAGGTAACGAGCGTAACGCCACTCAGCGTCGCAACGTTGATGATCGCGCTCGGCTTGAGGTGACGCGCTACATAGGAGTTAGCATCCGCCAAAACGAGTCGACCCTCGGCGTCCGTGTTGTCGACTTCAACGGTGGTTCCGTTGTAAGCCTTGATCACCGAACCGGGCTTGTACGAGTTACCTCCGATGGCGTTCTCCGCCACCGCGAGCACGGCGATCAAGTTGGTTTTTAGTTGCAAGCGCGCCGCTAGACCGATCAGTGCCAACGCAACCGACGCACCCGACATATCGAGGTGCATCTCGGAGAGCATTCCTCCGTGGGCGGGTTTGAGGTTGACACCACCGGTATCAAATGTGATGCCCTTCCCAATGACCGCCACTGCTTCTTTGCGAGCACGCTCACCACGATATTCGAGCATGATCAATCGGGGTGGCCACTGGCTGGCACGACCTACCGCGTGGATAAGATTGAGGCCTTTTGCTTTGAGTTCATCTCCGCTCAGGACCGTGCAACGTAACTTGTACTCTTTGGCCAGATCGCGTGCCCGTTGCTCGATTGCCTCAGGGTTTACGTCATCAGAGTTATCATTTTGCAGGTCGCGCGTTTGGTTGACCGCATCCGCAACGAGCTTGGCCTCCTCCAGCGCCTGCTGAACCGCTCGCGAAACCGACTTGACCGTCAAGGTTACGGTCTTGATCGAGAATTTTTTACCAGCATCGCTCTTGTACCGATCAAACTCGTACGCTCCCAAGATCGCACCTTCCGTTGACGCGAGGACAACGTCCGTTTCTTTTAGCGTGCGAGGCAAGCGCTCGGGCCACGTTACGACCGCATCTGAGACGCGGAGTTTTTCTAAGACGCGGACTGCTGTCGCAGAAGCCAGGCGAATTTGTTCTGCCGTACAGTTGTCCCGCTTACCAAGTCCAATCAAAATACACAGTCCCCTGCCTTTTGGGACGTACAACACATCCTGTAATTTGCCGCTAAATCCACGCTGTTTTGCGTACGGCGCAATCGCAGTGCTTGCATGAGCGAGGGTTGCTGGCGATACACCCATGGTTGGGCGCGCGCTGTCGTCACTAAATACAAACGCAACGGTGCTTGTGGCCGTTTTGAGCGCTGCTGAACGTACGGCAAGTACAATCGTCGGAACTTTCATGTCCGATGACCATAGCGCGAGATTCCGCACGGATCAAGCGCAGATGCGCCGATACTTACAACTGTAAACTATCTACACCAAAGAGCAGGAGCGCAAAGATGCATGAGACAAACAAGAAGAGCGAGATTACTGTAGCGTAACGCACCGGAATTTTTGTCAGTCCACGTAGGCCCAGTGCAAAATAGATTCCAGGAGCACCGACCGCTAGACCGATGATAAGGAGTGCTCTCGTAACCCACACAACGACCAAACTGGAATCCTGCACAAGCACGGTTAGCATTTCGACAGCAATAGCAACCAGCCCAGCAAGTGCCAGAGGCGTGGCTGCGAGTGCCGTCATGGTTATCACGGCAGCAAAATTGGTCTTTGCACCAACCGCTGTCGCAAGCAGATGACCCACGCCAGCAAACGCAAACCAACCCGCACCAACCGCAAAAGTGACATTGGCGATGCTGCGTATTACCAACGTTGTTGTCATCGCATCAGCCGACGCAAGCCTTGAGAGTTGTAACCCAAGCAATACGATCCAGACGCTCGCCACGATAAAAAAGGCATCACTAATGACCACACGCTTGTTAAGCGAGGCAAAGGCTTTGATCGGACTAAATAAAAATTGCATCTCCTGTTGCTCCTTTAGTAGCCCAAATTCTACCACACCGGCAGAACCACTACGCGCCGTAGCCGCTCGTGCCCTTTACGCCATCAACTAAGCCTTTTTCCGTGAGCCATTTTTCTGCGTCCATAGCGGCCATACAGCCGAGCCCAGCCGCAGTAATCGCTTGGCGATAGCGGTAGTCCTGCACATCACCACCAACAAAGACACCTTCGACCGAGGTGTACGTATTGTTTTTGACTACGATGTAGCCTTTTTTATCGACCTCAACTTGGTTATTGAGAAAAGGCGTATTTGGGGCATGCCCGATTGCGACAAACAGACCCTCCGTTTTAAACTCGCTCTCTTTGCCGGTGACCGTGTCGCGTAATTTGAGACCTTCGATTCTCTCTGAACCGAGCACTTCTGTTACCTCACTATTCCAGATAAACGTAATCTTAGGATTTTTTTTGGCGCGCTCTTGCATGATCTTGGAGGCGCGTAGTTCATCCCGACGATGAATGACCGTAACTTTGCTGGCAAATTTTGTTAAAAAGTTTGCCTCCTCGAGCGCTGCATCGCCACCGCCGACCACAGCGATCTCCTTACCTTTAAAGAAGAACCCATCACAGGTTGCACAGCTCGAGACACCATGACCAATCAGTCGTTTTTCTGATTCGAGACCGAGCCACTTGGACGACGCGCCCGTCGCAATGATTACGCTGTGCGCCTGCACTGATTTACCTGCGCTCGTCACAACAAACGGGTGCTTGCTAAAGTCGACACTATCTACGTTGGCATCAATAATTTCACTACCAAAGCGCTCGGCTTGAGCCCGCATGTTCATCATGAGCTCGGGACCTTGGATGCCTTTGGGAAATCCCGGGAAGTTTTCGACCTCACTGGTGATCATTAACTGCCCGCCCGGCGTTGCTCCTGCAAAAACAAGCGGCTTGAGCTCAGCGCGGCTCGAGTACAACGCAGCCGTTAGCCCAGCTGGACCCGATCCGATAATAACGACGTTGCGAACGTCTTGTGTGGTGTCCTGTTTCATAGTGAGCCAGTATAGCAGAAGGTCGCTCTTGCGAGCACCAGGACCTTAGGCTGGCTGAGCTTTTTGCGCTTGTTCGGCACGCATGCGAGGTTTAAGTTTGGTCTCCCAGTAGTAGCGACCTGGCGTCATATAATTACCGTCTGGACCGACCACTTCGTATTTAATTGGCAGATTCTCTGGCTTTAATTCGAATTCTGCGAGCATCAGTAACCCACCTTTTGCTGCAATTGCGCTTTCATTTTTATGTCCAAGACCTGCCTTATCCAATTCTCGCTGCTGGAAGGTTCCTTTAAGGTACGCGATATCTTTTTCCATTGCGTACGCCTCTTTATTTTCCATGTTGACGTGTCCTCGCATTACTCGATACGTGATGGGCCAGGCAAGATTCAGTACCTTATTCTGCTCTTCCTCTGTTAGTTCTGCGAAACTCTTTTTGAGCTTTTCGTTTGGTGGTGTTTTCTCGAGCGCATGCATCCGATAGTCGACCTGTTCAGAAAAAATTTGTGCAAATGACTTACCTTCTTGTGCACTTTTAATTGCAAGCCCAAAAAATGGGTTAGCGGGGACATCCTTTTTACCAAAGAGCTCTCGCATAGTACGCGCCTCGTATCCAAACCCGAGACCTTCATACATGACTTCTTCATCAAACTTGAGCGAACCGCCACCTACGCCGAAGAGACGTTCACCATTCATAGATTGTCGGGCATGGCCACCAATCTCGTGATCTAGCAAAGTCAGCAGGGCGGAGCCTTTCAATTTCCTGCCTTCTGGGATGAATACCGTTGGATGCCCCTTGGTCGATTTATCGCGGACGTCAATGGCGGTCGCACGGGCATCCAGCGCAACTTCAAATCCTTCTCCTCCCTCATCGGGTCGTAAAATATGATATTGCTCAAGGATCTCTCGGCAGGCATCAGCAAATTCCGAGTCAGTGAACTCAGTGCTCTCCAGCCACTGCATTTCTTCTTTGTTTAGAAGCGCCTCTGGCAGTGGTTCATCTTTTTTATTTGGATCACAGAACTCTCGATATACCTCTTGAACTACCTTATACGTGGCCGCATCCATGCCTTCATATTTGAGTTTGAATCCCTTGCTCACAATTGTATCGTCTTGGCCTTTAATGCCCTCGATAATGTATGTCGTGGCAAGGTCATCTTTAATTTTTCGATCGATGGCCACCCGTGCTAGCCGATCGACTCTCGATTCCGCTTTAGTCGAGCGAACCTTTTTTTGCAACTCGAGTAGCTGTGCTCTTCCTTGCTCAGGATCTAACTCCATAGCACGACTATATGTGAATTTTGGATTGTACTCCTCGCCCTTACGAAAAGCTTCTATTACTTTTGGTTTTTCCACCTTAATAGACTCCGGATCGGCCGTATAAATCTCAACCGGGTTCCAGGTTCCAGAAATTTTAGGGATTTCTCGCATGGCCTCCTGTAACTCTTGCGGCAAACGCTCAAGTTCAGGCAGCGCTATTTTCTCGTGTGTCGCCTCTTTAGCGACAAATTTTTCAAACTCTGAAGAAGGTGTTTCTTGGGACATGGCCCAACTATATCACGCTGATTAATGACGCAATTAAAAAACAAAAACCACCCGTAAAACGGATGGCCTTTGTTTTACACACGGGCTGGACTAAACGTCCTGGGCCTTAACGGTCGTGCGCTTGTTACCTTTGGCGCGCTCTACTGCGCGATCCAACATCATGGAGACGTGCTTGTTGAGTTCTTCCAAAAGCTCTCCGCTGGTCTTACCATCCTTGCTTTTGATGTAGGCCTTAACTTTGCTTCCGACGAGCATCATTTCTGCTGCCATGTAAATCACCCCCTCTCGGGTAGGTTAGTAAATTTCTCGCCGAGTATAGCACAAGGCCTTGCCACGCCAAGTGGATGCGTTTTACGCACTTTTTCTCAACCTGTGATATAGGACGCAAGCGTGTCCGGACCGGATGAACCGGACTACTTTTGGCTCAACCGCCCGGAGTACAGCTCGATTGCGGTCGATATATACTTGTCGATCGCACGTCGTTCACGACTCGAGAGCTCCGCTAACCACGGTTCGATTTGCCGACTGACTTCTGTATGAGCAAGATCAATGCGCTGACTTTTTAGGCGTGAGGCTTCTTGCGGTAAGCGCTCTAGCAAGTTGCGCTGCGGGCTGAACCGCTGTTCATCGAGCAACTCACAAGCGCGACGTATATCATCCCACTCTCCAGCGTTGAGACTTTGATTGGCCCAGTCGGCCATCGAGAGTCGGCGACGTTCCTCAGCGTCGATCGACATCGACAGCTTAGGCTCAAGCTCAGCAAACGTGAGCGTGCCGACAAATATGCTGCGTTGTAGTTCAGGCAGAAGGTTGCGCACTTCAATAATCGCCTCCTGAATAGTTTTGCTTGGATCTTTTTGATCCATTTTTCGTTCTACGCGACGTATTGGGAAGGCAAGCTCCGTCGAAATCATCTCCATCCGGTGCTCACTGAGTTCCGATTTAACGTGGACGGGCTTTTCACGGTACATAACAGGCTCAAACGGAAAGTCTTCCTCTTGTTCGTCCCCAGTATCGGGTTTGATATCAATACTGTCGCGGATAAAGCGCCCGCTCTCCGTGACACTTGTACGAGTAAACAAAACTTTGCTCGAATTAATGATCGCGTCCGCAGATGGAGAATCGTTTTTATCGAGTGCCTCGCGGAGTGCTACGGATTGGTTTAGTGCGGTGAGTAACTGCTCGCGAGTAAATTCGGCTAGACGATCCAGCTGTCGTGTTTTTTCGCGTGAGCGAGGTAGCTCCGGGTACGACTCGGTCGGAATTTCGAGCGGTTCTGCCTCAAGCGTGTCCGGCTCTTGCTCATGAACGGGCTCCACGGTCTGCTCAAGTGTCACCTGCTCTGCTGCGGGCTCGATGCTCGCGTCTGGCAATAACTCTTCCGAGGCTGCTACTGCTTCTTCTCGAGCTTCACGTATCTGTCGTAGTTCATCTTCCGTTGGACTTTGGGTTGGCTTGGGCGCTCGCTCTTTTTCGAACTTATCAACCACCGCTTGCTGTGCAGCCTTCTCAATGCGTTTAGTCTCGATATCCTCCGGTTTGGCACTCGCCTCAACTTTTTCGATAAAGGCTTTTTCTTCTTTGGTTAGTGCTTTTTTTGCGCGTATTTCTTCGGTTTTTTTGAGAGCGGCTTCGCGCGCGGCTGCAGCATTATGAGGCGTTAGCGTAAAATCGCCCTCGAGCGGCGCTGCGTGTTCACCCGGGGTGCCCGGTTTTTTAGTTTCGGATGGCATGGGAAGTAGTTGACAATCGATAAAAAGTCTGGCAATTTATCGGTTCATGTCTCAGCAAAACGGTTCAGCCGACAAAACTGCTACTAATAACGATCGCACGAGCGGATCGGGCGCGCAAACGACGGTATCCACCTTACGGAATATCGCGATCATTGCGCACGTTGACCATGGCAAGACGACACTGGTCGACGCCATGCTCAAACAGACCCAAACGGTCAAAACAAAGGATGACCAGACCGATTTGATCATGGACTCGATGGATTTGGAGCGCGAACGCGGTATCACCATCAAGGCCAAAAACGCCAGCATCTTATATGACGGGGTCAAGATTAATATCGTCGACACCCCAGGCCACGCCGACTTTGGCGGCGAGGTAGAACGCATCCTCCGCATGGTGGACGGCGTGCTGCTGCTCGTGGACGCCAAGGAAGGCCCCAAGCCGCAGACTCGTTTTGTACTTAAGAAGGCTCTCGAGCTCGGACTACGTGCGATCGTGGTCGTAAACAAAATCGACCGCCCGGATGCCATGCCAGAGGAGGCCGTTAACAAGACGTTTGATTTGTTCTCGGAGCTCAACGCGAGCAACGAGCAATTGGAGTTCCCAATTGTGTACGCCAGCGCGCTCAATGGTCAGGCCACGATGGATTTTGCGACTCCGGGTCCCGATCTCAAGCCGTTGTTCGACACGATCATTAAAGAGATCCCCGCACCAAAAGTATTTCAGGCGGCAGAACCGGCGCTTTTGATCCTCGCTCTAAAAGAAGACTCATACGTTGGCCGCCTCGGCATTGGAAAGTTGATCGCAGGTACATTACGCAAAGGTCAGCGCGTAGCATGTATCTCCGCAACCCCAGAAGGCAAGGCGGACAAAACGACCCAGTCCTCGATCACTGATCTGCGCGTCTTTGAAGGTCTTGGTATGAAGTCCGTACCAGAAGTTCCCGCCGGCGAGATTGTGGCGGTGGCTGGATGTGAGCATGTTCGGATTGGTGACACCATTACTGACCCCAACAAGCCAAACATCTTAGGTCCGGTCCACATCGATCCGCCTACTGTCCAGATGACGTTTGGTGTAAACACCAGCCCCTTTGCCGGTCGCGAAGGCGACAAATTGACCTCGCGCCAGATCAAAGAGCGTCTCGAGCGTGAGCTTGAGACCAACGTCAGTTTGCGGGTAGAACCAACCGACAGTCCCGATCGTTTTTTGGTCTCTGGCCGAGGTGATCTTCACTTGGCAATTTTGATCGAGACCATGCGTCGCGAAGGCTTTGAGCTGCAAGTCTCCCCTCCTCGCGTTATTACTAAAAAAGAAGGTGGCCAAGAGCTCGAGCCGTTTGAGTTTGTCAGCATTGATGTCCCAAGCGAGCACCAAGGTGCGGTGATCCAGGAGTTGGGCGCTCGTGGTGGTGAACTCAGCTTGACCGCACCTGACCAGCAAAACCAGGTTCACTTGGAGTACATTGCCCCAACGCGCGGATTACTTGGCCTTAAAGCCGCGCTCGCTACCAAAACGCGTGGCACCGCCCTCCTCTCGCACGTCTTTGACTCGTACCGTCCAAAAACCTTTACGCTGCCGGCCCGCTCGCGCGGTTCGCTCATCGCACACGAGGCTGGCAAGTCACTCGGCTACGGTCTCAACAACGCGCAAGAGCGCGGCGAGCTGTACATTGGCCCCGCGGTCGAGGTTTATGCAGGCATGGTGATTGGCCGCCACTCTCGCGCTGGTGACTTGGTCGTTAACGTCTGCAAAGGTAAAAAACTCACCAACATGCGCGCAAGCGGCACGGATGAGGGCATCATCCTCACCCCGCCTCGTGAGTTCACCCTTGAGGAGTCACTTGAGGAGCTCGGCCCCGACGAGTTGGTAGAAGTCACACCAAAATCGATCCGCATGCGCAAGGCAGTTCTGGACCACAACAAGCGCAAGCGCACGACAGGCAACGTCTAGAGCGCACTCAGCGCGTCTTCTAATGTAACGCTAAGCGCTAACGCTTGGTGCTTTTTGCAACAAGGTAGTCAACGATCATGCCGGCCGTATCCACGCCGGTGATGTTTTGCGCACGTGGGAAAAATGCCGGGAAGTTTACTTCCAGTAGATAGTGCTTGTTGTCCTTGTCGATAATAATGTCCACTCCTCCAAAATCGACGCCCATTAGCCCAACCGCTTTGACCGCCGTGGCCTGAACATCCTTACCAAACGCTTTTTTTGCCACAACCGGCGTGCCAGCATTGGTTCTAAAGTCGCCCGCTTGAGCCTTGTACTCGATACTGTCGATCACTTTGTCGCCCAACACGAGCAAGCGTGCATGGCTGTCAGACTCGATGAACTCTCGCATAACAAGCTTTGTCCCCTGCGATAGGACAAAATCAACCACCGAGAACAGCCCCGGCAGTGAATCAATGCGCATAACACCAACTCCGTGACTTCCACCAGTTGCCTTGAGAATAACAGGGAAACCGCCCACCAAATCGACGCATGCCTTTAGGATTTCTTTGTCTCCCGTTACGATGTCGACCGTTTTTGGTGTTGGCAATCCATTACGCGCCGACACAAGATAGGAGTCAGCCTGTCGCACATGGAGACTATTTTTTTGCTTACGGAACGTGATCACGCCAGGTACGTCAAAAACCGCTTCCATAATTCTATCGGGTTCGGTTGTTCCTACACGATACAAAATATCGCCTACTTGCGGCAGCGCGTCTTTTGCCGGGTTGAACCGCTTAGGCATGACGTGCACAAACGTGACCTTGCGTTTTTCGCAGGCTTTTTTGAGCAACACAAGCGCAGGGTCGCTCGGTACCATTCCATCAACGCAATAAAAAGTTGGTTTGCGAGTAGCCATTATTTTCCAAAAATTAATTTAGTCATGTTCTCCCAGAGGTGAATGTGCTGAGTTGTCGGAAAATCAGCCGTACCTGGCATGGTATTGATTTCGACGAGCAGGTAGCGCTTGAGTTTCGTGTCGTACATAAAGTCCAACGTAAAGAATTTTTTTGGAAAGACGCTTAATCGCTTGGCAACTCTTTTGGCGTGGTCCATTAAGTCTTTCTTTTCGTCTAATTTGAGCCACTGCATCTCGCCACCCGCGTGAACGTTGGTATAAAAACTGCCCTCGGCCGCAATGCGCGAGTAGATGTACATTGGTTCATCCCCGACAAAGTGGATACGGTAGTCACGCACACGTCCGCGATCTTTTGCGTGGATAAAGTTTTGAACCAGCGACGTACGTTCAATTTTAATCACGTCTTTATCCTGGATGCTTACAAAGTCGCCGCCGAGGCCACCAAGTGCCTTGATCACAACGGGGTCTTTACCTTTGCGTCGATAGACCGAGCCCGCTGGCGCATACTGCGATCCCGCCATTACGTCCTGAAACACTACCGCTTGGTACAGCTTGTTATCCAGCAGCTGCGAAAAATGTGGCGCGTTCACCATCTCGATACGCTTGGCGATCGCATTTTTCTCGGCCAGGATTTTTTCGTCTGGTTCACCCGTCTTCCGGTTAAACGAAAACGCTCGATCGTAGATTACGGTCGGTTTTATCGGCTTGTTGTAGTGCTCCCAGCAGCCACGTGGGTTGAGATACCAAGCCTTCGTGAGCTTGCCATCCTTGTACCACGGCAGCGCTGCTCTAAAAATTTCGAAGCCTTTGCGCTTACCGATCTCATGCAAGACCGCGTACATGATCTTCCAATCTGGGTACGGTGTTGGGTCAAGCACATCCCAATCTGGCTTGCCGTATAGGGAGAGGAAGGACTTCATGCCAGGATGTGCTTAGCCAGCTGCGCAAAATATTTCTTGGCGACCGCAGGAGTATTGTTAAACACGTCTCTGCCCGGTTTTGCGTTGCACTCGATCAGATACGGGGTGTCAGACTTTGTGTCGATCATAAAGTCGAGGGAGAACAATTTCTTTGGGAATACATCAAACACCGATGCTATTTTTTTAGCGTGCGCGACCAGACTGGTTAGCGAGGAGAGCGGCACAAACTCAAGCGTCCCACCTTGGTGAAAATTGGTGTAGAGGCTGGTTCTTTTTGCGGTGCGTCTTAGCGCATAGCTAGGCTTGTCGCCGATAAAGACCAAGCGTGCATCGCGCAATCGCCCACCCTCTCGTGCATTAATAAACTCTTGCTGCACCTGAATATCCGTCACCCGATGCGTAGCAGCTTCTATAATTTGTACAAACTTACCGCCTGAGCCGCCCAAACCTTTGAGTACGATCGGCTTGTTGTTAATTTTTTTAACGAGTTCTCCCGGACGTCGAAGCGTAGATTGAGGCATGTACGGCTGAAAAAAGACCGCTTGGTTGAGCTTGCTATCGACCAGATCCGTAAACTCCGGATAGTTAAAGAAGGTTGGAACTGCCTTATAGATCTCATACTTTTTGAGCAGCGTTTTGTAATCAAAGGCAGCGGCGACCGGATCAAACCCGTTGCAACGATCCTCTATTACGGTGGGCGTTACCGGCTTTGTAACTTTTTGCCAGGCTCCATTCTCGTCCATGAGCCAATATTTCTTCATTTTGCCAGCGCTCCACCAGGAAATCGATCCACGTGCCAATTGCAAACCGTACTTGGCGAGTTCTTTTCGCCAAACATTGTATGAGTTATCAACGTGTTCTGTTGCGGGACGTTCTAGCTTCCAATCGTCTCCTACGTAAATTACGAGGAGCATTTTTGCTCTTGCCATGTCACTAGTCTGAACCGAACAAATTAGGCTGTCAATCAGCCAAACGCAGCGTTTGCGCTACTTTTTGTCAGCAGATTTTGTTTTGAGCACTTGGAGTTTTGCACCGAGTGCTGCTGGCACGATGAGCAGTATGAGTATGCCCCCAACAAATGGGATAAAGGCAACGGCGCGCAGCGCGACGAGTAGCCCGAGCGCGATTCCAAAGGTTGCCCACTTACCAAACTGCTTGGTGCGACGCAGGTCGATCCATTTAGTCATCACGAGTGCCGCAATAATCGGCGCCGCGTAGAGTGTAAAGCCGTACACAAACAGGGTGAACAACCCAAGTGGAATACCGATGACCGTTACGCACAAGATGAGTGCGACGATCGGCGTCACGATGTAGAAGAGCACGCCCGTTAGGAGGCTCTTCCAATACTGAGAGCTGAGGAGGCGTGCGGCTTTTTCTGAGTGGCCCTTGTCAAAGATCACAAAGAGGGCAAGTACCAGTGCGCTACCTAGCATTGAGAGCAGAACGAACATCAAGAGGCCGGTGACGGGGAACACAGGTCCAGCTTTTTGTATCTTGAGCGAATCATCAAAGGTAAAGCTGCCGCCCTTGATTGCGCTATCGGCGCTAATGGCGCCATTCTCCTGCCAGTAGCGGACGCTGCCCGCAATCTCCGCACCTTCGCCAATAATTATTTGGCGCGCCGCAAGTGTGGTCTCACCACCGAGCTTGCCATTGATCGTAATGCGGTCTGCACGGATCGTGGCGGCGCCGTTAAGCACACCGTTGATCTGCACGTCGCCAGCACCAATATGCACCTTGCCATCCGTGGTCGCGTCAAAGATGACGGCGCCGCCCGCGAGGTTCGTGCTCCCTTTGATTTGAGCCTCAGACGTTACATGGAGTGTTCCACCAGCAATAAAGGCGTCATCGCCAACTATGCCGTTGAGCGTGATGTTGCCGCCTGCCGCACGTAGATCGTCACCAACGTTACCAATCGTGAGCGTGCCACCGGTTACCAGTGCGTCGCCAGCGATAGAACCGTCCATAAAAACGATACCCGACATCCCGATCAAATCGCCGTTGATGTCACCGTTTACGGTAATGTTCTCCCCTGCCGCGTAGACGTCATCATCTACTTTGTCTTGGATCGTAATCGTCTCGCCTGATCGTAAGGAGGCGGCTGATGCGCCAACTGGCGCAACAACGAGAGACAAAACGGAGAGGGCGCTGAGGAGCGCAAATAGTTTTTTCATGCTTCCAGTATGCCGCAAGGCAGAACCGGGTGCAATTAGCCTGAGAGCTGCGGCTAGGCGCGGCTCGAGCTCGCCACTTGCTTGGAACCGCTCGGCTTGAACAGCAGCACAAACAAAAACACGAGCAGCATGATCAACACGATCGTACCCCCGGTTGCGAGGTTGAGGTAAAACGAGACAACGATGCCGGCTAGGACCGACCCGACCGAGATCAGCTCCGCATAGAGGATGGTTCTGCCAAAACCTTGTTTGAACTGCAGTGCTGTGACGACCGGGATCACGATCAGTGCCGCGATGAGCAAGATGCCAACGATCGGGATCGCGACGGAAACGGTTAGAGCTGCCAAAATAATCAAAACGGTATTGATAAATCGAGTGGGCAGTCCGCTGACGCGCGCACCTTCCTCATCAAAGCTGATAAACAAGAGCTCTTTGTAAAAGAGAAACAGTACAACCGCCACGACGACCGCCAGTACCGCCACGGTAATGACGTCGCTGGACGTAACCGTAACGATATTGCCAAACAGATAATTGAGTAAGTTGGCGTTGAACCCGCGGCCGATACTAAGCAGCACCGTAGCCAGCGCCAAGCTGCCCGACAAAAAGAGGGCCAGGGCGGATTCGCCGTAGACGCGCTTAGAGGTACGCAAACGCTCGATACCTACGGATGAGATAACCGTCACGCCGAGCGCGGTTAGGATTGGGTTCAGCCCGAGCAGCAGCCCGAGTGCTACACCAGCCAGCGAAACGTGCGCCAACGTATCGGCGATGAGCGAGTAGCGACGCAACACCAAAAAAATGCCGATAAGCGGCGCGATGATCGCGACGATGACGCCGGCTTCTAGGCCGCGCAATACAAAACCGTACTCAAACAGGCTCATAGTCTTTGGCTGAACTATAAAACGTCAGTTTGGTGTCGATCTCGGCCAGGTGCATGGCCTCATGCTTAATCGTTTCGCTGTCGTGCGTAATCAAAATGATCGTGAGGTTGAGTTTTTCGTTGAGTCGCTTGAGCAGCCGGTAGAACTCGGTCTTGACTTGCTCGTCGACGCTCACGGTTGGTTCGTCCAAAAAAAGCACCTCGGGATCGCTCGCTAACGCACGCGCGATAAATACGCGCTGCTGCTGTCCTCCCGAGAGGTTGCCGATCAGGCGTTTGCGGTACTGCCAGAGTTCTACTTGCTCGAGCGCATGTTTTACTTTGGCTCGATCCTCTTTGGTCGGCCGCTTAAACAAGCCGCGGCGCGCATAGCGTCCCATGAGGACGACTTGTTCAACCGTGACGGGAAAGCGCGCGTCAAATTGCGTGGCACGCTGCGAGATGTAGCCGATTTTGGGCCAGTCCTTAAACTCCCCGATCGGCTGGCCGAACAACTTCACCGATCCGCGTTGCAGCGGCAGCAGCCCTAGCATCACTTTGAGTAGCGTCGTCTTGCCTGAGCCGTTGGCTCCCACGATGCCAAGGTAGTCGCCTCGGTGCACGTTGATCGAGACATTTTTAAGCACAGGCTGCTCCCCGTAGCTAAAAGAAATATTCTTTACGCTTAAGATGGTTTCGCTATGTTGTGCACTCAAGGGCGGTCCGTAAGTTGTTCAGGTTATCGCGCATCACGCTGATATAGTCCTTACCTTGCGCATGATCATCGTCGCTCAATCCCTCGAGCGGATCAAGCACGAGTGTTTGCGCACCGGTCTCTGCGGCAAGTGTCTCGGCAAGCTTGGGGCTCACGAGCGTCTCGAAAAAAATGTAGTTGACGTCGTTGCTTTTTGCGAACTCGGTCAACTCTGCGAGGTCTTGGGCGGACGGTTCTGCCTCGGGATCAATACCAGCGATAGAAACTTGCTCGAGTCCGTAGGCGTCCGCGAGGTACCCAAAAGCAGCGTGCGAAGTGATGATCGTTTTTGATTTACAGCTGGCAAGTCCGCTCGAAAAATCCGCATCCAACTGGGTCAGCCGGCCTACGAGTGCATCGCCACGTGCTTGGTACTTGGCCGCGTTAGTGCTATCGATGCTCACGAGGGTCGAGGCTACACGTTGTGCCATGGTTTGCATGTTTTTTGGCGAGAGCCAGACGTGGGGATCATTGGCTCTGTTGCCAAGACCTTGGCCGGTCTCAACGACAACCACGGCTTTATTAGCAAGATTAGCTTTAAATGCATCCGCCCACGGTTCGATCCCGTTGCCGCTGAGGATGAGGGCCTGGCTTGTCTCGAGCTCGGCAATATCTTGTGCGGTCGGTTCAAAATCGTGTGGCTCGGTACCGGGCGGCACAAGCGTTGTAACCTGCACATCGTCGCCACCAATTTGTTCTGCCAAAAAAGCGAGCGGATAAAAACTTGCCACGACATGCGGCTTTGCGCTATCCGGAGTAACGTCACGCAGTATAAAAAGCATCACACCCAAGCCAATGACGAGCAGACTGAGGAGGACGATTCCGATTTTTCTAGATAGTGGCATCCGGCAGAACTACTCGATAATGCGCTCGCTACGCTCGCGCGCAAAACTGAACCACTCCTCGATCGCGTAGGTAAAGGCCTTGAGCGGAGCCTCGAGGATGATGTCGAAAAAGAAGAGGAACAGGTTATAGCGACGGAAGTTGGTCGAGACCCAGCGGCCCAACTCGATCATCGGGTTGGCCAGGAACAGTCCGAGCGTGCCCAAGAAGGTATCGTTTTTGCGAACCATAAAGTACTCGCCTGCTCGGATACGCAAACGGATGCCGACAAAGGTGACAAGGGACAGGAAGAACAGGAACAGCACACCAGCCATGAGCGTAAAATGCAGCGCGTGTAGTGCCCAAACGAGCAAGCCAAACGTAATCGCGAAGGTCAGCAGCGAGAGGGTGCTCAGCACAACGCGCGTGGTCGCATTGCGTCTGCTCAAAAAGCGCAGATAGTAGTTGGGTGGGCGCTTGGCGTCACTAACGGTTGCCCACAGATCGCTGACGATGCGCTTGCTGTTCTCCTTACCTGGAAACCGCACAAAGGTGCCCAGCACAAACAACAGAGTTGGGTGGAACAGCACATTAATACCAAGCGGCAAGTACTGGATCTCATCTTTGATCCATAGGTCATACGGGATCTCGAGCGCGAGCGCCACGAGCATCTTAGTAATAAAGATGAACAAAATACTGCGTACTGTGCGTCTGCGGACGGTCTTTTTATTTTGCTTATAGTAGCGTTCGATTACCGAGAGCGCGTCGCGGATAAAGGAAGGCTGTTCATCCAGATGCTTGAGTGTGTCGGCTGAATCATGTTTGGCGGCATACTCCTTAATCATGTCGAGCAAGACCTGGTACGGAATGGTCATGCGGCGCACCTTACTGGCGAGCTGACCCGCGTAGGGGTGGTCGAGCTGTTGGCGGATGCGATCGCGATACTCGAGCAAATGTTGTGCAAGCTGCGCAGCTTCGCCGGGACCTTTTTGATTCCAACCCGGGAGGTACGAGGTCAGCAGGTGGAACTCGACCAATCGCGTGTCTGACTTAAAGACCGCGCGGTGGAGCGCGATATAGAGTTGGAGTTCGCGCTCGGCGGGTGCAAAGGCTAAATCTTCCCATTTGATGCGGGCTTTAAATTCTTCAAAGGCAAATTGGATGAGGGCCTCCTCGCGGATCGGGTCGTAGATGATTTGTTCGATCTCGGCTGAGGCGAGTCCAAGTCCCCAAGTCCAGGTCGTGTTTACGGATGAACCCGGTTGCCGCGCCTGCAACTCCTCGCAGATGCGACGGTACTTTTGGATGACATGCTCTACCTTTGGAACATCGCGTTCAAGAAAAGAGTTGTTGGAGATGTATCCAGCGCGGATGAGCTCACGGATGAGGAGTTCACCCAGCTCTTGGGTGGAGGTGCGGTAGATAATGAGGTGGCGGCGCAAAAAGCGGTGGATGGCGTTGCGGCGGAGGAGGTGCTGCTCGGTGCTGTCGACCGTGTTGCGGAGCTGCTCGTAGAGGCGCGCGATCGAACTTGAGAGCTTATCAGTGGAGACCTTTGGCAGTTCATCAAAATCGCCATCCGGGCGGGAGTGCTCGGCGGCAAACGTGATAAATTCCTGGGCGCGCGACGTAAAAGGCATGAGGGAAAGTTCTACAACAGTATAGCCGCTTGGTCAATGGTTGACCATGCACGGTTATCAGTCGTAAAAATTGGCTGAACAAAAGAAAAGCAGGCTGGGTTTTCCGCGGAAAACCCAGCCTGTAGTTGACGCGCATGACGTCACTCGTTGGTTCGCTTGATCGGATCGAGCTGCAGATGTTTGACGTACTCGGGGACGGTTCTCCCCGTGAGATATGCCCCGCACATCACGTCAGCACGAATCCGGGAGGGAACCTCGCCTGCGTCGGTCCAGGACTCCACGACCTCGTACGAGAGCTCGCCCATCTGGCGGTAGATGTTGTTGACGTCCGTGATCTCCTTCTCCTTGCGCTTGGACGGGACGAGCCGCTTGATGAACTCGAAGACCCGGATGTCATACATGTAGAGCCCCGTCACCGCGAAGTTGGAATCGGTCTCGCCGTTCTTGGGCTTCTCGATGATGTTGATGATCTTACCATCCACGATGTGCGCGACCCCGAACCGCTCTGGGTCAGGCACGCGACAGAGATGGATCCGTGCACCGCGGCCGTCCTGCTCTTCCACGAACCGGCGCACTACGTGCCCCATGTTGCACGGAAAGATGTTGTCTCCCAGGATCACGACCACAATAGCGTCGCGCGGGAGGATCACGTCGGCAGCCTGATCGAGCGCGTCACCGATGCCACCCGTGGGGTTGTCCTGCGTCTTGTGCGTGAAGCGCGGCGGCTTCTTGCCCTCCGGCATACACTCCTTGGGATAGAGCTGACCGCTACCGAGAAACCCCTGGATCGCACCCCGCGAGTCACCACTGACGATGATGAACTGCTCGATGTCGTTCTCGAGGAGCGTGTTGATCGGCCAGCAGACCATGGGCCTGTCGTAGACGGGAAGCAAGTGCTTGTTAGTGTACGAGGTCAGCGTCTTCATACGCGTTCCCAGGCCACCAGCCAGCACGACACCGTAGACTGGTCTCGTCGTATTCATTTGTTCTAGAGCGCCTCCTTGTCCGGCGGATGCTAGCACTACCCACTTTGGTCGGCCAGAGGTAGGATTCACGACATGGACACACCAATCCCAAGCAAGGCAGAACTCAAAAAGAAACTCTCTGAGGAAGCCTACGAAGTCACCCAAAATAAAGCGACCGAGGCGCCGTTTACCGGCAAGTACGTCAAGACCAACGACAAAGGTATGTACACCTGCGCGGTCTGCGGAACGCCGCTGTTTAGTTCTGCCACAAAATTTGACTCGGGCACGGGCTGGCCAAGCTTTTACAAGCCTACCTCCAACGACAATGTTGAACTACGCGATGATTTTGGCCACGGCATGAAGCGCACCGAAGTCGTGTGCAAGCACTGTGGCGCACACCTTGGTCACGTCTTTAATGACGCAAAGGACCAACCGGGCGGCATGCGCTACTGCATCAACTCCTGCTCACTCGATCTCAAGAAGGACGAACACGCCGCCTAAGGAGTTCTCCCGCAATAATCGCGAGTAACCCGAGGACCGCTCCCCCGCCACCTATATAGATGTGGGAGTTATGCGGCAAATTGGCCAGGCCCGGGATCTGCTCGAGGATCGAGTGAGAACCGAGCACGTAAAATACGCCGACCCCGAGTAGCACCAAGCCTATGATCGTAAGGACGCGCGTGCCGACTGGTATGTGTTGAGCACTCTCGCTCGGCTCAGTGTTGCTGTTGTCGCCAATGCTTTTTGCTTGCCGGCGACGGCCGACAAATGCAAAGACGGCGACAAGGATTGCGGTTACGGCAATCGTCGCGCCGATCACTAACACCTGTCCACCGGCGCTCGAGCCTGGTTGTGGCTCTGGCTGTACGTAATACTCAAACTCAAAAGTCTCGGCTCCCGCGATCACGATCAGATCCGTGACACCTCCGTTAGGAAAAACTATCGCGCTCTCGCTCGATTGCTGGTCGAGCGGCACGATCGCGATCGTCTGGTCGTTTTGTTGTACGCGCAACTCGCAGCCGCACGTTGCGCCGACAACTTCAACCATCACGTTCGCGGGCTGCCCGGCGATTGGTTCATCATTTGGATCAACGTGCAGCGTGACTTGCACCCGCTCGGCCGCCGCCTCCGACTGCGAGCCTTCCTCAAATTGGTGTGCTAGTCGTAAGGCGTTGCGAGTGTTCATGGGTGTTGATGTCCTATGCTACCACTCACAAGTGAGGCATACGCGATGTAACAGGCAAACGCTACGATGCCGACGAGTAGGATTTTTTCTGCTACAACTTGCACAACACTCGGCTGAACCGGTCGTCGCCCGAGCTGCCTTGCCGTTACGATCACCTTAAGCAAGGTCAAGATCAGTGCGATGATAACGGTCGCGACACCGAGCACTCGCTGTTTTTGCACAAAGTCCGATCCTATATAGAGCGCGTGCAGCAACGCCGCCGGCGTAAACAAATAGGTCAGTCGATGTAGTTGTTTCCAACGCTTGCCAAGGGCACGCACCGCGCGGTCGTTTGCTGTGAGCCCCATCGCGATCAATCCGATAAATGCGACAACACCAAGCGCAACCCCAAGTGAGTACGGAAACATGAGATGCCCGATCCGCAAAAAAGATGCATCAAACGCTTTAAAAAAATCGATCAGCACGTGGACCAACACAAAACCGAGGGCCGAGAGCCCAACAGCGCGACGCATTCGCACGAGTACCGCAGTGAGTTGCGCGCGGGGCGCCACCTCGGCAACTAGACCCGGGATAAAAGTCGCCATCAATAAATAGAGACCGGTAATACCGGAGTTGCGCGCGATCTCCGGCCAAGCCAGATCCAGAACAGGAATTTTACTAAGCGCCAGTACGACGATCAGACAAAACCACAGCAGTGCCGCTATATATGTCCCCATCCGGATGAACCGAAACCAGCTGTTCATCCCGGGATTGTATCACGCACTTTTTGCGCCGGTATGCGTACGTGCGCGCACTCGCAAGATGATCTTACCAACCAGCGCGGTCAGTAGCAGTGCTCCTGCTACGAGAATGGCACCGATGTATATCGGTTTAAAAGCGGTAAGTACAAAGGGTACGGCTTCTTGCACAATAGAGGTTGTTAGGCTTACCGGTTGAACCGTGTCAGTTGCGTGAGCGGCGCCACTCAGTATCAAGAGCAACGACATACCGGGCAAGCTCGCGACCAACAACGCGACCGCGGGTGTAACCAGTCGCCCAAAACGCCGACTAAAAAGAATTGCGACTACAAGACAGGCGGCCGAGGCGAGCAGTAAGCTCACCAGGACAACGCCAATAGTATGGTGTGAGGTCGCGGTAAAAATTGCCGCTACTCCGAGCTCACTAGCAAACGATTCTTCGGATTGCAGTCCCGGCGCTAGTTTTTCTACTGCGGCCGGACCCAAGTCGTAGAGCGGCTCAGTAATTTGCCTAAACAAGTATATGCGGATTTCGCGCGGAGATTTTCCCGCAATATCTTTTTGCCTAACCACAACGTTTATGTTCTCGAGCGGACGCAACTCTCCGTTAGGAGCGCTGTCTAGTTCTGCCTGCAACTCCGTGACACCGCTCGGGTCGTCTAGTCCATTGGGACTAAACGCGGACGCTACCAATGTTGTAGCCAAATCGATGGCCGGCTGGCGAGCAGTGAGTCGATAGAGGCCAGCGGTAAACAACCCAGAGGTGAGGCCGATGAGCGACAACAACGTACACAACCACTTGAGGTCCACATGCCAATACGGACGTTGTTTTTTGGGAGCTTTGTTCACCCGGAGAGTGTAACAAATCTGGCTCTAGAGGCGTATATAAGCATCCGACAGCCACGAGGAGGCTCTATGGCAACTTACGCTCTTTTACACTCGCAGCCCAGCAGGAGGCCCCAGATGCAGCCCAGCATGTCGAGCGCTCGTCCCCGGATGAACCACTCTGCTCCCTATGCCGAAGACCGTCCGGACCTCAACCACTACCGTCAGCTCGTGGTCGGCACTCACTGTGTCAACTGCGGTCGGCGGTTCTCGAGCGGCACCCGCCTGGTGCAGTTCGAGCACGAGGACGGCTGGCGCGTCGATGGGTTCAGCCACTTGCAGTGGCTCGCGGTCGATTGCGACTGCGGCTACCGCAACTCGCTCTGGCAGCTGGGAATCCCCGGATGCAACAACACCGCGCACAACGATGCCGCCCTGGTCAAGATGACCGAGCGCGTCAACCTCATGGCGATCTAGTCATGCACGTTCGCCGGTCTCGTCTTCGAACACGCCGTATGGGTCTACCCAGCGGCGTTTCTTTTTATTTTGAACAAAAAAATAATGGCCTGGGAGCGGAATGCTCCCAGGCCATGACGGTTGGCGGTGTTACCTCCATGTTCAACTCCTTGTCTTTTTGCCACTCAGGATCTTGTTGCGGATGCGTCGCAACGTTTCGTCATCCGCTTTGTCGGAGCTGTGCGAGGAGACATACCCCTCGTACTTGTCGAAATACTTGCGGTAGGTCGACGAGAAGCTGGCCCAGGTCTTGGGCGTGCCGTGCAGTGGGAACAGCTTGGTGTGCAAGTGATTGACACCGAAGCCTTCCACGATCACGGCGGTTCTGCCAACATCCTCGAAAGCGTTATCCAGGATCCGCGCAGCCTTGCGCGACGCGAACATGATCCCGATTACCACCTCGGTCGGAACCTCAGGGCTGAAGAGATAGCTCTCGTAGTGTGCACGTGGGATGACGATCGTCGCGCCTTCCGTGTTGGGGAAGAGCGATAGAAACGCCACGTAGTTGTGGTCCTCCCAGATGATGTGAGCAGGCGCAGTCCCCTGCGCGATGTCACAAAAAACGCAGGCCTTGGTATTCATTGCGCCTCCTTCCGCCTGTCAAAGGACGGTCGAAAAGACTAACGCTGATCCAGCCCAGACGCAAGCCGCAAAAAAATCAGACCAAGAGAGTCGGGGATCGGTGCAACGCGATTCCACAAACGATGCCTGGTTGCTATACTTTTTGTATGAACGTCCGCAGTATTCTATTGATCATCGGCCTTGTCGTGCTTGGCTTTGGACTCTTTGGCAAGCTATTGGGCATGTCTCTAAAAATCGCTCTCAAAGTAGGCCTTGTTGGGCTACTTCTCGTTGCGGGCTGGTACTTTGTGCGAGATTGGCCAATTGCCACTACGCTTTTTGGCGGCCGATAAGCCGTAGCACCGACTGACCTTAGTGGGGCACGTGGTGAGCGACTGGTTCATCCAGCTGGTCTTCCCAATCCTCGCTATCGAGCTGCTCAACATAGGTACGCTTTTCTCGAGTCGCGGCGACGATCATGGCGATTACCATGAGTAGCACCACTAACGCTAAGACTCCGTAAACTGCGGTTTGGTTAATACTGGCAGATACGTCTCTTTGCCCGACTGATGTAGAGCTGGTCACGTTACTAAAGTCTGTCTGGGCTAAAACGAGGCCAGCCGCAAAAGCCCTCACTGAGTTAGAGCGGGTACTTTTTAGAGTATTCATGGTGGTGTGCGTTAGTGAATCTCCACTGCAAGTATGCACTAACCCGCGTGTCGAGTCGGTGAAAAATTGACAACGGCCGTTAAGCGTTTAGCCTGCAACCAAGTCGCGTACCTTGGGATAGGAGTTCAGCATGCAGATGGACACACGCCGGCTTGAGCTGCGCGCTGCGCTACAAAAGCTGGTCGAACAGGTTGAGATCGAGGCCAACACACAGCGCTGTGTGGCGCTGATCGCTAGCCTGTACAAAGAGGTCGATTCGATCCGGCTCGCTCGGCTGCGACGCATCAGGAGCGATTGGACCGACAACGCGGTTGATCGCGCCATGATCCGCCAGGTTGGAAACTTCTCGGTCGGGATTAGGAGCCGTGGGCTGGTGCGCACCATCAGCTTTGTGGATGAACCGATCACGCTCGAGTTCTTGTTCAAGAAGATCCCTATGTCCAACAGGCAGCGCATCGAATCGGTGATTGAGCAGGTGACGGACCCCGCCATGGACCCCGATCGTGCGCAAATCCTCGGTGCAGCCCTCGTGACTAGCGTACTTGCGGACGTCTCAGGAGCTAAGCCCATCTCCCCCAACGAGGCCTTGCTCGGTCGTGCCACGCTTGCCCTGGATGACTATGAGCTCGAGCAGGTCAATCGCATCGACCGCTCAGGCGGCTTGTGGGCCAGACTTCGCGGAGGCACGGTCCACGTCTTGTACGAGCGCGCACAATGATCACCATACGCAAGCCGCTCAGGATCCTTGGATCCTGAGCGGCTCACTTTTTTTACTGAGCTTTCTACTAGGCTCGTTTAACTACCATGATAATGGCGAGCAAGATTATTGCTCCCAAAAGGGCGACTACGAGTGAGCCCCAAAAACCATAGGATAGATCAGCGCCAAACATCCTAAACACAAAGCCACCGATAAGAGCGCCAATGATACCGACGATAATATTGCCAAGTACTCCAAAGCCAGCACCTCTCATAATTAAGCCCGCTAGCCAGCCAGCGAGGCCACCTATTAATAGAAACCAAAATGCATCTAAAAGCATAAAATTATTTATTACTGATTAGAGGTAACACGTTCGACCTCCTCAGGGGAGGCAGGTTTAATAAGCGAGAATAACTTTACGAGTCCCCATGCGATCAGCGCATATACGACCATTGCTACAAGCGTGGTCCATTCAAACACAGATACTCCAGCAACGTTTACACCAAAGATACCGTAGAATGGTGCCGCAAGCGGACGGCTCACATTGTACATAAAGGTCACAAAACCGCTTGCCGTGCTCGCTCCCAACAGTTTAAGGACGAACCGAAATGCCAAAAGCACCTCGACGATGCCGAGGATGTACCAAATGATTTGGTAGAGACGAAATACAACCCGCTTTTTTTCGTAGACTTCCTGGGGAGCTCCGGCCGATGGTTCAGTTGCAGACGTAACCGTGTGAGTCTGACGCTCGCCAGTGGGCGTTTGTGACCGCTCGAACGATTCTTGAGAGAATTCTTTTCGTTCCACGTCCGTAGTATAGCTGCTTTTTGTGAAACGCGGAAGTCACTTGTGCGTACGTAATTGCACTGTTTTTCCCCAGGCAAAATACGAGCTATCTTACTTTGCTCCGGCAAAAGCTGCCTTAAGCTTAGCAACATCAAACTTTTTCATTGGCAAAAAAGCTTGGGTTACTCGTGCGATTTGCTCTGGCGTTCCTTTCTTCATCATGTCTGCCATCTCAACCGGAGTGATTTGCCACGAGACGCCATACTTATCTTTGAGCCAACCGCACTGTTCGGACGCTGGAACCGCAGACAACTTTTCCCAGTAATAATCGATCTCCGCCTGGTCTTTGCAGTTCACCATGAGTGAGATTGCCTCATTAAACGAGGTGAAGGCGTGCTTGTGGGCACTGTCCATAGCGGCGAACCACTGACCTTCGAGCATAAAATCGCTAAAGGCGATGGTGCCTTCTTTGTCCGGGGCGTGGTCCGCGTCGTACCGCGAGACGGTGCCGCGCTTTGTGTTTTTAAACACCGACAGATAAAAGCTTGCAGCTTCTTCTGCCTTACCAGCCTGTTTGCCTACAAACATCAGTGACGGAACAATGGTCGGCCGTGCTTCCCCTTTTGGATCAGTAAGCATGAGCTGCCAAGACAGTCCGTATTTATCCTGCACCCAACCGTAGCGTTCGCTATACGGATACTTTTGCAGAGGCATCATGACCTGTCCGCCCTCAAGGAGCTTGTTCCAGATCGTATCGATACGCGTTTTTGCCTCTTTGTCTTTGGATGGGTCAAAGTTCACCATAAAAGAGATCGAGGGGTTGAACTTAAACAAGGGCCCAGCGCTGATAGCCATAAAAGAGTACCCCCAAATTTTGAACGAAACCGTATCGGCATCCCCCGATGGGGTGTCATGCAGCGTCGTTACATTTGTTATCTCCGAATCCGGAAATATCGACGTATAAAACGCCGCGGCCTCTTTAGCCTCTTTGTCAAACCAGAGGTGCGGAACTATTTTTTGCATGAACTACGCGATGAGCGATAGCACAAAGCGGCCCAGGTAGAATGGCCAGATCACGAGACCGAGAACCCCTTGCCAAAAGCTTAACTGCACAAACCCGATCGAAAACAACCATCCGATAAACCACAGAGCACCAGGAAAAACATGGTTCTCTATTTTGATACGCTCGATATGTTTATTCATGAGGGTACGTTACGGATCTTGCTCCCAGCTTAGCGCGTAGCGTACCGACGTGCAAAAGCCACAAGATAGCTAAACGGATAGATAACTAAGGCGGGCAGTAGCCCCAATGCAAACCAGGCAAATGGGATGACTCGATACATGTTTAGCGGAGACAACAGTCGATCGACGGCACGATACGGTGCAAAAAAGATTGGTCTCCTGGCCTCCGCGACCCTAACCGTTTTATCCAACAGCCGTGCTGCCCGCCGTCCGGATTCTGCAGCGCTCTCCATCTCAAACATATCCGTTTTTGTTTGCGTGTAACCGGTAGCAAAAAATAAATTCTCATACTTAGTCTCATTTTGTGGTCGCAAAAAGTACGTGCCCTTGTTTGTGCTGAACTTCGGTTCCGTCGTATCTATCTTGGTGCCATCGTAGACGTACGTGTCCCACACGTTGTAGTCGAGGATGTTCACCCGATCTAAGTGTAAAAAGTTGCCAAATTCCGAGTGGCAGATTTGGTACCAGACTTCCTTGCAGATCTCCTCGTGAGAACACTCAACAAACGGTTTACGAATCAGTAGGCCTGGCTTGAGCGGATCGCACAGTCCGACCGACCAGAGGTCGGCAATATCGCCGTACTGCTTGCCCCAAATAACACCTTGCGGTTCGATCACCAGTTGCCATGGACTATCCGGAATGTGCAGCGCCGTATCGCGGTACGGGAGCGCAATCTTTTTATCAAAGTAGAGCTGAATGCCCATCATGAGTTGATGCCCGCGCTCAGCCAGTTGGGTCATACCGTCCAGCTGTAGTGAGGGCAACTGAGCTACGATGTCGATTGGCAGACTGCAAAAAAAGTAGTCGCCAGTAACACGGGTACCATCCGTAAGCTCCACTGCGTCAATGTGTGTACCTGAGAGGTGCACGTCCTGTACGGTTTTACCAAGATGGAACGTTACGCCCATGCCTTCTAAGTAAGCCTGCCAATGGTCAAACCATGCCTCATTTGTAGGTCCACCCATAACACTCAATGGCCGGTTGCGCAGCTTAAACGTCTCAAGTGTTTTGACCACAGATGGCACGTTTACTTTTTCATTTTCGGCACCGAGGTAGGGCCCCATGATGTCGATAATGTACTTACGCATGTCATGGCCGAGCATCTTTTTTGGGTTGATATACTCGCTCCAAGAGAATCGGTCGAGTTGGTTCAGCCGTTTGGTAGAAATCATAAAGCAATAAAAAATCCTGCTCAGCACCGAGAATTTTTGGCTGAACGGTATTTTTTTGAACGCTTTGCGGATGTCGAACAGCGCTTTTGGACGATTGTTGAGATAGAGCACCGTACCCTGGTCCGCGATTAGGTAGTTGCGAATGTCCACCAAGTTGTCGTGGACCGTTTTGGTGGCATCGCCTTTGAGCGGAATCTGCTTAAGGATCGGGCGCAGATTTCGGTAATTGGGACCGTAGATACGCCAACAGTACTCGGTTGGCAGACGCACGCCGTTACGCTCCTTGTAACTACTGCGTGCCATGCCACCAATAATTTGGTTACGCTCGTAGACGTGGATCTCGTATTTAGATCCCACGCTGCGTGCAAGTTCATGCGCCACTGTAAGCCCACCGATACCCCCGCCCAAGATAATTATCTTTTTTGTCATAGGTGTTTTGTGGCTTTTTTCAGCTTTGGCGTACCAAGGCACGTTTTTGAGCTCTCGACAATTTTTTTATCTCGCGCTCACGCCGTTCAGCCGTTAGTCGCGTTTGCAACCGCTCTTGGTAAACCAGCGTAACAGGCAACCGCGAGCGCGTATACTTGGCACCTTTTTTTGAGTTATGCTGCTTGACCCGTGCCCCAACATCCGTCGTCCAGCCCGTGTAGAGTGAACCATCACTGCACCGTACGATATATACAAAGGCGGCTGAGGTTTTTTTCATTTGCGAACCACGTAAAAACTATAGCAAACGTGTCCTGAGCCAACCCAGACTAGAAGACGATGATCATGTGGCCGAACCCCGTAAAGGGCACAAAACCTGGCTCCGGGGGTGGGGATCGAACCCACGACCATCACGTTAACAGCGTGCCGCTCTACCGCTGAGCTACCCCGGAATGCAGTGGCAACTCTACCTGGGCGTGCAAACTACTGCAACAGCGTTGCCAGGGAATTCCGCCCTGGTGGCGCTCGCTACATGGCCCCCGCTTACGCGGGGGCCATGTGGTTTTAGTAACTAGTCCAAGTAGACCGCTTCGATTGCGGACTTAACTCCGTCGCTAACGGCGTTAGTTCCACCAAGCACCCAACCACCTAAGATGTCGTCTTTGTGGCCAAGTACGTAGGCGTACGTCTCGTCGGGTACAACTTCTGGTTCGACCAAAAGCATCGGGCCATTCTTTTTACCCATAAATGGTCCGGCCGCGAGTGCGTCAGCAAAGTCGTCACCACGAGCCACGCCGATGTTAGACGGCGGGTTAGTTACTCCAAAGAAGGTCTCCGCCAAGTTGGATGCTGTACCAAATCGGTTTGGACCAGCGATTCGTTCTACATCCTGAACAAACATGTCGAGGTAATCAACGATGTCTTGCGAGACACGCGCTTCACCACCGAGCACAAATACTTTTTCGAGTTTTGGCACGGTTGGGGTCGAACCGGTCGTCAGAGCTACCTGACCCAGATAGGTCGCGGTGCTGGCCGGCAGTTCATCCTCACGCGTCAGCAAGATGGGGATTAGGTCGTCGCAAATCAACTTGTTTGATGCGATTGCCGAGGCCGCCATTGCGTCTGGATACGCATCACCATTAGCCAAGAAAGCCCACTTGGAGCTCTCACCGCCACGGACCTGGTCCATGTACAGCGCTACATTAAGTGCAGTGTCGTATCGATCAGCTCCTTCGATGCGCATCGTTTCGATATCGCCTTCTTCGCGGATCGCCTTGATCGCGTCCTCTACTTCCATCGAGACGGCGCTCTCGCCACCTACGATAATAACCTTAGCTGCAGGTCCGGTTTGGCTTCCCGTTTGGGCTTGCACCCCGGTTGCAACGATATTGGTTTTGAGGACTCGGTCGAGTTCATCCGCGGTACCTTGCGGGAGCGTGTCGCGGGTTACCAACAAGAGTGGTCCCCCTTTGAGACGCGCGAGTGGGCCGGCTGCGAGTGCATCCGGATGTGTCTCGCCCGATACGACGACGGCGTAGGGGAGTGAGTGATCCGTATCAAAGACCTCTTGGCTGATATTGACGGCGGTTTCGTAGCGATCTTCACCCGAGATACGCTCGAGTTCGGTTACCGCAAACGTAGTTGACGCATCAACATTTGCAGCAGCTGAGAGGGGAGTCATAGTAGCCGGCAAAAGCATGCTGGCCACCGCAAACGAACCACCCGCCGCGACAAATCGCTTAATGAGATGTTGCATAAAAACTAAAACGTTAAGGATTGGATCGCGGCATACTAACAGACCGCGTACACACGAATTGTGAAATTCTCGCGGAGTCGCCCGTTCCTGCTAGCGGTACGCGCCAAGTTCCGCGCTGCGTGCCGTTAAAGCCAATGATCGCAGCAGAACCCTCTACGGAGCACACCACTGCCCCACTGCCGTTTAGATTTTGATGGGTCGCATCCGATACACCAAATTGCACAAGCCAGAGACCTTCCCCGTCCTCGTCGAGGCCGGTTAGGACCGCTGTTTCGTCACCAAAACCCACAGACGTTATATCAGCCGCATCAGGGATGATCGTCGATTGTGTCTCCCCGCTCTCCAAATTTACTAAAAAGACCGTTGGAGGGTGCGGAGTCGTCTCGTCACTTGGTTCTGCCTGCTGGGTTGATTCCACAAAAACGGCAAGGTTAGAGTCCTCGCTCACGCCAAGCAGTGCCGTGTCATCTGCAGGGAAAGCGACATTGCTGGCCTCAGCGGTAATACCAGAGTCCCCAGCTCGTGGCACTTTGAGCTGCATAAGCGAGGCAAAAGGTGCGTCGTTGGCAGATTCGACCGGCCGCACGCCAAAAAAGATCGTCTCGCCATCGGTTGCCCAGGCCAACGGAACCGCGACCAGTGCCGCGTCACCCGTACTCTGCCAAACGGTTTTGCTCGTCCACCCATCCCCCTTGGTTGCCACGACGAGTTCGGCCCTAAACGCGCTATCGACCTGACGAGTTCGGCCGTAGGCAACCACAGGACTACCATCTCGCTCCGTGGCGGCCGCATATCCACCAAATCGACCCTCGAGCACCTCAGTGCCTGGCAACAATGTGTCGGTCGTTGCCTCCACGAGGCCCAGCCTCTCTAAATCAAAGTAGAACAGCGCATCCGAAAGGAGCGCAACCGGTCGGTTGCGACCAACCGTGGGCAGATCAAACATGTGCGTTGCCTCTTGAGTAGCTAGATCGATCACATGCACTCGCCCTGGGTGAACCGCTCGGGGTTCATCTGGATAATCCAAACCGTCCTCAATAACGACGATCGACTCGCTCCCAAACGTATCGTCAGGGTTTTTTTGCGACGGCGTACCCGCAAATGGATTGCCCACCACAAAAAAAGCACCTACGAGAAGTACCACAACCAGGCCTACAAGCGTCCAGAACAGCGTACGCATGCTCGGATCGTATCACGCTGTGCACAGGTTGGTTGCCTCATCCTCGCAGGGGGGCCACAATATCCCAGTAATCCCTAACCAAAAAGGACTATGCGACTTAAGTCATCCCTCGTACTCGCACTGGCAATGGCTGCCGGCGTGAGCTTTTTTGTATTGAATAACAGCTCGTCCGCAACAGCGGCAGAACCAACGCTGCGCTACGGCTCTCCAGAGCTCGCGCAATCGAATGGACTCTCGAGTAAGGAGTTCATTAAGCGATATATAGAACTCCGTGACCAAGGGGAAGTTCCGTCGAGCCCGGCGCCTTCCATTGGAGCGAGCAGTATCTCTAACCCACCATCCGTTACCGAGACGCTTGCAGCAGCTACAAACGACTATGTAGGCAGTGTTGCGCTCTTTATCGAGGGAAACCCTGTCCAATCAACCGGCCCTGGCGAGAACATCTTTATGGCCTGGCTGGACGATCGCGATGTAGCAAGTAACCCTGGTATTTACTTTACGCGTTCTACCGACGGAGGTGCTACCTGGGATACAGCACAGCGCGTTGACCGCACTAGTTCGGCCGCGGGTACGGCAGGCATCGGACTAAACATTACCTCCGACAACCACGGTACCGTAGTCCTCATCTGGGATGACTTTAGAAACGAGACCGATGGGCAAATGTTTGTAAACGTCTCGCACGATAATGGCGCGACCTGGTCTGGCGAAGAAGTAATCGATGGCGGCAGCCGATTGCCGAACATCGTGTTTACCGATGTTGTGATTGACCCATCTGGACACGTACTGGCGGTATGGACGGATGCGAGAACAGGCGCAAGCACAGATATAATGACGGCACGCTCAAACGATCGCGGTGATTCGTTTTCTCAGGAAGTTCGGGTTAACGATGTAACGGGTAACACCGATGTCGACGTCACGGCGGTGGCTACGCGCGATAGTGATTTTGTAGTCTCCTGGAAAAGTGACCGCTTTGGCAATGGCGATTACTATGCGGCACGCTCGGTTGATAACGGGGCTACGTGGACCGCGGACACCCGGCTGAACCAAAATGCACAGGGAACACTAACGCCATACATGGGCAGCATGTGCAGTGACGGTCACGGGACTATCTACCGGTTTATGGGCTTAATCACTGGCCCTGGAGGAGATGCGTACGTCCGAGTGTCGAATGACTTTGGCGCAACTTGGCAACCATGGGACAAGATAGCTGGGGCGCATTTCAACCAATTCTTGGGTGGCGGAATGCTGACTGGCGCGTGCAGCTTTGATGGAGCTACGAGCCACGGAGTTGTAGCTTTTTCTGGCAGCACTAACACCAGCGACGTTGACGATATTTTTGCCTCGACCTCAAGTGACAACGGGTTAACCTGGAGTTCAGCCGACCGGATGAACCTCGGTGTTGCGGCTGGAGCAGGCAACTTTATTCGAGGATTGCTGACCGGCATCGACAGCTTTGGCCACATTATTGTGGTTTGGACCGATAGTCGCTCTGGAGCACAAGATGCCTACCTCAACTACTCAAACGATTACGGAGCTACCTTTGCCAGTACAGATGTCAGAATTAACGGAGGCACCCCTGGTATGCACGATGTCTCACTAGGAGACAACACAGCCGTCTCAATCGTTAATTATCCAAACGGCTCAGACGGCGGCACAAATGCCGATCGTCTTGCATTTGACGTGATCTACTTTGACGACCGCGCTGGCGACGAAGGCATGTACCATAACCGACTGAGCTTTGACGGAGAATTTGCCGGTGTCAATCGTTTAGCAGGAGCTGACCGTATTGCTACCAGCATTGCCACAAATCAGGATATCTTCCCGACTGACGGCACGTGCCCTGCGATTGTAATTGCCACAAGCGGAGCTTTTCCAGACGGACTGAGCGCCGGACCGCTCGCGGCCATGCTTAACGGCGGATTGTTACTTAACCCTTCAAGCGAACTGGACAGTGACGTGGGGACCGAGATCCAACGCTGTCTCGATCTCAAGGCAGGACCGGCCAAAAACGTCTACGTTACCGGTGGTACATCAGCTATAAGCGACGGCGTGATTAGCGCTATCCAAGGACTCAGCGGTCACATCCGTATCAAACGGGTATCGGGAGCCAACCGCTACGAAACCTCCGTCCGAATCGCAGAAGAAATGGATCGGATTCGCGCACATGGTCCAAGCGAGGCCATGATCGCCTCGGGCGAGAACTTCCCAGACGCACTCTCGGCCTCGGCCCCTGCATCAGACGCAGCACTTAACCCCGACCAAATGCCGATTTTGTTGGTGCGACGCACTTCGGTCGACGCAATCGTGAGTGCCTACCTCTCAAACAGTTCAGCAACTCTAGCAACCGCCCACATCATTGGTGGAACAGCTGCAGTTAACGATGCTGTGCTCGCAACCGTCGACGCGACGGTACTAACGGTTGATCGAATCGCCGGTGCCGACCGCTACGCTACAGCCGCTGCGGTAGCCAACCAGTTCTACCCACTGGGAGCTCCGCTGAGCGCGCAATCGGTTGGAATCGCCTCTGGCAAAAAGTTCCCAGACTCGCTGGGTGGTGGCCGCGCCTCAGGCTTTAAGCACCGACCACTCTTGCTCGTCACAGAGAGCAGCGTGCCAACGCCTACGAGCGACTACATTAGCGACAATGCTGGCACACTCACCAGTGCTGATGTCTACGGTGGCACATCGGTTATCAGCGACGCGGTTCTTGCAACCATCTCAGGCCTGCTCTAAGAGCTAGCCTAGCTGATTGCCTGGCTGGCAGAACCAAAAAGGCCCGGGGTTACCCCGGGCCTTTTGTATTGTTCTAGAAAGAAAGTGCTGCTTACTTGAGCCGCTTGAGTAGCTCAGCCTTTGTGACAAATTCCGATTTTTCGCTTGAGCGTGCTTTGAGTTCAACCTGGGATTTGGCCACGGTTTTTTTGCTCAAGACCACTCGCCAGGGGATACCAATAAGGTCAGCGTCAGACAACTTTTGACCAGCCGTTGCGGATTCACGATCATCGTACAAAACGGCCACGCCTGCCTTGGTGAGCTCTGCCTCAAGCATCTCACACTCTTTTTTGACCGCAGCGTCTTCGAGGTTCAGCCCGACGAGGTGTACTGCAAAAGGAGCAACGGACTCCGGCCAGATCATGCCGCCCTTGTCGTGATGTACTTCTACGATCGAACCAACCAAGCGCGTTGTACCAATTCCGTAGGACGCCATAATGACCGGCTGCTGCTTGCCTTTTTCGTCGATAAATTTAACGCCAAATGCATCCGTAAAGCGCGTGCCGAGTTTAAAGATGTTACCAATCTCGATCGCTTTGGCAGTTTTTAGTCCGGCAGAACACTCTGGGCAGGGATGCTGGTCGCCTTCTTTTGCGATCTCTTTATTTTGCGCAAACGTGCAGGAGTCGCAATAGACGATAGTGTCTTCGCCGGCGTCACTAATCGCCATAAACTCATGCGAGTGCTGCTTAGTAAAGTCACCACCACTGGCTTCCACCACCTTGGCATCGATACCGCAGCGCTTAAAGACGTTGAGGTAGAGGGGGATTATCGAGTCGTAATATTTGTTGAGGTCGGCCTCGCTTGCATGGAAGCTGTAGAGATCTTTCATGCGGAACTCGCGGCCGCGGATAATTCCCGATTTGGCACGTGGTTCATCCCGGAACTTTGTCTGGATCTGGTAGACGGCCAACGGCAAATCGCGATACGACTTGATACGCTCCTTGGCGAGCGGCGTCACGACGTCCTCTGCGGTCGGGCCGAGTGCGTACTCACGCTTGTGCTGGCTTGGTACCTTAAACAGCACGTCGAGGGTCTTCCAGCGGCCAGTCGTCTCCCAGTGTTCTTTGGCTTGTAGGTTGGTCATGAGCAGTTCCTCGGCGCCGGTTTTGTTCATCTCCTCACGAACGATCGCCTCGATTTTTTGCAGAACCTTCATCCCCAGCGGCAGCATCGTAAAGACACCCGCAAGCTCCTGCTCGATAAATCCACCACGCACCAAGAGTTCGTGACTAATCGTGGTTACGCCAGATGGCTTCTCTTTGCGTGTTTTGCTAAACGAGTGTGAGAGACGCATGACGACAGCCTACCTAAAAGTCTTTGAGTACGCGAACCTTCTCGTGCTGCTTAATCTTCTCGAGTGCTTTGGCCTCGATCTGACGAATACGCTCACGAGTAACACCAAATTCCTTACCGACTTCCTCAAGCGTGTGTTGCACGCCGTCGATCAACCCAAAGCGCATCTCGAGAATTTTTTGTTCGCGCGGTAGGAGATACTTCATAACATCGCGAACATAGCCCTTGAGCAGGTTTTGCGCGGCCGACTCTGACGGCGCGATGGTCTTGGTGTCCTCAATAAACTCACCCAGCTCGGAGTCGTCCTCGTCATCACCGACCGATTTCTCAAGGGAGACCGTATCCTGATTGATCTTAATAATGTGGCGAACCTTATCGATCGGCATGTCCATTTCGGCCGCGATTTCTTCTGGGAGCGGTTCACGACCCAAAATCTGGACTAAGCGGCGCTCGGTCTGGACAAACTTGTTGATCGTCTCAACCATGTGGACGGGGATACGTATGGTGCGTGATTGGTCGGCCAACGCACGTGTTACAGCCTGTCGGATCCACCAGGTCGCATAGGTCGAGAACTTGTAGCCTTTGCGGTAATCAAATTTTTGAACCGCGCGGAAGAGGCCCAAGTTTCCTTCTTGAATCAAATCCAGCAGCGTCAATCCCCCACGGCCACTATATTTTTTTGCGATCGAAACGACGAGGCGTAGGTTTGCCTCGATCAGTCGCTGCTTAGCCGCTTGGTCGCCGCGCTCCATGCGCTTAGCGAGTTCAATTTCTTCCTGGCGGGTGAGTAGTGGTACACGTCCAATTTCGCGCAAGTACATCTGAACCGAGTCTGCAGAGAGGGCAGAAATGTCGATACGTTTTTCGTGAGCTTGTTCTGCCTTGGTTTTTACTTTAGGAGCATCAAGATAGCCGCCTTTCATCTCGAGCAACTCGAGACCAGCGTGATCAAGTCGATCATAAAAGCGCTCGAGACCGTCGAGCCAGCGCTCTGGTTCTGTCACGACGTGCAAAATCTCAGCCTCGGTAATAAAACCCTTTGACCGTGCTCGATCGAGCAGCTGGTCGTAGCGCATCTGAACTTGGGCTTGTTCGTCCTTGGTCAGCTTAAAAACTCGCCTAACAGCGATTTTACCCGGCTTCCCGTGTTTTTTGGCTTTGTTATGGGATTTTTGCTGCCTCCGAGGTTGCCCTCGGCGCAGCTTCTTGGCGTGTTTCTTCTTACCCATGCTGCAAGGTCCCCAGTATACTACGCCTTCCCCACAGTCTCTAGTGACAGTTTACGGCCTGCCTTTGCGCGAGTGGTATATACTTACCTAAGTGGAAAACGATAAAGGAGTAGCAATCGGTAGGTTAGGCCTTTCCGTCGCGGTGACGCTCGGCCTGGGCACGTTGGCCGGATATTTTAATACGCCGTATATCACTACGACGTACCCCACATTGCTCAAGCCAGGATTTACCCCGCCAAACCAAGTATTCGTTTGGGTATGGATCGTTCTGTACATCCTACTTGGCGTTATCCTCTTTTTACTCTGGCAGAACTTCTCAAAGCGCGATGCGCAGATCGCTATGGCGTTATTTGCCGGGCAGTTCGTCCTCAACTTTGCATGGTGCTTAGCCTTTTTTGTGGCAGGCGATGTGTTTGGTGGACTGATATTTGCGATCGCACTACTCGCGGCTCTCGTTGCGACGGGCGTGTGGGCGTGGCGCGTCTCCCCTTTAATAAGCTATTTACTGATCCCCGTTATTGGGTGGGTGTCCTTTGCGGTCATGCTTAATTGGGTCATCAACCAGATGAACTAAACTCGCCAAGCTACTGCAGCTCTTCTTCGAGCTTTGCGAGTTCTTGTGTCTTGAGCACAAATCGTTGCGCCATATCCGAGGGACCTGCCGCTCCCCCATCCAAGCTGTGGTGCATACGTGTTAGTTCCCGACGTAGTCCCTCTCGCGCGATACCTCGGACTAATTCGTTTATTTCCTTAAAGCCATTCTCGTCGGTGTGTTCTAGCTCGCGGTCTAGCGCAAATACTTCCGCGTCTACCAACCGCGCGAGGTCCGCACTTACCGTTGCAAGGTGGCTAAACAACGCTTGCTCGGTTTTTTCTGCCATAAGAACCTCGATCACACCCTTTACCCACGCGGCATCAAGCACGCGCAGCGGCACAAGTGCCTCCTCTGCAATCGGACCCGTCCGAACCCGCAGCGCGACAAGTCTGGCGACTTTCCGCAGCAGTGGATCGGCGACGCGCGGTTTTTTTTGAGCCACGTCGGCCGTTTCGGCGGCGCGTGGAGCGCTGGAAACATGAGGCTGATGCGCATCGGGCTGCGCGCGCTCCATCGCATCTCGTAAGATGGGTTCTTCCATGTTGAGTAGAAGCGACACTTTTTGTAAGTAGTGGGTTTGTTCAACCGGATCCGTTAAACGAGCAATCTCTGGCAAAACCGTGCGCGCGACACCTTTTTTGACCTCTACCCTGCCGAGATCCTTACCCGCGGTTGTTTTACGAATATAGTAGTCAACGATGGTCTCGCTCTCGTTAAGTGCGGCGCCCCAGGCCTTTGGATCGTCGCGACAGAGGTCGTCGGGATCAACCCCCTCGGGCATGCGCGCAACTTTTACGTTAAAGCCTTGTGCGATAGCAAGATCGATCCCCCGCTTAGTAGCGGAAGAACCCGCCATATCTACATCAAAGGCCAGAACGAGATTTTGCGCGTAGCGCTTGATGAGCTTGAGCTGTTCTGCGGTCAGTGCGGTACCACTCGTAGCGACCACGTTGCGGACCCCCACTCGGTGCGATGATACGGCGTCCATCTGACCTTCGACCAAGACGACAAACCCACGGCGTCTAATCTCATTTTTTGCGGCATTGAGGGCGAACAAAAATCTGCCCTTGTGGTAGACCTCGCTCTCCGGTGAGTTGATGTACTTACCCATTTTCTCGTTGGGGTCGAGGGCGCGCGCCGAGAACCCAATCGTGCGACCGACCACGTCGATCAATGGGAATGTCAGCCGGTTGCGGAAACGATCGTAGACACCTTGCTTTGGTGCAGGTCGTGCTACCGCCACTCCTGCCGCGACTAATTCTTTTTCCGTAAAGCCTTTTTTTACCAGGTACTCGCAGAGGGCGGACCAGCTGTTGCCTCGCCCACTTGCATCCGCGCCAGCCGCGTCGGTCCCACTAGACGCAAACCCAATGTGGAACGTCTCGCGTGTCAGCTGATCTACTTTTCGCCGGGCAAGCTCGTCTCGTGCATGTGCGGCTGCGGCGGCATCGACTAATAAGGCTTGCTCAAAAAACGCCATGGCGGCTGTGTTGACTTCGATCAATCGCGCGGCGAGCCCAGCTTTTTTGCGATCGTACTGTCGCTGCGGGAGTTCTACCCCAGCTTTGCGTGCGAGTAGTTGCAGCGCCTCCCTAAACTCCAATCCCTCGATCTCCATAACAAAGCTAAAAATGTCGCCGCCTTTGGCGCAGCCAAAGCAGTGCCAACTGCGCCGCTCCGGGCTGACCATAAATGAGGGCGTTTTTTCTTGGTGGAACGGACAGAGTCCTTTGAGGTTGATGCCGGCGCGGTTCAGCACTAAATAGTCGCCGATCAATGCCTCAACCGAGAGACGCTCCTTTATCTCTTGTACGGGGTCGCTGCTTGCTGCCATATATCGATACTACACTAGGCACAATACACTACCGCATGCCGTCCTGGCAGAACCGCTCCGCCCCTAAGCCCGTGCTGCTGGGTATTCACTGGGGAAATCTTTCACGAAATGTTCTCATCTGCTGTGCTATACTAGTTCTTACCTAATCAAAAAGCGGCCACGTGGGCCGCATTTTTGTTTATAGGGGTAGAAATCCTCTACTTGAGCTTTGGGCTGGGTAGGGTCGGGGCGCTACGCCTGCTCGTGCTGAGCGCGTGCCTCGACGTAGGTGCAGTAATCGCACGTTTTTGCAGCCGCCGGAAGTTCATCCGACATGAGGGTGGATTTGATTTTGGCGAGCGTAGGCTCGATCCAACTTGGATTGCCATTGTACGGGATCACGTGCACATCAAACTCGAGCTTTTTGTCGAAGGCCTTGCTGTCGCGCTTGCCATTGCAGTACACAAAGTAGCCCGTGGCGCTTACGGCAAACCCATTTTGACGGAGAAGCCATTGGTACACTTCCATTTGTCGCTTGTAGCCATCTTGCCAATCCGCATCGAGCGTTATGGGCGATGTTTTACTGGTGGCCTTATAGTCAACCACGATTAGTTCCCCTTGAGGGTTCTTCCAGACGTCGTCGACCGCACCGGTCACGAGCAAGTTTGTGGCCTTGTGGTGGAACTGCACTCCGACAAAGTTCTCCCGCCACTCATCTATCTGATCGTGATAAAACGGAACTGCGTCGATTTTGTAGGCTTCCATCAGCGGGTGTTTTGTCTGGGCAGCACGGTGGACATCGAACTCTTTTTTGAGCAACGCATCGACGGCGGAGTTTAGGTTAAAGGGAAAACCCGGCGGCCGCCCCGTGCCTTTACGAACATCCAAATAAAAACAACGAGGACATTCGATAAACAGGTCGATTTTAGACCGACTAATCTTGTGTGGCTTTGAACTTTTTGGATCAAACAGATTGCGCTTTTTGTGAGCGCGATAGTACTGCGACACGGTACTTACCGATCCTGCACGTACAGACCCTTGGCCTGTACACCGGCTGGTGCGTGCTGTGTTGCAGCGACCGTTAGCGTGATTGCCGTGAACGTAAAGACGATCATGGCAGCCCACGCAAAGATAACCGCGGATGAGACTCTGATGCGTTCGCTTGGGTGCTGGGCTATTTTTTGTCCTCGTTTAGGCATGTGCGTAGTATAGCGCCACTGCTTTTTTCTTGCCTAGCGACCTATGCAGCTGCGGCCTTAAGGGCGATATCCACGTTAATTACGCCGTTTTTGTTAGGGCGGAGCGCCTGACCGTGGTAGTCCGTAGATTTGTTTGATTCGGTTTGCAGGGCAAAACCTGGTTTATAGACATCTAGGCGGTACTGTCGCTGGCCGGTTGTAAATGCAAAGCGTCCCAGGCGATCGGTGACTTGGGTATCAAGATGTCGGTTGTACTGCAGATCAAAAACACGAACAACTGCACCCGAGACCGGTTTACCAGTATCACTTCTGTAGACACGGCCCCAGGGACGCGCCTTTGGACCGACGGCCGTTAGTCTAAAGACAAAGAAGAGCAAGACATGGATAGCTAGCAACACAAAAGCCAAAGCCGTGTGTGCGAAGATTGCCGCAATCACACCAACAAAGATTCCTGCGTATGAGACAAAGGCATGCGTACTGTGACGCGCGTGGCGTCTGAGGGCAGCTTTTGGACCGAGCGCTTTAACCGACGGGTCAATAAGCACGGTGTTAGCGACAAACGTTGGTTCTGCCAACTGCAATTGTCCGCTACGGCTAACCTGATCTCGCGCCACGTTGCTTGGGAAGGTAAAGCCTGCCTTGTGAATCCCCATGCGGTACTGCCCGGCTTTATCGAGCAAAAAGCCATATCGGCCCTCACGGTCGGTGACGCGGGTTCCAATGACACGCTGATCAGGACCAAAGAGTCTCACGATTGCTAAGTCGACCGGCTTGTCGTTGAGGCTATCTCGAACGGTACCGAGTGAACCGCGCCGCCGCCGAATAGTAAGCAACTGGGCTGGCTCTAAAAAGATACGCAGCAGTAGTGGATACCAGGTGGTAATTGGTATGACGGCGGCGGCGCTAATAGCAACCGCTGTGGTCGTGATGGGGTTGACGATGTCGTTGGTAATTTGGGTCGCTTTGACGACGGTCGGATTCTGCAAAACGGCCTGAGTGCGCTCTCTGAGCGACTGGCCGGGAGCGGACGTTGGCTGCGGTTCTGCCGGCGAATTATCGGGCAAATTAGTAGGTGTGTTGTTAGCCGTATTGTTGGACGTATTGTTAACGCTGTTTGTGGGCGGCGTGTTATTGATCGAGTTGCCGGTGAGGTTATTTGTGGCGTTATTGGTTGTGTTGTTGCTCGTGTTGTTTGCTGGCGCTACAACGTCAGGATTTTGCGTCGAATTATTTGCGGGGTCGACCGTGTTGTTATTTTGCGGAGTATTGCTAACGACTGCGTCATTGTCGCGCACCGTAACGGTAACCGTCGCACCGCTGTATGTATCGGTACCCGCAAAAGTAGATGGTGAGTGGGTAATGGTAGCGGTCTTAGTTTGTTCCACCGTACTGTCATTGGTCGCCGTCACCGTAACAGTGCGAGGCTGATTGTAGTTGGCCGCCGTAAAGATGATTTGATTAGGCCCAGGTGAGATTCCGCTGGTTTGCGTAATCGTAAACGTGATTTGGTCGGAGCTTTTATTGAGCGTAACCGTGACGGGTCCAGTCGGGGCGCTCGAGAGCGTGACGGTATACGAGTCGGTCGGTCCCCCCTCTTTTACATCGGTTGAGCCGCCAGTTTGAGTGATAACGACGGACCCGGTAGCAGCAAACGTTGGTACCAGGGTTCGTGCACCTGGGAGTGCACTAACGGTCAAGACGATCGCTGCGAGCGACGCCACTATCGATATTCCAGCGGTAACCACCTGCGACTTAGATTGCATCGTTACGTATCATAGCAAAAAAGCAACACCGAAGCCTTGCGCCTGTTCTTGGCTAACCAAGTCAAAAGTTGTCCTGGCGGAGAGGGAGGGATTTGAACCCTCGAGACGGTTTGACCCGTCTATTCGCTTTCCAAGCGAACGCACTAGGCCACTATGCGACCTCTCCATAGCGTCGTTTTTGACGCCAGGTATTTATGGCCTGACGCAGCACGCTTTGCAAGTATAAAAAGGTAAAAGGGATGCCGCAGTGCGACATCCCTTGTGAGAAACCTACCACGGACAAGTGGTGGTTTCGGTTTCCGGGAGAACTTCTTCCGCACCCCAGAGGAGTGCGTTGGTTGACCAGAAGCTGGCCGACTCAGGCGTGGCGCGCGGATCCCACGGCTCCGGTTCGGCCTTGCGACCGATGAACGCCGTGATGATGACGTAGAACTGCTCGGGATCCTCGGGTACCTCGCGCGCAAAGCGCTTGAGGATGACCACGAGGGTCGAGCTGGACTCGGGGAGACGGTTCTTGACGAACCGCGTGTGTCCCGCGCGATTGGGCCGCTGAGCAAAGACGATCTCGTCCTGCTCGTTGGTCGGCACGCACGTCGTATCACCGATGGTCCGACCGAAGTCGAACTCAACAATGATGAAGTCGCGATCTGCCGCGTTGATCTGAGGGAGTGCCTCAGAGAGAAGATCGAGCACGTTGCCGTGCAAGTGCGAGGTCTTGCGATCTCGCGTTAGTTCACCGGACTTAAGTGTCCACATGGGCGTATCCATGGGTGTCCTCCTTGGAAGGTACGATCAGAAAGTCGTATCGGGGAAAGCAAGCGTAACAAGACACTATACACCAAAAAGGCGCTTTTGTCAATAGCTACGGGAAAGGCAGTAAACTAAAAGAGCGGGCCTTAGTGTCCCGCTCTTAGCGTGCTTAGATTGGCGTTTTGCGCCTGGGGTTACATCCCCATACCGTGTTGTCGCGCCTACTGCAGAGCGGCTACAACAGCATCTTGGACAGCCTGATTGACCTCAGCAAGCGATCCAACGATCGTAACCCTGTCTACACCGGCTTTAATTGATTCGAGATACGCGGCGGCCTCGACAGGAAGTTCAGCAGTCTTTACTAAAACGAGCGCAGCATTGTTCTCCGCAGCAAACGGACCTGCAAGCAGTGCGTCAAAAAAGAGCGTAGAGAGCGTCGGCGTGACGGCACTACGCGCACCCGGGATGGACTCTTTTTGACCGCTCGCGATTACGACGTGCGTGGGCAAACCACTATGTGCCTCGAGCAATGCAATGTTGGTCGCAAAGCGATTATCGCCTTGCGTACGCGTCACCACGAGGCTCGGATGAGCCGCTACAATACTGGCTTCAAGTTGGCTCGGTAACGCGATTGGGCCTCCAATCAACTCTAGGCTGAGCAAATCCGGATGCTGGTCTAGATAGGCTTCGCTAGCGGGGTCTAACGCGCTTTTGCCACGCTGAGACAATAAAATACAATCGGCAGAACCATCCGCGAGATTACCGGTGATGCCGCCGGCCCCCAATGAATCAACCAGCGCCTCATCCTCGGTTAAATAGCATTTGCTAGTCGTACCGCCGTTTTTTGTGACCAAGTCCGTCGCAAGATCAGCCGCAGTGCCGCGCCGATTGGTGTTACCAATGCGACTCACGCTAAAACCCGCATCGACTATTGCCTGTTGAACAGCGGGTGACAAGGCGGCTGTTCCCCCGACAACAACTACGGGCGCACCATCAGGCAAAGCGCGTTGTAGTTCAGCCAAGACAGAATCCTCAAGCGCAGCCGGATCATTGAGCAGCACCGTCCCCGATGTGCGACTGATCAGTGGTGCTGCAGCAAAGACGTCCACGAGTAAGTCGTCACGGCTTACGTAGCCGATTTGAGCTGAGTCGGTCGTGGCAAAGCGCTCCTTAGACACATTGATCGATTGCTCAGTAGGATCCTCGCCGCCAATGCGTTCGACCAACAAATCCTCATCAACCGGCACTGGGACTGGAACTGGAACCGGTTCTGGCTCGATGGTGTATATCAGTTTTAGTTCATCCAATTGCGGCGTAAAACTGACATCACCTGCATCACCAACCATTTGCGCTCGCCATATAAGATCGGAGCCGGTCGTTGCAAAAACGTACTCAACGTTAGGCTCAACCTCCGCAAACGTTGTGCCCCCATCGTTGCTTGCAAAAAAAGTAGTGCTGTCACCGCCAGCAGTAAACGTCGGCACAAACGTTACCGAGAGGATGTTTTGTGTGACATCGTCGACGACCGTGGACTGTGCCTGCGCGTTGACTACTGGATCGAGCCAGCGCGAAAAGAATCCCGTTGAGACATTAGTTTGCGGCCAAGCAACAGCAGCGTTACCAAAACTGTCAACAAATACCTGTGGCATCTGCACAGCTGGATTGCCACTTAGTTGTTCCCTGATCGCCGTTTTCCCGACAGTGACTCGGTTAAAGTCGGCCCAAACGGACCCATTCCAGCGCCTACCATAAATTCCACGACCAAATGCCGCGATTTTTTCTGTCCAAACGATAATAGGGTTGCTTCCATCCAACGCGATAGTCGGATTATTTGCGCCTGGTGCCGTACCACCAAAAACGGCGCTCGCAGACAGCTGATCAAACCCGGGGGTTGTGCCGTCAATTTTTACCCAGTCTGTGCCGGACCACTGCGTGTAAAAGATTTCTTGTCGCGCCAAACCGGTATTATCAGACCAGGTTATGTGGGGTCGATCCATGGAGTCCAGGATGAGGCTGGGCGACCGACTAGCACCCGCATTGTCCGTAACATTGGATGCGGCGCACGTAGTGGTTGTGCACCCAATGTCGTAGGCGTTACCTTCTACATCCTCCCACGTATCACCAGCCACATCACCAATCAGGTAATAAATATCTGTGTCGCCCGACTCGGTATCCTCGTACACGATATGCGGATTATCGTTGCTATCTATCTCAAGATCCAGTTTTGTCAGTGAGATACCGCTAGTGAGTGCCGTGCCGCTGTTGCTCACGTCGAATGAAATCCCAATGTCGACAAACGCGCTCCCGTTCCAGCGCTCAAAGTTGATGTCATTAAGATCGTTTCGACCGTACGCGACGTTTGGCCGGTCCTGCGAATCAAGTTTGATATCAAGAAAAGCAAAACTGACTCCTGGGTCTACGGTTTCTACGGTAGAAAAGCCTGGGACGCCAAGAAGATTAACCCAGGCCGCCAAGTCAGAATCGTATTGAGTACAAAATAGACCGCGAGACGTGTCTGGAAAAATACCCTCCCAGCAAATAACCGGGTTACCTTGACTCGACAGTGCTATACCAACCGACTGCACGCTTTGGGCTTCGGTGCCAAGCACGAGCGAGAGATCTTCCATGCCTACGCTGCCGTCAGAACCAACCCAATCATCGTCTGGTTCACTCCATTTTGCATAACCCAGGTGAGCAGACGCCGCAATCCCGCCGCTCACGTGCGGGTTGTCTTGAGTATCCAATGCGTAATCGAGTGTCGACGTCGCAAATTGAGTTGCACCAGGCGTCGACCGATCAGCCTCATACATGTTGCCATCGATAGTGGGAAGTTCGAGCAATTGGTCGGCCGTGTTCCAATTAGCATCCGTCGCCGCTGCATCTTTATAGGTGTCCGTAGCAAAGCTCTCCGTAAAACTGACCTCGTCTGCTGCGCCGCTGCGCTTGTTGCGACCGTGTGACACAAACACGACGATCGTAATAATCAGCGCAATGGTCAAACCAAATAAAGCAACCCATAAAAAGACTCGCCGGTCTGAAATCCTTTTGGTTGCCCGAGGCATGAAAGTATTTATTAGTATAGCGCACAGTTAGCGCAAATCATAAAGACGGCCAGCTTTGGCCGTCTTTATCACTGTAAAGCGAATTGCTGCCGGGGGAGAACTACATTCCCATCCCGTGCATGTCGCCCATGCCTCCACCCATACCAGCTGGCATAGCGGGAGCGTCCTTTTTCTCGGGCAGATCTGCAACGGCAGCCTCGGTCGTGAGCAGCATGGCTGCAACTGAGGCAGCATTTTGCAAAGCAGAGCGAGTCACCTTGGTTGGGTCGATGATTCCAACTTTGACGAGGTCCTCGTACTTGTCCTCAGCGGCGTTGTAGCCGTAGTTGCCATCGCGTTTGGCAACTTCCGCGAGTACGACCGCTCCATCTTTACCGGCGTTTGCCGCAATTTGGCGGAGTGGCTCCTCGAGCGCTCGGCGTAAAATCCGGACACCGACGGTCTCATCACCCTTGGCTTTGACATCATTGAGCGCGCTGATTGCGCGTACCAATGCCACACCACCTCCCGGAACGATCCCCTCCTCGACGGCAGCTTTGGTCGCGGAGACGGCATCTTCGATGCGGTGCTTTTTTTCTTCGAGCTCGGTCTCGGTTGCGGCACCAACTTTGATCACGCCAACACCACCGGTGAGTTTAGCGAGACGCTCCTGCAATTTTTCCCGATCAAATTCGCTGTCGGTCGAGTCGAGTTGTTTGCGGATTTGTTCAGCCCGCTCGTCGATTAACTTTTTATCTCCCGCACCACCAACAAGCGTTGTGTGATCCTTATCCGCTTGAACCTTACGCGCTTGTCCAAGATGTGTGATCTCGGTCTTGTCGAGCTTGAGACCAACGTCCTCGCTGATCACGGTGCCGCCCGTCAAAACAGCGATATCTTGCAACATCTCCTTGCGACGATCGCCAAAGCCCGGGGCTTTTACGGCGAGCGTATTAAAGACACCCTTAAGTTTGTTGACGATCAAGGTCGCGAGGGCCTCGCCGTCGACATCCTCAGCAATGATCACAAAGTTCTTTTTGCCGGCCTGCGCTAACTTCTCGAGCAGCGGCAAGATCTCTTGGATCGAGCTGATTTTTTTGTCGGTAATCAAGATCATCGGGTTCTCCATGACCGCCTCCATGCGAGCCGTGTTGGTGATCATGTAGGGCGAGATGTAACCGTTGTCGAACTGCATTCCCTCGACGACTTCTTTGTCGAGACCAAGCGTTTGGCCTTCCTCTACCGTGACTACACCGTTCTCCCCCACTTGCTCCATGATCTCGGCGATCAATTTACCTACGCGCTCGTCATCCGCAGAGATCGACGCAACTTGAGCTTTTTCCTCTTTGGTCTTGATCTTGGTGCTGATCTCGGCGAGCTTAGCGACCAGCGCCTCAACTCCGCGATCCATCCCCTTGCGAATCATCATTGGGTTGGCACCGGCGGCAACGTTTTTGATGCCCTCGGTTACGATCGCCTGCGCAAGCACGGTTGCGGTCGTGGTACCGTCACCTGCCACGTCGTTAGTTTTGGTTGCGACCTCCTGCAAGAGCTGCGCACCCATGTTCTCGTACTTGTCTTTGAGCTCGATCTCTTTGGCGATGGTCACACCGTCATTGGTGATCGTGGGTGCGCCAAAACCCTTATCGAGGGCCACGTTGCGGCCCTTAGGTCCGAGCGTAACTTTGACCGCGTTGGCCAACTTGTTGACCCCGGCCAGCATGCCCTTGCGAGCATCTTCGCTAAATACAATTTGCTTTGCCATTTTAGATTTTCTTAACAATTAATAGTTGTCGGCTGAACTTCGATGCATTAAGCACCAGAGTTCATCCGGTTTACTCGATCACGGCGAGAATATCGCCCTCGCTCAAAACGAGATACTTGGTGCCCTCCATTTTGATCTCGGTTGGGCCGTACTGCGTAAAGACCACGGTCTGTCCGACCTTGATCGACATCGGCAATAACTTGCCATCCTCGGTCATTTTGCCTGGGCCGACGGCGACGACTTCGCCCTGCTCGGGTTTGTCTTTCTCGCCTGTCGCGGGCAACACGATCCCGGACTTAGTTTTTTCTTCTTCTTTTTTTGGGCGCACGATGACCTTGTCGGCCAGCGGACGCAGATTGAGTTCTGCCATTTTTTTGGATGAACTTAACAAATTAATGCGCGTGGCTAAGCCACGCTAAAGACGACTCCTCCTTGGAGCGTGCCTAGAAGCGTTTGTGAGTGCGGGTCGCAGCAGTTACCGCCGGTAACCTACTGCTCAAATACTTGTCCTGTTTTGGTCTCTCGCGGTTTGTCCCCGAGGGTGGCCAAAAAAGCGCATTGCCAAACGACTCCTAATGCTAAAAAGAACAAATCGTCGTGGGCGGATCCTAGCACTCTCCCCCTTTGAGTGACAAGTCTGCCGGTTGAACCCCTTTACAAACGCTCCACACACTCGTCGCGTGAGGTTTTTACATAAAAAAGACGGGGCAGCTAGTGAGCTGCCCCGATGAGCCAATCTTCTTGTAGGATCTGCACGTCCCTAATGCGGACCGTCCCAGCGAGTCGCACGCCTGCAAAGTGCCGGTCCAAGCGATCGAGCATGATGCTCTCGACCTCCAGATGGTGCTTGTCGACCAGGAGGCCCTGCTCGACGCTCGATGCGATCGCATCGGCAAGTGGTTCGACCATAGCCGCTTGGATGATCATCCACTCACCGATCGCGAGCTTGCGAGCCGCCTCAGGATCCTGTGGAACGAGTCGCAAATCCAGATCGATCGCCACCTGCCTGAGACGACGTCGCCCCACTTCGGTAGGTTCGTCCCGGACAAACGGCACACTCACCATGAGGGGGTGTGCATCGTCTGTCTTGACCACCGTGTTGATGGCATACACACGAGAGAATCCGAGGTGCCAGACAGGGATCGGCTGGGTCGCCAACTCGTTGTCGAGCAACCAGACCCGCTGCTCGCTGGGGAGAAAGACAAAACTCGAGGCCGACACGAGCAGACATCCCAGCACGAGCCACATGACTGCGGTGCCTGGGAGCTCCCAAGCAAACGAGTCGTAGACCTTGTAGAGGGTGCCGCAGACCACGATGACTACACAGGCCAGCTTGACCAACGACATGTTGCCAGCAGCGACCGCAGCGATACAAAGCACCGCCGTGATAAGAAGCGAGAGGACCGATACCAGTCGACACATGAGCGAGAACCAACTAGTGGAGGTTCGCTCCTCGGCAAGTGAGTAATCCACGGTGTTCAGCCTCCTTGGAATTGCTCTGACAAAAAAAGAACCACGACCGAAGCGGCACGTTATACCGTGTCACGCCCCAACGGTCAACTGCGCTACACTATGTACGTGCACTATTTTGCAAACGTAAAAGCGCACCGCCCTACGATCATAACGTTGGCCTTAGCCATGTTGTGTGCAGGCTTTGGTGTAACACCGGCTACGTCCACGTCAGCCGCAACAAGCTCTGCCGCGCCAATCTCTTGTGCCAGCGGAATTACCGATGGTCATCTTGAACGTTTAGCGGGTGCGAATCGGTTCGAGACGGCCATTAGCGTTTCTCTTGAACGGTTTACCAGTGGCACAGCAGAGGCGGGCATTATTGCTCGCGCAGATAATTTTGCGGACGCGCTCGTTGCAGGACCAGTGGCACGCAAGCTCAACGCGACCTTGTTACTCGCAAGCCCAACGGGACTCAGCTCAACGGTTGTGGCAGAACTCATGCGTGCCCTTCCGACCGATAAGCCCGTGTATCTCATCGGCGGCACCGCAGCGCTCTCGGACACCGTGCGTGCCCAAGTAGCTGGTCTTGGTTACCAAGATGTGCGCCGCGTAGCAGGTGCGACTCGCTACGAGACGGCGACCGAGGCGGCCGCACTGTTTAGCCCCACACCAACGCACATGGCGGTTGCGCGTGGTGATACCTTTGCGGACGCGTTGGCTCTCGGTGGTGCGGCCGCCGAAAGACAAATTCCACTCCTCCTGACGCGACCAGATGCCGTACCGAAAGCAGTGCTGGACTATATTCCTGAGCATCCAAGTTTAGACCTAGTGATTTTGGCCGGCGGTTCAGTGGCGATTAGCGATCAAGCAGAGTCGCAGATTGAAGCATTGCTGCCGGGATCGGTGGAACGCTACGGGGGTCAAGACCGCTACGAGACGAGTGTTGCGCTCATGCTGGGTTTGTATAGTTCGCCTTGTGCCGTGAGCCTGGTGACCGGGCAGAACTTCCCCGACGCGCTCGTTGCTGCAGCCCACTCGGGCGAACGCGAGAGTGCCATATTGTTAGTACGCCCAAACGAGGTTCCCGTTAGTGTTCAGGCGGCGCTCGAGGCTAACGAGGCAACGATCACGGGAGGCTTTGTCTATGGCGGAACCGCTGCTATCGACCAACACACGCTCGTCAGTGCACAAGCCATGATCGAACCAGCCAGCTTTGTGTTTTGGGGAGACGGGGGCCATGACAACTCACATTGGCATAACAACGCGGCGGTCATCTCAGACCTCGTCGCCACGCAAGACGTGGACGGACTTTTTATGTTGGGCGACAACATTTACCCGAGCGGTGCTGCGGATGCCAGTGACCCCGCTTTTGCCACTCTCTACGAGAACCCGCTTGCGAGCGTAATCACCGATCACGAGATCAATGTGATACTGGGTAACCACGACGTCGTGACGGCTAATGGCCAGGGTGAACTCGACTATGCAATGACCCATCCCTACTGGTACCAGCCCGGCCACTACTACGCACGGACACTAGAACACGTCCGAGTAGTCGCACTCGACACAAATCAAGCGGCGGTCGACCAAACACAACTCGACTTTTTGGCAGAACAAGCCAATGGAGATGCAAATGCGCTCACAACGATCGTACTGGGACACCACCCGGTGTATTCTTCCGGTCTCCATGGCCTGGCCGACGATGAGCCCTGGATGCTCGAGTTGGTTCAGCCGGTACTGGCAGCACAGGATGTGGAATTCTTTTTGTCAGGTCACGACCACGACTTTGAGGCGCTCTTACCGCATGATGGGGTTAACCAGATCGTGAGTGGCGGTGGCTCTGCGGTCCGCTCAATCACACCGAGCGCGGACACAATCGAAGCCCTGAGCGAATATCACACCAGTAAACTAGATGTGTTTTACTCCCACGCGGATCTAACCGTGTACGGTGAGGATGGATCGGTCCTCTTTACGCATCGATACCAACTCTAGCCGCAGCGCGCTTTCGTTTTTTTACCCAGTCCGAGATCCCACTGATGACAATGAGGGGCACGAGAACGATTACGAATGCGACCAGCAGATTGAGTGCAAAGCGACTCAAACTGTCTTGATAATTCGAAAAGAGATCGCCTGGGTGCATCACCGCCTTTTCGGCTGAAATGCAACCGGCGGCACCATCAAGAAGAGGGCATGAATACGTGACCTTCGTACCAATGCTTGCAAATAACAACCCATCAAAAAAAGCAGCAAGGCTAAATAGAGAGTACTTCCAGCGGTTAGACATAGAGTGACTTATTCATGCACGAGCCACATTAAGAGATCGTGAAACAGCGTGCCGCCATTTTGGCGGCACGAGTCGCGTTGGGACGCTATCTAAATCGTCCAGCCGTAGGCTTCGAGAGAGTCTGTTGTGTCGGTACCTTCTGGTTCCACTCGACCAATATCGTTGAAGGATTGTTCTTCCTTATCGGTAGCCAGTACGTAGAAGCGCTGCGCCACCCCAAAGAGTGTACCCTCGGCAATTACAACGAACTCACCATTAGGACTGACAAAGCGCGGCTCAAGGACGTCCGTTGCCTCATCAAACTCACTGCTCTCAACGAGCTGCGTGCGATCACCAGACTCAAGCTCCAACATCCAAACCCCGGAAGCAGCGCCGTAGATGATGTTCTCGCTGTCGCGCGTAAATTTGGGCGCTGCGTATTCTTCTGTAGCGCTGGTGCGTAGCTCTTCGATCTCGCCGGTGCTGCGGTCCAGCAACTCCAAAACAAATGGGCCTCTGTCGGCATCGCCAAGACTGTCGCCTGTGCCGCGTGCAAACACGATTTGCTTACCATCGGACGAGACATCAAGGCCACGAGAGGCCATGGACAGGTCAATAATTTTTTCAAAGTCAGAACCGATCTGGCCCTTGTCATCCAGGCCGAGCGTGCCGAGTTCACCCGGACCCTCTGGGATGAGACCCTTGATCACAAACAAGTCATTGTCGGTCGCCATAATTGGCTGGTACGTGAACTCCTCGTCCTCAGCAAACTCTGGAATCTGACTGGTTACCTCACCCGTTTTGACGTCGTAGGAGTTAAGACTCTGCATCACGCGCGTATCGACGCTCGTGCCAACGTAGATGATGTGGCTCGAGTCGGGGGTCCAGATGAGCGTTGGTGGCAAGCCCATAAAATTGTCGTCGATAACGGTTTGGTCGCCACTGCTTAGCTCAACGAGTGAGAGCACGTGCTTGAGTTCGACGGTCGGTCCCGTGCTTGGTTCTTGGTTTTCCGTAACCGCCAAAAATTGCCCGTTAGGAGACATGGTTGCTGATACAAAACCGCCTTCGAGCTTGGGCTCGAGCGTGAGTACTTTTGATTCCGTGAGTTCACCCGAGTCGAGCGCGTCCGCCGTTGAGAGTTTGAGTGCGCCCATATTGTTGTCCTCAGCAAAACGACCGATCACGAGGTTGGTCAAATCGTCAGCGTCGGGTTGCTGCTTAATGTCCAAACCGGTAACGGTCGTACCATCTGATTGATCTTCCGGGGTATTTGGTTGGTTCGTTTGCGCGGTGTTAGTTGAGTCGCGCTTGAGTAAGGTTCCGCCATAAAAATAGAGAGCCGCAACGATGCCACCCATTACCACCAAAACTCCGAGCACGATTAGCACGACCCATGGCCAGCGGCGTTTGCCTGCGTGACGTTCGACCGGTCGAGCTACGTTGGGGTTGGAGTGTTTGATTTCCATAGTCCAACTATAGTAGCAAGCGGGCGAACCGCTGTACAAACGGTGTTTTTAAATAAAAGAAAAGGGGCGGAGAGACTCGTGTCTCCCGCCCCGTGTACTCAAGTCGGTTGAACCGACTAGTGCGGTCAGCGACGATGGCTGACCACTTTCATGAACTCCATGGACTCCGCCTCGCGCTTGGCGTAGTAGGCCTCCTGCCACTTGGACCACCAGAGGCAGGCCCCCAGCATGATGACGTTGACCGGTGTCGCGATCCAGAGGGACTTGACGCCCGCTTGTATGCAGACGCCGAGGAACCAGCCGTACGCGACCATGATCAGCAGGTGGAGGAGGTAGGTGTTGTTGATCCAGTTAACGACCTTGTCGGTCGTGTTGGGGAAACCGTTCTCCTGGTGGACGCGGACTGCTGCCTCGCGGTGGCGAAGGATGGCGGTACGGATGTCGCGGAACTCCTGACGGAGATGCGAGAGGGCCGACCGGACTCCCCCGTGCACGGCGTAGGCGACCATGAAGAGGGCGATCACCATCGCAGTGAAGATCGACACGAGAGTGTAGAAAATGCTGTCGAGGCTCTGGCTTACGAGAACCATGTCGAAGAGATCTTCCATGCCTTCTCCTTGTCTGTCCCAGTCTACGGATGGTTTGTGAGTTCTATTTAGAAGTCGAAGAACGAGCCGCTGCAGCGAAACGGGCAAAACTGACCATGTAAAGTAGCACTTTTTTGCTAAAAAGTCAACATAGCTAAAATATGCGCTAAATGACCCACGGAGGGCCCCTGAGGGTCTTATCGCCCTAGTAGCCTACTCTGTTTCTTCGACCTCGATGACCGGGGACGAATTGACCGTGTCGGTCGTGTTAACGTCTGGTCCCGCCGTAAAGGTCACGAGTCCGCGGCTGTACAAGTACGCGTACCAAGAAAACACAAAAATCGTCATGCTGAGCATTACCCAAAATAAAACTTGGTAGCGCTTAAGTGTCATGCCGGTAGTGTAACCCGCTTAGCGCCAACTTGTTTCCACAGCATGGCGGAGCTGGCTGAACGTAACCGGTTCTGCCCGCGGGATCAGTCCATGTCGGTATATTTGTATGAACAGGAGATTTGCACCGACTAATATAACTATGAGTACGAGCAGGGCGCGCCGCGGCATTTTGCTTTTGACGTGCGCGAGTAAGAGAGCGAGACCTAGTGCAAAGAGACACGCGATGTCGGTAAAGCGGCGCGCCCCAAAGGCGTCCCCTCCCCACCACTCAATCAGTGAACCATTGACGTAAATTTGTCCCACGATGAGCGCCAGTGCGAGCGAAGCGAGCACTCGATTTTTTTTGGCCATTTTTTGACCCCCGACGATCAACCCGAGCAGCGCCAATGTAACAAGTGGAGTCCACGAGAGCAGCCCGTGCCGTGCTGACAGTAATACTTCTGCAAAATGTGGACTCGACCACCTAAAGAAGCCTTCGCCCTGCGGGATAAGCAACCACGAGCCATAGACCCCGTGCCAGACGACCAGCTGTGGGACGATCGCGACGATAAATGCGGTGATCATCACGGCCCAGCGCCTGATGTTCCTCCGCAAAGATTGGCCGCCAGGCCACACCGCATACACACACAGTGGTGCGACAACTAGTAGTAGTTGCCAGCGTACGATCGTCGCCAACCCTGCGAGTAATCCAAGCGCGGCGTACCAACCTAATTTTTGCTCCGCATTAGCCGCAGTGCGGAGGCGCACTCGCAACCGTAAGGCAAGCCACAAGACCACGCTCACTAAGCCAAACCCAACACCATGCGCCATGCTGGCCTCAAAAGTGCTGTAATACAGTAGGTTGGTTCCGAGATATATAGAGCACACGGAAAATGCGCTCATCCGGTCGCCTAGCCCAAGCAACCGACAAGCGCGGTGGGTCGCGAGCAGCCCGACCAGCACAAACAACAATGTCGAAATACTCGGCGCGAGTAACGCGGCCGTACGACCAAAAGGCAGCAGCACTAAACACACCGGCGACCACAGCAAGGCCGGCCCCACCGAGAACAAGTTTGGTGTTCGGCCGGCGGGAGTGGTTTCGCCGCTCGCGTACTCATCCAGCTGCTTGGCGACGTGCGGGTTCTGCCTAAACGCCTCGAGGTTATTGGCAAAATCCAGATCGCCATCCCGTACCAACGACTCGAGCTGCACAAAATAGTAGATGCCGTCGCCCGAGACGCCACCCTCCCCCGTTGCGGTTTTGCCGTGCGGGGTCACGGCCAGCAGCACGACAAACGAGACCAGCCAGACCGCCGTGATACTGAGTCCTCCTACGCCAAGTCGACGCAGGAGATGGATCATGCGCTCGAGGACGTGATGGCCGGTTCTGCCGCAATGAGCGTTGCCCCCACCGGCTGAACACTCATGCTCGTGATTCCGCTCAGACCAAATTTAATTTCGACGTCGGTGGAACCTAACGGTTCTCCCTGGAGAAGCATTTGGTAGGTCGCTACGGTGCGCTCTCTAAACCAAGTACGCCGATCTTGCTCGTGGAATTTAAGCAGCTGGTCGCTGATCACGATGTGGCTGGTGCGGTTTTTGAGTTCGTAGGGGGCCGTTTTGTGCATGTATTTGAGCTGGGTTTTGCGCACGCGCTGCTCAAGCCAGGTGCCGAGGCCGGTTGCTAGGACTTTTTCGCTGAGCCACTGCACGGGTCGCGTCACACGATCCAGCTTAGCGACGGTCTTGCGTCGGTCGGAGAGTTCTCCCCCGGCCCGTTGCGGAAAGAGTTCTGCCGCCCAGGTGTTACGCGTAGTGAGCTCGTCGATCAAATCAAACCCGTGGCGTTGCCAGAGCGGACTGACCAGGTTGACCCACTGAGCGAGGTAGAGATCGCCGCCTTCGATGGCGAGTTTGTGCATGTCGAGTGCGTCACTGGTGGCATAAAACGAGAGGCAGGCCCGGTCGCGCACCGCATCACCGTGGCGACGCAGGCGCAACATGTGTGTCAGGCCCGTTGCGATCAGTCTACTGGTCCAGACGCGACCGGGCCGCGTGACGATAAAAAAATCGATGTCTGACTCGGGCTTGGCTTTGTTGAGGGCAACGCTATCAACCACCGCAACCGCTTCGATAAACGGCACGAGGCTAAGCAACTGCGAGACGATGCGTGCGCGGCGCCACTTAAATTCGCTGACTTTATGCTTAATCTGCCGCAACTTGATGGCATCGATCGATCGCAGCGAGTAGTACCCGTCCGCAACGTGCACGATCGCGTCTGCGCGGCCGGCGGGCGTGGCGAGGAGGGTTAGTTCTGCCAACACGTCTTTGTAACTGGCCTCAAAGCGAACCAAGTTGTACCAGATATCAAAAGCCGTGAGCGCTAGCCCTTGCGCGTCAAAATACGCAAGTGTCAAAAGCACCGCCTCTCGTGTGTTGCGTGGACTTGGGATGTGCTGGTTTTCCATTGAACTGCCTTGCGTGCAGTGTAACACGGCGGATTTACCGGCTAAACCAGCCTTACGAGCGCGTCGCCTGCGCTAGAGCGAGTAGACGTGCCGCATCAAATAGCGTGAAGCGGCTATAAAATCGGTTGTGGGGATCAAGCAAAAGGCTGGGCCGTACACAACCTTAACGCTGCGTCTAAAGCGATGCTTATCCCACTCAAAGTGCACTGGGATAATCGGCAGTTTGGTCTGTGTAGCTAAAACGGCCGCGCCCCGATGTGGACGAGCGGCCTTGTCAGTATTAATCCGCCCTTCTGGAAAAATCCCCACGCTAAATCCGTGCTCGAGGTGGTACCGAGACCCCGCCAGTCCAGCCGGGTAGTATTTGTTGCGGTGGGCAGGAAACATCCCCATCGGACCGGTAAAAAACTTTTTAAAAGGATGACTGGTATAGCGGTTTTTACCCATGACGGCGGTTGGCAACAAATGCGTCACGATCCTCCATGGCAGAGCGGTAAACAGCATAAACCCGTCAGCATGGCTTTGATGATTGGCGATCAAGATGTACTGCTGACCAAGGACGGGTTCTGCCAAAATAGTGGTGCGCTGCTTAAACAAAACCGCAAAAAGCGCTTTGCTGATCCAGTAGTAGATGGACTGCGATTTCTTAACAAAAGATGGCTTCATGATCCCCTCACGGCGTACCGCTAGTATGGGCGAACCTCTCTATTGTGCAACGGCCGCCCTAGTTAGCGCGGCAATATAGCATGGATGCAGCGGGCCATCTCCGGGAAGCTCCCCGCACCGACAAATCGACCAGCAACCCGGCCCTGAGCGTCGATTAAGACGGTCGTCGGCCAAAAGCGAACCCCAAAGCGGTTGAAGTTCTCGTAGTCGTTATCGACGGCCACCGGCCAGTTGATGCGGAAGTCTCGGACAGCGCGCTTGACGTTATCGACATCGGCCTCAAACAAAAACTCCGGCGTGTGCACCCCGATTACTTGGACGGGATGACGCCGGTAGGTTCGCTGGAGAACGCTGAGATGACGGAGGAGCGATTGGCTGTGGTGACAGGCGTAGGTCCAAAAGTTCACCACGACGATCTTGCCGCTGAGGGAGCCAAAGCCATTATTTTTTACGTTGATCCAGTTTGGGGATTCGATATCCGGAGCGATGATACCGGTGGCGGTACTGATACTGGAAGAACCGGCAACGCGGCCTGCTTTAATTGAACTAGTGGCGCTAGACATTGAGGGAAGTGTGAAGTAAGTGGTTTGTGGCTCGTGGCCACGCATGCAAATCCGCAAGAGCTTTTCCGTCTTGGAATTCCTTTAGTTTTTGTGTCCCCTAGCGCCGCTTTTTAGACGCCCCTTTTGATGACTATTCTACAAGGTTCCACATTAGTTCGCCAGGTGGTTTTTGTGCCGCCATCCACATGGGGACAAGTCTTACCTAGAACGATTGTTCAAGCACGTAGGCCCCAACAAGCATAATGAGAATGGCAAGGATTTTTTGCGCCATTGCACGCTTGCTAATGTTTTCTTTACTGATCTTTGGAAAGAACACCGTCAGTAACACCCCAAGCAAAAACACAAAAAGAGGCTGAAAACCGCCAACGAAGGAGACCAGCGCAACAGGTACAAGCAGTGAGGCAAAATTGAAAGTGGCCTTAGCGGCCACCGCCACGACTTCGTTAATCCCGTTAATCGCCAGCACTACTTTCTTGTTTTGCTTAAGAACCGAGAAGAACTCTCTGCGGTACGGTCTCACAAACAAGAGTGTTAGCGCCGCAAAAATCACAAAACCGACGTATTCCCAAAAGTTTGTAACCCAAAAAGTGTTGTCGATCGTAAAGTTCTTAAAAAGTACAAAGTTAAGAGCATACAGCGACGAAGAAAGTACCATCAGCCAAAAAACGCTCTGCTTGAACTTCACTTTATTGCCAGATAGTTCAAGCGAGATAAGAACCGCACCGAGAACGATAATAATGCCGCCTAGCAAGCCATTGCGACTGATACTCTCCCCCAAAAAGAGAAAAGCGTAGAGCAGGATGAAGAAGGGTACGAGCTGGAATACTGGAACCACTACGGATGCCTCATCCTTTGCGAGAGCATAAAAGTACGGAAGACTGGCGAGTAAATACAAAAAACCGTTTGCAATGATCAGCAGGGAGTGAGTTGCAGGTAAATCAAAGACTTCGGGCACAAAAATGGCGATCGGGACGGCTACAAACACGCCGATAAGCGCGGAAAAAATCAATACAGCGCCCACACCGGCACCTTTGAAGTATCGCTGCACCAAGTACTTATCAAAATGGTTGACCACCGCAAACAAGAAAGGCGGGACGAGCGCAATAAATAGCCAATTCATATGGCTACGCTAGCATGAGCGCGCCTAGCGCTCGAGTTCAGTCAACTTATGAGATTTAGCTCCAAAGTATTTGATGGCAACTTCGGTAGGCCGTTTGCCTTCAAAAGGCTTACAGCTAAACAGATCGATAAAGGCTCGATTACCTACTTCATCCAGATGAACAGTAATCGCGGAAGTCTCGATAAACTGCATGGCCGAGTAGCCAAGAAGGTCACTACTGCCAAAACGCTCGACATAGCAGGGTCCGTGGGCAACCATATCAACCGATTTAATCAACTCTGCAATAAAGATCTTGAGTCCGGCCGCGTCGACCAATTTCGCGTGATCGCATTCATACAAGTCAATCGCGATCGATTTACCCCAAGGCTTCATTACTGTGCTTTTAGAATTGGAAATTCGATGTGCACCGTCGTCCCCTTACCTACTCCAGCACTGTTGAGCTCAATTGTGCCGTGATGCTGCTGCACAATCTGCTTCATAATGAAGAGCCCGAGCCCACTACCCGTAGTGTGTTGCGTTTCTGAATTGCCACCTCTAACGAACTTGCCAAAAAGTTTAGGTTTATCGCGAGGATCGATACCGATTCCGGTATCCGCAACATCAACCGCAATGTTCTTTCCTGCTACCTTGGCGCTTATTGTTACGGATCCTTTAGGCGTGTATTTCATTGCGTTATCGAGCGAGTTTAGAAAGACCTGTCGAAGGTACGAAGCATCGGCCATAATTTGTGGCAGCTTGGTCGCTGGTTTTTTCGCGATAAGCTTGAGACCTTTCTTGTCGAACGCGATTTGGAGCGTGCTGACAGCCTCGTCGACCACCCCCCAGACGTCCGTAGGGATAGGCTTGATGTTGGGGGCGCCGCCCTCAAGCTCCATGGCGTTAAGAAGATCATTAACAAGAGCATTGAGCTGATCACCAGCCTTAGCCATGCTTTTTTGCAACTCCTTGCGTCGTTCCGGGGCAAGCTTGTCAAAATCTCCGCTGGCCTGCATATCAAGGAATCCGCGCAGACTGGTGAGCGGCGTACGCAATTGATGTGAGGCTATGTGCAGGAATTGAGTTTTAATCTCCATGAGCTCCTCGAGTCGGCGGTTTGCCTCACGTAATTGCTCAGTAGTCGTCCGTAAGTCTTCAAAAAGCTTAGCTTTGTAAAGGGCTAGTGACGTTAAGCTGACAATGCCCTCAAAAGATTCGTGCTCGAACTTCGTCAGCTCGTGCAGATTGCGTACTGCGCTAAATGAGATGATACCAATTGGTTTTTCTTCAAAGACCAGTGGGTACACAAGCGTGCTCGAGATTGGTTCGCCCTTGATCGCGACGATTTTTTTCTCCAAATCCTTGGGGAACAAACCATCGATGCCTTTAACGAAAGTGTCGCCGTGAAGTTTTCCATCTTGTTTTTTTTCTGGCGCCTTTGTCAGCACATCTTCATCGGTAGGCATGAGCTCACCAAAAACCGCTGAGAAAGTCGGTACTGAAGAAGCGAGTGCGAGCCAGCGTAATTCTTTTTTTGCCGGGATAGACATTGCAACGGAGACGATTTCGTAGCCAAATTCAACGGATATGGCCATGGCAATTTCCCGCGCCGTTCGCTCTATCCCGATTGCACGTAACGATATTTCATCCAGCTTGCGCAATAGGGCAAGCGTTTTGTTTCTCACCGCTAGCTCGGCGTTGCGCTTGTACAACTCTCTATTGATCTGCTGGGACCCAGTACTGATGGAGTCAGAACTACCCTTTGAGCTCTTTCGACTATTCATGAGTTACAAAGACTAAAACTATTGAAGACTCACTGGAAGCTCTGCCTTTGGAAATTTACCGATGAATGGTCGAGCCGCATCTTTACAAACCTCTATGGAAGCATCGCCAAATAAACGAGCATACCTTGATACCAAGGCCTCCAATACCGGCCTCGCTCGTCCTAGTAAGTGCACTTCGTCTTCCCGAATTTCCAACCCTTTTATCTTTTTTGCTTCAATCCAGGCGATCGGACCGATGATTAGCTCTTGGTCTTTGATGATTTTTTCAATCAATTGATCGGCTACTTGCATGGAAATACCTTAGGTCTGCTTTATTCTTTTAAACATTGTACCTAACTGCGCCAGCCCAATAGTCATCGCAAAGTAAGAAATTAGGTAAAGGTAGTCGTTCGGGCCACTTACGTACCATTGTTCTCGACTGACCAGGAAAAGGAACATGTAGTCAGAAAAATACTGAATCACTAGCGCCAATAGCAGGAACATCAACGGTCCACGCATCATTCCTCCCAGAACTTTCCATGAAAGCAGGACCGTCAAAATGGCAAGAGCTACATAAAAGGCCTGACCTAGCGGATACCCAAAGTCCAATAGAACGGTGAGCGGGCTGCTCCAGTCAAACTCGTATCCCCTCAAGAAGAAGAAATAAGAAAGTATTAACAAGGCAAGAGGGATAAGCACTGCCTGCAATTTTCCTCCGAAAGAGCGTAGAGAAATTCTCGCTCCTGCTACTCGTGCCAATAAGCTTACGCCAATGATGTAAAAAATGACGCTACCGAAGTAACCTATGTCACCTATCGAGGGATACGGTACTTCAATGCCGACAATATAAATTAGTACGGCATAGGATGCCTGCCCAAATGCTTGACTCAATAATCCTAGAGCGAGAAAGAATATTGATCGACCCAACACGCTTTTCAGACCGCCCCACCGCTTAGAAATCACAAGACCAGTTACACCTCCCCAAATTGATATGAGGGGGTAAATCAAGGTGAATGCATCGTTCTCGGTACCTTCTTGCAATCCTCTTACGAATATTGAAACCCACCAAATTGTGAGAGCAATAACAAAAACTGTTGAAAACTGCACTAGGCGACTTGATTTGAAGGTATTGGCGAGGCTTTTGAACATTAAATTACTACAATTTTATCATAATAGTAAAAAACATGGCTAATCGATTTCTATGGGGCCAATTGTGTATTTCTTCAAAAATCTTACTGGTGAAAATGACTCCTTGTAAGTCCTTAAGCCTTTTAGGCCCAAGTCTTGTTCGTAGTTAAGATAAGTTGATCCTCTCTTGAGCAGTTCTCTTGCAGTTTCTCGCATTAAACACGCGGTCGCTCCATCAAAATTCAGGTCAGTTTTTGCAAAATGGGAGACAGAAAATTCAGTATTGACCTTTTCATTGATGATGAACCCGATTGGTCGATCGACTACGAACATTATTAGTCCCGTCAGATCGAAATAAGATGCTGAATCGAGAAGCCGATCGAGCGCCTTGATTTCGTTTTCTAGTTGGTACCCCCTACTAGCCTCCCACATGGAATTGACCTGTAGCAAAATCTTTTTGTGGTCGTTGGACTCGAAGTTTATTTGGACAAAACGGGTTTCCTTGTTGTCATGCTCAAATTTGTTCAACTTATTGCGCTGCCTTGCATAAGAGCTTCCCGTGAATTCAGCCAATCGCTTTAGATCGTAAACATAGTCAAAGTTATCGCGGTCCTCGACTATTTTGACTGATCGATTGGATAATTCTTTAACGGTTTCTTCCGGAACCAAGCTAAGACTAGTTTTTGCACTTTCGCGGAACGCCAATAATTCAAGTTCCCTTGCTGTAGACAGTACGTTTTTTCTGCCTAAAAAAGAATAAACCGGATCACCGGAAAGGTAGTCTGGGAGTTGAATAACTAAACTTTCATCGTGAAATGCGAATCTAGCCGCATTATTAATGTTCCAGCACCAAAGGCTGGTAAAATGAAAGTCAGAATAGGGCATGAAAGCCTCGCAGAAGGATTGAATCTGCTCACGATCATTCATCCCAAGCTGTTTCATAACAATACCTGGCATTGGGCAAATACTAGCAGATTGTGGACCCAGGAGTATTTTGCACAGCCTAATCGTTTTTTGGTGAAAAATTTTAACCCAGAATCGACTTACCTGAGTTAACTAAAACGATTTTGTCCTTGGAAGAAAATTTCATTAAAGCAAAAACTGAAAATACAATAGCAGAAGATGGTTCACAGTCAGTGACATGCTGAAAGTCAAGAAACGTTGATTTGATCTTGTTTTCTGGAACACGAAAAATTGTATGGCCTTGACCATGGTAATACTTCAGCGCTTTAGCATATGGGGTCCACGGCGTTGCGAGCTTATCAGCAAAGCTTACTGACGTATTTTGCGTTCCTATGCCAATAACCTTAGTTTTGCTTTTGCGACGCTCAAAGGCTTGGACAAATCCCATATATATTCCTCCACTTCCCACGGGCACTACAACGTAATCAACATCTGGGCACTTATCTAATATTTCCGCAACGATTGTTGCGTACGCGTCTTCATAGCCATTTGTTGCATCCCAAATAACTTCTTCTTCAGTTTCACGCCCGAAAGAGATGATTTCTTCTGGGCGTAAGATTTTGTGATCAAGGTTGTGTTCAATTACTTGATATGCAGGACCTTCAAGGACTTTTTTGACACTTTTTGCAATTCTACGGTTTACAATGCAAATCACTTTGATGGCTGTGCCTGCAGCGAAACGTGCCAAACTGTAACCATTGTTGCCTGAAGTGATCAAAACAAGCTTATCAACTTTAAACTTATTGGCTTCATCAAAAAGAGCGGCGCTTCTTCGATCCTTAATGGTACCAAATGGATTTTTACTTTCGTCTTTAATCCAAATACCTGAGACGCGAAACTTCTTTGAGAGATCCTTTAGTTTAACAAGCGGTGTCTCACTTACTCTCGGCATTTCTGGAAACGGTATTTAATTGTTGCGCGGCTAACCAGGATAACTCAAATGCTTTCTTAAGTGCATCAGCAAGTTCCTTGCTTTCGATCACGAGTGAAAACTTTTCAACAAGAGACATGAAGACTATTTTGTTATCGTAAATATTGATTTCAGGAGAAAGAGAATACTCTGACGAAGGAACAAGCAATGCTTCCCTTTTTTCTAGTTTATTAAACTTCATTCTCTCTCGAGACTCGGGAGTATCAGGGAATATGGCCCTAATCTTAATATTTTTTGCCGCGCGTCGCCGATAATACTCAGGAAAGTAGTGGGGTAACGCGGCATGCATATTATTAATAGATGCGTAAGCTCGTATCTCTTCGTTCGCACTCAGAGTATCTTCGTATGCCGTTTCGATGCCCTCGTAGCCCTCAAAGAATTGCACCTTGGGTTTTGGACCGACGCCGGTATAAACAGATTTCAATTCAGGGAGAATACTTTTAGCCACCCCGATTAACTGAATGTACTTTCTTGAAGCATCTTCCAGGTAGTGAACCAATCTCTCCGGGGGTGCAGGATTGTATAGCCTGACTGAATTCCTATCGGTAACGCTCACTAGCCCTCGATCCATCAATGATCCCAATAAAACATAGGCAGTGCTTCGCTTGATACCTGATTTTTTTGCCAAATCGCTAACGGGACATGCTCCCAATTCCAAGAGTGCAATGTATATTTTGGCTTCCTTTGTGGATAACCCAAACTTAGAAAGAATATTTTCCAGCATTGTTACTTGTTAATGACTAACGGCTTTTTACGTGTAAACACAGAGGAGCAAGCACCTTTGGCATTGGCTAAGCCCTTTATCTTTGTCAATGCGAGTCGACAATGTCGATCTGTCAAAATATCATGATTGTCAATCATTGACAACATGGATTATTGGCGTAAAAAGAAGCTTAACAGAGGCAAAGGGGTTAAGATTATTAAACGAGTTAATGCCCCATCCTAAATTTGAAAAAGCTGAGGCAGTAAAGGTGGTAACGGAATTGATTCATTTAGCCGCCCACCAGCTCCGCAATCCCCTAACGGTTGCGATGGGGTCGGTGTCGTTATTGGAGGACGACTTGCCAAAGAAAGAGCAGCGAGAAATTCTGCAAGACATAAAGAAATCGATCGACCGACTCAATAGGATAGTCGGTTCTTTTTTAACTGCAGCGAAGATTGAATCGGGTAAAATCGAATTAGAGCTTATTGAGACCGACATTACCTGCGTTGTGGAAGAGGCTGTAGACCGTTACCTATCCGATGCGGAACAGAAGAATATTCAACTCGACTTATCCATCCACCAAACGGTTGCTCCAATTCTCTCGTGCGATAGGGAGAAGCTACTACAAGCAGTCGAAAACTTGATTGACAATGCCATCAAATACTCGCCCTAGGGCTCCCGTGTCGCAGTGAGAGTGTTCTCTGGCAAACAAGGTGTACATATTCAAGTCACGGACGTGGGCATTGGCTTTAGTCCGGATGAAAGAAAATCCCTCTTTGACAAACATTTTCGAACGAAGATGGCAAAACGTTGCAACCGCGGAGGTTTAGGGTTTGGACTTTACTTCGTAAAAAAAGTGATTGCGGCACATGGTGGTAGCATCGATGCCGCCTCCGCGGGAACGGGAAAAGGAAGTGCTTTTCTAATCAGCCTGAATAGAAAGAATGCAAGCCCCCGTTAATAAGAAGAGGTGGCTGCCTTATCGCTAAGGTCAGCCACATGAATTAGCCGCGGATAATCGAACATACGAGTCGTTCACCCCCGAACTCGGGGCTTAATCGTAATCGTCGCCCACCTCACTGGCATAACCACGAAGGTCATAGATCGAAACGTTCGGCCTGATCGGCACGCCCGCCTGCACGAGAAACCGCACGATACGACTGGAAAACCGGGCAATCGCAGCCTCGTCGACGTCGCGCCAATCTAATACAACCGGAAGCGCAGCGTCTCCGAACTTGCGCCAGACACCAATGCCTTCGATCGCCCGATCGATTTCCGCGGGATCGAGCGGCATCCCCGCGACAGACTCAGGTGCACACTCCTCGAACACTACCGGCTGGCACGACTCGTCCAGGATGCTGTGGGTGAGCTCGGAGATCTCGGATGGCGTGACGTTGACCTTGAGTCCCGCAAACACCTCCGCTAGTTGCGAGCCTGCCCGATCGTGTCGCTCCTGCAACGCCTTCTGCTCGACTGCACGCACTTCCAGTCTGCGAGCCATCTCCAGCTCGTTGGCGTGAGAGTCCGGTACGTGCGCGTACAGCCGCCCGCAGATGTTACAGGCGAAACCGACGCACAGCGTGTCCGGTCCTCGTCGCGAGCCTCCCCTCCGTGGACCGATGGGGGTGTGCATCATCTCGAAGTCCGACGGGGTGCGGTGCAACGGCAGCACGTGCGGATAGAGTTGGCCAAAGCATTCTTTTTCCTGGCAGCGGCCGATGGGTTGGGGTTCATCCTTGCGATGACGCATGTATTGACCTCCTAAAGAGCAAGATCGCTCAGTATATATCAGATTTGTGACGCACAAATTGTTGCAGAACAGCCGCGCATAGCTCTGCCGGCGTTTTGGCAGGGCGATTTTTTTATGGGATACTTACGCCCATGTATACAAACTTCTCAAAAGTAGGGGCGGGCCTTTGCGCCAGTCTCGTTATTAGTTTTTATTTTTGTGTAATTCCGCCGGCGCGGGCCGCTGATAGTAAGGCAGAACCGGGCGCGTTTAAAACGTCCATGTTAGAACCGGGTCGAAGCCGCGAAGCTCAAGCACAGCGCGATGCCCTGCGAGATGCTCAGTTGAATGTGCAGACAAGTTCTGCCGGAGTAAGCGCAAGCTCGGTCCAGGCAAGTACTGCGCCGGACAAACTTGAGGTCAAAGTAGATGACACTACGACCTATGGTGGCGAGATCCAACAAGCCAACGACGACTCTGGTCGTGCCTTTGTAACCTGGTTGGACACACGTGATGGCGGCGGTGGCAGAGGAGTCTATTTTGCTCGCTCACTTGATGAAGGTGAGACTTGGCACCCAGCTGATCGTATTGACCGTAACTCGGGTACCGGAACCGCAACGTACGTAGACATCGCAACCGACAATTTTTGTAACGTCTACATAGGCTGGATTGATACACGAGATGACGCAGACGGACAAATCTTTTTTGTGCGATCGAGTAACTGCGGCGAGACGTGGACTACGCCAAAAAAACTTTCCAGTGCGTCCTCTGCTCAAGACCCCAGCTTTGACATGGCGGTGGGACCCAACGGAAAGGTCTTTATCGTATGGGGCGACAACCGTAACGACTCATTGCCGTTGGCATCACCACTCTATACACAGGTCTTTAGCCTGGAGTCCAACGACTACGGTGCGACCTGGAACGCAGAGAAGCGCATTAGCGATCCTACCTCTAACGTGAGCGACGATTACACACCGGTTGTAGTCTGGACACCTAATGGTGACTTGATCGTTAGCTGGATCTCCGATCGAAACGCAATCTCGGCCGGCGACGAGTACGACTATTACTCCGCTCGCTCAAGTGATGATGGCAGAACCTGGACCACTGACACGCGCCTCAATACCGAGTCGGCTGGAACGCAAGATATTTCTTCCTTTGGATTGTGCGCTGATCACGAGCACGTCTACGCCGTATACCAGACCAAACCGGATGCGTCCTCTGTCTACGACGTACGCATGAGAGATTCCCATGATTTTGGGACGACGTTTAGTTCTGCCATGACGCTCAACGGATCTCGTGATACTTCTGGACTAATCTTGAGCATGGCTTGCGCTGGCGACCGTGCGATCGTTGCGTTTGATGCCGCGGGTTCACCCGGTGACACAATCGATGACGTACGTGTAGCGGCCACAACGGATGGCGGACACACCTGGAGCAGTGCAAATAAAGTCGATAAGGATGACCCGAGCAACAGCGGATTTGAGCCAGGAGACATAACCACGACAATTACGCCGGCCGGGGACGCTATAGTTGCCTATACCGATCAACGACAGGGAATCTCTACGAGCGAAGGTTTTTACAACCACTCCGAGGACGGCGGTATCAGCTGGCTCGCTCACGATATCGAGCTGACCAGCATCGCAACGGTCCACAACGTGAGCATGTCGCGAGAACTCGGAACGATGCTCAGCACCGCGATGGACGCTGAGGGTGCCAGTGACGACCACGAGCTTAACGCTTGGATTACCTTCTTTGATAACCGCACGGGCGATAAGGGTATTTTCTCAACTCGGCTGAACTTTGCGAGAGCTGGCGCCCAGCTTGATCGCCTCTCTGGAGACAATCGGCTGGAGACGGCAATCATGATCAGCCAAGATTCGTTCCCGGCTTCGGGCAGTGTCAGCGCGCTAGTGGTTGCCACGAGCGAAGACTTCCCCGATGGACTGGCTGGTGGCCCCTTGGCGGTTATGGTTGGCGGTCCCCTCTTGATTACGCCGAGCGACAATCTAAACGCTGACGTCGCGGCCGAGATCGCACGCCTCTACAACGGACAAGATGATGCTGAGACGGACGTCTACGTCCTCGGTGGTGGTTCTGCCCTCTCCGTCGCCGTTGAAGCGGCCATTGCAGCAATCGACCCAACATTGGACATCGAACGGCTCGAGGGTGCTGACCGGATTGGTACAGCTTTGGCCATTGCTAACAAGATGAACGACATACGCGGACACAGCCCAAGTGGTGCAATGCTCGCCTACGGTCGAAACTTTCCCGACGCGCTATCGGCTAGCGCTCCTGCCGCCAGCTCGAGCGTCAACTCAGACTTGATGCCGATCCTCTTGGCAGAAAAAAACAGCCTCGACCCGCGCGTGGCCAGCTTCTTGACCGATAACGCAGGCGCCGGTTTGCTCTCGGTCAGTGTTATTGGTGGAACGTCGGTCATTAGCGACGCGGTTCTTGCCGCGGTCGACGATATCGTGGTAAACGCCACTCGCTACGGCGGGGTAAACCGCTACGACACTGCTGCGATCCTTAACTCGGCTATGTTTAGCGGACCCTCAGCTCCGATCTCGATTGGTATTGCCAGCGGCGAGAACTTCCCAGATGCACTAACCGGTGGCGCACACTCTGGCCGGATGAACCGCCCACTCGTGCTGGTGCGCAAGGATAGCGTGCCAAGCCAATCTCAGACCTATATTGAGGACAACGACGGCACGATTACGACCGGCGATATCTACGGTGGAACCGCCGCGATCTCCGACGCCGTCAAAACTTTGTTAGAGGCGATGTACTAGGCGAGAAATAGCCTCGCTCACAGTTACAGAACGCCCGCCGGGGAGACCCGGCGGGCGTTCTGTTTGTCGTCAACTGTCTACTTGCGCTTTGATACGCTTCGACTTTTTTTGACTAACACGAGTCCGGCGAGTAACGCTACGATGCCTCCGCCGAGCAACATTCCGCCACGGATCTTATGTGACTTGATGTTAGCGTCGTACCCAACCTTGTACTCTGCTGCAGCTGCCTCGGTTTGTTCATCCGTAATTGGAATGTAATTCCCGTCGGAGTCCATTTGAGCGGTAACGGCGTAGCCCATTTGCCCACCCGGTCCGACGTGCGACGTGTCCATCGTGTATCCGTTAAATGCCATCGTTAGGGCAAACGCGCCCCAGAGCATGGCAAAGATTCCTACAATAATGAGGACGATTCCGACTGGTTTCATGGGGAGAACGTTACGACTTAAGGTTGCCGTAATGGTACCGCATCACAATCTAAACCTCTATCTAAACCAGGAAGCCGGCCAAGAGCCCAAGAAACACAAGCACGGTAATCCCGGCAAAAATCGCGACGGTCTGGAAAAACAACTTTACGCCAGCCTTTTTATTATTAGCGAGAAAAAGCGAGGCAGGTTCGTAGAAAAACAGAAAGCCCATGACCGCGGCTGACAACGTTAAGAGGCTGAGCATCGCAATGGGTGCAAGCACCGTATCAGGGCCAGGAATATGCTCTGAGCCGTAAAAAATGAGCGTCGCTACTGCCGTGATGTAGGCCGAGGCTAGTACTGCGTTTCTAAGTGCTTTGAGCATGGTGATTGCTTACTTAATGGCTAAGCGTTTGTTGCGGCCAACTTTTTTTGGGAGAACTAATCTGGCACCGGCCCTAATAGTGCGCGTCGGTTTGGTAATTTTTGTGGCACGCGCTTTGCCGCCAAACATCTTGGCCAAGTACAGACCCGTATAGCTGCCTTTAACTTTGGCAACTTGCGCGGGGGTACCGGTCGCGATGATTTTGCCTCCCTCGGCGCCACCCTCAGGTCCGAGATCGATAATGTGGTCGACGGACTTGATCACGTCTAAGTTGTGCTCGATCACGACCACGGTGTTGCCTTTGTCGACTAACTTGCCAAGCACGACGAGCAAGCGCTTGACGTCATCAAAGTGCAGACCGGTTGTCGGTTCATCCAATATGTAGAGGGTCTTACCGGTGCTACGTCGCGATAACTCCGTGGCCAACTTGATACGCTGGGCCTCTCCACCCGACAACGTCGTGGCAGGCTGACCAAGCTTGATATAGCCAAGACCAACATCGACGAGCGTCTGCAATTTATTTTTGAGCGCGGGAATGCTGCGGAAAAAATTGTAGGCCTCGGACACGCTCATACTCAACACCTCGGCGATGTTCTTGTTTTTGTAGCGAATCTCCAACGCCTCGGGGTTGTAACGCTGACCCTTACACTCCTCACACTCGACATAGACGTCGGGCAAAAAGTGCATCTCGATACGCACGAGTCCATCTCCGGCACAGGCCTCACAACGACCACCCTTAACATTAAAGCTAAAGCGGCCCGCTTTGTATCCGCGGATCTTAGCCTCGGTCGTCTGAACAAACATATCGCGGATCAACGTAAAGATTCCGGTATAGGTGGCTGGGTTGGAGCGCGGCGTGCGTCCGATGGGCGCTTGGGTGATCGTGATCGCTTTATCTAAATGCTCGAGCCCTTTGATCGACTCGTGTTCGCCCGGTTCTGCCTTGGCACCATGGAACTCCTTGGCGAGCGCCTTGGCCAACACGTCCGACACGAGCGTGGATTTACCAGAACCAGACACACCCGTGATCGCCACAAACTTGCCGAGCGGTAGATCGACGCTCACATTTTTTAGGTTGTGCTCGCGCGCACCGTTGATGGTCAATTTTTTACCATTGCCGCGACGAGCGTTGGGTGGCGCCTCAATCGAGAGCGCGCCCGACAAGTACTGACCGGTCAACGATTTTTTATCACGCGAAATTTCTGCCGGGGTCCCCTGCGCAATTACTTGGCCACCCTCGGCGCCGGCACCCGGTCCGATATCGATCAGGTGGTCCGCCTCGCGCATGGTGTCCTCGTCGTGCTCAACCACGATCACGGTGTTGCCCAAGTCGCGCAAACGTTTGAGCGTGTTGATCAACTTGGCGTTGTCGCGCTGGTGCAATCCGATAGAGGGTTCGTCCAAGATGTAGACCACACCTACAAGGGATGAACCAATTTGCGTCGCCAACCGAATACGCTGTGCCTCACCACCGCTGAGGGTCGTGGCACTGCGGTCGAGGGTCAAGTATGAGAGACCCACGTCAACCAAAAATTGTAGACGTGCATTGATCTCCTTGAGCACCTGCTTGCTGATCATGCGCTCGCGCTCGTTGAGTATCAGCTCGGCATCGTTTGATGCGTCGGCTTTGTCCGCGCTCGCGTTACCGCTGCGTTGTTCTGCAAGCTGCGTAAAGTACGCCATTGCATCCGTGATCGTTTTGTTAACGACCTTATCTATAGAGAGACCGGCGACCGTGATCGACAAGGCTTCGGGCTTGAGACGCTTGCCATGACAGGTCTCACACGGTGTGATCAACATGTACCGCTCGATCTCCTTGCGGATGTACTCGCTATCGGTCTCACGGTGGCGGCGCTCCAAGTTTGGCACCACGCCCTCAAAGCTGGTCTCATACGCCTTGATACCGTAACCAGGATTTTTGACGAGGAGTCGCTCGTCGCCCGTGCCGTGCAAAATCAATTTGAGATGCTCGCGCTTGAGCTTGTTGACCGCGGTATGCATGGAGAACCCGTGCTCTTTGGCGACCGCTTCCATCAAACGCGTGTACCAGTTTTGTTTGCCGGTCGTGCGGCTCCAGGGTTGAATCGCACCTTGCGCCAGGGTCAAAGACGGATTTGGGATGACGAGGTCCTCGTCGACCTCAAGCTTGGTACCGAGACCGGTACAGGCTGGACACGCACCGTGCGGAGAGTTAAACGAGAAGTTACGTGGCTGAATCTCCGGCAAGCTGATACCACAATCGACGCAGGCAAAGTTCTCCGAGATCAGTTGATCCCGGCCGCGCTCGCGGATCGTACCGTCGGGGTTGTGACTGACTTCGATGATGTTCAAAAGGAGGACGCCTTCGCCCAGCTTGAGTGCGGTCTCGACTGAGTCCGCGATGCGCGGCCGGTCGTCGTTGTTCTCCCCCTCTATAGAGAGGCGGTCGATGACCACTTCGATGGTGTGCTTTTTTTGCTTATCGAGTTTTTTGTCCGCGGCCTCATCTAATTCCATGATCGTGCCATCGAGTCGAACACGAACAAACCCGCCCTTGGCGATTTTTGCAAAGACGTCTCGGTGTTCTCCCTTACGGTCGCGCACCATAGGCGCCATGATCATCACGCGCGTATCAGGTGCAAATTTTGTGATTTGGTCGACGATTTGCGAGACGCTCTGACGTGCCACCTCGCGACCACAGTTGGGACAGTGTGGATGACCGACGCGTGCAAACAGCAAACGCAAGTAATCGTAAATCTCGGTGATCGTACCGACGGTTGAGCGCGGGTTACGTGAGCTCGATTTTTGATCGATCGAGATGGCCGGAGACAAACCTTCGATCTGGTCGACGTCTGGCTTGTCCATCAAGCCCAAAAACTGCCGTGCATACGCTGACAGCGATTCGACATAGCGGCGCTGACCCTCGGCGTAGATCGTGTCAAAAGCGAGCGAAGACTTTCCCGATCCAGACAAGCCCGTAATCACGACAAATTTGTCTCGAGGGATCTCGAGGCTGACGTTCTTTAAATTGTGTACGCGCGCGCCCCGGATAACAATTTTGTCGAACATAAGGTACGAGTCTATCGTATAAACTCGTTGTGATCAAGATTACCGGGTGAACAAATCCACCCCGGTTTTTAGGCAAACGGGCAGTGTACACGAGCCAGCCGATAGGCGCAAGTCTGGCGTAAGACCAAAGGTAAGCTACCTGCGAAGTTCATCCGAAGGTAGCTCTGAAAATTGATTGCCATGGGGCACTTACTTCTTGATCAGCGAGTTGGCAACGTGGCGGATGCGCGTCACGATGTCACTGACCTGATCGAGCTTGTCCTGCTTGAGTGTACCGATCATATCGATACCGTCGATCACGATGGCGACCAGCTTATCGTTTTTGAGCATGACACGGAGTTTGGCATCGAAGGGCGCCTGAATAATCTTGATGTCCTCTTCCCGCCCGCTAGCAAAGCTGTAACGCCGATAGTCAACTTGCATGCGGTTGAATTGCACCAAGAACGCGTCCCCGCTGTTAATCGGACCGTAGTCCCGCAACTGGGGCTGTCTGGCTAGGTTCTCGGCAATGACCATCAGCGTGGGAGGAACCGTGACGAACGCACTGATCTCTCCGCTGAGTGGGTGCTGTTCTCGCTTTTTCCAAAGGACCAGCCCGAAGGCGACTACTCCTCCGCCAACCAAAATCGCAATCACGTAGGACGACATCTACTCACCTCCGGAGGATAGTAAGAACTAGCACCGATTTGAGCGGCGCGTCAACGTTTTGCGTTTATGTGGTTTAGCCGCCGTACAATTGAACGCCGGTCGCAACCTCGAAGGCCTTCCAGTAGACCAAAAACCCCGCAAAAGCTACGAGGATGATACCAGCGATAATGTATAGGATTGTGGAACCTTTCATAGAAGTGCCTCGATTGTAACATGGTGGCTACTTAATTGACGATGGGGCAAAAACACCGTATTCTGCCCGGTTGCAATGCCGGATACAGACCTCAGCGCTCAATCCACAGCGCAGCACAAAAAAATATCGCAGCAGTTGACTTCGCTCCCAAAAAAACCAGGCTGCTATTTGTTCCGCGATTCTGACGGAACGGTCTTATACGTGGGCAAGGCCAAGGTGTTACGCAATCGCGTGCGTTCGTACTTCCACACCAATCCCAATTTTACTAACCCGGCAAAGTTCTCGATGCTCCGACAAATCGATGACATCGAGACAATCGTTGTAGGTAGCGAGATGGAGGCGTTGATCCTCGAGTCGATCTTGGTCAAAAAGTATGAACCTCGCTACAACGTGCTCCTTAAAGACGACAAGCACTACCTCTTTATTAAGGTGACGGTGCAAGAGGATTTTCCGCGGGTTGAGACGGTGCGGCGTGTGAGCAAAGATGGTGCACGATACTTTGGTCCGTTTACTAATAGTTTTGCGGTGCGCGATACGTTGCGGTTGTTGCAGCGGATTTTTCCGTACCGCACGTGCGATCTCGATTTACAGATTAGCGCCTCACCTGGCTCTCGCGGTTCCGCCACCAAGTCGGCTGAACCCGGAACGATCAAAGCTCGCGGCTATCGTCCATGCCTGCGCTTCCATATGGGTCGCTGCGACGCACCGTGCATCGAAAATATTTCTCGCGAGGACTACCGCGCCGTGATCGACAAGGTGTTGCTCTTTTTGGAAGGCAAGCTCGACTTTATCGTGCAGGATTTGCACGGTGAGATGGAGCGGGCAGCAAAGCAACAACTCTTTGAACGCGCCGCCCGTGTGCGCGATCAAATTCGACAGATCGAACATCTCACGTCTAAGCAGGTTGTACTCTCACCTAAATTTACAAACCAAGATGTGATCGGGTTTGTGACGGATCGCGAACGTCAGCGCGCCTTTGCGTCGCTCATGCAAATCCGCGACGGCAAAGTGCTTGGCCAGGAGCACTTTGTGATGGGGCTTGATCATTCGGCTGGTTCTGCCGATGAGGAAATCATCCGTCGCCTGATAGTCGAACACTACGAACAAGCTACGTTTATCCCAAAGCAGCTGATCGTGCCGGTCAAACTGAGCGACCAAGCAGCGCTCGAGCAGTTGCTGCGCGTACGAGCAACCAGCCTGCACCTCCCACACAAGCCACGCATCATCAACCCTCGCACCGGACTCAACAAGCGCTTGCTCAGCATGGCAGAGGAGAACGCGCAGGAATTTCGCACGCGCAAGACACACGAATGGCAGAGTTCCGATCTCAATTTGAGTGCCGCGCTCAAGGGGCTGAGTGAGGCGTTGCGGCTGCCCGGTAAGCTTGACCGCGTCGAAATTTATGACATCTCGAACATCCAGGGCACGTCGGCGGTCGGCTCCATGGTGGTGTTTGAGCAAGGTAAGCCCAACAAACAGGCCTACCGTCGCTTTAAGATCGCAACGCTCAAGGAAGAACCAAACGACGTTGGCATGATGAAAGAAGTTCTGCGTCGTCGCTTGCGTCGTTTGCCAGGGCTGGTTCAGCCGGCAACGGACAAAGATGAGCCAGCCGCAATCACCTGGCCCAAGCCCGACTTGATCATCGTGGATGGTGGTAAGCCGCAGCTCGGTGCCGCGCTGACCGTCTTGGATGAACTCGACCTGGCGGTGCCAGTGGTCGGCCTCGCTAAGCGTGAAGAAGAGCTCATCGTCCCGGCTCCTACCGTGAATGGTTTAACCGCGAGTGGAGCAAAGTCGATCATGTTGCCGCGAGGTTCTGCCTCGCTACATCTGGTACAGCGCATGCGCGATGAGGCGCACCGGTTTGCGATTACGTTTCATCGGCAGGTCAGAGGGAAACGTAGTCGGCGATCGCTCCTCGACGAGGTGGTCGGGATCGGACCAGCCAAAAAACGCTTGCTCATCCAGCGGTACGGCTCGGTCAGCGCGATCGCTGACGCCAGCGAGACGGAACTCGCCAAACTAATAGGCGCCAACGCCGCTAAGGCGCTGATGCAACAACTGCGTTAGATAGCTGCCTTAGATATCGCCAAACTTTTTATGCCACTGACGGACTCGGTCCGAGCAATAGGTAGCTTCGTTGCGATCGTAGCCCGCACGATTTACGTATTCACAGGCTAGAAAATCATTGCCAGAACAATTAATTACTTCCTCCTTGGTTGTAATCAAGTTGCGTTGACCGTTCTGCTCACAGGAGTACACCACCGTTGTATCGGCCGGAGTCCCACTCGAAGGTTCATCAGTACCGTGCAGCGCAGCCGCAGGTGACCACGCGTTTCCGCCCAAAACTGAGAGACATGTCTCCGAATCGGTTACGGCGAGTGGCGTATTGTCGTTGCCATAACACACCCCTGAGATTAATGAACCCCCTACCGCTGTGCTGGCCGGCAGGTTTTTTCCAGCGGTGAACACATACACTAACATTCCTATTATAATGACACCGACAACCGCGATTATTGAATACAGGAGTCGTTTGTTCATCGGCTAAAAGTGAGTTAATGAGAGGTTGGCGTAGTTTCCATTACGCACATTGCGTTGCAGGTAATCCGTCCACTTGGACTCAAATGCGGACTTAAAACCATACTGGTCGGCGGCATACCCACCTCGACCGATGCAGTTGCCAATTGCTGATATTCCATCCTGCATACTAAAGGTGTACTGGAGTGTGTTTGCACCATCAAAGCATGAACCGCGGGAGTTAAAGTCAAACTCCTTACCTTGCTCAAAGAGACCGTTAGCAAAGTCTTCCGTGGATTGTCCCACCTCAGACTGCCTAAAGTTTTTCTCAAATTGATTAGCAAAGTCTTCCGTACCTTGTCCTTGCTTTGAAGTCAGGTCGTCAATACCAGCCTGGTATTCGCTTTGAGAGTCAGCACATTCGCCATTGCCAAAGGCATCTTGCATGCAAACGGTAAGCCCCTCGTTGAGGCAATTGGAAACTCCGGTTTGCGTCGATAGCGACTCATATTGTCCGTCTGTCGACACGCAGTAACTCCTGATGCCGGAGTCGATGCCCTGTGCAGCTGGACCAGTTGCTGGATCGTGGTCTCCAGTAAATGGTTCATCGTTAAACAGCCCAAACTCTTTGCCTGTATTTATGATTGCGTCTGCGAGTTCATTTGCATCAGCGGTACAGACCACCAAATTTCCATTACTGTCATAGGCACATACTTGGTGTCCAGCATCCAAACAGTCTTGTACTTGGGATGAGCTGATTGATTCGGTCGAACCGCCGATTGATCCCTCAGTACACCTAAAGCCGCTGATGCCAGGAGGAGGACCCTGCGTATTATCATCGCCGATGTCTCCTGGCTCTTCATCGTTAAGACCAGGTGTTTCTTCAGAAGCAGGGAGTTGTAAGGTCCCATCAGCATATTCCTGGCATTGGTTGCCCAGTTCTGCGCATTGTTGCAAGCAGTCTTGATCGCTTTCGCCTGCTTCTTGACATGTCTGTACATCAAAGGTTGGCTCGAACGTATCCTGGACATCATCGAGTGTGCCTTCACTGAGTTCAACGCAGTTTGTCCCTTCGTCAACACACGTTTCGTAACAGATGTGAGAAGAGACCCCTAAGCTGAGACAGTCATCGACAACACTAAAGTCTGGCACGGACGCATCAAAGTCAGATGTATCAAACTCATCACCAAAGTCCGACTGTCCAAATGTTTCTTCGCCTGGGGTCAAATCATCCAGCGCATCTTCGAGGTCGTCAGCGTAATCCTCCAGATGCTCGTTGCACTCAGCGGTTGTACCACCAGTGGCCATACACCGATCAAATTCTTCCGCCGCTGCTGGCAAGTCCAATGCCCCACCTGCGCACATGCCATTTGCCTCACACACTGAGACGCATCCGGACAAATCATTGGTTTGATTCAAACAATCGCGCAAAAAGTTAATATCATCGCGTGACAACCCGGCATCGCCTGCGGGTGGTAGATCACCTCCCAGTCCCGTAGTACAGCTTGCTGTATCAACTCCACCGCCTGGCAAATACGTGCATGACTCACCGTTTCCGCCATCATTCCCAAAGGATCCAGGATCGCCGCCCAAACCACCGACCGAATCTTCCCATTGTGAGCCAAATTGGTTCGAGAGCGCAGCGCATTCTTCTGCCGTCGCCTGTTTTTCTTCTCCCACGATCTGCGTTTCGCCAGACACTGGGTCGGTTAGTACTGTTATGTATTTGCACGTACCAACTGCGTCGCCAGAACCACTCGTTCCGCCTGACGTAGCTATTTGTTGTCCGGCCAATGTGGCCAATAAGCCAAAGGCCAGCACTGCAAGCCCGAGGCCTATCCACGTTAGGACTGAAAAGCGGCGCTCCATCACGCAGCGTTAGCGAGTATTCGGCGACGAGATGCGGCCGATTACTCCAAAAACAAATTTTGTGAGCGCTTCTTTTTGAGCAGTGTCCGTCACTGCCCCGGCAAAGTTCGGGGCGATCATAAAGTTGTACTGTTCTGCCAATGTGACATCAACCGATGAACCATGGAGCTTTGTGCTCGCAAGCAAGAACAGTTTTAGCTGGTCCTCGAAGTTTGTAAGGTCGTAGCTGGCAGCAATTCGCTCGCGCACAACATTCTCAAATGCATCAATGCCCGCCTCGCTATCTTTATCGGGCAACGTCGCACCATTGAGAGCATCAGCTAACGCCTTAAGTGACGTCGCATCTGCCTGCACATTCTGCAAAAATCCGCCGATCAGCGTTTTGCTACCAGTCGCCGTAAAGTAATACATCGCTTGTACCTGTAGTTCGACCGCTACTTTGCCGTCCTTGGTCTTAAGTTGCAGCTTAATGGGAGAACCCAGCGCAACATCAGGATCAGTTGCGGTAGCTAACGTTTTACGAGTCAGTGTGGCCCCATCAGTGGTGCTTTTTGGCGTACTAGTCGCCTGTCCAGTGGTCTGAGTTTGTTGCGAACGCGTGGATGTTTGCTGAAACCTGACAAAGGCACCCGCGCCGGTCGACAAAAATAAATAGCCCGCGAGCGTCAATGCTGCAGCGCCAAGGATAACCCCGATAATAGAAAGTAGTTTCATAGGAAGTGCCCCTATGGTAACACCGGCCAATCTGGCACAATGCATCACGAACTGTGCATATCTTTTTGCGTACACTAGGCCGGATGCGCCTCATAAAGCGAATATTCAGCATCGGACTCTTTTTGATCTTACTGGTGTTTAATGCGCCAGCGCTTGCTGCAAACTCTCAAGAAAGCCACAGGGCAGAGCTGGATGCAGTGCATCGTGACGAGCCGGTAAAAGCGATCTCTTATTCGGGCGCTGACATGGGTGCCCGCAGTGTTCAACCGACGACGGCAATCGCGCATGATGTGTATGGGTTTCATCCGTATTGGGAGAACGGCTCCGAGGCGGACTACCGCTGGTCCGCGCTCTCAACGCTCATCTTTTTTAAACTCGAAGTGACGTTTGATGGGTATCTCAATACAAACAACCCAAATTATGCTGTTCCCGACGGGTTGGTAGAACTGGCCCACGCCAACGGGGTCAACGTGGAGTTGGCAATGACGAGCACGGATACGAGCGCTAACAATGCACTCCTCACGAGTAAGACCTATTACACTCGTGCCGCGGACGCACTCGTTGCTAAAGTGGTTGCGGAGGGTGCCGATGGTATCAATGTCGATCTCGAGTTGATTGAGGGCGACAATCGCGACGCGCTCACCGATTTTATTAAAGTTCTCGCGCAAAAAATGCATGCGGCTAAAGCGGGTTCAACCGTGAGCATCGACGTACCCGCGATCGACTGGGAAGACTCATTTGATATGCCGGCGCTCGCCACCCATGCGGACGCCTTGATCGTGATGGGCTATGACTACTGGGGTGGTTGGAGTGACACGGCTGGACCGATCGCGCCCCTCTACGATACCGACTGGCGGGCGAACTACTCTGTGGCCGATTCGATCGACACCTATTTAGACGAAGTCGCTCCGGACAAATTAGTACTCGGTGTCCCCTGGTACGGTGGCAGTTGGGAAACATCGGGCAGCTCCGTGCCACAGAGTGTGAACAGCAACGACTGGCTTGGCCCGCTGCTTTTTACCGAGGCGGAGGAGGAAGCCGCACTCCATAACAAAAATTGGTACGCACCTTCTCGGGTGCCCTACACAACCGCAGCGGCGGGCCAAGCCTTCCAAACCTGGTACGACGACGCACAAAGCTTGGTCGAAAAATACACCTTTGCAGAAGCTCGAGATCTGGCTGGAGTAGCCGTCTGGGCACTCGGGTACGAGGATGGCAACGCGGCCATCTGGGATGGACTCACCGCGTACGGGCAAGGCATCGCAGATTCTCTGACGCGCGTGTTTGGTTCTAATCGATACGAGACGGCGATCGCGGCCAGCCAAACGCTCTACCCGACCGCAGATTCGGCACAAGCGGCGGTACTTGCCACTGGGCAGAACTGGCCGGATGCGTTAGGCGGCGCAGTTCTGGCAAAAAAAGTGGATGGACCGTTGTTGCTTACCGCGACAAATGACATCACGCCGACAACCGCAACCGAGCTCGACCGCATCCTCGTGCGTGGCACTCCGGGCAGCCCAAAAGGCACCGTCTATATATTGGGCGGTTTGGCGGCGGTCAGTCAGGAGGTCGAGAACGATCTCAAGGGCCTTGGCTTTAATGTCGTGCGCTACGCAGGGGCCAATCGTTTTGCCACGGCAGCCACGATCGCGACGGTCGTGGATGGTTCTCCCGACAAAGTCTTTATCGGGACCGGTGCAAACTTCCCCGATATTTTGTCAGCAGCTGCGCCAGCAACTCAACAGGCAGAACCAATCCTGCTGACCAACCACGACTCGCTCCCCCAATCCACGCTCGACTTTTTGAACGGCACGTTTGGCGACAACATCAAGACCGCCTACATCGTTGGCGGTGAGTCGGTTGTCAGTGCTGGGGTCTCTGATGCACTAAAGGCGCGCGGACTGACCGTCACACGTCTAGCGGGAACCGATCGGTACGACACGTCCGCAAAAGTTGCCGAACATTTTTATCCGCACTCGGGCAGCGCCAATACGAGTATGGTCACCCTCGCGACCGGAACAACCTTTGCCGACGGACTAGCGGGCGCGGTGCTCGCCGCCCACAACGACGCACCCGTGTTACTCGTACAACCGAGCGACTTACCAGCCCCAATCTGGTCCTACCTCGAGCACCGCGCCTCTGCAATTTCGAGCGGGTTCATCTTTGGTGGAACCGCCGCCATCAGTCGAGCGGTTCAAAATGTGGCGCAAACCCTGATAGCGCCGTAGTACACTTAGCTGCATGGCCAACGCTAGCCACACAACTCGCGCGGAGCGACGCGAACACAAAAAGCGCAAACGGATGCCGGTGACTGGCAAGCACGTTTTTACGCTCAAACGTTTGGCAGCTCGCTCGGCCAGACCAGCCAAGGCAAAAAAACGACGTTAGTACTATACTGAGTGCACTTCCAATGAACACAAAAGTAATCACCTGGATCGCACTCGTTATCAGTCTCGCAGCGCTCGGCATCGCGGTCTTTTTTTGGTTGCGACCTCAAGACGCATCGACGGGCGTGATAAAGCAATCACTTGCCGCGGCAGGCACGTGTCACTTAGTAGATGGCACCGACTTTGGCGTTAATTCGGTCGAGGCGTGTAAGGCAAACCAAAACTGGCTCAAGTGGGTCAGCCTGAACGGCGCTACTACAATCGAAAACCCCAATCCAGCCGGTTCGGGTGAACCCGACCCAGACGAACTCGGCACGTGCTTTATCAATTACAATTCAAGCGAGTACTACGTGGACACCTTTACTAACTGTCTCAACGATCCAACCGCCTACGCTTTTTGTACCGACGAGAATGCGAGTTCACCCGAGGGGTGTGAGTACATAAGCTCCTTACCGGGCGACGACACAAAACCGCTGTAATGATGTGTTGCGGCCGAGACGGGACTCATTGACAGGCTGCTTTGGACGTGGTATTACGTATCTCTCATGGATAACGCACTTTTGATAGCTCAGATGGCTACGGCCGGGCTACTCGTGCTCCTCATCTTAATTCAACCCAAAGGGGTCGGCCTCGGCCAAGTATTTGGCGGCGAAGGCAACGTCTATCGCACCAAACGCGGTGCCGAAAAAATCGTGTATTACGCGACGATCGTTTTTGCGGTCCTCTTTGCTGGGCTCGCATTGGCTCGCGTGTTGATCGCTTAACCATTTAGCTGAACCGCGTGAAGAATCCGTTTTCTCGAAAAAAGAAAGTCAGTGCTGGCGCCCGCGACACCGCGGCCTCGGCTTTAGCGTCCATCGGAATCGCTCCGGCCACGCCAAGCAAGGCAGAAAAAAAAGCTGCAGATAAAAAGGGTCGTGGGGTAAAGGGCCGCTTGGGTGCCTTTAAGCGCATCAAGCTGCTTCCGCAAACCTTGTCGAGCATAGAGAAGCTTATCGTTTTGCTAGCGCTGGTCGGTTTTTTGGCCGGCGCAACGTGGCTAGGACTACGTAACTATCTGAGTTCGACCACGGTAGTTGCACAGGATGGAGGCGCTTTTAATCTCGGTTTAGTTGGTCAACCGCGCTACGTTAACCCGCTCCTTGCCCCAACCTCTGACGTGGACATGGATTTGTCGACGCTCGTCTTTAGCAGCCTCGAAAAAGTAGACAAGAACGGGCAGCTCGTGGGCGACTTGGCCGAGTCGGTCAGTGTGAGCAAGGACCAAAAAGTCTACACGGTCGTGCTTAAACAAAATATTAAGTGGCATGACGGCCAGCCGCTCACTGCAAGCGACGTAGTCTTTACCGTTAAGGCGATTCAGGATCCTAACTGGCAGTCGCCGCTCAACCTCGGCTTTAAAGGCGTAACCGTTGCACAGGTTGATGACCGTACCCTTACGCTCACCTTGCAAGAGGTGTATGCGCCGTTCCAATCCACGCTCACCTTTGGCATTTTGCCAGAGCACTTGTGGGCTTCGGTGCCTGGAGCTAACGCTAGCTTGGCAGAACTCAACACTAAACCGATCGGTAGTGGTCCCTACAAGTTTGAGGAACTTACTAAAGACAAGACTGGCACGATTAAGAAGTTCAGCCTGTTGGCAAACGACGAGTACTACAACGGGCGACCGCACATCGATGCCATCACGGTCAGTTTTTATGACCAGCCGGCTGATTTAGTGCAAGCCTACAAAGACAACGACATCGACAGTGCCGGCGGCATCCCCATTAGCGACAAAGAGGGCTTACAAAGTGGCGGAACCAACGTACTCGCTGTCGGACTCCCCCGCTATGACGCGCTCTTTATTAATGCCAACAGCAACAATTACATTCGACCGGACGAGGTGCGACAAGCCCTCTCGCACGCCATTAAAAAGTCAGAACTGGTCGACAAGGTGCTGCATGGTAACGGTGTCGTTGTTAACTCACCGCTGGTTCCGGGTTCACTCGGCTACACCGCTGACGTAACCGTGTACGGGTACGACCCCGAAAAAGCCAAGGCGTTACTCAAAGAGGACGGTTGGGAATTTAAAGATGGCCACTGGTTTAAAGACAAAGACCGGTTGATCGTGGAGATCGTAACGGCCGACACGACCGAGAACCGCGCCGTTGCTGAGATGATCAAGGGGTACTGGGAAGCGATCGGCATCGAGGTCGTGATCGTTAACGCGCCGGTTGCTGAATTGCAGCAGACGCACATCCGCGAGCGCAAGTACCAGACGTTGCTTTTTGGCGAGGTCATTGGTGCTGACCCGGATTTGTATCCGTTTTGGCACTCAACGCAGATTGCCGATCCTGGCCTCAACCTGACTTCGTTTAGCGACGACGACCTGGACCAATTGCTTGAGGAAGCACGCCAAACGACCGATCCAAAAAAGCGCGCGGCCAAGCAGACCGAGATTAGTAAGCTGCTCGCCAAGGATTTGCACGCGATCTTTTTGTACAGCCCCCAGTACTTGCTGGCACTGCGCGACAAGATTAAAGGGGTCGAACTTACAACGATTACTATGCCCGCCGATCGGTTCAACGATGTACACAATTGGTACATCAAGACCAAGCGGGTTCCAAAAGAACAGTAATTTTTTATTTAGAATTCATTAATCAACCGAGCGGCTTTGCTGCTCACTAACAACATTTATCAAAAGGAGATAACAAAAATTTATGAACGCACGATTTTTTCGAGGAAGACTCGGATCTAGTACTCCGCGTGGACCGCGCCCAAGTGGCGACGCTCCAGCGGGTCCGCGGCCAACCGGCCAAGGCGGACAATCTAATCAAGCAAGAGGCACTGGCTTTGGTCCACGTGCCGATGGCCAAGCAGGTCGCGACTCTGGTCGTGGCGCGCACGGCCGCAGCTTTGGCCAAGGTGGCCGAGGCCCTGGGCAAGGCGGCCGTGGAGGTCGCAACAAGCGCCGTGGAGGCCAAGGTGGCGGTGGTGGACGCTTTAAGGGCGGACGCGATCGATTTATTCGACGTGCCGGCAAACCAGCCGGACCACGCTACCGCATGGAGATCGCCAGCGAGCAAGAAGTGCTCAATGTGCCTCCAGTAGCACCAGGTAAATTACGCATCTTCTCTTTGGGCGGCCTCGAAGGAGTCGGGGAACGCAACATGCAGGTACTCGAGTACGGTGACGACATCATTACGATCGATTGCGGTATTTGGTTTCCAGATGCCGAGTTGCCGGGTGTTGACTACATCATCCCTAACTCCAAATACCTACAAGCCAACAAGCACCGCATTCGCGGAATGCTCATGACACACGGACATTTGGACCACATTGGTGGTTTGCCACACGTGGCGCCGCTGATTGGTTCACCCGACGTGTACTGTACGCCGCTGACCAAGGGCTTGATCGAAAAACGCCAAGAAGAATTCCAGAATAAACAACCGCAAAAAATCCACACGTTTGTTCCGCGCGATGTGTTCCAACTGGGAGTCTTTAAGATCGAAGTCTTTAACATCAACCACAACATTCCGGAGTCGGTTGGGTTTGCGATCCACACGCCAAACGGCACGGTCGTCCACACGGGTGACTTTAAGTTTGACCTGACACCGACGCTGGGTAAGCCAGCCGACATGGGCCACATCGCTCATATTGGAGACAAGGGTGTGTTGTGTATGTTTATTGACGCGACGGATGCAGGGTTCCCGGGCCACCAAATCTCCGAGACCGACGTCAAGGTAGAACTGGAAGAAGTCTTTAAGAACACTAAAGGCCGTTTGATCGCGGTGACCTTCTCGTCACTTATCACGCGTACTCAAATGTTGATGGCGCTCGCCGAGAAATACGGACGCAAAGTTATCTTGGAGGGCCGCTCGATGAAGTCCTACACCGAGATCGCGCAGCGTCTCAAGATCACCAACATCAAGCCAAGCACACTGATCGATATCAAGGATCTGCACGACTACCCTGATAGCAAAATCCTCGTGATCGGTACGGGAGCACAGGCCGAAGAGTTTGCCATGCTCATGCGCATCGCAAATGGTGAACACCGTAACATCGAGATCAAGCCAGGTGACACCGTGCTCTTCTCGTCCTCGGTTATTCCGGGCAACGAGCGCGGCATTGAGGCGCTGCAAGATTCTCTGACCCGTCAGGGTGCAGAGGTGATCGAACGTTCGTCCATGGACGTGCACGCGGGAGGTCACGGTAAAAACGAGGACCTCAAGTTGATGATGCGACTTGTTCGACCGAAGTATTTGTGGCCAACACACGCTAACTACGCACGACGCAAATTGACCGCGCAGATGGCGGTTCCGGTTGGGATTCCTTTCCAAAATACATTTGTCATCGAAAACGGCGATGTGATGGAATTTGATAACACGGGTGCGGTGCAATTTAGCAAGCACCATGTGCCGTCTGGAAACGTGCTGGTCGATGGACTGGGTGAGGGCGATGTCAGCCAAGTAGTGCTGCGCGACCGCAAAGAGCTCTCCGCCGAGGGTATCTTGGTGGTCTTAATCGCGATCAACGATCACGGGCAAGCCGTGCGCGAGCCAGAGATCATCAGCCGTGGGTTTGTGTCGCTCAAGGACGCTCCCAAGATGGGAGAAGAGTTGATCGAGCGCACCAAAGCGATTTTGTCGCACGCTACCGCACAGTCCGAGGTTAACGTCGACTACCTCAGCACGCGCGTACGCAACGATTTGGCAGAGTTCATCTGGGGCAAGACGGAACGTCGCCCAATGATCCTGCCGATCATTGTGCGGGCCTAGTTACTTATTGAGCAACCGCCTAATCAGCGAACGCGAACGCAGCGCGTCCAACTCGGACCGCTGCGTTTTGCTTTCTGCCCTGAAGGCATCGATCTCACGCAAAAGGTTTTGCTGGAATACACGCGCCTTTGCGATCTCTGCCTCGTACTCGTTGGTTCGTCTCAGTAGTTCCGCTTCTCGATCAGACAGCCTTGTTGAGAAAGTCTGCAGCGACTTTTGCAGCCTGCATTGTTCTGTTCGTATGTGGACAAAAAGATCATGTAACATCGCGTACTCACCAGAGTCAAGGTTATTGAGCGCGGCCCGTGTAGCCTCAAGATAACCATGGCCAAAACGCGTATCTGGCTCTAAGTAGTTCCCTTCACCCCATTCGTTCCAAGCATTGATAAACACGATTTGTTCATCCGGCTTGTTACGCTTTACCTCTTGGAGCATCATCGTCAACAAAAACTGGTAGAACTCAGGTTTAGAATCCAAAAAGATTATCGCCTCGCGCTTGCGGCGGGCTGAGTTATCCCAAGAAGGAAAGACGCTCGGGAAACTCGTGTACGGTGCCCGAGGCTTAGTAAGGAAGTACCTCATCATTTCTTTGTATGTGTAGACGGAGTGAGTACCATACTCTGGGCCTTCCAGTTTTTTGCCGAGCATCAACCAGTCGGGTTCAAACTGAACGGCGGCATCAAAACCATCCTCAGAGGGTTCGATATGTTCACCGGGAGCAGAATACGTTTCGACACGACAAAGGTAGATCTCACCGATGCCAAGCTCTCGGGCGTACTTGCGCATCGTCGCAGTAGTTTGCTTGATATCAGGAATTTTTTTGGATTTGTAGATCAAAAAAACCGGCTTGCCGTCGATGCGGATGTAGCGCGGATCTTGGAAAAATCGCTTGAGATACTTAATATGCGCCTCGTCGTCTTTGGCCCCGTACTTTTGTGGCAGCAATACTTCTCCGCTGCGCCCATCCCACGCGCGCGTCCAAGGTTCATTGGCCCAGCACAAACAAAAGGGTAAATCGGGCTTACCGAGTTCAAGCATATCGTGCAGCGGTTTTTCTAACAGGAGTTTTCCGTTGAACCAGTAGTGGTAGTAGCAAAAACCAAAGATGCCAGCATCGCGTGCGAGGCGCGCTTGTTCATCCCGTACGTGCGGGTCAAGTAAATTGTAATAGCCGAGATCAGCTGGAACACGCGGCTGGTAGTGCCCAGGAAAAAGCGATGGGGCTTTTTTTACATTAGTCCACTCCGTAAAGCCCTTGCCCCACCAGGCGTCATTCTCTGGAATGGCGTGGTATTGGGGCAAGTTGAACGCGATGAGTCTTGGCTTGTTGCTCATACGTTGCACTAGCGCCAGATCAACCGCTTAACTCGAAGGAGTAGTCGAGTTAGCTTGTAGGTTCGAGAGTTTTTTATATTGAGTAGCTCTTGGCTATACACCTCAGCTTGAGTGGCGTGCCGAGAAACCTCTTTAGTGAGTCCTTCAACCTGCGCCAGCAACTGATTAGCAACTTGGGTATGATGGTCTGCTTGTTTTGAAGCTTCGTGAAAGGCGGTACTCGCTGCGTCGTATGCCGTCATAGAGTTCTTCATCGCGGTGACTACTTCGTTGTAGCGGTGGTCGTCAACGTCACTAAGCGTTGATGCAGTTGGCATATCTGGCAGCTCCCCATCCGAACAAACCGCCAAGAAGTGTTTGGTAGGTCGCGCATGGCCGTCCGTCCACACAAATTCCCCCTGTGCACGCTTAATAAAAAAATCTTGTGCGCTGCGCGTGTGACCATGTTGTTCTGCCCACAACTGAGAAGTACTCAAGACTTGCTGCCCAAACAGGCGCACGTGTACAAAATTGTCCTGCAGGATCTTCTCGTACTCGTCTCTATAAAACTCTCGCACGTGGAATGGATTTACTTCTCCCGAGAGATCCGTATACACCAATTTATTTGGCGTCGAGACGATAAAGAGGCCACCTGGTTTGAGCAGCCGCTTAACCTCAGAGAGCAGCAAATCTTGACGCGCGATATGTTCAAACGCCTCAAAGCAGGTGATGACATCAAACGCGTGGTCCATCTGCAGTGGGATGTGCGTTATTGAACCGACTACAAAAGACAAGCCGTTTTGCGTGTACTGAGAAGAGGCATGATGAACCGCTTCGGGATCGATCTCGACTCCTACTACTCTGGCAGCGTGTTTTGCTAGCAGGGCTGCGCCATATCCTTCGCCCGAGGCAAGGTCTAAAACTGTTTTGCCCTGTACCAACAGAGCAGCCAATGCGTAGCGATGCAGGTGTTCGTAGGCAATCTCTGTCGTATTGAGCCCTCCCGGCACGTAACGCTCTCCCGTGAATGTAATCATGTGAGTCATGCTGTATACCAAATTAGGACTGCAACTACAAGAATTGTCAGTGGTTCATCCGACCTGTACGATACGCGCATGTCCCAGACCCAGCAGCCTACTCAGCCAACCGTTATTACTGGCCTCCAGCCAAGCGGGAGTCTCCACATCGGCAACTTGATTACGAGCATAGCGCAGCTCGTTGAGTTGCAGCGTGAACACATCTGCCTGCTCTTTGTGGCCGACTTACACGCCATGACCGTCCCCTACAAGCCGGCAGAACTACGCAGCCGGATCTACGACCTCGTGCGCATCTACTTAGCCGCCGGCATCGACCCCGAGCAGTGCTTGATCTTTGTACAGTCGCACGTGCCGCAGCATACCGAGTTGGCCTGGATCCTGGGTACACAACTCCCCCTGGCGGAACTCGAGCGCATGACCCAGTACAAAGAAAAATCTGAGCAGCACAATAAGCTCAACTTTGGGTTGTTCTCGTACCCTGTACTCATGGCTGCAGACATTTTGCTCTACGGTGCAGACATCGTTCCGGTCGGCCAGGATCAGGTGCAACACGTCGAGCTCACGCGCGTTGCGGCCCGTAAGTTCAACAAGGCCTTTGGGCAAACGCTCAAAGAGCCGCGCGCTCAGATCAACACGGCAGCCAGGATTATTGGGCTGGATGGCAAAGGCAAAATGAGCAAGTCGATGGGTAATACGCTCGAGTTATTGGATGAACCCGAGGTCATTCGTAAGAAGATCCGCAAAGCGGTTGTTAACCCCGAGCGTCCCGCCTCGTTTGAGGGCCAACGCCCGATTACAATTTTTGAGTGGCACGATCAGCAGTTTGCTAACAAAGAGACCCAAGAGTTGTCCACGCAGTGCCACCGTGAGAACCGCAACTGCGAAGCGTACAAAGAGCTCGTGGCAAAAAACATTGCTGGGTACCTCACACCTTTGCAAAAGCGTTACAAAGAAATTACGGCAAAGGGTGACGGATACATCACGTCGCTGCTCGCCAATAACGCCAAGCGCGCAAGTGCGTTAGCAGAGCAAACGATGGCTCGCGTTCGTGCAGCGACGGGCTTAAGTAAATAAGCAGTACACTCGCTGACCGACGCTCACGATATACGAGGTTTGCAAACTAGCTCGTTGAGGAAATAGAGAAAGGCCGTAGCAACTCGATAAGCTGCGCGCGTTTCTCCTTAAGGACCTCAGACGTCTTAGCTTCGATATTGAACCGTAGAGTCGTTTCATCCGGTTCAATGTCAAGATGCATGTGCCAGTCTGGGTATTCAATTGATATGCCATCCAGCATCGCCTGTCGTCCGGCTTTGAATTTCGCAACGATTGCCGTGAGTGCTGCTTCTGGGTCTGAGACAGGAAGAACGATGGGGCCCGATTGCACGTATTGCTTTAGCGGCGAGAGCAATTCTTGAATTTGCTGATCAGTGTTACTTAAGATTTCCAGCAATTCGAGCAGTGCATAGTCGCCATTAGCAAGATTGTAAAAGTCCTTAAAGTAGTAGTGCCGGTCAGAAGTAGTTGCAAAAACGGCTTGCTTGTCGCGCATAGCTTTTTTTATCGTAGTGCCATCACTTGCCGTTACCAGCGCAGCGCCGCCAAGCTTTTTTACTTCCTGAGACAGAGCCCTTGAGGACCGAACGTCATACAGAATGACTCCTGCAGAGTGCTTGAGTAGTTGCCGTTGGGCGAGCAAGGCTCCCACAAAGTCGCCCGCAATTAGTTCACCCTGTTGCGTGATAAACGAAATTTGGTCGCCGTCCCCGTCAAAAGCAACCCCCAAATCGCATTTATTTATTTTGATTGAACCCTTGAGCTTGATCAGCGCGTCCGACGCCTGCAGATCAGGCAAGTGATTTGGAAAGCGCCCATCGATTGCAAAATGGATTGGCACAACCTCAAGCTGCGGGAAGCGTTGCAATATAGCCGGAACCGTGAGACCCGCCATACCGTTGGCCGTATCGATTGCGACTTTTAATTTTTTTATGATGCGGCCGCGCGTAATAGCATCCAAATAAATCGTGGAATAATCTTTGGCGAGGTGCTGGCCGGGCGCGGGTCGATAGTCAGGAATTCCGTTACGTACTCGATCGCGTAGTTCTGCAATTCCTGTGTCAAAGGTAAGTTGCATGCTCCGCGCACGGGTCAGCACAAACCCATTCTGGGTATACGAATCGTTTGGACCAGTAATGAGGACTGACCCATCGTAGTCTGCTTGTTGGCACGCAAAACCAAGATAGGGCGCGCTTGACCAGCCAAGATCATGCACGGTGACGCCCTCTTGAATAAGGCCACGGATAAAACTGTTCGCCAGTGATTCCGAAGAAGGGCGCGCATCTCGACCAACGACAACTTTGCGCGCTCCAAGTAGCTGAGCAAAGGCGCGACCCAGTAAGTATGCGGAGCCTTCGTTTAGTTCACCTGGATACTCCCCCTGGATCGCATCTTGCTTAAAGATGGTCGGAATAACTTGCGGCATGGCGCCATGCTACAGGAGCGCCATCTTTACACAACTAACGCCGGACCGTACACTCGCATAATGGTTAGATGGTTACGCAAAAGACGCACCATTCTGTATTGGTGCGCGCTCGTCGTAATAAGCTTGGTGGGATTTGGGCTGCTCTCTGTAGCACTGGGGCAAGACGCCAACTGGGATCTAAAAAACTATCATTATTACAATGGCTACGCGTTTGTGCATCATCGCTTGGATGTGGATGTCGCACCCGCTCAGCTGCAAACCTATTACAACCCACTCTTAGACGTACCGTTCTATTTGCTGGTCAGTACTTTTTCTCCCCGCGTAACCAGCTTTGGGCTTGGGGCTATACATGGGCTCAATTTTTGGTTCTTGTTTTTGATCGGCGTGGTCGTTTTACCAAAGCGTCTGACACGTCAATTGCGGTACATCTTGGCGGGAGCAGCGGGTCTCGCCGGTTTTTTGTCACCGATTACTTTGGCTGAACACGGTGGCACCATGAACGATAATTTTATCAGCATATTTGCACTGTGTGCGCTGTGGCTACTACTTTTGTCGACGAGTACCCTCGCTAAGCGCAAAAAGCTCGCACTGCTTGGTCTCAGCGGGCTAGTGATGGGGTTTGCCACGGGTGCCAGACTTACGATTATTCCTTTTGCGATCGGACTTTTTTTGGCTGTGCTCGTGAGCGAGCGCACTACGGTGCGCAGCTGGCTCACACGAGTTGCGATATGGTCGAGCTCAGCCGCGGGCGGCTTTGCGCTAGCAAACGGGTTTTGGATGTACCGCATGTGGCAACTGTTCGCCAACCCCGTATTCCCGTACTTTAACGGATTTTTTAAGTCTCCCTATTGGAGTATCAAAAACCTTGGCGGCCCCGGCCCAGGGAGGGTGTGGCAAGCCGTTAAATTGCCGTTCACCCTTTTAGAAAAAGCAAAGCCTCATAAATTTCAATGGCCAGTAAGAGATGCCCGTCTTTCTATGCTGATCGTTTTGCTTGTGGTGGGTCTCGCAGTACTGATCTGGGCGTTAATTAAAAGGAAGCATATTACGCTGCACCGTGGACTTGTTGTACTGCTCGTAACGTTTTTGGGCGCGTATCCCTTTTGGTTTGTTGAGTTCAACCGGTACCGGTATATGCAACCACTTGAGCTGCTTGCGCCCGTTATTATTTTTTTGCTGATTGAACTACTAACTAAAAAATGGTCTCGTCGCACCGCGCTGATCGCTCATGGGCTAGCATTCGTGCTTATCGTTGGCTGGGTGTACTCACCAAGTTTTGGACGAGTTGCGTTTGCCGAAGATTTTTTTGACATCACTCCAAAGTTTACTGACCATAAAAACGTGCTGGTGCTAATCACTGGGAAAAAACCAGTTGGGTACCTGGCGGCGGCTTTTCCAGAGTCATATCGGTTAGTCATGACCGATGGCAATATGTTGCATGGCTACAAAAGCGGAGAGCACTTTTTGAGCAACAAGTTTGTTCAAGAGTTTATTGTACCGGCCGCTCAACAATCATATGACAGGGTGCTGTTGCTCTCGGACCGATCAAAAACAGACGCTTCTTTTAGATACGAGTCGCTCGGTTTTGAGCGGACAAGTGATCCGTGCATTTCTCTCTCAGCCACGACCTTGCACACAAGATATGATCTGTGCGAACTGCAGCGCGTTGAGTAATACAGACCTTTGACGCGACGAGCAATTGGCCCTAGGCTGGCACAGGATGAACATAAAGATCGGTATCGTTGGCCTACCCAACGTAGGCAAATCAACTCTTTTTAAGGCGCTCACCAAAAAACAGGTCGAAGCTGCCAACTATCCATTTACTACGATCGAACCAAACGTGGGTGTTGTAGCGGTGCCGGATGAGCGCCTGGATGCGTTGGCGAAATTGTCTAAATCGGCAAAGGTGGTTCCGACCATAGTTGAGTTTGTCGATATCGCCGGATTAGTGCGTGGAGCACATAAGGGCGAGGGGCTTGGGAACAAATTTTTGTCGCACATTAGAGAAGTAGCCGCGATCGCAGAGATTGTACGCGTATTTGAAGACGGCAACGTGACGCACGTGCACGGTAAAATTGATCCAGCAAACGACGTTGATGCGATCAATACAGAGTTGGCCTTGGCCGACCTGGAAACGGTCACCAAGCGCCTGCAGTCCGTGGCCCGCATCGCTAAATCTGGAAAAAAAGAGGCTGTTGCAGAGCAGGACGTGTTACTCAAGATCAAAACCGCCCTCGATGCAGGTAAGCCTGCGCGAGAGGTGGAGCTTACAGAAGAACAGCAGCCGATCGCCCAGCAACTGAGCTTGCTGACGAGCAAACCAATGATGTACGTGGCAAACCTGGCCGAGGATCAGTACCGCGATCCAGCGGTTAGAAAAGCTGCGTTGGATTCGATAAAGCTTTCCCCTGCTCCAACAGTAGCGCCAGTGACCGTGGCCGTTTCTGCAAAGATCGAGTCAGAACTATCTGAGCTTGATGCAGCGGATAAGACAGAGTTTTTGCGAGAGCTAGGCCTCGACCACTCCGGTCTTGATGACGTGATCAAAGCTGCCTACCAAGCGTTAGGGTTGATTACATTTTTTACAACCGGCCCCGACGAGTCGCGCGCCTGGACGGTTCGGCAAGGCGCACATGCACCGGAGGCCGCCGGCGTCATCCATACTGATTTTGAACGCGGGTTTATCAAGGCCGAAACCGTTTTTTGGAACGACCTTGTGACCGCCGGCGGCTATCCGAGTGCGCGCGAAAAAGCCAAGGTGCGCGCCGAGGGCAAGGAGTACCTGGTCAAGGACGGCGACGTTATGGAGTTTAGGTTCAGCCCGTGAAAACAAATAAGATTAACGCACGAAAATTTGCACTCCCGTCCGTTGCTCTAGTACTGCTCGCGGTACTGATCTATACGTACGGCTTTGGTTTTGAGCAGACGAATAACCTTGCGGCTAACTATGGGCTTATTGGTTCTATCTCGTGCCTGCAGCAACAAGGCTTTGTGCTGCCGTGGGGGTACTGTCATCTAGTCAGCCTGCCAATTGGCCTTCCATTTGTAACCGGGTTGCCAGTAATCTACACGGCCTATGTGTTGACCAAGGTTTTTTTCTTGTCGCCGCATGTCGCATATCACGTAGTTTCCCTCGGGATATTGGCCGCGTCGCTATGGGGTTGCTTTAAGCTGTTTTCATTCTTCGCGACGAGATGGGCGGCCTTGTTTGGCGCATTTCTATACCTAATCTCGTTTACAATTTTTGGTCAATCGAGCTTTGGGACGACGATGCACGGCTTTATCCTTTTGCCACTCTTTTTATTTATTGATTGCGCTTTTTATGTGCACTTATTAAAGAATGGCAGCACAAAGCGATGGAGAATCGTGGCGCTTTTGCTCTTTGCCGCCGTTATTTTTACAAAATCGACTTCCATCTTTTTGGATGGTTACTCGTTTGTTATGTACTCACTTGCGAGCGGCCTTCTTTTGGCGGTTTTTTGTTGGCGCCATCGAAGACGATGGACGAGGCTCGCTTTGCTGCTTGGAGGGTACTGTAGCGCTTCTGCCATCGCCTACTTCTTGTATAGCAAGTACGTGCCTGGTGGCGGTGAATTCTCGGTAATGCCAATCGATTTTTTTCGAGGGCAAGGCATAGATCTTGTAAGCTTAGTGCTACCGCGGATGGGCCTGTGGATCTCTGATGTCCTTGGCTACGCAACGCGCTGGGACCCGTACGCCTTTTATGGCGACGGTAGTAACGTAAATTTTTCCTTTTTGGGGTACACCACCGTTGTCTTTATTGGATTGTGTCTCCTTTTTATCCGCGCGCGCAAAAATGTCTTGCTGATTGGACTCATCATCACTGCATCGGCTGCTTTTCTGCTGTCTTTGGGACCATCGCTAAAGATTAATGATCAAAGACCGGCAGAACAGTACAGGACCGGCGTGCCACGTTTTGACGATTATTTAATGCCTGCTGATGCAGCAACGATCAATCTACATACTGATTTTATCTACCAAAGCGTCCCGGGTATAAAAAATATGCGGCAAGTTTCGCGCTGGATCGTGTTAGTAAAACTGTGCTTGGCAGGAGTTGCGGCCTTTGTAACTTCAATGTTGTGGACTAAGAAATATAAATTTGCCGCGGTTCTTTTAGTATCATTGGCGCTCATCGAAATGAGTCCGAACTACCCAAAGCTTTTTCAAAAATATGCCAGCGCGCATGATCAGCTCGACTCTTTTAACGCGACGGCCGTTTCTGAACTCAAAACGCTAACCAATCCAGGAGAGACGGTTTTCTTTTTGTCCACAGAGAACGACTACCTTGGTAAGTACTTGGCCATAGCCGCTGGCACACCCACGTACACTACCAGTGGCGATAAGAACATCGAGATTGTAGCTCCGCACTGGCCACAAGAAATTAAGGAGCTGCGCAAAAATCAGAACGTCAGCGAAAACTTAAAAAGGATTATCGACAACGGCACGGTCAATGCCGTTATTGTGCCTTTTTTCAGTTTACGCGCGGGCTCGTATAACTGGCCTCCAAGCGCTCAAGAAGTCGCAAAAAAGAAAGAAAACGCCAGCGAGCTAGCGAGCAGCGGTGACCTAGAACTGTCGTATCAGGAAGGCGACTGGTTTGGGGTGCTGCGCAAAAAGGATTAAGTCGCCTCGGCAGATTTTTTTCTGTTCTGCCTGCCGTGCAGTAGCGACCAGGCAATACCAAAAAAAGCAAAATCCAAGAGCACACTCATAAGGCGCGAGAAGACAACCACAACGAGAGCGACCTCACGCGGCATAATTAAGCTGAACATCACCAGCTGGATGCTCTCCCGCACGCCTATCCCGCTCGGTGCAAAAATTACGAGCATCCCTGCGGCCGAAGCTAGGCTTGCGCCCCCAATTATGAAAAACGCGTCGTTATAGGCGAGCCCGGGATAAATTGCTTTTGCAGTAAAAAAGAGGGACGTCCCATAAAAAGCAACACCAATGACGTAGAGCAGAGCTGCCTTGATCATTGCTCGGCTAGAAGCCTGATGTTCTACCGGAAAAGTTTTTTTGCGAACTACTCGATAGATAATAGCCATGAGCCGGTTAAAAACGGGCGGGGTTGCAGCGACCACTCCTAAAATAATGACGATAGCCATCGCTATTTTTATACGTACATCAATGACATCAAGACGACGGTCGAAAATCAGAAGCGTAGAGGAGACGACCATTGTGACCAGTATCTGCAGGCCACCTTCCATAACCGAACTTACCGCCAACTTATTTTTTGATATGCCGTGGCGAGAGGCAAAGTATATTTTTCCAAGAATCCAGGGCGCCGTACCAGGGATGTACCTCCCCAGCCACGACTTAGCGTACGCATAATTTAATTGAACCTTGTCTGTTAGATTTTGTGCGCCTAGGTCCCGCAGGATGTTCAACCAGATAAAAACCCCCCAGTTTCTTGCAACTAGTCCGGAGATAACAGCATATGCAACAAACCAGCCGCTAAACTCAAGATGAGTTAATTGTGCATAGTCAATTTTTCTGAGATAGAAAAACAAAAAGACTACGAGAAACCCGTAAAAAACGTATGGACCGATCTTTCTAAGAAATTTCTTCATATTCGACGCCGCACATCTTAGCACGATGAATTTACCCCTTGATCTTATATGGGTCATACAGTAACTTCAGGCAAAACAATGCTGGTTAGTCTTCTGAGTATCCTTCCGCCCGTCAAGGGAGGCATTAGTAAATATACTGCCGCTTTATTACAAGGCTTGAGCGTGCAACCCAACTGCTCTGTCGATGTACTGAGCTTCAAAAAGCCGTATCCCGAGAGGCTCTACCCCGGTGGAACAAAAGACGAGAGCCTACAGTCGGTCAATCTGCCGCATGTCAGAGTACGTACTTTTCTTACCTGGTACAACCCTTTTAGTTGGATCTATGCTGGGGCATCGACCAAAGGCAAAATTTTACACGTCCAGTGGTGGATATTTGTACTCGCCCCTATTTTCTTGGTGATCTTGTTCATCGCAAAGCTCCTGCGGCGAAAAAAAATTGTGATCACGGTTCATAATGTTAAGCCACACGAGCAAAGCAAGCTCCGCTTACTAGCAGACCGCTGCATATACGCGTTTGGAGATCACTTTATCGTGCACTCAGAGAGCAACAAAAGGGAGTTTATAAAAATTTTTAAGATTGCTGAACAAAAAATAAGTGTTGTGCCGCTCGGTGCACTCGTGCCCGATGCTCCGTTAACTGGCATAAGCAAAGCCGAATCGCGCAAGAAGCTTAGAATACCGGATGATGCCAAGGTGGTACTTTTTTTTGGGATTATTCGTCCGTATAAAGGACTTAAGACCCTCCTCGACGCATTTGCGATCGTGCAGCAAGCAATGCCCAAGGCGCGCCTTGTTGTCGCTGGTAAACCGTGGGAACCGTGGGCTCCCTATCAAGAGAGCATCGAAAAACACAACTTAAGCAGCTCTGTTATCAAAAAGTTGGATTTCATTCCTGAAGACGAGATCGAGGTCTTGTTTTCTGCCGCGGATCTCGTCGTATTGCCGTATAGCCACTTCGATGCCCAAAGTGCGGCCGGCACACTGGCGCTGCCCTTTGGTAAAGCACTGCTTGTTACCGACACCGGAGGGTTACCACAATTGGTTTCCACGCCTCAAGCGGTCGTGCCTCCTGACGATCCGGTTCAATTATCAAAAAGAATTACCACAATACTTACCGATGGCTCTTTACGGCATCGGCTGGAGCAAGATTCACTGCAAAAAGCTGGCGAATTATCTTGGGAGAGTATCGGCAAACAAACCGTTGAGGTGTACCAACGCCTCAGCAGCTAAAGCTGACTTCGGCGTTAGGACCTGGTCAAAAATAGCTCAAACGCTTCGTCACCATTAACGATCGGATCGAGCGTCAAGAGCTGATCGATGGTGATTTTGGCTTTTTTAGTAAAGCCAACTTTTCGTCTGATGTTGCGATCAAATAGAATCAGGGCGCTAATTTCAAACCCCCAGCCCTGCAGCTGTTTGAACAAAGCCGTAATATCTTGACCCAGGCCTCTAATTTCGCGCGGGTGAACTTCCATAAAGATATTCATCGGGGTCTTTTTTTCTAGTGTACGCTGAGCACCTCTAAATACTGCGACTTCTGCTCCCTCGACATCCATTCTTATTAGCGTAGGGGCCGGTTTGTCGCGCAAAAAAGAATCTATCGTAACGGACTTTACGTCGATAACGTTGTCACCGGTGGCCGCTCCCGCTAATTTGTGGCGGTTGGAAAATTTTGATACCTCGAGCGAGACCGTTCCATCTTTGTCGCTGACCGCGTACGGAAAAACTTCTATATTTTTTCCGTAGTTATTTAGCGAGACGTTTTTATTGAGCATCGACACGTTTGCGGGCTCGGGCTCAATGGCAAACACCTTTCCAGCGCTGCCAATACGTTTTGCCGCCATGAGAGCGTAGTACCCAATGTTAGCGCCGACTTCCAAAACTACGTCGTCCTTTTTAAGGATTTTTAACATCTCATTGGTAGCCTCGACTTCGCGTGTTTTATCTAAGGCCAACTGCTTAATGATGCTGGATGAACTTAGATCAAGGCCGACACTTTTGTAATCCAGCCACATCTTACTGCCGTGAATATCGACGACCGCTTCTTTTTTACGCAAAAGGAATAACCATTTAACGTTTTGATACACCAGAACGAACGTCAAATAGATGGCCACAAAAATGCCGAGCAATCCATATTTTCTGAATATGTCTCCGTAAATATTGAGTGCGTTTGCTAGAGCTCGTTTCATGGGTACAGAAGTAAGAAAATTTAGGATTATAGACTTATACGCTCAATCGCTCAGCTTGCCAAGCCATTAGCCTTTCTTGCGTAAGAGATAGAGCGCTTGTTCGGTCAGGTTACGCTGCTTAGCGATAAGATCTCCCACAATTGCGAGACCAAAAAACTGAGAACCAATAATCAAACAGGCAGTACCGATAATGAGCGATTGGATGTGGCCGATGCCTTGGCTTTGCAAGTAAAAGTAGACAAAGCGGGCAACTGGATAGAGCCCCAGTGCAAAAAAGATGGTACCGATCGAGGCAAAGGTTTTAAGCGGTTCATACATAGCATAGACGCGCAGCAAATTGGCTGTAGATTTTTTGATGTGCTGGAAAATCCCCTTAAACAAGCGAGACGGTCGAGTCGGCGCGTTGGTCTCGATATCTACGTAGCCGATCTTGAGACGCTTTTTGCTAGCCTGAATAATCGTGTCGAGTACGTAGCTAAAATCGGACGTCACGTTGAGCTCGAGCAATGATTGGCGAGAGTAGGCTCTAAAACCACTAACTGCGTCGGGGATACGGAGGCCTGAGAGGTACTGCGTCACGCTCGACCCAAGCCACTGGAAGAACTTTTTTACGGGCGAAAAGTGCTCGATCTTTGCGGTCTGGCGATTGCCGATCACGATGTCAGCCTTGCGATGGACGATCGGGATGACCAGCCGTGCAATATCGGCGCCCTTATACTGGTTGTCGCCATCGGTGTTGACGACGATATCCGCTCCCGCCGCGAGTGCGTGCTCCACACCACGCTTAAAGGCGTTACCGAGGCCTTTGTTGCCAACATAAGACACTATATGGGTTACCCCAAGTTTGCGTGCTACCTCCACCGTTTTATCGGTAGAACCATCATCAATAATTTGTGTCTCAATGATATCAACGCCCATAATACTGCGCGGCAAATCTCGCAGCACGAGCGGCAACGTTTTTTCTTCGTTAAAACATGGAATCTGGATTATAAGTTTCATGAGTCTTTTCTATTAGATGGTGGAATCGTGTCGCGATCGCGATCAAATCGACCGAGACGTTCTTCCAGTTTGATGAGCGAAGCCATAATTTCGTTAGACATATTTTGTTCGCTAAAATGATCAGCCACGATGCGTTGACCGTTTTGAGAGCGCTGAACCCACAGCGTGTCGTCCTTATAGATCGCCTCTATAGCATTTACAAAGTCCTGCGGCGTATCTGCGATGGCAACATCCTGAGACCCGCTAAACGGGATGCCTTCCGCGCCAATCGACGTTGTCACGACGGGTAAGCCGTTAGCAAGTGCCATCAGTACCTTTCCCTTGAGGCCAGAACCAAAACGCAACGGGCACACAAACAGGCGAGCGCGTTGGTGATAATCCAGCAGTGCAGCATCATCGATCGCGCCCACGAACTCCACACTATCCCCTGCTTTTTCTGTAACCATTCGTCGGAGATCTTCGGGCACTGGTTCGCCAATAACGTGTAACTTTACATCGGGCAGCCGCTGCTTGAGTAACGGCAGTATCGACGTAACGTAATACTCGATCGCGTCGCGGTTGGGTGTGTGGTAAAACGACCCGATATAAAACATGTCTTTTCGGCCTGCAAGTGGGGCCACGCTTGAGAGAACCGGGTGAGCGCCCGAGACGATATCGATCTGCCCGGCAGGTACCAGCCGTCTAAACGCTTCTTGATCGTTAGGAGAAATCGCCCAAATCGCATCAGAGCGAGAGCCGTACTCTTTTTCCAGCGCCTTATACTGCCCAGAGAGATGCTGCACCTCAAGCTTCTTTTTTTCGTCTTCCACCGTCGCTATCTCCCGCTCGAGCCGCTGGTGGTGCACGTCGACCGTGTCATAAATAATTGGCGCCTGCGGCGCAAAACGTTTGACCAAGTGATAGAAAAAATGCAGCACATCTGGCCGGCTCATAATGATTAGATCGATGAACTTTCCATCGGCTCGCATTTTGTTGGTCAAATTGGCGCCGATCCCACCCGGGAAAACCTCGATCCCCATGCGTTGTAAAATCTCACGGTAGCGGGGTCGATCAAGTGGGGTGCGCGGGATAAACGTCACGGTGTGATCCTTCGAGAGGATTTTTAGGATCGACAACATTCGGGCAGAACCATAATCACGATCGGCCATTGGCACGATCCAATCAAACACCCAAATACGGAAACCACGCTTACGTCGTGCAATCGTCGGTAAATACGGCAACATCTTTGGCCATTGAGTTGCAAGCTCGGTAGCACGCATTTTTTTAAACTTATGAAAGTTCACCTCCTGGTAGGCCTTCATTGGTTTTTTGCCCTCCTCCACTGCGTTCATAGAAGATGAGGCGCCTTCGTAGTGCACCACTATAGATCGCGGCTGGTAGAGCACACGGTACCCTAATTGGCGTACCGCAAAACATAGCTCGACATCTTCGTAATAGCCCGGTGACAGCTCCATATTAAACCCACCGATACGGCTAAATAATTCCGTACGAATAGAGAGTCCGGCTCCAGAGCAATAATCTACATCTCGCACCATGTTGTATTCAGGCCGGTCCACAAGATCAGTTTTGCCGTAGTTCCAGGCTTCACCCGTATTGAATATGACTCCACCGGCCTCTTGCAGTAGACCAGTCGGATGAACTAGTTTTGATCCAACAGCACCGACTCTTGCATCGGCGTAGAGTTCCACCACGGGTGACAAAAAATTGTCCTCTACCTTAGTATCGTTGTTCAAGAAGTAAATGATTTCCCCTCGCGCTTTGCTGGCCCCCGTATTGCAGCTACCAACGAAGCCTTGGTTTACTTGATGGTGCTCAAACACGATTCCTGGGATACGACGCAGCACGGCAGCTACGAGCGGATCGGGCGACTTATCATCAACAACGATTACTTCAAACGGTACTGACTCCTTACAGTTGGCAAGTGATCTCAGACAGTCGAGCGTAATATCCAGTAAATTGTAGACTGGGATGACGACCGAGACGCTTGGTTTAGGTTGGTAGGCAAAACTGATATCGCTAAAGGTCGGAATGTTTAACGATCGACCAGAAAAAAACGCCCTCAGGTCACCATGACGTAGGCGGCCCAGGCGGCCCCGTGATTTCGTATTGATAATCTGATAGCCCTTTTTTGCGAGCGTAACCGGCAGCCGACGCAACGAAAATCGCGCTTTAAACTCATCAATTTTTTTGTCGGCCTGTTTCCGAACTTGTTCTGCCTCAGCAGCATTTCGGCGAATCTCGGCCACAAGCGCCTCCGCGTTGAGGTCTGCCTGCTCGGCGTAGTACATCGTCGCCCCTTTGGCGACGATTTCGTCTTTCAATTTAAGTGGATCTATCGGGTCAAAAGGCTCCATAGAGAGTGGTTCTATATAGCGCAAAAACCGCTTTAACGCAATTGGTAGACCTCAAATAGAGGTTCCGAGCCATTATTGATGATTGCTACCGGCTGAACCGCCCCCATCCCCCCCACCAGCTCAAAAAAGTTTTTGCGGGCCGCTGGGAAAAGCGTGTGATTAGCAGCATGCAAGATAAATCGGGCGGGACGACCGCCGAGTGCTTGGCCCTGCAAAAAATCTTGCTCAAAACGCTCGCGTGCATCAGTCGGCAAGGGCGAACGGTTCATAGAGAATGATGCGTTTTTAAAGCGGCCCGGATCTTGAGAGAGACCGAGCAGTTGTGTGTGCGTCCCCCAGTCCAGCGAGACGTATGTGTACGCTTCGTCGCGTGTCAGCTCGATCAACTCGTAGATGGCTGGTGACCAGTAAACGTTTTTTGTAGGAGAACCGTACTGTTGCAGGTAGTGACCGTACGTGACCACGTAAAACCCAGCCATGATGGGCACGAGAAGCCAGGCTATTTTCGCTATGCGTTTTGCTAAAAGCTTAATCGAGAGTACGAGTATCACCGTAAGCGCTGGGTAGAGCGTGGCGTAGTGCCAGGGCCAGACGGCGTTCCGGGTGATGCCTATTTGTGCCAGTGTTCCTAAAAAAAGCAGCCAGTAAAAAAGATACTGCCGACCGACGACCGCCCGTGCGTTGGATGAAAAAACACATAGCAAGAGCGACCACGCCACCACCGCGCCTAGCACAAAAACAAGCGCCTTTGCGCCGTGTACAGTTAGTTCACCCAGGCCGTAGTCATAAAAAAGTTGACCGTCTAGCATTCCACGCAGCGAGGTCCAGATATTTTCTAGCCGTAAGCCAACATCGAGCTGCTTAAGATCTAAAAACTTTCCCAGGTTAAACTTTGAACTGACCAGCAGATAGTAACCAACCGTTCCCCCAACGCCGAGCGCGGTGGCTGCAACGTGGAGCAAAAACTTTTTACGCGAGAGCCGGACGCGTGCGGATCGCCACAGTGCAGGCCCGTACGCCATAACCGTCGCTGCTAAAAATGCATCGACGATCCAAATAAAGTTCAGCTTGTTAAAAACTCCCAATCCAAGGCTTGCCAGCGTGAAAAGCAGCGCCCAGAACCGGAGAGTCGCACGATAGCGTTCTAGTCCCCAGATCGCGCAGACGGTTAGCGCAAACTGGAGTGCAACGGGACCAGAATCGGCCCGAGTAAGCGAAATCAACGTCGGGTCCACAGCCAATAGCAACACCAGCGAGCTCGCCACTACCGGTCCCGCGGATCGTCGAACTGTGCCGTGTAACAGACGCAGCGAGAACGCCGTCAATAAAATCATCGGCACCCTAATGACAAAAACCGAAACCCCGAACAGCGCAAAAATCGGAGCGGTCAAATACGCCTTGAGCGCACCAATGTACGGCATCAGCAAAATCGGCACATCCCCGATCAACGGCAAGTGGATTGACCGATACACAAACGTAGAATCTAGCCCGCCCAGGGCCGCGTTAACGTGGAGTAGTTCATCAAAATGCAGCCCGGGATACTGGATCTTGATTAGCGCTAGCACTAGATAAATGGCCGGGGCAATCCACCCGACTAGCGAGAGTAGGACGTTGCGTTTGCCCCTAGCGCTTAGCAACGATCGTAAAAAATGGGTACGTCTTGTCACGCCAGGGTTGTGTGTGATGAGTGATTGTAAACCTCGAAAAACCCATGACCTCTAAGAATTGTGTAAAAAACTTGGTGCTAAAGTGCCACCACGTGTCCCACTGTTTATTCTGGGCGGTTGGCATGAGGCGACTGACGGCTTGATTTTCGAGTTCCGGATAGAACATGTCTGTAATCACCACTGTTTGCGACCTAGCCGCGCATTGTTCCAGGATCCTGAGTGGGTTACGCGTATGGAGCAATACAGAAAGCATTACCGACGTGTCAAAGTACCCCAGCGTAGCCGGTAAATTGTAGACATCGCCATAGTACATCTTTGCAGAAGAGCCAAAGGCTTTATGAACAAACCAGAAAGAGTTCTTAAGTCTCCGCATGATGTCACGTCGCGGTGCGAGAGCCGGCTGCAAAACCGATCTTGGGTAGGGCACAAAATCCCAGCCTGGATCGTCGGTAACTTCGACCGCAACCACCTCCGCTCCCTGTCTTTCAAGTTCTACCGTAACCTGGCCGCTCGCAGGTCCGATCTCTAATACTCGTTGGCCAGCGTATGAGACCCCGCCAAGGTACTCCTGCATGCCCTTACGGAGGTCCCAATCACCCGTGGTAACACCATGTCCGGGGATTTCCATGACGTGGTAAAAGTGACAATCGGCAAAGGCGGGCGTGTTTTTTGGTGGTTGGGCGAACGGCGAATTACTCATGGGCACACAAGGGTATCACGCTCAATAAGCCGTGCAAAAGCCGGCTAACTACTAGCGGCTTGACCTAGACAGCCGCTCACTATAGAGTAGCCATCTCCGGACCCGCCTGGGCTTTCGCCCCTGCGGACCCCCATGTCTGGAGCCTATTTTTGAATTTTAGCGCTACCTGCCTGGGGCGCCTCAATTAACTAAGTTCAGCCAAACACATGTCAGAACAACTACCAAAGAACTACGAGCTCCTCCTTGTCCTCTCGGGTGCCGTAAAAGAAAGTGCTGTTAAGCCGGCGCTTGCTGAGGTCGCCAAGCTTTTTGCCAAGTACAACGCAAAGGTTACGGCCGAGTCGCTCTGGGGTTCGCTCAAATTGGCCTACCCGATCAAACACCAGACCCATGGCACCTACATGCTGTGGCGCTTGAGCATGGAGCCAACCTCCGCCAACAAGTTGACGGGTGAACTCGAAGTCGCCGAGAACGTGATTCGCTTTTTGCTTACCGAGCAGCCAAAAAACACCCAGCCGATTACGGCTCCGGTAATGGATGATCGTCGCGATGGTGGCCGAGATGGCAAAGGCACCGATGGATCGCGCGGAAAAACTCCTGGCAAAGGCCCGGGTGTTGATAAGTCAAAAGAAGGCGCAGACAAGCCAGCTGACGGTTCTGCCGGCGAGAAAAAATCGCTTGATGAAATCTTAGAGGAAAAAATTTAAATCTTTTTTAAGGTGCCTGGCACATACTGGGGCCATAACCAACTAACACAACCCACATGGATCTAAACAAAGTAATGCTCATCGGAAACGTCACCCAAGACCCAGAAGTCCGCACGACTCCTCAAGGTCAAAACGTCTGCTCGTTTTCTGTCGCAACTAACTTGACCTGGACCGACCAGAGCGGCCAACGCCAATCACGCGCGGAGTTTCATAATATCGTAGCCTGGCGCAAACTCGCCGAGATCTGCGGTCAATACTTGCAAAAAGGTAAGAAGGTCTACATCGAAGGCCGCCTGCAAACACGTAACTGGCAGGGCCAAGATGGCAGCAAAAAGTACCGAACCGAAATCATCGCCGACAACATGATCATGCTCTCGGGCGGACCGGGCGCGGGTGGTGCTGGTGCAGCAGGCGGAACGGGTGCAGGTAAAAAGTTCGGCGGTAAAGCAGCTGCAACGGAGACCGTTCCAACGGTTGAACTCGACGCGGACACCAAAGGTTCTGCTGGTAAAAAGCCGGCTACCGTCGGAGCAACCGCAACTAAAGGTGCAGAAGAGACCATTACCATTGAAGACATTCCGTTCTAATGCAACACACAACGTCAGGCTCGCTTGGAGCCCTTACAAAAGTCGCTAAGGCCTGTCCGTTCCACGACAACAAAGCGCCCATCATCGACTACAAGAACGTTCGATTGATGCGCAAGTTTCTGTCGTCCTACGCAAAAATCTTGCCACGACGCCGTACGGGCGTGTGCGCCAAGCACCAACGGCAAGTCTCGGCCGAGGTCAAAAAGGCTCGGTTTGTAGCGCTCGTTTCGTTCGTCCAGGCCTAGTGTCGTTTATCGTCAAAGGTCGCAATACCGGCTTTACCTGCGTCCACTGCGGATCGCAGGTTTTGCCGCATCCTTCTAGCGTGCGGGATCATTGCTCGGAGTGCCTTTGGTCGCAGCACGTTGATAGCGAGGGGCCTGGAGATCGACTGGCGACGTGTAAGTCACCCATGCAGCCCGTGGGCGTCGCTACGACTCGAGATGGCTACGACATTGACTATCGTTGCATCAAGTGCGGCAAAACCGGCTGCAACAAATCTGCGCCGGACGATTCGGTTGAGGCACTGACAAAACTGCCAGGCGTCACGCACTAGCGGCTGCTTAAGATCGCAACTTTGGCCCTTAGCTTATAAGAAGGCTAGGCTCTCGAGGATTTTGCGGAGCGCGGTCTGATCTTTTTCGATCTCGTCGTGACCGCATATCTGCTGGATCACGACGTTAAAGTCATCTCCGATTACTTCGACGGTTGGAGAGCCGCACAAAGCACCAAGGTTATACTCCGCGACTTCCAAGTCACCTACTGTCGTCTTACGAGGAAGTAGATTTGGAACACCTCCAGACTCGTTGGTCGCCCAGTCTTGGATTTCTGCAAACGAGCGCTGCTCACGGACCGAGATAAAGTTCGACCGGTACCAACCACAGCCCTCGCCCGCCGCCATAAATCCAAACTGTGCACTCGATTTAACATCGCCAGTTCCATCATCGATTGGTCGACTCAGTTCATCAAAAGAGGCAATGCGATAGTCGGCGGTTCCCCAGTCAGGATTAAACGGCAGCTCGATTTCAAAACGTCCAACTGGATCCTCGTAGCGGGCTGTTGTCGTGGCAGGATCGGTTACGAATCCGGCGTCGCAGATCGGAGCACCATTTTCGTCTTTTTGGTACTGAGCGATCGTCTCGGGGGTGAGCAAGATTCGGTCGTCCGTTGCTAAGAGAGAAGTCCCGTTTGCAACGGCGTTATCGCTTTGGTTATTTGCGTCAGCAACTGCCGCGTTGTTCTCCCGTTGCTCTTTTTTATCACTCAGGGCCGTTACTCCGTACCACGATATCAGACCAGCAAACACGATGAGCGTGCCGGCCACGAGACCACCAACCCACGCTTGACTGTTTTTTTTGCCGCTTGCTCGTCTCGTTCTCCTTTTAGCCATAGGGAGATCTTAGCATACGGTCTCTCTGTATTTTTTGGGGAATTGCGAGCCTTGGTGCTAGCAGATGGGTGCTTGGACAAGTGGAGACTGCGGAGAGTGGACTCTCCGCAGTCGCAGTCGGACTTGCCGTCATTGACTGCGACGAGGACCAGAGTCCGCGAACCGCAGTCTCCACGTTTCTACGCGCCCTTAATTGCCGCCACACCAATAGGCTGACCCGTGCGCTCGCGCTCCCGTACGACCGCCCAAATCTGCTTACTGATCTCACGTGCAATTTTGCCGTTTTCCTTCAAGAATTGTTTGGCCCCTTCTCGACCCTGCCCGAGCTGTATTTCTCCATAGTTGAACCACGACCCAGACTTCTGCACCACTCCGTAAATCATGCCCGTATCGATCAGGTCACCTTCCCAGCTGATCCCCTGGTTGTACAAGATATCGAACTCAGCAGTTCGGAATGGAGCAGCCACTTTGTTCTTAACGATCTTTGCCTTAACCCGGTTACCAATGATGTCGTCTTGTAGCTTGAGCTGCGCACGTCGGCGTACCTCGATACGCACCGAGGAATAAAATTTAAGTGCCATACCACCGGTGGTTGTTTCTGGGTTACCAAAGATCACGCCGATCTTCATACGGATTTGGTTGATAAAGACCACGGTCGTGTTCGACTTCGAGATAGTAGCGGTCAGTTTACGCAGCGCCTGGCTCAGCAAGCGCGCCTGGAGTCCCATGTGGCTCTCGCCCATCTCGCCTTCGATCTCGGCTCGAGGGGTTAATGCCGCAACCGAGTCTACAACGACCACATCAACTGCATTTGACCGAACCAACGTCTCCACGATTTCGAGCGCTTGTTCTCCCGTGTCAGGTTGGCTAATCAATAAGTCATCAATTTTGACGCCGATACGCTTGGCATATTCTGGGTCCAAGGCGTGCTCGGCATCGACATAGGCAGCTATACCACCGCGCTTTTGCACGCTAGCCACGATGTGTTGGGCGAGTGTTGTTTTACCGGAGCTCTCCGGTCCATATACTTCGATTACGCGGCCCTTAGGGACACCTCCCACGCCTAGCGCGATATCGAGCGAGATTGAACCCGTCGGGATAACGTCTACATCGACGCGACGAGTGTCGCCAAGCTTCATGATGGAGCCCTCGCCAAAGCGAGTTTTGATCTGGTCGACGGCCAAACGAGCCGCTACTGCACGTGCTTCGTGCGGATCAAGGGCTTTCTTGGCGATTTTGAAGCCGGCGCCTTTAGTAGAGCCCTTACCAGAACCCGCTTTGCCGCGCTTAGCTGCAACCGGTGCCGGAACGCGCGCGGCAGGATCAACGGTAACCGTGCTCGATTTGGAAGATTTTTTTGCCATATAAAGTGAAGTGAATAAATTAGGCTAGCGTTAAACGCTAGTACCGTCGAGTGTACGACGTGTGGATTAAGGAAAGTTTAAAGGGAACCGCTTGTGAGGACCGCCGTTGTGGACAAGTCACTCAAGTCCAGGTCGGGCGTAAACGTAATGCCTCGCAAAAAGCCTTCCCCTAACTTTGTTAGCTTTTTGCCACGAAATTCTACCGCAGTATGTTCTGCCTTACCACTCGTAAGAACCACCTCGCGCTGGCCCACAAACCGTTTGGTTGAACTTGGCAGCAGCGTACCCTCAAAGCTGGACTCGCCATCAACCTCTACTGAGATCCAGGTTGCCTCGTCCAGAATCTCAACACTGACCGCAACTTCATCTTTTTGAGCGGCTGAACCATCGCCAGAGTCCGACTCCTCCCCCTCGACCGGCGCGCGTGTCTCATTTTTTACGGCAACGGGGTCAAGGTTGGCTTGGATGTTGCGCACGATCTCGGTCTCGCGACCCAGCTTGCTACGGGCGACCAGTTTTATTTGGTTCATCCCGGATTGTAGCGTGAGGGTCTCTCTAAAATTCCCATCAGAGCTTACCAACACCGGCTGGCCGTTAATGGAGAGTTGGGCGTTTGGCTCGGTTTCACCAACCATGACGATGGCGCTCTCTTCTACGGTACGGTCACTGGCAGGCTCTGTAAGGGCAAGTGTTGGACGTCGACCGAGGCTTGAGACCGCAAACGTGATATAGAGCAAGCCCGCGATGAGCGCTAGTCCGACGAGCCCCGACCTAAAGACAAGTGGTGTGATTTTGATACGTGGCAAGAGCGGCTTGTGATTAGGAAAAGCGCGACGTGGGTCGATACGAGGATCCGCGGCAGAACCACCTGGCAAGCGCGATCGCAACGAGCCCGAGACGGCATGACGCACGCGTGGGTCCGTGGCCGCGTGGGCTGAGTCACCTACGGCCTGGCGGGCCATGTGTCGGGCGATACCACGCTCACGCTCCCACTGTTCGAGAATGGCGTGTTCATCCAAGCGGAGATAACGCGCATAGGTCTTAACAAATCCCCGCACATAGATCTCGGCGGGCAACATAGCTCGATCGCCCCGCTCGAGCGCATCCAGATACTTAGCCTGAACCTGCGTCTCGCTCGCCACACGCTCCAAAGCAATGCCCAACGCCAAACGACGGCCACCGAGCACATCTCCGACCGTTTGTACCTGCGTTATTTTTTTAGTGAAAAATCCGCTAACCATGAGCGGCGTCACGTATAGACAACGTGGGGTTCCCTGGGAATTAAGCTCTAAAACTCTACGATTTTTTGACCTTAACGTCAACCTCGCATACCTACGAATTCGTGAAAAATTTGGGTGAACCAACCGTGCGTTGACTTTGCACGTGCAGACGGCTAGGTTGAGCGATCCATAGGATATCTGTGGAGTTTGGTGCAGCTTAACAACAGGCAGAGAGGTGTCTGATGTCACAGGAAAAAACGTTCCGTTTTGAGTACCACCTACGTAAGATCAACAAGGTCACACTGACAGACGAGGACTGGCACGAGGTTATCCGCGTCCGACAGAACCTGCTCGGAGACATGCTGAAGTACGATCCGCTGTACAAGCTCGGTAGCATGCATGCGTTTCCGCAGGCTGTTCATGGGCTGCGTGTTCCGGAGATTACGACAGCGCGAATCAAGCAGGTTTGCAACATGTGGTCCGCGTTGCGTGGGAAAAAGTCCGAAGATCCCTGGGGCTGGGATTTGGATGGGTACACTGAGCCCAGCGTCAGGATGAACACCAAGGGGCTCTTCACGTGGGTGCAAAGCTCGCTCGAAAAGATGGAACAGAATGAAGCGAGCCACAGGATCCACGCTTTCTTGCTTGGCGTGCAGCAGGATGGAGAGCTACTCTTCTTCGAGCTTTTTTCCCGATTGCTCGAGCCCTGTCCTCTCTACGCGCATCCGACCTTTTATCGTCTCTACGAGCTCGGAAACGACTCGCGTGTAATCACGGAAGCCTTGAAGATCCGACCATACCATCTCTGGGTCGAGCTTGGTCACCTCGTCTACAACCTCGTCGAGTTCCGTAAGCGTCGACTCTGCGACCTCACTTCGCTGGAGGACGACATCGAGGCAGAACATAAGCAGGCTCTCTTTTTGCGGGGCATTGGTCAGCTCGAGGACCTCCCACACGAGGGCATCAAGTAACAACAGGGTCCTGGCGGTGCGCCAGGGCCCTTCTCTTTTATTGCTGCTAACGTATAGTTACTGCACACTTCTACATAAAAGGATATGCCTCGTCAGAGCGCCCCACCACCTGCTGCTCCAACCGCTTTAGCGCCGGTAAAACCCGTCGTATTGCTTATTTTGGATGGGTTTGGATTGAGTCCGCTCCCGGAGGGTAATCCGATCGTGCAGGCGCGTCGTCCGGTCTTCCGCCAGATTGAACAAAACTTCCCCGGCACTGCTTTGGCCGCCTCCGGAATTAACGTGGGCTTGGTCTGGGGTGAGTACGGCAACTCAGAGGTGGGCCACCGCACACTCGGCAGCGGCCTGGTGATTTACCAAAACTTGCCGCGCATCACCCTCTCGATCGAGGACGGTACTTTTTTTAAAAAACCAGCTTTTGTTAAAGCGGCAGAACATGTTCGCAAAAACAAAAGTGCGTTGCATGTTATGGGCTTGCTCGGAAACGGTGGCATTCACTCACACACGGACCACTTGATTGCGCTGATTCAGTTTGCCGCAGAACAGCACATTACAGAACTCTACTTGCACCTTTTTACCGATGGTATCGACGCACCGGCACAAGCCTCGGTCTCGTTTGTGAGCGAAGTCGAGGCGGCCATTGCTAAATACCACGTCGGGGTCATCGCAACGGTCATGGGTCGAGATGTCTCTATGGATAGAGACGGCAAATGGAACAAAACGGAGCAGGCCTACAACTGCATGGTCAATGCCCAGGGAGAACCGATCACCAACGTGCGTGATGCCCTACATGCGGCTCATACAAAAGGCCTCAACGACGAAAAAATCCCGCCGATGGTTGTCGTGGACGGTTCTGGCAAAGCGGTGGGGCAGATCAAATCGGGCGATGCCTTGGTGTACATCAACTTTAGAAATGATCGCGAGCGGCAACTAACCGAGGCGTTCGCCCTGCCAAGCTTTGAAAAATTCCCAATCAAAAACCGTTTAGCGGACCTATATTTTGTCACGATGGTTCAGTATGAGGAGTCTCTCCCGGTTACGGTTGCGTTTGAACCAGAGAATGTTCGGTTTCCGTTGGCGCGCGTGCTCTCGGAGCAAGGAAAACAACAGCTCCACATTGCAGAGACCGATAAATATGCACATGTCACGTTCTTTTTTAATGGCGGAACCGAAAAAGCCTTTGCAGGAGAAGATCGGGTGCTCGTGCCAAGTAAAACGGTGACGAGCGCCGACCAAAAACCGGAGATGAGCGCGGCTGGGATTACTGAAGCGATCGTAAAGGGAATCCAATCGGGTAAGTATGATTTTATCGTGGCTAACTACGCCAACTCGGACATGGTGGGCCATACCGGCAACCTCAAAGCTGCGATTACGGCCATCGAAACCCTCGATACGGAAGTCGGTAAGGTCATGCAAGCTGCGTTGGCGGCTAACGGAGCGCTGCTCATCACGTCAGATCACGGCAACGCGGAAGAAATGATAAACGCAGCGACTGGTGAGGTCGACAAACAGCACTCTACCAACGCCGTTCCGTTCTACCTGATCGCGAACCAATTTAAGTTGCCACAACCAAAAAGCGACGAGGCCATCATGATGTACTACAACCCACCCGCGGGCGTGCTCGCGGATGTTGCCCCTACGGTGCTCGAGCTATTGGGTATGCGAATACACCCCGACATGACGGGAGTTTCGCTAATTAATATCGTTCAGTAGCCAAGTTGCCGGCTGAACTAGTCTTGCACTAGCCGCGGAAATCTTCGCTGGGTGGCGGTCCGTCTGGATCAAAGGGTGGAGGTGGTTCATCCGCGGGTGGTGGCGTGTCCGTCTCATCCTCAACCGGAACCTGGCGTGGCTCCTGCTTGACCTGTACGGCGGCTCGGTTTGGTGTTGGGATCTCGTCGAGCGACGCATCGTCAGCGCGATCGAGCGTACCGTTGTCGCGCCCAAGAAATATCTCACGCGGTTTGGCACCTTGGCCCGGACCAATCCAGCCTTTTTCTTCCATCAGATCGAGGAGACGTGCGGCGCGTGCATACCCAACCGAGAGACGGCGTTGCAGTAGCGAGGCTGAGGCTTTTTGGTTCTCGATGATAACTTGCTTGGCCTCCTCGAGCATTGGGTCACTCTCCTCAGCGCCCATAGCGGCCGCTGACGCGGCACTACCGCCACTTACCTGCCCTGTTGTAATTGCTTCGACGTACTCTGGCTGGCCGTTCTTGGTACGGATGAAGTCGGTGACTTTTTCTACTTCCGTCTCGCTCACAAAGGCGCCTTGGATACGCTTTGGTTTAGAAATAGTCGCGGTGATGTAGAGCATGTCGCCGTTGCCGAGGAGTTTTTCTGCTCCGGAGTGGTCGAGAATGGTGCGCGAGTCGATCGAAGAGGCCACGTTAAACGCGACGCGGCTCGTGATGTTGGCTTTAATAAGACCGGTGATGACGTCAACGGACGGTCGCTGCGTCGCCACGATCAAGTGAATACCAACCGCACGCGCCATCTGGGCCAAGCGCACGATGGCGGACTCTACGTCGTTAGCAGCGACCGCCATAAGATCGGCCAACTCGTCGATGATAACGGTAATGTACGGTAATTTTTGCCCCTTGGCGGAGTTATTGTACGAAACGATGTTGCGCTTGCCGCTTGCGTTGAGCAACTCATAGCGTTTGTCCATCTCGGCCACGCACCAGCGCAGCGCGTGCACGGTCTTCTTGGTTTCGGTAATAACGGGCGTGATGAGTTGCGGGATATTATTGTAGGCCGTGAGTTCAACCCGCTTAGGATCGATCAAAATAAGCTTGAGGGTCTGGGGCGAATTACGGTAAAGCAACGACATCAAAATGCTGTTGATCGCGACTGACTTACCAGAACCGGTCGCACCTGCGATGAGCAAGTGAGGCATCTTGGCAAGGTTGGCAGTAATCGGATGACCCGCCACGTCACGACCGAGCCCGACCGTAAGTGGATCTTTAGCGGTTTGATAGGGTTCGCTCGCCAAAATCTCGCGCAGGCGTACGAGTGCGACACCCACGTTAGGTACCTCAAGACCGACCAGCGATTTGCCGGGGATCGGCGCCTCAATACGAACAGGGTGCGCAGCAAGGGCCAAAGCAAGATCGTTTTGCAGGGCAGTAATGGCTGAGAGCTTAACGCCCTCCGCCGGTTTAAATGTGTACTGTGTTACGGTCGGTCCGATCGAGACGTCTCCCATCTCGACGGGAATACCAAAATTCTCGAGTGTCCGTCTGATCTTGCGAACATTTGCCTTGATGTCACCGGCGGTGGGTCGGCCCATCTTACTGTCCAATAAGTCCAATGACGGCAACTCGTACTGCATGTCTTTGACTTGCAACGCGGGTCCTTTTGGCACCACCGAGTCTGGCACGTTGCGGATCTGTATCTCGGCCTCACCCTTGCCCTTGGGTTTTTCGGCGACCGCTGCTGTTACGGGCTCATCAGGATCGGGTGTTGAGGCGCTCTCGGCAGTTTCAGTTGGTTCATCCTCGCGCGCTCCTGGCTGAACCGACTTGCGCTTAAAGAGCATGCCGAGAAGGGACTGTTTTTCTTGCTTGATGTCTGAGTCAGCATTTTCTTCGATGCCGCGAACTTTGACGTCATCGTTTTGTTGTTCAGCATCCCCACCCTTGCGGCGAGCAAGTTTATCCCAAATCGAACTCACTCCAACGTCAAAGAGGAGCGTTATCCCAATCAACATGATCGCTAATAAAACAATAACCGCACCGGTCAAACCGACGCCGCCTCGTAGCGGCAAGCCGAGCAGCGTGCCAATCCAGCCGCCGCCTTGTCCAGCGTTTGCAGCACCAACCATCTCAGACGTTGGCGTCCAGACGTGGAAGAGTCCGAGGAGTGCGACAACCGTTACTATAAAGCCGGTAGTTCGCGCTTTAATGTGCTCAAATGATTGGCCTCGAAAAACGAGTAGCCCAGCCCCAGCTAAAACGATTGGCATGATTAATGTGCCAAGGCCAACAAAAAACCCTAGGAATTTTCGCCAGTACTCCCCGACTAGACCTGCAAACGAAAAAAGTGAGAGGAGGGTGAGCAGTGCTAGCGCAAACAATACAATTGCCCAGATGCTGCGCTTGGTCTCGGTCGCGAGGTTCATCCCGCGGCGACGACCGCCGCGTGACCCGCGCTTGGAGCCGGAGGCCGCTCTACCCCCTCGCCTACCCGTGCTCCGGGAGGCGGATTTGGGCTCGTCTTGCTCTTCCGTCGACGAGTCCTCATCGACTTGTTTAGTGGGTCGTGATTTTGCCATGAGAGCCTCTATCATACACGATCAGGCCCGTTTTGACCCTGTTTGTAAGGCAGAACAGTGGCCCTAAGATCAGCTTGTAACTAAAAACGGCCCGGGTGGGCCGTCTTTAGCTTTATAGCCGGGTCGCGATCGCGATTCTCAGCCTAAAATTCTTCTTCCTTGATGTCTTGCGAGGCAGGCGTCATGCCAGCGGGCGCAATAATCGGAATGTTGGACTGGGCTCCTGCGGTTGCGAGTGAGCTCTCACGAACCATATCAGCTTTGAGCTGGTCGTTGAGTTCGAGACCAAACTTGCCAGCGTAGTACTTAAAGCCAGTACCGGCTGGGATGACGCGACCAATGATGACGTTCTCCTTGAGACCCTTGAGCGTATCGGTCTTGCCGGTAATTGCGGCGTCAATCAAGACACGTGCGGTCTGCTGGAAGGACGCTGCCGACAAGAAGCTATCCGTCGAGAGGCTTGCCTTGGTAATACCCTGCAGCAAGTCGTCCGCGATAATCGGCTTTTTGCCACCTGCGCGCAGTTCATCATTGACGGCACGTAGACGGTTTTTGTCGATCAGATCGCCTTCGAGGTACTCGGAGTCACCTGCTTCGCGCACAACTTTGCGCAGCAACATTTGGCGAACGATGATCTCGACGTGCTTGTCGTTGAGGGGTTGGCCCTGCGTCGAGTACATGTTTTGGATCTCGCGGATAATGTAGCGCTGAACGGCATCGGTACCCGAGACTCGGAAGAGTTCAAACAAGTCGATCGAACCCTCGGTGAGCTGCTGGCCCTTCTCGACCAGTTCACCATTTTTAACCCAGAGCGGCACCGCGCTTGGTACGCGATAAATCATTTCGTTGCTTCCCTCACGCGTGATCAAAAGCTGCTTGCCAGTCTCGATCTTTTTGACGATACCAGCGTAGCGAGCGGTGATCTTGGTGGCATTTTTACCTTCGCCATCGGTTCCGAGCTCTGCCCCTTGCTCTACAAAGTCCTTAGCTTTGACTTTGAGTTGAGCTTTGTCGGTCAACGGATATGGATCAACGATGACGTCCTTAGAGGTTACGCGAATAACGCGCTCGCGCTTGGACTCTTGCTGAATCTCAACCTGACCAGCGAGTTCTGAGATGATCGCGGGCTTCTTGATCGGGCGGGCCTCAAAGAGCTCTTCTACACGAGGCAAACCTTGTGTGATGTCGGATGCGGCCACTCCACCTGAGTGGAAGGTACGCATGGTGAGCTGTGTTCCAGGTTCACCGATAGCTTGAGCAGCCACGATGCCCACGGCTTGTCCGAGTTCAACCATTTTGTTGCGACCGAGGTCAAAACCGTAACAGGCTTGGCAGAGACCGTTGCTGTCCTCACACGTGAGCGGACTGCGCAGGCGAATAACTTGCGGGTCAGCCTCTTCGATCTTGCCGAGCAAGGTCTTGTCGATGAGCGTGTTTGCTTTGGCAACAACTTCGCCAGTTTTTTCGTTGACGATCTTGCTGGCCAAAATGCGACCCCAGACGCGACCAGCCAAGTTGAGACCGAGGCTCTCGGTGTCAGCTTTGGTCAAGGTAATTCCCTCTTTGGTCTTACAGTCAGCACTGGTGATGACCACATCTTGCGAGACGTCGACGAGACGACGCGTGAGGTATCCAGCGTTAGCGGTACGCAGAGCTGTGTCGGACATACCTTTACGGGCTCCGTGAGTTGAGATGAAGTACTCGAGCACTCCCAAGCCTTCTTTAAAGCTGTGCTTAATCGGGAGCTCGATGGTCTCTCCGGCCGGGTTGGCCACGAGGCCTTTCATACCCATCATCTGCGCAACCTGTGCGGGGTTACCACGAGCACCAGACGTAACCATCATAAAGACGGAGTTGTTCATCTTGACCAGTTGCTCTTGGGCGAGGTCGGCGATCTTATCACGAACACCCTGCCAGAGCTCGATGGTCTTGATGCGGCGCTCTTCGTCGGTGAGAAGTCCAGCTTTGTAGTGACCGTGAATCAACTCGGTCTCGTCCTCGGCCTTGGCGATCAAGGCGTGCTTGCCCTCAGGTGTAGCGATATCGGCCATACCCCAAGACAAACCGGAGGCGGTGAGCTGTTCAAAACCAAAGTCTTTAATGGCGTCGGCGAGTTCGGCCGTTTTTTCCATACCAAACTTGTCGAGCGAGAGTGCCATCAACTTTTTGATCTCTTTTTTGTCGATCTGCTTGTTGTGGTACTGCAGTTCCTTAGGCAACAGCTGGTTGAACGCCACGCGTCCAGCGCAGGTGTTAACCCATTCGCCATCGATCAGCACACGAATCTCTTGCTGGTAGGTGATTGCTCCCGTTGCACGAGCGAGCAAGACCTCATCGATTGCGTCAAAGTGCTTGACCTTTTTGGGGTCGGCAGCTGGTTTGAGCAACGTGGTCCAGTACGATCCAAGAATCATATCCATACGAGGCTGAGCGATCGGATCTCCCGTAGCAGGCTTAATCATGTTTTTAGCCGAGAGCATGATCTCTTTGGCCTCATACTGCGCGGCGCGAGTGAGCGGTACGTGGACGGCCATCTGGTCTCCGTCGAAGTCAGCGTTAAAGGCTTCGCAGACGAGCGGGTGAACCTGAATGGCTTTTCCTTCGATCAAGATCGGTTCAAAAGCCTGGATACCAAGACGGTGCAAGGTCGGAGCGCGGTTCAGCAAGACGTACTGACCCTTAATGACTTTGTCGAGCATGTCCCATACTTCTGGGCGACCCTGCTCGATCAATTTACCGGCCGAGCGGACGTTGTAGGCGTACTCATGCTTGATGAGCTGACCAATCACAAATGGCTTGAACAACTCGAGTGCCATTTTCTTTGGCAGACCACACTGGTGGAGCTTGAGTTTTGGTCCGACCACGATGACGGAGCGACCAGAGTAGTCGACACGCTTACCGAGCAGGTTCTGGCGGAATCGTCCTTGCTTACCTTTGAGCATGTCGGCGAGCGACTTGAGGGTACGCTTTTGACCGGTGGCACTCGCAACAGCTTTGCCGCGGCGTGCGTTGTTGTCGATCAAGGCGTCAACGGCCTCTTGCAACATACGTTTTTCGTTGCGCGTGATGACCTCAGGCGCGTTGAGTTTGATCAAACGCTTGAGACGGTTGTTGCGGTTGATGACACGGCGGTACAAATCGTTGAGGTCGGATGCGGCAAAACGTCCACCATCCAACTGCACCATTGGACGCAAGTCTGGCGGCAGAACCGGCAAAACGGTCAAGAACATCCACTCCGAGCGAATCCCCGCTTTGATCATGGACTTAATCAGCTTGAGACGGCGCTTAAGTTTGCGGCGCTTGCTGGTAACGGCGGTTCCGAGTTCTTTTTCGATGCTTGCTCCCAATTGAGTGAGGTCGGTCTTAGCAACCAAGTTGCGCAGTGCCTCTGCACCGATGCCGGCGTTAAAGACGTGACCGTATTTGACCGACAAGTCGCGGTACTCGAGCTCTGAGATTACTTGCAGTTTTTGCAAGCTCTTAATTTCTCGCTTTGCCGTATCAAGAGCCTCGCTCAAGTTCTCGAGCTCGGTCTTGTGCTCGGCAGTGTAGCGATCTTCCTCTTCGCGGCGCTCTTTCTCGGCCTTCTTTTTCTCGGCGGCACCACCTTTTTGAGCAGCGTCGGCCTTAGCCATACGAGCGGAGTGCTTGAGTTCGAGCTGTTCGCGGAACTGTTTGAACTTACCGTCGATCTCAGCCTTTTTAGCCTTGAACTCTTGCTGGATCTGCTTGAGCGCCTCTTCGCGCGCTTTTTCGTCTACATCCGTAATAATGTATGCGGCAAAGTAGACAACTTTTTCGAGATCCAGGATCGAGAGGTCCAAAATCAAACCGATCTTGGAGGGTACTCCTCGGAGCATCCAAATGTGGGATACAGGAACAGCCAGCTCGATGTGGCCCATGCGCTCACGACGGACGATGCTGCGCGTAACTTCAACGCCACATTTCTCACAAACGATACCCTTGTAACGGATACGCTTGTACTTACCGCAGTAACATTCCCAGTCTTTGGTTGGTCCAAAGATTTCTTCTGAGAACAAACCGTCTTTTTCTGGTTTTTGCGTGCGGTAGTTGATGGTCTCCGGCTTGATTACCTCGCCGTGCGACCACTGTTTGATGTCATCCGGACTTGCGAGGCGAATTTGCACCTCGTCAAAGTCGGTTCCCTTAGTAGAGAGTGATGGAATTCCGGCCATGGCTATTTACCTTTCACTTTAGCGGCAACTTTAGCTTTGTCTGGGCCTCCCGTGGCAGAACCACGTTTATCGACCCGCGCTTTGTCGCCTGGTTTTTTAGAAATTCGTTTTCGTTCAGGAGCTTTGAGGCTCATGGTGTCCTCTTCGACTTCTTTTTCGGGACCACCAACCATCTCGACCGCGAGACCCAATGCCATCAACTCACGTACAAGCACGTTAAAGGACTCAGGAACGTTTGGTTTACGGATTGGTTCACCCTTAACGATGGCCTCATAGGTCTTGCTGCGACCAAGCACATCATCGGATTTAATGGTGAGCATCTCCTGCAACGTATGTGAGGCGCCGTAGCCTTCGAGCGCCCAAACTTCCATCTCACCAAAGCGCTGACCACCAAACTGCGCCTTACCACCGAGCGGCTGCTGCGTGACGAGCGAGTACGGACCGATCGAGCGTTGGTGCATCTTGTCGTCGACCAAGTGGTGCAACTTGAGCATGTACATGACACCGACCGTGGTCTTAAAGTCGAACTTGTTTCCGGTCTTACCGTCCGTCAGCTGAACCTTACCGTCTTCTGGCAGGCCCGCTTTTTTGAGCTCTTCTTTAATGACGCCCTCTTCGATACCGGTAAAGGCAGGGCTGGCGGCTTTGTAGCCAAGCTTAAGTCCGGCCCAACCGAGGTGGGTTTCCAAAATCTGTCCAAGGTTCATACGGCTGGCGACACCGAGCGGGTTGAGCATGATGTCGATTGGCGTTCCGTCCTCCAAAAATGGCATGTCTTCTACCGGAACGATGCGCGAGATAACACCCTTGTTACCGTGACGTCCCGCCATTTTATCTCCTGGCTGAACCTTACGCAGCTGAGCCACCGAGACTTGGATGGTCTTGATCACGCCGGTCGGGAGTTTGTCGCCTTGATCGCGGCTAAAGATTTTGACGTCGATGACCTTGCCGTACTCACCATGTTGCAGGTAGAGCGACGTGTCTTTTACATCGCGAGCTTTTTCTCCAAAGATTGCGCGGAGTAAGCGCTCCTCAGCGGTAAGATCGGTCTCACCTTTTGGAGTGATCTTACCGATCAAAATGTCGCCAGAGCTGACCTGCGCACCAATACGGATAATGCCGTCCTCGTCGAGGTCTTTGAGTTTCTCCTCACCGATGTTTGGAATATCGCGCGTGACGATCTCAGGTCCAAGCTTGGTATCGCGAACATCAACCGAGAAGTTCTCGATGTGCACGCTGGAAAAACGATCTTTTTCAACCACGCGCTGTGAGATCAAGATAGCGTCTTCGTAGTTACCACCGTTCCAACCCATAAAGGCGACCAAAATGTTTTGTCCGAGTGCGAGTTCACCCTTCTCGGTAGAAGCACCGTCGGCCAAGATGTCACCCTTGTTTACTTTTTGGCCCTTCTCGACGATCGGATGCTGGTGCATCGAGGTGTTTTGGTTTGAGATCGAGAAGTTCAGCAAGTGATAATTTTTGAGATTGCCGTCATCTTGCAGAACCTCAACGTGCTTGGCATCAACCGCAACGACCTTACCTGCACCCTGAGCGACCACAACCTGACCGGAGTCGATGGCCGCTTTAGCCTCGATGCCGGTACCAACGATCGGCGACTCTGGTCGAATCGTGGAAACCGCTTGGCGTTGCATGTTTGATCCCATCAACGCGCGGTTACCATCATCGTGTTCCAAAAACGGAATCAATGCGGTTGCCACGGAGATGATCTGCTTTGGCGAGACGTCTACATATTGGATTACATCCGTTGGACGAACACCCGACTCACCCTTTGAGCGAACCTGGTCTTTTTCGTTTTTGAAGTAGCCTTGCGCGTCCGTTTCGATGGTGGCCGGAGCCGTGACCGAACGACCTTCTTCAAAAGCGTCCAAGTACACGATCTCGTTGGTGAGACGCGGCTTGACCTCCACGGTCTTAATTTTAGCTGCTTTGAGTGCGTCGATATCGCCAGCTGCAATCTTGTGACCTTTGGTCAAAACTACTTTGCCGTTAGCGTCCTTGATATCTGTGATAACCGTTTTGCCAACGAGCTCTTTGCTGGTAACTGGAAGTTCGCGTTCAACCGTGCGGAACGGCGTCTCCAAAAAACCGTACTCGTTGATGCGGCAGTAGCTAGCCAAGTGACCGACGAGACCGATGTTGGGGCCTTCTGGCGTTTGGATCGGACAGATACGACCGTAGTGCGACGGGTGAACGTCGCGCACATCGAATCCGGCGCGCTCACGAGAGAGACCACCAGGACCCATGGCCGAGAGACGGCGTTTGTGCTCAAGCTCAGAGAGCGGGTTGGTCTGGTCCATAAACTGCGAGAGCTGCGAGTTGGTGAAAAATTCTTTGACCGCAGCGATAACCGGGCGAGCGTTGATCAGCTGAGCCGGAGTGAGCGTGTCGATATCGAGGGTCGACATACGATCGCGCACGATGCGCTCGAGACGAGCCATACCAACGCGGAACTTGTTTTGGATCAATTCGCCGATAGCGCGGACGCGGCGGTTACCGAGGTGGTCGATGTCGTCGGCCGGATCTTGATGGATGTTCAAGCGGATAATCTCGCGGATAATATTGACGAGATCTTCTTTGCGGAACACCCGGTGCTTGCGGTCAATCGGCAAGCTTTGGTTAAAGCGCTGGTTGAGCTTGTAGCGACCAACACGTCCAAAGTCATAGCGATCAAAATCGAAGAACATCGAATCAATCATCTGCTTGGCGTTCTCGACCGTAGCGAGATCGCCCGGGCGGATACGCTTGTAGACTTCTTTGAGTCCCTCGGCGTTGGAGTGCGAAGGATCTTTGGCGAGCGACATCTCGATGTACTTAACGTCCGGGTCGGTGTCGACATCTTTAAAGAGCGCCGAGATTTCTTCGTTGGTGCTGTAGCCAAAGGCGCGCAGCAATGCGGTCACCGAGATTTTGCGTTTGCGATCGATCTTGACCGAGATCACGCCGTTGCCATCCGTATCAAACTCAAGCCAGGCACCACGGTTCGGGATCAATTTTGCACCGTAGCTGGTAGAACCCTGACTGGTCTCCGACGTAAAGTAGACACCTGGGGAGCGGATAAGCTGCGAGACGATCACGCGCTCGACACCGTTGATGATAAAGGTGCCGCGGTCCGTCATCAGCGGGAAGTCACCCAAAAAGACTTCCTGGTCTTTGATTTCTCCAGTGCGCTTGTTGACGAGACGAACTTTGACGCGAAGGGGCGCTTCGAAAGTGGTGTTGCGCGCCTTGGCGGTCACCTCATCGAACTTTGCCTCATCGAGGTAGTAGTCCAAAAAGTGGAGCTCGAGCTCTTTTTGTGTGAAGTCTTCGATGGGGTTCAGTTCATCAAAGAGTTCACGCAAGCCTTTCTCCAAAAACCAGCGATATGAGTCCAACTGGATCTCAATCAGGTTTGGCAGCTCGGTGGCATCTTGCCCTGTGGAAAAGAATTTGCGGCCTTCTTGAATGGCACGCACGGTCGACTTGGTAGGCATGGGCTATTTGGTCCTTAAAAAATAATTAATTTCACACGCGGACTACTAAAACTTGCATATGTCTCGCATTTTGGCTGAACCCAAACCATGGTCTTAAGGCTTGTGGTAGCTCAGGACCTTGCCAAATATGGCTAAATAGACATAAAAACTACCCCGAACAGCCTGGCTTCCAGGCTCGAGGTTTAGTAGTTGAATTGCTAGCGGGCGCGGTCCCCCGTGTGCATGGGGAAAACTATACTCAGCGACTTGACGACTGTCAAGGGGTATGTAGCCGCAATTTCACGATCATTACTACAACACGTCCACAGGTTATTAACAAGTAGGGTCTGGTCACGCCCGCGCAGGTTCTAATGGTTACCGACCCTCAGCGACCCTGGTCCTCGGCGTTTTTACAATGACTGCAATTTTAAAAACGCCTGCGGAGGGTCTTTTCGGGCCGGTAACCACAGCTTTCGCGGGCGCGACCATTCCAAACGATCTAATACGGCTTGCGGTTGTATTGAGGCAACGCTCGCTTTTGCACGGAAAAACCCTTTTTTTGGGCTACCAGCAGGTTAGGACTCGTGCGTCTGAGATCTTCGATAGTGACTCCAACAACGGGGATGTCCCAGGCAAAAGCGAGCGCGTTGGCGATCGACACACTGGCTCGGCTGGCGCTAAACGGTCCTGGGCTCGTTACGACCACGATCGCATCCGGCGGTAGTTGTCGTTTGTATGGGACGAGCAACTTCCAAAAGTTCACCCGACCGGGCGAGTACGCGCTGAGGTTTTTACGCCAACGCCACTTTGAGCCGCCATATAGACCAATCCAGGGCGCTGGTTTTTGCGGGATCTTGGGATTCGCTGGCGGACGCATCGGCAGCGCGCTTAGCACCAGCACCGTAGGGTGCGTGCTAGACTGAGCAGACAAAGGAATGCTCGATTTAGATTTTCGATTTTTGCTCTTAGTTGTGTGGCCCATTTTAGTCACGGTGCTGACGCAGCTTATCAAAGTACTAATCAAGTTAGTACAAACTGGCAAGCTCGACCCCCAAGAGTACTTTACGTGGGGTAAATTTCCTTCTTCTCACCTGGCACTCGTCTCTTCCCTAGTCACGGTAGTCGCACTGGTGGCAGGTTTTGACTCGTTGGAGTTTGGCATCGCACTTGCGTTGGCGGTTTTGGTCGCACGAGACGCCGTGGGCTTACGCATGTTTGTAGAAAATAACGCCCACGCCATCAATCGCTTGCGATCACTGTTACCACGGGAAAAACAAAAGTTGATTGCGGTTCAGCCGTTGCGGATTGGGCATACTAAGCCAGAGGCCTTTGCCGGTGCGCTATTTGGGATCGGTACCACGCTAATCTTGTACTGGCTCGTAATTACTCTGTAGTCGCCGTGGTTGGCTGAACCACCTTGTAGAGCTCGAAAATTACTCGGTCGTCGTCTTTAAATTCCTTTATCTTGACGGCCTTGAGCCCCGCTTTCTCGGTGAATTCAAAGAAATTGCTGATCGATTCTGGGAAATAGGCGGTCGAAATGGGCCGCGAGATAAAAATTATGTTCTTGTTTGGATCAAGATACTTTGTTGTTATGTTTTGCAACTGACTCTCCTTGGCGGAACGGAATACAAATGTGAGTTCCCCATACTTTCTGGGGGTTTGGTCAAATACCATTAATTGCACCGCTGCACCCCAGTCGAGTGTTTCGAATTTTTCCGTCTGCGCTGAGGCGAACTCAATTAGGTCGTAAATAACTGGTGTCCAAAAAACTGAGCTGGGGTGGGTATAGCGCTTTACAGACGAGATTTGGATTGCCAAAGAATGAACGAACAAAAAAAGGAGGACTCCAAAGATCAGTAAGCGCCCCGCTCGAGAGCCAACGTCGCGCAGCTTTTTTTCGATCTGCACAAATCCACTTGCAATGAGCAGCGTTACTCCTGGAAAAAGCATTAAGAAATGCCACGGTGCGTTTGCCCGACTAGTTATGCCAATTTGAAACAAAACCAACAGCGAATTCAGCAGCAAAAAAATGTGCACCGATCGAAGCAAATCGGTTTTTGGACGCTGCCACGCTAGCCATGTTCCCCACGCAATGATCGAAACGCACAGGATCGCCGTCGGGAGCGCAAATGCCGTGAGTTCGCCCACAAAAGTAGCGTGATAGAAAGACTCCCCAGACAGTAGCCTCAGCATGCCCGCAAAAACGACCCCAAGGCGCGAGCTAGAGCTCGAAATGCTGTCGACGGACACCATGGCAGATTCCTTGAAGATCCAAAGATAATAAGCAACGGCCATTAGATACCCGGCACTTAAGCACACCAAAATTAAAACGTCTTTTTTGCTTTTGAACCATACTCGAAGATGCCGTGCATTTAGCAAAAACAAACAAATGAACACTGCATTTACAAACCACAGGAAGTCCAGCTTGTTGAAAATACCGATTGCGCTTAATGGAACAAGCCAGAGCAGAACTGCTAATCGCTTTTTTTGAATGAACCGGAAGATGATGCCCAGCATCACCACTCGTAGAAAGAACGCGATGACCACGGGGCCAAAGTCCATACGGGTTATCGCAATTACACCGGGATCTACTGCGAGCAGCAAGGTTGCAAGAGTTGCGATTTTTCTGCCAAAGAAACGCCGAGCAATCATCCATAGCAGCAGCAACGACAGGGCCGTAGCTGCAATTGCCGGAACCCGAATCGTCGCAACAGAAACTCCAAACACGTTCATGGTCGGCTCCATCAGCCATGTTTTCAGGGTCCCAATGTACGGCATAATCAGCAGACGTATTCCGTGCCAAGACTTCCAGGTGTTTGGGTTTAAGAACAACAACTCGTCATAGTGCACACCCGGGTATGTCACCTTGTACAAAGCAAAGCATGCGTACACGCACGGAGCCGCAAGGGCTGCAACCACGCTCTTAATTCGTCCTACTCGACTTTTCATGGTCGAACCGCAATTAGCTCGAGGTTTTTCCCAAACCACCAACCAAAGAGTGGGTCGAGCACACGATTGCAAGGAAACAACATGCGATCAAAGATCAATAATGCTCTGCGGTTGATGCGACCGTCCGCTACGCGAGCCACTCGATAAGCAAGCGAAGAGAAAAAACCGAGCGTGTCGACGTAACGTATGCGCTCGATCTTGAGCCCAGCGGAGCGAACCAGTTCTGCCAGTTGCTGCTTACGATAGCGACGATGGTGGCCAACTTTTGTATCAAGGCTCGAGAACAGCACCGAAAAAGCTGGCACATACACATACAGCTCGCCATTTTGGTTGAGCATGTCCGAGATGCTCCGCACGGCAGCACGATCATCCTCGATGTGCTCCAACACGTTGAGCGTGTACACAAAGTCAAACCGCTGGGCCCCCAACTCTTTGACGGCCTCATGCACGGCGAATCCGTTTTGGCGTAACTTTTTTTGTAGCTTTGGATCGGTCTCGATGCAGGTTACGGTTCTGCCGGCCTTGCGAAGCGGTAGAGCAAAGGTGCCAAGTCCTGCTCCAAAGTCGAGGCAGTTGAGTGATTGCCTGTTGCCAGCGACTGCTTTTGCATCAGCAAGGACACGCGTCCGCGAAAGCACGCGACGCACGAGGTCGGTGTTGTAGTTCCGCGCCTCGGTAAGCAATTCTAAGGTGTCAGTGCCCGTATAGTGAACTGGCATGGTCTAGCACTCTACACGCTCGGGCCTATCTTTGGCCAGATCTGGAACGAGCGCGTTCTGTAAGTAACTCGCGTGCGACGGTGCGGTCGTCGTGCGGGATACGCGTACCGTTTTTTGACATGATGACGGGTTCGCAGCCCTTACCGGTAATGACAACGATGTCGCCCGGGCCGGCCTTTTGTATGGCCCAGCGCATGGCTTCGCGCCGATCAAGTAGTTTGATCAGATTAGTGCCTTCTTCCTTGCCGGCCTGCTCGACCCCGGCCGCGACTTGCCGCACGATCTCGTGCGGATCTTCGTCATAGGGGTCCTCGTTGGTCACAACCACAAAGTCGGCGTAGCGGCCGGCGAGCGCGCCCATTTTTGGGCGCTTGGCGACATCGCGTCCCCCTCCGGCAGAGCCCAAGACCGCAATCAGTTTTTTACCCTGTGGAAGTTGATCCCGCAGCGTTTTGTAGACGAGCTCAAGCGACTCTGGCACGTGAGCGTAATCGACGATCACGCTAAAGTCTTGGCCTTCCACGATCGGTTCCATGCGGCCCGGTGCTGGCTCGAGTTTTTCGAGCGCGTCTTTGACTTTTTCTAGCGAAATCCCCTGACTCAATGCAACCGCAGCGGCGGCCAGCATGTTTTGCAAGTTAAAGATGCCGACGAGTTTTGTTCTGACCGTGACGGCGGGTGCGTTGCGGTCAATCGGGTTACGCAGCGAAAAACTAATGCCCTCAGGGCCACAAGCGTATTCACTCGGCCGAACTACCGCGCTCAAGCTGGATTGTCCATCCGGCTCAAGCGAGAATCCCCACTTTTGATCCGCATCGTATTGCAAAAAATATTTGACGTTGGCGTCATCGATGTTGGCGACGATGGTTTTTTTGATCGGCTTGCCAGTGACGCTGTCGGTTTTGTGATGGCTACCAGCCAGCGACGCAAACAGTTTTTCCTTGGCAGCTCGGTACGCTTCAAACGAACCATGCGCCTCAATGTGCTCGGGCGTAAGGTTAGTAAACACCGCCACGTCATACGAGATGCCCAGGTGCCGATACATTTCGAGTCCCTGCGAGGACGTTTCGATAACCACATAGCGCGCGCCACTCCGTCGGATTTGCGAGAGCATGCGGGCTAACGTCCAGCGTCCAGACATGGTCATTTTTAGTTGGTTCAACCGCTTGGCAGAACCAATCTTTACTGTGGCGGTACTGACAAAACCCGTGCGTTCTCCCGCCGACTCTAAGATGTCACTGATGTACGACACCACAGAGGTCTTGCCAGTGGTCCCGGTCACGCCGATCGTGATGAGCTTGCGAGTCGGGAACCCAAACAGTGCCTGGCTCTTAAAATTGAGCACCGCGTGGTACGCAAAGAGGAGCGGGCGCGGAATGAGCCTCCGCAGACGTGTCCTGATACTAGCCATGGTTAGTTACCGTTTGGATTGTAGCCACCCAACACTTCTACACCATCTGCGTATCCATCGCCATCACTATCGGAGTTGGCGGGATGTGTCTTGTAGGTATCGACTTCTTCCTGGTCGTTAAGGCCGTCGTGATCGGTATCGGCTTCCGTCGAGGACGTACCGAGTTCTGCCTCCTCCGCATCCGTCAGTCCATCTTGGTCGCTATCAAAAAGCCCAGCTGGACCGGGGGCTGGCTCGTTACCACCACGTGCGTTAGCCGTCACCACAAACCAAACAAGCCCCGTGACAAACAGGACACCAAATACGACAGAGAGCATAAGAAGTCGGCGATGCATGGGTATATCGTACACTATTGCGCTTTAGCCCATGTATACTGTCGGCATGTTTCTACCCTCCCCCGAGAATAGTCCCTCCCCAGAAGAAATGGGGCTTGAAAAAGAACCCCAGTCAATAACTAAAACTGAAAGTGAAAAAAGTGACATCGATAAACTGATCGATGCACGCCTCGAAGAGGTTCTCCTACACGGTCTAGAAAAAGTGAATGAGGGGCACAATGGCGTCATTTTTAAAGCTGACATCCAAAAATTCCCACCTGAGCTCGTAGAGAAGTTGCGCGAAACGGGTGTTGAAATGGAAGAAACGCCCGCGATTAAAATCTTAAAAGTGTATGAGGTCAGCGTAGGCCGAAAAGAATTTGATGCTCATACGGCAGCGTACGAAGTACTGGCGAACAACGACGGTGACGTGCCGATGGCGGACACGCCACGGCCTCTGCTATACCGAGAGCTCGAGTCACTCAGTACGGAGACGCAGGACCAACTTCGCGCACATGGAATTGAAAGCAAGGGTCAAGTCGCAATGCTCGTCATGGAGCTGATTCCCGGAGAAGACCTCGCCACAACCATGTATCGGGAGATCCTCAAGCGGCACCCACAAGCTTCAAAGATTTTTACTGATGTTAAGAACATGCGCGTCAACGAGCTTTTTGATGCTGTCAAAAGCACACTTAAGTTATCTGCCGTCCCCGCCGGCATTCAGCCGGAGAAAAAAGCCGCTCTCATCCGTCATAACGCTTCAGAAATTTATGGCTTTTTAGCCCGCAACGGGTTTACGATCGACCCGGAAGTACACGAGCAAGCAAAAAATGCATTTATGCAGCTGCACCACAACGGAATTGCACACCGAGATGCGCATGAACGGAACATTATGATCAGTAAGAAGAGAGGTAAAATTCGGACCACCATTATCGACTTCGGTAGTTCTCGGATTTTTTCTGGACAATATGGAGACTATCTCTACAAGGGCACGAATGGCGAAGAATACATCCCAGATGAAGAATTGATCAAAAAGCTGGAGATGTTGACGAAAAACGAGCGGGCACTGGATAACCTGTTTTACGACACAAAGCACAACGCACGACTCGCCAGGTTAGTGGAAACGGTCAAGCCAGAACCAAGCGGCAAACGGCTTGATACCGCCTGGATGAAGAGTGTTCTACAAACCAAGAACAGCGACGAACGAATGGAATTTTTTGCCGCAACCGTGGAAGAGTTATTTGATCAAAAATTAGTTGAGAAAGAAGAAGCGGTAGCATTTATTAACAAAAAAATCGAAGCATTTAAGGTTGAAACGGCAAAACTTACGACACCAAAAGATAAGAAGCGTCACGATCGCGATATTACGTTACTTCGTCACGCGCTCGATTGGGTAGCATAAGAAACCGCTCCAGAAGACGAGACTTCGGGAGCGGTACTAGTTGTAGCTTTCGACGGATTCACTGAACACCTGTTTGCCGTTGGCGTCCTTCCAGATGATGCGCTTGGCATCGTCTGAGATGTTCAACGTGAACCCTTTGTCCTTGGCGATCTTGATCTGACGCGCAATGCGCTTCTTCTGTGTCTCGGAAAAGCTCTCGGGGAACTTCATGACAACCTCGCACTCAATCTTGTTTGGATCGGACCGAGGATACTAGCGGCTTGTGCCATTATTGTCAAGCACAGTGGCTATTGATTGCGCCCTTCACCTTTGCGCGCCCTGAGACGGGCTCGATAGATCGAGTACCAAGCTTTTTTGAGGGGTAAATCAAGTGCGCCCATATAGGAGTGCCGCTTGGCACCAAACCCCAGTTTGAACCGCGTAATTCCGGCCCACATGTGTTCGGCATCATCGGTCGCGGCCACGCCATGCAGGTCGAACCAGTTCAGCCCGAGTCGCTGCGCCTCTTTGATCGCCTCCCACTGCACCGCAAACGTTGGCATGCGGTTGCGTTCTTTGTCACCCGAGGCGCCATGTAAATAGGTGGCGGTTTTGCCGTGGAAGGCCACGACGATCACGGCGAGTGGTTCTCCCGAGTACTCCGCGACAAATAACTTGAGCAAGCCCGCGCGCCCGAGAATCTCGGTCTGGGTTTTGTAGTAGTCATCCTCGTGTGCGATAAACCCATCACGCTCAGTGGTCGCCTTATTGAGCTGCAAAAATGCGTCAACGTCTTGCGGGCTAAAACTCTGCCGCACGTGCACACCTTTTTTGAGCGCCAGTCGGATGTTGTAGCGGGTCTTTTGCTTCATGCCAGCCAGAATCACCTCTCGCGGTTGCTTGAGGTTGAGAAGCGCCGTCACGCGCGGCTGAATTTGGTTGGCCGCTTCGCGGTACCCAAGCGGCAGGTAGTGATCTTGAGCACCCGGCGCCAAAGGTGGATCGATCCGGATGAACATACTCTTCCAAGCGCGGGCCGTGGCCACGAGCTCTTGGGTCATTTCTTTGAGGAGGGCTGGATCGGGGCGCCCATCACGTTGTCCCAAGATGACAGGCCCGCGCGGACAATAGGCGTAGGACTGGCCGAGTGGAAGATCGTGCTTAATAACAAGCGCGGACGCAGCGAGTTGCCCATTGCGCTCGAGGCCGATGCGGGCGATGGTTCTGCCAAGCGACTGCTGAAACTCCCCCCACATCCAAGACTGCAATAAGCTCGAGTCCAGCTCCGACTGGACGAACCGATCAAGTGTTGCGGCGTCAGATTCCGTTAGGTTCATGAGGTGTGCGGCGCGAGTTATCTGATCACGGATGCGGCCGAGCCCAATTTTTGCAGCGCTTCTTTTACGCGTGCACTCGGGTCGGTCGATTTAACCTCGGCCAGTGCAGCCTTGGCTTGCGAGACGTTGTAGCCGAGTTCAACCAGCGCCTGGAGCGCGATGTCGTCGCGATTGGTCAGGGCGCTCAAGTCAGCACCAACCTGAGTTGATCCTGGCACCTGCGCGTTGGGGAACAGCGCGTCTACCTTAGCCTTGAGATCCAAAATCAATTTGGTCGCGGTCTTTTTGCCAAGTCGCGTGACCTTCAAAAAGTATTCTGGTTTTTCTTGGCTGATGGCCGAGACGATTTCGTTGACCGGACCGGCGTTCAAAATGTTGAGAGCAAGTTTGGGACCGACGCCCGTGACCGTTACCAACAAATCAAAAAGCTGCTGCTCTGGGTACGTGCCAAAGCCGTAGAGGGTCATGGAATCTTCGCTCGGCACGAGTCGCGTCCAGAGTTCGAGGGGTTCTCCCAATTTGGGTAAGCGCCCCAATCCGGATGAACTCATGTGCACCTCGTAGCGCACGCCACGCACGTCGAGTATGACGCTTTTATCGAGTTTTTCGGCTACTACGCCGGAGAGGCCTGCGATCATAGGTTCATCCTAGCAGAGGCGCATATAAAAGGAGAGGCCGTGAGGAGATCACGGCCTGCAGGACGGCTTGATGGAGGCAACTTTGACTTCCATCCAGCCCTTGAGATCGTCTTCGGAGTACGTGAGGATGAACTGCTGCGCACCGTACCGGATGGTGAAGCGGATCGTTCCGTGGAGGGCGCTGTCCACGGCGGGCGTACCGGTAATGATGAGCTCGACCGACTTGGTCGCGAAGGCCGCGAGCGGGAATTTCTTCAGTATCGTGCGGTCCCAGGTGCGTCCGAGGGTCAGGTCCTCGATGACGAACTTGAGCCTGGCGTTCTCGGGCAGTGGGTCGTTGGCGTTCACGACCGGATACCGAGCGAGCAGCCAGTAATCGACACCGTTCGGGACACGCACGTTTCTGAGGGTGGTCGTATCGATGCGACGGGTGCGAGAGCGATGGAATGGTAACGGGCCGTACATACTGTCACTCCTTTCTTCAGTCAGGCACATTTGTACGCTAGCACTCTCGCGGGTTGGCGCAATGGTTCTGCCGGCACGTTTTTTTGACAACGAGCGAGCGTGTCTATACCGTCTTGGTGCGCACGTTTTTGCAGAACAGTTGAGAAGGAGCGAGGAGATGCACCACACGTACGAGACGCTCAAGGACGAAGATCAAGCGGGCAAGCCTAACAAGGCAGAGTCGGCAGACAGCGACCAGCGCAAGACGGCAGTGTCCTCGGTCGCGGAAGATGCGACCGCGCAGGAGCCGGCCAAGCAGGACATTCCCAAGACGGATCGTCCGACCGACAACGTCATGCCGTAGTCCTGGCAAGATATAGGGTGAACACATTTTTTTGGCCGGGGCGCGTAGCACGCCCCGGCCTACTTTCTTTGGTTCTGCCAGTTGTGTTTAGTTTGTAAAAGTCATCGTAAGTGTGCGACATGGGCTACGAGACATCATTCTTTGAGGTCACAAATTGCAACCTCAAACGTCCGTCTCAAAGCCGATTGATCCGGGATCCGGTTTTTCTGGTGGGTGAGTTAGCGCCCGCATCACTTTAAAAACGACTCGAAAGTTTGCGTCGTACCGTTTTTCCAGCGATTCAACCTTGTTCGCTAAATCCTTGTGAGTTGCCAATAAACGACGCAGCTTAACAAAGGATCGGATGATAGCAATGTTGACCAAGATGGCACGTTCGCTTTTGAGAACCGAGGATAGCATTGCAACACCGTGTTCTGTAAAAACTCTCGTCTTATAGCGTCGCCCACCCCTTCTCGAGCCATTCTTTGAGGTCGCAATTTGCGACCTCAAACTCAATATTTGAGTTTCTTGAATCGATAGCTCGAACATAAAGTCGCTCGGAAACCTTTCTGGGTTTCGCTGAACTTGCTCATTAAGGCGTTTCACTGACGTGCCATACAACTGGGCCAGATCCGTATCCAACATCACCTTTTGACCACGAATAAGATAAATGCGGCCTTCGACACGCTCCGCCAGGATAAACTCTGGGGACTCGGTAGAATTGTTCATCCGGACAGTCTCGCAGGGCGAAGCTTAAGAAGACTTTAAAAATCGATTAAAGAATGTTAAAGTTGGTCGTTTCATGACCAAAAAATTTGAACTCATCTCTAAATTTAAACCGGCCGGGGACCAGCCCAAGGCTATTGCAGCGTTAGTGGATGGGCTCAAAAAAGGCTACGAGCACCAGACTTTGGTTGGCGTGACCGGGTCCGGCAAGACCATGACCATGGCGCAGGTCATCGAGAAGATGCAACGACCGACACTGATCTTGGCGCACAACAAAACATTGGCAGCGCAGCTGGCAAGCGAGTTCAAAGAACTCTTCCCAAAAAATGCCGTGCAGTATTTTGTCTCCTACTACGACTACTACCAACCTGAGGCCTACATCCCCCGCACCGATACCTATATAGCGAAGGACAGCTCGATCAACGACGAGATCGATCGCTTGCGGCACCAGGCGACCATGTCCCTCCTCACGCGCAAAGACGTGATCATTGTGGCGTCGGTGTCGTGTATTTATGGTTTGGGTTCTCCCGAGGAATACTCCAAGGGCAAACTCACCATCGAGGTCGGCAAAAAGTATGCAGTGCGCGAGTTGCTCAAGCACTTGATCGAAATCCAATACGCACGCAACGATCTCGACTTTAGCCGCGGGTCGTTTAGGGTGCGTGGCGACACGCTCGAGATTTATCCGACCTATGAGGATAATGTATTGCGCTTTAGTTTTTTTGGGGAAGAACTCGAGAAAATTACATTGATCGATGCGCTCACGGGAGAACTGCTCGAAAAAATGGACAAAGCGGTGATTTTCCCGGCTAGCCACTGGGCCACCGAGCGCTCACGCATCGAGGCCACCTTGCCGTTGATCAAACGCGACATGGGAATCAAAGTGGCCGAGTTTAAGTCGCGCGGAAAACTAGTCGAGGCGCAGCGGCTCGAAGAGCGCGTCACCTACGACCTCGAAATGCTCAAAGAGAGTGGCTACATCAATGGTATCGAGAACTACTCGCGCTATTTTGACGGACGTGCTCCAGGGTCGCCTCCTGCGGTGTTGCTTGATTACTTCCCCAAAGACTTTTTGCTGTTTGTCGACGAGTCGCACATTACCTTGCCGCAGGTCTCTGGTATGGAGCGCGGAGACGCGGCGCGCAAAAAGGTCTTGGTTGATTATGGCTTCCGTCTCCCCTCGGCCGCAGACAACCGGCCACTCAACTTTAAGGAGTTCAACCAGCATATTAATCAGGCCGTGTACGTGAGTGCCACGCCGCGCGAGTACGAGTTACAAAAATCTAAGCAGCGGGTAGAACAACTCATCCGCCCGACGTACCTACTCGATCCGACCATCGAGGTTAAGCCGACGCTGCACCAGATCGACGATTTGCTGGAACAGGTTAAGGCGCGTACTAAAAAGGGCCAGCGCGTGATCGTAACGACGTTGACCAAGCGACTTGCGGAAGAACTCACCGAATATCTCAAGGAGCTACGCGTTAAAGTGCAGTACTTGCACTCCGAGGTCGACACACTCGAACGACTTGAGATTTTGCGTGACCTGCGACTGGGTGTCTACGACGTAGTGGTCGGAATCAACTTGTTGCGCGAAGGACTCGACTTGCCGGAGGTGTCTTTAGTTGCGATCCTCGACGCTGACAAAGAGGGTTACTTGCGGGACGAGATTGCGTTGATTCAGACCATGGGACGGGCGGCGCGACATGTAGATGGCCACGTGATTATGTATGCGGATAAGGTGACTGGGTCGATGAAGCGCGCCATTAAGGAGACCGAGCGCCGCCGCAAACTCCAGATGGCCTACAACACAAAGCACGGCCTCAAACCGACCTCGATTCAAAAATCGATCAATCAAGGTCGTCTAGCTGGTGCCAAAGCCCATGATGAACCAGCGCCAATCCCGCGCGTCAACATGGCCCCGGGTGAACGTGACGCGTTCATCAAAATGCTCTCCGAGAAAATGGATATGGCCTCACGCAACCTCGAGTTTGAGGAGGCTGCTAAATTGCGTGACCAGATTACATTGTTGCGCGAATCAAAACGCGGCCGAGACCAATAATAAACCGAGAAGGGCAAGCATCCCATCACGCTGACGTGACAGTGTGGCACAATAGCTCAATGGCAGAGCCTACTGGTTTTTTAGCGATCAACAAGCCCAAGAACTGGACTTCGTTTGATGTGATTGCAAAGTTACGCACGATCACGGGCGTCGATCGCATCGGTCACGCCGGAACACTTGATCCGTTTGCGACCGGGATACTCGTTGTGGCGGTTGGACGCGCCACGTTGCTAGTCGATTATTTTCAGCAGCAGCACAAGACGTATCGTGGGCGCATCCGTCTAGGGCAAACCAGCGACACAGATGACATTGACGGACACAAGACGATGGTTTTGCGAGATGGTAAACCGCCGGTTCAGCCGGAAGAAAAAGCTATCCGCCTGGTGCTCGCAAAGTACACGGGCAAACTACAGCAGTTACCGCCCAACTACTCTGCGCTCAAGGTGCAGGGGCGGCGCATGTATGAGATGGCGCGCAAAGGCATCGCGATCGATCGCAAACCGCGTGCTGTGACCGTGCATCGCTTGGAGTTACTCGCTTACAAATACCCACACATCGACGTCGAGGCAGAAGTGAGTGCGGGGACATACATTCGCGCGCTCGCACGCGATATCGGCGCGGACTTAAAAACGGGTGGCCTGCTCGAGACGTTGGAGCGGACACAGATTGGCAGCATTGCGCTTAAGGACGCGCTGACGCTGGATGATGTTCAGGCAGCGGCAAAAAAAGATGAGGTCGATCAACTGCTTATGCCTCCTATCACCGCGGTTGAACACCTGCCCTACCTCGTACCCTCGGAACCTGAGCTCGCCCGGCTCGCCAACGGTCAGACCATAAAAGCGCCAAACTTGTTCCAAAAAGAGGGCCACGCTGAAGCCGCCATCGTATCGCGTGACGGTGAGCTGCAAATGGTGGTTCAGCACGACCCGGTCGGTTCGACCCTTAAAATGTCCAAACTGATTGACATGCGGTTGGCACGCTGATAGCGTAGTGCGCACCTATGGCACGAAGACATGCAGGAGTTAAAGCGCTCCGAGTAACCAAGCGACGCACGATCCGCAACGAAGGCGTTAAGCGACAAGTTCGCAAGGCCGTTAGTGTTGTGCGCAAAGCGGTTACCGCCGGCAAAGCCGACGAGGCCAAGACGGCGCTGACCAAGGCTTTTTCGCAACTCGATCGTGCAGCTAAGGGCGGCGTCATGCACAAGCGAACCGTCGCACGTCTCAAGTCTCGCCTCTCGAGCGCAGTTGCCAAACTCGGCAAGAAGAAATAGCTCGCCAGTTTATTAGACCAGCTTTTTAGGCGCTCATTGCGAGCACCAACAAGTCCAGTGCGACATCCCCATCGATGGCGCTCGTTTTGATTGCCTCGTCAGCGTCTACTAGCTTGTTGAAAATCGCGCGGATTGATTTGGGTGAATAACGCCCGAGCGTTTGCTGCATCGATCGGATCACATAGGGCGAGAGTCCGGTCTTTTGCTGTATGGCCGCGGGAGAACTCATTCCACCACCAGCTTGGGTCGCCTCGGCCACGAGCATGAGCGATCTAAATTGGTAGCGAAGCATCGCGAGCACATACAGTGGGTGTGCACCCGACGAGAGTTGCTCATGCAACTTTTGGAGTGCCTGCCTACGATTGCCCTGAGATAGCGCTCGGAGTAACTCAAAAATATCCGCCTCGAGCGAGCTATTAGTCATCGCCTGAACATCTTCGCTCGAGATTTGCGCGGACTTCTGCGAAAGCGCATAGAGCGCCAATTTATCTACCTCACTGAGCGCCTGATCAAAATCAGCCGCACGCTCGAGTAACTCATTTGCGACAGGCTGCGAAAGCTCCGCACCAATTTTTTTTGCGCGGGCGGTGAGTTCGCGAGCCGCTGCTGGGCCTTCTGGAACCGGCACCGAAATCTTTTTGACGGCCTTAGACTTTTTGCAAAACGACACAAGCGGATTTTTTGTCATGGCCGGCAGCGGCTCGCTCGCCACAAGGACCAAGGTGGTCCCGGCCGGGAGGTCGCGCTTTTTTAGAAGTTCAGCCAGAGCCTTAGTCTCCGCGGCACGGAGCGATGTCAGTGCATCGCGCACGATTACGAGTCGCTTGCTCGCAAAGAGTGAACCCGTGCCAACCCTCGCCCATACATCCTTGGCGGTCATCTCCGGTCCGACCGCGACATGCTCTACCGCACCACCTGGACCAGCTTTTTTGCTAAAGGCAGCAACCAGGCCGTCGAGTTGCTCACGGTTCAGTCGGTAGGATGCGCTGGAAAGCAAAATAATCATTATGTTGACCCTACCACGTCACGCAAGCCCGCTCTACCGCTTAATTTTTTGGCAGACTGGGCAGATATGCGTGCCACGCTGGCCGACCACGATGCGTTTGACCGTTCCGCCGCAGGGTTTACCGTTGCGCCGGCGCGCGCATTTTTCTCCGGTTTGTTGGTAGACGCGCAAGTGAGAACCATGTGTTCCGCCCTCGCCCGTCATGTTGATAAACTCCCCCACGCTTGAACCACGATGTTTTACTGCCGCGCCCAAGTTGGCGATCACCATCTTGCCTAGATCTTGGAGCTGCTCGTCGGTCAGTTTTTCGACACGCGTCTTGGGATGGATACCCGCGTCAAACAAACTCTCGTCCGCGTAGATGTTTCCGATACCAGCCACGCACGACTGGTCGAGCAACGTCGGTTTGATCATGCCCTTGTACCGCCGTACACATATGGCAAATTCTTTGGTGCTAAATTTTTTGTCGAGCGGCTCAGGACCGAGTTCCGCCAGCTCCGGCAGTTGCATCACGAACTTTGTCGGCACCAGCCACAACCGACCAAATTTGCGGATGTCGGAGTAGTGCAAGACCTGGTCGCGATCCAATTTAAAGGCCACTCGGCTGAACCGATCCGATGGCAGCACGTACCACTCGCGCGCAGATTTGGAGTCAGCGAGCTTTGCCAGTCTAAAGTGCCCGGTCATGCGGAAGTGCGAGACGAGCGTCAGGTCGTCGGTCAGTTCCATCAAAATAAACTTGCCGCGGCGGGTGATATGCCGAATTCGCTTGCCTCGAAGTTGCCGCTTAAATTGTTCCGGCTTAGGTGTCGCGACGGTTTTTGCCCAACCAACCCAAACGTCTTTAATCGGTCGGTTGAGGACGAGGCGCCGCAGATCCGCAGCTTGTGATTCAACTTCTGGTAGTTCCGGCATTTGGTTTGGTCGCTTGGCGCAATACTACATGGGGATACGCCGTCACGTCGACCACGCGGGACGCGGTTCCAACGCTGATCTCTGCATCCTCTCCCAGCACCAACGGGATGAACCCCTCATCAAAATAGCCACGTACCTGTGCGGCGGTCGTCGCAGGTGGTTGACCAGATGGGTTGGCGCTCGTGGCAGCCAGCGGGCCAAATTGCTTGAGCAAGGCGACGATGGTTGGTGCGTCGGGAACTCGCACTCCGATCGTGTTATTTTTTCCGACACGATTTGCAAGTTGCACCCGTGCCTTGGCAACTAATGTGAGTGGTCCCGGCCACTCGCGTGTCAGTTCCTCGGCATGCTCTGGAATTTCGATGAGCTCACGTGCCTGCACCGAGTCAGCGACGAGCACTTGCAGCGGCTTAGTAAAATCGCGCCCCTTGAGTGTAAAGATTTTGTCGACCGCTGCTTGATTACGCGGATCGCAAATCAACCCGTACACAGTGTCGGTTGCGACCGCGAGAACGTCCCCGGCTCGCAACAGTTCTACCGCTTCGCTAATCTTTTTTGAGTTTTTCGAGTTCACCCCAGTTAGCTCCTGTGCTTATATCGACGATAATTGGCACGCGCAGCTTGGTCACCCCCTCCATGATCTTTTTGCAGGCGCGCGAGACGGACTCGACCTTAGCGGTAGGCACCTCAAAAATCAACTCATCGTGAACCTGCATGATCAGCATGTCCGCAATCCCTGGCACCTCGTCATGAATAGTGATCATGGCTTTTTTGATGATATCGGCGTTCGTGCCCTGGAAAGGATGGTTAACGGCGGCTCGCTCCGCGGCTGCCCGAACCTGCCAATTGTTGGACCGCGCATCCGGCAAGTAGCGGCGTCGACCAAACAGCGTCTCGACGTAGCCGGTCTCGCGCACACCGGCTGCGACGCTATCTATATATGACTTGAGCTTGGGATAGCTCGCAAAATAATTGTCGATAAACTCACCAGCCGCGTCGCGCGTCATGCCGGTGCGCTGCGACAACCCAAAGGCGGATAGGCCGTAGATTATTCCAAAGTTCATCATCTTGGCGGCAGAACGCTCTGCTTTTGTAATCTGGTCCATGGGTTTTTTGAGCACGCGCGAGGCGGTGGCAGCGTGAATATCTTTACCGGACGTAAATGCCTCGATGAGCGCTTCGTCTTTGCTAAAGTGTGCCGCGATGCGCAGTTCGATCTGCGAGTAGTCGAGCGCTACGAGTACGTGCTTTGGTTCAGGAATAAATGCCTTACGGATTTCGTTGCCGACTTCGGTGCGCACCGGAATGTTTTGTAGGTTTGGATCGGTCGAAGAGAGACGGCCCGTGGCGGCGATGGTCTGATTAAAACTGGTGTGTACGCGGTCGGTGGAGGGTTCTACCAGCTGCGGTAGCGCCTCAAGATACGTCGAGATCAATTTGGTCAATTCGCGGTACTCGCTGATCAGGTCCACGATTGGATGTTTGCCGCGTAGTTTTTCTAGTTCGCTGGCAGCGGTCGAGTAGCCGGTCTTGGTGCGTTTGATCGTAAGCGTCTCGATTCCGAGGCGCGTAAACAACACCTCTTGCAACTGCACGGGCGAACTTATATTGAACTCCCCCTTTGCGTGCTTAAAGATTTCTTTTTTGATTTTGACAACGCGGGCGGAGTAGCGCTTGGCGAGGGCGCCCAGGATTTTAGTGTCGACCTTAACGCCCCGAAACTCCATGTCGACGAGTACCGGCACGAGCGGCAACTCGATCTCGCGTAAAATTTTGTCTGCGTTCGGGATTTTCTTGAGTTTGGCCTCGAGCGGTTTTACCAGCCGCCAGGTGTAGTCAGCATCCTCGGCCGCATAAAAAGTGGCACGTGGCAGGTCCACTTCGCTAAACGAGCACTGCTTGCGACCAACACCGATGCAGGCTTCGATCGGCATCATCTCGTAGCCGAGCTCGTTAAAGGCGAGTGCGTCCAGTGAGTTCTGTCGGCGACCTGGGTCGAGCAGGTAGCTAGCCAACATGGTGTCAAAGACGAGCGGTTCAACTTTAATGTCGTAATTTTTGAGCACGACCATGTCGTACTTTGCGTTGTGACCGATTTTGCCGACCTTGGGGTTTTCCAAGAGGGGCTTGAGCAGCTCGAGTGCTCGTGACCGAGTGCATGTTTTACCAAGGGTTGGCTCATGGCCCACGGGAACGTACCAGGCTTCGCCGTCTTCGGCGCAGAAAGAAAGACCGACCAACTCGCACCCCATTGGCCCAAGCGCCGATGTCTCGGTGTCGAGTGCAAATCGTTTTACACTTGAGAGCCGCTTGATCATGGTCTTGAGTTTGGCTTCGTCGTTGACCAATACGTAATTGGACGCTTGTAGCTTTTCTTGGACTTCTTCGTCGCTCGGACGTTCGCTTGCTGAACCACCGGCAGCCGTAGTCCCCGCAACCCCACCCGCCTTTTTTGCCACCGCGGGCCCAAGTAGCGACTGCGTCTCAGCCGGTACCGCGGTAGGCAAGCGCTTAAGCAGCGTCTTGAATTGCAGTTCAGCAAACAACTTTACGACCTTGTTGTAATCGTAATTGGAAAGTTCTGCCGACTTGAGATCGAGCTGGACCGGCACCTCCGTAGTAATCGTCACGAGCGTCCGCGACAGCTCGGCGTCTTTTTCGTGTTCAAACAAACGCTCAAATAATTTACCCGAGACCTTAACCACGTCTCCGGCCGGTGTTTTTTTGCTGAACTCTTTTTTATGCGCGGCCACAGCGGCGTGTAACTCTTTATAGAGCGCCTCGACGGAACCAAACGCCTGGATCAACTTGGTCGCGGTTTTTTCACCGACGCCTTTAACCCCCGGAATATTGTCTGAGGTATCCCCGCGCAACGCCTTGTACTCGATCAGTCGGTCCGGCGGAATACCAAACTTTTGCTCGACCATAGCAGGATCGTACTCAATCACCTCGCTGATACCGGTTTTCATGGCGTAGACCATCACGTCCTTGGTTACCAGTTGCAGCGCGTCTTTGTCGCCGGTCACGAGCACGGTCTCAAGATCTTTAAAACCGCTGGCCTGGTGCGCCAAAGTCCCCAAAATATCGTCGGCCTCAAAACCCTTGCGCTCCATGAGCGGGATGTTCATGGACTCAACGACTTGTTTGACGATCGGAATCTGCGCATACAACTCTGGGTCGGCTTTTTGTCGCGTAGCTTTGTACTCGGCGTACATGGTGTGTCTAAACGTATCGGCCGGATAGTCCCAGGCCACCACCACGTACTGCGGCTTAATGTCGGCCAGCGCCTTGAGCATGATCGAGGTAAACCCAAAGACCGCGTTGACCGGTCGGCCATCGCGTGTAGTCAACGTCGGCGGCAGGGCGTGGTAGGCCCGATGCACGATCGAGTTGCCATCAAATACGACCAGTCTCTTTTTTTTGCCGGCTGAACTGCGCGTACTCGCGCGTCGTGTTACTGCCATATCAATGTGTATACCAGTCCTTAGGCAGTTTCCCTAACGCCTCCGGCAGAACCACTTCACGTCCAGCATCCTTTCCATCTGCGCCTACTTTGATGCGCTTTAGATGCACATGCAGCGTATCTTTTGGTAGCAACTTTTTAACGCGATCGCCCCACTCCACAACAACGAGCGTAGATGGTTCTCCCACAAACTCGGTAAAACCTGTAGCGACCAACTCGGCCGGATCTTTGACGCGATAGGCGTCGGCATGCACGAGCTGCGTGATGCCAGATTTTTTTACTGAGCTTTTTTTGCTCGAAGGGATCGGCACGACCCGGAACAAAATAAACGTCGGGCTGGTGAGCTGCGCCCCCATCCCCAACCCGTCTGCCAGTCCTTGCAACAGCGTAGTCTTACCCGCGCCGAGCGGCCCTTCGAGGCTCAGAACCTGACCACCCGTAAGTTGTCCAGCGATCCAACGACCGAGTGCGCGTGTATGATGTTCATCCGGTAAATGGATTTGCATGAACCGCAACTCTCTACCAAACCCCAACCCAATGCAAGATCAAAACGAGCGTGCCGAGGCCAGCCAAATAGTAGGCAAAAACGGTAAGGCCACGCCGCTTAACCAGGCTCAACAAAACCTTGAGTGCGAGTACACCCACAATAAATGCCACGATGGTACCGACCACGAGCGGGCCCCATGCAATTTGAGCAGCACCCGTCGCCGCCGCATCGGCATCGCCCATCATGAGCTGGGCAAGGCTCAACAATGAAGCGCCCGCAACGATCGGCGCGGCCATGACAAAAGAAAATTTAGCGGCGGCTGCGCGACTCATCCCGACCAGTTCGCCCATCGCAATGGTGGTGCCGGAGCGCGAGACGCCCGGTAACAGCGCGGTCATCTGGATTAGACCAATCATCAAAGCATCAAGCATACGGGGTTCTTCTTTGCCGGCTGCTCTAGCTTGACCACGGGAACGCACAATATGTTCAGCCAAAAAGTAAAAGGCAGCGGTCGTCAAAAACCAGAGGCCAACCGAGAGCACGTTGCGGAATGTGTCGGTAAACAGATCCTCAAAAAAGTACCCTGCCAGCGCGGCTGGAATAGAGGCAATGACCACAGCAACTGCCAGTCGTTGCTGCGAAGTCTTGGTGAGCTGACGGCGTGCCACGATTTGCCAGAGGCCAACCACCAGATCACGCAACTCACGCCACAGCACAACGATGATCGCCGCGAGCGTGCCGATGTGCAGCACCGCATCAAAGAGCAGGCCTTGGTCCGGCCAGTCAAAGACCGTGCGTACGATAAATAGGTGTCCATCGCTTGAGATGGGCAAAAACTCGGTGAGCCCCTGTACGGCTCCTAAAACGATCGCCTGTAGGTATTCCATAGAGATGTGTAAAGGATAGGATGAACCGCCCCAAAAAGCACATTGACAAAGACAGTGAACGGGCCGACAATAAAAAACTTTGCACTGAATCGATTGTGGAGGTGCTCCTTGGAAACTACAGCGCGGGCTACATTTGCCCAGAACATCCCTCTCTCTGACGTGCACACGATTGGTTTTGTCCTTTTGCCCGAGACCGAGGTACTGCTGGAGGGGCAGCTGAGCGCGATTGGGTGGCTCAAGCTGACACTGGTAATCCGACTCGGTTCTCGTCACGACATCGAAGAGCGGTTGGAACTCGGCAGGCAGTTCGCCTCTGGCCTTGATGCGACGGATGTCCCGAACGTTCTCGAGCAGCTGTGCGCCAACAAGAACCTGACCATGACCCAGTGGGTGGGCAGGTGTGTGTTTGACTACGTGCTTGGTGCCTCGCAAGGCCTCAAGGGACGCATCACCTTGCCTTTCGACACGCTGAGCCCATTTCGGTCCAACGAGTCGGTGACGCATGCGCTCAAGAAAGCACTCCGACTCAACCCGCAGTAAGACATGTAGGCCGCGAGCTCCGCTCGCGGCCGTCTTCTTTTTTATCTCCCCAACCGAGTGCGCTTGACGAGCTACCCGGGGCAGGCTACTTTTCTGAGTTCCATGGTCGAGCCATCCGTCTACGACAGCGCAAAAAAACTTCTGCAAAACGCTCAACGAGTAGCGTTGTATCCGCGTTCTGCCCAAGATATCGACGCGGTAGCCTCGGCAATCGCGCTGGCTGAGACGCTCGAGGCAAGCGGAGTTGAGCCGCGTATCATTTTGGGCGAGTCGCCTCGCACCTCGCTGGCCTTTTTAAGTGGCAGTCGATTTATCACCACTTCGGCAGAACCCGCTCGAGAGTTAACCATCGACGTCCCCAACACCGGCAACGCGATCAACGCCGTCTCCTATGAGCGGACACCTACCAGCCTCCGCATCCACGTGACCCCAAGCAAGCCGCTCGCCCCAACGAGCGTGACGGTTCGTGCCGAACAAGCCGCGCTGGGTGACGTCATCGTGGTGATTGGCGCACGACGATTAGCGGATCTTGGTCCGCGGTTCTCCCAGCATGCCGAACCGTTTTATCAAACACCGATCATCTCGTTGGATTACCACATCGACACAGAGACGTTTGCGACCGTACAAATTAGCGATCAGAGCGCACGCTCGTACGCCGCCCTCACGCAACAACTCCTCGCAACGTTTGCCGGCAGCCTCACCCCCTCCATCGCGACCGCGCTGTTTACCGGCGTACTCGCGCAGAGCCAGAGTTTTCAGCGCAGCATGACAAGCCCGCAAGAATTTGATCTAGCAGCACTGCTCCTCGAAAAAGGCGCCGACCGACACGCCGTGATCCAGCATCTCTATAAAACAAAGCCGCTGCCGCTGCTCAAACTATGGGGTCGTGTCCTGGCCCGTCTCGAAGGCGATCCGCAAGAACGCACCTGGTTCACCAGTATCAGCGCACAAGATTTTGCCGAAACAAACACAACGTCCGACGCACTGGTCGATGTCGTACATGATGTGCTGGCGCAATCTTCGCGCGCAAAGTTGATCGCCATTACCTACGAACGAAACAGTGCTGAGCCGGGCAGCCCAACCACCGGGATCTTGATCGGTTCGTCCAGAGCGGTGGCAGTACAAAACTTTTTGCGCTCGCTCGCGCAACGGGTTGCGATCAGCAAGCAGGTGCGCAATGAGCACATCGCACACCTACACGTGCGTGCTCCGTTCCAGGACGCAGTGCTACTCGTACGAGCTCTAGGAGCCGCAAACGACCAGTCCATAGGGGGTGAACAAATCGGTTCGCCACGCTATACTGGATCAATCCATGCAACAAGAAGCGGATCAACTCAACGAGGACAACGGGGCGGCAGCGGCCGACCTGGGTTCGGTTCAGCCAACGGAGGAGCAGCCCGAAATCCAAACTCGTCAGCAGAGCGCACGGCCAAACCCGAGCCAAAATTTGCTACGTAAGCAGTTTGGCGCCGGCAAACGCTCTCGGCCAAGTCTCGCAAAGGCTGGCCAGGGAGAAGAACGCACACACACGAGTGGACTACAGATCGGTACAACCGACCGCCGTTTTGAGGAGAGCGAAGCGCAGATCGGTGCTCAGGGCGTTGGCCTTCCGTACATAAACCTGTTTGGGTTTCCTGTTGAGTTGGGCGCACTCAAACTTGTTCCGAGGGACGCAGCCACAAAAGCCGAGACGGCCCCCTTTATCGTCTCAAACAAACAAGTTCGACTTGCCTCGTCCAATCCAGCTAACCCTGGCTACAAGCAGCTCATTGCAGGCCTCACTAAACAAGGATATCGCGTAAAGAGCTACTACGTTTCCCGCTCAAGCCTCGACCACATCTTGGGCTTTTATGACAACCTGATTAAGGACGTCGCGCCTCGCACAACCGAGGTCCAGATTAGTGAACAAGATCTGGCAAAGTTTCAGGAGTCGGTCACAAGCCTCAAAGAAATCCAAGCACGTGCGGGTGCGGCCAGTGTGACCGAAATGATCGACCTGCTCTCAGCCGCCGCTTTACAACTGGAAGCGACCGACATTCACCTTGAGCCAACCGCGCAAATGCTGCGGGTGCGCTACCGCCTGGACGGCATCTTGCATGACGCGGCAGAACTCCCGCTCACCACGCACAAGCCGCTCATCAACCGCATCAAACTGCTTTCTAAACTAAAACTAAATGTGTCTGCGGTCTCACAGGACGGCCGCTTTACCATCCAGACCAAGGAACGCCCCATCGATGTTCGTGTTTCGATCTTGCCGTCCCAATATGGCGAGGCAGTCGTTATGCGTTTACTTGGAGTTGGCGCCGTGCTCCTCAAAGTCTCGGACCTTGGTTTAAGGGACCAGGCTGCCGCCATCATCGAGACCGAGCTCAAAAAACCAAACGGCATGATCCTCACTACGGGTCCAACCGGCTCAGGTAAAACGACAACGCTCTACTCGTTCGTTCACACGCTCAACTCTCCCGGCCTCAAAATAATCACCCTTGAGGATCCGATCGAGTATCGCTTGCAAGGTATAGAACAAACACAGGTTGACGATGGTAAGGGCTACACTTTTTCTCGAGGACTGCGTGCGATTTTGCGCCAAGATCCGGACGTACTGCTCGTAGGAGAAATCCGTGACCTAGAAACCGCCGAGACTGCCGTCTCCGCTGCTCTCACGGGGCACATTGTGTTTTCTACGCTCCACACCAACGACGCGGCCGGTGCGCTGCCTCGCCTTATCGATATGGGGGTTCGGCCATTTGTACTCGCACCTGCAATCAACGCCGTAATCGCGCAGCGCCTCGTCCGCAAGGTCTGCAAAGAGTGCTTTACCACGTACAAACCGAGCGAGACGGATTTGCAGTACATCCAAGCGGTGCTGGGCCCCGCACTCTTTGCCAAAGCACAAAAAGAGCATGCGGATAAGGGGTTCACCCTCGCAATGCCTAAGGGATGCAAAGCGTGCAATGGACTGGGTTACAAAGGCCGAACCGGCGTGTTTGAAGTCTTCCGTATCGATGATGCCATGGAAAAGCTGATCTTATCGGCGGCTAGTGTCGCGGAGATCCGCGAGACCGCGATCGCGCAAGGCATGACGCTCATGAAACAAGATGGCGTCGTTAAAGCGCTCGACCACATCACCACGCTCGAAGAAGTCGAACGCTCAGTTTAGAAGCAGTGCTCGGCAAGCCGGCACTGCCGGTCTGCGTTCGCTCGGCTATTGTCCGAATAAAATCGGGATCGTCACCTTGTCGATCTCGCTACCATCCGCTGCCGAGGCCTGGAAGACTTCTAAGGTGCCTTGTTCTGACTCATTCTGGTCGTACGGCAACTGGAGAGTAAATGGTCCAAACAATCCAACATCTGCCGCCTCTGTCATGGCAATGCTCTCAGCCAGCACGGTCCCGTCACCATCGAGCAAGCGGATGCTCACGGTGCTCTCAAATACTCTGGCAGAACCGGTCACGGTCATGGGGTTCCCAACACTCGTATAGGGAGCTGGGCTCGTTACAGAAATATTGTCGCTCTCGGTGACCACGACTGGTCGTTCTTCTTGGGTAGGGACGGTACTTACCGTGTTTGCGGAGTTGTTAGTTACCGTGGTTTCGTTAGTCGTGGTGGTATTAGCTGCTGGCGACAATCCAACGATCGCTCGCAAGTCCGGGATAAAGAGCACAGCGAGTGTCGTTAGGAGGAGCGCAAAAAGGATTCCGATAGAGAACCCGAGTACAAAGTTGGTGCGTCGTCGGTGCATGGTTAGGGGGCAATAGTGAATGAAATCGTTTGGAGCTCGGCGAGCGGCACGCCCTTGGCCGACATGACACTTTTTGTAACGCGTACTTCGATTTTGGCACCCGGCTCAAAGTCTTTAGTAGTCGGAGTAAGTCTCAACTGGTTAGCGGCTTGGCTGTATTCGTATTTGAGATGAGTGCTTATGTTTTTTCCGTTTTGGTAGACAACGATAGATCCCGGATTAATTGACTTTGTTTGCATCGCCTCTGAGAAGTTAATTACCAATGCCGCATCCGCGGGTACATCTGGGGCTCCGTCCGATGGGGATGAATCTACAATGTACGGTCCTTTTGCGGTTGTGACGGTCGGGCGGTCCAGCAGATCAATCTGATCTTGCGTAGGTGTTGCTGAGACACTTGTTGTAGCGGTCGTGAGTGAGGCAGCTGCCGTAGGCTGCTGTGCGCTCCCAGTCGTAGTTGCTTGTTCATCCTGCGAGAGCAATACGATCAACAAAGCTAGGGCGCCGATCAAGAGACCAAGTGTAATCCCGATAAATAGACCAAGACCGAGCCCGTGATGCTCGGGTTCACCTGCCGAATCACCGCCACGACGTGAGCGCGATGGAGGTGGCTCCATTTGACTAGGCTTACTGGCGGGGCGCGGCGTACCGGGCAATTCAAAAGTGGAATCGTTCACAGGTGTAAGTATAGAAGCTGCACGAGCTTCCTCAAAGGCCTTGGCAGGACCGGTGGTACGGTAGCGCGCGCCCACGGCTAGCAGCCTATGCCGATTAGTAGCGGGACTGGTACGAGTTCAACAGCTGACCTTGCGTGCTGTTGACGCTGTTTTCGTAATCGTTTTGGACACGGGCGACGTAGAGCAACGCGAGTGCCCCAATAGCCATACCCATGATCAAACCAATGATCACGTAAAAAACAGCCATGCCATAGGGCATATCGTGTTTGGCGCCTGCACTCTTGCCTGCGCGGCTCTTTGATCCTTTTTTAGCTGCCATGTGGCTCCTTTAACTTAAAACTACGTGGGCACAATATACTACGCGCCCGTTTTGTGATCAATCTGTGGATTAACCTCGGCTTTGGTTTGCTCTTTTGCCTGCTCGCGTACAAAGAGTTTTGGCATGGTGAACCCACGACCGGACTTAGTTTTTTTGGCTACAAGCGGCAAAAAGATGTCAAAACGACTGCCCTTGCCGAGCTTGCTCTGCACACTGATGTGCCCGCGTTGTCGTTGGACGAGCGTTGAGGCAATGGCGAGTCCGAGCCCGTTGCCGCCCAATTCTCTGGAGCGTGACTTATCCACTCTAAAAAAGCGTTCAAAGATACGCTCCTGGTTTTCGCGAGATATACCAGGGCCGGTGTCCATAATACTGAGCTTGGCGTAATCGATGGCCGGAGTTTTTGCGACCGCTACGGTAATGGTCCCCTTGCTAGGCGTATATTTGATCGCGTTGTCCACAAAAATCGTGGTGATTTGCTTCATGCGGTCTTCATCGGCGTAGACGATTAGTTCTTCCAGTTCTCCCAGCTTGAGCTCCTGCTCTTTTTTACGCGCCATGCTGCGCATTTGCTTGACCACGTCGCGCGCAACTTTATCCAGCGAGATCAAGCGTGGCTTGAGTCGCAGCGCCTGGCTATCCGATGTGCTCAGCGTAAAGAGATCGCTGATGATTTTACCCATGCGCTTGGCGGTCTCGTTGACCGTGTGCAACTTGTCTTGCAGTTGCGATACACTCGGATTTGGATTTTGTAATGCGACATCAATGTTGCTCTGGATAATCGCGAGCGGGGTACGCAGCTCGTGCGAGGCGTCCTGGATGAACTGTCGCTGTTGTCTGAGGTTCTCCTCGATCGGCCGGAGTGTTTTGGCTGCCAAAAACCAGGCCCCTAATCCGGCCAACCCAAGCGCGACCGGGATGATCAAGAGGGATCCGATGATGAGCTTTGCGATCGCCTCGTCGATCTCTCGCAGACTCAGTCCAGATTGCAGCACGCCTAGTACGACGCCGTTGCGCTCAACGGGCTTGGCTAAAATGCGATAGCGTTCAAACGGCAGAACTGCGTTGAGTAGTTGTGGTTCACCCGTCTCGATGGCTTTAGTAACGGCGCTACTTACCGGCAAACTGTTAACCGTCGACTGCCACAAAACCGACCCGTCAGTAGAGACGAGCTGCGCGGAAAAAGTCCTCAGTGAATCACTGTCGGTAATTTGGTCGAGCTTGGCAAAGAGTAGTTCACCCTCACGTAGCTCGATCAGGTCGGCCAACTGCTGCGTGTTTGTGATCAGCCGCTCATTGAGGGCGACAAATAGGTTGCGGTGCAACAAGCCGATCAAAACGACCACGCTTATCGTGAGCACGCCACCAAGGACCGCTACAAACCAGGTCACCAACTTAAAGCGCGCCGAGGCAAACTGCCTAAACCGACGCAATGGCTGCATTACATCACTTAAAATCGGCATATTGTTAGCCTAGCACTCGTCTAAGGCTCGTCCAGCTGGCAGAACCCGCGCGGCTCGCGCACGGATTATTTGGCCGAGATCTTGTACCCAACCCCGTGAATCGTCCGGATCAGCTTTAGCTTGTGACCCTTATCGATCTTGGCGCGCAGTGTTTTGATGTGCGAGCGAATAACATCCGACCAGAGTTCTGCGTTGCGGTCCCAGACGTGCTCTTCGATCTCGGCGCGGGTCAGGACTCGATCGGCGTTACGCATCAAGTACTCGAGTAGTTGGAAATCTTTTTTGACGAGATCGATCTTTTTGCCAGCGCGCGTTACGTCATGTGTCGCGGGATCTAATTGCAAATCGCTGACCTGCAAAATCGGTTTTTTCTCGTTACCTGCGCGGCGCAGTAACGCGCGCACGCGAGCCGACAACTCCCCAAAGGCAAACGGCTTGGGCAAATAGTCATCAGCGCCAGCGTCTAGCCCGACCGTTTTATCTTCCACCGTTCCTTTGGCGGTCAGCATCAAGATTGGTGTCGCGATCCCATCCGAGCGCAAGCTCTTGGTGATCGAGATACCATCTTTTTGCGGTAACATGATGTCGAGAATGATTACGTCGTAATTGTTTTCACGAGCCAGACGTTCTCCCTCGGACCCATCAAAGGCCAAGTCAACCGCGTACTTTTGATACTCGAGCCCTTCTTTGAGAGGACGAGCGAGCTCTTTTTCGTCTTCTACTAGTAATAACCTCATAGGCTGAACCTACTAGTACCACGCTGGTGTATTTGTGAAAAGTTTGGGTACTTTTTGTGAAATATAGCTAGTCGGCGCAGCAGACGCTACCGTCTCGCCCTTCTAAAGCAGCCTTGGCCATCCCGGCCACTCGCCCACCTAGGTCAAGGTCCAACGCTTTTTGGAACAGTACGGGATCCTCGTCGAGTACGGCCAACACGTAAGCCCCGATCGCCGAGAGCGGATCACGCACTACAAGTTCGTCAGCCGTCTTGCGGGCCAACTCTTCTTCTCGATTTACCAACTGTGCGTAGGCCAACAAGCCTTGTGCCGTGGTGCCGCGTTCATCAAAGGCAACGTACGCCTCTGCAACTTCAAGTGCTTTTTCGTTTTGGTCGTTTTCTAGTAGCAGCCAAAAAAGCTGATCGAACACATCGCGCGAGACGATCTCGGCCGACACGGCACTCTCAAGCTGTTCGATGGCTGCCGTTTTATCATCTCGTGCCACAAGCACCTGCGCTAGCGCGACATACACTTGTGGATCTGACGTTCGTTGCTCGATAGCTTGTTCGTATGCTTTTTGTGCATCTTCTAAGTTGCCACGCGCTTGAGCAATCTGGCCCGCCACATATCGGGAGAACCCAAACGTAGGATCAAGCTTGAGTGCCGTGTCGATAGATGTTTGTGCTTCATCAAGTTTTCCAAGCAGCACTTCTGCTTGGGCACGATTAACCCAGGCGTCTCGATATTTTTCGTCTCGGTCGGTCGCGTCAGCCAGTTCCAGTAAAGCTGCGTCCAACTCGTTGTGTTCTACCAGTGCCGTGCCTACCTCGACGCGCTCGTAGGCCGGACTGACCGAGTCGTCATCTGATGCTTCGATCTGATCAGCAACGACTGCGAGCGACTTTGCTGTGGCGGCAATGCCGGCATCGGTTGATTTAGCGGCTTGTGAGAGGAGCTCTGCGCTGTCCGACGGGTCGGTGTGAATGACAAGCACCGCCTTGAGCACTTGAGCTTCGAGATCGTCTTTGTTGGACTCTAAAGCGGAGGTCACCCGACTTGAGGCACCATCACGATCTTGCTCAGCCAATCGGATGCGCGCCAGGCCGACGTGCGCTTGTGCGGTTTCTGCGGCGGCGGATTCGTAGTCGGCGTCTTGGCTTTTTTCGAGCGCGCGGTCAAAGGCCTGTTCTGCCTGATCAAAGGTACGCGTCCGCAAATACGAATCGCCCAGTGCCAATGAGTAGACCGCCACCGAGTTATCGAGTTTTTCAGCCTTAGTAAGTAGGCGCTGTGCCTCGAGATGGTTTGATTTACGCGTGTTCAAGTTTGCCGCTTTAAATGCGGCTTGCGCCGCGCCAGGCCGAGCGATAGCCTCGAGTGCCATTGCGTTGTTGTAGGCCTTGAGCGCTGCAGTAAACTCTAAGCGGCCCTCATGCTGCTGACCTTCTGCAAGGAGAACGGTGACTTTTTCTCGCCCATACCAGGCAAAACGCATGTAGCCGTAGACCCCCGCGCTTATTGTTAGTAGCAGGATCACCAACCAAATAATCCGCCACGTGGCTTTGTGGCGTTTGAGGTTTTTAGTGACCGATTGCTGAATATGCGGGTCTTCGATCCGTGCGGATAGCACAACCATGCTCGTGTAGTGCGTTTAGAGAGCCTGAAGCAAAACCGGCACTTGCCCAACCTTAAACCGCTCCAAGGCTTCAACATAGGCGCCCTTGGCACCAGTAAGCGTGGCGTAATTCTTGAGCACGTCGAAGGTTTTTGCCTCTTTGGCGACCGTAACTTTGTACGAGATGGTTACCTGTTCTCCTACTTGAATGGTTGGCACGACGGTCAGGTTGTTGACTTCGATAAATCCCGTACCGTTTTCTCCTCCGGTTGTTGCCACCTTAACCGCTTGGGGGTTGGGCACGCTTACGATAACTGGGTTGGTAACAAAAGCAGGGAGATCAGTGTGTAGCTTCGCGAGCGCATTGACCGAGCCAATGTTGCGAACACCAATTACAAATGTTAGTTCATCCCCCGCTTTAATCGCCCCACCCGTATTGTCGGTCATGGTCGTGGTCATCTCGAGTACTGCGTGATCGGTAGGCACATCGATGACCTGGAATTTTTCGGCGGTCGTCCCGATCGTAACGCCGTCAGCAGATACAAGAGTTACGCGCGTTTCACAGAGCAGTGGGTCAATCTCTGGCAACGTCTTGTCGAGAACTGCATCAAAACTGAGCGTCCGATTAAATGATCGCGCTTTTTCGAGCGGTACGCTCCAGGTCACGGTACTGTTGCCAGACTTACCGCTTGGAGGCATGAGGGAATCTACCTGGGCAATACAGGCATCATCAAAATCGGCAACCACCGTAAGGGTCGTTTTTTGGTCGATCGGTGTCGGGCTAGAGAGCGCAACTTGTACCCCGATACGCTGGCCCGGATAGACCGTTTGCACTTTTGAGGGATCTGACTTGGGTTTGTCGATAAGTGCACCCGCCGTGTGTGGGTCAATAAAGCTGAGCTTGGCTTGCATACTGGACTCTCCAGTGAGTGCTACTGGGATGAACACGGTCACTTCACTACCGCGATCTGTAATACCTGCTTGGGCAGGAACGACCACTGCGATAGGATTGGTTGCCGTTACTCGACCTGGAAAAGGCAGCGCTACTAAGAGGCTGTGGGTTCCGGTACTGACCGAATCAAAACGATACAGCCCGTTGGCGTCTGTTCGGCCATCAGTTTTTGTGCCATTTGCTTGAGTTAAAATGAGGCCGACATCAGCGACGCGGCCTTTGTCGTTATCGCAGCTAGCATCATCTTGTGCATCGATACATGCAATCGCAACGATCGACGAGTTGCCCTTTGCGTCCGAGCCGCGGTACCGGACGAACGTCGCAATGTCATCTCCGTAAAAAGAGACGATCAAACCAGCAGCAACGATCACGATCAAACAGACCGATATGATCCATGCGTTGCGAACTCCGTGGGAAGAAGCCATGTCTACAGGATAACGGAACTTGCTCCGCTAGGCCACACTACGGATTAGGTCCAGGTTTGGATCGGCTTGCAGTGTGGCGATGCGATCGGTCGCGCCTTTTTTGTATTTGAGGGCGCCGACGGCTGCGATCATCACTGCGTTATCCGTGCAAAATTCAAAAGACGGGATTTGGAGCTTGGCGGGGCGTGGCTTGAGTGCTTGGGCGCGCTCTTGTGCTTGGGTTCGGAGTCGTTTGTTGGCTGCAACTCCCCCGACGATCCAGAGTTCTTTACCTTTGTATTTTTGTAGCGCTCTAAAGGCTTTGCCGAGGAGCGTGTCTACGACGGCTTGTTCAAAACTTGCCGCAACATCTGGCAGAACTTTTTTGAGACGGGCTGTCCCGGCGCCTGAGCGAGCGTTGCCTCGTGTGATTTGTTCGACCTGGCGAGCGACCGCGGTCTTGAGTCCTGCAAACGAAAAATCAAAATTGGGCATGGAGAGCATCGGCCGCGGAAAATTGAATGCGGTCGGGTCACCCCGCTCGGCTGCGGCACTGATGGCCGGTCCACCTGGATACGGAAGGTCGAGTAAGCGCGCGACTTTATCAAACGCCTCGCCTGCAGCATCGTCCCGAGTGCGACCTAGTAATTTGTATCGGCCTAACTCCTGCAAGAGAATTAATTCCGTATGACCACCAGATACGGTGAGCACCACAATCGGCAGGCGCTTTTTTTCAAACTTTAAAGGCCCGGCGACACTCGCTCTTGCTTCGGGCTGGAACCTCCGCGGCGAGCGAGGTCGCCGGGCCACCAAGAGGTTGGATAAAACGTGACCTTCAATATGGTTAATACCGATCAAGGGGATGTCGAGCGCAAAGCTAAGAGACTTGGCGGTCTCAAGACCAACCAAGAGCGAGGTGATGAGGCCGGGTCCGCGGGTTACGGCGATGGCGTCGAGTTCTTCCGGTTCAACCTGGGCTTTTTTGAGACAGGCATCGATGACAGGGAGGATCTTCTCGGTGTGGGCACGGGCAGCAACCTCAGGAACAACCCCGTGCGTGACACGGTGCAGGTCGATCTGGCTGGCGACTACTGACCCCAGCACATCAAGCCGACCGTTGACCACGGCGGCGGCGGTTTCGTCACAACTACTTTCAATTCCTAGGATTAGCATGGTAGCTTCTTAGCGTAGTCTGGTCTCATCGTCTAGCCTGGCCTAGGACGTCTGGTTTTCAGCCAGAAAACTCGGGTTCGAATCCCGATGGGACTACCAAACAATAAAACAGAGTAGTAACAACTAAATTACGTGATCGAATGAAGAAAACACTCAGCTTTGTTCATGAGCATAGGACACTCTTTGTGCTGGGCCTGCTTGTATTAATTGCGATTGGGATAGTTCAGTATCCCTACTCCGAAGGTTCCGTTCTTCGTCTCATTGATCTTACTCTAGCGGGCCTTCTCGCAACTCCAACGTGGGAAATCCCGATGCACAGAGGATTGACGGAGTTGATAGATACGCAAGAAGGAATTCGCGAACTTGCACGATGGATTGCGATCGACGGAGGTATCGCGATTATTGCTGGAACGGTGAACAAATCAATTTCCAGAGTATTGAGTGATGCAAGACGTGAACGAAAACGAATGGGAGTTGAGCCGGTAGACCCGGATGAAAAAGTTTCTGATGTGATTATAGGTGCATCAGAGATCATCTCTGACTTTGCTCAAGTGATCACTCGTACGCCAGACGAGAAAATTGTAGGGGTCCACGTAGGCGATGCCGTACCGTATGCGTATGGACAAGAAATCGACCATCACATCAACGTAAGCGGCCTGAGTGAAATTGTCGGTCGGTTTACTCCTGCGGTCAAAGAGATTAGCACCATCAAAGCTTCCGGACTTGATCGCGCACGAAGCGTCTCAATCATATGTGTAAACCCTAGCAACGCTATTTTCTACAAGGGCCTCGGTTCAGAAGTTTCGGCCGACTTTCCAAGCACTCTTTTAAAACGACTTGGACCAACGGCACTAAAAGGCAAAAAGATTAGTATTGTTCTTCCGGAGGTAAAATATTTAGGTCAAACAACTCCGATTGAAAAAGAGCTCAGTAATATCGTTTCGCCTGTTGAGTTTGAGTTGCGAATTATTAAGCCGGAAGAACTAGTTCTAAACAAGATTCGCCACGTTCTCGAGAAGGCACAAACAGATGATGGCCTCAAAGTCGTGTTGATTGGCGAGGGTGGTGAAGCGAAGGACGAGGAAATGTTGAACAGTTTCAAAGGTGCGTTAGACAGCCTCAAATATGAAGGTAAAAAAGCATCGACAGTTCTAGTAACACAAAATCAGGCTCGCAGCGCCGATGGGGCATCATTTGTAGACCGAAGCGAAGCAAGTTTGAGAGCCTTGTTTTCGGCGAGTGACATATTTATTTGCTATGGGGATACGGACTTTGGGACTTCCACGATTGTAAGACTGCTCTTAACCCACTCTGTTCAACCAGAAAAAATCTTAGCGATAGTCGAAAGAACAGATATGGAATTTGATTACGTTGAGCTTGGCATTCCCAAAGAGAATGTAGTCTTCATTTACAAGGAAATCCTCAGTAGCTTGAAGACGTAAAGAACCGGCGCTGCACCGAAGCACAGCGCCGCCGTTCGAATTGATTGAACCGATTCAGCAGGTCTCGCCTCGTACGCCGTGGCGATTGATGGGCCGGTCGAAAGCGTGCGGCTCCGTTCGGCAGGTCGCCGGGGACTTGGCAACGTCGCGCCAGACCGAGTTGATGAAGGACATCTCGTCCGCGACGAACTCCGAGTCTCGCGAGAGCACGCGCAGGTTGGTGGGCAGCAGCGGGAGATACGGGAGCAGCTCCGGTTCGGACTGGGCGATCCGTGCGACCGCGAAGAGACACACTGCATCACGCAGCTTGTCGATCTCGGGCCTTACGATGCGGCTCGGGACCGGGCGCGAGAATTTCGATCGAACGCGGATTGGCCACCCGTCGCGCAGCGAGATTCGTCCAACGAGCGAGTCGGCCACGAGCTCAAAGGGGTGCGACCTGGTAAACGAGAAGTCCACCGCGTTGAGCGCAGGGTTCTCCCAGTTGAAGCACAGGCGGCAATGGATGCCCGAGATCATGTCTATCAAAACACTGCTGGGCATGGTTTCTCCTTTTGACCTGGTAAAGGTCGACTACCTAAGAGCTAGCACGTCTACTGTTTTACTGCTACTTACTCGACCCAAGGCTGAACTTCGCAAAAAGCAAGACCGCCCCGATAAAGGGGCGGTCTTGGTCGCTTTAGCGACCGCGCTCTGCGCGGCGCTGGGCATGGCAATCCCGACAGTAAACCGGACGCTGACCGTCTGGTTCAAATGGGAGCTGAGTAATTTCGGTGCCGCAGTTGCTGCACTTCCATTGACCCGTCACCATTTGACGTCGGAATCCACCTTGTCCACCGCGATCGTTGTCGAAGGACACGTTGGTTCCTATTACTTGTTAACTGACTACTACTTGAGCCTCTACTGTCCTTCGTTTTTTGCTGGGTGAACCGCGTTGCCGCTGGTTCGTCCTGCAAGAGTTGCGAAAAACTCGAGCACTAAATTTGATAGTCGTGGCAAAGCCTAGCGGATTTTGGCGTTTTTGTCAAGGGTAGGCGGGCCGCCTCTTGACCCCATACGGGAGCATGCTAGCCTAACGCGCGCATCAGGGGCTCGAGCTTTCCACTCCTCCTGGGGCACCCGTTCCTTTGTACGTACGATGTTCCCTACCTTTCGAGAGAGCTATGGCGCGTCACGCGTGCAAGGGAACGGGCTTACTTCATCTCAATGAGAACCACTAGGCGCAGATGGTTTTGCCACCTAGCTGCCGGCTCTCACCCGGCAGAAATGCGATCGCTCCCCTGAGGATCAAGCTCTCCAGTTTAAGCGGCAGATCCTTCGGTCTAGTGGTTCTCGCCATCTCGGTCCCAACGCGGACCACACGATGGGCGGTCGTCCGGCACGCTACCTCCACAGACGACCAAACCCGCGGAACAGGACACCCCACTGTTCCGCACTTTTATTTATGGCGATTTTTTTGTTCAGCCTGTGGGTAACGCAGACACGGTGAGTGCTATACTGTCACGCAGTAGAACACTTCCTAGTACAGAACGCTCTCGACTCGAGGGCGTTCTGTGTTAGTGGGTGGGAAATTAGTTCTGCCGACAAAAAAGTTAGAGCAAGCCCAACTGCAAGCGGGCCGACTCGGACATGCGACTCTGGTCCCAAGGCGGATCGAACGTCACGCTCGTCTTACATGTCCGCACGTGTGGTAGTTTTTTTACTTTTGCGTCGATCTCGCGTGCGATCACATCTCCCATACCGCATCCCACCGCGGTGAGCGTCATCTTGATTGCTACTTTGTAGCCGGATTTTTTGGTACCGGTGATTTTGTAGCTGTAAATGAGTCCGAGCTCGACGATGTTGACCGGGATTTCTGGGTCATAGCAGGTGCGCAGCTGCTCGAGCACCAACTCCTCGATTGGACGCTTGTCGTTCTTGCTGATTTTTTTGCCGTTACCGGAACCCTTGATGAGTTGCTCGTAGTCGAGAACGGGCTCGACTCCTAAAGCAGGGCCGTGCTCAGCATCCACGCGTACCAACCGACCATCGTTTGTTGCGACCGTGATCGTGTCACCAAGTGCCTGCATGATTTCTACGACCGTCCCTTTTTTGAGCGTCTCTGGAACACCAGCCGGCACGAGCCAACCCGAGATCGCCTTTTTGATTGTGCGTGGTTCACTCAGTTGCATGGTTGCTCAGTAATTTTTTTGCGGCGTGCCACGACATGGTCACGCACTTAACGCGGGCTGGATACCCGGCAACCGACGCAAGTGGCTTGAGGTCTTCTGGCAGAACCAGATCTGCTCCATCTGCATCGCGCTCTCCCCGCGCCACTCGCGAGACAAGCTCGATCAGTTTGGTTGCCTCAGCTTCCGTTTTGCCACGCAGAATATCGGTCATGAGCGAGGCCGATGCTTTTGAGAGGGCGCAGCCGGAGGTAACCGCTGAGACCTGTTCAACCGCACCGTCTTTGGTGCGCAAAAAAAGCGTGAGGGCGTCGCCGCACAGAGTGTTGTGCTCGCGCGTCGATTTAGCATTGGAGAGCGGCTCCGCGTTGTGCGGATGACGGGCGTGCTCGAGAATTAGCTCCTGGTAGAGTTCGTCGGACATGGGAATCAAGTTAGACCGTAAACTTTTGGATTACTTTTTTGACGCCCTCCACTAGATGGTCGGCCTCTTCGCGCGTGTTGTAGCCCGCAAACGAAACTCGACAGACCGCATCGTACCCGAGCGCACGGACCAGCGGCTCTGCACAGAGTAGGCCTGTGCGGATGGCGATGCCCCCTTGATCAAGCAGTGTCCCCACATCGTGCGGATGAACACCGTCGATAACAAAGGTCACGATTCCGGATTGATTGGCGCTGATGACTTTGACGCCCGGCAATTGCGTGAGTTTGTCGGTGGTGTACCGAGCGAGTGCTATTTCGTGTTCTGCCAACTTAGTGAGGCCGGCCTGCTCAATATAGGAGAGGGCTGTTGCCAAACCAACGGCACCAGCAACGTTGGGCGTGCCCGCCTCAAATTTGGCGGGAAGCTCGGCGTAGGTGGTCGACTCAAAACTAACCGACGCCACCATGTCGCCTCCTGTTTGGTACGGCATCCAATTATCGAGTAGGGCACGCTTAGCGTAGAGCACGCCGATCCCGGTCGGACCGTAAACTTTATGTCCAGAAAAAACGTACACATCCGCATCGAGCGACTGCACATCAACCGGCTGATGGCCAACCGCTTGTGCACCATCAACTACCACGATTGCACCAACTTTGTGCGCGGCCTCGGCAATTTCTCGCGCCGGCTGAACCGACCCAAGTACGTTTGACACATGCCCTACCGCAACTACTTTTGTTTTAGGCGAGAGTAGTTTTTGCAGATCTTCGAGCTGGAGTTTTTTGGTTCCATCCGGGGCCTCACGTAACTTCCATACGACCACTTTTGCGCCGCGCCATTTGGCCACAACTTGCCATGGCACGATGTTAGAGTGGTGCTCGAGTTCTGAGACGATGACTTCGTCGCCCGCTTGGAGTGACATACCAAGCGAGTTCGCGGCGAGGTTGAGTGCCTCCGTCGCATTACGTGTAAAAATAATTTCTTGCTGATGTGCGGCATTGATAAAACGCTGAACCGTCGTGCGTGCTTTTTCGTAGGCGTTGGTTGCTCGCACACTCAGCTCATGAACACCACGATGCACGTTGGCGTTGTCATGTGCATAAAAATTGGTCATGGCGTCGAGGACCTGTCGCGGTTTTTGACTCGTTGCCGCATTGTCGAGATAGGCAAGCGGTTTGCCGTTGACCTTTGTTTTTAGGATTGGAAAATCAGCGCGTTGCATCATTGTTCCCTCGCGATCTGCATTTCAGCAATGTGTGCGTCGATGATGGAGAGTGCTTTCGGCCCCGATGGTCCACTGACGTCGGCCCGCAAAAAAGCACCGACCAGTTGCTGTCGTGCCTGTTCTGCCGAGAGTCCGCGACTGGTGAGGTAAAAAAGCGACTCATCGCTGATCCGCCCGATGCTCGCTCCGTGGCTGCACTTAACTTTGTCGGTCTCAATTTGCAGTTGCGGCCGGGTGAACATCTGCGCCCGCACATCGAGCAAGAGCGTTTTATTGAGCTGGTGCGCTCGCGCGTTGGTCGCCTCAGGCCGAACGGTAATTTTGCCACTAAAGACTCCGACACCGGTACCGGAAATCGTCCCGCGAAAAGCCTGGCTCGACGCTGTATCGGGCGCTTGGTGGTCAACCTCGATCTGGTAATCGCTTTGGGTGCCGGCACCGGAAATATAGACACCTCGTAGATCGGCGGCGGCGCCCGGTTCTGTCAGCTGTACTTTGACCGACTGGCGACCAAGCTTTGTTCCCCAAGCCAGCACCGTCAGGTCGTAGCGCGCGTCTTTTTTGAGCGAGATCGTGCGTGACTGAACGTGCGACATGGCACTCGGGCCGACTTGTTCTATCAAGTGACTGACGTGTGCACCGGACGCAATGTTTATCGCAATGCTCGTCGTAACAAGCGAGTGCTTGGTTGGTTCATCAATGACACGCTCTACTAATTGCATGGCAGAACCAGCCCCAACCGCGATCGCAATGCGAGGTCGAATCAGTGCAGCTTGCGAGCGTTGTCGGCACTCGATGACTAGGGGTTCCGCGAGCGCCAGGCCGGCAGCTACAGAAATTTTGTAACCGGAAATGTTTTGCGCAAGTTCCTCAAAAAAAGTTGCTGGAGTAGCTGACTTCTTTTTAGCAGTCCGTGCCGTCTTAGAAATAGTCACGCCTTGTGGCAGTTGCTCGTGTGCGAGCGTTCCATCGACAAAAATGAGAGCGGTAGTAGTACTTGGCGCCGCGAATTTTGCAACCGTTGTAGCCGGCAACTTGTACGTTGCCGCTAGGCTTGCCACGTCGGTGTAGCGCCACTCTTCGAGTTTCTTTGTTGGGAGCTGCGCAGGTGCAATGGTAATCGAGCTCATGATTGTTCCTCCACGCGTCCACCCGTGACCTTGTGGACCGTAGCTACTTTTAGTCGTTCTACTAGGCGGGGGTTGTGTGTGATCACGAGCAATCCGCCACCCTGTTGGTAGAACCGCTCTAAACTTGCGGCGATAGAGTTCAATCCATCGACGTCGATGCCCGAGTCGATCTCATCTAGAACGGCAAAGCGTGGTTGGAGCAACAGGAGCTGCGCCAACTCGAGTCGCTTTTTTTCTCCACCAGAAAAACCGACGTTGACCGCACGCTCGAGTGTAGACTCGGCCAGGCCGACTTCACGGAGTGCTTTTTTTGCAGCGACCAAAAAATCCGAGGCAGAGAGCGGCTCCTGCTTTGTCGCAGCGCGCTTAGCATTGAGAGCAGCGCGCAAAAACTGAGCCGTACTGAGGCCTGGAACTTCGACCGGGTGTTGGAACCCGATAAACACGCCGGCTAGTGCGCGTTGCTCCGGTGGCAGCGCTAAAAAGTCTTTGCCATCTAGCACGACTGAACCTTGCGTAACTTTGTAGCGAGGATCACCTGCCAAAACGGCCGCGAGCGTACTTTTGCCCGATCCGTTTGGACCGAGGAGTACGTGCAACTCGCCAACACCAATCTCCAAAGAAATTCCCTTAAGAATTTCTTTATCTTCGCGTGCTACGTGTAGGTTTTTGATGGAGAGTACGTTTTTCATGGCGGCGCCTTAGGCGATGCTCCCTTCTAGTCGCAGACTCAGCAAGTTGCGCGCTTCGACGGCAAACTCCAGCGGTAGGCGCTTAAAAACCGTCTTACCAAAACCATTCACGATCATGCTGACCGCTTCTTCTTCGGCGATACCACGTTGGCGCAGGTAGACCAGTTGTTCATCCCGGATGGTGGCGGTGCTGGCCTCGTGCTCCACGGTCGAACTATCGTTGCGCTGCTCTATATACGGCAAGGTTGTGGCCTGGCACTGCTCGCCAAGCATCAACGAATCGCACTGCGTAAAATTGTGCGCGCCCGTTGCTGTACTCATGATGCGCACGAGTCCGCGATACGTATTACGCCCGCGGCCCGCAGCGATACCTTTAGAAATAATCGTGCTGCGCGTGTTTTTACCGATGTGGATCATTTTGCTCCCCGTATCGGCCTGCTGGCGGTTAGCCGTGAGCGCGACCGAGTAAAATTCGCCGACCGAGTTGTCACCCATCAAAATGACGCTCGGGTATTTCCAGGTAATGGCAGAACCGGTCTCGACTTGGGTCCAACTGATCTTACTGTTACGACCGGCACACTTACCGCGTTTGGTTACAAAGTTGTAGATACCGCCTTTGCCGTTTGCATCACCGGGGTACCAGTTTTGGACGGTTGCGTATTTAACTTCTGCGTTGTCGTGCGCGATAATCTCGACGACCGCTGCGTGCAATTGGTTTTCGTCGCGGCGCGGAGCGGTGCAGCCTTCTAGATACGAGACGTAGCTGCCCGGTTCTGCCACGATGAGTGTGCGCTCAAACTGACCGGTGCCCGCTGAGTTGATACGGAAATACGTCGAGAGCTCCATGGGACAGCGCACACCCTTGGGGATGTAGCAAAAAGAACCGTCACTAAAGACCGCGGCGTTGAGGCTGGCAAAATAGTTATCGCCAAACGAGACGACCGTGCCGAGATTTTTACGTACGAGGTCGGGATGTTTTTGCACGGCTTCGCTCAGGCTACAAAAAATAATGCCGAGACGTTCGAGTTCGACTTTAAAGGTGGTCGCGACGGAGGCACTGTCAACGACCGCATCGATGGCGACACCACTGATACGTTTTTGTTCATCCAGTGAGATCCCAAGCTTGTCGAACATACGCCGAATCTCCGGATCAACCTGATCGAGGCTCTTGAGCGCGCGACGCTTGGGTGCAGCGTAGTAGCGGATCGATTGATAGTTGATCGGTGGGAACTCGACATTTTGCCAGGTCGGCGGCGTGAGCGTCTTCCAGTGGTTGAACGCCTTGAGTCGCCACTCGAGCAACCAAGCCGGCTCGTGTTTTTTGGCAGAAATCATGCGGATGATGTCCTCGTTGAGACCGACCGGTACCGTGTCGGTCGCGATCTTGCTCGAAAAACCGTAGCGATACGGCCGCGTGCTCAGTTGTTCGAGCGTTTTTGTTGAGGCCGATTTTTTTGTGATCGTCTTAGACATGGGCCAGTTTTTTAGGTCGCACCGGATGAACCGGGCGTGGCGAACTCATCTCAGCGATCGTGACCGTCTCGAGCGAGTGCAAGACGTGTTGATTGATGCGCTCCCAGTTGGTGCGGGTGCCGCAAGTGGACTCGAGTGAGCAGCTGTTGGGTTCTGCCAGACAGGCGGTCAAAGCGATTGGGCCTTCGAGTACGCGCACCACATCCGCGACCGTAATATCTCGTGCATCGCGTGCCAATCGGTATCCACCGGCAGAACCGCGACTACCAACTAACAATCCCGCTTTTGCTAGCATCTTGCAGATTTTGCTGACCGTCGGGAGAGGTACACCGGATTGTCGCGATAACTCAGCCGCAGAAGCACCACGCAACCCAAAAGACAGTTGTTCATCCACAAACAACGTGAGGAGATCGATGCCGTAATCAGTCAGTCGCCCAATGCGTAACACGTGCTAAATACTGCTAAGTGCTTATATTAGACTAGATTAGTACTATATTGATTTCTGGCTGAACCGTCAAGCCTTACACCGCAGCTCCTCCGGAGTTGGCGACCTACAATTGACTCCGACGCAAAAACGGGTTACACCTGACAAGATTTATGCAACGTATTTACCTCGACCATGCTGCAACCACTCCCCTCGATCCGCGCGTTCTCGCGGCAATGCAACCGTACTTGGGCACCGAGTTTGGCAATCCTTCTGCTCTTTATAAAGAGGGGCGAACCGCTAAGCAGGCGCTCGCTAACGCTCGCGCCAGCGTCGCAACTATATTGAGTGGTTCTGCCAAAGGATCCGTCACCCCGGATGAACTCATCTTTACCGGCTCCGGCACAGAATCCGACAACATGGCGATCTTTGGGATCGCACAAGCGGCGCGACGAGCAAACCGCGGCAACCACGTGATCGTCTCGGCCATCGAGCACAAGGCGGTCTTGCGCGCGGTCGATCGACTCGAGAGCTGGGGTTTTGCGGTTACGCGCCTGCAGGTCGACGCCACCGGTTTGGTCGATCCCAAAACGCTCGAGGCCGCCATCACCGACAAAACGATTTTGATTTCGGTCATGTACGCCAACAACGAGGTCGGCACGGTTGAACCCATCCCCGAGCTCACCGCTATCGCGCGCAATCACAAAGTGCCTTTTCACACCGATGCCTGCCAAGCGGCAGGAGCACTTCCGCTCACCGCCGGCGAGCTCGGTGTAGACCTCATGACGCTCAACGGCAGCAAGATTTATGGACCAAAAGGTGTCGGGCTTTTGTACGTCAACAAAAAATTTGCGGAGCGAGGCATAACGGTTGACCCATTGATCGTCGGCGGCTCCCAAGAAGATAATCGTCGCGCCGGGACCGAAAACGTTGCCGCGATTGTTGGTTTTGCAAAAGCGCTGGAACTCGCCGAGGCCGATCGCGTCAAAGAATCCGCCCGTCAAACCAAGCTCCGCGACGACACGATCAAAAAAATCGTCGCCGCAATCCCAGAAGCGCAGCTCACCGGCCACCCTACGCAGCGTCTGCCCAATAATATTCACATCACGATCCCTAGCATCGAGGGCGATTCCATCATCAGTATGTTGGATGAACTTGGCGTCGCCGCGGCAACCGGTTCTACTTGTGACTCACACAGCATCGAACCCTCACACGTAGTGCTTGCACTTGGGCTCCCCTACACGCGAGCGCATGGGAGTGTACGGTTCACCCTGGGACGGAGCACAACGCAAGCGCAACTCGACCAAACCGTAGAAAAATTAGCCAAGGTTGTCGGACTACTCAAAAAATCTCGATCAACGTGCGAAAAGCCTTAGCAACAAAAACGCCCCTAGTAAGAGGGGCGTTTTTGGTTCTGCTTGTGGCTCTTGCCACCAATTGAGAACCCTTATCGATCGATAAGGATCACAGTCCCGGGACTAAAGCGGAATACTGTTGCAGGTTCTGCAATTGAGCAGGCGTCAAAGCGCGAGCCGCGGCGATAGCTTGATCGAGGGTCGACGTCTCAAATGTTTGAGTTGAGCCGATATCGAGCGCGTGGTAGCCGACTGCCTTAGCGAGGTAATCCTCGATAAAGACTTTGTGCTCGGCCGTGAGATCCGTGATCCCGCGGTCGTGCGAATAGCCGTGCAATGCGCGACGAGCCAAGTGCGTTACACCTTCGCTGACTTGAGCTGTCTCTGTGTATGCCGTGTCGGAGTGCGAGCTTTGCGTGTTAGTTTCCTCACCAAATGCTTCTCCGTTTGATGGAGTAGCGACCTCATTCGATTCTCCGGAAGTCTCATTGCTCGTGTTCGCTTCGTTACTGGCTGCCTGGTTGGCTTCGTTGGCAGTGTTTCCTTCGTTCGATGCATTCGCTTCGTTGGCGGTATTGGCCTCGTTGGCTGTCGAATTCTCGTTGGCCACAGCGTTGTTCGATGCGTTGTTAGCGGTGTTGTTCGTCTCATCCTTGCGGTTAATGTACGTAAACACACCAATAATGATCGCGAGTAACACGATAAAGGCGGTCAATCCAAAACTGCGTCGGCGTTCGCCGCCGCCTGCTTGCTTGAGTTCTTCCAAGATCTCCTGATCCGTCTTCATTTGGCTTGGTGCACTCTGATTGGAGTTGGGCTTGTTGTTGCTAATGGTTCTCACCTCCCCTCGGGTAGGTTACAGATAAAGCCCCGCCCTCCTGTGCTTTGCGGGTGATCGATGAGTCTAGCATGTGGTAGTGTCAGGATGAACTTGACAGATGGACCAAAAATCATGCCACTAACGATTCCAGGACGATTTAGTAACCGCTTTGAGGCGGGCCGCGCACTTTTGGCAGAACTCACTAAAAAAGTGCCGGATTTTTCCGTGGTCGGTTCTCCCGACCCAGGAGAAACCGTAAAGCTTAAGAAAACCTTAAAAAATTGGCTTGTTGTGGCGGTTCCTCGGGGAGGAGTTCCGGTCGCAGCCTATATTGCCGACGCGCTCAAACTGCCGCTCGACGTCGTGTTGGTCAAAAAACTGACCCCGCCAGATACGCACGAGTTGGGAGTTGGTGCGATCGCCGAGGACGGTGGATTACTTGTGGATGAAAAGTCCGCCCGCGAGTTTGGTGTGACCCCTCCTTATATAGAGGCACAGCGGCAGCGCATAATGGCAGAACTTACCCGTAAAAGTACTGCGTTGCATAGCAAGGTCCCCGCGCTCGCCGTTAAAGACAAAAATGTATTGCTCGTGGATGATGGAATGGCAACGGGTTATACAATGCGCGTCGCCGCAGAGGTCCTGCGCCGGCAAGGCGCCCGCTCGGTGGTCGTTGCAGCACCGGTCGCAAGCGAGACGGCAATCGAATTGGTTCAGCCAGAGGTTGCATCGATAGTGGCAGCCAAGATCGATCCTGGGCTATATGCGGTTGGTTCTCACTACTCAGATTTTGAACCCGTCCTAGACTCCGAAGTCTCCAGGCTGCTCGAAAAAAACAGAGAGGTGTGGGCATGATTCACCAAGCGGTTCTGCCTCAAGAAGTGCTGACGTATCTGGATCCAAAGCCGGGGCAGACTATCGTGGATGCCACGCTCGGCGCCGGCGGACATACGGGCGCGTTACTCGCCAAAGGTGCCCGGGTTATCGCTTTTGACCGTGATGCCCTTGCGATCGAGACTGCAGAAAAAAAGTTTGCGCGAGAGATCGCGGATACAACACTAACGCTGGTCCACGCCCCGTTTTCTGGACTGACAAAAGAATTACAACGGCTCAATGGTCAAGCCGGCGCTGGTGCCGCAATTGATGGCGTTTTGATCGATGCTGGGGTCTCGAGCGATCAGCTGCTCTCGCAAACGCGGGGGTTCAGCTTTAGCTCGAGCGCGCCGCTCGATATGCGCATGGATCCTCGGGAAGAACAAACCGCCGCTTCGATTTTGGCAACGTGGTCCGAGCAAGAACTGCGTGATCTATTTTTTAGCGTAGAAGAACGCAGCGCAAAAAAGATTGCGCAAGCCATTGTTGCGGCGCGCGTCGGATCGCCAATAGAACGCACTGACCAGTTGACCACGCTCATCGAGTCGGTCAGTGGGTCGACAAGACGCGGGCCGGTTGGGCGCGGTGTTCATCCAGCGACAAAAGTATTTTTGGCCTTACGCATGGCGGTCAACCATGAGTTGGAAGAACTAACGGCCGGACTGGACAGCGCAATGACCGCTCTCAAGTCGGGAGGTCGATTGGTCGTGATTAGTTTTCACTCCGGAGAAGATCGACTGGTCAAAAACCAGATGCGCGACTGGACCAAAGGGTGCATATGCGCACCCGAGCTCCCGATTTGTCAGTGCGGACATGATCCGGTGGTACGGTTGCTCACTAAAAAGCCGATCACGCCTACGCCACAAGAGCGTGCTAGAAATCCACGTGCGCGAAGTGCTAAGCTACGCGCCTGTCAAAAACTATGAAATTTATTACGAGCACCATCTCAATACTTGTAACGCTTTTTGCCGCGATCTCGCTTGGCGCCTGCACCAAGTATGTTAACGAGCCGGCAGAACACAACGAGTCAGAGAGCGAACTAGAAAATGCGTCTACGGAAAACGAACATGCAACCGAGACCGAAGATGTGAATGAAGATGTCGACTCAAATGAGGCCAACGCGGATAACGAAACCGCAAACGAGACTAGCCAGCACGAAGAAGAAAACGATTCCGGCGCGCCTAATACTGACGAAGGCGACTCGACCACGCCGTACGAGCCAAACGTTCCTTTTCCGGTTCAGTAGCCTGGCAAGAGCGCTTACGCGCTACGCCAGTTCCTGAATTTTTGTGATGAGCTGATCAAGCGTCAGCTCGACCTGCGCACGCGTAGCAAGGTGCTTAGCCGCGATGAGTGACTTCTTTTTTTCCTTGGCGCCCTGCCAAACCACCCACGGAATACCTCGCTTGTCGGCATACTTGAGCTGTTTTTCGATTTTGCCCGGGTGCCCCAAAAAAATCTCGGTGGTGACGTCGTGCTTACGCAGCGCCTGAGCGATTTGTTCTACCGACTTGGCGTCACCGTCCTCAAAGAGCGCGACCATCACGCGGGCGGCGGGCGCTACGGCCGGCAAGAGTTTGAGCTCCGAGAGCGCTTCAAAAAGACGGCCGAGTCCAAACGAAATCCCAACCGCCGGAACTTTTTTGCCCGCAAACTGGCCGATGAGCGCATCGTAGCGCCCGCCGCCAAACACGCTGCCATACAAAGGCAAGTCAGCGATGACGGTTTCGACCACCATGCCGGTGTAGTAGTCCAAACCACGTACGATTTTAAGATCGACATTAAGATGTGTGTCCGGAACTCCCAGTGCATGTGCGTGCTCGACGATCGCAGCTAGTTCATCCACCGCAGCGAGTCCTGCTTTGTCATCGGCCAATAGCGTGCGTAATTTGCCGAGCATCTCGTCGCCACTGGAAGAACCACTAATCAACTTGAGCAACGTGTCGGTCTGCTCCGAGGTCAAACCAAGCGCAGCGGTGTCCTTAACAAACGTCTCCTCACCAAACTTAGGAAACTTATCGATGGCATGAAACACCCCACCGACCTGGGTTTTTGCCACCCCAACCGTACGAACCAGCGCGTCCAAAATCCCACGGTGGTTCACCTGAATCCCAAACTTGGTAATCCCGAGCGACATCAACAGGTCGTGCGCAACAGCGAGCAACTCGGCGTCGGCTCGAGCTTGATCAGAGCCGACGATATCAACGTCGCACTGATAAAACTCACGCAATCGGCCGCGCTGTGGCTTATCGGCCCGCCAAACAGGCGCCAAAATGTAGCGTTTAAACGGCATTGGCAGATTTTGGTTGTTTGCAATCACGCGCGCCAACGGAACGGTGTGGTCATAGCGCATCGCCACAGCGCGGCCCCCATGATCAACAAACTTGTACATCAATTTATCCGCTTCTGGACCGTATTTTCCGGTCAGTAAGTCCGCGTATTCGAGCACGGGGGTCATGAGGGGCGCAAAACCGTACAATCTAAAGACCCGCTCGACCCGGCGCATTAGTTCGACCAATGGCAACGCATCGGACGGTAAGTAGTCGCGAAACCCCTTTAATAATTGGATATGTTGGGCGTTTTTGTTCATCCGGTTGAACCAGCGTACCTAAAAGTACGTGGCTAAGCGTAACGCATGTACCCCATAAAGAGAAAAGCCCCGGCGTAAGCCGTGGCTTTCCTAGAGGCGGGAGGCGCCGGTAAAGGCACCCAAAAGCCACCTCGTTATTGAGCATCCACTTCCCAAAGATACTCAACCGAAAGACCTTACACTATTTATGGGTTTTTGTCAATAATCGGCAGAACCCACGAAAAACGCCCGTAGACCGGCCCACGCGCTTGCTCTCCATTAACAGGTAATCAACACGATACGAGCAGACGAGGCGAGCAATTCGTGTTACAAAAAGGGTGGACTTGGAGGCAGCAATGGAAGACAACCGTAGCTCCAGCCCCGATTCTGCCCTTTTCACTTTCCCTCACTCATACAACGAACTCATGGACCGCTTTCGCGAGCGGGATGCTGTTGCATTGATGGCAGAAGCTCGCGCTAAGACCGACGAGTTGCTCGGGCTCACTCGAACTCACATCGCTACGCTCGAGTTCTCACTGATCCAGCCAGGCGGGTCTCGTCCGCAGTTCTGCCAGTGGCACTGTCCCCCTCCAACTCGACGCGAGGATTGGAGAGGAAGGAACCTCCCCTGGTTTGGTAGCCTCGTTTGCTCCCAGCCAGGTAAGCAGCTTTTCATCGCTCCCGATGGAAATCTCTTTGCGCACCGACTTCAGCCACACCGCAAGGAGTGGCAGTGCGCAGTCGACCACGCTGGGTGGTACTCGTTTCCGTTCAACGTTTTCTTTCCAGCTCTGGCCGCCATGACGGTCACCAAGAAGAAAGCGGTCGTAGTGAGGCAGCCCGCGCCACCCGTAGAAGTGGCCGAGGCTCCGTTGGCGTTCTTTTGCCGGACACTTTCTCCGCTACCGGCCTAAGCTCATGACACTTCTTACATTTTTCGCCCCTCGGAATCACCACCGAGGGGCGTACTTTTTTATGTGCTCGAATGTACGCGCTCAACCGAAAGACCCTGGCGCGCTTTGGCGCCAGTGCCTTCCGGGAATCAAGAGACGAGCTCTTTATTTTTTTGGCGAGTCAACGATCGTTCGTGTAGCCCTGCTCACACTACGTAGCACTTCCCAGACCACATCGCGCGAGACATTCAGTAGCTACCGGCTTTGAGCCAAAAGGACCGCTGATACCGCATGCAAATAGTAGCATCGGGTTGTGGACTTTTTGTTTAGTCAAGCGAGCGATTTTGTATGAACTGTCCACGCTCCGTCCACAACCTTGTCCACAAAAGTATGGATAACTTCTGTGTCGCTCGACGACAGAGATGCGATTCGCTACCGTACGCGCGATGAACATCTTATTTGTGGCAAACGCGTACACGCCCGCCCTCAGCGGCGTTGCGCTCTCGGCAGAACGGTTTAGAACAAGTCTCGAGCAGCTGGGCCACCGTGTGACCGTGATTGCGCCTCGTTACAGAGGACACGTTGAAAACGATCCGCGAATTATTCGCGTGCCGACGTTCCCCAACCCACTGTACCCGGAGTATCCCTTTGCGCTGTTTAGATTTTCGAGAAAACTCCGCGCGCGCTTGCAGCAGGAGCACATCCAGGTTGTGCATGTCATGCAACCTTTTACCGTCGGTCGCTTTGCCCGCACCGTTGCGCGCGCGCTTAACGTCCCGCTCGTCTTTACCCACCACGCGCGCTATGACCTATACGCCCACTACGTCCCGCTCGTCCCAAAAAAAATTGCGGCTCGACGCGTGACTCGATCGGTGGTGCGATTTGCCAATACGTGTGACCTGCTCATCGCACCGTCGCGCTCTACTAAAGAGTTTATGACGGCACGCGGCATTACCAAGCCGATCGAGGTAATCCCGACAGGACTCGCTCATACGTACCGTTCCACTCAGCCAAAGGCAGAACTTAGACGACAACTCTCCATTCCAGAAGACGCTTTTTTGCTGCTCTGTGTCTCCCGTATCTCAATCGAAGATAAAAATTTATTGTTGCTGCTTAGTGCGATGCCGAAGATCGTCGCCGTACTTCCAAAAGCGCACCTGATCCTTGTTGGCAGCGGACCGGACCAAGCTAAACTCAAGGAGTACGCAAAAACTCACGGATTAGAAAAGTTCGTCCGGTTTGAGGGTCCCATCCAAAATGACCAGCTCGATCGCTACTACACCGCGGCAGATTTATTTGTATACCCATCTATCAGTGAGACGCAGGGCATCATTATTTTAGAGGCGCTCTCTGCAGGGCTTGCGGTTGTTGCCACGCGAGCACCCGGCACCATCGACTTTGTGTCAGACGGCAACAATGGGCTGCTCACACAAAATGATCCGCATAGTTTTGCTGCGGCTGTAATTAGGGTCGCGCAGGATCAGGCACTGCGCACAGAGCTTGCAAAAAACGCACTGCCCTCGGTCAGTGCATACACAAGCGAAGCGGTTGCTAAAAAATTAGTCAGTGCGTACCAACAAATTGGCAGAACCGGGACTGCGTGATTCGTGCTCGATGGTCACCACCGAGCGACTACGCTGAATGCGCCGCACAAACTTGAGAATGTCGGTAAAGACTCGCTGTTTTTCCAAGTCGATCAGCAAATTGTGGTAGCTACGCGGGTACCAGATGATTTTTTTGTAGCCTGAGTTCACCCGAGCTCGCATCATCTCCGCACTACGCGGTGAGACCGAGTGATCTTGGCGCGCGTGCAAAATAAGTAGCGGCGCCTTGATTTGGGGCAGTTCGGCAATGGCGTGCTGCGAGTATTTCAGTAGTCGGTGGAACATGTGCATTGGGATAAAGCGATATGCGACGCGCTCACGCAGTGCTCGTCGATCACATACGTCCGCCACGCGCACCTTTTTTTGCAGCGGACTGACATGTTTGTAAATTGGCAAGACCGTGCGCATGACTTTGTCGAGTGGAAACACCAACGCTCCCCCGACGCTCACAACCGCAGCAACTTTGTCCGGGTGTTTAGCGGCGAGACGCAGTGCGATCGTGCCTCCAGATGATTCGCCGACCAAAATAATTTTACGGTGCGAGGCGCAGAGTGTTTCAAGTTCTTTTTCGGCGCACTCTTGTAACTCTTCCCAGGTGCGGCCATTGAGATCGGCCACATCCGTCCCGTGCCCGGGCAAGAGTGGCGCTCGGCTCGTCACGCCACGACGTTGCAACTGTTCTGCCAACTCTCGCAACGTCTGCGGCGTACTCGTGAACCCGTGCAACATCAAACAGGCAACGCCGGAGTCACCCGTGCCCACAAAGGTAAATGGTTCAGAACCTGGCATGTAGCGTGCGTGTGTAGTCTCCATATGTGACATCCCTTAATTCCGAGGTAGACTACCGCTATTGTCCCTAAATATCTACTCCCCATGCACTCAGCTCCATTTCACATTTCATCCAAGCGACTTGCTCGCCGTTCCGTCAAACTAATTGGCAGAACCGCCTTGCTCGCCGTTTTTGCCGCTGGCGCTTTGGTTCAGCCGACGGCACCTGTTGCTCAGGCCTCCCATGGCGCAATCGAGAAGCTCTATGTTGGTCAACAAGGTCTGGATAACGTGGCTGTTTTTAACGCAGATGCTATCTCTGACGCCTCGACCCCGCTCACAACGATCGACCTGGGGGCTGGCGCAGAACCGCAAGAACTAGTTGCGGACGACGAACGACCCTACCTGTACGTCAGCGACTCTGCGCTCAATGAAGTGCACGTCATCAACACGTTGTCCGACTCGCTCGAGTACTCCATTCCGCTCAGCGCCTCCCCACAAGGACTCGCGCTCAGCAACGATGGGTTCTCATTGTACGTAGCAACCACCAGTCGCGTGGATAAGATCGACACGCGTAGTCGTACGGTTGTTGCATCGAAAGTGACCGCCGCCTTTACCCCCTGGGATGTAACACTCAGTAAAAACGAAGACCGCGTCTGGGTAACCAGCGGTGTACTTACAGGAGAAGTGCGATCGTACAACCCTGACACGCTGGCTCAAATAGACAGCATTGATCCTGGTGACAGTGGTTACGGCATCGCAGCCGACCCGAGCAACAATAATCGCGCCAGCTACGCCGACAATTTGACGGGTGACGTTCGCACGTTTGACGACGTAACCGATTCGACCACGACCTACTCCGCTGGATACACTGAAGGTCCGTGGGCCATCGAGTTAGAACCACGTTCACCCAACCGCTACCTCACGACCGATCGTGGAGTAGGCGCAACCGGTGACCGCATTGTAGAGCTCAATCCGAGCGGGTTCAGTGAGACGCGCGTGCTGTCTAACTTGGGTGGTGTCGGCGCTGATCAGCCAAGCGAGATCGCTTTTTCCGCTACCGTCGATCGCGCTTTTGTCACGCTGACCAACAGCAACCAGATTGCGGTTATCAACCTCACCTCGGGTGCAGCACTCACGGAGGTAGCAAATGTGTCGCTCGACGCCAGCGCTCAGCCGTACGGTATTGAGGTAACCAGTTCTCCCAAACCACTCACTCGTTTTGCTGGGCTTAACCGTTACGACACGGGCGCACTCGTAAGCCAAGAAACATTTGGAGATGAGAGCGTCGACACGCTCGTGGTCGCGAGCCTCGAGAATTTTCCAGATAGCTTGGTAGCTGCTCCGCTCGCGGGTTTGGTAAACGGGCCGCTCCTTGGCACCCGCAAAGATGCGCTGCCCGCTGAGACGCGCGCCGAGATTGCACGCATCTTTAATGATGCAGACGACCCAGAAGAAGATGTGTGGGTCATCGGTGGGACGGCCGTCGTGAGCGATGCTGTGCTGGATGAGATTCGCGCGATCAACTCAAATCTGGATGTGCAGCGCATCGCTGGAGCTAACCGATACGAGACGTCGCACTTTGTCGCAGCAGAGATGGATACGATTCGTGGGACGGAATCAACGGCAGCTTTTGTGGCCAAGGGCTCGGACTTTCCTGATGCGCTGACCGCAGGTGCGGTTGCATCCAACCAATCGTTCAACCAGTTCTTGATGCCAATCTTGTTAACCGAGAGCGACGCGCTCAATGAGCATGCCGCAATGTACCTGGAATCCGCTGCTCCGCTTGGCGCGATTTACTTGGCAGGTGGAACGGCCGCGCTTAGCACGCAAGTTTCGAGTGATGTGAACGGCTACGCTAACAGTGTTACGCGACTCGGCGGAACCAACCGCTACGACACCGCACGCATCATCGCTGGCTACTTCTTCCCGAGTGGGCCGGGCACGGCGGTCTTTGCGCTCGGCACAAAGTTCCCCGATGCGCTCGTGGCAGCACCATTTGCTGGTCTCGTCAGTTTGTCGGGTACGACTCAATCGATCTCGGCTCCAATATTGCTCGTCACGGCGACCTCGGTCCCCAGCGAGACCATGGGGTACATGACCTCGGTTGGCACCATTCAACAGGGCTTTATCTCTGGCGGAAATGCTGCTATCAACGCGACCGTTGAGAGCAGTCTCAATTCGCTCTTTTAGAGAGCGCGATATTTCGTAGAAAGTCCTTAGCAAGTTTGCGCGCAGCCGCCTGGTCGGAGATCCGACCGGCGAGCTGCGCGTCGCGTATTGCAGCAAGAATGGCAGCAAAGCGCGGGCCTGGTTCTGCCCCAAGCTCGATCAGATCCGCACCGGTAATAAGGACCGGCGCGAGCTTTGATTGAGACTCCGGATGAGCGACGCCAGAAATTTTTTGTCCGAGCAGCTGGTGAATGCGATCCAATGCGGTTTGGTAGCGCGTCCGTCTGCTCCCCGCTCCGCTCGCTACTATTCTGTCGCCCGCATCGGCCCGCACCAATCTCAGTAAACTCCAGCGCACGCGTCCGTTTGGGTAAAATAAAATGCGTTCTGCTTTTGACGGCCGCATCTCGCCAATGTTTTGCAGTAGGTGGAACTCAATGTTGTGTTCCAGTTCTGCCTGGTCAAAATTAAACGGTGGGCGTGCAAATTGATTGAGTGACCAGCGTTTACAAATCTTACGAGCGATCGCGACGGAGGCTTCTGAGTGACCGATATTCATGACCCGCTGCCGCTTGGGATCGTACTCAGCAGATTTAAAATAGTCGTGAGGCTTTGCGATCTCGCGCCGCTTACCCGTGGCAAGATCCTTAATCTGAACGCGCGTGGCCTTACCCACATCATGCAAAAGCACCGTCAACACATCGGTCAGTGACGGCCGCTCTCGGCTCGTGTCCGCATACAAACGCTCGAGCGCTTCACCCGTATGTACCAACGCATCTCCTTCGGGATGAAACACTTTGTATTGTTCAATCCCCTTGAGCGCCGCAACCTCAGGCAGAACAACGGGTAGTAAACGCGTCTCTTGCAGCATTAAAAATGCCCGCACTCCGTCTGCTGCAAACGCGCGCCCGAGCTCCTTGCCAATCAACGTTCCCGGTACGAGTGGCCCACTCGAGTCCGTCCCTCCGACTCGGTGCGCAGCGAGTTGCATGGCGCCCAGCGTCATCGGTTCGATCGAAAAATCTAGCTCGATTGCAAACCGCAGCGCACGCAGCACCCGACTGTAATCCTCAGCAAAACGGCTCTCCGGCGTGCCAACCGCTCGCACGAGACGCGCCTGTAAATCTGTCCGCCCGTTGTGCGCGTCGATAATTTTGCCGGTCGCCACGTTGTACGCCAGTGCATTAACCGTAAAATCTCGCCGCGCCAAGTCGTCTTCTATCGGTAGCATTGGATCCGTCTGGACTGCGACGTCATGATACCCACCCCGACCGAGCGCGTGGTCGCGCCGCGGCAGCGCCACGTCGATTGGAGCTTCCCCGGGGGCCATCTGGACTTTAAAAACACCAAAACGCTTGCCAACCAAAATCGTCCGCCCGATCCGTTTGAGCCAGCGTTCTAGTTCTGCCAGCTCGGCACCACGAACCACAAAGTCGACATCCGTAACGGGTCGACCCAACAAACAATCCCGAACCGCGCCGCCCACCACATACACTTCGACGCGACGATGCTGCGCCAGGCGCGTAATCCGTGAGTACGCGGGCGATTGCAAAAGCTCGTGCAGACGTTGGAGGGAAGCGCGTTCGCTTAACATCGGGGCTTAGCGTACCATGTGGCAATGCAGTGGTTAGTTACTTCCCGTAATATTCTGCTGGCATTGCTACCGAGTTTATTTTGGCTCTGGTGGTATTTGCGACAGGATCATCGCCACCCCGAACCCAAGCGATTTATTTGGCGCGTTTTTTTACTGGGTGCGCTCGTAACGCTGCCAGCATTATTCGTTGAGTACACGATCGATTTGTATTTGCAGTTCAGCGCGCCCGGTTTTACCCGCGCTGCAATTATCGGCGCGCTGTTTGTGATCGCACCGATCGAGGAGCTCTCAAAATTTTCCGTGGTGTTTGCGAGCGTCTACCACCACAAGGTATTTAATGAACGACTCGACGGTGTGATGTACATGGTCGTGGCATCGCTCGGTTTTGCCACGGTCGAAAATGTTTTGATCGCGATCGGTCAGGGTGCGTCGGTTCTGCCGCTCCGATTTGTAACGGCCACACTACTCCATGCACTTGCCGCAGGAATCATCGGGTACTTTATGGGGCTTGGACGTTTTGCCAAACGCGGCGGAGGTTGGCTAGTCGCACTCGGGCTACTCATCGGCATCGCCCTGCACGGCGTCTACGACTTGATCGCACTCTCCAACTCGGCCACTAAACTCTCGATCTTGCTCCTTATGATGGCGATTTTGTTTATCGTTTTGGATCAGTTTGTCCGCAACCTGCAGCGTCGCGACTACCGCGACGAGCGGGCCAAACACAAACCACAGACGCAGTTTTAGGGCGAACAACGGGTAAAGTTTGACTTTTCCACCGTTTTTCAACCTGGTATTTGTTCATCCAGCGGCTGTCCTATATACTAATCGGGAAAGGAGAGCTGCAATGTCGACAGACTCACAGTTAGATTTAGAACAAACACTTACTTCCACGCCAATGAACGACTCCACAATCACCGCTGAGGTGCCTGCTACCGACGTCCAAGCGTCAGAAGATATTGCCGTTGCAACTTCGAGCGAGACGGAAGAGGAAGAAGGCCAACTTACGATCGATGTCTACCAGACTCCAGATGATGTGGTGGTTCTCTCCACGATCGCAGGAGTTAAATCGGCTGATTTGGAAATTACCCTCAACAACGATTTGCTGACAATCCGCGGTAGCCGCACCAACCCGTCGACCGCTAAGCAAGAAGATTACTTCTACCAGGAAAATTACTGGGGCACCTTTAGCCGCTCGGTAATTTTGCCGGTTGATGTTGATGGCGATAAGGTTCGGGCAGAACTCAAAGACGGCGTGCTCAAGGTTTTGTTGCCAAAAGCGACCAAGGCAAAGACCAAGCGGATCAAAGTAAGCGCCGCTCGCTAAATCCGGACAGTGAAATCGTGAAAGGACACGTCGGTTCACCCTTGACCACGTGGTTTTGTCTTTGTATCGTGTAATTAGCACTCAGGTACCGAGAGTGCCAGCAACAAATACGCGGTACACTATCTATACTCACCCACTACCCTACTAACCATGCTCTGCCAATCCTGCGGCCAACGTCCCGCTTCCATCGCAATCCGACAAACCATCAACGGCAAAGTGCACCGCTTGCACTTGTGTCACTCCTGCGCGGAGGATCGCATGTTTTTTGGTGGAGACTCGTTTATGCAGAACTTTTTTGGTGGCGCACCAGGTACTCCGGGAGCGCTCGGGGGTGGGGCTTCGGTATTTGGCGGTTCAGCCGGGATGAACGGCGCACCGGGGCAGTTGGGCCAACCAGGACAGCCTGGGGACGGAATGCCGCGACAACCTGAGCGCATCAACATCGTCGACTACTTTAGTGAGCGCGCCAAATTGGTACTCGACAAAGCCGTGGAGGCCGCGCGCAAATTTAAATCACGCCAAATCGATACCGAGCACCTGCTTTTGGGATTGCTGGAAGAAAAAGAGGTCGCCTACAAGCTCATCAAAGGTTTTGGCATCAACCCGGAGGATATTCGCGCCTATGTAGAAGAGAACATCGTGACGGGGACCGAGCCGGTAGAACAATTTGACCTAGCGCCTCGTGCCAAGCGTGTTCTGGAGCTGGCTTTTCATGAGGCGCGCAACATGGAGCACAACTATGTGGGCTCCGAGCACATCTTGCTTGGTTTGATCCGTGAGGGCGAAGGTCTAGGTGCGCAAGTCTTTGCTAAGTACGCGATCGATCATACCAAGGCGCGCGCGGCCGTCATTAATTTTGTCGGAGCGGGAACACGCCGTAAAAAAGCACGTAGCAACACGCCAACCTTGGATGAGTTCTCCCGAGATTTGACCGAGATGGCACGCGAAGAAAAACTCGACCCGGTCGTTGGTCGCGCTAAAGAAGTTGCCCGCGTTGTACAGGTGTTATCTCGCCGCACCAAAAACAATCCTGTCTTGATTGGTGAACCAGGTGTCGGTAAGACCGCGGTCGTAGAAGGCTTGGCACAACGCATCGTATCCGACAACGTGCCGGAGACCCTCAAGAACAAACGCGTACTCTCACTCGACCTATCCGGAATGATCGCCGGTACCAAACACCGCGGTGATTTTGAAGACCGCGTCAAAAAAGTCATGAAAGAAATCGTCGCCGCTCAAAAAGAAGTGATTCTCTTTATCGATGAGCTGCACACCTTGATCGGTGCCGGTTCTGCCGAGGGAGCGATCGACGCTGCCAACATGCTCAAGCCAGCTCTCGCGCGCGGCGAGTTGCAGGCCATCGGCGCCACGACTCTAGATGAGTTTCAAAAGCACATCGAAAAAGATGCGGCGCTCGAGCGACGGTTCCAGCCGATCTTGGTAGAAGAACCGAGCGTAGAAGATACGATCGAGATTTTGAGAGGCCTTCGCGACCGCTACGAGGCGCACCACAAGGTCAAGATTACGCAGCAAGCCATCGTGGCAGCCGCTTCCCTCTCGGACCGCTACATTAGCGACCGCTTTTTGCCGGACAAAGCCATCGACTTAATCGACGAGGGCGCCGCCAAAGTGCGTCTCGCCTCGATCAACGTGCCGGATCAGCTGCGCGAGAAAAACCGTATGATCAAACGCTTAAAGCACGAGAAAGATGCCGCCTCCAAAGCGAAGAACCGCTCCAAGCTGCTCAAGTTGGGCAAACAAATTAGCGATCTCGAAAAAGAAGTCTCAGAAATCGACGCTGGTTGGAAAAAGTCCAAATCGACCGGACAACCCATGCTGACCTCTGCCGACGTAGAAAAAATCCTCTCCGAGTGGACCGGTATCCCGGTCACGCAGCTAGCCGAAGAAGAAGTTCAAAAACTCCTCAAGCTTGAGGACCGGCTGCACACACGTATCATCGGCCAAGAAGAAGCCGTCAAAGCGGTGGCACAGGCGGTGCGCCGAGGTCGCGCTGGTCTTAAAAATCCTAACCGCCCGATCGGTTCGTTTATCTTTTTGGGTCCCACGGGCGTTGGTAAGACCGAGCTCGCAAAAGCGCTGGCAGAACTCATCTTTGGCGACGAAGAAGCCATGATCCGCGTCGACATGTCCGAGTACATGGAACGACATACGGTCTCAAGACTGGTTGGTTCTCCCCCAGGATACGTTGGCTATGACGAGGGTGGTCAGCTCACTGAGCGCATCCGCAAAAAACCATACGCGGTAATCTTGCTGGATGAGATCGAGAAGGCCCACCCGGATGTGTTCAACATCTTGTTGCAGATTTTGGAGGATGGTCACTTGACCGACTCCAAGGGTCGCAAGGTCGACTTTAAAAACACGATCATCATCGCGACCTCCAACATTGGATCGCAGCTGATCCAGCAAAAAACCGCAGCAACGTTTGGGTTTGACGGTGAGGGTGTCGACGTTGTGGGTACTCGCAAAGAGGCACGTGAGCATGATCAGCTCAAAGCACAGCTCCAGGATGAACTCAAAAAAGTCTTCCGTCCGGAATTTCTGAACCGTATCGACGAGGTGATCGTCTTCCACTCGCTCGACAAACCGCAAGTCCGCCAAATCGTTGACCTAATGCTGGAAGAAGTTCAGCAACTGCTGCATGCCCAAAACATCAAGCTTAAAGTGACTGCGAGTGCTAAGAGCGCGCTGATTGATAAAGGCTACGACCCAACCTTTGGTGCACGACCACTGCGCCGGGTAATCCAGCGAGAAATCGAAAACCCCCTCTCGGAAAAATTACTCGCGAGCGAGTACACGTCGGGTCAAACCATCGAGGTCGACTTTGTACCCAAGACCGGATTTGCGTTCAAGGCCACCAAGGAGAAGGCTCCTGCTAAATCAGAGCCAAAGCCTGCTAAGTCGGCAAAAAAGCTCGCTAAAGTAGACGCCTAAGCTAAGTCGGCGGTTCAGCCTGTAACTACCCTACTCCCTCGCGGCGTAGGGTAGAACGGGTCGCGGCAGGCGGCCTACGGTTGACAAAACCCAAAAAATCAGCAAGATTTAAGTGTGAACAACACGCAGAAAGCGACACAACCAGTGCAAAACAAAAAGGAAACCACTAAAAAACTTGAACCGGTGAGCCGTGGCCATTGGGCCGCAAGCAAGTGGTTCGTTTTAGTCGTTACCTCACTCATTACGCTCGGTGCTGGCACGGGCGCGAGCGCCTGGTCATATGATGTCTCGCAGGACACGAGCTTTTTGCCGCGTATGTCCGTCGGTGGCGTAGATGTCAGTGGGCTCACACAATTAGAGGCAACCACGCAGCTCCAAGCAGCGGTCGATGCTTTTTTGGCAAAACCTTTTGAATTTACCGGCACGGACGAAAAAGGTGAGACCAAACACTTTGAACTCACCCCAGAAGACCTCGGGCTCGCTATAGACGTTACTGCCAGTATAGCCAACGCGTACAAAATGGGTCACAACCAAAACCCGCTAAAAAATGTGGCCTCACAAGTGACGGTCGCTTTTGGTGGTGGTGACCTACCCGTCGTCACCAACTTTGACGAGGATTTGCTCAACGGCATCTTCGAGACGGCTTTTTTGGCAATTGAGCGACCCGCAAAAGACGCGCGCCTGGTCTTCCAAGCAGCATCCGGCGATGAGTCCGGCACATTGGTAGAACAAAAACCAACGGACGGCAATGAGATCATTCGCAGCCCCGCTTTTGATCAAGTCCGTAACCAGGCTGAGACGTTGAACCACGAGGTGGTTCAGCTGACGCTTGGTCCAACCGAGCCGGATATCCAATTGGGAGATCTCACCGAGAGCAAGGCACTGGCAGAACAAGTCCTCGCCTCCAACCTCAACTTTTTTTACAAAGATAAAAATTACGCTCCGACTAAAGAGGAGCTGGGTAGCTGGCTCGAGTTCCATGCGATTAAGCCAGAGAACGTGCAAGGTAAGGCCTCTTGCGATTGTGGTTTGCCCGAGCCAAAGCATAAACGTGGGGAGGTCATCGTCCCAGATAGCGCAACGCTACCCTCCATGGTGATTACGCCCTACGACCAAAAGCGTCAGGGCGACAAAGCCACCGACCCGTACGTTGTATTGCTGTTGCCACAAAACTTTTCTGACAAAAACTTGGGCGGTTCGGCCGGCAGAACACCCATGGCCGTAGTTGGCCTCAACCGTAACGACGTAACCCACTGGCTACTCGAGCACGCCTCAGCAGAACTCGACATCGCTGGCGAAAACGCACGACTCGCATTTAAAGATGGCAAGGTAACGGTCACCTCCCCGAGCAAAGCCGGTATTGGTGTCGACCTCGATGCGGCTATCGAGCAAATGCTCTTTACGATTGCCGCCGGCAAGGCAGAGGTCCGCCTCGCGCTGGTCGAGAAAAAGCCCGCCATCAACGAGGAAGTAATCGACGAGCTCGGCATCAAAACGCTCATTGCGTCGGGCGTAAGCGACTCGACCAATAGTTCTGGCAATCGTATTTACAACATTGAGCGCGGCTTTGAGTTACTGAGCGGACTGGTCGTCGCACCGGGCGAAGAGTTCTCCACGATCCAATCTATTGCGCCTATCGACGGGTATAACGGCTACGTACAAGAGTTAGTCATCACTGGCAACAAAATCCGACCCGAGTACGGCGGAGGGTTGTGCCAAGTTGGTTCTACCCTCTTTAGAGCGGCACTCGACGCGGGCTTCGAGATTACCGAGCGCGCCAACCACGCCTTTGAGGTCAACCATTACATCTGGCCCTATGACGACTTTGGTGTCGAGGCCACACTCTACGACGACCATCCCGACCTGCGTTTTATCAACGACACGGACGGCTACATCTTGCTCATGGCCTACCTCGATGATGAGTACATGGCACACGTCGATATTTATGGTACCGACCCAGGCAGAACCACGACCATCGACGGACCCTATCGCCTGACGGGTGCTCCATACGCTGGTGGCACAACCACGTTTACCTACACCGTAACGGACGACAAAACGGGCGAGATTATTCGCCAAGAAGAGTTTTTGTCGAGCTTCCAGCCGGTCAGCAAATTTAAGCTGACGCGATAATAAAAAAGTAAGATAAAAAAATGCGCCCCAGGGAGTACCCCGGGGCATGAGAAGCGTCGGCTAGGACTGCTTGTAGTTCCCACCAGCGCGCATGACACGGATCTCGCTCACGTGCTCCTTCTGATCCTGGAGCTGCATCCGCCTGCGATCCACGAGAGGACCACGCTCGTCCTTGAGTCCCTCGAGCTCGGTCTTGACGATCTTCTCGAGCTTGTTGAGATGGTGGTTGAACCGTTTGTCGCGCGTGTTCATGCTAGTGCACCTCGCTGCTACAGAATACGACATACGACCGGTCAAAAAAATCACCGACTGAGAGCCCTAAGCAAAGCAAGAAAATCAAGGGGTGAGAGAGCAGGAGCGTAGGGCAAGCCTACGGGCCACCTCATCCTTATATTTTCCCACCGTTGATTGCTTAGGGGTCTAAGCCGGCGACTGGATGAACCGCCTGGAACTCCAGGCAGGTGCGTTTACAAATAAAAACGCGCACGTGTGGGAAGCACGTGTTTCCTTTTGGCATAGCAAAGAACGCCGCATCCTAGCAGGATGGGGCGTTCTTGTCAAGTGGGTCATGTTAAACCCACACTGACTGATAGGGTCCCTCGGGAGGAGTTGGCGGGAGCCATCTCTTTTTGCCACTACGACGTAGCGCTTTGATCTCGTTGGCAAAGACTGTGCGGAACGGCTTGGCCTTGACGTCACGCTCCGAGACGATGATGGTCGAGAGTGGCCACCTGAACTCCTTGTACGAGACCTCGAACTCCGCCTCACGCGACCACTTTCCTCCCTTGATGTACAAGTAGTACATGGGCTTGAGGGCCTGAACCGCGTTTCCGCAACCAGGCGGTACGATCAGGGTGACATCCTCGTCGAGCTCAAACGATACGATAAGCCCAAAGGTCGGCGACTCGGGCCTACAGTCCATGATTGCCGCGTGGCCCTTGCCATACGCGACATAGATGTACTTGGTGTAACCCGCGACATGAAATCCCCGGACGACGCCCCTGTGGGACCTGGAGACGGCCGCCCCCTGGAACTGGAAATCACGTAGCAACCCTGCTGTGGGAAGTTCATCCAGCTCGAAAAACGGAGTGACGGAACCTCGCTGATCGCGATACGTGTTGAGGTGCACGAGCACCACCCCATCGATTGCAGAACGAACGATCTCCTTGATTTGGCTCATGGGGACCTCCTGTCGCTCGACTCTGCGCTCTGCGCGTATTTTTGTAAAGCGCTATACTACTTGATATGGCAATTCAACGCACGAGCGGGCCTAAGGGGGCTATGAGCGACCGGGTAGCCGTGCCGCAGGTGCGGCAATCCGAGGCAAAACTGGAACTCTCATTGCGGCCAAAAAAGCTGGATGATTTTATCGGGCAGACAAAACTCAAGGATAACTTGCGTGTGTTTTTATCGGCAGCAAAAAAGCGGGATGAACCAATCGAGCACGTGTTGCTCTCTGGCCCACCTGGTCTAGGCAAGACAACACTTGCGCACATCATCGCAGCGGAGATGGGCGTGCACTTGGTGGTGACCAGTGGCCCCGCCATCGAGCGACAAGGCGACCTTGCTGCAATGCTCACCAACCTCAAAGAGCGAGATATTTTATTTATCGACGAAATTCATCGCTTACATCGCACGGTCGAGGAAGTCCTCTACCCCGCAATGGAGGATTACGCTTTGGATTTGGTGGTCGGGAAAGGACCTGGCGCGCGCTCGTTACGACTCGACTTGCCTAAGTTCACGATCATTGGAGCGACCACGCGGCTTGGTATGCTCTCGGGTCCATTGCGCGATCGTTTTGGTGCAATTTACCGGCTCAACTTTTACGAGGTCGCTGACATTGCACAGATCATCACTCGGTCGGCCGGCTTACTCAAGATCAGTATCGAGCCAGCGGCGGTGCAGACGCTCGCCTCGCGAGCGCGCCTCACGCCACGCATCGCCAACCGCTTACTCAAGCGCGTGCGAGATTTTGCTGAGGTGGCCGGACAAAAAACGATTACGCAATCGGTTGCCAAAGCAGCACTCGACCAGCTGGGCGTAGATCAAGCGGGTCTCGACTCACTAGACCAAGCTTTTTTACGGACCGTGGTCGACCGATTTAACGGCGGGCCGGTCGGCATCAATGCAATCGCCGCCAGTATTGGTGAGGACGAGAACACCCTGCTCGACGTGGTTGAACCGTATCTTATTCAGGCCGGATTTATCGACCGAACGGCCCGCGGTCGCATGGCGACACAAAAAGCGTATACTCAGTTGGGACAGGTGGCACCGCGCCATATGCAGCCCGGTTCTGCCAATCAATTAAAACTCGCATAGACTGCCAACCTAACCATGAGCGACTTATTTAGCGCCGATACAATCCGATACGTCCTGCTGATTATCTTTGGCGCCTTTTTGCTGTTTTATTTGCTGTACGGATTTTTTGCCGTATACCATGCGGTCAAATACGGTTTTTCTCGAGACAAGCTGACGTATCCGGCCTTGATTTTGTTTTTAGCGGGCAGTGTCGGACTCGTCGTCGGCACACTATTCCTAATGAACATCTTTTAACCAGCAGATACGTGTATGCATGAACCCAACGCACTATTCCCAGGACAGCGCACCGACGAAGAGATTTTAATTTTTACTCGCCGTCATTGGATCCAGTTTGTGGCCTCACTGGCAGCGGTGCTACTGATGGTGGCTGCTTACTTAACAGCAATTTTTATCATCATCCGTGTGGCGCCTTTTGAGCTAACAGAGGGCACCCCACGTCTAGTACTCGTAACGGTGAGTGGAGTCGTCTTACTCCTCTCTTGGCTGTTCTTGTACATTAAATTTATCGATTACTACCTCGACATCTGGATTTTGACGAGTGAACGGATCGTACAGATTAAGCAGCGCAGTTTGTTCAACCGGCAGATTACGGAATTAGACTTGTCGACCGTACAGGACGTGCAAAGCAAGGTTCAGGGTCTGATTGCTACTTTTTTGGGGTACGGAACTATATTTGTGCAGACTGCCGGTACGACCGAGTTACTGGAGTTCCGATACATCCCCAAACCGTATGAGGTCGAAAAGCATATTATCGATCGCCAAACCGCCCTGGAAGAACGCACACGCCGGGAAATTTCTGGTGCGGTGCGACAGGGAGAAGTGCCATCGGCTCGCGCCATGGAGCGCATCAAAGATCAACTGCCGGATCTAGAGTAGCTCGGCTAGACTAGCGGGTCTTGTCGTACGGGTAGTAGTCCAAGTCTCCCAGGACGCAATCGCCGTCTTGGTCTACATCTGACACGACACAGCTTTGCTGCCCCGTAACAACTTGGGTTGACGCGTTGTTATTGAACAATAATAAAGCAGCAACGCTGCTACCAATAATGAGCGCACCAAGAAGGATGAAGATAAAACGGGACGTGTGCACGGAGGGAAGTTAGTGGGAAATAAAAGCCTGTTTTTTAGCTTTTAGTAAGCCAAGTCTAATCTTTTTTTAAGGATTGGGCCACTACTGTAGTCCACATGACTACATTTCTCTCAATTTCAAAGCGCTTGGCTCGGCTTGCAGGGCTGATCCTGGCCTGTCTCTTAGCTCTCTCACGGCCACTCTCGGCTGGCGCTACGCCTCCCATGTCTCCTGCAGGCCCACTAGTGATAAGTGAGATTCTGCCAAACGCGGTTAATGAGTCAACGGGAGAACTGTTCGAGATCGTGAATACTGGCCCAAGTACCATTGATTTGGCGGGCTGGAAGTTTGCGGATGCGTCTGGTGTACAACAGGGGTTGGTGCCGTTTAACAAACCCCAGCCTTTTGGGGTTGCCAGTACGACCATTCTCCCAAATCAAGTTGCACTGGTACTTGATAAAGATTATGCCGGCGAATACAACACCGAGATATTGCAGTCGGATACGAGTGGCTCCGTGGTTCTCTTAACAACGAGTAGCGGCAACATGTCTTTGGCAAATAGCGCAGATAGCGTCGCCGTTCTAGATACAACCGGTACCGTTGTCGATTCATTTACCTGGTCAGCCGATCCTGGCAGTGAAGTACCATTCGCGCGAGAACTTAAAGTTGATGGGCCGACTGAGCTTGCGATTGCGAGTACGCGTTCTCTTGGTTGGGTAGAAAGCATTGAGGTGCCTGAACCAACTGAGGCGCCCAAGATCGAACTTTCCGAACTCCTCCCAAACCCAGCCACTGGAGAAGAATTTATCGAACTCCATAGTGTCGACCAAAAAGAAGTTGATTTAAGCGTACTGAGTCTTAAGGACGCCTCGGGTAAATTGTCGCCGCTATCCGGTCTCCTCTCGCCTGGCAGCTTTGTTGCACTATACAAATCAACAACCGCAATTGCACTCAATAACGACGGCGACACAATCGAGCTACTATGGACTGGCGGAGACGGTAGTGTGCTCGATACGACTACGTTTGAATCCTCTGAGCCTGATATGAGCTGGTCGCACATTGACGGAGCATTTGCATGGACGACCGAGGCCACACCAGGAGAAGCAAACTTTTTGGTTCTCCCTGCAAATCCAGATCCTGAGCCAGAAGAGCCGAGCGATACGGAGGATCAAGACGAGTCATCTGAGGAGGAACCAGCGGACGATGTGGTCGCGGTCTCTTCTCTCGTCGAGTTACAAACGCTTCCCGAGGACACGGAGGTGCAAGTGCAGGGGGTCATATCAAGTCCGCGTGGCCTTTTTTACAAAGACACACTACACATAGTGGATTCTACAGGTGCGGCATTAGTGCATTTGGACACCGGTCGGTATTCCGTTGGCACGCGTCTTACCATAAATGGAACAACACAACAGTACGCAAAACAAATCAGAATTGAAGCAAACGACGTACAAACGGATGGAGAGGCACGGGTTCCCTATGTGCAAGTCGCTCCGGGTGAACTTACGGACGAACAAGTTGGTTTACCGGTCGAGATGAGAGGCAGTGTTGTTGGCACAAGTGCTAAATCTTTTAGGTTGGGCGACAAGACAACAAACACGCTTGTTTCTATCCGCAAGAGCACAGGAATTTCTAAAAAGGCACCTAAAAAAGGTTCTCAGGTTAGTGTTCAGGGGATCGTCTTACGGTCTGGAGAACAGTTAGTAGTAGCCCCGCGAAGCAGCGCCGATATTGTTGCGGGTGCAAAAATTACCAAGGCGCGACTGGCCGAGACTGGCGCTGGCTTAGCTACTCTTGCTCAAGTATGCGTAGGGGCGGCTTTGGCTTTGTCGGGAGCGTGGCTCGCGGTGCGTCAGGCTTTATGTCGCGCTGAATCGTGGGGTCGATCAAGAAGTTCTCGAGATCGCGGCGCCCGATAATCATCGGGTAGTCCAACTCCTCGCGCTCGACCACTGTAGCGCGCGTCGTCACCTTAACGCCCGCCAAATAGTACGTAATCGGGATCAGTAATCGAAAAGTTGAACCGTGACTTGAATGGATTAGCGTCGTGCCGACAACTTCTTTATACGTATTGAGGATTTTGCTGCGCACAATCTTACTCATCTCACGGGCTTCTTTTGCGGTCAGTACGCGGTTCAGCTGAAACTCCTTAATAATAGAACGCACCTTTACGAACCCAATCTTGTGGGCAAGATCGCTATCGATCGAGGTAAAGCCGGCACCCGTGTCGACTTTGGCATACGTCTTAGTGCGCTGCCCCTTGCGACTGACCAGCTCGATCGACTCAACGATGCCGAGCACGTGTTTGTGCGAGAGATCTTCTACGAGACGCTCGATGTCGCCGCCAAACAGATCCTTCGCCAACCGAATCGCCTTCTCGGAGTCCTGCACTTTGATACCTTCGACACGCTCGAGTCGGCTGCCGAGTGGCGCCAAGTTAGCCGCCTGAATACCAAGACCCGGGCGCGCGTTGAGCTCCATAATAATTGGGCCCTTGTCTCGGTCTAGGGCGATATCGGCGCCGAGGTAGTTCAGTCCGCTGGCCTCACTGGAGCGTACGGCAATTTCTAGGATTTCTTCCCAAAACGGGACTTTCATCTGGAGAAGATCAGCGCCGGTGTCTGGGTGATTAGTCACAAAGCGCTGTCGCGGCTTTTCTACGATCGCATTTGTAGATTGTCCCGTGGCCAAATCGATTCCAACACCAATGCCGCCTGTCGCAAGATTAGCTGTGCCACGCGAGCGCTTGGTAGGCAACCGCACCATCGCCATGATCGGCACTTTGTTAAAGACGATCACGCGGACGTCGGGTATGCCCCGGTAGGTTATTTCTTCAAAGTAGGGGTGCAACTTGATGCGCTCCTCGATAAACGCTAGGTCCGGCGAACTCGTCAGCGAAAACCGACCGTCCAAGATATCTCGTATGTGCGACTCGAGTTGCGGGATGGTCCATTCGGTTCGGTCAGCCGCAATGTACACAGGATCGTCCCCTTTGGGCACTTTCTTTTTGTGTCTAATGACCACAATGCCACCGCCGCCAAAGCCGCGGTTGGGTTTGATCACAAACGAACTTGGCAACTTATGCCACCTAAAACCTTTTAAGTCGTGTGAGCGGGTAATCACCGCAAACAATCGCTGATTTGGAATACGGTGTTGGTCGAGCACTTCCTTGGTAAGCAACTTGTCGTCAGCAATGCGCACTGCGCGCCGGCGGTTGTACGGACGCAAAAAACGTAAGTTGCGGGCGTTCATCCCAAGGATGGTGAGTTTTTGGGCCATAGCGCCTTACGGTAATTTAGCGAACCGACGAACTTGTCTAAAGCGGTAGTACTCAGTGAGACGCAACCCAGTCCAGCGTCCGAGGAGGACGTTGATCACCAAGGTGAGCAAGATGATTTCCGGATAGGCAAGGATCAAGCTCTGGAACGGATCCCAGCTCACGAGGTAGTAGGTCAAAATGGACAAGATGAGCGTCTCGGCCGTAAGTAGCACCGCGGCGGAGAAGCCTTTTTCGATTTGTGCAGCGACAAATTGTTCTGCCAGCGCGACCATAATAAGGATTGGGAAGATCGCGAGCGCCACAAAAGTCGTTTGGTTGGTAAAGGCACCAACCGCAAGCAGGCCCAAAATTGCAAAGGCAATCATAGTGAGCACGATGGCTAGGCGCGGCACATACGAGAGCCGCACCTTGCGCAGCACGACTCGGAAGAGTGTTCCAACCGCCAGCACCACAAAGAACACCGTAAGTCCGTACGTCAAACCGAGTGCCAAAAACGACAAAGTGACGATGGTTGGGATATAAATACCAAAGGCACGTAGACCGATCACCTGCCGGGCAAAGGCAAAGATCGTAGCGATGATCGGCAACATCAAGATCAAAACAATCGTGTTTACCGGCACGCCCTTATTGATCATAAAGTTGACCAAGAAAGACATGAGATTGAGCGGCGTAAGGTCAGTGATCGCTCGCTCGGAAAAAGTCCCAATAAGGCGATACTCATTGCCAATCTGTTGTACGTGGTTCAAAACCTGATCAGCGCTACTTGCTTCCACAACCGCATCTAGTCCGGTCGCATTTGTTAGCAGGATGAACTTAGGCTTAAGAATATCGAAGGTTCCCTGCGCGATACGCGAGATGACCGAGAACGGTTCTGCCAAACTGACGATTGCCTTTTGATCCAAGCGCAACTCGTCGAGGTTTGGCACCTGCTGCGCAAACTTAGAAAGCGCGTTGAGGCCGGTATCACCGGTGGTCCAGTCGATGATCGTTGTGGCGCGTCGAATGTCAGTTGCGCTGTCCAACAACATGCGCGACAGGTTGTCCTCACGTACAAAGTCAGTACTACCAACTCGATCGGCCAAGACGATCAGTTGGGTGTTCTCGCGGTCGGCCGTGCGCTTAAGCTCGCTCACTTGATTGGCATTCGTTGCGGTATCCGTAATCAATACAATGCTGCGCTCGTATATATTGAGTGTGGCCTTATCTGTTGCCTGTCCAGCAGGTGTAGAAGCCGTCACCGTAACGGTGTAAGAACCCGACCTTCGATACGAATGTCGCACTTGGTCGCCCTGCACTTGGCCGGTCTCATCTCCAAAGGTCCACACAACCGCTGGCTTGGTGTCGGCCGGTACATTCTCTAGCGTTGCATCAAAGTCTAGTTCCTGATTAATAAGGCCGTCGCGATCCGCACCCGCATTCACGGTTAAGGATGGAGAGTTGCTTGGTTCGGCCGGCTCAGTTGTGTTACTGGTTTGCGCAAATGCGATCGGCGCCACAACTAACAAGTGCGACAAGAGCATGATCGCCGTAACGAGCGACGCTGTTGCGGCCACTAACGATGTGTGACGGATGTGCATAGGTTTTTATGTTACCCCTTTATTGTACCTGGCCGGCATGGCATACGGCGAGTGCCAATGCGTCGGCCGCGTCATCGGGCGTAGGGACCTCGTCTAGACCAAAGATAAGCCGTACTGCATCTCCCACCATTTTTTTGTCGGCTGAACCATTTCGCGTTACGGCCATTTTTACTTCGCTCGGAGAATACTCGCGGACCGACACGCCGTGCTCCTCCAAGGTCAACATGATCACTCCGCGCGCCTGTCCAACCGCAATCGCGCTGGTCACATTATGAACAAACACTAACCGCTCAACTACCGCCGCGACCGGTTTGTGTTCTCCAATGATTCGGGCAAGATCGGCGCGCAGTTCTACCAGCCGCTCACTTGTTGTGCGCTTAGAAGACGTCGTAATGCACCCATACTCCTTAGCGCGCAAATCGTGCCCGTCGACTTCGACGAGCGCGTAGCCCGTGCGTTCTATGCCGGGGTCAATCCCGATAACCAACATGCTAAAAGTTTACCGCAACTTGCTGAACGTCGTCGTGCTCATCAAGCGCACTTTGTATCTCGAGCGCCTTGGCCTTGTCAGCCTCGCTCAATTCGGCGCGCGTGGTTGCTCTGTAAGCAACGATTGGTTCGCCCACCGTGTATTTTTTGTTAACAAGTTGTTCGCGTACCTTTGCTAATTCTGTCGGCTGAACCAAAACGATCAACCCACTCCCAGCCTCACCACCATCCGCTGCCGTATCCGCAAGCACATCCTCAGCGCCACTTTCGATGGCATCAAGTTGGGCTTGTTCTGCCTGCTCTGGAGAAACGGACAGCCGCAATTCTCCCAGACGCTTGAACTGCCACAGCTGACTCCCAACCGCCGCCATTTTAGCGCCCAAGTGTTGCAGCAACTGCCGAATATCCGCCACGGTGCGCGTTTTTTTGTCCGTCACGCCTTCAATAATAAAAGCGCTACCGCCCGGGCCAACCGCTTCGTAGGTAAATTCCTCGAGCGTCTCACCAGCCAACTCACCGGTGCCGCGCTTGATAGCCCGCTCGATATTTTCCCGCGGCATGTTGGCCTCGCGCGCTTTGTCCATCGCCAAACGTAACGTGACGTTGCTCGATGGATCACCGCCTCCCCGGCGCGCCGCCATAACAATCGCATTGGCCAACTTTGTAAACGTCTTGCCGCGCTTTGCATCAACGACCGATTTTTGGCGCTTAGTTGTCGCCCACTTGGAGTGTCCGGACATGGCTTATATATGAGGTGATTTTAGATTGTATTCTTTTTGTGAGATCTCTGGCAGAACCGAGGCTCGAGTACCCGTATAATCTTGACAGTAAGCCTCTCGCGTGGCAGAGTATTATGAATCAATACCTATGGTAGCAGCCTTTAAACGCTTTAGTCGAAACGGCCAAGGGGCCCTTTCTGGAAGTCAGCGGCGCGCTCGTCGAGAGCGTGAACGTGCTGTCGCTACCCACGTAGCCAATAAGCGCGCTCATAAGTTGGGCAAAAAACGCGCCTGGGCTCGACTCGCGCTCAAGATTGGTGTTGCTCTCCTTATACTCGGCATCGTCGGTATCGGCAGTCTCTTTGCCTACTTCACCAAAGATCTTCCAAACGGCACCGAGCTAAAAAATCGTGCCTCGACCGAGTCGACCAAAATTTACGCACGCGACGGAAAAACCATTCTCTACGAAATCTACGACGAAGAGCGCCGCACCAGTATCCCCTTTGAGGAGATTCCGGATAGCGTCAAAAAAGCGACGATCGCCGTTGAGGACGATGATTTTTATGAGCACCATGGCGTCGACTTCCGCGGTCTGATTCGCGCTGTGTACCGCAACTTGACCGGTCAATCCAGCGAAGGTGGTTCTACTATTACCCAGCAGTTGGTCAAAAACGCCATCCTCACGGACGAGCACTCCCTCTCCCGCAAAGTAAAAGAGTTGATCTTGGCCATCGAGATCGAGAGCCGTTTTACCAAGGATGAGATTCTGCATCTCTATCTAAACGAGATTCCGTATGGTTCAAACGCGTACGGTATCGAGGCGGCCGCGCAGACCTACTTTAATAAAGACGCTAAAGATCTGACCCTCTCCGAGTCGGCTGTTCTTGCTGCGCTCCCACAGCGTCCGTCTAGCTTGTCTCCATACGGACCAAACAAGGACGAACTGCTAGCGCGCAAAGATTTTATTCTCGATCGTATGGCAAAACTCGGCATGATTACCGAGGAGGAGGCCGACAAAGCAAAAACAGTTGAACTTACTTTTGAAGAGCCCAACATTGAGATTAAGGCGCCGCACTTTGTCTTTTGGGTTAAAGACGTTTTGATCGAACAATTCGGCGAGCAGCTAGTAGAACGTGGTGGTCTCAAAGTTACCACCACGCTTGACCTCAAGATGCAGGCCGCCGCAGAAAAAGCGGTCACAGATGGTGCCGCACGCAACCAAGCTCAGTACGGCGTTAACAATGCCGCGCTCACGGCGATCGATCCGCGCAACGGTCAAGTTATGGCGCACGTTGGTTCTAAAGATTACTTTAACGAAGATATTGACGGCTCGGTTGACGTAGGTCGCAGCCAGCAGCAACCGGGTTCCTCCTTTAAGCCGATCGAATATGCCGGTGCGTTTGCTAAGGGCTACCCACCCAGCACGATTTTGTTTGATGTGCGTACCGACTTTGGCAACAACTACAAACCTGAGAACTATGACAAGGGTCAGCGCGGTCCAATCTCGATGCGCTCCGCCCTCCAGATGTCGCTCAACATTCCGGCCGTAAAAACTACCTACTTAGTGGGTGTCGAAAAAGTGGTTGAACTCGCCAAAAAAATGGGTATCTCCGACCTCAATGAAGAGTATGGTCTCGCGGTTGGTTTGGGTGCTGGTGACGTTAAGCTCATCGACCACGTGCGCGTCTTTGGAACATTCGCCAACCAAGGCAACCTCAAACCTCGCTCGCTCTTACTTAAAGTTGAGGATCCGTCCGGTAAGGTGCTCGAGGAGTTCAAAGATCCTAAGGGTGAACAAGTACTCGACAAGAACGTCGCACTCACCATGAGTGATGTCCTCTCCGATGATGGCGCGCGCGCACCAGTCTTTGGATCAGGTGGTCCATTGACGCTCCCCGGTCGTCGCGCCGCCGCAAAAACCGGAACGACCGAAAACAACACGGATGGTTGGACGATGGGCTATGTCCCCCAACTAGCAGCAGGTGTCTGGGTTGGTAACAATGACAACACACCGTTCCCCGGTGGTGATGGGTCCTTTACGGCCGCACCAATCTGGCACCAATTTATGGCGGAAGCGCTCAAAGATACCGAAGCTGAGTGGTACCCGGCACCAGAACCCATTAACGGAAATAAAGCGGTTCTCCAAGGTAAGGCTGGTGGTAAGGGAGAAAAAATCCGTATCAGCAAGATTGATGGAAAGCGCGCACCGGATGACTTGCCGGATATCTACGTGGACGAAAAAGAATTTGTGGAGTACCACACGATTTTGCACTACTTAAATAAAGATGAACCCAACGGTCCCGCGCCGGGTAATCCGGCGGACGACCCCCAGTATAAGAACTGGGAAGCCGCGGTACGCGGGTGGGCTGGCAAAAAGAATGACGGCACCGCTCCTAAAGAAACAAGTCCATACGGAGCTAAGGAGGTGCAACCAAGCATCTCAATTGTTCAGCCGGGGTCCGGACAAGAAATCAGCACAAAATCTATTACCGTTGTGGTTAACGCTGCCGCGTTGGCTGGGGTGAAGATTGTAGACGTTGCACTGGATGGCGGGATCGTCGGTAGTACGTCCGCGAGCCCGTACACCGTTACGTTCAATGCCAACGTTCCAAACGGGTTCCACAGCATCACTGCGGTGGTCACGGATAAGTACGGCGGAAAGGCGGAGACGGCCATCGACATCAACCTCAAAGTTGACTCGCAAAAGCCCAAAGCGGACTTTACGTTTACAACACTGTTGCTCAAGGCGACCTTTGATGCGAGTTCATCCAGCGACAATGCTGGCATTGCCTCGTACGCCTGGACGTTTGGGGATGGCACGGCCAGCAGCGGCAAAACAAAGTCGCACACCTATGCGAGCGCTGGCACGTACACGGTCACTTTGACCGTAACCGACACTGCAGGCAACACCGCGTCTAAGCAAAAAAGTGTTACGGTACCGTAATGAGTTTACTCGCGATCGCCATCGTTGCTAAAGCCCGCGAGCGCGCCGTCACCAAGCGGCTCATTGCAGAAAAGTTTACGTTCACGCGCATTGGTTCGACTGGTGGTTTTTTACGCAAGCGCAGCGCGACACTCATGATCGGTCTGCCAGAACCAAAACGTCTCGACGATCTCAAGGCTATTTTTAGTAAGTCCGGTAAGGAGCGTAGTGCACTCGTGAGTGGTGCGGACTCGGCGACACTGGGACAAGAAACAGGTTCAGTTGAAGTACCGCTAGGTGCAGCTCGTCTCACGGTAGGTGGAACAACACTGTTTGTTGTTCGGCTCGAAGAGTTAGACCAATACTAGCTAGGTATTACTCGCCCGCGAGGGTGTTTTGTTTTGGCACGTAGTTGGATGAACCAACTAACCGCGGCTTGATTATCAACTGCGCCACAATGGCGCGGCCCAATTTTGTTTTGAGCGCTGCGAGGAGCGGCTGCTTATACTGACGCACGGTCGCCACAGCACTACCCGATGGCGCACTAATGTAGAGCGCTCCATCTCGGTAGGCATCCACACTAACATCGCCATGCAGCACCTCAGGCAGAACCGTAGGCAGGACGGCGCGAGCTGCCCTGATCACGGCGGCGGTCTCGACGCCCTCTCGGAGGCCGTACCGGCGCGCAAAGTGTTGGATGTCGTCACGCAGCGAGCGCATGTGTAGTAGCTAGAGTGATCGTTCCATTTGAGATTGTGTAGTGCGCTGCTTTGGCACGGATACTCTCGGGGAGTTCGTTTTGGTCCGCGGTTGTAATAATGGTCTGCTGACGATCGAGATATGGCAGTAGTCTGGCTCGTCGGTGTTCATCCAGCTCCGAGAACACGTCATCTAAAAGCAAAATGGGGCGCTCCTTAGTGCGTGACTCGATGTAATCACTCGATGCGAGTAAGAGACCGATCACCGCACTGCGCCACTCCCCCCGCGAACCAAACTCGCGCAGCACCTGATCGTTGTAGGTAATATGTACATCCTCTCGATGAGGGCCGACTAAGTTGCGTGCTGATGCAATCTCTCGGTCGCGCATGTTAGAGATTGAACTGCGATACGCAGCAACCCATTCGCTCTCTGTAGTCGGCGTTGTCGAAACCCCCTCGATCATCGGCGAGTACAACGTCAGTGCTGCGTGCGCATCGGGGCGACCGGCAATGGTTTTTACATATTCGCTAAAACGCTCGGCCAGCCACTGAGTAAGCCGCGCCCGGGCTGCGGATATACGCGCTCCATCCACAACTAATTGTTCGTCGTACAAGTCAGCATCACTGGCTTCGCCGGCGCGCACTTGTTCGAGCAATGATTGGCGCTGCTGCAACGTGGTGCGCATACGTTGTAGCGCGGTAAAGAGTTCTGGATCGCGAATAACCAAGAGTTGATCTAGGATTGCGCGCCGCGCAGACGCACTCTTTTGCAACACATCTACATCTTCTGGTTTAAACAGCAGTGTTGTGAGTAATCCCACCACTGCGCGGCTCGTTTTGGGTGCACCTTGAAGGCGCCAGAGTTTTTTTGTTCTGCCGGTCGCTGTATCAAGGACGCAGAGTAACTCATGATCGCGCTCAGCGCTCGTAAAGTGTCCTGTGACGCGCGCAAACCCGGTCCCATGCTTAATGAGATGAGCATCACGTGTAGCGTGCACTGGGTGCGTTGTACTGAGTAATCGAATCGCCTCTAGAAGATTGCTTTTACCGGCCGCGTTACGGCCCACGCAGACCGTGAGTGGTTCTGTCAGCTGTAATTGCGCAGACTGGTACGTCCTAAACTGCTCAAGTGTAAGGGTTGCAAGGTGCACGAGGGGCCGTTAGACCTTAATCGGCATCAAAATGTAGAGGTAATTTTTGATCTCTGGTGAGGTAAGTTGGCCAGGGCTGCCACTACCACCCATCTCAAATACAACCGACTCGCTCCCAAACGTTTGCAACCCCTCTACGAGATATCGATAGTTGAACACCACCATATCGGACGGGCCGGTCACTTTTACGCGCAGGGTTTGCACATGACCTCCCACTTGATTGGCCTCTGCTTGAACCTTAAGTTGCTTTTTTTCCGCATCGACCGAGACGATCACGTCTTGTGCGGCGGTTTTTGAGAACAATCCAGCAGAACGCACCGCATTAACCAATTCTTCTCGATTAACTTCAATGTGGGTCGGTAAATTTTTAGGCAAAATGTCTTTATAAGGTGGGTAGTGACCCTCAATAAGACGTGAAATAAGCTCAATATTCTTGTAGCTGCATTTAATTTGATTTTCTGACAATCGAATCACTACAGAATCAACGGGTTCTATAACGCGAGCTATTTCTGCCATTGTTTTAAGTGGGACGATTGCAGCGCGTTCTTCCGCAACCCCAGTAGTGGTAATTGTGCGTTCTGCCAATCTAAAACTGTCAGTAGCTGCAAGTGTGCATTTATTTGGGGCGAACTGTATATACACACCATTGAGCTCTGGACGCGACTCATCACGCGCTACAGCGGTTAACACTTGCTCAATTGCTTCTTTAAACTGATCTGCAGGTACGGTGGCCTCAAAAACTGATTTAAAAGCGGGTAGAAGTGGAAATTCATCCGCAGCAATTCCCTTAATCTGCGCATTAGTCTCCTCACAAGCCAATTTAAGCTCTTTACCGTCCGTTTGGAGGGTTACGTGCTCGTGCGGTAGTTGATTAACATATTCACCTAATAGTCGGGCTGGAATAGTTATTTCTCCGTTTTGCTCAATCTTGCCCCCTACTAAACAAGTAATACCTACTTCTAAGTCGGTTGCGACTAGTTTAAGTCCACCAGTTTCAGTTTTAAGTAAGACGTTTCCTAAAACTGGAAGAGTTGCGTTACGACTAACTACTCGTCCAACGATCGATAATCCTTTTTGTAAGTTCTCTTGTGTGCAGGCAATTTTCATACGTAGTTACTGTAAAAGTATTTAATTAAATAGTTGTAGTAATAGAGCGGTGGATAGTGGGGACAACCCGACTAATTTTATATTTTTTTAATCCAGTTCTTATTTTTTTCTAATTTTTTATACCCTACCGTGTGAACAAACCTCGCACAAACTCTGTGGGTACACTGTGAGCCAAGTCGGATAAGTTCACCCTTGTTGGTGTTACGTAGTTGTGTAGGTACTTTTATTTGTTTTTTTATCCGCCGGTTGAACCCAGGCTATCCCACCTACTACACAGGGTGATCCACAGTGTTTGGCACACTGTGTCCCCAGGTAGTTATTGCGGGACGTACAACCGCTGACGAATTAAGTCCAACTCTTGCCGAACGGTATCATCACGATCGAGTTCTTTGAGGATTTTCTCGGTCGCATGCATTGCTGTTGTGTGATCTCGACCACCTAATTCGTTACCAATAGATGGAAAACTCGCTTTAATCTCTTCGCGCATCAGATACATTGCGATCTGTCGTGGGCGAACAATCTCTTTTTTACGTGAGGCGCCCACTAAATCTTCTATAGAGACGTCATAGAACTGCGCCACGGTCTCCACGATCTGGCGCGGGACGATCCCGCGTCGTTGCGGGTTGGCAATAATCGTGGCAAGAACGCTCTTGGCGAGGTCGGTGGTAGGTTCTTGTTTTTTGAGCTGGCAGTGCGCAACGACGCGGTTTAAAGCACCTTCAAGCTCTCTAATGTTGTGCTGAATGTGCGCAGCGATAAACGTAATGACCTTATCGTCGACCACAAAGTTCTTTACGCGGCATTTCTCGCGCAAGATCGCCTCACGCGTTTCGAGTTCGGGCATGCTGATATCCGCGATCATTCCGCCCTCAAAACGTGAACGTAGACGGTCCTCAAGGGTTGGGATTGCTTTAGGTGGGCGGTCGCTCGAGAGAATAATCTGCTTGTTGTTGCCGTGCAGGGTATTAAAGGTATGGAAGAACTCCTGCTGAGTTTGTTCTTTGCCAGCAATAAATTGAATGTCATCCACGATCAACACATCAACGTCGCGGTAGCGGTTCTTAAAGTTACTACCCTTATTGCTAATCGAGTCGATAAATTCGTTAGTGAACCGTTCGCTCGTTACGTACCACACACGCTTTTCTGGGTTGCGTTTCTTGATCGCGTTACCGATCGCTTGCATCAAGTGAGTCTTGCCAAGTCCTACTCCCCCATAGATGAACAAGGGGTTGTATGTAGTGCCAGGGTTGTTGGCAACGGCGGTGCAGGCGGCGTTGGCGAGTTCGTTGGATGGACCAACGATAAACGTCTCAAAGGTGTAACGCGGGTTTAAATTACTCTGGTCGTCTACGGACGGCCCAATACTGACACTGCCATGGCCAGAGGCGCTGACCGGTGCACCCATCTGGCCGCCCAATTGAGGGGCAAGCTGTGTTCCGCTGGCTGGTTGTTCTGCCCCTGCGCTATTTGCAGCGGTCGCTTGGTTGGTGAGTTCTGCTAGATCGCGCTTAGGCATTTTTGTACCGATCTCGTACACCACTTTAAACATATGGCTACCCGTGCAGTGTTTGAGCGCGGTCACAATTTGCTTATGGTATTTCTTCTCAAGCCACTCCTTAGTGAACGCATTAGGAACGCCAATATTAGCCTCGCTCATCGAGAGGGTGTTGATCCACGTCTTCTTCAACCAAGTCGTAAAATTAGCCTTACTGATCGTAAGTTCGAGTTCTGATAGGGCCGCTTGCCATACTTTTTCTTGATCCATGGGTAGTTGAGAAGTAGTTATTGGGAACGAGTCCAAAATGTAGCACATTGTGGATAAAGACCACAAAAAGGCATGATTATGGCTCTATAAAGGCTTAAGCATCTATCCACATATCCCGTAGATGGAGATTTTGTCGTAAACGATGTGTAGAAGATGTGGACAGAGTGGATAACCGACTGCTGGGTTTGACCCCTGCCGTGTAACCCTGTACGATCGCTAGGAAATGCCAAAGCGAACATACCAACCAAAAAAGAAGCGCCGACTCAAGCGACACGGCTATCGCAGCCGTATGCGCACGACTAGTGGCCGCAAAGTGCTACGTCGTCGACGTCAAAAAGGTCGTTGGCGAGTTGTTGTTGGTAAATAATAGATACGTTGATGTTACGTAAAGCGCAGCGGCTTGCCCGGTCGCGCGATATTGCACGTGTCCAGCGAGCCCGCTCTAACAAGAACGCTTATTTTTCCGTGAGAACACTGCCTACCACTGGCCGTGTGTCGCGTGCCACCGTTGTGGTTGCAAAGTCGGTTTCCAAAAAGGCAGTCGAACGTAACAAGCTAAAACGGCAAGTGCGCGCGGTTCTTGCAGAAACCATGCCTACACTGCAATCCCCTGTAGATATTTTAGTGTCGGTTAAGCCCCCAGCGCTTTCTCGGTCGTTTTCCGAGCTTAAAAAAGCCTTGCTAGCCCTTCTACCGTAATGTTCAGACGGTTTTTTATGCAGATTTCGCAAGTTGTAGCACTACCATTAGTACTGCTCGTACTCGCCTATCAAAAAACCCTCTCTCCCGACCACGGTTTGTTCAAAAGCCAATTTCCTAACGGGTATTGTCGCTTTCACCCGACGTGCTCGATGTATGCGCTTAATGGGTTACGTGCGGCTGGTATTGTTGCGCTGCCTAAGATAGGCTGGCGTCTTGTACGGTGTCATCCATGGTCGCTTGGCGGTGTTGACCCGTATTCACTAGATACATAGGGAACTCGAAATGCTTCAAATCATCTTTGTCGATCCATTCTTAAACGTCCTCATCGCGCTCCGTAACCTAACGAGCGACCTTGGCGTAGCAATTATCTTGCTCACCGTGATCGTGCGCTTGATCCTGTATCCATTTGCTGCAAAGCAGATTAGGGCGCAGCGAGCCATGCAGGACCTTCAGCCGCGTATCAATGAGATCCGGGAAAAGCATAAGGACGACAAAGAAGCCCAGACTAAGGCGCTCATGGAGTTCTACAAGAAGAACCGCATCAACCCACTCTCCTCGTGTTTGCCCCTTATTGCGCAAATCCTCTTTATCTACCCCCTCTTTATCGTATTTAGGCTGTCGATTAGTGGCGCAGATTTTTCGGAGCGACTCTATCCATTTATCTCGCACCCAACGCTGCCGATGGACCTACACTTCTTTAACTTTTTGGATCTCTCTGCGCCACACAACATCGTCTTGGCGGTAGTGACGGCGGCCGCGCAGTTCTACCAGTCGTGGATGCTCACTCGCAAGCGCAAGCAGGACCAAGCCAAGGCTGCGCAAAATGGTAAAGCCGATCCAACCGCTGCCGCGCAATCCGTGGCAAACAACTTGATGTATGTTCTGCCGCTCATGACAGGGTACTTTGCCTATCAATTTCCAGCTGGTTTGGCCCTCTACTGGCTGGCCTCGACCACCTTTGCAATTATCCAGCAGTGGATTATCATGCGCACGTCAGCCTCTCGTCCAAAGGATGAACACACCGAGCACGAGGCTGTAGTTGTTAAGTAACAATCAGCCGCAATGCCAACCGTTGCATCTCCAACCGTAGACAAAACAGTCTCATTAGAGCTCGTACAAAAGACGGTTGAAAAACTGGTTGGTTTTATGTCGGACAAGGCTACGGTGCAGTGCACGTTGGAGCCGATCGCCCAAAAACGATCTGTGCTCAAGATTAAAATTGAGACGGAAGACTCTCGCCGTCTGATTGGTCAGCACGGTGCAACGTTGCAGGCGTTTCAGTTTATGGTTCGGTTACTCGTCTCGGCTCAGACTGGCCGCCCCTGTTTTGCGATCGTTGATGTTAATGACTATAAAGCCAAGCGCGAGCAACAGATCGTGGACGTTGCCAAAGATGGTGCAGATAAAGCCATGCGAACCGACAACATGGTGATCTTACGACCAATGACGAGCTACGAGCGCCGCATCGTACACATGGCGCTCCAAGAGAACACGTCCGTGGCCACCGAAAGCCTCGGTCAAGATCCAAATCGTCGTGTGGTGATCAAGCCGCGCCATGAGTCTCGGGTAGTCAAAAGTTTTTCGCAAAAAGGATTTACCCTAGACGACATCAAGCTCTAGGCATGGTCCTTACCGTAGATCAGTTAAGGGAGATCCCTATTAGGGACAGCGATTTACGCATCAAGCGCGTCATCGTTGACTACAAAAAAATTGTAGCAGTCGCCTTTAGCCTCTCTAAGAGCGGCTTTTTTAGTCGCGCAACCACATTGCCTTTTTCTGCCATCCGGAATGTCGAGCCCAAGGCCGTAACGCTAGCCGACCAAACCACCGCCACGTCGGTCGATCAGGAGTTTGCTGACCCAGAACGCTTTGGGGATCTGAGCGAGCGCGAAGTATTTACTGAGCGTAAGCGTTACCTTGGCCGCTTGGTCACATACAAGATCGATACTGACACCGGACACGTTACGGCTATTTGGGTTAAGCCCCCTCTTGTTCTTAGGGATCTGTGGCGACAAATATTACTCATTAGTCGTTCTCAGATCGTGAGCGTTACACCTCAAGCCATAATCGTGGACGAGGCGGTTATTAAGGCTGCCCTAAAGCCGACAACCGTGGCAGAACTCAATCGAGAGCCAGACGCCGCACTCGGGCCCGCCAGCGTTGCTGAACAAACCCTCTCAGAGTAAGGGCCCTCACACGTATAGCAGCCGGTTTCCCAGGGGAAGCGGGAGAATCCGGCCAACTATACGAATGAGAGGTTAGATTGTTTTACTGTCTCTCCTGTTGCTACCGCGCCATTGAGCAACCGGAGAGTGCCTCCCCTAGCGATACGATCGCAACAATCCGACTACCTTGCCTTGAATTTTTACCGACCGAACTCTAAACGGTTCCATACTTGAGTTTGCTGGCTGTAGACGTACATGATCACGCTCTTTGTAGAACCGCTTGAGCGTCGCAAATTGGTTCTCGAGTAGCGCTACGACTATCTCGCCGTTGTGAGCGGTGTCGCGCTCTTCTACGATCACGTAATCACCGTCTAGGATTCCATCTTCGATCATTGAGTCACCCTTAACGCGCAACGAGTAGTAGTTGCCGCGACTGACCATGTTTTGAGGGATAGTGAGTGTCTCCTGCTCCTGTAGTGCCTCTATCGGCTGACCCGCCGTGATCAATCCAACCAGTGGAATATCTACCAGGTCCTGTTCGGGACGGCGGTTATTAGTCGGCTCGAGCGAGCGATACGTTTTGTCCTTACTCTTCCCCTCCGCTTGGAGGAACCCCTTGCTCTGTAGGGTCTGCACGTGCTCGTGCACGGTAGCAACGGACGACAGCTTAAAGTGGGTTGCGATCTCTCGGTAACTTGGGCTGTACCCTTTTTTGCCGAGGAACCCTGTAATGAAATCAAGAATCAATCGCTGCTTTTTTGTGAGTGATGGGCTGTTGTGCATGTCAGTAGGTTAGGCCCAGTAGGTATGAACGGTCACATCGGGATCCATCGGAGCCGGAGACGTTGCGTAGTGCTCAATAAAACTCTCGATCTCCGCCAACTTACGTGTGTAGGTCTTAATGCGACTGACTGCGAGTGAGTTTGGTAGTCCAGCTTGCAAGGTTGTGGTGGATGTTTCGATCATGTGAGTAATAATAACCGAACAAAAACCGAACGTCAATAGTTCAGCCAGGGAGTTGTCCACAATTTTGTGCGCATCGTCCGACTAATCGGACTATCGCTCAAGTGCAGCTAGATCTGTACTCGCGTACACGACGGTTTGCTCATCTTTAAACAGCTCCACGTAGTTGTTATTGATGCGTAGGTCCCCTACCAGCTTATGATCGGCTTTAATCACAAACAGATTTACCCCAAATTCTTTTACGGTAGCCTGCCAGTCTTCTCGCCGATCAATCGTGAAAAATTTATCAATAATTTTGAGATCGCCTTCTGCACGCGGTTCTACCCAGGAGGGCATGCGACCATCGATAAACGTTTTGAACCATGGAACTCGATACAAGAGGTAGCCGCCCCAGCCATACTCATTAAACGGGTGGGCGTCAGCAAACTCAGGGTGGGCCGCCAAGTATGCCGCAGCGCCCTCAGGATAGCCGTCTTCGGCAAATACAGCCGGGTCCCTGTCTAGACGGTCAAATGTATGCCACGGAAAATTGTGGCTACCCAACAGGGTGAACAGCGCGATCGCAAGCAGGGTTGGCCATAACTGCAGGCTTCGCGCGGCAATTGATTGCATCTTTGGTGTGACCAGTAACGAACGCACCCCCTCAAACATCAGAGGCGTTGCCATGAGTAAGAAAAGCGGGATGTTGCGCACTGCCAACAGTGAAGAAGCAAAAAACCCAATCGAAAGGGCCGCGTCCGTTAGATCCAGTCGTCGTTGTCGGACCACAAGCAACACCATAAACACAATCACGCCTCCAAAAAGCATGTAGCCGGTGTGACTGTAGGGTTCTGGCGCAAACCACTCCACGATGTTGTTGTGCAGCGCTTTGTCGGTCAGGGTTCGGTAGGGTTCAAGCCAAATGTTATAGCCGTACGCGTTGATAAAGGTGGCCGGAATGCTTACCAGCGTCGCGAGCGCCAAGCGGACCACGTTTTTAATATGCGGCACCATCCCAAGCTTAAGGTGCGACGCGGTGAGCAGCTTGACCGACTCGCAGGTCAAAAAGACAAAGAGCACGATAAACCCAGCCACAAAACTGGCGTGTAGGTTCGCCCAGACGATAAAGACGATCGGCACCAGGATGAACCAACGCGCAGACTTTTGTGCCGTAAGGGCTCGGCGCAAGACCCCCAAGAGCACGAGCAGCAACAAATACGTGAACATCTGCGGCCGAACGCCCAAAAACGAGCGGGAGGCCAAAGTGATGGCGAGTCCTGCACTGAGTGACCAGAGCCACGGTAGTCGTCGCGCCATGCTCCACCACACGCCCCAGCTCATCGAAAAGGCAACGATCAACGCGTAGACGATACTGAGCCCCCTAAACCCGATCCCATCATGGATGAGTGACATAAATACATCTTGAGCGTACTCGTGGTTGATCCAAAAAAAGTTCGGCATGGTGTGGGAGTACCAGTCGATCATGGGAATACCGCGCTGCAAGATGTCTCGCCCGGCGCGAATGTGCCAAAACAGATCGGGATCAAACGGCAACTTGTAGGCGGCAAACACCAACCCAATCAGCAGTAGGCAGAACAGAACGACCTGAGCAGCTCGTGGTTTTAGGAGTAGCCAGCGCATCTTGAGAGTTTGGGCGGGGTTAGCCGCGTTTGGCCATGGCTTCGGCGATGCGCATGACCGCGACCACACCGGCCGCCTTGCGCAGCGAGATTTTTTTGTCCTGTGACATTTGCCAAACCGCGGCGGTGGCGGCGTTCATCTTGTCTTTGAGTTGGGCAAAGACTTGCTCACGCGTCCAATGCTCATTTTGCTTGTTTTGAACCCACTCAAAGTAGCTCGTGGTAACACCGCCCGAGTTTGCGAGAATGTCCGGGATAACAGGCACACCTTTTGCATCCAGAACCGTGTCAGCCTCAGGGGTCGTTGGTCCGTTCGCTAGCTCGATCACTGCCTTTGCGGTAATCAGTGGCGCGTTGTCCTTGTGGATTTGATTTTCGAGAGCAGCAGGTGCAAGGAGTTCAACGTCTTGGGCGATCTGATCTTCGATAGTCATCTTTGGCAGTTGGTTGAACCCAACCACCGATCCCGTCTCACGCTTGTGGGCCATGACAGCTTCAGGATCGAGTCCGGCCGGATCGATCACAGCGCCCTTGGAGTCGGACACCGAGACTACTTTGTAGCCGGCCTCATGCAGTCGCTTGGCAAAAAAGAACCCAGCGTTGCCAAATCCAATGATTGCGGCGCGTGTTTTGTCTGGCGTCCAGCCCATTTGCTGGGCAATGTAGTCCCAAACGTAAAAGGCACCTTCGCTGGTAGCGGTGTCGCGGCCTTCACTCCCCCCAGCCTTGACGGGCTTGCCCGTGATAACCGCCGGCGCGGCTGCGCCTGTGGTTTTCTCATACTCGTCGCGGATCCAGGCCATGATGGCGGGGTTGGTGTTTACGTCCGGTGCCGGAACATCCACGTCCGGTCCAATCACCGCTGCGATCCCGCGAGCGTACGCGCGTGAGAGTGCTTCGAGTTCTGCCTCATCGAGTGCTTTAGGATCAACGATCACGCCACCTTTGCCACCACCCATGGGGATGTCAGCGACGGCGGTTTTGAGCGACATCCAGAGCGAGAGTGCTTTGACCTCGTCGAGCGAGACGTTTTGGTGGTAGCGGATGCCACCTTTGTAGACGCCGCGCGCATTGTTGTGCTGGGCGCGGTAGCCCGTAAAGATTTCTACGTTGCCAGCGTTAGGTCCAGATGAACGTTTGATCGGCAAAGCCACCTCAACGATGCGGTCATGGCGTTCGAGTTGGGCAAGTACGTTTGGATCAAGCCCAGCAATCTCGGCGGCGTTGCGCAGTTGCGTCAGTGCGTTTTGGTAGGCGTTTTCTTGGCCGGCTGGAGCGGCAGAAGTAGTGGAAGGCATAGTCCCCGTATTGTAGAGGATAGTCCCCTGGTGGGCGAGAGAGGACTCGAACCTCCACGGTTTATGCAACCACCAGGTCCTAAGCCTGGCGCGTCTGCCATTCCGCCACTCGCCCACGTTGTTCTGCCTGCGTCTGTTAGGGGTTTTTACTGCCGGCTGAACCAGCTCCATGGTCGCACTCAACTGCCCCAAAAAGGGTGAAAAATGCGTTATTGAGCCGTTTTGCAGCCAGTGGAGCCACTGTAGCGTGGGTTGACTTTTTGCTCAAGTTGTGTTAGTTTGTCTGGCTCTTGGAACGGTCCTCTGGACCTACCAGGACAAGACCTTTGATAACTGAAACGGTGCCTCCTAAGGCACCACATCAATCACCACTCGGAACACAGTACGGAGGTACTGGACATGGCAAACGTCAGGAAAGTCAGTGATCCTCACAACGATACCGGTGCACTGGTGCGCCTGCTCCTCCAGGAGAAGGTTGTCTTCACCCTGCTGACCGGCTTGATTCGGGCCAATGCCCTCGAGGCTGCGGCCGCAGGAGCAGCGGGCACGATCCTCGTCAAGAATCGTGCGAAGATCCTCGCCGCCTTCAAGAAGATCGGCAGCCGGTTCACCGGTGCCGTTCAGCATCCCAAGGAGACGGCCGAAGCGGTCACCAAGACCCTGAGCGATCAGCTCAAGGAAGAGACCGCGGATGGCTCGGACAAGGCCAAGGGCATTCTTGCCTTTTTGGCCGCACTGCCTCTGTTCCTCGAGGAAACCCTCAGGGGAGCAGCCAAGGATCAGTCGGACGAGGAGGTCACGGCCAAGCCGAGCGAGGAGCACGCTGTCATCAAGCGGCAGAACGAGATGAAGCTCGAGATTCTCGAGGAGCGGCACAAGCACGATCTCAAGGCGGCCAAGCGGCCCCCCACGACGGCGGTCCCCTTGTCGGGACTCACGTTCTGGGACTGCCTCATGCCATGGCGGCGGAGGAAATCCTCAACCGACCAACCCGTGGCCATCACCCCGTCTCGCAGCATGACTCAGTAGCTGCAGGAGGACACTACTATGGATTGGCGCGAAGCACTTCGAATCGACTTCCCCATCATCCGGCGAGATATCTCCGACATGGTCCGCAACAATCGGCATCTGGTCTGGGACTTCGTCATGGGTCACACCGCGTGGTTCGTGTTCTTCAGCCTCGTGTACTGGGCGACGCACATCGCGTCACTCCTCACCTCGTGGGCTGGAAACACCTGGTACAGCAACCAGATCATCGACTTCGGCCTGATCGTGATTGGGTCGGCCGCCCTCGCGGGTGCGCTGGTCCAGTTCATCGTCTTGCTGATGGTCGGAGCGCTCCTCGTCGACATGGGAGAGATCATTCCCAACATCTTCGCGGGCCTCTTTCGAAGGGGCGCGCAGTTCTGGCACGGGATCGTCATTCCCGCCCAGGGCGACGAGGACATCGGGTTGGACAAGATGGCAGGAGCTGCACGGGGCGCAAGCCTCGCGCTATTCCTGATCGGTCTTGCCCACCTGACCTGGTGGATCACCATCTGGGGGAGCTATCTCCTGGAGAAGCCCATCGGGTTCGGCCTGCGCACTCTCCTGCTCATGGTCTTTGCAGCAGCCATCTGCTGCATCGGCTACGCGGGAACGTACGCCTCCACCCTCCGCGTCACGATGGATCCCCACCAAAGGGGCGTCACTCACGGTCGCATGCAGTTCGGGTACGTGGGGGCGGGTATCTTCTCGGCCCTCTACGCCGGAGTGCTTTTCCATCACTTTGGATGGAAGGACGGAAAGTTCCAGTGGAACCCCACCTGGGACCAGGAGGCGTGGCTGATCATCGGTGGCATCCTGTTGCTGGCCCTCGCGGGCTGGCTCAAGGGACGCCCGGCCGCAGGCGGCGGTGACTACCGCTGGCTGGTCCGAGTCGCTACCGTCACGGGACTGGTCATGCTCTTCAGCGTTCTCTGGCCCGCGTTCCGCGGGACGGAAGCCGGAGAGGCAACCGCTCACGTGACCAAGAAGGCGGCCGAGGTAATCGAGAAGCGGGCAACCACTCCTCAGTCCTCGACCACCATGAGCGTGCCTGGCGCACTCGGCACTCCCGACCCCAGGAACGTTGGCGCCGTGGCCGACTGGTTGGCCCAGCAGCCCACACGTGAGTGGGAGCTGCAGAACTGCCTGGGCGGGTCGACCACCTACGATCTCTACCTGGTCAATCCGGTGGAGAACGGCGGTGACGGCAAGCGGTTTGCGACCTTCGGGACGCAGCTGCCCATCACAGAAGGAGTGCTTCCGCTCCACAACCACGTGCCAGACGGCTGGCAGCTCCGGGTGATCATGTGGATCCCCGGAACGACCAGCATTCGGTATGTGCGGGACTTTAGCCCGACAGGCACTCGCTGGATCGCTCCACGTCAGGAGCTGGTCCAGGCCGACTGGACATCGCCGGAGGCGACGGATGGTGGCGGCCTCATGGAGACGCCCAACGGTCCGAGACTGCTCATCGGTTGCGAACCGGTTCAGCCAGAGCCGGTCAGGCCGATGCCACCGTCCAAGCCCAAGTCTCCGGGGTTTGTCCGCCCGGTCCCACCCGCTGACCCGCTGTTCACAAGAGCACAGCGTAGCTAGCGGCCAGTTCCTTAGCTCTTTCGTTCATTCAATCGTGGTCCTCTAGGAGGTGACCACAAATAAAGACCACCGCGGTTCGCTGCGGTGGTCTTCTTCTTTTTCTAGAGATAATTCAGCCTCTAAAGGCTGACGGATCAGGGCGCCAGGACCTCGTTGAGGGTGAGGACGATGACGAGTGCCAGCAAGATGACAACGATACCGATGATTGCGTTCTTGATCGTGTTCTTGGCTTTTTCGATACGACCTTCGTCGCCACCGGCGGTGATGTAGAGGAATCCACCAACGATAAGGTAGAGCACGGCGACCGCACCAGCGATTCCGAGACCCCAGGTCACAACCGCAATAATCGTGTCAAAAATGGTGTCATCGCGAAGCTGCGGAATGCGAGGGACTCCAACTTGAGCCCAGGCGCTCTTAGCAACCAATAGGCCTGCTACGGCGCTACCGACTGCACTTGTCTTTACGATGAACTTTGATGCGAATTGTTTCATAAGGGTTTTAATTGAATGCTCCTTTTTTAGCTTATTGATGCGAGCTATGCAAGTAGTATAGCACGCAGTTAGAACAGCGCGGCGTTAATAGTGTTAACGATTACAGCTGCCAACAACATAATAATGATACCGGTAATGGCGGCCTTAATGCCTTCCTTACCGCGTTCGATGCGTTTTTCGTCACCCGCGGCGGTAACGTAGTAATAAGCGCTTACGATCAAAACCAGCACCGCTACTCCACCAGCTACACCCAAGCCCCAGTTGATAACAGTCACGATTGTACCTTCGATGGTTGCTCCACCACCGGCGCCCTCAAGGTGAACTCCGCTGGGAGGTGTGATTCTGTTGCTGGCAGAACCACCGGTTGAACCCGACGATGGAGGTCGTGGGCCTTGTGCGATACGGATTGCGATTTGGGTGAGGTTCATAGGTGTGTTTGGCTACTCTCTAAAAGAGAGCAGCATTAATAGTATTAACGATAATAGCCGATACCAAAATTATGATGATACCGGTAATTGAGCTGCGGATAGTGGCCTTACCGCGCTCAATGCGTCTCTCATCCCCTGCGGCGGTGAGGTACAAAAAGCCACCGACTACCAGCATGAGGGTTGCTACTCCACCAGCTGCGCTCAAACCCCAGTTGATGACGTTTACGATAACCGTCTCTACCGGTAAATCCGGTAAATTGCTTGGTATTTTTACTTGTCCCGGCGTTGTCGAAGGTCCACCCGAGTTGCCCGTGGGCGTTTGAACTTGAGCGATCTTAGTCGCAAGTAAATAGGCCCCTTCTGAAAATCTCTCGATCATGGTTATAGCTTACCTTATATGCCAATTGGCGGAAACGCCCGACTTTGCAGTCGCTGCGTAATTTGGCTAGCGGCCACTTGTATGGCATCGCTGGCCGAACGTCGGTTGAGGATAACATCTTCTATTGCGGCCGCAAGGACCGTCTCGGTCAGGTTGATATCGGGGGTATACAAGCTTTTTGCGACGGCCGCTTGGTCGGAAAAAACGCCCAAATCGAGGTCGTTCTCAAAGGCTGGAACCTGAGATAGTTTGGCCGGTGGCTTGCCCATGCCTTGTAGGTAAGTCAGGTTATTGTCGTCACGCGACAGGTAGTTGAGAAATTCCCAGGCCTCGAGTTGGTGGTCACTGTCCTTGGAGACCGTCTGGCCCCAGTAGTTTGCATAAGTCTCGTAGGAGCGTGCGCCTGTAAGATTGGGCAAGCGGGCGATCCCAAAGTTCAGCTTGGCGTTTTTGCTGCGTACCTCGGCGGCTTGATGAGAGTAGTTGATCATCATGGCGACATCACCTGAGGCAAAGTTGTCGATTGAGTACCAAATAGACGGATCGAGGCTCCAGGTAAAGTGGTTGCTCGTATCAACGGCAAAGTCCGTATAAAAGGTTAGTGCATCCAGTCCTGGGTTGTACTCGGATCCATCGGCGCGCTCGAGCACTCGATCAAAGCTGGCAAATTGGCGCGTGTCATCCACGGCGGTGGCACCCTCTTGGATCAGTAGGGCTGACAAAATGTCGGTAGAACGGTTTATGTTTGATGCAGCCCCGAGAGCTGCTCCCGATCGTGTTATGCGTCCATTGGCATCGCGTGTAGTAAGTGCGTTGGCAACATCAACAAATTGGTCCCAGTTGGTCGGTACTTGCTGGTTGGCGGAGTTGAGGAGGTCCTTGTTGTAGTAGAGGGCCAAGCTATCGACGTACAGCGGGATGGCATAGATGCGTTCCTCCGACACAAAGTCGTTGGACACTACTGGTACGTAGCTATCGACAAAGGAGCGGAGACCTGGTAGTGCGTCGAGGCGTGGTTGGATCGTTTGCATTTCTTCTTCTGTGGCACTTGCAAAGTCAGATGCAATCGGTAACGGCGCAATCAGGTCGCGGTGTTCTGGCAGCCACGTGTTGTGGATAGTAAAGATGTCCGGTCCGGTACCTGCGGCGAGCGAGCGCACGAGTTCTTGTTCATACTCTGCGTATGAGAAGTTAATCATTTCGATCTCGACGTTATTGTCTTCCTCGTAGGTTTTGACCATGTCACGGAAGACCACGGGGTCGTCAAACACATTCCACCAAACCAGGGGCGTGGGGGGTTCTTGTGGACTGGCACAGGCAGACAGCATAGTTGGCAGAACCAAAATAATAGCCAGCAGTGCCGTGCGTTTGGCCAGGTTGGTCTTGCGTATGCGGAATAACGCGCTAAATCGTCTCATCTCCTTGTGGGAACATCATACCCGGCTTAGACGGCAATTTCTAGGCTACGGCCAGCGGTCGGCTAGACCGCAACCTCAACCTGGCCGTTAGTGATGCGGGTCTGGTAGACGCGGACGGGCCGCTCTGCGGGGCCGTTAATCACGCGTCCGGTTTTGACGTCAAACTGGGAGCCGTGCCAGGGGCACTGGATAACCCCCTCTTTGAGCTGGCCCTCGCAGAGCGGCCCGCCTTGGTGCGTACAGGTGTTGGTGGTTGCAAAGACACGATCCTTAATGCGATACAGAGCAATCGCCTGGCCTTTGACGGTCACGCAAAAGGGTTTTTGAGGCATGAGCTTGTCGAGGGCGATGACCGGCACAAATTGAGCAGCTGCGGTCGAGTCCTGAGTACCACTGGCCATATCGGCGGCGCTTGGAGTCTTTGCAAGGGCTTTGTTTTTTATCCCCCGACGGATGCGCAAGACCAACATAACGAACACGCTCACCGCGTAAAAAATCCAGAGATATTTGAGCCATGAGTGGCGCACATCTGTACCAAGTACCCACGAGTGGATCCAGGCCGAGGTAAAGACGACGTAGTTCAGCCAGTGGAGGTAGCGCCAAAAGCGTTTGATAAAGCGCGTGTTACGGAGCAGTGCGGTGCCGACCGTAATTATGATGAGTGTGAGTTGGAACTCGCCCATCCAGGCGTAAAAGACGTGGTCGCGTGAGACAAACGGAAAATCTAGGTAGTCCCAGAGATAGACGTAAAAGAGCAGGGTCGGGTGCAGGCCAGCAAAGAGCAGGACGAACACGCCCTGCGTACGGTGGAATTTTTCGATCCACGTATAGACGTGGCGCCACCACGGCATGCCCGAACCGAGAATAATTTGGGCCCATACGAGCGTAAAGGCGTAGAGTCCGACCAGTGGGAAGATCAAAATGCTGAAGGTCTTGAGATCCGGAGCGCCGAACACCAGGCTCGCCGGCCGCATCGAGAAGAACGCAATCGCAGGGCTGTTCAGAGCAATGAGATAGATCAATGGGAGCGCTATTTTGCCGAGTAGTTTGAGGCGCGTGGCGCTGCGCGAAGTGCCAAAGCTGGTGGTCGGGGTGGAGGGCTCGGGTGATTGGTTCATGGGGGTTGGTGCGTCAATAGTTACGTTGTTGCGTGAAAAACTAAAGAGGGCCGCGTGCTCGTTGGCCTTGTCGAGCGCGAGGTCTGCGAGGATACCTGCAGCTCCGGTACCCATCACCATGCCGTTGCCCGCAAAGCCACTAGCAACGAGCACGCGGCCGTCATAGTGCGGATGAGTATCTATATAGGGCAGGCCGTCCTCGGTCTCAAAAATAGTCCCGAACCAACGCCGCGTAACCTTGTGTGCGCCCGGCAGTTTTGTTTTGAGGAATTGCTCGAGTTGTCCAAATGCGCGCTCGCTATCCCCTCCGGCTTTGGTGTCAGCGCCACCCAGCATAACCTCATCGTCGAGTACGCGCAGGTAGTTGTAGGGTTCCTCTGTGTCCCAAATCAGCACGTCGCTAATCGGCATTTTTTTGTACTTGGCGGTCAGTACGTACGTTGTCTTTGGGCTGAACAACGTATGCAGCTCGGCCAAGTTGGGGTTTGGAAGGCCGGTCGTGATGATGAGCTTTTTGGCCCGTATAGTGCCCTTGTCGGTTTTTACGGTGACCGCGAGGGAGTCTGCTCGCTTGCCTTTGTCGATAGAAAAACCAGTAACGGCGGAGTTCTCAAAGACGGTGATGTGCTCGCCGGTCGTTGTTGCAAGCAGGCCCAACAAAAATTTGCGTGGGTTATAGCGCGCCTCTTGCTCGATGATGATGCCCGACTTGGCGGAGGGGAGGGTGTGCGCAAGCTCTTGTTGGTCAGCACGGTGGGCGCGCGGCTCGATACGTTGTAGTGCTTGCCACTCATGCTCGAGCTGCGGGTCGTTTTGCTTGTAGCTAATGATTGCTGTATTGACGTCGTGCCAGTCACACTCGATCTGTTGGCGTGCAACCAGATCGCGTAGGTACTTTTGTGCCTCGGAGTTGTGGGTGTACAGCCGGGTCAAAAAGTCTTCTCCGTGTTGCTTGAGTAGTGCGGCATGGTTTGCATCCGGAACACGTGAGACAAAAGCGGTGGTAAATCCGGTATCCCCCGTTGCGATATGGTTGGCCTCGAGGAGCGTGACGGAAGCGCCCTGTTCTGCCAGACGGTATGCGGTCAGACAACCAACGATACCGGCGCCGACAACTACGACGTCCGTTGTGTGCTCGCCCTGCAGCGCTGGGTAGCGACTTTTGTCGGGAATGCTCGCAAACCAGGGAGAACGAGTCCGCTCTTGAGGTTCATGCTTAGGCATACGGGTAGTGTAGCGTTATTGATCTTTGCCCTTGTAGTCGCCGCTACAAATGTCTGGAAACTGCGATTTAAACTGATCGGTATCGGGGATCGAGGCCCACAGTTGCTCCAAAAACTCGCGCGACGCCGGATCAAAATACGTCATAGGACAGATGCGGTCGTAAAACGGGACTGCATAGTCAAATTCCCAGTGTAGATTTGAGTGTGGTGGAGAACCCGGCGGGTTGTTGGCCACTGCCGTGATGTAGCCGATCGGCTGGCCTTTCTTGAGATGGGCACTCTTTGTCACACCAGGTGCAACCCCTGACAACTCCTGGTAGCCAATGCGGTAGATGCCCGTCGATAGATCCACGTCGATGTAGTTGGGGTCATCGCCGTGTTGCGCGATCTTGGTAATTTTTCCGTCTACCGCGGCAACGAGTTGTGCATCGTGGTTCCAACCAAAGTCTATGCCCGGGTGTCCATGTGGCGAGGCCGGCTTGGGGTGCATGATCGTCTCCCCCATAGGGATCAGGCCCGTTGGAGGATTGTCGAGGGTGAACGGCAACCCCAACGTTATTCGCTTGTGTGGCCAGAGAGGCGTGTTACTGAGGACCACAAGGCCAACACCAAGTAGTACAAGTACCGGGAGTCCGATGAACAAAAGTAGTTTGTGTTTGATACGCACCCGTTATTTGTACCACTAGGCCAGCCGCGCGACTATCAAGATGATCAGTGCGAGTAGTCCAAGTACAAAAGTGTACAACTGTGCCCTAAACTGCCAGGGGTCAAAGTCATGGGAGTAGGTTGCATCGGGAGAACTGCTCGAGACCGCCTCGCCAGTTTTGTTGAGGAACTCGTTAACGCGCAACGTAACCCACACGCCAAAGCAAGCCGAGGCAATATTGAGAACGATCGCCACCAACACCAGGATGCGCTCGAGTTGGGAGAGCCGCTCGACGCCAAATAATTCGGTGACGGTAAAGCTGACGCCCGCCACAAAGACCGCCAGCGACGTAAGTTTGTCGTTGGCCTGAGACATGAGGGAGCGGGCCTCTTTGTAAAAACCTTCTGCCTTGCTAGCTCGGCTGGATGGTTCTGCCTGCATATTGCGAGAATACCATGGCGGTGGGGGTGGGATTTGAACCCACGATACCCGGTAAAGGGTATGGCAGTTTTCGAAACTGCTCGTTTCAACCACTCACGCACCCCACCATGCCTGGTGCGTCTAGGTCTACCAGATTTGCCGCCATAAAAACAGGGCAACCGGCAAACTCGGACAAGAAAAAACAACCCTTCGGGGGTTGTTTTTTCGTAACCGGCGCTGACCTACTTTCCCTCCAGAGGAGGTATCATCGGCCCTGGGCAGCTTAACTTCTGTGTTCGGAATGGGAACAGGTGTGACCTGCCCGGCAGAAGCACCGTGGCGAGATACTAGCGGGTTCATCCTTGGGTGTCAAGGGGCTCATTGCGGAGGCTGAACCTCTTATAGTAGGGTGCTGGTAGTTCCATATCGGGCAACCGATATCACAACTTGCGACAAGGAGACAGGACGTGAAAAGAGCAGAATATCTCTGGATCGACGGCGGTAAGCCGGTCAATCCCGAGCGCGACGAGAAGAACGGCGTGCCCTTTGCCGAGTGGGAGAGGGACACCAAGAAGCTGCGCTCCAAGACCAGGATCGTGGGCAATGGTGAGACCGAGCTGGAGGATCTGCCGATTTGGGGGTTCGACGGCTCGTCGACCTACCAGTCGCAGACCGGCAACTCGGATCTCAAGCTCAAGCCCGTGTGCGTCGTCCCGGATCCGCTCCGCGACGACGTCGACGTCATCGTGCTGGCCGAGGTGCTCAACTACGACTCCGCGGCCACGCCGCACTGGTCCAACACCAGACACCGGCTGGACACGGTCTATCACCGGTATCTCGAGCAGCGACCTCTGGTCGGCATCGAGCAGGAGTACACGTTCTTTCGGCTGGCGGATCGGCGTCCGTTGGGGTTTCCGCCCCACGGACTTCCCGAGCCGCAGGGAGGCTACTACTGCGGGATCGGCTGCGATGAGGTGACGGGCGCGGAGATCGTGGAGGAGCACACCAAGGCCTGCATGGCTGCGGACCTGCGCATCCACGGGACCAACTCCGAGGTCATGCCCGGCCAGTGGGAGTTCCAGATCGGGACCAGTGACCCGCTCACGGTCGCGGACCATCTCTAGATCGCCCGCGCGCTGCTCTACCGCATCGCCGCCAAGTACGGGGTGTACGCCACGCTCGATCCCAAGCCTGCCGAGGGCGACTGGAACGGCGCTGGGGCACACACCAACTTCTCGATCGAATCCATGCGCATCAGTGGAGGCATGGGTGCAATCGAGGAGGCCTGTGCCAAGCTCGGCAACCGCCACAAGCAGCACATCGCGGTGTACGGTCGGGGCAACGACAAACGCCTGACCGGACGCCACGAGACGTGCGACATCGGGACGTTCAAGCATGGTGCCGGCAACCGCGGCGCCTCGGTCCGCATTCCGCTCCACGTGGCGGAGGCGGGGTGCGGCTACCTGGAGGATCGTAGGCCGGCTGCCAACATGGACCCCAACCAGGTCCTGACGGCGCTGCTCGAGACCATCTGCGGAGAGGGGTTCACTCCGTAGCGCATCCGCTCGGGTATCTCTCGGCTGAACATAGGGCCGGCTTCTAACCAGAAGCCGGCCGTCTTTTTAGTACGTACGTTTGTAGGCAAAGCGAAACAGCCGGTCTCCCCTCAAAGGGGTGATCGGCCATTTCTGGCTATAAGGAACTGGCGGCAACTATACGAGGTTTTCAGGTAGAACGCAACCGCGCGGCCCTGGGGGCCGCGCGGTATATCTGTTCAGCTAGCTATATCAGCTAGAAGAGCGAGACGAGCGTCTCAACTACCCCCGGAGCGAGGGCGTTAAAGTCTGCCACGATGTAGAGACGATCGAGTGTGTTGTCGTGACCTTGGAGGTACGAGAGGGTTGGGTCCGGTACCTGGTCGCCGGTAACAAGCACGACTGGTGCGGCGATCTGACCACCCAATGAGTTTGCGAGCAGCGCCGTTACGAGCGTGTTAGCTGTGGTCGCGGTTACACCGCCAGCGCTTGGTCGGTCACCTCGAGCAGCAACTGCCGAGTTAGGTGCTCTAAAGAAGGCCTCGGAGATGAGACGGTTGGTCTGGAACCGATCCGCTCCTGCGTAGCGCACCATTTGCGTGGCTGGGCTAAAGCTGCGGATTTGTTCTTCGATCGCAAACGGAAGGGCTGCGGGACCTCCAATGATTTGTACGCGTTTAACCGAGTAGTTCTTGATGAAGTTAACCACGGTCTGATCGAGCTGGTTTTGTGCGCGCGGCGTCACCAAAATTGGAGTGGCGTAGCCGTTAACAGGAGCAGTGGCAGAACCAGCGCTCAAACCATCGATCATCTCATGGTCTTCACTCAAGAAGATCACATCGCCGCGACCTTGCGGGTTGTGTTGGGCGACCGCCTCAGCTACAAGCTCAGCTGTGCGTCGGCGGTTTTCTCCAGCGAGACGTAGCACGTTGGTCCACTGCGAGGCCTTGAGGTCCTCTTCGATGTTGGTTGAGAGGGCTGCGGTTCCTCCAACTAAGTAGATCGGCTTACCTTTGTTGCCCAGGGCTCGGTCGAGCTCGAGGAGCGTATCAGCGGAGATGTTTTGTCCATCGGAGAGCATCAAGACGTAGTTGTTTTGAGCGACAAGTGCCTCGGAGGTGTATGCGTCAACCGCGGTGAGCTCGTTAGCAATGACCGCACCGTTGGCGGTTCCGGCCTCTGGGAATCGGGCCTGGGAGACCGCTACGGATTGTAGGCGTGTGCTCGCACCACCAATTTGATTAATGGTTTGATCGGGCGTTGTTGGTTCACCCGGTGTTGGTGGAGCAGGAGTATCTGGTTCTTCCGAATCATTGTCTGCAATGGTTACAGTTACATCTGCCACCTCGATGCCCTCGTAGTTTGAGTCGGGGCTGGTTGCCGTCTGCGTGATGGTCTGCATATGCGTACCCTCAACGGCTGCATCATCAATGCTGCTGACCATGACCGTTTGTGGCACGTTCCAGTCGGAGTCTTGGAAGAGCAATGCGCTTGGAGTGACGCTGATCTGGCTGACCACGCTCAGTAGAATCTGAACGTCAGCGGTTGGCTGACTGGTCAAGACGACCGTGTAGGTGTCCGTTGCGCCGCCCTCCGTTACAAAGGTTGAACCACCTGACTGGGTGACCGTCACACCTGCGGTATCGTTGTCGGTGATTTGGGCCGTGACCCCGCCTACGCCAATTGCGTCGTACTTGGTATCGCCGCTCGCTGCGCTGTGCGTAACTGAGCCCGTGTGTGCTCCCTCGGCGATTGGATCGTTGACCGCGGTCAGGGTGACCGACTGCGGCGTGTTCCAGTTGCCACTCGTAAAGGTCAGATCCGGTACTGACGCGCTGACATCGACATCATCCGTGATCGTAATCGTTACGTCAGCGGTTGGCTGGCTGGCAAGGACGATCGTGTAGCTGTCCGTTGCGCCACCTTCTGTGATGGTCGTGGTGCCGCCTGATTGCGATACGGTTACGCCTGCAGTGTCGTTGTCCGTGATGGTGACCGTCACATCGCTCAATGAGAAGTTGTCGTAGTTGCCGTCGCTGCTTGCTACGTCCAATGAGACCGCATCAAGGTGTGCATCCTCGTCAATCGCATCATTTGTTGCGGTTACCGTCACCGTTTGGGGTGAACTCCAGTTACCACTCGTAAAGGTGAGCGGTGTAGGTGCGGCAGACGCTTGTGTTCCTGTGCTCAGGGTAATGACCACGTTGTCGGTTGGCTCGCTGGTCAGGACGACCGTAAAGCTATCCGTTGCGCCACCTTCTGTAACGTCGGTGGTTCCCCCTGACTGAGTAACGGTGATACCTGCCGTGTCATTGTCTGTAATGTCCACGCTCACGCTGGCGATCGCGAGGTTATTGTAGTCGTTGTCGCTGCTGGCGGCCGTGTGCGAAACCAAACCATCTACTGCTCCGTCCGCGACCGCATCATCTACTGCGTTGACCGTTACCGTCTGCGGCGTGTTCCAGTTGCCGTTGGTAAAGGTGAGCGGGCTTGGGCCGGCTGTTACTTGCCCGTTTGGCGATACGGTGATGACTACGTCTGCCGAGGGCTGCGTTGTAAGTACGAGGGTATACGAGTCGCCTACTCCGCCTTCGGTTGCGGTCGTGGCTCCACCGGACTCGGTAATAGACACACTTGGAGTGTCGTTGTCGGTTATGGTTACATCGACATTGGCAATGGTCAGCCCGTCAAAGAGGTCATCACCGCTGGTCGATGAGTGCGTGATAGTGCCGCTATGCAGACCCTCGAGCAATGCGTCATCCTCTGCCGTAACCGTAATGCTCTGTGGTGTATCCCAGTTGGCATTGGTAAAGGTACGTGAGCTCTCCGAGACGTTTACTTGTGAGTCGTCCGTTATGCTGACGGTTACGTCCGAGTCTGGTTGGGCGGTAAGTACGATCGTATATGAGTCGGTCGAGCCACCCTCCGTAACGTTGGTTGCGCCACCTGATTCGACGATGCTTACGCCAGCCGTGTCGTTGTCTGTGATGGCGACATCAACGCTTGCGACGCTTATGCCGTTGTAGTTGTTATCGCTACTTGCAGCAGTGTGCGTAATGGTTGATTCGCTCTCGTCCTCGTCGTCTACGGTGTTATCATCGACCGCGGTCACTGTAATAGTTTGCGGCGTGCTCCAGTTTTCGGTCGTAAAGGTGATCGGGTCAGGACCAGCAGTGATTTGAGCATCAAAGCTCAGGTCGATCGTTACATCTCCCGTTGGTTGGCTGGTGAGCACCACCGTGTACGCATCCGTAGCGCCACCCTCTGTAACTTCCGTCGTACCAGATGTCTCACTGATTTGGACTCCAGCCGTATCGTTGTCGGTAATCGAGACGTTGACATTGGCAATGCTGAACCCGTTGTACTCATTGTCACTGCTCGTTACAGCATGGACGATTGCGTCACTGTGACCGCCCTCAGCAATGCTGTCGTTGGCCGCCGTTACCGTAACGGTCTGTGGTGTGTTCCAGTTACCAGTCGTAAATGTGATCGGTGTTGGAGCAGCCGTCGCTTGGCCTGCAGAGGACAGCGCAATCTGTACGCTGCTCGTTGGCTGGCTGGTCAAGACGATCGTGTAGCTGTCCGTTGCGCCACCCTCGGTTACCGCGGTCGAACCACCTGACTCGGTAACGGTTATCCCAACGGTATCGTTATCCGTAATGGTGTAGGTATGCACAGTGTTGGATCCAAGGGTTGCGTTGCTGGACGGGCTAGAGAGCGTAACTTCGATGGTCTCGCTCGACTCGTGTACCGAGTCGTTGACGATCGTAATCGGGATGTTAGTCGTGAGCGTCCCCGCCGTGACCGTGGCTGTGCCACTCGCGAGTGTGTAGTCGGTACCACTACCCGTTGCGCTGCCACCCGTAACCGCGTAATCAACGGTTGTATCCGATGAGTCGGTCGCAGCTATCGTGACTTGAAGGTTTGCCGGAGTTACCGATTCACTGCCGGATGAACTCGTCGCCGTAAACTGGATTATGTTGCTTCTAAATGCGGCAAAGCTCAGGCGGTTCTCAATAGTGCTTGTTCCAGCAATTCCTGTGTACAAGAACGTACCGCCGGTGAGCAAGACGTCACCCTCGGCCGTGCTGTTAATAAGGAACTCAGAGGGTCCGTTCTCAAAGCCAGGATTCCAGGAGTCGAGCGAGCCATCTATGGTATTGACTACTGCCGCTTCGTGGCGCGAAACACCGCTAATCGTAAAGCCTGCGCTGGCTGCCCAGCCAACATATAACTGGTCGTTGTTGGCGTTGGCGTCGTCTTGGTCATACAGGTAGATGCCTTGGATCGTGCTGTTGCTTACATCCGCGTTGCCAAAGCCACCCATAAAGGTGTTATCGGTGACCCCCGCAGAATCCATACGCACAAGATCGGTGCTCGCGATGGCGTAGAGGCTGCCCGTGTCACTCATATCGACGTCCGCCACTTGTGTACTGGATGTGCCAAACGGATTATTTGTCGTAAAGGTGCCGTCGAGTGATCCGGTGCCTTTATTTACTTTTTGCAAACGAGCCATGTTGGTGCCTGTGGCTCGCCCAATGTAGATGTCGGTAGCGTTTTGCGTGAGCGCCAAACCAGCGTTTGTGTTTGAGGTTGTAGGGTTAAACGTCGCATCGGCAGCGTTGACACTGCCAGTGTTGGCCGCCGTACTGAGGCGTCCGACGCGGTTTATTGAGGTTGATGCGACAGCACCTGGCGGATCAAAGGCGGTAAAGGCCCCTGTTACGTAGAGGTTGCTGCCATCGATCATGACATCATTAATGGTGCCGTTTGATCCTGGTAGCCACGTGCTATCGAGAGCTCCGGTGGTTTTGTTTACACGTCCGATACGTCCCACATTTGTGTTAAAAGCACCAGCTACGTAGAGGTTGCTGCCACTAATCTCCAGGGCGTTGACATCACCACCAGTAAAGCTGGTCCCAGGATCAAACGAGGTATCCAGATCCATGGTGCTGTTGGTAAAGGCGGCGAGCTTTGTGCGGTATTCTCCACCGATACTGCTAAATATTCCTCCGGTGAACAAAATCGTTCCATCTGTGGCGAGCGCGTTGACGTCGTTGTTAGCCTTTGGGTCAAAGGATTGTAGCGTGCCTGCCCCACTTGGATCAGCCGCAAAAGACGCAACGCGGTAGCGCGTCGACCCTGAGGCGGTAGTAAAGGCGCCACCTACTATGACGTTGCTTCCGATTTGCACCAACTCGTTACCGTTGCCTGGCAATGTAGGCGTCGTCCATGTGGCTGAGACTGGGTTTGCGTTTGTGACATCAGCAGAGAGGGCGGCAATGCGTGTACGGTTAGCTCCGTCAAGAGCCGTAGCACCAGAGAATGCTCCCGTTACGTATACTGTTTGTTTGTCGGTGCTGAGCAACACTGCGTTAATCGTCCCAGTAGAATCTGGATCCCAGGTTTGGCGCGCTCCCACGTTGCTGCTGTTGGCACCGCTAAATGCGACGAGGCGGGTGTAAGTTGTGCTCGCATTACACGCCACACCACCATCTTGCGTTTGGGTAAATGTTCCACCGGCGTACACCATGTTGGTATCTGGATTGACGGCGATGCTGAGGACTTGGTTGTTACAGACGTTGGGCGCCCACACATCTGCCGTGCCTGCCGCAAGTGAGCCCGAACCTACCTTGCCGACTGCCGCAAGTCTGAGGCGGGATGAACCACCGACCGTAGTAAAGCCTCCACCTATGTATAGTCGGTCGCCGTTGAGGGCCATAGAAACAATTTCGGAGTTGACGGTAGGGTTCCAGTTCTCGGCCGCCCCAGTTTGTGCGTCGACAGCAACCAAGTTGCTACACGTCCCTGCGCCGCACGTTTTTGTAATCGTTCCTGCCACGTACAGGATGTCATCATCAGGGTCACCAGTGCGTGGATCGAGGAGTAGGTCGTTAACGACCTGACCGGCTGCTGAGGTAAACGCAAGTGTAAAGTTGGAATCATACGAACCGTCGCTATTAAAGTGCACGATGCGTTCTACTGTATTGCCGTCGGCGCTACTGTTTTGGGATGAGCGGAATGTACCAGCCGCGTACCAGCCGCCGTTTCCGTCTTGTTCTACCGCCTCTACCAATACGCTGGTAAGAGTACCCTGGTTGAGTTTTGGCAAGTTGATTGGTTCGCCAGTACTTGAATTGATTGGCGCGGTCATACCGGTGTACTCACCGACGTACGTAAAGTCACCGCCCAAGTATGTGCGATCAGCGTCGGCCGCAATATCAAATACATTGGCGTCGGTCACCCAACCCTCTGTTTTGGGTGCCTCCGGAAAAGAAGCCTCCGCAATGCTGGTCTTAAACAGCACCAGCTGTATCAGCGCCACGGCCGATACCGTGACGAGCGTCACGACGACCAGCGAGGCCCAGACATAAAAATTAGGGTTGCCTGGGTGAACTGCAGGGTGGTTCTTTGCGTAACGTGGCATGGGAAGTGCTCCTTATTTAAATTAGAGAGATTAGAGTGATTATATAAACGATTTGACCAAATCCTCAACTGCCTGTGTAACTTGGCTCGTGCTGCCAACCATAATCAGGTAGTCAAATGTGGACTTGTGATCGATCAGATACGTAATAATAGGTGCCGGCACGGAGTTAACTCGGACGATCAAAAGCGGGTAGCCCAGGTCTGCAGCGACCGTTCCAGCGAGTAAGGCGGCAAACAGTGGTCCGCTCTGGGCGGCTAGTACGTTGACAGAGCCTGGGATGCCGATGTGTTCACCGTTAGCAATTACGACTCCCAGCGGTGTGCTAAAGAATCGCTCGGCAATTAAGGCGTTTGTGTCAAAACGATCATCCCCGCCGCTGCGCCAAACACTCTCAAGCTGCGGGTAGCGCTCCGTATAGGTCTGGTTGAGCGAGAGCGGCAAGGCGACGTTTCCGCCAATAAGCTCGAGAGCGGTAATACTGGGGTGGCGCTTGATGATTGCATCAGTAGATGGGTCAATCGCGGGTGAACCCCGATGGTTAAGCAAGATCGGATCGACCAAGCCGTCGTCGCTGAGCAATCCTGCGGCCGCTCCGGCCCCAAGCGAGTCCACCAACTTGAGATCTTCGGTAATAAATGCGCGACGAACGTTGCCCTGTTTGATAATAATATTTTGTGCGATCCGGGCCGCAGTCTCAAAACGTTCTTCTCCCCCGACTTGGATGAGGGTGGTAAACCCGTCGATACGGAGTTGGTCGTACACGGCCGGCGTTACGGCCTCTTCTCGTCCGAGAATATAGATAGGATTGGATTTAGATTTGAGTACGCGTTCGAGTTCATCCGAGATCATGCCATCCAGTTGGGTGGGAGTGGTCAGTAAGAGCGGTGCATGCCAAACCGAGGCAAATGGAATACCAGTAAAGGCGTCAATCATGAGGTCATTGCGGGCCAGTATTGCTGCGTTGGCGGAGTGATCCGTGGGGAACCGATAGGTTGATACGTTGATGGACTGCTCCGTCGGCGTGAACCCCTCGATGCGGTCGCAGTTGTCGGTAAGGTGCGTGGTCACACTCGCGATCGCGATGCCGTGGTAGTCCATGTCGTTGCTACCGGCAGCATGGGTAATCAGTCCTGTGTGGCTGCACTCGATCTCCCCATCGTCTACTGCGGTAACCGTCACCGTTTGTGGGGTATCCCAATCACTCGTGGTAAAGGTGAGTTGCGATGCACTGACCGTTTGCTGTGCATCGGTTGTTACGGTGATGGCGACATCGTCCGTTGGCTGGCGCGTGAGCACGACGGTGTAGCTGTCGCTGGTTGGGCCGAGTTCATCTAGGTTGGTTGAACCATCACTCTCGGTAACGACCACGCCCGCCGCTACCGCTGCCAACGAGGAGTTGGGCAGTAACGTCATGAGTACGCTCGCGGCTACTACAAAAGACAAAAGTCGGGCACTGGTGCTCGAGATACGCTGGCGTCCTTTTACTGGTTGTAGCTCCGGCATGTTACTCAATCAATTGCAGAATCTGGTTAGCTACGGCCGTGGACACGTCGAGCTCGTTACCTACGATGGTGACCACCTCAATTGTGGAAGCATTTGCGGTTAGGTACGAGGCGATCTCTGGAGGCAGTTCAGCCGGCCTGCTGATGAGCAGCGGTTGTCCATAATCGGCGGCCAACCCACCGGCGAGCAACGCACCGACTAAGCCATTGAGGCCAACGCCTGCGTCAGCACTGAGGGCACCTGCGATCGAATGACGCTCACCACCGGCAACTACTACTCCTGTAGGAGCGGTAAAGTACGTATCCGCAATAGCACGCGCTGTACCGTAGCGATTTTCGCCAAAGAGTCGCGAGAGCAATAAGTCGGGTCGAGCCGCATAAATTGAATCCTCTATATCTGCGGGTAAGGCCTCATTGCCACCAACGATGGTTGCCTGGGTAATTTCTGGATGGTGTGTAATAAAGTTACGAGCGAACCCGTCAAGTTGGGCACTGCCGCGTACGCTCAACAAAATCGGCGTTGCTGAACCATCGCTTACTTCTGCGGCAGCCGCACTCACGGTCATCGCGTCAACCAACCGCTCGTTCTCGGAAAAGAATATGCTTGAGACGGGAGTGGTGTTGAGATCCAGGACTTCTTCTGCTATGAGTTCTGCCGTTGCGTTGCGATTGATACCGCCTAATCGCACGATCGTTGTAAATCCAGCTGCCGCGAGGTCCTCATGAACCTTATCGGCTAGTGCGCGTTCTCGGCCGAGCAAATAGATCGTGCCCCCTTGGTCTGGGAGTACGCGATTAATTTCTGCCAATACATCGCTGTTGAGTGCTGCGGTGGGGTTGAGCAAGAGCGGACCATCTGCAATGGTCGAGAGCGGTGTACCCACAAAGGCGTCGATCCACAAGTCTTCGCGACTGATCAGGACGGCCTTGGCCTCCCCGTCACGGAAGCGTGTTTTTGAAACTTCGATTGCGAGGTGCACCGGATCACGAGCGGTAATGCGGCAGCCCTCAATGATGTTGGTAATCACGTCCGCAACCGCGATGCCGTCGTAGTCGGCATCGGCGCTGCTTGCGCTGTGTTCAATCATGCCGGTGTGCGATCCCTCGGGGATCTTATCTGGGGTGGCGGTGACCGTAATAGTTTGCGGTGTGTCCCAGTTGGCGGGCGTAAACGTCAGTTGTGTCGGAGCGACCGTTTGCTGGGTATCCGGATTAGGGGTGATCGTTACGTTGTCAGAGGGAGGCGTGTTTAAAACTACGGTATACGTATCAGTAAGGCCGCATTCTGCAAGGTTGGTTGAACCGCCCGACTCAGTAACGGTAACGCCAGGACAGTAATCAGTGATGTTTGGCACAACGCTCGCGACGCTGATGCCATCGTAGTTGAGGTCCTGACTTGTTGCCGTATGCAGAATAAGCCCGGTGTGGTTGCACTCTTGTGTTGCGTCGACTACCGCAGTAGTCGTAACCGTTTGTGGCACATCCCAGTTGAGCGGAGTAAAGGTGAGTGAGGCCTCGTCCGTTGTTTGCTGGGCATTTGGTGAAATCGTTACGGTCACGTTAAACGTAGGACGACTGGTCAATACAACGGTGTAGTCATCACTTGTAGGTCCAAGCTCACTTATGTCGGTCGAACCACCTGACTCTGTAACTGGAATTGCCGCAGGCACGATATCGAGCATACCGATGACCGCATCCCAGTTGCCGCTGTCGGCAGCGCGTGTGTGGTTAATGCCATCGATTGAGTACCAGCCATACCCGTTGGGGAAGGTTGTGTCACTTGATTGAGATTCCATTCCAAAATAAATGTTGGTTGGGTCATTTACATCTGCAACGGTTTGGTAGCAGTAGTCGTAGGCATCTCCCCCAATGTACCCAGCGTGTATGACATCAAAGGTGCTTGCATCCATCTTAATGAGATACCCGTCTTCTGCGGGCGCAGCATCGTTTTGATCAAGATCGGGTCCGTCTACCAATGGTATTCCGTCATTCTCATCCGACGTGGTTGAGCCGCACATCGTCACATTTCCATCTGAGTCTAGACGCACGTTGCCAAAGGATTCTGTCGATGCGCCTCCGATAAAACCGCTCGAGATTAGTGCCGTTCCTGCAGCATTAAGGTGCGTAAGAAAGGCGTCGTAGTCGCCGTTTTGACTCAAGTCGGGTCCGGTGAGCGTTGGAAAGTCAGCTGAACTGGTCCAGCCGGTTAGGTACACGCCGCCACTGCCGTCGTATTCGAGCGCGTGTGCACTGTCATCTCCCGAGCCGCCCAGGTAGCTAGCATAACTAAAGACGCCAGCGCTGGTGACTTTTACGACCACGCCATCTTGTGTGCCACCATTGTACGTTTGATCAAAGCCCGGGATAGCGCCAAAACCATCTCCATCGGGGAAGGTTGCTTGCGTGCTCGAGGTTCTTCCGGAGATATACGCGTTGCCGCTTGCGTCTAACACTATATCGGCGCGTTCAAAGTCGTCACTCTCACCACCAACATACCCCAAAAAGTCCCATGCAGAACCATCGGCGTTGAGGCGCCCTATAAACCCGTCATCCTCGTCGATAGGTGGGCACGGCGCCGCTTCGTTGAACGTAAGATCTGGACCAACGATAACTGGGAAATACTCTACAAGGGCGCCACAGGCACCACTTTGCGTTGATGCCCAAGAGTCGGTTTGGCCGACCACATAGGCCCGGCCGCTATCGTCAACGTCGAGATCGTACGCAATGTCGTCGAGATCACCGCCCGTGTAGGTCGAGTAGATCAGGCCATCACCCGCCGCATTGAGCTTAGTGACAAATAAGTCATTTCCTGGGGATGTATCGGCATAGCTTGTATCAAAAGCTCCACCTGTAGTGGGGAAGTTGTCTGACCTTGTATCCCCTGTCACATAGACATTGCCAGAGCCATCAATATCGAGCGCATGGAGACCATCTGCTCCGTCGCCTCCCAGGTACGTCCCCCAAATCATTGAGGTGCCGTCCAGACTAAACTTTGCTATCCAGCCATCGTTTGCACCTCCATTATGTGTCTGGTCGTACCCGGTCGATGCGTCTATTTGTGCAATGCTGCTACTCGCGTATCCCGTTGCATACAGACCGGTTGCATCGATAGCCATACCATCTGCTGAGTCATAGCCAGTGCTGCCGAGATAGGTCCCCCAAATAAGAACTGCCGGATCGATGAGGAGTTGGTAAGCGGGATCGTACTGGCCCACAGTAAAGTGGTAGCTACTAGAACCAGGCTTGACCGCATAGGCAACGGAAACGGGTTGCTCGGTCGGACTATGCTGCAGAGCCGTTGGTGCCGTGTCCACGTACGAATCAAATTCTGTGGTAACACGCAGCGATCCATCATCTTGTAAGGCAATGTCGGCTCCGTCGTACGACAAGTTGATTTGATTTGGATCAGCGTACGGGGCGATCGCAAAGGTGTACTTGAGATAGCCAGCATCGCCCTCAATAATCATGTCTATACCGTCCCAAAGCCCCTGGTACACAATTTTGGTGGTGGTCTCTATCTTTGTTTTCCAGTTGGATTGTTCACCCAAAAAGTAGTTAACCTTTGGCATGTCCTCCGTATGAGAGCCCACTGGGGCAACCGCGTGCGCGTTGTCAAAATTAAGCTTTGACAGCCAGCGGCCCCTATCCGTGGGTTCTTTTTGGTTTTCTAGCTGGGCAAAGACGACCCCGTCCGTTTTAAAATAGATACGTGTATCGCCACCCTCGGTGTAGTACAAGACGGATGCGTCCAGTTGTCCCTCGTTTTTAATAAAATACAACGGCATTTTAAAGTTGGCCGAGTCCAGTAACGATGCCGTTGCGCCATCAAGAGGTTTTGCTGGCTGAACCTGCGCAACAACAAGCAGGGTACTTGCGACGAGCGCAAGGACCACAAGGGTACGTGCATGCCAATATCGGTGCGGCGCGCGAGCCAGAAGGGTACGCAACATTGGGGAAGTTAGTACATATAAAGATAGCACAAATAATTGCGTTTGTCAAGCTAAAAATGCCCTAGGCTCGCTAAAAACAAAAAACCGACCACGTGGTCGGTTTTTTGTTGCAGGTTCCTCCTGCGAGGTGCGTGCAATGGCACGCTTTTTACCAGAGATGACTCGTCAAAGTCTGATGAATGCGTCGATCGAAACGATCTTCGCGGTTCACCCAAAAACCCACAAATAAAACAATGAATATTAGTATGGCTCGACTCCACGCCTCGCGGCGCTTCCATCTACCACCTATCAACCTAGTAGTCTCCTAGGATTCTATGAAATCTCATCTTGGGGAGGGCTTCGCACTTAGATGCTTTCAGTGCTTATCCCGGCCGAACATAGCTACCCAGCGATGCCCTTGGTAGGACAACTGGTACACCAGCGGTTCGTCACTCCTGGTCCTCTCGTACTAAGGAGTGCGCCCCTCAAATTTCCACGCTTTCTGCAGATAGGAGTCCGAACTGTCTCACGACGTTCTGAACCCAGCTCGCGTACCACTTTAATTGGCGAACAGCCAAACCCTTGGGACCTGCTCCAGCCCCAGGATGTGATGAGCCGACATCGAGGTGCCAAACCTGATCGTCGATATGGACTCTTGGATCAGATCAGCCTGTTATCCCCGGCGTAACTTTTATCTGTTGAGCTTCCGCGCTCCTACGAGCAACGGTCGGATCACTTTGTCCCGCTTTCGCGTCTGCTTGTCTTATAGGACTCGCAGTCAAGCTCCCTTATGCCAATGCACTATCGCTCCGATTTCCATCCGGAGCTAGGGAACCTTTGTGAACGCCTCAGTTACTGTTTGTGAGGCAACCGCCCCAGTTAAACTACCCACCAGGCACTGTCTGTTCTACCCGATAGAGGGCGAACGTTAGATACAAAAACAAATCAGGGTGGTGTTTCATTGGCGACTCCACTCGGCCTAGCGACCGAGTCTCAAAGTCTCCCACCTACACTAAACAGATTCGTCCTTGCACCAATACCAAGTTGTAGTAAAGCTGCACGGGGTCTTTTCGTCTAGCAGAAAGTTGACGGCATCTTTACCGCCCATGCAATTTCACCGGGCTCCTCGTTGAGACAGTCTTCAGATCGTTATGCCATTCGTGCGGGTCGGAACTTACCCGACAAGGAATTTCGCTTATCGTGTTACTCGTGTTCTCTGTCCGGGTTCCAATCCGGGTGAACACACTCTCTATATCGCTATAGAGTTCGGACTATATCTTACTCGGTTGAACCGAGTTCTGACGTGTAGTCTCTGAGGATTTCAGAAATCGTGATGGAACCTTGCGGTTCATCTTTTGAATGGTCTGTGCGATGCGATGTAAGCCGGACTCAGTTTTGTGTACGCCCTTATCCATTAACTGGACTATGCGTACAAAGTGTCTGAAATCAGACTGCTTTGCTGTTCGTAAAGAATTCTTTTGAAAAAACGGGGTTACCCGCTCGATCAAATCTTTTCTTGAACGAACACAATATCGCAGAAGCATTTCGTTGTGATTGTCGTAGCGTACGTTGGCGTAAATCGATCCGCACTCAAAGAACTTTTGTAAAAGTTCTAGAGCAGGACGACTCTTTGCGCCTTGCGTTACAACAAACTCAGGAAATACCTGCCAACCACTTTTGGTTGTCTTGTTGCGGATCATACTGACAGAGAAGCAACCTTCTCCATCTACAAACCCACATATCCATCCTGTGATTTCTGATCTTTCCTGCTGATTGTCTGTCATCTATGGTCATATTTTACCATAGAGGCAGAGGTTCCAGCATTTGGTCAGATTATTGTTCTACCTCTTTGCTGGCAAGAGCAAAGTTCGAACAGAGGTCTCGTAGCTGGCTGAACCGAAGTTCATCCGACTACATACCTCACTAGGGCAGCATTACCTACCTTAGGACGATTATAGTTATCGCCGGCGTTCATTGGCGCTTGAGGCAAGAGCTTTCACCCCCGCCCTTAACGTTCCAATACTGGCCAGGCATCAGCCCCTATACGTTGCCTTGCGGCTTTGCAGAGACCTGTGTTTTTGTTAAACAGTCGCCTGAAGTCTTTTACTGCGGCTCTGACCGAAGTCAGAGCAGGCCATATCCCGAAGTTACGGCCGCTGTATTGCCGAGTTCCTTAACGAGAACTCACCCGATCACCTGAGGCTACTCGCCTCGTTCACCTGTGTCGGTTTTGGTACGGTCACCCTAGTACCTCGTCGGCAAGGTTTTTCTCGGAGCCTAGGTCTTGTCAGATTGTGCTAACCCGTAGGTTAGCTCTTTTGATCTGCTTCGTGGTTTGAATATGAACCGGATTTCGCCAAGTTCACCCACTACGGCATTCCACGGCCCACAACCAAGTGGCCGCTGACATACCCATGCTCGTCACCCTGCGACTAGCTTCTACGTTCCACGTACGTTCATCCATCTCCGACCCCGAAGGGCCGGTGACTTCTGTTCGTACGCTTCCCGCAGTCGCTTGGTCGGTACTACGGTGGGACAGGAATATTAACCTGTTGTCCATCGGCTACGCTTTTCAGCCTCGCCTTAGGCCCGCCTCACCCTTCGCTGACTTTCGTTGCGAAGGAAACCTTGAACTTACGGTGTGTGCCATTCTCAGGCACATTCTAGTTACTCATGCGCACATTCTCACTTCTTGCCGCTCCACGACTCCTCTCGGTATCGCTTCACTGCTGGCAAGAACGTTCCCCTACCACTGCGCCGACCGAAGTCGGCTACAGTTCGTATCTTCGGTATCAGATTTACCCCCGGTATATTTTCCGCGCAGAACCGCTGGACCAGTGAGCTGTTACGCTATCTTTAAAGGATGGCTGCTTCTAAGCCAACCTCCTGGTTGTTTAAGCGGTTCTACCTCGTTCACGACTTAATCTGAACTTAAGGACCTTAGATGACGATCCGGACTCTTCTCCTCTTGACGATGAAACTTAGCTCCCACCGTCTGACTCCTGAGCCAATAGCCATGGAATTCGGAGTTTGATTGGAACTAGTAGGCACAAGGCCATCCAGTTCCATCCAGTGCTCTACCTCCACGGTTTGACGCTCAAGGCTAGCCCAAAAACTATTTCGGGGAAAACAAGCTATCTCTGTGTTCGATTGGAATTTCTCCTCTACACTCAGGTCATCCCCCAGTATTGCACGGCTGGTGGGTTCGGCCCTCCGCGCGATGTTACTCGCGCTTCAGCCTGCCCAAGTGTAGCTCACACAGTTTCGTGTCTACTCCCAGTGACTTGTCGCACTTGACGTGCTCGCTTTCACTGCGGCTCCGGCTGTTAACGCCTTAGCCTTGCCACCGAGAGTAACTCGTGCGCTCATTCTCCAAGAGGCACGCAGTCGCACATAACGGTAAACCGTCATAGTGCTCCTACTCCTCGTAAACAAATGGTTTCAGGTTCTTTTCATCCCCCTTCCGGGGTGCTTTTCACCTTTCCCTCACGGTACTTGTTCACTATCGATCTCAAAACGTATTTAGCCTTGGGACTATAGTCGTCCCTGCTTCCTACCCGATTTCACGTGTCTGGTAGTACTAACGAGCTATACAAAGATGTACAAATAACTTTCACGTACAGGGCTATAACCTTCTATGGCGCACCGTTCCAGATGCTTCTGTTAGCTATCTATTGATTTACATCATCGTGAGTCGAGCGACTCACACGTATAGTCGTACAACACCTCTGTCACAACGGCGCTCGCCTTGGCATGACAAAGATTTTGGCTGTTCCCCGTTCGCTCGCCGCTACTAGGAGAATGTGTAGACCAGTGTTAGTTGCTCGTACTTGAGTCACTCGCTACGGCTGAACAAAGTTCATCCGCAACGATGTGACGTACGAGCACTAAAATAGTCCACGTTTTTTTCTCTTCCTTCAGTTACTAAGATGTTTCAGTTCGCTGAGTTTGCTTCTCACGGCTATATATTCACCGCAAGATACACGCGTATGACCGCATGTGGGTTACCCCATTCGGACATCCCCGGATCACAGTGTGCTTGGCCACTCCCCGAGGCTTATCGCAGCCTGCTACGTCCTTCATCGTCGTTTTGAGTCTAGGCATCCACCATTTGCTCTTACGGTTTGTATCCGTGAATCTTGCGACGACCTGAGTCGCCGCTACTTTGACGAGTCATCTCTGGCCACAATCCGATTGCTCGGAGTGTGAGTTCATCCACTTGCGCGGATGACAGAGCGACAACTGATTCTTGGATCTTGTAAACCGTAATCTGTCTAATGAGTAATTAGATTTGTTTACTTACTTTGTTTGGTGATCTACTTAACTTGTTAAGTTAATTTGAAGTTGAAATTGCATTTCTACTTCTATTTATGGATCTTCAGTTGTCAATGAACGGGGTGAACATGTTCTCACGTGACTGTTGCGGACTGCACGATATGTCGTGCAGGCAGCCGCGGTCGTCTCGTGGCGGAACCGTTTGCGCCCAGTGCGCTGGAAGGGCGTGGTGAGTCCTTCCAGCACGCTGTTCGCAAAGTTGTTGCGTGCCGTGTCTGGCGTTTGCCGGGTTCTGCCGGCCTTTTTTGATTGAAATTTGCGCTGTAGAGAACAAAAAACCGCTTAAGTAAGCGGCAGAGGATCAGGAGGATGGATCGAGACGTGTGTCAGGAGCCGCTTGGGAAGCTAAAGTGGTGAGTAGGATTTGCCATAAGTTAGGCGCAAGGGCGAGTATATATGAGGCCCCGGGGCGCGTCAACGGCCCAGTTGCCCACTGGTTTTGCGCAGTTCTCAATCCCGGATGAACACTACTACGCAACAAAACTTGCTATTTAGCAAGGGCTGCGTCGATGAGGGTCTTGAGTGCGGCAAAGGTTAGCGCGCCGCCCTCGACGCGCTCGTTGTTGATAAAGGTTGAGGGTGTTCCGCTGACTTGGGCAGCAGTGCCTTGGTCGTAATCATCCTGAACTTCTTTGAGCGAGGACTTGTTGGTGTAGCAGTCCAAAAATTTTGCTTGGTCGAGACCGTCGATGTCAGTGGCGAGCTCTTTGTACAGCGCGTCTCCGAGGTCAGCCTGCCGGGCAAAGAGTTGATCGTGGTACTCAAAGAATGCCTCGCTGCCTGCGAGGTCGGCTACGCACTGGGAGGCGATGGCAGCGGGTTCTGCATTGGTGTGGATCGAGCTCAGAGGGAAATGCTTATAGACAAAGCGGACTTGGTCGGGACTATAGGCCTCACGTACCTGCTTGGTGGTCTTGCTGTACTGCTCGCAAAAGGGACACTGGAAATCGCTGAACTCAACCACAGTTACTTTTGCGTCTGCATTGCCGGCAAAAGCGTCGTTGTCATCGATAGCTAGGTCAACAAAGCGAGGGCGAGTAACTTCTAGCGCAGCACCGTTTTTTCCTGCGGCCCCGGCGATGTTGGCCTGCACCGCTTGTTCTTGCTGCATCTTCTCGAGAGCAGCGAGTGTCTGGCTCGAGCGCAAAAAAGAGAGGGCACCAGCGATTATCGCGAGACCGCTAAATAGCAGCGCTACGATAACAAAACCATCGCCTCGTTTGCGCGGCGCTGGAGGTGCGGGTGGTAGCGGTTCGCTCGGGATACTGGGCGGTGCGGGTGGCAACATGACGGGATTGTAACGTGGAGATTGGTCCAATGCGAATTACTGGAGCACGTTGCTCTCCGGGAAACGACCAAACAGCGTGCGCGCGATCCCGCCAAAGATGAGGTCAAAGAGCCCTACCCAAATAAAGAGTCCCAGCAAGATGAGGATTGCACCGACGATACGGAGGAGCGAGACGGTTCCACCACCACCCAGTTTTTCTTCGGCCCAGCGGTTAGGTCCAAAGTTGTTATAAATTTTTTGCGAGAAGATAACCAAAAGGATCCCCGCCACCAACAGCACCGCACCAATTAAGATTCGCATGCGTTGATGTTAGCAGGTTCAGCTAAAAAGTTATGCGTAGCGCTCAAGAGTGGTCCGTACGCAGTGCCGCACGATCTTGCGGATGAGTGTTGTCGGTAGTGGTTTGTCGATGGGTAGCTGGATCGTGCCTTTAGCAAGTTTGTAGCCAGCTAATTCTTTTTTGTATGCGCGTATCGCGGCAGAACCGGGGTATATCCCGATGTGTTTCTCGTAGCCCGCAAAGTGTATGAGGTTGTGTCCGCCGAGCGAGAACGTTGGAATGCCGTAGGCAATTTTTTCCGTAGCGTCTGGGGCTTCGCTCTTGATGGTTTTGCGGAGTTGCGTCAACAATGCGCGAACCTTTGGTGGTTGCGATTTAATGTGGGCGTCAACGGAAGTGTAGCGTTTCATATGTCAGTTCTCCCTGGTGGACCTGAGGGGATTCGAACCCCTGACCCCCTGAATGCAAATCAGGTGCTCTACCACTGAGCTACAGGCCCGGGCAAAGACTAAGCTTTATTACGAATAGACTCAAGTGCTAGAGTTGCCAGGGAAAGGAGCGTCCCTTGGAAAAAAAGAAGTACATGATCGTCGGGGCCGGTGGTCTCTTTGGTCGTCACATGGCAGCGCATCTCAAGGCGCGCGGAGAGGAAGCGGTTGTTTTATCTCGCAAACAGCTCGATGCCAGCAATCCGGAGGCCGTCAAGCTGGTCGTCGGCCAAGTAAAGCCGCACGTACTCATCAATGCGGTTGCCTTGACGGACGTGGATGGATGCGAGCGTGATCCGGAACAAGCTCACCTGCTCAACTCGGTTGTGCCCACGGTATTGGCCTCAGCAGCACGTGACCACGATGCGCTTTTGGTGCATGTCAGCACGGACTACGTGTTCTCTGGCGCTGTCGGTGCGTATACCGAGTCAGATCTGCCTGACCCGATCAATATCTATGGCGCAACAAAACTGGAGGGTGAACACGCAGTAGTCGAGGCAGGTGGTGAGTGGCTGATCGTTCGGACGTCCGGCTTGTACGGCCCGGGCGGTAAGAACTTCATCTCCAAGCTGCCGGACTTGCTCCGTTCAACCAACGAAGTGCACGCTATCGACGATCTGATCTTGTCGCCTACCTACGTCGAGCATCTCTGCTGGGTCGTGGAAGAGATGGTTGTCTGTAAGTCGCGTGGCTTGTACCACATGGTCAATCAAGATGCGGTCAGCTGGTACGAGGCCGCTCTGATGCTGGCCAAGCATCTCGGCATTGCCAATCGGGTCAACCGCGTCAGTCGGTCCGACATTCGGTTCACTGCGCAACGCCCACTCAATTCCTCCTTGCGAGTCGACCGACTCGTGGATGAACTGTTCTGCGTACCATATGTAGATGAGGCACTCTACGCATTCGCTCGCACCTGCTCCTAACGGGGCGGGTGCTAATTTTTTTGTGGGAGTTTCTTCTGGTGGGCGCTCGTGGAGTTGAACCACGGACCTCGGTCTTATCAGGACCGCGCTCTAACCACCTGAGCTAAGCGCCCGAGCGTTACGACACTACCAGGATATGCGAGGGCTTTCAATAACAAAACAGCGCCCCTGGTATGTGGCGCCGTTTTGGCTTTGACTCCTAAAACGTGATTAAGACAGCAAACGTTACGTTCCCGTTTGTGTTATCGCGATGCGCGGCCGCGACAACTAAATTGTTTTACGTACTGGTACGCTCAGAGTACGAGTGGTTCACCACTATTATGTGCAGAGGGTCGAAGCTATCTACGACGGCCTGTGGCCGCCGGTAGGTTCAACCGAGTGACATACGACAGATGGTTCAAGCAGACATAATCTGTTGAACAGATACTCCTAAGAAAGGAGGTGATCCATCCGCAGGTTCCCCTACGGATACCTTGTTACGACTTAGCCCCGATCACCAGCCCCACCTTGAACGCACAAAGTGCGCCTTCGAGTGTTTCTGGCTTTCTTGACTTGACGGGCGGTGTGTACAAGACCCGAGAACGTATTCACCGTGGTATAGCTGACCCACGGTTACTAGCGATTCCGGCTTCATGAGGGCGAGTTGCAGCCCTCAATCCGAACTGGGGCCGGCTTTGATGGGATTTGCTTCACCTTGCGGTTCTGCGTCCCTTTGTACCGGCCATTGTATCATGCGTGTGGCCCTAGGCATCAGAGGGCCATGCGGACTTGACGTCATCCCCGCCTTCCTCCGACTATACGCCGGCAGTCCCCTGTGAGTATTCAACACAGGGCAGGGGTTGCGCTCGTTGCTGGACTTAACCAAACAGCTCACGCCACGAGCTGACGACAGCCATGCAACACCTGTCTAACACCCTCGAAGGCTTCCTCTGTTTCCAGAGGCGTGCAGTTAGATGTCTAGCCTAGGTAAGGTTCTTCGTTCAGTATCGAATTAAACCACATGATCCACCGCTTGTGCGGGTCCCCGTCAATTCCTTTGAGTTTTAGCCTTGCGGCCGTACTTCCCAGGCGAGGTACTTAACGCGTTAGCTTGCGACACTAAAGCCGTCGAAGGCTCCAATGCCTAGTACCCATCGTTTACAGCGTGGACTACCGGGGTATCTAATCCCGTTCGCTCCCCACGCTTTCGTCCCTGCGTGTCAGGACTTGAATAGCTGACTGCCTTCGCAATAGGTGTTCTTCCCGATATTAACGCATTTCACTGCTACACCGGGAATTCCATCAGCCTCTCCAAGCCTCTAGTCTTACAGTATTGAACCCAGGTCGGTGGTTGAGCCACCGGATTTTAAGTTCAACTTATAAAACCACTTACGGACGCTTTACGCCCAATGATTCCGGAAAACGCTCGAGGTCTCTGTATTACCGCTGCTGCTGGCACAGAGTTAGCAACCTCTTATTCCTGCAGTACAATCAGATCTTTTTCCTGCAGAAAAGTGGTTTACACTCCGAAGAGCTTCATCCCACACGCGGCGTCGCGTCGTCAGCCTTTCGGCCATTGCGAACGATTCCCAACTGCTGCCTCCCGTAGGAGTGTGACTCGTATCTCATTGTCACTGTGGCTGGTTATCCTCTCGGACCAGCTACCCGTCATAGGCTTGGTGGGCCTTTACCCCGCCAACTACCTGATAGGACGCAGGCTCCTCTCAAAGCGCCCGAAGGCTTTAATGAACAGACCGAAGTCTGTGCATCACATCCGGTATTAGACCCGCTTTCGCAGGCTTATCCCGAACTTTGAGGCAGATTCCTACGTGTTACTCACCCGTTTGCCACTAGTAAGTAGTTCCCGACATCCGTCGGGCTTACCCGTTCGACTTGCATGTTTTAGGCACGCCGCCAGCGTTATTCCTGAGCTAGGATCAAACTCTCAAAAAAGAAGAGTTGTTTGAACTCTAGAGAATTAACGTTTACTTGTTATGTGTCCCACCTCGATGGTCCGGCATAAGCCGGGAGGTAAAACACATGTCTTAATCACGTTTCAGTTGTCAAAGTTCATGGCTGAACCGATCTTGAGCCGTAGCTCGCGGATCGATCAGTCTCGATCTCTACTGAGTGAGATCGGTGCGTTAGGTCGTGCGCGTCGGAGTATTAATTGGTTACTAGTGCGTAAGCTCTCGCTCGTGCCGGATGAACAAGTTCATCCTAACTAGTGCGCGGACGGCGGGTTTCTTGGGCCCAGAGTGCAGTAGAACTGGCCAAAGACGCTTTCCGTTGCGTGGGCACAATAGTAGTGGGAGTGGTGCTGAGTGTCAAGGCACAGACTGTGGGCTTTGCGTGGATGAACCCCCTGCTCGGGGTCTAATTGACAGTTGGCCTTTTGTGTGGTAAAACCATCCGTTTATGAGTCGACTCAAAAAACTCTACGAGAACACCGTTGGACGCGTCGCGCCGAGCTACGAGCAAGAGCTCGAGGCCTCCGTTGTTGGTTGTACGACACTGCTCGACGTTGGATGTGGCGCTTACTCCCCGATCGGGCGGTTCACCCGCAAGTCGGTTGAGCAGGGTGGTGTCGATGCGACCGGAGTAGATGCTTTTGCACCGAGCATTGAGCGCAGTCGCGCTGCTGGGTTACATCGTCAGTATGTTCAGATGGATATTCTTAAAATCGCGGAGCATTTTGCATCGCGATCGTTTGATTGTGTACTTGCATCCGACGTGATCGAACATCTCACTAAGGAGGATGGGTTCAAGCTGCTTGATCAAATGGAACAGGTCGCGAGTAAGCGCGTGATCGTCTTTACCCCTAACGGATTTGTGCCGCAGGGTGAGTACGACAAAAATCCGTGGCAAGTACACATCTCAGGTTGGACCGCCGACGAGTTTGAGCGCCGCGGGTACACGGTTTATGGCATGGGTGGAGCTAAGCCGCTCAAGGGTGAGTACGGACGGCTTAAGTTCAAGCCGGCAAAACTGTGGTATTTGATCGCGGATTTGACGCAACCGTTTGTGCGACGCAGTCCGTCACGCGCGTATCAACTGCTCGCGATCAAAGAGATCGCGTAGTACCATACGACCCATGGCAAAAGCCTGGGACGCAATTATAATTGGAGCAGGACCGGCGGGATTGACCGCCGCGACGTATCTGACGCGCGCGGGACTTTCTACATTGGTTTTTAAGGACAAAGAAGGCAGCAACCTAGAGAAGGTGCCGATTATCGGTAACTGGTTTGCGACTCCAGGGGGAACAACCGGGCCCAAGTTGCTCAAGCTCGGGGAAAAACAAGCCCTCAAATACGGCGCCAAGATTAAAAAAGAGGAAGTCCTCAAGTGTCAGGACTGTTCACTCATGGGGCGTAAGGGTAAGAAACTCAAAAAGGGTGAACCGCGTTTTATGGTTCGCACTGATCGTGGCGAATACGACACGGATCACATCGTGATCGCGGTTGGGATGCAGATTAAATCGGCAGGGATCACGAATGAGTTCAAATTTATTGGTAAAGGTGTGGCGGTCTGTGTGGCGTGCGATGGTCCGTTCTTCAAGAACAAAAAAGTGGTCATCGTTGGCGCTGGCAACTTAGCGGCCAACGAAGCGCTCGAACTCTTTGCTCATACAAAGCACGTGACGATCAACTGCAACGGGGAAGCAAGCACAATGGAGACGGGCATGCGCGCCAAACTCAAAAAAGCTGGGATCCCGATCGTGAACAAAAAGATCGCCGCGGCACATGGCGACCAATGGGTTACGGGAGTCGAGTATATGGATGGTTCTAAGGAGGAGTTGCAGGGAATCTTTTTAGCAACGGGCACCGCATCGGCCGTAGACTTTGCAAAATCGATGGGACTCTTGATGCGTGGTAACTCGCTCGAGGTTGATCGTCGCTGCCGGACCAGCGTGTCGGGAGTGTGGGCTGCTGGTGATGTGACTGGTTCTCCCCGGCAAATTGGAAAAGCCGTAGGCGAGGGTGTCAGCGCCGCCATCGACATCATCGAACAAGTCCGTGGCGGGTCATATGTAGACCACCGCGAGGACTAGGTCAGGGCCCTCAAGCTGTAACAAATAGACCGCTTACAGGGTTGACTACGTAGTACTTTTGTGCTATCGTTTTTTGTTTTTGTCAGTGCGTCTGTGTCACAGTGCGAGCGTTCTCTCCGCAACCAAGAAAGCAGGAAGCAGATGGATGGCAACATTCACTACAACTCGATCGTCGCGATCGATGCCTCGTCGTCCACTCGCAGGTTCTCAATGGATCTGCGCAGTGCGGTCAACGAGCACTTCCGGGAGCTGACCGTCAGCGTTCCGGAGGATCAGCTCCGCGTGTCGGCGTTGATCTTCACAGCAGAGATCGTGGTCGTCGCAAAGTTCGTCCGCGTCGGTCAGATCGACGTGGTGCGGAACTTCCGACACGGCTGGGGCACCGCGCTCTACGCTGCGGGAATCGCCGCCATCGACCTCGGCTACGAGCACCTCGCTCGCTGCGCGGAAGGTGGCATCGTTCCCAAGGTCTCGGTCGCCATGTTCACCGACGGGGAGGACTCCGTCAGCTCGACGAGCTGGAACAAGCTCAGGGAGAAGACCGCTCGTGCCCTCAAGGACGGGTTCGATCTGCGACTGGTCGGAGTCGGTGAGGACATCAGCGCTCCCAAGATCGCCTACGATATGGGGTTCCCCATGGAGAATGCGATCCAGGTGGACGCCACGCCCGACGCGATCACGCAGGGAACGCAGTCGATCTCGCGCGACACGTCGACGTTCTTCGGGAAGGGCTTCCCGAACAAGTAACATCAGTTGTTCCTCAACAGGAACCTGGCCCGCTGGACGCAAGTCGTCCGGCGGGTCTATTTCTTTTTGGAATGCTGCTTACGCCAAGCGGCGATTTTGCCGTGGTCGCCGGACTGTAATATCTCGGGAACCTTGTAGCCTCTAAAGTCAGCTGGTTTGGTGTAGTGCGGGTACTCGAGCGTGTTGTCCGTGCCGTGGCTTTCTTGGGCGAGACTTTCTTCTTTGCCTAATACTCCCGGCACGAGCCTAGCGGTTGCCTCGATAACGGTGAGTGCTGGGAGTTCTCCGCCGCTCAAGATGTATGGCCCAACAGAGATCGCGCGGTCAACGAGATGCTCACGCACACGTTCATCGATACCCTCATATCGCCCGCAGATAAATACAATGTGATCGAGTCCTGACAACTCGGTAGCAATCTTTTGGGAGAACGGTTCACCCCGTGGATCCATCAAAACCACTTGGGTATTTGCGGGGCGTTTGTCACGTGGACCAACCAGTGACTCAACGGCTTTAAAAATAGGTGGCGCCATCAACACCATCCCAGCCCCACCGCCATACGGTGAATCATCGACTTGGTTGTGACGCAATTCGGTATGGTCGCGCAGGTTAATCGCCTCAATTTTGATCGCACCAGCTTTTTGGCCACGACCTAATATAGACGCAGCAGCATACTGCTCTATAATTTCCGGAAAAATCGTTACGACTTGATAGCGCTTGGCTGATTTGGTTGCCATGTGGTTCATCCTGCCTTGGCTGAACGAAAAAGAAAAGCGCCGCGAGTCTTGAGACTCGCGGCAGCAGAGATGTTTACGGATTATCGATGGGTCGAATGATAGTGGCGGCTCCGATGCCGGCGTCCGGAACTTCGGCATCGACCAATCGAATGCGGTCCCGCTTGAACTCGCCAATGCACAGGTAGCGCGGGTTGCTTCCAGGTAGCTTAATGTACCCACCACCGGTCACGAGAACATTCTGGAAGAGACGCTCCTTCTTAACCAGAAGCCACATCAACGTGCAGTAGAGAACCTCTGCCTCGTTCGCGATCTGGACTTCCTCGTCTCGCGCAAAGTCCCAGTGGTAGCTCAGGCTGTACCCAATCGAGCGCGGGAGCACATTCTTGCAAAACAAGACCCAGCGCCATGCCTTGCTGACCTTTTGACCCCAGTTAACGTTTTCTTCCGTGAGGCTACTCGCAACCTCGATGTGTCGCTCGAAATTAGCGCAGAGCTCGCCGAGTGTAAACGGGCCAACTGGGATCAAGAAGTAATCTGCTCGTTTGCGAGTCTGCAGCGTGACAACTGGAAACGGAACGCGACCCAGGACGAGTAACTCCTGCATCATAGCGCTCGAGGGGCTGTGAACTTTGTCGAGGTGCTCACGAAGATCATTTGGTGTGATGTAGTCAATCAGGTCCATTGCCTTCGAGAGGTCCACCGACATGTAGAAATCACGGATCCTCTGAACGAGAATCGGAGCGATCACATTCTGTCGACTCTCAATTACGTTTTGCAGATCAGTGGAGTTGCCTCCTGCGTCAGTGAACTTCCGAATGAACTCACTCGCCTGATGCAAACTGATGGGGCTCGCGTCTTTACTCATCGCACACCTCACGTTTGGTTTGCCGCACACGGTTGCCCGCTCACGGCGTGGTTCGTAATGAACTGCCGCGATGCTACCACGCAAAACAAAAACCGCCAGCGCGAGGCCGGCGGTTTTTGAAAAGTCTAAGACTTTTAGACGGACTAGATCTTAAGATCGTCCATCGGGTTGGACTCTGGTTCTGCCTTAGGCATACCTTTGTCGCCCTTATCCATGGAACCCATGTCTTGGTCCATTGGACCTTGCATTGCGTCCCCGCCCATGCCGCGATCATCGCGACGTGGTCCGCGCATTTCGCGCGAGCGCTTGCCGCCTTCTGGCTCAAGCACTTTGAGGTTAACGCGTGCGTCGTTTTTTGCACCAATCACGCGGAGGAGCGTGCGGATCGACTTAGCGGTTTGGCCTTGGCGACCAATGATCTGCCCCATGTCTTCGGGGTGAACACTGAGTGTGATTAAAACACCCATCTCATCGATGGTGCGCTCGGCCTTTACGTCGTCTGGGTGGTCAACGATTGATTTGACCACGTACTCGACGAATTCCTGATCGGCAAATCGTTCTGCCATATCGGTACGGTTAATAGATTAGTGCTTTTGTCGGGTGAACCTCGCGGCGCACTCGTCTAAAGCTTTAACTAGCCTAGCACAAAAAAGCGTTATTGTCAACGCCTGCCGGTGCTAGAACCGTTTTACGATTATTACTTATTTCTTTTCTTCCGGCTTGGCCGCTGGTTTTTCAGCAGGCTTCTCGGCGGGCTTGGCTTCTGCCTTGGGAGCTTCAGCTGGTTTCGCTTCTGCTTTTGGCTCTTCTTTTTTTGGAGCTGCCTTAGCCTCGTTGCGAGCTTTGATCTCCTTGGCAACTTTTTCTTTCCAGGCACGTTTTTCGGCGATGCGCTTTTTGCTGGCTTCGCGGCGAGCGCGCTCGTGCTGCACTTCTGGAACTTGTTCGAGTTTGAGGAGATCCTGTTTGATCAGGAGTTCTGCCGCGGAGATGGTTGGGCGAGCACCGGCCTTAATCCAGTGATCGAGACGCTCTTTATTGGCGACAACTTTGGCAGGTTCAACCTTTGGATCGTACGAACCAATAATCTCAACGACCTTAGAGATCGGCGCGCGGGTTTTTTCCTGCACGACGATGCGGTACGACGGTAAGTTGACGCGGCCAACGCGGGCCAGGCGAATCGAAAGCATGGGGCACAAACTACAATGTTGCGGGGACCGCGTCAAGCTTAACGGAGAGGAGCTTGGAGACCCCGTCTTTTTGCATAGTTACGCCGTACAAAATGCTGGCCTGGCGCATGGTCTCTCGGTTGTGCGTAATCGTGATGAACTGCGTCTTACCCGAGAGGCTCTTAACGATCTTGGCAAAGCGGCGGCTGTTGGCTTCGTCGAGGGCGGCGTCGACCTCATCGAGGATTACAAACGGTGACGGCTTTGTGGCCAGGATGCCCGAGAGGAGTGCGATCGACGTGAGCGCTTTTTCGCCACCCGAGAGCATGCCGATGCCTTGGAGTTTTTTACCCGGTGGGTTGGCTTTGATGTCGACCCCCACGATGCCGTCCGAGGCCCGCAGCTTTTCTACCTCTTGTGTGATCTGGTCTTCTTCGCTGAGTTCTGCCTGTGCGATTGCATCGGCGCTGGCAGAACCGTCTTCTAGCTCGGCCGTCGTTTTAGCTTTTTTGCGTGCGGCGCGGACAGGTGTGATCTTGGCGGTTCCGCCATTAAAGAGAACCTTAAATGCTTTGTCGAACTCGCGGTTGATCGCCTCGAGTGAGCGTGCAAAACGCTGATGGATTTGCGTGTCGAGTTGTGCGATCACCTCACGCAATTTGTCGGATGCGGTTGCGAGGTCGTGTGATTGCGTGGTGAGAAAATCAAAACGTTCCTGCGTCTCTTTGAACTCGTCCATGACGGTCTCGTCGACTCCACCGGCCTGCTCGACTTTTTTACGTAGGCTATCCAAGGTCGCTTTGAGGCTATCGCGCTTGGCTTGGTCGAGCGATTGTCCGCCGCCGCGACTCAACGTGTTGGCTGCCTCGGGTCCGAGCAGGTCGTTGGCCTCGGAGAGGAGGTCCTCACGTCGCACGTCAAACTTACCTTTTTCTACATTGAGCTTGGACTGCTGATCGACCGTACCGCTCAGTGTGTCGCGCAGTGTTTTTACTTTGGCCAGGCTGTCGCGGTTCTTTTTGCGGAGGTCCGTCGATTGGGAGTCGAGGTCGATCAAGTCTCGCTCGAGCGAGCGTACCTGCTCGTCCTGGGTGGCGATCTTTTGCTCGAGTGATTTGAGCTCATCGTCGATGCTGGCGAGCGCGGCCTGGCGTGCACCCTTAGCCCCGGCCTTTTTGTTGCCCTTGAGCTGAGCTTTGTGGTCTTTGACGGCGCGCTGGAGTTGCTCGATCTGTTTTTTGAGCAGACGGTGCTCGGTTTCTCGGCTGGCGAGTTGCTCGCGGGCGGCAGCGAGCTGAGCGAGCACCTCATCGCGCGCATCCATGACCGCATCAAGCTGTTGGTTGAGTTTGGTTGTGTCGATTGGTTCGGCGCGTTGCAGGCGTGCGGCTAGTTGGTCCAGATGAACACGTGGTTTTGCGGCTGAGGCGAGGAGGGTTGGGAGTTCATCCAGGGTTTGCATGACCTTGAGGCTCGCGATGAGCTGGTCGTAGCTACGCTCAAGCTCTTTGACGAGAGCGGAGAGTTCGCGCTGGTCGAGGTGTTTGGCGGGGCGGTGCTTCGTGAGCTTCTCACGCAGGGTTTTGATTTTTTCCGAGGTGGCAGCGCTTTCTTTTTCGGCTTTTGCCACTTGGCTTCGGAACTTCTCGACCTCTGGGACCAAGCTGCTCGCGCGACGCGTGAGTTGCGCTAAGCGCGCCTCGTTCTCCACGATTTGGGTGGGCAAGCTGGAGAGATCGGTGGGGAGCTCCCGCTCTTCTAGTGATGCGGCGCGACGTTTAACCTCGGCGCGCTCGGCTTCTAACTCGCTCAAGGTTTGGCGAGCGGCTGAGAGGCGCTCTTGAGAGAGGGTGCGTTGTTCGGCGAGGGATTGCTCTTCCGATGCACCGTGGGTTTTTTCCAGGTCAGCGATTTGCTGCTCTAACTTGGCACGCTCGGCCGCGACTCGCTCGAGCAGTTTGATATCGCTCTCGGCGTTTGCGTCGATAGCGGCGAGCTCAGCTCCAAACCAGACCAGGCTTTTTGTGCGGAGCTCTTGCTGAAGTTGCTCGCGTAGGCTGGCGCGCTCGGCTTGGCGCTTGAGACTTGCGAGTCGCGGCCTAATCTCTTTAACTAAATCCTCAACGCGAACTAAATTACGGCGAGTGGTCTCAAGTTTGCGCAATGTCTGTTCCTTTTTGCTTTGGAATTCTTTTACACCCGCTGCTTCTTCAAAAAACTCTTTGCGCTCGGCTGGGCTGGCGCGCAAAATCGAATCTACTTGTCCTTGGCCGATCACGGCGTAGCTACGTTCACCTAAGCCCGCTTTAGTGAGGAGCTCGTGCAAGTCGCGTAACCTAACCTGCGTCCCGTTGATCTCGTACTCGCTGTCACCATTGCGGAACAACCGGCGTGTCACCGACACCTCGGCCGCATCGACCGGCAACCGGCCATCTGCGTTATCAAAAAGGAGTGTGACTTCCGCCATGCTGTGACCCGCGCGCAGACGAGACCCGGCAAAAATTACGTCCTCACTTTTTTTACCGCGCAACGTCTTTAAGCTCATCTCGCCCAAGACCCAACGCGCCGCGTCTGCAACGTTGCTCTTACCCGATCCGTTGGGTCCGACGATTGCCGTCACTCCGCGCGTAAATTCGAGCGTGGTGGGCAACGCAAAACTCTTAAAGCCGTTAACTGACAGCGACTTTAGATGCATGTGCGGATTATAGCAGCGCGACCAGGATAGTCACGACCATCACTACTCCAAAGGAGAACTGCATGACGATTCCGCCCAAAACCCCCAATAAGCTGCCAAATGCCACACGTAAGGACTTTTTTGCGTTAGATCGTGCGGCAATGAACTCTAGTAAAAAGGCAAACACAAACGGAAAAATGGCCAGCCCAATGGGTCCACCTACAAAGATGCCGACGATTGATCCAATGATCGCGCCTGCCACACCCCATCCGGATGAACCAAACTTTTTAGCGCCATAACTAGAAGCGAGGTAGCCAAGCACTTGCGAGACGATTGCGACCACGATGAGCGAGATCAAAACGGTCCAGGTGATCTCGGTAAAGTTGGTCACGAAGGCATAGATCAATGCGCCCGCTGCGATCAGTGGGTTGCCCGGTAAGATGGGGACGAGCGAGCCAATGAGCCCCGCGATAATTAAGAGTATCGAGAGGACCGTCCCGATCCAGTAGCCCCAATCGATTGAACCCCAGTCAAAACCCATGGCGGTCAGCGCTATTTGTCCCACCCGCGCTTACGCAGCGCGTCCGTTGCGGCATCCAGCTGCGCATTTTGTTTAGAGGTACCTTCTCCGACGCCTGCTAGGTCCTTTGCCAGGTACACACCAACTTTAAAGCGCTTATCGTGATCCGGACCAAACGATTCGATCACTTTGTATTGCGGCGTAACGTGTTCCAGCTCCTGCGCTTTTTCTTGGAGGTTGGATTTTGGATCAAGATACGTTTTGTTCTCCAAAATTGCTGGCAGCTCCTTGAGTAACTCTCTCTGGATGAACGTCTCGGCCGCGGCGAAGCCCTGGTCTAAGTACATTGCTCCGGTGACCGCCTCAAAGCTATTGCCCAAGATGTAGTCGCGAGCGCGCCCGGTGTCTTTGGCTTCGCCGCGGCTCAAAAATAGGAACTCCTCAAACCCAAGGCGTCTTGCAACCTGCGCAATCATGCGCGAGTTAACCAACGCGCTGCGCCAGTTGGTGAGATCCCCTTCTGGGTTGGGGTAGGTGCGATATAAATGTTCGGTCACGATCAACTCCATGACCGCGTCACCCAAAAACTCGAGACGCTCGTTGTGGTCGAGTTCAAACTTGGGGTTCTCATTGAGATATGAACGGTGTACTAACGCTTGCCGCAACAACAGTTGGTCTTTAAATTTGACCTTCAGCGTTTTCTCAAGATCACTAAATGATTTGGTTGGTTCTGGCATGCTGCTCGCAGTTATTTTTTAGGTCGAGCAGGTTTTTTCTTTGATACCGTTGGCTTTTTTGCCTTGTCTTTGGCAGAACTTTTCTTGGATGTCGCTTTGGCTGTCGGCTTGGACACATCCTCTGGTTCAGCCGCTGGCGCTGCGAGTGTGGGCTTCTTAGGCAGTGGTACGGCCGGCTTCTCGAGACCCTTAGCGCGTGCTTCTTCGAGGGCTTTTTTGTGTTCAGCCATACGCTCCGCGGTCATAGGATCTTTTTCCTCACCGCCGAGCTGGCGATACAAGGTGCCGAGCACCCCGTTTACAAAACGACCGGATGACTCACCGCCAAAGGTTTTGGCCAGCTCAATCGCCTCGTTGATAGCAACTTTAGGCGGGATGGCCGGGTCGAACTGCAACTCAAAAATGCCGAGGCGCAAAATGTTGCGGTCCACCGTGGTGATCTGGTCGAGTGGCCACTCGGGTGCGGTTTTGGTGATTTTTTCGTCGATCTCAGCTTGATGCGAGACAACCCCGGTTACTAAATCGCGAGCAAAAGAATCGTCCTTTAATCCTGGGGCGAACTCGGCAATATTGTGCGCGACAATCTTGTCGAGTGCGTCCACTGGCTTTTTATTGAAATCCCACTCGTAGAGGGATTGCAATGCGATGGTTCGGGCGAGATGACGGTTAGCCATGGGTATAAAAGGTTCAACCTGCTGGCTGAACCATAGCAAAAAAGTGCCTAATAATCAAGAGCCCCGGCCGCTTGGCCGGGGCTCTTCTTGTGTCGCTTAGCCTAGGTATATACCCTAGTTATCCGAGAGTACGTGCGGGAAAATTCGCCAAAGATCGGTAGTAGACTCTGTGTCTGTCGTGCCGGTGATGGTAGCGTTTGCGTCGACGATAATCGGAAGACTTCTTAGTCCAGGTCCTATCGTTATGTCTGTATACACAATACGTAGCGAAGAATTTTGACCTGCTTCTGCGGAAATCTTTTGTAACACTCTGCGCAATTCCGTGTTGAGCGCAACTACGTCAACGCTCTGCGTTGCGCTCGTTTCAATTTTGCCTTGATAGGTGCTGTAAGTTTGAACCACGCCAAGATTGGTACGGAAACTCTTGATATCTGACAGTAGTTGTTGAGCGCCTGTGGCTGCCTCAATTTTAGTGACTCGTAGACCAACCATGATTGTGCTATTGCCACTGGTGTATCCCACAGGGATAACGGTTGCTCTAAATAGCTCGGCGCCGGTCTTGTTTTTAATGACCATCGTATCGCTCGTGCCAAATTCCGAGAGCACCACTTGCGAAGAGGTCGTGGTCGTTCCGGAGACTACTTGAGACCCAGAAAAATCTTGTTGACCGGATCCGCCTTTGCCACCTGTTCCTCCGCCAGATGGAAGAGAGGTCACTCGCCCAGCAAAGGTACCTGCACTACCAAAACCATCGGTCCAAACCCAGACCGCAATTAGCAATGCGAAGATGCTTATGATCAAACTTATAATGGAAAGTTTCTTCATGGGGAGTGAAAGGAAGTTATTTAGCGTGAGAGCATTATATCGTCAAAAAGCCCTTCTGTCAAGATTTAATTGCAGCGCGTGTCAAAAAAACGGACCGCGAATGAGTCTCCGCAGTTGCATTTAGAATTGCCGTCATTACATGCAACGAGGACCAGACTCAACGAGCGGTCCGTTTTTTTGTTTAGTGCGCGTACCTATTTCTTGTCCGACTTCTTTTTGCTCGATTTGTCGTCGGAGTGCTCGTGCTTTTCGCGAGCCACGGCAGCTTTGGCAGCGGCGCGACGTTCACGACGAGTCACGACATGCTTGATGTCGAGAACTTGTTCACCCTTGTAGGTACCACAGACATGGCAAGCCACGTGCGGTCGCTTGAGCGTTGCGCACTTGGTGCACTTAACTAGCTGTGCGGGCTTGAGACGGCTCATCCATGCGCTGCGGCGCATGTGTGTCAGTGCTCGTGGATGTCGTTTACCAGGTAGGGCCATAGTAGAGTTTGGTCTGCAGAGACTACTAGACTATCGCGATTGATGCAACTGAATCGCCTGCCCGCATGCTCATCAAGCGTACTCCCTGGGTAGAACGGCCTAGTTCGGAGACGCTATTGAGTGCTGCGCGGATCACGATGCCTTTTTTAGAGATGATCACGTAGTCGTGCTTGAGAAGTTCGCTCGAGAGGAGACGCATGGCCACGAGTGGTCCTGTTTTGGTAGTGATTTTTGCCGTCAGGATGCCTGAACCGCCGCGACCTTGGACTTTGTACTCAGAGAGGAGTGTGCGCTTGCCATAGCCGTTGCTCATGACCGCAAGGACGGAAGCCGATTTGTCTTTGGCTGCCTCGGGTGAAACTGCGTCAGCACCAACAACTTGGTCGGTACCCTTAAGTCGGATCGATCGCACGCCAGATGCGGCACGGCCCATGGCGCGCGCGTCGCTCTCGGCAAAGCGTATGGCTTGACCCTGCTCGGTCACTACCAAGATCTCGTCTTTGCCTTTAGTGAGGCGTACCCAGCCGAGTTCATCCCCGGGGCGGAGCTTGATTGCGATCAGCCCGGAGCGTCGAACGTTTTCGAAGTCATTGAGCGCGGTCTTTTTGATCGTCCCTTTGCGAGTGATCATGGTCAAAAAGTCGGTCGGGGTTGAGCTCGCCAAATCGATTACAGCTGACACACTTTCGGCAGAACCTAACTGCAAGAAGTTGGCGATATTTTGTCCCTTGGCGACACGACTGGTCTCGGGGATCTCATAGGACTGGATCTGGAAGACACGACCGCTCGAGGTAAAGAAGAGCAACTTGGAGAGCGTGCGGGTTTTAAAGAAATGCTTAACGATGTCTTCTTCTTTTACCTCGGCGCCTTTAATACCGACACCACCGCGACGCTGTGCTCGGTAGACTTCTGGCTTGAGGCGCTTGATGTAGCCACTACGCGTAATGGTGATGATGGCGTCCTCGTCGGGGATGAGGTCGGATTCTTCAAATTCGCCGATGCCGGTCTTAACGATCTTGGTGCGGCGCTCGTCTGCGTATTTTTCTTTAACCGCGAGGAGCTCGGTCTTGATCATGGCGTTTTGCTTGGCACGGGATTTAAGGAGTGCCTCTAACTCGGCAATGAGTCGGCGTTTTTCTTTGAGTTCATCTTCGATCTTTTTGCGCTCAAGGCCCGAGAGGGTCGAGAGCTTCATGTCCAAGATGGCGTTGGATTGCCGGTCGGACAAGCGGAATTTCTTCATTAACTGTACGTGGGCATCCTCGCGCGACTTGCTGGCCTTGATGGTCTTAATAACCGCGTCGATGTGGTCGAGGGCCTTTTTGAGCCCCTCTAAGATGTGGGCACGGTCCTTGGCCTTTTGCAGGTCAAACTTAGTGCGGCGAATAACCACCTCGAGGCGGAACTTAAGGAATTCTTCAAATACGTTTTTGAGGTTGAGGACGCGCGGTTGGAGTCCATCCACGAGTGCCAGCATGTTGTAGTTAAAGCTGGACTGGAGAGACGTAAAGTTGAACAGCTGGTTAAGTACTTTTTTGGGGTAGCTGTCTTTTTTGAGCTCGATCACGATACGTACGCCCTCTTTATTGGACTCATCGCGTACGTCACGAATGCCCTCGAGCTTTTTCTCGCGCACGAGATCGGCAATGTGTTCTACCAAGGTGGACTTGTTAACTTGGAACGGAACCTCGGTGATGATGATCTTGAACTGGCCTTCTTTTTCTTCGGTGATCTCGGTCTTGCCGCGTACTACCACGCCGCCTTTGCCGGTTGCGTAGGCTTGGGTCATATCTTTTTGACCGTAGGCGATACCGCCGGTCGGGAAGTCCGGACCTTTTACAAACTCGAGCAATTCATCGACCGTTGCGCTTGGTTTGTCGAGGAGGTGGACCAGCCCGTCCGTGAGTTCACCCAAGTTGTGGGGTGGGATCGAGGTGGCCATACCGACTGCAATACCGGTTGAACCGTTGAGGAGGAGTTGCGGAGCCGCGGCTGGCAAAACGGAAGGCTCTTTGTGCGTACCATCGTAGTTGGGAACAAAATTGACGGTGTCTTTTTCGATATCATTGAGCATCTCGTCGCTGATGCGTGCCATCTTGGCCTCGGTGTAACGCATGGCGGCCGCGGCGTCCCCGTCGAGCGAGCCAAAGTTTCCTTGACCTTGGACGAGCGGGTAGCGCACCGAGAAATCCTGCGCGAGACGCACCATGGCGTCGTACACGGCCACGTCACCGTGCGGGTGGAATTTACCGAGCACTTCTCCGACCACCGTAGCTGACTTGCGGAATTTAGCGCGCGAGTTGAGCCCGAGCTGGTTCATGGCGTAGAGGATGCGGCGGTGAACCGGCTTGAGTCCGTCACGCACATCAGGAAGCGCGCGAGCAACGATCACGCTCATTGCGTAATCGAGGTATGACTCCTGCATCTCCTGCGTGATGTTGCGGGAGAGAACGTTACCGATCGCAGAGGATACGGGAGGCTTAGTTTGAGGTGTTTTGGCCATGGCCTAAAAGTCGCTTAAAACGCGGTCTTAACCGCGTCTAGTATGTGTTTAGACTACCAGTTTTTAGGCTGAACGTCTAGCCCGTCAGGGACTCGTTTGGGTGCTGTTTTCCGCAGGCGTTTCGTCGACGATTTTGCTGGGGTCGACCTCAAAACGTGCTGACCACGTCTTGGCATTTGGGTCGGTGTCGGCGGCTAAGACGAAGTCGCCGATGACCACGGTAAACGGCAAGCGCCCATTGAGTGGTCCAAATACGATTTGGGCTTCGATGGATTGACCGGGTTCAACCGTGGTCGGTGTGCCTGCCTGGAAGATTGGTTGGGCCGACAGTTTGCTGCCCGCGCTCGCTTGCTCGATCACGCTGCCGTGTCCTGCTTCTATAAACTGCGCCGCCTCGCTCTCGTTAGTAATCGTAGCGCGCACAAGTGTGTACGAGGGATAGAACGTCACGTCCTCAAGCACGGTCTTGGTGCCGTTTGATCGATGCTCGTGCTGTAAAAAAAGCACCCCATCGGGCTCCTCGCGCACGTCGGCAAGTGACTCAGGCAGGATGAGCGCTGAGGATTTGAGGACCTGGCTTAAGTTGTTCTCAAGTTCCGCCTTTGTGTCGGCGTATTTATCCGTCTGGCCTTGGATGAGCTCCGCTACGGACCCAGCACCATCAGAGATTGCGCGTAGGTTGTCGCCGGATGAACCGTTACCAAATCCTGTGACTAGCCACAGACCTAAACCGATCACCGCAAGTACAACGACGATGACCCCGACGAGCATGCGTCGGGTCGCAAGCGGTAACGATCGTACACGGTCGATAAAACCCATGAGTTAGTGCCGTTTAACTCGCGCTCAGCGTGACGGTCACACTGCCTGGATTGAAGTCCACATCGATTGCTGCGTCGACATCAACCATGTCGCGGGTTAGCTGTACCACGTGATCGCCTTCATCTTTACCGCTCATATCCACGTGTACAACGAGCTCACCATTGGTCGCGGAGCGAACTTTATCAGCTGGGCCACTCAAGATCAGTTCGATTGTATCGGGAGAACTAGATGCCGTAAGGCCGCCGCTCACATTTGTTGATTCGATGCGTGCGCTCACTCTGCGCGTAAGGGTGCCAGCCCGGATCTCAATGGTGACTTTGATCGTGGCTGGTTCTGCCCGAACATTATCCGGCGTCACGAGTTCAACGGTGCGCTCAATTTTTTCTGTTGCACCGCTCAGGTCGATTGGTTCGGTGGTGAGCGTGGTGATGTCGCTGAGCGCCTTGCTGCTACCTTGCGCCGTTGCAGTGCTCGGATCGGTCGTGATCGTTCCCACAAAGAAGCCTTCGGCGGGGTCACCGCTGGTCTCAACTTCGATTCCAACGGATTTGGCGTCTTCTGCTTGAATAACCGGCAGTTTGACGTCGACGCTGGCAGGGTCAAAGGTCACGCTGGGTAACTCATTGCGATCTTTGTCGAGCGCGACGGGTACGAGTGTGCGTTCTACCGTGCTGGTCTCACCATTAAGCGGCAGACGGACGACGACTTGGTCGATCTGTGCGATCACGCTGCTGGCTCCTGTGACTTGGACGTTGTTTGGGGTGAGTTCTGCCTTGTCCGCCACGTAGCCTTGGCCGAGCGTGCCTTCCGTCTCTAGCCGAACATCAAACTCATCCGTATTTTTTTTCTCGAGGGTCAACTCCAAAAAAGGAGGCGTGACCTCTACGATGCGCACATTGGGGTCATCGGCAAATACCTTGATCTCAAGAGAGTGGGTGCCAACCGCCAGACCTGCCACGTTAACAAAAGCTTGAATGTCCGTAGCCTTGAGCCGCTGGAAGGAAGCGGTCGGCGCAAAGACTTCGACCTGCACGCTTGGGAGTCCGGATGCAATTGCGAGTGTCTGCGGAACATCGCGCGCCGTGACGGGGATACTGTCGGGCAAGATCTCATTGCGGTAGCCCGTGTTTACGACAAACACCCACAAGCCAATTGCGAGCACCAATGCAATGATCTTGGCAATCCAGTTATCAAAAAAAATGTGGAACAAACGATTAGTCGTCATTTGGACTCCTTGCTTGTTGTGCCCAAGGCTTTTTTGATGTCCCGGCTCATGTCGCTGCCGAGCGCGGCCTGCAACACTTCTTGTAATTGGGTCAAGCTCAAATCCGAGGTTAGTTCACCATTGTAGGCAACACTAATCGTGCCGCGCTCCTCGCTCACCACGATCGCGAGGGCGTCACTCGACTCGGTGATCCCGAGGGCGGCTTTGTGGCGCGTTCCAAGTTGGTAGGTCTCAACGGCATCCGACAAGGGGAGCGTGACGCCGGCAGCAACCACGCGACCACCGTGAACGATTACCGCACCATCATGCAGTGGGCTATTTGGAAAAAAGATGTTGAGGAGGAGTGCGGTGCTGAGTTGGGAGTCGAGACGCTGACCGGAGTCGATGTGTTCATCCAGACCGGTGCGACGAGCCAGTACGATCAGGCCACCCGTCTTGGTCTTGGCCAAGGTAACCACCGCTTGGTAGATCTCGTTGGCAAGGCTCGCGGCTTGGCGACGCGTATTTGTGAGGCGACCTCTCCAGGGTTGTCCCCTCCCCAACCGCTCGAGGGCGCGGCGCAACTCCGGCTGAAACACCACCGGAATCGCAACGAGCAAAGCGGGGATGGATACACGCAGTAACCAGTTGAGCGCGTCGAGTTGCAGAACGCGACCGACCACAAAAATGATTCCGACCAGGATAATCCCCCACATGATGGTGGCGGCACGGGTCCCCTTAAAAAAGCGGAAGGCCCAGTAAAAGATCACCGCGACCACGATGATGTCGATAAAGGCAAAGGGATGGTCGCGCAACGTCAAACTCTCGAGGTAGAGCTGTCCCCGCTCACGCAATGCTTCAAGTTGCACGCTTAGTGCGGCCGCCTCAGTCATTCCCCTATCCTACACGAGGGAGGAATCGCCGGCTACACTACGCGGTAGGTTTTGCCTTGTGGCACCAGTCGCCCACTCAGTTTGAACCCCGAGGCCAGTTTGTGTCCCCCTCCGCCGAGTACCCTGGCGATGCGTGAGACGTCCATCCCCTTGCCTTCGTCGGAGCGTAGGCTCCCCTTGATCACGTTTGGTTCATCCTCGCTTAGTAGTAACGCGAACTTAGACTCCGGCACATAGCTGAGCACGCTCACGATCCCCTTTGCGTCCTCTGGTTCTACCGCGAGCTCGAGTAAATCTTTGCGCGTAATAAACGAGACGGCCATCTTACTTGAGGCCTGTAGCTCGAGCCGCTCAAGGGCGCGACCCCAGAGCCGCAGCACCTTGCGTGGTTTGTCGCGGTACAGTTTGTGCGCGATGTTGCTGGCGTCAGCACCAGCACGCACGCACTCGGCCGCCATGCGCATGGCCTCGGGGGTTGTGTTGCTGTGCTGAAAACTACCCGTGTCATTGTAGAGCGTGGTGAGGAGCGCCTCGGCTGTGCCCGTGTCGAGGAGCGGTGCGCCGCCCCGTTGCGGAGTGAGTTCTGCCTGCCAGGACTGGATCATGCGGTACACCAACATACCCGTGGATGAGACGCGGTGGTCGATGATGCAGTAGTGGCCGTAGATCGGCTCCTGCAGGTGATGATCGACGTTGACCACACGCGCCAATTCTTTGCTCTGGATGATGCGCGTCATCTGCTCGGTGAACCCCGTCTGTTTTAACTCGCCACAATCCAAGACGATAATGAGTTGGTACAACAAAAAGTCCGGTCGCTCGATCACCTGGTCGCTGTCGGGTAAAAAACGTAAACCCTGCGGAACACGGCCACCGCTCACAACGTCTGCGCGCTTACCGAGGCGTTCGATCACGCGGCGCAGTGCGATCGCAGAGGCCAAGCTGTCGCCATCGATGGGCTGCCCTGCGATGAGCATGACCCGCTGACTCTCGCCTATGAGCGCGCGCAGCCGTTCAATCGAAATCGGTTGTGCGGGCGGGAGCGTGTCTTCAGCTTTGCGCGGGGCTGGCGTTGTGGTCATTGGTTGGTTTGGGGTTGCTCGCTCGTGGGCCAAAGCGTTTTTCTTGGGCTAGCACTTGTTCGATGCGGCTTGCGTGCTGTTCACCCTTGTCGAGCTCCAGACGCAATTGCGGACGGCGGCGCAAGACGAGCTTGCGATTTAACATATGCTGCAAATGAGGTAAGTAGCGCTCAGCTCGAGCCAATGTGCTCGGGGCTTTGTGCGCAGGCAGCACACTTATATAGATGGTCGCGTGTCGTAAGTCAACCGAGGTCTTGGCTCGGGTTACGGTTACGAGTATGTCGCGGGAGAACTCGACTTCCTCACGCAGCAGCCGGCCAAATTCTTTAACGAGGAGTGTATTGATCTTGTCGAGTCGGGTGGACATGGTGCTGGCTGAACGCTGCGGCTAGTCGGGCTTAGAGCGTGCGAGCGCGCTGTTCTTCCTTGTAGAACTGCAATACGTCGTTGACGCGCAGTTTGACCTGACCGGTATATGAGAGACCACACTCGAGTCCGGTACCGACGGTCTCGGCCCGCTTTTTGTTGCTTTGGAGATCGGAGAGCTTGCCCGTGCCAATTTTTTCGTCGTTGCGGAAGACTTCTATAGCAGCACCTCGGACCGCCTCGCCACTGATGACCTTGCCTCCTGCGATCATGCTGCCCTTGCCGGTACGGAAGATTGCAAGCAGTCGCAACTTGCCGAGATCCGTGCGAATAGTCTCTTTTGGCAAGAGGGCGGCCATGCGGCGCTTGGTTTCTTCGATCAAATCGTAAATGACGCGGTAGGTTTTGACTTCAACTTGCTCTTTTTCTGCGATGCGCTTGGCAACCGGCGCGACTTTGACGTTAAAGGCGAGGATCAGCGACTTGGTTGATTGCGCGGTCATAACATCTGATTCTGTTACATCGCCCACGCCCGTGCGCACTAACGATGTGACAACTTCTTTTGTACCGATCGACTTGAGCGTCTCTGTGATAGCTTCGAGAGAACCCTGCACGTCCGCTTTAATAATGAGCGGCAGTTTTTTGATGTTCTCGTTCTTCTCAATGGCGCGCTCCTCTGCAACGCGGGAGAGGCGGCGGACTTTCTCGAGCTGCTGGAGCTCTTTTACTTTTTCTTTGGCGGCGCGCTTGCTGGATTCGACCATTAATACTTCGCCAGCCTCCGGTGATTCGTTCAGCCCAAAGACCAATACCGGATCGGCTGGGAGGGCGCGCACGATTTTTTCGCCTTTGTAGTTCTGCATTTGTCGGACGGCACCATGGGTAGAACCGACGGTGATGTGATCGCCCGTGTTGAGCGTGCCTGCCATGATCAAAACGGTGGCGACGGGGCCGGCTTGTTTATCAATATGAGATTCCACGACCGTACCAACGGCTGGACGGTGCGGGTTGGCTTTGAGTTCTTGGACTTCTGCCACAAGCAGAACCATCTCGAGCAACTTGTCGATGTTCTGGCGCTTTTTAGCTGAGATCTCTACAGCTACGTTGTCGCCGCCCCACTCTTCGGTAAGGATGCCGATCTCGGAGAGCTCTTTTTTGACCTTGTCAGGGTTTGCATCGGGCAAATCGATCTTGTTGATGGCAACGATGATCGGAATGTTTGCGGCCTTGGCAAAGTTAACCGCCTCAACCGTTTGCGGCTTTACTCCATCGTTAGCTGCGACCACCAAGATGGCGATGTCGGTCATGGCCGTACCGCGTTGGCGCATAGCTGAGAAAGCTTCGTGGCCAGGCGTATCGAGGAAGGTAATCTTTTTACCTTTTTTAACTACCTGGTACGAACCAATGTGCTGCGTGATTCCACCGGCTTCCCCCGCTGCTACATTTGCCTCGCGAATCGCATCCAGCAAACTGGTCTTACCGTGGTCGACGTGACCCACGATAACGACTACGGGCGGACGAGCCTTAAGTTTTTTAGGATCTTTCTCCGTGAGCAACTCCTTGATCTGCTGGGGCGTGAGCTTGGTCTGCGTGTCGGCGCCGGTGCCCTCGCCACGTTCTACCTTTACACCAAGATCCTCAGAGATGATTGCCGCTGTCTCAAAGTCGATCGACTCGTTGAGGTTGGCAACGATTCCATTACGTAGTAACTCGGTGATCACGGCGGTCACTGGTTTTTCGAGAAGCTCCGCAAAACGTTTAACCGTTACACGTGCTGGGATTTGGATCGTGCGCGCTGGCGCCTTAGGCCCAGCCGCGACCGGCTTACGCTGTGCACGCTCTTTGAGGTGCTGTTCGATGCGCTCAGCCCACTTGTTTTCGATTTTTTTAGCACGCTCGGGAACAGGCAGCCGTAGCTTGACGATAATCCGATAGATTTCGTCTTTGCTGAGGTTCGTTCGTTTAGATAGGTCCGCGATGTTCATAGGTGTTTAGCAACAAAAAACTGTGCGCCTTTTGGCGCCTCTTGTCAACCGTGCCTGGTCGCCAAAGAGTGGCGCCAAGCAGGTCGTGAGCACAATCGTTATGCGGTAGCCTCCGGTAGATTTTCTGGAGGCGCACCTTTTTTATGCGGCTGAACCACTGGTCTGGCGGCCGGCTGCTTTTCCATCGCTTCTTGAAACTCAGCGATGTCAGCTTGATCGTCTTGTGTGAGTGGTGCGACCGCAACGGTTTTTGCTTTTTCTCGGGCACGTCGTCCGCGCACAAATAGGTTAGCGATTACGAAGAACAAAGCGCAGAGCCAAAAGATTCCGCCGATAAAATAAAAGACCGCGTCCTGCCCAAAGAAAAAGAAAACGACGAGTAGCAATAATGCCGCAAGAAGCAGTTTTACGTTACGCGGAACGGTATCCGCGACAAATCCGATTGTGTCCCAAAACAGTGACCACATACCGCGACTCTACTGTAAAAAGTGATCTTATGCAAAAGCGCGGCCACGCCCAACGATTACGGGAAGGCGCGTATCGCTCACCGTAACGGTGATTGGTGTGCGGGTCACTGGGCGGCCATCGATCAAGCACGCGAGTTGTGGCTTGCCCTCGATCATGAGGTGTTTGGCCCAGACGACGCTGCGATCGTGCGTGCGACGATTACCGGCGTGACCACTCCCCTCTACCTCTAGTCGGCGCTGTTGTGTTTGCGGACTAAAATGCACGCTGATCGAGTAGGCCTCGACGGACGCTTTGAGTGCTTTATCAAGTGTTACTACAGCTGACATGGTGGTCTTATCTTTTTTGAACAGTCGTTCAAAAAACGATTTCTTTTGGGTGGTCTCGCTTGTTTCGGCTGGTGCACAGCGCACAAAAGACAGGAAATATGCTTTACCAGCACGAGCGAGCGGTACGGTACGAATGATCCTGCGGGAGAGCGAAACCACGGCGTTGTCTGGGTCCACGCCCAGTAGTTGCGCCATGGGTTGCTTGTTGTCGATTGGAATGTAGCCAAGCGGAATATCGCTTTTGAGTTCTGCCAACACGTTGAGCGCCGCATTAAAAGTTGCGTCCTCCCCTACGGCAATGATTGGACGATATTTTTTTCGAGCTGCATCACGCACGAGGTCTTCTACGCCACGCAATGCTGAGACTTGTCCGCGTTCACCACTCAGCCCCAGATTATTTATCTGGGTTTCTATCTTTGTCGTTGTCCGTTGCGATTCACGTGCAAGTGCACGCTCATCGTACACGTAGTAGTACACACTAGGCCGTAACGAGCTCGGCCTCGCGAGCCTTGGACTTGGCTACGCGTGGTTCTGCCAGCTCCTCACCTGTCATCGTGCTCATGCCGTTAAAGCGTGCGCCTTGCGATACGACTAACTCAGCCGACGTGACGTTGCCCTTTACTCGCGCGCTCGATTCTAGCGAGACTTTTTTTTGAACCGAGATGTCCCCTGTCACGCGACCTGCGATATGCGCATTTGTTGCCTGAACATTCGCAGACACGTTTGCCTCGGGTCCAATAAAGACGTCACCTTTTGTTACGACCGTGCCCGTAACTTCTCCGTCGATGCGAATATCGCCGTTGCTTTGTAAATCACCTTCTATTTTGAGTGATGCTCCAACGACCGTTTCTGGTTGCTTACCGGTGATGCTGGCTTCAACTTCTGGTTCTCTGTTTCTCATGTGGGGATACTAAGGGTAGAATTGGTCCATTGTAATGTGTTCCGAAGGGTTTGAGAACGGACTATAGTTGACAAAAGTATAATTATATTGTGTAGTATATGAGAACTCAAAAGGCAAAACGTTTTAAGAGCAAAAAAAGCCAGCAGGACCAGACGTCTGGCGTTGACCTTAGCAACGCTACAAGTCCAAGACGCGAATCGGTTGAGCCGTCTATCGTTATCGATGCGGTCGAAGCGCGAAATATACAGTTTATCCGTCGTGATGTTGTGTGGGCCGCAGTAATCCTAGGGTTACTCCTTGGCGGGTTTGTCGTCCTGAACATGACGATAGCCCATACGACTCAATGGACGGATCTAGCCCAGCGAGTTGCTCGTGCAGGTGGCTTGATTAAATAGGCTGAGCTTCTTCTCTCTTTCTACGTAGAAAGGAGCTGACCATAATAAGTAGCCCTAGAATGCCCAAACCTTGGGCTAGGGTGACTAAATAGTGGTCAATTGACGAAAAAATCAAAAATACTGGAATAAACACCAGTGTGCCCCATCTCGAGAGGTATTTTTTGCAGGACCTAATTAATACGATCAACAGGATTAAAACACCCACTACTCCACACTCAGCTATGAGCAGGAGGACTACATTGTGGGCTGGCTGATAGTAGAACACGGGCAAGTCTGGTCTCGCATCGAGCAGCCTAGGAACAAACTCGCGCAAACCAACCCCAAGTGGGTGGTCCCTACTCAATTCGACGGCTGAGCGCATGCCGACACTTCTAATGTCGATCTGTTGTTCCTGGAGTTGCAGATTAAATCGACCTACTGTGGCTGAGCCAAAGAGGGTGACCGCTATGAGCACAGCAGTGATCCCCGGCAGTACATTTTTTAAGCCAGAACGAATCGCAAAAAGGACAAGAATAAAAAAAGTTGCCAGCCATGCGCTGCGTGAATAGCTAAATGCGATTGCAATCAACATGACGCCGGAGCAAAGGTGGAAGGACAGGGGATGGCGAGAGGATAACCTATTAATTTGGCTTAACAGAGCCAATAATGAGACAAGAAGGAAGCCGCCAAGTATGTTGCTGTGAGGGAATGTTCCAAAAGGACGCAACAGTTTTTCGCCGTTGAGCAAAACCTTGGCGACACCCAGCGTCGATACGGTAGCTGTTGGTTCTCCCAATAAAGATAGGCCGACGCTATGCTGCAGAGCGAATTGAGTGATTGCCAGGAGTGCCTCAAAAATTCCTACGATGATAAGTGTCATGAGAAAAATCTTGCGCGCTGTGGTGTTTGATTTAGTGACGACCAGCAGAGTGACTAATGACCAGGCCCACAACAACAAAACACTAAACCACCAGAGTGATAGAAGTGGATCGGCACTGCCAGCAATTCCGCTCGCGGCAATAAGTAGGGTGACCGCTAGGGAACGATTAGTAATAAGTGTTCGTGCTTCCTGGGCAAAGACCAGCAGTAAAAAGGCATGCGCAAGCGAGATAACGGCCAAATAGGGCGTTACGTACTCTAGATATTGTAGTTCTCCAAAGCTTTGAACGGGCCCAAACACGTAGCGCGTGCCAATTGCGACGCTCACAACCCATACGATAATCGCGGCGCGTTTAGTCAAAGACATGGTCGGCTATTGTAGCCGATTTGTTCTGCCAGTGAAGGAGATGTTTTTAGTTTTACCGTGGTGGGCACGAGGGGGATCGAACCTCTGACCTCACGAATGTGAATCGTGCGCTCTAACCAGCTGAGCTACGTGCCCGTGACCATGGTAGTGGATGAACCACGTGGTGGACCTGAGGGGACTCGAACCCCTGACCCCGTCAATGCGAATGACGTGCTCTACCACTGAGCTACAGGCCCACGATCGGGCCTGGTGCACTGATTGCATGTGAGCCCAACAAGAGGAGGGTAGTGTTTTTTTGGGGTTTACTCAAGCAGACTTCTCAAATCAGCTACATGCACGTATGTTGAATAACTTTCCGCCTTTGGGCTGGGAAGATCGCACTTTGATTTTGTGAGCGCAAACAGAGAAGTCGAAACAAGAAAGGGAAGTTGAACCCAATGGGCAAGCGATACATCGTGACCGGAGGTGCAGGGTTTATCGGCTCGCATCTCGTGGACGTGCTGCTTCAGGATCCAAGCGTCGCGACCGTCGGCGTGTACGATGCGATGACCTACGCGGGCGATGAGCGCAACCTACGGGGCCATCAGGCTCCGCGACTCGTCACCAGGCTTGGCAAGGACGGTGATGTCTGCAACATCGATCGGTTCGCGGAGTTCGTGCGGGAGATCAAGCCGGACGGCATCTTCCACTTGGCGGCCGAGTCGCACGTCGACCAGAGCCTTCTGAACCCCGGCAAGTTTCAGCAGACCAACGAGTTCGGTTCGCGCAACGTCACCAACGTGGCGCTGGAGTACGGCATCCGGCTGCTCTACATGTCGACCGACGAGGTGATGGGGGACAGCGAGCAACAGGGGATCTTTACGGAGGAGACTCCGTACAAGCCGAGCAGCCCCTACTCGCACAGCAAGATGACCGAGGACTGCTACATCCTCGACACCGTCTACCGGTCTCTCTTGAACAAGAACCCCAACATGCTCGTGGCGCGACCCTGCAACCAGGTCGGACCTCGGCAGCAGTGGGAGAAGTTCATCCCGAGGGTGATCGCGAGTGCCATGGAGGGCAAGCCGGTCAAGCTGTATGGCGATGGACTGCACGAACGCACCTGGATGAACGTCCGTGACTGCGCCATGGCCTTGAAGCTCTTGATGCAAGAGGGGGTGGGTGGCAACGCCTACATCATCGCACCGAGCAAGAAGCCTCGCTCTATCACCAATCGGTGGCTGGCCGAATACATCCTGATGCTCATGGGTTTGGCCGACACGCCCATCGAGTACATCGAGGATCGGCCTGGTCACGATCGTCGGTACGCAATGGACGCGAGCAAGTTCTACGAGCTTATCACCTGCTGGGTGCCGAAGTCCCTCATGATCGACATCCTCAAGGAGACCATCGCGTGGTACCTCAAGCCCGAGAACTGGCAGTGGCTGCGCGCATGTCGCGCGCGGGACGAGGAGTTCAGGAAGAAGAACTACGACGCGCGTAAGGAGCATGTCATCGGCACGGGCTCGGAGGCGCCCCGGGTTTGATTCTTGCGCCGCATGCTTTGCCGCCTTGTGATCTCAGCAATGAGACATGAGGCGGCTTTTCTTTTTGTCTTTTTTGCTCGCGTGCCGTACAAGTGAGAGATGCTTACATTAATTGAGCCAAGATCCGTCACCGACCACTCAGGCAGAACACTGCAATTGCCCTTTGCTACGGGTAAAACCCTGATCTGTTTTTTCGCTAAAGACCGCACGCCCTGTTGTGGGCGTGAGAGAACTGCACTTTGCGACAAGTTGGGCGTGCTCGTGCGAGCCGGAGTGCACGTTGTTGGCGTGACGATCGACCAAGTACGAGATCACACTAAGTTTGCGAGCGGCTGTAGTGTTGAATATCCGATGATCGTGGATACTGATCGTGAGCTCTGTCAGTTATTTGGTGTGCTCGAACAAAAAAACTACAAAGGTAAGTCGTACCAAGCTGTTAGCGAGCGTGGATTTTTATTGCGGTCGGATGGCTCGATCGAAAAAGCGTTTGACCGGTTTGATCTGGAGCACGAGGCGCTGCGCGTGTTGTCGGCCTAGATTTTGTAGCCGGCGTTCTCAATTGCTTTGACGATTCCGTCGAACCACCAGGCGTACCCGGTCCCGTTGAGGTGGAACTGGTCCGCTGCGTAGTCTGCTTTGTGGTTGCGATCGCGGTCCTGCGCGGCTGGTTTGTAGAGTTCGACATAGGCCACACCTTTTTCTTGGGCGATCCGACTGAACAACTCCATGCCGAGTCTGCTCTGGCGATCAAAGTACAAGTTTGCGGGCCAGGGGAACATCGGAATATGGCGATAGTTGCCTCCATTTATGAGCACTATTTGGTCACTCAGTTTTTTTGCTTGATCTAACAGGAGCGGAAGGTCGCGTTCGAGATCGGCAAATGGTGTGCGGTGGATCAGGTCGTTGCCGCCGATCTGCAGGAGGACCAGATCGTATGGTTTTTTTGCATCCGGTTTTGCAACTGGCTCTGTCGAAGATCCCCCCTGGTTGACCTCAATCAGTTTTTGTAAGAGACCGCCAACGCGTTCTCCGTTGTGACCAGTGTTCTCGATGGTCGCGCTTGGGTAGCGTTGCCCGAGGCGGCCGGCCACGGATTCTTGCGGGGTAGCGGCCCCGACCCCGACGGCTGAGCTATCACCGGTGACTAATATAGTGCTCGTAGGCGTGGCCGGCCGCTGTTCATACGGTTTAGCCGCAGTCGCCAAGTCCTGTCCTATGTTGACGAGACGCTTAATCCGGATAGCCTGGTAGGTACCGATGGCGATCAAAACCAGAAGCAAAAGCGCGAGAGCGAGCAAAACAAAACGTGTCATGCGGACCAGCGTACCACTGCGTTTCGAAATTACTAAGCGCTCGCGCAAGAGTCGCGCGCGTTTGGGCAAACTCGTGACGGCGCACGGCACCGTCGAAACACCAACGCTCGTTCCGGTTGCAACACAGGCGACGATTAAAACGCTCTGGTCGGAGCAGGTCGAACGCACCGGCACGCAACTCTTGATCTCAAATACATTCCATCTCCACCTCAAACCCGGAGAAAAGATCGTTAAGGCGGGCGGGGGACTGCACGAGTTTATGCAGTGGAATCACCCGATTATGACCGACTCGGCGGGGTATCAGGTGTTCAGCCTGGGGTTTGGCAAAGATCATCAGGTTGGGAAGATCGCTAAAACTGCGGCAGGAAAGTTTAGCGACAAACATTTGGCGACGGTGGGGGAGCAGGACAAGCCGCGCGAGATCAAAATCAGCGAAGATGGGGTGCTGTTTAGATCACCCGTGGATGGTCGCGAGGTTTTTATCGGACCGCGCGAGTCGATGCGCATCCAGGCAGCGTTGGGCGCTGATATTATCTTTGCCTTTGACGAGTGCACTCCTCCTAACGCTGATCATGCTTACACGGCGCGCTCGTTGGAGCGCACGCATCGTTGGGCCGAGATTTCTCTGGCAGAACACGACCCGCGCCAAGCACTCTTTGGTGTTGTACAAGGTGGTCGCTACAAAGATCTACGGCAAAAGAGTGCTCGCGTGATTGGTTCGCTCGGTTTTGATGGGTGTGGGATCGGGGGAGAGTTTGGGGCCGACAAGCGCACCATGAGCGCGATGATCAAATGGGTTCTGGCTGAGTTACCGGACCAAAAACCGCGACACTTGCTAGGCATCGGTCACTTAGATGACATCAAACCGATTATCAAAGCCGGTGTCGACACGTTTGACTGCATTGTGCCGACTCACTATGCGCGACATGGGGTGGCGTTTACGCGCAAGGCCCGAATCAACTTTAAGCAGTCGGTGTATCTGCGCGATCGTCGTCCTATCGACCCGACCTGCACCTGTTTTGTCTGCAAAACCTACACGCGCTCCTACATCGCGCACTTATTTAAGGCGCACGAGTTGACCGCGCTCTCGCTTACGTCGTTCCACAACCTGCATTTGTTCAACACGTATGTGGCAGAACTGCGTGACCAAATCCGAGCGGGTCGACTATGACGTTTGAGCAAGAACTAAAGGCCTACGACTTTGCCTATCCGCGCTCGGCGGTTGCGTTGCAGCCGGCAAAGCCGCGCGATGCGGCCAAGTTGTTGGTGCATGATCGCGCTTCGCGCAAAACCGAGACCGCTACCTTTACTCAGCTTGGTCGTTATCTGCCAAAGGGCTCGCTGCTCGTGGTGAACGAAACTAAAGTCGTGCCCGCGCGCGTGGAATTTACCAAAGCAACGGGTGGTAAGGTGCGTTTGCTGTTTGTTCGCGTGATCCGCAAGAATGAATGGCTCGCTTTGGCGGATCGCCCGCTCAAAAAAGGGGATCGGCTGACGCGCGGTTCATCCAACGTGACGATTTTGTCGCGAGGCGAGGATGGGTACCGCGTACTCGCGCAAGGCTTGTCCGTACTGGAGAAAAAATACGGAGAAATCCCGTTGCCGCCTTATTTGCGACACTCGCCACTCAGCGAGGCAGAGCGCCGGCAGGCCTACCAAACGGTTTTTGCGCATACATCGGGATCGATCGCAGCGCCCACCGCCTCATTGCACTTTACGCGGCGACTGCTCACGCAATTACAAAAAGAGGGGATCGAAGTTGTGCATGTAACGCTGCATGTTTCGCTGGGTACCTTTGCTCCACTTACGGGAGAACAGTGGAAATCGGGCAAATTGCACCCAGAAGAATTCTCAATCAGTGCCGCTGCTGCAAAAAAGATCACGCAGGCGCTTAAGACCAAACGCCCGATCGTGGCCGTTGGAACGACGGTGGTTCGTTCGCTTGAATCTGCGTACGCCAACAAAAAAGTGCGCGCGATGCATGGGACAACTCGATTATTTATTCGGCCGGGGTACAAATTTAAAGTTGTGAGCGGATTGATTACTAATTTTCATGTTCCACGCTCGAGTTTACTCATGCTCGTGGCCGCTTTTGTTGGGCGAGAGCGTTTGATGAACCTCTACACGTTAGCGATCAAGCGAAATTTCCGTTTGTTCTCGTTTGGTGACGCGATGTTGCTGACATGACGACTATCACCGCAAAGCAAAAAGCTGCTTTTAAGCGCATGATCTGGTCGTACTACGCGCGCAACCGGCGCAGCTTTCCGTGGCGCGAAAAACCAACACCGTATCGTGTTGTTGTTTCCGAAATCATGCTGCAGCAGACGCAGGCGCCCCGAGTGGTTAGTAAATTTAACGAGTTCGTCCGGAAGTTTCCAAGTTTTAAGAAGCTTGCAGCGGCGCCAACCGCCAATGTGTTGCGTGCATGGCAAGGGCTTGGGTACAACCGACGTGCCCTCGCACTCAAAAAGATCGCGGCTATTGTTGCACAGCAGTACCGCGGCGCGCTGCCAAACGACATGTCGCTAGAGGCACTCGATTCACTGCCCGGGATTGGCCCCGCCACAGCGAGTGCCATCAGTGCGTTTGCGTTCAATCGAGCACATCCATTTATCGAGACCAATATCCGCTCCGTATACCTTCATGTCTTTTTTGCCGGCAGAACCGACGTGACCGACGATCAGTTGCTCCCGCTCATCGAGCAAACACTTGAACGCGACCGTGCCCGCGACTGGTATTACGCCCTGATGGATTACGGTGTAATGCTCAAACAGACGGAAGAAAATCCTAGTCGACGCAGTCGTCACTATACAAAACAGAGCAAGTTTGCTGGATCACGGCGACAAGTGCGTGGTGCGGTATTGCGCGAGCTTGCAGCAGCACCGCTCACGCATGCGCAACTACTCAAGTCACTCAATGTGTCCGCCGGTCTCACGCAGGAAATTCTGGATGAACTCACCCGAGAAGGTTTTTTGACGCAGCGCTCAAGCAAGAATGGTACTCGCTACGCTCTAGCGGCATAGGTTGTGCGCCTTAGTTCATGCTAAGGTTGAGTCACTAACTCGAGGAGGTGATTGAGATGTCAAAATATACATTTACATGCAACATGGGTCACGAACCTATGACGTTTGATGTTATGGCCGAGGATGATGATGCGGCTATGACAATGATGATGGAGAAAGTTAAACCACACTTAGCAGAAGCCCACGCGGACAAGCCGATGGACGATGCAGCTATTATGGAAACCATCAAAGGCGGCTGGAAAAAAGAAGAAGCACCAGCAGCGTAGTTTTTTAGATCTTTCTAAAAATAAAAGTACGCCCAAGAAGGCGTATTTTTATATCGCCCTGGTTCATCCTCGTGATCTCCTGGTCGGGGTAACTGGACTTGAACCAGCGACCTCATGCACCCCATGCATGCGCTCTAGCCAACTGAGCTATACCCCGGTGGTGGACCTGAGGGGGATCGAACCCCTTACCTCGCCCATGCCATGGGCGCGCTCTACCAAGTGAGCTACAGGCCCGCGCGTGCCAAGCACCGTACGTGATTTTTTATTGTCTGACAAGCTTATTCGTACCGAGCTGGCTTGTTAGCGCGCATCGACGCTTTGGCGCTAGCTGCAACGCTCCGGATGGTTTTGCCCAGAGAGATAAACGAGTGGGCAAACAACAGGTAGCCGATAATCCAAACGATGTCGATCTGGAGTACATCGGTTTCTCGAGCGTCATATGCCTGGCTGAACATCGCATAGAGCAGGTCCGCGCCTAAAATAAAGATTGCAGCGAGAAAAAGCATGAGCCATGGGTACGAGATGTAGCCACCAGTGTGCTTATTAACAAAAATGAGTACGGGGAGCATCGCGGCCAGCAGCAGAAGGTCTCCAACACCGTAGCCGATTAGAATTGTGTTCGAGAGGGCATCGACCGTTGGGTCGTATGCTCTAAAGACGCTCAAGTACAGGGTAATGATCGTGAGAAAAATGAATAGCGAGAAAAAAATCGCTAGGTCTCGGCGACGGATGCCGCGACTGCTGCTGCGCGACTCGCGGATAAACCCAATTGCCAACGGGATGTAGCCCATCACGTAAAAAAAGTCTGCAATGGAGGGAAAAGGATCGACGCCACTTAAGGAGTAGCTAAAAAAGATAACTTCTCCGATGAACCAGAAAAAAAGTCCCACCCCGAGCCATGTGATCGAGTGAGCATGTGCATTGGGGACACCGTATGACCAGACGGCATACAGCGCGGCAATGATGGCGATCAAGGGAGCGCCTAGATAAAAAACATTTCGAAGAATAAAACCAAAATCCGTGCCGGGTGCAAACACATATGTTGTGACCGCGAAGATCACGAACAACATAAGCACCAACGAAACTACGACGGATGGTTTCATCGTGGTGAGGACTTTACAAAGGCGTCGAACTTGTTGAGCTCGTACAGCGCCTCGGTCGAACCGAGATAATCACCGAGTACCTTCATCAGAGAGTTTCGAATTTGAGCTGGCGTTGCCTGGAAATACAAATCACGATAGGCGGCCTCGGTCCGTGGTCCAAACAGGTCCGTGATTAGTTCAAGCGCGTACTCTGGTATCGTCTTTTTTGCCATCCTTTGCGACTAACTATACACCATCACTAGTCCACGGACTTATCCGCAGCGCAATCTAGCCGCACCAGGTGTTTTCAGCTGGTCGGGGTGCGCGGACTCGAACCGCGGACCTCACGGTCCCGAACCGTGCGCTCTGCCAACTGAGCTACACCCCGACGATAGGGGCAAGCGTACCCGCACATCTCGTGCGAGTCCAGTTACTTTGCATGGTGCCCTCGGAAGGAATTGAACCTCCATCTTGCCCTTAGGACGGGCCTGCTCTATCCGTTGAGCTACGGGGGCGATGCTGGCATTCAAGCAGGCAGAACTGACTTGGTCAAAACGGTCTAAACAAAAAGTGGGCGGACGCAAGTTCCTTGCGTCCGCCCTTAGTGGTTCTGCCAGTTGCGGTCTACCATTGCTGCGGCGGCAAGAAGCCCCAGCCGTCGCATCGGGAGACCCACCAGCCTGAGGAGGCGAAGTAAAAAGCGAAGTCTGCTTTTCCGTCACCCGTGAAGTCACCGAAGAGCTGCTTACTCGAGTTGGTGCCGTGACCGATTGCGCGCGGGGTGTTGGTGCCAGCAAATGCGCTGCCGGTAGATTCGTGCACCAGGATGGTGCCCTGCCAACCGCTGACGTTGTTCCAAAACGAGATGGCGTCCGACCGACCATCTCCGTTGATGTCCGCAACAAACCAGGTCGAGGCGCCGCTGCCAAAACCCATGTCCCAATTACGAGGAGATCCAAAGGTTCCGTTACTCTGTCCGAGGGCGACGACCCAGGTGCCGTCCGGGTAGACCATGATGGCGTCGGACCGCTTGTCTCCGTTGACGTCGGCAACCAGTCGTTTGCTGGAGTTCACCCCGTAGGACAGGTTGGTATAGAACTGCGCCCCAAACGTAAACCCGTTGGAGAGCGCCACGTACCACTTGCCACTCGGTGCCCATCCGACCACATCATCCTTGCGGTCGCCGTTGATGTCCGCCATGAACCGGTTGGTCATGTTGCGCATGATGTTGCTGCCGGCCTGGTAAAAATCAGCGAACTTGGTTCCGGTCGACGTACTGACGTACGCGTTGCCGTTGGAGTTGAGATCAATGATCGTGGCGTCATCACGGTTGTCACCGTTAACGTCACCGATCAGCTGCGAGACGGAGTTGATGCCGAGGCCACACATCCACTGCCGCAGCGACCCAAAGCCAGAACCGTTGCTGAGTGCAACGTCCCAGCGACCGGGGTCGTTGAAGAAGCGTGCGAATTCGTCCTTGTTGTTGCCGTCGAAGTCGCCAGCCTTCGCGATGTCCACGAACGGGCCGGGAGACGTGCAGGTGGGGATCGACGCGGGAACCACCGGGGGACACTGCGTCCAGTAGTAATAGTTGCCGCCGTTGTTGCCGCAGCCCGGGTACGACCAGTGAGTCGTGAACAGCCCGTACGGGTCGACTCGCTGGCCGCCAGGCGCCAGCCCTCCGATGGTGGTTTCGAAGTGCAAGTGGGGCTCAATCGTTCCGGAGTTCCCGGACCAACCGATTACCTGCCCACGCTTCACCTTGACGTTTTGAGTGTTGGGGTACGTGCTCTGGCCCGCCCGTGGGATGAATGATGCTTGTGAGCCGAGGTGTGCGTAGAGCGTGTAGCAGTTGCAGGACGCGTGGTAGACAGCAACGTAGCGGCCCCAGCAGTAGTACGGGTTGTATGGGTCGAAGTCATCCCATGCCCAGGCATACCCATCATCCACTGCCAGGATCGGAGTCCCCGTGGGCGCGCCGTAGTCGAGGCCGCCGTGGTAACTGCCGTCGTCGTAGTAGAAGCCTTGCCAGATCGGGATGCTTGAGGAAGAGAACGGAAGCGTGAACGGTCCAGCCCATGCAGTGCTGCAGAGCCAGGCCGTCATCAACCAGCACCATATCTTGCGGTTCATAACGATTGCCTTTCTTTGGTTGGTAAGGTGCGTAGTTACACCTCCAGCGACTATGCGATGTGAGGCATTAAGGAGTTCTTAAAAATTGATTAACAAAAGATAAAATTCTGCAGCCTAAGGCAGAACAAAAAAGAGGCGCCCGTTAGGGCGCCTCTTTGTAATCCGTCGTCAGGTCTACAAGTACGACTCGATTGCTTCTACAACGGTATTCGACACGGCCTGTTCGCCTCCATATACAACCGCGGTAGTGAGGGCTTGTGCGCGCTGCGTCAAGAACTGCAACAGAGTAGAATCAACTGCGTCTGGGTGCGTGATGATGAAGGCTTGCTGGTTGTTGCTGATAAATGACTTACCAGAATCCTGCCCGCCTACGAGCGCATCCGCAAACGTCTCTCCGCTTGCGACTCCAAGCGAGGTTATGTTCGGGCCATAGAACTGATCAGCCACCTTGATTGATGTTTCGTAGCGGTTGCTTCCGGCCAGGCCTAGATACGAAACCGAACTACCATGCATTGAGGCCAACGTCCCAAGTTGCGTGTATATCGCATCGCCAATTACGGCGCTGCCACCGACCAGCCAGATGTTTTTAATCTTATCGATTGAAAAACGCGTCTCAAGCCACGTCTGTAAGTTGGGATTAAGGCTATCTACACTGTCATTCAGCAAGATCGGAGAAAGGTCGTAGTCAACTCCTCGATCGCTTGCCGGTCCAGAAGCAGACAATGCATCCGCAAAGTTAGATCCGTTAACAATGAAGACCGTTTTAGGTACGGAGGCGGACAGCTCAAACTGTCCCGCAACCAGCAATGATGTATCAACTCGGTTCTCTCCGGCGAATCGCACAACATCAATATTTGGATGCAGATCCTTTATCGCTTGTTCAACGGACTCAGAGATCGCGTTCTTGCCTCCGATCAAATATACGTCTGGTTCTGCGTCATCGATCCCATCAAAGACCCATTTAATGTTTTTGCTGGCGCTCTCGGGCAAGCTGTCCTTACGCGTCAAGATTAACGGTGCATTAAGTAACGAGGCGAGCGGTCCTGCCACAAGTGCATCGGGAAAGTTTTCACCTGATGCAACGATGATCTTGCTTGCCGCTCCTGAGTAACCAAACTCGAACTCACTGACCTTGGTTGCGGTCTCATAGCGATCCGCGCCAGCTAGGCGCAAGGCTTCCCCCGAAAACCAGTATTGTTCTGCCCCCACAAAGGCACGCGCAGCTGTCGGCAGAACCGCCAAGCTAACGATACTTATGAGAGCCATCGCGGCCATAAAACGCTTAGATATACGTGAGTGCATATATAGGTGGTTAGAAATTGATGCTGCAAGTTTGCCACATCCATCCTTAATAAAAGATAAAATCCAGCGGATTCGTGAAAGCCGCCGTTTGCCGGCCCGATAATCCGTGGTATGGTCTAAAACCAACGAATACATGCAAGATCACGCCATACAAGGAACTAAGGAGGGCTCACGTGAGCTTGACGCTCTTCGGTTTGCCTGTGCACAACATCTCGATAAGCACCGCAGGACATTAGTTTTGGCGTGGACTAAACAATTGCGCAGTTCACTCAACATCCCGACCTCGTCAAACTTGCCCGATCCAGCCTTTACCGCCCTCAGCCACCGCACCCTCGACCTCCTCTACCGCAAACTCTTTGCCGCAATCCGAGACAACCGCATTCACGAGTTGGTAACCGATTTTGTTGCCAACCACCACGAAGTGCTCGATCATTCGCGCAGCCTCCTCCCACTCCTTCGTAAAATTGAGACGCTCAGTATGCTCGTGCGCCGATCGATCGTAGCGGATCCTACGATCCCGACCGTGGCCGCGCTGTATTTGTTCGACCGAGTTATGAGTACGCTCACCACCGAGGCGCTGACTCAATTTGGTGAACGTCGCCGCGTCTCCTTTAAACATCTCACCGACAATTACAAAAAAGAAGCCGAAGCAATCCGCTCGGTTCTTGGTAGTTGCCCCGTGGGTATCCTAGTGACCGATCGCGAAGGCTACATTATCCACTTTAACCAGGTGCAGGAGGCGATTTCTCGTCGACCGGCCACCAAAGTACTCGGTAAGCGTCTCTATTATGACTACGCGCACAGAGATGCCGAGTTTAAAGAGGCATTTTCCCGCGCGGTTCAAAAAGGAGAGACGGCGCATTTTAACCGCCGTCGCTATGTAAGCAGCAACGGCGTGCAATATCTCGACGTCACCTTGGCGCCGGTCCGCAATGAGCACAACGACATCACCGGTGTTGTTCAAATGCTCGAGGATGTGACCGCTCGCGTGGATCTGGAAGAAAAACTCCGTGCGCAAAACCGCGATCTAACCACTCGCCTCAGTGAGCTGGAAGAAGCCTACGAGTATATAGGTCGCATCAACCGACAATTTGCCTCATTGGTAGACATCAACACGACCCTCTCTTCTAAATTGTCACTCGACAAGTTGCTCGACTTTATCGTGCGGTCGGCCGCGATGCTCACGCGTGCCCGGTTAACCACGTTGCGATTGATAGAGGGCACCGACCTCGTATTGGCGGCACAGTCAGGGTATACGCCACAAGAACAGCAACGCTATAACCGTATGCCGGCTAGCGCCGCCTCGGTCGCCGACGTACTCAATCAAGAACACATTGTTATCTCTGACTTACAACGTAACAATCTCTTGAACTGGCCGGAGCTGCGTGAACTGTTCAAGCTCAAACAGCGTCTCTCGGTGCCGTTACGTTCGCGTGGCCGAACCATCGGGATCCTGCAGATCCACTTGCAAGAGATGCGTGAGTTCTCCCTGCATGAGCAAAACTTTTTACTCGTGCTGGCTAATCATGCTGCGCTGGCACTCGATCTCGATAGGGCGCTCTCCAGTGTGCGTGCGCGCCAAAGTGCTGTTGAGCCGCACAAACCAGCTCATCAAACGCGTCAAACACCCCCGCTGCCCCCAACGATCCGTCCGCGCCCCGCAAAAAAAGCATCCGCTTCGGTATCATCACTTGATGATTCCATTCGCTACGCCGGCTGAACTAATTTAGACCCGCACCCTCACTTCCAATCAAATCGTAATGCCTCTGCGTAAACGTACTATCCCTCGCGCCAGTCAGCGCCACGAAAACGAACTCTACCGTCAGGGTTTTAGGTGTATCGCTGGGCTTGACGAAGTCGGCCGCGGCGCCTGGGCCGGACCGGTAGTCGCCGCGGCCGTTATTTTGCCGCGTTCACTCAAGATCGGAACAATGTTTGACTCAAAAAACCTGAGTGAGATGCAACGCGAGGAGTTACGCAACAAAATTGTGCTCTCGGCGATCAGTTACGCAACGGGGGAGGCGTCCGTCGAGGAGATAAACCAGCTCGGCGTGACAAAGGCGCTCAGATTGGCGTACATCAGAGCGCTACGGCAACTCAACCCGCAGCCCGACATAGTTTTACTGGACGGACTGCCCCTCAAAAACTTTGAATACCGCCATCGCGCCATCGTCGACGGCGATTGCAAATCAAAATGTATCGCGGCCGCTTCGATCGTGGCCAAGCAATACCGCGACGCGCTCATGACCAAATGTGCGCCGAGCTATCCGCGTTACGGTTTTCAGCTCCACAAGGGCTACGGCACCGAGCAGCATCAACAAGCCATTCTCGAGCACGGCATCTTGCCGATCCACCGGATGAACTACGGTTGGCTGCGCGACTGGCAAGCCGGCAAGCGCCCGCAAACTCAGGCCGCGCGCCGCTACTTTGCCAAGCTAACCGCCCTGGGTCAGGCAAAGCCAACGCCGCCAGCGCTCGTGTAGTACTATATAGACATGGCCACTTCCCCCAAACGGTCAGCGCAACACACGGCAAAAAAACCTCACTCGCCACTCGCGGCGCGCTTGGTTGATGGCCAGTTGCGAACGGACGGTGCAAAGCCATACGTGGTCGAGGGCTTGTCACGGTTAATTTTTCTCAAGCCGGAAGTCGCCCTCAAAGAAGCTAAGCTCAAGCCTGGTCAGTTTGTCGCGGACCTTGGTTGCGGCGCGGGCTACCTGACTATTCCGGCGGCTATCCAAGTTGGGTCGCAAGGGATGGTGTTCGCTGTAGACATTCTTAAGGACAACTTGGCGCAGATTCGCAGCCAGGCCAAACTGTTCAACCTGCCCAACGTCCAGACTATCTGGGCGGATCTCGAAGTGCCGGGTTCAACCGGGCTACAGAATGAACAAGTCGACGTGACCCTCCTCTTTAAAGTGCTCTGCCAACAAAAAAACCATGAGGCGATCTTTGCAGAGGCGGTGCGCGTGACCAAAAAAGGCGGTTTGGTGATGGTGGCGGAGTGGTGTGAACCCAAATTTGTCGAAGGCATGCCCGAGACGGCTGAGGCGGCGGGTAAAGGCCTGACCGGGCTCGGACCCACAAAAGAAAACCTCGTCAGCCGCCAGCAGTTGCTAACTTTAGGAAAAAAAGTAGGATTGCAATTAGAAAAAGAACACAAACTCGACGATTTCCACTACGTGCTGGAATATCGGCGGCCATAAACTCAATTCGCCATGGAGCAACTCATAAACGTCATCAACAACCCTTGGTTCTTCGGATCGATCGCGGGGCTGTTAGCCTTGTATATAGTTGCGCTCTCGGTAGTGCTCGCTATCTGGACCGCGCGCGATATACGGGAGCGGGTTAAGAGCCCAATCGCCCGTTTTGCGGCACCGGTGGTGGTTTTACTGTTTGGCCTGGCCGGTTTTGTGCCGTACTTGGCGCTGCGGCCTAAATTGACCTTTGCTGAGCGCGAGGATGAACGCCGTGACCTCATGCTGTTGGCCGAGGCGGCTAAAAAATTTGAGTGTCCCAAGTGTTTTGCTTCGGTTGAACCAGAATTTGCTTGCTGCCCCAACTGTTCGGTCGAGTTTAAACCGGTCTGTACCTGCGGTGCTGCTATCGATCAATCATGGAAGCGCTGTGCCTACTGCGGTACTGAGGTCTCTATGGTCATGCGCTCTCGAACGTACACCAAGCCGATCCCGGCGGTTGATTTGCCGCCTGCAATTGAGCCTGAGCTGCTTCCCAAAAAGGTTAATGCGAGCAAGGAGCTACAAAAGAAAGAAAAGAAGGCCAAAAAACGTTTGTTTGGCCGGCGCGCTAAAGGAAAGCTGCAACCGCTTGCGATTCCGACCCAACCTGTTGCTGTAGCTTCAAAAGTTACGCCCAAAGTGGAAGTCAAGCTGCCAAAAGAGACCGCAAAGGCGAGAATATCGCTTGGTGGCGTGACCGGACGGTTCCGCCGAGCGCTTGCGATCAAGCGCTAGCCGCAGGTCCGCGCTAAGTCGAAGCAAATTTAATATTTTCTTAAGCGCTCCTTAATCCTTTATTAAGGAATGATGTGGCACCGTGGGCGAGTGACACATAAAACTTCACTTTCCAAACAACGCCTTGGCCAAATTGGCGAGAATTTAGTCGCATACGCGCTTGGCCAGCGTGGATTCGAGATCGTTGGACGAAATGTTCGCACACGCTACGGCGAAATAGACATCATTGCTAGTAACCAGCGAGCGACTTTGTTTGTCGAGGTAAAAACGCGTACATCCCGGGCCTTCGGCTACCCAGAAGAAGCGGTTAACTATAAAAAGCAGCTGCACCTTTCTCGTGCATGCTTAGTTTTGGCGCCAAAATTTGCCCAAGGTAAGGAATACGCGATATTGGTGGTCGCCGTTGAACTGGACATTGCAGCAAAAGCGGCTCGTCTTCGGCATATTTGGCTTGATGCATGACCACGTAATACAAAATAAAAGAATAAGAGTATGATTGCGGTATGCAAGGATATATCGTCGCAATAGAGCAAGAGACAAAAAACAACACCGACTTTAGACGTGTGTTGTATACGGCAAAGCACAGTCAACTTGTTTTGATGAGCCTTAAACCGGGCGAGGAGATCGGCGAGGAAGTGCATGAGGTGGATCAGTTCATCCGGGTGGAGATTGGATCAGGCAAAAGTGTGCTAAATGGTGAGGAGCATGAGCTTGCACAGGATAGTGCGGTGGTGATCCCGGCCGGAACCAAGCACAACATCATCAACACAAGCGACGTTGAGATGAAGCTCTATACCATCTACAGCCCGCCGCAACATGCAGATGGCACTATCCACAAAACAAAGGCTGACGCAGAAAAAGCAGAAGAGTAGGGGCTTGGACCTTTGACAACAACGACGAGCCGTTGTATGGTTGCGCCATAAGGCTAGCTGAGTAGGCTAGCCCTTTTTTGTACTACCTAAATAACGTAATTGCCGCATTTGCGGCCCAACTCACATGGCACAAAAGAAAGAATTTGAGCTCGCGATCGAACAGATTGCAGCCGAGAAAAACATTCCGGTCGAGAAAATCGTCGAGACGATCGAAGCTGCACTCGCAGCTGCGTATCGCAAAGACTTTGGCGAACCAACCCAAAACATTCGGGTAAAATTTAGCGTGCAAGACGGTACTTCGCAGGTGTTTGATGTAAAAACGGTCGTTGAGGAGATTCCTGAGGATCCCGAAGAGCAAAAAGAAAAAGAGCTCAACCCGCGTGAGCATGTCGCCCTGGCCGATGCCAAAAAGAAGAAGAAATCTGCCAAGGTGGGCGACGTGATCGAAACTAAGCTCGATCCGCCCGAGTCCTATGGTCGTATTGCTGCACAAACCGCCAAGCAGGTGATCATTCAGCGCTTGCGTGAGGCTGAGCGCGAGATCGTGTCTCGTGAGTTTAAGGGTAAAGAGGGTGAGATCATCAACGGCTCGGTGCAACGCATCGAAGGTCGCAACGTTTATGTCGATCTCGCACAAGCTACCGGCGTTTTGTACCCGCACGAGCAGATTCCGGGCGAGACCTACACGGTTGGTATGCGCCTCAAGGTCTACGTGGCTGAGGTTCGGGATACGAGTCGCGGACCGGAGATCATTTTGTCCCGCTCTCACCCGCAATTTGTTGCTAAATTGTTTGAACTCGAAGTCCCTGAGATCTACTCGGGCGTTGTGCTGATCAAAGGCATCGCACGCGAAGCCGGCAGCCGCACCAAGATCGCCGTCGCGACTGAGCAAGAGGGTGTCGACCCAGTGGGTTCAGCCGTTGGTCAGCGCGGAACTCGCGTCCAGACCGTGATCGCCGAGCTTGGTGGCGAAAAAATCGACATCATCCAGTTTGATGAGGATCAGGACCAGTACCTGCGCCACGCCATGTCGCCTGCAAAAGTCCTCAAGGTTGAACTCAACGAAAAAGAAAAGCGCGCCAAGGTTGTAGTCGATGAGGATCAGTTGTCGCTGGCTATTGGTAAGGGTGGGCAGAACGTACGCCTTGCCGCAAAATTGACTGGCTGGAAGATCGACGTCGTTTCGCCAGAGTCAGACGGCACCAAAAAAGATGGTGAACCCATTAAGGATGGTGCTAAGCCAGCTGAGGCCAAGCCAGAAGATAAAAAGGTAGAAGGCGAAGCTAAGGCTGAAGAAAAGCCTGCTGAAAAACCAGCCGAGGAGAAGCCGGTTCAGCCAGAGAAACCTGCTGAGAAAAAGGAAGAGCCAAAGGCGGAACCTAACGCAGAAGAGAAAAAAGAAGAAACTAAATAGTTCTTACTGAAACCCTAATGATCTACAACATTGCCGTTGAGTACATTGCAGCAGGAGTGGCCGGGTTGGCGCTCTTGTTTGCCTTGTTTTTAGCCTTGCGCGTACGTGCGACCCCAGACGGTCAGCGCCACATGGTCGAAATCGCGACCGCTATCAAAGAAGGTGCCTTGGCGTACCTCAAGCGTCAGTACCGCGTGATTGCGCTCCTCACCATCGTGGTGACCGCGCTCTTTTACGCTTTTGTTGATTGGCAGACCGCGGTTGGGTTTGCGACGGGAGCTGTGGCTTCTGCGTTGGCTGGATACATCGGTATGCGCATCGCCGTCGGCGCAAACGTCAAAACTGCAGAAGCCGCAAAGGACTCGTTGTCCAAGGCACTTCGTGTGGCGTTTACTGCCGGAACCGTTACTGGAATGGTCGTTGTAGGCTTTGGTCTCCTTGGCGTAGCTGGATTTTACTCGTGGTTCAAAGACCCAGCCTTATTGATCGGCTTTGGATTTGGCGCCTCTCTCGTGTCGCTCTTTGCGCGCGTGGGCGGCGGTATCTATACCAAGGCGGCCGATGTGGGCGCGGACCTGGTCGGTAAAGTAGAAAAAGGCATCCCGGAAGACGATCCTCGTAACCCCGCAGTCATCGCCGACAACGTTGGAGACAACGTGGGAGATACGGCCGGCATGAGCGCCGACCTCTTCGAGACGTACGTCGTGACCCTCCTTGCAGCTATGATTTTGGGTGCGACCGCAGGTGTAGCCGGACTCGGTGGCGTATTACTGCCGCTGCTCCTTGGCTCAGTCGCTGTTGTAGCTTCGATCATTGGTAGCTTTTTTGTCCGTCTCCGCGGGATGAACATCACAGGCGCTCTCTATAAAGGTGCGGGCGTCACCATCGTGTTGGCAGCTATTGGGTTCTACCTGATTAACCGTTGGTATGCAGGCAACGACATCAAATTGTTCGGCGCCATGGCTATCGGCCTCGCCGTAACGGTGCTGGTCATTTTTATCACCAACATCTACACAGCACGTAACCGCAAACCCGTCTACGAAATCGCAAAAGCGAGCGAAACCGGACCGGGTACTAACATTATCCAAGGGCTCGCAGTCGGTTTGCGCTCGACATGGCCCATGGTAGTCGTGATCGTGGCAGCAATTTTAGGCGCCTACTACCTGGCAGGACTCTATGGTATCGCGCTCGCAGCCGTCTCGATGCTCTCAACCATGGGCATCGTCGTCGCGATCGACGCGTACGGTCCAATCACCGATAACGCGGGCGGAATCGCCGAGATGGCAAACCTCCCAGCTAAAGTGCGCTCCAAGACGGACGCGCTCGATGCGGTTGGTAACACGACCAAGGCAATTACTAAGGGATATGCGATTGGTTCAGCCGCGCTTGCAACCTTGGCACTCTTTGCCGCGTATACAGATGAGATCCGCGAGGCAATCTCAGCAGATGTGCTCACCAAGAGCCTCAGCTTAGAGAACCCACTCGTAATCGTTGGCCTCTTTATCGGAGCAGCCTTGCCATTCTTCTTCTCGTCGCAACTTATGACGGCGGTTGGTAAAGCAGCCTTTGCCGTTGTTGAGGCCGTACGCGAGCAATTCCGCACCAAAAAGATTATGGAAGGCCATGACAAGCCAGACTACGCACAGGTCGTCGATATCGTGACCAAAGCCGCTCAAAAATACTTGATCATGCCTGCGGTCGTTGCGATCGGGGTGACGGTGTTTGTCGGGTTTGTGCTTGGACCAGTAGCACTGGGTGCCATGTTGATCGGTGTGATTTTGTCCGGGTTCTTCCTGGCCATCCAAATGACCACCGGTGGCGCAGCTTGGGATAACGCTAAAAAGTACATCGAGACGGGCAAGTTTGGTGGTAAGGGAAGCGAAGCGCACAAAGCCGCTGTCGTGGGCGACACCGTTGGTGATCCGTTTAAGGACACCGCAGGTCCAGCCCTCAACTCGCTCATCAAGGTCATCAACACACTTGCGGTTATCTTCGCGTTTCTCTTTTTGCAGTACGGCCAATGGCTCGATAAGTTCTTCCAGTAATGAACGTTACCGTCAAAAATCTGCCGCAATCATCCGTCGAGCTCACCATCGAAGTCTCGCAGGAAGAACTCAAGGCCTACGAGGGTCGCGCCCTCGCGCGACTCTCGAGCAAGTTGTCACTGCCGGGGTTCCGCCCTGGCAAAGTGCCAGCCAGTATGGCGCGCAAGCACATCGAGCCGATCCACTTGCTAGAAGAGACCGCCAACATGGCGATCCCAGAGCTGTACGGCAAAGCGGTGCTCGACAAAAAGCTCGAGGTCATCGGTAGCCCCAAGATCGATATCGTTAAGTTTGCCCCGGATAATCCACTCATCTTTAAGGCGACCGCCGCGGTTCAGCCAGAGTTTAAACTCCCGGATTACAAAAAGCTCAAGGTAGAACGTAAGCAAGAAAAAGTAAGCGACGAGCAGATCGATCGCATGCTGCGAATGTTCCAGCGTGATCGCGCCCAAGAAAAAGAAGTTAAACGCGCGGCAAAAAAGGGTGACGCGGTTGAGATCGACTTCAACATGATGCAAAAAAAGGTTCCGCTCGAGCATGGGCAGGGGAGCAAGCATCCGCTCATTATTGGCGATGGAATGTTTATCCCAGGTTTTGAGGACGCGCTCATTGGAATGACGGCTGGTCAGGAAAAAGATTTCCCGATCACTTTTCCCAAGGACTACGGTAAAAAAGACCTGGCCGGTAAACCAGCCGAGGCGCATGTAAAACTCCTTGTTGTAAAAGAGCGCGTGTTGGTCCCGATCGACGATGCCTTTGCCAAGGGTCTCGGCAACTTTAAGGATCTCAGCGACCTCAAAAAGCAGCTCCGCACCAACCTTGAGCTAGAATCGCAGGCTAAAGAAAACGATCGCTATGAGTCCGAGCTTCTCACCAAGTTGGCAGAACAAGTTAACCCAGAGATCCCCGACGTTCTGCTCCAAGGAGAGCTGGACAAGATGGCCCGAGAACTCGAGTCCAGTTTGGTCGGCCAAGGCGCGAATTTTAAAGATTACTTAAGCTCGATTAACAAATCCTTAGATGACCTCAAAAAAGGCTGGGTAGAACAGGCCAAAAAGCGCATTAAGATCGGGTTACTCATCCGCAGGATCGCCAAAGAAGAGGAAGTAACCGCGCCAGAAGAAGAAATCGACAAAGAAATCAATGCAACGCTCAGCCAAAACCCAGGCAACAAAGAGGTTGAGCGCACCGTTAAGACCCCCGCCTACCGTGACTACATTGCAGAAGTCATTCGTAACCGTAAAACCATAAAACTGCTATCATCTATCGCGTCTGGTTCTGCCAATGGCAACGCCAGCAAAAAATAACTTTATGCAACAAACCTATGACAGAGAAATACGTGCGCGACATAATGACAACTCCGGTTGTCAGTGTGGGTCCGCAGGCGTCGGTTGTGCGTGTCGCACAGCTGATGGTGCAGCACAATCTCACGGGTGTGCCTGTGGTCAAGAAGGACAGTGTTGTCGGAATAGTAACGGATAGCGATCTCGTCGCTCAAAAGAGCAACATCCACCCGCCGCAGTTTGCGTCGCTTTTGCATAGTTTTATTATGCTGCGCTCGAGCGCCAGCGTTGAGGCTGAGATTCAAAAGGTCCTCGGTAACAAGGCAGAACACATTATGACCAGCCCGGTCGTCTCGGTTAAGTCGACCGATTCGATCGCGCGTCTCGCGAGCAAGATGGTTGAGGCGCAGGCCAACCCGATCCCGGTTATCGACAATGGCAAATTGGTTGGTATTGTAAGTAGACACGATTTACTTAAACTCATCGCGCGTGAACAAGCGGTCGTCAAAATCGCCAGCAAAAACGGCAAGCCGGGCAAAATCAGCCTCGGCAAAGCGCTCAACGGCAACGGTAAGCAGAGCAAGCCGGTCCTCCCGGGCAGCAAAGTCCTCTCCAAAGAAGGCGGACCTAAGCTCCCTCCAAAGCCAGCCGAACCTCAGCGCCCCGAATAGTTCCGCCGGCCGGAGCAGAAAGCCGGCCCACAAGGTTGGTATTGGTGCGCACGTCTCGATCGCAGGTGGGTACTGCGAGGCCCTCGTACGTGGACATGCAGATGAACTCGACGCGATCCAAATCTTTACCTCGAGCCCACGCTCGCGTGTGCGACGTGTCGTAACCCCAGCCGAAGAGAAAGAATTTATCCAGGCCTGCAGCGTCTCACCGATCCGCAATGTGTATGTGCACACGCCGTACTACGTAAATGCGGCCTCACCGGACGATCGGACCTGGCACTTTTCGCAGACCTATATTGTGCGAGAGGTTGGGCTGATGGATCGTATCCAGGCGCGCTATTTTGTCATGCACGTCGGCAGCCATCTGGGTTCTGGCATCAAAAAAGGCAAAGAGCGCGTGACCCGCATGCTCGATGAGGTGCTGCAAAAGACCAAAAACTCTAACGTTATGATCTGCCTGGAGAACACCGCCGGCGCACGCAACGATGTGGGAGGTAAATTTGAGGACATGGGTGAGATTCTTGGTCGCTTTAAGGGAGAAAAGCGAATTGGCTCCATCATGGATACGTGTCATATGTTCTCGGCGGGGTACGACATCCGTACACCGGAGAAAGTTGCTCAAGTATTTGCGCAGATCGACCAACACATCGGCTGGAATCGCATCCCCATGCTCCACTTTAACGACAGTAAGACCCAGCTCGGTGGGGGACACGATCGTCATCACACACTTGGCAAGGGGTACATCGGGTATGAGGGCATGGCGGCGGTGATTGGTTCACCCTATGTAAAGGGCAAGGATTTGGTACTCGAGACCGAAGAGTCAGGGCGCGCGGCGGACATAGCCTGGCTCAAAAAGACGGTGGCAAAACTAGACTGACATGCAGGCCGCACCCACTGCCGACGAGACAAAATCACTGGAGGCAATAGCGGAGGCGGTCAAAGTCTGTACACGTTGTCGCTTGGCGCAAGGCAGAACCAACGCCGTGCCAGGGGACGGTGATCCTAAAGCCGAGATTTTGTTTATCGGAGAAGGCCCCGGTAAAAACGAAGACCTTCAAGGTAAGCCTTTTGTCGGGGCGGCCGGGAAATTTCTGCAAGAAATGCTCGAGTCGATTGGCATGTCGCGCGACCAGGTTTTTATTACCAACGTGGTTAAGTCCCGGCCGCCCAATAATCGCGACCCGCTGCCCGATGAGGTGCAGATCTGCACCAGCTCGTGGCTTGTGCCGCAGGTGCGGCTGATCGATCCGGTCATTATTGTGCTGCTTGGGCGACACAGTCTGGAACGGTTCATCCCTAATAAGCGCATCTCGCTTTGTCATGGCAAACCCATGCGCGCCACGGCACCCGATGGACAAAGGCGGGTGTTCTTCCCGCTCTACCATCCAGCCGCCGCACTCTACAACGGCAGCATGCGTGGCACATTGATGGAGGACTTCAAAAAGATCCCCGCGGTACTCAAAGCGGCGAGAGAGCAGCGCGCCAAGGAAAAGCTCTTGCGTGAGATGCAAGGCTAGCCTAGTCTAGTCAGCACGCGCAGGTGGCGAAATGGTAAACGCACTACCTTGAGGTGGTAGCGCCGCAAGGCTTGGGGGTTCAAGTCCCCCCCTGCGCACCAGGAGTACTTATATAGTTAGGCAGGCTGAACCTTGACTAGACCGTCAGGCGTGTTAGTCTTTGCCGTTAGTCTTTTGCTGTTTTTACAATCTCTATTAAATCCCTCTAGGAGGGAACAACACCAACACAAGGAGGCTGCATGATCGAGTCGGTTCAGATCGTCGAGGCACCCAAGTCGTTTCAGCCGCGCTTCGGATCCGAGGACTGGGTCGAGGACAAGGATCTCGAGTGTCGCGACTGCGGCGGTTGCGTCTACATCAACATGTTCGATGGACACGCCTACAGCTGCCCCAAGTGCCGCAAGACCCTGATCGGCAAGGATGGCGACCTCAACGTCGGACTCCGCGCCAAGCCCCGCCCCTTCGGCTCCTGATCCACTCGTCGTTGTTCTCCCGGGGACGTATCGTCGTCCCCATTCCTACAGCGATTTAATTGACCCGCTCGCCCCAACTGGGTATCGTGCCTCGCACGGGCACTTAGCTCAGCGGTAGAGCAACCCCTTTACACGGGGAAGGTCGTAGGTTCAAATCCTACAGTGCCCACCACAGATATTTGGCAGAACCGTCCACAAGACGGGCTCTTGACGTGTCTACGTTTATATGGTTATATGTCATTCGCCTCAGGCAACGTGCTTGGGGTTTGCTATTTCAACCCAACCAGGGAGGTCAGGAAACTTGCCCAAGAATCGGAAGTACGGGACGATCCTCGGAGAGCTCGAGCGGCTGTTCAACAAGATCTACAACTCCACCATGGAGCGCCAGCGTGCCATCCTGCTCAAGCAGTACCGGCGCGTGCGCCAGGCGCTGCAGAAGATCCACATTCCGGTCAACGCGCGGTCCCACGTGGCCAAGGTGCTGCTTCGTCACACGGAGCACCTGCACCTCAAGGGGATCCTGCAGTTCACGCAGCGGCAGCGCGACAACTTCGATCGGCTTCTCGAGACCATCCACCCGACGCCCGTCCGTCTCAGGGTCGTCGCGGCCTGATCGTCGCTCCTCCTCGCCCTTCGTCGGCCTCATCGTATCGCGCCGTGCGGACTCAATCCGCACGGCGCTCTTTCTATTTGCGCGGTCTTCATCCATTGGTTAGCATGCCCACACGCCGAGGTAGCTCAGTGGTAGAGCGCAGCCCTGAAGAGGCTGGCGTCGCCAGTTCGATCCTGGCCCTCGGCACCATTTGTAGAACAGGCGGGAGTAGTTCAGTGGTAGAATGTCTCCTTCCCAAGGAGAAGGTCGCGGGTTCGAATCCCGTCTCCCGCTCCAGCGACCGTTGCGTCGCTTTTTTGGCTTATACACATGGTTCGCGTACAAAGCGCTCTATATAGAGTAAACTGTTCTCTATTAAAGGATTAATCAAATAATCACCTCCATGAAAATCACTTCCAGGGTTTTAGTCGCTGCGTTAGCAGTGCTATTTGTATTTGGGCAAAGCAGCCCAGCCAGCGCCGCTACAGCGGTCGACCTCGGCACCGCATATAACTTTGCGGTTCTCGCGGGTTCAACCATAACCAACACCGGCGCAAGCGTTATTACGGGCGACCTTGGTCTCCATCCGGGCACATCGGTTACGGGTTTTCCTCCTGGTACCGTCATCGGTAACCAGCACGTAGCAGACGCGGTAGCAGGACAGGCAAAAATCGATCTCACCGCAGCCTATGTCAACGCCGCAGGACAAACGCCAGTCACGACAATCCCAACCGAGCTTGGTGGTAGCACGCTGACCGCGGGTACCTATGACTCGGCCGCAGGCGACTTTGGCATTACTGGAACACTGACCCTCGATGCAGAAGGAGACGCAGATGCTGTCTTTATCTTTAAGACCGCATCAACCCTTATTACGGCTGGTGCGAGCCAGGTAGTTCTGATCAATGGCGCCCAAGCCTGTAACGTCTTTTGGCAAGTTGGTAGCTCGGCAACCCTCGGCGCTAACTCCTCGTTTTCTGGAAACATTCTTGCGCTGACGTCTGCAACTCTCACTACAGGTGCTGATGTAGAGGGTCGCGTTTTGGCCCGCAACGGCGCTGTTACCTTGGACACAAACGTAATTACACGCTCGATTTGTGCAGGTGCGGAGCCTTCCGTTCCAGTGCCCGCTCCGGATGAACCCATCCCGACCGACACCGATGATGATGGCATTCCTGATACAGAGGATACTGATGATGATAACGACGGTATTCCGGATGTAGAAGAAATCGCAGCAGAAGTGCCAGGTCTGCCAGAGGCAGGATTTGCTCCAAAGCGAGCGAACAGTGGTTTGCAGATCACGATTGGCCTACTCGCTTTGGCCACGGCTGCGAGCGCCGCAGTTGTAGCAGCACGTAAAAAATCTTCGGCACAACTCTAAAGCTAACTATGTAATCCGGAAGAGCCAGGCCAAAGGAGTCTGGCTCTTATCGTTATGAATAGTTCCAAGCGCACAGCATTGATCGTTCTAGTGGCCCTGGTCGAGGCCGGGCTTGCTGTTGGATTACTCCTGCACTTTGTGCCAATGCTCGATGACAAAGCGGGAGCTTCGGTAGTTGAGGCAACGTCGCAAGTACGGTCTGAGCCTGATCTTGACCAAGATGAACCAAAAACCGTCCGTGCTACTGACCCTGGAGAACCAGTCGAGCTTGAGATCCCAGAGATTGGTGTGGAAGCAGATGTCGACTATGTTGGCACCAACGCCAAGGGCTTAATGGACATCACGCAAAACCCTGAGACGGTTGCCTGGTACGAGCCAGGGACACGTCCGGGCGATATCGGTAGTGCGGTAATGGCCGGTCACTATGGCACCTGGAAGAGCGGTCAAGGATCCGTGTTTGATCAACTGCAAGACTTACGCAAGGGTGACAAAGTGTACGTGACCGATGACAAGGGTCAGCGTCTTACCTTTATAGTCCGTGAGAGTCGCCGCTTTGCTCCCAATGCAGATGCCACGGAGGTGTTTACCTCAGATGATGGCAAAGCCCATCTTAATCTCATCACCTGTGAGGGGGAGTGGAACGATGCCTCACAGGGCTTTTCTAGGCGGTTAGTAGTTTTTACGGATCGCGAGTAACCGTTCATTTGCCCGCTCGTCTGGCACGGTGTGTGGACAAGCCGTCGGTTCAGCCGACGGGGTTTGTGCTATAAATGTGAAGTAAGGCATGCCGCAAAACGGCGCCGCTAATCAACTAAGTTTTAATACATGAATCCAAAGCAATTCCTCGTCATCGGCGGCATCGTTTTGCTGCTCGTTGGCGTTATCGGCTTTTTCGGGATCATTGGTCCCACGCCAGAGCAATCCATTTTTGGAGACGCTTGGTGGTTTGATAACGGTGAGAACTGGGCACACACCATCCTCGGTGTCGTCGCTTTGATCCTCGCTTTTGCAGCACCAGCAATGGTCCAAAAGTGGGTCGTCGTTCTCCTCGGAATCATCGGTGTTGTCATCGGGATCTACTCGATCTTCACCAGCTCGTTCCTCGGTGCAAACCTTGAGAACCCAGCAGATTCGATCCTCCACTTGGTGATCGGTATCTGGGCATTGCTCGCCGGCTTTATGGGCAAGGGCAGCAAGTCCTCATTGCCAGCGTAATAATCGCAGGCAGAACAGAAAGCCCCGGCTCACGCCGGGGCTTTTTTGTGTCGTTGAAGCTTTGAGCAAAATCGTATATAACTAGTCGGTTATGCCAGAGAAGAGACAGCAGGTCGGATACAAAGAACGTGTAGCGGAAGCCATGGCGCTCTCCGCGCGTATGGCGAGGCTAGATTCGATCCGGGCAAAAGGTGGCTTTGAGGCGGCGGTCATCGATCAATTTGCGGAGTTTTTGGACAGCGCAACCGATGAGCAGCTCTTTCGCATGAGCCCACTACGCTACGCCGCCGAGCACAAAATCGAGGAGACGGTAGCGATCAACCTCTTTTTGCATGCAGCGCATGCCGGCTTGCTCGACTTTAACTGGGGCGTCTTGTGCCCACTCTGCGGCGGCTTTATCACTACGTCGGGCGGTCTCCAGTCGCTCCAGCAAAAGATGAACTGCGGTCTCTGCCGCATGCCCGTGACCACCAGTGTGGATGATAACGTCGAGGTGGCCTTTACCGTCTCTCCCTCGGTACGCAAAATCCGGTTCCACCAGCCGGACCAGCTTACGTCGATCCAGGACGTGTTGACCGTATTTTTCTCGACCAGCGTAGCGGATATCGAGCGTAAAAAAGAGATCATCTCGAGCGGAGCCATCCTGACGGGGTTGCTCAAGCCAGGCACGACCGAGCTCGACACCAAACTTACACCAGGTACCTACTCGCTCGGTTCTCCCCTCGAGCACGCAAACATCGACATCGTTATCTCTAAGGACGCTGATGCCAAAGATGTCACGATCGAGCACGTGGATGGGGAGTTCATCCCTGGCGAGATTACGCTGGCACCGGGTGAACAACACTTTACGATCCGCAACCGCGTTGGCCGATCACGCGCGTACGGCCTGATCCGCGACCCCGAAAAACTCATGAACGACAGCTTTGGTAAGCCGGGTAACAAGCCCACTCCGCTTTTTACTCCGTACTTAGGAGGTAAGCGACTCGTGACCACGCAGACCTTTAGGGATTTGTTCCGATCGGAGAGTATCCCGTCGGGCAACGGGCTGGAGTTTAAAAACCTGACGCTCTTGTTCACCGATCTTAAGGGTTCTACTGAGATGTACCGACGCATCGGGGACTTTAAGGCTTATGCCATCGTGCGCGAGCACTTTGCCTTGCTCAAAATGATCGTGGCAAAGTCGGGTGGTGCTGTGGTCAAGACCATCGGGGATGCCATCATGGCAAGCTTTTCGGACCCAGCCGAGGCGCTGGCCGCTGCGGTCCACATGAACCGCGAGATCAAGAACGTAGGCATGGGCGAGGACCTGGTGCTCAAAATCGGGGTTCACTCTGGCCCCTGTATCGCAGTAGAACTCAACGAGCGCTTGGACTACTTTGGCCAGACCGTCAATATCGCGGCCCGTGTCCAGGGGGTGGCCAACGCCGGCGAAATCGTGGTCTCGCCCGAGGTCTACGGGGCACCCCGTGTCCGCGATGTACTGTCCGAGGCTAAGCTAAAAGCCAAGGCAGATTCGGTCGCGCTCAAGGGAGTGGGCGACCATTTTGAGGTCTATCGGCTGGTCTAAGGCCTCTGGCCGTGCCATAGACAAGCCCTCCCAGTCGGTTTAGACTGGTCGAACTGGACGCAAAAACGACTGCCCAGGGCAGTTAGCGGCTTTTGCGGGAGTAGTTCAGGAGTAGAACGCTTCCTTGCCAAGGAAGAGGTCGCGGGTGCGAATCCCGTCTCCCGCTCCAGCGGAATTTAAGCAAAAATTAAGGATAAAATGGCCCACATAGGGGCCGTTTTTTGTTCGTCAAAAATGCTCAAAAATGCCGTTTTTTGGCATTTCCCCGACTTATGGATATTGGCTTAACAGAGCCTCAAAATAGGCCTATTTTGGGTGCCCATTGACTTTGGGCCTCTGACCTGCTAAGGTATCCGTCTTGTTTCGGAATACCGCAAACAAGATGGCCCTCAAACAGGGCTTTTTTATTTGCCTCAAACGGGGCATGAGGGTAATCCCTCAATGCCTTGTGCGTGGCGACCTAACCACACAAATGAAACAAACCACTTCACAACTGAATATCGCTAAACTCTCGCAGAATCGTGTACTTGCTCTCGTGATTGCGGTTGCTGCTGCCTGGACCGGACTGTTTGCGATTGACGGTAAAGCTGAGCTCAGTGCCAGCCTCGTTAAGTCGCTCCCGCCGGTACAAGCCCAGGTGTTCCCGATGCAGACCTCTCTTGCCACGATCAATGCCACCGCTGCTTCTAAGCCTCGTGTAGCATTGCCCAAGCAGGCTCCTAAGTTCCGTGTCGTGTCTACCTTTACGGCTCAAATCACTGGCTATAACAGTGAGTTTGCTCAGACCGACGGCACCCCCTGGACTACTGCTGACGGTACGATGTGTACAGAAGGTGTCGCGGCTGGTCCATATGCCTTGCCGTTCGGAACTAAGTTCCGCATCCCGTCACTCTTTGGAGATCGCATCTTTACGGTCCACGACCGTAGTGCTACTCCCTCGGGTCACGTCGACATCTGGTTCCGTCACTACAATGACGCCATCCAGTTTGGTCGCCGTACGGCCACCATCGAGGTCATCGCGTAACGGTTCAACCGTCTAGCGAGAACCCAAGCGAATACGTCGTCCCTTAGACGACAACCGATCATAACCGGTAAGCTCCACAAAAGCTTTACCGGTTATCGGTTTATGGTGACGTTTTCCAACGACCGAGCAGGCACCCTCCCAAAAGGTAAAGATGGAGGAGTACATCTCTTGGTTGTGCATGTCTGCGTGAACAGTCAGTTCTAGTCCGAGATCGGGGACGCTGATGACATGGTCGACAGGGTAGGTGATCTGCGTCTTGGGACTCTTCCAGCGAGAGCCATTGCGCCAGATCCCTTTGTAGACCTTGCGTTCTCCCTTGGGGCCAGACCACGTCACCTTACAGCCTGCGCTCGTGCCATCAGCAAAAAAAGGCTCGTATGCCATGAGCTCGCTGCCATCGTCGAGCTGGATACCAGCCCAGTTCCAAAAAGAGAAAGGCTGCTTTGCCGCAAAGTCACCCCACTGGTGATCAATCCAGCCACTCCCGCGTACAAACTCAGCCTCTTTTCTATCTTCGGTCTCAAAGGCGCCGTGTACGGTTAGGCGGGGGTGCGAGTAGTACACGGTAGAACCCGACTTAGGAAAGCTCAACACACCCTTAGTGCCGTGCAGCACCGGCCCCTTAGGGTCAAACAGATGGAGATGCAATTGGCGGTGGTGGTGTTGGATTCGGAGTTCAAAGCGGTTGGCGCCAACGCGCTTTATATGATTGTGTCCAAAAAACACATTGAGTTTTCCTAGCCGTCGTACCCCGACAACTCCTGGCCATGGCACAAAAGTGTACTCGTCGTAGTGATGTTTTTGTCCCGTGATATCCGTCAGTCCAAACTGCAACTGATAGATCGTTTTAGCCGGATAGACTTTAAATTTGGGGAAGAACCGCTTGAGCGTTGCGCTATCAAATTTGCAAAACGCGAACATGTACGCAAAACGGCGGCCCGCCTCGTTTTCTAGATAGCCGTGGCCGTACCACCACTCATACTGCGCTCGGTGGGCGTGTTCGTCGCGAGGTAAGCTAACCGAGCGCTGCATCCTTTTAGTCTAAGTGCCGGCGGCCCTATGCGGGGCAGCCAAAGTTGAGCGCGCCGCTGATCATTTGTTCTGCCATAGCCTCGCTGGCTGCGGTCACGACCGCCTCACCTCCGTAGAGGTAGCCACCTTGGATGCGAGCCGAGTAATCCTGCAAAAAGTCGACGGATCGTGCGCACGTATTGCTCGTAATGTCGTTTGGAACCAAGAGCATCGGATAGAGCTGAGCCGCTGCATGGATGCCAGCTGGGAGTGCGTCGGCAAGCGACGTACCACTGGCGATCGCGACGCCGGGAGGAGCAAGGGGAACATCGTCGATGTACTTATCGGCGATCAACCGTGACGTATCGTAGCGGTTCTGCCCGCCGATGCGAGTGACGGTATAACCAGCACTGCTGAAGAGCGATTCGATAGTACCGGGGATGGCGGACGTTCCCCCAATCAGCGTGACGCTTACGAGCGTTGCCAGGTTGTCGTTAGCGTAGTCGCGAATCGGTTGGCTCAAGTCGCCGTTCTCGGTCAAGGCGATGCCATCCTGCAAGTAGGCTGCGAGCGGGGCAACCGACAATGCGTCTGCTGGTTTGTATCCGTTGACCACGTAGATGTGGTCAGGTGCCGTACCGCGCAACAAGTCTAGCTCCGTCATGATCGCAACGGATGTGCTGATGCGGTTAGGCCCAGACAGACGCCTGACGTTGTAGCCAGCATTGACCAAAAAATCCTCTTGTTGCTGGTTTACCGCTGCTGTTCCACCAAGGATATAGACTCGACCGGCAGCAGGCAGAACCCGCTGCAGTTCCGCATACACGCTCGCAGGAATCTCTCCGGCTTTGATCAACAAGATCGGTCCGTTTGCTGTGAATCCGAGTGGAACCCCTGCCAGCGCGTCTGCAGTAGATGTCCCGTTGGCGAGCAATACTGCATCGGCGCTGTCATCATCCGGAAACACTTTTTTGCTGGTCTCGACCGCCGTCTCGTAGCGGTCCACGCCGGCTACTCGCAAAATATCCTCATCGGCACCCTCCGGGCGGAGCACGGCACTGACCGCAGTGGTGTAATCGATGTTGCCAGAACCATCTTCGAGCCAAAGGTACATCGTGCGTGTGGTTCTGCCACCGGTCTCAAGAGCAGCAATCAAACCAATCGTAGGCGTTGCTGAATCCGTGACGTCCGCTACGCGCGTACCGTTGGTATCGCTGGTCGGAGCGGTATCAAATCGGTACCAAGCCGCCTCGATGCCGGACGCATCGTCTGGGTTGTCCCAAAAGATCGTAAACTGGTCGCTCGCGGTCTTAGTACTCGGGAAAGCACCCATGTTCTCGGGTTCTCCCGGAGCGGTGGTATCAGCTTGAGCAGTAATAGGTGCTGCCTGAGCTGGTTGAACGCCGAGCATGAGCACGGCGAGCGCTAAAATGGATACGATGAGACTAAAAAAACGATGGGGAAGTGTCATGTCCCCATTGTACCGTATCTTTTTGCTTTATGCGCTTATGTAGACGTCGGTTCCGTAATCGCCAAAGTCGTAGAACCACTTGGCGCTGTTGTAACGCATGTTGACGCAGCCGTGGCTCATCGGGTGACCAAAATTATTGTGCCACCAGGCCGAGTGGAAGCTGATTCCGCTGGCCGTAAAGTACTGGATCCAGTGAATGTCGCACAGACTGTAGCCCGGGCCGGACATGCAGCCGCTGCTGTATCGTGCATAGACTTTAAAGTGTCCGATCGGGGTTGGACCGGTCAGTCCGGTCGAGACCGAGTCGCAAAAAACCGCAAGTCCGTCGATTTTGGCGCAGGCTTTTTGCTCCGAGAGGTCCACCGTAAAGTAGCGGTAGGCCGAACGTTGCGGGAGCGCCTGACGTGGTCCTGGGTTGGCTGGCTTTTCTACGTCGATGTCTTCTTGCAGCTCGTGCGGCACGCCTAAGGCTGAGCGGACCGATACGCTGTCACCCATGACGGATGAACCGCCCAGTTGGGCTGGTGCGGTGATGGTTGCCTGTTGCGTCGATTGCGCTGCAGCGGGCTTTGAGCCAGTAAGCTGTTCGTGGCCGGCTTGCTCGGGGGAGATGGAGGGGAGCAAGGCCGCTTTAGCGTCGTTGTTCGACCAGCCGCAGACGATCAATGCAACAAAAACGCCTACCGAGAGAGCGGCGAGGCGGGCTGGGAGTGGTCGAGACGCGTGCATGGCGATCAGATTGAATGAATACACATATAATAGCGTGAATTTTCGCTCTTGTCAAGCTAAACTGTACAGGTGAGATCAAAAAAGTATTTACTTTCCATCGTGCGCTGGGGCGTACTCTCGATCGGGTTGCTCGTGTGGGCTGGCGTCAGCGCATCACTCGCTGGTGTTTGGCAATTTCCGCTCAACCAAACCTGGAGCATTGATCCGGAATTTCAGTTTGGAAGTCCCTATGGTGGCGAGGTTCATCTTGGTGAGGACGTGGAGGCGCCCGCGGGGACTACCGTACAAGTAGCGGCCAATGGGACGGTCAAACTTATCGCTAACTTTCCGGGGTATCACGACTGGGGCGGCTTGGTACTGGTTGAACACACTAACGTAACGGGCCAGCGCATGGTGACTTTGTACGGACACATCGATGTACGAACCGTGCGCGTCAAACCAGGGCAGATCGTCAATCGTGGCGATGTACTGGGCAGAGTCGGGGACTCGCAGCACAACGGCCACTGGAAAACGCACTTACACTTTGGAATTCGAAGTGGTGCCTACCAATCCTCGCCCTGGGTGTACTGGGGGTTTGCAAACCAGGCAACACTCGCCAGGTGGGAGCCAGCGCATGAGTACGTTCCTGCGCGCAGTGCGATGATCGACGTGGCACGCATTCCAAGTGCGAGTCGCAATCGGTATGAGACGGCAGCCGCGGTAAGTAATTGGCTTTTTCCAGCTGACGCGAGTGTCCAGCAGGCAATTGTCGTGAGCGGCGAACACTTTGCTGACGCGCTCTCGGCAACGGTGTTGGCGCACGAGCGATCGATCCCCGTATTGCTTGCACGCGCGGGCGGAGTCCCTGATGAGACGCTGCATGAACTCGAGCGTGTGCTGGCCGATGGAGGGGCGGTTCATCTTGTTGGGGGAGAGGCGGCACTTGGTCCGACGGTAGAAACGCAGTTACGCGCACATGGCTGGACCGTTGATAGGATCGCAGGGCCTGATGCGCCAGCGACGGCCGTTGCAGTCGCTGAACAATTAGCGCAATCGCCAAAGACGGTGTTTATCGTTAATTCAGGCGCGTTTGCAGATGGTTTGTCAGCGGGTGCACCAGCTACGGTACAACATGCGCCGATTTTGCTTACGGATTCTGATGAGTTGAGTGACGATACGAGCGACTACTTGCAGCGGTACGGCTCAGTAGACTCGATCATTATTGTTGGCGGTGCTTCGGTAGTATCGCAAGCGGTCGAGGACCAGCTCAAAGCGCTCCCGCAACAACCAACGGTGCGTCGCATCGCCGGTACCGACCGGTACGCAACCAATCGATTTGTTAACGAGCAGTTCTTCAACGCGCCAGAGCAGCTTGTGCTGGCAACCGGCGAGAAGTTCGCGGACGCCCTCGTGGGGAGCCTGCTCGCCGCACGCAGCAACGGTTCGCTTATCTTGGCCAGTCACACAAGCCTGATGGCTCAGGTGCGCGACTACATAGCGACCGTGCGACCAAGCGTCCACGTGGGTCTCGTGTTGGGTGGACCAGCCGCACTGGCACAGTCCGTTGATCTGCAACTAGGAGGACTGCTTAATGCTGGCTTTGCAGGTGCCTTGGTCCAGAGCGTGCGTGCCTTTGCCATGCAGCCACTTCCGCCGATTGATTGGAGCAGTGCCACTCGCACAACCCGTGATGGAATGACCCTTACGATCCCCGCTGGGTTCCAGTTAACAGAAAGCCACATCAACGGTTACCGCACGTTCTCCGTTGTCTCCGATGACACACAGGCAGAACCAGAGATCTTGCTTGCCACCAGGGTTGATTCGACCACATCAACTGAACCGCAAAGCGCCATCGCCCGCTGGCTCGGTGTGTCGCGCTCGAGTATTACAAAAGACGCGGTTCATCTGGGACGGTTTAGTATCACGACGGGTTTTATGCCTCGACTGGTGCAAGCAATCCCAGCCGTCGATAACGACGGGGCAAGCATGGTCCTGCTCTCCGTACCTCAGTCAGAGCACGCTCAAAGCTTGCTCGATCGGCTTGCTGAACTTAATCGTGACTAATTAAGTTGTAGAGCTGGGTGGACGTGTCGGGGTTTTCGAGCGGGCCGATGAGCAATCCTTGATTGATCGAAGCGGCGCGGTCGTACAAGTACTGCACAACCTCTGGTGCCAATCCATCACGCTTAGCAAAAATAAGTGGTGCGCCTTTAGTTGCAGCTACGAGTCCACCGAGTAGGCGCTCATATGCGCTTTGCAGTGTGTCTACCGTTGGCTGACCCGCCACAACCACGACCGCCTTTGGACTGGCAAAGTGTTCTTGCGCAATCACCGCGTTTGTCCCAAAGCGATCAAGACCAAATTGTCGGTCAGGCGTAATGCCGGTGTTTGCCGTAAGGTCACTTACTGCAGCGTCAGTAATGCTGGCGGGTCCACCCACGACGATGAGCGATTGAGGTTGGTGTGCTCGCAGAACTTCTTTAGTCGCAGCATTGGCGGATTTGGCGTTGCGCTCTGTAAGTAAAATGGGGTGGGCGCTACCGATTTGGCGCGCGTCACTGCCATCCGAGCTTTGGCTCGCTGCCCCTGCTCCTGCTGGTGCTGACGCCGAAAAAGCATCAGCCAGCACGCGCGCCTCTGTTAGATAGCCTTGTTCGGCCGACTCGGGATCTTGCGCAATAAGCTTCTCAGCAATTTGTTGCGCGGTCTCGTAGCGCGTCTTGCCACCAATGCGCTCAACATTGCCAAACCCCTGCGCAAACAGATCGCCGATAACGCCGTTACCAATTGCGGTCTCACCACCCAGCACACGCACGGTCTTGGCGCGATTACCGAGTACGCGTGCCATCTCTGCAGCCGTGGCAGGGTCTAACTGATCCGACTGGGTGAACAAAATCGGCGCCTTGCTTTGCACGGCGAGCGGTGTGGCCACAAAGCTGTCGATCACATCATCGCTCCGGCCCAGGAGTACTTCGCCTGCGCTGCCGTCATCGGGGTAGAGCTCCTTGGAGACCTCGATCGCCAAGTGAATTGGGTCAACGGACTGGATCGTCAGTAAATGGTCTGGCGTTTTGATTTCGTACGCAACGGTTACCGAATCGATCGCGGGGGATTCGCCGGAGACGACATTGCCGCTCTTGGTGAGTTCGGCCTTCCACTTGAGTTTGGAATCGCTCGAGGTAAACACATGTTTTTGGCCGGGCGTGGTGGGTTCATACGTGACGCCATTATCGTTGCTCAAATAAAAGGCAACATTTCCGGCAGAACTTGCGCTCGTAAAGGTAAGGGTCGCACTCTGGATGTCATCGCTGACCTTGTCGATGGCGAGCGAGAGGGCTTGGGCGGTGGCGCGGTTGCCTGGAACGGAGATCGTGCCTGCCGAAGTGTCCCACAACGCAGTTGAGTAGTTGATATCGCGGTAGGTGGTCGAGTCAAAGGTCTCAATAAACGTTTGCGGCCCGGGTAATTGCAGCTGTGCTGGTGCCGTGATGGGTTCTTCCTGATAAAACCGCAGCGTCAAAAGCAACACGCTGGCAAAAGCGGCGACGAGTAAGAGATAGGCGGGAAGTTGGCGTCCAATTCGCATCCCAGCCAGTATAGCAGTACTATGGCCCGCATGGTGTTACGCAAAATTAACTTTGTGTTAGCGATATTGGTGGCGCTGGTGGGTCTGTACTTGGCTTTTGCGCCTTTATATCCTTCGGCAAGTTTGTGGATACGTACGCTTTTGGCGGATGAACGCGACGGTTACAAATATGCCTCTCAGCTTGCCACTAACGCCGGTCTGACCGATCTACCTCCAGCTCCCAAAGGTAATCGACTGGTTATTCCGCAGATCTTGGTGGACGGCGAAATCCACGAGGGCACGAGTCCGTTTACCCTCGATCAAGGTATTTGGCATCGACCGCTATCGAGCACGCCAGCAGAAGGTGGAAATACGGTTCTGGCAGCGCACCGCTATCTTTACTCATCTGGCCCCAACACGTTTTACAGCCTCGATAAGCTTGCGATAGGGGACGAGTTCTATCTGATGTGGGAGGACAAAGAGTATGATTACAAGGTGACGAGTATTCGAGAGGTTCCGCCAACGGCAATCGAGATCGAGGCGCCGACCGATGCCAACATCGTGACGCTCTACACCTGTACGCCACTCTGGTCGGCAAAAAATCGACTCGTCGTAGTGGCAGAACTCACCAACCAGGAGGTACTCCAATGAAAGAATGGGTCAAAACGGTCGTCTTGATTGCGCTCTTACTGATTGGTATCGCTTTTGTGGTCTACTCGCGTATCGGGTACCAGACAAACTTTATCGAGAGCTTTAGATAGCGCTTGCACAATCCGGACAAACAAAAAGAGCGGGGCGAACCCCGCTCTTTTGCTGCTCTCAATTTGGAGAGCGTTCTGCCTAAGGCTTACGCCTTGGCTTTGGCCGTGCTGTTGCGACGTGCGCTGATCAAGAAGGTTGCGAGGGCCGCAAGTAATGCGAAGCCTGCAATCATCTGAACGCTTGAGCCAAATCCGGTCTCAACCAATGAGCCTGTTGGAGGCGTGTAGGTTGGGGTTTGAGTTGGCGTGATGGTCGGAATCGTGATCGTAGCGTCATCATCGTTGTTGGTGGCGTCCGTATCAGTCTGGTCGACCGCAGCGAGCGTTGCCGTGCTGGTCAAAGTCTGACCACCGGTTCCGGCATTAACGGTTGCGCTCAAGGTGAGCACCGCTGAGTTGCCAACACCGAGGTTACCAATCGTCCAGATTTGTGTTGCTGGGTCGTATGATCCAACACCTGCACTTGAGACAAAGGTCACACCGGCTGGGAGAACAACGCGGAGTTGCAAACCAGTCGCGGCGATCGGACCGACGTTGAGTGCGGTGATGGTAAAGGCAACGGTTTGGCCTTCGTTTGGAGTTGCGTCATCAACTGACTCGGTGACCGCGATGTCGAGGTCGTCAGCCGTTGGTTCAACCGGGTTGATTGGATCCGGCGTAATGTCTGCAGAATCACAATCATCTGTGCTGTCTGGATCGGTCTCATCTGCATCTGCACAGGCAGTGTTGGTGATGAGGGTTCCAGCGGTACCAGGATCAACGCTTACGGTGATTACGAGCGTAGCGGTTGCGCCGTTTGCGAGTGCGCCAATCGTCCAAACACCCGTAACAGGGTTGTATGCACCAGCGCTGTCATCGCTTACCCAAGTCACACCGACCGGCAAGAGATCGTTAACCACTACGTTTGTAGCGTTGTCAGGACCAGCGTTGGTTACGCCTACCGTGTAGGTAAAGTTTGTACCAACTTGTGGGGTGCTGTCAGAAGCGATCTTGCTGACTTCGAGGTCAGCGTTGATTGCCGAGATCGTATCAACGACCACGTCTGCGTCATCGCAATCATCGCTTGGATCGCTGTCAGTCTCGTCTGCGCTTGCGCAGGCCGTGTTAGTGATCGTTTGCGTTGCGGTTCCGCTGTCTACCGTTGCGGTGATGTTGAGGGCAGCGGTAGCTCCTGCTGCGAGGCTGCCGATGGTCCAAACACCCGTTGCGCTTACGTATGCACCTGCACCATCATCGCTGACGTAGGTAACTCCGGTTGGGAGTAAGTCGCTAACGCTTACGTTGGTAGCGTTGGTGTTGCTGTCGTTGAGCACGCTGATGGTGTAGACGATGGTGTCGCCTTCGTTTGGCGTTCCATTGTCGACATCCTTAGTGACTTCGAGGTCGATCGTAGGTTCAACATCATCAACTGGGATGATATCAACTGAGTCGCAGTCGTTGGCTGGTTCTTCATCTTCTTCGTAATCGGTGCAAGCGGTGTTGGTAATAGTGTCACCAGCCGTGTCTTGATCAACCGTTACGGTGATGTTAATCGTTGCGCTCGCGTCATCCGCGAGGTCGCCCACGGTCCAGACTCCGGTGGCTGCATTGTATGCACCACTCGAGTCATCGCTGACATACGTCACGCCCGTTGGCAGGAGGTCATCAACTGTGACACCCGTTGCGTCGTCTGGGCCATTGTTTACTACCGTTACGGTGTACACAACCGTTGCGCCCTCGGCTGGAGTAGCGTCATCAACGGTCTTGGTTACGGCAAGGTCAACGCCATCACCCACTGGGATTGGATCACCAGGAACCGTAAAGAGTGTGTCCTTAGCTACCGGAAAGTTAGGATCTTGTGCAGTTGCTACTTGAGTAAAGACGATCGAAGTACCAGCACAGATTGCACCAGCTGGAAAAGCCGAAATCGGAATCTGCATGTCCATGAAGTATTCTGCGTGTGCATCGTCATCTACTGGAGGTTGCTCCGGCGTTGTTACTACGCGAACGTAACCTTGTGCCAACACGTTTGTTGAGATCGTCGCGCCAATTTGAACTGGAGGCGTCGTTGCACTGTAGAGCCGCATGCTCTCATCTGCACCATTTACGCCAATTATGAAATCCGCAACTCCGTCACCGGTCGTATCGAGGATTTGGTTCCAAATGGTTCCTTTGAGCCCAGCGCCGCCGTTCTCAAGCGGATTTCCTGCATAGCGCGTGCGCATGTAGAAGTAGTCATCTGCGGTCGTCGCGCAGTTGATCGTTGGGATAGCGCCTTCGTCGTAGAAGTAATACTGAGATGGGGCAGAACCTGGGTTCACCCGAGTGCCACCTTGGCAGTCCGCCTCTGAGCCGATATCAGCCTCGTCGGGGGATACTGCAGAACCACCGTTTGTGGGGTCTGTACAGCCACTGCGCTCCTCAAAATCGGTAATAGGCACGCCGCCTACTGTTGCGACGTTCCAGCTGGCTGGCCAGCTAAATGGAGCTGCTTGAGCGATGCGAGGTGCGATAAATGCCGCGCCTGACGACCAAACAATCGTTAAAACTGCTACTGCGCCGAGAATCGACTTCTGGGCGTTTTTGACGAACTTACGCATAGGGCTATCTTCTAGAGATTAAAAATATATTAAATTTGGTGGGGAATTTGTACCATTTTGGCCAAAAAAAGGCAATGGGCCCGTTTTTTGCGTATTTTGCGACTATTGACATTTCTTAAAAAATAGTACATAGTATACGGCTCCAGCTTGTGTTGGTTCTCTCATAACTGACTAGAAATACTCGTAGTTCTCGACAAGGAGGCTCCGATTGCCGCTACAGAAGGTCTTTCGCATCCTCGTGATCGCGGATTCGCACTGCTCCGGTGGTGACGACGCCGCAACTCCTGAGGAAGCTCTCGAACCCGGCGACCTGTGGCCACACTACATGGCGCGGCTCAAACCCCAGGCAGCCTTCGAGCTGCTCGGGAAGATTCGCCGCGCCCTCCGTATGGCCTGGGACTCGATGCTCGGCTTCGCGCGTGAGTACAAGCCGGACCTGATCGCCCTCGCGGGTGACAGCAACGGCGGGTGGCAAGAGACCGGGTCTGGAAACCCCAAGCTCTCGCCACTCCTCAACCGCATGTCGACCCAGCTCAACGAGATCGCGCCGGCCTCACTTGCACCAGGTAACCACGAGAGTGGCTATGGTCCAGGAGAATTCCGTCTCGACTCGCTCGAAGCCATGGAGAAGCACTTTGGTCCACTCTGGTGGGTCAAGGAATGCGGTCGTCTGATGGTTCTCGGGATGTGCACACCTCTCGAGGCAGCCAAGACGTCCGATCCGCGGGTGGAGCAGAGGCAACTCGAGCAGCGTGCGTTCTTCAAGAAGCTTGCCGCCGAGAAGCTCATTTCCCGTCCCTGGATTCTCATCGCTCATGACTTGGGAGCTGCACGCAGCTTCCCCAAGATGATCCCGGAGCTGATCCGGGACTACGCGATCGCTAACCGTCGCGCATTCATCGTGGGCGACAAGCACAACCCCGGCACGTTCTGGATCTTTCGGATCCTCGCCAAGTTCGCGGCCTTCATCCGCAGAGATCAGCATGCCAGCGAACTGCTGGCGGAGGTTCACTTGTGTCCATCGGTCGCGCCGCTCTGGTGGGAGGGCTACGGCGCTCTCACGATCGAGTGGAATGACCGCGTCGACGAGGTCATCGTCAAGCAAGTCCGGATTCCCAAGCCGGCCGGCCACTACCACATCTTGCCGGAGAGCATGCTCAAGGCGTGCCTCTGGTGGAGACCGGGTAGGGTCAAGCAGCACAAGGTTGCTGCCACGAGTAGTCAACAAGTAGTCGGCTGAACCGTTCGACAACGGAATCAGCTCAGGCCGCCCCTAAAAAAGGCGGCCTTTTTCTTTGCTAAATTTTTCTTGGTTCTAAAAAATCAGTTCACCCGTGTCGATGGCCTCAAAGTTGTCGCCACTAATACCTTTGAGTTGGTCGAGATCCTCATCGTCCCAGCGGCTGTCGGTCTCGCCGCTGATGAACCAATCGCTCCCGTTGTCCGCAACAAACATGCCGTGCTTTTTGAGCGCTTCGAGAATCACACGTGCCTGACCATAGTACGGCGAGGTATCAAAGCTGGCCTTGAGACGGAGCTTAAGTCCCATTGGGGGCAAGTCCGGGTCGGTGCTGCTGCTGGCAAAGTGCCTGGCCGGATGAATAAACGCGCGCTGTGTCTCGCTCACGGTAAAGCGCAAGGCATGATTGATCGAGCCGCTCGCAACCTCATCGTAGCGAGCTAGGCCTGGCATGATCGGCAATCCTGCCGCGTCGGCCGAGGTCCAGTAATCCGGCCGCTGCGTCCCGGTCGTCAGGTCAAACTTAGCACCGGCGTAGGCATCCCAGCCTGGCCCCACATAGGTTGAGTCATAGGTCTCATACAAATCGCAGGCTCCTTGTTGCACCACCAGCACATGATGGTCGTTACCGGCCTCTACCTTTGCGTCAGCCGGAAACGGATACGGGCCCGGATCGCTCTCGTCAGCGACTTCAAAACTCATGGGCACCATCGGCTGGTTGGCCGGCACGATGGTGATGGGGATCCCGTAGTCTGGGTTCGAGCCAAAATCTGCGTGCAAAAACTCCGCGCCACTCATAATGCTGTCGATATACGCATCCGAGTTTGGATGAACCGCGTAGTACGTGACGTCGGTATTCCACGAGTTATCGCTGGGGAACACTTGGCAGCCGGCAATCGTTGTCTCGCAATTAAAGGGGACCGTGCCCTGCATCGCGCCCTCAAGCATGTCTTCCTCGTCCTCTTGGGTAAAGACGGCTGTTCCGCCGTACAAAAAGCCGCCCGTAATCGTGGCCTCGTGATCCTGGATGTAATCGCTAGTCGGTAAGCACCCCGTAAAAAAGAGATCTTTTTTCTCAAGTAACAGCGGAGCATTTATTTTTGCTAGATGAACCGCACCCGACAATGCATCCGGGTAATTCTCACCACTCGCGACTCCGATAGTCGTGGGTTCTCCCGCGGCGACATCCACGAACAAGTCGGCTATCGCACGTGAGGTGGCATACCGTGTAGGGCCGTACACACGGTTAACGTTAAAACCATTGGAGCGGAGTACATCCTCAAACGCGACGGGCACAACCGCATCACCACCAATGATCGTGACGTTGCCGGAGAGGGGACGGTTGTTAGTAAGATAGGCCAGTGTGCGCGCATCAAGCGTGCCACTGCCGGTCAGTAGCACCTGGTCACCATCGATGGCTGCACGAGGAGCGATCGAGAGTGCGTCTGGAAATCTAAACCCGTTAACGAGGTAGTACGTGTTTGGAAGCGCGGCTCGTAGCTGGTATTCGGTAATGGCCACGGCAAGAGCGGTGGCGATTCGGTCGGTGCCCTCGACGCGGCGCACCTCGTAGCCAGCGTTTTGTACCGTATTGGCTTGGTTCTCATCGATCGCACTGGTTCCGCCAAGCAAATAGACCGGTCTACCAATCGGGAGAACACGTTGGAGTTCATCCCAGACGGCCTGGTCAATTTTGTCACTCTGGATCAATAGGAGTGGTCCATCCACGCGATGGGCGAGCGTCGCACCTGCAAGGGCGTCAGCAAAGTCCTCTCCGGTCGCTAGGACCACTGCGTCGGCAGAACCGGCGACGGGGTAGGATTCTTTAGAGATATTGGCAGACGTCTCGTAGCGGTTTAGACCGGCGACGCGGATGAGATCCTCGGTGACTTGGGCACTCGCGGTCGGTGCCGAAACAAGTGGTGCCACGAGCATAATGGCCGCCATGACGGCCATGATCGTGTCCTCTATAAAGGTGACCCAGGTCATCGGCAACTTAAATACTACACCCAGGCAGGCACAGTTGATTTGACGTTTTTTGCGCAACTCTCGTGCGACACCAATCGCACCAACGATCATGAGCACGAGCGTGATGGCGGCGGTGGGGGTAACAAGTTGATCGACGAGGTAACCAACGCCTAGCGCCAGTTCTATAAATGGATAGGCGTAGGCATATAGCTTGCTGCGTTTAGCGAGCAGATCGTACGTCTGGTAGGCCTCAACGAACCCTTTGAGATTGAGCAACTTAAAAGGGCCAAACGTTAAAAAGAAAAAGCTCTCAAAAAAGCGCATGATCTCGAGCCAGTCTTTGCCCCAGCCAAAGATTGCGGTGAGCGTGGTGATCACCACAAAAATTATGATGAGTGGCAAAAAGTCTTTGATCGTACGGGCTGGTTTAGCTACGTCCGCACTAGCTTCCGCCTGTTGCCTCTCCTTAACTAAATCCATGCCGCAGATTGGGCAGCGGCCGGGTTCAGTCTGACGAATTTGCGGGTGCATGGGGCATGTGTACATGTACGTAGTAATACCATTTTTGCGCCGCTCGTGAGATGTGGCTATACTAAAAACGCCTAAGTTTTAATTAAGGAGACTCAATGGCAGAGAGAACACAAAGTTCCAACAAACAGAGCCCACTCGCGGCTCTCGTCTTATTACTATTATTGCTGTTGTTGCTCTTGGGCGGCTTGCTTGCCTGGGCATTTATGCGCCTCAACAATCTTGAGGACGGCATGAACGGCACCGGCGGCGCCACAACGACCCAAGGCACCGGCAGCGGTACTACCTCTGGAGGTAGTGGCTCGACCACCACTGGTGGATCTGGCAGCACGGGCTCGACCGGCGGAACCGGCAGCTCGGGAAGTGGCAGCACCACGACAATTTCGTGTCCAAAACCTGCGCAACGCGTGACGTTGCCAACCGGCACGGATGTCTGTGTGACTGTCGATCCGTTTCCCGACGTCTCCCTCTAGTCCCAGCGAGCCGGTAGAAGAACTACCTGTTCTCCCGGATCTCGAACCGATTTTGGAGGAACTCGAAGAACTTCCGCTCCCGTTACCGAGCATGTTGCTCTACTACTGGGCCCGGTCGCTTACTCGCTAGTTTAGCTGGATGAACAAAAACGCCCGCCTCGCCGCGGGTGTTTTTTATGGAGCTGCTTAGTAGAGGATGTTAGAACCGCTATTGACCATTCATTGGCCGCATGCGATCTTGCTACGTTCGCACCTTAACATAGCGATGTAGAGAGGAGAACGACAGTGAACGATGCCGCAAAGACGGGAATCCAGACCATTCTGGAGAGGCTTGATTCTGAGTTGAAAACGGCCGAGAGGGGCCGTGCAACGGCCCAGCACGACGCCAACGAGGCGGAGGGCGCGATGATCTCTCGGTATGACACCTTCAAGGAGGAGGCACAGTACCTCATGGGCGGCTTCGACAAGCGTATTCGGGAGATAAACCAAAAGATCTCTCTCTTGCGTCAGGTTGCCGAAGCAAAGTACCCGACTGACCAGAGTGCGGTTGCGGGGTCACTTGTGACCGTTGAGGGCAAGAGTGGATCCCTGATTTATCTTCTGCTTCCGGCAGGAGGAGGAGAGACGGTAGAAATCGCAGGTCGATCTGTTCTTGTGGTGACGCCTCAGTCACCGGTTGGACGGCAACTCTTGAAAAAACGAATCGACGATCAACTGACTCTTCCCGGTGGAGACACGGGGATCATCACACAACTGGAGTAATCACCATGGGACCGTTAATCGTTGTCGAGGGAGTTGACCTTGTCGGTAAAACGACCCTCTGCCAGGCTTTGGCCGCGATTCTCCAAATGGAGTACTGGTACGGCCTTGATCTGACGTACAAGAAGATTCGTGCGGAGATCGAGGAGCGACAGGACTTCAACACGCGCTTCTTCTATTACCTCGGTGCTGTTATTGCAATGCAAGGAGCGCTGCGCAAGCGCCTCGAAGAGGGTAATGGCGTAGTAATGGATCGGTACATCTATTCGACGTTCGCGACGCACCGCGCCCTTGGTGTGGAAGTGACGTGCGTGGATCTTCAAGCATTGCCGATTGTTCAGCCAGACCACGTAGTGCTACTCACGGCGTCGACGGAAGTTAGACGCAAGAGAGCGATTAAGCGCGGGAGCGCTAACGACCAACGATTCGAGCAGCAAGAGAGCATTCTCGAGAATGCACAACGATACTTTCTTGAGTACAATCTGCCGCATATCGACACCGATGCGCTGACAAAGTTCGAAGTGTCTTCGGCTGCACTCGATGTCATTCGAGGAAGGAGGAATCATGCGTGAAGTCATCGAAGCACTGAAAGTACAAGGCAAGGTCACCACGGAACGTCTCAAAGCAATTCGGGTCAAGGTGCACGTGCCCTGTCAGTGGACGTGCGAGTTCTGTCACATGGAGGGAAATCACCATTCTCAGTCCATCAAGGATCTGCAGGAACTAGAGGACTGTCTCAAGGCGTTTCGCGACGAGTTCGGGTTTGAGGAAGCGCATTACACAGGAGGCGAGCCAACCCTTCACAAGCAATTGCCCGAGATGGTCCAGGTTGGCATATCACTCGGCATGTCGGTGCGCATGACGAGCAACGCGCAGGCGTCGACCGAGAAGTACCTGGACCTCGTCTCAAAGGGCCTGACCTCTCTCAATGTGAGCCTCCTCTCCATGGATCCTGCACGGCTTGGGGCCCTTATGGCGCCCCCTCGAGACACACAATGGGGAGAAGATGCCTTGAGGCGGCAGCTTGGGGTAATCGACGCATTGCGATCTCTAATCACCGTTAAGGTGAATACGGCGATCGGAAGCACTCTTCATGATGAAGATCAGATCTTTGCTTACACCAAAGAGAAGGGACTCGAGTGGAGAGGCATGAACGTGCTGGGTGACCCGGGCGCATATGACTCCATGGATCGCTTGGCGACGCAGCTAGGTGCTACTCCAGTGCAACTTAAGTACATTGCCGGAAGTTCAAGCTTCTCGGTGAAGTACTCTGTTGCGGATGGCGGCGGCTTCTCGTACAAGCTGATTCGGCCCTTCCGACTGAAATCGCAGTGCGAAGGATGCGTAATCGACCAGCGCGGCGCATGCCAGGAGTACTCCTACGGTCCGCGATTGGAAAAGGTCGACGGGCTGCTACAAGTGAGATCCTGCCTGCATCGTTCTGAGGCGCCGTCGTTGCTACCCTGGCGAGATTATCTTGCCCATGGGATCAGCGATGACCAAAAAAAGGCGCTATACTCGAGGGAGTTCGTATGACTCCCTCTTTTTCTTTTTAAACCCATGGAAATCGAAATCAGAGCAAAAATAGATAAATCGCTTCTCGAAAAGTTAAAGCCTGACCCTGCCTACATTTTCTCTGGTCAGGAAACGCAAAAGGATACGTATTTTAAGCACTCATCAGACGCTGAGCGTCGTTTGGTCTTACGAATTCGAGAAGAACAGGGTGGTGCGACACTCACATTTAAAGCTAAAGCGGTCGGTCAAGATACAGCCTGGCCAGACGTCGATTTGCCTTTGAGTAAGCCTAAAGATTTAGAGAATATCTTGAGGAGTTCTGGGTATGTCGAGGTAGTAACGATCCAAAAGACGCGCTGGAGTTTTCGCCACTCAGAACTAGAAGTTAATATTGATGAGATTAAAGATTTAGGCTGGTTTGTGGAGATTGAGGGCAGAGGAACGGAACAAAAAAGGCAGGACATAGAAAAACAAATCGAAGCCCTTCTTAAGGATCTGGGTATATCTGAGAAGGATGTTGTGCGAGAAGGATACGTTCCGCTTATGTTGCGGCGCCAATCTAATTAGGCGATTGTCTCGACTTTCCACTCAAGCTTTTCGCTGTCAATTTGCAGTGAACACATGTCTCCTTTGCGAAGACCCATAAGGGCTTTCCCTAAAGGGCTTAGATAAGAGATTGATTCTGGTGCTGCAATAAAACTGCCGATGGTAACGATCTTTGTTTCTCTATTTGCCATACTAGTTAACGTGACTTTCGATCCGATAGTTACCTCTCGCTTGTCACCTTTTTCGACAATTTCTGCATCGGCAAAGATTTCACGCAAACGCGCCAGTTCGTTGGAGAGACGGGAATGTTCACGTTGCCCATGTTCAAACGTGTAGTTGTCGTGCCATGACTCAGAGGATTGGGTGACACTCTCCCCTATATCGCGTGCGTTGTGCCTAATTTTGTCCTCTAACGCCTTAATATCTCCCTTGAGCATCTCAAGGTCGGATTTCAAAAATAAGTAAGGCATCCGACGAGTATGCCGGGATCTGCACTCAAGGTCAATAGAATGAACACGGGTGCTATTGTCTCAGCTGTCTAGCCGTCGAGCAGCTGTTTCTTCTTTGCTTCGAATTCCTCTTGCGTAACTACGCCTGCCTCTTTTAACTCGGCAAGCTTCTTGAGTTCGTCGAGACTGCTTTGTGATGCGGGTGCCACACTGTCTTTTTGAGGTATTTCGCTTCGGATAAAAGCAGCAGCTTTTTCTGCCCACTTCGATGGCATCTTGACGTTAGCCAGTGTTGTCCCGCCCCCATTTACTCTCAGTTCGGCTTTGCCAAAGCCTGCGTGACTCGTGCTCACGCTCTGGATATCTGCCAGAAGGACGTCAAGCGTCTGACCATATACCCCCTGCATGTGTAGATGGCCCGACTTTGTCCAAAATCTAAAGTTTCGCAGACCCAGCGTTAGCTTAGCCATGATTGATTGCTACAAACCTACTGCGTTAACCCCGTACTCTGCCTGAGCTTGGGTAAACTTTTCGTATAGAAGTTGGTCAATTAAACTACCACGCGAAAAAGATGAGTACTCCATGTACTGTTTAGCGCTTTTCGCTGCTTGCTCGTTCCAATCCGCCCCGGAATTATCCGCGCCATAGACTGCATCAGCATGTGAAAACTGTTCGTATTCCAATTGGGCAACTAACCCATCGTGAGAAAAAGCCGAGAAGTCCAAGTAACTTTTTGCGCTTCTAACCGCATTTTTTTGGCTGACCGTTTCGCTTGGCGTTGGCCCAGCTTCTGGTTTGCTTTCGGCCGGAGTGGGCGGCGTATTTTTTTGTGGTTCTGAAGGCACGTTTGACTCAACCTTAGTCGGTAGTGGCACGTTGATATTGGTCTTTTGGGCAGGAGAATCCGAGGTAAAGACCGTGATCGAAATGAGGCCCGTTATAACGCCGATGATAATGCCTGCTATGGCCAAACCCCTGCCGTTTTGACTACTCTTCTTTATTTGGCTGAGAGCCACAATGCCCATGATGAACCCGATAATTCCTAGACCGACAATGCTTAGCACGAAAGATGCTACTGCGAGGCCATTCGTCGTGTTTGTTTGGGGGGTAGTCGCCTGTTTATTTGAGGTTGCAGTTGCCATTGTTATGACATTACTTAACTAAGCCTAATTATGCACAAATATATGTTAAACACGGTAACGTAGCAATACGCGAGAGAACGCCCACCTGTGAGGACCGACCTTTTCCAACACAAAGCCGAGCCGAGTCGCACATGGGGCCAGCATTCAGGTTGCAATTCACTTTGGAGCGGGTAGCGGGAGTCGAACCCGCGCTGCAGGTTTGGAAAACCCGCGTACTAGCCGTTATACGATACCCGCTAGTGCGACTACTATATACAGGGTGCGGCAAAAACCTCAACTACAGCTTTGTCGGGTCGATCTTGAGAAGTTTATCGTCGCCATTTTTGGGAGAACCCCGACCGTCTGTGTTGTTGGTGAGCACGTACAGCATGTTGTCCGGACCAAGGGAGACGGTACGTAGTCGACCAAAGTCGCTCTTAAAGTGGGCCACGAGTTCAACCGTGCGGTCGCCCGTGATCTTTGCCTCGTAGAGTGCCTCGCCGCGCAGTCCTGCAAAAAAGAGACTGCCATTTTTGCTGCCTGGTGCTTTGTAGAACGCGATGCCAGACGGAGCCCAGGTATCACCTACACCAGAGTGCACGATAGGGGAGACGATTCCTGCCGCAGTTGCATCGCCGCGCACATCAGGCCAGCCATAGTTTTTGCCTTTCTCGATCAGGTTGAGTTCATCCTGGCCACACTCAGGACAGACACCTGATGGTCCGTGCTCGGTAGCCCAGAGTCGGCCTTGGTCGTCCCAGGCCAGCCCTTGCACGTTGCGGTGACCCATCGACCAGACTTCGTTATCAAAGGGGTTGTCGCTCGGGATAGAACCGTCCCGATTGAGACGCAAAATCTTGCCGGCCAGGCTGGTTTTGTCTTGCGAATTACTGGGATCACCCGCGTCTCCCGTACCGATGTAGAGTTTGCCATCGGGGCCAAACGCAATGCGTCCACCATCGTGGTTAGAGGCACCCGGAATGTTCTCGATGATGACGGTACGGTCGTTCAGCCGGACGCCATCAAAGGTGTAACGCTCAACACGATTAGTGAGCCCGCCCCCGGCTGCGGTCGTCATGTACAGGTAGACCTGCAAGTTGTCTGCAAAGTCTGGGTCGAGTGCCATGCCGAGTAGGCCGCCTTCGCCTTGGTGCTTAACACCTTCAACAGGGATGGCTGTGCGATCATCGCCGATGTGGAGCAGCTGTCCTGCACGCTCGGTGATAAATAAATGTCCTTCTAGGATAAAGGCGAGCTCCCACGGAATATCCAGGCCTTGCTGAACCGTCTCGACGGCTTGACCGGTTGAGGTGGGCTCATGCGTCTCATTGGCGGGATGAACCACATTAAGCACGTTGGCAATATTGCTCGCGTTGTTCACCGACTGACCGCTCGGAATGTTTGACGGCGTGGGCGCAAAAAACTTCCGCTTGATAAACGGAAACGCAATCGCGGTTGCTGTAGCAAGAACTACAACAACCGCGATGATCGCGATCCAGATTTTGCGTGTGCGGGTCACGAGTGGTGCTTGAGTGGTTCTGCCGCTAGCTTAGCGCCAAGCTCCAAGAATTGCGCCCATAACGAGCAGGGTCACAAACTGGTTGCCGACGTTGATAAAGAAGAGCTTCCAGCTGGTCTTGGCAAAGAGTGGACCTGAGATTGCAAAGGTAACGACAAATCCGAGCCAAGCCCAAAAGGCGCTGCTGAGTCCCTGCATCAAATCTGAGGTCGTCGTGAAGTACGGCGACGCGATGGCGATCTCCATAAAGTGGGCCAAGATGTAGGCCGTAACAAAGGCTGCGATTGCCATGCCGATCAATGCGGGCACTGCGCCTTTTTTGGCTTTTTCGGGGTTCATCCCGACCATGGCCATCCAGGCTTTACCAAAGACAGGCTTGGCATACCAAATCGAGCCGATCACCATAGCGGCGGCGGTTGCGACGAGGATTGCCCAGTAGTTGAGTCCGATTGTTGGCATGAGCGTTTGTTCATTGGTTTAAATGCTGTGGCTAGTATATCGTGCCCGGATGGCAGGGCAACTGGGTAAACAAATCACTAACGTGCCGATCGAGAAACTCGTCTTTGGCGGGCAGGGTTTGGCGCATTTCGAGGGCAAGACGTTTTTTGTTTGGGGTGGTTTGCCGGGAGAACAAATCGACGCAACGGTGGTCCGACGACGAGGCGGGGTGTCTGAGGCGGTCGTCACGCATGTCGATAAGCCCTCTCCTGATCGCGTTGAGGCTCGCGAGCCGCACTATTTGTCCTGTAGTCCGTGGCAAATTTTGTCTCCGGCTGCCGAGCACGATTGGAAAATCAAAACCGCACAAGAGGTGTTCGAGCGAATCGGCCATATCGAGATGCCTACGCTTGAGTTGGTCGGGCCAAGCGAGCTTGAGGGGCAATACGGCTATCGCAATAAAATGGAATACAGCTTTATTGCCGTTCCAGATCCAAAGCGACCTGGCCTGAGCCTGGCTTTTTTTGAGCGAGCTACGCACCAGCGCCAACCGATCGATGGTTGCGCGTTGGCCAGACCCGAGATTGCAAACGCCGCTACCAAGCTTACAAAGTGGCTTGAGCAACAAGGCGTGAGCGCAGCTCAGATCAAGAGTTTGGTTCTGCGCTCGGATGGCAAGCGCGTTGTGGCCGGACTCTTTTTGATGGACGAGGACTTTACTCGCAACAACACACCAAAAAATCCGACTCTAGATGCGCGCCTGGCACTCAAGGCGGTTGAACTGAGCGGTATGGCAATCTTTTACTCGGATCCGCGCAGCCCCGTCTCGCGCGTAGATGCGGTGATCTCAGAAGCTGGTTCCCTGGAGCTCGTGCAGACCGTTCGTGGTCGCGCGTTGGCATACGGTCTTGAAAGTTTTTTCCAGGTTAACGTGCCGGTCTTTGAGCAGGCCCTCGAGCGGATGGCCAAGTTCATCCAGCCGGAAGAACCACTTATTGACCTGTATGGGGGAGTGGGCTCGATCGGAATTTGTGTCGCGCAGCCGACGCAGCAGCTGACCGTGGTCGAGAGCAACTCAGAGGCGATCGAGTTTGCTGAGCGCAATGCGGTTGCTGCTGGGCTAAAAAATGCGACCGCTTTTGAGTCAGTGACCGAGCGTGCGGTTCATTTGATTACACCAGAGGCTACCGTGATCCTTGATCCACCTCGCGCAGGGCTACATGCGCGCGTGACGCAACGACTCGTCGCGGTTCGGCCAAAAAAGATTATCTATCTCTCGTGCAATGTGAGTACGCAAGCACGCGATTTGGCCCTCCTCAAAGATCACTACCGCATCGTTGATGCTGGGTTGTTTAACTTTTTCCCGCGTACACCGCACGTGGAATCGCTCGTTGTGTTTGAGCGCGTCTAATTGCAAATTGCCGGCTCGGTACCCGCATGGGGCCTGGTGTATACTAGCCGTATGAACATCCCACTCACACTTCACCTCGTTGGCGCTGTTTTGAGCGCCGGTCTTATCATCGCAAGTATCGTTGCGCTCGTCGGTCGACGCGCGATGTGGTTGCGTCCATTGGCTCGCTCTGTCGCGGTCGCCGGTGTATATCAAATCGTCACGGGAGCGGTGCTTTCGTACGTTTCCCACGCCTCAGTACTATCGTTTTGTGCTCGCGTTGGTAGCTACGTCGCAATTTTAGCTCTGGCAGAACTACTCCTCGTGATTGCACTCAAACGTTCAGAGCGAAAAGAGGCACATGCCCCAAGCAAAGCGGCACCACAAATAATCGGTCGGTAAATGGCACGTTCACTCTGGAGCGGTTCAATCAGCTTTGGATTGATCTACATTCCGGTCAAATTATTTGGTGCGGTTCGACATCGCGAAGTGCACTTCCATAACGTGCATGCCAAGGACGGCGCCCGCATCCGAGAACAGCGCGTGTGCGAGACGGAGAAAAAAGTCGTGCCGTACGAGCAGGTTGCCAAGGGCTACCAGCTCTCCAAATCCAAAGTAGTCACGATTACGCAGGCAGAACTCGACGCGGCCGACCCCAAGGCCAGCCGGACGCTCAGCATTCACGACTTTGTAGACCTCGAGAGCATCGATCCGATTTACTACCAGTCGACCTACTATGTAGAGCCGGACGCCGACGCCCGCAAATCTTTTGTTCTCTTTAGAGATGCTATGCAAGCAACCGGCAAAGTTGCCATCGTCAGTTTTGTCATGCGGCAGAACCAATACATCGCAGTCCTTCGTCCACTCGGCAATGCGATTTTACTCACGACCATGCTCTATGCGGATGAAATCTTGCCCGGTGGTAAGGGTGGAGCCGGCGTAAAGCCGACCGCAAAAGAAAAACAGCTTGCGGAGCGCTTGGTCACTCAACTATCTGGGTCATTTAAGCCGACCAAATACAAAGATACGCATCGAGCGCGCGTATTGGCGTTGGTCAAGCGCAAATCAAAAGGGGAGCGCATTAAGCCGGTCAAAGTCGCTCGCGAGCGCACGCAAGTCGAACATCTCCTGCGACAGCTCGAAGAGAGCGTCAATACAAAGAGTCGACGCGCGTCAAAAGCTCGGCGGTAATACTCTGGTCGGGGTGGCCGGACTTGAACCGGCGGCCTCCTGGTCCCAAACCAGGCGCTCTAGCCAACTGAGCTACACCCCGTTGGTGGCTAGACTAACAGGTTCATCCTGTCGCGCCTAGCGGCTACTTGATTTAGCGAACCGCCTCTTTGAGGGTCTTGCCTGGGCGGAACTTAGGCACTTTAACTTCCGGAATCTGAATTTTTTGCTGTGGGTTGCGTGGGTTGACCCCTGCACGAGCCTTGCGGACCGCCACATGAAAAATCCCAAATCCGGTCAAGCTCACTTCATTACCCGCGCGCAATTGATCCATGACTACGCTCTCCATCGTGTCGAGGGTGTCACTAATCGTCTTGCGGTTGCCGTTAAGTTTTTCTGCGACGGCGTCGATGAGTTCTTTTTTGTTCATTGCGGTGATATGGAATTAACTGGATTAGCGATAGGTGCGCACCGAGCAGTGCACGTATTTAGGGCTCAGCTTAGCACTAATTTACTTGAGTGTCACTATCTGCGTGTGACGCTCGATTTTTTTGCAGAGTTGCACACCGGCAGAACCATTCGAAGCTGAGTCAGCGCGTTTATCGCTCACCTCGACGATCGCGTAATTAAAAACCATCTCGCCCGTCTCAGGGATTTCCCATTTAAATGGTTCATCATGCAAAAAGTGGTTGATGATCTGTTCAGGCGCGATGCCAAGCACCGAGAGTTTTGGTCCGACCATGCCAACGTCAGCGACATGTCCGCTGCCCTTAGGCAGCACCATCGCATCGTCGGTCGGGACATGCGTATGCGTGCCTAGTGATGCGGTGATACGTCCATCTGCGTAAAAGCTAAAGGCCATCGCCTCAGAAGTCGCATCCGCATGGAAATCCACGATCACGACGTCCGGTTTTTGTTCTGCCGTCTCTTTGAGGATGGCGTCGAGCTTAGTAAAGGGGTTTTCCAGCTGATCGAGGTGCATAAACACCTTACCCATCAGGTTGATTACGAGTACCTTTTTAGTGCGGACCTGCGTGATCCGGTAGCCGTCGCCAACCGTTCCGGCCGGATAGTTGGCCGGTCGGATAAACGGCACGCTCTTGTCTTTAATGATCTCCAAAATTTCTTTTTGGTCGAACCAATGGTTGCCGCTCGTGACGATATCGACCCCAGCTGCAAAAACTTCTTGCAGAGTGCTCTTGGTGATTCCGCGTCCGTGCGCCATGTTCTCTCCATTGGCGATTACGAGATCGATATCGTGCTCTTTACGGAGCGCGGGAAGAGCCGCGGCCACCGTGCGGCGGCCGGGCTTTCCAACGATGTCTCCGATAAACAGGATCTTCATGCTAGCGCGGGGGAGCGGGTACGTCGCTAGAAATTAGCGGGCGTAGTCGATTGCGCGTGTCTCGCGGATCACGCTGACCTTGATCTCACCAGGGTAGGTGAGTTCTTCCTCGATGCGGTCCGAGATGGCGTGCGCCAATTTTTTAGCCTTGAGGTCGTCGATCAGCTCTGGCTTAACCATGACGCGAACCTCTCGACCAGCCTCGATGGCATAGACGTTGTCGACACCTTCAAAAGCGGCGGCGATCTTCTCGAGCTCTCGTACGCGCTTGATGTACTCCTCAACGGTGTTGCGGCGAGCACCCGGTCGAGCGGCGCTAATAGCATCTGCCGCAGCAACGATCCACTCCTCGGGGGTTTTCATCTCATGATCTTTGTCATGGGTACCCGCCGCAGCGATGGTCGCCTCGTTAAAGCCAAACTTTTGCATGAGCTGCTTACCGATCTCGATGTGCGTGCCTTGAACCTCGTGGTCGATGGCCTTGCCGATATCGTGCAAAAAGCCCGCTTGAGTACAAACGGTCACATCTGCGCCTAACTCGGTCGCCATCAAGCGTGCCAAGTGCGCCACCTCAACCGCGTGCTTGAGCTGGTTCTGCCCATAGCTGGTGCGGAAGAGTAAGCGTCCTGCCACCTCAGCCAACTTAGGATGAACATGCTGCATACCCACCTCGGTGAGCGCGGCTTGTCCGGCCTCGTTGATGCGTTTTTGTACGTCGCGCTTGGCTTGCTTTACCGCATCCTCAATGTGTCCCGGGTGAATACGACCATCCGCCATGAGTTTTTCGATTGCCAACTTAGCAACATAGCGTCGGATCGCGCTAAACCCGGAGATCACGATCGCGTTTGGTGTCTCGTCTACGAGCAACTCCACACCGGTCAGACTCTCGAGGTGCTTAATGTTGCGACCTTCGCGGCCAATGATGCGGCCTTTCATTTCCTCGTTGGGCAATTGAATCGTACTGGTCGAGTGTTCTGTGGTTACCTCGCTCGCCATGCGCCAAATTGCCATAGCAATAATGCGCTTGGCCATCTTGTCTTTTTCGCCCTCGTAGTAATTCTCAGCGCGCTGCATAGCTTTGACCACGCGATCTTTCATGCTTTGTTCGGTCAGCTCCATAACTAGTTTTTCTGCGCGATCTTTTGGTAGAGAAGCGATTTTTTCCAAACGCTCGAGCTGCTGCGCCTTGATCTCGTCAACTTTGGCAAGCGCTTTTTTCTGTTCGTCCAAGAGCTTATCGTGCAACTCATCCATCGACTTGCGCTTGGCCATCATCTCTTGGCGCTCCTTGTCGGCCGCTTCAATCTTTTCCTCAAGCGCACTCTCTCGCTTTTCGAGCCGCTCTTCGAGCTGTGTGATTTTGCTGCGGCTGGCTTGTTCGCCCCGCTTGGCCTCCTCAATAACTTTAAGGGACTGCTCCTTGGCCTGGAGCATGAGCTGCTGCTCTTTTTGCTTAGCCTCGGCCAGCATTTTGTCAGCACGCTGCTCTGCGCCACTGGCTTTGCCCTTGGCCATTTGCTGGCGTACGACAAAACCCGCGCCTGTACCGACGAGTAAACCGATAACTCCGATTATAATTTCCATGTGTGTTCGGACTGACCTTTAGCCCGACGCTTCTCTATTTATTGCCCACCAAACAGAATCCTGCCTAAAGCGGAAAGCCGCGAGCGTAAACCAAGGGTAAAACCCGTGCCGTGGCTGGAGAGTTGCGTCAGATTTTTGAGTCGTCTCGTAATCATTAGTAGTTAGTTATTTCCGGAACAATCAAAATACCCGTAGGTCATACCACGAGCGTGGCTCCCGATCAAGCAGGCCGATTACACTTATTAATTACGAACAGCTCCTAGTAGGCGTCGCGGGGGCGCCAATCACCTCAAAATGCATGTAGTCCTTACTGCTGCAGTAGTTTCCACCCCAAAAGAGACCGTATTGGTTGGCGATCTGGCCCACAGAAGGGGGGAGCGCGTACGGCCCACCTGCTCCCGTGCCATAGCGCGGGTTTAGGTTTGGATCAATATCAATGGCAGCCCCATAGGCGTGGTTCGATTTTGAGTTGGTTCCCCCGATGTCGCGATTGTTGTACCCGCCGATACTCTTTGGTGTGTAACCGGCGTCACACAGCGCATCAATAAATGCCTTAAAGTTTGCCGCGGCCATTTTATTTGCAGAAAAATCAGGTCCGCATTTGCCAGTAACGGTCGTGATGTTCTCCGAATAATAGTTTGGGTCGTCTGGGTTTCCCCATACACCGCTGGTTGTTCCTCCGGGAGGAGGCGTAGTTGTCCCGCCTGTTCCTCCACCTGGTGTGCCTGGTAAGGACGGTGCGGTTTTGATGTCGCATACAAAAGTGCCGAGTCCCGGTGTACTGCTCTTAAAGACGTTGAGCACGATTGTCTTTACTATGATTCCCGCGGTCATCGCGATGATAAACCCAACGATTGCAAACTTGAGGGTCGTCTTTGCTTGTGTAATGCGGTGTTCATCCCCAGCGGAGGTCACGTACAAAAAGCCAGAGACGAGCACAAAGACCGTGGCAACCCCTAATACAAATGAGACGGCGTAAAAGGTCGCGTTGTTGAGCAGCTTAAAGCCGGCGCAGAGGTCACACGGCGGGAGCGTGCTGCTGGTCGAGCCAGGAAACGTGGATGAACACTGTACAAAGCCGTTGGCTGGATCTCGGCCTTCGGTCTGGGCAAAGACTGGAGAGATAGTGGCCGCAAATGCAAACCCAGCAAAGATGAGTCCGAGGAGTGTTGTGATGGTGCGAGCGCGGTTCATCTGGGTGGGTCTACAAGAATTTAGTGCGACGTAATGATTTTATCGATCAAGCCGTACTTTTTGGCCTCGGGAGCGGTCATAAAGTTATCGCGCTCGGTGTCTTGCGTTACTTTTTCGACCTTTTGGCCAGAGTGTTTGGCGATAATACGGTTGGTCAGGTCTTTGATGCGAAGGATTTCCCGTGCGTGGATCTGAATATCCGTTGCTTGTCCCTGCGCACCGCCCATCACTTGGTGAATCATCACCTCGGCGTTGGGGAGTGCAAAGCGTTTGCCGGCTTGTCCCGAGCACAGCAGGACCGCAGCCATCGAGGCGGCCATACCGAGACAGATCGTGTGCACCTCTGGCTTGATGTAGTGCATGGTGTCGTAGATGGCGAGGCCAGATGTTACGCTGCCGCCTGGGCTGTTGATGTAGAGGCTGATCGGTTTTTCTTTATCTTCTGCCTCCAAAAAGAGCATCTGCGCGATGATCAAGTTGGCGACGGTGTCGTCGATCTGCGTGCCCAAAAAAATGATGCGCTCTTTGAGTAGACGCGAGTAAATGTCGTAGGCGCGCTCTCCAAATTGCGATTTTTCGATGACGGTCGGGATGAGGATGTTGTTGCTTGGGGCAAACGGAGTTGCAAATGGTGTTGTAGGCATTGGTCCTTTTAAATTAATTGGCTGAACAATTTTGATGGGTTACTCGCGTGCGAGCAAGACGACGCGCGTCTCTTCTTTTGGCAAATCCGATCGTTTTACCTTAAAGCGAGGTTCTGCTGCTACTTTGGAGGCACCCATTTCTTTAAGGAACGGTTCTACCGCGGCCAGCTTGTACTTGAGCTTTGGAAGGGCGAAGTGCGTTGGGATAACGACACGTGGTTCGATCTCATTAATGACCGAGGCCGCCGCCTTGGCGTCCATCGTGCGGTCACCGCCTATTGGTACGAGCAAAATATCCACGTCGCCAATGTCCGAGAGCTGACGCTCGGTCAGGGTATGACCGAGACAACCCAGGTGACAGACCGTTACGCCCTCAAACTGGATGACATATATAGTGTTCTCCCCGTATTTTTTGCCTTGCTCGTTGTCGTGGTAGCTCGGGATGCCACGAATCGTCACGCCTTTTACGTCGTACTCACCAGCCGAGTTAATCACAACCGGTTGACCTTGGATGGCCTCTACATTGCCCGATTCTGGACGAGGGCTGCTAACCAGTACGGCATTTGCCTCCGGTCGGGGTGGTCGTAGGCCCGTTTCGCGCTCGCTATATGGATCGATAACTATAGTGACGGGCTGGTCGGTCTTGCCAACGATCTTAACCATGCTTTCGCCATGCCAGGTGATTGTCATGGGCAGAGTTTAGCATGCTATACTCGGGCAATGGAAACTTCTCAAACAAGCCAAGGAGGCCAAATGGGCCAACAATCCTATCCAAACCTAAATGGACCGGAGCAAGTGGCTCCCGCTCTAGCCCAAGCGCCTAAAGCGCGCACAAATTGGGGCCTCTCGATCATTTTGTTACTCGTTGGGTTGTTGATTGGTGCCGCCGCCGGATACTTTGGGGCAGACTTCTTTATTTTTGGACCCAAACTAGACACGGCCGCCAAGGAAAAAACACAACTCTCGTCACGCATCACTACATTAGAGAACCAGGTTGCGCAGTTGCAGCAGGGCACAGGCGGAACCACAACCAACAACACGACACCTGGGACCGGCACGGCTCCGACGCTTAACGGGATTACCGCTGATCCGCAAACTGCTGATTGGTTGCAGTATTCCGACACGGAACACCATGTCTCGTTTAAGTACCCGAGTGATTACGAGGTCGTTGGCTACCAAAACAGTGGGGACCTGGCCAAACTCGACGACGATAAAGTCTTTTTAGGCATCGGGATCGTTAAAAAAGGTGACTCAGAACCTGCTGGTCTCATCTACACGTATACGCCCGAGGGAAATTCTGGTTCGCGCGGCGATGGACCAACGCACCGCGAGCTAGCGCTCTTTACCTTTCCATCGCATTTACCAACCGCAATAGCGGGAGTTCCTGCAGGGGCAGGCGTGGCACCCGGTGTAACCGAGTCGCCCGCTATCTTGAACGGCGTGGATGGAACAAAACTGACCGCACTAGAGGGCTCGGGCACGACCCCGACCGTAGGTGGCGCGACGTATACAGGCTATTTGCTCGAGAATAAATTTGGCAACACGTATCTCACCAGCGCGTGTAATTCCAAGCAAGCTACGCAGCAAGATATCGTCGGCTGTCTCTTCTTGACCACGATCGAGATCAAATAGGCGTCTTCTTGACGCAGGGCGACTAACGGGGTAGGGTTCGGCCTACAAATTAGTGCGTACGGACACCGTGCGCCCTGGTCCGCGAGCGGATGGCCAACCGACGTGGATGCAGGTTTACTCTTAAACCGGCCTCTTTAGTATTTATGGCACGTCCAAACCCATCAGAACGCAATCTTCTCACTAACATTGATAAAGGCACCGTTGGTGCTGGTGCTCCGCATGATGCGGGTGCGCTGGGCGCGGTCGTAAAGCCGACTCGCGGTCGCTCTCCGATGCGTGGCGGTCGTCGCGATGGCGGACGAGGTCGTCGCCAAGCAAATATCGAGGAAGATCCAGCTATGAAGGCGCGAGTTCTGCCGGAGCTGCCACTTATTAAGGTAGAACTCCCCAAAGAGAAGGCCACCATGCAGGACCTCTTTGAGCACGAGCAGGATTATTTTGCGGTGCCTAAGGCGGGCGATACGGTCAAGGCCAAAGTGATCGACCGTGGTGCAAACGAGGTGCGTCTCTCGATCGAGGGGTACGGCACCGGCGTCGTGCGTGGTCGTGAGCTGTTTGATGAACTGGACGAGTACTCCAAATTGCAACCGGGTGACGCGATCGATGCGACCGTGGTTGAACTCGAAAACGAAAATGGTGATGTTGAGCTTTCGTTCCGCCGCGCTGGTCGCGAGCGGGTTTGGAAAGCGATCTTGGAGAAGATGGCCAGTGGCGATGTTCTGCCGGTTAAGATTTTGGATGCAAACAAAGGTGGCTTGATCGTGATCCACTCGGGCGTACAGGGCTTTGTACCGGTCTCACAGTTGACCATCGAGCACTACCCGCGCGTTGAGGATGGTGACAAGCAGCGCATCTTGGAGCGACTCAAGAGCTACATCGGCCAAACCTTTATGCTCAAGATCTTGGATGCTGATCCGGCCGAGGAGAAATTAATTTTCTCAGAGAAAGCTGCTCAACTCGAGCAAAAGAAAGAACTCTTCGACAAACTTACCGTCGGCGATATCGTCGAAGGTCAAGTCACGGGCATCGTCGACTTTGGAGCCTTTGTGCAGTTTGATGAAATGGAAGGCCTGGTGCACATCTCAGAGATGGCGTGGCAGCGTATCGATGACCCGCGCGACATCTTGAAGGTCGGACAAAAAGTACAGGCCATGATTATCGGTCTGGATGGCAGCCGCATCAGCTTGTCCATGAAAAAACTCCAGCGCGACCCGTGGTTGGATGCGATCAAGCGCTACTCGGTTGGTCAGAGCGTTAAGGGTACGATCACCAAGGTCACGCCGTTTGGCGCCTTTGTGCAGCTTGATGATGATATTCACGGTCTCGTGCACATTAGCGAGCTCTCGCTCAAGCAGATCAAAGATCCGGCTGAGGTGGTTGCTGCTGGCGACAAAAAAGAGTTCAAGATTTTGTCCATCGAGCCGGGTGAACACCGTCTGGGCCTCTCCCTCAAAGCGGTTGAAGCCGAGCGTGCTGGTATCAAAGTAGAGATGCCTAAGGAGCACAAGGTTGTTTCGATCGAAGAGATGGAAAAAATGGCCACCAAAAAAGAAGAGAAGCTAGCTAAGGAGACCGAGGCTAAAGCTGAAGCTGGTTCTGCCGACGTGGTGATACCAGAAGTCATGGGAGAGAAATCAGAAAAAGCCTTGCTCGACGAGAAAAAGCACAAAGAGCGCACTAAGTTACCAAAGGGCCCGCGAGGTAAGGGCGCCAAGGAAGCTAAGTAAGACGCCAAACTGCTAGACTAGACTGCATGTCTCACACAACCCCGCTCGAGCTTGAGTTTAACGACTCGCTCTTGGAGCGGGGTTCTGTTGTTGTGGCCGCGGTGTCGGGGGGAGCCGACTCGATGGTGTTGCTCGAGTTGTTAGCGCAATTGCGGGTGTTGCTCGACCTGGATCTGCATGTTGCACACGTAAACTATGGATTGCGCGGCGAGGCTAGTCAGCGCGATGAGGCGCTCGTGCGGGCGCGCTGCAAAGCATTAGATGTGTATTTGCACGTTGAGCAGACGGACGAGATCAAACCGACCACGCCTAACTTAGAGGAGCGCGCCCGCGATGTTCGGCATGCGTTTTTTAAGGAAACTGCCGAGGAGATTGGTGCTACGGCTATCGTGCTTGGCCACACGCAAGACGACCAGGTTGAGACGTTGCTCCTCCGATTGTTGAGGGGGAGCGGCTTGCTGGGGCTGGTCGGGATGCAGTCGTCGGAGCGGTCGGGTGAGTTTACGTTGCTGCGACCCATGCTCGGTCTTACCCGTGATGCGGTCAGACGCTATGCGCACGAGCGTGGAATCCCACATCGAGAAGATGCGAGCAATCGCGATCTGCGGTTCGCGCGCAATCGGGTACGACACATGCTGCTGCCGATGCTGACAAAATACTTTAATCCAAATGTGCGCGAGACACTGACTCGTTCTGCCGAGTTGGTAACCGAGGACGAGCGTTTTTTGGATGATTTAGCCGCCACCCTCTACGCAAAACTGGTAAAAGAGCGACAAACCGAGCGAGGCACAGAGTCGGCCATCAGTTCGGATGAACTTATTGCCCTCCCGCTCGCGCTGCAACGCCGCATCGTGCGGTCGATGTCGCGCGTTGCCGCACCACGAGAGCGGCTCGGTCACTCGGTCGCGCTGGATAATGCTCTACGTACCCTCGCAACGCATCGCGATGGTGTGAAATTTTCGCTCGGCGCTGGCTTGACGTTGCAGCGCTTGCAAGGTACCGTGCGCGTCACGCTTGCGTAACAAAAATCGTGCGCAAATGCGTTTGCGATTACTACTATGGCACAACTAAAACTTCGACAGCCTAAGCAACCACTGCTCAAAAACCTCCTGATCAGCGTTTTTGTGTTTATTTTGGTGGCGACCGCCTTTGCCTTTACGCAAGTCGATAGCAAGCCGACCGAGGATGTCACACTTTCTAAGTTAGTTACGGAGATTGAGGACGGTAAAGTCAAAAAGATTGAGGTGCGTGTGGATGAACTTCGTATTGATCGCACCGATGGCATCAAACAGCGCGCGGAAAAAGAGCAAGACTCAGCCCTGTCCGAGCAGCTCATTAGTTTAGGCGTTAGCAAAGAAGCGCTCGCTAAAGTTGAGCTGGATATTCAGAACAACGCGGGCATGACTTTCTTTTTGAACACGATCTTGCCGTTTTTGGTGCCGTTCTTATTGATCGGTGGATTTATTTGGTTCACCCTCCGCTCGGTGCAAAGTGGTAACCGACGTGCCATGTCGTTTGGTCAGACGCGCGCTCGAGAAATGGCGCCTGAGACTAAGCGCAAAAAAATTCGGTTCAAGGATGTAGCCGGAATGCGCGAGGCCAAAGAAGAACTCAAAGAAATCGTTGGCTTTTTGAAGCATCCCAGCAAGTTTACTGAGCTCGGTGCTCGTATTCCTAAAGGTGCGTTGCTGATTGGTGCGCCTGGTACGGGAAAGACCTTGCTTGCGCGTGCCGTGGCGGGGGAGGCTAACGTGCCGTTCTTCCATTTGTCGGGATCTGAGTTTGTAGAGATGTTTGTCGGTGTGGGCGCCTCTCGTGTGCGCGATCTATTTAAGCGCGCTAAAAAAGCCGCACCGGCGTTGGTCTTTATCGATGAGATCGATGCGGTTGGTCGACAGCGTGGAGCGGGCCTTGGTGGGAGTCACGACGAGCGCGAACAGACCCTTAACCAAATTTTGGTAGAGATGGATGGTTTTGACACTGATACAAATGTGATTGTGCTGGCCGCAACCAACCGACCTGACGTATTAGATCCAGCATTGCTGCGCCCAGGCCGCTTTGATCGACGTGTTGTGATCGATCGCCCTGATATAAAGGATCGCGAGGCGATTTTGGGAGTACACGGACGTAATAAAGTGTTTGCACCAGATGTTGATCTTCGCGAGGTGGCGCAGCGTACCCCTGGATTTACCGGTGCTGATCTTGAGAACTTGCTCAACGAGGCGGCTATCTTAGCGGCGCGTCGAAACCTCAAAAAAATTCGCCAAATCGAAGTCTTGAGCTCGATAGAAAAAGTCATGCTCGGACCTGAGCGCAAGAGCCACATCTTATCTCCGCGTGAAAAAGAAATTACGGCGTACCATGAGGCGGGTCACGCGCTTGTTGCGACCATGCTGCCCAATACGGATCCGGTTCATAAGGTGTCGCTCATCTCACGAGGAATGGCGGGTGGCTATACCCTCAAAGTCCCGACCGAGGATCGACACATGCACACGCGCGCAGAGTTTTTGGAGGACATCTCGGTGATGTTGGCAGGGTTCATTACCGAAAAAGAAGTTTTTAAGGAGGTCACGACCGGCGCATCCAACGATTTGCGCAACGCGACCGAGCTTGCACGCAAATTGGTGATCGATTTTGGCATGTCGGACGCGATTGGACCGATTACCTATGGCGATAAAGATGAGATGGTCTTTTTGGGTCGTGAAATCGGTGAACAACGCAACTACTCTGAGTCTGTCGCTTCTAAGATTGATACTGAGATCAAAAGATTTATCGATCAGCAGTACGCGGTCGCACTTGGATTGATTAAAAAGTACCGACCAAAGCTGGATGAGATCGCCAAAAAATTGATTGAGGTTGAGACGATAGAGCGTTCGCAGTTTATGAAGCTCTTTGCAGACGTTCCAGAGACGCCAAAAAAGCGTTCGCCCGATGATCCCTCGGATGAACCAGAGAATATCGTTGGTCATGCTGAGCCGATCAAGTCTGAGGCTGAACCTGTGGCTGACGCAGGCGGTGACCTACAAGAGCCGCGACCTTCGTCCAATCCGGCCTAGTGTGCGCAGGAGCTTGATTTAAGCTTTTCGTAAGGAAGGCGTGCTACCTCGAGTAGCATGCCAGATTTGCAATTAGATACACTCGATAGCTATCAACGTGCGGCCGCAACAAGTCAGGCCGCGCGGCTTGCTATATCAGCACCCGCAGGATCTGGTAAAACACGTGTGTTGATCGAGCGGGTAGCCTGGTTAGTACGCTCGCAAGCCGCGCGGCCAAAAAACATCCTTGTACTGACCTTTGCAAAAAAAGCCGCACGGGAAATCGCGGATCGATTAGCCGCTCAAGATCCAAGCAAAGTTGATCTCGCACTTGTGCAGGTGAGGACTTTTCACGCATGGGCGCTGCAGTTGATCCGACGCTCACATACAAATGTCGGTCATCTTATTCTCGAACAAGAAAAACACGACTTGCTCTGGAGAATTGGCTGTTCTTTGTTTGCTGATGGACGCTATCGAACGGTGGTTCAGCATGTATGTCAGCAAGAAAACTGGTCGCAGCCTTTTTTACTTCGGCAACTCATAGATATTCAAACACGGCTCACTCAAAGTGGCGTAGATCTTGAGGATCCGAGATTGCGCTTGCGCGCGGAACAAAATCAACTGGCCCGACTAGTATTTGCTCACTTGTTCAACTACCAAACAATGCTCAAGAGACACGGTGCGAGTGATTTTTCGTTGTTGGTCGCTAGTGCACTACGGCAACGGTTGGTTCATCCTCCGAGCTATCAGCACGTACTTGTCGACGAAGCTCAGGATGCTGCGGCCAATGAACTCGCTCTCATAAAAAAATATTGCGGTCGGGCTGAGTCGCGTACGTGGGTGGGGGATCCAAACCAATCACTCTATGGTTGGCGTGGAGCTCGTGGGTCCATCCCTGATGCAGGGCAGCAACTGCAACTTAAGTACAACTACCGCTCAACGGCGGATATTGTTCGGACGGTCAACCGTTTTTTAAAACAAAGTAGCAATGCACAATTGATACTGCCAAGCCGGCCGAGTGGTCTGGCGGTGCAGGTCATTGCATATGCGCGCTTTGGAGAGGACGCGCTCTGCAGTCGATTGATCGCAGAGCTTCTGCAACAAGGCTTTCAGCAAGCCGACATCGTGATTTTAGCGCGAGCTCATTTGCCACTCGACTCTCTCCAGCAAACTCGGTCTCGATTTCCAAAAGTACTGCTCGCGACGGTTCATGCATACAAGGGGCTTGAATCTCCGGTGGTGATTATTATTAACGCGGCTCAAAATCGGTTTGGTTTTCCAGCGCAGAGTAAGGGTGGTGTTCACCCACTGATCAGCGAGTTTGCTGGCTACGATGCCGTTAGAGAAGAGCGCAATATTTTTTATGTGGCACTGACTCGCGCACGAGATAGGCTTGTTATTTGTGTTCCGGCTGAACAGCCTGCGCCGTTCACCCAGCCCCTCACAGGAAAGTCGGTGCGTCGTGTTACACTTGCCAGAACTTATCCGTAACATGCACTTATGAATACCAACGTGCTCTCAAAAGTAGTCATCAGCATTGCAGCTGTAACGCTACTTGCAGGTTGTACGCGTTCTAATTCGCCCGCAACGCCAAATACTACAACGCAAAATCCGTCGCAGACGGGTCCAGCCACCTCCGGACCATCCGCTAGTGAATCGATCACGACCGAGGGAAGCACGAGTCTGGCCGTCACACTTACTGAATACGAGATTGCGCCAAAGATAATTGAGGTGCATGCCGGAGTGGCAAACACGTTGCAGGTTAGCAACGACGGCAGCATGACGCACACCTTTGTAATTAGCGATCTTGGGATCAACGAGCAAATCCCGGCCGGTGGCAGCATTGCGGTCGAGATCAACAACCCAGCCGCCGGTACGTATGATGTGATTTGCACCGTTGCAGGTCACGAGGCCTTTGGCATGACGGCGCAATTGTTCGTGCAATAGGTATCGCGCTACTAAAAAAAATTGGCACAGTGAACCACCGGCCGAACCCGGTGGTTCTGCCTTTTTGCATTAAAATTATTTACATTACTTGGTGGGCGCGAGAGGACTCGAACCTCCATGACCTTGCGATCACTGGCTCCTGAAGCCAGCGCGTCTACCATTCCGCCACGCGCCCGTAGTGGACAAACTACCTCAGCCGTGGCCTGGTGTCCACGTAGTATTACTAGAAATTTACCTGGTGGGCGGTATTGGAGTCGAACCAACGACCTTTACAATGTCAATGTAACGCTCTAACCAACTGAGCTAACCGCCCGAGCGTTACGACTCTACCGTATGGTGCACCTGGTTCGCAACTAGCATCTCGCCCTATGTTAGGATGCGCCGGTATGCGTGCATTGTTTAGAAAATTGCGACGCGCCCGCTTTGCGTACGAACCACTCATCAACGTACTGGTGTACCGCAAGCGGCTCGAACGTAATTACGAAAGCTTTAAAACGTCGCTCGGCAAACAAAAGCCGGCGTGTGAGGTTGCGCCCGTACTCAAGAGCAATGCGTATGGGCATGGGTTGGTCCCGGTTGCGCACATTTTTGATCGACTTGGCGCGCCGTTTATGGTGATCGATTCGTTTTACGAGGCGCTCGTGTTACGCAACGAGCATGTGCGTTCTCCTTTGCTGGTCATGGGGTACACGCCGCTCAGTAACGTGAAGCTCAAACGTCTGCAGGATGTTCGTTTTGTACTAATGGGCATCGAGCAAGTCCAGGAAATTGCCGAGGGGTTACACGTACCACGCCGGTTCCACCTAAAAATCGACACGGGCATGCATCGACAGGGAGTTCCGCTTGATCAACTCGATCGAGCTCTGTCTCTGATCAAGTCAAACTCAAAGGTACAGCTCGAAGGGGTTTGTACTCACCTCGCTGATGCGGATGGTCCGGATGAACTTTTTACGCACAAACAAATCAGAACATGGAACGATGTCGTCGCAAAAGTAAGTGGAGCGTTTCCTGACATCAAATACAAACACGTGGCGGCGACGGCTGGTACGACGTTTAGTTCATCCATTGACGCAAACGTTGCTCGAGTTGGACTGGGAATGTACGGACTCACAACGAGTCCGCGCGCAGGCGGTCCCGGTGCACCGGTGCTCGAGCCGGCGTTGGCGCTGACCACTCGAGTAACATCTCTCCGGACGTTGCAACCAGGAGAGCGCGTCGGTTACAACGTTACGTTTACGGCAAAGCGGGTATCAAAAATCGCGACCATCCCTGTGGGATATTTTGAGGGACTCGACCGTCGGCTCTCAAGTATCGGTGTGGTGGAGGTTCGGGGGACGCTCTGCCCGATCGCTGGACGTGTCAGTATGAACATCTGCTCAATCGACGTGACGGATCTACCGGATGTAGCGGTCGGTGACCCGGTCACGGTCTACAGTGCTGATCCCGGAAAACCAAACTCGATCGCTCAAGCTGCCGCGACTGCACATGCGATTCCTTATGATCTGCTCGTCCACATAGCGCCGCATTTACGCCGAACGATCGTCTAACTATGGTGGGCCCGGTTGGGATCGAACCAACGACCAAGCGGTTATGAGCCGCCTGCTCTGACCACTGAGCTACAGGCCCCAAAAGCGCCTAAGCGCTGTCTTGCATGCTACACTGGCGCGCATCCAGATGGTAGAACCACAAGAACTCTATGCCGATGACGCGATCATCGTGCTCAATAAGCCCGCAGGGATAGCTGTTCATTCAGCACCGACGGAAAAAGCCCACACGCCGACCTTGGTCGATTGGTTGTTGTCGCGTTACCCGGAACTGCGTGGTGTAGGGGAGGATACGGACCGGCCGGGCATCGTACACCGACTCGATCGTGATACCTCGGGCGTAATGGTGATCGCGCGGACGGTCGCAGCATTTACAAAACTAAAAGCCGCCTTTAAAGATCGACACGTGACCAAAAAATATGTTGCGTTGGTGTACGGTCGAGTTCCTTGGGAGCACAAAACGGCAGAACTTTCGATACGGCGCACCGGTTCAGGTACGTTTGGGGCACGGCATCCCAACGATGTTGCAAAGTCGGAGGACAAAGAACTCTATCGGACAGCCACAACGGACTTTACCGTGCTCAAGCGCTTTACTGACATGACGTTACTTGAGGCGCGGCCAAAAACCGGGCGCACTCATCAGATCAGGGTGCACCTTAAGGCGCTCGGCTATCCCGTGGTTGGTGACCAACTCTATGCTCCTAAAAAGTTGGTAGCGGCGAGCGCCAAACTCGGTCTACACCGTCATTTTTTGCACGCGGCAGAACTCAGTTTTGTTCATCCGGTGACGGGGAGAGGACAAACGTTTGAGTCTAAGTTACCTACCGAGCTCGTTGAGTATCAAAAGTCATTAAAGGTAGCAGCATGAAGCGCCTCGCCGCAGTAAAAAAACAAAAACCGCTCGTGGTGATCTTGTCCGGCCCGACCGGTGCCGGGAAAACGGTAATTTTAGAGCAGCTGCTTAAGCGGAACAGCAAACTGGCCACGTTTGCGAGTGTTACCACGCGGCCAAGGGGTCACCGGAAGGGTGGCGACCACGGTTACCACTTTGTGAGCGCAAAAAAGTTCGACCAAATGCGCGACGCGGGTAAGTTTTTGGAGACGGCGCGGACGCATGGCTATTGGTACGGCACCTTGCGCGATCATCTCCAAGCGGTTATTCGGCGCGGCAAGGTTCCACTGCGAGTGATTGATGTTAAGGGGTTCGACAAGATTCGGCACGACCCGCACTACCGATTTTGTTCAATCTTTGTCACGGCAAACTCTTTGGCAGAACTCAAACGTCGTGTCATCGAGCGTGAGCCAGATATCGATCGCGCAAAATTGCAAACACGACTAGAAACGGCCAAGCAAGAACTCAAAAAGAAGGGGATCTACGACGTTGTGATTATTAACCGTCGCGGACAGCTCAAGCGCGCGGTAGGCCAGGTAGAGGCCTGGATTGACAAGTGTTTAGCTGCAGGGTAGGCTGCGCAAGCTATGCAAAGCGCAACAAATCGCACAACTAACCCAAATTCCCTCGAAGGGCTCGTCGCCGGCGTTGAGGCTGCTCAATTGCGTGCAGACGTGCCTGAGATTCGTTCGGGCGCGACCGTTGCGGTTCACCAGCGTATTTTGGAAAAAGGTAAGGTACGTGTCCAGATTTTTGAGGGCGTCGTGCTCAAGTCAGTACGTCAGGGCAAGCTTGGTGCGAGCGTGATCGTGCGCAAAGTTGCGAGTGGCGTTGGGGTCGAGCGTACGTTCTTCCTGAACTCACCGTTGATCGAAAAAGTTGAAGTCAAAAAGAAATCCAAAGTCCGACGCGACAAGCTGTACTACATGCGCGGATTAACCGGCCGTGCTGCTGCACATAAAGAAGAGCAAGTCACGACCGACAAAGCGCCTGCAAAGGCGTAGGCCAGTTTCCCGGACAAAACAGCGACTTGCTCAACCAAAAGTGAGCGGGCATTATGCAGTGGTTAGGCCCGGGTGGTGGAATGGTATACACGACAGACTTAAGATCTGTTGGGCGCAAGCTCTTGTGGGTTCGAGTCCCACCCCGGGTACCAATTTGCTAAACTATTACTATGACTATTACTGACATTATCTCAATCACACCGCGAGGTCTTTGGATTTTGGCCCCGCTTGCTCTCTGGTCCTTACTCTGGAAAGGCTTTGCCCTGTGGCGGGCGGCTACTCGACATGACAAGGTTTGGTTTATTCTTCTGCTTTTGCTCAATACGGCAGGACTACTCGAGATTTTGTATCTATTTGTCTTTAGCAAGCGTGAGCAGCACGCCTCTACCCAAAAAGAGTCGGCTGAACCGCAGACGGAAGACAGCGCTCGGGCCAACCAACCATAATACTCTGAGTAAAAAAATTTGAGCCACCTCCGGTTGGAAGTGGCCCATGTCTGATTGCCTGAGAGCGACAATGCGCTAGGCGGTTCTGCCGATGCCGCTGTACGAGAATCCGGCAGCGATGACCTTGCGAGGATCGAAGATCCCCGGCCCATCGAACAGCTGCTTGCTCGCGACGACCTGTGCGAGTCGCGACAGTCGCATGTGAGAGTACTGAGGCCAGCCGGTCAGGATGGCGATGCAGTCCGCGACGGCGGCAGCCTTGTACGGATCGCGGGTCAGCTCGATGCCGGGCAGCTCGCGACGTGCTTCGTCGTTGACCGCGACCGGGTCGGTGCCGACCACGATGCGGTCGCGGACGGCGAGCTCGCGGATGATCTCCATGGGGCGGGAGTAGCGCACGTCGCTTGTGCCGGCCTTGAAGGCCAGCCCAAAAGCCGCCACTTTTCCTCCTCGAGGAACCATCTTGCAGATCTTGCCTACCACGCGGTGCAGCTGCTGCGTGTTCTGGGTGTGGATCGCCCGCAAGAACCCGATGTCCACCCCCACCTGCAGTGCGGAGTAGATCAGCGCCTCGAGGTCCTTGGGCAGACAGGCGCCGCTGTAGCCCACGCCGGGCAAGAGGTAGCCCTTACCAGCCCGCGGATCCATGAGCACGCCCTTGCTGACTTCCAGCACATCCACGCCCGGGAACCGCTCGCAGAGCACCGCGATCAGGTTGATGAAGCTCACGCGCAGCGCCAGCATCACGTTGCTGACGTACTTGATGAACTGCGCCGTCTCCGGCGTGGTCAGCATGTGCGGCCCAGGGATGTCCTTGTAGAGCCGATCGACGGACCGAGCGATCGGGCGCGTGCGAGCGCCGACGATCGTGCGGCTCGGCTCCAGAAAGTCCTTGACCGCCGTGCCTTCTGCCAGGAACTCCGGGTTGGAAACCAGCTCGTACGTCTTGCCGTGCTCCTTGAGACGCTTGCGAAGATCCGCGAAGCACCCCACGGGGACGGTCGACTTGACGATGATCCGCAGTCCGTTGTGCGCGTGCTTGGCAATGTCGTCGAGCACGCTGTAGACGAACTTGAGATCGGGTGAACCATCACGGTTGGCCGGCGTGGGCACCGCCACGATGGCGTACTTGCAGCCGCGCAACCCCTCCTGGATCTTGGTCGTGAAGTGCAGACGGTTCTCCCGGATGCCCTTGCGAAGCAACTCGTTGAGACCCCGCTCATGAAAAGGCGCGCGTCCGCGCTGGAGCTTCTTGATCTTTTCTTCCACGATGTCGACACCAACAACGTCGTGACCAATGGACGCAAGCCCTGCGCCTGTGACCACGCCGACGTAACCGGTGCCGACCATGCAGACCTTGGACATCGCTTTCTCCTCTCTCGTCTCTGGGTTTTGTCGCAAAATCTTGGTCGTTACTTTGGTAAGTAACGAAGCGCATATGCTAGCACGCCCTGTTCAGCCGACAACGGTAGCCAAAAAACTGACAACACGTGTTGTCATAGAGGGTTATTATGGAGGCGACGGGCGGAGTTGAACCGCCGTACGGGGTTTTGCAGACCCCTACCTGGCCGCTCGGTCACGTCGCCATGAACTCCAAGCAACCTTAGAGTCGTCTGGGCGTTTAGTCAACGGAGGCAGCGCTTATGTAGGCAATGCCACTCTTGCGGATCTCATTGCCTTTTTTGTCATACGCGACCGCTTGAATGTAACGAGTCTCACCGGGGCGCAAATCTGGCAGATCGATCAAGCTCGTGGTCTGCTTCTCGATTTTTTGTGTCAATGTGTTAGGCGCTGCGCCGTACAAAACCGTCACGTGATCGATCTCCGGAAATTTAGACAGCGAAACGGATAACTCTGCGCCTTTGAGCTTGAGCCCAACATTGAGCGGCTTTTGCAGGGTGACTTTTGTGGAAGTAGTCAGCGACTGGAGGGCCCTAAACGCCTTAGGGTCCTCGCCACCCAAGAGCCAAAAGGTCACACCCGGGATTCCGAGCGATCGAACAGCTGAGACCTTTTGTTGCACTGTACTGGCATTTTGATAGAAGACCGTGCGTGGTCCGTGTTCATCCGAGTAGGAGAGCTTAATCTCGCCACTCGAGGTGTCCAACGTCTCGGTCGTCTGATATTTACTCTTGATGTGCTGCACATCCTCATACTGAATTCCAATGTCATCCTCGGTGGTGAGTGACCAGTCATAGCCGTAGAGGGGGAGTGCGGCTTGGATTTTTTCGGCACCGACTTTGGCTTTCCAGTAGGTCAGCACTTCGCGCATCCAACTGAGTGGCGCTAATGGTCCCGGCTCGGTATTGGGGCGATTAAAGTCGTAGAGCATCGGCTTAAATACATCCACCGCATCCTTGAGACGGTCCAAGTCTAGTGCACCAGGCCCTGCCCAATCATCGCCATCGCTCTTTTTTGGTTGGGCACTTAGTTCTAGTGTTTTATCTTTTGCATGAACCGCGTCGGATAGTGCAAGCACAAATGAGGTAAAACCGTCTCGGTCGCTTGGCGTCAGGTTTTCGAAATCTAGATCGACGCCGTCATAGTCGTACTGAGCCAACTCGCTCACTACATCGGCAATAAATTTTTGTTGTAGCTCTGGGTCTTTTAGAAAAGTGGTGACGCGGGTCGCGTCAAAGTTGTTGGTGATTGTGACCACTACGCGCATGCCCGCCTGATGCGCACGTGCAACCACCTCGGGGTTGCGGGCAGAACCTTTAGCCTCGAGCTTGCCAGCCGTCGAAAAGTTGTACCAAAAAGGATTGATCGAAGTTAGCGTGCTTGAGCCACGCTCAAAGGATGCTTGTACGTTTTGGTTCTCCCAGCCAGGTGGGAGCCATGCACCGATCTCAAAGGGGTGGCGCTCAATTTTTGTTGTTGAGGTCAGCGCAGTGGGGGTAACGGCTGTGCTGGCGCTTGGCTTACTGACGATACCGTCGGCGTCCTTGCTTGCCACTGTAAACTCGTAGGTTGTATCGGCCTTTGCATTACGGACCGTAAAAAATGGCGCGGTCACTTCTGCCGATTGGAAGGCAGCTTGCGTTACCGGTCGGTAGCGGACTTCGTATGCGGCGGCTTGAGGTGCGCGGTTCCAGTTGAGTGAGACGGTGTTGGTTCCGGCTACGGTCCAAAGTTGTTCTGGTGCGCGTAGTTCTGCCAACTCAGTACTATCCGCAACGGTGGTCTCCTCGTCGAGGTTGATAAAATTGCCGCGCGTAAAGTACGACTGCTGTGTAGAAAAATATGGCTTGGGTAATTGGGCGGCCTCGGGTGCTAAAGTGCGTGGCTTAGCACTCGCGACCACGACAAGTCCAACGACTAAAACCGCGACAGCAAGTCGTGTCCAGTGGGTGGATGGGGTAGTACGGCCAAACCAAAAACGCATATGCAAAGTGTAGCGCATTCTTGTTAGTGCTCGCGTCGCGGGCAACTCTCATGCGCCTTGTTCATCCTGGTGGGTCGGGAGAGGATCGAACTCTCAACCTTGGGCTTAAGAGGCCCCTGCTCTACCGATTGAGCTACCGACCCATGGGTGCGTTGCGGAGGCTGGCAGAACCCGCGGATCGTACACTAGTTGCGTCTCTTGGGCAATGGTATACTAGCTCGGTCTATGGCAGACGTTACTTCTCGAGAAAAGGTGGTCTATTGGATCGTGATTGCGATCGTCGTACTCGGCGGTCTGGGTGCGCTGGCGTACTTTTTTATTAATAGCCAAAAATCAGGCACCTCGTTGGCTGATGTTTCGAGCAAAAACGATAATGCGATTGCCCCATACTCATTGATAGATATTGTTACGGATAATAATAGTACCGGCATTTCAAATTCTGGCTCGCCTCAGTCGCCAGTTTCCAACATCACAAATCGCACTAACCAAGTTCCTGTACCGGTCGGCAACCGTATAAACCAAGTGCCGGTTCCCCCTACAAATAACCCCACCAACCAGGTGCCAGTGCCTCCTACTAATCGAGTCAATCAAGTTCTCTCTGCAGAACCACTCAACACGGGCAACGATTTTTTGAACCGTCCGGTCGTGAGTGCCAATGGCGCCTCAACGTCTCTATCGAGCGGGAGCGGGCTTCCGACCAACTCGCCAGTAACCGGGCCAGAAGACGTTTTGTTGCTCTCCGGAATAGCTAGTTTGGGCGTTTCTGGGATTGCCACGGCGTTGGCCTTGCGTAAGCCAAGGGGCAGGAGTAGAAAAACGCGTAGCTGATGCGCGTAGCTTTTGTGCATAGTGGATACTCGCGCCACCTCATGAGTGGCATTATTCGGGTAGAGACCGAGATTGTGTTAGCGTTGCGAGCGCGCGGACATGTGGCAGAAATAATGGAGTGGCCTGAGGACCAGTCCAAAGCACTCGTTTCTCAACAATATTTTAGGATCGTTAGGACCGCCTCGATGGTGTATCGAGCCGTGCGTGACTTTATCGTGGCTGGACAGTATGACCTTGTAGTCTTTATGGGAGTCGGCTATCCAGAAACGCGAGCACTCCCGTGGTTGCGCCGCGAGACCAAGGCAAAGTTTGTGATTATTCAAAACGGCTGGACGATGCACAGTGCGCCAAGTCGGTTTTTGATCACGAGCTATATGCAAACGGTTGGCCACCTCTTACTAGCGGATGTTGACGCCCTCGTGGCAGTGAGCGGCTACGTAAAGTCCCACCTGGCTACGTATACCGATCCGGATCGCATTCAAGTAATTTATCCGGGTGTCGATACGCAGCGTTTTACTCCGGTGTTGCCGACAAAAAGTGCGACGCAACGGTCATCGGATGAACAACGCGTGCGAGCGCGCTTTGGTATCACGGAGCGTCACATTCTAATGGCAAATGGTAAGCTCGCGGCTCATAAAAATATTTCCACGATCATTCGCGCGCTCGCACTGATTCCGGATGCAGCGCTGTTGTTGGTTGGTAGCGGCAGTGTTACCAGAGAAAAAATGTATCGAGAATTGGCAGTCGAGCAGGGAGTATCCAAACGGCTGCATTTTGTTGGAACCGTCCCAAACGAAAAGCTACCCGAATTATATCGAGCCGCCTCGTTCTTTGTACACGCTGCACGCAGTGAAGCGCTCGGGATCGTTCTCCTAGAAGCCTTGGCCAGTGGAGTGCCCGTTGTTGCACCAGATGTTGGTGGCGTTTCCGAAGCCGTAATCTCTGGGTTCAACGGGACTCTCTATGCTGATCCGCGTGACCATCAACAACTGGCAGCAAGTGTCATTGCATTGTTAAGTGATCCCGAGCGCCGCGCCCTGTATGCTCGCAACGGCCGCGCCTATGTAACTGCTCGCTTTGATTGGCGCGTTATTATGCCGCAGTATGTCGAGCTTTTTTCGCGAGTATTGAAACAACCAAGCCAAAACGACCTACAACCCAGCGAAGGTCTCTTTGGTGCGTTCGCTTAGGTAGCGACCGTTAGTGGAGGAACAGAGAATTAGGGGCGCACATTTTGTAGCCTATCCCATGCACCGTATGGATCAGTTTTTTGCTCGTGCCGAATGGTACGTCAATTTTTTTGCGCAAATAGCGAATGTGTACCTCGATCGAGTTTGTAAATTGATCTGTGGCGCTATCCCAAACATGCTCGAGCAGTTCGCTCCGCGATACTACTCGGCCTTGGTTACGGGCAAGATACTCGAGCAACATAAACTCTTTGCGCGTAAGTTGGATTACCTTTCCGCCGCGGATCGCCTCGTGTGCTCGCGTGTCGAGTGCTAAATCCTCCACGTGTAGTATTTCTCCAGACCAGGCTTTTTGGCGCCGTAGCAACGCGTGCATGCGGGCAATCAGTTCATCAAACGAAAACGGCTTACATAAAAAATCATCCGCCCCTGCATCCAGGGCGCGGATTTTAGTCTGTAAGTCATCAACGACGGTGAGCATCAGGAGAGGCGTGCCAATCGAGCGATCCCGTAACTCCCTCGTTAGACTGATGCCGTCACGGTGAGGGAGCATGTAGTCGCACAAGATGATGTCATATTGGTTGACTGCTGCGTTGTAGAGTCCCAACCGGCCGTCATCTACCACGTCAACCGCAAACTGCCGACGGTTGAGCCCACGCTCTATATAGCGTGAGATTTCGGGTTCGTCTTCAACAACGAGTATCTTCATGCTCCGCATAGTACAGCGCAATCCTTAAATACTTGTGAACAGAACGCAAGTCCAAGCCTGGCAGCTGTGCGAACCGTGGGGAAAACCTTCCAGACTGCTGCGCGATGGGGATCAAATGGTACAATCCGGCCATGCTCGCACGCATGTACCGCTCCTTGCGGAATAAATTGGAACGTGTCCGGGAGGCTCGCGCTACCGGTCAAATCGGTGGATTACGCTATTACTCGAGTGTTATTGGGCTACGGATATTGATCCAGCTGATCATCACGCCGCACTTTATGTTGCTCGGTCCGTTCAAAACCTTTACCTCGTTTGCCCGTAAGGACGAACAGGGGACGTGGATTGATTCGTACGACGACTTCATCGTTTCCAACCGAGTTTCTATTGCGGGGGTGGTGTCGCTCGTACTGATTGGCATCTTAACGGTCCTGGCGTTTATTTATTTGCCAATTATCTATATTTAGCTATGGCACGGCCAAACGCACCTTCCCGATTTATAGCGTGGCTGATGGCCAGCTTACTTTTTTCCGCGTCTGCCGTCATCGTGACCAATGCGGTGCTGCAAGTTAGCCTCACTTGTCTCGCGTTGCTTCCGCTTGCCGCCTTGTCTGCTCGGGCAATCAGTCGCCGTGCGCCGAGCATTGCACACGCTGTGCTTATAGCCGTCTTATTGCTGTTACTCGCAGGCAATAACAACGCGGCCGCATGGGTAGCACTCGCTGGCCAAATAATAATTATCGCCTTCGACCTGACCGTGCGTTCTATGTTGACCCGATTTATTGCACTTATCCCAAAGCCGCCAGCGCTCGTCCGAGTCGAGCGACTCAATCGTGAGGAACTCGTACCGGCAGGCAACGTAAAAATGCATGATCGTGTCATCGTCTTCGCGGGAGAACAGATTCCCTTAGACGGACGTCTGCTTCAGCATTCAGCAAAAATACAGCTGCGTTTTTCGAATCAAACTGAGCTATTTGCACCAGGGGAGGTTGTGATTGCCGGTAGCATTGCGCGCTCGCGACTACGTTTTGATGTGACGCATCCAAGCAAGGACAGTACCGTAACTGCGCTCCACGATGTTGCTGCGCGCGTGGCCAAGGAAATTCCGCGCCCGCTCATTAGACTCGAACAAATCCTTTTTGGGGCACAGGTGGTGTGGTCCATTGGATTTATTGCATGGTGGGCGCTCAGTGCTGATAAGAATGCGGTGGCCTGGTTTTCGTTAGCAGGTGCTTGGTGGCTTGGGATGCTCTTTGCAAGACTAGTCTGGATGCGAACACTCATTGTGAGCTGTAAGCGGGGTGTCTTGATTGGCACTTGGGAAGCGGTTCGACGTAGCCGCAATGTGCGTACGGCTATTCTCGATAAAACGGGCACGATCACCACGGGTTCACCCCACATCGTGCAGGCACTCACCACGGAACCAGTCTCAAAAGAGGACCTCATGCGATTGGCAGTGGCTTTGGAGTACACGATCGACCACCCAATCGCGCGGGCCATTCAACGAGCGGTTGCACGTGAGCGGATCAAGGTACCAATCGCCGAGAAGATACGGCTGCTGCCTAGTTTTGGTCTGACGGGGCTGGTAGAACAAGAAGCATTTGCCATCGGTAATGCGCATCTTGTTACGGAATGGGGCTTGTCGATCCCCGAATCCATAACGCACAAAGCTAAGTTGCAAGAGGCCCAGGGCGCAACCGTCGTGTACCTCATGAGCCAGGAAGCCGTGCTCGGAGCACTCGTGTTAAAGGACGTCCCTCGACCGTCCGCGCGTTTACTGGTGCAGCAATTAGAGCGAATGCGCTTTGCACAAATTCAACTCTTGTCTGGCGATGTTCCTCTTGTGTCACGGGCAATCGCTGCTACGATCGGCATCCGAGCAGAATCAGTTTTTGCGCACATGACTGCTGATCGTAAAAAATTGCATGTTCAGCAAATGCCTAACCTGGAAACGCTCGCGGTTGGAGATCCAAAGGCGGATACGGATATGCTGTCCGTAGCCGGACTGGGCGTTGGTTTTTTGGGCTGGGGCCCAGCACTGCGTGAGCGGTCCACTCAGTTGCTTGTGCGCACCCCAGATCTGACGCAAATTCCGCACACAATAAAGAGACTCAAATTGGTCGAACGGATCTGGTGGTCCGCTCCACTGACCAGTGCGGTCACTAGTGCGATCGTGCTCGGGCTGCTTGCAGCTTTTTAGGGTCGCGACGCAAACTCGGTCTAGAGCGGTAGCTTGAGTATCTTTTTGAGTGCGGGCCCAAGGTTTTGCTTGATCGTCAGTGCAGGAGCAAACGTATCTCCGTTACGCTTGATGCGTTCTGCCATGTTGTTGATAGTAAAATCCTCGATCTTGAATCCACGCTTGATCTCCTCCCACGTAATCGGCGCGGAGACGGGTGCGTGTGGACGAGCACGCAAGCTATATACACTGGCGAGTGTTTTGCCTTTGATATTTTGCAAGTAGTCGATATAGACGCCATGCCGTTTGGCTTTTCGAAACTCAAGTGTCGTTTGTTTGGGCGCAATATGATGAACCACTTCCGTAACTCGCTTTGCAAAAGCTTTTGTTTGGTCGTAGGTAAAGCGTGGTGCGATCGGCACGTAGATGTGGATACCACGCGAGCCAGATGATTTGGCCAATCCGGTTAAACCGTAGTATCCCAGGACTTCTTTGATGAGCAAGGCGACTTCACGCACGCCCGCTAGATCATTTGGCTTGGTTGGATCGAGATCAAACACGACAAAGTCAGGGTTGTTGAGTGAACCACGCCTCGAGTACCACGGGTGCAGCTCGAGGTCCGCCAAATTTGCCAGCCACACCAGTGTTTTTATGTCGTTGCAGACCACGTACTGTGTTGGACCTTCGCTATGTTGGATCGTTGTCGTTTTGATAAAGCGCGGCCGCGCATCCGGCGCGTTTTTTTGGTAAAAAAATCCACCGTTGGCACCGTTGGGGTAGCGCTTGAGAGTCAGTGGTCGCTCAGCAAGATACGGCAGAACCACTTTTGCCATTCGGTAATAGTAATTAAGTACGTCGCGTTTGACGATGCGCGGCCGCGCCCAAAACGGCTTGGACAAGTTGGATAATTCGAGTGTCACACCATCGACTGGTACCTCGAGTTTTTTTGCGGCGGCGCTTTTTGCAGGCTTGTCCGGAATTAAATTCGGGAGAACCTCTACGATATGCTTTTTTTCGAGCTCTGTAGTTATGGAGGCTGAGACCGAACGACTAGACAACGCGCGGACCGCGGAAGTCGATGTACTCGTCTGTTCTGCCGGGACCTCACGCACTACCTCGCGGGGTTTTTTGTCGTGCCGGAGCCCATGGTAGACGGGCTGTCGCAGCTGACCTTCTGAGGTCCACTCGTTAAACGTCACTTCTGCCACTAAGGTTGGCCGAACATATCGCACCTCGCGGGCGTGTACCGTACCGGCAAAGGGCGACTTAGCGATGGCAAGCTTTTTGAGGCGAGGCGTGAGTTCTGCCAGCTCCTCTTGATCAAAACCGCTACCAACGCGACCCACGGGGATTAGTTTGTTACCCTCGTACACCCCCAGCACTAAACTGCCAATGACGTCGGCTCGTGCACCCTGGCCAACTTGCCATCCACCAATGACAAATTCCTGCCCGAGACCTTTTTTTATCTTGAGCCAGGTGCGTGTGCGCTTGCCGGACTCGTACGCGCTGTCTCGCTCTTTTGCGACCATGCCCTCATGACCGGCCTTGGTCACCTCGTCAAAAAAGTCCGAACCGGCTGACTCAATGTGGTCGGTGTAGCGGAGGTGCGCATGCGGTCGCATAATTGCGCGCAGCATTGCTTTGCGCTGCAAGAGGGGAACACCGCGCAGATCAAACCCATCCAAATAGAGTAGGTCAAAAACTGCGTACACCAGCGTGTGCTTTTTGCCTGAGCTTAAGCGCAAACCTTCAAAGCGCTCCAGTCCTTTGTCATTGAGTGCCAGGATCTCGCCGTCCAAGACGGCCTGTTTTGCCGCGATGCCACTCCCTATGTCTCCTACATCAGGAAATCGCTCGAGCAAATCGAGCCCGTTGCGACTGACGATGCGCAATTTTTTGCCCGACACGTACGCAATTCCTCTAAACCCGTCCCACTTAGTCTCAAAAATCCACTCGGGATCAGAAAAAGCTTTTTCGATGAGCGTGGGCTTCATCACGCCAACGGTTCGGGGCTGCGCAGCAGGATGAACACCACTCAATTTACGTATAAATGGGCGTTTAACGGGTTTACCCGCTTCGATTTCGTCGAGGCTCCGTCCCGTGACTGCAGAATTAGGCAACTTAGTAGTGATCGAACCGCGCTTAGCAAAACGATCGCGCTTTTTGAGCAACAGCCACGATTTTTCTCCGGCGCGCGCAAATTTAATGAGCGCATATTCACCCTGCAACTTGGTGCCATGCAAAATAAAACTGTAATGGTCCTTGTGACGTTCGACCCACTCAAACGTCCCAAAGTCCCAGACCATGACGGTGCCCGCTCCATACCCCTCGGGAATTACGCCCTCAAAATGTCGATACTCAAGTGGGTGATCCTCAACGTGCGCAGCTAAGTGACGCACTTTAGGATCTTGCGTGGGACCTTTAGGAACGGCCCAACTCAACATGACCCCTTTGTGCTCTAATCGCAGATCGTAGTGCAGTCGCGTTGCGGCATGCTTTTGGATAACAAAACGTCGCTGCTCAGTAGAAAATTCTACGCCGCGCGGCTCGGGAGTTTTATTAAAACGTCGTTTCGCGTGGTACTTAGCGAGACTCATAGCACGACAAACGTAGCCCCTGCCGCAACCAGTGCAAGCAAGTACGCGTCGACCGGCACGGCCGGACCAAGAATGCCCGACAATGCGCTCGTGAACACAATTGCGGCGCCGATGTTCCAGCGCTCACCGGCAGAGCCAGGCAAAAGTAACAGAAGCAACAATACTGCAGCCAGCACGAGCGCAGCAGCGCGGACATTTGTAGAGGCGCGCGGTTCTGCCGACTGACGTAGCTCAGCTAAAATGACTCCGGTCAGCGTGGGCAAGAGTAATCCGATCGAGGTTGCGACGAGTGCGGCGTGCGAGTCCAGTAGCGCAACCAATAGAGCCACTCCAACGGTCGCGCTGGAAAAACCGAGCGGTCGGTGGCTGACGTGACCAGCGCCGGGTTCGCCAGTAATAGCGTGCGTGCTAACAAACCTGCCAATCTGTTGCATTAACTGTCGATTCCAGGTTGGCCAGAGCAGCCGCGCCACCTCAAACACCATGGCAGCGCCCATAACGCTCAATGCCGTTACGAGTGCAATCGAGCGGTTACCAGTGGCATAGATCAGTACGGGCACTCCAGCGAGTAACGGGATGAGCAATCCGCTATGCGTTTTGGCAGAACCTGCCAGCACCACCGTAATGATGAGTGCGGCGCTAATTACGAGTGAGGTTGGGCCGGCAAACAGCGTCACAAGACCAAGGACCGTGCCGACGAGTATGCCGCTCAACTCGTGTCGCCGCTGAGCCGCTATTCCGCCCGTCAAAGGCAATAACGTGCCAGCAAGTAATGCCGCAGCTGCGCCAAACACTTTAATCGACTCGGGGATGGTGAGCTCCGCGAGTGGAGAGATCGCAAACGAGTTGATGAGCACTACACGCACGATCCACATGCCAAGCACGCCGCGAACGATCGCGGCGGTTCTGCCAACCAGTGGGGGAACGCCCGGAAGACGTGCGGCACCCACCACAAAACTCACTGCAAGAAGAAGTCCAAGTTGGAGCCAGTCAGGCACCATGGCTATAGGATAGCGCGCGCGAGCGCTCACCGCTACAATAGTTGCGTGAGCCACACTCCCAAGAAGTCACCCCTTGTCTTTAGGTTGATCGTCGCTGCCCAGCTCCTCGTGATCGCCTACATCGGAACCTTTTTAGCGCTCAACGCGCCCGCCTTTCTTAAGCAGGCTCGGTTTGCGGCACGGGGCCAAGATTTATCGGCAGAACTTACCGGTCAGTACCTGCCACTCGAGACCGTTAATCAGTTTGCTGCAAGTCTAGCCGTGGCGTCAGGTGGGTCGGCCGATGCCTTTCCGGCCATGGAGATTATGATCGACCCCAATGCCTGGAACACGCCAACGCAGGCTGTGGCGAGCAAGCCAGCGGCGCCAACTCCTCCGCCCATCCCGTACGTGGACCCCAATGTATTTGTTCCGTACACGGTAACGGTCCCACGCATTGGTGTGCGAGCTCCGCTCGTGTCGATCGCGGTCAATACAAACAAAGCGCAGCAAGATGGGCTCGCGCAAGGTGTAATCCATATTCCTGGCACTCCTGAGCCGGGTGAACTAGGTAATGCTTTTTATGCTGGTCACAGTTCTGACTATGCCTTTAAAAAAGGTGAGTATAAAAGCGTATTTGCGTTACTGCCCCAACTAAAAAAAGGGGATTATTTTATTTTGACCAGCGATACTAAGGCTTACTACTTTACGGCCATCGAAACGATTATCACCGGTCCCGAGGACACGAGTGTTATGTCGAGAGGTGGCGGAAAAGAAAAGCTGGCAAGCATTCAGACCAGCTATCCGGTGGGCACGGCTAAAAAACGGTTCGTGGTGGTCGGTCGGTTATCGCATGTTGTGGATGCTTCAAAACTAAAGCAATAGTTGACAAAACGGTTCATCCACGGTAAACTAGTGATATAAATTTTAACTTCCCAATGCTCAACGCTATGCCACGTTTTAATAAACGGGCGCGACGGATTCTCGCCGCTCCGCTTGTCTTTTTGTTTGCCGTCGCGATGTCGGCCGGTTTGCTGGTGGGTTCACCCGCGCACGCCTCGGTCGCCACGCTCGCAATAACGGACAGCGCTGGAACGGCTCTGACGAGCTTCTCGATTGGGAGCAAGCTCTATGTAACGGTCACGGATGCTGACAAAAACACTGATGCTTCGACAAAGCAAAAGATCAACGCGACCATTACGTCTGGCACGGCAGGGGATTCGGAGACGTTGGATCAAGCGGTCAGCCAGCTCGAAGAGACCGGAGTAAACACGGGTGTATTCCGTAATCCAGGGTTGAACACCGATCTCAAGAGCGGAACGGTCACCGCTAACGACAGCACACTTGAGATAGAAGTGAATGACACGATTACTGCGACGTACACCGACCAATCCAGCGAGACCACCTTGTTCGATTTTGCTGATTCGCCTCTCAATCACACCTCGCGTGAGGCCGCACACGTGGATGACGGTAGCGCTGGTGGAGACGATCCAGACGAAACAAGCTGTGGAGACACGGCCGTATATACGGGGAGCGAGGCAGGCATAGCCGTCAACACAGCTACAAACGGCGGCTATATCCCGTTAGATAGCGCCGATTGGGATTTTCAGCCTGGTTCAAACTCCAGCAACGGTGGGCCTACAACCTCAAACATCGCAACGGACAATAACGTACGAGAAGAAAACTCTACTTTTAAAGACAACATCACCTGTCACGGCTGGGACATACACGAGTTTACGTTTGATCTCTCGCCGTACACGACGTCGAGCTTGAGCTCGCTAGACATTGATTGGGCCGGAGCGTCGACGTACGGTGGACCAGTTGAGACACAAGACCTCAACGATGCAATCCTTTTGATCGAGAACCGCACGGACGGACAGTGGGAGTTGCTCGATACGCAAGCCGACATTGCCGTACTCGAAGGAGGCTCGATTACGGACGTTCAACTCACCGCAGCGATCACCACTAACTTTAATGAGTATCTCGATAGTAATGGTGCGATTCGTTTAGTTGTTGCCGGCTACGACTCTGCGGCCGACACACTTGGGGGCGCGCTCTACACGGACTATATCTCGGTCAACGCGGAAGGTGCCGACATTGCGACTGATTCGATCACGATCGGTGGCGGTTCAATCTTTGGAACGGTCTGGAATGACAAAGATCGAGATGGCAAGTTTGATTCGGCAGAACCAGGACTCTCCGGAGTCAGCGTAACGCTGCGCGACAACAATGGTACGGCTCTCGTCACGGATACGACGGATAGTAACGGTGACTATGGGTTTATCGGGTTTCCAGCCGGAACGTACCGCTTGCACGAGACGGATCCATCGGGATACACGTCCACCACGACAAACGACCTCGGTCCGCTGACGCTTGCGGCCGGACAGACTATTACAAACCAGGACTTTGGTGACGCCCAGCAGCTCTCTACTACAGGACTGACGTCGGGAGCGGTCTGGATGACGTTTGCAGGGGTGGTTGCTATCGGGACGATCGGCTGGTTTGGAACGACGCGCGTGCGCAAATTCGCCAAAGCGCGTGCGAAATAACTTTATTCGATAAGGAGTTTTACTCATTAACAATAGTCACATGCAGATAGCACAACTATTCCAATCACAGTCAGCGCTACCGACGACCATCGACAATGGTCCTCGAATAATCAACACTACCGCTTCTGTCGGCGGTTCATTTTGGGAGCGAGTGGTGAGTGCCTTCCAGACAACAATCGACAGTTTAATTGCGTACTTACCAGAGATTTTGGCGGCCTTGGTCGTCTTGATCGTTGGTTGGATCTTGGCCGTATTGCTGGGCAAGTTGATCCGCAAGTTGCTCTCGCTTACGCGCGTTGATAAAGCGCTCGATAAAGTCGGGTTCCGCCAAGTGCGCGATGAGACCGGCCTCGAACTCTCGGTCGCACGTTTTGTAGGAGACCTCGTTAAGTGGTTCTTGATCATCGTCTCGGTACTCGCTGCCGCTGACATTCTCCAACTGAGCGAAATCTCAGCCTTCCTCCGTAGCATCCTCTTGTACTTCCCTAACGTTGTCGTTGCGGTCGTCATCGTGATCATCGGAGTATTGATTGGCAACTTTGTTCAAAAGATCGTCATGGGCGCTGGCAGAACAGCCAAACTCCCAAGCATCCCGTTGATCTCTGCCTTTGCTCGCTGGTCGATCATTATCTTCTCGGTCTTGGCCGCATTGGTGCAGCTCCAAGTTGCTTCCTCGTTAATCCAGATTTTGTTCACCGGAATTATCGCTATGATCGCGATCGCTGGTGGTCTCGCGTTTGGTCTGGGTGGCAAAAACTATGCAGAACACTTGATGAACAAGTTTCGTCAGACTGCAGAAGCTGACCATACACGCAAATCGCACTCTGGCGACAAGCCAAAAGAGCCGATGATGAGTGAGTAGTCGCTCGGCTCGGCCCTCATGGCCCCTGGTCCTCGTCGCATGTAATGACGGCCATTCCAAATGCGACTGCGGAGGTGCCATTCAGGCCGAGCCTCGCTAACAAAAAAGCCCGCGACGAGCGGGCTTTTTTGATGGGGTGTCCGGTGGGGATTGAACCCACGACATCCAGGTCCACAACCTGGCGCTCTACCGACTGAGCTACGGACACCGTAGGCTGCGTTATTGTAGCAGCCTCGTAGACTGCCTTCTTTTTTTATCCCCGTCAAACGCTCTGGTTAGCGCTTTACCTCAAACGTTTTGTACCCCTGCACGTCGCCGTTAGCCGCGACACAGCGGTGTACGTCCGCGCGAGACGGTCCTGTGTTGCACCAGGTACGCAGCAGCTCCAAGTCTTTTTGGCTGCCTTCTGCTTCCAGATAAACACTGCCGTCCGGTTCATTTTGGATGAACCCGCTGACGTTGTGGCTCCGTGCAAATGCGGCTGCTTGAGCCCTAAAAAAGACCCCCTGCACTTTGCCGTAGACCCTAATCGTTATGTGTTGAACGTCTTCGTTGGGCATATGGTTATCCTACCACCAGACCTGTGCTGGATAAAAAACGACCCTTGCGTCAAGGCTCAGGCCGGTGCTACGTTTTATGCATGGGACTCTTAGACTTTTTTAGCGGACCAAAGCAACCACCGATCAGCGAGCGTGAATATGAGGAGCTATTGTTGCTCCGGCGCGAGACCGAGGATCTAAAAAAGCTGATAAAAAAAAGCGAGAAGCGTATGGCTGACAATCCGGGCATTTTTATTAACCCGAGCGAACGACCGGATAAGCTAAAAAAGTTTATTCTGCCAAAAAAGATGGCGCGTTATAAACTTTTGCGTAACAAGTGGTACAACTCGTCTAAGGAGACAAAAAATGCGCTCCACCGAGGTCACAAAAGCGGGTACCGCGACTACGGACAGGCTGCCTAGTTCGGTCTCTGTCTTGTGACAGAGTACTTGATCCATTTTCCTTCTGGATCTGACTCAAACGAGAACTGGTACTCACCGTCAGATTCTTGGACGTCTTTCGCGAGTTGGTAGAGTTCTTCTCGAGTCTTGATGTCGGTAAGCTTACCGAGCAAATTGCCTTTTTCCTGGGTCGAACTAAATTCACCGCTTGGATCGATGGCGAGTGTTTCCGTGTATGAACTATTCTGCTCAAACATGCCCTCGAGAAAATCCTTGGCCTGCTCGACGTGCGTGCCACTCTCGTAGAGTTCGGTTGCTTTTCTGCGGGTTTCCTCGATCTCGTTTATTTTGGCCTTGTTTGATGCATCGGGACGAAATTCAACACTGGCCTCATTGAGGCTTGGACTACGGGGCTCCTCGTCGCGTCTTTTGATGATGAAGTTATCTCCTTCGATGTCTTTTGGTTCTTCCTTGGAGTTGGGATGTGGTTTTTCGGGATCCATGTTTTTAGTATACACCTGGTGCGCCCGGTAGGATTCGAACCTACGACCCTCGGTTCCGAAGACCGATGCTCTAATCCACTGAGCTACGGACGCGTGGGCACTTTGTAGCACGATGCTATACTAATGTCATGAGTAAACGAGGGCTTACACTTCTCCTAGTTTTTCTGCTGCTTATCTTGGCAGCTGAGGGCGCTTTGATTTACCTGTACCCTACTGCCGGTGGTTTTCCATGGAGTTCATCCGAGTCCGCAAATACGACGCCGCTGACAAACACCGAGACAAATACGCCTCCGCAAAACACGACCGAACAACCGACCACCACTGGTAATTTGGCAAGCGCGGTTGCCGTCTACAAAGTGACGGAAAAGGCCACGGGCGCAACCTATACGGAGACACGCCAAATTATCTCCGAGAAAAACACTGACGGAACAAAAACGATTACGATTGTATCTACTAACGACCGATCGGCTGGTGAACGCGGCGAGGCAAGGGGAATACTGCAGGCTGATGGTAGCTTCATTGGACAGTCACTCGGCGCCTCAGCTGATGGGTTCGGCTTTATGTGCACTGGTACGTTGCCCCTCTACCTGGCTAAGGGCGGCAGCCAACCTGCTTCTCTATCATGCACACTTGAAGGTGCTGCGTTTGGGAACGCCTCGATTCCGGCGGTGACGTTTGCCGGGACGGCTACAGCGGGGGCCGAATCTACATTCACATTTGATGGCGTCACCTATAAAGGCGTGCGAACAACGACCGTCAGCTCAAACGTTGGCGAAACGGGTAGTTTTGCTCATCAGCTTACCAACTCCTTTGCTCCTGGACTTGGCACCTACAAAACGACCGGCTCGCTAACCACGTTGATCCCAGGCCTTGGTCAGGGCCAAAATAACGAGATTGAGTACGAACTCATAAGCATGGACAACCCGTCGTTGTTCTTGCCGTAACGATCTACCACAACTTCTTCTGGAGCGCCCGGCAGGGATCGAACCTACATCGGAGGGTTAGAAACCCTCTGCTCTATCCATTGAGCTACGGGCGCATGGCCAGTTTGCAGAGTATAGCATTGCAGAAATAGCCTAAACCGGCCAGGATGGGCCAATGCAACCTCGGTTCAGCATACTTATCCCAGTTTTTAACCACGGCGAGCTGCTGCGCTACTCGTTGGAATGCGTGCGCAGACAAACTGCCACGGATTGGGAGCTCTTTATCATTGGGGATGGTGCGACAGAAAAAACCGAGGCGGTTGCGCGGGAGTTTGCTGCCAAGGACGCTCGAATTACCTTTGTTAAGCATCCTAAGCATGAGAGTCGGGGAGAACCATACCGCCACGAGCTGCTCACTACACGTGCGCGCGGCAGATTTATTTGTTACTCCTGCGATGATGACTTGTGGCTGCCTGGCCACTTAGAGTATATGGCCGAGTTGCTCGAGACGTCCGATTGGGCGCACCCCTTGTCGTGCTACCTGGATGAACATCAGGAGTTGCAAGTTCGGCCACTGGATTTGCAGATGCCGTTTTACCGTACGCTCATGCTCGGACGAGAAAATCGTATCGGTCTTACCTCGATGGCGCACACGATGGAGTTCTACAAACGTCTACCTCATGGTTGGCGAACAACGCCCGAGCCGTGGCCTACCGACCACTACATGTACCAACAATTTTTGCAGATGCCCAAGTTTAAAGTGATGAGTGGGCTTCGTCCGACGCTGCTTAATTTCCCCGACGGTTTTCGCAAGCACTACCAGCCAGGTCAAAAGCTGGCAGAACTAAAGTACTGGTTCAGCCGCATGCAGGAGCAGGACTTTGAGCAGTATTTGACTGAGCAACTACTCCACGCTGCGTATCGAAAAACAGTTGAACTGGAAAGTGAACTCACCGAATCACGAGATGAGGTTCTCAAGCATAACGGGATCCTAAAAGCTGACTACGACGGCATGAAGAAAAACTACGAGCATTACCGAAACGATGCCCGTGAGTTACGCGAGCTTGCCATGCGCTATCAACATGACATCACTGTGCTACAGCAGGCGCTGCAAGAGGAGCGATACCGACGTCAATCCGAGTCGGGCTCCATTTGGGGACGACTTTTTTCAGGGCGGTAAGCGGACCGGCCGTTAGGTCACGCTCGGTCATGATCATTTTGGTTGTGTCGGTGACCGGCCAGGTAAAATTGAGCGGCGGATCGTTAAAGTAGCAGTCGTATTCATCCTCTCGTTTGTAGTAACTGTCTTGACCGACAAGCATGATGCTGTCGGTTTGCGCGTATACGCTATGTACCACTCCAGAGGGAATAAAGACCATCTGTAGCTTGTCAGCGGAGAGGTTCAGCATGACGGCTTTACCCTCTGTGGGTGAACCAGGCCGCGCATCATGCACGCCAAAGACGGATTTGCCGTGCGCGATAATGACATGCTCGTTGCGCGTCAGGTGAGCGTGCGCACCTCGCATAACGGTCGCCTTATTAAAGGTATGGTTCCACTGGATGGTTGGGGTTTTGAACCAGCTCGTTCGGTAGAGTTCCGCGATAGAACCGCGCTTGTCAGTAAACATGGTGATATCTACGACAAACGTGCCCGAGAGTATTTCTCGGTAGGGGTTACCTCGGTTTGTTCCCTCAGGGAGGAGTGGCTGCATTGGCGAATACTATCATGGTGCATCCGGCGGGGCTCGAACCTGCGACCTCACGCTTCGGAAGCGTGCGCTCTGTCCAACTGAGCTACGGATGCGTGATCCTAACGAATGCGTTTAGCGTAGACCGCAGCGTCGGTTCGGCCAAACCAGCCCCGTAGACTGCCGCGCTCGTCCATGCCCATCTTGGTGAGGAATTTACGTGTTGGTTCAAACGCTTTATTGGCGGGCGTATGGTGCCACAACATCGAACCGCTCTCCAAGTCGCGCTCGGCTGCCAAAAAAAGGCTCTCACCCAGGCCGCGTCGGCTGACATTGCGGTCAATTACCATGAATTCCAGCCAAAAGTTGGGGTGTTGGTCAGCCATGATGAGGGCGGCGCCGACCAGACGCTCTCCCCACCTAATAGAGTAGGCAACGACCGCTTGACGCTCGAGGTGCTCGAGGTAGTCGAGAGTCAGCCACTGCTCCATTGGGTAGTAGACTTTTGCGATGAGCAAAATGTCGCGCAACTCGCGACGTTTGAGCTTTTTGATGTCGATGGGTTCGGCCATGGCGTCATTCTAACATGAGGGTTGTGAGTGCATTTCACGCGGCTGAACCCTTGCGTTAAAAGGAGTCACGTGGTATGGTGCGGGGACTCAAAAAGACCTCGGCCATACGGCTTAGAGGCCAAATTTATCGAAGTAATCCAGAAAACAGGAAACAATCCGATGCTCGCAAAGACTAAGAAGCAGGCACTCATCAAAAAGCATAAACAGCATGGCCAGGACACCGGTTCACCCGAGGTTCAGGTGGCTTTGTTAAGCGAAAAAATCAAGGATTTGACCCGTCACTTGGGCGAACACCGCAAGGACGCCTCGAGCCGTCGCGGATTGCTCCAGATGGTCAACAAGCGCCGCAAGTTGCTCAATTACCTGCAAAAAGAGGACGAGAAGCGCTACAAAAAGATCGTTAAGTCGCTTGGACTCAAGCGCAAAGAAGGCGACGAATGAGCCCACGTATTCCGAGTAACAGGGGGCGCGGCCGCTTAGGACGTACATCGTCCAGCGCCGGTCGTTCGGTTCGCCAAAGTCGGGATGCGCGACCCATTATGCCGCCCAGTCCAATCGATGGAGTGAGCAATGCCTCTACTAATAAGATGGCTAAACTACCGCACAAGCAGCTCATCGAAAAACGCGTGTTGACCAAGTACCCGGACCAACGCGTTGGTATTTTCGTGGATGTGTCCAACATGTATTGGTCGGTCCGACGTTTGGGCGGATCGCTCAACTTTAAAGCGCTGCGAGAAGAGGCCGTAGGGGAGCGCAAATTGATCCGAGCGTTGGCCTATGCTGTTACGAGCGGCTTACCAGAGGAAGAGAAGTTCTTTTCGGCACTGACAAAGTCCGGCTTTGAGATCAAGCTCAAGCAATTGCAGGTGTTTGCCGGTGGCAAAAAGAAAGCCGACTGGGATGTGGGTCTTGCCATGGACATGGTTCGTCTTGCACCGCTGATCGACGTGGCCGTGTTGGTCTCGGGCGATGGCGACTACGTGCCGGTCATCGAGTACCTCCAAAACAGCGGACACTTAGTAGAGGTTATGGCCTTTAAGGAGGGAGTCTCGGCCAAATTGGTCGAGCGCGCAGACGCTTTTATCGACATGAGTCAGGACCAGTCTCGATTTATCATCCGTTAGGGTGGGAAGTCGAGGAGGGTTCTTACAAAATAATTTATAAATCTTAGTACGTTTACGAGATTCGTTATTGACTCGCGTGATCGGGCAATCGGTTCGTCTGTTCTGCCAAGATCTTGCAAGCGAATAACGAAGAACGAACGTGCTGGAAGAAAGAAACAATATGAAAGCACAAAGCTTTACTAAAGAGATTGCCGGCAAGACGATAACCGTCGAAGTTGGAATGCTCGCACCGCAGGCTAATGGCGCCTGCACCGTACGCATCGGGGATACCGTTGTGTTGGGAACCGCCGTTATGTCTAAATCGCAGCGCCCCGGCATCGACTTTTTGCCGTTGATGGTTGATTACGAGGAGCGTCTCTACGCCTCGGGCAAAATTAAGGGCTCACGCTTTGTTAAGCGCGAAGGTCGCCCGACCGATGAGGCTGTGTTGACCTCACGTTTGATCGATCGCGGTATTCGGCCGTTGTTTAGCAAACATGTTCGTAACGACATCCAAGTTGTTGCGACCGTTTTGTCGTACGACAGTGAGAACGACGCCGATGTGGCCTCGATGCTTGCTGCCTCGATCGCATTGCAAATCAGCGACATCCCATTTGAGGGACCGGTCTCTGGTGTCCGAGTTGGACGTGTGGACGGCAAATGGATGATCAACCCACTCAAGAGCGAGCTGCTCAAGTCCGACTTGGACTTGGTGGTCTCGGGTCGTGACGACAAGGTAATGATGATCGAGGCGGGTGGCAAGGAGATCCCGGAGGCTGCAATGTTTGAGGCGGTTACGGCTGCCATGGAGCAGGTCAAATTGCTCAACGCCTTCCAGCTGGAGATCGCAAAAGCGATCGGTGTCGCTAAGCGCGAGGTTACGCCCGCTGCTGATTTGGCAGAACTCAAAGACTTCATCGCCGGTATGGTTGGTGATCGCCTTGAGAAAGCTATCGACATCCTCGCCAAAGAAGAGCGCAATGCAGAAATTGCCAAGATCAACGACGAAGTAATCGAAAAGATTAAACAGGATGCGGTCGCCGCAGCCGAGGCCAAAAAGGTAAGTGTCTCGAGCGTTGCTGAGTTAGTCCGCGCTGAGGAAGAAGCTAAACAAATGATCGACTTCCGCGTGTCGCAGGCTAAAGAAGCCTTTACCAAGCTGTGGGATAAGACGCTCCGCATGCACATCTTGGACAAGCGCACCCGCATGGGTGGTCGCAAGATCGACGAGGTTCGTCCGTTGACCGTTAAGGTTGGATTGTTCCCACGTACGCATGGCTCGGCGTTCTTCCAAAGAGGTGAGACGCAGGCGGTCACATTGACGACATTGGGTTCACCCTCGATGGAGCAGATCTTGGATGGTATGGAAGAGGAAGAAAAGAAGCGCTACATGCACCACTACAACTTTCCAGCCTACGCGACCGGAGAGACCAAGCCGATCCGATCGCCGGGTCGTCGCGAAATTGGTCACGGTGCGTTAGCCGAGCGGGCTCTTGAGGCGGTTCTGCCAGATAAAGAAAAGTTTGCCTACGCAATGCGATTGGTCTCGGAGATTTTTGCCTCAAACGGCTCCAGCTCGATGGCGGCAACGTGTGGCTCGAGTCTGTCGCTGATGGACGCGGGTGTACCGATCAAAACGCCCGTGGCTGGAATCGCGATGGGATTGATGACCGACCCCGAGAAGCCGTACGAGCGCTTTGAGGTCTTGACCGACTTGCAGGACGCCGAGGACTTTGCCGGAGACATGGACTTTAAGATCGCAGGCACTAAGGACGGCATCACTGCCATCCAAATGGATACCAAGATCCAGGGCTTGTCGCTCGAGATGGTTCAAAAAACGTTTGAACAAGCTCGCGCTGGACGACTCTTTATCTTAGAGGCCATGAACGCAGCAATCGCAGAGCCGCGCAAGGACATGTCCAAGTTTGCGCCTCGATTGGAGAGCTTCAAGATCGATACCGACAAGATCCGCGTGGTCATTGGTAAGGGCGGCGAGATGATCAACAAGATCATTGACGAGTGCGGTGTTGAGATCGACATCGACGATGACGGCACGGTGACCGTGTCGAGCATCGAGCCCGTTGCCATGGAGAAGGCGGTCAAATGGATCAAATTACTCGTGACCGATCCTAAGCCTGGCGATAAGTTCCAGGGTAAGATCACCCGTTTGATGGACTTTGGTGCGTTTGCTGAGATCGTGCCGGGCAAAGAGGGATTGATTCACATCTCGCAATTGTCCGAGGAGCACATCGCGCATCCTGGTGACGTTGTTAAAGAGGGACAAGTAATTCCTGTCGTTGTCACCGAGATCGATGAGCTTGGCCGGCTGAACCTCTCGCACTTACTTGCGATCGGCAAAAAGCCACGCCCAGGTAGCGAGCGCCCACCCCGCCGTAGTGGTGGATTCGGTGGAGGCCGTGGTCGTGGAGGCTTTGGTGGCCGAGGTGGTGATCGTGGTGGACGCGGCGGCGGTGGATTCCGCGATCGCGGACCGCGGTACTAAGGAGCGTGACTCGCGACGTTAATACGTCGCACGCAAAGAGACGGCCCTAGGGCCGTCTCTTTTATTCCAAGAGGCGTTGACATTTGTGATGTCGCGTGGGAATATCGCGTGTCGCTCTTTTTACTTTTCTTGCCTCTGCGCCAGTGCAGTAACAAGTGTTGACGTGGCGGCGAGAAAATCTTCATGGGGAGGATGCTCTGATGGACCAGTTCGATAAAGATGGTGGCCTGAAGTCAACCGACCTCAGTGACTATCTCGGCGAAGATCGCAAGTACGTTCTGATGTTAGTGAAGGGACCGGATGACAGCGTCATGCGAGTCCTGCGCACGGGCGAGTCGAGCCGCTTACATCTTGACATCGTCGACGCATTCAAGGCCTCGCTTCCGTCGGGGTGGTCTGTCGCTCGCGTCTGCGGAGGAGGCAAGATCGTCTGCTTCTGGAATGGCGAAGTGGTTTTCGGCGGCAGCAGCACCACGTACGGTCACATCTCTCCAGAGGACGCGAAAGCCATGCACGAGCTGATGAAGACCGTCCATCAAAATCCACATGTCTTCCATCTGCCGGAAACCTTGATGGAGATGGTCATCGAGCGCTTGCAGCAGCAGTAACCCTCGATCTCCTCGGGAGAAGAGCAGTCAAACAAGACAGGGTGCCGTGAACCCCTGTCTTTTTCTTTTGGTTCATCAAAATACGTGGGATATGGTAGGTTCAACCGGCACGCATATGGCAAGTTTTAACTCAGAATTTATCGGTCTCGACCTTGAGGCCACCGACCTAACGCCCGAACGCGGGGGGATTATTGAGATCGGGGCGGTGCGCTGGAAAAACGGCAAAGAGGTCGCGCACTACTCGACCTTGATCGATCCGGGCCATCCGATTCCGCCGATTATTACTTCGATTACGGGGATTCGCGGGCAGGATGTGGTTGGTAAGCCCTCATTTGATACGGTGCGGGGTGAACTGCGCGACTTTATCGGCGGTGCGCCAATTGTTGGCCACAACATTGCCTTTGATATTGGCTTTTTGCGATCGCAAGGGCTGCCGCTCGACAACGCCTCATACGACACCTGGAAGATCGCCACACTGATGCTGCCTAAGGCGAGCTCTCACTCGCTCGAGGCGCTAGCGCAGGATCTCAAGCTCAACCATCCCGAGGCGCACCGTGCGTTGCACGATGCTCGTGTCGGGGCAGAACTCTTTATCTATCTAGCTGACCGCATTACAGAGCTTGATGCAACGACCGCCGGACGCATCGCCACAATCATTGAGAACAATAAGAGTTACTCACTAGCACCATTTTTTGCAGAGGTATTGGGCAAGATCGACGCCAAGGAGACCGCCAAGCTCGTGCCTGGTTGGTTAATGAATAGCAAAGCTAAGGCTGCAGTTAAATCCCGTAAGCCTGCCAAGAAAGTAACGCCAACCGTTGAGAACTTTTCCAAGGTGTTTGCCGAGGCGGTCAAACCGACGGTACCGGCCTTTGAGGTTCGCGCTCCACAAACAGAACTCGCCAAGCTTGTATTGGATAAGTTGGACGGTAGTGGCACAACGATCATAGAGGCGACCACTGGTCTCGGTCGTAGGGAAGCCGCACTCGTTGGGCTTTTGTCTGGCGACAAAAAAGGTCCACTTGGATACGCGGTCGTGGGTCACCATCAGCTCGAGACGGTTCTGCCGGCGGCTGAACAAATCGCAACCTACTTTGGCCGCTCTGTTACTCTCTTGGACCAGCCAAGCAACTACGTCTTTGTTCCCGCGCTCGAGCGCGCCCTCGGTCGAACGGATCTCAACGAGTCGCAAGCCCAACTCGCGATCAAGCTGTTGATCTGGATTCAGGCTACGCAAACCGGTTTACTCAAAGAGGTGGCGATCACGTGGGAAGAGCGCTCGCTCATGGACGAAGTATCATGCTCTGCTCACTCCTGTGCTGCTCAGACTGAACCTGATCTGTGTTCGTTCTGTCGCGCTATCAAACATGCGCAGGGGAGTGACGTTGTGTTGCTCCGACATGAGACCGTTTTGTGGCTCTCGGCAAAAGCGTCAAAACTGCTCGCGCTCAAAGGCTTAGTTATTGATGATGCCGATCAGCTCGAAAACTCCGTTAGCAAATTCTTCGGGGTCTTTGTGCATCAGGGTCGTATCGAACGCCTGCTCGAACGCATCGAAGAAGAAGGGCTCAACGTCGATATCCAACCCGTACGGAACCAACTCACGCTATTGGCCGGCCTCTTTGGAGTCTTTTTAGATCACCAGGCACTCGAGGCGGAGTGGTCTGGCTACCGCACGATCAGCATCTCGTCCGCGCTTGAGAAAGATCCAGAGTTCGGGCGAGTACAGGCGACCATCAATTCGCTGACGCAGAAGTTAGCGGGAGTCGAGGAGCAACTTGGTAAACAAAAGTCAGACGCGGCGCAGACTCTTGGACGCTCGCTGCAGGAAGTTATCGACGATCTTTTGTTGTTCACTAAAAGTGTTCATCAAAATGGGGTGATGACACTCTCGCTCAATGCAGAACAGAAACTCGTGCTCAAGTTCGAGCCGGTCACCGCAACCGAGTACGTCAAAGAGCACGTGCTCGCTATCAAACCGCTTTTATTGATCGGCCCGCGTCTCACGGTCGAGCAGAAGTTTGAGTTTGTACAACAGCGCTTGGGCCTAGACAACGTAGAGAGCGCGATCATTCATGCGCCAAGCAGAGTGCAAGAGCGCACAAAAGTAGTCACGCTGAGCGACCATCCAGAGAGCATAGAGCGCAGCTGGGCTAAAGCTACTGCGCATGTCATTGCCACGACCGCGCAAACATTGCATGGACGCATCCTTGTGCTGTTTGGTGGGCGCGGACAGGTCATGACGGTTCATCCGGAGGTAGAAAAACTACTCGCGGGCACCGGTATCAAGCTACTCGCGCAGGGGTTAAGCGGTGGCAGGGGTAAAACGACCAAGGCATTGGCGCGTCACGAGCAAGCCGTGCTCCTTACGAGCCATTTCTTTATGCAAGGACGAACATTCACTCATGGTTTTAGAGGAATTGTGCTCGTGAAGCTGCCATTTGAAGTTCCGGACGAAGCATACAAGGTGCGACGCGCCAAAGATCCTGGTGCCGGCTTTATGACATACGACTTACCACGCGTTGCACTCAAGGTGCGCGAACAATTTGATCGCCTACTGGTTGGTCCCAAGGATCGCGGCGTGCTGGTGATCGCTGATCCCAAAATAAATAAGGGATACGGAGCGGTCGTACTCAAGTCGGTAGCCAGTGCACCTCAATCGGTCGTCAAAACGGGGGACCTACCAGCTGAGCTCACACCCTTTGCTGCTCCTGTGGACAAATCCGCAAGCAAAACCGCGCGTTCAAAACGATCGTAAGGTTGTTCACAACGAGCAATCTAAAAATTGGCTCATCAGTGAGACAAACTCACGATTGTGTTCAGCTTGACAAAGGGGTTTTTTGCTGATAATATAGTTCAATAGAGGCAGTAACGAGAGCAGTTCTTTACATCCTCATTCCCAAGACTATTCGGAATTTGGACAGCCAGGGAGGTCGAACCCTTAGGGTCACGATCTCAGGTGAAATTCAGGTCGCACAACGCGCCGTCTGAACACCAAAAGGATTCAGCCATGAGGCTTGGATCTCCCTCGACTGTTCGTTAGGGTCTCGATCAGACCCATTCCAAATAAAAATAAAATTGCAGATGGGCAAAACCAAACGCAAAATATTTTTTCGCCAGATTCAAAATAAATCCGGCGAGAAGAATGGTCGCCGGGATAAATCGAGTCACCAACATGATCGTTCGGTGGTGTCACTCGTATGCTGATTGAGTTGTGTACATGCTGTCGTGGTCTTCCGGGTTCATCAAGTGAGCAACGTCTCACTGGTGGCCTCAGATGACCACGGCGGGTGTCGATTTAATCAGACCTTCTTTAGAGGGTCTAGACACTTATACTATAATGAGGTCGACGGCCCTCTATTTCTTTTCCAAAAAAGTAGTTTAGAGTGCACTTGTAAGATTATTTATACAAACCCATGGACCAAGCTTTTATCGACAAGCAAAAAAAACGGTTAGAGGAGGAGCGCGCACAACTTACGGCAGAACTCGGACGCATTTCTAAAAAGGATCCAAAGGTTAAGGGTGACTTTGATGCGAAGTTCCCTCAGTACACCGACAAGGATGAGACCGAGTCGGGCGATTTTGATGACAGTGCACATGAGGTGCAGGACTTTGCTGACAACATTGGTGTCGAGAACCAACTCGAGGTGCGACTCAAGTCAGTTGATGCAGCACTTGCTCGAATAAAAAACGGCACGTATGGTCAGTGCCCTAAGTGTGATTGCGACAAATGCAAAGGCGAGATGACTAAGGAGCGACTTGAGGCAGAACCCGCTGCCGAACGTTGCCTCGAGTGTGGCGACAAAAAGTAGAGGAGTCTTGCGTCCAGCTGCGTTCGTCGTTGTTTGGACAACGGGCGCGATCGTTGTCGACCAGGTCAGCAAGTTTTTAGTTACGCGTATATGGCCGGACCTAATCGTTCTTAATAAGAACGTCGCTTTTAGTATTGAGCTGCCGGTTTGGGTGGTGCTACTCGCACTGATTGTGTTGGTCGCGGTTGGGTTCAGCCAATGGAGGGGCTGGAGCGCGCAAGACAAAAAGGTACGTGCATGGGCACTTGGATTGCTCCTAGGTGGTGCACTCTCTAACATCTTGGATCGGGTGATGTTTGGCGCGGTGCGGGACTTTATTGATCTACGCGTGTGGCCGGTGTTCAACCTGGCGGACGTTGCACTTACGCTGGGCGTGATCGGCGTGCTCTGGTACGCTGTTAGATCTTCCCATACTTCCCATGGAACCAGACAAGGAGTTACTTCCAAGCGGACTTGAGGCAACCCTCGAACGTCTCTACAACGACCAGCAACGGTCAGGGGCTGATGACGTGTCTGCGCGTAAACAGGTTTTGAACACTTTGCTCGACCAAAGCCTCGAATAGCTTATCTTTTGTTAAGGTCGCTGTGGTGAACTGGTCGCATGACCGGTCACTCTTCCCAAGTCAGGACCATTACGCTTGAGGGGCTATCGCCCCAGCCCGTGTTAGTTGAAGCGCGTGTACAACGCGGGTTGCCGGCCGTACACCTGGTCGGGCTGCCGGACGCGGCGGTGCGGGAGTCGATCGAGCGGGTGCGCGGGGCGTTGCGGTCTGTGGGCGAGGAGTTTCCACGCGGGCGATTGACGATTGCGCTCGCGCCAGCCGAGGTTAAAAAGGCTGGGGCGCACTTTGATTTAGTTATCGCACTGGCAATCTTGGCAGAACAAGGACGGGTGCCGCTGCTCGGACCGGCTGACGGCTTTTTAGGACAGCTAGGATTGGATGGAAGTGTTCGGGCAGTGCGCGGGGTTCTGCCGTTGGCGCTTGGGCTGCGGGCTCAAGGGGTTGAGCGATGCTTTGTATCTATAGAAGATGCTGAGTTGCTGCGACATATTCCTGGGCTAGCGTTGGTGGTGGTCAGGTCGTTTGCGGAGATTGTGAGGGCCTTGCAGACGGGGGAAGTCGCGACGAGATGGACGTCAGACAAACACCAGGTGTCCGTAGCACCTCAGGCGCCACTCCTCAGCGAGTGCACCTTTGATGATGTAGTTGGCCTGGGTCATGCAAAGCGGGCTATCACGATCGCGGCGGCAGGAGGACACAATGTGTTGCTGATTGGGCCACCAGGCACGGGTAAAACCATGCTGGCTCGCTGTCTCAGGGGCCTCCTGCCGCCGCTTGCTCCACAAGAACAGCAAGAAGTTAACGCCATCTGGAGTGCTGCCGGAATGCTCAAGAATTGGATCGAGCGCCCACCTTTGCGGCAGCCGCATCACGTGTCCTCAGCAGTGACCGTTCTGGGTGGCGGTGCAACGTGTCTACCGGGAGATGTTTCTTTGGCACACCGAGGTGTGCTCTTTATGGATGAACTAGCCGAGTTTCGCCGCGACGTCATCGAGCAACTACGACAGCCGCTAGAAGAAGGCGTGGTTCGACTGGCTCGGGCTGTGTCGCGGGTCTCGTATCCGGCACGCTTCCAATTAGTGGCGGCTGCAAATCCCTGCCCGTGCGGGTTTAGTGGCGACGAATTACGCGCCTGTACGTGTTCTCCCTCGGTGGTTGCACGCTATCAGCGCAAGCTCTCTGGGCCGCTGCTCGACCGTATCGATTTAGTAGTACGAGTTGGTCGCAGCAGTATGGCGGCGGCCGTGGCGGACCCTAACGATCCTTCTCGACGCACTCAGGTAGAACATATGCAAGCAATAACGGCAGTGGGCAAAGCGAGAGTCAGACAGCAAGCGCGACAAAAACGGTTCGGCAGTACGCGTAATGCTGATCTCTCCAGTAACGCAGCACGCACACTGGTCACCCTGGACCAACCGACCAGAGACCTGCTCGAGCAAGCCGAAACAAAGCTAGCCCTCTCTCCGCGCGGATACGTGCGCGTGCTGCGTGTAGCCAGAACCATCGCTGACCTTGTGGGTCGCGACCATGTCAATTTTGACGACGTGGCTGAGGCGCTGCAGTACCGGCATTCGGTCACGGGGTCGGGCTAGGTCAACTTATGCGCCAGCATTGGTAGCGCCAGGTGTTTACGTTTAGATTCGCCGCGTAGGCGGGTCAGCTTGCGTGTCGGTACATCGCCGCGCTCCAGTACGTGTTGTGGGGTGCCATGTGCAACGCCACTGCCGGCCATATGTACGGTGTGTTTGCCCCACTTACTTGCGAGCTGATCGATCGCCTCGTAGACACGTTCGAGTTTTTCAAGACGGACCGGAGGTTCAAACAGAGACTGCTGCGTGGTGTCGGCATTAACCAGTCCGGTCAAAATCACGCCGGTTGCGCGGTACAGCCAGCCCGATCGGTACATCCGTGCAAAAAGCTCGCGGGTCAGGGTACTCATATCGTGCGGAAATGCGGAAGGGCGACTCAAGCGGGCCTCGAGTCCGCTGCCACTAAAGTCTTGTTGTTTGAGAAAAAGCACGAGTCCTCTGGCCGCTAGCCCATGCCGACGCGCCTTGATGCAGGCATTCTCCAGGTTTTTGAACAACTGCGCATAGACATACTCTGGATCGCTCGAAGGTGGGGTAAACGTTTTGGTTTTACTGATCGTGCCGTACGTGGTTTTTTCTTCGGTCGCAATTGTATACACCGCGTGGCCATTAAGCTCATGCCACATCTCTATATGTGGTTTTGTGAACCGCTTTTCAATAAAGCTCAGGGGTTTACTCGCAAAGCCGAGTGCGGTTGTGATTCCCATGGTCTTACAGTACGCCGCGGTGTTTGGTCCGATGCCCCAAACGTTTCCAACCGGTAGTTCTGCCAAAAAACGATGAATCTCGCGACCTGGAATCGCCGTCAGGCCCGCGGGTTTTTTGTGTTTAGATCCAACCTTGGCGAGCACTTTGGACAAACTGAGTCCGATCGAGACGGTAATCCCAAGTTCGCCCTCGATCGTGCGTTTAATTTGCTGAGTAATTTCGAGATACGAGGCGTGGTAGAGCCGGCGCAGTCCGGTGATATCAGCAAACGCCTCATCGATCGAGTACTCCTCTACCAGCGGGGAGAACCGCCGAATAATCGCAAACATCCGTTTGGAAAATAACGAGTACGTCTCGTAGTCGGATGGCAAGATGATCGCATCGGGGCAAAGCTTTTTGACTTCCCAAAGAGGAGTCCCGCGTGACACGCCTTTAGCGCGTGCCTCGTAGCTGGCCGTTGCTACGATGCCACGTTCTTTTCCCGTGATGACCGGCTTGCCGCGGTACTCGGGGTGGAGGGCTTGTTCACACGAAGCAAAAAAAGCATCGGTATCAATATGCAAAATCGCGCGCGGCCACGATCTCACGAGGAGAGGCGCACTGCTTCCCCCTGGTGCTAGTTGTGCATGTGGCATAGACGTGTGTGGTAGCTGGCCCGTGAGGTTACGTGTTGCTGTGGTATTTACGGATCACCGCGGTTACCACTCCGGTAATACGTAGTTCTTCCCGTGGGATAAGCGGAGAGAACCGTTTGTTAGCCGGCCGCAAGACAACCTCACCTCCGTGGCGCTCGTAAAACTTAATCGTCCAGTCATGATCAATCTCGGCCACGATGATATCGCCGTGCCGAGGCGGCCGGCCTCGATCTACAATCACCACATCGCCGGGATGGATGCCCGCGTCGATCATCGATTCGCCCGAGACGGTCAGCATAAAGCTGGCCTGCTTATTAGTGATCAGCCAATCGTCTAGCGAAATGGTGTCGACCATCTCTTCCTCGGCGGGGGAGGGCCAGCCAGCCTCAACCGTACCGAGCAGTGCAAGGCGGTGGTCCGGCTTCGTCGTATCTAATTGAGTTGTATCTAAACGCAAAAACGCCATGTGTGAATGGCGCGGTTCAACAACTATAAGACAAGACTATCCACTGGGCTAGTGGGTGTTTCACAAAATTAGTCTCTGGCCCCCGGTTGCCCTAGAGATTTATAGATAGTTGAGCGGGTTCACAAAGCCGCCGCCTGGCTCGATGATCTCAAAGTGAACGTGTGGGCCGGTGCTCCAGCCGGTAGAACCCTCGTCAGCAATATACTGTCCAGCCGAAACTGACTGACCAACTTGGACGTGCAAGCCACCCTCTTTGACGTGAGCGTAGCGGGTTTTAAATCCATTGGGGTGCAAGAGGACCACATTGAAGCCATAGCCACCCACCCAGCCTGATTCGACCACGGTTCCGCCATCGGCTGCGTAGAGTGCGCTACCAAACGGGCAGGCGATGTCGATACCGGTGTGCCAACCAAAGTATTGCGAGACGTAGTTACAGCTGGCTGGCCAGCGGAAGCTACCGGATGACGCTCCGTCACCCGATTGCGTGATGTTGCCAAAGCCACCGCCACCAGATGAACCAGTATTAGCCGCGAGCTGCACACCGACGCTCGGGGCAGGCTTGGGCGCAGCCGGCTTAATGCCACCAGGGATGATCAGCTCTTGGCCGATTTTAATGGCGCTCTCACTCGTGAGGTTATTAAAGCTCAGGATCTTATCAAAAGAGGCCTGATATTTTTTTGCAATCGCAGTGAGCGTATCGCCATCCTGAACTTTGTGCGTGATTCCCGTTAACGGCAAAATCTTAAGTAGTCCTCCTGGTTTGATGGTAGATGTGTCGGAGAGGCCATTGGCCCAGAGAACCGTGTTGAGACTGATGCCAAATTCCTCAGCGATACTCGAGAGCGTGTCGCCACTCTGAACCGTATAGGTCAAGGTGCCCTCGCGCGGGCGGTCAGCAATCGTGGTAAGCGAAATAGAGTGATCGGCTAATGCTGCTGTGTCCGTGATCGCGATTTCTTGTTCACGATTTAAAAGGGCTAGCGATTCGCTGCCATTGGTCGCGAACGCTAAAGACGGCAAGCTGATACCGGCCGAGAGGTAGCCGTTTCCGCCGCTACTTGATTGGCTTGCTTGTAGAGTCTCGAGCCCCTCGGTTATAAGTTCACCCCCATCGGTGCCGATACTAAAAAAACGTGAGAGACGATCATGGCCTTTGTATGCCGTATCGAGCGTAGTCGCACGGGCATTTTGAAAGGCGACCGCACCGGCCACGACGATCAACACAACATACACTGCAAAGCGAGCAGGAACGCGCATGCGCAGTTGCCACACGGCATGGCGCACACTATGAATGCGATTAAGCAATCGGCTGCGGGTTTTGGGAAGTGTAGACATCGTAGCTCTGCTGAGAGGGCTCACGAGGTCTTAGTAGACGAATCCAATAAGCGATCCAAAGCCCGCGTGAATTACGCGCGAGCTAACTACGTTGTACCCCGCAAAGTTCATTTCTTTAGTCAAAAATGAACCATCTGAGTATACCTCTGCGACGATACCCACGTGGCCACTCCACGATTCTGATGTCACAAAGATTGCATCTTTAACCGGTTTGCTGCCCACGTTGTAACCAGCCGCGCGCGCGTTGGCGTACCACTGGCCACCATTGCCCAAGAAGTCAACACCATCGCGGTAGTTTGCGGCATACCAAGTACAGTTACCGAGCGCAAAGCTTCCAGCTTTGTATTTTCCGCCCCAGCGAATGGCGATTTGGTCACCAAGTTCTGTACGGCCATCGGTTGGCGCTTTGGCTGCAGGAGCGGGTTTTGGAGCTGGCTTAGAGACAGGAGCAGCAGCAAGCTGAACCGTTGCAGGCACAAAGACCGGCGCAGACTGTTGAACAGGCTTAGGAGCCACATATTTAACCGTTTTGCTGGCACCAGGCAGCATCAAAGCCGTGCCGTTGTAGCTGATGCGATAGGCGTCAGCGCTGCGAGCAGCGGCAGGATCGACAAAGCGCGGCGAGACAAGCGCGGCTGAGGTAAAGGAATTTTCGGTTCGGGTGTCAAAAGCGAGCGCTTTTTCCACGATCTCCCCAGAGCTTGAGGCTAAAGCAATACCAGGTTGCACAAGCGTGAGGGCAAAGGCAGCGGAAACCGGCACGAGCAGGCTGCGTTTGCTAATAATGGTGCGGGCGGCGTGGCCCAAACGGCTAACTAGAGTGGCGCGTTTCAAGTTCAAAGAGGTGACTAATTAGGGCTCTCATATGGTCGCTCATGTGTTTCAACCGCTTCCCTGGCACAACACAAAGAATGGACAGTTTCTACTGTCCGGTCTTATTTAATTGAGCTTCCCATATGGGAACGTGACGGGGACAATAGCATGGGTGCCGAGGGGGTCAAGGGGGTATTTTTTTAGGCTCAGTAAAGCCACTTTTTGTCGTTTTTTTATGAAACTAGCCGGATTTTGGGCCCATCGAGGTCCTCCTGGTTTACTTGACAGATATGGAAGCTCATTGCATAGTTTTACGGCTCATCGAGATTGCCCTGGGGGTGACGAATGAAGCGTATTTTGCTCTTTTTTCTGGTTCTCGTGACGGCGAATATCGCTTTTGCGGCGGATGCTCCGCTGGCAGAACAAGCGCCGTCCTACGAGATCAAATCCGTCGATCCGCCCAAGCGGATGACGGGGTACCGGGCCTTCGAATTGACCATTGCTGCCACGACTGAGGCGGTTCAGGTTGAGGGGGAGACGGTTGCCGGGCTTGCGACCATCTATCCCTACTCATGCACCGGTGAGGCGCGCTACTCGCCGACCCACGAGAATGAGCTGAGGATGGTGGTACTCGGCTCTGATCGGCCGATGATCAAGACCATTCTGCTCGTGTGTCGAACCGATCGCTCCGGTGACCCCCAGGCCGTGCCAAGGCTTACGGTCACGTGGGCGACCAGGACCGAGTCCATCAAGTAGTACGTACAAGTTACGAAGCAATAAGTCAGGGCCGCTCTCTTCGAGAGCGGCCTCTCTTTTCTTTATCGGTGCTTTAGCCGCTCATCTAGCCCCGTAAGGATTGCATCGACAGTCTGTGTGATTTTGTTGGTGAATTTCTCTTCCAATTCTTTATTACTTTTTTTGACCTGCTCAATAATCGAACTTTCAAAGTTAGACATCTGCGTACTAAGAGCGGCATGGATGTTGTCCAGCCGAGTGTTAAAACGTTTTTCGAACGCATTTAGATTTCTATTATGTTCTCGTGTGATACGCAGAATGCTTGCGAATTGATCGTCGCATCTTTGGTTGACTTTTTTCTCTAAGGACCGAACCGCACTCTTTAATTCAGCCCGAGTAACTAAGTTTGTTGCAACGGATTTCATAGGATGACCTTAAAAATTCTTTCTTCTGTTGTACAGGGTTCATATTAGGAAATTCTTAAAAAATTCCCCATTCATCCTCAAAATCTGGGGAAAACATTAGCGCAACGTAAATGTGGTAGTGTGGTTTTTCATGAGCAAATTGGCTGGCCTCAACGAAAGACAACGCGAAGCGGTTTTGCACACGCAAGGGCCGCTTTTGATTTTGGCTGGAGCAGGTTCTGGCAAAACCAAGGCGCTCACGCACCGCATCGCTCACCTGATCACCGAGAAAAAAGTCTCACCCAACAATATTTTAGCCGTTACCTTTACCAACAAGGCCGCCGGTGAGATGAAAGAGCGCCTCAAGCAGCTCTTGGCCGGAGCATTTGTGCAGAGCGCAGATGGAGCCAGCGTCATCAAGGCGGAGCTACCGTATGTCGGTACGTTCCACTCACTCGGTGTGCGCATTTTGCGCCGCGATGGTCCCAAGCTCGGCTACCAATCCCACTTTGCAATCTACGACAGCCAGGACCAGATCTCTCTTATTAAGACCGCGCTGGCAGAACTCAAACTGGATCCTAAGCAGTTCAACCCCAACATGTTGCTCAGCCTGATCGGTCGAGCCAAAAACGAACTCCAAACGCCCGAACAAGTCGCCCGCAAAGCACACGAGTTTATTGAAGAGGTGGTGGCTAAGGTCTACGCGATCTACCAACAAAAGCTGATCGATGCGGATGCGGTCGACTTTGACGACTTGCTCATGCTCACAGTGCGACTCTTTACAGAACACCCCAAAATCCTCGAGTTTTATCGGCGCCGCTTCCGCTACATCCACGTGGACGAGTACCAGGACACCAACCATGCGCAGTATCAGCTGGTTAAATTGCTGGCCGGCGATGTCCGCAACGTGGCAGTGGTCGGGGACGACTGGCAGGCCATTTATGGCTGGCGCGGTGCAGATGTTCGCAACATTCTAGAGTTTGAACGCGACTACCCGGACGCCAAAGTGGTTCTGCTCGAGCAAAACTATCGTTCGACCCAGCGCATTTTGGATACGGCCGCTGCGATCATCGCCAAGAACGACGGTCAAAAAAAGAAGAAGCTCTGGACCGAGAACCAGGCCGGTGATTTGGTGCGCGTGCACTGCGCCCACGACGAAGAAGACGAAGCACGTTTTGTCGTCAAAGAAATCACGCAGCAACTTGAGCGCGCTAAAGCTGGAAAAAATAAGAGTTCACCCGACCTGACACCCAATGACATCGTGGTGCTGTACCGCACCAACGCGCAATCCCGCCCGATAGAGGAGGCCTGTCTCTCGGCAAACATGTCGTACCGCATCGTTGGCGGGGTCAAGTTTTACGACCGCAAAGAAGTCAAAGACGTGCTGGCCTATCTCAAATTTTTGTCCAACCCCAAGGACATCGTCGCGTTTGAGCGCTTGATCAACACGCCGACCCGCGGCATCGGGCCCAAGACGCGCGACCGCGTGCTGCAGGTAGCGGTCTCTGATTTTGAGGGCGATCTACTCAAGGGCTGTCTCGACGCCCCCAACAATAAAGACGTTGATGCGGTGCGGTCTGCGGCCGTGCGCGAGCTTGGCCTCGCGCTCAATAAACTGCGTAACAAGATCATCCCGGATGAACACGGCGACCGTCGACTCTACCGGGTCCGCGACATCATCGAGTCGGTCATCAAACAATTTGGGTTCGAGAAATATCTACGTGACGGATCGGAAGAAGGCAACGCCCGCTACGAAAACATTCTCGAGTTGCTTACGGTAGCGGGTGAGCGCGAGTCGCTCGAAGACTTTTTGGAGCAGGTGGCGCTCGTCTCTGACGTGGACTCGCTCAATGACGACCACCAAGCCATTACTCTAATGAGCGTGCATGCGGCAAAAGGGTTGGAGTTCCGGCAAGTTTTTTTGGTCGGTATGGAAGAAGGCATCTTTCCGCACTCGCGCTCACTGCTTGAGCCAGCCCAACTGGCCGAAGAACGCCGCCTTTGCTACGTGGCTATGACTCGCGCCCGAGAGTTGCTCACGATGGTTCATGCTGATACGCGCCAAATCTACGGAGAGTCGCAACTCAACACACGCTCCCGCTTTATCGAGGACCTGCCTCGCGACCTGGTTGAATTTGGTGGCAACGGTGCGGACGGAATCCGCGTAGACGTCTCGGTCAACGACGGCGAGCCCTGGAGCGACGATTTCACAGAAAATCCATTCGCCAAGGGAGACCAGGTCGAGCACCCGAGCTTTGGTCGCGGTCGCGTAGATGGCATCGACGACGATATGGTCGAGATTACCTTTGATAAAGGCGGCTCAAAAACCCTCTCGGTCAACTTTGCCCCCTTGAAAAAAGTGAGCTAAAGTGGCCTTACAACATGCGTAATATTTCCCGCAAGGGTCTAACACCAGTAGTGCTAAGGCTTTTCTCTATGGGCCTGGTCGTTGCAGCCGCAGCGACGGGTGTTGTTGTCTTGCAGGCGCGGGCACAACAGGCAGAACAAGCCGCTACCGCCGGTGCAGATCTACAAGCAAGCGTGCTAGCAGCAACCGGTGAAGTCCCTGACACGGGCCCAGGCTTTAAAGAAGTCACCATCGTCGAGAATCGGCTGGAAACTAAAGCGCGGCTGCAGGTTCAGCCGGAGAGTGATGGAACGACCCCGGATGCATCGGTTAATGAGGCGCTGTCTGCACTCGGGTTTACACTGGATGCGCCAGATGTCGTATACCCCGCGCGCGAAAACGCAGTGCCGTGGTACGGACGCATCTATATTCAGCGTGCGCCGGGCGTAGTGCTCAAGTTTGACGACACGGTGCGTGAGCTCAAAACGGGTGCCGCGACGGTTGAGTCCCTCTTGGCTGAACAAAAAGTAACGCTCGACAAGGATGATCGGGTCGAACCAGACAAGATGACGGCCATCTCGGCAAACATGGTGGTCAAAGTCGTACGCGTCGAGACCAAAGAAGAGGTCGAGACCGAGTCGATCGCGTTTGAGACCCAGACCCAAGACGATCCAGGCCGCTATGTGGGTGAACAGGTCGTTAAAACCGCGGGGGTCGAGGGTACACGCGAGAAAAAATTCTCGGTTGTGTTTGAGGATGGCAAAGAGGTCAAGCGGGAACTCAAAGAAGAAAAAGTAACTAAAGAGCCGGTGACCGAGATCGTCTTGGCTGGGACTAAGGCAAAACCTGCGCCAGCACCGACGCCAAAACCAAGTGGGCCGGCGGTTGGACCGTACGCTGACATGATTAATGACGCGGCTGCCAAATACGGTCAGAGCGCTCAGGAACTGATGGCGGTCATGCTCTGCGAGAGTGGCGGATACCAATGGGCGGATAACCACGCGGGTAACCTGGGGCTGTATCAGTTCAGCCGGGGGATGTGGGGGGAGAGCTGGAACCCGTATCGTGGCGAGGACATCTTTACCAAGAACCAAATTTACGCGGCGGCTTTAGCCTGGTCGCTCGGTATGCGCGGTCGTTGGGGCTGTTAAGCCACTTAAACTGGCGCCCGCGCAGCGTTGCATGTAGAGTGGGCGCGTGTCAGCTAACGCAAAAAACAAGCAAAAACCGCTAGAACTCGCCGATCCGACGGACGTTGAGTCGTTGCAGCAACTCTTTATCGCGCTCAAAAAACCCATGCAGCCGAGCAAGCTCAAGCAGTATGGGCAGAACTTTTTGATTAATTCTGGTGCGCGCGATGCGATTATTAAGGCAGCCAAGCTAGAGCCGACCGATACCGTGCTAGAGATCGGTCCTGGGAGCGGAGTGCTCACGCAAAAGCTAGTTGAACGAGCTAAGCGAGTCGTCGCAATCGATATCGACCCCTATTTGCTGGAAGTTACGCGAGCGGCGGCAACGCAAAATGGTCAAACGGCAAAAAATCTCGAATTACGGCTGGAAGATGTTCGCAAAATAAATTTGCCTGGCCTTTTTGGCGCAACAGATGGTAAGCCGGCAGAACACTACGTGCTCGTGAGCAATGTTCCGTACTATTTGACCGGATATTTGCTGGAATTGTTCACCTCGACGTCCGTTCCGCCAAAACGAATGGTGCTGACGCTACAAAAAGAAGTCGCAGAACGAATCACTGCTCGTCCGGATGATCAAACGATTTTGTCGATCGCTATTAAGCTCTTTGGAACTGCTCGGATCGAGTGCGATGTGCTGCGAGATGCATTTTGGCCGGCACCGGCGGTTGATTCTGCGGTGCTCGTGATAGAGCGTCATGTCAAACCGGTTATTCCGGCGAGCGAGACAAAAAATCTGATGCGTGTAGTTAAGGCTGGGTTTAGCGCCCGTCGTAAAAAACTGGCGAATGCGCTGTCTGGGGGATTACATCTCGAGCTCGATACCGTTCGTGAGCGACTGACCGCAGCTGGTTTTGGAGTAAACGCACGAGCCCAAGAGTTGTCGCTCAAAGATTGGGCTAAGGTTAGCCAAAGTTTTCCTGCTTAAGGCCTGACTCGGGCAAAACCGAGAGACTTATCCACAGTAGGTGACGGAATTGTTATCCACCTCTCGGGAGGTGGTTTTGGTTCATCCAGATGTTGACGTACATGCGTGGAGATTGGATAATGTAGATACGTAAAAACGGCAAAAACCGAAACAAATTACCGCCGAAAAAGAGGCGGAAAACAGGGCAAAAACAAAAGAGATCTGTACGACGTAGTGGTCTTATCCGCTGCTGCGTTTAAAGGAACTTCCTCTCCTGATGAAGGAGCTACCGCGTAAATTGAAGGGTTTTGTTGTGGCGCATGGGCCGCAAAGTTTAATCGTGCTGGTTGGCGCGGTTGCATTGGTCGTGAGCGGTATGTTTTTGCTTGGCAATCCAGTTTTTGGTCTCACGGGTGAACCTACGGCTAGCGATGGAGCTCAAGCTGAGGTGCAAACGAGTGATTCTGTGGCTTCGATCAAAGACAAAGATGGCGATGCGGATGGCTTGAGCGATCTAGAAGAGCGGCTGTATCACACCAATCCGGCCAAAGAAGATACGGATGGCGATGGCTACAAAGATGGCGAAGAAGTCGATAATGGCTACGATCCAGCCAGCAAATTGAGCGCGGGTGCGGAGGCTACTGGTGCGGGAGCGCAGTCGAGCGCGAGCATTTTGTCGGTATTGGGCTCGGGTAGCACAGATACAAGTGGTGTAGGTGGAATGGGTGGACTTGGCGGGTTCTCAGCGGAGCAAACGCAACAGTTGAACAGCGCGGTTCTGCCAGATGGACAACGACTTGCCGACCTCGAAGTTGATCAGATTTTGAATAATGGCAGCCAGCCACTACCTACGGTGACGGCAGGGGACATCAAAACCTCGGACGATACTTCCATGGAGGCAGAACAAGCGTATGCCGACTCGGTTGCACGGATCGTGATCGCGAATAATCCCTTTCCAAAAGGCTATTCGGTTAAGGCCTATCTCGATGATGTCGGTGCCAACAACCGCGCACTGTTTGAGGACATGAAGTTTTCTGCCGAGACGATGCTGCAACAAATGCAAGAGCTCAAGGTGCCAAAATCGATGCTGGAAGAACACGCTCATGCATTGGGCATTTTGTTAGCTGCACGCGACTCGTTGCAGCAAGTTCTGGCGGCAAATGCATCGTCAGATGCAGTTCTGGCGTTGCTTGGTCGGTCGTTCTTTGTGATCGGTGAGATTCGGGCCCTGCTTGAAGACGCCCAATTGGAGCTCGCATCATGAAGAAGCTTTTGAGCTCACTGTTGTTGATCGCGGTTTTGGTGGGAACGGGCTTTTTGTATGACTTTTCTCGGCCAAAGAAGGCGCAAGCGACCGGTATCCCGGTTATCGAAGAGTTTGATATCCAAGGTTGGATTCGGTTCTTCCAGACGGAGGCGCAGGAGATCACCGTCGACCAAGTGCGCAAAATAGTGATCGAACAGATTACAAAAAAAGTGATCGATAAGATTATCGAAGGTAATGCAGGCGGCGTAGCCGGCGGCGGTTCAGCCTTTGTGCGTGACTACAGCCACTACATATGGGATCAAGCCGCCAATGATAACGGAAGTTTTATTGATGATGAGTACGATGCGCTTTTCCCTTCGTATATCGATCCAGCGCTGAAACAAGACTTAAAAGGAATCTACAACGGGTCATTCGACGTGGTCCCCAATGATTGCATTGATATCGACAGTATTTCCTTCGACACTGACCCCGATGCACTTAATAAAGTGCAAAAATATCTTCAGTTTGGCTGCAACAACGCTACGGCTATGGCTTTACTTCGTCAGCAGGCGGCTCTCAACTATTACGCGATTACTCAAGCATCGCAGACAGAACTCCAGGCAAATCAAGGCTTTGCGAACAAAGACGAGGATACAAATGAGATTAAAAAACCGGGCACGATTTATGACTCTGCTATCTCCGGCGCAATTCAGGCTGTGTATGACGTCCAAACGAACAATCAATCGGCCTTGTCCAGCATCATTGGCTCCTTTGTGGATCAGCTAATCGACGAAATCATAGACGAATGAAAATGAGTCTTGCTAAGAAAATTCTAATCGTTCTGATGGTGTCCGTAGTGACCTTCGTTGCGGTTGTTCCTAATGTACGGGCCGCAGAGGAAGCTGGCATGGCCAAAAAGGCCGGAAGAGTTCTCCTTACGCCACTTTTTGAAATGTTAAAACTCACTGAATCGGCTGTTGCTCAAGGGAATGCTTATTTAGACACAGACGAATTCAAGGACTTGATGACTACCTTTGGGTTGCTGACTTTTTTTGCAGGGTTGACTGACCATGCCGCCCGCGCGGAACCATTTACTAACCAGCAGGTTAATACCGGTATAGAGGCGGGCAATCGTTTCCTTCTTAACCTGATAAACCTTTTTTACATACTTGTTCTGCTGTTGATCGCGATCGCAACTATTTTTGATGTGCAGCAGTACAGCGTGACTCGCTTGCTTCCTAAGCTAGTTATCGCGATCCTCCTATCAAACTTTGGACTTTTCTTTGTTCAGATTTTGGCGGACACGGGCCAATTATTAACTTTGGGGATATTGGGTAACGGAGCAACAACGCTTGCTTCGCACGTGGTTGGCAACTTATCGGATTGGGAAATCCTCAAGACTACGGGCATTCGCGCTGTGGGAGCAATCGCTGCGTGGGTGTCGGGAGGCACAAGTGTTCCGCTTTCATTCATATACGAGGCAACCCGACCGTCAAACTGGTTCACGGTTGCCTTTATGCTCACAACCCTGGTTTTGTGGTTGCGTATTGTTGGATTGTGGGTTTTGGCAATCTTTGCTCCCGTGGGTGTGGCATTAGGAGTTCTGCCTGCAACGCAAGGCATGGCAAAAAAATATTGGCAAAAAGTCATTAGTTACGCCTTTGTAGGTCCGGTGATGATTTTCTTCATTCGCTTAGCGGTGATTATGTTTGATGCTCTTTCTGGCGGAACCGGAAATACGCCAGCCGTTACAACTGGAACGCCTTCTATTAATACGGAATCGTATATTCGTGACTTGATCGTAGCCATCATTTTGTTTGTTGGAATCGCTTTCACTAAAAAGATGGGCAACGAGGTTGCTACGTTTGCAATTGGAGCTTTCCAAAAGGCATTCAAGACCGCATTTGGAGCGGCCATGGTATTTGGTTCCGGTGGACTTAAGGCTGTTGGGTCATTAATTGGCGGAGGAAAGTTTGCGGAGACGACCGGTTTGAGTCTCGCATCGCGCGCGAGCACTTTGAGCCCAGAAGGTCAGCGTTTACGCGGAGCACAGTATCTTGCGCTGTCTTCTTCGTTCAGCAAGCTTGCCGGTAAAAATAAGGATGGTTTCTTTGGGGGTGCTGCTAAGGTTTTTGAGAGCGCCTCTACTCCATTGCTGGAAGACAAAAAGGGTTCCGCAAAGCTTTTGCGTGCCGCAGGTATATCGAGTGGCGCAGAGCGCGCTTGGGAAAATATGCAACGAGAGGAACCTTCACTTGCTCAAGAAGTTGGCGTAAATCCCCCGGCATTTGCAGATAGGATTACGCGTGAAACCGATCCCACTCGCAGAGAGGGTCTTATCTTGGGAGCAATTGAGGCAGGTAAGATTGTTGATGACTACGATCCAGCCAACAATATTAATGCTACAAACTCAATTCGCTGGTCTGACATAACTCGGTGGATCAGACCGGGGCAACTCTCGATTATGCAGGGCAAGGCCGCGTTGCGTGACCCACGCTTATCGGAGGCCTACCAAGCAGCAACAACTGACGATGATCGGAACAACGTGTTGCGCAGACAATTACGCAGACAAGATGTTTCTCAGCTCAATGCTGCTGCGCTGGGTAACCAAAGTATCGCCCGAGCCCTCTTTGATGTTCGTAAGGTCGATCTGCCTAAGTTCTTCAAGCAGTGGTCGGATCGGCAGAACCGCGCATTTGGTACTGGTCTTGCTTCATCACTCGATAGTATTGGTAATGATGAGGGTTCGGATCGTCGCTGGAGAGATGTCGCTCGAACCGCCTTGGAGAAGGGTGCAAGTCCTGACGTAGTATTTAGTCAAGAGCGTATGGCACGACAGCATCCGCGGCGTTCTCTAATGCGTGATGCTGTGTTGAGCGCCGCTGCAGGTTCAGCATCGGCATATCGTTTGCAGAGCCCAGCAGGCGCCCTCGCACTGGCTCGAATGGCTCCTGTCGAAAATATCGGTAAGTTCGTTAAACTTTTGCCAAAACAATTACAACAAGCCCTTAGGCAAGAAGCTCGAGCCGTTGTTGGCAATGCTCCTCCAGCAGCTGGTGCACCGCAGCTTTCGCAAGAACGCGCACTAGAAATCTTAGGAAATATTGGCGTGCAAATAGCAAATAATCCATGAAATACGAAGAACTCCCGCCACGCGTTCAAGAATACCTAGGCTCGCACTATACGACTTTAAAAACGCTCAGACTGGCGTCTAGATATCGATTGCCTAAAGAAAAGATTGCCGAGTATTCCACGGCGCTTGGTCAAGTCTTTTTGCAAACAATAACTCCAGATCAGTTGCCAACTGCGCTCGAAGAAAACCTCAAGATCCAAAAAGGAGATGCTTTTTTACTTGCTGCAGACAGCGCCGAGCAACATTTTTTACCATATGAAGATTTCCTAGGTGCAACCGAGCCATTCATAACTAAATGGCGCTCATGGGCACAGGAACTTGGAGCGCGAAAGCCTTCAGAAAAAGCGAGTCCAGAAATCGAACGAATGGTGAGCGGCGCAGGCCAACTCCGTGGTCGGGGGATGGAGTTCGTCATGAAGAGCCGAAAAAATACTCGTCAGATTACACCGAGGAATACTCCGACCACTTCTCCCAAAAGAACTGTGGGTACAAAAGTCCTAGCTCGAAAGGAAGGTCAAGATGCGTCTTCTGATGTAAATTCTTCGCAAACACAAACCAGTCCAGAGGCCCGCCAAAAATTCCTTGGTCAGGTCCGTGGTCTTACGATCGAGTCGCTCAGGCAGCCCGGCGGTACGGCTGAAGCCAAACTCTCTCAAGTTGCCGAAAAAATTCAGCAGGTAGTTGCTGCTGCACCCAACGAGCGCTTTACCGTAAGCCAAGCCCTACGTAACTCTCCGTTGTTCGGCCTGTATCAGCAACTGGGGCAGGAGACCATCCGCACGCGACAACCCATCGACCAAGTGATTTATGCGCGATATCAGCAACAACAGCCGTACCTCCTTAAGGAAGAATTTGATGCGGTGGCAGAACTCATTAAACAAATAGGCTAATGCAATTCTCTGTTCCACAATTCGTCGATGTCCGTGACAAAATTTTTGGGCCACTCACGCTCCAGCAATTTTTGTACATCGTGGCGGCGGTCGGCATCGGTTTAATCGAATACTTTACCGTCAGCGTGCCAATCTTTGTGATCTTAGTCATCCCGACCGTGGCATTTTTTGGCGCGATGGCCTTTTACCAGATAAACGGCCGTCCATTCTACTTTTTCTTGATCAACGGATTTGGGTTTTTGGTTCATCCGACTAACCGACTGTGGAAGCGTGATCCAACTCTCCCGCGCATCAAGACCGGTGACAGTGAAATCCATGCGCAAAAGATCCAAAGAGGCGATCTCAAAAAAGAGGGGCTCGAGCGGCTCGGACACATTCTCGACTTTGAGGTCAAATTGGGCGAGTCGATTATCCCGGAAGAACAAAAGCAGCTCTACCCCGACCTGTACTAGGACTTTATTTGCTTACTAACTAAGGAGAACCATGGCAAACACCGCAACACCCCCAGACAAAATCATACAGATGCACAACCCGGCCATTGCCGGACCAAAAGTATCAAAAGCGCAGAGCACTCAGCGTTACCTTGATATTGCTGAGGTTCGGGATGGGACGATCGTGTTGCGTGACGGCGGTGTGCGCGCGGTCATGATGGTCTCGTCGGTCAACTTTGCCCTCAAATCGCAGGAAGAACAGGAAGCGATCGTCTACGGTTACCAGTCCTTCTTGAACTCGATCGACTTTCCGCTCCAGATCGTGGTCCAATCGCGCATCCTCAACATTCGCCCCTACCTCGAGATGCTGGAAGAACGCGAAAAAACCCAACTCAACGAGCTGCTGCGTATCCAGACTCAGCAGTACCGCGAGTATATTCAGCAGCTCATCGACATCTCAAACATTATGGAGAAGAGCTTCTATGTGATCATCCCGTTCCACCCGCTCGAGAGCAAACAGGAAACGTTTATGTCGCGGTTCACCAAGATATTGTCGCCGACTAAGGTGATCGCTACTAATCGCCGTGACTTTGACGAACGCCGCCGCCAGCTGCTCGAGCGTGTAGAGCGCGTAGAGGTAGGTCTCAACACACTTGGGCTCAAGTCCATCATGCTCAACACGTCCGAGTTGATCGAGCTCGTGTACACCACGTATAACCCAGAGATTACGGGCCAGGAGAACCTCGCGGACATTCAGGAACTCGCGCTTGATCACGGGCAATCCTAACGCATCTATATAAGGAGATTTATGCCAGACCAAACACTTCCACAAAACCCACTCGATCCAAACCAGTCCGTGCAGCCGACGCAGCCGGTTGAACAAGCCGCCGCGCAAGGCGTGCCTCAAAGTGCTCCTCAGCAAGGTGCTCCGGCAGAACAAGCTGCCCAGCAGCAACCTGAGTATGCTGATGTTGCCTCGGCGCAGCGTGCCATGTCTGCACCATCTGCAGGACCCGTCTCGGGTGTCGGTCTCGGCGGCCGGCGCTTAGCAGAAGGCGAGGCGCTCGCGTACCCCATGCCAGTCATGGACGTGCCCGACAACGGCGACGAAAAAAAGAAAAAGCTCGAGCTTCTCGAAGCCGAGCGCGTCTTTAGAGAGGGTATAGCTACCGTCAAAGATATTATTGCGCCGGCCGCCTTTAAGGCCGAGTCAAGCTTCCTCTTTATCGGAGGGAAGTTCGCGCGCACACTCTTTGTCTTTGTGTATCCACGCTTTTTGCGCGTTGGGTGGTTCGCCCCGATCATCAACCTCAACCAAACCCTCGATATCTCGATGTTTTTGTACCCGCTGCCAAGCGAGTTGGTACTCAAAAACCTTAAAAAGCAGGCCGGTAAAGTCGAAGCCAGCATCAACCTCAACGTCGAGCGCGGTAAGGTGCGTGATCCGATCCTCGAGACGGCCCATGCTGACATCGAGAACCTGCGCGATCGATTGCAGCAGGGGACCGAGCGGTTCTTTAGGTACGGCCTGTACGTAACGCTCTACGCAGACAGCAAAAAAAAGCTGGACGAACTAACCGAGTCCGTCGAGACCCTCATGGGTACTAAGTTGGTCTACGCCAAGCACGCCATTTTGCAGATGGAGCAAGGGTTCAACTCGACTCTCCCGATCGGCAACGACGAACTCAAGATCGGCACCAACATGAACACCTCGCCGCTCTCGACGAGCTTCCCATTTATCTCGTCCGAACTCACCAGCAACGACGGCATTTTGTACGGCATCAACCGCCACAACAACTCGTTGGTGCTCTTTGACCGGTTCTCCCTGGAAAACGCCAACTCAGTAGTCTTTGCTAAGTCCGGTGCTGGTAAGTCCTACTCGGTCAAGCTCGAGATCCTGCGCTCGATGATGCTTGGCACGGACGTGATCGTGATCGACCCTGAGGCTGAGTACTATCATCTCACGACGGCCGTGGATGGTGCCTTTATCGACATTTCTCTTGGCTCTGAGACTCGGCTGAACCCCTTTGACCTCCCGCGCACCTCCGACGAAAAAATCGAAGATATCATCAGGACAAACATCGTCGCGCTCAAAGCCTTGATCGGCATTATGATCGGCCGCCTCACTCCCGAGGAAGACGCCTTGCTCGACCGTGCTCTCTACGACACCTACGCTAAAAAAGACATCACCCCTAACTCGCCAAATCTGTTGGAGGTTGAGTTCCCGCTCATGCAGGACTTGCAAGAGGTGCTCGCGTCGACCGAAGGCTCTGAGAGCCTCGCAACGCGCCTCGCTAAATTTACCGAGGGTACCTTTGCTGGTTTGTTCAACAAGCCGACCAACGTCCAGATCAAAAAGCAGCTCGTGACCTTTAACATTCGTGACTTGGAGGATGAACTCCGACCGATCGGTATGTTCTTGGTGCTCAACTTTATGTGGAATACCGTCCGCGCAGAACTCAAAAAGCGCATCCTGGTAATTGATGAAGCCTGGTGGATGATGCAATACGAGGACAGCGCGCGCTTTTTGTTCTCGATCGCAAAGCGCGCTCGTAAGTACTACTTGGGCGTGACAACGATCAGTCAGGACGTGGCGGATATGCTTGCCTCTGACTTTGGTCGCGCGGTCGTGTCTAACTCATCCATCCAAACATTACTCCGACAATCTCCGTCTACGATTGATCAGATCCAGGAAGTCTTCCATCTCACAGACGGCGAAAAATTCTTACTCCTTGAGAGCGATGTCGGAGAAGGAATCTTTTTTGCCGGGCTCAAGCACGTTGCCATCAAGGTGGTTGCAAGCTACAGCGAAGACCAGATCATCACCTCTGACCCTAAGCAAATTTTGGAAATCGAAAAAGCAAAGCGTGAATTTGCAGCACAGGAAGAAGAAAATGGTCAGCCCGGAGCTGATCAAGGAGGAGCTGCGCCCGAGGGAGGTGCGTAGTGCTCAAGTTGGTGCGTTCAGCCGGAATATCTATCGTAACTTCGATCACATTGGTGACCGCGGTCTCGATCGCTTTGCCGTGGCGCGCCATTGCCCAGACCGAGCCGGACAATGACAACGATGCGTATGACCAACAGACCTGCACGGGCGTTTTTGAGGATGAACTCGAAGGTCTGGAAGCTCATGTCACGGCTAAGCCTGGCGGACAAGAAGATATGACTGACGAGTCCTCGCGCAACGGAGGCAATGACCCGGATGCGTACAGTCCGTTTCCTAACGGAAGTTTTCAGTTTCCGTTTGAGTTAGGTGCCGGCAGCGGGGGAGGCCAGACGTTTTCGTTTCAACCGACCTATACAAGCGAAGAAGACCGCCGCGTGGAGGGTGTCCTCTACGACGAGCCACAAATATCTGTTCAGCCGGCATCAGCGACGGTTGCACAGGGCGAAGAAGGTGCAGCCACGGTCTTGTACGACAGCTTTGCCGCCGACGGCCAAACGGGACAAGATTTTTACACGGTTGCATTTGTAGACGGCAAATTTTTAAACGGATACATGGCGGGCGGGAGTGCCGAGGCATTGGCCCAACTTAACTCTGGAGGAGGTGCGCGAGCGGATTGTGGTGCGGTCAGCCGTTCAACCAAGAGCGATAGCGACGGAGATGGCATGGACGACAACTGGGAGATCCGCTACGGGCTCAACCCCAACAATCCTGGGGATGCCGGCCAAGATCCGGACTCGGACGGCTATGTCGCAAACGCGTTTCCAAACCTGGTTGGTGAATTTTTGAATCCTGCCCCACCCATTGCGGGCGCCAAACTGGGCGACGGATCGTTCACCAATTACGAGGAGTACGTCTTAGATACAAACCCCAATCTGCCGGACACGGATGGCGATGGGTTCTCCGATGAGATGGACGCGGTCGGTCTAGGGCAGACAGTGATTACCTTCCCCGGTACCAAAGCCCTGGGCGAACCGGCCTACCTGATCCATGTCATCGTTGTTGGTATTACTGGACAGAGCAATGAGGAAGCAAAACAGTTGGTCAAAGTTGACTCTGCTACGCGCGAGATACAGGCTGGCACTCGCGAAAAATTGCAAGTTGAGCTCAACTTGGACCAAGCCGCAGCACCTGGTGAAACCCTGGTTGTGAGCGCTAATCCAACGGGTTCGCAGCAGCGCGATTTACTAGACACCTTCCGCTGGTCGGTTGACGGGACCCTCGTGACCGCATCGAGCGGACAAGGTCGTCGCACGCTCGAGTATCCGATCGAGCAGGGTGTGCCGGTTGGCACCACGCTCGCCATCTCGTTGGACGTTATCAACTTTGAGACCGGCCAACTCGCAAAAGGTGCACTCTCTGTAGTGGTCGGGGACACGATCCTATTAGATTTTGATCCCACGCAGGTAGAACCGGGAGGCACAGTGGACGTCCATGCGTTACTCACGAGCCATGAGCCAGCCAGCTCGTACTTATTTAACTGGAGTCTTGATGGCAAATTGGCTCCCGGTTTATCAGGCGTTGGCGTGGACACGATCGCAGTCCCCATTGATGTGCGTGTGGGTGATCAGATCGTGGTTCAACTGGATTTGTACCGAACGACGGATAGCGCCCTGATTGGATCGACGAAAGGCTCGTTGACAGCTCTTGATCCGATCGTGACGATCGTCGTAACGCCGCTACAACCGCAAGCGGGACAAAACGTGGTTGTCGAAGCTGTGGCGGAACACTTTGGTGCTAGCACGTTGGTGTACTCCTTTGTTATTGACGGAACCCCGATCACCTCGAGTGGTCCGACCGTAACGATCCCGAGTGTTAGTGTTGGATCGCACTCGATCACTGTGGCGGTACGTTCTGCCGAGCCTCCCGCTGAGAGCGCTAGTGCGCAAGCTGATTTTTCGGTCAGTACGGCGGCCAGCCTGTTGACCTCACGAAACTCGACACCACTCGCGAGCTTGATGAGTGCCCCCGTGATGAGCGTGACTGCAGCGATAGGACTGGCCGCTGTGTTGTTACTACTCGTGCATTTTGGCAAAAGTAACCTCCTGACCCATGGGTAAGCGACTGCTACAACTTGCTATCCCGAGTGTTGTTGCGTTAAGTACGCTCGCTCTGATCGTGGCGCCATTTGCAGTGCGGGCACAAGACAATGATGACTTGGGAGATGCACATGGTCTTGGCCCCTACGACGAGGTCTCTTGTAACGGTGCCACCGAGGATGAACTCGATACGGGCGACCCAAACGAGGATTTCTTTCCGCAATTTGAGTTTGATACGCAGGAGCAACACAACGATGGGGGTGGTTCGTTTACCGGCAAGTACACCTTTCCATTTAGCGACGAGGAAGTCTTTCAGCAGTTCAACCGACGATCTGATCAAGCTACGGAGCCGGCCGTAAACATCTCGATCGCTCCCACGGACGTTGAACCGGGTCAGCCCGTCAGCTTAGTTGCGAGCTTGGCTGATTTTAGAGACAACGGTGGCGCACAAAACGTTAATTACGCGGTTGGTTTTTCCGTGGATGAGATCAGCTTGCAGGGGATTATGGCAGGTGGCAAAAAGTTGCCCGATAGTTCGGGCGGTTCTGCCTGTGGATTGGTGACACGCACACCACAAGAGGACGGTGACGGCGATGGCATGGACGATAATTGGGAGATCGGACACGGACTCAACCCTGGCGACGGAGGAGATGCCTTTGCAGATCCAGACGGTGACTCGGCCGCGCAGTTTTATGTCAACGCCCTGGGTGAACAACTCGAAGTTACTCCCGGGACCGCAGGTGGCCCGACTGGCGTGATGAACAATCTGGCGGAATACACGTTTGACACCGACCCAAAGCGCGCTGACACGGATGGTGATGGGATCACGGACGGCATGGAAGTGATCGGCTTTGGTGGGCCGACCGTTACATTTACTAATGATCGTCCTGTTGGTTCTGCCGTACAGGTGCGTGCCTTTGCAGTTGGAGTGTCAGCCAAGACCAACGCCAAAGAAGAAAATAAGAAAATCGTTAAATTGGATTCGTCGACCCGTACATTCTTTGTCAGCAACGGCGAACATCTTCGTGGGGAGGCTAAACCGCTCGAGGCCTTTACCGCTCCGGGTGAGACCGCCACTATCGAAGCAAATTTTGTAGGTAGCGAGGCTGAGGCCGACTCCTTTGCGTACAGCTACGAAGTTGATGGCCAAGAAGTGACCAATCCATCTGGAGCGCGCCACCGGTTGGAAGTGCAAGTTGGACCTGAGCGCCAACCGGGCACGACGATTCCGTACAGCATCGAGGCGGTAAATCCGGCCACCGGTCAGCTCGCGACGATGCGTGGAGTAGTGCAAGTTGGGGAACACATTTTGCTCGAGTCCGATCCAGCAGAACCAGCGCCGGGTGGCCCCGTAACCATCTCTGCGATCTTAGCCTCGGGTCAGTCACCAGAAAATTATCTCTACGAATGGTCCATCGATGGCAAGCTGGAAGAGCAAGCCTCGGGTGTCGGCCGCGATGCCATTGCGCTTACCGCACCGGGTTCGAGCGGGGACACCATGGCGGTCTCTCTGAAATTATTTTTGGTCGACTCGAGCCAACCGGTGGGCGAGGCGACGTTCGACCTCACGCTACCGGGGCCAGTGGTTGATATGGAAGTTATTCCAGAGACACCTAACCCAGGTGACACGGTGACTATTTTTGCTCGCCCCAAGGGTTTTCCAGTCAATTTTGACAGTGACGACAGCGGCGATAACGATGCCACCTTACTGCGCTATACCTGGACGGTAGATGGACAGGTTCAGCCGGTAGAAGAAACTGCAGCAGGCTTTTCTAGCATCACGCTGCCAGCAGGTGATTTTGATAGCAGCCACTCTGTCAGTGTGGCGGTCGTCTCGATTGGTGCACACAGCGAATCCGCCTCTGCCGAAGTCTCGTTTGTGACGGGCAAGGGGATTACTTCGCCTATCGCTCGTGCAACCGGTAAAGCCGGGACACTGTTGGCGTCGCTCCGTGGTGGTTTGCCGCGGTATGGCGCAGCAGCGGCTGCGGTTATCGGCGTGTTGAGCGTTTTGGGTCTAGCGTACTGGGTGCGCGTCAGGAGGGAAGCATGAGACGCTCACTCCTAAAGCGACTGCGAGCTATACTCGTTGCGTTGGTATGTCTGATGGGGACGCTACCCGTTGGGCTGTTGTCTAAGCCAGCACAGGCTGTTCAGGCGCCGGAGAATGACGATGTATTTGATGTTGAGGCTTATAACGGTGCGCGCGAGGATGAACTAGATGTTAAACCGCTGGGCGAGTTTTTCCCGCCCTTTGAGTTCAGCTTTAACTTTAGCTTTGACGTAGACGTGTCGGGCGGAGGGCTCTTTGGAGGTTCTAACACGGATGTGTCGACCGATCTGCAAAAGATTTTAAACCCCTTTTACGAGGCAGAAGATCAGTACCAAAAAAAGAGCTCCGAGCTCGAGACGCCGCGCGCCAACATTTCGTTATCTACGGCCGGTATTACGCCGGGCTCAGAAATTAGCGCTACCGGACAGCCACAAGGGTTCAAGATGCAATCGGGTGGCCAAGAATTGTTTTACGCCTGGGCGCTCGACAACGTGTCACTTGCTGGAGTTGCGGCAGGTGGGGATTCGCAGGATTTGCCACAGGCGGCCTCGCCTCGCGGGCCTCACTCGCGTTCAACCAAGTCCGACTCTGACGGGGACGGCATGGATGACGATTGGGAAATCCGTTATGGACTCAACCCAAACAACTCGGGCGACGCGGGCCAGGACGGTGATCAAGACGGGTATACCAACGATGTCTACGACAACGAAGACGGCGAGGTTTTGATCATTGAGCCGCCCACGAGCGCGGGTCCGGCAGGTGGTCCACTGACAAACCTCAAAGAATACATTTGGGGAACCGACCCAACCAACCCAGATACGGACGGCGATGGTTTTAGCGACGGCCAGGATATTGCTGGGCTCGGGCAAGTACAAATTTCGTTTACGGTACCGGCTAGCTCCAGCACCAATGATGCCTCCGGTTTGCGGTTAACCATCCTGGGCGACTCTGCGCAGGAGTTTGATCGCGGTAAGCCGTTGGTCAAACTCGACTCGACGGTTCTGCCACTGACGGTGCGTGATGCAGAAAAACTGGATGCGCACCTTGTTGCCGTACCGGACGCGCCTGTGCCGGGGGAGACCGTCACGTTGACCGCATCGCTCGGCCAAACGGATTTTCAGCCGGGTATCTTGCAGTACACCTGGTTCGTCAATAATGTGCCGCAACAAGAAGGCTCTGGGCAGAGTAAATTTACGTTTGAGTACACGGTGCCTGCTACTGCGGTACCCGGAGACGTGATCGTCTTTGGTGTCTCGGCGGTTAACTTTGAGACCGAACAGCAAGCCGAGGCGCAACTCGAGGTACGGGTGGGCGAACTCATGCAACTGCAATTTGATCCAACAAAAGTAGAGAGCGGTGAGGAAGTGACCATTACCTCCACAATGGTTAACAATGCCGATCCAACAGAGTTGGTGTTCCACTGGTACCTCGACGATCGTGAGCAAGTAGAAGCAAGCGGCCAGGGCAAGACGTCTGCCACGTTGTTAGTTCCAAAAGGAGCAGGAGAGGATCACGATGTGCGACTAAAGGTGACTACGCCAGATGACTCTGCCCTGTTTGCAGAAGAACAAACAACGATCACCGTAAATCAGCCTTCGGTCTCCATTGTGTTGTCGCCAGAATCAATACCACTTGGGTCTTCGAGCACGGCGGTTGCTACGGCAGAGCATTTTTCGAACGAAGAGCTCGAGTACGAGTGGTCTATTGATGGCGAATCAGCTGACAACGATCCGGCGGTGGATGCCATCACGATCAGCGGAGAAGTAGTCGGGGACCACACTATTGGAGTGACGGTTCGGTCGGTCGGGCCAGGGGCTGAGAGCACCAGAGCAACGGCAACCCTCAGTGTTACCGCACCTGAGGAGACCGCGTTTGCGCCCACAGATGGAGGTAACGACAAAACGACCGTCGCGTCCGTGCGTCAAGCCGTGTTTGGCCGTCCGTTGACCATCGGAATCTTTATAGGGACGTTCTTCGTCGTCCTTGGTATAGTTACTGCACTACTCATTAGACGCAATGCTCTCTCATAAACTTCCCAATTTTGGCAGAACCCTTTTGTTGGCCCCGGTAGCCGTCTTGGCCGGTATTTTGGTGAACAGTGCTGCTCCACACGCTGCGTTGGCAGCCGACCCTGCAGCCTTTTGTATTAACCAGAGTTTTTACGACAGAATCAGTCAGTACTATAACCTGGCCGTGGGTTTTGCGATCTTAGCAGCGACATTTATGATCGTACTCGGCGGCTATCGAATGGTAGTCTCCGTCGGTAAGGCCGGCATGATCGAGTCGGGCAAAAAAATGATAATCAACGCGATCATCGGTCTTAGCATCGCTATCGTTTCCGGAGTCATCCTCAACGTTTTAAATCCACGGATCCTCAAGCAGGATGCGCCGGAGTGTGCAGGTGCCATGCAAACGATAACTAAAACTGTATGAGACGCGGACTATTTTTCTTCATCGTCGCACTCTGTGGCGTTATGGCGGTGCTCACCATACTCTTCTTTATCTTTGATAACCCCTACCGCCGGCTGAACCCCGCTCCCGAGGCGCCCGTCGATCAATCAGCAGATGAGAATGCGCTCCCGCCTCTCGCAGTTGATGCGGACTCAACAGAATTGCTAACGGTTTGGCTAGGCAAGGTTGTTGGTATGTCGACCGGTGTAGATGGATTGCGGTTAGTTTTTTACGATGCCGACAAGAGCAAGATCGCGGTCACCGAATTTGATGGAACCGGTTATCAGGAACTATCCGACACGCTGCTTGGGGTAGAGGATATGGCGCTCTCGCCAACTAAAGAAAAAGCTTGGCTGCGCTTGGTTGATCCTGAGGCCAAAGAAATCGTCACGCTCGTGTACGACTTTAGGGCAAAAGAAGCTGCTCGCTTGGAGAACGGTATTCAGGCAATCGATTGGTCGCCAGACGGGAGTGAGCTCTTGTATTACGTAGAGCGTGCCGGTGCCGCACCCGCTCTCAAGATCGTGAGCGCAAATGGCGTAGAACCACGGACTATCCGCGACGGTTTTTCCGTACAAGGTCCGGTGCTCGATTGGTACGGGGAGTCACAGATTGCCTACTGGCTAAAGCCATCCAGCACAAGGCCGTCTTCGATTATTACCATGTCCACCGCAGCTGAGAACGCAACGGAGTTGACCGAGAGCGCGCCGTCACAGCAAGCGTTGTTCTCTCCTGATGGTCGCTTTGTGCTGGTCAGCCAAAACAACCCTCAGACCGGTAAGCCAGAACTGTCCCTCGGCACCACCGCAGATCAATCATTTGCTGCTCTTCCTCTCACCACCTGGGTAGACAAGTGCACCTGGATGGACGATAGTGCGCGTTTGCTCTGTTTTGTCCCGCGAGATCTTCCGGGTGGGTTTACCTATCCCGAGGATAATGACGGATCGCTCACGTACCGAGACCAATTATGGGTGGTGGATGCGGCCACTGCAAAGCCTCAGCTCATCTACGATGTACCAGCTTCTATTACGGATGCTACTCAGCCATTTGCGGCAGGCAACGGTAGCCGGCTGAACTTTTTGTCTCGAGGTTCAAGCACGATTATCAGTCTTGATATCGAGGATAAGCTAGTCGCGCCGACCACTCCTGATGTGACAACGCAACCAATTGACAACACGGTGAACACGAGCAACACACCAGCTACAGGCACCACTTCAACAGACAATTCTAGTCAGGATTAGTTGTATATAAAAATATAGGCCGGAGAGGAATTGAATCCTCTCCGGCCAGTAGCGACGACCGCGTTGCGATCGTGCTACGTGCGCCTCCCGTTCTTGGGGGCGCTCTTGTGCTCGGGCACGTCCTCGGGCAGCTGCTCGTTGACGGCGGCTTCCGTCAGCAGTCCCGCGCGGACCCAGTGCATCAGGACCGCTCTCCTCTCGGTCGCCAGGAGCGTGGTCCGGCAGATCCGGGCCAAGTCCTTGTGGCGGACGATCCACTTGCTGTTGCGGTAGCTGCTGAAAACGCTCGAGAGACGTTCCCGAGAGTCCTGCATGCAGCGGAACCGCTCCTGCGCCTGTCCGTCACTCCTCTGTGACGCCGACTCGAGCCTGTAGATCCGCTCGCAGAGCTGGGTGTTCTCCTCGGGGTGCTTCTTTCGCAGAGCGACGAGCTCCTCGATCGTGAGAGTGTCCAGTCGTGGAAGCGGCCTACGTAGTTGGGCACGTTTTGCCATGTTGCTCTTCCTCAGATGTGAGCCGAAAAAAATCATCCGCCGCGTTGTTAGGGTCTGATAGTCCTCCTTCGCAGTTTGGGGTGATGCCGCTCGCACACCTGGCATACCCGTATGACCGGCCCAAAGTACTTGCACTTTGGGCTGTTGAATGCCGACCTGATGATGGGCTCTTGGCACACCTGACACTCGATTGGGCCTCGTAGTGCTGCCAACTCCTTGAGTCGAGCTCGACGATCCAATCGAGGCGGTGCTGCCCCGGGCTCTCTGACAATGGCAGTGTGCAGATCGACAATCACATCGGCGAGCAAGCAAGCTTCGAGCGCCTTGTGCGTCCGATCGAGCTCCTTCTTGAGGAAGGGGTATGCCGTCCGGAGCGGTGTGATGTCGGTCAGCAATTCGGTTTCAAGATGAACCTGCGTCTTGGACGCAAGATCAGTCGTTGGAAACCGGACCGATAGAGCTCGACCGCTGCCCGTGCAGTTGTTCTCACAAACTGCGCAGGCGTCTTCCTCGAAGATCCCAACCGTCTTACCGGGTAGAAACTCCAGGAACATGTTGATCTCGGCGAGTCGCTTGTGGATCTGTGGGTTTGCACGCTCGTCTGCGATCTTGGCGATCGCGCACAGCGAGAAGTCCAGCGGCTCATTGAGAGCCTGCTGAGCCTCTTCCGTCGCAAGTCCTCCAGGCAGAACCTGGAAAAGCTGACGCTGGCTCATGACTCGGCTCTCTCCTTGTGAAAGTGGCCATTACTGGTCGCGTTATTGGTAACGAACCCTCCATACAACCTGAATCCTGCGGAACCTGGGATACTGCAAGGTTCTATCGGTACTGTCAAGACTACGTTACTCGAGATGTAACTGCTGTGCAACGCGCGCGACCCGCTGGTTGAGGAGTGGCCAGGAGCGCAATTGTGGATCTTGGTTGAGCATGTCGACCGCCGCTTCTTTTGCTTGTGCCAGGACGCGTGAGTCGAGTACGGTGGCAAACTTAAAGCTCACTTGTCCGTGCTGTCGTGTGCCAAAGGGTTCACCCGGGCCACGTAACTCCAAGTCCGCCTCTGCCAATGCAAAGCCGTCACTGGTAGAACACAACAGTTCGAGTCGTTTACGCGTCTGGGTCGTGGCTGCGTCCGGGACTAAGATGCAGATTGATGGTTTGTCGCCGCGTCCAACACGGCCGCGCATCTGGTGCAGTTGCGCCAAACCAAACCGATCGGCGCTCAAGATTGCCATGAGCGTGGCGTTGGGGATGTCGATGCCCACTTCGATGACAGGGGTTGTGGCCAGGACGTCGTACTTCTTGGCGCGGAAGTCTTCGATGATTCTGTTTTTCTCGACGTCCTTGAGTTTGCCGTGCAGTAGTCCAACTTTTATCCTTGGCAGTGACTTGCACAGTGATTCATACTCCGCGAGCACCGCACGTGCTTGGATTTTTTCGCTGGCCTCTATCAGAGGGAACATGACAAAGCATTGTTCTCCCCGGGAGACGGTTTTTTTGATTTGGCTGAGTAACGAGGCCTGCGATTTTTTTTGCAAAATCTTGGTGCTGATCTCGGCGCGCTTAGCCGGTTTTTGGTCAAGTACCGACAGATCGAGGTCGCCGTAGAGGGTGAGCGCTAGGGAGCGGGGGATGGGCGTCGCGGTCATGGAGAGTAAGTGAGGCAGATGGTTTGGGATGGTCAGTTTGGTCTTGAGTTGCTGGCGCTGCTTAACCCCAAAGCGATGCTGCTCGTCGACCACAACGAGCTGCAGCCGTTTGAACTGCACGGTGTCACGCAAGATCGCATGGGTGCCTACGGCAATATGCAAGCGACCGGAGGCGAGGGCGGTCTTTGACTCTTTGCTCGTGCCACTTGTGAGTAACCCAACCCGAACCCCAAATGGTTTGAGCAGTTTAATGAGCGTTGCAAAATGTTGTTCGGCAAGGATTACGGTTGGGGCAAGTACGGCCGCTTGTCCGCCCGCTCGAGCAACCGCAAGCAATGCCATGGTTGCTACAACGGTCTTGCCTGATCCCACGTCGCCTTCGAGGAGGCGGTTCATCGGATGGGGCTTGGCCATGTCTTTGAGAATTTGCCAGGCAGCCTTGCGCTGCGCCTCGGTGAGTTTGAATGGCAGGCGCGCGACAAATTCTTGCAGGAGTTCTGCCTGGATGGGAATTGCCTTAGCGTGGACCTGCTCAAGCGTGGCGCGCTCGCGGAGCACAAACATGGACAGGGTGAACAGCTCCTCAAAGGTCATGCGGCGCTTGGCCTGGTCGAGCGTCTCGTTGGACGAAGGAAAGTGCAGCTCGTGCAGCGCTTGGTCGCGGGGCAACAGATCAAAGCGCTCGCGGATCTGTGGAGGCAAGACATCGGCCTGACGTTGTAGCGAGGTAAGCGATTGCTTGATCCAGTAGCGCAGCTGCTTAGTGGTGAGCCGCCCGGTCAGCGAGTAGACCGGCTGCATGGCCGCTTTGCCCATGGCGATGGCTGGGTCGCGAATGACTTCCGGACTCTCGAGCGTGAGGGTTCCTTTGTAGCGCCCGACTTTGCCGCGCAAAAAAGCAATTTTACCGGCGAGCTGTTCTGCCAGATACGGCTGGTTGAACCACGTGACCGTCAAGCTGCCTGTCTCATCATTTAGGAGGCCGTCTTGGATGGTGAGGTGGCGGCGAAAACTGCGGCGGTTGGTAATAGAAATAACTTGCGCACACACGAGGACCGGGTGGTCGGTCGGTTTAGTAATACTGCCGATCGAGACGGGTTTGCCATAGTGCTCGTGGCGACGAGGGAGGTGTTCTGCCAGCTCTTGCAGGGTGCGAATACCGAGGGTTTGTAGGTCGCGAACGGCGGCAGGACCAACGCCATGCAGCCGCCCGACCGGATCGGTGGATCGAAGAGTGGCTCCGTAAGGTCGGTAGGTTGTTACCTCGGTTGGCATATCAGGCAGTGTACACCGAGCGAATTAGGATGCGATAAAAAATCAGGGCGTGTCGGAATTCGTTCCGACACGCCCATTGAATCGCGTGTTCTGCCCGTGTTACTTGCGCGGGTCCAACTCGAGGCTCGTGACCCCGCGGATGTCGCGGAACGCCACGAAAGTGAGGAACACGGCGTCGCTCTTGGGACCGGGCTGCTTGATCTCGCAGCCGAGCTCGGATACCTCCGTGATCTCGCCCATGATGTCCGGAGCGCTGGCTCGCTGGATGATGACATCGCCCCTGTTGATCAACGTTGTCAGCCTCTGTCGGTACTCCATGCTTCCTCCTTAGGCTAGTCGTGCGCACGAGCTTACGCTGCGTCTGGCGTCTCGGGGGCAGTTGGTGTCACCGTGCAATGACAGTCAACTTCTTGCTTGCCGGTTCCACTGCACTCGTGACACCAGTTGGCATCACCCCATGTTCTGTACCCCATGCAACCAGGACAATCGACCTTCTTGCGTCGCTTGCCCTTGCAGTCGGGACAGACGGCCGGCCGAACGAGTTTCATACGCACCTCCCATCTCTCCGTGTCTGCACGCACATCAGTGTGTAAAGACATGGAAAGATAAGCAGTGCCAAAGAACGATCTGCCGTTCTAACAGGTGAATATCAAAAAGTCAACCACCGCCAAGTAGCACTGGTGTGCCCGGGAGGATTCGAACCTCCGACCCCCAGCTCCGCAAGCTGATGCTCTAATCCACTGAGCTACGGGCACGTGATGTATTCAGTTGTGCCGCGTTTCTGCCGATCGCGGCCTCGCCGCTACAGCTTAAACGTCCTCGTCACGAGATCCACTCGACTTTCTTCCTTTGTGGCATCTTCGGCAAGCAATGGTAACAGCATGTCACGAATTTTCAAGGGGTTCTCGCCAGCCAGCTCAATCGTGATCTCGTTGATCAGTTTTGTGCGTCGGGCAAAGTGCAGCTGCTTGAGGGTGGGGGGTTCATACAAAATCCAAAACTTGGAGAACTCACGCCACGGGAAGAACTGCTGGTTGAGTCCAAGACCGGAGGCATAAAACCGCACGATGAGCTGCTTATTTTTGCGTGTTGCGTTGGTAAACAAGATCAGCGAGAGCAACGCAATCACGACCGCGCTCATGTATAGGTGCAAGATGATGTTGAGTGCGACGAGCAGTGAAAAAACGATCGCCATACCGATAAACCAGCCGCGGCCACGCTGGTGCGCATCCGTCGTGCTCTCAAATTGATAAATAGGCTCACCGAGATCCGCCTGTCCGTCCTCGCTTGCCGGTGCAACAGAATTTGTGACCACGTGCCCGTCAACCACCGGCTGCGATACATGTTGCGTCGTTGTAACACCATGTCGCTGGACCGTTACGGTCTGCGCCTGGACTTGTTTGGCAATATTGGCAGTGCCCAGATCGTCTGGGGCTGGAGCCGGCTCAGGCTTTTTTGTGCGATTAAATAGGATGCCCATGTGCTAGGCAGTTTAGCACGTCCTTACTGGCTGAACCGCGGTCGTCCTCTACGATTTCGCCCACCTCGGCTCGCGCGACGTCCGCTGCTGCGTCCGCCCGATCGGCCGTATGAGCGTCGTCCACCACCAAACTCACCTCGGCCACCACCGCGTCCGTAGCCGCGATCTGCATCGTCAGAAGTAGGTTCGCGCTTGGGGAGGTCAGGTAGCTTAGAAATCGGTAAGTTTTTGCGTACGAGTCGCTCGATCGCGCGCAATTCCTGTCCTTGATCGCGTGTCGCAAACGAGATGGCGTGTCCACCTGCGCCGGCACGTGCGGTTCGGCCGATGCGATGGACGTAATCCTCCGTGTTGGTTGGGAGGTCAAAGTTGAGGACCAACTCGATGCCGGTAACGTCGATTCCGCGCGAGGCAATGTCGGTTGCGATGAGGAGGCGATATTTACCAGACTTAAATCCAGCGAGCGCAGCGCGTCGTTGGCTGAGTGAACGATTTGAGTGCAGTTCTGCCGCGGTGTGCCCGAGCATCTGCAATTTGCGGGTGAGTTTTTTGGCGCCGTGCTTGGTGCGAGTAAAGATGAGGGTCGTGCCGCGGTATTCCTCGAGTAATTTTGCAGCGAGGTCGATCTTGGACTCTTTAGGAACGACAAAGATCTCTTGAGTCACGCGCTCGGCGGTTGTTCCGGCGGGAGCGACTTCGATACGGATCGGGAGCTTCATGTACTGCTGCGCCATCTGCATAATTTTGGGTGGCATAGTTGCGGAGAAGAGCATGGTCTGACGCTCGCGCGGCACATGTCGCAGAATATTTTGGATCTGTGGCGCAAAGCCCATGTCGAGCATGCGGTCGGCCTCGTCCAAGATCACGATACGCGTGTCGGCGAGTTTGACGGTGTGTTGCTGCAAGTGGTCGTTGAGCCGGCCTGGAGTGGCGATGATGACATGCGGCTTTTTGTTGAGCGCGGTGAGCTGGGGCTTCATGGAGCTACCGCCGATGATTACGGCCGTGCGTAACCCAAAACTTGCGCCAAGCGTACGCAGCGACTCATCCACTTGGACGGCTAACTCACGCGTAGGGAGAATAATAAGACCGCGACCTTTGACTTGGTTAAGGCGCTGGAGGAGGGGAATGCCAAATGCATACGTTTTGCCTGTTCCGGTCTGTGCAATGCCGACCACGTCCTTGCCTTCGATGGCAACCGGGATGGCTTGGCTCTGGATTGGCGTTGGTGTGTCGAGTCCGAGTGCCGCTAGTTTGCCAAGCAACGTCGGAGCAATACCAAGACCGCTAAATCCTGCTGAATTGTTTGGCGCTGCGTTCATGGGGGTGATACTGCACTAATTGTGACGCTTTAGCAAAAAAACCGCTTGGCAGAGCGCATGTAAAGCACTAGGATGCCGGTATGGTTCAGCCGGCAAGACAAATAGGTGGTCTCAAAGAATATCGTTGTCAGCAGTGCAACAAACTGCTCTTTAAAGGAGCGCTGATCGACAGCACCGTGGAAGTTAAATGTAAAGCCTGTCATGGTTTTTCAACGTTTACGGGTGAACCCTCCAGCAAGTACATGTGCTTGGTCTACCCTTGTGCAAATCGTGTGACGGCGCTACAAAAAGAATCGTAGTATACTCTAGGTAACGCTTAGGTTCGCCCAGCACTGAGACCCGCGGACCGCAGCAACTAAATAAGAGGCTCATGAAGCTCGAATTTTCTCGGGCATTTTATTTATTAAATTAACTTCCCACCATGGTTAACAATTCGGCTGTTACGGCCAACGCCAAAACGATACAAGTTACTAAGCGCGACGGTTCAACCGTTGATTTTGATAAGGCGCGGATTGTAACGGCGATCTCTAAGGCCGCAGAGGCTACCGGCGAGTTTGGCAGGACAGAGGCGGTCAAGCAGGCGGAGCGGATCGTGTATTTCATCACTAAGTCGCGAAAAAATGGTGGCGTAATCTCGGTAGAAGAGATCCAGGACTTGGTGGAGTTTGCGCTGGCTAACTCAGGACACTTTAAAACTGCTCGTGCATATATTGTCTATCGCGAAAAGCGCGCGCAAGCTCGCTCGGTCGCCAACGTTGCCGTTGAGGTGGAAAAAACCATCGGGGAATACATCAACAAACAAGATTGGCGCGTCAATGCCAACGCCAACCAGGGGTACTCGCTCGGCGGGCTGATCATGAACACCTCCGGCAAGATGATCGCCAACTACTGGCTGAACTTTGTCTACACCAAAGAGATTCGCGAAGCCCATGCCGAGGGTGATTTTCATATTCACGACTTGGATATGTTTACCGGCTATTGCGCTGGCTGGAGTCTGCGCCAGTTGCTGGAAGAAGGCTTTAATGGAGTTGCCGGAAAATGCGAATCGGCACCACCAAAGCATCTAGAGACCGCCGTCGGTCAGATGGTGAACTTTTTAGGTACGCTGCAAAACGAGTGGGCGGGAGCGCAGGCTTTTTCCTCGTTTGATACCTATCTGGCTCCCTTTGTAAAAAACGACAAGCTTACGTTTGAACAAGTTAAGCAGTCGGTTCAGCAATTTGTTTTTAACCTTAATGTGCCATCGCGCTGGGGCACGCAAACTCCTTTTACTAACATCACGTTGGATTGGACGGTGCCGGAGGATCTTAAAGATAAACATCCAGTGATCGCAGGGGTAACGCAGCCCTATACGTATAAAGACGTACAGCCCGAGATGGACGTGCTCAACCGCGCCTTTATCGAGGTTATGACCGAGGGCGATGCAAAAGGTCGCATCTTTACCTTCCCGATCCCGACGTATAACATTACTAAAGACTTTAACTGGGACAACGAGAACGCCCGCAAGCTTTTTGAGATGACGGCAAAGTTTGGGATTCCGTATTTCCAGAACTTTATCAACTCGCCACTCAAGCCGAGCGACGTGCGTAGTATGTGCTGCCGCTTGCAACTCGATTTGCGGGAGCTGCGTAGCAGAGGGGGAGGATTGTTTGGTTCTGCCGAAATGACCGGCAGCATCGGGGTTGTAACGATCAACTTGGCACGTCTTGGGTATTTGGCAAAAGACGAAAAAGACTTTTACTCGCGACTTGGCCGTTTGATGGACCTCGCTAAACAGTCACTGGAGCTCAAGCGCAAGGTGGTCGCGGAGAACATCGAACGCGGCTTGTTGCCATTTACTAAGCGGTACTTGCCGAGTTTGCATGCGCACTTTGCAACCATCGGTATCAACGGAGCAAACGAAGCCTGTCTCAACCTGCTTGGTGAGGACATCGTGAGCGAAAAATCGAAGAAGTTCATCCTAGAAGTGCTCGAGTTTATGCGTGTGAGATTAGCGGACTATCAAGAAGAGACCGGCAACCTCTACAACCTGGAGGCAACGCCCGCCGAGGGGACGACCTACCGGTTTGCTAAGGAGGATCAAAAGCGTTTCCCGGGAATCGTCCAAGCCGGTGTGCTCGCGGCGCCGTACTACACCAACTCGACCCACTTGCCGGTCGACTACACCGACGATCCACTCGCTGCACTTGATCACCAGGACGAGATTCAGACCAAGTACACCGGCGGTACCGTTATCCATCTCTTTTTGGGAGAACGCGTTAGAGACTGGCAGACCTGCCGCACGTTTGTACGTAAAGTCGCCGAGAATTATCGTCTGCCGTACTTCACGATCACACCGACCTTTAGTATTTGTCCAAACCACGGCTACCTACGCGGTGAGACACCAACATGTCCCTCATGCAAAGCAAAAACGGAAGTCTGGTCGCGTATCGTTGGGTACTTTAGGCCTGTCGACCAATGGAACACTGGCAAAAAGACCGAGTACGCCGAGCGGGTTGAGTACGTTGCGGCCAAAGGCGCGGATGGTAAGCCGGCCCGCCAAGAGACTGAGCATGTTCGCTCGGTAAAAAAGCCAGTACTCAAATGATCATTGGGGGCTTGCAAAAACTGAGCCTCGTCGACTATCCAGGCAAGATCTGCTCGGTCGTCTTTACGCAAGGGTGCGTATTTAGGTGCAGCTACTGTCACAATCCAGACCTCGTGCTTGGCCCCTGTAAACTCCAGATTCCTGAGCAGACCGTGCTGGATTACTTGAGCAACCATCGCTCTATGCTGGAGGGTGTTGTTGTAACCGGGGGAGAACCCACTTTGCACAAAGACCTGCGCGATTTTTTGCACAAAATAAAAAAGCTAGGCTTGCTTGTTAAGCTTGATAGCAATGGGATCAACCCGGAGATTCTGCAGGGTTTTATAGATGATCGTCTGGTCGACTATATCGCCATGGACATCAAGGCGCCGTGGGAAAAATACGACAGGGTCATGCAGACGTCCAAGACCATCGGTCCCACCAAGTGTAAACAAACGCTCGAGGTCATCCAAAATTCTGGAGTAGCCCATGAGTTTAGGACAACGGTTTTTCCAGGGGTTCATACTGAGGAGGATTTTGTGGAGATGGCGAGCTATCTAAAGCCGCTCGAGCATTACTACGTACAAAACATCCGCTATCAAGTCACGTTGGATCCAAAGATCAGACAGGATGTCAGCTTGGATGTAAGTGGCATCGTTGAGCGACTCAAAAAAAGGTACCCCCGGTTAGCGATCAGCGAGCGATAATAAAAAAACGCTGCAGTGGGGACCACTGCAGCTGCGTAATGTTGCATGTTACGGGTTGGGGTGAACCCGAGAGGCGGCGTCGGCCTGATGGCGGAGCTCGAGGGTGTTGAGACGAGCGGCAAGAGGTGCGAAGTAGGCGTTGAGAACGTCAGCCTTGACCCATTCGTTGGGGTTCCGGAGCGGCCCCCATGTGCAAGCCGATTCGAGCAGGAACTGCACGAACGCTACGAGCCCCTCCTTGTGCGCGCTGCTGAGTCGCTGACCGTGGTCCAGCCGCTCGCAGCACAGCGCCAGGTCTGCCTGTCGGGACAAGAACTGGGCGTAGAACTTGCTGAGCGTGAGCGACGTGTTGCACTCGTACACGTACTCGGCAACGATGACATTCGGCGACGAGATGGCGATCGAGAGCTGCCCCTCCAGCACCCCCACGAACTCGTATCCCTCGACGGTGATCCGCATGCGGGTGTTGTTGGCGATGCGGGCGGCATGTTCCAACAAGCATCCAGACAGCTGCGAGACCTGGTAGTCGGGGTCGGAGTTCTTGTGCGAGATCCTGCCGACCGTGTTGAGTAGGTGCAGGTCCGTGTGGATCAGCGTCTTGGCACCCGGTGGGTGCTGCCAGTGACGCTTGTCATAGCTACGGACCTGGTCCTGAAGCCAGCGTGGTTTGACCATTAGACCTCCTCGTTTTCGTCGTGTTTTCTCGGTTGCGATCAAGAGAGCGATCAAAATCTGAGCAGCGCACTCTAACTCACTTGGGTCTTAGGCGCAACCATGGCAGCATGGCGCAATGCTTCATAAGCTCGCCACGTATTGGCAGAACAAGCCCTGGACCCAGCGCCTCTCACTGGTAGGCGCGCTTGCAGTTATCGTCGGTCCCTTTGCAGCGCTGACTCTTTGGAATCATCCCTCGGCGGATGATTTTTCGTACGCAACATACGTAGTAGAGCGCGGCTTTTGGCCCAACCAGGTTTGGTATTTTTTACATTGGGCTGGCCGGTATGTTGCCAATCTGGTGACGTCACTCACGCCGATCGTCTTTGGCGCACACCAGCACACAGTTACTCCACTGGCGTTGACCCTCTACCGCATCTTCTCGCTTGTCATCATCGTTCTGTTCTGCCTAAGTTTGTGGCACTTGATCAGGACCTTTAATCGCTGCTTTGTGCAAGCTTCGCTCACGTCTGCGATCGCTACCTATCTGCTGATCCTCACGACGATTTTGAGTACGTTGGCCTCTCCGGCAGAACTGTTTTACTGGTATCCAGCCTCGGTCGCGTACTGTCTGCCCTTTATCGCGCTGTTTTGGATGGTGGCTTGTTGGATCAGGTGGGCTAATGAACCGATGCGGTATATGCGACGCCGGCTGATGATCGCGATGGTTATTTTTGCTTTGGTACAAATCGGATCGCAAGAGATGTCGCTCATGGTGGCGGTCACGACTATTACAGTGCTCGTTGTGCTCTCATACAAAAGCCTCAAGCGCCAAAAGCAATTACGTTCGCTGGTTTGGTTGTTGGTGCCTTCGGTGGTGGCCGCCGTGGTCGCAGCGACTGCACCCGGAAATTTTGCGCGTAAAGCTATCTGGGTCGAGCGGGGAGGCAGTCAGCCTTTTGCGGAACGGTTCATGAGCTGGTCAACCGATCTCGTGAGCACGCTGTGGAGCAGCATTACGCAGACGCGGTTGCTCATACTGCTGATCGTCGCTTTGCCATTGCTCTACATTACAGCGCGTGAGTTAGCGCAGCGATTCCGAGCGCGTTCACCCCTCTGGTCCGCTGCGTTACTCCTGATCTATTGGATTGGCATGTCTTTGCCTGGGCTCGCCGCCAGTGCGGATGAACTCCTCGGCGCCGGCAGAACCATGAACACCTACACCATCATGCTCGTTGTGATGCTCTTTATAGTTGTCACGCATGTGATTTGGTTTTTGCTGCAGCGTGCTCCGCGCCTAGCTCGATTGGCCAAGTCATTTGCCACCAGTGTGACGGCTCGGTTTGCTTGGTTTGTGGTCGTAGTCGTCGCACTTGGTTGGGTATTTGCCTCACCCCAATCGAACATCTCGGTCGCCTGGCGTAATACGCTCTCGGGTAGTGCTGCTCATTATGATCAGCAGCTTCTTGATCGGTACCAAACGTTGCGCTCTTCTACGGTGGGCGCCGTCACGTTGCCTCATCTCACCGACGTACCTGCAACGATCTTTTTTGACGACATCACGTCCGATCCACTTGACTGGCGCAATACCAGTTACGCCCGGTTCTTCCAAAAAGAGTCCGTGCTACTCCGCTGATCTGACTGCTGCGACAAAAGCCCGGACTTTGTCGATATCTTTTTGGTGTGAACCATCGTCCTTGTCCGTCTTGGTTTTGCAGTCCACTCCTGCGGGTTGGGTCTGACGGATTGCCTCGGCTACGTTTTCCGGGCCGAGGCCACCGGCTATGACCACAGGAATTTTGACGCTCTGTATGATTTGTCGATCGAGCTTCCAGTCATGCGTTTTACCCGTCGCGCCAATGATCGTCCCTTTTGGCAAAACCGTATCGGTCAATAAAAAGTCTGCGATGCCGTCGTAGCGTTTGGCTTCTTCGATGCTCTCAGGCCCCGTGACCGGAATCACGCGCATGATCTGTACACCCGGACATTCTTTCTTTAGCCACGCTGCATCGTCAGGGGAGAACTCATCTGGAAATGTGCCAACTTGCACGATGTCGGCCTTAACCTGCTTGAGCACTTCTGCCATATAGTGGCGGTCGTGTGACAAAAATAGCGCCACTTTTTTTGCCGGCGGCTGAACTGCTGCAAAAATCTCGCGTGTTTCTGTAATGGACTTCTCGCGGGGGAATTTGCCGTCGCCAACGAGTACACCAATATGATCTACGCCGGCAGCTATGAGCGCGCGGGCCTCCTCGGGGGATTGGGTTTCATAAATTTGGATAATCATAGTTTTAATGCCCAAGTATAACTTTGCCCGAGCGGATCAGTTCGACCGACGTTTTAATAATCTGCTCAAGAACTTTTGTGTCGACATCTGAGAGCCGCTTGATGTAGAGACAGCCCACACTCGTTTTATGAGGACCGAGTTTTTTAAGCTGCGCCTTAAAGTGGCTAAAGCCGGTCATGATATAGATCGTGAGGTTTTGCTTGCGCGGAGAAAAGGCTGCCTCCATCCAGTCGCCCTCGGCTCCCGACTTATATTTGTAGTGATAATCGCCATAGCCGATAATGGCAGAACCCCACATGACGGGTTTTTTATGGGTGGCGCGTCGCATCATGGCGTCGAGTGTTTTACAGTCGGCGCGGACCTGCGGGTCCTTGATTGCCGCAATAAATTGAGCAGGGCTCTTTGCGGTTTTTTTAGTCTTAAGTTTTACTTTGGCCATACAGTTAGTCCTTACTAAAGTTAGTCACTTTGACGGTTCTGCCATTGCGGTCATAGGTGGTCCATTTACCCGACTTTTTGCCATTAGTAAATGAGCCGGTTCCCATTTTGGTGCCGTTGAGACGGAAGAACTGCCACTTACCATGCATTTTTCCGTTGAGCAGATATCCCTTGGCCCACAGACTTCCGTCGTTGTGCTTCTTGATGAACCGCTTTGGTTTTGCCGGCATTATCGTGATTTTTTATAACGCTTGGCGAGTACGCCTCTGACAGATGGGCTGATCGCTTTGTCCTTACGGTGAATGCAGCCTAACCAACAGCATGGTCGGCGGATGCCTTCTTTGAGTTCGCTGATGGTTCTGCGCACGTGGTCCGCACGCGTCGCATCTTGTACAACAAAGGTAACCCAGCAAATCCACTCGTTGCGTGCGAGTGGTGTGAGACTTTCCCACTTTTCCAGCGCTGCTCGATCCGCAGACAAGGCCTTTTTTAAATCCGTTGGTAACGGATGAACAGTACCGCCCGTGATTCTTTTTGTGCTCATGGCCCTACTGTACCAAATTAGAACGATCCTGTTTTTACTTCTCCTGCCCGCGTGTAATTAGCAAAGATAACGCCGCTCGGTGAGACCTTGCTATCCATCAGCTTGAACGCCGCCGGGATGGTGCCTTCCGCAAAGAGACGCTTGCCAGAGCCGAGGGTAATGGGGAACGTTTTGAGCCACAGTTCATCTACCAGGTCGTTTTGTAAAAGAGTCTGGATCAGTTTGCCGCTTCCGTGTACCTGCAGGTCAGGACCTTCTTGAGCCTTAAGTTTTTTAAGTTCTCCCGCAACGTCACCGCTAATAACTATGGAGTTTTGCCACTTAGGCTTGGTAAGCGAATTGGACACTACATACTTAGTGGCCTCGTTTACGCCGGGCCAGCTGCTCTCATGCTGTGGCCAGTACGAGGCAAATATGTCGTAGGTTTTTCTACCGAGGAGCAGGCAGAACGGTTGTTTCATTTGTCCTTCCATAACTTTTCCCGAGAAGTCATCAAAATAGGGGACGGTCCAGCCGCCGCACTTAAAACCGCCAGAGGTATCTTCCTCGGGTCCGCCTGGCGCCTGCATGATTCCGTCGAGGGAGATAAACGATAGAACGATAATTTTTCTCATTGCATTTGCGTCACCAAATTAATGGCGGAGAGGGTGGGATTCGAACCCACGATACCCGTAAAGGTATAATAGTTTTCAAGACTATCGCCTTCAACCGCTCAGCCACCTCTCCGTGTGATGATGGTGCCGCACTCGAGGCAGCTTGGCAATTAGTTGTACCGTTTGGTGTCAATCAACGCTGTGAGACCCGCTCTCGTCATCTTGCCTTTTCGCTTGAGCTTCTTTACCCGAGCCACGTTTGAGGCTGCAAGGTTGCTTCCTGGTCTACGCGGGGTGAACCGCTGGGCGTACCGCTCGGTGTCGATCCGTTTCTCTATCCCGTCAATCCAACCGTAACAAAGCGCTTCTTCGACCGCATGATCGTAGGGGATCGTCGGCTTGCCCGTCGCTTTTTTGTAATAGATTAGCCAAATCTCTTTGGCGGTCTTGTGGTTCTTACGGAGCCACGCGCGCCAAGTCGATCGGTTTATTACGTAGAGCGTTTTGCCGATATTCATAAAAACTTCTGGCGGTGAGGGAGGGATTCGAACCCTCGCGGCGCAGTGAAACTACGCCCTACAGGTTTAGCAAACCCGCCTCTTCAACCACTTGAGTACCTCACCTGACGTGCATGAGCGTACTATCCAATTGCGGCATGGGCAAGTACTCCAGCCCGAACATCGCCAATCCCTGCCCGCTTCAAGAGCGTTGCGCATGTTTCGAGTGTGGCGAGACTGGTCGCGACATCATCTATAAGTAGAACGCCGTGTTTTCTACAGGGAGCAAGTGCCTTCGAATCAACGTTTATCGCATACAGATCTTTAAGGTGCGTCCGACGGGCAAGTTGTCCGAGTTCTTTTTGTGTTCCGGCTTCTTTACTGCGTCTAAGGATATCCGGTGCATACTCAAGCGAGAGTTTCTTAGCTACAAACTTAGCTAGGAGTTCTGCCTGGTCGAACCCGCGCTCGCGCCTGCGTCGACGGGAGCAGGGGATGGCTGTAACAATAGGGGTACCAATGAGCAGGGGCTTGAGTTGAGCGACTAGCCGTGTCCCCAGCATCGTATGCACGTCTCGTAGCCCACGCTCCTTGTAGGCTGCGAGCAACCGATGAAAGACTCGCTCTTCGTAGGCATATGCGCTGACTAACTGCTGCAATGGCACCTCTAGTTGCACGCATTTTTTGCAGCGAGTCCCATCTGCGTTCTGACTTAGACAACTTGGGCACACGAGCTCTGGCGGCGGGCCAAGCGACAAGTTACAGGTGCGACACAACCAACTTGCTGGCTTTTTGCAGCCGAGGCACGAGGGTGGCGCAAGATATTCGACGACATACTGCGTTACCGACTTAACCAACCGGACAGCTTTTTGTGCGCGCAAAGACATGCTCCTGCCATAGCATGTTCACCTTACTAAAAGATTAAATCCGCACTATGCAATACTCAGCTCGACCTTGGCACCTTTAATGCTGACCGCAAAAGAAGTTGCATTGGGAGTACTCACGCGGAGACGTGCCAGTTGCGGTTCGATGTGATCTTGTATAAAGGCTCGGACAAAGCGGGCACCTGTATCGCGGTTGCGATCTGCCAGCGCCTTTTTAATCACGTCGGGCGAGAGCGTGATCTGTGTCCCGGCAGGCAAGCGCGTAAGGAGCTTGTTGATCTCCAATTGCAGTACGCGTGCAAGCTCCGTCTCGGTTAACGGGTGGAACGCAATCACCTTATCGATGCGTCCGAGCAGCTCTGGCCTAAAGTGATCCTGCAACGAGCGCTTGAGGTCCAACTCGCGGTGACGATTTTGTGTTACAGGAGTGCGATCTCCAGCAAAGCCGATAAGTTCACCCCGCCCGAGATATTTGTTGCCGATATTGCTGGTCAAAATACAAATCGTGTTGCGGAAATCGACAGTTCTGCCACTCGAATCGGTCAGTCGACCGTCCTCGAACAACTGCAGCAAAATATTGAGCACGTCCGGGTGCGCTTTCTCGATCTCGTCAAACAGCACGACACTATAGGGAGAACGTCGCACGGCCTCGGTCAATCGACCACCCTCGCCATATCCAATGTAACCAGGAGGGGAGCCGAGAAGACGCGAGACGGTAAAACGTTCACTAAACTCGGACATGTCCAACCGGATAAAAGCCTCCTTGCGACCGTAAAATGTTTGGGCAAGCGTCTTGGCGAGCTGGGTTTTACCAACACCGGACGGCCCCAAGAACAAAAACGTCCCGAGCGGTCGGTTGGGATCCGAGATCCCAGCTCGTGCGCGCAGCAATGTATCTACCACGGCAGAGATCGCGTGGCGCTGGCCAATGATTTGCTGCTTGAGTGATCGGTCGAGCGCGGTCAGACGCTGCGTCTCGGTGTGTAAGATCTGTTCGATGGGAATCCCGGTGCTACGTGCGACCACCGTCGCCACGTCTTCGCGCGTGATCGCCAAGTCTCGTGCAGGCAGTGCAGTTGGCTGTGCACGCACGCGCAGGCGAGCCAACTTGTGTCGCTGCTTGATGGCTTCGTCGTAGCGCTCTTGTTCGATCAACTGCGCAGTCTCGCCCTCAAGGTGTTTGAGTTGCTGTTCGCTCAAGATATTGGCAGAACCTTTGGCCCGTGTCTTAAGCCCGGTCACTTTTTTGTGCGACATGGCCTCATCTAATAGATCGAGCGCCTTGTCAGGTAAAAATCGCTCCGGCAAATAGCGGACCGAGTACTCCACGGCCGCCTCGGCTGCTCCGTCCGTGAGCTGCACCCCATGGAATTTCTCATACAACCCCTTAAGACCCGACACAATCTTGAGCGTTTGTGCCGGCGTGACTTCACGTACGCTCACCACTTGGAAGCGTCGCTCGAGGGCAGGGTCTTTTTCGATGTACTGCTTGAACTCCGTCGGCGTTGTCGCGCCGATCACGCGTACTTCGCCGCGAGCGAGTGCCGCCTTGAGCATGTTGGCGGTATCGAGCGAGCCACCAACACTGCCGGTCCCGACGATCGTATGCAGCTCATCAATAAACAAAATCACATTGCCTGCTTTTTCGATCTCGGCGAGCAGCCCACGCATGCGCTCTTCAAAGTCCCCACGATACGAGGTGCCCGCGAGCATGCTTGTTAGGTCCAGCTGAACAACTCGCTTGTTAGCGAGCGGCAATCCGACTAATCCGTGCACAATATTATGTGCGAGGCCCTCCGCGATTGCGGTTTTGCCGACGCCTGGTTCTCCCACGAGGACCGCGTTGTTTTTGCTGCGACGCTCGAGCACATCTACGAGGCGAGCGAGTTCATCTGAGCGACCGATCACCGGATCGACGCGGTGTTCTGCCGCGCGAACATTAAGATCGATCCCAAACTCGTCGAGGAGCGGAGTAGCAGTGCGTGCCTCAGCGCTCATGGGGGCCACGCGCAAGTGCAAGGTTTCGGTGATATCGGGGAAGTGCGACGTGCCGCGCAGAACCAACTTGAGCTGCTGCCGTACCGAGGCGAGATTGATCTTAAGCTGGGTGAGGACTTTGCGCGCCTGACTCTCGCGCTGCATCAAAAGGGCCGCGAGCAAATGCTCGGTACCGACAAAATGGTGCCCGTACTCGCCAGCCGTCCAGGTTGCCTTGACCACCGCGCGCTTGGTTTGTCCGGTGTACAGCAATTCTTTACCGCCACCCGTCCGTACGCGATGGTTTTTTTGAACCGCCGCTCGTAACGCCTCTTCCGTAACCTTGCTCGATTTTAAGATTTCCGTCGCGACAGAACCTTTATAGATGCACAGCGCCAAGAGTACGTGGTCGGTGTCGACGACGGCGTGCCCCATCGAGCCCGCCAGCTCTTCTGCGGTGGCGAGGGCCTCTTTTAATCGGGTTGAGAATTTCGCGGTAATCGAGCTCTGTTCCATGAGAGTTGCAATGCTAACACCATAGCGGATGAACGTGAAAGACCTATGTAACTTAGATTTTAATAAGGAGTTTGCGGTAGGATGGATGTATGAACAACACGGCCTACGAGACCGCCCTGCGCATCATCTTGCTTCGTCCACATGTGGAACAAGAGCTGATCGACAAGCTACGCAAAAAAGAGTTTGGCACGGAGGAGATCGATGAGACGCTCATACAATTGCGGGCGCAAAAATATATCAATGATACTAAGCTCGCTGCTGATTTTGTTCGACACCATCTTGAGTACAAGCCCATGGGCAAGCGGGGGATTAGGCAGCGCATGTTGATCCGCCGCTTTAAACCAGCCGATATTGAACAGGCATTACGGAGCGTTACCCCTGAGGATGAACTCGCTGCTTGTCAGCGTCTCCTCGAGAGTCGGGCTTCTCGTCCAAGCATCATCGCCCTGCCTCCGGCCGAACGTCGCGACAAACTCGCACGATTTTTGCTGTCGCGAGGCTTTGATAGTGAGCTCGTGCTGCGAGTGCTACAAAAATCTACGGTTGGTGCGCCCGTCACGCCCGACTAAAACACTAGTGGCTTATTCGAGCGGTGACTTGAGTCCTGCCATCTCGTAGAGGTTTTTGACGCGCTCTTCTATCGGGGGATGGTCAGCTAGGATTCTGCTCAAGTAAGAACTCCCTTTGAGATGCGACACGTCCGCAAAGTACATCGGCGACGTTGCGGCGTTGGCGAAGCGCGCCGGTTGGTCGTACTTGGAGATTTTAATCAGTGCATCGGCTAATTTCTCGGGTTGGCGCGTAATCTCAGCACCCTTCGCGTCCGCCAACGCCTCTCGCTTGCGCGAGATCGCGAGGCGCGTCAACGTCGCCGCAATAGGCGCGATGATGGCAACAGCCAGTCCGATCACAAACAGAATTGCAGTCGCTTGATTGTTATCGTTGTTGCTCCGTCGGCGTCCGCCGCCGTACATGCTAAACCGCAAAAAGTATTCGCTCATGAGCACGATCAGCCCGGTCATGACCGCCACGATCGTCATAAACCTAATGTCGTAGTCACCGATGTGTGCAAGTTCGTGTGCAACGACGCCTTCTAGCTCCGGTTTGTTCAGCCGCGACAGTAATCCGGAGGTTACAGCAAGCGATGCTCGACGAGGATCTCGTCCCGTCGCAAACGCATTGGGCGCATCGTCCGGAATAATATAGATTTTTGGCGTCGGTAGTCCTGCGGTAATACAAACATTCTCGACGACGTTGTAGAGGTCACGGTTTGTTTCGCGTTCAACCAGCTGCGCGTGGTTGACGAGCAGCGCGAGCTTGTCGCCCGCAAAATATCCGATCAATGCAGAGGGAACACCAATCACCCCTGCCAAAATAATCGCAACCGGTCCGTAGTCGGCGCCGTACGCAAACAACGCGCCGATGCCCAAGGCAAATACGATCGTGATCGCGACCATGATCACGCTCTTAACCTTATTTGCGCGGATGTGCGTGTAGACCGTAGCCATTGCCGCAGATTGACATATGACCAAAATTATGCAATACTCGCATGTTCTTTTTATGGCATTTACTGCTCACGGCAGAGGATGAACCACGATCATTCGCGGTCCACCTCCTGCTGTGATAGCAGGCGCTAACACTCGACACGAGTGAGGCGACCTTGTGATGAGGTGAAGTAACGTGGCAAAGAAGGTGGATCTTCCAAGAGTGAACGTGATCACAACGTTGCTCGTTGCCCAGGTACTCTACGACTTCTTCCGCGAGAACCTACTCGACATGGGACACGTTGTCATGAAGTCAACTAAGCGACTCGACTCCCATAGTCGGTTCGGTCTCCTCTATATCGATTACGAGTGTCTCGCGCACACGCAAGCCTGCTCCTTGGCAAGCGACTACGTTGGGGGCACCGCCCGGTTCGAACTCGAGGACCACTATCTTCTCCGAAAGCCTGGCTTCGTTCCAAAAGAAATAACGTTGCAGTACCGCGTGGCTCTTGAACAGGAGATGACCAGGTCCGAGGGGCGAAGATGGAATGTGCTCGGGGTGAAGCCCGGCATGCAGTTCGAGCTTGAGCGGATCTACTAACGCCGTAAACAAGAGGCCCCAGGGATCACCCCGGGGCCTCAATTCTTTTTATAAACTTTGGCCGAATCTAGAACTTAACCTCAGGCACATCGCGCTCTTTGGCGACTTCTTCTGGAGTGCCTTCGATTTGGAAGAACTCTTCCTTCTTAAAGCCAAACATGCCGGCGAGCACATTGTTTGGGAAGACCTCTAATTTAGTGTTGTAGTCGCGAACGGTACCGTTGTAAAAACGGCGAGCGGCTTGGATCTTATCCTCGGTCATGCTGAGTTCGTGCTGCAAGTCCAAGAAGTTTTGGTTGGACTTGAGGTCCGGGTAGGCCTCGGCTACTGCAAAGAGGCTCTTGAGCGAGTCGGTCAACATGTTCTCGGCTTTGCCGTGTTCTGCCGGAGTCTTAGCAGCAATCGCCATATTACGAGCCTTGGTGACATTCTCGAGCACGCTCGACTCTTGCTTGGCGTAGCCCTTAACCGTCTCCATCATATTAGGGATGAGGTTGTAGCGGCGCTTGAGCTGCACGTCGATTCCACTCCATGCATCGCGAACCTGGTTGCGCAGGCTGATCAGGCGGTTGTAGACGCCAATTACAAAGATCGCCAGTAAAACGACGACACCGAGAATGATCCAAAGAATAAGCATAGAGAGGGGTTATTAATTACCCGTACAGCATAGCCCTGGCCGCCCACTCGTCAAGATGCTAGCCGCTACAACGCGCACATGGCACAATAGTGGTACTTCCTTATGTTTGGCAGGGGCAAAAAAGCAGCACCAGAGTCTGCGGGCAGAACCGCGACTCCACATCGTCGTCCAGAGCGACACGTTTCTAAGCGTCTCGTTGGCTTGGACTTTGGCGCACACTCGCTCAAATTATCCGAGGTGGAACACGGTCCGCTCGGCCCGGTCGTGCGTACCTTTGGTATCGCGCCCTACCAGACGGACCGCAACGGGCATGCCGATCTGGTCAAAACGCTCGACGGCCTAGTGCGCTCGTCGCGCGTCTCGAGCGCGGATGCTGTGCTCACGATCCCAGAGACGGACGCTTGCATGATCGCAACCGGTCATCCCGCTGATCATGTCCGGTCAAAGTTGGACTCACGTCTTTCGAGCGTCGCCGTCTGCTGGCCGGTAGGGGATCGGCTGCTCGCCGTTCCGCGCTGGGTGTATGACTTTTACGACGACGTGGTCCGGATGGCAGGTCTCAAGTTGAGCGGGGTTCAGCATACGTCGTCAGCCCTTGGTCGCAGTGTCGCCGACTTAGGCAGAACCGTGGTCCTCGATCTGGGCGCGGAGTCCACGGGTTGGTACGTGTTTGATCACGGCTCGCTCGTGCAGCGTGCGAGTGTGCCTTACGGCGGAGAAGCACTTACTCAAGCACTCGCCATGGCCTACGGTTGGACCCGCGAGCACGCCGAAGAACACAAGCGCTCACTCCAAGGTGATCCACAATCGTGGCCGGACGAGACGCAGCTCGTGACGGATGCGTTTCTCAAACGGCTGTGGGATGACTTACACAAGCACCTTGCAGAACAACCCGCGCATCTACAAAACGTAGTGCTCGTCGGAGGAGGATCGCGCTTTACACCGGTGCGGGAGTTTGTGTTCAGCCGACTAGGACTACTGCCGCAAGACTGGCAGCTACCGGTGAGCGCGCACGTGTCGGAGCCACTCCGCCCACATCTCGAGCCGCACGTGGTGCTGCTCGCCAACAGTTTGTCGCATCTGGTATATTAGAGTCGTAAACAGCTTAATCTCGCATCCCCATGGCAGACGCCAGCGCAGCAAAAAAAATTGTCTTCTTGGTAGAAGACGATCTCTTTTTGTCGGACATGTATCGCACCAAGTTTGAACTCTCGGGCTACGAGATGCCACACGCGGAGGATGGTGAGACCGCGATCCGCATGATCCGCGATGCGCACCCAAACTTGGTGTTACTCGATATCGTTCTACCAAAGAAGAGCGGCTTTGATGTGCTCAAAGAGATTCGTGCCGATGCGGAGCTCTCAAAGGTCCCGGTAATCCTGCTCACCAACCTCTCGCAAAAGGATGATGTCGATAAGGGGTTCAAGCTGGGAGCCAACGACTACATCATCAAGGCGCACTTTACCCCGGCTGAGGTCGTGGCAAAAGTCGAGAAGGCCCTAGGCGGTAAATAGACTCTCGAGCCAAGCAAGCCGCAGGCTGCGTAAATCGGCTCTCCTGCCACTCTTGACAGGGGAGGGTTTTTGGTGTAACTTTCCCGGCACGACAAGAGAGTACGTTCTTTGATTCACCGTAGCGGTGAGCCTAACCGGCAGCCGCGAATAACCGAAGTACCACAGGAGGTACACATGAGGTCGTTCTACTAGTGAAGGTGCGGCAAGCGCATCTGTCTAAGTACGGCTTCTACTTCGACGACGGCCCCATCGCCGTCCCCGTGGTCGACGTCTTCGTCACCTCCTGACGTCGGCCTGAGCGACATCGGCCACCGGCATCCGGCGGGACCATCCACGAGCTACTCTGCTCGGTCCCCCGAACTCGTGCCGCTGGCGCCGTTCCCTCGTCGTTGTTCGTTGCTCCTCCTTCGTTCGTTGGCCCCTGGCAGTCGCTGCTCGGGGCCTTTTCTTTTGCAAAAAATACTTGACAAGAGGGTTTTTTGCTGATATAGTGTGTAGTTACAAACTTCCCGTTTGCAAAACAAACAAAAAAGGTGAAACACAACCAAAAACTTTCCACTATTGCGCTCGTACTTGCCCTCGTAACCATTCTGGTTTTGAGCGGACTTGGCTATGTGGTGCTTACACAACAAGGCTCACGAGCAACTACTTCTGTTGGGACGGTCAGCACGGTGGCACTCACTCCGACGGAGCAGACCGTGCAGGTTCAGCCGACACCGGTCGAAGCTCAGCCGCTCCAAGAGCAGTCTCAGCAACTGTTTGTTGCAACGGCACCTGTTCTGCCAGCAATAACGGTTGCAGGTGCGAGCCAACAACAGGATTTGCATGAACTCCTCGGTGATGGCATCTCGCTCGTCACACCCGAGCACACGTATGTCGTGAGTGCGGGGGAGCTGGGCTCGTGGATCGATGGCGTGACGTGGAGCGATTACATGTTGCACAAAAAAATCCGGGGGATTGCGCGTGAGCAGGACCGTGAAGCCATCCCGACTAAAGTGATTGGTAATACCGATGTCGTGGTTGAACAAGGCGTCGCTGGTTTGGCGATCGATCAAGAGGCGGCCTATTCGCTGCTGGTGACCGCGCTTACGAGTGGACTTTCTGAGCGAACACTGACGATTCCGACCGTGGTCACCCAACCCACAAAAGTTGCGGTCTCATCCAATGCGGCACCGACGATCACGACGGGTAAACAAATCGTTGTCGTATTGTCTGAGCAGCGACTGTATGCCTGGAACAACGGCAACCTTGATGCGAGTTACTTAATTTCGGCTGGGCTCACGCTGCCTACTCCGATTGGTGACTTCGCTATCCAGACTCGCTACGAAAATGCCTGTATGTCGGGGCCGGATTACCACCTCTGTAATATTCACTGGATCCAATATTTTACGGTGGTTGGCCACAGTTTTCATGAGGCATGGTGGCACGATAAATTTGGCCAGCCTATGAGCCATGGTTGCATCAACATGACCTACGAGGCTTCGCACTGGCTGTGGGATTGGGCTACCTATGGAACGCCTGTTCATATTGTTGAGTAATTGAAAAAACCCCTAAAAACGGCTAGCATCGGCTAGCAATGCCGACTAAAATCCCGCCTAAAAAAGAGGCCAAAACGCGGGTAGAAAAACTGAAAAAGCTTATAGGGGCGGAGCGCTACAACGTGCACGTGCTCGATCGGTCGACCATGTCTGAGGCTGCGTTGGACTCGCTCAAAAAAGAGCTGTTTGATTTGGAGCAGGCTTATCCGGATCTGGTGACGAGTGATTCGCCCACGCAGCGCGTAGCGGGCAAGCCGTTACCTGCCTTTACTAAGGTGCGTCACCCAGCCCGGGTGTTGTCTCTTAATGATGCGTTCAGCCTGGAGGATTTAGAGGAGTGGGAGGTGCGCAATAAAAAGGTAGAACCTCGCGGCGACTATGAGTACTACTGCGAACTCAAAATCGATGGACTCGACATCGTGCTGACGTATCAAGACGGCACGTTTGTGACGGGTGCCACGCGCGGCGATGGACAAGTTGGGGAGGATGTAACCCAGAACCTCAAAACGATCGAGGCGATCCCGCTCACGCTCGACGTTGCCGCGTTTGAGAAAAAGTTCAAGAAAAAGTTGCCAAAGACGGTCTATGTACAGGGCGAAATTTATTTGCCGATCAAAGAGTTTGAGCGCATCAACGCCGAACAAAAAAAGAAGGGCGGAACGCTCTACGCCAACCCGCGTAACACCGCCGCTGGGTCGATTAGGCAACTTGATCCGAGCATGACGGCGAGCCGCAAGATGTCCCTCTTTATCTTTAATATTATTAGTGACCTCGGCCAGCAGTCACATCAAGAGATTCACGACATGGCACGTACGCTGGGTTTCCCGGTTGAACCGCACAGCAAATTGGTGAAGTCGGTGGCTGCTGTAGAGGGCTTCCTCAAAGAGTGGGACACAAAGCGCAAGTCGTTGCGCTACCAAACGGACGGAGCCGTCGTGCAAGTCAATGACTCAGGACTGTTTAGAACGCTCGGAGTTGTTGGCAAAGCACCACGCGGTGCCATGGCCTACAAATTTGCTGCGGAAGAAGCGACTACTAAGGTGCAAGAGATCATGATCTCGGTTGGGCGCACGGGAGCGCTCACCCCGATTGCGGTTATGGACCCGGTGCTCGTTGCGGGTACGACGGTCTCGCGCGCTTCGATGCACAACGAGGATGAGGTTCGGCGGTTGGATGTGCGAGTCGGCGATACGGTCATCATCCGTAAGGCGGGGGACATTATTCCGGAAGTAGTGCGGGTTCTGCCTGAGCTGCGACCAAAAAATGCCAAACAATTTGCCATGCCAAAAACCTGCCCCATGTGTGGGGGCAAGGTTGTACGGCGCGAGGGAGAGGCGGCACACTACTGCGCCAACCCAACCTGTTTTGCGGTCGACCGCGAGCGCGTGATCCATATGATCGTGGCTTTCGATATCTATTTTGTGGGGCCAAAGCTGATCGACAAATTATTTGATGCTGAACTAATCCGTGACGCGGGCGATATTTTTTCGCTTACCGTCGGAGACTACGCGGGGTTGCCAGGTTTTGGAGAAGTTTCGGCAAAAAGAGCGTATGACGCGGTCAGCGCAAAAAAGAATATCGAGCTGTCGCGGCTGCTCTGGGGGCTTGGTATCAGACACGTTGGGGGAGAGACGGCTACTGATCTGGCGCGATTGATCGTGGCGATGTGGCACAAATCGCACAAACCACAGCCAACGCTCAAAGACCTGATCGACTTTTTGCCATCCGTCTCGCTCGAGGGCTGGAGAAACGTCGAAGGCATCGGCGATGTGGTAGCAAAAAGTCTCGAAACCTTTTTTGGCAACAAAGAAAACCTCAAGCTCCTCAAAAAACTCAAGGTGGCCGGCGTAGAGATCATTCTGCCTAAGCGACAAAAAACTAAACTGGCGGGCAAGACGTTTGTGCTGACGGGGACGCTCGAGAAGTTCAGCCGGCAAGTGGCAAAGCAGAAGATCGAGGACTTGGGTGGCAGTGTAGCGAGCAGCGTCTCGAGCCACACGGATTATGTGGTGGCGGGGACGGAGGCGGGGTCTAAACTCAAAAAGGCTAAGGAGCTCGGGATCAAAGTGTTGGACGAACAGCAATTTATTAGTATGCTCGGCTAATGGACGGCTTAATGGACTTGCTGGCCCGCTCGGGAGAATTGGCCACAAACTTTATCAACGAGGGAGGGTACCTCGGGCTACTCGCGTTGATGTTTGTCGATTCGGTCAACGTGCCCATCCCGTCGGAGCTGATTCTCGGGTTTACGGGCTACCTGGTCTCGACCGGACGCTTTAACTTTGCCCTGGCGGTCGGGGTCGCGACACTCGGTTTTACAGCAGGTGCCGCGGTCTCGTACTGGATCGGCTATAAAGGTGGTCGCCCCTTTGTGAACCGTTTTGGCAAATACTTTTTGATCAGCCAGCGTGACTTGGTGCGAGCCGATCGGCTATTTGCCAAGTACGGCATGGCCATCGCTTTTTTCTCGCGCATGATTCCGTTGTTGCGGTCGTTCATCTCGATCCCGGCCGGTATCACCAAGGTGCGTTTTTGGCCGTACCTCGGGTACTCGATGCTGGGTTCTCTGGTGTGGTCGATTGTCTTGGTGTATGCCGGAACGGTAATCGGGGAGAACTACGCCCGCATTGCCGATGCCTTGGATGGCTATGAGTATGTTGTCGTGGCATTGATCGGTCTCGCGATCGTAGTCTGGATCGCGCGGTTCATTTGGGAGCAGGTTGCGATCAGGAGAGAGCTACGGGCCGCGGGCAATGGGGCTAGTGGTTCTGTCGGCGGAGCCTCAGCCGGTGACAAGTCGAACCGCAACGGGTAGGATCTACATAGAATTATGGCAATTACGCAAAAACAAGTAGAACACGTGGCGCGCCTGGCGCGCATCGGATTGAGCCCAGCAGAAATCGAGCGCTTTACGGTCGAGCTCGGCAAGATTTTGGCATTTGTTGAGCAGCTCAAAGAGGTTGATACAAAAAATGTCGAGGAGACCTCGCACGTGACGGGCTTAGTTAACGTGTTGCGACCAGATGCGGTCCAGCCGCCACTCGATCGCGAAGCATTTTTGGATGGTGCGCCCGCACACGAGGGTGGGCAGCTCAAAGTTAAGGGCGTTTTTAGCGCGTAGCGATGGCGACTCCCATGCATGACATTACTGGGCTGAGTCTGGCGGAGACGATCGTCGGTCTCAACACGGGTAAATTCACCTCTAGTGAGTTGGTCAGCGCGTATCAAGGTAGGCGCGAGTCGGTTGGTGCCAAGCTGGATGCTTTTTTGTCCACCCAGGATGAACAGTCGCTCGAGCAAGCCAAGCAGGTAGACGAGCGCCGAGCTCGCGGTGACAAATTGCCGGCACTCGCGGGTCTGCCCATGGCCGTTAAGGATAACTACAATGTAGTCGGGACGGAGACCACCGCTGGGAGCAAAATTCTCAAAGGGTATATCTCTCAGTACGACGCAACGTCTATTAAAAAGCTAAAAGAGGCTGGCGTAATCATCACGGGCAAAACCAACATGGACGAGTTTGCCATGGGCTCTTCCACCGAGAACTCGGCCTACAAAACGACAAAAAATCCGTGGGATGTGACGCGCGTACCGGGTGGTTCTTCCGGTGGAAGTGCAGCGGCTGTCTCTGCCGACCTGTGCGTTGCGGCACTTGGATCGGACACGGGTGGATCGGTGCGACAACCAGCCGCGTTGACCGGAACGGTCGGGCTCAAACCAACGTATGGACGGATCAGTCGCTATGGTGTCTTGTCGCTCGCCTCAAGTCTGGATGTTGTCGGGACATTCACTAAGACCGTGGGCGATGCCGCGCTGCTACTTGAGGTTTTGGCAGGGGAGGATCCTAAAGATGCGACCTGCCACACGCAGTTCCCACCGGTGTATAGCAATTTACTTACGGATACTAACGTAAAGGGGCTGCGAATTGGGTTGCCTAAGGAGTATTTTTCGCAGGGGTTGCAGCCGGAGGTTGAGGCACAGGTGCGCGCCGCGGCAGAACAGCTCAAAAAGATGGGCGCCAAGCTCGTCGACGTGTCTCTGCCACATTCTAAGTACGCTCTCTCCACCTATTACATTATTTTGCCGTGCGAGGCCTCGGCTAACTTAGCGCGCTACGACGGCATGCGGTATGGAGCCTCAGCTAAATCGGCCAAGAACTTACTAGAGGCCTACATGCAGTCGCGTGCGGCTGGTTTTGGACCAGAGCCAACCCGCCGCATCATGTTAGGGACCTACGCGCTCTCGTCAGGCTACTACGATGCCTACTATCGACGTGCGCAAAAGGTTCGTACGTTGGTTCGTAAAGATTTTATTGATGCGTTTAAAAAAGTTGATGTCCTCCTGACTCCAACGACGCCTACGCCCGCCTTTAAACTTGGCGAAAAAAAGCAGGACCCACTCGCGATGTACTTAAGCGACGTCATGACCGTTGCGATCAACGTGGCGGGCGTTCCCGCACTGTCATTACCGTGCGGTTTTGTAGATGGCTTGCCGGTTGGCATGCAGCTCATCGCGCCTGATCTCAACGAGGAGCAGCTCTTTAAAGTTGGTCACGCCTATCAAAGCCAAACCGATTGGCATCTCAAAAAACCTGCACTACAATAGCCGAACTCATATGGGTCGCGAACGCCAAGCTCGTCTCGAGCGTAAAGAACTAAGGCAAGAATTAATCGCTATGCATCGCACACGCAGACGTGGGTTCCGGCTGTTGGTGCTCGTATTACTCGTTGGGCTTGGCGGTGGTGTTGCCTGGGGATACCAAGCACGGAAAAATAGTAGCGGTTCAGCCGAAAATACAACGCCGGTCGCCAACGAAGTTAGCGAATCTCAACCAACTAACAAACAAACCATGACCGCAGTCATCAAAACAGATAAAGGCGACATTACTCTCGAGCTCGACCGCGAGGCCGCGCCTAAGACGGTCGACAACTTTGTTAAGCTCGCCAAAGAAAAGTTTTACGACGGCACGACCTTCCATCGCGTGATCGCAGACTTTATGATCCAGGGTGGAGATCCGCTCAGCAAGGATGATGATCCAAGCAACGACGGCACGGGTGGACCGGGCTACACATTTGAGGATGAGATCAATGCCAAGTCTCTCGGGGTCGCAGATGACGCGATCGCGCAATACGAGGCACAAGGCTACAAGTATAACGACGCGCTGCAGTCGATTAAGATCGATCCGGGCGTAATCGCCATGGCCAACTCCGGTCCAAACACTAACGGCAGCCAATTCTTTATCGTCACGACCCAACCTCAAGAGCACCTCTACGGCAAGCACACCGGCTTTGGCAAAGTCACCGCCGGCATGGACGTGGTGCTCAAAATCGCACAAGGCGACAAGATCAATACGATCGAGATTAGCGAGTAGCGCCAACCTAGACAGGGTGTGCGTCTGGGGCTAGACTCCCTCGACATGTCAAAAACCAAACGGGTAATCGCACTCTATATAAGCGCCGGGGCCCTGGCCGGCTTTGTTCTGTGGTTTGTTGGTTTTGCCTACGCCAATGGGCAGCTGGATGAACTCTCTCAATTTTTGATCGATCGACGTGAGGGAGCAGGTCAGACCCAGCCAGATCGAGGGGCCACCTGTCTTTACGACGTACAAAAAACTGCACTGCTGGTCACTCGCAAAGCGCATGGCCAAACCACAACCGAGCCACATCAACTCTCCGATACCCTGGTCGAACCGCACTTTGCGGGACAGCAAGCACTGATCGAGACGGCAACCACGGCCGACACCTACAATTGCATCAACGGCGAGTTTCTTTCGCACGCTCTTGCTGCGGACAGAGGAGAGCCGATTGGCCGCGTACTTTTCTCGGGCACTGGGAGAACGCTGGCGGCGACACTCCTTATCGGAGGTCGTGAACAAGCCGTCGAAGTCTTTAGCTTTAAAGCCAATCCGGGCGACTCTAAATGGAATGATACGTTCACCCCGGTGCGTGGAAAAATCCTCGATATCAAGCTGGTTGGTGAGTCGTTGGTTATTGCGACCCCGGGCATCTCAGGCACGGCCATCCACACCTATAATTTTAGATCCGGACACAAGACGATGCCGTATAACGAGTTTAGCCTGGAGGCAAAGCCGTTTAGCCCGCCGGGTCAATTTGTGGGCGAGTTGCGTATGCTTAACCGCGGCAAGCAGGTAGAACTCGATGCTCGTACGGATGGCAAAACCACCACGTACGCGTTTGATTTTACTTGTCGACAGGATCCTAAGAGCACGATCGAGAACAACGACAAGCCCTGTGCATGGCAGGCTCGGTAGGGGCGTGATAGAATTTTCGGCATGGCGGAGGTAACCATGATTCAAGGTAAACGAGGTCGAGGCTTTTGGCTCGGCTTTTTAGTCGGTGTCGCGTTTATGCTCGTGGCGCTCGTCGTGTTTTGGTTTTTGGGAGTCATCGATGTGTTCCCAGCAACTAAGGATGAACAAAATACTTCCAACACGGTTGTAACTAACGAGGACAACGATGTGGATGAGGTTAACGATATCGACAACGACGATGAAGAAGAAAACGACACCGCGAACGAGGATAACGACGTAGACCAGAACGAAACCAACGATACGGACAACGACGTAAGCAGCGAGGACAGTGTGGTAGAGGGTGCCACGATGACCCTTGCTAAGGGCGTTGATGAATCAGCTAATCCAGTCGACCCAACCGAATCCTTTACCAAGGACGACGACAAAATCTATGTAGTGCTAGAGCTCGACGACCCAGAGCAGTTTGGCAAAAATCCAACCCTCATGGTCGAATGGTTTAAAGAGGGTGAGCCTCTCTCGGATTTTGAGTACGAGCTACCCGACGGTCAGTCGCGCGTGTACTTCTATCAAAACAACGCTGGCGCAGGCGACTATCAAGTCACGCTCTCGGCGGGTAACGCAAAGATCGGCACAAAAAGCTTTACGGTAAGTAAATAAACCGCGCACAGGCCGAACGCACTACTGGTGCGGGGCAGCGAGATAGGGAAGCACCGACCCAAAGGTCGCGTCGTTTTTGTCCTTGCTGAGATCTTGTAGACGTCGGCCGTTAGGGGCTTCAATTGGTTTGCTCGTGTCGATCGTCATTGCGTCGGTTTGTTCTGCCTGGGCGTAGGTAGTCGCATCCACCTGGAAGAACCGCACGCCTACAAAAGTGATTGCCGCTAAAACAACGAGAATAATTGCCGGCCAAATCCATTTGCTCATGACTGGTCGCGGTTATAGATGCTGACCCAAAAATCGAAATCAGGTTTGTGTTCTGCCAAGAGTGCACTGAGCGGAAGTTCAACGATGATTGCGTGTACGTTTTTGCCCGCGCGCGCGTCCCCACCGATTGGATCGTCTCGTAGGCCCACAAAAGCGCGCACCGACTTGCCGCGCTCGGCCAAGATAACAGGATTTGCATGAGTCGAGACCGGTCCGGAGATCGTTTCGATCTTTACACGTTGCACCGTATCTCCAGTGCGCTCGGGTGTGCTTGGTTCGGTGACGGTCGCCTCTAGTTCACTGCCCGAGTCTGAGACGGAAACTTGCACGACGCGATCCTCGATCCCGTCTTGGTTGGTATCAAAATTAAATTGGTAGAGCAGGTCGGGGTTCAGTTCTGCCTGGGCGGACAGCGTAAAACCTGCGACGAGTCGCTCTTGATCCTCATTACTTTTAAACGCAAACACATCCTGAACAAGATGTTCATGCGACTCCTCCATTGTGTGTGCCTGGGCGGTCGGGACCAACAGGCTCAAAATCAGCAAAAGATACGTAATCATTAGTTTGGTATTGAAACCACTGGCGGGGCAGACGGGAGTCGAACCCGCGGTCTCCTCCGTGACAGGGAGGCGCGTTAGGCCACTGCGCTACTGCCCCAAGGCCATCTGCGGCGTTTTGCCGCCCGAACAATCTAACCTAACTTGGCCATAAACAAAAGGGCTTGGCAAGTACCAAGGTGCTTTGGCTCATTAGCAACAAAAAGAATGACCGGCCGCAAGCGATATGCTTGCGGCCGGCGCGCTTGTCGATGCAGGAAGGAGAAACCGAACTACAGGATCACGAACGGCAGGAGATGGTAGAGGCCGAGAAGAGCGAGAGAACGCTTGGCACCACGTCGAGTCATCGGGAGCCCGTGCCTGTCGCGCAAGAGCAAGGGATCCGAGGCGTTCGGCAAGATGCTGCCGTTGGTCGTCCTGATGTTGATCCGCGTGCCAGGCGAGGAGCGAGTCCGGAAGGTGAGACGGGAGACGCGACGGGTCGCAGCGTTGTGCATCCAGTACCTCCTGAAGGTAGCTCTATAAAAAGCCTAGCGCTGGCAAAAAAACTATTCAAGCGGTAGCTTGTGCGTTACTCACGGTGCGAGATGGGAGGTTCTGCATGGTGTTGTGGGTGTTACTTGGACTCTTGGCAATCGTCACTGCGGACAACGTGCGAGTCCGTCTCCGGCTGAACAGCGTGCGTTGGGCGGTCCAGAACTGGGCTAACCAGCAGGGAGAGGACCGCTGTCACTACTATCCCGAGCTGTTTCGAGCGCTCGCCCTCATGCTCAACGTCACGCCGCGGGTCGATCTCATGAAGGTCCCGCGCGAACAGTTCCGGGCTGGCTGCGTCAGGTTCGAGGGTGAGCACTACGAGGAGGGCAAGCTCTAGAGCGGCACGCATCATGAAGTTCACATCAAATTTTGCCCGCCGGTTCTCCCGGTGGGCTACTCTTTTTATATACAAAAACACCGGCGTAATGCCGGCACCACTGAGACCATTGGTTGCGGGGGCGGGACTTGAACCCGCGACCTCCAGGTTATGAGCCTGGCGAGCTGCCACTGCTCCACCCCGCGTCGACCAATTACGTGTCGCGTCGTCGCGACTCGGTTCATCCTGTACCTCCTGATCCAACTGCCCCTGGTAGCGGGGCCGGGGATCGAACCCGGGACCTTGGGCTTATGAGTCCCACGCTCTACCAACTGAGCTACCCCGCCACATCCCGGACCCGAGGAGAGTACCACTTGCAAGGCCTGTTTGCAAGCTTCTTAGGGGGTTGGTAGGCTCGTTTTAGTAGCGCCCTTTTTTAGGAGGTTAGCGTGAACGCCGCCCGTAAGAACGTACGTAAGCTCTGGATCCCGACGTTTCCCCAACTCGTGGTTGGGTTGGCTATGCTCACGGGGCTGATCATCGCCCTGTTCTGCCTGACACACACGGTCTTTGCCGCTGAGGATTCTCCCGCGGTCACTCCCAGGTGGCCGTTGGCGCCTTGATCCACTCCGTCGACGGCCTCCTCTCAACGAGCGTTCTCTGTTAAAAGGGGACGCTCGGATTCTTTTTGAGTTGGTTTGTGTGTTACGCTTGCTCGTATCATGGCACTCAACTCAAAAATAATTCTCGACGGGCTGATACTCCTTATCGCGGGTATTGGCATTATTAGTTTTTGGCGAGGGATTTGGAATCTTCAGGATATGTTCTTGCCTAAGCGGCCAGTGCTGAGCAACGCAGTGTCACTTGTTGTAGGACTTTTGATCGTTGCGGCCATGTATAGTTTTTTCCCTGAGGTCTTTGGGGAATAGGTAGGTCAACAAAAAAATAGCGCGTCCCAGGTACAGGTGCGCTTATCCAATATGGTATTGTGTTCTCTTCATGAACCTCCTCGTCGCCGCTATTATTGGTGCCGCTATCGTGCTTGCCGCGGGCATTTTTGCCTGGTCTCGTCGCGGCAGGGCTACTCCAACTGCCGGGCTTGATGCTGCTGCCCAACAAGCCCAAGCGCAGCAGATCGCCCAAATGGCCCAGCAGGCAACGGCCGCTCAGCAGCAAATATTGCAGTCACTGCAGGCAAACCAGGCCGAGGTTACACGCCAGCGTGACAGTCTCCAGCAAGAATTAGCTCGTCAGCGTGAGTCGATCGCGGCTGATCAGACACGCCTGCGCTCCGAATTACAAAAACAGTTGGGTTCGAGCCAAAATGTGATGCAGCAGCGGCTGGCGGAGGCCAACCAAACGATTAACGTTCGGTTGGGTCAAGCTGCGCAGATGTTTAATGAGATCAACAAGGGACTTGGGACCGTCTCGGAGTTTAGTAAGCAGTTAACCAACCTGCGCGATGTATTTCAGTCGCCAAAACTGCGCGGCAACATCGGCGAAGAAATTCTCAAACAGCTGCTCGAGCAGGTTCTACCGAGTACGCACTTTGCCATGCAATTTAAGTTTAGGGCGGGACAGACGGTAGATGCGATCGTACGGACCAAGCAGGGGCTGATCCCGATCGACAGCAAATTTCCGCTCGAGAACTATCGCGCGCTCCTGCAAAACAACGGTGATGAGGTGGCGACACGACGGCTGTTTGTGCGGGATGTAAAAAAACATATTGATGCGATCCACGGGAAATACATTTTGCCTGAGGAGGGGACCGTCGACTTTGCGGTGATGTACGTGCCGAGCGAGGCAATTTATTACGAGATCGTGCAGAACAATCAGGAATTGCTCGAGTACGCCAGTGGCTCGCGAGTCTACCTCGTGTCTCCAAACACTTTTTATTACTTCCTCAAGGTAATTTTGATCGGGCTCGAGGGCGCGCGCATGGAGGAGATGTCGCGCCAGGTGTTGTCGCTGCTGCGCACGGTGCAAAAAGATGCGACCGCTTTTGGTGAGGAGTTGGCCGTCATGACGCGCCATGTGACCAACGCAAAAAATGCGGGTGATCGCGTGGCGGGTAAATTTGAGCGGCTGTCGGGTTCACTCGATCATGTGCGACTACTGGATGTTGCGCAGGGCAGCAAGGCGGCAGAACAAGTTGTCACCGGTACCGCGGGTTCAGCCAAAGTTATGCCAGTTGCAGAACAACTAACCATCGATGTCACGAGTCCAACAGACGATTGAGCTCGGGCTCGTCGCTACTCCCGCTGCAAAGGGGAAGTCTAAGAGGCCTGCAAAGCCGACCTCTGAGCTGCTGACTAATTTAACGCCGGCCCAGCTTACCGCGGTCACGCATAAGTCCGGACCGCTCTTGATTATCGCGGGTGCGGGCAGCGGTAAGACCAATGTGATTACGCGTCGGCTTGCCTGGTTGCTGAGTGAACAAAAGATTGCGGGCGACAACATTTTGGCAGTCACCTTTAGCAACAAAGCGACCGAAGAGATGGAAGAGCGCCTGGATAAACACATGCCGGTTGGGTTTGATGAGCCGTGGATCAACACGTTTCACGCTTTTGGTGAGCGTGTTTTGCGGCAAGAGGCTCTGGCACTTGGGCTCGACCCCGGCTTTACGGTTTTGACGCCGGCGCAACAGCATGTTTTGGTCCGCCGTAATCTCGACAAGTTTGAACTCAGTTTTTACCGACCTTCTGGCAATCCGACCAAGTTTATCTCGGCCTTGGTGCAACATTTTAGTCGCGCCAAGGATGAAGCGGTTCGGCCAGAGGAGTATGTGACATGGGCCGAGAAAAATCTTGCCGAGGCGGATAAGACTACGGGCATGGAAGAGCGCGTGGCAGCAAAGGAAGAGGCCGAGCGCCAGTTGGAAGTCGCAAAAGCGTACCGCACATACGAGCAACTTCTAACCTCAGAAGGCCAGCTCGATGTAGCCGATTTGATCACAAAAACGCTCGAGCTTTTTAGACGCCGACCGTCGGTGCTCGCGCGCTACCAAAAAAGATTCATCCAGATTTTGGTGGATGAGTTTCAAGATACAAACACCGCACAGTATGAGTTGATTAAGCTGCTGGCTGGTTCTGCCGTAAAAGGCAGTGCAAAAGGACGTGCCCTTGTGGTGGTCGCCGATGACGACCAGGCCATTTACCGCTGGCGCGGAGCTTCGGTCGCAAACGTGCTGCAGTTTATGCGCGATAACCCCAAGGCTAAGCAGGTGGCGCTCATCGATAACTTTAGATCGCGCCAACCGATTTTGGATGCGGCGTATCGCGTGGTTCAGCAAAATAATCCGCATCGCTTGGAGCACGAGCTCAAAATAAATAAAAAACTCACGGCCGTGCGTGGGTCGGGAGCGCTACCGGTCCACTACCAATCCGCAACACTCGAACACGAGGTTGCGCATCTCATGTCGTTGCTCAATAAGCGACACGAGGACGGGTTGCCCTGGTCGGAGATGGCGCTGCTGGTCCGCTCCAATGCCTCGGCAGAACCGCTTATCGCTGGGATGACCAAGGCCGGCATTCCGTTTCAATTTTTTGCCAACAAAGGGCTCTTTGCTCGGCCCGAGATTCTGGATCTACTGGCTTGGCTACGTGTAATCGCCGACTACAACGACTCGATCTCGCTGTACCGCTTGATGGCAAGTCCACTCTGGAAAGTTTCCGGCTTCGACCTGGTGAGCTTGCTGCACTTCTCTAAGCGCTACTCGATGCCGCTACTCAATGTTGTCCGTCAGGTGGCAGAACAGCCGACGAGTTCTGCCAGCGACCAAGAAAACGGCCCCATGCCGTCCTCAGAGTACGGCGATGCTCCGGGCGCGCAGGTGAGCGACGCAACCCGGCTGGTCGCTCAAAAAATCGTAGCGCTCTACGACCAACACGTTGAACTCGCGACCGACAAAAGCGCTGGCTCGATGTTGATCAACTATCTCGAGGCAACCAAATTGCTCGACCGGCTCGAGAAAAAGCAAACGGCGGACAATCTGGAGCGGATTCTCAATATCAATCAGTTCCTCAAATTGGTGCTCGAGTTTGAGCGCGATGCCAAAGACAAATCTGCGCGCGGGTTTTTGGAGTTTTACGAGTTGCTGCTCGCTGCGGGCGAGAGCCCGAGCCCGGCCGACGTTGAGGCACATCCCGAGGCGGTCCGCATCTTGACCGTGCATGCTTCTAAAGGGCTAGAGTTCTCATTAGTTGGGGTTTTCCACGCGGTTGAACAGCATTTTCCATCCCGCTCGCGCCGCGACCCGATCGAGCTACCACTCGAATTAGTAGAGCGTCACGAGCAGCTCGCGGTCGCACCCGACGAAAAGCTTGCGCACCTCGCCGAAGAGCGCCGCCTCTTTTATGTCGCTTGTACCCGCGCCAAAGATGAGCTCTTTATCACGACCAGCCTCGATGACGGGGGAGTGCGCAAGCGCAAGCCGTCACGCTTTATCGAAGAGGCAGGGCTACAAACGGTGCAAACACCTGAGCAGTCCGCGGTTGAGATGTCACAGGGTTCTGCCAAAGCTAAGCCGGCCACTGCCCCGACCAAGTCGCGCGTCAAATTGCCCCTGCCCAAACGCTTTAGCTACACGCAGCTGACCGTGTTTGATACCTGCCCGCTGCAATACAAGTTTGCGCACATCTATAAAATTCCATCGCTCGGCAGTCATGTCTTCTCCTATGGCAAAAGTTTGCACGAGACGTTGGCGCAATTTATGCGGGAGCTCAAGGCAGAACCAAAAACAAAACCAAGCCTCGACCGGCTGCTCGAACTACTAGAACACTACTGGATGGAGGAGTGGTACCAGTCTAAGGCGCATGAGCAACGTCGCAAGGTAGAAGCCAAGCAGGCACTCACTAAATGGTTTGAGGTCGAGGGCAAGCTCAGCGCAAAAAATGTCCACTGGATCGAACAGGATTTTAGTCTCAAGGTTGGAGAGTACCAGCTGCACGGACGCATCGACCGCGCCGATCTGTTACCCGACGGTTCGCTCGAAATCATCGACTACAAAACCGGCAAGCTCAAAGATCCCAAAGAGCAGCAAAAGAATCAGCAGCTCGCGCTCTACGCTCTAGCCGCCAAAAAAACCTATAAACAAAAGGTCAGCAAATTGAGCTGGTACTTTTTGGACGCTGGCCAAAAGATCTCGACTTCGCGCACCGATCAAGAGCTCACCGATCTCGAAACCGAAATTCACGACCAGATCAAAGCGATCATTTCGAGTGAGTTCATCCCGACGCCGGGGTTCCACTGTAAGTTTTGCGACTTTAAAAATATCTGCGAGGTAGGTCAGGCCAGCGGCAACGTGTAGACCTTGACGGGCGGGGTTCTGCCAGTTACGCTCTGCTGCTCGCACATTGCAAATTAGTTTCTCAGGAAGGGCAGTGACCCTTTACGAGGAGACACAACACGATGGACAAACACGAGACGAACTACTGGATTGACTTGGTCAACCGGCAGGACGTCCCCGTGGCTCCTGTCCCGCGCCTTGATGCGCTCGAACACGGGGTAGTAAACCTTCGCACCGTTGCCGGCTTCGTCAAAAACCCACTCGGAGAAATCTGGGTGCCACGACGCAGCGGCAACGTCACGATCTTCAAGCACGCGCTGGATTTCAGCCTCAGCGGCAACGTGTTCAGCGCCTGGTCGTATGAGCAGCAGCTCTACTACAAGCTCGAGAGTGAACTCGGACTCGACCCACGGCTCAACGCCTACTGGCCGGTCGCTAAGTTCTCGCCGTACGTTCACGGTACCTCCTGCTTTTGTCAGGTCTACGAGGTGCTCGCGTCGACGGTGCCCAACCATGACCCGTACGAGTTCGAGAGTTGGGAGTGGCTCGCACCGCAGGCGCTCTTGGATAAGCTCGAGCAGGGTGAACCACACAGGCCCGACTTGCTCATCGTTCTTCGTCATCTTCTCTCGCATGGGGACGCCTCGTAGCGTCCCCGTCCTTCCTGAGTAACTAAAAAGAAGAGGCTCGCACTGTTGTGCGAGCCCTGACCTAGTACCGTACGATACTTGGTAGTGCGACCTTGTACGGGAGACCGCCTGTCATGAAGTAATATGGGCTGCAGCTCCAGAGCTCCAGATAGTACTCGCCGGGCCGAAATGTTCCGAAGAACGGCATATTTCCGAACAGCACGCACTCGCGTTCATGGTCAGCGTGCAGTCCTGCGGTAACACCCGGCACGGCAACGGCGGGTTCATCGGCAATGCCAACTCGTTGTTTCCACGAGGGGTGCAAGAGCAACGCTGCGAATATTTCGAAGTGAGCCTCCTGGTGATCGAAGTCCTGTGCTGGATGCCAAATCGTGGGCACCTCAGAGATGTCGATCTTGACCCAACGCAGAGTGTTTCTGGGCCAACGGTGTCGATCATTCCGATCCCGAACGAAGTAGGGTAGCGCGTGGTACCCTCCAAATCCGCAGCTGCCCACCGGGTAGCTCTTGTAGAAAGCTTCGATGAGCATCTTACCTGTGCGCACTTCGTTCTCGAAGTAGATTCCGATCGAGAGGAACTGTCTGGCGCGCAGCACCGCATTTGGAGGAGGGCCGAGTTGATCGACCTGTTGCTCGGTGATTCCAGTCCAGTTGTTCAGCCTAATTAGCTCTCTCACTCTGTCGGGAAGTAACTCTGGCGCTGTAAAAAGATCGTCCATGGGCGACCTCCTCTTTAATTTGCGGTCGCCATGGCAAACCGCTGAGGTGAGTATATATGATAAACTCGTACCGATGAAACGCTACGTCGTTGGTTTACTCGTGGCCGCCGCCAGCTCAGCGGCTGCGCTCGCCGTCGTCCTTATTTTTCTCAATCCATACAGCGCCGGCTGGCTTGGGGTGACGCTGCTGCTCGTTAGCGTGTTCTTTTTGGTGGCGAGTGTGTTCACCCTGATTGGTTTTACGATCCGGGTCTTTAGAAGCCGAAAAGAAATCATCTACGCCCACCTCGCAACGGCCTTTAGGCAGGGCTTGTTGCTCGCGCTGATCGTCGTGGGGTCGCTCTTGTTACAGGTGTTCCATATCTTTAATATATGGAGTGCGTTACTGTTTGTGGCAGCGGTGGTGCTGATTGAGCTGGCTTTTGCTAGCCATACCGCCAGTCTCGAGCGTCGCGATCGCGGCCCGTTGCACCCGCTCAATCCCAACAATAAGTTAAGCGATATTTCTTCTCGGCCACAGGCTGAACCATGGAAAACCAGATTCCTCACAACAAAAAACGAAAGTCCAAGGTCGGAGCCGCCAAAATCGGAGGCAAAGGTGCTGACCGAGCCGGCGCCAAAACCGGTCGAACCGGTCATGCCGAAGCTGGAGCCCAAGGAGGAGTCGGCAGTGGAGGTGCAAGTACAAACGCCCAAGCCCAAGTCGCGCATTCGCAGAATTCCGGTTCGGTCACTGGACGGCCCACACGCACCGGAGAAATAAGCGGCACTGGCTCGGTCGACCAGATCGTCTCGGAAGCGCAAGCTCAAATCGCTGCGGCTACCACGCCCGAGCAACTCGAGTCGGTACGTTTGTCGTTGGTTGGACGCAAAGGTGTTCTGCCACTTGCACTGCGGGATCTAAAGAACAAAACTCCAGAAGAAAAACGTCAGCTCGGTCCTGCCCTCAACAAGGCGCGAGGAGATATAGAGGATGCGATTAAGGCACGCGGGCGACAATTGTCGAGCAAGAGCTACGAGGCCTTGGCCGACCAAGAAAAAATCGACGTCACGGAGCCGCTTGAGCGACGAGCTCTTGGGCATATCCATCCGACCGAGCAAGTTCGACGCGAGGTAGAAGATATTTTTAGATCGATGGGATTTGAGGTTGTGCGTGGTCAAGAAGTAGACGACGAAGAAAACAACTTCGATCTGCTCAATATCCCCGCCAGCCACCCAGCCCGTGATTTATGGGACACCTTTTGGATTAAAGGTTCAGCGGACAAAAACCGACTCCTTTTAAGGACCCATACCTCCAACATGCAAGTACGCACGATGCGCGATCGCAAACCTCCAATGCGCATCGTAAATATTGGGCGAGTGTATCGCTACGAGGCGACCGATAAAACGCATGAGTCGACTTTTCATCAGATCGAAGGTTTTATCGTGGATGAGACAACGACGATGGGGGACCTGCGTGGCGTGTTGCACACATTATTTGAGACGATCTTCCAGCAAAAGCTGACGACGCGTTTGCGACCGTCGTACTTTCCGTTTACCGAGCCCTCGGTCGAACTCGACATGTCCTGTCTCTTTTGCAAAGGCAAAGGTTGCAGCGTCTGCAAAAAAACCGGTTGGCTCGAGATCGGCGGCGCCGGCATGATCCACCCCAACGTGCTCAAAAACGGTGGGTTCAACCCGCTCAAGTACCAGGGGTTTGCCTTTGGTATGGGGCTCGATCGTATCACGATGCTTAAGTGCGGGATCAATGATATCCGCTGGCTGCAGTCGGGCGACCTACGTTTTTTGGAGCAATTTTAACCACCGGATGAACCACTCAGTTCAACCCACATGAAATTAAGCTACAACTGGTTACAAGAATTCGTCCCGCTCGATGTAACGCCACAAAAACTGGCGGATTTGATCACGATGCATGCTGCAGAGGTCGAGGACATTCAGATTTTGGGGCAGGATATTACAAAAGTCGTCGTCGGCGAAATTTTGGAGATCAAGCCGCATCCTAAAGCTGACAAGCTGCAACTCACCAAGGTATCGATCGGCAAAGATACGCTCGAGATCGTGTGTGGCGCAAAAAATATTCGGGTGGGGCAAAAGGTGCCGACAGCGGTTAACGGTGCGACATTGCCTGGTGGAGTAAAAATCATCGCCAAGGAATTACGTGGCGCAAAGTCTGAGGGAATGCTGTGTTCTGCCGACGAGTTGGGAATAGAGGGAGTCGGACCGGAGGGGATTTTAGTGCTCGATCCGCAGGCAACGATAGGGGAGGACGTACGTAAAATCCTCGGCCTCGAAGAGGCGATCCTCGATATCAAAGTGCTGCCCGACCGCTCGTATTTGCTCTCACACGTGGGTGCAGCGCGCGATATCTCAGCCATGCGCGCCAAAACACTCATGCTCGACACCTATGGCAGAACTGGTGCAGACGCGATCACACACAGCCAGATCCCCAACAACGGCTCGGTCAAGATTATGGATCAAGTGGGTTGTCCGCGTTATTCCATGATCATGCTGTCCAATTTGCGGATCAGCGCCAGCCCAGCTTGGCTCGCGACGCGCCTCAAACAGCTCGGGGTTCGGCCTGTAAATAATTTAGTGGACCTAACAAATTATGTGATGCTCGAGCTCGGCCAGCCGCTGCACGCTTTTGACTCGGCCAAGTTGCAGGGCAGCAAGATTAACGTGCGCAAGGCAAAGTCCGATGAACAAATCACAACGCTTGATGGCGTTGCGCGCAAACTCGACCCGGACACGCTAGTCATCGCCGACAGCGGTAAGCCGATTGCGATTGCCGGTGTAATGGGAGGCAAGGAGAGCGAGATCGGACAGCTCACCTCGGGCGCTTTGATCGAGTCGGCCAGTTTTGAACCCAAGGGTATTCGCGCCACATCTCAACGCCTCAAGTTGCGAACGGATGCCAGCATGCGTTTTGAGCGCGGCGTCGATCCCAATCTCACGGCTGTTGCCCTCGCGCGCTTGGTCGAATTACTGCCGCGCGCCGGCCTGACCGATGCACAAACCAGCCAGATCATTGATGATTACCCAGCGCCGCTTGTGCGTCAGCCCGTGCGCTACAAACCGACTGAGGTTAAGCGCCTGACCGGCATTGACGTTCCATTTTCTGAGCAGATTCGTTTGTTGCAAGGACTTGGTATGGCAATCGACGATCGCAACTTCCAGATCGAACACGAGCTGTTCATAACACCGCCGTCGTTTAGACAGGATGTAACGACCGGCGCCGATATTGTCGAGGAGATCGTGCGTCTCTGGGGCTATGAGCGTATCCCGCTGACGCTCCCGAGCGCAAAACTGATCCCGCAACCCTACGACACCGACCGTCACTGGTCGCGCCGCGCCAAAAATATTCTACGTGGTGAGCGGTTCACTGAGATCGAGACATATAGTTTTACGAGTAAGCAGCTCCTCGAGACGTTGCATTTAGATCCGGCAGAACACCTGGCGCTCCAGAACCCCATGTCGCCCGAGCAGGCCTACATGCGCTCGAGTCTCGTCCCCAACATGTTGAGTGTCGTTAAACAGAACATCGACAACGGACGGCACGCTATGCGCATCTACGAGCTCGGTCGCGTGTTTAACATCGTTAAGGGCAAACAGTTTCCAACTGAGCCGCTCATGCTCTGCGCCGCGGTCGTATCAGCTGGCGCGCGTCCCAACAAACCTCGCTCTGCAAATCCAGAGGAGGGTGCCGCTGAGTGGACAGAACTTGGCCACGCGCTTGAGAATATTCTGTTCCACTTTGGACTCGACCCGCGCAAACTCTCGCGTAAACCCTTTACAGCTAACCCAGCCTTTCACCATGGACGCACTGCACTACTTGAGATCGGTGGTGAGGACATCGGTTTGCTTGGTGAGGTTCATCCAGCGGTACTGGCAGCTATGGATATTAATCGGGCCGTTGCGATCCTAGACCTCAACTTTGCCAAGCTGATGCAGTTAGCCAAGGACGAACGTATCTTTACGGACATTCCAAAATATCCTGCTGTTCGGCGTGATGTGTCATTGGTCGCACCGCTCGAGATGAGCGCCAGTGACGTTGTCGCGACGATCTCTAAGGCGGGGGGTGATTTGCTCGTCGATACGGAGCTTTTTGATCGCTACCAGGGCTCCAAAGTAGGGGACGGAAAAAAGAGCTATGCCTTCCACCTGACTTTCCAGTCGGCCAGGTCGACCTTGGATGATGGAGCGGTCCAAGCTCAGCTCACAAAGATCCAAGCGGCCCTCGAGAACAAGAAAATTTCCGTTCGCTGACTAGTTGCCCGAAAGGGAGGGTGCTACAATGTTGGCACCATGAAAAAAATACTTTTCGCAATAATGGCCTCGATTACCCTGGCCCTAGTTACTGTATCTTTGCCGTCTTCGGCTGCTGCTGGAGGGGACCTGGAACGACTCAGCGGTACTGACCGTTTTGAGACTGCTCTTGCAGTTTCCCAGAAGCAATTTGCTGATCAATCCGCGACGATCGCAGTAATTTACAATGGTTACTCACCCGTGGACGCACTTGCAGGTGTTTCATTGCTAAGCGCCGCCAATGGCTTAATTAGCGGCCCGATGCTTCCCATTCGTACCAAAAATGCAATCGATTCCGACATTCTCGCAGAGCTTCAACGTGTGGTTCAGCCAGGTAGCCGCGTGTACGTTCTGGGAGGGAACGATGTAATGGATAAAAATGTTAACCTCAGTCTGGTTGACTTGGGTTATAACTCGATTTGGATTGGAGGCAACGATAGATTTGAGACGGCAGGCATTATCGCTAGAGAGGTGATTGCTCTGCGTCAAGGTAGCGGTAATACTTCACCCGTTAACTTCTTTTTTGCCAACGGCTACGCGATTGCTGACGCTCTTGCGGTTGCACCGCTTGCCGCAAGTCAGAATGGTGTAGTGCTCCTGACCTATCAAGATGCCGTTCCAGTTGCAACAAAACAAGCCGTAGACCACTCACCTGGCGGCTTGCTCTATATGGTTGGAGGTACTGGCGTTATCAGTAAAATAGTTGCAGAAGAAATTTCGTATCGGCACTACAGTGTCAATAATGCGTATGCAAGATTTGATGGGAAAAATCGCTATGACACTTCACATTTAATTGCGCAAGGAGCGTTTAACCAAGGTGAAATCGGGCTGGTTAACGGTATTAGTATGGTGGACGCCTTCCCGGGCGCAGCTCTTGCTGCTGCTGAGGCGATGCCTATACTGCTTACAAGCGGAGAAAATCTTAACTGTTTTACGGCTGCTCACATTGAGGAGAATGAGTTGACTATATCAAGTGGATTTGTTTTTGGAGGAACTACCGTTGTAACGCAGACAGCTGAAGAGCAGGCAGAGGCCCTCATGAACGGATTAACTACGGCAGCGAACATAGGCTGCTAGTTTGAGTTCACAATCTGTAAAAAACGAGGGCAGGCAACTGCCCTTTTTTTGGCTTTGGTATACTGTCGCTATGAAAAAACTTCTCTCACTCCTATCGGCCGCGCTGGTCGTGGCTTCGTTTAGCTGCTCTGTTCAGCCGGCCAAAGCGGCAGGTGGAGCGCCAGAGCCTACGCGACTCGCTGGCGCTGACCGCTTTTTAACGGCGGTTGAGATTTCTCAATGGAGTTTTGTTGCGGATGACTCGGCGCCTACGGTGTACCTGTTCAACTCAGATAACCCGGTAGACGCTCTCGCAGCTATTCCACTTACTGACGTTCACGCTGACACGCGCGGGCCGCTTCTACCCGTAAAAAACGGAACGGAGCTAACGGCCGAAGTGCACATGGAGATCAATCGAGTTTTGTGCGATACGTGTGTTGTTACAATCCTTGGCGGAACCGCAGCCATCTCGGAGGACGTGGTCGATGCACTTGATGGCTCGTATGTGATCGACCGCATTGCTGGAGAAACACGCTTTGATACGGCAGCCGCAATCGCGGCTCGTGTAAGCGCCGCATTAGCGCCCAATATTCCGGACCTGTTTATCGTCAATAGTTCAGCATTTACAGACGCTCTGGCCGTGGGCCCGCTCGCGGGCAGCTTTGATTCCGAGTTCACCCCATATAGTTTTGCGGGAGGAGTTGTGCTTTTGACGTATGCCGATGGAGCACCCCGCGCAACGACCGATTTTATTGATCAACAAGTAGGCGGTTGGATAAACATCGTTGGCGGCCAATCCGTCGTCAGCGAAGAAGTGGCTCGGTCGCTCAGCGCGCGGCACTCACCAGACAATGTAGAAACGTACTTCACCCGTTTTGACGGGTTGAACCGGTTCCAAACGGCTCACGGTATTGCTGATCGGTTCTTCCAAAATGGCTCGCCGAGCTACGATCATGCCTTTGGAGTGGCCAACGGGGCTACGATCGCCGATGCCTTACCCGGTGGCGCGCTTATGGCCAAATACACCATGCCACTCTTGCTGACCTCAGGGGAGAACCTTAACTGCGAGACGGCACTCTTTATTGAATCCGACCTGGGCCAGACCAAAGACAGCTACGTTTTTGGTGGAACCGCTGCGGTCACACAGACGGCGTTCGATCAGATGAGTGCACTCTTGAACGATCTCACAACTCCCGCAAACTTGGGCTGTTAAGAATCGCAAACTAATCGCGCAACAAAGCCGCTTTTTAGCGGCTTTTTGCGTCACTTTTTGACTTGCTGAGCGCGCCTATTTTTGCTAAATTTTGAGGGCACTATGCCAGCCAATAAGACCCCCAAAAAGCCCTCGGCTAAAGCCAGCGGAGGAGCTAAAAAAAGTAAATCCAGTTCTGCCTATGGGGCTGAACAAATCCAGGTATTAACGGGTCTCGAACCGGTGCGCAAGCGCCCGGGTATGTATATCGGTTCAACCGGAATCGAAGGATTGCACCACTTGATTTGGGAAGTCGTCGACAACTCGATCGACGAAGCCATGGCCGGACACGCGACGGACATCACCGTGACGTTGCTGCCAAAAAACATGGTGTCGGTAGAAGACAACGGACGCGGTATCCCAGTCGAAAAACACAAGGCCACCAAGAAATCGACGCTCGAAACGGTCCTCACAGTTTTGCACGCGGGAGGTAAATTTGGCGGAGATGCAGCGGGCTACAAAGTCTCGGGGGGTTTGCACGGAGTCGGTGTCTCGGTCGTTAACGCCTTGTCGGTCTATCTCAAGGCTGAAGTTAAGCGCGAGGGCAAACGTTGGGTGCAGGAGTACTCCAAGGGTGACCCCAAAGGTCAGGTCAAAGCGGTAGGCCCAGCTCGTGGGACCGGTACGACCATAACCTTCCAACCAGATCCGACGGTTTTTGACACGCTAGACTTCAACTGGAAAAAAATTATCGACCACTTGCGTCAGCAGGCCTATCTCAACAAGGGCGTCCGGATCATCGTATTGGACAAGCGTGAGATTGAGATTCGTAAGCGGCCGGATGCAGCAGGTAAAAAGTTTGAACCCTCCGCCAACGAGCCTTGGCCATCCAGCCACACCTTTTACTTTGAGGGCGGAATCAAAGCGTACGTCCGTAACCTGGTTCGCAACAACGAACCGATCCACGACAACATTTTTTATGTCAGCAAGCAGCACGAGCAGATGGAGATCGAGATCGCGCTGCAGTATACGGATGAGTTCAACGCGCAGGAGTACACCTTTGCCAACACCATCCACACCGTGGATGGGGGATCGCACTTGGCTGGATTCCGCAAAGCACTCACCCGCGTACTCAACAACTACGCACGCAAAAACAAGCTCCTCAAAGAAAAAGAAGAGAACCTCTCGGGTGATGATGTGCGCGAAGGTTTGACCGCAATTTTGTCGGTTAAGTTACCCAACCCTCAGTTTGAGGGTCAAACCAAGGGTAAACTCGGCAATCCTGAAGCTCGTACTGCGGTAGAGGCCGTGCTCGGCGAGGCGCTGGAAGAGTTTTTAGAGAAGTTCCCAACCGACGCAAAGCGTATTATCGGCAAGGCCTCGCTCGCAGCCCGTGCCCGCGAAGCCGCCAAAGCAGCCCGTGACACCGTTATTCGTAAAGGATTGCTCGAAGGCCTCACCCTTCCGGGTAAACTCGCCGACTGCAGCTCAAAAGACCCACAAGAATCTGAACTCTACCTCGTAGAGGGAGACTCAGCCGGTGGTTCTGCTAAACAAGGACGTGAACGACGCTTCCAGGCCATCTTGCCGCTCAAAGGTAAGATCCTCAACGTAGAGCGAGCCCGCCTCGACAAGATTTTGCAGTTCAACGAAATCAAAAACCTGATCATCGCGCTCGGCACGGGTATTGGCGAACAGATGGACCTCAATAGCTTGCGCTACCACCGCATCATTATCATGACCGATGCTGACGTTGATGGTGCGCACATCCGCACGTTGCTTTTGACATTCTTTTATCGCTTTTTCCCGAGCATTATCGACAAGGGCTATCTGTACATCGCTCAGCCACCCCTCTATAAGGTCAGCTTTGGCAAGGATTCCCGCTACGCCTTTACTGACGGTCAGCGCGATAAGACCGTCAAGGAGTTTGAGACCATCGCTCTGCAACGTAAGCCCAAAGGCAAGGCCGCTAAAGGTGCTCAGGCTGAACAAGCGCTCGAAGCCGCTGCTCCTGAGGAGCAAACCGGTAACGCAGGAGAGGTTGCTCTTGGCGAGGCTATCGCGGTTGCCCCAAGCGGACCCAAGATCAACATCCAGCGCTACAAAGGTCTTGGAGAAATGAACCCACAGCAGCTCTGGGAGACTACGATGGATCCAGCGGCTCGCACTTTGCTCAAGGTGACCGTAGAAGAGGCCGAACGCGCCGATGAAATCTTTGAGACGCTCATGGGCGCAGAGGTCGCGCCACGTAAGAAGTTCATCCAGACACACGCTAAACGCGTGAAAAACCTGGACATTTAACTTACGCAGAACTCTGGTACACTGACCGACCTATGGCATTACGAGATCGACTAGAAGAATTACGCAAAGGTAAGGGCGCGGTGGCACAGGCCGCTCCTAAAGAAAAGCGCGAGCGCATTGGCCCGCTGCGCTACTTGCGTGAGGTTCGGGATGAACTCGCAAAGGTAGCCTGGCCTAAGCGTAAACAAGTGATTCGCGGGTCGGTTCAAGTGCTTGCCGTGTCACTCCTGTTTGTGATCGTACTGGGTGGGCTTGATATCGCCTTTGAGCGGGGACTTAAGGAAATTCTTAAGAAAGATATTCCGGCTGCCGCTCCTGCTGCCACCAACACTACACCGGAAAGCACTGCTCCGGTCGAGGCACAGTAATCATGCAAGAATCCACTACAACCATGTCAGATGCTAAACCGTTAAAGCCACGACGACGGGTTACACTCTCTCGTCGCAACATGCTAACGCTGCTTGCGGTTCTCGTGCTCGCTGGAGCTATCGCGTACCTGTTTTGGCAGAACATGCAGCTGCGTTCTCCCGAGTACCAGGCAGAAGCACAAAAGCGCGCCAATACTGAGCTGATCGATCGGGTCAGCAAGGTTGTTGTGTTACCAACAGACCAAGAGCCAACCATCGCCACCATTACTAAAGTAGATGAACTAAAAAAAGTGAACGCCACCTTTTATGGTGACGCACAAGATGGTGACAAAATCTTGTTCTACTCGACTCGAGCGGTGATCTACAGAGAGTCAGAAGGTAAAATTATCAACATTGCCCCGGTTACTCTGGATCAGGGCGATCAAAAAGGTCTCGAATCGGAAAAAAAGTAGCGGTGGTACACTAGTCGCATCGTGTAACGGGAGCGACCATGGACACTATTTACGTAAAAAACCTCGAAGTCTTTGCCACGCACGGGGTATACAAAAAAGAACATGATAAGCCACAGCGCTTTGCGGTGAGCGTTACGGTTTTTGTTGAACCGCCAACTAAACGGCGCGATACAATTGGCGGTACGCTCGACTATCGGTTTATCAGGGACGCAATCTTGAGTGTTATGCAAGGTCCGCATATTAAATTGCTCGAGACCTTGGCAGAACAAATTTCCGCCAAGCTGTTTACAGATGAGCGCGTTGCCCAGTGCGAAATTGAAATCAAAAAGCTCGATCTATGGACCAATGGCCAGCCGGGCATTACGGTCCGACGCGCTCGCGGCAAGCAGAAGTAAGGAAGAGACCGGTCAACGAGATGACCGGTCTAACCATTGTTGTTCTGGCACATGAGGGCAACCGTGCGACGTTGCCGAATGTTCTCTACGAAATGAAAGGGCCGATACTCCGTCCCGAACAGCCCAGGTGCGCGAAGGAGAATGAGGTCGCCGGGGCAATGATCGATCAGGTGCAGATCGGTCTTATCTCGGTCGCGACACGTACCGAGTTGCGCCTCACCCTCGAGCATCGCAATGGCGATGATGTTCTTGTAGCGGGACTCGTCTCGGTGCGGAGTGATTCCGACGTCGCCAACTGGGTACCGATGAATGCGTACCTCGTTGAGCAACAGGGGACGCTGAAAGATCTCTCGATGCGCCGCCTGCTCGACGCTCTCCAGGTACTTTTGCACGATCAGGCGTAGCTGGAAGAAGAAGCTGCTCGGGCGGAGCTTGTCGACGTAGCCCATCCGCTCACGAACTCGATACGGGCCGACCTCATGATCCTTCCAGATGAAAGTGTACGTGTGGAGCTCGGTGAGAAGCAGTTTGCAGACCATCTGCGGCATGAACGAAATGCGCACGGCACCGTGGTTGCGCAGCTCATGCAAGATGTAACCTATGTTTGGCTTTGGAGGTTCGAACAATCTACCTTCCGTATTGTCCGGCTTCATTCGGACTCCTATCTAGAAGCAATGAAAAGGTACTAAAAAAGAAGCCTCTACGCCGACTGTAGAGCAATAGGTTGCCTTGGTCAACGCGACCGGGTAGTTGCTAGGCTCGCGACTCGTTTAGAATGCTTATTCCGCTAATGAGCGCCCAAATCCACATGCCGAGCATGAGGGGGAACCCAACGATGAGGAAGCACAGTGGGATAGAGACCAAAAAGAGCACGAGCTGAATGACGCCCTCGTTAGTTCTGCCACCGATGATGGTGCCGAGTCCCGGCATAATCACGATGTTGAGGATGAGCGCTAAGATCGCAATGTTTTGGTCTACTTTTTTGTTCGCCATGCGTAAAAGTAAAGCATACGATAAGCCGTCAGACAATATCCGTAGAGTGCCGGCTGAACTACTTGCACGGTTCAGCATGCCGTGATATAAACCAGGTGTGCCCCGGGAGGGGTATTTTTAAAACCGCGAGATTAGACACAAATGGCACGACAATTAGGCAAAAAAGAGCGTAGCTGGTACGTCCTCCATACCTATAGTGGGTATGAGGAGAATGTGCTGCGTAACCTCAAGCAACGTATCGAGTCCCTCGATATGGCCGATAAGATTTTTACCGTGCTCGTGCCAAAAGAGAAGAAAATCAAGATTAAAGGTGGCAAGCGCGTAACCGTAGAAGAGAAGATCTTCCCGGGCTACGTCTTTGTCGAAATGATCGTGACGGATGACTCCTGGTACGTCGTGCGCAACACGCCGAGTGTGACCGGATTTGTTGGTAGCGGTACTATCCCGACCCCAGTGGACCGAGAGACGGTCGACAAGCTACAAAAGCGCATGGGTGTGGCCGAGCCTAAGTACAAGATCGACGTCAAAGCAGGGGATGCGGTCAAAATTACTGACGGACCCTTTAAGGACTTTGATGGCAAGGTCAGCAACGTTAACGAAGAAAAAGGCCAGGTTAAGGTCTTGGTTAACATGTTTGGCCGCGAGACACCGGTTGAGCTGGACTTCTTGCAGATTCGCAAAATCTAACGTAGCCTACGAACCTCACTAGCCATGGCAAAAAAGATCAAAGTACAAGTTAAATTACAGCTCGCCGCGGGCAAAGCCACGCCGGCTCCTCCCGTCGCTACGGCCCTCGGACCCCACGGTATTAACTTGCCGCAGTTCACCAAGGATTTTAACGATAAAACTAAGGGTCAAAACACCACGATCCCGGTTATTGTGACCGTCTACGAGGATCGCTCGTTTACGTTTATCCTCAAGACCCCACCCGCCGCCGACTTGCTCAAAAAGGCTGCCAAGATCGAAAAAGGCTCGGGTGAACCCAACAAAAAGAAGGTTGGAACGGTAAGCAAAGCGGATGTTAAAAAGATCGCCGAACTCAAGATGAAAGATCTCAATGCCAATGATATCGACGCTGCAATGAAGATTATCGAGGGCAGCGCTCGCAGCATGGGACTCAACGTTAAATAGTTCAGCCAATTATGTCGCACAGCAAACGATACAACGCAGTAGCAGCCGCAGCACCTAAAGATAAGGTAGCGGTTGCAGAGGCGGTCATCTTTTTTAAAGAAAAGTCGACCGAGAAGTTTGATGCATCGATCGAGCTGCATGTTCGGCTGGGGATTGACCCTAAGCAATCGGACCAGACCGTTCGCGGATCGGTTGCGTTGCCAGCAGGAACCGGTAAGACGCTTAAAGTAGCTGCGGTAGTCTCGAGCAACAAAGAAAAAGAAGCCAAAGAAGCAGGTGCCGACATGGTTGGTGGTGACGACATCATCGAGCAGATCAAGCAAAACAAATTGGGTTTTGATGTGCTGGTAGCGAGCCCAGACATGATGCCTAAGCTTGGTAAAGTCGCTAAGGTCCTCGGACCTCGCGGACTCATGCCAAACCCTAAGACCGAGACGGTTGGTCCTGACGTTGGACGCTTGATCAAGGCGATTAAGGCTGGTAAGGCAAACTTTAAGAACGACGAGTACGGAATCGTTCATATGGGCGTTGGGAAGAAATCCTTTACGCAAGAAGATCTCGTCAAGAACATCGAGACCGCTTTTGAAGCGATCAAAGCTGCCAAACCAGAGTCGCTCAAGGGCAACTTCATCAAGTCGGTCACGCTCAGCTCCACGATGGGGCCGGGTTTGGCCCTGTCGATTAAATAGTTTGTGGCGCTAGAGGCGGTAGGCGTGGGCGGCTAGGCAGGCCGCTCATTTTTGCGTACAATGGGGCATCCATGAAGACGCTCATCGGGCTCGAAATCCACACGCAACTCGGCACCAAAACCAAGATGTTTTGTGGTTGCGCCAACGTCTCTGAGGCGGCTGAGCCAAACACATACGTCTGTCCAGTGTGCCTTGGGCTGCCTGGAAGTCTGCCTGTACCAAATCAAACCGCGATCGAGATGGCCATGCGTGTTGGGCTCGCATTGGGTGGGGAGATCCCGAGCTTTAGCAAGTTTGACCGTAAAAACTATTTTTACCCAGACTTACCTAAGGGCTACCAGATTAGCCAGTACGACAAGCCAATTGTGAGTGGTGGTTCACTCGAGATTATGGTGGGGGATGATGCATCGGCAGAACCCAAACGCGTACGGATGATCCGTGCTCACTTGGAGGAGGACGCTGCCAAATCCACGCACCCAGCTGGGAGCGATCACACGTTGGTGGACTTTAACCGAGCCGGAACACCCTTGATCGAATCGGTCACCGAGCCCGACATGTCAACGCCACAAGAGGCAAAGGCTTTTGTCGCGGCCTTTAGATCGATGTTGCGCTACCTCAAAGTGTCAGATGCAGATATGGAAAAAGGCCAGCTCCGCTGCGACGCAAACATCAATGTGATCGCAGACGATGGACGCAAAACGCCGATCACTGAGATCAAAAATATGAACTCGCTGCGTTCAATCGAGCGCGCACTGCAATACGAGATCGAGCGACATACGGAGGCGCTTGAAGCCGGTCGAGAAAAAGAGTTGATCAAAGAGACACGGGGTTGGGTTGAGGCCAAAGGTGAGACGGTTTCGCAGAGGTCGAAAGAGATCGCGGCCGACTACCGCTACTTTCCTGAACCGGATATTCCGCCGCTCGAGCCAAGCAAGGATGAAATTGAGCGACTGCGTTCAACGATCCCAGAGTTGCCCGCAGCTCGTTCTGCTAGATTTGCTAAGGAGTATGGATTGCAGCCCAAGATCGCTAAACAGTTGGTGAGCGACGTTGCAACTGCAGAATATTTTGAACAAGTCACGAGCGAACTCCAAGCCTGGCTCAAATCGAGTGGAGTCAAGGTGGGGAAGAAAGATACGGCTAAATTATTCCAGAGTGCGGCTAACTGGATTGTAGTCGAGCTTACAAAATTACTGAACAAAGCGGGACAAGAAATCGCAACGGTAAAAATTACTCCCGAGAACTTTGCTGAATTTCTTGCGATCGTGTACCAGGGCAAAATAAACTCAAGCGCGGCCCAGACCGTCTTGGCCGACATGTTCGCTAATGGCAGTGACCCATCAACCGTTATTGAGGATAAAAACCTAGCTCAGGTTTCGGATACAGGGGTGCTCGATGCGGCCGTAGAAAAAGTGCTGGCAGCCAACCCCAAGCCGGTAGCCGATGTAGGGGCCGGAAAAACCAAGGCAATGCAGTTTTTGGTCGGTATGGTCATGAAAGAGACCAAGGGCAAAGCCAACCCCGGGGTAGTTCAGGAATTGATCAAAAACAAGCTAAAAAAATAGCTTAATAGAGCCATATAGCAGCGCTCAAGTCTTGACAAAAGGCTATTTTCTGCTATGCTCGATGGTTTTGTAGGATCGGCTGATTTCGGCTGTCAGAGCGTTCACTTCGTCAACCAGAGAGAAGGAGCAACACGATGTACAACAACGGCGATCAGACCCTTCGTATGCCTGCGCTTTCCCGTGAGGTGGCCCGTCGGAACTCGCTTCCGAGCATCAGGTGTCAGCACCAGCATGCGCAGCAGATGCTCATGGACATGCTACCGCACGGCACCGACGTCGTGATCGAGGCCTTCAAGAAGGCGGCCAACATCGATCTCATGAAGGAGGTCGTCACGCTCAAGGCAGCGCTCAGTGTCCACAAGCACTTCCGCGACAATCGTGTTCTCTCTCTCGAGATGATCCGCTAGGACATCTCTCCAAGTTCCCTGGGTCGGCCGCATCGTGCGTCCGACCCTTCTTCTTTTTATTGCGACACAAAACGTGACACGAATCGCATAGCCCGCCGCGAAGCGGTAGGTCTAAGCCAGGTAATCGCCTGGTTCTTTTTGAACCAACTCATTTGGCGCTTGGTGTGGTGGCGCGTATTGATCGCAATTTTTTGCTTGGTTTGTGCAAACGTTGCAGAACCTTCAATATAGTCGAGCACTTCCCGGTACCCATGCGCTAAAAATCCAGGAGCACTGCGCGGATATTTCTTACGTAGTCGCTTAACCTCGTTTACCCACCCAGCCCTAAACATTCTGTCGATACGTTTTGCGTTATTGTGATCAAGGGTTTTTTGCGGAACCTGCATACCGAGCCATAGTATGTTCCACGCCGGGGGAGTAGCTGCACGGGTTTTATAAAATGACTCGCCGGTTATCAGCACAACTTCGAGAGCACGTACTAATCGCCGCCGGTTGAACATATCTATGCTGCGTGCCGTGACCGGATCGCGCTTACGGAGTTCACGTTGTAACTGCTTGAGCGTCAACTTCTCTAGTCGCGCGCGGATCTTGGGTGACCGTGCGGTCTCGGCAAAGTCTAACCCTTTGAGAACCGCATCAACGTACAAGTACGTACCGCCCACGACAAAAATTGGCTGAGCAGGTTTTTTTGCATACAACTTTTTTACCAATTGATACGTCTCGCGCTGGAACCGGCCAGCAGAGTAGCGCTGGCTCGGGTTAATGACATCAATGAGATAGTGCTTAGCCGCGCGCTGTTCTGTCTTGGTGGCTTTGGCAGTCCCGATGTCCATGCCGCGGTAGAGCTGACGAGAATCAGCAGAAATGACCACGCCACCAAAGTGTCGCACCAATGCAACGGCCATCGCGGTCTTACCGCTGCCGGTCGGTCCGACGATCGCGATTACGTTAGGACGGCTATTGACTGAGCTCTTTTTTGAGGCCACTGACAAAGTCGTCAATCGATTGCTGTCCAAGATCTCCCTTGCCTCGTGCGCGGACGGCGACCTTTTTAGCGGCGATCTCTTTGTCGCCAATCACGAGCGTGTAAGGAATTTTTTGCATCTCGGCGGCACGAATCTTGCGGCCAATGGTCTCGTCAGCCGCGCTGACCTCGACGCGTAGCCCATGCGTGCGGAGCTGTTCCGCCGTTTTGTCGGCAGCGTCTTTTTGCTTTGCCGAGATCGGCAGAACCGCGACCTGCACCGGTGCTAACCACAGCGGAAACGCACCCGCAAAGTGTTCGATCAAGATGCCTAAAAATCGCTCGGTCGATCCTAAAATCGCGCGGTGGATCACGACCGGCTGCTGCTTTTTGCCATCTGCGCCGGTGTACTCGAGTTTAAAGCGCGCGGGGAGGTTCATGTCGAGCTGGATGGTGGAGAGCTGCCACGGTCGACCAAGGACGTCTTTAAATATAAAGTCGAGCTTAGGACCGTAAAATGCTGCCTCGCCTGGGATGACTTGGTACTTCCAGCCGCGCTTTTTGATCACGCTCTCGAGAGTTGCCTCGGAGTCGTCCCACACTTTGGCGTCACCGATGTACTTGCTCTTGTCCGCGGCATCGCGCGTCGAGACGCTCACCGAGAAATCTTTAAAGCCAAATTTTTTGTAGAGTTCGTCCAGCATGTCGAGCATGAGGTTGATCTCGCCCTCGATCTGGTCTGGGGTCACAAAGACGTGACAGTCATCTTGTGTCAGTGCGCGCACACGAGTGAGTCCGGTCAGCTCGCCGGATTTTTCGTAGCGATAATTGGTCGTGGTCGAGGTCCAGCGCACCGGCAGCTCTTTGTACGAGTGGGGGAGGGATTTGTAGAGCATCATAAAGTGCGGGCAGTTCATCGGCTTGAGGTAGTAGTTTGACTCGCCCTTGAGCTGCATCGGCGGATAGAGCGCGTCGTATTTTTCCAGATGACCGCTGATCTTGTAGAGCTGCTCTTTGGTGATGTGCGGAATCCAGATCGGCACGTAGCCGCGACGTTCTTGTAGCTCGATCAAATAGTTCTCGACCGTGCGGCGCAGGATCGCTCCCTTGGGGTAGAACAGCGGCAAGCCTGGTCCGACTTCCGGAATAATACTGAACAACTCTAACTCTTTGCCTAGTTTACGATGATCGCGCTTTTTGGCTTCTTCTCGCATTTTGAGGAAGGCGTCTAGTTCTGCCTTAGACTCAAATGCGGTGCCGTGGATGCGCGACATCTGTGGCTGTGTCTCATCGCCTTTCCAGTAGGCACCCGCTACGCTGAGTAATTTAAAGGCACCAACCTCATTAGACTTGTCGACGTGTGGTCCCTCGCAGAGGTCCAAAAAGACGCTGCCAGTTTTGTAGATACTGACCTCTTTGTGGCCGTCTTTTTTGAGACCATCGATCAGGTCAACTTTATAGGGCTGCTTATTCTTCTTGAACAACTCAGCCGCCTCGCTCGTGGGCAGCATCTCGCAGGTAAAGGCATGTGCGCCCGAGATGATTTTTTTCATCTCTTTTTCGATCTTGGGCAGGTCTTGCTCGGTCAGGGGCCGCGGCGTCTCAATATCGTAAAAAAAGCCTTCTTCCGTAGCGGGGCCGGTGCCGAGCTTTGAGCCGGGGAACAAGCGCAGGACCGCCGCGGCCATAATATGCGCTGCGGAGTGTCGGATGCGGAAGAGTTTGCTGTGTTCTGCCTGTGCTTTGGAAACCTTAGTTTTCATTCCAAAACTATGGCGTGCGGAGCCAAAAAGATCAAGCGCACAATCTAGCTCGTATAGCGCACGGAAGATGATGATTACTCGGTTGTCTCGATTGGTTGCTGCTCTTTGAGCGACTCCGATTCACCAATGGTGATCGTGATCTTGTCGATAATCGTCGGTATGGTGCGAACAAACGGCGGCATAAAACGCACGTCGATGTGGTCAATTTCGTCGAAGTCTTTGTAGTGTTCGGCCGCCTCTTTTTTACTTTTGCCTTTGAGCTGCTCGCGGTCGTACACGTCGTCACCCAAGCGTGGACGAGCAACACCGCCCAAGCGGGCCGAGAGTTGTGCGGTCGACTTTGCTTGATCAAATGTGCTGATCTCGTAGTTAAACGTCTTGGGGTCGTAGCTCACCAGCTCAAGGTTTTTATCGATCGAAGCGGTAAGCTTTGCGATAGAGAGCTGCAGCAAATTGTTCTCATCAAAGATCACGGTCGTAAGCGAGACTTTGGCGGTGACTTCGTAACCGCTAGTTTCTTCGCCGGCGGCAACGGTCGCACCTTTGTCGAGGGTCTTTTTGACCACCGCCTCAGGCACGTACTGCTCCGTGGCTTTGAGTTTGCTCTGGAGTTCTTGCTCGCCCTGACGCTCGAGGTCAGCGATTAGTTCTTCTTGGGCTTTTTTAATCTCATCGTTTGTGGCCGCATTTTCTACTCGCTCGCCACCGGTTGCCGCCTCGGACGATTCGGCAAATACCAGCGACTGCAGGCTCGGAGACAACTTAATAATGCTGAACTTGCTCGGCCCGATGTTGTATTTCTTGCCGGGTTCTGCCGCCGTTGCGCCAATCGACACCGACCCACCACCCGGAACGGTCACGGCCTCATCAGTTAAAAACTTAATTCCGTCGGCATTAACGAGTTGCGAGTTGGGCAGTAGCGGCTGCGATCCGCCCTGCTGGTTATAAATCGTGACGCTGACGTGGGCGTAGTCGGGGATGGGCTTCTCAGAGACACCCTCGACCTTTTTGGTGCCGGATTTTTCGACGGTCTCGATACGACCTGCCACGTAGTCCAGTTTGGCCGGGTCAAACTCTTTGCTGGCGTCGATCGTGGCGGTGTACTTGGTCTCTACCGGCTGTTCTTTGGGGTAGAGTGTCACGGTCGCGCGAGCAAAAGAGACGTACAAAACAACCAGCACGAGCGCAAAGCTCGCCACGGCCAATATCAAAATGATCCGTAAAAAACTTCTGGCTGGCTGAACTTTTCCGAGGTGGACCATGGCCCCTATTAAAGCATAGTCTCGCCAAGGGGGGCGAGTTTAGCTGTTCACGCGGCCTTTACCAACAATGGACTCAAGTTGCGCCAGAACTTCCGGCTTGCGGTCGATCTTGTAGCTCGTTTTGATGCGACGAGACCGGGGACCCTCTTGGATACGCAGGTGCACGGCAAAGTCGCCGGTGGGCAAGCCCTCGAGGGTGGATTTGAGCTGCTTGAGCTTGTCTGCGGAAAAAGCTTGCTCGAGCATCAACTCAACGCTGTTTGCGGGCAGTGGTGCGGGGGCTTGTACATCCGGTGCAGGTGCGTAGTTTTTCGCGGGGGAATATGCGGGTGAGTACTCGGGTGCTGGACCGTAGTCAGGCGCAGGGGAATATTCTGGGGCGGATGCCATGGGTGCGCCGTAGTCATCGGCCGGCCGGATCACCGGGTTCTGCCTGGCGAGCACGGTCGGGTCGAACGGTTCTGCCTTGTTGGCGAGGATTTTAATCGTACCGTCTTTATCGGAGACTTTTCCATAAATAGTGAGAACCGCGTCTTCTGTATAGAGCTCGGGGTTCTCCTTGAGGAGTTTGGGGAAGATCAGCGCCTCGGTGTTGCCCGAGAAATCATCCAGCTGAATAAAGAGCATTGGATCACCCGAGCGTGTCACGATTTTTTTGATGTGGCTGATGAGGCCGACGCAGATAACCGACTGGTTGGCTTCTTTGAGGGTGATGCGGCCGATCGGATTGGCATGGTTGGTAATCAGCTCGCGGTGCTCTGAGAGCGGCTGCTCGGAGACGTACAGGCCGAGGAGTTCTTTTTCCCACTTGAGACGTTGCATACGTGGCGCCGGATCTACATCTTCTAGTGTCACCGTCAGCTGAACCTGCTCGCTCTTGCCGCCAAAGAGGCTCATTTGTTTGCTGTTGCGGATTTCTTCGGCTTGTTTGGCTAGGCGAGTGAGGGTCTCGACGCTCGTCAGCATGGCTTGGCGCTCACCAAACTCGTCGAGGGCGCCGCTCATAATGAGTGCTTCGAGGGATTTTTTGTTCATCGCAGAAGCAGGTACGCGCGAGAGCATATCGGCGAGCGATTTGTAGGTGCCGGATTTTTTGTGCTCGGCGCGGATCGCCTCGACCGCGTCACTGCCAAGGTTTTTGATTGCGGAGAGCCCAAAGCGGATGGCAAATTTTCTTTGCGAAGGTGGTGGTAGTGCATTTTGTGCCGCACCGTTTGCGATGAGCACGGGGACGCTGTGTTGGTCCAGATCAACGACGGTAAAGTGCGACATGCTCTGGTTGACCGAGGGTGGCAACACCTTAATGCCCATCTGCTGACACTCGAGAATCTCGATCGCGAGCCGGTCGATGTTGTCCTCGTCGGAGCGGAGGAGCGCGGCCATAAACTCAGCCGGGTAATTGGCTTTGAGGTAGGCGGTCTGGTAGGCGATCATGGCGTAGCACACGGCGTGTGCGCGGTTAAAACCGTACCCCGCAAACGGCTCGATAAAGGCAAAGACTTTCTCGGCCACTTCTTTACCGACGCCCGTCTTGATACAGCCTTCGATAAATTTGATGCGCTGTTCACCCAGGAGTTTTTTGATCTTTTTACCCACGGCTTTACGCAACAAATCTGCCTCTCCAAGGGAGAACCCAGCCAAGTCACGCACGATGCGCATAACTTGCTCCTGATAAATCGCGACACCGTAGGTGCTCTCGAGGATCGGCTTGAGCTTGGGGTGGAGGTAGGTTGTCTCGATGCCCTGGTTTTTGCGCTCGATGTAGGCCGGGATGTATTCCATTGGGCCTGGACGATAGAGGGCGACCATAGCGACGATGTCTTCTAGCTCGGTTGGGCGGAGCTCTTTGAGGTAGCGCTTCATACCACTGGATTCCAGCTGGAACACGCCGGTCGTTCGGGCGGCCTGGAAGATTTGAAAAGTCTTTTTGTCGTCGAGTGGAAGGCGACCGATATCGATGGTCTTGTCGTAGCGTTTTTTAATCAGGTCGAGCGCGTGTTGGATGATGGTCAGGTTGGAGAGACCCAAAAAGTCCATCTTGAGCATGCCCATGTCTTCGACCGGGTGGAGGGAGTACTGGGTCGTGATGTTCTCGGCCGATTCGCCACCTCGGGTAGAGAACTGCGTCGGGCAAATCTCGACCAGCGGAACGTCGCTGATGACGACACCGCAGGCGTGGGTCGAGGCGTGGCGCACCACGCCTTCTAGTTTTTTAGCGGAGTCCATGAGTTGGCGCGCCTGAGGATCTGATTTGTAGAGCTGTTGGAGGTCCGGGAGTTCTGCCAGCGACTTGGTCAGGTCATAGGTTGGCGGAATCATCTTGGCGATCTTGTCGCAGACCGTGTAGGGGATCCCGAGCACACGCCCCGCATCGCGGATACCAGCTCTGGCCTTGATGGTTCCAAAGGTGATGATCTGTGCCACGCGGTCGCGCCCGTATTTTTGCGAGACGTACTCGATCACCTCGCCGCGCCTCGCATCGTCAAAGTCGGTATCAATATCAGGCGGGGAGATACGGGCAGGGTTCAAAAAACGCTCAAAGAGGAGGCCCCAGCGGAGCGGGTCTACGTCGGTGATGTTGAGCAAGTACGACACGATCGATCCGGCGGCAGAACCGCGACCCGGTCCGACCACGATCCCATTGCGTTTAGCCCACAAGATAAAATCTTGCACGATCAAAAAGTAGCTCGCGAACCCGGTCTTCTCGATCACGCCTAACTCGTAGTTGAGACGGTCTTTGATCTCTTTGCTGGCGGCCGACCACTCGACTCCGTAGCGCACTTTGACGCCCGACTCGCAAGACGCGCGTAAGTGCGACTCAGGTGTTTCCGTGGCGGGTACCTCGTACTTTGGAAGGTGAACCTTGCCAAGTTCAACCTCAAAGGTGCACTGCTCGGCGATGCGTTGTGTGTTATCGAGCGCCTCTCGCAGGTTAGGGAACGACAGATCCATCTCTTGTGGCGACTTGAGCCAGGTCTCGAGCCCGATGTAGCTCATGCGGTCTTTGTCCTGCACTTTTTTGCCAGTCTGCACGCAGAGCAAAATGTCGTGGTACGGTTCGTCGTCTTTATTTACAAAGTGGACGTCGTTAGTTGCGACAAGCGGCACCTTGAGGTCGCGTGCCATGGTCACGACGGCTTTGTTCACCACGCCCTGATTATCGAGTGTCGGGTGATGCTGAACCTCCATATAAAAATTGTCCTTGCCAAAGATGGATTGGTAGCGTTTTACGAGTTCAACCGCCTTGTCCGTGTTACCCGACAAAATCTCGCGCGGGATGTGCGCAATCAAGCAGCCCGACAAACAAATCAGCCCTTCTGAGTGAGCGGCTAGCGTCTCGTAATCAAAGCGCGGTTTGTAGTAGTACCCCTTGAGGTGCGCGATCGTCACCAGCTTGATCAGGTTTTGGTAGCCGATTTGGTTTTTTGCGATGAGCGTGACGTGATATGGCCGCGCGTCAACCCGAGCACGTTTTTGGTCCAGCCGGTTGGGGGAGATGTAGCCCTCGAGTCCGATGATCGGCTTGACTCCAAACTCTGACGCGCGCTGAAACCACTCGACCGCACCGTATAAGACGCCATGGTCGGTGAGTGCGATGGAATCCATGCCCTGTTTTTTAGTCGCTGCAAATAGTTCGTCCACTTTGCCCAGTCCATCGAGCAATGAGTAGTGCGAGTGCACATGCAAATGGGTGAACTTTGGAGAGGGAGGCATGAAGAGTCAATACTACCGGGTTGGCAGACCCTAATCTAGTTGACAGCATGTGAAAATTATGTCGGCGTGATACTATTTGGCGGTATTTAAAAGGAGCTATGGCGCTGTTTGGCCTTTTAGGCGGAAAAAAGAAACAAGAGGGCACCGAGGACGAGTCAATTACGCCCAAAAAAATCTCGGGCTCTCAGCGTGCCGCCATGCAGCGGGCCGAACAGCGCGAAAAAGCGTTGTCTACCGGCTACGTTGAGCATCCCGAAATCCAAAAGGACTTTAAGCGTCAAAAGTTTATGGTCGAAAACGAGCGTAAGATTCGCGCAGCCTTCTTTTTGTCGATCGCAGGGGTGGTGCTGTTGATCCTTGGCGTAGTAGCGCTCGTGATTATTCGAAACGTACCGGGTCGCGACGATGACAATGATGGAGTGCCTAACGTCGAGGACGTCTGTCCAGGTCACGACGATGGTGATGATGTGGACAAGGATGGAGCCCCAGATGGTTGTGAGGAGAGACCGCCTTCGACGGACCTTAGTATCGATGGTACCGAGATTATTTCGGATGGGAGCGATCGGTACGATGTAGCGATCCGTGTCACAAACCCCAACAAAGAGTGGGGCGCCTCGCCGCTTGAGTACTCGATCGCGCTACTCGATAAGGAAGGCAAAGTCATTAACTCAGCGCTCGAGCAGGATTCGTTCATCCTGCCAGGGGAGTCTAAATACCTCATGACCTTTAATTTGTTATCGGTACAAAAACCGGCGCGGGCAGAACTGACGGTTACCTACGCCGAGTGGCTCAAGGTGCAAAATTACTCAGCGCCGCAGTTCAAGACGGAGACCGTCTCGTACCAAGAAGTGGAAGAACCAGGCGCATTTGCACGACTCAAGGGCAAGGTCACTAACAACACGACCTTTACCTTTAACAACATCAGCATTGGCATCGTGCTCAAGGATGCTGATGGTAAAGTCATCGGCCTCAATCGCAGCAGTGTCGAGACGCTCGTGCCAGGGGAGGGCCGTGATTTTATTGTGACATTCCCGGATGAACTACAAGGCGTTACGAGTGCCGGCATCTCCTATCTGACGGATGTTGATGTCTTTAAGTCGGATACGTTTGTTTCGGCTGTGGTTGTGCGCGGACAGCGTTTTCAGCAGTTCACTCCCGCACTACCAGACTAAGTGCTAGTCTAGGCCGATGCGATTTGCTGCCGTGCGTCGGCAAGATTGGATTTTAATCGGGCTTGTGGCCATTTTGGTCGCGGTAGGTTTTAGTTTTGTGTACTCAGCCTCGTTGTCGCTCGGTGTGCAGCGCGATTTGCTGCTGCGCCAAGGTGTTGCAGCCGGTGCTGGCCTTGCGTTGTTGCTCATCGCACTCCGGATTGATTACCGCATTTTTAAGACATGGGCGCGCTCGATCTATGTCATCACGCTCATATTGCTGGTGGCGGTGCTCATTTTTGGTGCAGAGGTGCGTGGTACGCATGCCTGGTTCGATTTTGGATTTTTTAACTTTCAGCCATCGGAGTTTGCCAAGATCGCGGTGATTGCGGTGCTCGCAAAATACTTCTCGGATAACCGCGAGGAACTCAGCGTATTCCGCCACCTGTTGATTTCGTTTGCCTACGTACTGGTGCCCGTCGCCTTGGTGCTGCTCGAGCCAGACTTGGGTTCTGCCCTTGTGATCGTGGGCATCTGGGTCGGAATGGTCCTGACAGTCGGGATCAAACGTTGGCACGCGCTTGTCTTTTTAACGACCGCGGTGCTTGCGTCACTGTTTGCTTGGAACTTTTTATTTGCTGATTACCAAAAAGAGCGCATCACTACCTTTTTGGCCCCGCTCGAGAACTGCCAATCCTTTAGTGGCTACAACGTCTGTCAGTCCTATATCGCTATCGGCTCTGGGGGAACAACCGGACGTGGCTTTGCGCAGGGCACCCAGTCCCAGCTCAACTTTTTGCCCGAGAAACACACCGACTTTATTTTTGCCGTTATCGCGGAGGAGCTTGGCTTTGTCGGTTCGGCCTTTTTGTTGGTTGTCTTTGGAGCCTTCTTTTTGCGGACCTTTAGGATCAGTCAAAACGCGCAGGACAACTTTGGTCTCTTTATGGCGCTCGGGATTGGCATCCTCTTTGTGATTCAGAGCGTGGTCAACCTCGGTTCTAACTTGGGAGTCCTGCCGGTCACGGGAGTCACGCTGCCCTTTGTATCGTACGGAGGTTCTTCCATGGTGTTCTCCCTGATGTTGGTGGGAATCTTGCTCTCCATCCATTTGCGCCACAAAAAGCAGCGGTTTGAGTAACGTAATTTGGGTGAACCGCCACTCTTGACAGGGGAGGGCAAGTATTTTACTTTGCTAAAACAGTTCTCATGGCAAAAGCAACCGACGGACCGGGCACAAACCGGAACGAAATGCAGCTCTCGAGCCGCTGCCCCTTGTGTAACACAAGCTTTAAGGCGACTAACGCCGAGATTCTCGATGAGAGTCGCCAGGGCATTCTGTTCCACCTGACCTGTCCCGACTGTAGAGCCTCGTTGCTCGCGGTTGTGGCGGCCAATAAGCTGGGTTTAAGCTCCTTTGGCATGGTGACCGATCTAACGGCCGCCGACACCAAACGGCTACGCAAAGGTCGCGCAATCACGCACCAAGACGTACTGCAGGCCTACCAAGAACTCTCCAATTTTAAGGGGTCATTTAAAGACATCGCACAACACAATGGCAAACATCTCGCTCACCGCTAAAACTCGAACCTCACTCGGTCACAAGACCGCGGCTCTGCGTGCGCGTGGTGTTGTTCCCTGTGTTACCTACGGTCACGGCATCAAGACCGCTTCGATCGAGGTTAACGCCAAGCAGCTTGAGCGTGTCATTACTAAGGCGGGTAGCTCCACCTTGGTTGAACTTGATCTGGACGGTTCTAAAAAGAACATTGTTATCCACGACGTGCAGCACGACCCGGTCTCGGGCGCGGTGATTCACGCCGATTTGTATCAGGTGCGTATGGACGAGAAGATCAAGGCTAAGGTGCCCCTCAACTTTAAGGGCGTCTCTCGAGCGGTCAAAGATTTTGGCGGTATTTTGGTTAAGTCGGTGGATGAACTCGAAATCGAAGCGCTACCTAAGGACTTGCCACACGAGATCGTGGTTGATTTGAGCAAGCTCATTAAGCTGCACGATTCGATCGCGCTCAAGGATTTGGATATTCCAGCCGGAGTCAACGTCTTGGTCGAGGATAAAGAATTGGCTGTGGCTTCCGTCACGCCGCCTCGTTCTGAGGAAGAGCTCAAGGCGTTGGACGAAGCCGTCACCGAGGACGTCAATGCCATCGAGGGTGTCAAACCTAAGGAAGAGGGCGAAGAGATCACTGCAGACGGTGAAAAAGCCGAAGGTAAAGAAGGCGCCGAGGGTGCCGCTAAGCCAGAAGCTGCAAAAGCTGAGGCCAAGCCTGCAGGCAAGCCCGAGAAGAAATAAGCGAGCTACGTTAGCAGTTCAACTGATCACTCAGGCAGTAATGTGCCTGGCTGGTTTGGTAGCGGCGCTTGTGCGTCGCGCTGATTGAGTTGGCTGATAACGATAATTCCGACGACGAGCAAGGGGAGTGCAAAGCCAAGCAATAGCGCGCGAACACCAAACAATTTGTTGCTGGCGCCGTCTTTTACTAGGTAAATCCAGCCCATGATAATTCCGCCGAGCGAAGTAAATGCAGCGATAAGGTAATACGCCCAAGCGGGTTGCGGCGGCACTGATTTAACCAATGCGATGGTTTGCTCGTGGCGCGTGAGCGGTTCTGGCGGTTGCGGGCTGGGGAGTTGCTGCGGCATGCCTATAGCGTACCAGTCATCGAAATTTGTGCCACACGTACGCGCCCTGCCAGGTCCACGTGGTATTTGAGCGTCGCCCTGGGTCCGAGATGCTGCTGGACCAGATGGGAGAACCCGCTCTTTAGGTTCGGCCCGATCTCGCAAAAGACCTGGGTCGCATCATGGCTGGCTGAACCCAATTGCTTGAGCAGCTTTTCGTAGACGTGCAGGCCGTCGGGACCACCAGAGAGTGCGACGTTTGGTTCATACTCGCGGATGTCACCGGGGAGCTCCCTGATTTGCTCGGTCGTAAGATAAGGCAAGTTGGCCAAGATAATATCGAAGGGCCCCGTCACTTGAGAGAGGAGGTCCGAGCGCTTTAGGGTGACGCTCTGTCCCAGCTTGAGTTTTTTTGCATTGAGTCGCGCGATGGCCAGGGCATCGGTTGAGATGTCGATCGCGGTCACTTTTGCCTTGCGTGAGTTCTTTGCGATAGCGAGTGCGATCGCGCCGGATCCCGTTCCAACGTCCAACACGCGTACCTTCCCAAAACCGGAACGATTAATTTGAGCCAGGGCGAGTTCTACCAGCGTCTCGGTCTCTGGACGGGGGATCAGTACGTGTCGGTTGATAAACAGTTGCAAGTTGTAGAACTCACGCTGGCCAACGAGATACGCAACGGGCTCTTTTGAGGCGCGACGAGCTAACAGATCTTGAAAGAGTCGGCGTTGGGCAAGCGTCAGCGGCATCTCAGCCTCCGAGTACAACTTGGTGCGCTCTTTTGAGAGGGTGTGCGCAAGCAAAATCTCCGCGTCGAGTTCTGCCGAGGGCAGTCGAAAGTCGCGCAGTAGCTGCATGCCTGTTACGAGGGCTTGTTGGACGTTCACTTGGCTCCTTTAGATTTGTCAGATGGCTTAGCCGGTTTATCCGCAAGCGCTTGCTTTTTGAGCTCGGCGCGGTTAGCTGCGACTAGTTTAGCAAGAAGTTCATCAACATCGCCATCCAAAATCCGTTGAACCCCGTGCTCGGTCACCTTGATGCGGTGGTCGGTCACGCGATCCTGAGGAACGTTATAGGTGCGAATCTTCTCGGAGCGGTCGCCGGTCCCGATCTGAACCTTACGCATCTGCCCGCGCTCGCGTGCGGATTTTTCTTGCTGGGCGTCGAGGAGGCGCGTGCGCAAGATGCGCATAGCTTTTTCTTTATTCTTGAGCTGGGAGCGTTCATCCTGCATAGCCACGACCACACCGGTTGGTAGGTGAGTGATGCGGACGGCCGAGTCGGTCGTGTTGACGCTCTGACCGCCGTGGCCACCCGCGCGGTACACGTCGATCTTGAGGTCGCCTGGTTTTATCTCCAGGTCGACATCCTCAGCGAGGGGTAAAACCGCAACCGTTGCGGTCGATGTATGAATACGCCCACTTTTTTCGGTGTCTGGGACGCGTTGCACTCGGTGAACACCACTCTCAAATTTAAAGACGCCAAACGATTTGTCACCTTTGACTTCGAGGATGGCCTCCTTGAATCCGCCAATGCCGGTGCGGTTGCTGTTGATTAAGGTCGGCTTGAGGTTGTGGCGCTCGGCGATACGTGTGTACATGCGAAGGAGGTCTGCCGCAAAGAGTCCAGCCTCATCGCCTCCTGCTCCTGCTCGGATTTCGATGATGGCGTCGCGATCTTCGGATGGGTCGACGGGGAGGAGATCGATATCAAGTTGCGCGAGCAGCTTTTGCTCTTCCGCTTCTAGGTCGCCGAGTTCTTCTTTGGCGAGCGCTTTAAGAGACGCGTCTTTCTCGGCAGCGACCATGGCCTCGGCGTCTTGTTTTTCGGTACGCAGTAACTCGAGCCGCTTGATGCGCTCGACGATCGGCTCTAACCGAGCGCGCTCGCGGCTCAAGGTCTTGAGCTGTGCTGATTTGCCCGCAGCGGCAGCCGTGCCGAGCTCCTGCTCGACTTCTTCAAACCGTTTTACAAGCGCTAAAAACTCTCGCTCCATGCGAGCCACTCTACCACGGGTTATTACAATCTACGCAGCCTTTTTGTCGGCAGAACCGGCTTGTCCGATTTTGCTTGGTGCGTTGAGCTTGGCTGTCGCAGCTGCTTTGGCTTGCTTATCAGCCACGCGCTTTTTGCGGGCTTCGCTCAGTTTGGCGGAGCGGTTCATCCGTGTGCGGAAGCGATCGATACGACCTGCCGTGTCAACCAAGTTGGTTTTGCCGGTGTAAAAGGGGTGGCAATTGGAGCAAAGCTCGACTTTGAGCTCGGGCTCGGTCGAACCGGTGGTAAAGGTGTTGCCGCAGGCGCAGCTAACCTTTGCTTGCGGGTAATACTTTGGATGACGCTCGGATTTCATGAGCCCGGATTGTGGCATGGGTTTTTGGGTACGTCAAGTCCTGCTACACTATGGTCATGCCCAAAGAGTCCACTAAGGAGCACGCGCTCGAGACAAAAAAGCCGGCAGAACCACGCGTTAACTATAAGTCCAGTCGTACGTGGATCTGGGTGCTTATTGTTGTCCTGGTAGCAGTTTTGGGCACCGCAGCGGTCGCAGGCTATGTGGTCTCTCGTGGTGTAACGGTCATTGTTGACAACTCCGCGGCCAATCAGTAGGGTATCGATTACGTTTTAATTCACACGTCTCTGGATCAGGTTCGGCCTGCCAGACGGTTCTCCCGTTTGGTCCCTACTTGAGAAGAAAGAGGCGGAAGTCTAAAAGGCACACATGCTTAAACTACCAACACTCAAAGAACTCTTAGCGTCTGGCGCACATTTTGGCCAGCGCACCGCACGCTGGCATCCAAAGATGCAGCCCTATTTGTTTGGCGCATCTAAAGGCGTCCACATCATCAACTTGGAAAAAACGCGTGAGCACCTCGCTATCGCTGCCGAGTTTGTGCTCAACCTCACTCGTCGTGGGGGAGTGGTTTTGTTTGTCGGAACAAAATCGCAAGCAAAAAAGCCTGTGGTCGATGCAGCTACCAAAGCAGGCGTACCGTACGTTACGGGTCGCTGGTTGGGTGGACTCTTCACTAACTTTAATACGGTGTTGAACTTGATTCGCAAACTTGAGCACCTCGAACAAGATCGTGATCAGGGCAAACTCGAGCTCTACACCAAACGCGAACAGCTCGACGTGCAACGCCAGATCAAGAAGCTCCACGACAGCATCGGAGGTATCAAAATGATGCGCCGTCTGCCGGATGCAATCTTTGTAGTCGACGTAAATATCGATGCGATTGCGATCAAAGAGGCACGTCGCAAAAAGATCCCGGTGATCGGTATCGTCGATTCCAACGCCAACCCATCGCTCGTTGACTATCCAATCCCTGCCAACGATGACGCCATTAAAACGATCGAGTTGATCTGTGGCGTGATGGCCAATGCGGTTCTTGAAGGCCGTGGTCTTATGCCGGCAGAACCCGCGGTTGTGGGTGCGCCCAAAGCAGAAAAAGCACCGGCAAAGGCTGAGGCAAAAACTGGTTCTGACAAAAAAATTAACCCAAAGGAGTAACAAATCCATGGCGGTCACACTTGAGGACGTCAAACAATTACGCGAACGCACCGGCGCCGGTGTGGTCGATGCAAAAAAAGCGCTGGTCGAGTCGAAAGGCGACATCGAAGCGGCAATTTTAGTCTTGCGTAAAAAAGGTATCGCCAAGGCCGCTAAAAAAGCTGGCCGAACCGCCGCCCAAGGCATCATCGAGACTTACGTGCATGGTGGCACGATCGGTGTGCTGCTCGAGCTCAACAGCGAGACCGACTTTGTTGCGCGCAACGAAAAATTTAAAGAGCTTGCGCACGAGATTGCATTGCAGATCGCAGCAACGGATCCAAAAGTAGTCTCCACGGAGCAAGTGACCGAAGAAATGCTCAAGGCTGAGCGCGAAGTTGCGGAAGTTGAGCTTAAAGACAAGCCTGAGAAGATCCGCAAGGGTGCAATCGCTGGTAAGCTCAAAAAGTTTGCCGAGTCGCAGGCGTTACTGAGCCAGCCTTCTATCAAGAATCCAGACGAAACCGTGCAAGACATGATTACTCGCTACATCACATTGATCGGGGAGAACATCCAGGTGCGTCGCTTTGTCCGTTACGAGTTAGGCCGCGACTAATATGCAGGTTGTTCTGCGCTATTTGCCGCAGGCCCTCATCATCATCGCTCTGGCGGTGCTGGTGGTCATTATCGTTCGCAAATTACCAAAGACCGCGAAGCTCGAAGCCCAACTTGCCGCCCAAAAAGCAGCTGATACCGCGTCGGGCGTAATTCCCAAGCGCAAACGCACGCTCAAGTTGCCCCCAGTACTTGGTCCACTGTTTAAAAAAGTTCGGCCGGCGATGCGTTCTGCCGGACGTGGAATCGTAAAAGGCACCAAGGTCGTCAGCGGCAAAATCGGCGACGTGGTCGTACGTGGCCGACTCAAAGAGGTTCTCTCTAATGCGGCTCGCAAGCGCAAAAAGCAAATGGTCTCAGCGTCTAAGTTGGCCGCAAAATCTGCCAGCGAACTGACGGAAAAAGAGCAGTCGATTTTGCAGCTCCTCAAAGAGGCCGAGGACTACGCTCGCCAATCCAACTGGTCGGCTGCAGAGAAGGTCTATATCAATGTCATTGCGCTCGCTCCTAAAACCATCGAGGCCTACCTCGGACTCGGCGACCTCTATCTAAAACAAAAAAACTGGAACGATGCGGCTGAGTCGTACAAAGTTGCGCTGCAAGGCGACGACGCTAACGTGACGGCCTGGGGTAATCTCGGTCTCGCGCTGGCCAATAAAAGCGAATGGGTGGCAGCGGTTGATGCGCTCCAGCGTGCCGCGCGCCTAGATCCAGGCAACGCAACGCGCCAAGCCACGCTCGGTATGGCCTACATGACCATCAAGGAATACAAAAAAGCGACCAAGGCATATCGCGAAGCGGTCAACCATGATCGCGAAAACATGTCGCACCGCGTTGAGCTCGCTAAAGCGGCAAATTTGGCAGGAGATAAAGCACTCGCAGAAGAGATGCTTAACACGGTATTGGCCCGTGACCCGCTCAATGAGCAGTCAAAAGCGCTACTCGCTGACGTGCGCGCAAAAAAAGAGCTCGAGTAAAACGTCCATTCGGTCAAATGAAAAAACGCGGCTCCTCGTTGGGCTCCGCGTTTCTTCGGTGAGCGCGTGATCTTAGTTGATCACGCAAGGATTGGACGTTTCGCTGGTCGTCATGTGCAGCTGGTTCTCGCAGGGGGTGAACAACTCGACGAACCCAGGAGAGACGGCTCTGAAGCACGTCTGACGGTGCTCCTTACCGCGCTCGAGCGACACCTCGACGGTGATACCGCCGGCCGGGCAAGCGCTGAAAACCACCGTGGCATGTGAGTAGAAGGGGAGCTGTTCTCCGGACCAGGCGTCGATGTACGCGTTGATGGTGAAGGAACTCGTCGGGGTCTGCACGAACAGCGAGAGTGTGTTGACTAACTCCACACTCTTTTCCATGTCACACATGACCGAGACCTGCACGTTGGGGGATAGCGAGACGCCGTCCGTTAGGACCTGCACGGTTGCAGTGAAAACGTTTTTGAGAAGGTACTCCGGCATGTGTCACCTCCGGTCAGACTTTATCCTGCAAAAATAATCAGCTGTCAAATGAAATGCGGCATTCCGTTTCCGGAATGCCGCATGATGTCGAGCGAACCATTAGTTATCTGAGGAACTTGCTTTTATATACCAAAAATGTCTTTATGTCAAGACTAACGCCAGGCCGGCGTAGCTCAGTGGCAGAGCAACTGTTTTGTAAACAGTAGGTCGTCGGTTCAAATCCGACCGCCGGCTCCAGACGCGATTGTAACAAACCCAATAACGCGGGAGTATAGGTACATGGATCACCAGGGGGCGACCACGTCTGTTCGGCCAAACGTCAAAGAATTAGTCGAACAGGCGCAACACAAAAATAAAGAGGCCTTTAGTGAGCTATTTGAGATGTATTACGGCAAGCTGATCGCCTACGCCTTCCGTCGCACGCTACACGCCGAGGCGGCGCAAGATATCGTCGCCAACACCTTTGAAGTTGTTCTCAAAAAGCTTGAGCGTTTTGAGTGGCGCCATGCCGGCAGTTTTAACGGCTGGATTTACCGCATCTGCAGCAACGAGATCAGCCACTATTTTAGAGATGTGTCGCGTTACACGAGTACCACACAGGTGACGGATGATGGCGTGGATGAACTCGACATCAGTGACGAAGGTAAATCAAAGTTCGATATCGAGAAGCGTCTCTTGTCAGACCAGCAATTTGCTGTGCTCAGTCGCGCGATTCAGCAACTTAAGCCGATTTATCAGGAGCTGCTGCACCTGCGCTACTTTGAAGATCTCAGCCTGCAAGAGATTGCGGAAGTCACCGGCAAGCGCGATGTTACGGTTCGCGTCTACATGCACCGCGCCCTTACGGACTTACGTTCAACCCTTGGTCGCGACGCCCAACTGTTACTAGATCTCAATCCGGAGGATATATAATCATGAGCTCACCAATGCAAAACAAGCCAACTAATATCCAATCGGTCCTACGCTCGTACGGCGGTCCAAGTCTGCAATCTACCGAGCACAAGGATCAGCTCAAGCAGCAGCTCCTGCGCTCTGAGTTTTTTACGGAGGCAGAACCTGCGACCGAGGCCGACACGACCGAATCTCAAGGTGTTGTATTTTCGTGGGCGTCGTTGACACGACGTCTCTCACTGGCCGCTGCGCCTGCGCTAGCATTCGTACTGATTTTGGCGATCGTCGTAGCGAACTACGCTCCGGTTACCGCAAAACAAGTGCTGGCAAAAGCCGCTGACCAATTAGAATCGTCTGCTGGCGAAGGTCGTGTGAGTTACACCAAGCAGCACGTCACGACGTACTTTAACGGCGTAACTGATACATTTAATGACTTGATCAGCGAGATGTGGATCGACTCAGAGTCGACTAAGAGCCGCTCGCGTCTTACGACTCCAGACGGCCAGTTGTTCGAAGAAGTAGTGCAAACACCGACCGAGTTTTATCAGTGCGAAAATTGTCTCGCGCGTGAGGTTTCTGAAGGTGCGATCGTTGAAGGACCGATCGTTCAGCCGGATGGACCGGTTGCAAAATTACTAGCTGAGCTGGATGAACCATCCGAAGTACCAACTACGGGTGGTGGACTGATCGCGTATGGTGGGGGAGTTGAGGCTCAAACGTCGTCCGCATGTGCAGAGGGTGCGGAAGACTGCCAGGATGTTGTCTCAATTGAGGTTCCACCCGGCTGTGAGCAGGGTTGCGGCGGCGGTGGTCAGATCGACTTCAATGCGGCATACCTCGACTTCTACAAACAACTTGGCTTTGTTGGCGCCATCCCCGGCGAGACGGACGAGGAAATCATTGGCAGCTTATACGGGCTGCAATCGGTAACCGATCCGTCAGCACGCGCAAAAGTTCTGCGTGACTTGAGCGATAGTCCACGCGTCAGTATTACGGATAAGCAAGAGTGGCACGGTCACAACGTCTATGTAGTCTCGGTGACGTATTGGCAATCCACCCAACGCGACGTGTTCTATATCGACCGCGACTCTTACGAGTTTGTCGGCATGGAAACTACTTACACCGGAGGTATTGGCCCGTCCGGGGTTGAACAACGTGTTGTGGTCGAGTTGCTTGAGGCGGGATCAACAGATGACGTAACCACCGTGGAAGCAGGCGAGCTCAAAAAGACGAACATTTTTGAGCAATACGGCTTACCAATCGATGCGACAAACATTGAGATCGAATACATCCCAACCAATCCCGACGAAGCGGTTCAGCCGTAGAGAGCAACCGCCTGCCTGCTTGGAAAACGGGCTTAACCCTGTATACTCCTTACTACTGTCTCAGCACGCCCTCGTAGCTCAGTGGTAGAGCGCGCCCATGGTAAGGGCGATACCGCAGTCCGATTCTGCGCGAGGGCTCCAGTGGCCCTAAAGGGCTTTTTTGTATTGGCTGAGATGATTGACAATAGGCCAAAAACGTGGTAAAAGACCCGGTCCAGTGGCAATTCCGCCATTGGCGTTCCGGTCACAATTCAAGCAACACCAGTTCGCCTACACAAACGCTGCTCGCTGAGAGCAAGGAGAACATACATGAGAGAGAGCTCGATCAAGACCCCGAGCCCCGTCCACAAGATCCTCACGCACACCCTCCCGCACGTGGAGGAGTACTACTGTCGCTACTTGTTGGAGAAGTTTGGGGAGGAGTTCTTCCCGGGTGTCTCCACGGCAAGGTTCACCGTCATGCACCGCTCCGACGTCGAGAAGAAGACGTTCGAGCAGTGGCTGGCGGAGGGCATCCTCCTGATCGGCGTCGGAGGGGGCCCCTTCGACGAGCACCCCATCAACGGCACCGAGCGCAAGCACGGTGAGTGCGCCGCGAGCTTGCTCGCCGCGTACCTGGGCGTGGACACGCACCCGGCGGTGAAGTACATGCTCAAGTTCATCACGCCCAACGACACCGAGGCCACCCCGTCGCAGTTGGCCACCGTGATCAATCTGATCAACCGGGACCACCCGACCGAGCCCGAGCACGTCTACGCGTGGGCAGGAGTCGCCTTCGACGCCCTGCACAACGAGCGCGATCGGCTCTACTCCATCGGCAAGACGGCCTTCGAGCTCGCCACGGTCGAGCGCATCAACGGACCCAAGGGCAGCAAGCTCAAGATGGTCACCGGGGTCTGCGACGACCCGACCTTCGTGAAGTTCGCCCGCTACAAGCGGTGCGACATCATCATCGTCAAGTCCGGGTCCGGACATGTGAAGATCTTCGTCAACAAGGAGCTTGGCCTCAAGCTCGAGGACCTGGTCAGCGTGATCAGGTTCGAGGAGCAGGACGCCAAGCGCAAGATCGTGACGTCCAAGTTCCAGGACCTGGTCAAGGAGGGGGTCGTCCCGGGAGCGGAGGAGTGGTACTACCACGTCAAGGGTCAGATGCTGCTCAACGGCAGCCTGACCGCCACGGACGTGCCGCCCACCAGCCTCGACCTCGACGCGATCAAGGCCATCGTCAAGTTGGCCTTCGATCAGGCGAGGTTCGAGATCAACCGCCAGTCCGAGTGCAGGAAGGGCAACTGCACGGCCAACCCGCAGAACCCCTGCGTCTGGTACGACTGGGGCCTCTCTCGTTGCCGCGGCATCCGCGGCAAGATGATCACCGCCGGCGAGCGCAGGGCCCCCGCCTACCGGCCGACCGCCCGCAAGTAGCCGCGCACATTCGTTCTTTTCAGTTTTGTGCCCCACTCGAGTCGTTATCTCGAGTGGGGCCTTTCTTTTTATGTTCGACCCATGAGCCAAGCGGGCCGCACGGGTTCGCCCTTGCCAAAAACCTGACAATGCGGTTTAATCGTGGCCTATGTCACAAGACCGCCTACTCGGCCTCAGCTGTTCAGCCTGCAAACGGGTGAACTACCATACCCACAAATCTCGCTTGGTTAAGGAAAAACTGGCCTACAACAAGTTTTGCCGGCACTGCAAAAAGCACACGCCGCACAAAGAAACTAAGCTCAAGTCTAAAAAGAAATAGGAGCTGGGCCGATGGCCTCTAAATCGCTTACGCGAAAGGTGCTACTGCTCGTAGTCGACGCTTTGTTGATTACGGGATCGTTACTCGTGGCGCTGCGATTTGCCGCGCGTCCAGGCTATCTGGATGAACTTGTCTTTGGCGACACGCTGTTTTTTGTCCTGCCGGTCGTGGTGTTTTTACTGGCGGTTTACTTTGTGCAGGGCTATCACTTGGAAGAAATTGTTACACCATGGAAAGGTCTGGGAGCGATGGTATTGGCCGCGACGGCTGGGGGAGTAGCGACCGGATTTTTGTTTTTCTTGATACCTGGGGCGCCTGAGTTTTCAGCGCGCGCGTTGCTGGTTACGAGTGCCTTGGTTGCTGGGCTGCTGTGGCTGGCGCGGGTCGCGTATGGTCGGCTACTCATCACGCGCGCGCTCAAAGAAAATTTACTTATCGTTGGTACGGATGCCAGTGCTCAAGAGTTGGCGCGCGTCTTGGGTGAACGCACTCACTCACCGTATCGCGTGATCGGGCTGTTAGCTGCAGACGCGCGAGCTGCCAACACAAATTTGAGCGGAGCAGGTGCGCATGTATCAATTTTATCTCTTGCTGATTTACCGGCGCTTGTTCGCTCTGGCGAAATCGACACGATCGTTCTCGGTACGCAAACCTCGGCTGACGATCGGCTGGTGCGAGCGATCGTAACGCTCAAGCGACGCGGCCTTAAAGTACGCGAGCTTACCGACCTCTACGAAGAGCTCACCGGTATGACGCCGGTAGCATATCTCGGTCAACTCAACATGTTGTTCGAGAATTTTGGGCAGCGCAGTGAGTTCACCAGATATGGGCAAGAGGTCTTAAACCGTGGGGGAGCGTTGGTGCTCCTGACGATCTCGTCGCCACTCTGGCCGTTGATCGTGCTTGGGCAGCAACTGACGAGTCGTGGTCCGGTTTTTGTGGAGCGCTCCGAGCGTGTCGGGCTATGGGGTCGACCGTTTAGGTTTTATAAGTTTCGCTCCATGGTGCCCAATGCTACGCAAGCGGGGAGTGGTTTGATTACTGGTAAGGAAGACCCACGCGTGACGCCGTTCGGCCGGCTGCTCCGTAAGTCTCACCTGGATGAACTCCCGCAACTCCTCAACATCCTCAAGGGCGACATGCACTTTATTGGGCCGCGTGCCGAGTATGTCGAAAATGTACGTCGCCTCGAGCAAAAAATCCCGTTCTACCACGAGCGACACATGATCAAGCCGGGCATGACCGGATGGGCTCAGGTGCGCAACGTCTTTACGAGCGCCTCGGATCGCGACACGCTCGAGAAGATTCAGTACGATTTGTACTACCTCAAAAACCGATCGGTCGCGCTCGATATTGCGATCGTGATCCGGACGCTTAAATTAATCTTACGCGGCAAAGGGACCGCGTAGCTTATTTCTTGCGTGCTGCTGCGATGGCCGCTTTGAGACCCTCGAGGTCGCGGGCTCCGTCGTATTTGGTGCCGTTGATAAAGAGGGTTGGGGTCGAGTCGACGCCGAGTTCTAGCCCCTCACCCTTGTCGAGACGAATGTGGTCAAGGAGTTCTGCCTTGGAGCGGTCCGCCTTAAAGCGATCAAGATCAAGCCCGAGCTCCGTTGCATATGACTCAAAGCGTGCTTCCGCTTCTTTAAGTGAGAGAACCGACCATTCGTCCTGGCGGGCGTAGGTTAGGTCATACAGTTCCCAAAACTTTCCTTGCTGGTTTGCCGCCTCGCCGGCCTTAGCTGCTACCTCGGCGTTGAGGTGTTGCTCAAGTGGAAAGTGACGGAACACTAACTTCACGTCTTTTTCGTCGCTAATGAGTTGTCGCAAGACGGGCGCTGTGCCCGCGCAGGCCGGGCACTGAAAGTCCGCGTATTCGACCAGGGTGACCGCCCCCTCCGTCGTGGCGCCAATGGTCGGGTTGTACTCACGGGTCTGTTGGGTTGGCCCATCCGTTTTTGTCCCAAGCTTAGTAGGAATCGACTTTGAACCAAAATAGACAAACCCTCCGATCAATAGGGCGGTTCCTACCAATACGCCGATAATTACCTTGACTTGACCGCTCATACAGTTGTCGCATTAATGGATTGGGTTGCAGTTTTTTTGTTCATCCGGAGTACGACGATCATGCAGATCGTAATAAAAATAAACGCCATGAGTGACAAAAACGGGATGGTGATGAACCCAAAGTACTCAATGTATTTGGATGCACATGAGATGCCTTGCGTGCAGGGCGCGAGCGAGTCGGGGATGATGCCGAGCTGGAGCAAGTAGTGGAATGTTGCGATGCCGATGCCAATCACTGAGAGCGGCAGCACAAAGTACGGCACGTTTTTGTCTTTTTTAATGATGCCTACCGCGAAGATGACGACGAGCGGGTACATCAAGATGCGCTGGTACCAACATAAAAGGCAAGGTACCAGGTGCTGAACCTCGCTGTAGTACAGACTACCCAAGAGTGCAGCGATCGAAACCGCCCACGCGCCGTAGAGATAGGTTTTTGTCTGCCGTAAAAGCAACATGCCAAAAGTGTAGTGTATCTCATGACCGTGTCAACGCTACGCAGATCAGCTTGTTATTGCATTAACTGCAGACTAGGCGTAGCTTCCCGATAAGGAGGAAGCGCCAATGATGTTCAAGATCGCATTGGTCGTAGTAGTACTCGTCATCGTGATCGTGGTTGCGCTGGTGATTGGGATCGCTGTGACCGCTGATCAGGATCCGTATGGACAGACCTAGGCATCAGCTGCTCCCCGGGTGAACGCCGTCGCTGCGTTCACCCCGTCTCTATTGTTTGACGGAGTAGCCTCGCTTACGTACAGTCGATGCACGGGCGAGTGGTGAAGTGGTATCACGTCGGTCTCCAAAACCGTCGTCGAGGGTTCGATTCCTTCCTCGCCTGCCAAGGATGTCTTCATGATTTTGCCCCACTTGTGAGTGGGGTATACTGAGCACACTTCCATGAAAACCAACGCGTCTGCACATAAGCACGTTTTTGTATTGCTCATCGTACTTTTTGTACTTGGCTCAGTTAGGTATGTCGTCATGCGCTGGTTATCACCAGGTGCGAGTACTTCAGTCACAGGCAAGCCTCTCTCTTTGCCATCTGGTTGGTACACGGCTCGTAATACACCAGGCACCGAGCAGCTCACTAAAACCCCATCTCTAGAAGAACTCACGCAAGACATTGTGATCCAGTCCGATGGTTCGCCCTGTGTGGTCTGGTCCCGAGATAACACAACGCTCACGCAGGCCGATTTATTTTTTGCCTGTTGGGATACAGTTTTGCGGACTTGGCACGGTAAACTCTCGCAAACCGGACCGGATCAGATTACGTCTACAGCAAACATAAACGAGCATCCGTCAATGGCACTCGATTCTCAAGGTCGACCACACATCGCTTGGCAAGAAGCAACCGTAGATGCCATGGGCCAGACGAACGGTAGTACTATTAGGTATTTGCGCTGGAACGGTAGTGCCTGGCGAGGATTTACTGGTGCCATCGATACCATCAGTACGACTAATATTGACTTTATGCCCGCGCTTGCGATTAACCCACAAACGCAGCTGCCCGCCGTTGTGTGGCAATTTGCTGAGGCTTTTGCTGAAGAAGTACGCTATCGAGAGTGGAGCGGTTCTGCTTGGGTAGGAAAGTTAGGTAGCGCCCCCGACCAGATCAACGCTGGCGAGCAAGAAGGCTACTGTATGTGCAGCCTAGCTTTTTCTTTGCTTGGCACGCCGCATGTTGTGTGGGCCACTGGCAACTTTGTCAACCAGGCTTTTGAAATACACTATCGTCGCTGGGATGGTTCGTCCTGGCGAGGGCTTTTGAGTCCAGGCTCGGACAATGTTGCGGATTTATTTGACTCGGGAAGCATGCCTGCACTTGCAATGCAAAATGAGACGCGCCCGGCCGTGGTTTTTGTGGCAACGAAAGGCCAGCAGAGGATGGTTGTCTATCGTCGCTGGGATGGTTCCTCTTGGCGTGGTGAGACGGGCGATCCCTTTGATGAAGTAACGGGCACTTATGGAGAAAGCTACTTCGATCCGGTTTTGGCCTTTACTGCGCAAGGCAAACCGGTTGCCGCTTGGACCCACACGTATGGAACGCCGGTTTTTAACGATATAGAAGTTGCGCGCTATACCGGTGGCAGTAATTGGAGCGGGTATAGCGGCGTCCCACCTGAGCCAATTGTGCAAGATGCCACCGACGATGCAATGCCTGCCTTAGTACTTGACGGTAATGGGTTTCCGGTTATTGCGTGGAAGCGTGGTCCCGATCCACACTCAGACATATTCTTTACTCATCGACTGTAGACACACTGGGAAGCGGTCATCAACCGACATCCATGGGATTAGCGGCGCAGCATAGGTAGTCCGGCGTTGTGGTAGCGCTTGGTGGACTTGAAAGTTACTCCAAACTGTGATAGGCAGGCTGCAGCACACTCACAACTGGAGGAGGAATGAAGCGACTCATTTTGTTTCGCTGTCACTTGAGCGACCGGTTTGATCCGGTCGACCACTTAGTGCTCTGCAAACAACGGTTGGACTTACTCAAGGAACTCAATCCCGGAGCTCAAATCCACATTCTCTATGGAGGACTGGAGAGCGGACGAGCACTGTTTGGCAAGTATCTGGGGTCACTGGTAGATGGCTTTTTTGTCCTTACCTGTGGTCAGCAGGCGCAGCGGTACCATTTTGACTCCGTCCTGACGGAGTGGTTCATCCGGGTGGGGCAGCACTGCTCCTTTGATGTGCTCCACGTGGTGGAATGGGATCTGCTGTACACGCGGCCGCTTGCGGAGCTCTACTCGCACATACCGCCCGACACGCTTGGGCTCTCTGGGTTTGGTACGACGACCATCGAGGCCGAAACAGACTGGTCTTGGGTAGTTGACCCTGCTTGGAGGCCTCGGCTGCTGGCTTTTTTGGGGATGATAAAGCAGCGGTACGGGCTTGATGAGGGAGGAGTGCTACGTTGCTGCTTTGGACCTGGCCATGTGTTTCCTCGGCGTTTTGTCGAGTGGCTGGTAGAGCAGCAGCCGGTAGAACAGACCGTCGATGAGATCCAGATCCCAACGTACGCCGAGGCGGGTGGCTTTAGGGCCTGCGACAACGGTATCGTGCGGCAGTGGGAGTTTCCGTTGCATAAGCGGTACTTTAACTGCGATATGCTGGAGATCGAACCGTGCGCTATGGCGGAGCAGCTGCTCCTTGCCGACGGACGACGGGTGTTTCATCCGGTGACGCGATTGCTACCCAAGCAGATGCTTGAGGTTCTGTTGAGGGCTACTGCCGAGTAGTCCTCATTTTTTTATATTGCACAGCGCGGTTTGACCCTTATTTTGTGGTTTAAGAAAAATGCCTCGGACATGAGAGTCCGAGGCATGGTTATGTTGGGCTGCGCGAGATGAGGAGCTGATTGATGCGTTCGAAGGTGCCGAGTAGCCAGGCTTTCTGTTGGTCCTCAGGCAAGTGTGAGATGCTGTCGTGTAGTTCGACGTCGACGGTCATCCGGGAGCCAACCAATCCCTGCGCGTCCATCATGGTCTTGGCTCGGGCCGCCGTGCTGTCGATGATGATCACGAGCATGCGATACGTGGGCGCACCCTTGACGCACAACAAGAATCCGTTGTGGTAGACCTTGCCGACGCGACGCTCGGCGGTGCGCTTGTTGCCTAGGCGATGACCTTCTGGGAGGATGCCGACCGCCTGACCGTTGATCACCGCGCTCAGTGACATCTCGAGCATGCGATCGTGGTCCTGCTTTTTACCCTTGCGGTCGAGTGAGGCTGCACCCATTAACCAGAGTGCTTGTCCGAGTCCCGGCACCCAGAACAGTATTTTTTTTGCTGCCCAGGTGGGGTGTAAGCCGAGCTCGTGCGCAACGATGAGCAGTGGAAACGCGTCGATCGTGCTTTGGTGGTTGGCGACTAAGATGAGTTGTTCACCCTTTGCCAACGACCGACGTACGTCCTCAAGGCGTAAGTCCATCTCGATCTGGAGCAGGGGAGCGATCCACCACCAGAGACGCACGGCCCAGCCGGTCGTCCATCGTGATGCGGCGATCCTGAGGTCGTGCCAGATTGAGGCTTTGAACACCGGCCACGGCTTTCGACCGTGTCTGACCAGACCCGAGAGTAGCACCCAGACTACCCAGAGGTAGAGGTGCGGCGTAAGCACAATGGAGTATTCCAGTAAGAACAACGTGATCGCGAGCGACCCGCGGAGCCACTTGTTAGCTTTGTTCAGCGTCGTCCACCTCCTTCTCTTTGTAGTAGGAACGAAGTACGAAACTAGCACCGCCTACGGGTGGCGTCAAAGCCGTTTTACAAGGGGTGCATGCTTTGCTAGCGTGATCCTCCGTTCCTTATCTTTTCGACGAGGTATAAACCACCGTGCGATACAAAGACGCGCTCTACGGCGATGTACTCATCTCGCCGCTGATGTACGAGCTGTCTGAGTCATCGCGTATGCTAAGACTCAGAGAGATTTCCCAGGGGGTTCTGCCACCGGACTGTCTAACACGTCCAATCCCATCCCGGTATGAACATGGTATGGGCGCCGCGCACCTTGCGCTCTGTGCGCTCTTGCACTCGCGACAAAAGCTTGGACGATACGAGTTGCTCTTTGTGCTAGCAGCAATGCTGCACGATGCGGGCAACACTGGCTTGTCGCACCTCAATGAGCATTTCCTCAAGCAGCTGTTCAAGATGGACGGAGAGTCGTTTTTGCGAGTGTTGCTGGAGGGAAGCGACACGGCACGTATCATTGCCAAGTGCGGCTACACGCTCGACGAGGTTGTGCAGTTTGTCACTGGTAAGCTTCGCCCATACTCGGTGGCGCTGCACGGCAGTCTCGACGTGGACAATCTCGACAACGTCTTGCGGTACCTGTACACCGCGACCGGAGTTCGAGGGTATGACGCCGAACACATCGCAAGTCTGTACCGGTTCGACCCGGTCATCGGCTGGTACATGCACGATGATGGAAGTGCTCTCGAACAAGTGCGAGCATGGAAGGACATGCGGCGGGCGGTGTACGCCCTAATCTACGAGAAAGCACATCTGTCCGCGGCTGCCATGGTCTACCAAGCCGTTGATCTCGCGGTTGAACACGGAGAGATCGGTCTGGACTACTTCAAGCTGACCGACGATGGGTGTCTGGCGTATCTGTACGATTGCAACCCCGACTCCAAGTACCTGGTCGGGCAAGTGCTCAAGCATGAGCGGTTCGAACAGATCTTTGCTCGCATCTCTCGTGAACGTGGTAGCAACTTGGCCAAGCTCTGTCAGGCTAAAGACCGCTTTGGAGAGCCGGATGCTCGCAAGCAAGTCGAGACCATGATCACTGAGCGGTTTGGGATCCCTCGGCGCTCCTTCTGCTGTTACGCCGCTACGGGTAGGGATGAACGGCGGGTAACCCTGCCACTCATCTCGCACGGCGGAAACTGCCGAACGGATGGCGACAAGGTAAAGCCACCACATCGTCTCTTTGTCTATCTCGATCCAGCAAGTATGCAGTACGAGGACCGCATCGTGCGTTATATGGAGGAACAGTTCCCTGCAGATGTATAGCCGCTATCCTAGTAGTCTAGGGCGGCTTTTTAACTTGACCCATAAAATCGCTACGGTAAGCTCGTCGTACCGTGCAAAAGCGCCGCGCGCCATTTGAATACCTATTAGTCACAGGGCTCGCGGTAATCGCTGCCGTACACGCTTTTTTGTACTTTGTGTGGTTTGAGCGTATTGCGTATCCGACCACGCTGAGTAAAACGCACGTACAATCGGCAGAACAAATCTTTAACTCACAGGACCCGTACTATACCGTCCGTACTTTTTTGCGCCGATACGTGCGAGCGAATCGCGATCTGGGTGCGATCGTTTTAGTTAGCACACAGGTTCAGCCACCGACGCGGTTTGATCTCGAGATATATTACGAGCTCTATCCAAAAACGCCGACTAAAGTTGCCGTCGGTTCGCCCGAGTTGCAGGCCTTAGTCGAGACCGCGCAGAAAGGGACCGTCTTTATCTCAGACACGTCCCTGGCGCTCGATCAGACTATATTTAAAACCACAGCGGCTGAACAGGCATTTATTTACGAACGCCAATGACGATTTTTGTGCTAAAAACCGTGCTGCTGTTGTTCCTGCTGATGATCGTGGGCGGAGGGGTGGTCGTATGGCTAACTCCACGCTTGCGGCTTAATTTTTTGCTTGCGATCGGGCTCTCCTTTGTGCTTGGCACGGGGATCTTTGCGGCACTCGTTACCACAACCATCTTACGCGGCGGATTTGAGAGCGTGCCTGCGATGACATGGGGCATCGCAGCACTCGGCGTACTCAGTATCGTTGCAGGTGTCTATGTATATCGCTCGACACTTTTTTCGCTCCTGCGGCCAACGCGAGTGCAACTTGGTTTGTTTATTTTCGCGTTAGTATTAGTAGCGCCGGTAGCGGTTCATTCAATTTTGTACCCGCTGACATCCTGGGACGCCAAAATGATCTGGATGGTTAAAGCCAAAGCACTCTATGTCGAGCCGTATGTTCCCAACGAATTATTTGAGAGCGATTTGTTTGAATCGTCGCACAAGGATTATCCGATCGGATTTCCAGCGCTCGTGGCCGGTCATTACGCCTGGTTTGGCGGAGTGAGCGAACAGCCCGTCGCACTTACCTATGTAGCGTTTTGGTGGTCGTGGCTCGTACTTGTCGCGGGAGCGTTAGTTCGTTTTGCAGGTAGAACCGTGCGGTCTCGCCGTGGACTGCTGTTTTGCGTGGGCATTTCCGTTTTACTGCTACTCTCTGCCGGAGACCCATTGTTCTTTGCGGGTCTGGGTTTAGCCGACATGCCTTTAGCGAGCGCGTTTTTAGTTGCCACGGTCGCATTATTTGGCCTCGTCTCGGCAAAACGAGCCGACCGTGTTGCGTGGTGGCTGCTCGGCCTATTTGCCGTGCTGATCGGATGCAACCTTAAAAACGAAGGAGCAAGCTTTGCTGGACTGTACGTACTGATCAGCGCTGTAAGTTTTTGGTTGCTGAACCGCAGTGATCGTCGGAGTGGCGACATGGGCGAACAAAAGAAAGGCTTACTACTTCGCTCCTTGACCGCAGCGCTGCCCGTTGGGGCGTTCCTTGTTCTGCCGCTCGTGCTCTGGCGTGGGTTTGTAAGCGAGCGAGGCTATCGCGTCGATCTATTTTTGCCGCAAGACAAGACCATCCAGTACTACACGGAGCGCAGCATTGATGTGGCGCAGTGGTTTGTGCGTGAGTTCACCAATGCTGAGCACTGGGGGTGGGCACTCTTGCCTGCAATACTTCTTGCAGCTGGCCTGGTGGTCTGTATGCGGTCCCAGCGTAAGCCGCTCGTACTGCTTGCGCCGTTCACCCTGCTTGCCGCACAACTGGCCACATATATCGTTGTGTATGTCACCAGCCCGCACGACCTGACTTGGCACGTCTCGACCTCGATCGATCGTCTGATCATGCAATTGTTGCCGGCGTTCTACCTGCTTGTAACCATAGGCGCCCTGTTGCTAATCGAAAAAAAGCGGGTATACTCCACCGACCAGGATGAACTCAACAACGACGGAACAGACTAAGGCGCAATCAACTACCCCGGGCCTAGCGGTGCAGTTGTCCGTCAAGGCGGACACCGACTTTACGTTGTCGGTGTTGATGCCGGTCTATAACGAAGTCAAGACCATCGAAGAGATCGTAAAGCGCGTGCGTGCAACGCCGTTCAAGAAGGAAATTATCCTAGTCGACGATGGATCTAAAGATGGTACGCGAGACATTCTCAAAAACAAGATCGCCGGAGCCTACCCAGACGTAAAAGTGGTGATGCATGAGCACAACCAGGGCAAGGGTGCGGCCGTCCGCACCGCGATTCAGCATGTGACGGGTGACTACGCGATTATTCAGGATGCTGATCTTGAGTACGATCCTCGTGAGTATCCCGCTTTGCTCGCTCCGATTATCGACGGAAAAGCCGACGTAGTTTTTGGTACTCGCTTTGGCGGTGCAGGTGCGCGTCGGGTTCATCTGTTTTGGCACATGATCGCAAATAAAGGGCTCACAACCCTGTCGAACATGATGACCAACCTCAACCTGACCGATATGGAAGTTTGCTACAAAGTGTTTCGCTCGGAGATTCTTAAGGGGATTACGATCCGGTCGAACCGTTTTGATTTTGAACCTGAGATCACGGCCAAGGTTGCTAAAAAGCACTGCCGCGTCTACGAAGTGCCCATCTCGTACGATGGTCGTGACTACGCAGAAGGCAAAAAGATCGGATGGCGCGATGGAGTCAAGGCACTCTGGACGATTTTTAAATATCGTTTTCGCGACTAGGTGCGCTAAACTGAGCGCATGAGCACGCAAAAGACAAGCACGGCACGGGACGTACAGCGAAACCTGCGCGCATTTAGCGATCCCAAGCGCGCCCAAGTCATGCTGCGCTTTTTTAAGACCGGACCGGGACAGTACGGAGAAGGGGATGTATTTATTGGTTCATCCGTACCGCAATTGCGAACGGTCGTGCGGCAGTACCGGGATTTGCCACTCGGCGAGGCAACTACATTACTCAAGAGTAAAGTGCACGAGGATCGCCTTGCCGCCGTTCTGATCTTGAATGAACTATACAAACGTGGCGACCAAGCCCAGCGTCAAAAAGTGTATGCCGCCTACCTCGCAAACACGCGCTACATCAACAACTGGGACATTATCGACACGAGCGCGCCACATATTGTGGGGCGGCACTTGCTCGAGACAAGCACGCCAGCTAAACGCCTGGCAATTTTGAAAAAAATGGCGCGCTCAAAGCTGTTGTGGGATCGACGCATCAGCATCATGGCCACACAGGCATTTATTAGAGCAGGGGAATTTGTGCATACCTTTGCGATTGGGCAGGCGCTACTTGGCGACAAGCACGACTTGATCCATAAAGCGGTAGGCTGGATGCTACGCGAAGTTGGTGAACGTGATCGTGCGGCTGAGGTCGCTTTTTTGAACAAGTTCGCCCCGCGCATGCCACGAACCATGCTGCGCTACGCCATTGAGAAGTTTCCGCAACCGACGCGCAAGAAATTCCTTACAGCGGGCCGTGCGGCACACTAACCACAGTTTTCCACTGTAATTTTTTGCTGACCGTTGACAGGTTCAACCAGGTGAGTATTATTGCCCGCGCCCGACACACACGTCGGGTGTCTAATCAATTTAGTGAGGGTCCCAGTGAACAAAATCATCCAGCACTTACAACAGCTGAACCTCGAGCAGTCTCAGGCTTTCAGTTCTGACGAGGCGCGCAAGACTCGCGCACACTATCGGGTTGATCACCCGACGGAATTCAGTGCGACGGAGTGCATGGACGGTCGGGTCGAAATCCAGGTGGCGACGGGCGTGCCCGTTGGGATCATCCAGCCCTATCGGACGTTGGGCGGGATGTTCGACATTGGTTCACCTTACTTTGGGGATGTGATCAACGACTGGGTGGACTACTCCAACAGTCGAGGTCGCGACTGCGTCATGTTCGTGACCTACCACTTCTCGAAGACCGCTAAGCACCTCGGGTGCAAGGGGTTCAACTACGAGACGGCGGATGCCTCTGCATACATGGGCACGCTGCGTCGAGAAGTCGAGCAGTCCTTTGTGCTCAAGAAAAAGCCGCTCCATGCCATCAAGGTTGGCATCGAGACGGATGAGGGTGCGCTCGTGTTGCACGGCGATGATGGGGTCGTGCTCAACATGGCCGATGCGTTGCTCTTCTCGCGAGGGGATCTGCTGAGTCGGGTTCGGCAGCTCTACCCACGTATGAACCACCAAATGCTGATCGACCTGGTCGAACTGCTGGTAGGCAACCAGCAGCACATCCAGGCCATCCGCGCAGAGAACCGCCAGCCGTCGGAACTCGACCACGACGAGAGCGCCCTGCTCTTTGGTCGCGGGTTCCACTGGCTGCACAAGCCAAACCTGGCGCTCAACGTCGGGCCCTTTGACAAGGACCTAACCCGACCGGTCGTGGTTGCTGCGGGCATTCTCGCCAAGAACCTCCAGAACCGCCGCAGTTTTTCCAAGGAGGACGGCGTGGTTCTCATGACCTCGGCGGTCTCAATGGGGGATGAGGCGAAGGATGTTCCGCTTCGCGAAAAAAAGAGCATCTACCTGGCCAAGATCGCGTACGAGGCGATCATGAAAGAGGTGCCCGAGTTGCGGGACTGCCTGCACGTCGTGGCCGGCGTGATGAACCATGAGACCCGCATGTACACCATGATCGATCCGACCAGACTCGAGTTCGTCAAGGCGCCGTCGATGTCACACTTCGTGACGGTCTAGCCAGAACAATCTGCCCTCTGGCAAACCGTCAGGGCGCACGGACCACGGTCCGTGCGCCCATCTTCTTATCGATGAGCCGTGGCAGTCTGCTACACTGCCGACATGCCAAAAATCTCTATCGGAAAAGCTGCGCCCGCCGTCTCGTTACAGGACCAAGACGGCAAGACCCACTCGCTCGTCCAGTACAAAGGCAAATGGGTTCTCCTGTATTTTTATCCTAAAGACGATACGCCTGGCTGCACCAAAGAAGCCTGCGGATTCCGCGACAATCTACCGCGCTTTAAAAAAGACAAAATCGTCGTGCTTGGTGTGAGTGCGGACTCGGTTGCCAGCCACAAAAAGTTTGCTGGCAAGTACGGTTTACCATTTACGCTATTGGCCGACCCAGACAAATCCGTAATCAAAACCTACGGTGTGTGGGGACAAAAAAAGTTTATGGGTCGCGAGTACATGGGGATCCGACGTATGTCGTTCCTCATCAATCCGGCCGGTAAGATCGCAAAAATCTATCCTAAAGTTAAACCGGCAGAACACCCGACCGAGGTCCTCGCGGATATCTCCGCGTTATCCGGTTCCAAATAAAGCGTACAAACTCGCCGGCGGTGTTACGAATATCTCGTCCAACGTTTAGCTTGGACCCGGCGACGTTGTGCCATGTGACGGGAAACTCGATGAGCCGATAACCCATGCGCCGCGCTACGTACAGCAGCTCCACATCAAACGCCCAGCGCCGTAGTAGTAAGTGGGGGAGAACAGCATGTGCGACTTCGGCACGCAAAATTTTAAAACCGTTCTGGGTGTCGTGGATCCCACGTACCGCAAAAATCCGAATGACAAAGTTAGCAATGCGGCTCACAAGGACGCGTAACCAGGGCTGCCGGACCGTGACCGAGCTACCAGCAACGTACCGAGAGCTCACACCAACGTCCATTCCTCGCTTGATCAGACTTGGCAGGGTATCGAGCTCACTTATGTCAGTGGAGTGGTCGGCATCCATGTACACCAAGTAGTCCCCATGAGCCGCACGTAAGCCTTCTTGCACGCTCGCTCCTTTTCCTAAGTTTCGGTCGCGGGCCAAAACGCGAGTAGAGGAGAGCTGTTCTGCCAGCTGTTTAGCAAGCGCAGGAGTACCGTCGCCAGAGCCATCATCCACAACAATAATCTCGAAGCGCGCGGCATTCTTTTGCAAATAGGCGTGAACGGCCCGCAGCGTCTCGGGCAGGCGCCTTGCCTCGTTATAGGTTGGAATGATGACGCTCAGATACGGCAAGCTCATATATACTAGGCACTATAGCCGCAGCACTCTAATGAACAAGTCCTCGCTTACATCCCACCCAAGAAGAACCGCTTTTAGCATTGCACTGTTGTTTGTGCTGATTATCGCGCTCGGAACGCTAGGTTTTGGCGCCTTGTTTAACGCGGTGCAAAAAGCACGCTTAGATGTGGCCTTGCAGTCTGCCCAAGAACGTGGCGAAGTAGTGAACCAAAAGGAAATCGAGCAGCGCTTTCCGCGCATTGAATTTTTCTAAAATTTCTTTAGAGTAAAGCCCACCTCGTAATGCGGATCACTCCCAAGCGATCAATTCGTTTTAGTCATCTAGCCCAGCGTGTGCTGTTTGGGCTTATAGCTGTTTTGATGGGCGCTAGTTCGGTAGCTCAAGCGGCGGAACCTGAGCTTCCGGCTGACGTTGTGCCTCAGATAAAAGCAAGCCTCGCCACGGTCGAACTCAACGTTGGGTCCGGACAATCCTATGGCAGTCTGCAGGATGCAATCGATGCGATTCCGGCAAACCCGAGCGAGAACTATTCGATCCTGGTTCATCCAGGAACGTACGTGAGTGAAAGTGTGGTGACGGGTAAAAATACGGGCCCTTCCGGCGCGACCATTACCATCAAAAATGCCGAGGCAGAAAAACCGGTTTTGTCGGGAGGGGCGTTGCCCGATTGGTCAAAAGTAAGTGGAACGAGCGACACATACGTTGCCACCCTGTCTAATGCAAAGTTTGTAACCGATGGAACGTATCGACTACGACAAGTCAGCTCGGTTAACAGTGTAAAACGACAGCGCAACGTCTGGGCAACGTCGTCAGGAAAAGTGTACGTGCGGTTGCACGATTACGCCGATCCTGATTCCAGAAACGTACATGTCACCACGGGCGCTAACGGCATCAAGGTTGTGAGCGTGCCCAATGTGTTGATCGAAGGTTTTATTATTGCTCACTATGCCGACACGGGCATCACGTTTGATAACTCGGGAAGTTCTTCTGCGCGATCGGTATGGGTGAGCGACATTGGTAATAGGGGAGCAAGTGATGCGGGAGTGCGATTCAACAACTCGCCCAACTGTTCTGCGCTCAACATTATCGCGACGGCTAGCCAGGCTGCAGGAGTACGCGCAACGGGTTCTTCCAGTTTGGATGTATACAATGGCAGTTTCCACCGGGTGAACTCGGGCATTGATCTAGTAACGTCAGCAAGCGCCGTACTGCAAAACAACCTGTTTGGAGCGGGCATGCAAAATCCGGTCGCCTATGACAGCGCCTCAACATCAGGGCTCAAGACACGCAACAACAGCTACTGGAATCCGAGCGGTGCTCTCGGGGAAGTGAATGACGTAGCAAAATATACGATCAGCAGTCTGGGGGCGAGTGCGGGTGGGGAGACCAGCTCCAACGAGTCTGATCCGCGTTTTAGAAGCACCACCACACGTGAGTCGGACAAAACCAATTTTTTGCATAATACTGTCCGTGATTTGGACGCGGCGCTTTTTGGCGGTGATGCGTGGTCGAACAACACTAACGCTGCAAATCTTCGCTGGGATCAGGGCTTTATGTTTGAGTCGTACCTCGACATGTATCGTGCGACCGGCGATTTACGCTGGCTCGACAAGATCGTTGAACAAGCCGACAACGTCTGGGGTCAGGCATATCACAACACGGCGTCACCGGGCTCGAGCGACGACGGCTACTTGGGCTGGTCGACTTCGCGTTACGCGCGCGCAATAGTCAAACCGAGCACGAGTACTTCTAACTTTAATGCAGGTTTCGCGGTCGTAGATTCTACAGGTACGGTGGTTGATGGCGATCTTGGAATCTACGGTCCCGGTAATGGCGATCAGATCGTCGACGAGAATCTCGAAATTCGATTTCCAACCAGCCATCACCGCTACGAGGTGTGGGACACCAGTGGAGCACCCGTTTGCCTCAACTGCCCGGTAACGTCGGATAACTATCCAGGCGGTCTCTACAATATTACGATCGATGATCCGGATGCAGAGGACGCGCTAAACTACGATGTTCGGTTTACCTTTACGGATGCGTATCCGTGGGTCGGAGATGTCTACAAGATTCAGACCAAAGCTAAAAAACAGCTCGAGTACGAGAACATCGACGGCGGCTTGCTTGCGCCGCTGATTGAGTTTGCGGTCGAGGTTAAGGGTGATCCCACTATACAAAATTTACCGGTAGCGAGTTCGACCTATCTGGACAAAGCTAACGAGTATATTGATAAGGTCGCGGACAACATCTATCCAAAATGGGAGCCCTACTTTAAGAGTTCGGGTTCATCCGGTTGGTATGGAGGTCCTGGTGGAGTGTATCGCTGGCCGACGGATGAACAGTACTCCATCCCAGGCAACACGTTGCCGGTCAATCAAAGTACCGACATGGCGCAACTCTGGGTGCGCATGTACCAGGCTACGGGGGAGAGCAAATACAAAACGCGTGCTACGCAAGTTGCAGACTGGTTTAAATCCAAGCTACAAGTAAAAACCGCGCCCGACGGTCAGCAATTTTATTACTGGCGTTACTATTACCCGGCCGGAACATGGGACTCCTGGAACGACGTCATCCCCGAGGACGTTAACCATGGTGGTACGGTCATGAAGTTTGTAAGCGCTGCTCGCGAGGCCGGTATTGGGTTTGGTGAGTCTGACATGGTGCTCTTTGGGAGAACCTTTAGCTCACAGCTCTGGGATCCAAACAGTGGATCGATCTACTGGTACCTTGATCGCACGCTGCCAGCATCCGTTGCCTCACGTATCTACTACTTCCATACCTGGCAGGAGCTGCCAGGTAATGAGGACGTTGCCCGCTTGGTCTACGATACCTACGCAAACAACGGGTACAACACGCTCACGGGAGTGGTCTACCAAATGATGTCGGATGCGGCGCTGACCTTGTCGCGCATGCCTGGAGCGGACAACTATCGTCTGCGGGCCGGTTCTCCCGGGATCAGGTCAGGCAAAACGCACTCATACGATCGAGATTTTGATGGGCGCTCACGCTCCGCACTCGGAACATTTGACCGAGGAGCATACAGCTACATTCTACTGGACCGCTTAGAGGGGAGTAACCGTTACAATACGTCTGTTGCGATTAGTCGGGCTCAGTTTACGGAAGATGGCAGTGCTGGCGCAGTGTTTTTGGCACGTGGAGACGCGTTTGCGGATGGACTGTCTGGCGCACCGCTCGCCGCCCAAGAAAATGCACCGATCTTGTTGACGCAGACTGCGGTATTGCCGACGGAAGTCTTGGCTGAGATCCAACGTGTTCTTCCTGCAGGCGGAAAGGTTTGGCTGTTGGGAGGATCAAGCGCGATCTCGGATGATGTGGCAAAGCAGCTCACCGATGCAGGTTTTACGGTAGGCCGATACGCCGGTGCAAACCGCTATGAGACCGCCGTTGCAGTGGCGAAACAACTCAAGAATTTAACGACCGTGTTTATCGCGAGTGGTACGAGTTTTCCAGACGCGTTGGCTGCCTCGTCGGTGGCTGCGCGCGATCGAGCCGCGATTGTGCTCACGAGCAAAGATGAACTACCAGATGTTACAGAGGAGTTCCTAGGTACTACACAAGCACTCACGCTCCATGTCGTTGGAGGAACGGCCGTCGTGAGCGACAAGGTGCTGCAGGCAGCCGATGCCTATGGCAGTATCGACCGAACTGCCGGTAAAAACCGCTATGAGACTGCCGTCCAGATCGCAAAAACGTTTTATCCCAACGCGGACACCGTCTCATTTGCAACTGGCACAAATTTCCCGGACAGCCTCGTTGCTGGTCCACTGGTAGGATCGCAACAGTTCTTGGCGCCGCTCTTACTGGTGCGACCCGACGAAGTCCCGCAAGAAGTGGCGGACTACCTTGCAGAGTTTGGTGCACAGCTAATGGGTGGGGTGCTCTTTGGCGGAACGACCGCAATCACAGCTGCAGTCGAAGCGACACTCGAGTCCCTACTTTAGCTGCATGCAAAAATCGACTTGGTTTATTAAGCTAGTCGCATTTGTCAGCGGGCTGGTTGTTCTCGGAGTGGAGATTACGGCCTTTAGGATCGTGGCACCTTTTTTTGGTAACTCGATTTTTATTACGTCAAATATCTTGGCGGTGATCTTGGCAGGTCTCGCGGTTGGGTATTGGTCGGGTGGCTGGATTGCGGACAAGGTCAAGGCAGCGCGTTCTCTCTATCTGCTGATGCTTTTGACATCCTGCGTATGCGCAATTATTCCATTTGTTGCGCCACCGCTGCTCGGCTTGTTGCGTGATCACGTGTCAACGATCGATTGGCGCTTGATCGTGTTCAGCCTGCTCGGGTGTATCGCACTATTTTTTATCCCATTTGTATTGCTTGGCATGGTCAGCCCTTGGCTGGTGCATTTGGGTACGGATCAGCATGAACACCGCGGACGCGCAGCTGGCCGTATCTACGCCTGGTCAACCCTTGGTAGTTTGCTGGGTACTTTTTTACCGACGCTCGTACTCGTGCCGCTCATTGGTACTAAGCGCACGATTCTTTTATTCGCGATTTTGCTCGCGCTCATCGCGTTGATTGGTTTGGGTCAAGCGCGATGGCTGGGAGTCGTAGCGGTGTTTGTTGTTGCAGCGTTTACGATCTCGCCATCGTACCGTGACGGCAGTCCAGACACGCTGGCAGAACGCGAGAGCTCGGTGGAATATTTGCGGGTGGTTCAAGATAACGGCCGGGCGGTGCACCTCGAACAAGACGAAGGCTTTGGCATTCACTCTATCTACGATCCCGCTCGGCTCACCACCGGGCTTTTTTTTGAGTGGTTCGCTTTTGCACCTGAGCTACGTTCGGCCGAAGCACGCAGCAGATCAGATTTGCACGTTGGGATTATTGGACTAGCCGGTGGTACGATCGCGCGCCAAATCGAGACGTGGTTTGGGCCGGAGTCAGAGGTAGCAGCGTATGATCTTACGATAAAAGGTGCTGAGCTTGATCCTGCGACGGTGCAACTTGCGCGAGAGTATTTTGCGCTCGATGAACTCAAGACCGTAGAGCCAATCGCGGCGGACGGACGGGTCTGGCTTGCAGCGCAAAAAGAACCCCTTGATGTGTTGCTTATTGATGCGTTTAGGCAGCTCTACGTACCGCCGCACATGACTACTAAAGAGTTTTTTCAGCTGGCAAGTTCTAAAGTTGCCGAGGATGGCATTGTAGGAGTGAATCTCAACGTGCTCGGTCGAGACACACTGATCGAGCGCACGATCAGCGCAACGATCGCGAGCGTATTTCCATATGTACAGACCGTCGCGATCGATGGCAGCTACAATGTCCTCTTTTTTGCCAGTCGTTCTCCCTTGCCCTCCCTGGACCAGCCACTCACAACAGCGGTGCCAGAGCTACGGTCCGTGGCCGAGCGCTACACGAGGGATGCTAAAGATGTAGAAGCTAGTTCTGCCAGAATAGCGACGGACGACCGGCCGCTTGTGGAGAGCCTCTACGACTTTATGATCGGGCGCGCGTTTTTGGCTGAATAACCGGTACTTGAAAAATCAGTCAGGCCGTGATAGGCAGGCATAAGAATCCACACGAGGAGGTGAGGATGAAACGCCCTTTTTTCGTCAAAACAGTTGCTGATGTAAAGCCCGGCGACTTTGTCGCGACGGGGCACATCACCTACACGGACTACAACACGCCCCGCCAGCGCGTCACTCGGTTTGTGACCGTGGATGGGTATCGGGACGTTCGGCTGCACATCGAGCGTGTCGTTCCTGATGCGCATGTCGATTGGCGTGGTCGTGAGCACGTCACGCACGTCGAGCGAGTCGTCGCCGTCAGCTCGGAGCCGTTCCGGCTGCGGCAGTGGAACCAGTTCAACCTGTGGCGATTCTCCATTGCCTATCCCAAGAGGGGCAAACTCGCGCAGCCCTACACGGAGCGCATGCAGGAGGCAAGTGTTCTGCCGGCAGAACCGACTCCCGTCGTCGACCCCAAGCCCAAGACAAAGCGAAAGCACCCGGAGAAGGCTACCACGATCCACGTGACTGAGGAGCAGTCCAAGTTGCCGGATCTGTCCGTTGTCGAGCCTGGTCCCGACGCAACTGGAGAGCCGACCCCGCTACCGGTCGACCAGCCAACCGCGACGCCCCCGCCCGCTCAACAGGCGGAGGAGCGTCAGGAGGAGCCCAGCGACTCGCTCGCACAGCAACTCGCCGACCTCCAAGAGGATGCACCGCCCTCCGATCCGCCCGAGATCATCGCTGCGCTCCAGCAAGAGGAGCGCATGATCGAGGAGCAAGCTGCGGTCGTGGGAGAGCCGGCACCGCCCGCGGAGGTTCAGCCTCCGGAGGATGCAGCGCCAACGCAAGCACGGTCCATGGTCCAGGACTTCATGCGGTCACAGGCAACGGTGGGCGCCAAGAACAAGGAGTTGGCGGGGCGGCCGATTCCGGCTGCGCGAGACAAGCGCCGATACTGAGCAACGTACATGCCGTTCTGGGAACAACCAGGACGGCATATTTTTTGTACTGATCGTGTAATGGGTAAGTTGACTGCACGAGCAGCCGGGCCTAGGATGGCGCGCATGTCTACACAGGAACAGCCTGCGCAACTTTCAGTTCAGCCGGCAGAACAGCCAGCCGTGCCAAAGCACGTTGGGATTATTATTGACGGCAATCGTCGCTGGGCTAAGGAAAGGGGCCTTTCGTCAGCGCAGGGTCATGAGGCTGGATTCGAAAATGTAAAACGTATCATCAAAAAAGCGCAGGCAATGGGCGTAACGAACCTCACAATCTACGCGCTCTCAACGGAAAACTTTAAGCGGACGCGCGAAGAGCTCAGCAACCTGTTCAAGCTCATGATTAAGTTTGTGGTGAGCGAGCGCGTATCGATTCTCAAAAATAATATTCGATTCCGGACGATCGGGGATCTCAAGCGCTTGCCAGCTAATCTGCGTAAGGCCGCAGAAGAACTCATGGCGATTTCTGCGCGCAATAATAAGTTCATCCTCAACATTGCGCTCGATTACGGAGGTCGCTCTGAGATCGTTCGCGCTGTGCGTCGATTGCTCGACAAGGGTGTGCGCGCGATCGATATTACGGAGGAGGCGATTGCTGCCAACCTTGATACGGCTGGTCAAAACGATCCCGATCTTATTATCCGTACCGGGGGAGAACAACGCCTCTCAAACTTTTTGCTCTGGCAGGGCAGCTACAGTGAGCTCTACTTTACCAAGCGATTTTGGCCTGAGTTCAGCGAGGCGGATTTTGAGGACGCCGTCAAAGAATATCAGCAGCGCAGCCGGCGATTTGGCAAATAGGTAGGTTCACCCTAGACGCGAGGGTGTAGAGAAGGATCCTGATCGATCTGGTCAACGAGCTCGAGGTCGGGCGTTTTTTTAGTTGACCACGGCCAGCGACGATAAAACAGCAGCGTCGCTCCGACGAGCACCGCAAGTAACACAAGAGCAACGATCCAGGCGGGTACGCTCAAATCCTCCCGGATGATACGCGGAAAATCCAAGTTGGGGAGTGACAAAATCCCTGTTTCCACAGTTTGTTCCTCAATTAGGTTACGAACTGGTGTTGCAGTATCCATTGATACAAGTAGAGTTAGGCAGACTACCACGCCCCACATGCCTCGCCAACTTTCCCATGCCAGACCGATCGAAGCGTATCGAGGCCGCAGCCACCGTGGCCGTTGGTCGCTGCTGATTTTTTTGGGCGCCGTGGTGCTGAGCGGTATCGCGATCGCAGCGCTTATATCTCGTTCGGCCAATAAAGTGTTAGATCCACAGGCAGAACCACGCACGATTACTATCGAATCAGGCTCCGCCACGCCTCAGATCGCCAAGCAACTCTTTGATGAGGAACTAATTGTGAGCGAGAGCGCGTTTAACGCCGCGGTAATCCTGGAAGGCGCGCGTGGCAAACTACAAGCAGGTTCGTACGAACTCTCAGCAGCTATGTCAGCCCGCGAGATGGCAGAGATCATGCGCGATGGTAAAACTAAGGAGCTGCGGGTGACCGTTCCAGAAGGGTTGCGACTGGATCAAGTGGCAGAACTAATGGACGATAAAAACATCGTGAGCGCCGATGACTTTTTAGAAGCCGCGCGCGCCGAATACAACTTCTCGTTTTTACAGAGCAAGCCGACCGATGCTGACCTCGAGGGTTTTTTGTTCCCGGACACATATCACTTTGCACCGGGTGTGACGGCTCAAGAAGTCGTCACTAAAATGCTCGAGAACTTTGAAGCAAAAATTGCCGACCTTTTGCCGGATCTGGCCGCCTCAAAACTATCTCTGTACGAGATCTTGACCCTGGCCTCTATTGTAGAAAAAGAAGTTCCCTCGGATGAGGACCGTGTACAAGTGGCCCGAGTCTTTCTCAACCGCCTAGATGAGAACATTCCACTCCAGTCTGATATTACGCTGGCCTATGTGCTCAAGAGCGACCAGGACGAATTTTCGATTGCCGATACGCAAATCGACGACCCCTATAACACCTACCAAATCGCTGGGCTTCCGCCTGGCCCGATCAACTCACCAAGTCTCTCCGCTATCAGCGCAGCGCTCAATCCGGCCGACAACGACTTTTTCTACTTTGTCAGCAACCTCAAGACTGGGGAGACGCTCTACGCTAAAACGCTGGAAGAACACCAGGAAAACATCGACCAAGCCCAAGAGGATTGACGAGCTGGATGGGCTACGGTAGTCTCTTGGCACGGTTTCCAAAGACCCCGGGTGGCCCCTAACGGCCTTAATCTCCCGGCGAGGATTCTCTCTGACGCTAACGCGTCTCTTTGCGGCCGTTTGGGCCGTTTTTTAGTGCCCACGTTTAATCCAGGCCGAAAGGCCCATCCAAGCTATGCCAATTAGCAAGCAAGCCAAAAAGGAACTGGTCGCAACCCTCGTCAAAGAGGTGAGCGCCAAAAAAGAGCAGGTACTCATTGGGTACCAAGGGCTCAACGTTATCGAGTTGGAAGAACTTCGCGCTATCTTGCGCAAGTCCAACATCTCGATCGCGGTGATCAAAAACACGCTCCTTGAGCGTGTCCTCGGCGAAGCAAAAGTTGAAGGGCTGACCCCAACGACTTTTAAAAAGCCACTCGCCCTCGTAATTGGGGATGACGAAGTTCTGCCAGCAAAAGCGCTGGTGGAGTTTGCCAAAACCCACAAAAAGCTCGAGCTCGTAGCCGGCGTCATCGATCGCAAGGCGGTCGGTGTTGACCAGCTCAAATCGCTCGCAGCGCTACCTACGCGGGATGAGATGCTCAGTACGGTGGTCGGTACGATTGCCGCTCCGTTGTCCAGTTTTGTTCGAGTCTTGGCCGGTACGCCTCGCGCGCTGGTCTTGGCACTCAATGCAATCGCAAAGTCTAAGTCGTAATTAATTTAAAACTATCATGGCAGAACAAGCCGCGGCTCCAAAGGCCGAAGAAAAGAAACCAGTAGCAGTACCAGAGAAGTTCAAGAGTGTTGTTGAGACCATCGAGAAGATGAGTGTCCTCGACCTCTCTGAGCTCGTTAAGGTGCTCGAAGATAAGTTCGGTGTATCAGCCGCTGCTCCAGTTGCAGTAGCTGCAGCCGGTGGCGCCGCAGGTGGTGCAGCCGCAGCCGAAGAGAAGAGTGAGTTCAACATTGAGCTCAAAGAAGCTGGTGCGCAAAAAATCCAAGTGATCAAAGTTGTTCGTGAGATTACCGGTAAGGGTCTCAAGGATGCTAAGGATCTCGTAGATGGCGCTCCAAAGGTTCTCAAGGAGAACGTCAAAAAGGAAGAGGCCGAAGAGATGAAGAAAAAGCTCGAGGCCGCAGGCGCCAAGGTCGAACTTAAATAGTTCACCCGAGCCGAGTGCTCACGCACTCAATGCAAAAGACCGCCCTCACCGGCGGTCTTTTTGTGTACTCGTCGTTTATTTATTGAGCTCGATCTGGAAGATTGAGTCGCCGTTGAGAACGTAGGCTTTGGCGCCCTTATCGATAATGACCATGTCGCGCAGATCCGTAAATGCGTCGGATACAAACTGCTTAACGAAGTCGCCCTTTTCTTTATCGAACTGGAGCAGACGGTGCTTCTTGGGTTCTAGGACAAACAAGTAGTTAGAATCCTCGCTGGTTACAAGCCGAGTGGGGGATTCGAGCGGATCAACGACCGGACCCAAGGTGAACTCCTCTTTACTACCCTGCAAAAACTTAACGACCGTCCCGTCTTTTTGTAACAACCAGACGTTCCCGTCGATCGCAATGTCAACGCCGTTTTCCACACTCGTGCCATCCAGAACCCAGCTGCTGCCTTGTCCGTAACCCGCGATCGTGCGCTGGTAGCGCATGATTTCGTTTGCCTTTGGATCAAGCACGTATAGCCGATTACCGTACGTCTCGGTCGCCACGAGGTTCTTTGCGTTGATCTCGGTACCGGTCGTGAGTTCGTCGAGTTGACCGTCCTCAAAGCCGATAACGTTGTCCTCGTCGGTAACGAGCACCAGCTGAGTCTCGTCGACCGCGCCCAAGATTGGTTCGCCCAGATCGCTCTCGATCGTTGCGCCTGTGGCAGTGTCGCCATCTTTGAGAGAGACGACTTCGAGCTTGCCGCTTGTTGACCAGCTCACGAGCTGACCATCAAGTAAGACCAAGCCGATCGGGTTGCCGGACAGGCTGGCCAATTTGTTCGGATCTTGGATTCGTGTGCTGCCAGATATTTTTTCGTAGTCAGCCGCAATATTATTCTTGAGTGTGTCGAGTTCGCCAGCAGGAACAGCATCCGATTGCGGGAGCTCAGCAAGTAGAGCCTCGGATTGCTTGAGGAGTTCTTGTGCTTGTGTCTTGTCTTGGAAAATAATCGCGGCGGCCGCGTCCTCTTCAAGTTTTTTGGCCTGATCAAATTTGGCCGTGATCTCGGCTCTGTCGGCACGTGCGCCGCGTACTCCTGAGAAGACCACCAGGCTTACTACAAATACGACAACGAGCACCAGTGCCAACCCGCCAAATACTTTGACCTTTGCAGGCATGCGGATGATGGCCTTTTTGAGGCGTGGTCCAAACGAGCCCTTGGACTTGGTTTTTTCTGCAGCAGCTGGAGTCTGGCTTGCTGGATGAACCGCCTCGGTGGGTTTTTTTGCTCCACGCTTGGGCAAAATGTTTTTTACCTTGCCAAACGCACCGGCAAACATACCGGCAGCCCGTGATCGCGCACTGGCTTTAGAGGCAGCGGGGGAGTCCTTGGGTTCAACCGGGGCAAGCGGACTTGCGGACGGAGCGCTGGTTGGTAAAACAGCGGCTGTAGCACTTTTTGTTGGGCTAGAGGATGGAATCGGCATTGTTGAGACCGAAGCGGTGGCGGGTGCCTGCGAATGGTGATGGCTGTAGGTAAAGACGACCGAGGCATTTGCGGAGGAAGCATCGTGCCCAACGCGAGATTGAATCGCCTTAACCGCCTCTGCCGGCTCGTTGCTCTCGAGCAAGTTTCGGAGTGAATCTGGAGTAAGGTAGTCGGTCACACCTGGGGTCGTCATAATAATCGTGTCGCCTTCGCGGAGTTCTCCAGAGGCGAGGTTCTCAAAGGTTTTCATGGGGCTAGCCGCGCGTGAACCGTCGTACAATCCGGCCGTTACTTCCGCGATCTCACCATCCCGAACCAAAAACGCCTTACCGCGTCCTGAGGCGCTCAAATGAATAGCGTCCTTTTGGAAGACTCCAATGACTCCGTGCAGTTTTCCGATCCAGTGGATCTCACCACGTGCCGCAAGATCCGACAAAATCTCATTGGTCTTGTGCAGTGCGTCTTCTAAATTCTGGACTACGTTGCTTGGGTTACCGCGGAAATACTCGTGGTTCAAAATGGTGGCGATTGCATCACCAACTTGCGGACTTGTCTTGGTTGCGTGGTCGATTTGGAGCACCACAAAGAGCTCGCCAAAGCGCGCGAGCTGCGTCGGCCTAAACACATATGTCTCAGCAAAGTGCAGGCTTGTTTTTGGGTTGAACGTGTTGAAGTTTGCGAGCCGAAGCGCTGAGGTCGCGGCGGGCGCTGTACCTTCCGTCATGGTGCCAAAAAGTACCATTCTGGAGCGCGTCTGGCAAGCTTCTTGCGCCGCCGCAAACGTGAGCGTAGAGTGAAGCGCACGGGTCAATCTTGACTTGAACTATATTCGTATTCACAGTATTCTCTCGAAATCCACTCACGCGCAGATGCCCAACACGCTCTCAAAATTGTTCGGTTCTAAGACTCGGGTCAAAGTCCTGACGCTCCTTCTAACGGACCCTGACAAATCCTACTTTGTGCGCGAAATTACCCGCCGTCTCTCGGACACCATTAACTCGGTGCGCCGTGAGCTTTCTATTTTGGAAAAGATCGGTTTGGTAGAAAGCGTCGACAAAAATCGCCGCCGCTACTACATGATCCGCAAATCCTGCCCGTTTTTCCCAGAACTGCGCGCGCTGATCCTCAAAGTTGGCGTGACCCCAGAGCAGCGACTCATTAAACAAGTCGAGTCGGTTGGCAATATTCGCTTGGCCGTTTTGACCGGAGTCTTTACTAAACACCCAAGCCCACGCACAGATTTACTTATCGTCGGCAACAACGTCGACAAAAAACGACTCGAACGGCTGATCTCTTCGCTAGAGGACGACATCAATGAAGAAATCAACTATACCTGCATGTCCGAGGATGAGTTTGAGTACCGCCAAAACATGACCGACCGTTTTCTCAAGGACATCTTTAACCACGAGCACTTAATAGTGGTCAACGAGCTGGACGATTCGCTCCGCAAAAAGTTCAACACACTCTTTGCCTAATAGCTTTCGATAGCAGGCTGAACACTTAAAGAGATGGGAAGCGGTCACTGACGACCGCTTTTTGAATTCGCCGCGGTCAGTGCGCAAGGAGTTCTCGGAGGCGCCAGCGGCTGGGTGGCGGACTGCGTCCGCCCGCTGGCGCCGAGAGTACAGTGTGGCCGCGCACCGCAGGAGTGCGCGGACCACCGGTCCTTGCGCCTGGCCGCGGCTGATTCGACAAATCTGTGTATAAGTGTCCCAATTTGAGCCTTTTTTTGGTGTGAATAGGGGTTGCGACGGGTAAGTCGGTGGGGTATTATGGATTGAGAGAGGTGAAAAGTGGATAATTGTGGGGATAAGGAAGCCGAAAGGTGGACAAGTCCCTGCAAGCAACGGCCTAGCGGAGAGTAACTGTCTGATCGCCCTGGATCAGGCGCTACTCTCCGGCGGGGCTGACTCTACGTGTTCATCCCTCGCGAAACGGCCGAGTGGCCCAAAACCTAAATTAAAAAGACTTAACCAAGCGCCAGTGTTTATAGGGGAATATCAGCACAGCATCGACGAGAAGGGACGGTTAGCCGTCCCGGTGAAGTTTCGAACGCGCCTGGCAAAGGGTGCGGTTGTGACGCGTGGTTTGGACCAGAGCTTGTTTTTATATCCAATGGAAGAGTGGAAGCAGCTGGCAGAACGCCTCGCACGTCTCCCGATCGCTCAATCAAATACGCGTGCCTTTGCCCGCTTGATGTTGGCCGGAGCTATGGACGTTGAAACCGACAAGCAAGGCCGCATCGTTGTTCCGGAATACCTTCGTAAATACGCCAAGATCACCAAGCAAGTTGTGCTCGCCGGTCTCTATAACCGTATTGAACTCTGGGACAAGGCCATCTGGCAGCGCTACACGGCTGCTACCGAGAAAAATAGCGGCGACATCGCTGAGCAGCTAACCGACCTCGGGGTCTAAACCGATGTCGCGCCTTCTCTCCATTACACGTACGGGAGCCACTTCGCTTGAGGGTTCTGCCGGACGGACCGCGCGTGCAACCCGCCAACGTGGCATTACATCACCTTTTAAACTTGGTCCTGTAACCCTCACAATCTTGACGGTCGCGTTTGTGGGACTCCTAGCGCTCTTCTTTATCATGTCGACGACTTCGACCTCCGCCGAGGGGTTTGAGTTGCACTCGCTCGAACAGCGCGCGGACGAACTAAGCGAGCAGAACGAACAACTTGAGGTTGATCTCTCAAAACTCCGCTCATTGGACCGCTTGGAGAAGTCGATCGATGAGAGCCATCTCAACTTTGTCCCTGTTACTAAGGTATCGTCGATCAGAATCAGTGACGAAGCGCTCGCTGCTAGCAGTCGCTAAGTAGCACGTGCACTCCACTTCGGTTTGCTAAACTAGGCCGATGCGTTGGAGTAGAACTTCTCGAACTCGCAGCAAAGTTACGCCCCGTGCGAGTGCCGGAGCCCATGCTGATTTGGTTCGGCCAAAAAAAGGGGCACGGCGTTCGTTGTTCACCCTGTCAAAGCCGGATCGTGACCGTGTGCCTTTTTTGACGGTTGCGCTCATGATTTTTGTGCTCTGCATCGTGGCGCGCCTCTTTTTTTTGCAAGTGGTGCAGGGCCAGTATTACTCGGCTGTGGCCGAGGGTCAGCGTGCGCTTATTAAGGAGCTCAATCCTTCGCGCGGTTCGGTGTATGTGCGTGATGTAAACACAGGCGAGGAATTCCCACTGGCCACCAACCAAGAGCTGATGTTTGTGTATGCGGTGCCGCGAGACGTGGAGAATGTAGACGCTACGGTAAAAAAGATAGGGGAGGTGCTGGATATGGATGAAAAAGCACAAAAAGAGTTGGCAGAGCGTCTACAAAACAAAGAGGATCTGTACGAACCGGTAAAACGCAAAGTAGATCGTACGACTTGGAACGCCCTCGAAGAGGCGGATCTGTCCGGAGTCAACGCAAGTCCGGAAGATTGGCGGTTATATCCAGAAAAAGATCTAGCCTCGCAGGTAATTGGGTATGTAGGTTTTACCGACGAAGAGCTGGTTGGGAACTACGGAATCGAGGGATACTTTAATGACGAACTCGCAGGGCGCGTCGGAGCGATCGAATCAGAGCGCGACGCCGCAGGCCGCCGCATCGTTGCTGCCGATAACCAGGTCGCCGCTGCCAAAGACGGCACCGATCTCGTCCTCACCCTCGATCGCACCATTCAGCATCTAACGCAAGAAGCACTCGAGTCGGGTGTAAAAAAATACCAAGCAAAATACGGCGACATCATCGTGATGAACCCAAAAAACGGCGAGATTTTAGCAATGGCAGCCTACCCAGACTTTGATCCCAACAATTACTCTGAGATCAAGGACCTCTCAGTATTCAAGAACTCCGCGATTTTTGATAGTTACGAGCCAGGTTCCACTTTTAAACCGTTGGTAGTTGCTGCGGCGGTTGATCTTGGGTTGATCGACGAGAACACAGAGTTTATTGACAACGGCTGCCGCAAAGTTGATGTATTCAACATTTGTAACTTCGACAAAAAAGGGCCGGGGATTATTAATACGACCGGCGCGCTCGAGCGGTCATCTAACGTGGCCATGTCGCAAATTGCGCAAAAGGTTGGAAGCAAAGACCTGTTTGATTACTTAGTTAAGTACGGTCTAAACGCACTGACCGGTATTGAATTGGATAGCGAGGCCGAAGTGGGCCTTACGGATCCAGACGGTTGGCCAGAGTCGCAGCTCGCGACGATTGGCTTTGGGCAAGGTATTGCGACGACTCCGCTGCACTTGATTACTGCGCTGAGCTCGTTTGCAAATGAGGGACGCATTATGCAGCCACACATCGTGCGCGAGTATCGGTATCCGGACGGTTCTTCCAAGGTGGTTGAACCCACGGTTGTGAGTGAACCGATCAAGCCGTCTACGGCTCTTACGCTGACCGCCATGCTCGTGTCCGCCATAGAAAACGGTGTTGCCGAATCGGCGCGTCTGGACGGCTACACAATGGCCGGAAAAACTGGAACCGCCCAGGTCGCCAACGAAAAAGGCAACTATGACAGCGGTGAGTGGATTGCATCGTTCGAAGGCTACGGACCAGTACCGTCAGATAGGCAGGTCATGATTTTGATTCGCTTGTTTGATCCGGCGACATCGATACATGGTGCAAACACGGCTGCTCCTATGTTTGCTGAACTGGCTCCGCAGATCCTGCACTACTTGCGCATTCCCGAGAATCGTGAGACTAAGAAGAACTAGTTCACCCCAATGAAGCAGCAAGTCCAGAACAATTTGCAGTCGAGATTAGCGGAGGCGGCTAAGGCCGTTTTGGCACGACACAAGCCGTTGATCGTGGCGATTACTGGTAGCGTTGGAAAGACGAGTACTAAAGATGCGGTTGCGACGGTCCTTGGCGCGCGAGGTGCTGTGCGAGCAAGTAGCGGTAACTACAATAACGAGCTTGGATTGCCACTCACGATCCTTGGGGAGGAATCGCCAGGTCGCAGCATGTTTGGCTGGTGGAAGTTATTACGACGGGCGCGTGCGCTTGCTGCAGGAGGTTCTGAGTCGGGCTATCCAAAAGTGGTTGTACTTGAGATGGGCATGGATCGACCGGGAGACCTCACCAAGCTTGTTGAAATCGCAAAGCCAAGCGTCAGTGTCGTGACAAACGTAGGCGAGTCGCACTTGGAATTCTTTACGGATGTAGCGGCAATCGCGCAAGAGAAGGCGACTATCGTTCGAGCGCTCGATCCGAGCGGGACCGCGGTACTTAACGTCGACAATTCTTGGACACGCGACATGCAAAAGTTGCACCCGGGCAAGACCATCACGTTTGGCATCGAGCAAGAGGCGGACGTGCGGGGGATTGAAATTACGGCGACCGATCAATTACCTGGAGCGGTGGTTCTCGACCAGACGATGCAGCGACTCAAGGGACTCAACGTCCCACTCGGGACGGCTTTTAAAATTAGCCATGCAGGTAAGACGGTGCCGGTTCGGCTGCCGCGGGTCCTCGGCAATCAGCAGGTCTACTCCGCGTTGGCAGCGGCAGCGGTTGGCATTGCGTATGGCATGAACCTCGTCGAAATCAGCGAGGCGCTCTTGCAGTACGTCCCGCCCAAAGGCCGGATGAACTTACTGCCCGGTATCAAAGACACGCTGATCATCGACGACACGTATAACGCATCGCCCGCATCAACGATCGCGGCACTCGATTCGTTGGCCGCACTTAAGCCAGCCGGTCGACGCATTGCGGTTCTTGGCGATATGGCCGAGTTAGGTTCTGCCACGGAACCTGGGCACAAAGCGGTTGGTGAGCGCGCGGCGGCCGCATGCGACTTTGCGGTGTTTGTCGGACCCAAGAGCAAGCTAGCTTCTCAAGCGGCGGAGTCAGCTGGCATGGTCGACCAGCGCCAGACCCACGTCAATGATTCGAGTCAGGTCGAGGCGGTTCTGCAAAATGTGCTCAAGCCAGGCGATGTGGTGCTCTGTAAGGGGAGCCAGGTCGTCCGGATGGAGCGCGCCGTTAAGGCACTGATGGCAGAACCAGAACGCGCTAACGACCTGCTCGTTAGACAAACCGGTGTGTGGGAGAACCGCTAGTTTTCTCAAGTAGTACTCGTACGCAGTACAAGGAGTGATCGCGGAAAGGAGCAATCGCGATGTCCGTTCTTTCCAGTATGATTGCCGCGTGTTGCGGATTTCGGTTCAGCATCTGTGATGAAGAAGGTGACGAGGTGGGCCACGCCTACTTCTACGTGATGACCAACGATCTGCACGAGCGGCCCTTTGGTCTGCTCGAGGATCTCTACGTGGAGGAGGCCAATCGGGGACAAGGCTACGGCTCCACATTGCATGCTGCTGTAGTCGCAAAGGCGCGTGAGCTGGATTGCTACAAGCTGCTCGCAACCTCGCGCTACTCCCGGCCCGAGGTGCACGCGATGTATGAGCACTACGGCTACAAGGACTACGGCAAGGAGTTCCGGCTGAACCTCGACTAGCGCTCAACCTCCAATCAGACAGGGCCGCACCTCCGGTGCGGCCCATCTTTTCTTTTGGCACAATAGCTGCTAGCCTCAGTCGAGCATCCAGGCGCGGCCCTATCGTCTAGTGGCCTAGGACACGTGGTTCTCAGCCACGGAACCCGGGTTCGACTCCCGGTGGGGTCACCAGCATTCTAGTGGTAGTATTGAGGTACTTCCTATGAGACTTCCCCTTAGGACTTTACTCTCGACGACAGTACTTATTGGTACGGTACTACTTGCTGTGCCGGTTCATGCTGACGTTACTGCTCAGCTGGATGTCACTGCACCGGGCTTACCCACCAACCTGCGCGCGATGCCCTACTCGGCTACGACGCAGGAGCTTTTTGAAATCACTATGGTGCTACCGCAGGATGATTCGGGGATAGCTGAAATTCACTACACGATGGATGCTCCGCCTACCTCGCCACTGGACGGTACTTCACGCCCCGCTGCCCAAGGGTATGCTGGGGCTACCGAAAGCATTCTGATCTTTGAGGTTAAGGGCCAGCAATCCGTCTACATTTGGCTCGAAGACAACGAGGGCAACCAAGACCACACTAAGACTGCTCAGGTTTTGCTGTATAACGAAGGTGTACCTGACGAGCTTATCCGAGTTGGTGCAGAGGATCGATTTGCGACCGCGGCAGCTGTTTCCAAGAAGCTGTACCCTAAGGATGGCAGCGCCACCACTGTGATTCTGGTCAACGGTGACAAGGCAGTTGATGCGCTCGGCGCTGTTCCGCTTGCGTTCGAGGCTGATGCGCCAATTTTGTTCACTAGGGCAAATATGGTTCCGCAGGTAACCTGGGACGAAATTCGTCGGGTGGTCCCGTTTGGCGCAACTGTGTATGTCATTGGAGGTGAAGTTGCGATCGAACCAAACCAAGAAACATTTTTGACGTCCAGCGGATACAACGTGCAGCGAATTGGTGGAGCGACGCGGGCCTTGACCGCGGTAGCGATTGCAGGTCTAGCGCAGAGCTTGCGCACTGAGCCCGGGGAGACATTTTTCTTGGTGAACAGCCAGTCGTTGCCGGACGGACTGTCCGCTGCGCCTGCAGCGGCGCATTTCCCGGGTGCTGTTTTGTTCACTGAGCGTGATCGAATTCCGGATGAAGTGTTTGAATATATCAAGACGTCTGTTCGTCGAACCAACATGCACAGTATTTACGTGATCGGTGGCTTTGATGCCATCAGCTCTGACGTGATTGACCAACTGGCTACGGCCAACTTGGTTGGCTTACGCGTGGGCGGGCGTGATCGCTACGCTACTTCGGCCGCTATCGCAATCACACTCTTTGGAGAGTCGATCGGCCCGATTATCGGTCTGGCAAACGGCGACACCGTCGTTGATGCTCTTACGGGCGGAGTACACATGGCGGCAAATGAGGCACCTGTCCTACTTGTCCGGCAGACCGTCGAGGGTTCACGCTGTCTACCAACCGCCAATCTACTGAGCCTTGAGTCGGATGTGATCGAAGGGGGATACGTCTACGGCGGCCCGGCCGTGGTTGCCGATGACATGATTAGATTTTCGCAGGACCTCATCGGAGAGCAATCGCTCACGGGCTGCTGAGCATCGTCTTAAAAGTGGTACGACCGTCTTTCTTATATCCAAGCCTTTTTTGTTTAGACATACAATTGACACCGAGGCGATAGCGTGGTATGCCTGCTCATCCGATTGTAATGATTTTTTGTCGGTGGGCGTGTACTGTCGGTTCTCTGCAAACCTAACCAAACCCAACATCACAAACCAAAACCTAGCTTACAGGAGGTAGGTACTAGATGAGGAACGCAACGGTTCTCTGCGTCATGGCGTGCCTGATCGCCGGTGGTCTGACCGCCGACGCTCGGGAGGAGGTTCCCAACCTCGTGTACTCGCAGCAGGAGCTGGATCAGCGCCAGGCGGCCAAGGATCGCATCCGGGTCCAGCTCGGCGACGATCCGCTCAAGTCCGAGTTCCGCAAGGAGCTCATCAAGAACTACGGGCCGGACTTCGCGTACCACATGATCGTGAGCGCCTATAGCAGCCAGGGCGAGACGATCCCGATCAGGACCGAGCACTTGCAGCTCATCGCGGACGGCCTGGTCATCCAGACCAGCATCCCGGAGTTGTCGGTGCAGGAGCTCTACAAGCACGACGCATCGGAGGCGATCGTGCCCGACGACATCCAGGACATCCTCGCGGGAGTCTGGAAGCGCGCCGGGGGAGCCAGCGGCTACGACTGGGTCAGCATCAACTGGCCCTATCCGGCAGATGGCAACCACACTAGCGAGAAGAGCCTCTTCCAGCTGGCGCGAGCCGGCAACGGACGACCGCGGTTCTTCCTGGTGGGAGTCAGTTACCGGCTGAACCCGACGGCGTCATACAAGCTGGTGTTCACATACTTCGATGGGACGCGCTTCCGTGGCCTCAAGAACACGGGTGCGAGCTACGACGTACTGGTGACCTCGACTGAGGCGATCAGCAACGCACGGCTCGCCGTCATGCCGGCCGAGAAGCCGATCGTGACGTGGACCGAGGAGACCCCGGCCGGACCCATGTTCTTCGAGATCAACTGGTCCGGAGCCAACTGGGGCGACCTCTACGGCAACGTGGGGTTCCCGCTCCAGATCACCAACGAGCCGATCTTGTTTGGTGACGTGGCGAGCAGCCCCCAGAACGGGGACGTGCACTTCACGTGGACGACCGGACAGGCCGTCAAGGCGCTCAAGTTCTCCCTGCAGGCCAAGCAGATGCAGTGCTACGGAAGCTGCCAGGCCATCTTCACCAACAACGGGACCTACTCGATCATCACCGAGGCGGTCGCGGACTGGGGTGGAGGCGGTCGTGCACACGTCTGGTACGCGGGCTGCTCGCCTGTGGGTCAGATGATGCAGGTCAAGCACGTGCTGTACAACGGGTTCTTCTGGTGGGGAATGTACGACTCCGTCGACACCCTGCCGGTCAGGACGCTGGGCAATCTGACCGAGGTTATGCTCGGGTCCAACGTCAACGTGGCGGTCCAGTCCATCTACTATCCGGAGCCGGGCGAGTACTTTACTCGCAGCAACGGTGGATGGTTTGGGATGGGAGGAGCGACACAGGACTACCTTGGCATGCCGAGGTACTTCCCGTCGCTTATGGTCGAGCCCACCGGAGGTCGACCCTACTCGTTCTCGTACAACGCACAGACCTCGGACCTCGAGGTTCAGCGCTGGAACTGGAACAGCTGGGGCAATCTCGATGGCGGCGCGGGAGCAACCATGGTGACGGTGAACAACCACACCATCTGGTTCCCGAGTGGCTCGCTCGACAACTTCTACCGGGTCACGACGGCGTACTCCGAGTGCTACGCCAACAACGATCCAGGCTGTAACAAGTCGGTGATCGGCTACACGGGGCGAGAGTAGTTCGACCTCGCCTTTACCCTCCAGCGGAATCAACGCCGCTGGAGGGATTTTTTTTGCCAGGATGTGTGTGGATTCGCGCTATGACAAACCCACAAATGCCTGCTAAACTAGCATCATAGACATGTCAAAAAAGAGGACACTTCCCCCAAAAAACGCTCATATTTTTGCCTTTTTTGGGTTTATTTTGGTCACCGTTTTTACGGTTATGTTGGTTACCATTACGGTAGGCGGGAGACCCGATATGCCACAGGCAGCCCAACTATCGAGTATCAGCTTTATCCAAAAGGATTGGAGCGGGGGAGGAGGTCAATCCCTTTTTATTCAGGACAATAAATTTTTGAGCCAAGACACGCTCGTAACGGATGCTCCGGGGGTTGTTACCTTGCCTCCATCTGAGACGGTATTTCAGCCAAACTCACTGTACAGCCCGAGCGGTGCTGTTCAGACCGTGCAAACCGGTACAGAACCCGAGCTTGCCTCCTTGTATCAAAACGTGGCGTCCGTCGCACGGCTCACAAATGGAAAGTACATTGCGGTTTGGTACGATGCGTCCTCCAGCAGTTCTATATCGGGTAAACTATTTGATACAAATCCTGCTACGGTCGAGTCGCCATTTGAGATCAGCACCGCAGACGCTCCGCCCAGTGGCTCGCCTTCTGTAGCGCCGTTACCAAATGGCCGTTTTGTTGTTACATGGACCGGTACTGACGTGTTGCATGGAGCTGCTTCCGGCAGAGCTGTGTTTTATCGCAGATTTGATGGAACCGGCGTTGCACAAGACGCAGAAGCAATAGTTGTAGGGGCATGTCCAAAGCGGCCAGCTCCATACACTGGCGCGAGTTGCGTACAATTTACTCGGAGCATCGCATCTGACAGTACTGGGCGTTTTTATATCGTCTGGACAAACCGAAACGTTGATTTTACCCCACCGTTTGCGCCCTCGTACCTGACGGTGCATCAAGCGGGCTTGCAAGACGTTGAGTCGGATGTAGCAACGGAGCTCTATTCGAGTACGACAGTGGACTCGGACACGAGCGAGTTCAATATCTCAGTCACGGCTACCGATACGGATGTTGCCATGGTGTGGCAAGACGTGAATATTCCGGAATTTCGAGCGACCGTATGGACGCCTGACGGTACCCCCAAAGCAGCTGAAAAGTTTACTGTCGCGGCCTTGGAATCTTCTGGGTCAGCTGCCGACATGGCTATTGCCCCTGACGGGTCACTCCGCATCGCATATGTGACCACCGATCCTGGCGGAGCCTGCACAGTAGATGGAGAACACGCTCGAGTTATTCACTACCAACAGGACGGAACCCTGATAGGTTCACCCATTGACGTCGAGACAAACCCGGCCAGCGGTTGTGAATGGCAGCAAATCCCAGCACTTGCAATGCTAGAAACGGGCGACTTTGTGATCTCATGGTCTCAGTTTGAGAGCGCAACCCCAACCTTTGGAGCGCAGGATGTATCAGATATTTACGTTCAAGTGATTTCGGCTACGGATACTGCAATTACTGCACCGACGCGCATTACACCGGCACTCACTAACACGAATGATGCGGATGTGTTCCCAAGTATCGCCTACGATCCAGAAAACGCTCAGGTCATGTTTGGCTGGCAAAGCTGGGTGGATTCCGACTTAACCGCTACTCATTTTGAGTCGGCGCTCTACGATTTGAGCAGCTTGTATGCCACCACGGGTGAACTACTATCGTCCGTAGCTGAGCGTGATGGGGGTATTTGGGGACAGGTAAGCTACTCCGCTACGGCCCCCGAGGGCACGTCGGTTTCGATTTCTGTACGGACAGGCCCAACTATAACGCCCGACGGCAGCTGGTCTGATTTTGTGACGGTTCCCAATGGCGGATCTGTTCCATCCGATATTGCCGAAGGTCAATTTTTACAATACATGCTCACGCTTACATCCAACGGTACTGATACCCCAGTTGTTGATGAGGTCACCATAGAACTCCTCGGTGCAGGTGGAATTACCAGAATTGACGAGAGCGATCCTGTGACGCTTGCAATTGAGTTATCAAAACTCAACTACCCATCCAACCAAAGTGCTCAAAACGTTTTGATTGCACGGAGCGACAACGTAGTAGACACATTGACCGCAACCTCCTTTGCGCGACTCGTAAATGCGCCGATTTTGTTGACGGATTCGGCAGAACTATTGCCAGATGTGTTGACCGAGGTTCAACGGGTTATGTCTCCATCCGGTACGGTATATCTCGCGGGAGGAACAGCTGCTCTCTCAGCTACGGTAGAAAATGATTTGCAGCAAGCTGGCTTTACGACTAGCCGCTTTAATGGCGTAGACCGCAACAATACAGCGCACCTTATCGCGGATACGATTGTTGCGACTAACCCAAATCCAACAACGAGCGTGCTGCTCGCGGAGAACCGCGCCTTTGCGGATAGTCTTGGCGGTGGTGCGGCGGCTGGACTCCTGCAAGACGGTAACGTGCTGCCCGTAGTGCTGACCGAACGTGGCGCGCTGACCTTGAGTCCGGATGCTGAGGCTTTCTTTGGGCAAAATGCAATTACACTCGACACCGTATACGTGTTGGGCGGTCCCGTTGCGATCACGGATGATGCTCAGGCGGCCGTAAAAACAATTCTGCCAACTACAACGATTACTCGATTTAGTGGCGAGGATCGATTCGAGACAAACGCGTTATTAAATGCATCCTTCTTTGCCGCGCCATCGCTGGCGGTTGTTGCAAATGGACAACCAGCGGGATTGCTTGGCGCGCGCTCTGGAGCTTCGGCAGCCGGTGGGTTCTTCTCGGCGCTGCTGGCCGGAACAGCCGCAACGACTCGCTCGGCACCGCTTGTGATCTCTGCTGCTGATAGCCTGTCGTCGTTTGCGGAAGAATACTTGTCGACATACGGTTCTGCCATAACCGAAATCATCATGGTTGGCAGCGAAGATCTATTGAGCGCGGAAGTTGAATCACAACTACAAGCGCTGCTCTAGTGACTAACTGACGTACGTACATAAGAAAACGACCGCTCCTCCATGGAAACGGTCGTTGGTTGTTTGTGTGCCTCACGGACGCCAGCGCTCCTCGAGATACTTGCGCGTCTCCTCGGGCTTGTTGGTCCAGATGAGGACGATCTGACGACGGCCCTTGATGACGTCTACTCTCCATCCGCCACGCATCGGCTTGAAGCTAAGCCGCGGGAAGTTGGTGTGGCCATTGTGTGACATGTTGCAGCAGATGACCTTACTGACCATGTCGCAGCCGTCAGCAATGCGCGCGAGAGCGGCTGCCTCTCGCGTCACCGTAGAATGGTTCATCACGATCTTGGAAGAACCGGAAGCAAAACTCCGACGCATTATGCTCGACATGAGTATTTCACCTCGTGCTCTTGCGATGTGTATTGCCGTGGAAGAGAAAGGACGATCCAGAAAACCTATACCAGCTAATTCCTTTTTTGTCAAGAGCATAGAATTTGCTGAAAATAGAGCTCAAAATTAAACGTCTAGACCTGGTAGCAGCGTTACCGAAGCGGCATACGGGCCAGGATGCGTGGCGGTCACAACGCATGGTACGAGGCTCAACAGGTTCGTCGTGCTACACTAAGGTGTATATGCACTCACTTTCCAAGGCAGTATTGCGTCGTGTACTCGTAGCAACGGCTTCTGCGGTACTTTTGCTAGTGGCGCTGTTTACGCTTGTAAGGCCCCATTCTGCGAGTGCGGCGCTCGGAACACTCTCAGACAATCCTGATCCAGATTCCTGGGTTACCAACGGATCCGTCGAGACGATCCACCGGGGTAGTACAACCACCTACATCGGCGGTAATTTCACTATGGTCGGTCCATACACAGGCAGCGGGACGATTTTCTCAAAGAGTGCGTTTGAACCCGATGACAACTTTGCGATTTTTGACGCTGAGGTGTTAGTAAGCATCTCGGACGGTAGTGATGGATGGTATGTTGGCGGAAACTTTTTAACTGTCGATGGAATCCCACGGTCCCGTATCGCACACATACTGTCGGATGGCAGTCTTGATACATCCTGGAATCCTAATGCCGATACGACGGTCAACAGCCTCTGGCTGGATGGCAGCACGTTGTATGTGGGTGGCAACTTTACCTCGATCGGTGGTCAGTCGCGCAATCGCATTGCGGCCCTAAGTGTCAGCACCGGACTTGCTACAAGCTGGAATCCAGACGCGGATGGAATCGTGCATGAGATTATTAAAAATGGTTCAACCGTATATGCAGGAGGAGAATTTAATAACATAGGCGGTCAAACACGTAATTACATCGCCGCACTCGACGCCAGCAGTGGTTTGGCTACCTCATGGGATCCGGACGCGGATAGCTTTGTGTTTGCACTAGAAGTAGACGCCTCGGTCGTGTACGCTGGTGGCGACTTTGGCACGATTGGTGGCGAGACTCGCGTGACCATCGCGCAACTTGATCGGACGACGGGTGACGCGACGGCGTGGGCTCCGGACTCCGATGGGCTTGTGAACGATCTTATTTTGGACGGCAGTACGCTGTATGCGGCCGGTTCGTTTTTCACCCTTGGCGGTGAAGCTCGTGATCGGGTGGGAGCGGTCGATACGATTACCGGTATAACGACAGCATGGGATCCACAGGCTGATTCATTTGTGTATACGATGATGCTCGATGGTTCAACCATGTACCTGGGTGGACTGTTTTCTACCGTTGGCGGAGAAGAGCGTAATTACATGGCCGCGGTAAGTAAGAGTACCGGAGCGGTCCTACCGTGGGATCTCCAGGCAGGTAACGCGGTAAACACTATTTCGAGCAATACGAGCTCGGTCTTTGTGGGAGGGTCACTTACTTTTATTGAGGGGGTGGAGCGTAACTATGCGGCGGCTTTTGACAATGCGACAAATGCCGTAACCGCTTGGAACCCCAACGCGGAGTTTACCGTCAAAACAATTGCAGTGGCACCTTCGGCTGTGTATTTAGGTGGTGCCTTTATTGAAGTCGGAGGACAACCACGTAACCAGATTGCTGCTGTAGATCCCACATCTGGCGCCGTTACGTCCTGGGATCCAAACGCGAACGGCATTGTAAACTCACTCGTGCTTGGACCATCATCGCTCTTTGTCGGGGGTCAGTTCTCGACCATCGGAGGTCAAACGCGCAACAATATCGCCGAGCTCAGCACCAGCACAGGACTTGCGACCGCTTGGAACCCCAACGCAGGCAACTTTGTATACAAAATTAAATTGGTTGGCTCGACCCTGTATGCCGGTGGAATATTTACGACGATCGGCGGGGCGGGACGTAATCGCATTGCAGCAGTCGATACCAGTACCGGTCTTGCGACCGCTTGGAACCCCAATGCCAGTGCGGGGGTTTGGGAGCTTGAATTTGAAGGTTCGACGGTTTTTGTTGGAGGGGACTTTACTACGATAGGTGGGGAGAGTCGTAACCGTATCGCTGAGCTGGATCTTACGACGGGTCTTGCCTCGGCCTGGAACCCAAATGCAGATTCGACGGTGTACGCGATTGCCGTGGATGGTTCAACCGCGTACGTTGGTGGAGCCTTTGCCAACATCGGTGGCGCTGCGCGCAACCGTCTTGCCGCAGTCGATACCACCAGCGGTGTTGCCACTACATGGAATCCTGACTCGATTAACATACTGCTCGAGCTCGTTATTACCGACGATATTTTGCATGTGGGTGGCACGACCGCCGGCCTTGGTGACTTTGGTCACGGCTGGGGCTACAACCTGTATTTAACACCGACGATTGAGTTTGGAGAGACCATGGATCAGGTGGTCGAGAGCATGACGTCGGTCGCGATGCCGATCGAGCTCTCCGACAACAGTTACGACACGACTACCGTCGACCTTGAGGTTACCGGCGGGACGGCAACAGAGGGGAGTGACTTTGTCTTGACCGATACGACAGCAACCATTGATCCACTCTGCTCGTGCGTTGATATTCCGCTTGATGTTGAGGATGACGCTACGGCTGAACCAACCGAAACCGTAACGATCTCGCTTACTAATCCATCTCCGTATGTCGAATTGGGTAGCGCTACTACGTTTACACTCACAATTACAGATGCCGATATCAACCAGCCCACGGAGGACACAATTATTAGATTGCCTGGCACAACGCCCAGCGAGCAAGCGATTAGTGTGTCTAGGGAGCGCTTTGCCAGCGCTGGTTCAGCCCAGTGCGCTGTGCTCGCCCGAGAAGACGTCATGGTTGATGCTTTTGTGTCTGCTCCGCTCGTCACGCTCAGTGACTGCACACTCTTACTGACTGCAAGTGGCTCACTCTCTGACGAGGTCTTGGCCGAACTCGACCGAGCTCTCGGTAATGACGGTAAGCCGGTCTATTTGGCTGGAGGCACGAGCGCGATTAGCCCACAGGTACACATTGACCTTGGAGCAGCGGGTTACACAGAAATTATCCGATTTGATGGCGATAACCGTCGACATACTGCCCGCCTCATCGCAGAAGAAATTACGATCAATAATGCACAGCCAGCTACAACGGTATTTATTACCGAAGATACCGCTTTGGCAGACTCCTTTGCGATAGCAGCGGTTGCGGCTCGTGCTCAAGATGGCACGGTAGAGCCGATCATTATCAGCTCACGTCAATCTGATGTCGTTGATCAAAACGTCGTAGCCTTTTTGCAAAATCATCCAGAAGTCACGTCCGCTGAGCTGATTGGCGGCACAAGTGCACTCACCAGTGCATTTGCTACGTCTCTTGCGCAGCAATTTCCTGGGGTAACCCAGTCGAGAGTTGCAGGAGCTGACCGGTTTGCCACAAACATTGCCGTCAATACCGCGCACTACACCGCTCCAACGCAGATTGTGGTGGCACGAGGCGATCGTGGCGGAATCGTCGGGGCTGCCAGTAACACGGCGCTTGCCGGTAACCACTTATTTACGGCACTGCTTGCTGGCTCACTCGCCGGGGATGTTGAGGCGCCGATCGTACTGGTCACGCCACTGGAGCTCCCGGCCGTTGCAGAGGCGTATATTAGCGACAATGCGAATACGCTTACGCAGGCATATATCATTGGTTCGGTCGGGCAAATAAGCCAGGCAGTCGAGGACCAAATCGAGTCGCTCCTGTAGCTACTAGCTCGCTGAGTTCTACCCATGACAAGGCTGTCTATTAAACGTCTCGATCCGAGCGCGACTTTGCCCAAGCGTCACTCCGAGCACGATGCTGGCATCGACATCTACACCAATGAGACGTATGTGCTCAAAGCGGGCGAGACTCACGCGTTTTCTACGGGTGTTGCTGCTGAGTTTGAACCAGGCTACGTCGTCCTGATCTGGGATCGGTCGAGCATGGGAGCAAAAGGGGTTCATGCGTTTGGCGGCGTAATCGACGCAGGCTACCGCGGTGAGTGGAAAATTCTGTTGCACAACGGTACGGCCGGGTCCATCGAGATACACAAAGGAGATCGTATTGCACAGGCACTCTTACAGCGCTTTGAGCCCGCAGACATAGGCGAGGTCACTGAACTCGGTTCAACCGGACGAGGTGACAAGGGATTTGGCAGCTCAGGGCGCTAATCGCAGCCTTGCTATACTATCCGGGTGAACTCCACTAAACGCTCGTCCTACACCTGGAAAATGGGAGGGGAGGCGGGCACCGGTATCAAGAACTCAGCCCTGATTTTGGCAAAGGCCTTTGTCAACGGTGGTTACTACGTGCACGCAGATGTCGAGTATCCGTCGATCGTGCGAGGGGGTAACAATACATTAGAGGTGCGTGTATCAGAGCGGCCTGTACGCTCGTTGGACGATCATATTGATCTACTCGCTGCACTAGACGGCAGAACCGTTGCGATGTGGGCGGATGAAGTCGCGCGCGGTGGGACAATCCTGTACGACGCGGCACATGTCGCGGTTCAGCCACAGGGGCTGACGCCGGCGCGAATAGCAGCGATCAAAAAAGCGGGAGTGCATGTACTCGATGTGCCACTGCGACAACTGTTAGCCAAAGAAAAACTGCCGCTCGTCATGCTCAATACGGTTATGCTTGGAGCGATCTGCGCCCTTGTGTGCTACGACCTGCCGCTGCTCGACCAAGAGATCGAGTCGGTATTTGGTCGCAAGGGGCGAGAGGTTGTTAAAGCAAATATCAGAGCGGCGATGGCTGGCTACACGTACGTTGCCTCGCACTACAAAGAACACTTTAACTGTCAGCCTCCATTAAAATCCAAGCAGCGTCTGTTGCTCGAGGGTAACGCCGCAATTTTGCTAGGTGCGCTGCGGGCAGGGATGACGGCGTACTTGGGTTATCCGATGACGCCGACTAGTTCGCTGCTCCATGCGACAGCGGCGCTTAAGCAGCGCTATACTGTTTTTTCGTACCAGCCAGAGGATGAGATCAGTGCGATCCAGATGGCGCTTGGTGCTTCGTATGCAGGCGCTCGCGCCATGACCGCCAGCAGCGGTGGTGGATTTTCGCTGATGGTCGAGTCACTTGGGATCGCCGCTATGACCGAGATTCCGCTGGTGATTTTGCTCGGTCAGCGTCCCGGTCCTGCCACGGGACTACCCACGCGCACGGGTCAAGGCGATGTTCGTTTTGCGTTACATGCTGGGCAGGATGAACCGCCTCGTATTGTACTGGCGCCCGGCGACCCTGAGGAAGCCTTTGAGCTTACGTTTGCTGCCTTTAACCTCGCGGAACAATTTCAACTGCTCGTGATCGTGTTGGGCGACAAATATATGCAGGAGAGTTTTTGGACGCAAGACCGCGCGCTCACTCCAAAAAAATTAAAGGTTGCGCGCGGCAAACGGCTGACCGAAGCCCAAGCGCTCCGTCTCAAGTCCTACGAGCGTTATGCGCTCACGGCGGATGGCGTGTCGCCCTGGGTTCTGCCGGGAACGCAAAATTTGGCGACGATTTGGCGGACGTCCGGCGATGAGCATGACACGCGCGGATTTATCACAGAGGACCGTGACAATCGCAACGCCATGGTCAAAAAACGCCGGCAAAAGATGGTGACCGCGTACCAGCAAGGGGTTGTGCCGCTTGAGCCGGTTAAATCGTACGGCGCGTCGGACGCAAAGACCGCGGTGGTCAGTTTTGGTTCAAACAAAGGCGTGCTGCTCGACGCACTAGACGAGCTAGGCGCTGATCTCAAGGTGGTCATGGTGCGCTGTTTGATGCCGTTCCCTGCAGCCGAACTCACAGCGCAACTCAAAGGCGTCGAGCGTGTGCTGGTGGTTGAAGGCAATGACACTGGTTTGTTTGAGGGTCTGTTGCGTGAACACTGCCGCATCTCGCCAGTAGCCAGCTTGCGATTTTACGACGGCAGGCCACTGCGCCAACCGCAGGTCGTCGAGTTCATCAAGAAAAATAGCAAGATCAAACGGCGCGCAATTGTATGAAGCAGCTTCCTCTCGACCAACGCAAAAAAATCTTAGCCACGTTTGATCACCTGACACCAGCGTACGGTTTTCAGTGGTGTCCGGGTTGCGGAAACTTTGGCGTGCTCAATACGCTCAAGTTTATGCTGGTCGATCGCAAAATGGATCCGACGCAAACGGTGGTCGTGTCGGACATCGGTCAAGCTGGTAAGTTGCCTATGTGGCTCAACGTGTACGGCTTTCATGGGTTGCACGGTCGGGCGCTGCCGTTTGCGCAGGGCGTAAAGATTGCGAACCCTCGACTGAATGTGCTCGCGGTAGCAGGTGACGGAGGAGCGTACGGAGAAGGCATGGCGCACTTTGTGCACGCCTGTCGTCGCAACGTAAACCTCACATATCTAGTCCACGACAATGCGACCTACGCGCTGACGACGGGTCAGGCCTCGCCTACAACGCTCAAGGGTACAAAAACAAAATCCACACCGGACGGAGCACTCGAGCAGACACTTAACCCACTCCAAATTGCGATCGCGTCGGGAGCGACCTTTGTGGCGCGCGCGTACGTGGGAGACCAAGAGCAGTTCGCGAGTATTTTGGCTGCCGCGGTTGCGCATCCCGGTTTTGCCGTGATCGACATCTTGCAACCCTGCGTGATTTGGAATAGCGTACAAACCTGGCAGTCGTGGCAAGAGCGCGTTAAGCGGCTCGATAAGCGCTACAACTCAGCCAACAAGGCGACGGCCTTTGCGGTCGCTGCCGAGACATTTAACCCAAACGATCCCAAGTCTAAGATCCCGATCGGGATCTTGTACCGCGCTAAATCAAGCGGCGCCAGTTTTGATGAGCAGGTCTCGAGGCCGCTTACGCAATCGCTGGTCGATCATGATATTCGTGACGTGGATGTTCAGCCGCTCATCGACCGCATTATGGGCCGCGAGCATTGGGATCACGCAGAGTAGTTCTGCCAACTAAAATAGATACAGATGAACTCAACAACTCCACAGGAAGAACCGCGTCAAGGCGTCCTCGTAATTGCGATCGACAAAGATGATTTTGTGACGCTCGTGCGCGAACAGCGCATGGTCCGTCGGGGCGAAGAAATTCAATGGTCGCTACCGGGTGGTCCACTCGAGCCAAAAGAATCGTTCGAAAAAGCAGCCGCCCGAAAATTACTCGAAAAAACCGGCTTGGCAGGTGACCTTACTTTTTTTGCTAAACGCGGTACGCCGTCACGCTCGACCTGGGAACTGCAGTGTTACATCGCTAAAAAAGCCAAATCAAAGGGACAAGCGAGTGAGCAACTGGAGACCAAGAGTGTTCCGCTGTTTGAAGCGGTTCAGATGGCTCTCGAGGGCTCGATCGAAAATGATTTTGCCTCGCTCTGTTTGATCCGGTACGCGCAGCGCACTAACAGGCTCGAGATTATCGAAAAAGAACTCGACCCTCGTCTGCGCTACGACTAGTCGGGCTCGAAGTTCATCTTGAGATCGCGGCCTGGCTGTTTGTCGAGACCGGCTTTGCCGAGTGGCGGCCAGATTTGTTTGTCTCCCCGATAAATATAGATGGCTTGGGTTGGGCAGTTGCGAGCGGAGTTAAGGATCGCCTCGTCTGAGCTCTTTTTGAGGTCGGCAACCAGTGCCTTGTTCTTGTCGTTGAGCACAAACGAGCCCGCAGCTTCCTTAACGCAAACTGCCGCGCCGATACAGCGCGAGTGCAACACGACTACGCGTAACTCACCTTTAATACCTTGCGGGGAAGCTTCGGCCACAGCAAAAGTGTACCACTACAATTGCGATTTGAGCGCGTCGAGCATCTGTGTTGCCACGCCGACAGGCAAGCTGACCGCTGCCAACACGAGATCGTCGCCTACAATCCCATACAGCATCTCTGCCGGTAGAACCGTCGGCATACCCCTGAGTACGATTGGTTCATCCGGTGCAGTCATCGTTTGATGTGAGGAGACATACCACTCAGGTACGCCGAACCAAGCGGCTAACGTCTGCTCACCGGTGCGTCCATTGAGTGGGATACGAGTGATAGAAACGGGCGGTGCAAGCTCGTGGCTTTCTTGGTGGGGGACGAGGCTCGCTACGATGGCACCGTTAAAGATTTTTTCGATGGCATTTGTACCACTTATGGATGGAACCGAAAGTCCAGTGAGCTTGGTGGGTGCGGAGGGGTTGAGGGTTGGTTCTGCCTGAGTTGTCTCTTGCGATGCCGCACTGACTGAAGCGGTCGTCACGGGTGCGTTGAGGGTTGATGCAAGATGCGTGTCGATCGATGGGTCGATCGCGCTTGTACCCCCGAGTACTAGCGCTGCATCGAGCGCAGGCATTGCTTTGTCGATAAACGCTTGTGTTTGGCTCGGGATTTTGTCAGGAGGGGTTAGTAGGAGTGAACCTTTTTCTGAACTAACCAATCCGCTTCCGGTGAGCGCGTCGGGAAAGTTTGCGCCAGTAGCAAAGACCAGCGTCTCGGGTTTATTTGTAAAGGCGGAGACGACCGAGATGTTTGTCTCGTAGCGGTTCTCCCCGCTAATGCGCTTTACGGTTGCGAGTGTTGGGATTGCACGCAACTGATAAATCACGTTGGACTCGATTACACTTTTGCCGCCGATTACATACGCCTTCGTTATTCCGGTATGTTTTTTAAGATATTTTTTTGTCGTTTCGCTCAGCGTCGCGCCGTCAGTAAACAAAAGTGGCATGCCGAGCAGGTTTGCCGCTCCACCTGCCGACACTGCATCAGGAAATGCGTCTCTATTTACAATAAAGACCGACTTGGCATTGGGGAATTTCGCCGCGATAGAAGCCGCGGTCCCTTCTCGGTTTGTGCCGGCGATACGTTCCGTGTGGTAGCCGAGTGAGTTGATGGCTTGTTCAACCGAATACGCAACGGATCCAAGTCCGCCCAGGAGATAGACCGTGCTGTCCTTGGCGAGTACACGTTTGATTTCGGCTGCGGTCTCTTTTGGCAACGAGTCTTTGGTCGACAGTAACAGGGGAGCCTTGCTCAAGTTTGTAAGTGGCGCCGAGGCCAGTGCATCGGCAAACGAAGCGCCGCTCGCAATGTAGAGCGCTTTAGCAGAACCCTTAGTCTCAAACCGCCGCTGCGAGACACCGACCGCGGTCGTAAATCGGTTGGGGCTGTCCTCGGGGACGCGCTGCACCTCCACAATATGCTTGTGCGCCTCGATGTAGTCGGTTGGCATGAACCAGTTCGCCATTTCTTCCTCATCGCCGTATCCGGCATAGACCCAGGGTTCGCCCGCCCAGGCATCTACGTACCGACCATCGCGAATGGCAAAGTGCAAGTGTGGCGGCCAACCACCATTGACTGAGCTATCGCCGAGATAGCCGATCAGCTGACCCCGGGAGATTTCTTGCCCTTCGGTAACCTGGAAACTGCTGGCATCAAGGTGCCCATAGAGTGATACGACTTGCGTACCGGCCTGATCGGTATGTTCCGCCAAGATGATCCCGCCCCAGCCGCCACCGTTCATATCCTTGGCCAGTCGAACCGTTCCGTTTGCACTTGCATGCACCTCGGTGCCGGGGTCGCCATGTGCGTCTTCGCCCAAGTGGTACCAGTCCGTGCCGACATACTCACCAAAACCGTATCCATCCACGAGCCAAAACGTTAGTGGCGTTTGCCATACGCCGGCAACCGCCGCCCGCGAGGATGTCGGCAACATAAAAATCGCTAGCGCAAGTGCTAGATGAACTGCAAACCGAGCGAGTTGTGCTCCTTTGGCGAGGTTCACGATGTGTGAGGGAAGAGTACTAAAGCTAACGCTAAATATATGTGAAGCGTAGAACTATAGCATCACGTACGACGGCCTTTGTCAATCGTGTGGTACGATTAGCGACGATGAAAACGAAGAGACTTTTTGGCTGGCTGAGTGTCGTCATTACCGTTGCTGCATTTGTATGCTCGGTCGTTCTTCCCGCTCGAATTGCTCACGCCCAGGAAAAATCCTGGCAATTTGTCCGATGGGAGACGTTGATGGACATCCAAGAGAACGGCGACATCAACGTACGCGAGACGCACAGCGTTGAATTCAACGGCTCGTTTAGTTTTTATAGTAGAACCATTCCGTTCCGACGGCTCGATGACATTACGGATATCCGAGTAGTCGATGAGACCGCCAAGCGTGAGCTCAATCCACTCGAGTACGACGTCACCTCAACGATTTTTGATGGAGACGCAGCTGTAGATGTAGAAATGCACTTTGCGTTGAGCGATGTGGTTCAGACGTGGAGCATTTACTACACCGTTAAGGGAGGGATTGGTTTTTTTGAAGATCACGACGAGCTGTACTGGAACGTGATCTCGTCGGACCGCGAAGTGCCGATCCAACAGATCGAGACGATCGTGCAACTACCTACAGAGGTCGACATGTCCGCGATCCGCACGACCGTGTATGAGGATGGCGTTAGCGATGTCACGCAAGACACCATCGATGGCAGAACCATTCGCTTTACCGGACGCAATGCAGATCCGTTTACCGACTACACCATCGTGGTCGGCTGGTCTACCGGCATTGTGCAGAACCCGGGTATCGTGCGCGTCGAGTCTTTTCCAAGCAACGCAGATATTTACGTTGACCATCGCGACAGCTTTTTAGAAACACCGGCCGGGCTGCGTCGAGGGAACGAGCTGATCGGTGCAGGTCCCTTCGCTGTGCAGGTTCATAAGTTTGGGCTGACCAGTAAACCTACTATGGTTACGGTAGAGCCCGGACAGACAACCGCAGTTAAACTGAGCGTGTTCGATACCGTGGCTAAAAAACTGCTGGTCGCGCTCGTGGTCGGCATCGTGCTCGGTTTTGCTCTTATGCCGCTTTGGGTTGCTATCGTGCTGTATTTTGTCTGGCGCAAGACCGGCCGTGATCCAAAAGGGCGGGGCACGATTATCGCTGAGTACGATCCGCCGGATGAACTCACGCCCGGGGTTGTCGGCACACTTCACGACGAGTCGGCTGATCTTAAAGACATTAGTGCGACTATTGTCGACCTCGCGGTACGCGGCTACCTTGTAATCGAAGAGCTGCCAAAAAAACTAGGGGCGGCTAACTTCAAGTTCATCCTCAAGAAGGCAGATTTTAGGAGTGACGCGAAACTGTTGCCGTATGAGAACCTCTTGCTCGAGCACATTTTTGGGATCAAGAATGAGGTTGAACTGTCCGACCTGCGCAACAAGTTCTACCAGTACATCAGCCCGATCCAAGCCAAGATGTACGAGGAGGTCATGAAGCACGAGTACTTTGACCAGAGTCCGGAAAAACGTCGCGCTAAGTACTCGGGTTGGGCGGGCGTGCTGACCGTCCTTGGATTCTTTGGGTTCTTTTGGTACGGACTAGGCATTCCGTTTTTCTTAACAGGAATCGTGGTGGGTATCTTTGGTCGGGCAGCGCCACGCCGGACGGAAAAAGGTGTCTTAGCAACCGAACACGCGCGTGGGTTCAAACTGTATCTGTATACCGCTGAGCGATATGTTGTTAAAAAGATGACACCGGAGACGTTTGAGCGATTTTTACCGTACGCGATGGTATTTGACGTAGAAAAACAGTGGGCAGAAAAATTTAAAGATATTTACAAAAATCAGACGCCGAGCTGGTACCACTCGACCACTCCTGGCAACACTTTTACTGCGTTAGCGCTGACCGATTCGCTGCGCAGCATGTCGACCGCTACAACCGGCACACTTATGAGTAGACCAGGGTCCAGCGGACATGGTGGAAGCTATTCGTCTGGTAGTTCGGGTTTTTCTGGAGGCTCATCTGGCGGTGGAGGCGGCGGTGGAGGCTCGCACGCTGGGTAGGCCCCTGTCTTAGGGGCAAAAAGCTGTCGTTCTGCCCGCGTCTGGTACACTGTGAGCCATGATCGACCAAAAATATCGCGTTAGAGTTAACCGAGAGCCGCTGGTGAGCACGGATAAGCGTACGATGCGTAAAAAGCGCTGGATCATGTGGGGCGGTATTGCGGGGGGCGCTTTGCTGGTAATCATCGTTGGATTGATCCTCTTGGGCGGCCGCGATGAGGCGCCTGAGCAGGCAGAACAAGCCGATGTGAAGCTGTCCATTGAACGTGGCGATGTGCAGGTCAAAAAAGCCGGGGATGCTGATTTTAGTGCTGCAACGGACGGTATGAGCTTGGAGGCTGGCGCTACGGTTCGCACGGAGTCCGATACGCTAGCTACCTTGGAGCTGGTCGAGGATGAATCCGGCAGCGCGGTTCGTCTTGATAGTGATACACGCGTCGAAATTGATGGTGTTGGCACCGGAACGATCTCTACTAAATTGGCGAGTGGTCAGATCTGGGTTCAGACCGTTGGCACAACACCTGCAAAGAACGAAGTTGTGACCGAGGTAGGACGAGCAAGTGTCGGACAAGTCAATGAGGCGGATGGCACGGCTGCGATCTCATTTGATGATGGAGAAGAAACTGCCCGCGCGATTGCGGAGGACAGCGTCGTCTTTATCGATGAGGTAGCGGGCGGACTAGACTTAGACGAGGGGCAGCAGGCGACGTTTGATGGCGAAAACGCTCCCGAGGACCAGTCTGAGTTTGAGACCGAAGATATTGATGAGGATTTTATAGAGTCACTGTGGTATCGCTGGAACACCGAGCAGGACTCGCTCTTTAGTGCGCGACTAAGCGGTAACGAAGACACGGATGGTCCTACGCTGACAATCACCGAGCCTAAGGCTGGCTTTGAGACCGAGGATGAACAAGTCGAGATCAAGGGTTCAACCGACGTAAGCGCGACGGTAACGCTCGATGATGAGGAGATCGATACTGAGGCTGGCGACTTTGCCGTGGAGGTAGACCTCAAGGAAGGTGAAAATAAGTTTACGATCATTGCGACGGACGCAGCGGGTAACGAAACCAAAAAGATCGTGACGATTATCCGTAAAGCGGGCAAGCCAGACGCGGTCAGCGTGTCACTTGATACGAGTGAGACCGGCAGCATTTTGGTGACGTGGGATGAGAGCGATATTGATGACTTTGGCTCGTACGAGGTCAAGCGAGACGACGAAGTTATCAAGCGATTTACAGATCAAACCATCACTGAGTATCTAGATGAGGACGTGGCTGCGGGCGAGTCGTACACGTACAACGTGTGTGTGACGGATGCGGATGGCCAATCGACGTGTTCGCAGGATGAGAGCGCAACGGCAAAGGGCGACCCTAATAAAGCACCCACGGTCAGCATTGCGGCACCTGCCGACGAAGCAACTGCAAAAGGCGGAACCGCAGTTAACTTCTCAGCGAGCGGTTCTGATCCCGATGGCGAAGAACTTACCTACACCTGGGAGTTTGGAGATGGGGTTACTACGACCGGTAAAGATGTTTCGCATACGTACTCGGTAACGGCCAGCAATAAGACGGTTACCGTTACGGTCACGGTTACAGATCGTGGCGGTGCGAGTGACACATCCTCGATTACGCTAACGGTCACGCCGTAATGAAAAAATCAGATACGTCGGTTCACCATAAAGCAACGGTTAGTCCGCGTGAGTCGAGCCGACGTTTTTTGATGGCATTTTTGCTCAGCGCTATCTCGATGATCCTTGCGGCGGTCATCTACGTATTAGTGGGGGAGCGCTTTGTTTTTGATTGGAAAACCCAAGCGCTCATCCTGACCCTGGTCGCGATCGGAGTGGTCATGGGGTTGTGGCTTTGCATAAAAGGCGAAAAGCACACCGGGTATGGTGTGCTTTTCGGGTCGCTGTTTGGGATCGTACTTGGTGCTATAGCCGTTGTGCTGCTCGCACTTTTCTTGATCGCCTTTCCAGCGGTCGGGAACTTTATCGGTTAGCTAGTTTTTGTAGTTAGCACCGACGGTGATCGAGATGACACCTGGCTGCGAGCTGTCATTGCCGATCAATACGCTAGCCGTGTTCTCACCTTTAGAGGCTCCGATGACCGAGCTGGTCGTGCCACTGTAGTTGGAGTTGTAGTCGCCATCGAGCGTCCAGCCGGCGGCTTGCAGCTTGGATTTCATATCGTTCACTGCGTCCTCGACCGATTGGTTAGAGGTATAGATTGCGCTAAATGAGGTACCATCCTCATCATCGCTCGAGCCGCCAAAGGTCAACGTTGAGCTGTCTGGCGTTGGAAGATCGCTCGGCCAATTTGCGGGTAGGCCCTGGCCAAAGGTGGCCGTAGAGTTGCCGTCGTTACCGGTGATGCTGACGCCGTTTTCACCAATATTGAGCTGGCCCGTGCCGTTATCCGTATTAAAATTGATGGTTCCGCCTTGGCCGTTGTTGCTGCCAATGCCGCGGTTACCAAATGTGCAGCCAGCAAGTGTGCCGGTTGCTACGACCGCGAGGGCAATTGCGCCGATGCGGCTAACTCGATGTACGTGGTTCATACAAGGAAATTGAAGGAATTAAGTAATCGCTAGCGTACCACCTTGACGGCCCGCGCGTCACGCCCTAGACTGTTGGCACTCACTATAGTAGAGTGCTAGCAATGAAACTTTCTGAGCGCCAAACAACTATTCTAAAAGCCGTAATTACCGAGCATATCCGCTCGGCCCAGCCCGTTGGCTCCAAGGAGCTGTCGGCTCAATTTGATTTTGGTGTGTCGCCAGCAACGGTTCGCTCCGAGATGAACACGCTGGAACAAGCCGGTCTCTTGCAGCAACCACACACATCCGCTGGTCGCGTCCCTACCGACCTGGGGTACCGAACGTACGTGCAAAGCTTAGCCACCGTAACCGGAGCATTGCCACCCAAGCGACACCGTGCCGAGGTCCAGCGCCGGTTGGTCCGCATGCGCCATCACTACGAGGCTATGGCACGCGAGACCGCGCGACTCCTGGCCGAGATGACCGAGCAGGCTGCGATTAGTTCTATGGAGAGCGGGACGGATTCTAATGAGGCTGATACCTCAGAGCGCTCGGGCCTCTCACATTTGATCAACTTGCCAGAGCTCAAGGATGAACAACTCGCTAACGCGGTCGCTCATATTTTTGATAATCCAGAATCAGTGTTGAGCTCCATCGAAAAAAATACCAAAGACAAGTTTACGGAAGTCACGGTCGCGGGTGGAGCGCCCGTGCGCGTCTTTATCGGCCACGAAACCCAGCAGGGTCGTATGCCGCTGTCTGTGTTGGTCTCGAGCTTTGAGGTTGATGGCAAGCGTGGGCATTTAGTCGTGCTTGGACCACAGCGCATGGCATATGATCGCAACGTCGCACTGCTCTCGTACATGAGCCGCTTACTTTCTAACAATCGCTGGGCAGTGGCGGTCGCTTTGGTTCTGCCAACGATGCTCATGATTAAGGGGTTACCTGGACTCGCATGAACCAGCGAAGCGCAACGGGAAAAACTGCGACTTCCAAGTCAGCTAGTGCGTCGTCAACGCGCGTAGCTGATCTCAACGTGGCTACGTTGCAAAAACAAGCGCAGGACTACTTGGCAGGCTGGAAGCGCGCACAAGCCGACTATGACAACTTGCGCAAGCGCACCCAGGAGCAACGGGGCCAAGTTTTGGCGGCGGCTGAACAAGAAGTGATGCGTGGCTTGCTGCCCGTACTCGATAGTCTGGATCAGGTCATCAAGCATGCTGGTTCTGCCAAAGGCGCTGCCGACAAAAGCACGCTGGTTGGGATCGAAATGGTCGCAAAGCAGTTACGAGAAGTCTTGGCGAGCCATGGGGTGAGTGAGATCAAAGCGGTCGGTACGCGATTTAATCCAGCCGAGCACGAGGCGATCGCAAGCGTGCCCGGTCCAAAAGACATCTGTATAGATGAGCATGCGCGAGGTTTTAAGCTTGGGGAAGTGACGCTTAGAGCCTCACGCGTGAGCGTCGGCAACGGTGCTCAGCCGGCAAAGTCGGCCAAGGAGAAATCAACTCGTTAATTAGTTTCAATCAACTTTTACTCAACCACAATGGCAAAAATTTTAGGAATCGACCTCGGTACAACTAACTCAGCGATGGCTATCGTCGAAGGTGGCCAGCCGCGCGTCCTCGAAAACAAAGAGGGCAATCGCACGACTCCATCCGTTGTCGCGACTAAATCGGACAGCGAGCGCATCGCGGGCCTCTTGGCCAAGCGCCAAGCCGTGACCAACTCTGCCAACACGATTTACTCGGTTAAGCGCTTTATCGGTCGTCGTTTTTCGGACCAACATGTCCAGCGAGATGCAAAGTTGCTGCCGTACAAAATCAAAGAAGCAGCCAACGGCGGCGTCTCGGTCGTGATGAGCGGCAAGGAATACTCACCGCAAGAGATCAGCGCCATGATTTTGCAAAAACTCAAGCACGACGCCGAGGAGCAGCTAGGTGGACCAATTACGGAAGCGGTCATTACTGTTCCGGCATATTTTGATGACTCGCAGCGCCAAGCTACCAAGGACGCGGGTAAGATCGCGGGTCTCGAGGTCAAGCGCATTATCAACGAGCCGACCGCAGCCGCGCTCGCCTACGGACTCAACAAAAAGAAGAACGAAAAAATCGTGGTCTACGATTTGGGTGGTGGAACGTTCGACGTTTCGGTGCTCGAGGTAGGGGATGACACGGTAGAAGTTCGTGCGACTAACGGTGATACCCATTTGGGTGGCGATGATTTTGACCAAGCGATCATTGATTGGATGGTGGCTGAGTTCAAAAAGACGGAAGGAATCGACTTGTCAGCTGATCAGCTTGCATTACAGCGCCTCAAGGAGAGTGCGGAAAAAGCCAAGCACGAGCTCTCGAGCTCCATGGAGACCGAGATCAACCAGCCGTTTATTACGACCGGCGAAGGTGGCCCAAAACACTTACAGCTCAAGCTATCCCGCTCCAAGCTGGAAGAACTCGTCTCTAACTTGATCGACCGCACCAAGGGTCCGCTCGAGCAAGCACTTGCCGACGCTAAGCTGTCTCCTAAAGAGATTGACGAGGTCGTGCTCGTGGGTGGAATGACGCGCATGCCCGCCGTGCAGAAGCTCGTTGAGGATTACTTTGGCAAAAAGCCACACAAAGGTATCAACCCGGATGAGGTGGTCGCCGTAGGTGCCGCCGTCCAAGGTGGAATCTTGCAGGGTGATGTTAAGGATGTGCTGTTGCTCGACGTGACTCCGTTGTCGCTCGGTATCGAAACGCTCGGTGGTATCGCGACCAAATTGATTACAAAAAACACGACCATCCCGACTAGCAAGACGCAGGTCTTCTCGACCGCGGCTGACAACCAGCCACAAGTTGAGATCCACGTCCTGCAGGGTGAACGCGAATTTGCGGCCGACTGTAAGACGCTTGGGAAGTTCATCTTGGATGGACTGCCGCCAGCGCCACGCGGTGTACCGCAAGTCGAGGTTAAGTTTGATATCGACGCAAACGGTATCTTGAACGTCTCCGCTAAGGACAAGGCGACAGGCAAAGAGCAAAAAATTACGATCACGGCGAGCTCTGGTCTCTCTAAAGAAGAGGTTGCTCGAATGCAGCAGGATGCGGAAAAGCACGCCGCTGATGACAAAAAGCGCAAAGACATGGTCGAGACCAAGATTCGTGCCGAGTCGCTGATCGCCATGACCGAGAAAACCCTCAAAGATGCGGGTGATAAGATCGATGCTGCAACTAAAAAGGATGTCGAAGCAAAAGTGGCTGAACTCAAAAAAATCAAAGACACCGATGACAAAGCCAAGCTCGACGCAGCTATGAAAGATCTCGAGACAACGATCCAAAAAGTGGGAGCTGCGATGTACCAAAAAGCCCAAGCCGCTCAACCTAAGGCAGACGCTAAAGCAAATGCTGGAGCTAACCAGCAAGCGGGTTCTGCAAAGGGTGAACCGGTCGAAGGAAACTTTAAGAAAAAGTAAACGGACCAATTGAGCCGCTATGGCTGCTGACCTATACCAGACACTAGGCGTCGAGAAAAGCGCGACTGACGAAGAGATCAAGCGCGCTTTTCGGCGTGCGGCTCATAAGTACCACCCGGATAAACAAGGTGGGGACGAACAAAAGTTTAAAGAGGCTAACGCGGCCTACCAGGTGTTGTCCGATAAGCAAAAACGCGCGCAGTATGACCAGTTCGGCCAGACCTTTGACGGGGCAGGGCCAGGTGCTGGAGGTTCACCATTTGGTGCTGGATTTGGCAACGCAGGATTTGGAGCCGGCTTTAATGCAGAAGACTTAGGCGAGATCTTTGGCGATTTGTTCGGCATGGGTCGACGTGCACGTGGCCGCGCGCGTCACCGTGGGGATGATATTCAGCTGCGACTCACGCTCGACTTTAACGAAGCTGCTTTTGGAGTAAGCAAGGAGCTTGAAGTTACGCGATTAGCCGCATGCCAAACCTGCGCTGGAACGGGGGACAAACAAAAATCGCTCAAAAAGTGTTTGACCTGCGATGGTTTAGGTCGCGTGCGCGAAGTCCGTCAAACGATTTTGGGTCAAATTGCGCAGGAGCGGATTTGTTCAGCCTGTGACGGCGACGGAAAAATCCCCTCAAACCCATGTATGGACTGTAGTGGGCAAGGTCGACGCCGCGCGGCAGAGCACATCACGGTAGAAGTGCCGGCAGGAATTAACGACGAGCAGATTATTAAGTTGACCGGTCAGGGCGATGTGGGCCGACGGGGGACCGAGGCGGGTGATTTGCTGTTGACCATTCGACTCAAAGCATCCAAGACGTTTGTGCGTGATGGAGCCGACGTTCGCACGCGTATCGAGCTGGAATATCCGCAACTTGTACTGGGCGATGAGGTTGATATCCAAGGCCTTCAGGGAGAACTGCGTTTGACCGTGCCCGCTGGTACCGAGCCGGGTACCGTAATTAGACTTCGCGACGAAGGCATCCCAGTGCTCAACGGCAACGGTCGAGGTGACCTTTTTGTCGAGGTCGGTCAGGTGACTCCACGACGTGTAAGTCGGGAGGAGCGGGTATTGCTCGAGCAGCTGGCAGAGCTGCGCGGTCAAAAAGTCTCGCGCAAAAAGCGCCGTTTATTTAGCAAATAGGCCATTTGCGCCGTTGAGGCGTATAGGCCCCAAAGTTGTGCCCAGTTGCGGGGTTCAACTACAAATGGGATAATATATCCAATCTACTTCCCATGGATTTAGCTTTTATTAAGGATTTCGATCTCTCGAACCCGAGCTGGGATTTGTTCATCATCCTGTTTTTTGTGGCTGCCGCCTTTATTTACGGCATGTCGCTAGGCCGGGACCGGATCGTGGTTATCCTCGTATCGATCTACATGGCGCTCGCGGTGGTTAATTATGCGCCGTACCTTGATAAATTCTCAGGCACGGTCGGCGTCGACCAGATCTTTGTGGTCAAGATCTCTACCTTTGTGGTGACCTTCCTCGGCCTCTTCTTTTTGCTGGGTCGCTCAGCCCTCATGCGCACGATCGCTAAGAACAACGAGGATGGCAATATCATCCAGGTTCTGGTGTTTAGCTTTTTGCATATTGGGTTGTTGATTTCGGTAACACTGTCGTTTTTGCCAATCGAGCTCTCGGCAGAACTGGCCGAATTAACCCGCAAGTTTTTTGTAGGGGACATGGCCCGGTTCTTCTGGGTCGTTTCGCCAATCATCGCGATGATCGCCTTTGGGCGCAGCCCTCGACGCCGGCGCTCCTCAGAAGATCTCGACGACTAGCTCGACGGTTGGTCTATAACTAGCTAGGATTGCACTGCGAGTCGTTTTAGTGTAGGCTCGTTCAGTTTTGGGGCGTTAGCTCAGTCGGTAGAGCAGTTGCCTTTTAAGCAAACGGTCGACAGTTCGATTCTGTCACGCCCCACCAAAAAAGTATCCAAAAACTATTGACGCTCATCCTGCAGAGGGATACTCTTTAATTCTCTATGGCAGACCAAGAACTCTCACGAAGGGTCAAAGAATTACGTTCATCCGGTAAAACGGATGAACAAATAATCGAAGCACTAACCGGCAGCAACTGGACCGTCAATACGGTGCGGGATGTTGTGTTTGAGCGCGAACCCGCTGCAAATGGCGAAACGGTTATCACCGTCAATAACGTCTCCAAGCATTACAAAAAGCTCAAAGCGCTAGATGGAGTAAGTCTTGAAGTTAAACGAGGAAGCGTAACCGCGCTGCTCGGCCCTAATGGCGCCGGAAAAACCACGCTCGTCCGTACGATGACAACGTTACTTGATCCAACTTCGGGTACGGTGACGGTGGATGGTATCGATGTCGTCAAAGAACCGCAAAAACTGCGCTCGATCATTGGACTCGCCGGACAAAACGCCTCTGTAGATGAGATCCTGACCGGACGCGAAAACCTTATTATGTTCGCGCGGCTCTACCATGTTAAGCCGGCCGAGGCTAAAGCTCGTGCTAGCGAGCTACTTAAGCAGTTCAACTTGGAAGAGGCAGCTGATCGACCTATCAAGACCTACTCGGGTGGTATGCGCCGTCGTCTCGACCTCGCGGCTAGTCTCGTGATCCATCCCAAGGTGCTCTTTTTGGATGAACCTACGACTGGTCTCGACCCACGCGGCCGCTTTGGCCTCTGGAATGTGATTCGTGACTTGGTAGAAGACGGCACGACCGTGCTGCTCACCACTCAGTATCTCGAAGAGGCCGACCAGCTGGCCGACAAAATTTTTGTGATCGACCACGGCAAGATCATCGCGCAAGGCACCCCGGACGAACTCAAGAGACAAACCGGCGGCGATATTCTGGAACTCCACCTCACCAACCACGCTGACGCAACCAAGGCGGCAGAAATCGTCAAAAAGTTTGGCGACAAACAGCCTAACGCGGATGCCGAAACCGGAATCGTGACCATGCCTGTAGCAGGAGGCGCCTCGATTCTTATCGAAGTCGTACGCGAGATCGATCAAGCCAAGCTGACCCTCTCTGACGTTATGCTCCGCCGACCATCGCTCGATGATGTCTTTATGAAGTTAACGGGCCACGGAGCCGAATAATATGACGACTATTCTCAAGCCAAAATCGACTTCGTTTATGACCATGCTGTCCGATGTGCTGGTTATGACCAAGCGCAACTTGATGGCGTACCTGCGCGTTCCGCAGCTGGTAGTTTTCTCCTTTATCCAGCCGATCATGTTTGTAGTGCTCTTTGCCTACGTTTTTGGCGGCGCAATCCAGACCGGCGGCAACTACGTCAACTATCTCTTGCCTGGTATTCTCGTTCAGACCGTTTTGTTTGGTTCTATGCAGACCGGCATCGGTCTCGCCATGGACTTGTCTAAGGGTATGATCGATCGCTTCCGCTCACTACCAATGGCTCGTTTAGCCGTATTAGCAGGCAGAACCATCGCTGACATGATCCGCAACGTATTCGTTTTAGCCATCATGACCGGCGTCGGAATGATTATTGGGTTCCGCATCGAGCACGGTATTTTGCAGTTCTTGCTGGCCATGTTGATCACGCTCGTCTTTGGCTTTGCTTTTAGCTGGATCTCGGCCACCATCGGTCTGGCTGTAAAAAACGTTGAGACCGCGCAGAGCGCAGGGTTCATCTGGATTTTCCCGCTCGTATTTGCCAGCTCTATTTTTGTGCCCGTCGAGACCATGAAGCCCGGCATCAAAGCCTTTGCACAACACAATCCGATCAGCTTTATTGTGGACTCGGTGCGAGCCCTCGCGCTTGGCCAATCGCTGACGCACGAACTCTGGTACGGACTGATTTGGATGGGCGCAATTCTGTTGGTCTTTGTGCCGCTCGCGGTCAACCGCTACCGAAAAATCTCTTAGTGCTATACTTGGTGCGTTATCAGTAACGCACCTCCTATGGACACCGCACTCCCAGTCCAGCAAGCTAAAAAACGGAAAGTCTGGCCGTGGATTGTCCTTGTATTTGTGATCGTTGCGGTGATTGCGGGTGTGACCGGCTGGTGGCTTGTGGGCGGGCGCTCAGGGACTCCTAAAAAAGTCGCCACCGAATGGCTTACGCTTCTCTCGACCGATCAGGTCGACGCTGCTTACGGAATGACTGCAAAAGACTTTAAAGAAGGAACGTCCGCTGACCAATTTAGTGTCTTTTTAGAGGCGTACCCAATCATGACGCACGTTAAGTCGGTTGATTTTAGCGGGATTGAACGCACGGCGAGCAATGGCCAAAGCATCGAGACGCTCAGTGGGGAGCTAAAAGGAACCGACGATTCCACCTCCCCAGTCAAAATGATGTTGATCTCTGAGGATGGAACTTGGAAAATCTACAATGTCGACTTACGAGGTCTCTAAACTTTCATCACCAGTCGGGACGATTGAGATCGCCGCGAGTCTCAAAGGCGTTGCGCGTGTTCGGTTTGTGACGTGGCCGGTTCGGCCTCCAAAGCGTCCGGTCTTTAAGCAGGCCTCGGCTTTTGCGGAAGAAGCCGCCGTGCAGCTCGGCGAATATCTCACGGGTAAGCGACGCACTTTTAATATCCCGTTTGATCTCAGTGCTACGGATCGGAAGCAGCCCTCGACGCTGTTCCAACAAAAAGTCTGGCTCGCGCTGTTGCGTATTCCCTTTGGTGGGTACGTTACGTACGGGGAGCTGGCACGCATGGTTGGTCGGCCCGGTGGTGCGCAAGCGGTTGGCCAGGCGGTCAAGATCAATCCGATTTGTATTATGGTGCCGTGCCATCGCGTTCTGCCAACTCAGCCGGGAGAACACCGCGGCTCCGGTGCCTACCGCAGAAACATGATGATTGGCGGCTACAATGGGGGAGTGCGGCGCAAGGCTTGGCTGCTCGACCATGAGTATCGCGTGTGGACAGGTGCACCTCGCCGCATCCAAGTGGTAGAAGCGTAAAACATCCACAAAAATCGCTTGACGCTTGTTGGACAGGCGGTACTCTATAGCGCGTGCGGTCGACGGACCACACATTGGATCCAATTCGCAAAGCTAGTCTTTGCACCTTCCGGCAAAAAGGCTCACTCGGATTTCGCCCTGTACACCTGGGCGACCAGGTTTGCCTTTTTGCCCATGGCTGAACCGCCGGCCAAGCAGTGCTACAATTGAGTCGATGAGACTAGACTCCCGCTCTCGTGCGTTATTGTGGACCGGCTTTTTTTGTATCTCGATTATGGCTGAGGCTACTGGGGTAGCACGCGCGCTTATTGTTAACCAGGCAATTGCTGCAGCGCACGCACAGGGTAACGGGGCTGGGGTTGCGCTGCGACCCGAGGCAACTTCGGTGTATACTGGTCTTGGGATAACAAAAAAACAGGCAAAACAGCGCGCCTTTGCGGCCATGATCTCGAGCGATACGATCACTCGTCCACAAAGCGGGATTGGCGAGGCGGACATAGTGGTTGAGATGGAAGCTGCCCCCGGTATCACGCGTTTGATGGCGCTTTTTCAGTCGGTTCTGCCGGAGGAGATTGGATCGATACGAAGTGCGCGTAACGACTACATCGATTTGGCGGCGGGTTTTGACTCGGTGCTCGTCCACTGGGGCGGCGAAAAACGCGCCCTCGATCGGTTGGCCTCGTCGGATACTGCGGAGCTTGATCAGTTTGCCAACGGTGATTTGTTCTACCGCAAGTTGAGCGTGCCCGCTCCGCACAACGGATTTACCTCGGGTGAGCTGATGCAGGAGGGGATCGAGCGCTCAGGCTACGATCATGCACCGGATTTTAGTGCGTGGAAATTTGCAGAGGACGCCGATCTAAAAGACCGACCCCTCGGCGGTACGCTCGACGTAACGTACGGCAGCTTTGATTTTAATGTGCAATACGCCTACCAACCGACGAGTAATACGTACGTTCGATCTCAAGCCGGTGTCCTACACACGGACGCCAACACCGGCGAGCCGGCTTCCCCTAAAAATGTGCTGGTTGTGCGCGCGCCACACTTTGTCTACTCGGACCACGGCGGGTATTTGCAGTTCGATATTCAGTCGGGTGGGGACTGCGCGCTTTACCACGACGGCGTTGAGCAAAAATGTAAGTGGATAAAGGGTAAAGACGAGGATGACCCCTTGCGCATCACCGATACGGCCGGCAAACCATTGACGTTTACGGCCGGCCAGACCTGGATTCAGGTGGTTCTGCCAGAGGCGGCCGTTAAGTGGACGCCCATCCCAAAAACTGGCACACTTGAGACACAAACCCAGTAAATGCCGCTGTTAACGGCAGAACTGGACGTCTAACGAGTGATACTACTTTGATGGCAAAAGCTACCGCGCAAAGCGCGCACAAGTTCAACCAAGCGTATCGGTCCCACACCTGTGGTGAACTACGCGCTAGTCACGTTGGTAAAAAAGTCACGCTCTCCGGCTGGGTGCATGCGCGGCGTGACCATGGCGGACTGATTTTTATTGATTTGCGCGATCGGTATGGGGTGACACAAGTTCGGGTGGATCCTAAGGCGGCCGCTGCGGATTTTAAAGTTGCGGATACGTTTAGGTCGGAGTTTGTGGTTCGGATCGAGGGGACCGTGGTCGAGCGACCCAAGGGAATGCAAAACGACAAGTTGCCGACCGGTGCGGTCGAAGTGGATGCGGCTAAGTGCGCGGTGATTAACGCTGCAAAAACGCCGCCTTTTGAGATCGATCACGAGACGCCCGGCTTGGACGAGGATACTCGTTTGCGGTATCGCTATTTAGATTTACGCCACGAGCGGCTCGCAAATCACATGCGACTGCGCTCGGACCTGACCTATTTTGTACGGACCTGGTTACGCAAGCATGACTTTATGGAGATCGAGACGCCGATCATGGGCCGTGAGACACCAGAGGGTGCGCGTGACTATGTTGTGCCCGCTCGTATTTATCCGGGTGAGTTTTACGCCCTCGCGCAGTCGCCTCAGCAGTACAAACAGCTCTTGATGGTCGCTGGGTTCGACCGGTACTTCCAACTGGCTAAGGTTTTTAGAGATGAGGATCCACGTGCGGACCGCGTGCCCGAGCACACGCAAATCGATTTGGAAATGTCGTTTGTGGACCGTGAAGATGTGTTGCAGCTCGTCGAGGGGTTGATGACGGGCGTGGCTAAGGAGTTTTCTAAGGCTAAGCTGCAGAGCTCGCCATTTACGCGCTTGCCGTACGACGAGGCGATGAGCCGCTTTGGTTCGGATAAACCGGACTTACGTTTTGGGCTTGAGCTGCATGATGTAACTGAGCTAACGCGCAAGGCCAAGTTTGCGGTGTTTGCTAAGGCGCCTGCGGTCGTTGCGCTGGCAGCTCCGATTGCGACCTACTCACGCAAGCAATTTGATGATCTGACTACGTTGGCACGTCAGCTCGGAGCGGGTGGGTTGGCCTGGATCGCGCTTCGTAAGGACGGGTTTGAGTCGCCGATCGCTAAGTTTTTCTCGGAGGCAGAACTCAAAGCACTCGCCAAGGCGACCGGTGCAAAACCAGGCGATGCAATTTTATTTGCCGCGGACACACTGGTAAAAGCTCGCGACGTATTAGGCCGCCTGCGCAACCACTTAGGTGATCAGCTCAAGCTGCGCGATCCTAATGTTCTGGCTTTTGCATGGGTGTATGACTTTCCGATGTTTGAGTGGAACGCCGAAGAAAAGCGGATTCAGCCGGCGCATCATATGTTCACCCAGCCGTATAAGGAGCATTTGCCTTTGATTGGTGCTGCGGTTAAAGCTGGCGCGGCAGAACAAAAACCTGACGCTAAGGTGCTTGGCGTTAAAGCCAACCTGTACGACTTGGTCCTCAACGGGTTTGAGCTGTGCTCGGGGTCGATCCGTATCTGGCAACCGCAATTGCAACGCGATGTCATGCGCTTGATCGGGCTTACGGACAAGGACATCGACGAAAAATTTGGCCACATGTTGCGTGCGTTTGAGTACGGCGCACCGCCACACGGGGGAGTAGGTCTCGGACTCGACCGCATCGTTGCGCTGCTCGCCGGTGAGACGTCGATTAGAGAGGTGATTGCATTCCCAATGAACTCTCGTGCACGTGATCCGATGACGGGCGCACCCTCTGCGGTTGGTGACAAGCAGCTGCGCGAGCTGCACATCGCTGTCAAAAAAACTAAGCGTTAACGAGGAGGCATATGGCCAAAAAAACATCCAAACCAGCCGGTCCAAAGTTGCCAGCCAAGCTGGCCAAATTGTTGGAGCTAAAAAAGGCGAAGTTCAACGTGCTCCAGCATCGAACCGTCTTTACCGCTTTTGACGCCTCACAGACCCTCAGGGTTGATCCCAAACAAATTGCAAAGACGCTGATCGTGCAGTTGGACCGAGAACTCGCCATCGCGGTTATCCCAGGGGATTGTAACCTCGACGTTGGGGCGCTCAAGAAAGTCGTAAACGCCGAGCGTAAAAAAGCCGCTGAACCGATTGCTGCGGCCAAAAAAGTCACCCTCGTTACGGAGCGCACCATTACCAACAAGATCACCGACAAGGCAGGCGCCGTTACGCCAATCGGCGCCCTCTACAAGTTGCCAACCTATGCTGACAAAGCGCTGCTCAAGCAAAAAAAGTTGATCGTTAACGCAGGCAGTTTTACGACGTCGCTCGAGCTGAGTGGTTCAACCTACGTAAAATTGGCAGAACCAATCGTTGGTAGCTTCAGCAAAAAGCGCAAATAGTTCAGCCGCACCTGCGACATGGCGCATATCGTCAAGCTTAAAGAATTTGAAGGCCCGTTCGACTTGCTGCTCGACCTGATCGAGCAAAATAAGCTCGACATTACGACGGTCTCGCTTGCCAAAATCACGGACGACTACGTTGAGCATGTTAGGACGCTGCGAGAAGTCCACGTCGAGTCGCTCGTCGATTTTTTGGTGATTGCAAGCACGTTACTGGTAATCAAGTCGCGCGCCCTGCTACCGTTGGCCGAGGCCACACGGGAAGAACCAGAATCAGCCGAAGAGCTGGCACTACGCCTCGAAGAACTTAAGCGGTTCCGTACAGCCGCCGAGATCTTAGCTAAAGAACTTGCTAGCAAGCGGTTTAGTGCCGAGCGTGAGCCACTCGTGGCACCCGTTTTTTATCCACCACCTGGACTGACCAGCGCCGACTTAGCCACCGCGTTTACGGCGGTCGTCGAGAGCTTGCCATCAGCGGAGTTGTTGGACGAAGAAGTCGTTAACGAAGTCGTAACCCTCGAAGACAAGCTCGCGCGCATTCAGCAAAACCTAAAGTCCGTCTCACGCATGTCTTTCGGCGAAATGATCGACAAAGCTACTAAGACCGAGATTATCGTGACTTTTTTAGCAATGCTTGAGCTCATGAAGCAGCGTCTTGTCTCCGTTGACCAGGACGAGCTGTTTGGTGAGATCACCGTCTCCACGCAGTTACCAGACCCGGATGAACTCTCCGGTGACAAAGGGGCTCCGTCAGCTTAAGATGTTTTTACTCTCATGGACGCATTGACCGCAAAAATCGAAGCCATCTTGTTTGCTGCCGGCCGACCGCTTGCAATGACGCAACTCGCAAAACTTGTCGGCTCTACGGCAGAACAAACCAAGCCAGCCGTCGAAGCGCTCGCCAAAGAATACATGGCAACTAATCGTGGGTTCGCCCTGATGTTGCAAGATAATAAAGTCCAACTCGTGAGCAATCCGGCCCAAGGCAAATTGGTTGAGGCGTTTATCAAAGAGGAGTTTACCGGACCGCTTTCTCGTGCCGCTCTCGAGACGCTCGCCATCATTGCGTACCGTGGCCCGATCGCAAAGCCTGAGATCGACACCATTCGCGGGGTTAACTCGGCCGTTATGTTGCGCACGTTGCTCGTACGTGGTCTGGTCGAGCGCAAAAAGAGCCGTACCGACGCGCGTGGCTTTGAATACTCGCTTTCGTTCGAGTTCATGCGCCATTTGGGTGTAACGCAGCTGCCTGAGTTGCCCCAATACGAGGCCCTACACACCAATCAGGTCATGGAGCGTTTTGCCAAGAGTGCTTCTGCTGCTAGTATTGAGGCTGAACTTCCATGAATCAACAGTGGGACGTACCACCGCCACCATACCTTGCAGCACCTCGCAAAAAGCGCGGTAAGTTTTGGAAAGTCACGACCATAGTTGTGCTCGTCGGTGCATTGGGTTTGGCTGGTTGGACATGGGTAAGCGGTGGATTTTCGCGAGGGGAAGAACAAACAACGAGTGAGCCGACCGCGTCTACGCTGGATGCAAGCAATGCAGCAACGGGTGAGGGCCAGCCAACCGAGGATCCGCAGAGTGATACTGATAACGATGGCCTGACTCTCTTTGACGAACAACGCTACGGTACTAATGCGACGGACCCTGACACCGACAAGGACGGATACAACGACGGGCAAGAAGTCATCAGTGGCTACAACCCCAATGGTGCAGGTCGGCTCTCGATCGAGGCACCAACAAACACGGGTTCTACCAATGAAGACCCCAATCGAGCCACGCTCGACCCATCGCCAACGCTCACGGGAACGCCACTCAAGGACGTCTTTGCTGGGACGGGCTCGTTTGAGTGTCGCGTTATTGGTGGACAGCAAGAAAAAAACACCGTGACGCTTAAAGTAAAAGGCACACGAGTACGGCAAGAGACGCCGGTGAATGGTTCAACCATGGTGTTTATCGTGGCCGACCAAAAAACGCTCTACCTGAGCAGTTTTGAGGTTAGCAAATGGCTCGAGCTCAACTTTAGTCCGATCACCGCGACCGCAAGCGGAAACGGGGCGACGATCAGAGGCGGAATCCTCGCTAACGAGAATTTGATTTTGGCTGCCAATCCGACGTCAGTAGATTGTCAGTCGGCCACGCTTGGCGATAAGGAGTTTGAAGTGCCCGAAGGGGACCTTCTCAAGTTGCAGTAATCGTGACGAACCTACTGCTCATTTTGAACATGCTCGCATCGGACATCCGGCTACCCGGCGATCTTAATACGCGCCTGGCCGCGATTACCGAGCGGTATGTTCCTGAGGTTTCCTTGGAGCCGGCAGAGCGCCCGGTGCTAGTTGACTTACCAACCGTTGCGCCGATCCCGGTCAAGCTAGCCGCAGAAACTGGCGGTGGCAGTGCGGACGCAGCTGAGGAGCTATCCGCAGAAGCTGATCGCGCTATCGTGATCGATGTTGACTCGGGCGCGGTGTTGTTCAGCAAAAATCCGGATCAGCCAGCTCCGATCGCAAGCATCTCTAAATTGATGGTCGCACTGGTGGCTCTCGACAAAATGGACTCGCTCGATCAAGAGCTAACCGTGCCAAAAGAGATTTCTAACCTGGAAGAACTTAGCACGATGGTCGGCTTTGTCCCCGGCGAAAAAGTCACCGTACGTGAGTTGCTCAAGGGTTTGCTAGTTGCGTCAGGCAATGACGCGGCAATCACCTTGGCTGATGGTCTCGCCGGTAGCGAGTCAGAGTTTGTTGATTGGATGAACGAAAAAGCCGAGCGGCTCGGTATGACCGATACGCACTTTGTAAATAGCACAGGACTGGATGAACGCGGTGGTGAGTCGACCGCTCGCAACGTTGCCTACTTACTGATCGAGGCTTCCAAAGCGTCGCGATTGCGAGATTTGAGTGAACTCTCGAGTGCAACGGTAGAAACCGAAAGTGGTAACTCATATTTTGTGCGTTCAACCGATAAGTTGATTGGACAAACCAACTTGGACATTGAACTCGCCAAAACCGGTAACGAAGATTTGGCCGGCCCATGCTTTGCGCTCTTGGCTGGTAATGGCGAACAGCGCCTTGCAGTAGTGGTGCTCAACAGCACAGATCGTTTTGGCGAAGCAGAAAACCTGCTCGAGACGGCACTTGATGTCTTCAGCTGGCCAGAAGCAATTGTAGGAGCCGACAATGGTTGACCAGCTCGTAACACGCATGATCGATACGATGAGCGTCGGGGCGATCGCCTTTGTGTTGGCGTTTGCGCTAACGCCTTTGCTTACGTTCTTTTTGTTTAAGTGGAAGATGGCAAAGACCATCCGCAGTGGAAAGACGCCGGTGTTCACACGGCTGCATAAAAACAAAGCTGGAACCCCAACGGGCGGGGGAGTCTTGATTTGGGGAACGGTACTCGCGCTGGCATTGCTCTTTTTTGTGCTTGGGCCGGTGCTGCGTATTCAATTCTTTACCGAGCACCTAAATTTTTTGACTCGTGAGGAGACGTGGTTGCCACTCGCGCTGCTGATCGGTACGGCGCTCGTGGGTTTGATCGACGACATTTTGAACGTCAAAAAGATTGGACCGCAGGGTGGTGGGCTACGCATCCGCTACCGTTTGTTGATTTTTACCGCGATCGCGGCGATTGGCGCCTGGTGGTTTTACTACAAACTCGGATTCGATATTTTGCACGTCCCGAGCATCGGCGACTACTCCATTGGACTCTGGTACATCCCGCTCTTTATTTTTGTGGTCGTCGCTACGTCTTTCTCGGTCAACGAGACGGATGGGCTGGATGGGTTGGCGGGTGGCGTGCTCACGATGGCGTTTATCGCTTTTGGCATCATCGCCTTTGTCCAAGGGCGGGTTGAACTGGCCATGTTCATCTCGGCCATCGTCGGAGCGTTGCTAGCGTTTTTGTGGTTCAACGTGTATCCGGCACGGTTTTTTATGGGGGATACTGGGTCGATGTCACTCGGCTTTACGTTAGCCATCGTGGCTTTTTTAACGAACTCTGTTTTGGTGTTGCCGTTTATTGGCTTTGTACTCGTGCTCGAATCTGGCTCTGTGATCATCCAGATGATTTCTAAGCGCGGGTTCAAACGAAAAATCTTCCGCTCGACCCCGATCCATCACCACTTTGAAGCGATTGGTTGGCCAGAACCAAAAGTCGTAATGCGCTTTTGGATCATTGCTGCCATCACCGCGCTCGTGGGCCTCTTGATAGGCCTGGTGGGCCGCGGGGCAGCGATATTCATAATTTAGGCCGTTAGAGCCCCTTGAGGGCGCTCTTGCCACCCCAGTGATAATTGACAAAAGCACAAAAACGTGCTAGATTTTGTCGTTCGTTCTTTTCGGATCCGCCATCGTTGATAAACTCAATCGTATCGCTAAGGCCCTCGAGCAGAAGCGGGAGGAACCGTGAACTATAAAGATCTCATCAGTGATGTGACAGACCAGTTCCTCGGTGAGGAGCTGCGCAGATTGAACCGACCGTACACTCAGGAGGAGCGAGAGCTTGGGCTTCCCGCTCTGACACAGGCTCTCCGCCAGACGTGCAAGACGTGTGACGCCATGGCCGCCGGCGAGCATCCGCCGCATGCGTTCTGCATTGAGTGTGGCGTCGAGACGCACCTCAACGTCACGCGTGACACCTCCGATTGCCTCAGTGCGCATCGGCTGTTCCAGAAGAACAGCCAGGAGGATCCGGACGCGTATCGGCAGTATCCCTTCTGTCGCAATTGCGGCCAGAAGGTGTTCTAGTGAGAAGTTTCGCGCTTGCCTAAAGCGAGTGCGACGTTAAGACCACGAAACGGTCTTTTCTTTTTGGTTCAAAACGATACGCTTGGTACATGCGCAATAAAAAAATCGGCTTTTTTGATTCAGGCGTAGGGGGTCTCACCGTGATCGAGGCGGTGCACCGGGTTCTGCCCGAGTACGACACTATCTATCTCGGCGACACCGCACGCGCGCCATATGGACATAGATCACACGCCGAGCTTGTTGAATTTACCTGGCAGGCCTGTACGTGGCTCTTTGCTCGAGGGTGCGAGCTCATCATAATTGCTTGCAATACTGCGTCGGCTTCTGCGCTTCGCGAGATTCAGCAAACCCGCTTGATCCACCATCCGGGTAGGCGAGTTTTGGGAGTGATTCGGCCGACCGTGGAAGAACTGGCAAAGCGCGGTTACAAAAATATTTTAGTGCTCTCGACCGAGGCGACGCGTAAGAGCGGTGCGTACGCCGCCGAATTTGAAAAACTCAACCCTGAGATTAGGGTGCATGGTCATGCTTGTCCCGATTGGGCATCGATGATCGAGGCGGGCAAAGTCGGGACGCCAGAGCTGAAGCGAGAGGTCGAGCGAGAGGTGACCACTGCGATTAAGGTAGCGCCGCACCCATCTGCGGTACTGCTCGCATGCACCCATTACCCATTTGTCAAAAAAGAGATTGCCGCTGTTTTACCAACGGTGCCGCTCTTTGATCAGGGTGAACTAGTTGCCCACTCCCTTAAAGAGTATCTGAAGCGCCACCCCGAGATCGAATCACAGCTACAACGGTCCAGCGCACGCGAGTATTGCGTCACAGGTCCAACCGTAGCCGCAGAAAAAATCGCACACGGGCTGTTTGGTTTTGCGGTACACTTTGCGCACGTGACGCTCACTTAAATCGAGCGCACTGCACTCTCACAATACGGAGGTAGGCATGTACGCCCGATCGCGACTTCCGGCGATTCGACGTTTTTGAGAGCCTACTCGGCTCGCGAGATGGCTCATGCTTTGGCACAACCGACCCAAACGAATTACGACAGCCCATCAGTGAGTCGCTGCCCATTGCGGGTCCGCCAACATTGCGAATCCACAGCTACGAGTATGTCCAGGACGAGACCGGTCACTGGATCTGGAGGAAAATACGGTGCTAACACTTGAGTACATTCGTAAGATCGCAGGTCTCGACCTCAAGCCCGAGCAGGTCGAGGCGGCACGAGCAAAGATCGACAACGCTTACAAGGAGCAAGTGGTTCGACTCAAGCTCGAGTACGTCGAGGACAAGCAGAGCGGCGACGTACGCATAGTCAACGTCGCCAATGACGAGCTATGAACAGTATCGAATCCAAGTAGAGCCCAGCATCATCAGGTGCTGGGCCGTTTTTTTGTGCGTTTGATACACCAGCCTATCTATTGCATAATAATGAGCACTTACCCCGTAACTTCCCGTGCGTGGCATCTCCTTTACCGCGTGACATCGTAATTAAAAACGGAACGCTCTTGGACGGCACCGGTTCTGCCCGCGTCCAAAAAGACGTCTACATCAAGGGCGACGTGGTTGCTGGCATTGGTGATTACAAACGGCAGGATGCTGAACTCGTCATCGACGCCAACGGCAAATTTGTGGTGCCGGGCTTTATCGATATCCAATCCCACTCGGACGCCTACTACACGTTGTTTAGTGTGCCTGGGCAGGACTCACTCGTGCAGCAGGGTGTTACGTCGATCATCATGGGTAACTGTGGCAGTTCGATTGCACCGCTGATTGAACCGGACGCGATCAAGTCGATCCAAAAATGGGCCGATTTGTCCGAGGTTACGGTGAGCTGGCTCACCTTGGGTGAACTCTACGGCGTGCTCGAGAAGCGCGGTGTGCCACTCAACGTCGGCACGATGATGGGACATTCGACGCTGCGTCGTGGATTGGTCAAAGACGAAGTGCGCGATCTTACGTCGGCCGAGATGTCGCAGTTCCGAAGCGTGGTTGACCAAGGAATGGGGGACGGTGCCTTTGGGATCTCATTTGGCTTGGCGTACTCACACGCCAACTTTACGACTAAACAAGAGCTACTCGAGATCGGCAAAATGATCGCGCAAATTGGCGGGTACTTGAGCTTCCATTTGCGCTACGACGATGAGCGGTTCGACCAGGGCGTCACGGAAGTAATCGAAGTCGCACGTGAGGCAAAAGTGCCGGTGCACATCTCGCACTTGCGCGCCAACGGCAGCGCAGCCTGGCCAAAACTGGATGGTGCGGTTGCCGCTATCGATGCGGCCGTAAAAGAAGGGCTCAACATCACCTTTAACGTGTACCCGTATTCGGTGGCTTTGTCCGTTTTGTATAACTATTTGCCGGAGTGGTTCTCCCGCGGCGGACGCAAAAAACTTTTGGAGCGCATCAAGAACGAGCAGCTCCGCGCTCGCGTTGTCGAGGAAATGAAGCGTCAACCGTTTGATTACAGCGGCATGTTGGTTGCACAGGCACCGCGCAATAAGACGCTCACGGGCAAAACGATCGGCGATATGGCGGTTGGGAGCGGTCTCGGGGTTGAGGAGACCGTGCTTAACACGCTCTTGGCCGCGGATGGTCAGGTTATCGTGATGGACAGTACGCTCAAGGATGAACAAGTGCTCAAGTTGATCCAACATCCGCGCTCTGCGATTGGTACAGATGCGGCTGGGTATGATCTGCGTTACCGGGGTGAATTGGTTCACCCAAGAAGCTTTGGTGCGTATCCGCGTGTGGTCGCTAAATATGTGCGCGACGAAAAAGTCTTAACGCTCGAGGCGGCGATCCAAAAAATGACCGGTGTGCCCGCCTCGATCTTGGGTTTGCAAAAGCGAGGCATTCTCAAGAGCGGCAATTTTGCTGATGTGGTGGTGTTTGACCCAGCGACCATCCAGGACCAGGCCACGACGGATCATCCGTATCGGTTCCCGACTGGGATTGAGCACGTCTTGATCAACGGTCAACCCGTGCATGGTGCCTTTAAGCAAGGCAATGCCATGGCCGGGATGATTTTGCGACGCGGACAAGCGTAAGGTAGGCTAGCCGCATGATTGATGTGGCAAATAAACGCGTAACCGTGATGGGCCTCGGCATTGCCGGTGGGGGAGTTGGCGTGGCTAAGTGGCTGCTCAAACACGGCGCGATCGTCACGATTACCGATCTAAAAAAAGAGTCTGATTTGACCGAGTCAATTAAAGAAGTACGGTCGCTCGGTAAACCGGTTGAATTTGTCTTAGGCAAGCATCGCGAGTCAGATTTTACCGACACGGATTTAGTGATAAAAAATCCTGGTGTTCCGGACAGCTCACCTTTTTTGAAGGCGGCGCAAAAAGCAAAGGTCCCGGTCGAGACGGACATCAGTATTTTTGTTGAGAACTTTCCAGGAACGATCGTGGGCGTGACCGGTACTAAAGGTAAAACGACGACGACCACGCTGCTCTATCAGATCCTCAAAGCGACCGGTGGCAATATTTTACTGGGCGGTAACTTGCGTAAGTCGCCGCTCGATGATCTTGATGGCGCAAGCAAGGAGACGCTTGCAGTCCTCGAGCTTTCGAGTTTTCAGCTAGAGATTTTTGAACAAAAAAAGTTTTCTCCGCACGTCGCGGTCTGGACCAACCTGTACCCAGATCACATGGATCGCTACAAAAACATGAGCGGCTACAAAAAAGCCAAGTCACAAATCATGCTACATCAAAAAGAGGGCGACCTGTTTGTAACAAGCGCAGATCAAGATGAACTTGTTAGTCTCGCCAAAAAAGCAAAGGGTGGCGTACTGCTCTTCTCGGCTCAAAGAGAGCTACCAGAGGGCCTTTTTGTCCGAGGTGACGAGATCATTGCTCGCCATCAAGACCACGAGCATCCGCTCGCAACGATTAGTAAACTTAAATTGCGAGGGGCGCACAACATAGCAAACGTACTTGCAGCAGCAGGAGCCGCATTGGAGCTTGGGGTCCCCATGGAGCTTGTCGCCGAAGTCATAGAAAACTTTACGGGCGTGGCCAACCGTCTCGAACACGTCGCTACTATCAACGGCGTCGAATACATCAACGACACGGCCAGCACTATTCCTGCCTCGGTCGAAGCGGCATTGTACGCGTTTAAAAACCCGCTCATTTTGATCGCAGGTGGATCCGAGAAAAACTTACCCATGGAAGACCTTGCCCGCTCGATACTAAAACGCGCCAAAAAAGTAGTGTTGCTGGAGACGCCCGTAGGACTCAAGCTGGCAGATCTTATGACCAAGGCAGATTCAGGCAAGGCAAAGATCGTCATCGACCGACCGTTTGCGACCAGCATGCAGGACGCGGTTCAGCAAGCGAGTAAACTGGCAGAAAAAGGCGATGTAGTTGTGCTCTCACCGGGCGCGGCGAGTTTTGGCATGTTCCGCAACGAATTTGATCGAGGCGATCAGTTTGTGGCTGCGGTTAAAGCGCTTGAGGCACGAGGATAGTGGTTCTGCCGGCGTGGTAGTATAAAACCCAATGCAACGCGCTGCAGCACTTGCCCATAAGCCCAATTTTGGCCTCATTATTACCATCCTGATTTTGATCATGATGGGGTTGGTGGCAATGGCCTCCGCGAGCTCCGTGATTAGTCACGATCAGTTTGGTGACAACCTCGGCATGCTCAAAAGCCAAGTACTCAACGGTGTCCTGGTCGGCTTGGTATTTTTTATCGTGTTTGCCGTGGTGCCGTACAAATTTTGGCGGCGGTTCAACCTGATTTTGCTGATCATCACGCTCCTGCTGCTTGTGGCGGTATTTATCCCAGGTATCGGCATCAACTTTGGTGGCGCCAACCGCTGGGTAAACTTCGGAATCACGTCTTTTCAACCCTCCGAGTTGGCCAAGCTCACCATGGTGCTCTTTTTTGCGGCCTGGCTCGATAAGCGTGGCAAGGGAATCAAGGAGTTTTCGACAGGAGTGGTGCCCTTTTTAGCGATCCTTGGTGTGGTCATTGCCTTGATCCTGGCTCAGCCAGACCTTGGGACGCTGACCGTGATTGCTGTCACAGCCGTTGCCATGTTTTACGTTGCGGGCGCACGGCTCTGGCATTTGGGTGGGATGTTCGTCGCCGCCATCGCGTTTTTAGGTGTAGCAATCAAGCTCGAGCCATATCGACTCGCACGTTTTACGGTTTTCCTTAATCCCGCGCACGATCCACAAGGCCTCGGCTACCAGATAACGCAGTCGCTGCTTGCCGTCGGGTCAGGCGGCTTGTTTGGACTTGGTCTTGGTCAGAGCCGCCAAAAATATAACTACTTGCCTGAGCCGGCCGGGGATTCTATCTTTGCCGTGATGGCAGAAGAACTAGGATTTTTGCGAGTTCTCGTGGTGGTGGCGCTTTTCTTGTTGCTCGGGTTCCAGGGCTACCAAGTGGCGCGGCGTTCTCCCGACAACTTTGCCAAATTGCTAGCGGTCGGCATCACGACATGGTTTGTGGCCCAGGCCTTTATCAACATGGGTGCTCTCATCGGTATTTTGCCGTTGACCGGAATCCCATTGCCGTTTATCAGTTTTGGTGGAACCGCACTAGCCGTCTCGTTGGCTGCAGCAGGAATTCTGGTAAACGTCTCGCGCTATACGGTGGCTAAAAAAACGCGCAGCCTCAAGCACTCACGGTTTGCTCGTGAGCCGATCTCTAGACCAGATCGGCAAGAGCCGGGCGTCGAGGAAGGAGCACAAGCCTAATGCTCCGCGTTGTACTTACCGGCGGCGGTACAGGTGGTCACGCATATCCGGTCGTAGCGGTCGCGCGAGAGATTAGAGCGATTGATCCGCAGACAGTTTTTTTGTGGATCGGTTCTGCCAGAGGAAAAGAACGCGAAGTGGCGGAGCAAGTCGAGATTGCGTTTAAGAGTGTGCCAACCGGAAAAATGCGACGATACTTCTCACTCAAGAATATTGTCGATGTGTTCAAAATCCCATTTGGCGTGTTGCGGGCGTGGTTATTACTTGCAGAATTTAAGCCGAACGTTGTTTTTGCAAAAGGCGGATACGTGAGTTACCCGACGGTGGTTGCCGCATGGTTACGGGATATTCCCATTTTGATCCATGAGTCGGACAGTGTGCCCGGTTTGGCAAACCGTAAATTGGCAAACAAGGCCACGTTGATTGCGACGAGCTTCCCGATAGTGCCGCAAGAGTTGCCGCGAGACAAAACCGTGTTTACGGGGCAGCCGATCCGACCCGAGGTGCTGGGTGGTTCTGCTGAGCGTGCTCGCACCGAGTTTAAGCTGGGTACCGACCGACCGGTGCTGGCGATCTTTGGCGGCTCGCAAGGCGCGGTGTCTATCAACCAAGCCGTCATGCAAATTCTGCCGGAACTGCTACCGCATTTTCAGATTATTCATCAGGTGGGGGCTGATAACGTAGAGGCAATGCGGGAGACCGCGGAGAAATACGCCGAGCGCGGTTACCGCGCTGTGGGTTTTTTGGAAAACGACCTGTTTGATGTCTATGCACTAGCTGACTTGATCGTGTCGCGTTCGGGCGGGCAGATCCATGAGTACGCCGCTCTGGGTAAACCGGTCATCTTGATTCCACACGGCGAAGGTGGTACTGGTCATCAGGTTATGAACGCCTTTACCCTCCAGCGCCAAGGGGCCGCCAGCATGCTCGAGCAGGCTAATATGACGCCAGAGCTGCTGCGCGCTGAGATTCTCCAGCTGTTTCGAGATGACGCCATGCGCACACGCATGCAAACGGCGATCAAGAAGTTTGCGACACCGTTAGCTGCAAAGAAGTTGGCGTATTGGGTGGCTCGTTTAGCTGAGCTGTAATCGCCTGAACCATGCGTTTTACTCGCGTGCATTTTGTCGGCATTGGAGGCATGGGGATCTCGGGTCTGGCTCGATTGTTTTTGGGCCAGGGCGCGGTGGTCTCAGGCACGGACCGTAACCAAACCCGTGCGACGGATGCGCTCGGCAAGTTGGGTGTACCGATACAGATCGGGGAGTACCAAGCAAAAAACTTGCCGCGTGATGCGCAGCTCGTTGTCTTTACAAAAGATGAGGAGCAGACAAACCCGGAGGTTCTTGCAGCAAAAAAACGCGGGCTTGCCGTTAAATCGTACCCGGAGGCTTTGCCAATCGCGCTGGCCGGCCGCGATATTATCGGCGTATCAGGTACGCATGGCAAGACGACCACTACCGGTATGATTGCTGCAATCTTGATGGAGGCTGAACAGGATCCAACCGTGGTGGTCGGCTCTTGGTACGGTTTTTTGAGCGGTAATTCACGATTGGGCAAGGGCCGCTTTGCGGTAGTGGAGGCCGACGAATACAAGCGCGCATTTCTCAACTACAAACCGACCGTTGCGGTGGTTACCAATGTAGAGGCCGATCACCTTAACTACTACAAGGATCTCGAGGATATTCACACAGCTTTTAATTCGTTTGTGGGCATGCTGCCTGAGCACGGCGCCCTCATTGCGTGCGCAGATGATCCCGGGGCCGTTCGCGTGGCAGAACAGCACGACGGCTGCGTAATTTACTACGGACTTGGCAAAAAAGCGGACGTGCGTGGTGAGATTGTCTCGCTCAAAGGTGCAGTTACAAAATTTAGAGCGAGCTATCGGGGCGAGGCGCTGGGGGAGTTCAGCCTGAGAGTGCCAGGAGAACACAACGTCAAAAATGCACTCGCCGCGATTGCGGCCGCTGCGTACGCGGGTGTTCCAGTGGAAGCTGTCAAAAAAGCATTGGCGAATTTCCCCGGTGCGTGGCGACGCTTTGAGTTTAAAGGTGAAGTAAATGGCGTAACCGTGATCGATGACTACGCGCACCACCCGACCGAGTTGGAGGCAACGCTACGGGCTGCACGTGACCGATTTGGTAAGCGGAAAATCATTGCGGTCTTTCAGCCACATTTTTATGGACGGCTACGCGATTTCTTTAAAGAATTTGTACAAGCGCTGCAACTTGCTGACCGAGTGATTGTTCCGCCGGTGTATTTTGTTGAGGGACGCGAGCGTGAGGCACCGGGAGTTAGAGAGCAGTTCAACAACCGGACTTTGGTTTCCGCGGTTGAGCGCGCGGGAACACAAGCCGTTGCGACCGACGACATGCAAGGTGCGGTAGCTGCGGCCGTGACCGGTGCTCGCCAGGGCGACGTGATTTTGACCATCGGCGCGGGCGACGTCACCGAACTCGGACCAAAAATACTTAAGTCGCTCGCGTGAAAGCAAAGATCACCATCCAAGAGAACGTTGCACTTGCGCCACTCACCAGCCTTAAAGTAGGCGGAGCGGCTCGGTATTTTGTAGAAATTGAAGACCAGGCTCAACTTATAGAGGCGCTCTCGTGGGCACGTAGTAAAAAAGTTGCCGTGTTTGCATTTGGTGGCGGCAGCAACTTGGTGGTCAACGATTCCGGCTTTGATGGTTTGGTAATTCGACTCAAGTTGAACGGAATCGAGAGCGATGTTCGAGGCGGACGCGTGCTCGTAACCGCTGCAGCGGGGGAGAGTTGGGATGACGTCGTGGCACACGCGGTCGAGCATGGTTGGGGCGGTATAGAAAACCTGTCTGGTGTTCCCGGGAGTATCGGAGGTGCGATCGTACAGAACATCGGCGCGTACGGTCAGACCGTTGCGGACGTTGTGCGCGAAGTTCAAGCGGTTGAAGTTGAAACGGGTCAGACCAAGGTGTTCAACCGGGCAGCATGTAAATTTGCCTATCGTGACAGCTACTTTAAACACGAGGCGCACGGAAAATACATCTTGACCTCCGTAGTTTTGCAGCTCAAAACAAATCCCGAACTCGATGTGAGCTTTAAGGGGTATCGCGGATCACTCGCGGACAAACTCGTCGGTAAACCGGCCACGCTGTCCAGCGTACGAGATGCGGTGCTAGAAACGCGCAACAGCATGGGGTACTTGCTCATGGATGGCTACCCGCAATTTCAGAGCGTCGGCTCCTTTTTTACAAATCCAATCGTCCCGCACGAGACTTTTAAGCGGGTTGAACAAATCGCACAACAACTTAACCCCGCGAAATCCGCCGAGCCCAAACCCTGGCACTGGCATCAACCGGACAACACGGTAAAACTCGCTGCAGCGTTTTTGATCGAATTCACCTCGTTTAAAAAAGGCCATCGAGCCGGCAACGTTGGTATTTCTCCAAAACATATTTTGTCGCTCATCACATATCCTGGCGCTACCGCTGCCGAACTAGTCAAACTAGCGGACGCGATCCAGTCGGAGGTTCAAAAAGTATTTGGAGTAACTCTTGAACCCGAGGCCCAGCTGATTGGGTTCAATCCAAATCCACTTCTCAAATAAGTCACCATTTTGTTACGTGGCGGTGGTAAACTATCCGTATGAACATCAACATCACCTGGAAAAAACTAGATAAGAGTGACACGCTCGATGACTACTTTAGGCATAAAGTGGAGCATCTAGAGCACTACGATGATCCGATCGTTTCGGCAGAACTGTTACTGCGTAACGACACACATCATAAAAAGGGTCCTCGCTACGAGGCCGAGGCGCGGTTGGTTCTGCCAAAGGGGACGGTATTTGCAAAGGAATTGGCAGAACATCCCAACGAGGCAATCGATCTGGTGATCGAAGATCTGCGGGCGCAGCTGGCTGATCGTCACGACCGAAAGATTCAAGGTAGACGCAAGTAGCTCCGCATAACCTGGGTAAAAGTTTTGTTGCTCGGCACAATTGAGGGCGCTACCCTTTTTGTGAAGGGAGCGAACGCCCCTTTTTATTTTCCCGATCTTCCTGCAACTTAACATTCCCACACAAAAAAAGGAGCGTTCCTCATGGCTCAGAATGGGCTTTTCGGCAGCGGCTCAAACGTTGCGTGTCGTGTTCATCGTGATTACGACTTGCTCGCGAGTCGTATCGAAGGGTTTCGACGGCTGGATCTGCGCGTGGTGCTGACGTCCGGGAGCTTCGACATGCTCCACCAGGGACACAGCCGCTACCTCGAGCGGGCCAAGTCGCTCGGTGACGTGCTGATCGTGGGTGTCGACAGCGACGCCAAGATCAAGTCCCGCAAGGGACCGCGCCGTCCGATCGTGCCCGAGGATGAGCGGGTGGAGATCCTCTGCCACCTCCGTCACGTCGACCTCGTCATGGTCAAGGAGCTCAACGATCCCAAGTACCAGCTCATCCGGACGGTTCGTCCTGACGTGCTGGTCGCAACACAGGACACGTACAAGGAGAAGCAACTCGCAGAGGTCAAGGAGCTCTGCAAGGAAGTCGTCGTGCTCGAGCCTCAGGCAACTACCACCACGACCGCGCTCGTGCGCAACGTCTTGATCGGTCCGATACAGGACATCCGCACCAGCTTGCTGGCCCTCGTCGACAACCTCGACACCCTCGTGGGCGTCAAGAAAGGATAGGTGCGCAATGCAGCTCTTCATCCTCGCGTACATTCCGGTCTTGCACCGGGGGTACGTCGAGTTCATCAAGCGAGCCGTCTCGAAGGGCGCAACGCACTTGCTGCTCTGTGGCAGCGATGTCATTGCGCAGTTCCCGCAGCTCCTAAAGGACATCCGCGCGATCGAACCGGTTCAGATGGCAGCCGCCATCGAGGCCTGTAACTTGATCATGGAAGTCCAGATCGTGCACATGAGTGACCTAGCGGTGCTCCAGAATGAGGCGCGACGCCGGTTCATCCTGCCGGACGAGGACGAGATGCATGAGCTACACGCCCACTATCTGGCAGAACACGACGTCACGTACGACGCAGCGTTCCTTCGCTGGGACAAGCGACGTGCAGAAGCGCTGCAACAGGTCGACTGTCAGACCATCACAACCGAGGGTCTCGAGCGCGACATCATGCACCGCGCGGCCGAGATCAGTCAGCGGAGTGCGGACTGGTGGCGGCAAGTCGGCACGATCGTTGCCAAGCGCGGAGAAGTGCTCATGGTCGGGTTCAACCGGCATGTGCCCTCGCCGCAACAGCCCTACATCGATGGTGATCCTCGGGCGCTCTTCAGTCGTGGGGTGAACATCGAGCTCTCGACGGCGTTGCACGCAGAGGCTGTCATCATCGCCGAGGCAGCTCGTCGCGGAGCGCCACTGGAAGGTGCCGACCTGTATGTCACGGACTTTCCGTGCCCACCCTGTGCCAAGATCGTGGCCTACGCGGGCATCCGTCGGCTCTACTTTGCCAACGGCTATTCGATGCTCGACGGCGCCTCGATCATGCGGTCCAACGGGGTGGAGATCATTCGGGTGCAAATGTAATTGACCCCCTCAGATACGTTCTGAGGGGGTCGCTTTTTTTATACTTCCTTTCTTTTCTTACTCATGTCTGTTGTCGACTGGACTAGCCGATGCGAGCGCGGACTGGCTTGTAGTTGGGGTCGCTACGGTCGGTAATGTCAGCGGCAACCCAGTGCCAGTGGAGGTGATCGACGGTTGCCCCGCTGGCTCCCGGCTCTCCAAAGCGCATGACGAGCGCTCCACCCTTGACCTTGTACTCTGCCTCCGCCCACTTAGCCAGTTCGAGAAGTTCGATTACTGCCTCCGCAGACATCTCGGTCAGTCGCGTGATGTGCCCGCGATGGATCACGAGCAGGTGCACTCTGGTGTTCTCGTAGGGCCAGCGGTTTGCACGCACGTGCCAGTTGGTCGTCTCCTTGATCATCGGCTTGAGCTCGGCCTGATCAACGTGCTCAGGGCAAAAGGGACAGACGCCCCGTTCGAGCAAGCGCTGCATGACTTCTCGCTGATCGTCGTGCCGCGCGTTGTCCATGTTGAGGTACTGCTCTTTGATCTTGCTCGTCTCCTTGATACGGAAGTAGTTGTCGAATGAGTAGCCGTACTGATCCTTGTCATCGCGGGGTTGGCGTTGAGACGACTTGAGCTCCCACTCGACTGCCCCGATATTGAAGAGGGGGAAGAATGCATCACCTGGGATCGTAGCGAAAACACACGTGAGATACATACGATCTGCCACGGGTAGCGCGAACTTGTAGACCTCGGCGCCACCAATGACGAACACCTCAGGATCAGCTCCCGCTCCAACGAGCTGATCCGCAAAGACGAGCGCCTGCCCCCAGTCGAGAGCGTGTATCACGCCTTCCGGATGCTCGAGCGCTCGACGCGAAAGCACGATCATGTTGCGATCCGGCAATGGTTTGCCGAGGCGCTTGATGATCGAGTCGTACGTCTTGCGCCCGCAGATCACGATGTGCCCGCGCGTCAGTTCCTTGAACCGCTTGAGATCGTTGGGTAACTTCCAGGGCATGTCACCATCGCGACCGATCACGCCGTTATGCGCAAGGGCCGCGATGATCGAGAGGGTCATGCCAGTCTTTACACCGGTGTCCATATCATCCTCCTGGGCAGGCGAGGCATGTAGTCCTCGACCTTGAAGTGTTCGTCCTTGAAGTCGAACACGTGCTTGACGGACGGATCGAGTGTCACGGTCGGGAAGCGCTGCGGCTCGGTGGCCAGCAGTTCCTCCACGTCCTTGACCTGGTTGACGTAGATGTGCGCGTCCGAGATGTAGTACACGAGCTCGGTCACTCGGTAGTCGATCTGCTGACCGATCATGAGTGCGAGCGCGGCGTACTGGATCATGTTGCCCACGACACCGACGGGAACGTCGCCGCTGCGCTGAAAATGCAGCATCGAAAGCTCCTTGGCGGTGGGGTCGCACAGGATGTGCAGCCAGCCGTGGCACGGAGCCACGACCACCCGCTGCTGCTTGCCTGCACCCCGACCGATGTACTGCGGGATCCAGGGCGAGACGAAGTGCGTGCGCAAGTGGGGCAGCTCCTCGATCTGCTCGAGCACGTGCTTGAACTGGTCGAACGGCGATCCCTCCGCGGTCGGGAAGCTGCGCCAGGCCGGGCCATACGAGCCCGGTCCGAGGTCGCCCGTCTCCAGTCCGCGTTTGGCGCACTTCGCCGGGGTGACCCAGCGGGACCACCAGCCACAGCCGTACTCCTTCATCTGCGCGAGCGTGCGTGCTCCATCGCGAAAGGCGAACAGTTCGCCCAGCGCCAACTGGAACATCGTGCGCTTGCCCTCCGGTGCCGAGCACAAATCGCGCTCGGTGATGATCGGAAAGCCGTTGGCCAGGTTGAACCGCATCTCGTGTCCGTGGACCCGATAGGCGGCCTCTTCCTGTTGCGTGTCGACCTTGTGTCCGGTCTTGAGAATCCGGGTCAGCAGGTCTCGATACTGCGAGTCGATGGTTCGATCGGAAAACGGGGTGTACTCCAAGCTCATGGTCTCTCCTCTCAAATCGCATCTCACTCGGCAGAACCGCCGAGTACTTTTACAGAAAAGAAAGTTGTAAACGAGCCTCTAAGCTCCTTTATTTGCAGCCTAACTGGTTCGGCCGCGTGATGCAAAAGGGTTTTTGCGGTTGAAATATCGAGTAATCCATGGCATGCTGCTAATTCAGTATGAGCCTTCTAACACGCGTATTTGGCGATCCCAACCAGAGGGTGGTTAAACAGCTCGAGCCGATCGTGCGCGATATTCGTGTGCGCGCAAAAGCCCTTGAGTCGCTCACGGACGAACAACTCAAAGCCAAAACGGAAGAATTTAAGCGACGTGTCCAAAAAGAGGGGGAGACGCTCGATGCGATTTTGCCCGAGGCGTTTGCGGTTGCCGTTGAAGGTATGCGCCGACTCAAGGGAAAATCGTGGGAAGTCCGCGGCATCGATACCAAATGGGACATGGTGCCGTTTGATGTGCAGTTGATCGGTGGCATCGTGTTGCACCAAGGCAAAATCGCGGAGATGCGCACCGGAGAAGGTAAGACGCTCGTCGCGGTTCTGCCGGCATATTTAAATGCGCTGGCCGGTAAAGGTGTGCACGTGGTGACGGTAAACGAGTACTTGTCGCAACGCGATGCCGAGTGGATGGGTGGGGTCTACAATTTTTTGGGGTTGTCGGTTGGGGTGACGTTGCACGGACAGACTCCGGATGAAAAACGTGCGGCATATGCGGCGGATATTACGTACGGCACCAACAACGAGTTTGGGTTTGATTATTTGCGAGACAACATGGTTCACGACTTGGCCCGCGCGTCGCAACGTGGTCATGCGTTTGCGGTGGTGGACGAAGTCGACTCAATCTTGATCGATGAGGCGCGCACCCCACTCATTATTAGTGCACCAGCGGAAGAGTCGACGGACCAGTACCGTCAAATGGCTCGTATCGCAGAGCAGCTGGTTGAGAACCGCGATTACAACGTGGACGAAAAACTCAAGGCGATCAGCTTGAGTGAGGACGGTATCGCACGAGTAGAACAACTACTCGGTATCAAGAACTTATACGAAGAGGGCGGTATACGGATGGTCACGCACGTTGAGTCAGCCGTACGTGCTAAGGCACTCTTTAGCCGCGACAAAGAATATGTCGTTAAAGATAACCAGATTATTATTGTTGATGAGTTCACAGGGCGCTTGATGCCGGGTCGTCGCTACTCTGAGGGGTTGCACCAAGCCATCGAGGCTAAAGAAGGTGTTGCGGTTCAGCGAGAGTCACGTACGCTCGCGACGATTACCTTCCAAAATTACTTTAGGCTCTACAAAAAACTCTCTGGTATGACGGGTACCGCTGCGACCGAGGCGGAAGAGTTTGGCAAGATTTACAAGTTGGACGTGGTGCTGATCCCGACACATCGACCTATGGTGCGCAATGATGCGACCGATCAGATTTATAAAAATGAGAACGGTAAATTCTCTGCTGCCGTTAGAGAGATTGCCGAGCGTCACAAGCGAGGTCAGCCGGTTTTGGTTGGTACCGTCTCGGTGGCTAAGTCGGAGCGCTTGGCAGAACTGCTCCGTGCTGAGGGTGTCCCGCACGAAGTTCTCAACGCAAAAAACCACGAGCGAGAAGCACAGATCGTGGCTCAAGCCGGGCAAAAAGGCTCGGTCGTTATCTCGACAAACATGGCCGGTCGCGGTACCGACATCAAGCTTGGCGAAGGTGTTCGAGAACTCGGAGGTTTACACGTGATCGGTACCGAGCGCCACGAGGCACGCCGCGTTGACAACCAGCTACGTGGACGCGCGGGGCGACAAGGTGATCCTGGTTCATCCCAGTTTTATGTGTCGATGGAAGATGACTTGATGCGTATCTTTGGCTCGGACCGCATGAAAAACATGATGGAGCGGCTCGGCGTAGCAGAAGATCAGGCCATTAAAAATAGCTTGATCAGCCGCTCGATCGAGTCCGCGCAAAAAAAGGTTGAGGGTCATAACTTTGATATTCGCAAACACTTGGTCGAGTTTGACGATGTGCTCAACCGCCAGCGAGACGTGATCTATACCAAGCGCCATGAGATTTTGGATATTTGGGAGCTGGAAAAGCGTCGCATCAAGTTGGCGACTGAGGGTAAGAGCGAGACCGTCGAGGGTGAGACGCTCAAGTCGCGCATTCTTAAATTGATTAGGGCAGAACTCGAACAAATTGTAGATACGCACACGAGCGGACCCAACGAGCACCGTTGGAACATCAAGGAGATTTGCGAGACCGTTCGGACGCTCATGCCAACGCCTGCTGACTTATCTGACAAGCTGGAAACTGCGCGGACACGCGCTGGTTCACCCCGGCAAGATGCTCAGGCGCGTAAATCTCTGATGGACTACCTGCTCAAGTTGGTCGATGAGGTCTACGCCGCTCGGGAAAAAGAACTTGGCAACGAAATGATGCGTCGGGTGGAGCTTGGTGTGTATCTCGCAACCATCGACACGCTGTGGGTCGACCATCTCGATAGCATGGAGGCGTTGCGCGAGTCGGTTCGTCTACGTGGCTATGGCCAGCGAGATCCGCTCGTCGAGTACAAAAAAGATGGGTTTGCGATGTTCGAGAAACTGCTCGATAGCATCCAAAACGGAATCGTGTATCGAATCTTTAAAGCAGGAATTCGGTTACAGCAAACCGCGCCAACGGCAAATGCCGAAAAACTGCAGAGTTCTGCCGATGGTAAAACGGCACAAAAGCAACTCAAGAGCGCGGCGACAGAGCCCGGACGCAACGATCCCTGCCCGTGCGGCTCTGGCAAAAAATACAAGAAATGCCATGGGGCCGACAAAGCCTAAGCAGCTCAAGTTTGAATCTCGGCTGGTGCCGCTGGTCCTGTCCGAGCAAAAAACCTCTACCTGGCGAGCCTTTGATGACAAGAATTTGTCGGTCGGTGATGCCATAGAGCTGGTCGACCGCGGTACCCGAGCAATCTTTGCAAGAGCCACTATTACTTCGGTTGAACTCAAAAAGATACGAGAAATCACCAAGGGTGATCAGGATGCGCAGGGCTCGTATCGCACCACTGAAGGAATCGTTGCTGACTTTAAGAAGCATTACGGAGATCGAGTTGATGCGGATACCGAACTAAAACTGATAGAGTTCAAGCTGAATGAACAAGCCTAAACGGATCGTTTTTTTACTGATCGACGGAGTTTCGAGCTCAACGCTCGAGACGCTGATCGATAACGGTTCGCTCCCCAACATAGCTCTGCTCACAAAAGAGGGGAGCTTCTTTAATAACGTTGTGTCGTCATTTCCGACGGTGTCGGGCCCCGCGCACGTGCCGCTCATAACCGGCATCACGCCCACCAGTATTGATTTAATCGGACATAATCAGTTCATCCGTAAAACGGGCAAGCTAGAGAATTATCTCCTCTATTACAAACAGCTCGATGAGCGCCTAAAGGATTTACCCTCGCTGTACAAGCACTACACAAACTCGGTCTCAGTGGCAGAACCAGTACGTGCAAACGCAACTGCTTACCGCCGTAATCTTTTTTTGCTGGCTGATTGGGCCAAAATTGCCGGACCTGCGAATGCGTACGTGCTCTACTCGGTCGACCGTGAGTATCGACGTGGTCGCGACCTAATCGTTGCCTGGCTGCACGAGACGGACGGGTTTGCACATCGCTCCAAACGTAAAGAGTACGTGAGTGAGAGTTTGCAGCGGCTCGATCGTTGGCTCGGCAAATTTATGCTCAGTATGGATAAGGAGACAACCATCGTGCTCACGTCAGACCACGGCATGGAGTGGACCGACGGCAAACCATTTTCTGTGCCTGGTGCTCTCAAGCAGGCCGGGCTGAGCAGAGGCCAGTATAAGTACTACCTCGACGGCGGCGCCTTTTGCCAGCTCTACATAAAAAAAGACGGCTCATTTGCTACGCGACAAAATGAGTCCCATCTGGGTGAACTTCCAAACAAGTTAGCTCAGCACCCGGAGTTCGACCTAGTGCTCTACCGCCGCTCTACTCCAAACGGCATGGTAGCCGTGATTAAAAACCAAAAAGGGACCGCAACGGTAACAAAGCAGAACGATCGCTACCGCTATTCGATCGAGCAAGGCAGCGACCCTCTCGGCTATGCCTCGCTGCCTCCCGAGATGACCGCACAAGAATGCATCGTTTCGACCGGCCACACTGCGTACCCCGACGGACATTTCCAGATTTTTGAGTTACTCAATGCACCCTCGAGCGGCGATATTATCCTGACCGGGGCTCGCGGAAAGAGCCTCAATATGCTCACCAAACACGCGGTTCATGGTGGGTTGCATCGCAGCCAGTCGATCACGTTCATCCTGTCTAACGCGAGGCTTGGGTCAACGTCTAACGGTACACATGATGTGCCCAGCTGTATCCGCACGAGTGATTTGCCGCGGTTACTCGGGGTGCTAGACTAGCCCGCATGACGCGCCTCAAGATTTGGCTGACAGTCTTAGGAATTTTTGTACTCGCAGGAGCTGTGGGCTTTTTGGCCAGTCCGCAAGGGCCCAATAAATTGCCAAACCAGCTCGGTTGGATCAAAGCGCTTACGTTGCGTCTCGGATTGGATTTGCAGGGCGGAAGCCAGTTGGTCTACGAGGCGGATTTGAGCCAGGTCAAAGCGGACGACAAAGCCGAATCGATGCAAGGTGCGCGCGACGTTATTGAGCGACGTGTTAACGCCTTTGGAGTCTCGGAGCCGGTTGTCCAGCAGCAGGGTGACAAGCGTATCCTGGTTGAACTCCCGGGAGTCACCGACGTCAACAAAGCGGTCGAAGAAATCGGCAAAACTCCCTTTTTGGAATTTAGGGAACAAAGTGCAAACCCGACCTTGCCAGAGGGGATGGATCCCAAAGACCCCAATGCTGCACTGCTGGCACAATTTGGTCCGACCGGTCTGACTGGGGCACAGTTTGAACGCGCTGACGTACAGTTTGGACAAACCGGAACTCCTTCGATCTTGCTTACCTTTAATGCAGAGGGTAGCCGATTGTTTGCGGAGATTACCAAGCGAAATATCGGCAAGCCGGTTGGTATTTTTTTGGACAACCAGCTGCTGTCGGCACCGACCGTGCAGGCAGAGATTTCGACCGGACAGGCGACTATCACGGGGCAGTTCAGCGTGGAGGAGGCCAAGGAATTACGCAAAAACCTGAATGCGGGCGCCTTGCCGGTGCCGGTTTCCCTGGTTAGCCAGCAATCGGTGGGAGCATCGCTCGGTCAAGCGTCGGTTGCGCAGAGCCTATTGGCTGGGCTCATCGGAATCATTGGCGTTGGCCTCTTTATGCTTTTTGTATATCGGCTGCCCGGTCTGGTCGCGGTCTTTGCACTCGTGCTCTACAGCGCCATCATTGTCGTCGCCTTTAAGGTATTTGGTGTGACGATTACCTTAGCGGGACTCGCAGGGTACTTTTTGTCGATAGGAATTGCCGTGGATGCAAATGTCCTTATTTTTGAGCGTATGCGAGAAGGTATGCGCGAGGGACTTGACCCAGTCTCAGCCGTAGAAGATGGCTTCAAAAAAGCCTGGAACTCGATTCGAGACTCAAACTTGAGCTCGTTAATCTCTGTGGTGATCATGTACTCGTTTACAACCAGTCTCGTACGTGGGTTCGCCCTGACGCTTGGCATTGGTGTATTAGTGTCGATGTTCTCGGCAATCACCGTGTCTCGCACGCTGCTCCGATTTTTGGTTCGCTTCCGCTTGGGTCGAATCCCATGGCTACTCGGCGTTCGTGCTAAAGAAATCCCACATGACTAAGTCGACAAAGCAAACCAAAACGTTACCGATTGTACGCTTGCGCAAGCTCTGGTACGCGATCTCAATTGTGTTGATCGGCGGATCGATCGCGCTTGTGGCAATAAAAGGTATTCCGCTCGGCATAGACTTTGTCGGCGGAACCCTGCAGACCGTAACTTTTTCTGAGGCTGCTCCAGCTACCGACGCGCTTGGCGAGACGCTCAAGCCGCTCGTTGGCGAAGCGACGATCCAGCCAACGGGGGACAAGTCTGTGCTGTTGCGCTACAGCAACGTTGATCAACCCACTCGTCAAAAAGTGTTAGATGAACTTAAGTCCAAGCATGGTGAGCTAACCGAGGACAGCTTCGAAACGATCGGCCCCGTGATTGGACGCGAGCTCACACGCAAGGGACTGTGGGCAATTGCACTCGTGATTGCAGCCATCGTGGCGTACCTTACGTATGCCTTTAGAAAAGTTTCTCAGCCGGTGCAATCTTGGAAGTACGGAGTACTCGCGGTTGTCACCTTGTTGCACGATGTGGCTGTAGTGCTGGGTGTCTACGCACTTCTCGGTTTATTTAGAGATGCAGAACTCAACTCACTCTTTTTAGTCGCGCTACTCACCACGCTTGGCTATTCGGTCCACGACACAATCGTTGTCTTTGATCGAACCCGAACCAACATCCTCTCCCTCGGCGCAGAACAATTTGAAAAAGCGGTTGACCTGGCAACAAACCAAACACTTGGCCGTTCTATCAACACGAGCCTCACCGCCGTCCTGCCGCTCGTTGCCATGTTGCTCTTTGGCGGCGCCACGTTGTTCAACTTTATTGCCGCATTGTTGACCGGTGTGATTATCGGTACCTACTCGAGTATCTTTGTATCGAGCCCACTCTTAGTGACGTGGTATCGCTGGTCAAAAAAGCGGGCAGAACGTCGGGGTCGCTAGCCAAACCAGCACTCCACCATCAACTTGACAGTCTGTAAAGTGCGTGCTATGACTTGTTCAACATGTCAGGGCACAAAATACTAGATGAAGTACTGCACACGCAGAAAGAGTCTGACTTGCAAGCATTTGAGCCAGCTCGTCAGGTTGCGGAACTTCTAGAAAAACTCGATAGCAGAGCTAAAAACATCGTCCAGAAGCGTTTTGGACTTGATGGAACTAAGCCAAAAACACTCGAAAGTTTGGGCAAAAGCTACACGATTACTCGTGAGCGCGTGCGCCAAATCGAGAGCTTGAGCGTTAAGCAGCTCAAGAAAACCGGGGGTGCCAGCGTCAATCAGGTCAACAAGATTATCCACACCACGCTAACCGAAGCGGGTGGCGTGATGGAGCAGGAGAGTTTGCTGGATGTGGTCCTTGGAGATGACAATGCGTCGCCGACAAATCGCGCAGCCATGCTGTTTTTGCTGACCTTATCCGAGGAAGTCACACTGTTTCCTGAGACAAGCAAGCTCAAGAACCTCTGGGCGTCCAGTCGAGCAGCTTTTGACAAGCTCGTTGCTCTTTTGAGCAAGTTGGAGCAAGCCCTTAGCGCCAACGGCAAGCCACTTTCTCTGGAAGAACTCACCAAGAAGCTCAATCAAGTCCCGAGCGGTTCTGCCAGCGAACAAGCAGCTACGAGCGCAACTCCTGCGCAAATTACGGATGCTGAAATTAAAGCCGCTATTGGCGCCTCTAAGCAACTCGCAAAAAACCCCTTTGGAGAGTACGGATTGGTAACCTGGAACGATATCGTGCCAAAAGGCGTACGTGACAAGGCCTACTTAGTTGTACGACGCGAGGCTAAACCTCTCCACTTTATTAAAATTACCGAGAAGATTAACGCGACCAAATTTGACAGCCGTACCGCATATCCACAGACCGTTCATAATGAACTTATTAAGGATAAGCGCTTTGTATTGGTCGGCCGAGGCATTTATGCGCTCAAGGAGTGGGGATACCAGCCGGGCACCGTTGCGGATGTTTTGACGCAGATTATTCGCGAACACGGTGGTCCGATGGACCGCCAAGCCTTGCTCACCGAGGTAATGAAGCGCCGCATGGTCAAACGCAACACGGTTTTGATCGGTCTGCAAGACAAAACTCGCTTTGTGCGACTGGACGGACAGCGCTACGATTTAGTTAAGACTGATGAGGGCCAGGCTGGTCAAAAATAACCGGCGCTGGGCTTCGTAACACCTATGGAACTTCTCCAAAACACACTGCACATACTCGCAGGGACTCCTCGTCCGGTATTGCAAGCCGTCATGGACGGGTTCAGCCAGATTTGGTTTTTTATGGTGCCGATCTGTCTGTTTTACATGCTCTACTGGTACTGGAAGGAGTATCAGATTGGTGAGTTTGTCTCCGACATCCCCTGGGTGAACCTCGCAATCCATGTCCCGCCCGAGAACGAGCAGAGCCCAAAGGTTATGGAAGAGTTTTTTACGGCGATCCACTCGATCCATACCAACCCGCACTTCAACGATCGTTTTTGGAAAGGCAAGATTCAGGAGTGGTTCTCACTCGAGATCTACGGTAAAGACGGCGTTACTAATTTTGTGGTGCGCTGCCCGGCCTACTTTAAAGATTTAGTAGAAGCGCACTTGTATGCGCAGTTCCCGGATGTTGAAATCACCGAGGTACCTGATCATACGCAAGACATTCCAGATGACTTTAAAAAAGCGGGTTGGGACATGTTTGGCTCGGACATGGTTTTGGTTAATAAGGATTTTTACCCCATCAAAACGTATCCATTTTTTGAGCACGCTATGACCAAGCGAATCATCGATCCGATTGCGACCATGGCTGAGGTGTTCAACAAGCTTAAAATGGGAGAACAAATTTGGCTCCAAATTACGATTCGACCGGTCATGACCGGCTGGTCAGAGAAAGGCCGTGAACTCGCACGTAAATTAATGGGTCAGCACGTTGGTGATTCGAGCAACCCAGCGTTTTTGGAGGCGATGGCTCGTGCAGGGGATGCGGTTGGAACCGCCGCTGGCATCGCAGCCGTGGAAGGTGCAGAGTCAGCCGACGAAACGCCAGCCGCGCTGCTCATGCCGCCAGGCGAGCGCAAAGTAGTCGAAGCGATCGAGCGCAACGTCAGCAAGCAAGCCTTCGAGTTTAAGTGCCGCATGTGGTACGCGGGACACAAACCAACGGGAAACTTTGACAAGCGCCGCTTTAACGCGATGATGGGCGCCTTTAAGCAGTTCAACAGCTATGACATGAACGGCTTTAAGCCCAACAAGCGCACTTTTACTAAGATCGACTTTTTCTTCCAGAAGTTCCGTGTGTACCAGCGTCAGCGTCGGTTACTTAAGGGCTTCAAATCTCGCAGCTGGGCGATAGGTGCTGAGCCAAAAGTCATGACGAGCGAATCACTCGCGTCTATGTTCCATATTCCGGATATTTCGGTTAAGACTCCGCGCGTGCCTCGTACAACCGCCAAAAAAGGCAGTGCGCCTTCTAACTTGCCCGTGGCTGATCTTGGTGAGAGCCATTTTGAAGCTAACGGAGATCTCGCATAGCCATGGCAAAAATTCCGCCACAACTGCCTAAAGACATAGCCGTATTTGGACAAACCACCTTTAGGGGTGAAGAAAAAGTCTTTGGAATCAAGCGTGTTGATCGCCGCAAGCACGTCTACCTAATCGGTAAAACCGGTATGGGTAAAACGACCATGCTGCAAAACATGATCATCGGCGATATCTATGCCGGCAACGGCGTCGCCATCGTCGATCCGCACGGTGACGTAGCTGAGGACATTCTTGATTTTATCCCGGACAACCGCGTCAACGACGTTATCTACTTTAACCCGGCGGATCTTGAGTACCCGATCGCCTTTAACGTTTTTGAGCGCGTCTCGGACGAACACAAAGACCTCGTGGCCTCCGGCTTGGTCGGAGTGTTTAAAAAGCTCTACGCCGAGTCATGGGGACCCCGCCTCGAATACATCTTGCGCAACACGCTGCTCGCATTGCTCGACTTTCCCCAAGCCACGCTACTCGGCGTGCTGCGTATTTTGGTGGACAAAAAGTATCGCAACGACGTGCTCGAAAAAATCGAGGACCCCGTCGTAAAGAGCTTCTGGGTAGATGAGTTCTCAAACTATAACGAGAAGTTCCGTACTGAGGCCATAGCGCCTATTCAAAACAAGGTCGGACAATTTTTGTCTTCTACGATTATTCGTAACATCGTGGGTCAAGTTAAATCGACCTTTGATTTGCGCACCGTGATGGACAACCAAAAGATTCTGATCTTGAGCATGTCCAAAGGTAAGATCGGTGAAGACAACGCGGCGCTACTCGGCTCGATGATGATTACTAAGATCCAGCTCGCGGCAATGTCGCGCGCTTCGATCGCCGAGGAAGATCGCAAAGACTTTTATCTCTACGTTGACGAGTTCCAAAACTTTGCCACCGAGTCGTTTGCAAACATTTTATCTGAGGCTCGTAAGTACAAGCTGAACTTAACGGTCGCTCACCAATACATCGAGCAGATGAGCGATGAGGTACGTGCCGCCGTCTTTGGTAACGTTGGCACGCTGATCGTATTCCGCATCGGTGCGGAAGACGCAGAATTTTTGGAGCAAGAGTTTGATCCAGCCTTTTTGCAGGCGGATTTGGTCAACCTGCCGGCCTACAACATTTACCTCAAGCTCATGATTGACGGATTAACCAGTCCTGGCTTTTCGGCAAAGACATTGCCTCGACTTGAAGCCTATCGCACCAACAACCGCGAAAAAATTATTAAGGTTTCACGTGAGCGCTATGGTCGGCCACGCAAGGAAGTTGAGGACAAGATTAGACGCTGGGCTGGTTCTGCCTTCCAGGAGATGGCTTTTGGTGAGGGTGGCAAATTAACCGCGCAAGACCGGATGGAACAAAAAATGTTGCGACGTAACTATGAGAGCGGCGGCAAAATGCCTCCCGCGGAAGATCGCGAAATGTTCAATGCGGTATGCAGTAACTGTAATAAGGCGATTAAGATTCCGTTTAAGCCAGACTCATCCAGACCAGTCTACTGTCGCGAGTGTTTGCCTGAGGCGCAGCGCCGCAAGGATACCGATGCGGTGCATCGCGGCGGTCGTCCGCCAATGCGAGAACGGTCTAACGACCGCCCGCGCATGAGCGAGCGACGCTTTGACCGCAGCCGCCCACCACGAAGTGATCGACGCCCGCGCCGACCGGCCCCACCCGCCACTCCGACACGATCGATGCGAGAGGCTTTTTCTGAGGCATTGCAGCCAAAGCCAGAAACGCCTGCGCAAAAAAAACAGGCTCGTGCTGAGGCGCCCAAGCGCCAGCCACGTGGTCGACAAAAGCTGCAAGAAGGGGATACTGTACGGTTCTAACCATGGCTGGCCTTTACTTTATCATCGGCAATCTAATCGTCTTGGGCCTCAACATCGCAGGTCTCGTACTTGGTGAACCCTCGATCGGCTTTGCATCAGCGGTGCTGTACTTGACGGCTGGGCTTACGGGCAAGATTACCAACAACACCAACATCTTTTTGTTCTGGCTGAGCCTAGGATTAGCCGTCGTCTACACGGCATTCGGTTTTTTTGCGCTGCTCTAAACAATCATGAAGCAACAAGCAGGACCACGAGTCCTTATAGCACTCTCAGGAGGAGTCGATAGTTCGGTGACGGCCGCGCTGCTTAAGCGTGAGGGCTACGACTGCGCCGCCATTTTTTATGAGTTATGGGCGCCTGAGCCAAAAGTAGGCAAGGCTTGGGAGAACAACTGTTGCACTATTGAGGCCTACCGCGACGCACAACGTGTGGCCGATCAACTTGAGATCCCACTTTTTAAAGCAAATATTTCTGAGGAGTTTAAGGCGCGAGTGGTTCAATATTTTATTGATGAGTACGCCGCCGGCAGAACACCTAACCCCTGCGTGGTCTGCAATACTGATATCCGGTTTGGGTTGATGTTTGATCGAGCGGTCAAAGAGTACGGTGCTGATTTTTTGGCGACCGGACACTATGCGATTCGCGATCATGTCGATAGCTGGAAACATGAACCTCTCTTACGGCAATTTGGGTCGCAAGCAGCTGAGCAACACAAATTATATATTGGGCGTGACCAGCACAAGGACCAAAGCTACTTTTTGTACCGACTACCTCAGCGCGTGCTGGGCAAGCTTTTATTCCCAGTGGGCGGCATGACTAAACCAGAGGTACGAGCATTGGCGCGCTCGATGGGACTGCCGACCGCATCTAAGCACGATTCGCAAGAAATTTGCTTTGTGCCCAAGGGCGGCGTTTCACAATTTATTAAGGAGCGGGTTCAGCCAGCCATGGCCTCGTTACAAACGACCGGAGGTAAAAAATTGGGGACGCACGCAGGAGTACCACTGGTTACCGTTGGACAGCGGCGCGGTTTGGGAGCGCTCGGCCAGCCATACTATGTTGTGGCTAAGGATGCCAAGGCAAACACGATAACGGTGACCGCGGACACAAATGACGCGCGACTATTTGCCTCGGAGATTGTATTGACCGACGTTAAGTGGATGCTGGCAGAACCACGTTCAGGTCTGCGCGCTACCGCTCGCGGCCGACATGGCCAGGTGCCGTTTGAGGTGCAAATCGTTGAGCGCGACGGCTCTTGGGCTGTTGTACCAGAGGTGCCTACACGAGTAATTGCCCCAGGCCAAACTCTGGTACTTATTAAAGATAACCAGGTGCTGGGTGGGGGCACCGTGCACCACTGCGAGACCCGCGCTACACTGGAATCACATGCAGATGCATTGGCTACAAGCTGACGACGATACAACTCCAGACCGTTTTGCCGGGGATACGCCGGTCGATAGTGAGTCTTCTCAACGCGATACGCGTGAGGATGTATTTAAGCGTGAACACGATCAGCTGATCAACTCCGAGGCGGTTCAGACGGAAAAAGCCAGCCGTGAAAATTTGCGCCGCTTCGTCGAGAGTGAAGTTGAGCGGATCAAACCACGACAAGAGCAATATGAGGCGCAGCAAGCCGCGCGAGCGGCGCGTCGTGATGAAGCACGACAAAAGTCTAAGGATCGAGCTGCATCTGCGCGAGCGGCCAGTGAAGATCGTCGTGCCCAGCGCGAAGAAGAGCGTAAGGAGCGCGAAGCAAAAGTAACTGATTTTGCCGAGGCAAAGCGCAAGCGCGCCCTCGGTCAGGTATCCAAGCAGGGCGGCGAAGAAAAAAGCTACACGGCCCGCGCCAAAGCCGCTTTTTACATCGACAAGATCAAATCGCTCGTTAATGCTAAATACCAGGACCAACTCTCGGACGTAAAAGAGGCTGAGCGCTCCATCAAAGGGACTGAGGTTCGGCTCCGCGATATCAAGCGCGAAATATCGAGCCTGCGCCTGCAGATGTCTAAGATTCGGGGAACATATGAGCGCGAGCTGATGCGGGATGATATGCGCGCAAAGCAGCATTTTGAACAAGCTAAAAAAGAACAGCTGCATCACGAGCAGGAGTTACGCTATGAGGAGTCACGTCAAAAACGCACCCAGCTGCAGCTTAAAGCGCAGCTGCAAAAAGATACCTACGAGCTCAAGGAGCTTAAAAAACTCTCTGATAAGGTTGAGCGCGCCCGGCTGAACCGCACGGACCCCCTTGGCGAGCTGCAAAAGCTACACACCGAGCTGTCTCGCTACAAAATCAACCTGCCAAACTTGAGATTAGCAGCGTAACTCGCTAGGCTAGGCTCTATGGCTTTGCCGATGACCTCAGGTCAACTGCGGGAATCATTCCTGAAATTTTTTGAAGAGCGTGGACACACGCGGCAGCCTTCGTCGTCGCTTGTTTCCAAGGATCCTACCGTGTTGCTGACGACCGCTGGCATGCAGCAGTTCGTTCCATACTTTTTGGGAGACGAGGAAGCGCCACATAAGCGTTACACGAGCTCGCAAAAATGTTTCCGCACTCCTGATATTGAGGAGGTCGGTGACACCTCGCACAATACTTTTTTTGAGATGCTCGGTAATTTTTCGATCGGGGATTACTTTAAGGCTGACGCGATTCCTTGGGCATGGGAGTATGTAACTAAGGTTTTGCAACTGCCGGCTGAACAACTCTGGACGACATACTTTAGCGGTGACAAAGAACGCAACATCCCCGCAGATACAGAAGCGCGTGATTTATGGAAGTCCGTTGGTGTTCCCGAAGAGCGTATCAAAGGATTTGGCAAAGACTCCAACTTTTGGGGGCCTCCTGGCGAGTCTGGCCCCTGTGGACCGTGCGCGGAGATTCATATCGACTTAGGTGCGGACCGATCGCGTAATAAAAATCCGCACGACTGTGGGCCCAACTGTGATTGTGGGCGATTTTTGGAACTCTGGAACCTCGTCTTTATGCAGAACTACTGCGCTGAAGATGGCAGCATGTCAGACCTGCCCGCAAAAAATATCGACACGGGTGCAGGACTTGAGCGCGTGTTGATGGTTGTACAAGGCAAGCAGTCGATTTTTGAGACCGATTTATTCGAACCGCTCCTTGCCAAGATCGCTGAGCTCTCCGGCAAAACGTACCAAAGCAATGAAGAAAGCTTTCGGATTATTGCAGATCACTTGCGTGGCGCGACATTTTTGATCAACGACGGTGTTCGGCCCGGAAAAAACGGACGTGACTATATTTTACGACGCGTGATTAGACGCGCGGTCAGACAAGGTCAAAAGCTTGGTATCAAATCAGACTTCCTGCCATCGATCGCGAGCGTCGTGATTTCAATTTACAAAGACGCGTATCCGGAGCTAACAAAAAACGCCAAACTCATTGCGGAAGAACTCGCAGCTGAAGAGCAGCGCTTCCGTGCAACATTAGCTCGCGGTCTCAAGCATTTTGAGGTGGTTACCAAAGACAAAAAACTGAGTGGCATCGAGGCATTTCATCTCTATGAGACCTATGGATTCCCAATCGAGGTTGTGCGCGAGCTAAGTCGCGAGCAAAGTGTTGCTTTTGACGAAGCCGGCTATGAGCAAGCACTCGCCAAACACCAAGAACTCTCTCGTGTAGGTGCGATGGATAAGTTCAAGCGTAAGGGTGGCGGCCAAGGTGAGGAAGTAAAAAAAGCACACACAGCAACGCACTTGTTGCACCAAGCGCTACGTGACGTGCTGGGAGATCACGTTAAGCAAGCGGGTTCACGCCTATTTGACGATGAACTCTCGTTTGACTTTACTCATCCGACCAAAATGACCGACCAAGAAAAAGCCAAAGTTGAGCAAATCGTCAACGACAAGATCAAAAAGAGTTTGCCGATGGTCATGCAAATCCTCCCCCTCGATGAGGCCAAAAAAATGGGTGCGATTGGACTCTTCGACAAAAAATACGGCGATAAAGTGCAGATCTGCTCCGTTATGGAAGGTGACAAGGCTTACTCACGCGAGTTCTGTGGCGGACCGCACGTGGACAATACCAAAGAGGTTAGCCTCTTTAAGATCACCAAAGAGAAGTCCAGTTCTGCCGGGATACGACGTATTAAGGCGGTAGTCGGTCGCAAAGCAGCAGAGTTGGGCAAATAGCAGGTTTTTCGCTATTCTAAGGGGGTCTTATGGCCAAACTTTCCCTTGGGGCTCCATGGGCGCGATTGCGCAAAAAAAAGGAGCGACCCGGTCGCTATGCCGTGGCGCTTGATGTCGGAACAGCCGTTGTAAAAGCGCTGGTTTTTTCTATCGATCCTGATCAGCTCAAGGGCGAGGTGGTTGGCGTCGGTCGTGCGGCGCAGAGTCTTGGCGACATGCACTCGGGTGCGGTCTCAGATATCAGTGGCGTGGTTCGCAATGCTGCCGCTGCACTTGAGCAGGCAGAGGAGCAAGCGGGGATTCAAGCGGAGCAGGTAATTTTGGGGATAGCGGGAGAACTCGTAAAAGGCACCACGACCTCCGTCCGGTATGAGCGAGCACGTCCACAGACGCGCATCGACTTACCGGAACTAAAAAACATTTTGCATAAAGTGCAATGGAAAGCCTTTGACCAAGTGCGTAAGCAACTCGCAGAAGAAACGGGCCTCGCTGAGATCGACGTCAAGTTGATTAATGCCGCCATCGTCGACGTCAGCATCGACGGTTACAAAGTGACCAACCCAATAGGATTCCAAGGCAAGACCGTTAAGATCGGAATATTTAATGCGTATGCGCCGTTGATTCACTTGGGAGCATTGCAAACGATCGCACGCGACCTTGATCTTGACCTGCTCTCAATCGCGGCAGAACCGTACGCGGTCGCGCGTTCAACCGGCCTAGAAGATGCCGGTGAATTTAGCGCGATCTTTATGGACATCGGTGGTGGTACCACCGACATCGCGGTTGTGCGCAATGGTGGTATCGAAGGTACGCGCATGTTTGCACTCGGTGGTCGTGCCTTTACCAAACGATTGGCAAGCGTCCTCGGTTGCTCCTTTGATGAGGCCGAACGTAAAAAACTCGCGTATAGTGCCGGTAAGCTTGAGGGTAAAGACAAGATCGAGGTAGAACGCGCTATTAAAAAAGATTCACAGGTCTGGCGAGATGGTGTGGAGTTATCGCTCTCCGAGTTCACGGATCTTGATCTGCTTCCAACGCGCATCATGCTGTGCGGCGGCGGTTCATACTTGCCGGATATCAAGCGTGTGTTGCAGGAGAGCACTTGGTACAAACGGCTGCCGTTCCCCAAGGCGCCAACGGTCAGTTTTATCACGCCCGACCAGGTGACCAACATTGTCGATCGCACGGGTTTGCTGCGCGGACGCGAGGACATCACGCCCATGGGTTTGGCCAATCTCGCACTCGATTACGCAGGTGACGAGCAGGTGATGTCGGGACTACTGCGCAAAGCCGTCAAATTGTTGCAAAATTAGCTACTATCTCTACTGGATGAACCATGGCTATTAAGTCTTACGCCAACGCCGAAGCCCATACGCTCTACTTAGATCTCGACGACGAGATTACATCCGTTATCGATCGGATAGCCGCGGTTGATTCAAGTGATGTAACCATTGTTGTGCCAAAGGGTGCGGTCGTGATCCAAAGCATCGTTAACCTCAAATTGCTGCGTCGTTCGATTGAGCGTCTCAAAAAAAATGTGGTGGTTGTCACGCGTGACGAGACCGGTCAGGTCTTAGCGCAACGCGCAGGCTTTGCGGTTAAGACAAGTGTCAACGGCCAGTTGCTCGCCGCACGACCGGTTAAGCAAAGTGCACCTTCGCCGATGATACAGGAGGATCGCGACGCAGCTCCGCAGACTGAGATTCCGGAAGAACACATCGAGTCGGAGGCCGTAACGGTTCGGCCGAGTGTGGCAGCTGAGGTCGAAGCACATGACTCGGTCGTTGCACCTCGCCGCTCTATCCGTAGCCCGCAACGACAAAAAGTCTTGCCACGAGTGAGCCGTGCCAGTGGACAGCATGGCATTCAAAAAAATAACGAAGGTTTGGCACTAAGCGCCCGTGCCCGCCGCATGATCGGCGCCTCTAGCAGAACCACTCGCACGGGACAGAACAAGCATGGCCATAAGCAAATAGGCCTTCTACCCGATTTACCCTGGAAGCGCATTGGCGTCGGAACAGCCGCCGCGGTCGTGATCGCGTTTGTTGGGTTCACTTTTTTGTTTGCTCATGCGACGGTCATCGTTACGCCTAAAACCGAAACCGCCGGTACCGACTTTGAGCTGACCGCCAAAGAGCAGCCTGATGCGAGCAAGGGTGAAGTGCTTGGCAAGATCGTCACGCTCTCGCGCGAGGGCAAAAAAACGATCACCGCTACGGGTAGCAAGGAAACCGGTGAAAAGGCTACCGGTTCGGTGACGATCAGTAATATTTTCTCCGATAAGCCACAGTCATTTGGAGTTAACACGCGCCTCCAGGCGGGCAGCGGCCACGTATTTTTGTTGACCGCACAGGTGACCGTACCCGGCGCAAAGGTCAAGAGCGGCAAGGCGGTCGCGGGTTCTACCAGCGCGAGTGTCGTGGCGGAAAAATTTGGCGATGAGTACAACATCGGCCCAAGTGGCTTTACCTTGATCGATTTGTCGGCAGAACAACAGGCGGGTATTACCGGTAGCAGCGACAGCGCCATGTCCGGAGGATCCAAAAAACAGATCACCGTGCTTACAAACGAGGACCTCGATAAAGCAAAGGACGCGGTCAAGGGCGAACTCGAGCCCACGCTCGTGAGCGAGATCAAATCTAAGCTGGAGTCGGACCAGGAATTATTGGATGGAGCAACAAGTGGTTCTGCCAGTAAGGTTGCGAGCAACAAACAGGTGGGCGAGGAGGCCGGCCAGGTAGACGTAACCGTTACGATCGAGGTCAAAGCGATCGTCGACCGCCCCGAAGATATTAAAGCTGCCGCAGTAGATGAATTAAAGAAAAGCTTGCCGGCCAACCAAGAGCTTCTCGACGCGGATGAACCGACTGTAACCTGGTCAAAAAAGGGAATCGACTTCGAGCAAAAAAAGCTGATTATTGCGGTTCATGCGGAAAAAACGGCTGCGTATCGCGTGGATACAGCGTCTTTGCTTGGCCAACTCTTGGGTAAAAAGGAAAAAGAAGCCCGGGAGTACCTAGAAGGCCTGTCGGAGGTGTCCTCAGCGCGTGTCAGACTCTCACCCTTTTGGCGCAATAACCTGCCTGGCAACCCCGGTAAGGTCAAAATCGAAGTTAACCAATAGCGCTTGACAGGATACAGACAGTATCGTAGATTTTGCGGGTGTTGTTTCGACACAACTTTTTGTTAGTATCTATAAACCTCGTTGCCACCGCGTAAGCCCGTATATCGCCCCAAACGGCCCCGTCGCCCGGAACGCATAATCCCAGAAGGACCCAAGCGAACCGACGTGATCGAGCTCAAGGGTACGATCGAAGAGACGCTGCCTAACGCGTTATATCGCGTTACGCTAGAAGGTGGACAACCTGTACTGGCTCATTTGTCGGGCAAAATGCGCCTCAACCACATCAAAGTGCTCAACGGCGATACCGTGACGGTTCAGATGTCGCCCTACGACCTTACTAAGGGTCGTATTACGCGCCGCGAGCGCTAGTACAAATCGTTTCCCGTACTCAAGCCTTAATCTCTCATGAAAGTTCACGCATCAGTCAAAAAAATTTGTGATAAATGCATGGTCGTCAAAAGACGGGGCAAACTTATGATTATTTGCAAGGCGAACCCGCGCCATAAACAGCGTCAGGGGTAATTGATCATGGCACGTATCGCAGGCGTCAACTTAAATCCGCTCAAGAACATGCAGGTCGCACTGACGGCCATTTATGGTATCGGTCGACCACGCGCACTCAAATTGCTGGCCGAGGCGAGCATTGAACCGCACAAAAAAGCTAAGGACCTCACGAGCGTTGAGGAAAATCGTCTGCGTACCGTTATTGCAAAACAATACAAAGTTGAGGGAGATCTGCGTCGCGAGACTCAGATGAACATCAAGCGTCTCAAAGACATCGGTAGCTTCCGTGGTCAACGTCACGCTCGACATTTACCCGCTCGTGGACAGAGCTCACGTCGTAACTCGCGTACCGTTCGAGGTAACGTCCGTATCACGATGGGTTCTGGTCGCAAGATCTCTGATCAAAAGACATAAACCATGGCAACTCCTGACAAAAAACCAGCCGCAGCAGCAAAAGCTGCACCAAAAAAAGCCGCTACAAAAGCTGCTGCTCCTGCTAAGGGTTCTGCCAAAGCGACTACAAAAGTTGTGGCTAAAAGCGCGCGCAAACTCCGCCGTACCGTATCGCACGGTCATGTCTACGTAATGGCAACATACAACAACACCATCGTGACGATTACCGACAAGAGCGGAAACACCATTGGCTGGGCCTCGTCTGGCGCAATCGGTTTTAAAGGTGCCAAGAAATCCACGCCGTACGCTGCTGGTCAGGTCGTACACAACTTGATGGATCGTCTTGAACCGGTAGGACTTCGCGAGGTGGATGTCTTTGTGAACGGAATCGGATCTGGTCGCGAGGCTGCTGTGCGTGCTTTTCAGGCACGTGGTGTCAACGTTGCAATGATCAAAGACGTTACCCCAATCCCACACAACGGGGTTCGGGCTAAAAAGCAACGTCGCGTCTAAACGATTTTATTGAACTACTATGGCTCGTAAACTTGATTCAAAATGCGCACGCTGTCGCCGAGAGGGAGAAAAACTCTTCCTCAAGGGTGAGCGCTGCTACACGCCTAAATGCGCCTTTACTCGCCGAGCCTATGCTCCGGGTCAGCACGGCGCGACCTCACGTGGTCGTCAGTCAGAATTTGGCCTGCAGTTGCAAGAAAAACAAAAGGCTCGCCACGAGTACGATGTGCTCGAGCGACAATTCCAGCTCTACTTTGAGCAAGCGCAAAAGCAGTCTGGTGTTACGGGTGAACAACTCCTCCAGCTCCTTGAGACTCGTCTCGACAACGTAGTTATGCGTATGCAGATTGCTAAGAGCGCTCGTCGCCTGGCTCGCCAGATCGTTCGTCACGGCCACATCACCGTCAATGGAACCAAGGTCACGGTGCCGTCGTTCTCGGTCAAGGTAGGGGACACGGTAGCGGTACTCGAGTCGGCTCGCGACAACGCCTACTTTGCTGACATCAAGAAAACGGTTCAGCCAAAGTTGGTGCCAAGCTGGCTTGAGATGGACGCCGAGAAGCTCGAAGCGAAAGTGGTCGCCTTGCCTAAGGCCGAGGACGTGGAGCACAACATTGCGCTCCCGCAAATCGTTGAATACTACTCACGTTAATTTTTAAAGGTTAAAGCACAACCATGCTCGACAAAATCAAATTGCCAACCCAGGTCACGTTTACTCCCGATGCCAAAAACAAATGGCGCGGAGTTATGGTCTTGGAACCATTGCACCCAGGCTACGCCACCACACTTGGCAACAGCTTGCGTCGTGTATTGCTCTCGACCTTGCCTGGTGCTGCGATCACCGCGGTCAAGATTAAGGGCGTGGAGCATGAGTTCTCGGGTATGGACGGCGTCAAAGAGGACGTAATCGCTATCATTTTGAACCTCAAGAAGGTTCGCATTAAGTCGCACTCGACCGAGCCGGTTAAACTCACGCTCGAGAAAAAGGGCGAGGGTCCGATTACCGCTGGTGACTTTAAGAAGTCCAGCGACGTTGAAGTGGTTAACACCGATCAGCTCATCGCTACAGGTACCAGCAAAGACACCAACGTTGAGATGGAAGTTACGGTTGAACAAGGTCGTGGCTACGTCCCGGTGGAAGACCGCGAAAAAGAGCAGCTCGAGATCGGTACGATCGCGATCGACTCTATCTATACGCCGGTCAAGAACGTCAGCATGGACGTCTCGACCGCTCGTGTTGGACAGATCACAAACTTTGACAAGCTCACTCTAAACATCGAGACGGATGGTACCTTGACCCCGCAAGAAGCCGCCGCACGTGCAGCTGCGCTGTTGATCGATCACCTCAACTTGTTTGTAAACGACATCAAGCTCGAGTCAGATACCGAGAAGCGCGCTCCAATCGTTGAGAGCATTACCGCTCCTTCGCAAGCGCCGTTGATGGGTGCCGCACCCGCTCCAGCCGTAACGCCAGAGCAACAGCAGCAAGCAGTCCTTGAGAAGCCAATCGAAGAGCTTGAACTCTCAACTCGTACACTCAACGCGCTCTACAACAACGACGTCAAAAAAATTAAGGACGTGGTTAAGATGAGCGAGCAAGAGCTGGCCGATTTGCAGGGTTTGGGCGGCAAGGCGCTGGCCGAGATCACCAAAGCGCTCAAGAAGTTTAATTTGAGCTTGTCGGGCGGTATGGGAGGCCCAGCAGTAGCCGCGTAAGCGAACTGAGCATTTATTTACTCTCATGCGTCATCGAGTCACCTTAACCAAACTAAAGCGAGAGTCCGCACCACGGGCTGCTTTGGTGCGCTCGTTGGCACGTTCACTCCTGTTGCACGAGAAGATCGAGACGACTATCACTAAGGCCAAAGTGGTTCAGCCATTTGTAGAGCGATTAGTAACGGTTGGTAAGCGCAAGGACAGCCAAGCGCAGCACCTCTTGTATCGCACCATGCACGACCACATGATCGTCGATAAGCTGATTACGGACTATGCTGAACGTTTTGCGACCCGAGAGGGCGGCTATACGCGTCTGCGACGTACTGGTTACCGACAGGGTGATGGTGCTCCGATGGCTCAGGTAAGCTTTGTGGTTGGTCCGACCGGTGCAAAAATCGCCAAAAAAACTAAGGCTAAGGCCGCTGCGAAAGGCAAAAAATAATGGCACGCGCACGAACACAACTGTTGACTAAACAGATTACTGCTCCAAGCGATCTCAAGCGCCCATGGCATATCGTTGATGCTAAAGGCCAGATTTTGGGTCGCGTAGCGGTTCAGGTGGCAGATTTGCTACAGGGTCGTCGCAAGGCAACCTGGACGCACATGCAAGATGTGGGCGACCATGTTGTTGTGATTAACATCTCGGAGATCCGAGTGAGCGGTCGCAAAGCGGTCAACAAAAAGTACTACCACCACACGACCTACCCAGGACACCTCAAGGTAGCGACCTACCAAGAGATGATGGCCAAAAAGCCGACCGAAGTGATGCGTCATGCGGTCTACGGCATGTTGCCGGACAACCGACTCAAAAAGACCATGCTCCGTCGCTTGCACTTGTTTGCAGCCGACAAGCATCCGTTTGCTAAACATTTTTCTAAGTAATCTATTATTTCTCTCGTCATGGCAGAACCTCGCAAGACAACCAAAGCAGCCGCTAAGCCTCGCGTTCGCAAGACCACGCGTAAGGCCGTTAAGCCTGCAGCTGCATCTGCTGCCAAGACCGAAAAAGCACCAAAAGCTGCTCGTTCTCGCAACGTACAAGGATTTTTTGCAGCGGTTGGTCGACGCAAGACCTCGATCGCTCGAGTGCGTCTAACGCCAGGCAAAGGAACGGTCACCGTTAACGGTAAGACCATGCAGCAGTATTTTCCGGATGCGTTTTGGCAGATGAGCGTGACTTCGCCCCTGACTCTCGTTGGTCAGCGTAAGAGCGTTGACGTGTCTATCCTCGCCAATGGTGGCGGGGTGAACAGCCAAGCCGAAGCATCTCGTCTCGCGATTGCTCGTGCACTCGAAAAAATGGACGCGACCTTCCGCAGTACGCTCAAAAAAGCGGGCTTTTTGCGACGCGACCCACGCGAAAAAGAGCGCAAGAAGTACGGACTCAAGCGAGCTCGTCGCGCACCACAGTTCTCCAAGCGTTAAGCTCGCGCTTAAAACGCTGGCGATCAGCGCCGCAAAGTGCTTACTTAGTCGAGTTCTTCTGCGATCGTCATGATCGCGATACCTGGCTTTGGGGTTTTAGTTTTGTAGACGAGGTCTAAGCCGCCGCGTGCAAATTGCGGGAGGCTGATAGCGCTAATCGTGCCGAGGGAATGAATTTGCGCGCCTTGTCTCGTGGCGTGAGCTAATGCAATGGACTGCGAGTCCGCATCGCCGTTATAAACGACCACGTAGTGACCATCGGGGTGCCATTTGAGCTTGGTTGGTTCCTGCGACAACGAAGCAAAGATAAAATCCGTTGGTTCTGCCGCGAGTGGTTCGAGATCATGTGCCCACAGCTCTAGACCTTTTTTGTACATAAGGAGGGTGCGTTCCGGCGACCAGATTGCGTCGGACACATCAGTCGCGATCTGGGTGAACTCAAACGCGCCGTCCTCACGCGAGAGGAGGTACAGCGTGTTATCCGCGAGCACCGACACTAGCGAGGCGCCCTCGGTAATAATTCTGCCGGCAGTGCTACTTGGTACCGTTGCGATGGTTGTTGCGGCAGGGTCCGTCTCGCGCATGTCGTACGAGAGGAGTTCTAGCTCCCCACTGACTTTAGAGGGTTGCAGGGTGAACACTTTAGGTGTCTCGACGGCAAAATTCTGCACGTTTGTTGCGAGTTGCTCGGGCTTGGCCGTGGCCTGACTTGTGCGAAGCCTAAAGAGGGTCTGCTTGCTGTCGGTGTAGTAGACGATCGTAGGTTCGTCATTATCCATGCGAACTTGCTCGGACAACATGCCTTTGAGCGACGGGATCGCGGTTAAAACGGGGGTCGCCAAGTGGGGCGCAACGGTAAAGTAGTTGCCGTCTTTGTCCCGCAAGAGCAATAGGCGAGAATTTTGGGACCAGCGGATCTCGCGGACGTTGTTGGGATCTAGGTCTTCTAGCTCGACCAGCTGACGGTTTTGATCATCGCCGCTGGTGTGCATCCAGATCCCTGTATCTTTGCCGGCCGTGACCGCAAAGACGATAAAGCGGCTGTTGGGTGAGACCGCAAACTCGCCGACGGTGTTCTCGATCGGTTGCTGTACTTCTGGGTCGCTTAGCGTCAGCAGTAAATTATCGACACGCGTGACCTTCTCAATCTGGACCGGCAAGTCAGCTTCCCAGGATTCGTATCCTTTGCGCTCGAGCGTGACGTGGTACGAGCCAGCTTCGAGGCCGCGCAAAATCACCGGGTCGTTCTCGGTAAAGGGTTCACCCCCATCGATCGTGACCGTAACCTTGGGCACATTTGTGTCGATAAAAATAATACCGGTGCGCACCACCTCATACCGGTCGGTATTAAAGTTGTAGCCCTTGGCGTATAGGATCAGCAGGGGAGCGATCACAACAAAAAGCACCACGATCACAATAAAGAGCAGGGTGCGGGTGCGCGATTGCATGACCGCTATTGTTCTTGTTTTTGACCCAATAGTCAAACTCACGTAGCATTAGCCATACCGTGCAAAAATTCATTATCAACGGCCGAAAACCGCTGTCTGGCACGATCCGGGTTGCGGGAGACAAAAACACAGCACTCAAGGTGATTCCCGCCTGCGTGCTCGTCCCCGGCAAGGTGACACTGACCAACGTGCCTGCGATTCAGGATGTGCGCGTCATGCTCGATTTGGTTAAGGCGTTGGGTGGAACGGTAGAGGCAAGCGCTGATGGTCATGAAGTCGTTCTCTCGACGGATGGCATTTCTAAATCAGTGTTGCCGGATGAACTAGTTAAAAAAGTCAGGGCATCGAGCCTCTTTGCTGGTCCAATGCTGGCGCGATTTGGCGAGGTGACGCTGCGACATCCAGGAGGGGACGCCATTGGCGAACGCCCACTTGATTTGCTTGTCGACGGTTTAACGCAGCTTGGTGCAAAGGTAGAAAAAACTGATCGGACCTATCACCTAAAAGCTAAAAAATTACACGGTGGCCGATTTGTGTTCCGCAAAGTGAGCGTGACGGTTACCGAGAATCTCATGCTTGCGGCGGTTCTTGCCGAGGGCAAAACCGAGCTCGTTAATGCGGCTATGGAGCCAGGCGTTATCTCGCTGGCAGATTTTTTGAACAAACGAGGCGCTCGTATCGAAGGTGCAGGTAGTCCAACCATTACGATCACCGGCGTCGACAAATTGCATGCCGTTGAGGACTCATTTGCAATTATCCCAGACCGTATCGAAGCTGGTACGTTTGCCTGTCTCGCCGCAGCCTCCAAGAGCGCGATCGAAATCACGGACTGTGATACGTCGCACATGGAAGTCTTCCTCAAAAACCTTGAGCTGATTGGCGTGCCGTTTGAGACGACCCCGACCAGTATCAAGATTAAAAAAGCTAAAAAGCTTAACGCGATCGAAGTAGTCACCCACGAGTACCCAGGTTTTGCGACCGACTACCAAGCTCCGATGACGGTGCTCTTGACCCAGGCCGAGGGCAACTCGCTCATCCACGAGACCATCTTTGAGGCCCGCCTCTTTTATACCGACAAACTCAAGCAGATGGGTGCCAAGATCATCATGGCCGATCCACACCGCGTCATCGTCACTGGACCATCACTCTTGCGAGGTCGTAAAATCGTTTCACCAGATATTCGCGCGGGGGTTGGTTTACTGATCGCAGGCTTGATTGCCGAGGGCCAAACCACTATCGGCAACATCTACCAGATCGATCGCGGCTATGAGGCTATCGACCAGCGCTTGCAAGCGCTCGGTGCAGATATCAAGCGGGTCGAGACGGATTTCTTTTAAGTTCAGCCCGGTTTAACCTGTTCAGCCAACGGAAAAAACCGATGGCAACCTGTAATCAGGGTGTGTTAGTCTAGCGAACTCTATGTTCACCAAAAAAATTGGTATTGATCTCGGTACGGCCAACACGTTGGTCTACGTGCCAAAAAAGGGGATCGTCATTAATGAGCCATCGGTGGTGGCCGTCTCTGTTGATGACAACCGCATTATGGCGGTGGGTGCTGAGGCTAAAGAGATGATCGGCAGAACCCCGGACACGATCATCGCTAGTCGACCTCTGCGCGACGGGGTTATCGCTGACTATCGCATCACGGAAGCAATGCTGCGCTACTTAATTGAGAAGGCGACCGGTGGCGTGCGATTTTTCCGCCCAGAAGTCATGGTCTCGGTTCCAGCTGGAATTACGTCGACCGAGCGACGTGCTGTTGTAGATGCGACCGTGTCGGCAGGAGCTAAGGCGGCCTTCATTATTAAGGAGCCGGTGGCCGCTGCTATTGGTGCGGGTATCCCAATTGGTGAGTCGTCCGGCAACATGATCATCGATATTGGTGGCGGTACATCAGAGATCGCAGTGATTTCGCTCGGAGGAATCGTGGCGGTCAACAGCGTGCGCGTGGGCGGCAACAAATTTGATGCCGCGGTGGCTGAGTATGTGCGCAAAAAGCATGGACTTGCGATCGGAGATCGCACGGCGGAGCGGGTCAAGATTCAGATTGGTTCTGCCTTGCCATTGGAACAAAACGAGGGCATGGAAATCCGTGGCCGCGACATGGTCTCGGGGTTGCCCAAGACCATCACCGTCACGTCCAACGAGGTGACGGAGGCTTTACAGGAAGAACTGCGCGAAATCATCAAGGCGGTCAAAGCGGTCTTACAAGAGACGCCACCGGAACTGTCGGCCGATATCATTGACAAGGGTATGGTGCTCTCGGGCGGGGGAGGCATGCTACGCAACATCGATCAGTTGCTCACCAAAGCTACTGGGGTGAACTGCTACGTGGCCGAGGATCCGCTGCTTTGTGTGGCCAAAGGCACCGGCATCGCGCTCGAGAACCTCGAGGCCTACAAGCGCAGCGTGCTCTCGGCTAAGCGGTAGGCAGCGACCCGGGCTGCGATCGTAACTACCACATGGTAGGCTGGATCAATGTTCAGCCTGGTACTGGCGGTGCTTTTTGTAAGTGCGGCTTCTCTATTACTCATATCGATCATCGTTGCGTACTCACGCACAGGCGTGCCCACCGTCATGGCCTCACGTGCTGCGCAAAGGATTGCGGCGGAGGTGCTCGCAAAGCACGGGGCGCGCACGGTCTACGAACTCGGCTCAGGCAAGGGCGATTTTGCCTTGACCCTTGCCGACCAACTACCCGAGGCACACGTCACTGGGTACGAAGTCTCGCTGCTGCCATATTTGTACTCGCAGGTTTTTAAGCGGTTCCACCGAGCGGGTAAGCGCGTGCGCTTTATGCTGCGCGATTTTAAAAAAGTTGACCTCTCGGATGCCGATGCGGTTGTGTTCTACCTCATGATCCATGCCAATAAAAAGTTGGCACCAAAGCTGGAGCGTGAGCTCAAGCCGGGGACGCTCGTCGTCTCGATCAGCTTTTCGATCGCGGACTGGAAGCCCGCCGAGGTTATCAAGGCGCAAAATTGGAGCCAGACGCGCATCCTGGTGTATCGCATGCCCGTTACACATCAGTAGTGCTAGGCTGAACCAATGAAAGTCAGTAACGGTTTTATTGGGAATAAAGCGGCAGTATCTAGGCTGCAAAGTGCGCTTTCGGCCGGCCGAGTGCACGCCGTGCTGCTTGTCGGCCCTCGCTCGGTCGGCAAATCTACGCTAGCGGTCAAAATTGCTGAGCAGCGCCTCGGCCGGCCGCTCAAAACGGTCGAGCCAGAAGTCACTCGTATTGAATCGACCGACGGTAAAAGGATCGGTATCAAGGAGGTACAGGCACTCCTGCAAACGACGCGGCAGTCAGCGGTTGGACTGAGAACGATTATTATTAGTGATGCAGATCGGCTCACTCCAGAAGCAGGCAACGCCCTCTTGGTTTTTCTCGAGAACACTCCGCCCAATACACTTTGCATCTTGACCTCGCCTTCCGCTGCGGCAGTTTTGCCTACGATCAAATCGCGCTGCACACCGTTTGTGTTTGGACCGGTTGCCACCGCGGAGCTGAGACAAGGGCTCATTGATAGTGGTCACCTAGAGCCGGCCCTTTTGGAAGAAGCCGTTAGGCTCAGTGCCGGCCTCCCGGGTCGAGCAATTCGATTTATGGAGGAACCGCAAGCGCGCGTTGCTATCAGGACCGTCGAACAGCAGGCGGCACAATGGCAAACGAGCGACCTCGTGGCGCGCATGCGCATGGCAGCAACTATCGCTGATGATCCTATGCGCGCGCGAGCGCTATTAGAGCGACTGGGTTCTGCCGAGGCAAGCGTACATAGCGGTGGCGATAGCTCGTCGGTTGCTATTAAACCACACGTGTTGGTAGCCTTACGGCGGCTCGATCGGAACGTCACTCCGCGTGCCGTTTTAGAAGCATTTGCTATGCTATCCCCATGAAAAACCTCACACGAACACTCATTTTACTCCCGCTCGCGGCCCTCTTTTTAGCTGGCTGCGCTCGGTCTAATACGGGCACGCTTTTTGTCTCGACGGATGGCGGGATGAACTTTGTCGTCTCGGAAAAGCTCGGAGCGGAGGATAGCCTCAGCGGCAACACAGTATTTGCGCTTGCGAGCACGGCAGGTCGTGCAGAAGTAGTCTTTGCAGCAGTACGTGACAAAGGTCTCGTGGTGAGCCGTGACTCGGGTGCTTCGTGGCAAACGACAGGACTTACGACCGGTTCTCCCCGCGATGTGGTGATCCACCCTCAGGCGTTGCAGACCATTTTTGTCGCAAACGGGCAGAACATTTTGCGCACCACCGACGACGGGGCAACCTTTAGCACTATTTATGCGGACCCGGGCCAGGTCAACTCGGTGGCTATCGACCCAGCCGCTCCGCAAAACGTGTGGGCCGGCACCGACTCGGGAAGCTTAGTGCATTCGACCAACGCAGGACAAACCTGGGAAGTAGCCCAGAGCTTTACGCGACCAATTACGGATGTGTTTATTTCGCCACTTGGTTCTGCCGTTGTAGTGGGAACAAATGGCGGCGGACTCTTTGTCTCAGCTGATCGCGGCGCGTCTTTCGAGGAGCGCACGCCCGCCCGAGAAGAGCGCAAAACCTTAAGCCTGGCCGCTGACGAGATCATCGCCATCGCTCAAGCTGCAGGCGCAGGAAGCCCGCTTGTCGTTGCAACTACTGACGGTCTCTTTAGCACGCGCGACCTGGGTCAACGCTGGTCGCAGCTACCAAACCCGATCGCAGAGACGGAAGCCCTCAATGGACTCGCTGCCAGCACGGGAGAACCCTCGGTCCTCGTGGCAGTTGCTGCCAACACGATCGCGGTGAGCAAGGATGGTGGACTGACCTGGACTACACGAGACGTTCCAACGGAGCGGCCACTCGGACCGTGTACGGTCGTTGGAAATACGGTCGTTGCTGGTGTTATCGGCGAAGGCCAAGGCTTAATCGAACAAACACTCGGACGATAATGCAAACGCTTGCTGAAGTAAAAAAGAAAATGGAAGCCGCCCTCACTCATTTGGGTGAGGAGTACAAGCAGATCCGCACGGGTCGGTCGCACCCCGGTCTAGTCGAGAACATTATGGTGACGGCCTACGGTAGCCAGACGCCACTTAAGGGCCTCGCCTCCATCTCCACCCCGGATCCCAAGAGTATTTTGGTCAGTCCCTGGGACAAGAGCGTTGTTAAGGATATCGAAAAAGCACTGCAATCATCGCAACTTGGTATTACGCCGAGTGTGGTTGGTACGGACATTCGCTTGGTGATCCCAGATCTCACTCAAGAGCGTCGGGATGAACTTACTAAAGTGGTTCACACAAAAGCGGAGGAAGCTCGAGTAAGTCTGCGCACGATCCGTGAGGAATACATGCACTCGGTTAAAGCTGATGTCGATAGCAAAGCGGTCTCTGAGGATGAGCTGGCACGCGCAAAAAAAGAGATCCAGACCGTTATCGACGGGATGAACAAAAAGATCGAAGAGCTCGCCGACGCTAAGATCGAACAAATCACCACGGTCTGATGTTCGTAACGATCGTTGCTTTTGTTGTCGTACTTGGGGTGCTCGTGCTGGTGCACGAGTTTGGCCATTTTATTACCGCTAAGCGTGCAGGTTTGACCGTCGAAGAGTTTGGATTTGGATTTCCGCCTCGACTGGCGAGTTTTAAGCGCGGCGGTACGCGCTACTCGCTCAATTGGATTCCGTTTGGTGGGTTCGTAAAAATTTTGGGTGAGGATGGGGGAGAACAAGATAGCCCAAAGAGTTTTGCCTCGCGCGGTGTGGGTATTCGTGCGCTCATTGTCGCCGCAGGCATCTTAATGAACTACGTGCTCGCAATCGTGTTGCTTTCGGTAGTGAGTGCAGCGGGCGTTCGTACCGCGGTTGATTCGTCGATGCAATTGCCTTCGTATGCAATGGTGGGAGAGCAGAATGTGACGGTCGCGGTCGTAGAAGCGGACAGTCCTGCTGACCAAGCAGGCATCAAGCCTGGCGACACCATCACAACGGTTGACGGGGTTAGCGTTGCCAAAGTCGATGAGACGGTTACCGCGATCACTGCTAAATCTGGCTCCGCGGCTGAACTAGGCGTAACACGTGGGAACGAGCAGCTAACCATCAAGCTCACGCCTCGTGTTGATCCGCCCGAGGGCCAGGGGCCAGTAGGCGTGCAACTCCTGTCTACAGCATTGGTAAAATTTCCTTGGTACGTAGCACCGTACGAGGCGATCAAGCAAACCGGATTCCTCTCATGGCAAATCGTGAGCTCGTTTGGTCATTTAATCGCTCGTTTGTTTACCACGGGCAGCGTCGGTAACGATGTTGCGGGCCCAGTCGGAATCGCGGTACTCACGGGCCAAGTGCTCGACCTCGGTTTTGTCCCATTGCTGCAATTTGTCGCAATCCTCTCGGTGAACCTCGCCATTATCAACCTGGTGCCATTCCCGGCCTTAGATGGCGGCAGGTTACTGTTTATCGCTATCGAAAAAATACGCCGTAAAAAGGTCAGCAAACGCATCGAGAACACGATGCACACCATTGGGTTCGGTCTGCTGATCGCGCTTATCGTGGTGATTACCGTTCGAGACGTAATTAGGCTGATTTAGGGAAATCAACTGCTTGCCAGGTTCAGCCAAATCAGGTAGCACTAAGGATCTGACATGAAACTTCTAGATAACTTCTTTGGGATGTTCTCCCAGGACATCGGGATTGACCTTGGAACGGCAAACACGCTGGTCTATGTGCGTGGCAAGGGGATCGTGATCAACGAGCCGTCGGTGGTGGCGGTCAACAAAAACACCAACCAGGTGCTTGCAATCGGTAGTGAGGCCAAACGTATGGTTGGCAGAACCCCGGCCCACATCGTCGCCAGTCGACCCCTTGTGGATGGAGTGATCTCGGACTTCGAGGTAACCGAGCAAATGCTGCGCTATTTTATTGAAAAGGTGCACAAGGAAAGCTTCACGTTTTTTCCGCGACCGCGCGTCGTGATTGGAATCCCCTCGGGTGTTACTGAGGTAGAAAAGCGCGCCGTGGTGGATGCTGCACAAAATGCTGGTGCACGACAAACGTTTTTGATCGAAGAACCAATGGCCGCCGCAATTGGTGCACGTCTGCCCGTGCAAGACCCGGCCGGTAACATGATCGTCGACATCGGAGGTGGTACCACCGAGGTCGCAGTTATTTCTCTGGGTGGCATCGTCGACAGTCGCAGCTTACGTATCGCAGGAGACGAACTCAATGAGAACATCATTCAGTACGCGCGTGAGGAGTTCAACCTGTTATTGGGTGAACGCACCGCAGAAGAGGTTAAGATTTCTATCGGAAGCGCATATGCACTCAAAGAGCCGCTCGAGACGACCATGCAAGGCCGCGACCTTATCACCGGCCTCCCTAAAGAGGTACGTATTAATGACGAGCAGGTTCGTCAGGCCTTGAGCCGATCTATCCAAATTTTGATCAACAACATTAAAGGTACAATCGAAGATACGCCTCCTGAGCTTGTTGCCGATATTTTTAGACGCGGGATCGTGCTTGCGGGTGGAGGTGCCTTGCTCCGAGGACTCGACCAGTTGATTGCAGAACAGACCCAAATGCCGGTGCGTATTGCTGATGATCCGCTCACGTGTGTCGTGCGTGGTTGCGGCATCGTCCTTGAGGATCTTGATCAGTTGCAAGACGTGCTCGTCACGACCCAGCACGAAAAAGCTCCTCGTTAGTCATACTGCATGGCGCGTCCGCTCCCTAAACTACTGCGTTCTGGCATCGCTCTAGTGCTCGTTTTTATTATTTTGCTGGGCTTTCATTTGCTTGGTTGGCTCAGACCGATCGAGTCTGGCGTTAGCTTTGTGCTCGAGCCGATTGCGCGCGGTGCACGCTCGCTCGTGACACGTGTGGGCGGCGGTATTCATTTGCTTGGCAGAATCTCTGAGCTCGACAGCGAAAACCAAAAGCTTGCTTCTGATCTCGAAAAAGTACAAGCCGAGAACGCAAAGCTGCGTGAGTCCGAGGCAGAACTCGGGGCGCTTCGTGAGCGCTTGGACGCACCGGTTCCGCCTGAGGTAATCACCAAGACGGCACACGTTATTGGACACGATGCGATATCGGGTACCAAACGCCTGACGCTCAATAGGGGATCGAGTGATGGGATTGCAGAAGGACAGCCGGTCTTGAGCAGCGGTGGCACGCTCGTTGGCGTTGTAACTTCTGTACTTGCTGGTCAGTGCGAGGTGCTCTTGCTTGCCGATGATGCCAGCTCCATCCCGAGCCGCATCTCAGATTCTCGGGCCACGGGTATTCTTAGGGGTGAGCTGGGTCTTGGACTTAAAATGACAGACATCCCCCAGCAAGATACGGTCAACGAGGGCGATCGCGTGGTTACATCGGGGTTGGGTGGCGATATTCCGGCCGGGGTTCCGATTGGGACCGTAGAGACGGTTGAGGCGGCCGCCAATGCGCTCTTCCAAGTGGCGAGGGTTCGGCCACTCGTCGATATTACGACCCTCGAGCATCTCTTTATTGTCACGGATTTTTAACGCATGCGAACTACGATCATTGCTATCGTCATCGTGTTGTTAGCTTGGACACAAACAATTTTTCCGGCAGAACTTGCTCCATGGCATCTCATACCGGACTTTGCCATGCTCATCGCTTTTGCTCTGGCCCTCCACTTTGAGCCAGCCGAACAAGTTATGTGGTTGGCACTTCTTGCAGGTCTCTCGCTCGATCTTTGGCAACCCACTCACTTTGGCATGTGGAGCTTGGTCTGCATGGCGGTCGTGTTGGTCACGCGTCTTGTGCACACGCGATTGTTGCCACGTGCAAATTGGTTTTCGATAGTGGCTACGGCTGCAATAGCACTTGGCGTGGGAGAGCTGATCGTCGTTATTCGAGAGCAACTGTTTAGTTCAACGGGCGTACAGGTGCTTGGCATCAGCTTAGTGCGGATCTACCTACCACGTCTGCTCCTTGATCTAGTGCTGGTGCTTCCGTTGACGGCCCTCGCGCGAAGCTTTATGCGCGCACTACGTGTCTCAGGCGACTCTAAGCTCGTGATTGGACAGCAGCGCTAGCACACGACCATGGCTCACGATGATCATCTCATAGAACCATTTCCATTTTCACCCGAGCATGATGACCGGTTTGTTCAGCAGCGTGCGGGCATGCCCCTTGAGTTTGAAGAAGTGCTTAAAGATCCGCACGGGCCGGATCGACGTAGAGTGCATGATAAACATGAGGTGCGGAATTTTCGCTGGCTGTATGCTGTGACGCTGTTACTTGTTGGTGCGCTCATAGTCCGCACGGGTCAACTGCAAATAGCACAAGGTGCGCGGTACCGCGGCTTGGCAGAGGGCAACCGTATCCGTGGAATCGTGCAGACCGCTCCTCGTGGCATTTTGTATGACCAAAATATGGAACAATTAGTCGAGAACATACCTCGGTACCGCCTCGCGCTTGTGCCACTCGATATTCCAGAAGAACAAGATAAGCAAGATGAGTTGTTCTCCCGGCTCGCCAAGCTCACCGAGATTGATAAAAAAAAGATTAGCGACGTGTATGCGGCCAGTGACCACGTACAAATCGACCCAACGCCAGTCGACGATATTACGCGTGAACAAGCGCTCCTATTAGATTCGCATACAAGCGATTATCCGGGTGTGCAAGTACTCGTGCAGGCGCAACGTTCGTACGACATGCCCGAAGCACTCTCGCATGTCATTGGATACGTAGGACCCCTCACGGCAGAAGAGGTTGACGAGCATCCAGATTACGAGTTGACCGACTCGCTCGGTAAAACCGGTGTTGAACAATCCTACGAGGATGTGCTGCGTGGTACTAACGGGGCAAAAAATGTTGAAGTGGATGCCTTCGGTCGCGTGGTCAACGTGCTGGCGAGCACCCAGGCAGAACCTGGCGAAGACTTGGTGCTCGGTATTGACGCGGGCTTGCAAAAAGTTATCTACGACGAGCTCACAAAGGCTGCCGAGCGCTCCAAAAAGAAACGGGCAGCAGCGGTGGCTATCGATCCACGCAACGGAGAAATTCGCGCACTCGTATCGGTTCCCGGATACGACATCAACGTTTTTTCCAGAGGAACCGACTCGGAAAAAATATCAGCAGCTTTTCAAGACCCCAATCAGCCTCTCTTTAATCGTCCGACGGGAGGAACCTACCCACCCGGTTCTACCTTTAAGCCATTTGTCGCTGCGGGTGCCTTGCAGCAGGGGACTATCACTGAGAGCACGACATTCTTTGATACGGGTGTCATCCAAGTTGGTGAACAGCGCTTTAACGGCTGGAAACCCGGTGGTCATGGCACGGTAAATGTGATCAGTGCTATCGCTAACTCGGTCAACGGGTTCTTTTTCTCGATTGGGGGTGGTTACGGTGATATTGATGGTATTGGCATCTCCGGCATAGACAAGATTGCCAGTGCGTTTGGTTTTGGAAAAAAACTAGATGTTGACTTGAACACCGAGGCGGACGGGTTATTGCCAACCCCTGAGTGGAAAGAACAAAACTACGGAGAGCCCTGGTACTTGGGAGACACCTACAACGCCTCAATCGGTCAGGGGTTCGTCCTGGTGACGCCACTCCAGCTCGCAAACGCGACCGCCGCAATCGCCAATGGAGGAACGGTATGGTGGCCACACCTTGGGACTAAGGTGCTCTATCCAGATGGGAGTACGCAGGAGATCAAGCCACGTGCGTTGTCGGAGCACGCGACCGACGAAAAGTCTGTCGAAATCGTACGTCGAGGAATGCGCGCCACGGTTGATGGTGGTACGGGTCGATTGCTGGCTGATCTTCCTGTTGCTGCTGCTGGTAAAACCGGTACCGCTCAGTTTGGTACGGGTGAACCAAACGCATGGTTCACTGCCTTTGCTCCGTATGATGAACCAACCCTCGCCATCGCTGTCTTGGTAGAGCAGGCCGGAGAAGGCTCCGACTTCTCGGCGCCTGTTGCTCGTGCGGCACTCTCGTATTACTTTAGCAAGGACAAAAAGTAACTACTCTATGATTCTTACGTGCACAAACATTGCTAACGAGTGGCTCACTTCGCTTGCTGAGACCATCAAGTCTGAGTCGCTCAAGCCACGGCTCGGGATCGTCATGGTAGGTGCCAACCCCGCCACGCGCACGTTTGTAAATAAAAAACTACAGGCGGCAAAGTTGATCAACGCGACGGTTACGTTGTCAGAACTCCCTGACTCACCAACGACGTCGACGGTTCAGGCTGCGGTTTCTGACTTAGCAAAAAAATGTAATGGAGTGATCGTACAGTTACCGCTTCCATCCGATTGTGACACCAGCAGCATCCTCGATAGTGTACCCAGTAACAAAGATGTGGACGGACTGGGCCGCGATCAGCTCGCGCGTGCAGTCCGACACGAACACGGATTTATCCCCGCCACCGTGCGAGGAATATTGCATCTGCTTGAGCATCAAAAAGTTGCACTGGCAGGTAAACGCGTCTTGATCGTAGGCGCGGGTCAACTAGTTGGACGTCCACTTGCCCTGGCGTTGATCAATCATGATGCCAGTGTGTTGGTGGCTGATAAGGAAGACGAGGCGCTGGCAGAACTTTCGAAACTCGCTGATGTGATCGTCACGGCGACCGGTGTGCACGGAACACTCAAGGCCGAGCATGTACACAAGGGCCAGCTCATTCTCGATGCGGGGTTCAGCATGGCGGGCAAAAAAATACAGGGCGATGCTGATACAGCTGCGATCGATGCTGCTGGAGCAACTATTACTCCGGTACCAGGCGGCATAGGCGCCCTGACCGTGGCTGCCTTGTTCGCCAATCTAGTTGATGCTGTCCTGGAGCAGCGCGCTTGATCGATATACAAACCCATGTTAACGTCGCACAACTATGACCGAAAAAATCGTCACCCCGGCAGGCTACAAAAAATATAAGGACGAACTTGACCAGCTCAAGAACGTTAAGCGCCGCGAGATCGCGGAGCGTGTTAAGGCTGCCAAAGAGCAGGGCGATTTGTCGGAGAATGCGGAGTACGCTGCCGCCAAAGATGAGCAAGCTCATACCGAGGGACGTATTGAGGAGCTCGAGCAGATTCTCAAGATCGTCACGGTGGTGGAGCCAGCTGGTAAGAGCGAAAGTATCTCGATTGGTTCGCACGTAACCGTAGAGGTTGGCGGAGATACGCGTGAGTTCGAAATCGTAAGCTCTAACGAAGCCGATCCTGCCAACGGAAAAATCTCTAACGAGTCAGCCGTTGGAACCACGCTTGCAGGAAAAAAGAAGGGCGACAGTGTTGAAGTCGAGACGCCTGGTGGAGTCGTGCACTACAAGATCACCGCGGTAAAATAGCAGGCGATAGGTTCAAGCGAACCGCGAGATAGAACACAATATTGGTTCAACTTTTCCACCTGTTAGGCTTGACAGAAGCGTTTTTACGTTATATACTGGCATAGACCCAGTTAGATCCGGGTCTAAAACTAAAACAAATGAACTTCCCCAAAGGACCAGACAAGAATCGTAAACTGCCGTTCCAGCAGTCAGCGGTTCGCAAAGTGCATACACCCGACTCGGTTCATCGCCGAGCGGATAGAATTGCGCGTCATGTGGTCCACCTGTACGAGCAGCTTCAAGAAGTACGGGAGTCCATGGAGGATTTGTTCGACTTAGAGATCGCCCAAGGAGGACTCTCCTGGGAGGATCTCGAGCGCAAGCTGCTGCTCGAACAAAAAAGAACTGGCCTGGTGGAGGAACTCGCCAGTCTGCGTGAGCAGATAGCAGGTAGCCAGCTGCAGTAGTTCACTTGCACATTTAGAGTCATCGCACTCTTTTTAAAATAAAGCCCGGTTGGGATACGTGTGGTTCAGAGGTGGACCCCAGATACCCCGATCGGGCTTTTTCCTTTTGTGATTGGTTTTTCCTTCCAGCGGGCGCCTGGTACACTTCGCCTATGGCCAAAGAGACCCCAGATCGTTTACGTGACGAGCGCATTAGCAAATTACAGGCACTCCGTAGTACCGGGGTGAACCCGTACCCAAGTCGTGCGGAACGTACCCATACCGCAAGCGCGTTTAGTGCTGAGTTTGAACAACTACAATCGGCTTCCACGGAAGTTTCGGTGGTTGGTCGACTGCGCGCATTGCGTCGACTCGGTAAAGCAGCATTTGGAGTACTAGAAGACGCGACTGGTCGCGTACAAACATTTTTTCAGCGTGACCAGCTCGAGCGTGACTATCCACTGCTCGCGAGTGTCGACATTGGAGATATTCTTGGGGTAAGTGGGACCGCGTTTGTTACTAAGACGGGAGAAAAATCTATTCGCGCCGTTAAGTTCAGCGTACTGAGTAAGACGTTGCGACCGCTGCCGGATAAATTTCATGGGCTCAAAGATCAGGAGATCCGCTACCGTCGACGCGAGTTAGATCTCATTGTTAATAAGGAAGTGCGCGATCTCTTTGAAAAGCGCGCGCTTGTTTTGCGACACATCCGAGATTTTTTGGATGGACATGGGTTTATCGAAGTTGAGACCCCGGTGCTTCAAGCAAAAGCGGGTGGAACGGAAGCGACCCCGTTTGTTACGCACCACAATGCACTCGATATTGATCTGTATCTGCGCATCGCACCGGAATTATTTCTCAAGCGGCTAGTCGTTGGTGGGCTCGAGCAAGTCTACGAACTTGGCAAGATTTTTCGCAACGAGGGGATCTCACCGCAGCACCTCCAAGAGTTTACGGAGTTGGAGTTCTATTGGGCCTACAAAAATTACAACGACCTCATGCCGTTTACCGAGGAATTTTTGACGCAGGTTTTGCAACGCACCTACGGCACACTGGAATTTACCTACGGCAAACATAAGCTCAACTTTAAGGGACCCTGGGCACGCGTCGATTATTTTGATGCGGTCAAAAACGCAACCGGTATCGATCTCAGCAAAGTGCTCACCGCGGATGAACTTCGACGAGCAATCACCAAGAGCAAAATCAATGTGCATCTAGAACCACACATGGGCTACGGTCGCATGATCGATAATTTATATAAAGCTACGGTAAGACCGGGGTTGGTTCAGCCGACATTTATTACTGGGCATCCGCTCGCGATCAGTCCGCTTGCCAAACGCGACGCGGAGAGACCAGACCGAGTCGAGCGCTTCCAGCTGGTCGTGGCAGGTTTCGAAATTGTAAACGCGTACTCGGAGCTCAACGACCCACGCGATCAACAAGAGCGATTTGAGGAACAGGCTAAGTTACGTGACGCAGGTGACACCGAGGCGCACGTAAATGACGAGGAATTTGTTGAGTCACTTGAGTATGGTTTGCCGCCAACGGCCGGTTGGGGCATGGGCGTTGATCGACTCCTCACACTGATCCACAACGCGGACAATATTAGAGACGTGGTGTTCTTCCCGCTGATGCGACCAAAGGGTACACTGTCCGGACATGATTGATTTAGATCTTCTTCGCAAACAGCCGGATAAATTCGAGGCGGAACTTAAACGTCGCGGCATTGCTGGAGTTGATCTCAAAAAAATCATCAAGCTGGATGAGGCACGCCGAGAGGCAATTACCGCACTCGAGCAGGCGCGGGCAGAACATAAGCGGGAGAGCGAAGCTATCGCAAAAACTGAGCCCGCAAAGCGCAAGATGGCCATCACAAAAGCTAAAAAGCTTGCAGAGAAAGTACGCGGCCTTGAACCGGCCGTCGCAAAAGTTGATGACCAAGTACGAGATCTTGTTGCGTTGCTGCCAAACATTGCTCACGAGTCGGTTCCAGCGGGCAAAAGTGAAAAAGATAACAAAGTCGATGCGCTCGTGGGAGAAAAGCCCATGTTCGACTTTACGCCTAAGGCGCACTGGCAACTGGCGGAAAAACTGGGGCTACTCGACAGTAAGCGCGGTGCACGCGTATCGGGGGCGCGGTTCAACTATCTAAAAGGGGATTTGGTCAGGCTTGAACTGGCACTCTTGCAGTTTGCGCTCAATGAACTGCAGCAAAAAGGGTTCACTCCGATGCTGCATCCGCTCTTGGTAAAAGAAGAAGCCATGTACGGCGCTGGGATGTTTCCGTTGGACCGACAAGAGGTGTATGCGCTCAAAGATGACGCGCTGTATCTGTCTGGCACGAGCGAGATCCCGCTCCTCAACTACCATGCACACGAGGTCATTGATGTAGCCAAGGAGCCGCTCAAGTACGCTGGGTTTGCGACAAACTTTAGACGCGAGGCGGGCGCGTACGGTAAAGACATGCACGGCATGATCCGCACGCACCAGTTCGACAAGCTCGAGATGTTGGTGTTTGTCTCGCAGGAGCAGTCCTGGGACTTTTTTGAGGGAGAACTCCTAGCTACTGCTGAGGGGATCTTGCAAAAGCTTGGGCTGCACTACCGCCGACTGGTGTTATGTTCTGCCGATTTACCACGCAAGTTCCAAAAAACATACGACTTGGAAGTCTGGCTCCCCAGTGAGAACCGCTATATGGAAACCAATTCGATCAGTCATGCGGGAGATTTTCAAGCTCGGCGGCTTGGAATTAAATACAAGACGGCGGACGGACAGCGACGATATGCCCATACGCTCAATGCAACGGCTTGTGTGTTCTCCCGAGTACCGGTCGCGATTATGGAGAACTTCCAGACCGCGGACGGACGTGTCAAAATTCCAGAAGTACTACAGCCTTACTTGAATAATCAGGAATATCTTGGCGAAAAAATCTAAGCGAGTTATCAAGCGCCGGGTCAGCAGAGCAAAGGCGACCGCGGCCAAGAAATTGCGCGTGGCCGTCCTCATGGGCGGTTCATCCAATGAGCGCGCGGTGTCACTCTCAACCGGAAAAACGGTCCTAGCCCACCTCGACCGCACAAAATACAACCCGCGTGCGATCACCATGGACCACGCCGGCGAGTGGCGTCGCAAAATCACGCCCGCTAACACAGATCTCGTCTTTATTGCGTTGCACGGTTCGGGTGGTGAGGACGGACACATTCAAGGCTACTTTGAGCTTATGGGGATTCCCTATACAGGCAGCAAGCTGACCGCGAGCGCCATCGGCATGGACAAGCTTTTTTCCAAGATAGTATTTGGGAGCATTGGCATTCCTGTTCCGACCGGCACGGTTATCGCGACCGGCGAGCGTTTTGCACCGGAGCGGTTCATCCGGCCACATGGATTACCAGCTGTGGTCAAGCCAGTTACGAGCGGGTCCAGTATTGGCGTGGAGATTGTGGACACGGCGCAGCAACTTGCCGACACAGTGGAACGTACGGTCGCAAAGTACGGACGTGCACTTGTAGAGCCGCTTGTTAAAGGTCGTGAACTCACCGTACCAGTCCTCGGCAATGACCGACCACGACCGCTACCAGTCATAGAAATCACACCAAAGAAAGGCACCTTTTTTGATTACGCTGCAAAATACAAAAACGGCGCAGCAGAAGAAACGCCCGCTCGCTTGCCAGACGTCCTGACACAAAAAGCACAAGATATTGCGGTGCAGTGTCACCGGGGACTGGGTTGCCGAGGATACTCGCGCGTAGACATGCTGCTTACGCCGGCAAACCACTTTAAAGTGCTCGAAATAAACACCTTGCCTGGCCTCACGCCGGTGAGCTTACTGCCCAAGAGCGCTGCCGCTGCCGGGATGACCTACCCAGAACTGCTGGACGAGATTATCCGTCTTGCCCTCTAAACTGCTATAACAAGGGTATGGCGGGTTCATCCTTTATCGACGGAATGCGGCCAGAACGTCGCAGACAACCGCACTACCGTCCGCATGCACGTACGTTGCTGCACACAAAAGAGCGCAGCTGGCGTGTTTCCTCGCGTTGGGTTGGTCGCGGCCTGATCGCGCTACTCGTCTTACTAGCGGCTGCAATTTACATACTGCTCTTTTGGTCGCCTCAATTTAGGGTGGAAGAACCGATCATCTCCGGGACCGAGCGCATCTCCAGCGCCGCCGTAAGTGATGCGATCAAGCCGTTGCTCAAGGGGCTACGCGGATGGGTGGCACCAGCCGACGCGCTGCTAGTCGCACCGAGTGACAAAATTGAGCAGATTATTCTGGATTCTTTTGAGGGGGTTGCCAGCGTCACCGTGCATAAGGAACTACCTAATGCACTCAAGATCACGGTCACTGAGCGTAAGCCACTCGCTATTTGGTCAGCCGCTGGCCAGTTCTTTTTTGTGGATGAACGTGGCATCGCCTTTGACGAGATCGTGCGCAGCGAATCGCGCGATGTTAGTTTGCCAGTGGTCGTTGATGATCGGCAGCGTGCAACCGAGGAAGGTGACCGCGTCTTAACGGAGGATACGCTGCGTTTTGTGCGTGACGTGTTTGCTGGGATAACGCGAGAAGCCGGTGTTGGCATCAACTTCTTTGTGGCGCCCAGCCGCTTGGCGCCGGATATGACTTTGGTGACGAGCGAAGGCTGGAAAATTCAGTTCGATACGTCGCAACCCGCCTCTCTCCAAATAGCAACGCTGAGTGAGGTGCTCAAAACGCAGGTTCGGGATCCCAATGCGCTCGAGTACATCGATTTGCGCATCTCTGGTCGAGTTTTTGTAAAGTGAGCACTCTGGTTGCGGCAGAACAAGCGATTTGGTAGCCTGGCCCGTCCATGTCGATTATCTCATCACTCACAACGCTCTGGTCGGATCGCATTACGCGGGCCGGTTGGCTCGTCAGTTTGTCGCTTATTGCGGCATTGATAGTGCTGCTCGTTTGGTTCATCCCGCCGAGCACTGGAGCGCAAGCGCTGCACTACAATATTTACTTTGGAATTGACTTGTTTGGTCCTGGTCGTGCCCTCTGGTTGCATCCAACCGCAGCCGGACTCGTGCTTATCATCAACTCGTGTGTCGCCGTATTGGCACTCGAGCGCCAAGTCGTCGCAGCACGCCTGGCCGTGTGGTCAGCGGCACTCTTCGCTGCTATAGTTCTGGCCGCAACGATACTTATTAGTCTCGTACCGTAGTCATGCAACGAGTGCAACGCCAAGCAAGCCGCAAAGAGCGTTTTTGGGAGATCCTGCCCGGTCTGCTTGAGATCCTTACGTTTGTGCTGCTCTTTGTGCTCTCGTGGCAGGCACCAATCGCGGTGTCGGTGTTCATCATGTTGTATAGCTTGGTCTGGCTAGAAAAATCCGTACACTCATCGATCCATTTGTTTTATACCTTTGGTCGACTCAAGCGTGCGCAAAAAATTAATTGGCCGGCCCGCCTCAAAACACTGGATGAACGCATGCAAAAAGACGGCCGAACCGACCTGCTACCGTGGCGCGAGGTCTGGCATGTAATTTTATTCCCGACCTATAACGAGCCAACCGAAGTACTGATCGAGTCTATAGAGGCGGTTAAGCGCTCTCGCTTTCCGTTGGACCGCGTGATCGTAGTGGTTGGGGTAGAAGAGCGAGCTGGTGAGGCGGGCCAAGAAAAAATTCGGACACTGACTGGACGCTTTAGTAATACGTTTGGCGGGTTCATCACGACAACGCATCCAGACGGCATCGTAGGTGAGGCAAAAGTAAAAAGCGCCAATGCTACGTTTGCGCTGAGGCAGTTTGTTCCTGAGCTCAAACGTCGGGGCATTGATCCGCGTAGGGTGCTTATTTCCAACTTTGACTCGGACACGCAGATGAGCCCGGACTACCTGAGCGTGCTGACGGAAGCCTTTGTGTTAACCAAGGACCGCTTGCGATCGTCATACCAACCCGTGCCCGTGTTTAACAACAATATTTGGGAAGCACCTATGATGGCGCGACTCTCCGCCACGGGTACTTCGTTTTGGCAGATGATCGAATCGAGTCGTACGCATCGTCTCGTGTCTTTTTCGAGCCATGCCCTGCCATTGCAGGCGGTGCTGGACGTCGAAGGTTGGGACGTGACCCGTATCTCTGAGGACAGCAGGATTTTTTGGCAGTGCTACATGCGCTATGAGGGCGATTACCACGTCGTTCCATTGGCTACGACCGTATCGATGGATGCGGTGCAAGACACCAAGTGGCACAAAACGCTGTGGGCGCTCTATAAGCAAAAGCGACGTTGGGCCTGGGGGATCGAAAACCTATCGTACCTAGGCTGCAATTTTTATGGGCGAGAGCGCGTTAAGATCCCGTGGTTTAAGCGCATGGTGCAAGTGGGTCGCATGGTCGAAGGTCATCACAGCTGGGGTACCACGGCAATTGTGCTTGCACTCGGCGGCTGGCTACCGAGCTTACTCGGCGGGGCAGAATTTACCAACACCGTGCTCGGTCAAAATTACCTGCAAGTCACACGTGCATTATTGACTCTCGCGCTGGCCGGAATATTAGTCTCAATCATCGTCAGCACTCGCATGCTGCCCAAGCGACCGCAGCATGTTCCGTTTAGGCGCTCACTGTTTTTGTTCATCCAGTGGTTTTTTACGCCGTTTGTCACGATCTTTTTTGGCTCGCTGCCAGCATTAGATGCGCACTGGCGCTTGATGTTGGGTCGCTACATGGAGTTCCAAGTGATGCCAAAAACACGTAAGAGCACATGAACGGCAGCACGAGTAGAATTGTAGGTTCTGTGGTCGCCATGCTGGTCGTGGGCACATTGGCTGGTTGTGCGGTCAAATCCGTCGCAACTAAAGACTCGATTGGGTGGCCGCTCACGAGTGCTCAGACGTCCGGGCAAGAGATGGCCGTGCTCAAAGCAGGTGACGAGACCATGACCCTCGCCATTGCCGATACCGAGGATGAACGTACGCTCGGTTTGGGATACCGCGAGGAGCTTCCAAATGACGGGATGCTCTTTGTGATAGATCCGGCAGCGCAGACGTCAATCTGGATGAAAGGCATGCGCTTTCCGCTCGATGTGGCCTGGCTTCGGGATGGAAAGGTCATTTGGGTAGAACACAACATGCCGGTAGCTGATCCGGCCCAGGCGGAGCCCCCAATCTATGGCCCAAGCGAGTCGGTTGATGCGATTATCGAGGTGGCGGCTGGTTCTGCCGAAGCAAAGGGGCTTACCAAAGGCTCTCGAGTCCGCATAGTGGAGCTACAGTAGCAGTAAAAGGCGCTGAGACGGTCTGCTTGACGTGTTTTACGTAATTGGGTAGTCTTGGGGCTCTATGGAATCGTTTGCAATCGTCCGAATCAGCGGTAAACAGTATCTCGCGCACAAGGGTGCTCGTTTGATCGTGGATCGCTTGGACGACAAAGAAGGCGCCACTATTGCACTCAAGGACGTTTTACTGACCCACAACGGCACAAAGACCACAGTAGGCGCGCCGATTGTAAGTGGCGCAACCGTTGCTGCTCGTGTCGTTGGCCACCCACGTGGTCCAAAAGGACAGAGCTTCCGCTACGCTCGTAAAAAGCGTGTTCGACGTATCAAGGGCTTTCGAGCCGCTCTAACCGAGCTCGAAGTCACGGATTTCAAGATCTAACAGACGCGGCGCAAGCCGCGTTTTTGTTTAGTTCGCGCTCGTAACAGTTTGGCGTCCATCTAAGGCGCGGCCGAGGGTTACTTCGTCGGCGTATTCGAGGTCGGCCCCTACCGGGAGGCCATGGGCAAGACGGGTCACGGTTACGCCGGGTTCTGCCGAGATAAGCTTGGTTAAATACAACGCGGTGGCCTCGCCCTCAACGGTGGGGTTTGTGGCAATAATGATCTCTGTTGTGGACTTGTCCGCCAAGCGTTTTTTAAGCGCTGCGAGACTGAGTTGCTCAGGTCCGATACCGTCAATGGGGGAGAGTACGCCACCGAGTACATGGTAGCGACCCTTAAAACGACCGGAGCGTTCTAGCGCGACCATGTCGAGCGTATCTTCGACCACGCAGAGTACACTTTGGTCTCGGCTTGAGTCGGTGCACGTCATGCACGGCGTCCGAGCGGCGATGGCATGACAGATTTCGCAACGTACCGTTCGCTTTTTGAGTTCACTCAAGTTTTGCGCAAAGCGATCTAAGTCTGCCTGCTCCGAGCGCAACAAATGAAAAGCCAAACGAGAAGCGGTCTTAGGTCCGATCCCCGGTAAACGCGCAAACGACTCGATCAAATCAATGACCGGTTGCGGTAATACGCTCATCTGTTAGCCCTGCATTCCGGTCAGATCCGGCATTTTGAGTTCACCCGAGCGCAGCTTCTCGGACATGACTTTTTGTACTTGCTTTTGCGCTTCGCCAAAGGCATCCACAATTCCGTCTTGAACGCGTTCTTGTTCGGTCGGGGTCATCAAGCTGGGGTCGATCTCAACCTTGGTGATTTTTTGGTTACCGTCCATGCCGACCTTAATTTTGCCGCCCGCGGCCTCTCCCGTGACCAATACATCGCCAAGTGCTGACTGCATCGACTTGGCAGCCTTACGCATCTCCCAGACCTGTTTGAGTTTGTTGATTTTGACCATTGATGTAGCGCTAGAGTTACTGTTGAGCTGGAGTAGAGCCCTCGTCGTGGCTCTTGATGTGGCCGAGCATCTCGTCCACTTTTTGGGTGAACAAATCCGCTGGCAATGCCCCTACAAACGTGCCGGCTTTTTGACCCTTATTAAAGATAATAAAGGTCGGGATGCTCATCACACCGTAGCGCTGAGCAATGTCCGCGTTCTCGTCCACGTTGAGCTTAACCACCTTAACGTCTTTGCGATCGGTCGACATTTTTTCGATCGTGGGCTCGATCATCTTGCAAGGGCCACACCAGACCGCCCAAAAATCCACCAAGACGGGGACGTCGGCTTTAAGTACTTCTTGTTCAAAATTTTGAGAGGTGACGGCGAGTGCCATATGAGTGGTATTAAGTGGTTGGTATGCTACGTGGATTATTGAGGCCTGTCTAGATGCGGGCGGTTTTTCGGTCGACTAAAAACTGGATGAACCATGCGACTTGGCCAGGTTTTGGAAACGCACCTGCTGACCGTTAAAGAAGAGTTCGACTTGGCCGGTCGGACCGTTGCGGTGCTTACGAATGTGAATCTCGGCAATGTTTTTCTTTTTGGTATCAGGTTTATACATTTGTTCGCGGTAAATAAACATGACCACGTCAGCGTCTTGCTCGATAGATCCGGATTCACGGAGGTCGGAGAGTTGCGGGATCTTGGGGTCGCGCTGTTCAACCGCGCGGGAGAGCTGCGAGAGGGCTAAGACCGGGACGTTGAGCTCGCGCGCGATACCTTTGAGCGAACGACTGATCTCACTGACCTCCTGGACACGGTTGTCGGTGCTGCGGCCCTCCATAAGCTGCAAGTAGTCGACTACTATGAGGCTTAATTTATGCTCGGTGTGGAGGCGACGAGCTTTGGCGCGTAACTCCATAATGTTGCAGCCGGCAGAGTCATCGATAAACAGGGGAGCCTCGGACAGGATACCCATGGCCTCGTTGAGCCGCTCAAAATCGTTGCTATGCTCGTTGTCGGCTAGACGACCTGTACGGAGTTTCCAGAGGTCGATTTGAGCTTGCGATGAGAGCATGCGATCGACCAGTTCGTCTCGCGACATTTCTAGCGAGAAGAACCCAACTGCTTGTTTGAGGTTGACGCATACGTGCCGGACGATATCCATCGCCAGAGTGGTTTTACCCATGGAAGGGCGAGCTGCCAAGATGACGAGGTTGGAGCGCTGTAATCCGGCCAGCATTTCGTCGAGGTCGGTAAAGCCGGTTGCAACGCCGCGCAGCGAGCCCCGATTGCGGTGCAGCTCGTCGATGCGCTCAAAGGTGTTGGCGAGGATCGATTTGAGCGGAACAAAGCTTTGCTTGAGCTGTTGCTGAGAGACCTCAAAGAGCTTTTGTTCTGCCTGATCGAGTGTCTTTGCGACGTCTTGGTTCTCGACAAACCCGAGCTCATTGATCTCGGTGGCTGCCCGTATCAGGCGTCGGAGGGTCGCTTTACCCTGCACTATTTTTCCGTAGTACTGAATGTGGGCAGACGTTGGAACACCGTTAACAAGTCCGGTTAACACGGATTGTCCGCCAATTTTATCGAGTAGCCCTTGCCCGCGGAGCTTCTCGGACACAGAAAGTAAATCGATCGGCTCGCGTGACTCAAACAGATCGAGCATCGACTTGTAGATCAGTCCAAACTTATCTTGATAAAAATCTTCCGGAACTAAAAAGTCGGCTACGCGGACGATGGCATCTTTATCGAGCAACAACGCCCCCAAGACCGAGGCCTCTGCCTCAAGATTTTGTGGTGGAACTGGATGAGTTCCAATAATTGGTTTGGTCGCTACGTGCGCCATGCCCTGGGAGTGAATTGAGAAGTGAAGGTCTAATCATACGCGCTCGCCATGCCGAACTCAACGCGGCAATTACTCGTCGCGCACACCTTATTCCACAGGGTTATCCGCGCTTTGGTGCAAAGATACCGTGCTGTCCGCTATCACGCTTGACCCAGCGCACCCCACTGGGTGTGTCTTGTAGGTCGTACCCCAACTGTTCGATATCTCGTCGGATTTGGTCCGCTTGGGCGAACCGTTTTTGTGTTCGCGCTTCTTCGCGACCGGTGAGCAGGTCGTGCAGTTTTTTTTCTTGAGCTTTGTCGAGTGGTGTGGACACCTCTGGTAGGAGCGCCAAAAATTCTTCGAATGATAGAGCTTGCTCGAGCAGCGAGTTAATTAATCCAAACGTATTTGTTCCGTTGAGGTAGGTATTTGCTACACCGATAAACTCTGAGAGCGCAACCAGTGCGCGTGGTGTCGCAAGGTCATCCGCAAGTGCGGCATCAAACTCCTTGGCGATCCGAGCCAGCCGGGTTTTGAGTTCTGCAGGCGTAGCCTGTTCTGTTCCCGTACTCTTGCTGCTTTCGCCACCAAAACTTGCTTGTCGCTCTCTTAGCCGCCGGATCACATCAACGTAGCGCTGCCAGCCTTCTTGGGCGGCCTCTATCGCTGGCCAGGTAAAGTTCATCCGGGCTCGGTAGTGCGTGCTCAGTACGAGATATCTAAACGCGAGTGGACTAAAACCTCGCTCTTCTAGATCCGCGACACGGATAAAGGTTCCGGTGCGCTTGGCCATTTTTCCTTGGTTAAACAGTAGATGTCGTACATGCATCCAAATGTTAGCGAGTGGTTTGCCCGTGGCGGCCTGGGCCTCAGCGATCTCGTCCTCATGGTGCGGGAAAATATGATCTTCGCCACCGGTATGGATATCAATTGTATTGCCGAGATGCTTGAGTATCATCGCCGCACACTCGATGTGCCAACCTGGGTAGCCAGCGCCCCACGGTGATGGCCACTGCAGCACGTGCTGCGGTTCTGCCTTGATCCAGAGTGCAAAATCGACCGGATGTTTTTTCTCGGCAAAGGCCTCGGCCTTTAACTCGCCGCGAACACGCTCTTTTAGCTGCTCTATTGAGTTGCCAGAGAGCTGCCCATATGGCGCAAACGATTGCACGTCAAAATACACGCTGCCATTGCTCACGTAGGCATGCTTTTTCTTGATCAGTTTTGCTGCGAGGGCTTGCATCTCCGGGATGTGGTCCGTTGCTCGGATGTAGCTCTCGGGTTCTGCCAGACGGAGCTTGTGCGAGTCGTCCAAAAAAATCGAGGTGTAGAACTCGGCGATCGCAAGCGGAGACTTGCCCTCCTTACGTGCGGCAACCACGATCTTATCCTCACCGGTGTCAAAATCATCCTGTGTAAGGTGACCAACGTCCGTCAGGTTGACGATCCGTCGCACCGTAAATCCATGTCGTACCAACGCACGCACCAAAAAATCATCATGCAAATATTTGCGCATGTTGCCGATGTGCGGGTAGCTGTACACCGTCGGGCCGCATGAGTACACCGTCACCGCTTTTTTTGAGAGCGGCCGGAGCGGTTCTGCCTTTTTTGTCAGCGTATTATAGAGACGCAGCATTGCATCACTATACATGGTTTGCTACCTGCTGAACTAGATAATGCGTCGCCGGCGCAGCAGCCACAAAAAGAGAGTCTGAACGGCGATCAGAACGAAGAGCGTGATCACAAAGCCACCCTCCGCCTCGTGTAACGGTGAGCCAGGCGTGTCGTTGCTCAAAATGCTCAGCACAAATGAGGCGGGCAAAAACACCACCGAGATTATTGTCAACGTGCGTACCGTTCGGTTGAACCGATTGGTCGTCAAGGCATCGTGACTCTGGGCCAGTCCATTGAGGACATCAAGCGTGGCTTCAAAAAGTTCGCGCTGAGATTCGGCCGTGTCGATGAGTGAACGCCAGGCGTGATGTTCAGTATGGGGAATAAAACGTGAGGCGTTACCAACACAGTACTGCAAAAAGACTGGTTGCGGCTTAGCAATTTTTCCGTAGTCGAGTAATCGGCGCCGGAGTTGCGCGATGCGGCTAATAGTTTGATTGCGGTCGACGCGTTCATCAAAAATTTGTCCCTCAATACTGTCCGTGCGCTTGGCGAGATCGTCCGAAATCGTGTACACCCGATCAAACAACATCCGTAGTACCTCGAACAGCACATGCGACGGGCCCTTGGCGAGCAAGTCTTCTTTGCGCTTCTTGAATAAACGAGCATCGGACACGAGACTACGCACGACGTGTAGGTCGCTCCCGTGAAACGTAATCACGGTGTCGTGCGTCATGACCACATCTAGCTCCGTGGCTCGGGCTTTGCCGGTTCTGCCAACGGAGGGAAAGCGAAATACAAAAAATGCGTACTCATCATGCAGGTCCAGCTTGGGTCGCTGGGTTGGACTCAAAATGTCGTCGATGTTCATCTTGGAGAACCCGTAGGTGCGCTGCAATTTAGCTAGCATGCGCTCATCTGGGTCTTCGACGTCAATCCAACGACAGCCTGGTGCGGTTGCAGTAATTACTCCGTTTTTTGCCATGGGCTCCTCTGCAACAATTGTGGCATACTATCGGGCGTATGGCTACGCGTGAATCACGTCGCAATAAAGCAGTTGAGTCTGGCAGAACCGAGCGAGGTTCGGGTGCTGGCGCAGAAACGAGCGTGGATCGGCTCGAACAATTTTTAGCCGACAAGCAAAAGGCCGTTGCCGAGCGTGATCCTGGACGAGTGGCAGCCGAAGAAGCGGCTATTCACGAGTTGGAAAAAGGCGAAGAAGAAAAATTTGAAGAAATCGCGAAATCAGAAGCCGGAAAAGCATCGGGAAGGCAAACACGAATACAACCGAAGGAATCAGGCGAAGCTAAATTGACCAGTCAGTGGTTACGAGAACACATTGACGATCCAGAGTCAGCACTTGCAGCGCTGGTATCCTTTGTTACCAAAACGCCGGGCGGACTCGAGAAGGTTCGACCATTGTTAGAAGGTCTGGCCGCCGAAGAAGGTGGTGCCAGTATCGTGGACGATCTACAAGCAGAGGCGCAAAAACTACAAAAAGGGGAGCAGGGGTGACGATCTGGCAGACGCTACTGTTTATCGGGACCATTATCGCCGGGGGAGGGTTTGTAGTCACACTCGCTTGGTGGCTTTTTGATTACACGGGAGAACAGCGGCGCTTCCGTAAGGCGCTCGGGATCCAGCTCTATCGGATCACCGTGCCAAAGGCGAGTCTTAAGGAGTCGCAGTCAACGCAAGATGTTCAGCAGATAGAGCGAGAGACCATCTCGGTGGTAGAACAATTTTTGTCTGGAATTGCTTCGATCGCACGCGAGCGAGGATCGACGCTCAAAGGGGTTGACCATGTGACGTTTGAGATCGTGGTTCAGCATGATGAGATTAGTTTTTACATGGCAGTACCCGGGCCGATCGCAGACTTGCTCGAAAAACAGCTGCACTCGGTGTATCCGCAAGCACTGGTAGAACCGGCCGAGGAGTACAATATTTTTATTCCGCGCATTGGGCATGCAGTGGCGGCACAACTCAAAACGCGCAAGGGGTTTGAGTGGCCACTGCGCACATATCAGCAACTCGAGAGCGATCCGCTCAATGTGCTGACAAACGCACTCTCAAAGGTGGATCGTGACGAGGGGGCGATTATTCAGATTGTATTTAGGTCTGCCAAAGAGGGTTGGCGCAAAAAAGTCCAAGGGTTAGCTAAAAAAATCCAGACGGGGAAGCAATCGATTGCTGGCTCGAACGTAAAGGATGCGCTTGGTGCGGTATTTGAGAGTACAGAAGACAAATCTAAACGGGAACAAAAACCATTGACTCCCTTGGTCGACGATGCGCTCAAGGCCGTCAGCGCCAAAGCCGCCAAGGTTGCATTTGACGTAAATGTTCGATTTGTAGCGAGTTCACCCAAGCGTGAGGCGGCTGCGGTTCACGTGCGTAACTTGGTTGCGTCGTTTGAACAGTTCAACATGCCAAACCTCAATGCGTTTGTGCCGGTGGAAGCAAAAGACAAGCGACGCCAAGGACAATTGATCACTCAAGTCATTTTTAGGACTTTTTCGGCTAACGACTCGATGCTCCTCTCGTCAGAAGAACTCGGTAGCTTTATGCATTTGCCCGACTCTCGGTTTGTAGAGACGCCCGAGATCGTGTGGGTTGGTGCGCGTACCGCGCCTGCACCGGCACGGCTACCCAAAGAAGGTCGGCTCGTTGGGCTCAACGTGTTCCGCGGTGTTAAGCGACCGTTTATGTTACCGCGTGAGGATCGTCGCAAACACATGTACATCGTGGGTAAGACCGGCACCGGCAAGACCACGCTACTCAAAAATATGATTCGAGAGGACATCGAAGCCGGTGAGGGCGTGGCTTTTTTGGATCCGCACGGTGACGCGATTGAGGAGATTTTGCAGACTATTCCAAAGCACCGCATCGACGACGTGATCGTGTTCCGCCCGGGTGATGTTGAGCGACCGGTGGGTCTCAACATGCTTGAGTACGATTCGGAAGACCTCAAGGATTACGTTGTGGGCGAAATGATCGCGATTTTTTACAAACTCTTTCCGCCTGAGATTATCGGTCCGCTGTTTGAGCACAACATGCGTAACGTCATGCTCACGCTTATGGAGGATAAGGACCACCCCGGTACGCTCGCAGAGATTCCGCGCATGTTTTCGGATGAACGCTTCCAGCGATATAAGGCGAGCAAGGTAAAGGATGCAGTTGTCCGCAGCTTTTGGGAGAACGAAATGGCCAAGACCAGCGACTTCCACAAATCAGAGATGCTTGGCTATCTCGTCAGCAAAGTCGGTCGCTTTGTTGAGAACCGCATGATGCGCAACATTATTGGACAGGCCAAGAGCGGGTTTAACTTCCGCGACATCATGGATAATAAAAAGATTTTCTTGGCCAACCTCTCTAAGGGCGAGATGGGCGATATCAATAGCAACCTGATCGGTATGATTTTGGTGGCCAAGATCCAAATGGCTGCGTTGTCACGCGTGGATACCCCAGAGAACGAACGCCAAGACTTCTACCTCTACATGGATGAGTTCCAAAACTTTACGACCGATTCGATCCCAACCGTATTGAGTGAGGCGCGTAAATATCGACTGAACTTAATTTTGGCGCACCAATTTATCACTCAGGTCAAAGAAGAAATCCGTGATGCAATCTTTGGCAACGTGGGCGCGATTATTAGCTACCGAGTTGGTGCGCAAGATGCAGAACTTTTGCAAAAAGAGTACGAGCCAATCTTTGACTCCAATGACATTGTCAATCTTGGATTTGCGCAGGCGTATGTAAAGGCAACTACGGAGCGCACGCCGTTGCCAGCGTTCTCGTTGCAGATCCCTGCACCATGGGAAATCACCGAGCCAGCGCGGGTTCGGCCAAAGGTCGCTGCAGCGCTCAAAAAATTGGCGCGCCTCAAGCACGGCCGCGACCGCGCCACCGTGGAGCAGGAAATCATCGACCGGGGCAAGATCTCGCCATCACTGTAAAGAAATAGCCTAATCCGGCCACCTTGACATTGGGGCTGTTTTGAGGTATATTCAGTCGTTTGTTCATTGCTAAGTATCTCACCCCTGTGGGGGCCTTTTACAGTAGAGGGTCCGCGTAGGGGCGAGATTATAGATAGTAGGAAGGAGCGAATCTAGAACATGAAGAACAGTGTGCTCGTAAAGGGTAGGTGTGCGCTGTGTAACCAGCTAATCGACAAGGAGTGGTCCGACTACCCCTCGTTCGGTACCGTGTGTCGCAACTGTTCCGATCGTCGGGACACGGTCTTCGGACCAGACCATGTCGAGATTCAAGCGGAGAAGGTCGTCAACTTCGAACCACTCTTCGGCATCAACGATTATGTTTTCAACTGGCGCGGAACCAGCCTGAAGGTCAACGGTCATGTCGCAACCGTCTACGACACTCAGGGCGACGGATCTCGAGTTCGGTTCGAAGGTGATACGGACCCGCTGGGCAGCTTCATCGCCAATCTCGGATATCGACGACTCCACACGATCTACAAGCAGACGGGCGGAGAAGTCCGGCCGCCTCAGTTCAACCAGACCTATCGGCCCGTGCGTTGCCACTTACTTGACGCACCCATCCTCCCGATCAGCGTGGAGGTCGATCGTCTTCGTGGCAACTACGTGATCCAGGTCGGTAACAAGTCCGTCAGGGGCGGAATGCTCGGCGCTCAAGCAGAGCTGCCCGTTCTGCCGACGCTTCACGCGTTCACCAACGTCTTCGTGCGGTACAAGTTCGGCCTCACCTCCAACTACCTGTGTGAGGGTGGGTTCATGGGCGACGGGTTCTGTGCGACTAATCTCGGAATCCTCCACGGGGGCGTGGGTCTGCGCGTCGAGGTACGTAAGTCAGCGTCTGCTCTGACGGAGCTCAGCTCTGCGGAGGAGCTCAAGCACTTCGCCGTCGTCAACGGACTGATGGGCTTGATCCAGAAGCACGAGCAGTCGCGCCCCGGCGTCGACAAGGATGCCAGCGTGCAGCACGTGCTGGCCACCTGGGTCGGAATCATGCACACGCTCCTGCTGTTCGACTGGAGCAAGTTCGACATGAAGTCCGTCGAGAACACCTGGGAGCAGTACTGCCGCATGCAGGACGTGCTGCTCAACGTGATGAGCGAGGAGGAGCTCAAGAACGTTCTGGAGTATGCCCGTGGTGCGCAGTTGAAGCACTACGGCAGCAGCTACTAGATCGCCTCGGCCAACAACGCATCTTACATTTTTCTGGTCCAGACGCAGCAGCTTCGGCTCGCGCGTCTGGACCTTTTTCTTTTCCTCGTGGACAAGGTGTGAATTCAGTTCAGCCCGCGTGTGATACCATGTGTCGGTAAACAGTTAAGACAAACAGACAATGTCCTCAAACAAACTTTCCATGGCTTTTGAACTCCTCCGTGACGCGGAGGACAAGATCGCAACCGCACGACACCTTTTGCAGAGTGCGGGCGATATTCCGTTAGAGGACGCTCGACCACGACGCTCGTTTGCGGTTACTCCGGGCAGCGAACGCTCTGTCATCGAAGGCGTGTTTGACGGTCAGTCTATGATCGGCAGCGACAAAAAGATTTATCCCGTGCCGGCCAACTACGCGAGCAAATCAAAATTGGTTGAGGGTGACACGCTTAAGCTCACGATCGTCGAGGATGGTAGCTTTATCTACAAACAAATTGGTCCGGTTGAACGCAAAACGGTTCGTGGAGTTTTGATTCGTGATGATCGTGGTGAGTACCGCGTGCAGGCAGGTACCAAGCAGTACCGCGTCTTGCTCGCATCGGTAACCTACTTTAAGGGTTTGCCTAACGACGAAGTTACCTTGTTGTTGCCAGCCTCTGGTAGTGCAACCTGGGCAGCCATCGAGAACATCATCAAAGTGACGAGTGACTCTCAAATTCCGGAGCTCGTACGTGAGTCTATGGAAAAATTAGCCGAACACGACGCCGCTCTTGCTGCAAATTATGACCCCGCCGACAACAAGACCATCAAAGTAGGGGACGGTTCTACCAGTAACGGAGACGCTACGGGAGCACAGTGACGCGACATACGTTTTGGGAACTGACGCGCTACGTTTTTGTAGGGGGGCTTGGTGCTATTGTCGATTTTGGCGTGTTTTTAATTTTGACGCGCGGTTTTGATATGCACCCGGTTGTCGCCAACATTTTTAGCGTGCTAGCCGGAATCATCCACAACTTTGTCTGGCACAAGTACTTTACGTTTAAGATTCGCACTCGCGACCGCGTGCGGAGTGAGTTCACCAAGTTTTTTGTGGTCGCCTCCGTTTGCTACGTAATTCAGGAGATCGGTTTGCCGCTCGGATTATTACTGCCGGGAGAACGCATCAGTTTTGTCGGGCCGCACGAGGACATCTTAGTTAAGGTTGTGCTGATCGGTATCGTTGGGTTCACCAGTTACTTTGTGAACCGCGCCTGGACGTTTAAGCATCGCCCCGGTCCACCGACGGACCACATACACGTGCTACCATAGCCGACCTATGTCGTTAGCTCTATACCGTAAGTACCGGCCGCAGCTGTTTAGTGAGGTTATTGGACAAGCTCGCATCACCGACACCTTGCAAGAGGCGCTCAAGCGCGGTCAGGTTGGCCATGCGTACTTGTTTGCGGGGCCAAGAGGTACCGGTAAGACGACCGTTGCTCGTTTGTTGGCGCGGGCAGTCAATTGCGCTGAGCTGGTCAAGGGTACGCTCAAATCGGGTGAACCCTGCAACAAGTGCGAGGCCTGTAAGCGAGCGCAATCCGGCCGCGAGCTTGATCTGATCGAGATTGACGCTGCGTCTAATCGTGGCATCGATGAGATTCGAGAGTTACGTGAGCGGGTCAGGTTTGCACCGAGCGGTGCTGGCAAAAAAGTCTTTTTGATAGACGAGGTGCACATGCTTACTAAAGAGGCATTTAATGCGCTTCTTAAAACGCTGGAAGAACCACCCGCCCACGCGATTTTTATTCTTGCGACGACTGAGCTGCATTCGATCCCACCGACCATCCTCTCGCGCGTGCAACAGTTTGGGTTTAGATCGCTGACGATTGCTGACCTGGCACAGACGCTTACGAGCACGGCAAAAGCAGAGAAGATTTCGCTCGATTCGCAGGCGGCAGAACTCATCGCAACCCTCGCAGAAGGTGGTGCGCGTGATGCACTCAGCTTGTTGGATGTTGTGGCGGCCGCGAGTCAAAACAAAGTCACTGAGCAAGCGGTTCGGAGCGTGCTTGCCCTGCCTCCCCAAAAACAATTTGAGGAGTGGGCGAGTGCACTTGCTGCAAACAATGTTCGTGCCGCGCTTGACCAACTACAGCAAGCGTACCAAGCGGGCACAGACATTTTACAGCTCACGCGAGGCCTGGTGCGCTATATGCGCCTGGTGTTACTCGCGCAGATCGATCCTGAGTTAGTAACGCGCGCTGCTCCCTACACTACGGCAGAACAACGAAAAATAATTACCGACCTGGGCCGATCGTTGCCACGCGCCGTATCGATCCGAGCGGTGTCCGCGCTTAATCAAGCGGCCCTTGAACTACGCACTTCCAGCATTCCACTTTTGCCCCTCGAAGTTGCCACGATTCAAATTTGTTCTTTGATGGGTGGACCGCAATCAGCAGCTGCTCCAAGTGTTCCTCAACCCGTGACAGCTCCTGCTCGGCGCGTTGTGGTTCAGCCGACCCCTGTGTCAAAAATGGCCGATGTAAAACCGATGGCAGCAGCACCTACGGTCGCGGCAGAAATGAACGCGGATGTGGAACCAGTCGATGATGCCTTTTTACAAACACTGATAGCGGGCTGGTCGGACGCACTCGCTTCCGTTCGGAGTAAAAACGTTGGCGTGGGAAGTCTCCTCAAAAGTGCTGTACTGCTGCGCGTCAGCAAAGCCAAGGCCTGGTTTGTAGTTGACTACACGTTCCATAAGGACCGCATCATGTCGCGCGAAAACCGTCACCTCGTCGAGGTCATTTTGGAAGAACGTTTTAAGCGTAAACTCCAATTGGTCTGTCTCACACCCACGGAACTCACAATCGCAGACAAAAAGCTCTACACTGAGCGCAAACAGCTGGCCAAAAGTCAGAGCGCGCAACAGGCTGCGCAGGCACGGGGTTCATCCGGGGCAGGCTCGATAAACGCCTCGGGAGAACTCGCTGACTTAGCACTCAACTTGCTTGGAGGGCAGGTCGTTGAGTAGGATGAGCGCGCTAGTAGGTGCAGCCTAAGCGGCCTGCCATTAGCGCGATAGCGTTGGGGAGTCGCCAAGTGGTAAGGCACCGCCCTTTGGAGGCGGCATTCGAAGGTTCGAATCCTTCCTCCCCAGCCAGGATTTGTATGAACACTTCTCTCGATCTCAAGGAAACATATAACAGGATTGCCGCTGATTGGGACGCTGACCACGCGAGCGACACCTGGTGGATCGAGGCAACCGATACATTTTTATCGTTGGTTCCGCCGGGTGGAACAATTTTAGATGTCGGTTGTGGTGCTGGCAAAAAAAGTTTGTACATGCACAAGAGGGGATTCAGTGTGCATGGGATAGACCTCTCGGAAAAAATGATCGAGCTCGCTAGAAAAAAAGTACCGTCCGCTCGCTTTGCTGTTGCGAATATCGCAGAGCCGCTGCCTGTTAAAGACGTCGTTGACGGCGTGTTAGCCCAGGCGGTTTTGTTACACATTGCAAAGCGTGACGTGCAACGAGTGATCGGCAACATTGTTGCTCCCCTTAAGCCGGGCGGTCATCTATACATTGCCGTAAAAGAGCGTCGTCCAGGACAACCAGCAGAAGAAATAAAAACCGAAAATGATTACGGCTATGACTACCAGCGATTTTTTAGCTATTACACCGCGGAAGAACTGGCACAGCTGGTGCAAGCTGCCGGCCTAAAAGTTGTGTACCAAAACATGCATGAGCCGACCAAGACCCGCTGGCTGCAGATAATTGCCAAAAAGTAGGCGTGACAAACACGCCATGGTTGGTGGCGTGTCCGTCAACGATGTGACGATTAGAATCTGCCCGTGGTCGTGATGTATTCGTCCGACCTTCCTTTCTGCTCATTGAACCGCTTGGCTTCTTCTCTCCGAACCTGCTGGCCGCGCTCGTACTCTCGTCGGTACTCGAGGCTACTGGAACGCAACTCGTGTCCCATGCGCCCGTCGTAGTACCCATCCAGGACTGACTTGTTCTTGGTGTCGTTGCTTAGCGCTTTCCCCATGCCAGTTCACCCCAACCAAAAGGATCCGGTAGTCCATATGTACGCTTTTTGTCGGTGGCTTGCAAGTGTCGCTTTGCATTGCTACGCTCCAGCGCTACAACCCGGATGAACAACGTCATTACCGTCACCAATTTGCAAAAGCACTATGGCTCGCTCAAGGCTGTTAACGGGCTGTCGTTTAGCGTTCGCCGTGGTGAAATCTTTGGCATCCTTGGTCCCAATGGTGCCGGAAAAACCACAACGCTCGAGATGGTTGAGGGACTTAAGAAATCAACAGGCGGAACAATCAACGTCTTAGGAATGGATCCAGGAGCGACACCCGATGCGGTAAAACAACGTATCGGAATCCAGCTCCAAGCAGCCGCTTACTATGACACGCTCAAGCTCACCGAGCTGCTCGCGCTGTTTGGGACGTTTTACAAAAAGCAACTCGCGCCGGCTGACTTGCTAAAAAAAGTGCAACTCACTGATAAGGCAAAAGCTCGAGTCAACGAACTCTCAGGCGGACAAAAGCAGCGTTTTTCGATCGCCGCTAGCTTGGTCAACGATCCCGAGATCGTCTTTTTGGATGAACCAACGACCGGGCTTGATCCGCAGGCGCGACACAACCTCTGGAACTTTATTCTCGACCTCAAAAAGCAAGGCCGCACCGTCGTGCTCACAACGCACTATATGGAAGAGGCAGAACTCTTGGCAGATCGAGTCGCTGTGATCGATGCCGGCAAAATCGTTGCATGTGATACGCCACGCGAGTTGATTAAACAGCTCAAGCGCGCTTGTTCTATAACATTTGTGGTTGCCGCGACGCCTGCCAGTCAGCAACTTGCGGACGGGTTTAAGCGACTATCGGGTGTTCAGACGGTTGAAATCGAAGAAGGTCAGCGATACCACGTCGTTGCCTCGTCAGCCGATGATGCACTCAATGCGCTTTTTGATTGGGCCAAACGTGAAAACAAAGAACTAGCTGACCTGCATGTTGAGCCTGCTACGCTCGAAGATGTCTTTTTGCATTTGACCGGTAAAACATTACGAGAATAGCCATGGCTTTTCGCACCCTCTTTATCTCGAACATGAAAATGATGTACCGCGACAAGCAGACGCTGTTTTGGGCGTTGCTGTTCCCGATCATTTTTATCGTCGTATTTGGGCTGTTCAACCTGGATGAGATTACGCCGGCCAAAATCGGTTTTATCGACGAGGCTAAAAACCAATCCTCACAGCAAATCGAAGACTCGCTCAAACAGATTGATTTGCTTGATCTGGAGGAGCGCAGCGAGATCACGAGCGCTAAGGATGAACTGGCTCGTGGTGACCTAGACTTTGTATTAGTCATTCCTGCGTCGTTTGTCTTTCCTTCTAGTGCACAGCAGGAGCTCCAGCTATTCTCGGACCCATCTAACGTGCAGGCAAACCAAGTGGTTAAAGGGGTCTTGAGTACATTTGCCGACCAGAGCACGCTCAAATCCCTAAACGTACAGCCGCTACTGGCCATTACAGAAACCTCGGTCACGTCGCGCAACGTGCGCTACATCGACTTTTTGATGCCCGGCATCATCGGCCAAGCAATTATGATGTCAGCCATCATTGGAATCGCGGTCGGCATCTCGCGCTACCGTGAGCAACACGTACTTAAGCGCATCTTGGCAACCCCGCTCAAGATCCGTACCTTCTTGGTGGCCGAGGTGAGCTCTCGACTTATCTTGGCGGTCATCCAGACCACTCTCGTAATCGTCGTTGCCCGTCTTATCTTTGATGTGCACGTGTACGGCAACTACGGTTGGATCTACCTGGTCTCGATCATTGGGGACATCATCTTTTTGCAAATTGGTTTTTTTATCGCTGGCATCTCTCGCAGTGCCTCCGCGGCAGAAGGGCTTGCAAACTTGATCACCATGCCGTTACTCTTTTTGTCTGGTGTGTTTTTTGCCATCGATACACTGCCTTCCGTCGTACAGGTCGTGGTGCGCCATCTGCCACTTGCGCCGCTCATTGAGAGCTTGCGTGGCATTGCGCTACGGTCGGAGACCCCACTCACCAACTCGTACGAGTTGGGTGTGTTATTGCTTTGGGTTCTCGGTACTTTTCTCTTGGCTTGGTACACATTTCGTTTTGAACGCGAAAACAAGTAAAATAGTGCTATGCGTTTTTTGCATAGCCTCTGGCCAGCTCGGGTCGGTTTAGCAGTACTATTGCTTGTAGAAGTCCTTGGCGCGGCCGGTGTTCTGCCGATACAACCGGAATTTACCTGGAAGGGCATGATCCTCCAGGACGTCTTTGTCTGGCTGGTCATTGAGATTGTTGCCTATTTGATCAAGCGGCATGGGCTAAATATGTCTTTAGGGCCTGCTGCGCTCCTCATAACCATCCAGGTCATCGTCGATGCTAGTGGAGACATGGGCCATTTGTATGGTCGATTTTTGTGGTACGACCAAATCCTACACTTTACGGGTGGATTTACCGCTTCGATCCTTACAACGGGTTTTTTACAGGCTATCCACCGCAAAAAGCGGGCAAATTCGTTTTATCATGCGGAGATCTTGATCCTCGGTGCGGCCTTGGCTATTTGGGGTACGGTTTTATATGAACTGGAGGAATATATCGAAGACCTCCTCACCGGGAGTATGCGCCTCGGTGACGGGTTTGACACCGCTAATGATCTATTGCTTGGCATGTTTGGGGCTATTTTGGCAGCGTTGATAGTAGTAAAGGTCAAGCGCCTCACGAGTCGGCGTTAGTCCGAGACTGGCTTTTCCACACGCGCCATTGCGGGCGCTTCACAAACGTTGCATAGTTACAGCGATGTCTTCACTTCCCAATGGAGCTCAACTACCCGCGTAATTAAAAAAGGGGGATCCTATGTCTCAACGGACGCGCTACATTCTTATTATCATAATTCTGCTTGTCGTTATCGGCGCAGGGGCTGGAGCCATTTACTATTTTAACAGTCGCGGACAAGGGGCTGCCACGGGCGCGGGGCTTCGACAAACCGATTCAGGCACAACTATTATCGATCGTATGGCGTTGTCTGGCGGGGCAAGTGCGTTTGGTAGTGACATTACGTGGCTTAGCGGGTGTACGACCAGCTTTGACCCATCAGCGCAGAGCTCGTGGAGCGGGCAGGTAGGCCAAAACTTCCAAATCGCATTTGAGTGTCAAAACACAGCTCCGGAAGTCGCACACACACTAGAAGCCTGGACGTACGATGCGCCGGCATACGTTTTTGAAGTGACGGGTGAACCTTGCCGTGACGATGCTACAAAGTCGGCTCAAGCGGCGGGTACGAGCTGGCCACCTGCCATTACGTTCCCGGACTACAACGCAATGGTTACGTGGATGTCGCAGTTTTGGACGCAGGGTTCAAACCCACAGCGCAATAAGACCTGTGCTGATTTGCCGCCAGCTAACACGAACATTCAACAGCTTGATTTCAATAACCCAACCCGTAAGCAGACGTTCCAAGTACCAGTGGGAGCACAGGCGGTTAGCTTTACGGTAGCCCACGAGTTCCCATCGTGTGATTGGTACCAATATGACGACATCCTGCATGATCCGGTCGAAAACAGCGCGGAGGCGATTATGGGGGCAGCGCGACATGTTTCTGGGCAGATTGGCGCAACAGGCTGTGCTGGTGCACCTGCGGTCGGTAACCTCGAAGTTCGCATGTATGAGGATGTGGACGGTAACAAAGAGTATTCGACTCCAACCGCGGGCGGTACAGATGCCCCATTTGCAGGCCAAACGGTCACGATTAGAGATGCCGCCGGCGGCGTTGCGCCATGTGGCGTTACAACGGGTGGAGCTGGACGAATTTCGTGTTTCCAAATCCCGGTCGGCCAGTACACGGTAGAGGTGAACAATCCAAACGCGGTTGTCTATCAAGGTCCGCTTGTTGACGCCACTGCAAACCCACAACCGGGTGAAAAGCATAATGCAACAGGTTCGCAGCAGTTGACACTAACGGTAGTTCCCGGAGCGCAGCCACAAGGAACGGGCAATGACGTAGTGACGTATTACGACTTTGGGTACAACAAAAAGATAATTACGAGTGCCGTTGGAAACCTCGAAGTTCGTATTTATGAGGACGTAGACAAAAACGGTGAGTACTCAACGCCAGCGGCAGGTGGAACGGACGCGCCGTTTGCGTTTCAGACCGTTGCAGTAACCAATGCGGCCGGGGAAGACATAATTGCCAAAGGTCTGTGTGATACAGCACAGGGCACTAAAACTGGCGGTGCGGGCCGGTTCGACTGTTGGCAGATCCCTACCGGGAAATACACCGTCGTAACGACCAATCCGGACCCAACTAAATATAAGGGCCCAATTGTCGACGCGACTGCAAACCCAGCCCCTGGCGAACAGCATAACGCTGGCGGAACCGTCTCGTTGACACTTACGGTTGTTCCTGGACCAGTTCCAGATGGAATTGATTTCAGCACGATGGCGTTTTACGACTTTGGGTACAACAAAAAACTGGCTGGACCAATCGTAGCCGGTTCTGCCCAACCATGTGTCGTAGATAAGACCGTAACGGACGGTTCTGCAAGCAACGAAGAATCGCCAGATGATACAAAGAAATCAGTTTCTTCGACAGGGGAAACACTCAACTTCTCGATTGCGTATAACTGTAAAGGCACGGGAACAGCAACAACGGTGCCAACAGGGACCACCATCGTGATTACCGATGCCTACGACGAAACGCTAACGACACCATCTGACAGCACGATTTCTGACGCTGGTAGCCATGATACTGCCCAGCACACTATCAGCTGGACACTTCAAGCTGGAGCGTCATTGACCGGCACGGTCACGTTCAGCTCGGTAATCAAATCAGGTCTTGCTGCAGGGACGTACACCTCGTTAAACGATGTCAGCATCACTCGAGACGGCAATGTTGATGACCAGGATCAAACCGTAACAACGATTACGGTCACTACCAGCACAAACACGCCGAATAACACCCCGCGACCGACCCCAGGTAATTCCTCGAACACGCCAACAGGTAATCGTCCAACAACACCAACGACAGGGGTTGGTGCCAATGTGGCGATAATCCTGATCAGCCTTCTTGCAGCAGCTGCCATAACGGCATTTGCGATGCTTCGTCTTAAGCCTTCGTATCGTCGAAATTAACAACTAGTAGTCCATTAATTAACCTCACCTCTCATGTCCCAAAAAGCGCGTAATATTTTGGTAGTTGCCGTTTTGGCAGTCGTAATCGCGGCCGGTGCCGTTGGCATCTATTTCTTTAATCAGGGCGCAGGGACCTTGGTAGGGTTGACGGACTCAAACGGTCAGCCGGACCTTCCGACAATAACTGGGCACGCGCCTCAAAGTGCTGGCATTAGCTGGGCTGACTGTCGCTACGTAAACTTTGATCCTACCGATCAATCCGTGTGGGAAGTGCCTTTTGGAAACCCACTTACGATTGATTGGGTCTGTGATATTACGGATACGACCACTGCGCATGATCTAAAAATTACCGATTATACGTTCCGAGCGACGGCCTACGAGCTCCCAGCCGATAGCGGTAGCACTACGTATGAGCCCTGTTTAGACCAGAGCGACAAGTCCAGCCAAAACGAGTGGCCAAAAAAACCGGATAATGCAGGTGCGTACAACTGGAACACGCTTCAGACTTTCATTTCGCAGCATGCCGGAGGTTCTGACTGTAGCAACATTAGCGGACACTCAAACATACAACAGCTCGAATACAGCAATGTGCAATCAGAGCACGTCGCAGTAGGACAAGCACAGGTCAACTTCTCGACTACCCACAATATGGACAAGTGTGATTGGTACCAATACGACGTGGTTATCGAGGACGCCGCCAACCCAAATGCCAACGAGGGCATGGGGTCGTTCCGACGTAGCTACGGACCTAAGTCAGAGTGTGGAGTGGGTGCGCCAACGGCACAGCTCGGTAACCTGGAAGCCAGAATGTACTTTGATGGGGATGGCAACAAAGAGTATTCGACGCCAAGCGCTGTTCCGCCGGGCACTGACACCCCGTACGCTGGAAAGACCGTGCAGGTTATCAACGAGCAGGGTGTTGACATCGCAGCGCAAGGTAAGTGTTCACAAGGAACCCAGACAGGAGGAGCTGGAAAGCTCGACTGTTGGGAAATTCCAGTCGGCAAATATCAAGTAAAGGTCACTACGCCAGAAGCAGGTCTTAGTGGACCGGTTAAAGACACGGGAGCAAACCCGCAGGCTGGTGAACAGCACAACGCTAATGGGGTCGAGGATCTTACTTTGACGGTTGTTGAAGCTCCAAAGCCGACTGGCCAGGGCAATGACATCATCACCTTTTACGACTTTGGTTATATCGAAGGACCCATAGCAGGCGTTGGCTCACTGCTTGTGCACGTCTACGAGGAAAAAACTATCGATGACGAGTACTCGGGAGCAGCAGAAGGAGCAACCTTTGCAAACCAACTTGTTACCATCCGAGACGACCAAGGTGTTCAAATCAACGTAAACAATCCCGACTGCCCAGCCCGTGTGGATGCTGCTGGAACGTTGAATTGTACAAAACTAGCGCCCGGCGACTACGAAGTTGATGTTGATCCAGATATTACGACATACACCGGTCCTGAGCCTGAGCCACACAACCCCCAGGGCGTTGATCCATACACGGTAAACGTTCCTCTGTCGCCGCAAGCCCGAGCGGACTTCCAGTACTTGCCCCGCATTGTTAACCCTGCCTTGAGCTGTACGCTCGGAGCTAACCCCGCGACGGGCAACCGACCACTCAACACAACGCTCACGATTACGATGAGCCCCGCAAACACTGCGATCTCCCGTGTAGACTGGGTCTTTGGAGATGGTCAGACCGTGACAACGGTGGGTAATCGCAACTCCACGACGCACACCTATCAAAATGCGGGTACGTTTACAGCTGTTGCCAACGTAACCGCAGGTACTACGGGTGAACAAATATCGTGTCAGACGATCGTGACGGTCACGCAATTCCAGCCAACCGGGATTGACTGTACGCTGTCGGCCAACCCGGCAAACGGTCTTTCTCCGCTCGATACGACTCTTGCGACTACCGTTATCCCTGCAAGCACCCAAGTGGACTCATACGAATATGACTTTGGAGACGGCAGCGCCAAGCAAACCACGAGTCAGCCGACCATAGACCACACATACACGGGCAAGAACACCTACACGGCAACGGTTGTTGTGACGGATAACTCTGGGCAGGTCGCCACCTGTACCACGCAGGTCAAGGTTGACCAGGTTGTCGTCCCAGGAGCTGAGTGTCGTATCGAAGTGGTCGACTACATGGACTTGGATAAAGACTTAATCCAAGACCCGGGTATCATCGGTTACATCGATCCAGGTATGGATGGAGCGCGTGTCACTATCCAAAAATCCGGCGGAACAGCACAGACAAAGACGACTGCACCGGTACCGAACACGCTCAACCGATATGGAGAAGCCTCGTTCGATAACCTAGAATGTGGAACGTACACGGTTTCGATCGACGAAACCAGCCGCGTTATCGTGGGTGGTACGACTCAGTCACACATTCTCAACCAGTTGCAACGACTTGAACCGCCAGCAACGTCGACACAAGTCACACTCGATGCAACACAATCGGGCATTCGAGTAGAGTTTGGGTACACACCACGCGTTATCGAGGCGTTCCTGTGTGACATCGACAAGACCGTTGCGGACGAGACCCCAGCCGACGAAGGCAACCCAGATGATCCAAAGGTAAGTAACTCATCAGCCGGAGAGACACTGACCTACAACATCACGTGGGATTGCAGCGGCTTCCCAACACAGGGTCCACTTTCGCAAACGATCGGGTTCACGTTGACCGACGACTTCTATGATCCACTACTCACGCTCGTTCCGGGATCGATCACGGGTGGCGGAGTCTACAACCAGTCGCAAGGCATCATCACTTGGAACATTGTTGGTGCTGCCAACGTAGACCAGGGGAGTGTCAGCTTCCAAGCGGACATCGATAGCAACTTAGCACCGGGTTCGTATGTTCTGCCTAACTACGTTGTCGCGGTTGCAAACAACGGAACGATCCTTGATCAAGACCAAACGATTACAAATGTGATCGTACCTGAGGGACCAAAAGTTCCAGACATCGAAGTGATCAAGTACGCGACCGACCTCAACGGTGGTCAGGTTATGCCGGGCGATGTGCTGCAGTACTACGTGGTGACCTGGAACAACGGAAACGTTCCACTCAACAACGTTACGGTTACTGAGAACATTCAGCCGAACGTAAATAACTTCGACGTCATCACCATCCCCGCAGGTGCAACCGACAACTCCACGGCGACGGGTGGTTCAAATGGAACTGGATACCTCAACGTGTCGGGCTTCAACTTGCCGAACCGCGGCGACGCTGCAACCATCACGTACCAAGTTACGGTCAACGCCGGCGTTCCGGGTGGCACACAGCTCGTGAACTTTGTGACTGCAGCAGCAGAAGAAGTTCAAGACACGGATGATGAGACGGTAGTGGTTGGTCAAGTTTTGCCGACACCTCCGCCAGCTCCTCCAGCCGGACCTGGTCCGACGGTCGGAACAACGAGCGCACCAGCAGTACCTCCGTTGCTCGGACCACGCGCGTATGTTCCTCCGTTTACAACGGCGGCACCGGGACCAGCACCTGAGACGGGAGTAAGCGCAGTGTTCTGGATCCTCCTCGTCAGCATGATCGCTGCATTCGGCACCGCAGGATACATCGTGCTACGACAGCGCAATCGCGCACTCGAGTATTAATAAAAAATACTCTTGAGAAAGAAAGAGCCCGCCCAATCGGCGGGCTCTTTTATGTGTGGCTGCTTTGTATCGAAAGAGGGGACGTGCAACAAAAGAAAAAAGCACTTATCCCTTGACAAGGCCCAAAACCTATGCTAAGATGGTTCTAACGTAATAAAACTGCTCTCGTTACTGCCTCTCCCTTAGTCTGGGTTGGGGCGTTTTGATGTTTGGCCCCTCAAAAATAAATAAAAAAATGTATTTCAACACTTCCCCGAGCCAACTTGATAGCGCGCAGCCACCACAAACGGTTGCACTCACGACACTGCCACCAGCGACGCGCAAGCGTATGACCGGACAACAAATTGCTCGCAGTGCTGTACGTGCTAGTGGGGTAATGCTCATGAGCTTTGTGCTCGTGTTCGCCTCTCTCTATACGTTGTTTACATGGCCGCTTCCTAAAGTGCGCGTGCAGTATTTTGTAGACAAATTTTTTGCCAACGATGAGATCACTGAGGCTGCCGCTCAAGTCGCGATCGTACCCGTTGAACCATCAAAAGATTTAGACTCCGACGGCGATGGTTACTCGGATGCAGACGAACTTGCCTCAGGATACGACCCATACAGCAAGCAGCCCGTAAAACTCGACTCCGACAACGATGGAATCAAGGATGAAGTCGAGCGTACTTTTTATGGCACTGACCCATACAAATCGGACACTGACAGTGACGGATTCTCAGACCTGTCGGAAATTGTTAACGGACAAAGTCCGTTGCGTCCTGCAAACTATGCTGATTGGATTCAGGCAAGAACATCCGCGATGATTAGAATACCTGCGTTGAAATTAACTGCGCCCGTGGTGTGGAGTAAAAATGCTGACAACATTGAAGATGATTTGGACGAGGGTGTTATTCATTATCCAGGCACTGCCAACCCAGGCGAAGATAATAACTCTGTCGTTACTGGTCACAGTTCATTTTGGTCATGGTCTGATACAAAATATGGCACGGTCTTTGCACTGATCGACCAGCTAAAAAAAGGCGACAAGATATTTGTCGACTACACTGGTACGACGTATGTCTACGAAGTGACTGACACAGACATTACGGATCCGTTTGACCTGTCACACTTTGGTGCAACGGACGATGCTCAATTAACATTGATGACTTGTTATCCAATCGGTAGCACCGCTCAGCGTTACTACGTCATATCAAAACTCATCGGTGAGCAGGCCATAGTTTCCCAAAGTAATTAACAGGCCAGTCAAGCGCGACTGTAGTATGATCTAGCCATGGCACTCGACCAACCGCAACGACTTTCCGTTCGTAAAACGATCTACATTGTCTTGATTATCGGCGTCGTAATTGGCGCGGTACTGTTCTTTTTTGGGGATGACCTGACTCGGTTGATACGCACACTTGTCAGCGAACCCGAGACACAACAAACAACGCTCAATATCAAACTGTTCAATGATGAAGACGCCAATGGAGAACAGGACCCGCTTAATCCGGCTGAACATCTTTTGCCCCTCGCTGAGATTACGCTGACCGGACCAGAGAGCTTGACCGGCCGTACAAGTGAGAGCGGAGAATTAGTTATCACGGATGTGCTTCCAGGTTCGTACTCGGTGATGGGCACATTGAAAGGCAGCGCTCTCACCTTAACGACGAGCACGATAGACATTACTGCTGGTGAGACAACGTTCTTTGCGGTTCTGCCAGTTACAACGCAAATCAATATCAATGGCGTGGACGGTAAACTCGTGCTCGACACTAATCGCGACGGGGTTGCTGATGATCGCGTGCTGGGTGGGGTGGAAGTACAGCTGCAACGTAATGGTGTAGCGCTCATGCAAACGGATACTGCAGATGATGGCTCGTTTACGTTTAACGCGATTGAACCAGGCACCTACATCATCGTGCCCGTTCTCACCGCTGCACAAAAAAAAGAATATGCGGTCGGGTCCATCCCGAACCTAACCGTAACGATGCGCTCAAAACTGGATAGGATAGATGAACAGCTACTGGTGCCGGTTCAGCCGCCCAGCGCAGCCCTCATGCGATACCGACTCGCTCAGGCCAGCCCAACAGCTGGCTTTGTTCTTACTAAGACAGGTTCTGACAAAGATGAGACAGAGCAAGAGTATGTGCACGCGCCCGCTGGCCAGGTCGTTCATTTTGCAATTGAGATCACGCCATTTATGGCTGCACCCGGTACGGTGACTAACGTGAGAGTTACGGATGATTATCCATCCGTACTAACTCCAAGCGCGATTACTGGCGGTGGAACGGTAGTGGGAGGAAAGATCGAGTGGAGCTTCCCGAGCTTGAGTAGCGGTTCAACTACAACGGTTGAATACGATGCGGCGATAAGTACGGCCGCTGCGGATGGCTACTACAAAAACCTGGTAACGGTCTCCGGTGACAGCGCAGAGAGCGCGGAAGACGACGCAAACTTGGTAATCAATGACCTTAACCAACCGAGTATCAATAATGCATCCAGCAATGGTGTTGGGCAGGGGGGCACTACTGGAACGGGGAATGGCGCCAATAACACTCCCGGTAGAGCGACTCCAGAAACCGGAGTAGGCGCCTGGCTGCTTGCTGCCTTTACGAGCATTGCAGGCATTGCGATAGGTATGGTGCTTGTGGCAGGCTTTAGGAGAACACGCACCGTAACCGTTGATGACTCAGACACCCCTCAGCAGTCTTAGACACGCCACGTACATTAATATCCGCGCGCTCATCTTTGGAACAGCGCTCGGATACGGTTTTTGGTACGTTGCACACCACGCGGGTCTGTTTGGAGCAACCGTCGCAACGCTCGTAGCCATCGTCATGTTAGGAACATTATGGTCGACGCATTTTTCGTTCGAGAAGCTCTACAGGCTGAACTACTTGATTCTGCCTCTGCTACTACTTGGTAGCGGTCTGTTTTTCTTTCTATTACTCAAGAACCCAACCTATCAGTTGGTTTTTTGCGTAGTGCAAGGGACGATATACTTTTTCTTCTTTAGATCCTTTGCGGAACTTCGTGAGCACCCTACTCCCGAACGCAAAAAAAGCGTCACCCAAGCCTTGGACGTCGTAACCGCTCTAACTATGTTTTTAGCGTTCGCGACGCTGCAAGAGCTGTACTTCTTTTTTTCTTGGCGACCATACGTGCTCTTGGCAGCACAGGTCGGCGTTTCGCTTGTGTTGCTCTACACGATCTACTGGAACCACCGGCTCATCACTATGCGGGCTTGGTTCTACTGTGCGCTGGGCGCTCTTGTGCTTGCTGAGTTCTATTGGGCGGTCAGTTTTTTTCCAGTTGGATACCTCTCGAGTGCGATAATGGCCGTGGCCGGACTTTTTTTGTACCAAACGATATCCGTCGCGTCGCTGCGTGGCTTGCTCCGCCCCAGGGTCCTTGGTGAGCAAATCGCGATCGCAGGTGTAATTTCTGTAATAGCATTGCTGACGAGTCGCTGGACGCCGTTAGCGTAGGTGCCAAAATAGTCCCCATGGAACAGAGAGCTGCGACAGTGCAGACGTCGCCTAGTGGCGTCAAAAATAGTCTGGGTAAGTCCGTGCAGCAACAGCTGCGTTGGGTGCTTGGCATGAGCCTAGTCCTTGGATTTGCGGGAGGTGCCGCAAGCGGCTACCTATTTGGCAGAACCGTCGTTGTGAGGGACGCGGATGGTAGCGAGTCGCAATACAAACAAAGCATCACGGTTCAAGAAGAGTCCGCAACAATATCTGCGGTAGACACGGTAAGTCCCGCGGTTGTGAGCATTGTAGGAGTGCCAGACCAAGAGCAGAGCTCATTTTTTGGTCCCGTAAGCTTTGGCTCGCAAAAACAATCTGGTTCTGGGTTCATCCTGACGAAGGATGGCCTCATTGCAACCAACAAACACGTGGTCTCCGATCGTAATCTCAAGTACACGGTGGCGCTTGCGGATGGACGTACGCTTGCTGCTGAGGTACTCAGTATCGATCCAAGCTTCGACTTTGCGATCGTCCGCGTGGACGCTAAGGACTTGCCGGCAGTTGAGCTTGGAAGCTCTGATGCGATGAAAATTGGCGAGCGGGTCGTCGCTATTGGTAACGCCTTTGGTGAATTCCAAAACACCGTCACCTCGGGCGTTGTCTCGGCCCGCAACCGGACTATTCAAGCCAGCGACGGAGTCGCTCGGGTCGAACTACTAGAAGGCCTGATCCAAACCGATGCTGCAATCAACCCGGGTAACTCGGGAGGTCCGCTGATTAACTTGGCAGGCCAGGTCATCGGTGTGAACACTGCAACGGACACGGCCAGCGAGAACATTGGCTTTGCGATTCCGATCGACGATGCAAAGGTTGCTATCGAGAGCGTAATTGCGAGCGGCAAGATTGTTCGTCCTATGCTTGGTGTGCGATATGTCAATCTCAACAAAGAAGTTGCGGAGCTAAACCAAATTGGAGCAGAGACCGGTGCCTATGTGACCGCGCAAGGAGCGAGCGCGGTTGTTCCAGACTCGCCAGCGGCCAAGCTTGGCATCAAGGCGGGAGACATCATTCTTGCCATCGACGATGCTGAGATTAAACCGGATCGATCCCTGGCAACGATATTGCGCCACTACCACCCGAAAGATACCGTGACGGTACGTTGGCTGTCAGACGGCAAGGAGCAATCGGGCCAAGTTGCGCTGGGGTCGATCGGCGACTAGCATAGTCGCATGAGATCATCTAAGGCGGCGCGGTGGTTCGCCCACAAAACGTTTGGATTTTGGCAGGCGCTTGGCTTGCACGTGGTCCCAAATCACTATTATGAACCGGTCCCGGATACGCGAGACCTGCCGGCCTCGTTGTGGAATGCGCAAACCGCAGCTGCGGGCATTGACTTACAATTACGTTCCCAGCTGGAACTTATTAGTCGCTTAGCGCGTTATCGAGATGAATTTGATGCGTTTGTGCAGACGGAGCCCACTCCTGGTACGTACTTTGCCGGGAACCCATCCTTTGGACCAATCGATGCCGCTCTGTACTACGGTTTGCTTCGAGAGCGACAACCGAGTCGAGTTGTTGAGATTGGTGCAGGGTACTCGACCATCGTTGCCGCTGCGGCTCTCGCAAAAAATCAAAAGCCGGCAGAGTTGATCGTCATCGAGCCGTACCCGCCCGCTTGGCTCAAAACACTCAAGGGGGTGACAAAGCACTTAGTTAAGCCGGTACAGGAAGTATCACTCGAAACGTTTACGCAGCTTACAAAAGGGGATGTGCTGTTTATCGACTCCAGCCACGTGCTTAAGACTGGTAGTGATGTGCAATTCGAGGTTTTGGAGATACTGCCAAGGCTGCAGCCTGGCGTAGCCGTGCATATCCACGACATCTTTTTGCCAAATGAGTACCCGCTCGAGTGGCTCAAGCAACAAAAACGTTTTTGGAACGAACAATACATCGTGCAGGCATTTTTGGCCGGCAACGATCATTTTGAGATTAGATGGCTCTCAAACTCTATGCACAAACAGCACTCACAACGGCTGGCCGAACTGACAAACTACTACGATCCAAAGCAGCAACCAGGCAGTCTTTGGATAGAGCGTATTAGCTAGTACGTGTGAGGTGCTAGTCGTACGGGTGCGTGGGAAGTTTAGTACCTCTCAGCACGTGGCTAATCTCCTCATGCTGTACGACTCGCAACAGGATCAACAGTACAGCGTATACCGCACATCCGATCGCGATCGTGGCGACGATGGGAAGACCATGCGCTAGGTACAGCGTTACGGCGAGTCCAATAACACTTGCAATGTATCCGAGCATCACTCGCCAGCGTAATTCGACGATGGCAGTGCGCTTAAGGGCTATAATCGAACCGACCGCGATGGTAAATTCTATCAAAACGGTGCTCAGCGCGGCGCCATAGAGTGAGTAGCGTTGGATCGTCACCACGTAGAGCACTAAACTCAATACCGCGACAACACCAAACAGTTTTGCCACAACGGTTGATTTGTTGCGCGCGATCAAGGCGGTTGAACATAAGCTACCCAAGAAGAGCGGCAAAATCGCAACGGCTAAGATACGTAAAGCAAGAATGCTCTCGTTGTAGGCGGCGCCCGAGAACAGTCGAATAAATTTATCTGCTTCTACAAAGGTTACGGCAGACAGTAAACCGCCAGACATAAGGATCAGACGGAGCGAGCGCTCAAATTGGCGGGCAAATCGCTTTTCTTCTTGGTTGGCACTCGAGCGTGTAAAGAAGGGCAGTGCCAAGGCGCCAAAGATCGCGGGTATGGTCACAAAGACATCGATGTACTTATAGGCAGCGCTATACACACCGACCACGTACGTGGAGTCGAGTAATGAGAGGATGAGCGTGTCCACTTTAAAATAGACCAGGCTGAACAACGACACGAGCATAAGCGGGAAGGCCTGCTTGAGTAGTGGTCGCCATTCGCTTGGTTCAAACAAAAAGCGAATACGCAGCAAAGCGCGACTGAGTAATAAGGTACCGACCATTGATACGAGGCAGCCCAGAACGAACGCCCAAAAGAACCAGTGCAGCTCAGCGCCACGGTTGATCCCTATAAATGTAATGGCGAGGATCACGAAACGGCCAAAGCTGTCGGCCGCACCACTTAGGTGAGTGCGCAAACGCTCCTGAAAAACCACGCCGACGTATTGGGTGACGCTGACCATGCAGAAACCGATAGTCGTGATTGCAATGCCGAGCTTGATGTCATGGCTGTACGGCAGCAAAAAACCGATCCCGGCACCCAGCGCAAAGACGATAAGAATGCTCAGTACCCGAAGGCCGTGGAGGTTGGAAATGCGACGCGCATCACTGCGGTTATGCAACGAGATAATGCGTAGCAGTAAAACGGGCATACCGAGGTCGGCAATAGCCGCCAACACGCCCACATACGTAAGGGCGGTTGAGTACCCTCCAAAGCTCTCGGGGCCCAGATACCGCGTTAGTACGGCAAACGTAACCAGGCCCGTTATGACCCCTAACGAACGAGCTATTCCCTGGTAGACGGTGTTCTGTAATACCGCCCTTACGCGCGACATGAGGCTCTTGACATATTCCGCTATCTATTGTACATACATAGGCTATTTAGATACGCACATGTTGGTCCAAACACTCACTAAACGGCTCAATAAACACAAATTAGCGCTTGTCGCGCTGGCCCTTGCCGGTGCCGTTTTGGCGATGGTAACCACGTTGTTCATGAAAATGGAGTATCAGACGACTTCCCGCTTTATTATCATCCAGGAGCAGCGCTTCTCGGATGCGTTCACCCAGGCCAAGTCTGCCGAGTATATCTCGGGCATTTTGTCTCGAATCGTAAGCACGGACTCGTTCCGCGAGGCGGTTTTTGACAAGTACGAGTATTTGGAGCCGCTCTTCCCGGAGGTCACGGATGAACAGCGCAAAGTTTGGAACAAATCCATCGCCGTTGTGCCTTTTAAGGACACCGGAATCCTCAGCATCTCGGCATACAACGTCGATCGAAGCTACGCCGAAGCAATCGTTTTTGCGGTAGGCGACACGCTGAGCAACAATGTTAAGTCGTACTTAGGTAACGGTGCGGCAATCCAAATCAAACCGATCGATGGACCGATTACAACCGACTATCCGGCGCGTCCAAGCTTTACGCGCAACACCGTGTACGGACTCTTGTTTGGTCTGTTGGTTGGTGTGCTATTCTTCGGATTCGCTGGAGAGCGTCCTGAGCGACGTGTACAGCGATATGTTCCTCAGCCGTTGCCGGTTGTACCGCGACCGTTGGTTCGTCCAGCGACTCGTTTCCCGGCTCCACGTCCGGTTGAACACAAAAAGGGGGCACAGTTTAGCGCTAAGGAATTTGATCAGTGGTTGAAAAAGCCAGCTAAAGCGTAAGGTTCAAGCAATTATTGAGCACGCAGGAGGAGCGCGCTCTCGAGTTGTTCGAACTCGGCCGGCAGTACCGGCGCGTTCCTCTACAATTTGCCTAGGATAAACCGATCCGTCGTGGAGGCGGATCATTGCAAGAGCGGAAACAGCCGCTCAACTGAGAAAGAAGGAGAACGTGATGAAGAACATCGTGTTGTTCGTGATCACCGCGTTGCTCTTCGTGGGCAACGCCACCGCCGGGGTCCCCGTGTACGACAAGTTCGAGAAGGTGGACGGCGAGTCGTACACCATCCGCTTCGAGTCGACCGCGGGCTACTCGACCGTCACCAACGACAAGGGCAAGTCGGTCGCTGACATGAAGACGATCCGGTTCAACTACCGGCGCCCGGGTGGCCAGAAGTACGTCGACCAGGACATCATCAACAAGGGATTCCCGATGTCCAAGGCAGACAGCGAAGCGCTTGAGAAGCAGCTCATGGCCTCGGCCCAGGCACAGCTCTGGTACGAAGACATCAAGCTGGACCCGGCCCTCGAAAGCCTGATCAGGCAGCTCATGCACGGCTACGTGCAGCAGCTCAACGCTCAGAAGCTTCCCGGGGTTCAGATCAAGACTGGTGACAAGGTCGACTTCATGTCGGGCGGCGCACCGGGCGTTGGGACCAAGGGCCCCGATGGCTGGCGACGCGAGGCATCGCACATGGTGAACGTGACCTTCAACCTGAACGGTCACATGCTGGACGCAACCAAGCTTGACTTCGATGTGCACAACGACAACTGGCGGGTCGCGGGGAAGTTCTACAACCCCAAGATCTGCTGGAACGCGTTCATGGGCGAGTGGGAAATCTCGCCGTACGTGCCCGCTGAGGAGGTCAAGGCCGACCTGCCCCCCGCGGTGGCAGAGCCGGAAGAGGGAGAGCCGGTGCCGATCCCGACCGGTCCGAGTCTCAAGGTTCCCCCTGGGGGACCGCAGGAGACTGGCAAGGCCTGGGGTGCCGAGACGCTCTGGAAGGCGCACTCTGGCGTCGAAGCGACTGGCAACGACAAGCTCGGTGAGACCTCACCCGAAGTGACTCAGGGCTGGGTTGCTGGAACGCACCTCGGCGTCTGGTCAAACGAAGACGGTGACCTGTTCTACCGCGAGCGCACCAAGCTCGGGAGCCAGGTCATCAAGGCCCAGGAGGGTCAGTCGGACGAGGCAGCTGGCGCAGGGACCGGAGGGTTCGTGCACAGCATCCACGAGGTGATCAAGCGGACCAGCTATGCGGACATCTCGGCGGGGCTGGCAGTGATTGCCTCCAAGAACAGCAACGGAAGTGGCGTCCTGCTCAACCCGAGCGTGTCGTACTTCGGCGAGCCGTTCTGGAACGTGTATGCCTATGCCAGTGGTCTCTTTGGAAACACGGAGACCGTGACGCAGGACTACAAGATCAAGTCGTTCTCGGCAGCGGTCATGTTCAAGGGTGGCGAGCGCAACCTGATGAACAACCGAAGCTACGGAGCGATCGGGCCCTACATCGAGAGCACCAACCTCGAAGGAAGGGATGGCTACGAGTTCTCGTCTGACTCCTACGGGGTGCGGGCACAGGGCAACATCGTCGTGTATCGTTTCAAGGACAAGGACGGCGAGAAGGTGCCACGTACGATCTTCTTCTACGGCGAGGGCACCAAGCTCATCAAGTCGAAGTTCAAGGGAACGTACCGAGACGCAACCGGCTCGCTCGTGAACTTCCGCGGCGAGGTTCCCGCAAGCGAGATCGTCCTCGGTCTTGGGCTCCAGTTCTAATCCTCGGTAGTTCGTACTCCATCACTCGCAATCGGCACCGTCCATAGTAAGGACGAACCGGTTGGTAGAGTAGTAGTCGTAAGACTACACAACGGGATCCAAAGTGGGTCGACTGCTGCAGCAGTTGGTTCATCCGGAACTCGTGCGCTGGGACCTAGGCCCGGTGCGAATCGTTCAAGGGTAGCTCCGCCCAAAAGGAGCCAGACCTTGGTTGCACACAGTGGTATGTGCATCGCAAGAGAAGACCCCCGCGGAGGAGTATCCGCATCCACCAGAGAGGTTGTGTCAACGCGCGCAACCTCTTCTTTTTTTATCTAAATTATTTCTTGGGTCGCAGGATGAACCGCGCTGTACGCGTCAGTAAGTCGTGCTTGGAATATCCTTTTGCCGTGAGTTCTGCCTCGAGTTGAGGGGTGAGATAACGCTCACCCTCGGTGATGTGCAACGTGTCGAGGATCGTAAAGTAGCGGCTAAAGATTGCTTGATAGTCCGACTCGCGCAGACGGTTGAGGTGTACATGTGTCGGGTCCTGATTGTCGCGCAAGTGATCCCAGGCTGGCACGCGCTTGCTCGCTTGAGCGTCAGGAAAAGCCCACTCTAAGTTGTGACCACCCGAGAGGCTCGGGAACAAATCGATCGAGATGCTGGCGACGCCGTTTGGTTTAAGTACACGAGCGAGTTCTTTAGCGGTAGATTCAACGTCAGCGATGTGCTCAAAAACTGCAAACGAAAAAACAAAGTCGAAAGTGTCGTTTTGGAACTGCATGTCGGCAGCGTTCATCCGGCGGAGATCGACGGTTTTTTTGAGGAGTGGTTTACCAAAGCAGCGCTGAACCGTTTTGTAGTACGCGCGATCAAATAGAATATTGCGGGCCAAGGTTTTGAGGGCGCGTTCCTGTCCGTTGAGTTTTGCGATCATCCAATACTTGCGTGGCGAAAAGCCAAAGCGCACGTAATCCATGTCGATGCCCGTTGCCTTAGCGCCGCTAGAATGCATCAGGAGTGAAATGGTGGCGTGCTGACCATGGCCGATTTCGAGTGTTCTAAGTGATGCGAGCGGTTTACCGAGATACTGCTCGGCGGTCTTTTTGGCGTCACCAAAGACCGTGTTGCAGTCACGTTCTGCCAGCCACTGGTTACGCTTAAAGTACGCAAACAGGTTGCGGTATGTGTGGAGTTTATTGCGGTCGCGGCCCGCGCTGGCCGTATAGCGTTCCTGAGTGGTCATAAAACGCGTTTTTATAGCTTATTTAGGCCAATTAGTCAATGAGCTAGGGCCCAGCAGGAAAGGGCGCGTACCGGCCCTCCACGTGTCTTTATTGACAGTTGAGCCAAAAAATGGTACAACCTCGGGCTTATCTTTGATCGCAAACCATGCTCAACGCCATCCGACACAACGCAAAAAAGCTCTACAGCGCCCTGATCTACCGGGCTAAGGTCAGTAAAAAGACAGAACAGGGGATTGCTGATCGTTTTCATGAACTCGTCTACGACGCGGGCACTTTAAACCGCGCCTGGGGAACGAGCACTTGGTTTGGCGTGCCATGTCGCAAGCTGCCTTTTGATTTGTGGGCCTACCAAGAAATCCTAAACGAAGTTAAGCCCGATCTCATCATCGAGACCGGTACGTTTAAGGGCGGAAGCGCTCTGTACTTGGCGCATCTCTGCGACCTACTCGGACAAGGCGAGATCGTTACGGTTGATGTCGAAGATCACGGTGGTCACCCAACCCATCCACGCATTACATATATGAGTGGTTCGTCCACGGACCCAAAAATCGTGGCTCAGATCAAAGCGCGTGCCGCTAAAGCGCAACGCGTCCTGGTAATTTTGGACTCAGACCACTCGTACAAGCACGTCCGGGATGAACTCGCGGCGTACGCGCCGTTAGTCACCATCGGTAGCTACGTGGTTGTAGAAGACACCAACATCAATGGTCATCCGGTCTACAAAGAGTTTGGTCCTGGCCCACATGAAGCCGCCACCGAGTTTGTGAAGGCACATAAAAACTTTATCAACGATAAAAAGCGTGAACAGTTTTACGTGTCCTTTAACGTTGACGGATACCTCAAGCGAATTAGCTAATGACTGCCCGAATCCCACAATCTGGCTTTACGTTTACCAAGCTCGGCTTGGCACTGCTGGTCCCAGCTCTCTTTTTTGAAGCGGACGCCTACAGCGTGTCGTTGCCGTTTGGTCGGGTTCGCTTGTACCACACGTTAATTATTCTGTTATTTGGCGCCCTCGTGTGGAGTCTTGCAACCGGTAAAAAGAAGTGGCGCAAAACCCCACTCGATTGGCCATTGCTTGTATACGTGGGGCTGAACTGGGCAACCATCGCGGTGGCCCCTAACAGCGCAATCGCATTTAAAATCGCTGGGCTCATTACACTGCTCGCCCTATTGTATTGGACCATTACCAACAATATCGTCACCCGTGCGGACTTTATGTCGCATGCAAAACTGTTGCTGTGGAGCACTATGGGCATCGCGCTGTTTGGGCTCTTCCAGGTTTTTGCAGTGTGGTTCGCCAGCCGTTTTGACATCAACCTCTGGAACGGAGTCGTAATCCACAGTGATATCTTGCCGTACGGTCGTCCTTACGGAACGTTTGTTGAACCGGACTGGTTCGGCACGATCATCGCAGCCGCATTTGCAGGCTTACTCGTACTCAGTTTTAGCAAAGCATTTAAGCGCGTACAGGTCGAACTACTTTTAGGTTCGCTCGTATTGTTAATTGCGACCATCCTAAGTGGAGTGCGTGGAGGCTGGCTTGCAGTCGCGATCGCGGTACCGGTCGCATTGATCGTCAACCGTCTCAAACTCAAATTGCTCGACACGCAGCTTATCTTGGACGTGGCCGTTGTCATCGCTATTGTGCTCGGCATTGGCCTTGCCTTTACGCCGACCATTCGGGAGGCACTCGTCGATCGCGTCGCGACACTTGGATCGAGCGACACGTTAGATGTAGAACCACGCTTTTTGATCATGCAAGATGGTTGGGAAATCTTTACGGAACACCCGTGGATCGGTCGTGGACCGGGTGCCTACACAACCTTGGGTGACATTCCGTTTGTAAGCGATCACACTGCGGCGATCTACGGCATCGAGAACTTTCAGACCAACGCGGTGCTGACCATTTTGATCGATACGGGCTTGATTGGATTAGCGGTCGTGGCGTTTTTGTTCTACCGGAGTGTTACGTCGCTCTGGAAGGCGCTCAAAACGCAAAAGATCGAGCAAGCTGAACAAAAAAACCAGGCAATTTTGTTCGCCCTGGGTACTGCCGCACTGGCACTTTTGCTCGGGTATCAGGTCTCAACGGGCATGTGGCTGGGCTTGACATGGTACCTCGGATCCCTTATAATCGCCGGCTCGCTTGTGACGTTCTCGACAGCTAAAACAAGCGTTAACAAAGCCTAAAATCATGCATCCAACTCTCAGTATCATTATCGTCACCTACAACCAACCGCAACTGGTAGAGCGCTGTCTCGCCAGCATTATGCGCAATGGTCACCTCATAAGCCAAACGCTTGAGGTTATCTTGGTGAACAACGGTACTGAACGTGCACGTTTGCCTCAGGGTCACGAGCAATTCCTCAAGGTCATCAACAATGAGGACAACGTTGGCTTTGGCCGCGCGGTCAACCAAGCTGCTGAGATTGCACAAGGTGACTACCTCTTTTTGCTCAACTCTGACGCGGCCCTCAATGAGAGCACACTCAAAGAGCTCAACCGCTTTATCGATACACATCCGCACGCGGCCATCGTCGGTACGCGTCAAGAAACGACTCGCGGTGAACTCGTTGCAAGCTTTGGCAACTATCCAAATGCCTGGCGCGAGCTTGCGGCACTGACTGGAATTTCTCGGGTTCTGCCGGTTGGTCGTCTGATCGTCCCGACTCTTGCGTTGCGACAAAACTACAAATACTCAGGCCCACGTGAGTGGGTTAGTGGTGGCGCAATGCTCATCAAGCGCAGCTACTTTGAGCGAGTTGGCGGATTTGATCCGATGTACTTTTTGTACGTCGATGACATCGATCTCTGTCGCCGCGTCAACGGAATTGGCGGCCAAGTCTGGTACTGCGCCGAGGCGTTAGTCACGCACGACTATGGTTCGAGCGGTAGCCGAGAACGCGCACAAAAATATACAACGCAGGGTTTGCTCTATTTTGCCAAAAAGTATGGTCAAGCTGTTCGGCCACTTGCGACCATCCAATCGATTAAAGCTGCGCTTCGTCCTAACTAAACTCGGATGAAAATCGTCCAGGTAAACAAGTTTTATTTTCCTGAGTACGGTACCGAGCGGTACCTCTTTGGACTCATGGATGAACTCAAACGTCGCGGCCACACCGTGATCCCGTTTGCCATGCAGCACTCAAAAAATGCTGCGACTCCTTTTAGTAAATACTTTGTCTCGCAGATCAATTTGGAGACGCTTCGCTTTAACTGGAGTTCACTCAAAGCGTTTGGTCGCATGATCTACTCGTTAGAAGCTCGCAGCAAATTTGCGCAGCTCCTCGATGAGACCAAGCCAGATGTCGTCCACGTACACTCGATTCACCATCATATTTCACCTTCGATTTTGCGCGAAGCAACCAAGCGGGGGATTCCGGTCGTTCAAACGTTACATGATTACAAATTAGTAACGCCTGCATATTTGTTTCCAATGCGAGATGGTAAGCCATGCATCAACTGCCGCCGCGGTAAATGGCTGCACGTAATCCGACATCGTGCGCATAAGGGCTCGATCGCGAGTACCGCGCTGCTCTCATTTGAAAGTTTTGTGCACGCGACATTGCGGATCTACGAGCGTCATATCTACAAATTTATTGCACCAAGCCGCGATATGGCCCAGCGTCTGGTTGAACTTGGTGTCAATCCAAAGCAACTCACGGTTATTCCGCACTACAACGATCTCTCAACGTGGAAGCCTGCTGGTACGGTGGGCAAGGGCGTGTTGTTTGCGGGACGTTTGATGGCTGATCGTGGCATCGACCATGTGCTTCGAGCAGCTCGCGCGCTACCTGCAGCACAATTCAGTATAGCCGGCGATGGCCCAGAGCGTGCCGCGCTCGAAGCAAAACTCAAGCTACAAAAAATTAGCAACGTAACACTGCTTGGTCGTTTGAGCGGTAAGGCCTTGCAACGTGCCTTTGCTCAAGCACGAGTGGTATTTTTCCCAACACTGACACTCGACACGTTTGGTTTGACCGTGCTTGAGGCTATGGCCTCGGGTAAACCCGTCGTGGCAACCAACTTGGGTGGAGTTAATGACCTGGTGAACGAGGGCGAGACCGGCTACCTGTACGATCCACAAAACCCCGACAAGGCCATTGAAAGCATCAAAAAGATTTTGAGCGATGAGGCGGTTGCTCGTAACCTTGGTCGCCGAGCACGTAAGGCTGCGGAGGAGTTCAGCCTGGAACGACACTACAACTCGATTACGCAACTCTACTGTGACGCGCTGGTTGAACAAACGCACCGTTCGCTTGAGCGCGCCTACGGCAGCAAACCTCGAACGCAATTTGATCAGCAAGCCGCAACGATCTAGCCATGGACCTCCAACCACTCCACATTTCTATACTTGGTCATCGCGGAATCCCCGGTAACTACGGTGGGTTCGAGACGTTTGCGGAGGAATTAGCCGTTCGATTGGTCAAACAAGGCCATCGTGTAGACGTCTATTGCCGTACCAACACCGGCGAGTACCGCAAGCCGATGTACAAAGGTGTACAGCTCTTCCACCTACCGACTATTTCTAACAAATACTTAGATACGCTGGCGCATACGTTACGTTCGGTTCTGCATGCAACGTTTGTGACGCGACCAGATCTGATTTTAATGGTGAATGTTGGCAACACGTTGGTGAGCTGGATCCCGCGCGTGTTTGGAATCCCGGTGATCCTCAATGTGGACGGTCTCGAATGGGAACGCCGCAAGTGGAACACGATCGCTCGCGCATACCTGCGCGTCTCGGCTTGGCTCACGCGCTTTTTGCCAACGGCCATTGTCACTGATGCAAAAGTCATTCAGGATTACTACAAAGAGCGTGTTGGTCTCGAGACCTGCATGATTCCGTATGGTGCTCAGGTTGAACGTACTCGCAACCCCCGCGCATTAAATAAATACGGCCTCAAGCCTGGCGAGTTCTATCTGTATGTGGCTCGTTTTGAACCCGAAAACAACCCGCATCTGGTCGTGCAAGCCTACGAACAAGTCAAAACCGACAAGCCGCTCGTGATGGTGGGGGACGCGCCGTACGCGCCTGCATACTGCAAGCAAGTGCGCGCTACCAAAGACAAGCGTATTAAGTTTTTAGGATTTGTGTACGGTCGCGACTATAAAGTCCTCCAGCAAAATGCGTATGCGTACGTTCAGGCAACGGAAGTTGGTGGAACCCACCCTGCCTTGATCGAAGCAATGGGCTACGGCAACTGCGTACTCGTCAACGCAACCCCGGAGAACATGGAGACGACTAATGGTTCTGCCGTGCCGTTTTGGTTTTACCGAGGAGCTCGAGCTGCCGAGGGGTTGACCCGCCGCATGCAGTACATCGAAAACCACCCTGACGTCGTGCGTGAATACCGCCGCAAAGCTAAGGCACATATTCGCAAGACCTACCGTTGGGACGTGGTCACGCAGCAATACCTAGACTTGTTTGAACAAGTCCTAGCAGCTGGGACGGCGCGAGCGCTCGAGCAAGAGCCGATTAGTAGAGCTGCTTAATCTCAACTCCTGTATAGAAGTATTTGAGGACCTTGTCGCGGCTCTGACCGGCGGCGGTTCTGGCGTAGGCGGCAGAGGCATCTAGCCCTACACCGTGACCCAATAACTGCTTACCCTGATTCTCTGGCACCTGAACACTCACCAGCCAAGATTTTTCGGCGCCACCAAAGACTTCCGCAAAAGAGCGGGTTCTGCCATCGGATTGCGAGAAGTACGGGGTGACGACGGGCTTGCCATTGACCGTGACGAATGTACCGCGCGTGGCCCCGACCGCTGCAACAAAATCGGTATTGCGTTTTTCGAGGTTGTAGCCCTTGTACTGCTGGTCAACTTTGTTGTCCAAGTCGTAACCCTCATTTGGATGTTTGCCTCCGGCCGAGCGGTGGTATTCGGCATATGTACGCGCTGCGATGGCGAGCACTTGTAAGTACGTGTCGTTTGAGTCGTTGGATGCTTCGGCTAGGCCTTTCATGTAGTCCTCGAGCGGCAACTCGTTGATGGCGTAGAGCTTGCCATTAGAAGCGCGGCGGACTTCAATGGTTCCTCTAAATGCGTTGTCGTTGAGGGATGGGTCCCAGGCCGGGTGGTCGGCATAGTCGGGCAGTGCCAGGATCGTGCTTCCTGTTGGCACAAAGCGTGGAGGCTTTTGACTCTTGCCACTCATTGCTCCCGTCATGACATACTGCGAGCCGTCCCATTTGACCGTCGTTTTGCCCGATCCGGCAGAACCCAACTGCGCTCCGCTACTATCTACTGCTTTATAGCCGGATGCTGCACTGACGGAGATGGCTGAACTCGAGCTGTAAATTCCGATGCGGATAGCGCTACCTTTTGCACCGGACGATGTGTGCCCAGTAGTCGTGCGCTTTATCGCAAAGGTGCTACCCGGGATCGGAACACCAGCCGCATCTAGCAAGGTGAACTTCTCGATCGTGTCGCCATTTTTATCGTCCGCGGCGACTTCTATCGAGGTATGTGTTTTTTGATCAGGGGCAATCAGCGGTGGCTCCAACTTGGACGGCGTGTGGCCATTTATCCACGATGCGGTTTTAAAGTCGCTTGTGTGTTTGAGTTCATCCGCGGTGACGACTGTGACTGGCTCGCTGCCCTCGGCATGCCATGACTTGGCTCCGATATTTTGCATTTCGACCTCGACCCGTTTAGTCGTGCCTACCGCAACACTCACGGATGGCGCATTGGTAAGCACTTTTGCTGCCATCGCGGACCGAACCTTAATCGTCAGCGAAAAACCCGAACCATCGATTGGGGTAATCCCGTCGCTCACCAACTGGTACGACTCGGTGTAATCCTGCAGCTGGTCCGGAACTTTAATCGGAAAAATCAGCGAGACGGTTTGGCCTGGTGCGATTTCGTTAGTGACCTGAACCGGCCGGCGCGCGGAAATCCATCCTGCCGCATGCAACAGGGAACTGTTTTGATTTTTTATTTCTAATGCAACCAGGCCTTTGCCCGCGGCTTTCCACGGAATTTCTGATTCATTAGTAATGTTGACCATGACCGTGCGCACTTCTGCCGGGGTCGCGTACATCACGATCGGTCGCTCGTTGAGTTCTGACTGATAGGGATTATCCGCCTGGAGGTGCACGGTAAAATCTGCGCCAGCGATAAACTCCACCCCGTCCACAACCGCCTGCATCGGCTCGATGTATTCGCCAGCTTTTGGAGGAACCGCGACAGAAAAAGTAAATGTTCCTTCTTGGTCCGGCTTGACGGTTGCGGTGTCCATTACTGTCGGGCGGTAGGCGAGTGGCCAACTTGAGTCGCGCAACTCGGAAGTCCTACCTTTGGGCTCGATCAAGTTGAGCGCAACCGGATGTTCACCCGAGTTTGACCAAGACTTAGCACCGGTATTTTTAATACGCACGGTCACCGCAGTTGTTTTGCCGCCCTCAACCGCGATCGGGTCCTTGAGTTCCACCACCTGGCCGCGATACGGCGGCCGAACGGAACGCGTCAGCGTAAACTGCGTCCCGGCAATTGCAGCCCCGCCTTTGTACGCAAAAGTAAATGTGTCAGCCGTGTCGCCGAGGCCGGCCGCTGCCAATGGAATCGCTACCGTGGCGATCCCTCCTGGCCCGACAGAACTCTCTTTAATAGTGGCTGGCTGGCCTGGACTCTGCCATCCCGTAGTTGCAAGCGTGCTCTCGTGTTTTGCTGGATCGGCGGTTTGCACTACAACCGGGGTCGAACCGGAGTTTTTCCAGGTTGAACTGCCCGTATTGCGCACCTTGATCGTTGCGGTGCCTGGCGTGTTCTCAGTGATGATATTTCCAGTAACGTCGACGATCGTCCCGCTGTTTGCACCTGAGTAGTAGGTGCCTCGAGCGGCCAACGCAGCAGTACGAACGCGCGGCAAGGTGGCGTATTCAGCAGTCCCTGGACAGAGCGTTTGTCCATAATCGCGGTGGCCACCCAAAACCGGCCCATTTTTATCGATAAAATAGTGCGTGGCCGTCGGGTCAAGATCGTACTTCGCGGAAATAAACGCCGTCAGCTGAACCAGTGATTGTTCTGCCGCCGGGGTAATGGGTGAAGACTCATACGTGCCGATCAGCGAGATTCCTATTGAACCAGTATTGTATCCAAGCGCGTGCGCACCAATCACGCCCCAGCCACCGGTTCTGCCCTCAAAAATACGGCCCTGTGGATCGATCAAAAAGTTGTAGCCGATGTCACCCCAGTCGAGCGTTTGCGCGTGGTACTGGTAGATTCCGCGGACGATTGCTGCCGTATCCGGACCGCTTGCACCGGCCGTATGGTGCACAACGATCGTTTTGATCGAGGCGTACTGAGGCGGCCAATCCATGAGCGACTCGTCTGCACCCCACTGTGCACGCGAGATGATCGTTGGTTGGCTGCCTGTGGCGGACTGGGCGGAGAGGGTAGGTGCGGGTGCATCAGGTCCGGGGTCGGGGTTCATAAAGTCGAAACCGATCGATTCGAAGCGAGGCGTACGAGTGGTATCCGAGGTCTGCAAATCCGCCGAAAACTGGATTTGCGTTGCGAGCGGTACAAACAGCAAATCACTTACCCGCGCAGTTGCATCACTGGCCACAAAAGCGTCCTCGGAGACGTGCAGCTCCTGCCACTCAGACCATGAGTTTTGAGAGCCGGTCCGCACGGCGAGCTGCAAGTCAGTCCCCGCAGGAATTGCAGCGTGCCAGCGAGCACCAAGTGCAGTAAACGGTTTTTCTGGGGTGTATATTTCTGATTCTTCGTGACGGGTCGGCTGGTACTGATCGGTACTGCCCTCAATCAAGGCCAGCGTAAGGCCTGGCGTTGCGGTTACAGACTCAACCTCACTAGATTTTTCGGTAGTGGTGGTAAGGCTTAATCCAAGCGAACTAAACAGCGTTTCAACTCGTAAAAAATTACGCGCAGCGGGGGACGCAGAAACAACCGCAGCGCTGACGAGAACAATCGTTACTAGCGAGAGTGCCCAGAGTCGACGCGGTCTTTTCTTTTTGGGACGAGCAGGCGGGAGCGTCGTTAGCTCCGTACTCGGCTCATTGTGAGGGAGTGAAGTGGGGTGGAAGTGGTCCACGTGTGACCTATTTTGTCAACATTCGTGCAAAACCGCAAACGATAGGCATGGTACGATAATCGTACGATGCAGAGACGATCAGCATTGACACTTTTTATAGTCTTAGGTGTAGCACTGACCTCAGTTTTGCCAGGTGCGAGCTTTACGTTGCGCGCAAAGGCCGAGCAAAAATCTACTGGTCTACAACTGGATGAGCTGGTCGCGGCCGGGGCTATTTTGCCGGACCGGCTGGTCGTTCAGCTGGATGAACAACTCACGTCCAAGTCTCAGGTTAAGACTGCGCTTGGCATCAATGACGTAGTCCAGGCGACTTCCGCCAAAGCAGCGGTCAAAAGTTTTTTCTCGGTTGGGGTTCAGCCAAATAGGCTTGAGGAGTCGCTCTCTAAGCTCAAAAATCTCGAAGGCGTAACCTACGCCGGTCCTGAGTTTATTTACCACTCCGCGGCCGAACCACTCTTCGGAACACAGTGGGCGCTACATAATACGGGCCAAGTGATTGGTGGCACTGCGGGTACCCCGGATGCGGATATCGATGCACCAGAAGCCTGGAGTGATAACACCGGTAGCCCAAGTGTAGTAGTGGCAGTGGTTGACTCGGGCGTGGACTGGAGCCACGTCGATTTGAGCGCAAATATTTGGGCAAACCCTGGACAGGCTTGTGGGACGGGCGACGGTGATAGCAACGGGTTGGTCGGGGACTGTAAGGGCTACGATTTTGTGTCTACCTTCCCAGGCTCTGGTTCAAATGGTATTCGTGACGACGACCCAAGCCCATGTGGCGATGACGTGACCACGCCAAACACCGACGATTGTAATGGCGTGGACGACAATGGAGACGGTGCGGCGGATAACTATGCGGTTCATGGAACGCACGTTGCTGGTATCGTCGCGGCAGAACAAAACAGCAAAGGAATCTCTGGCGTTGCTCCGGATGTAACGCTCATGCCGGTCCGTGCGCTTACGGAGGATGGATTTGGGATCACGACTGATGTGCTTGCAGCCATGGACTACGCTATCGAGGAGGGCGCGGATATTATCAATATGAGCTTTGGTTCTGATGTGTACGATTCCTCATTTGACTCCGTGGTGATGGCAGCAGAAGCAGCGGACGTCGTACTGGTGGCTGCGGCTGGCAACGCCAACGAGAACATTATGTCCGGAGCCGAGTGTGATTCTCCTGTTTGCAACGATGATCCAAACAGCACGGGAGCAAACCTCGTACTATCGGTTTCGGCGACAAACAATCGGGATCGCAAGGCGAGCTTCTCTAATTATTCGACAGAAGGCTACGTTGACATCGCATCGCCCGGTCAAACGATTTTGTCTACATGCTACGAGAATGGCGGTACTCCTGCGTGTGATACGGATCTAGGGGTCAATGGCGTGTATGACAGTATTAGTGGGACCAGCCAAGCAACGCCTCACGTTGCTGGAGTAGCAGCGCTCGTACGTTCGATTTCTCCATCGCTGAGCGCAGAAGATGTTCGAATCGCAATTAGAGAGACAAGCGATGACATTACATCTGCAAACGCCGGTCTTGGCGGATGCGATGGACTCGACTGTACAACCGGCCCTTCGGGGCAACTTGGATCCGGTCGCGTCAATGCGAATACTGTTTTTCATCCCTTCATCGTCGGATTGTCACCAAGCAGCGGCGAGCGTGGAGTGAGCGGTTTAGATGTGACGCTAACGGGGCTCAATACATCGTTTACTGGAAGTACGACAGCGTCATTTGGGGCTGGAATAACAGTAGTGGACATGTCGTGCCCGAGTTCAACCAGCTGCACCGCGACGATTAACATCACAGACTCCGCACCACTCGGCGTACACGCTGTCAGCGCAACGACCGGTTCGCAAACCGTGGACAGCTTGGTGTCGTTTACGGTTGATGATTCAATTTTACGGATCGCTGGGCCAAACCGAGCAGGCACTGCGATCGAAATCAGCCAAAACGGGTATCCGGCTAATGGTTCTGCCGATGCGGTAATCCTCGCGCGGTCCGACACGTTCCCCGACAGCCTTGCAGGTGGACCATTGGCGAGCATTGCAAATGGCGTAATCCTCTTTACTGGACGAACCGCTCTCGATCCATTTACTAAAGCAGAGATCGAACGCGTGCTCGACCCAACCAGTGACCCAGAACCAGATATTTATGTGCTTGGGCAGACTTCCGCACTTGGCGCGAGCGTTGAGTCGGAGTTGATCGGCATGAACTCCAATTGGCAAGTTATGCGTCTTGGTGGCGCAAACCGCGTTGACACCGCCGTAAAAATTGCCGACCAGACTAACGCCTTGCGTGGTAAAGCACCCTCGCAAGTAATTGTGGCGACGCAGTCGGTCTTTGCGGATGCTTTAAGCGCTGGTGTCGCTGCCTCTGACCCGGTGATTGATGGTTCGCGCATGCCAATTTTACTTACGGATGGCGAGGAGCTATCCGCAGGCACAGCCGCATACCTCGGCGCATACCGGAGCTCCATTGGTACTGTCTTTGTTGTCGGCGGAACAGCTGCCGTGAGTGACGCTGTGATCACGCAGATTAGCCTGTTTGTGTCTAATGTGCAGCGCATCTCTGGTGCTGATCGATACGAGACCGCTGAGCGAGTTGCAGAATATTTCTATCCATCGCCGGTTAGCGTTTCATTCGCCTCTGGGCTCAATTTTCCGGATGCGATGGCAGGCAACTGGCACTCGGGTCAACGCGGTTCACCCTTACTGTTGATCAGAGGAGGGGAGACGCCATCCGCGACCATTGACTATGTGGCGGTTCATGAGGATACAATATTGGGCGGCTATATGTATGGCGGAACCGCTGTGATTCCAGATGATGTCAAACAACTCCTTGAGACGATTATTTAAAACTTGCGTGAACACACTAACTGCTTTGAGTACAGCTGTGGTCGTTATGTTTGCAACGTCTTTTGCCTTTGTCCCATCCGCGCAAGCGGCAGGAAGTCTGCAACGAATCGCTGGTCCTAATCGTATTGGAACCGCGATAGAGACGAGTCGTCAGCTCTATCCAACGCCCGACTCAGCGCAAGGAGTGATTTTGGCTCGACAGGATACGTTTCCGGATGCGCTTGCCGCAAGCAGCTTAGCTGGAATTATCGGCGCGCCTATTTTATTGCAACCAGCGGGTGCAGCACTCGATCAGATCGTGCATGACGAGATCGACCGCTTGATCGCTCCAGGTAAGCCTGTGTTTATCATCGGAGGTTCAGCCGCACTGAGTTCCCAAATAGATACGGTCCTTGCAGGCACGTACGCGGTAGAACGACTCGCAGGAGGCGATCGCTACGAGACGGCTGTAAAAATTAAAGAACGTGGAGATGCAGCACGCGGTTTTGAAGTTGCCGCCGCGTTATTTGCTCGCGGGGATTCGTACCCGGATGCCTTGTCCGTCTCGACGTACGCGGCATACAGTGGAACACCGATCTTGCTCGTCACGAGTTCTGCTATTCCCACAAGTGTCATTGAGGAAGTCACATCAGCCCTACAATCTCCATATGTCATTGGTGGGACGAGCGCAGTTAGCCAAGCTGTTCTAGAGCAAATCGAATCACTCACGAGCAGCCCCGCTATCCGTCTAGCCGGTAGCGATCGCTATGCGACCTCGGCCGCTATCTCAGAACACTTTTTTCCGCAGCCGGTGGCGATTATGGCGGCAACCGGCCAAAACTTTCCGGATGCTCTTGCGGGTGGAGTCCTTGGTGGCCTAACGGTACTGAGTCCGTCAGGTGTTCCGCTCCTGCTGGTCAAAAAAGATGGCGTTCCGCAACTAATTCGCGATTACGTCACTGCACACGCAAGCACCATTGACGATGCAACGAGCGGATATCTCATGGGCGGCGAGGCAACCATTACCCTCGACGCAGAACTATCGCTCGAGGGGATTTTATAGTCGATAGTGTTCAGGCACGGCAGCACTTGCCGTATGGGGCTGAACATTGTAGAGTTTTGCCGCAAAAAAGGTGGGGACTGATTAAACATAATGGCTCTGTAAAGCCATAATGAAGCTATTACTTTTTACCTCCGTACGGGCCGTCCATAGCAAAAAGTGGCTGGCCAGTTTAGCCACCGAATTTGACCTTCACGTCGCGTGTTTTAGCGCGCCTCAATTGGATCGAATCGAGGGGGTGACATACCACGAACTGCTCAGCGGAACTCAGCCTGCGTTAGCCAAGGAGTCAGATGCTGCAGGGGGTGGTGTAAAAATTTCTAAGGAGGCTTGGTTGACGTTTAAAAACGGGATCAAGTTTGCTAAACGGTTTGCGCAGATCATCGAGCAGGTTCAGCCGGATGTAATACACGCCCATCAGTCGGTGCCGTTTGGGTGGTATGCGGTGCGTGCTCGAAGTGCGAGTGATTTTGTGGCGCCCTTGGTTGTGTCGGTCTGGGGTACGGACGTCATGGCGTATCCGGAACAGCATTGGCTGTTTAAGTTGATGAACTACATAGTCCTCAAGCGGGCAACAGCGCTTACTGCCACGAGCAAAGCACTGGTCGCTGCGGCACGTCGCTGGAGTAAGCGTACGGATTGGTTGGTCATCCCGTTTGGGGTTGACCCTCTGGTTTTTGTAAAGAAATCTGCGGTAGCAGCGCGCGCTACGACGTTTGGTATGGCAAAGCAGCTCAGATTTGTAGGGGATATCGATGTGTATGGGTTACAAACTGCGATCAAAGCGCTTGCGATTGCTCGCAAGACAACGCATGAGCTCACACTAGAGATTGCCGGCGATGGACCGCAGGCTGAGTTCCTCAGATGGCTCGCTCAAAAAAATGGCGTGACTGATGCGGTTACGTTTTTGGGTACCAAGCCACCGCAAGAGCTTGGAAAAATCATGGCTGGCTGGGACGCTCTGCTCTTACCCTCTACCCAAGAGAGTTTTGGAGTGGTTGCGGTTGAGGCTGCAGCGGTCGGGATCCCCGTGCTTGGCTCTGACGTCGGTGGGATTCCTGAGATCGTGGTGGAGAATGTGACTGGAAGATTGTTCAGCCAGCTGACACCTGAGAAATTAGCGGCGGCCATGCTCTCATTGGATGAACGCCTACTTAAAAGTGCCTACGAGCACGGTCCAAAACTTGTTGCCGAGCGATTTACGTGGCAGGCAAGTGTCGAGCGCATGAAAAAAGTCTACGAGGCGCTGTCATGAGTATTTTGCGACAAGGATTTGGCGTATTTGTAACGCGTATCTGGACGGCGGCGGCAAGTTTAATCATGGGTGTCGTAATAGCTCGCGCATTTGGCGCGGATGGTAAAGGCGTCGCCTCACTGATTTTGCTCTTGCCGACCTTGCTCGGCACGTTTGGAAACGCCGGCCTGCATGTCGCCAACGTATATTTCTACGGTAAACGCAACGCCAAGCTCGCCGACTTAGCAGCTAATTCGTTGTGGGTTTCGTTGATACTTGGGCTACTGGTGTGTGGGGTAAGCGTAGCGTTGTATCCGTTGGTGGGTTCACGCTTTTTTACAGAAGTACCTCCTGGGTACTTACTCACGATCGCGCTGCTGACTCCGGCACTTTTGCTGTACTCGTATTTTGGCAGCTTGTTGCTCGCAACAAAAAGAGTCTTTGCATTTAACGCGGTCAACTTGGCCCAGACCACGATTCAGCTTGTGGTAGTACTGGTGGCCATCTACGGCTTTGACGCGGGCATCGAATCCGTTGTGTACGGACTGGTGTTCAACCTGGTGCTCGGGGCGGTTGTAAACTTTTACCTGATCTTTAAGCAGTCTCACTTTGGTTGGCGCTTTAACCGCGCATTATTTGGCGAGAGTTTTAGGTACGGTCTCAAGGGCTACCTTGCAAACGCGCTACAATTTTTGAACTACCGAAGCGACGTCCTGCTCGTAAGCTATTTGCTTGGGACGGTCGCCGTTGGTTGGTACAGTGTTGCCGTCAGTTTTGCGGAGATACTGTGGTACGTGCCGACCGCGCTGGGTACGATATTATTCCCGGTGGTGGCGACTTCTACTATTGCCGTCGCTAATACGACCACCGCACGTGTCAGCCGCCAGACCGTGTTGCTCATGACGATTGCTTCTGCGATCGTTGCACTTGCTAGCCCGTGGTTAATTCCAAAAGTATTTGGTGCTGAGTTTGAACCTGCCGTAAACGCGCTGCTCGTACTCCTGCCTGGAGTGTTGATTTTCTCGGTCGCAAAAATCTTGGGTAATGATTTTTCGGGCAGGGGATTGGTCGTGACCAACAGCATTATTAGTGGTGTCGCATTGGTCGCTAACGTAGCGCTTAATTTTGTGCTCGTTCCGCGACTTGGAATCAACGGGGCCGCCCTAGCCTCGACCATCACGTACACGCTTGCGACGATCACGTTGGTCATTTTGTTTGCTCGACACACTAAGACGTCGATTGGGCGCGTGGTTCTGCCAGAGAATAGTGATCTGAGTGATTTGCTACGAGCTGCTCGACTCCGTAAAGCAAAAACCGGATGAACCAGCTCGCCACACAAAAAAATACGGTGCGCGATGGCATGCGTAAGGTTGTAATGACGGTGTCCAACGAGTTTACGACGGACTACCGCGTCTTTAGAGAAGCGTCCGCGCTCGTGAAGGCGGGCTACGACGTAACGATCTTTTGCGTGTGGCGGGAGGGGCTTCCGCGCCAAGAAGAAAAAGCGGGTATCCACATCCGGCGCATTTTAGATAGTCATTTGCGTTTGCCAGTCTTTGCATCGTCACGCGCGGTCCGTCGGGTGTGGTGGAAGGCGCTCCTCGAGGCGCAAGCTGACATCTACCACGCGCACGACCGCGATGCGCTGGACCTAACCGCTCGTGCCGCCGCCAAGCTTGACGTGCCATTTATCTACGACTCACACGAGTTTTGGCCAGACAAAAACCAGTACGAGAACAACAACGGTTCGCTCCGAGACCGATTAAGTGAGCGCTGGTGGAACGCTAAGGAGCGCACATACTCACGTCGCGCCTCAGCAATTATCATGACAAGCGAAGGCCACGCGCGCGGATTGCGTTTACTCTTTGGCGTGCAACAGCCGGTCCTCGTGCGGAACATCCCGGAATATCAACGAGGCACGGACCGCTCGATGCTTCGTAAAAAGTTCAGGCTGAGCGACGCCGATCAAATCGCTGTATACGTGGGAAACATCCAACGCAATCGAGGACTCGAGCAAGTTATAGCCGCGCTCCGTGAGCTGCCAGTTAAAGTTCATCTTGTGATTATTGGGTATGGGCCATATCGCACCACGCTCGAGCGCAGCCTCTCACCGGAGCTGCGTGGTCGTGTGCACTTCCACGATCCAATTCCGTTTGAGCACATCATTCCGACGATTTATTCGGCGGACGTTGGTGTCGCACCCTTCCAGGCCAATTGCTTTAGTCACCGCTACGTCATGCCTAATAAACCGTTTGAGTACATGATGGCAGAACTCCCGGTTGCGGTGAGCAACTTGCCAGAGCTTACTCGGCTCGTTACGACGGTCGGCTACGGCGAGACGTTTACGCCGGACCAACCAGGTTCGATCGCGGCGGCGATTCGCTCGATCCTGACCGACAAGGACAAACAAGCCCGGTACAAAGCCAATGCTCGCGCTGCTACGGAGACTACGTACCGCTGGGACATCGAGAAAAAAGCACTGCTTGATTTGTATAAACGGATCATGCCATGAAAAAGATGCTCATGATCGCGTACTACTATCCACCACGCGGTGGGGGTGGTGTGCAGCGCACGGTTAAGTTCACAAAATACCTGCCTCAATTTGGGATCCATCCGGTGGTCCTTACATCCGGCACCGCTCCGACCAACCTAACCGATAAGTCTTTTGCGGTCGCTAATGACGTCGTGCACGTCCCATACCGAGAGCCTGGCAGAATTCTCGGCCGCCTCTACGAGTACATCCGGTTTGAGCGGGTTAGCGGCTGGGTTCGGCCAGCGACCAGACAAGCACTTAAAACCATCCACGAGCAAGGGATCGAGGTAATTTACTCGACCGCGTCGCCTTACAACAATCACGTCGTCGCGCTCCATGTCGCTCGAGAGTTGGGCCTACCATGGATTGCGGACTTTAGAGATTTGTGGACGGGCAATGCGTTGTACCGGGCGCGTTCACCCTGGATAGCACGGCGACATAAGCGACTAGAGGAGACCATCTATCGCGAGGCAACAAAAATTTTAGTAACCAGTCCGTCGCAAAAGCGTCAGGTCATCGAGGACTTCTCGGTTGAACCCGACAAAATCACCATTATCACCAATGGATTTGATGCGGAAGATTTTCCGGACTACCTCGCGCATGGTGGCGTGCAAGATCCTAGCCGACAGCAGTCACTGATCTCAAAGCCCGAACACCCCGTCACTATCGGGTACCTCGGCTCGTACTACGCGCAGTACCGACCGGAGGACCTCTTGCTAGCGCTTAGGTTTATCAAGCGCCGCAAACCCGAGGCGGCCAAGCTGATCAAATTTGCGTTTGTTGGTGATTACGATCGCTCGAGCCTCGCCGCGCTCACACATCCGGATCTGACCGATATCGTTACGGTTCATCCGTACATGCCACATGACAAACTGCAGTCATTTAGGCAGAACCTCGACGCTAACTTTGTGCACTTGCCGGCGGAAGGCGATCGCATCAAGGCCATGATCCCGCAAAAAGTGTTTGAGTACTTGGCTACGGGTAAACCGATTTTTGCGGTTCTGCCACCAAGTGATGTGTCGGATTTATTGACCAAGCACAAGGCCGCGCGCATTGCACCGGCGGGCGATCCGATCGGTATCGCGCATGCCTTGCTCGCATTTGTGGAAGAGCTCAAGCAGGGGACGGCTCCGGCGGTACGTGGGTCACTGCGCGAGTATGAGCGCAAGACACTGACCGGACAGCTTGCTGACGTTGTTAAGGGACTATCCTGATGGAACTCCGCAACAAAACGATCGTCTTTATCGCAACCGTCGCCTGGCAGCGTAACTGGCAGCGGCAGCAGGAGTGGGCCAAGCGTCTGGCAGAACATAATCGTGTTTTGTATGTCGCGCCCTACGGCATGACCTCGATGGGGCCGCTGACCGTGCTCAAAAAGTTCCGCGCACAAAAAGGTTTTACGTACGAGCACAAGTTGAGCGAACGGGTTACAAAAAACCTGGAGCATGTTCGGTTAGTGTTTGCGCCGATCCGTAATATTCGATTGCTCAACGCCATCAACGCTCGCTGGATGGAACGGCAGCTACGCCAACTCGGAGTCACCGATGATCCCGACACTATTTTTTGGACGTGTAACCCAGCTGACACAACGGTCTCTTTACTCAAGCGCTATCCCAAGTCGCGCGCGATCTTTGATATCGCGATGCGGTTCAGCCTGCTGCTGGATGCACCAAAATGGATCACTAAGTCTCAGGCGCAATTAGCCGCCCGTGCCGACGCCATCATCTACGATGCCAAGGCGCACTTGCTCGACCTGCCGACCGAGACGCACTACAAGGCGACATACATTCCACAAGGGTTTACGTACGCCTCGCTCGTCACCAAGTTGGAAGAACACCCCCGCGTCGCCGCCATCCCGCACCCGCGCGCCGTATACATTGGGCTTGATACCGTTCTCGACGTAGCGCTGATCAAGCGATTGCTCCAAGACCTATCCGAGCTACACATCATCATGATTGGGGACGTCGATCCTCAGTCGCTTGTTCATCCGCGCCTGCATTGGCTCGGACCGGTCAACACGGATCAAAAGGATCATTATATGTTTGGATCGGACGTGGCGTTGATCCCATACAAGGTCAGCGACTACACGGCCGGCACGTTCCCGACTAAGTTTTTTGAGTACCGTGCGCTCGGGTTGCCCGTTGTCAGTACCGACCTGGCAGAACTCCGCCAATTTGAGCCTCAAGTTGCGATTGGAAAAACCCATGCTGAGTTTGTCGAGAAAGTTCGTGCTGTACTCGCGGGTGTCAGCGAGCGCCACGATTCTGGTTCTACCAAAATCACGGTACCGCATGACTTTTTGGCAGAACACACCTGGGACAAACGATTTGCACTGGTGTCTAAAGTCATGGAGACGCTATGAGCGGCCGCACAGCACAAATCATCAGTGGAGTAGTCTCGTTTGCAGCGCTCATTGTTATTACAACGGTCGCTGAGTTTAGCCGACTGAACTGGGCGGGATGGCTTGCGCTTGGATTAACAGTATTGCTCGGACTGTATTGGGCTAAGCGCGGCCAGCAACGCTGGCTGCTGTACGCGGTTATCGTACTGACGTTGTTCCCGGAGGCTCAGTCAAGCACGGTTGCCGGTCTCGAGTTGCATCACATCCTGGCAGCCGTTTTGGCTCTGACGGTGTTTATTCCGTGGGTGATCTTGCGACCAAAGCCACTGCCACGTCTCTCACGGCTACTGCTGGTCTACTACATCTTTGGAGGTGCGCTAACCGCCGTCCTGCTTCTAACTGACGCAGCTCCGATCGCGAGCATGCACCGTCTCTTTGTCACCGGCCTGTTTGTGCTGATCTCGATCTTGACCCCGTTTGTTATTCGCACCAAGCAGCAACTGCACGAACTGTTCTGGGTCCTGACCGGAGCAATTCTGCTCTCGTTCGGCATTGGACTTGCTGCGTATTACAGCGCAAGCATCTCGCACACACTGTTCACCAATCCGTACATCCACATCAGCACGGTCGAAGGTGTGCCTCGTCTCGCCGCAACGCTACTCGACTCAAACTTTTTGGGTCATCAATTGTTGCCGGTAGTACCGGCACTGCTCGTCATCATGTCTCAAGTACGAGCGTCACTGGACAGAACCAAGCGGATTGCGCTCTACAGTGTGACGGTTGTACTGACCGCAGCACTCTTGCTCACATACTCGCGCTCCTCATACATCGCTTTTGGCGTGGCCGTCTTAGTCCTCGTATTTTTCTTGCGCAAGCGCATCCTGCGAACGCTCCTCACCGTCGCGATTGCCAGCGCAGCACTCGCCACGGTTTTTGTACCGTCCTTTCCGTTTTACTCGGTGTACCGTATGCCGTCGTCTGTTCTGCCCGCACCGGCAAAAGAGCAATTACTGCTTGGGTTTAATCCGCGAGCGCTTGTTGACGAGTACATCAAGCAAATTCAGTCGGACCCCACGTTGAGTGAGGAGGAGCGTGAGCAAATCCTGGCGCGTGATGTCTCGTCCGAGTCGCTCGGGTATCGCATCGAGTTTTGGAAGGCCGGGTTACGAATGTTCCGCGAGCATCCGCTGACTGGAGTTGGCGTTGGTCAGTTTAGATACCGTTTTGCAGAGTACTCGGACTTGTCGTTTATTCAGCAGCCTGACATGCACAATATTTTTCTTGAACAGCTCGCTGAGACGGGGATCGTTGGCTTTGCGTTGTTGTTGAGCGTGTTGGGTCTGGCGATTTGGACGTTGCGACCCGGACTCAAGAAACGTGAACCAGAGTCGATCGTTTTGCTCGCGGTGCTCGCGGGGCTGACCACGCAATCATTACTGCTCGGCGGCCTCGGTGCGTTGCCGCTGTATCTGACGATCGGGTTGATCGCTCGTTACTCGCCACAAACGACATGGTTTAGTGCACGGCCGTTCAAGCGCCTAATTGGCAAACGCAGCGACTCCCGCAAGCGCATCGTCTTTATCACCGCCACGACTAAAAAAGACGGGCCGGGCAACGTGTTGCATGCACAAATCGCTGGCCTTGACCTCAAACAGTTTGAACCAATCCTGATCACCGTCCTTAAACGTGGCGGTTGGGACGCAGACTATAAAAAGTTGGGCGTGCGACGGATCAACATCGGCTTGCCCAAGCCGCTCGATGTGATCACGCCGTTCATCCTGTGGAAGTTACTCTGGTGGCTGCGACCCGATCTCGTGCAAACTCAGATGATCCGCGGTGATGTGTATGGACGTTGGGCCGCGATGCGTGCCGGCGTGCCATTTATCTCGGTGGTGCACAACATGGACATCTGGAAGCACAGCGGCAAGCGCTTCCACCGATTTGCGACGTGGTTCGACGAGCAAGGGCTGATCGAAGCAACGCGCGTAGTGGCGGTCTCCGAGGCGGTCAAACAAGACGTGCACAAACAACAGGGGATTCCGCTCAGCCAGATCGAGGTGATCCGCAATGCGGTTGCTGTTTCTCGTTTTTCGGCTGAACCAAAATCATCCGAGCTTAAAAAACTGCAATCGGAGTTTAAAATTGCCGAGGACTCACAGGTAGTGCTAACGGTTGCGCGGGTTCACCAGCAAAAAGCACCCGAAGTCTGGCTCATGGCCGCGCTCAAGGTGCTCAAACAAAACCCCAAGACCACTTTTTTGTGGGCCGATGTTGGACCGCTCTTTGCTCAGATGAAGGCCGCCGTCCCACCGGAATATCACGAGCGCATCAAATTTATCGGATATCGCAAAGATGTTCCCATGTTACTCCACCTAGCGGACGTATTTGTGTTGCCCTCGCGCTTTGAAGGAATGCCGACGGCGTTGCTCGAGGCTATGAGTGCTGGGCTCGCGTCGGTCGCAACAAATGTGTCTGGTAACCCCGAGTTAATTACTCACAATAAACGAGGTCTATTGGTGCCATCAGAGAATCCTACCGCACTCGCTCGTGCAATTATCAAGCTACTCGATGATGCGCCGGCACGCTCGCGTCTGGGTAAAGCGGCCTTTGAGTTTGTTCAGACAAAGTTTACGGCCCAGCGTTTATCACGAGAATACCAAGCGCTTTTTGTTGAACTACTCAAACTATAGTCATGGGGATTTCTGCGGTTATCGTTAACTACAAAACGGCCGACCTGCTCAGGGTCTGTTTGAACTCGCTTGCAAAACACGCACCAGAAGTGCGCGACATCATCGTGGTCGACAATGCCTCGCGTGACACAACCATCGCCATGCTTACCAAAGAATTTCCGCACGTCCGACGCATCGCCTCACGTGCCAATGCTGGTTTTGCAAAAGCGGTCAACTGGGGAATCACCAACGCACGCCAACCGTACGTGCTCATTCTCAACCCGGATGTGATCGTCTCGGCTGGCTCGGTTCAAAAGCTCAATCACGAGCTTGATACGCAGCCGGACATTGCGCTCATCGCTCCAAAATTGCAGTACCCAGATGGCAGCTTGCAGTACTCGTGCTGCAGATTCCAAACGCCGACCTACATCGTGGCGCACCGCAGTTGGTTTGGCGCGACCAAGTCAGGCCAAAAGCTGATCAATCACATTCGCATGCACGACTACGATCACAAAACGGCCCGCGATGTTGACTGGGTGATCGGCGGCTGCATGCTAGTGCGTCGCAGCGCTATCGAAGAAGTTGGCCTCATGGACGAACGCTACTGGCTCTACATCGAGGATATGGATTGGTGTCGTGCTTTTTGGCAAGCAGGTTGGCGCGTCCGGTACGAGCCATCGGCCGTCATGACCCACCACTACCGCCGTCAGTCGGCCAAGGCACCTGGCATTCGCGGTCTCCTAACACCGCTCGGCCGGGCACACTTTGTCTCTGGAGCAAAGTACTTTATCAAGCACATCGGCAACCGCCGTCTGCTTGACAAGCGCCCCTAAAAAGGCCATACTGCGCGGCTTTATGAAAAGAGTCTGGCTCTACATCTGTATTAGTATTTTGGCTCTCCTGGCCGCAGGCGGGGCGTTTTTGTGGTTCAGCCTGTTTAGGGGGACTACGCCGATCACGGGTACCGAGCCTCAGGGCAAACTCAGCACGATTAAGTACGAACTCACGCGCGGCTACCACACTGCAGCTCTGGTCAAACTATTAAGTGATGACCAGCCAGAGTCGGTCCTGATCGCAATCCAAAATGATTGGGAACTGCGCGCGAGCGGGGGATTTATCACTGCATTTGGTGACGGACAGATCGTCAACGGTGCGCTGCAAAACTTCCGCGTGGTGCCGAGCGATTATTTTGACGCGGAAATTACTCTGCAACCTCCGATGCCGAGTGGGCTCGGGTACCGCATCAGCACCCCATCCCTTACCATGCGCGACTCAAACTGGGACGTGGATTTTCCGACCACCGCGGGCACACTCAGTCGTTACTATGAGGATGCGACAGGCGTTAAGCCAAATGTAGTTGTAGCGGTTACGACTAAAGCGGCAGAACATATTCTCCAGCACACCGGTCCTCTCACGTTTACCGTCAATGGTCACGATTTGACCGTCACGGCAGACGACGTGACCGACACACTAGAGCGCTACACCGATCAAGAGTTTAGGGAACTCGGTCTCGAGTGGGAGACGCGTAAACAAATTTTGAGCGCTTTTGGTGATGCGCTATTGCCGCGACTCCACGAGTTAGCTCGTCAAAGCCCAACCGATTTACTTAAACTTACCAACGAACTGGTCAGTCAGTACGATGTTCAACTCTGGTCATCCAAACCAGCACTCGCCGGTCACATCAAAGCACTCGGTACGTATCAAAAAGTAGAACCGACCTCGGTCAGTGAGAATGGTTCTGCCAGCGACGCGTTATTGATCGTCGACACAAACGTGGGTGCCCGCAAAACCAACAGTGTCATCGACCAACGCGTGGATTATCGGGTCGACCTATCCAAGCCCGTACCAAGCGCCAAGCTCCACATTACGTACACACACAACGGACCGTACCAACCAACCATCATCGAGTATCACGATACGGTCCGCGTGTACGCCCCGGCGGGTAGCAAGTTGCAGTCGAGCGAAGGCCTGACCAACATTACGAGCTACGCCCGCCATGGCCGAACCGTCTTCGAGGGTCGCCTTGTCCTGGAACCAGGCAAAAGCACGACGATCAGCCTGTCGTACACGTTGGGTTCTGCCATTACGGCTACGACCATCGACCAATACCGCCTCTTGCTCGAGCGCCAACCGGGCGCCCTAGGCTACCCCGTGCAAGTTACCGTGTTTGACGGGATCGAGACCGCCACCATCGCTACCGATGTAGCGCGCGACCGCAGCCTCACGCTTGAATCTAACTAACCCCGTCCGCTATACTAGAGCGGATGTTTTCCTCTAGAACCGGTCCGAGTAGCGACGTTCAAACTCGCCGCCGACGTGGACGTGCGCTCAATACTTTTTTAGTGCTCATTATTGGTATTTTGGGTGGCATTTTTATCGGGCAGAACCTCACGACTAAGATCATCCCGAGCAAGGCCGAGAGCACATCAGGGCTGGATTTTGCGCTGTTCGATCAGGTCTACGATATGGTCAAGCAGCAGTACGTGCATCAGCCGATCGACGCTAAAAAACTCGAGTTCGGCATGATCAAAGGGTTAGTGGCTGGTCTCGGTGATGCCAACTCCAACTTTATGGATCCAGAGGAGAACAAGGCGTTCCAGCAGAACCTCTCAGGACAGTTTGAAGGAATTGGTATCGAGATCGCAATTAAAGAAGAGATCTTGACCGTGGTCACGCCACTTGCAAACTCACCGGCAGAACTCGCGGGCCTCAAATCAGGCGACATTATCGTGCAAATTGGTGACACGATCGCATCAACGCTCACACTCGACGAGGCGGTCGGGATGATTCGGGGACCAAAGGGCAGCCAAGTTAAGTTGTTGATCACGCGCAATGGCGAGTTCGAAGCGCGAGAGTTTGTGATCAATCGCGACACGATCGAAATCGAGAGTGCCACCTTTGAGATGCGCGACGACGACATCGCCGTGATCCGCATCGCACGCTTTGGCGAGGATACCGGTATAAAAGTCGGTGAGTTCGCTCAGCAAATCTTAGACAAAAAAGCTAAAGGTGTAGTACTCGACTTGCGCGGCAACCCCGGTGGCTTTTTGGAAGTGTCCGTTGATGTTGCCAGCTACTTTATTCCAGAGGGCGTAATCGTCTCAGAAGAATACGGCGACGGTAAAACTCAAGAGTACAAAGCACGCGGCGACGCGTTGCTAAAAGACATGCCGTTGATCGTACTAGTAGACGAGGGGAGTGCATCGGCTTCCGAGATCTTGTCCGGGGCGCTGCAAGACTATGGTCGTGCCAAGCTGGTAGGCGTTAAGACATTCGGTAAGGGATCGGTACAGGAGCTTAAGCCACTTGAGCAAGATACGAGCTTGCGACTAACCGTAGCGCTGTTCGTTCTGCCAAAGGGCCGTAAGATCGACCATCAGGGAATTATGCCGGACGTTGAGGTGAAACTACCCGAGAAACCGACCGAGCCACCATCGGACCCGCAGTTTGATCGCGCGCTTGAACTTCTCAAAGAGTCCCTGTAGCATCGCGACACTATGGCAAAGCAACAAATCGCGGTTATTTTACGTAAAAATGTTAAGGGTCTCGGCGAGAGTGGCGAGGTTGTTAATGCAACGGCCGGCTACGCTCGCAACTTTTTGATTCCAAGTGGAGCTGCGGAGGTTGCTACCGATAAAGCTATCGAGGCCTACAAAAAATTGGCAGAACACCGCAAGCAGCAAAACGCTAGCGCAATCGCTGCCGCAGAGGCGATGGCAAAGACCTTGAGCGCTAAGGTTATTACCGTGCGCGTTAAGGCCGGTCAAAAAGGTAAGCTCTTTGGCTCGGTAACCGCAGCTGACATCGTTAAAGCTGCCGCGGATCAGCATGGCTTTAAGCTCACCACCAAGCAACTCAAGCTCAAGTCGCCAGTCAAAGCACTAGGTAAGCACACAATCCCAGTAGAACTCGAAAATCACGTCAAGGGTAGTCTGACCATCCAGGTGATTAGCACCAAGGGTTAGGACCCACCGATCGCAAAAGGATTGGGTACCAAAAAACTCGGCCGTGAGCCGAGTTTTTTTAGTTCTTATTTCTTTGCTTTAGCTTTTGCTGGCTTGTTTGGCTTAGTGGGTTCAGCCGACTTTGTGAGCGGCTTAACCTCTACACGGGTGCGAGGGTGCAATCCACCGTCATAGCCCTTGTGTTTGATGTGAGCGAATCCAACGGTACCAGGCAGTGCTGCATGCAATGTGTGGTCCTTACCCATAAAAACGTTTTTGCCGGCGATGTAGCGAGTGCCGCGCTGACGGACGATGATGTCGCCAGTTGCGACGCGTTCGCCTCCAAACGCTTTGACACCCAGGCGTTGCGCCTGACTATCCCTGACGTTTGATGTACTACCAGCTGCTTTTTTATGCGCCATGGCTACTTAGTTATGTGACAGACTTAATTTGAGTAGTTCGCGACCTACCACTTGATCTGGTCGACTGTAGACCAGGGTGCCGCGGGCCGAAACAGGCAGAACAGCGGCGTTTTGTGGCGGTACGAGAGCCTCGAGACGATATCCCAGTTTTGGGAGGGCGTCAAGAAGGGGGACAAAGGTCGGTTCTTGCCTTTGTACAGCCACAGATTCGCCATTGGGAGAACTCGCGGTCTGCAACACCGGCAGGGTAATTACGAGCGTCGCATCCGGTTTTAAGAGCGTTTTAAAGTGCTCTAATGTGGCTTTCCAGAGCTTTGCGACGTGCGTGGCCACTTGAGAGGCCTCAAGCGGGGAGAACGGCCGAGAACGCGGTGGGCCAAGGACGCCTTCACTGACGAGCGCGTCTACCGACTGGGCTTTGAGGCGGACTTTGGCAGCGTCAAAAATACCGAGGAGTTCTGGGTCGGACAGGTTGAGTTGCGCGTTAACTTTGCTGATTTTTTTGAGCCAGGCGAGGTTTTTTGTCGCGCGGTCGATTTGGTCGGTATCGTTGTCGCAACCACCGACTTTGTACCCCATGAGGAGTCCTTCTTGGAGGACGGTGCCGATTCCGCAGAACGGATCAAAGATGTAGGCACCGGCTGGTTTGCCCGCCATGTTGATCATTATCTGGGCGAGCTTGGGCGGGAGTGAGCCAGACTTTGGATTGCGCTCGGGTCGGCCGTAGTCGCGCTCGGAGTAACCTCTAAAGTCTTGGACGGCTCTTGTCTGGGCTCGATATACCTCGGTAGAACCAAAGACGATAACAATTTCTGCTCCGCCTTCTTTAAGAAGGCCATTGCCGTGCACGACCACGCTGGCAAGCGCTTGAGATTTGCCGCGCGGTTCTACAAAACGGGCAGAACGTTTGCGGCTCTTGAGATAACGCTTAAGGTCTAGTCCAAAATCGTGCACGCTCGGGGCGATGTCGCGGTCGTACTCTGCGCCATAGACCGAGATACCAAACGTCCAGCGGCCGGTTCCTTTGGGTGCAAAGGCGCGCATGACGCTGTCGTTTTTGAGGAGCTCTCTGAGCACGGTGCGAGAATCATGTCCGCGTGGCATGGTCTCGTTGACCTCGGCGATTTTGATCGTACCGCCAAGGCGTTTGAGTTCTCCCGGCGCGTCAAAACTATCGTCACACTCGATCATAAAGGCGTTGGGCGAGACCAGCGTGGGGGTGTATTGCAGTTTTTGCACGTGCAACGCGCTCAACAACTCGGCTAGACCAAGCTCAGGCTGCCGACCAAACAAGAAGATCCAGCGCTTCATGATTCGTTAAGGTTGGTTTGCGAGACTAATTTCATGCGCGCACACGGTACCACATTTTTGCTAATTGTCGAGCTCGCCGTGATCGGAGGGAGCGGGTTCGTAGCGGGCTACCTATGGCCGCATCCGGGCCCAGAGTTGACGCTTGCTGCGCCGACAGCACCGGTCATAGAGACTACTCCTATGGAGTCATTGGATGAACCCACGACCCAAATTAAACCAGAAGCAGAGGAGCAAGAGGCAGGCATGACAGCACGGGGTCAATTCGTCGCTAGTAAGTCCGGTGCTAAATATCACCCAGCAACGGGTTGTAGCTACGCAGATCGAATCAAAGAAGAGAATCGTATCTATTTTAATACCGCAAAAGAGGCCGAATCAGCTGGCTACGAGCCGTCTTCTTGCATCGAGAATAATTGACTCGGCTTAATTAGATTCAAGCAGACGCCTCATGAGGTCTACCTCCGACTGCTGGTTTTTAATAATACCCGCACAAAGCGTTTTGATTTGCGGGTCGGTGATGGGTGCCTGCTCGCACATGAGAATTGCGGCACCGTGGTGTGGGATCATTGAGCGCAAAAACTGGGCGTTCCCTATGCCTGTTTGCATTCTGGTCAGCGCAAAGAACACCCCGGTTAGCGAGATTGCGATCGCGCCAGCCACAACTCGGCCTCTTAGGTTTTTATACATTGCACCCATGACAAGGAGTTCAATCAGCAACATGGCGCCGGTCATCGCACCGGCCATATAAAACTGATTGAGGTTGGTGTACACGTTGCTAAAACGGTCAACCATCATGTACATCAACCCATACATTGCCAAAAAAGAGACCATGCTCATTATCGTTAGCTTGAGCCAGGGGTGATGCATGTACACCAGTATAGCTCAAACCCAGCAGCTGTACTTTTTTGACATTTCGTGCTTTACTCGCGACATGCCAAAGCAACGCATCCTCTTGGGAATCGTGATTTGTGCGGCAATTCTAAGTTGGGCGCTCTATCTGCGTCCGGCTTCTAGCGTGATGCATGCTCAAATGCAGGCAGGCATGAGCGGACATATCGCCGAGCATCCAGAACAACAACTCTGCGAGACAATTTCCGCAACGCCCGAGTGCGCAATGAGCTTGGCAGAGCACCAGGCCGTAACGGAGACGCTAGCGGTTTCTGGTTTTTCTGCGCTCGTCCTATTAGCGCTCAGTCTATTTGTTGCGCTGATTAGCATAACGGGGCTGTCAGGATCTCCGCGAGTTTTGACAACGTCGCCACCTGGAGACACGTGGCGGTTACGGTTACATAAGTTAATTGATCCGTTTGCACGCTTGCTGCGTGCCGGGGTCATCCATAGCAAAGAGTACGCGCGAGTCTAGCGACGCGGTTCAGCCTGTCGAGCTGCCGCGAGTTTTGTCTAACTCGTACTTATTTGTAAATGGAAAATCTACATCCAAGCAAGCTAACTAAAAAAACGCTCAAAATTCACGGCATGCACTGTGCAAGTTGTGAGTTACTAATCGAGCGCAAGTTTAAGGAGATCCCGGGCGTCCACAAAGTCCGGGTGAACCACGCCACGGGCAAGTGCAAACTGTATTGCGTACGAGTACCCGAGTTATCAGAGTTCAACCGGCACATAAGTGCGGATGGATACTCTGCGAGCTGGTGGGGGACGGATTCTGCCTCAGAGCGTGCTCCAGAAGTCATCGATACAAAACGGCACTATATCGAGATCGGAATAATCTTCTTTGTTGTAGTAGTTGCCTACATCATTCTACGAGGCTTTAACATCGTTCCAAAGATCGCGATCACCAGTAACATGAGTTACGGCGTTGTCTTCTTAATCGGGTTGGTTGCCGCACTCTCGACATGTATTGCGGTTACTGGCGGATTATTGCTCTCGGTTGCTGCAAAATACAACGAGATGCACCCAGGACTCAGTGGAGTGCAACGCTTTAAGCCGCACATCTACTTTAATGTGGGGCGCGTCGTCTCGTATACGGTATTGGGAGGGGCGGTTGGGGCGCTCGGATCCGTTGTTACGCTATCGCCGTACGCCAACGGAATCCTAACGATCATCGCGAGTATCGTCATGATCTTGCTCGGATTCCAGTTGCTCAAGCTCTTCCCCAAGTTCCGTAGATTGCAACCGCGCATGCCAAAATTCTTAGGCAGCCGCATTCACAATCTAGCCAGCAGCGAGAACCGTTTTGCCAGTTTTGCCCTCGGAGCCGGAACGTTCTTTTTGCCGTGCGGATTCACCCAGGCGCTGCAGCTGTATGTGCTGAGTCAGGGTGGCTTTTGGCAAGGGGCCTTGACAATGCTGGTATTCTCATTAGGGACGTTGCCGGCACTGGTGTCCCTGGGAGCAATCTCGAGCTTTGCCAAGGGCGCATTTCAGCGGTACTTCCTCAAGTTTGCGGGGGTGATCGTGATCTTTGTTGGTGTCTTTAGCATCAAGAACGGTTTGGCACTAACCGGCGTCTCGGCCTCGATAAGTGATGCTCGATCGCAAAAGGCAGCCGTAGCGCAAGGAGTCGATCAGGCCGTGCCGATCGTGGATGGCAAGCAAATCGCTGAGATGAAGATAGTCGGACTACGGTATGAGCCCGCCCAATTTACGGTGGTCAAAGGCGTGCCAGTTGAATGGCGCATCGATGCAAGTGACGCGGCAGGGTGTGCAGCTGTTGTGAGCGCTCCAAGTCTCGGCATCAACAAGTACGTCAACCAGGCCGAAACGCTCTCCTTTACTCCAGACACACTTGGCACGCAGCCGTTTAGCTGCTCGATGGGGATGACTACCAGGGGCGCAGCATTCACGGTAATTGAGAATCCTACAGCTGCAGTTGAACAGACCGCAAAGCCAACTCAAGTAGCGGCAGAACCAATTGGCCCCTCACCAGCAGCCACAAAGGTAGTAGAGCCGAAAAAACCAGAACCGGAGGTACAAAAAATCACGCTCAAATACACCGCAAGCAACGGGTTCACCCCTAAAACGCTCGAGGTTAAAAAAGACATCCCCGTTGAATTTACGGTCGATACGGAAGTCCAACTATCCGGCTGCATGAGCACGCTTGTAATTCCTGAGTTTGGAATTTCGCAGTACCTCGAGCTTGGTAAAAACGTCTTCAACTTTACTCCAACAGAACCAGGTACAATTGGAGTGATCTGTCCGATGGGCGTACCAATGACGCAAATCCTTGTTAGCTAACTTAAAACCATGATTACCAACGTAAAAATTATTGGAACCCACTGTCAGTCCTGCAAAGCGCTTTTAGAGGAGGTCTGTCTTGAGGTCCCCGGTGTCAAAAAGTGCACCGTCAACTTTGAGACCGGCGAGACTGCGGTTGAACACGATGAGTCCGTCGACTGGAGTAAATTTAGGCAGGCGGTTGCGTCGCTCGGTGGGCAGTACCGCGTTGAGGAGCCCAAATGAACCACGATCATCACAACCAAAGCGGCAAAAAAACGACCCTGCATATTCAGGGGATGCACTGTGCAAGTTGTGTCATACGTAACGAGCGCAGCCTCAAAAAGATTCCAGGCGTCAAAAGCGCCACTGTTAACTTGGCCACACATAGTGCCGTGGTTGAACACGACCACAGCGTCGGCATGGATGCCTTTGCTAAGGCCATCGCAAAAAATGGCTACCGCGTAATTACCGAGAGTTCGCTTGAGGACCGACGCAAAGAGGCTAAGCATGAGCGACGAACGGCCGGCAGTAAGGCACTCTTTGCGCTGCTACTGGCTGCTCCAGCGCTCATAATCGCAATGGCAAAGATCGAGATCCCACTTGAGATTGGAGACCTTGGGCTGAGTATGATCATCGAGGCGCTCTTTAGCACGGTCGTGATCTTGGGCTTTGGCTGGGAGTTCCATCGCGGGATGCTCAAGCAGGCAAGGCAGTTCCGCGCAGATATGGATTCTCTGGTGTCACTAGGGACGTTGGCTGCGCTTGGCTTTAGCTATTGGGCACTTGCCACGGGTTCTCCCGATCGATACTTTGAGACGGGTGCGGTTATTACCGCGCTGATCTTGCTTGGTCGGTACTTCGAGATCAAAACGCGCGGTCAGGCAAGCGAGGCGATTGAGCGTTTACTACAGCTCGGTGCAAAAAATGCGCGCGTAGTGCGGAATGGCATCGAGCAAGAGATTCCGGTAGAACAAGTCGTGGTTGGCGACCTCGTCATCGTAAAGCCCGGTGAAAAAATCCCGGTGGACGGAGTGGTTGTGAGTGGGAGCTCCGCGGTGGACGAGTCGATGCTAACAGGGGAGAGCTTGCCGGTCGGTAAAAAAATTGGTGACTCGGTGTTTGGGGCGACCCAAAACCAAAATGGTGCGATGCAAATTAAAACGGCAAAAGTAGGCGAGGATAGCGTGCTAGCGCAAATCGTAAAGATGGTCGCGGATGCACAGAGTCAAAAAGCGCCCATACAAAAATTGGCTGATCAAATCTCGGGCGTCTTTGTGCCGATCGTACTCGTGATTGCAATCGTAACGGCCGTGGTGTGGTACGTACTGACCGGTGACGTCGCAGCTAGCATTGTGCCCGCGGTTGCCGTTCTCGTTATCGCGTGCCCCTGCGCTCTGGGTCTGGCGACGCCGACTGCTATTATGGTTGGTACTGGCCTTGGTGCCCGCCGCGGAATCCTGATTAAAAATGGAGAGTCGCTTGAGCGGGCCAAGCGGATTGACGTTGTGATGTTCGATAAGACGGGCACCCTCACCGAGGGCAAGCCTCGCGTGACGGATGTCGTAGCGATCAACGGCCAGGACCAACAAACACTCGTCGAGCTCGCCGCATCGCTCGAAAAATTCTCTGAACATCCACTTGCAAAAGCGGTTGTGGCCGAGGCAACTAAGCGGGCGGTATCGCTTGAGGATCCAAAGGACTTCAAAAATATCGAGGGTAAGGGGATCTCAGGCTCGATAAACGGCACGCCAGTGCTAGTTGGAAGTTTACGTTTGATGCGAGACAGCGGCGTTGACGTAGACCCGATCGCTGCTGAGATTGATCGACTAGAGCACGAGGCCAAGACCGCAATTGCCGTAGCAGCTGACGCCAGAATCATTGGCTCTATCGCAATTGCCGATACCGAAAAATCCGACGCGGCCTCCGCCATCGAGCAGCTCGACAAACTCGGGATCGCCTCGGCGATGATCACGGGTGACAACATGGCAACCGCCAACGCCATTGCACAAAACTTGGGCATCAAGCATGTCTATGCCCAGGTTCTGCCAAAGGATAAGGCGGACGCGGTAAAACGATTGCAACAACAGGGTAAAAAAGTTGCCTTTGTGGGAGATGGAATCAATGACGCACCAGCACTCGCGCAAGCTGATCTTGGGATCGCAATGGGTACCGGTACGGACGTCGCGATCGAAGCCGGCAACATCGTGCTCGTCAAAGGCCGCCCCTCCAAAGTGGTCGACGCAATCTTGCTCTCGCGCAAAACCTTCCGCACGATCAAGCAAAACATGTTTTGGGCGTTCTTCTACAACATTGCTGCAGTGCCACTCGCAGCTTTTGGCTGGCTGAACCCCATGATCGCCGGTGGAGCGATGGCCTTTTCCAGCGTGAGCGTTGTCGGTAACAGTCTCCGTATCAAGCGGACAAAATCACTAACTAATTAGTCAACTAATTTAAAAATATGAAATTCTCAAAAGTGCTCCATGTCGGGGCAATTGTAGTAGGCGCAGCGGGCGTCGTTAGCGCGATTGCCGGTATCACCGCCGGCCGAACCGGACTTATCTGGGGTTTTATGCGCGAGCATCTCTTACTGTGCGCAGGGCTACTAGTCTTGTTTGCTATCTGGGCGCAAATTGGAGCAATCCACCACTTGATGCTCGAGAAAAAAGGCGAGTGGCTGTAGACGTTGGAAGAACCTCAACTCAAAGCTCGAGAGTAGTTGACAAAATGGCCTAAACATGCTAGTTTATTCCGTTTTGTTCTTTTAATCTGAGTTCAAGACGAGCGATTTGGGTGCTACTCACGTATCCAGTTCGCTCGCCTTAGAACTCTGTTGAGAGAGTAAGGAAGGTGGAGCGGAAAGAGGACACTAATGTCTCAGATGATGAACCGCGCAACCACTGGCTTCCAGGAGATGCTGCAGGAGAAGGCCCGTTGGATCGCCCATAAGGTGTGGGACTTCAACATCCCCAGCAAGCTCGACGAGGTCAACAAGATGATCGCCTCTGCCAAGCGGCTCGGCGTCACCCAGTCCGACGGCATCCCCAAGCCCGTCTGCGAGGCACTCGTGCCCATCATCGCGGACCTCCGCAACCTCGGCATGGAGGACGACATCAAGGCGCTGCTCGCCGCCGTTCTCCTGAAGAGCGGCGTCAAGGAGGAGCTGCTGACCTTCGATCACGAGTTGCTCAAGGGCAACTTCGAGATTCCCGCCTCCATCGTCAAGGCCTACGAGCCCTTCGTCCCCGCGCCCACGGCCTGAGCTCTCTCCTGGAGCGGCAACCAATCGTTGGTTGCCGCTCCAATCCCTTCTCTAGTTCGGCCACCGGATCGTCTGGTGTTGAACTGAAGATCGGAATGCTCTTTGCAAGAGGAGAATACATGAACACCACCACGACCAAGAAGCCTGTGGTCTACTTCACCTACACGATGGCCGCGATGTTTCCGCAGATCCCGTACGTGCAGGATGTGCTCTACGTGCTGCAGCTCTCCGACAAGAAGGATGAGCGCGGCTATTACAGCCCCGCGGGAAATGCCAACTTCGGAGAGTATATCCGCAACCTCATGCTCGCCGCGTTCTGGGCGACGAACACCAACGAGGCACTGAGCCGGTATCCGGACAAGTGGGTCAGGCACCTCGTGGCAAAGGCCATCATCGAGCTGTGCCCGCCTGAGGCCAAGTGTCTGTTCAACCCGGCCTTCTTGATCGCCTTTGAGGAGCTCACCGATAAGCCCGTGCGGTATGACGGGAAGAACCGCAAGTCGCTCCTCGAGGCGTGTGGCTGCCCTCAGTGCGAACTCGCTCGCGAAGAGATGCGGGTTGGTTAGCGTATTCTGAGTTGGTTCTGCCATGAACCCCGCTGGTGTACCGGATGTACACCGCTTTTCCCATGCGTATCTCGATCTGGAGGTACTCAGGGGATCGGACTGCACGTTACATCACAACAAAACTCGGTACGAAAGGAAGTCTACAGTCATGCGCGAGATCAATTGCGACCCTCAGTACACTGGCTACTGCGTTGAGATCGAGCAGGGCGACACGGCAGAGGAGGTCATCGAGTATGCCCATGAAATCGACGCCACCTGGCTCGAACAGATCGACGAGGACAAGTCCGAGCTGTGCTTCGTCGTCAAGTTTCCGGGACGCTTCCCCGAGCTCTACTCGGAGAAGGCCCTTCGCAGCGGCATCAGGCAGATGTCGAGCTGACGGGAGGTTCTGACAAGATGCCAAGACTCATCTTCGTATTCGAGATCAGGCTCAAACCTGGTCACACTATCGAGCAGTACCGGTTCGACTGGCAGAACGGAAGCGATCGAATCGTGCAGGAGCTGGGGTGCAAGTGCACCACACTCTTCCGCAGTCTCACGGACCCGAACCTGCTCATCGCAATGCCCGAATGGGAGTCGATCGAGGCGCGCATCGACGCGATGGAGAAGATCAACAACCCCGACCACCCAGACTACGATCTCACGCACCGGCACCTGGAGCATGCGGACTTCGTCTTGTCGCCGGGGTGGCTCGAGGAGATCGGCTACGCTGAGCACTGATACAAGCTGTTTGCAGTCAGCTCAAAACTGCAACGCCGCGGGACCAGGATCCTGCGGCTTTTTTTATTCCTGTGAGCTCCTTAGCCACTCTTTGATAGCAGGGGAGAAGTCTAGTTGGTAGTCAGGAATCCCAAGGCTCTTGCCGAATGTAACGGCATCTTGGTATTGGGCATTGTTACTTCTATCGATCTTAAAGACTTTGTCCCTAAAAATAATGTAGTGGAACTGACTGTTTTTGAAGTCTGCGTACCAGGCATGCTTTTTTGCTGCATCAAGTGATTTAGCGATTTTTTCAGCCACGGTGTCGGCCCGATCCTCAGGAACCTCAAACGAATGTAGCGTCCATTGTTTTACCCAGGGAGTTTTGTGCTCGGCCGTGACTTTCTCAACTTCTGTTTTGGAGATCGTGAGCTCACGTAAGACAGCCTTGTCCTCTAGGCTCTCCTCAATTATGACGCCCGAGTAGTTCACTTATTTACGCGCTCGGAGCTTTGCCGTGACCGTCGCGAGTTGCTCGCGTGCTTCTTTGAGCTCGATTGCGGTGAGACTGCCGCCCTTTATGTCGGAGAGTAGCCGGTTGTGTTCTGCCTCCGCTTTGGCCACATCGATCGACTCAACCGGAACGGCCTCACCAATCAAGACGGTCGCGATATTGTTTTTTACCTCGATAGAACCGGTCGACGACACCAACCGGTGCTCGCGCGTCTTAGTTTTGTAACGCAATGTGCCAGGCAAGACCCGAGCGAGTAGGGGAATATGGTTGGCCAGCACACCTGTTGCGCCCTCTGTGGTATTTACATTAACGAGCTCCACGTCTTCGTCGACGAGCGTTTTTTCGATAGTGATGATGCGCAGGCGAAGGGGCATCGGGGTTCAGCCGGTGACTAGGCTTTTTTAACTTGATCGATCGAGCCTTTGAGATAGAAGGCATCCTCGGAGTAGCTGTCGAAGTCACCGCTCAAGATGGCCTTAAAGCCACGGACGGTATCCTGGCGGCTCACATAGGCGCCGGGAGAACCAGTAAACACCTCAGCAACCGAGAATGGCTGCGACAAAAAGCGCTGGATCTTGCGGGCGCGGGCGACGGTAACCTTGTCCTCGGCGCTGAGTTCTTCGATACCGAGGATGGCGATGATGTCTTGCAACTCTTTGTAGCGCTGGAGGATTCGTTGGACGTCGCGGGCCACTTGGTAGTGCTCCTCGCCGACGATGGTCGGGTCGAGCACGGTCGAGGTTGAGTCGAGCGGGTCAATGGCAGGGTAAATACCGAGTTCTGCTAGAGCACGGGACAACACAACGGTGGAATCCAAGTGCGAGAAGGTCGTGGCTGGAGCTGGGTCGGTCAAGTCGTCGGCCGGGACATAAACCGCCTGCACCGAGGTGATGGAACCCTGTTTGGTAGAAGTAATGCGCTCCTGAAGGTCACCCATCTCTTTGGCAAGGGTCGGCTGGTAGCCTACCGCGGACGGCAAGCGACCGAGCAAAGCGGACACCTCCGAACCTGCCTGCGTAAAGCGGAAAATGTTGTCGATAAAGAGGAGCACGTCTTTTTTGTCCTGGTCTCTAAAGTGCTCGGCCATGGTGAGTCCGCTCAAAGCAACGCGGAAACGAGCGCCTGGCGGTTCGTTCATCTGACCAAAGACGAGGGCGGTTTTGTCGAGCACGCCGGATTCCTTCATTTCTTGGTAAAGGTCGTTGCCTTCGCGTGAGCGTTCTCCAACTCCTGCAAAGACCGAGTACCCACCGTGCTTGGTCGCGATGTTGTGGATCAACTCCTGGATGAGGACCGTCTTTCCCACACCTGCGCCACCGAACAGTCCGGTTTTGCCTCCCTTAACAAAGGGGCAGATCAAGTCGATGACTTTGATGCCGGTCTCAAACAGCTCGACCTTGGTCGACTGGTCTTTAAAGGCGGGTGCTTGGCGGTGGATCGAGCTCGTCGTAGCTTTTGGTGCAGCCTGTCCGTCGATTGCCTCGCCCAATACGTTGAACATGCGGCCGAGTACGGGTTGGCCCACTGGCACCTCGATTGAGCTACCAGTGCTCGTTACGGCCATTCCGCGCGCTAATCCATCGGTTGAACCCATCGCAATCGCGCGAACACGCTTGCCACCCAAGTGTTGCTGAGTTTCGAGGACGAGCGACTTGGATTTATTTTCACCTGCAGTCAGTGCTACCGAGAGCGCCGCGTTGATCGCAGGCAGCTCTGAGGCAAACTCCACGTCCACAACGGGACCAATGATTTGCTTGATCGTTCCGGTGAGTGATTGTGTTTTAGTGCTTGGCATGTGCGTGTGATTAATTGATCGCAATAGAATTATTTTTCGAGTGCAGCGACTCCGGCAGAAATCTCAGCGAGGGCCGCCGTGATCGCTTCTTGTCGCAATTTGTTAAACGTTTGCGTGAGTTCTTCGATCAAATCTGAGGCATTGTCGTGCGCGTTCTTCATTGCGATCATGCGGGCCGAGTGTTCGGATGCTTCCGCCTCGAGCAAGGCGTGATAGAGCAACATGCTGACGAGCTCCGGGATCAACTGATCAACGATCTCGGCAGGGGAGGGCTCGAGTTCGTACTCGGCAGCGTTAAAGGCTACGGGCTTATCGAGTAGTTCAGCCGGCAACTCCTCAACATCCACGATTTTCTCGAGGGTGATCGGCAAAATGCCGCGCACAAACGGTTTTTGTCGCAACGTATTGATGAACTGCGTGTATGCCACGATCACTTTGTCGTAAGGACCGGCTTGGTAAAGCGTCACGAGATCATCGCGCAGCCGACGCGCCAACCGAACATCTACCGGACCATTCTCAAGGGCGCGCACTAGTGAGTAGCCCTGCGACTTAACGAACTTCTCAGCCTGCGACCCGATGGTAATAAAATCCGTCTCGCGCTGCTTGTCGCGCTTTTGCACATTGACGAGATCGGTCACTTTGCGAGCCAAGTTAGCCATGAGGCTGCCGGTCAACCCCTTGTCCGGTGTAATGAGCACAACCAGTTGTTTGTCGGTAAACTTTTTACGGAGCAGGGGATGCTTGGTCTGGGTCAGTCCCGAGAGTCGTCGCAACAGCGAGAGCGACTCCTCAGCAAACGGTCGGGTCGCGATCGTTCGCGTCTGCGCTTTACGCATTTTGACGGCCGACACGGTCTGCAAGGCACGCGTAATCTTCTTGGTGTTGGTCACCGAGCGGATTCGTCGTTTGATGTCGCGCGTGTTGTTGCCGGCCATTGCTCAAATATCGGATGAACTATTTCTTAGCTTTTTCTTGCGGTTCAAAGTTGGTGTCGCGAATAAAGGCTTCGATAGCGCGGTCCAACTTAGATTCGAGTTCTTTAGTAAGCTCTGGCTTTTTCTCGATGTCTTTAATAATGTCGCTTGCGGTCGACTCGACGTGGCGGAGAAGCTGGTCTTCGGCCGCGCGGATTTGTTCTACCGGGACGGCGTCAAATTTACCCGTCGTTGCCGCGTACAACGCCACCGCCATTTGCCAAACGGCACGAGGCTGCTCTTGAGGTTGTTTGAGCACTTCGGTCAAGCGCTGACCACGTGCCAGACGCTTTTGCGTCTCAGCATCGAGATCTGATCCAAATTGCGCAAATGCAGCGAGCTCACGGTACTGAGCGAGATCGAGTCGCAATTTACCCGAGACCGCTTTGATCATTTTGGTCTGGGCTTTGCTACCCACACGCGACACGGATAATCCGACGTTTACGGCCGGGCGAATACCCGCGTTAAACAAGTCCGATTCCAAAAAGATCTGACCATCGGTAATTGAGATGACGTTGGTCGGTACGTACGCGGTCAAGTCACCGGCCTGCGTCTCGATGATCGGCAATGCGGTGATAGATCCGCCACCAGCGTCTTGGTTGCGTTTAGCGGCACGCTCCAGCAAACGTGAGTGGAGGTAAAAGACATCTCCCGGGTAGGCTTCGCGACCTGGTGGGCGACGAAGCAACAACGAGATCTGACGGTAGGCGGTAGCGTGTTTAGACAAGTCGTCGTAAATCACGAGCGCATCCTTGCCTTGATACATAAAGAATTCCGCGAGTGCGGTTCCGGCGTACGGCGCTAGATAGTTGAGCGCAGCAGAGTTAGAAGCCGCCGCTGACACAACGATCGTGTGCTCAAGAGCGCGATGCTTACGCAAGGTCTCGACCAAACGAGCGACCTTAGCTTCTTTTTGTCCGATCGCAACGTATACGCAGATCAAGTTTTTGCCGCGTTGGTTGATGATCGTGTCGATCGCTAAAGCTGTTTTACCGGTCTGGCGGTCACCAATGATCAACTCGCGCTGTCCGCGTCCGATCGGGATCATTGCGTCCACGGCTTTGATACCTGTCGCAACCGACGTATCGACCGACTCGCGTTCGATCACGCCTGGTGCGATCTTCTCAACCGGCAATCGCTCGCTCGTTTTGATGGCGCCTAGGCCGTCGAGTGGTTCACCCAGTGGGTTAACGACACGACCCAACATGGCCTCACCAACGGGGATGTCCAAAATGCGGCCTGTAGCTTTGACGGTACTGCCCTCGGCGATGCCGGCCGACTCTCCAAGCACGATCACACCGACCACATCTTCCTCAAGGTTGAGTGCCACGCCTGCGACTTCATTCTCAAAAATGACGAGTTCACCCGCCTGCACTTTTTGCAGCCCATACACGCTCGCGATACCGTCACCAACTTTGACGACCGTGCCCACGCTCTCGGTAGTAGGGGAGAGGTCCACGCCTGCGATGGCGCGTTGCAAGCTTGCGATCAATGATTCGTCAGTAGTGTTTTTCATGTGAGTGAGCTTACGGCTTGTTTTAGACGAGTTAGTTTTCCACGCAGACTCAAATCTAATCGGTCGCCAGCCACGTCCACGACGAGACCTCCGATCAAGTTTGGATCTACGATTTCTTCTAGCTCAATTGTTGCTTTGGTCCGTTGCTCAAGTTGTGCGGTCAGTTTAGTGCGCTCTTTATCGGTGAGTTCCACCGCTGTAACAACGGTCGCCCTCGCAAGGTTGTGTTTCGCAGCTACGGACTTTTGTGCTTCGTGGGCGAGCGACTGTAGCTTGGACCACAGCGCGTGTTCATCTACGTATCGGAGCAACGCACGAGTCTCGTTGGAGACACCCGCTTTTTTGAGAACGGCCTCTTTGTCGCCAAAGGCGATGGTTGGAGCGAGCAACACCCGTCGAACACTCTCGTCACCGCGAATTGCCTTGGAAAGCGCCGTGAGCTCAGCGACAATCGCACGGCCGGACTTTTCGTTCAGATCGGTGAGCCAAGCCTCAACTACAGCGGCAAGCGGTAGGTTCGAACTCATGCCAGCTCCTTTAGCGCCTCGTCGATTAATTTGCGCTGCATTTTAGGGTCGATGCCTTTGGCGACCACACGCTCGGTTGCTTGGGTCACGAGCGTCAACGTCTCGGCCTGCAACTGTCGCTTGAGGCTAGCACGCTCTTCTTTGATGCTCTCCTCGGCGCGCTTAAAGATTTGCGCACCTTCTGCCTCGGCCGAACGCAATTTTTCGGTGCGTTTAGCCTCGGCCTCTCGTTCTACCGAGTGCATCACCTTGGTTGCACGCTCGTTTGCATCCGTCACGATCTCCTGAGCCTTGGTACGGGACGATTCCAGATCGGCTTCGATCTGCTCGGCGTCCTTAATGCTCTTGTCGATGCGATTGCGACGCTCGCCGAGCACTTTGAGCATCGGCTTGTACAAAAAGCGCCACAAAATCAGCAGCAAAATACCAAAGTTAACGATCTGCGCGAGCAGCGATAATGGTTTTATGCCGAGTTGTTCGAGGAGTTCACCCACGAGAGTAGTTCAGCCGGCGTTTATAGAGCCGGCCGGATGAACTAGACGAACTTAATGATCAGCGCCACTACGAGGGCGTAGATACCGAGCGCCTCGGCGAAGGCCAAGGAGAGCGTCATTGCGGTCTGGATTTTGGAGGCGGCTTCTGGGTTACGGCCCATTGCCTTGAGTCCGTTTGATGCCAACCAACCGATTGCGATAGCGGGAGCCATTGCTCCGACGCCGATTGCGATTGCTGCTGCCATTGATTCCATGTGTTTGTACTTAAGTTAATAAATTATTTATTAGCGAAAACAATTACTTAGCTGGTTCTGCCTCGTGCTCCTCATGCTCGTCATGTGCAACCGTTGCCATGGTCATAAACACGAGCGACAACATGGTGAAGACGAGCGCCTGGATAAATGCCACAAAGGCTTCGAGCAGATAAAAAGGCAGCGGGGCCACAAACGGAACGATCACGGAGATCACGGTCAGGAGCACCTCGCCTGCAAAGATGTTACCAAAAAGGCGGAAGGAAAACGAGATCATTTTGGCGAATTCGGCCACGGCTTCGAGTAGACCAACAAAAGTGTTGGCCGGACCTCCCTTGATGGTCAGGTACTTCTTAATGTGCTTAACAAAGCCAATCGCAGCGATTCCAAAGACTTGGGTTCCCACGACCGTTACGATGGCGAGTGCCAAGGTAAAGTTAAGGTCAGCGGCTGGTGGCCTAAAGTAGGGGACGAACTCCGTCCCATGATGACTAACCTCGTAGAGACCGATCGTGCCGATGCCCGGGATGATGTCCGTAGCGTTGGCAGCAAAAATAAAGATAAAAAAGGTAGCGAGAAACGGAAAGAATTGTTCTGCCTTTTTACGACTCTGCGTAACGGACTCGATCAAGTTGAGTAAAAACTCAAAGACCGCCTCGACCACGTTTTGGAGGCCCTTGGGTACTAGACGAGTTTTTCGGCCGGCCAGCCAAGCAAACAAAATCAGCACGGCCATGACGATCCATGTCACGAGCAGACTATTAGTCACGCTTAAAGGACCAATATGGAAGAGTCCTTCTGCCGCGAGACTGATGTGGATCTCTTTACCCACGGCGGCCTCCTTGTTCATCCGATTTTTGCGCCTCACGCGCTGCTCGAGCAACACGCATCAGTACAAAGGTGGTCGAAATAAGCGAGAGACCAAGCCCGGTCAGCAAATAACTGGGCGAGGTGCCGAATTTAACGTCCAAAAACCGACCGATAGCAAGCAACAGAACTAGCGGCAGCGCAATCGCGCCACCAAGCTGTAAAGCTTGCTTTAAAACGTTTTGGGAAGCCCCAGACATACGCGACTAGCCTAGGGGGCGGGTGCTGTCACGTCAAGGGCGCGACTTTGCTACCATGCTAGACAAGACATTTATTTATTCGTCAAATGCCCGAAACACTAGGCCCGTCCCCCGAGGAGATGGGAATACAACCTGAACAACCTTCGACGGCCAAAATCGTCGATGTCCTGTCTAAAAAGGTAGATCAACTGTATGCCGATTCCAACTCTTCATGGGACGAACAAGTTAAGACAATGGGGAAGCTGGCCGTTGCAAAAGAACGATTATTCAACGAAGTTTTTCAAATTAATCAAAGGCAAACGCCAGAAGAACAGCGGCTAGCCAAAGATGTACTTGGTATGGACATGAAAGAAGCGCGAGAAAAAATTCCCGCAGAGATAGGCAAGCGATTTGACGCGCACGGTATTGCAAAGACGGACCAGCTAAAAAATCTTCTTAGTATTTTGACAAATGGAATTGATAAAAATCGACCGTTACATACACTGCAACTACGTCGGTCAGCAGAGGATGAAAATGCCGCTGGCAACATGGGAGCGGTGGGACCTTACGATACCGGGGGCTTTATTCTCGTAAGTCACCCAGACAAGAGCCTCACGGAAGGAATAGCGCTCGTAATGGTTAATTACCAATATCGAGAATCAGCAAAGCTGCTTGCCAAAAAATTTCCAAATGTACTCTTCGCAACTCCAGAAGGCACGCAAAAAGCATTGGCTCATTTATTGCGACAAAAAGCGTAGTTCGTCCGATTGACGAGAGGGGGGAGACGTTGCATAGTAACGTCATCCACTTTCCATGAAAACATCGCTGATTTCCGTCGTCTTTTTGTCGGTCTTTATCGGATTTACACCGGTAGTTTTTTACGGTTGGCTTTTTTTTCTGCGGCGTAAAAAGAAATTTCAGCAAGGACGGCAGCCCACGGCAATGCTGTCGATCATGTTTTTGGCCGGAATTGCTGCAGTAGTCTTCTCTTTCTTTACAGAACGATGGTTGATTCAATTTTTGCCTTCTGATTTCTCCGTCTGCGTTGCAAACTCTCCGCTCTGTCGAACCGATAATGTCGGCACGATCGGTATCCTGGCCCTTGCAACGTTCGCAATCGTGGCACCCGTCGAGGAGGGCTTTAAATTCCTGGGGGTCTACTTTGTTTCGATGCGCTCGCCCCAATTTACTCGGATTATTGATGGCGCAAAGTACGGTATAGCGGTAGCTCTTGGTTTTGCCTCGGCCGAAAACGCCCTCTATCTCTTTACAACATTGCGCGAGCTGGACCTCAACTCCTTTGTGTCAACATTTTTGTTGCGCTTTGCACTCTCGAGCCCAGCGCACCTTTTTTACTCGGGACTATTTGGGTATTACATCGGTAAGGCGCAGTTCACCCGCTACGGTAGGGGACGACTGATCGCTACAGGTTTGTTCTTGGCAGTACTGACGCACGGCCTGTACGATTTTGTGCTTTTCTCCCAGGTTGGCTTTTACGCGATCTTTTTGCTCGCGATTTTGTTCGGCGTGCTGTACCTGGTCTTTAAGAGTCCGGAAAACTTTGCGGTCCGCATTCCAGAGTTTATGCGACGTCACCCCAAGGCGCAGGCTAGCTTGTTTATAGAAGGCGAGACCAGCCCAACTGCGGCGACTGATGCGCTGACCACGGCCTCTGAGGGCCTCCGTCCGATCCTCGCTGAAATTCCAAAGGAGCTACAGCCGATTACCGCGCAGCATCTCAAGCCTGAGTATTTGCCTAAGGAGGTCCCGAGCGAGTTTGCGCCCCAGCAGCAAGAGCAGTCGGTGCGTCCCGATCTTGCTGTGCCCGTGACCACCGTACCGGCTCGCTCGATCAAGCCGAGTGCCGCGATTCAATCGCTCAACGCACAGCAACCTCGCAAAGCGATTGGTCCCGTGCCGGAGCGCACTTCTGATCGTGCTGCACGAGTACAGGTTAAACATATTATTCAATCTCGCACCAAGCAGGCTGAACAAAAACGCGCAGTGCCGGAGCTGGCACACAAACGCGTTGGGATGGTTACTAAGCCCGCACGAGCGACAAAATTGACGCGTGCAAAAGCATCTCGTCTCATTGACCGATCGGTGGAAGATATCCGACGCCGTCGGCTTAATGTGCTGCCAGCGCAACCGGTGAGCGCTTGATTTACCGGGGACCTGCGTTAGGATTCTCGAACGACGCTCAGTACCAATTCAAGAAACGAGGTCAGACATGCCCATACCGTACGAACACGAGGTCCGTTACTTCGAGGCGCTCGGGGAGATCTACAAGAAGATGAAAGAGTCCGGCCTCGAGCCCAGCACGAGACACAGCGAGATGGGAGAGGTGGTCGACATCATCGACGACCACAACGCGTTGCTGGGTCGGTCGTATCCTCTGATCATCCAGCTGGAGGTCAAGGATCGCGAAGGCCAGCGGTTCATGATCGAGTACTGCAAGGACGACGATCGCACACCGGGGCAGGCGACCCTCAAGTACTACGCCTCGCGTGTCTTGGACGCCTGGCTTCCAATCTAATGAGCGTTATGGAGCAGCAGAGTACATTCTGGCTGCTCCTTTCTTTTTGATTGTAGCGGCTGTTCATCCGTACTAGCATCTGACGTAAGGAGGTGCTGTTTAACAATGTCGGAGACTAAGGCCTCAGAGAACCGCCTCAGCGCCTTTCAGGATGAACTAGCCAAGTTGCCCGGCTGTAAACCACTCATCGACCGCATCATGGCGGTGCGCGCAGAGGGGAGCGCCGAACAGGAAAAGTACAACGCAGTCCTTTGCGCACTGCGAAAGCGCATGCGTGAGTTCAGCAACTTAATGCTTGATGCAAACGCGCAACTCCATAGACTCTTGCTCGATCTCGCTGCTGATGACTGCATCAACGACAACGTTGGGTTTTGTATGTTCGACTGGCACTATGGCAGCAAAGAGGGCCACTGGCTGCCGCTCGCGCAGATCGGCATCTACTACTACAACGGCGCGACGTACTCCATCTGTGATGGCTGCCTGGCCAAGATTCCGGAACCCACGTGCTATGAGCGCGTCAAGACCTCTCCGCCACGCAAAACGCGCATGCCGTACAACCTGATTACCTTGAACGGTGACTGGAAGGACGACAATCCGCAGTTCAAGAGGCTTGTACGTATCGACAACTCTTTTCCACCAGAAAAGCCCGTCATCGAGCGTTACCTCACCAAGCGCAAGATCGATCCGCGTGAGGCTGAGTTCATCTGGACGAGCAACCCTTTTGGAGGATAGGTACGTACGATGACTGAGGAGTACAAAGACGTCTCGATGCTCGAAGCTATCGCTGTCAGCATGGTGCAACAGCACTACGAGCGAATTGGCTACCCGCTCGAACACCTGTTCTTTCGGATCCACAGCGTGTCATCTGAACCCTGTCCCAATCGCAAACTCGTCGAGATCGAAGTGACCAGCAACCAGACCAAGAAGGCTAAGCCGAACTGGCGTTGTGAGGTCGGGGTTCGTACGAGCGACGAAGGGCCCGTGCTCTCTAAAAGGCGTCTGTATCAACTCAATGAGCGAGGAGAAGTAACGCAGACGCACAACTTCGTTTCTCCACTCTCGATGTTCACCCGGGTACTCCTTGATACGCCCAAGTAGTCCAAACCAAAGCAGGGAGCAGCAGAATATTTCTGACCGCTCCCTTTTTTTATTCTGCGTCTTTGCCGTGAAACTTCGCGTGGACGTCTTTGAGCTTGATGTTGGTCACGTGCAAGTACATTTGTGTCGTTGCTAGGTTGGCGTGGCCCAAAAATTCTTGCACGGTGCGCGAATCCACACCTTTATTAAGTAAATCCGTCGCAAACGTGTGTCGCAACATGTGAGGGGTCACGCGGTAGGGGAGTCCAGCCTGCTGACTGTACTGCTCGAGTGATCCTTCGATGGCACGTACCGTCAATCGTCGCGATTCCGTAGTACGGATTTTGTTATGCCGGATAAAGAGGGCAGGGTCTTCGTCATTTCGTTTGGACAAATAGTTTTTTATCCATTGCATTGCACGAGGGGACAGATAAATCGGCCGAACCCGTCCGCCCTTACCAGATACGGTGATTTCGGTCGGACCATCCGACTTAAACACCTTTGGTACCTGTCTTACATTAAGTGAAGTGAGCTCACTGATGCGCAAACCACTGCTGAACAACGACTCGATGATCGCTCTATCCCTCAGCCCCTGAATTTTTTTGACATCGGGCGTCGAAAAGAGGCGACGCAATTGTTCGAGAGAGAGGAACTTAATATTCTTGTATCGATCTGCGTCTTTAAGTTTTGGCAGTTCAACCGCGCTAACTGGCAAAGACTTGATACCTTGGGCCGCAAAAAAGCTTAAAAAGGATCGTAGGGCCACGAGGTAGAACAGCCGAGTGCTCTTTTTGAGCGGACGGTTGGTCCTGGGGTTGGTGTACCTGCTTAAAAAGAGGCGGTATCCATAGATATGATCCGTAGTGAGCTTTTGTGGCGTTATGTCCTCTATACCCTCTACCTTCAACCACTTAAAAAAGAGGTCCAGGAACCGCCGGTAGTTCTCAATGGTACGGGGAGAGGCATCCTTACCAACCTCAAGGTACTGGAAGTACTCGGCACGGTAGCCAGAGAGGCCCTTATGGCCAGAGGAGGTACGTTTGATGATTCGCATGGTGGGAAGCGCGTTAAAGCTTTATTTAACTATCATACTACACTTAAGGTATATTAAGTGCAATGACCAAGGTGTGGATTAGACCACACTCGGCGCGGGGTCCTCTATGCCCTCTTGCGTTTTGGAGGCTTAGTCCTCGTCTCCTGCGCTGCCTTGTAAATGTCTGCGGTCGTCAGTGCGATCTGCACACTCACCTTTTGGCTGAACTTCTTTCTGCGTTGTGCTGAGCTAGCAATAAGCGACAGTGCACAGCAGCGATGCATTCCATCAATAATATAGATACGCCCATGGTGCCTCACACCAAAAATTGTTGTCTGCGCAGGGAAGTCACTTAATAGCTTTTGCATTTTTGGACCCTTCCCTACTCCCCTCTTTTTTGCGATGGTATCAAATCGTATCGAAAATTTCCCCCCGTAAAATAAACGCTGCCATGTTTTGAACGGTCCACCGTACAGTTTAGGTACCGTCACCAGTGGGTTAGTAATCGTATAGAGCGTCCACTTGTGTGAGCGACCAAAATCTAGGATGGGTTTACGCCATTCTTCCCACGAAGCGTAGCCCGTGTTTTTCCAGTGGCGCGTCCAATCATCATCTTTTATTTCTCCTGAGCGCCAGCGTTTGAGTAACGCGCGCCAAGATATCGGTCCGGTACGGATTAAGCCTTTCATGTATTCAGCATATCAATAAAAAAAGATGCGGGAGAAGTTACAACTTCCCCCGCCTTGCACTCAACTGTGCGTGACACCCGTATCTTTGAATGTCGTCGCGATCGCATGCAGTGCTTTAGCGTGCTCTCGCATGTTCTCCAGACGCGTCTGCTTGCTATCGATCTCAGTCGCGATCAGTGCATACAGACTGTCGATGTAGCGCAAGGGAGTTTCACCGAGCGCTACAACCTCCTTGGTACTCAGTCGCACCGAGCGGCGTCCTCGATTCTGATGGCCTTCCCTGGTCGACTTGAACCATTCTCCCTTTTCGCTCAACCAGAGCTCCTGGCCTTCGGCATATTGCCAAACCTTGATGAGGCGGTGTGTACCAACGGGACGACCCGGAACGTGCAGCCAGTAGCCGTCATTCTGCGCCCGATCACGTTCATCCGTGGACTTAAACGCCGAGAGATAGTTGGCGATGGGTTTTACCCATGACACAACTTCGTCCAGAATCTCCTCCCACTCTTCGTCCGACACATCAGACGAGTTAACCCGCAGGTTGCCGAGAATAAACTGTAGTCTGGTGGACGCATCCATTGTCAGACACCTCTCTGTGTAATCTATGGATCGAGCTCAGGCCGTGATTGCCAGGACCGTGTGTTCCCTCGGATCGCTGAGGATGAGGTCCAGACAGTCCGCGACATCGTCGATGCACTCGTCGATACGTGCTCGCACCATGCTAAACGGAAACCATTCGTAGCACTCATGGTTAGCCGGATCCCACTTGATGGCCTGCGGCTTGCGCTGCACGCTGTAGCTAAACAGATGCACGATGTAGTCGGCGGTTCCGTTGGCGTCGGTCAGGCGAGAGTACAACTCGCCGTCGCCATGCTCGCGTAGCTCAAACTCAAACGCAGCAATGCCGGTCTCCTCGACGAGCTCACGGACCGCGGTCGCACGCAGATTGCCACCGTCGATAGGCTTGGGCTTGCCGGCCGGATAGCCAAACAATCCCTCGTACCACTGACCCTTGGCCCGCTTGAGTAGGAGTAGTTCACCCTGGAAAAGCACCGCGCAGCACACGACTGTGGCTCGCGGTGCAAAGGTATCGGGCCGAGTCGGCAGCAACATCCGCATCACCCCCTTGTTATACCCTTGTGTAAAGGGCTGACCGGCGTACCGGTGCCGCCATCCTAGCAGCTTCACTTGCTGCATGCTATATAACGCTATCCGCAGTAGCGGGGTGATCTTTTTACCTAGGGGTGAACCACATGCACGAGACCAGCGATGTTCAAAAAGCGCGCTAACACCTACTGGACCATCGACGAAGAGCGAGCTGCGGTCGACGCCGAGACGCTCCAAGACCTGATCTACCTAGCACTCGCAGTGCTTGGGCGCATGCCGAGTGACGCCGTGCTGATGTGCGGGCTGCCAGCAGACGTTGTCCGTCGTCGAGCGAGACAGGGCCTGAGCGTCTTTAACCTCGACCCGTTTGCGAGACATCTCAACCGACTGGGTTTTACACATCAAGACTTGTACGAGCCGCTCTTGGCAACAGGACTGATCAAGCGGTTGTACCTGCCGCATGATTGGGATCTGGATCCAGCGTTGGATTGGCTCTACCATCGAGCCGAGCAGCTCAACATCCACACAATGGTTTTGGAAGAACCATCTACCTAAGGTCGTTGGCGCACTAGCGTCAACGACCTTTTACTTTTGTCGTACTTTAGCTGTGTTAAGTACGGGGCGCCGACCGCGCGCCTGCCGCTGCGAAACAATCCGCTTGGCACGTCGCAACATAACTTTGTCATCTTTAAAGCTGGCGGCTTTGATGGCACGCTCAAATGTAAACCACTGAGCGCGATCGTATTCCTTATCGTGCAGTTCAACCGACCCGCCGATTTTTTTAAATAAAAAGTAGTGGACATACTTATGGATGAACTTTTTTGTCACTGGATGCGTAAAAAAGTAGTTGGTCATACCTAACTTTGGACCTCCACTTCCTAACACGCCCGTTTCCTCGGCTACTTCGCGCTTAGCCGCCATAATGAGAGACTCACCTTTTTCTGGGTGGCCTTTTGGTAAACGCCACGTGACGTGCGGATCAAATTTACCTACGAGTACGACCTTGACCCGTCCTCGCCGTTTTGTATAGAGAATTCCGCCGGCAGATATTTCCGTTGTTGCTTTACGACGAGTGCGTGTCGCAACAACACCTGGCTTGCGCTTTCTGTTCATACAACAAAGTCGTCAAAAAAAGCTACAGATACAGATGTGGATTGACGTGATTGCAGTACGGCAAGAGTCCATAGGGCCGTTCAACCGTCTGTAAGTTAAAGCAGACCATAAAGTGAACGTGTGGTCCGCTCGAGTATCCGGTAGAACCCAACACACCAATCACCTCTCCTCGTTTTACCGTTTGACCGACCGACACTTTTTGCGCCAACAAGTGACCATACAACGTATCGAAGCCCAATTCGCCATGCGCGACGGTAATCCAACTGCCATACGCAACGCCACCTAAGTCCCCTATTCCAGAGACCACGCCGTCAGCGGCTGCAAACACGGGAGAACCAAGCGGTGCTGCAACGTCAATGCCATTGTGGCCTTCGCCACCGTACGCGCCGCCTTTTGCGTAATCGGTCATGCCGTAGCTTTGGACTTCTATGCCGTCGGCAGGCCAACCAAGTACACCCGCGCTGGGCGGCGGCGCTCCAGATGGAATGCCACCCGTTTGCTCAGCCAGCTCTTTTTCAAGATTGGCTATGTCGGCCTGTGCCTGTTTTTGTAAGTCCTCGTTTTGCGCTAATAAACCTTCGTATTTTTTTTGTTCGTCTTTAGACAAGGCTAATAGTCGATCTTTATCGGCGCGCTTAGCGGCTAAGCCATCGCGTTGTCCGTTTAATTGCGTTTGTAGTGTCATGGCCTCAGCCCGCTGCTGCTCTAGTTCTGCCTGCTTTTTTTCTAGATCAAATTTGAGTTGCTTAACTTGCTCGAGACTTTCCTGGGTCTTTTTTTGCAAGGTCTCGGTGTACTCAAACTGATTGAGGATGTCCGAAAAACTTTTCCCGCTCAGCAAAATCTCAAAGGGGTTAACGGTGTCAGCCTCGGCGATCAAGCGTAAATACTCGGCCAGTAATTTTTTGTTCTCGCTAATCTCGTGCTCTTTAGTGCGGATCTCGATGGTTGTTTTTTCGATTTCGGTCTCGGTCAGCTTTATTTTTGTCTCGGTGTTTTGGATTTCTAGTCCAATTTTGTCGATCTCAGCGGTAAGTGACGCAATGTCATTTGAGAGCGACCGAATCTCGCCCTTTTTCTCGTCGATCTGACCTTGCAGTTTGCCGATTTCTTGCTCAAGACGGCTGACTTGACCATTGAGCGTACTAATCTCGCTCGTAATTTCGTCGATTGTGCGTGCTTGCGCCGTCTCCGTGGTCCAGGGCTTTCCGCCCAACACCAATCCCATGCACACGAGTGCAATCAAAATACGTACGGGAAGATGCCGCTTACTAAGGCTCATTAGGACCATATTATGTCACGGATGTGAAGCTTTTGTCAAAGCGCCAAGTCGATCCGCTCGAGCGACTTTTTTTGGCCCAGGACCCACAAAATCTCCTGCGGACCGGGTGATGCTTTACTGCCAGAGAGCGCAACACGCAAGGGCCAAAAAACTTCGCCGACGGACTTGCCCGACTTAGCCACAAACTCTTTTAGCGAGGTCTCAAGGGTCGCTGCTGACTCAAATGACTCGGATTTGAGCGCAGCGATGTGATCACGCACTAGTTTGAGCGCGGCCTTTGACTCTGCGGGCGTACTTTTTTTCCAGGTCAGCAATTTTTCGTCCACCGTAACTTTTTTTGCAAAATAAAATGCGGTGAGGTCGGCCAGTTCTGCCAAATACGTGAGGCGATCTTTGACGGTAGTGAGCGCGCGCAGCATAAACTCGTGATTGGCACCCTTTGCAGCGTCCGGCCAAAATGGTTCTGCCGCTTTAAGCAACTCCTCAGCCGGAAGTTTGCGGAGATACTGGCCGTTGACCCACTGTAAACGCTTAATATCAAAGACCGACCCAGATTTATTGATCTGCGCTAGATTGAACGCAGCCGTTAGCGCTTTGCGATCAAATAGCTCCTGCGTGGTGCCAGGATTCCATCCGAGCAGCGCAATGTAATTAATGACGGCTTCGGGTAGATAGCCGAGCTTGCGATACTCACCAACATGCGTGGGGCCTGCCCGCTTGCTCATCTTGCTGCGGTCTGGATTGAGGATCAACGGGATGTGAGCATAGTGCGGCAGGCTGAACCCGAGCGCCTTTGCTATCAACACCTGCTTGGGCAAGTTTGGGAGATGATCCTCTCCGCGGATCACATGCGTGATTTGCATCAACGCGTCATCGATAATGTTTGCTAGTAAAAAAAGAGGCTCGTACGGACCGGACTTTTTTGCTTCTGCTTTAGCAGGCTTTGCGATCACAAAATCACCAAAGTCGTTGCCGTGGAATTTGAGCTTTCCATGCACCATGTCTGTGACGCTAATGTCTTGGCGCACCGATCTAAATCGCACTACCGATTTTTTGCCAGATTTTTCTTTGGCGGCACGTTGTTCTGCCGTAAGAACCGAGCATCGACCTGCATACACCGGTGGCTTGCCAGCTTTTTGAGCGGCTTTGCGATCGGCATCGAGTTCTTCCGGAGTGCAGTAACACGGATAGGCCTGGTCTGACTTGAGCAGTTGATCGATATAGGGGCCGTAGGTATTTGCTCGCTCCGTTTGCCGATACGGGCCAAATTTGCCGGGTTGATCGATACCCTCGTCCCACGTGAGGCCAAGCCACTTGAGGTCTGTCACGATTGCGTGCTCAAACTCAGTAGTACTGCGAGCGCGGTCGGTATCTTCGATGCGCAGGACAAACGTCCCCTTGTGTTTGCGCGCAAAAAGCCAGTTAAAGAGGGCTGTGCGGGCGGTTCCGATGTGGAGACCACCTGTGGGGCTCGGAGCTAGGCGCACACGCGGCGCCGTCTCGATCATGGCTTGTGGATCGGTCTGCATGGGCAAAAGAGTACCATGAGCGTATGCTTTGGGAATGGCACTCGTTGCAGCAGCACTACTCCCCCATCCTAGCGCGCTCGTGTCTGGTGCCGATTCTCACCGCCCAGCGGATGCTGGCAAGTCCGAGTACAAAAAAACGGTCGCTGGCTTTACTGCGGTTGCAAAATTACTCTCGCAAAAAAAGATCGACACGTTGATCGTGGTCTCTCCTCGCGTGCATAGTGAGACCACTCCATACGCAGCACGACCCAGCGATCCGAGCGGATATTATTTTTTAGGACTCGACAAAGTGCAGGTTTCCTTGCCGCATCTCCAGCCCGGTGGCGCACCACGGGTGTTTAACGCGGACATTGGATTTATCGAGTTGGTTAAACAGCGCGCGAGACCCTTTGGCCTTCAGGTTCATGTGAGCCCGTCCATCGCGATCGATGAGCAAGCATCTGTTGCTCTCTCTCTTTTGCAGCTGGCTGAACCCTGGCCAAAAATCGTTTCCGTGGTTCTGCCGTATAAATCACCTAAAGAGTTGTTTGAGTTTGGACGCATACTGGGCGGAGTAGCCGCGCAAGAGCAACACTCGTTTGCCTTACTTGCGGTTGGCAATTTATCCTCACGACTCTCTAAAGAGTCGGCGGCTGGCTTTGATGCCTTTGGAGCCGAGTTTGATCAAGCCGTGGTTAGTGCAGCAAAAAAGAATGATTTTATTCCGGTGACTAACTTTAATCCGGCTATGCTAGAAAAATCAGGTGAAGAAGCCTCCCGTCCACTTGCAGTGGTCGCAGCAGCCGTACATGGCGGTCCGCTCAAGTCTAAGTTGGTCAGCTACGAGGCGGTGGCGGGAGTCGGCCACGCGGTACTGACGTGGTCTTAGTCGAGGTCATCCCCGCTACTAAACTTCCCCTCAATAAGCCGCAACGGTTCACCTACGCCGTTGCTGATTCCTCGTCAGCCGCAGGCAGAACCGGACGGATAGTTGAGATCCCACTCGGGCAACGCAGCACACTCGGTGTAATTGTCGGAACCCCCAAAAAAAAGTTGCCTGCTTCGATCCGGGTTAAGCAAGCGCGGCCTACGTCACTGAGCATACCCAAAACATACCTCGATCTTATCGAACGGACCGCAGCAATTTACCGCGTCTCGCCTGGCTTGATCGTCAAGTCGATGTTGAGCGCAGGGTCGTTTCAGCCTTCGCGCCGAAAATCTCGTGCTGCTGATGACGCGACTGGTAATAGTGCCACTGCTGCAGAATTTGCACCCAAAGTCCCGACGCTTTCCCTGGATCAACAAAAGGCGGCTGATGCATTGATCAAGGCGATTGGTTCTGCCAAACAGTTTTTATTGGAGGGCGTGACCGGCTCGGGCAAAACGGAGGTCTACTCTGGGCTCGCAGCGACGCTCCTTGCGGACGGCAAGCAGGTCTTGATGCTCGTACCAGAAATTGCCATGGCCACACACTTGGTCGAACGCATTCAGCGATACTTTGGGCCACACGCGGTTGTTTGGCACAGCGCAATGACGCCCAAAACAAAATATGAGACGTGGCAGCGCGCGCTTTCGGGAGAACCGCTCTTACTCATCGGTCCACGCTCCGCGCTGTTTGTTCCGCTACCAAATCTTGGAGCGATCATCATGGACGAGGAACATGACGGTGCGTACAAGCAGTGGGACCAGGAGCCGCGTGTGCATGCTCGTGTCGTCGCGGCAGAACTCGCCAAGCTCGCCTCATGCCCACTCGTGCTAGGTAGCGCCACTCCGAGTATAGAGACACTCGCGCAATCAATCACTCGCCTGCAGCTGCCTGAGCGCTTTGGCGGAAGTCCCCTGCCTCGCATAGAGTTGGTGGATCGGACTGGTTCTCCCAGCGACTTGGCATTTGCACCAGCGAGCGTTGAAGCAATCCGCGACACGCTCGCGCAGGGGCTACAAGTGCTCGTCCTGATCAACCGACGTGGTGCGGCACCTGCCGTACTCTGTCAGCAGTGTGGCCATATTTGGCGCTGCAAGAGCTGTCAGCGTCCGCTGGTCTGGCATGTCTCGCCCACCACGCATCTCGAGTGCCACTTTTGCAAGACTCGTGCGCCACTTCCGGGCGACTGTCCCGAGTGCGGGTCAAATATCGTGCGATTTTTTGGGCTCGCCACGCAGCGTGTCGAGGCGGAACTCAAAGCGCTTTTTCCAGCAGCTAAAGTTGCGCGACTCGACGCGGATATTTCTCGGTCACATGCAAAGCTCAGCAAGATTACGGAGGAACTTGCTAGCGGTAAGATTAATATTTTAGTCGGCACGCAGCTCGTCGCTAAGAGTTGGGATATCGAGAAATTGCATCTCGTAGTGATCCTCAACGCGGACCAAGGCTTATTGACCGCCGATTTTAGGTCGCATGAGCGGACGGTTCAGCTTTTGTGGCAGGTCGCGGGTCGGGCTGGACGCCGAAAAAAACAAGGACTCGTATTGATCGAGACCATGCAGCCGGATCACCCAGCGCTGACCGCGGTCGTCAAACACGACTACGCGCTTTTTGTGATGCGCGAGCTGGCCGATCGCAAAAAGTTTGGCTACCCGCCCTTTAGGCACGTGGTCAACTTGTATCAGCCGCTCACAAAGTCCGGCACGCTTGATCAAGCACACGAGCTTGGGCAAAAAATTGTGGCGCGAGATTTAACCGAGACGGATGTTCTGCCGGCACGTGACCAATTACAACCAAGGGGCAAACGAATTGCGGTCCTGACGGTGGTTACGCCTGATCCGGTTCAGCTGTATAAGACGGTGCCGCTCGATTGGTCGATCGATCTGGATCCTGAGTCGCTGATTGGGGTGTAGAGATATGCTTGACATGGGCCCTTTTTATCCGTATGCTAGCGCGTTATGAAACGACCAATTTTAATTGGAAACGACCTTCGGCTGCGCCAAAAGTCCGCTGACGTCAATCTGGATGAACTGCGCCTCCCCGAGATGCAGCTCACTATTGATGATCTCTTTGAAACCATGGAGAGCGCGGACGGCTTGGGCTTGGCAGCGCCACAAGTTGGATTGAGCAAGCGCATGGCAATCGTCGTGCTCGAGAAAAACAATACGGCCGGCATCAACGGTGCGATTTGTCTAGTTAACCCCGAAATAGTTAAGACCGGCAAGGAGCGCGAACTCGGTGAGGAGGGCTGCCTGTCTTTTCCAGGGTTGTTTGGAAAGGTCGCGCGCTTTAAAGAAATTTCCGTAACCGCCTTTGACCGCGAAGGTAACAAGCTCGCCTTTGATTGCACCGACATGGATGCACGCGTGATTCAGCACGAGCTGGACCACCTCAACGGCACGCTGCTTCCCGATCGGCTCAAAGAAAAAGAAGAGGCGCCCGAGTCCAAGTCACGCGGCCGAAGTTTATAGCCCATGAGCACTCCCCGAATCGTCTTTTTTGGAACACCACAGTTTGCGGTGCCTAGTTTGCGTGCGCTCGTTAAAGCTGGACTCGCGCCAGTCGCAGTGGTAACGCAAGCGGCAAAACCTGTTGGTCGACATGCCACACCTCGCCCTTCTGAGATTTCCGATGCTGCAAAAGAGTTCAAAATCCCCGTTGTCGAACCAGCCTCGATAAAAAAACCAGAGTTTGCAGAGTGGCTCCGCGCTCAAAAACCTGACGTCGCGGTCCTCGTTGCGTACGGCAAAATTTTGCCCGATGCGGTTCTGCAAATTCCACGGCTAGGCTTTGTAAATGTGCATCCCTCGCTTTTGCCAAAGCACCGAGGGGCCTCCCCTGTGACTGGAGCAATTTTGGCTGGTGATAAACAGACCGGTGTCACAATCATGCAGCTGGACGCTGAGATGGACCACGGACCGATTCTCGCGCAGGTAACCACACCGATTCCCGCAGGAGCAACGATGGGTACCCTCTCCACGACCTTGGCAGAACAAGGCGCGGAGTTGCTCGTCAAAACGTTGCGTGACTACATCGCGGGCTCTGCCAAACCAACCGAGCAAGATCACTCGCAAGCCACGTTTACAAAAATTTTGTCGCGGGCAGATGGCGAGATCGACTGGTCTAAACCAGCCGCAGAAATAGACCGACTCGTGCGTGCATACGACCCATGGCCCGGTACATTTACGTGTCTTGGTAACAAGCGACTCAAAATTCTGAGCGTCACACCTGCACTCGATGCGGCCTCATCTATTACGAACAAGGCTAAAACCGCACCTGGTACGCTCAGCGTACAAAACGATAAGCTGTTCATCCAAACGAGCGATGGCCAGCTAGAACTCACCCGCGTACAACTCGAGGGTAAAAAAGTACAATCGGCGACTGAGTTCATCCGTGGACAGCGAGACTTGCAGGGCGCTACAGTAGGCCCATGCCTCCCGCGACAAAACGGATAGCCGCGACGATCGTCTGTATACTCGGCCTCAGTGCCGTGGGATTTTTTGTGTTTAAGCAGCAGGCCCAACCCTCCGCCATCGAGACCCCAGCGGCAGTAGAAGAACTCACGCTCGAACAGTTCTCGGACAAAGTGATTGGCAGCGCGCAGGTACTGTTGCTCGATGTGCGGCCCGGTACCGACTACGCAGCAGAACATATCCCCGACTCCGTCTCGATGCCCTCGTATGAGGTTGATGCGCGCATCAACGAACTCAAACTGTTTAACAGCTGGGAGATCATATTGATCGCTGGGCAATCCGGTGCCGACGGTGCTGCTACCCCGGATGTGCAATTGTCGCAGGCGTCGCGAGAACTAGTCCAAAACGGCTTTGGTAAATTGTTTGCACTCTCTGGTGGGTATGCGACGTACAAAGACGCAGATCTCTCGGTCGTATCGCAAGCCAGCTTGATTCAGGAGGATCTTGCAAAGGTGCTGGGTTCAATCAAAGTGCCTGAGCTCTCGGTGGATGAACTCAAAAGCAAACTCGCTGACAAAAAAACTGCGGACGATATAGCGCTGATCGACGGCCGTACTTCGTTTGAATTTGTAACCGGCTTTATTCCTGGTGCGACCAATATCCCGCTGCACGCCTTTGGAGCGAGCATGGATCGCGGCTTTATCCCTACAGATAAAAACGCAACGATCGTGGTGTACGACCGTGTCGGCAATCGTGCCAAGATTGGGGCTCAGGCGCTCATTGATGCTGGATACAAACATGTGTTCAGCCTGACGGGTGGGATCGAAGCTTGGACCGCAGCAAAGGGTGATGTCGCATTGCCCAAAGAAGACGGCAGTGATTTGCCGGATCTGATTCCGGTATTGTATCCGGAGCAATAGGACGCCAAGTCGCGATAGGCTGATCTCGACAACGCACGCAAAGTCTGTTTAACTACCAGATCGCTCTTTTTTTGGAGGTGTTCCATGTTCTGGCTGAACAAACTCAAGCAATGGCTCTGGCCACTGCGTCCACGTAATGATGATCTCGACGAACAGTTCCTCCGCGCTTTCTACGCGTTACGGCTGTACTTCGAGATCAAGGAGGGCTGGCCCGGAATTCGCACTGAGATCTTCTTGCCTGAGCACCCTCGCTCGGCCCCGCTGCTCCAGCTCTTTTACAAGTATCTGACGATTGGGATCACGATCAAAAGCGTGGACCACCTGGAGATCGTGATTCGAGATCACGAGGTATACGCTGACGTCCCTCCCAAGCTTGTTTTTTGGGGTGAACTCACCCGCGTGGGCATGCACGACAAGTTCCGCGAGCTGGCACCTGACGCCGGCTTCTTGCGCTGGCGCAACACTCACCCTAAGCACTATGCACCGTGGGAGGAGTAAGAAATAGCCACCTATGCCCCGCCGTCGACTCTACCGAGTTGGCGGCTTTTTCTTTTGGCTTTGTTCGCCCTAGGCCTGGATGAACCGATACGCTAGCATTACCCGGATGAACCTCACGCCACTCACATGTGCGGAATAGCTGGTTTTGTCGGCCAAGATCCGGCTTTGCTCGAGCGAATGCTCGGCTCAATCAAGCATCGAGGCCCTGACGGCCAAGGCACGGACACCCGTGCTCCGTTTAGCGTTGGCATGCGCCGACTTGCGATCATCGACCCCAAACACGGACAGCAGCCGATCTACAGCGCCGACAAATCGATCAGCATTATTCTCAACGGCGAGATCTATAACTACCCCGAGCTCTGGCGCGAGCTGCGAGCCAAGGGCTACCAATTTACCACCGATCACAGCGACACCGAGGCCGTTCTGCACGCCTACGAGGAGTGGGGTCGCGATTGCGTCCACCATCTGGTCGGCATGTTTGCTTTTGCGATTCATGATGCCAAGCGGGGTGAACTCTTTATCGCTCGCGATCGCCTCGGGATTAAGCCGCTTTATTACACGACCGCTGGCACACGCGCAGGAGCAAACGCTGATGCAGGCACTACGCACTTTGCTTTCGCCTCAGAATTCAAATCGCTGTTACAAGACCCATCCATCCCCCGCCGCCCCAACCGCGACATCGTCCGGCAATTTCTCTTGTACCGCGTCCACGACGCAACCGAGCAAACTTTTTTTGACGGCATCAAGCGTCTCCTGCCCGGCCACTGGATGGTAGTGACCAACCAGGGCATTCAAAAAATCCAGCGCTACTGGGAGCCGGAAGTAAATCCGGAGTTTAGTTCTGCCAAGTCAGATGACGAGTACGCCCAAGAATTTTACGAGCTCTACAAAAAAGTCATCAAGCGCCACCTCCTCGCCGACGTCCCGGTCGGCGTGACCCTCTCGGGCGGCCTCGACTCAACCGGCGTGACCTGCGTGACGGCTGAACTCCTCAAGCAAGGCAGCGACCTCCACACCGGCAATCGTCTGCATACGTTTTCGGCGCTCTTCCCCGGCCAGACCATCGATGAGAGCGAGTTCATCCATGAGGTTGAGCGCTACGCGCAGACCGTCCCGCACTATGCCCACCCCGATGTCGAGACGTTTTGGGGCGAGCTCGAGGCCTGGATGTTTACGCAGGAGGAACCGACGATTTCCAGCGCGCCCTACGCCTACTACTCGGTGTACCGCGAGGTTAGTAAGCACGTTAAGGTGGCGCTGTCTGGTAATGGTGGGGATGAACTCCTGGCCGGCTACGTTCCCTACCTCAAGTCGTATCTGACTTCGGCGCGCGACCAGCACCATTACGGTTCGATCGTGCGTGAGTTGGTGCAGGGTTTCTCGGTATATCGTCGCGCTCTGGGTCAAGCGCTGGCAGAACGTAACCGTTTACACGGCCAGCCACTCTCGATGCGAGATTTGGTTCTGCCGGATATTGCTGAGACCAAACGCACCGACTACCAGATCGAACGCAACCTCAATAAGCGCCTGGCACTCGACGTCACGCGCTACTCAACTCCAAACTTGTTGCGCTACGAGGACAAAAACTCCATGGCCTTCTCGGTCGAGTCACGTGTTCCGTTTTTGGATCATGAGTTGGTCGAGTACATCTTTAAGCTCCCCATCGACCAAAAGATCAAAAAGGGCTGGACACGTGCGGTCTATCGCAATGCCATGCGCGGGCACATGCCGGAGAAGATTCGGTTGCGACGGAGCAAGATTGGATTCACCAACCCGGAGCTAGGTTGGCTCAAGGCGAAATCCGGTCCTATTAGCGAGATCTTTGCGAGTAAACAGCTAGCCTCACGCGAGCTGTATAAAGACGGTGCGGTCGCGGATGCCTGGCAAGCCTGGCTCAACGACAAACCAGGCGATGGCCTGCTCTTTTGGCGTATTCTCTGCACCGAGCTCTGGATGCGGCGCTTTATTGACCAGCCGGTAGCGAGCCAGTAGCCTAAACCCATGCCTAACATCACCGTCGATGGCACCACTTACGAGCGCCTGCCAATCAAGACCCACCTAATCCACATCAAAGAGGACATCAATCCGCTGATCGGAAAACTCGTCGTCCCGCAAGCCAAGCCCGGCGACTGGATCGCCATCTCCGAGAAATTTGTCGCGATCTCGCAAGGTCGCGTCATCCACGAATCCGTCGTTAAAGCGAACTGGCTCGCCAAACTCCTTGTCAAAGGCGTCAAAAAGCACAAAGACGACATCGGCTACTCGCACCCCAAAAAAATGCAGGTCGCGATTATGCAGGCCGGCTACACCCGAATGTTCTTCGCTGGTCTTCTCGGTGCAGTCACTCGCCTCGTTGGCCGCCACGGCGACTTTTGGCGCATTGCCGGGCACCGGGTCAGTGAAATCGATGGGTTCAACCCGGATGCCATCCCGCCTTTTAATGAGTTTGCCATGCTCGGTCCGGCCAATCCCGCCAAAACCTGCCAGGAGATCGAGGATCGCTTCCACATCCCGGCCGTGATCATCGACGGCAACAACATCAATGTCGAGGTCCTCGGCATGAGTCACGGTGTGCCGGTCACCAAGGAGCTCGCCCGCAAGATTCTACTCGACAACCCCATGGGCCAGTCGGATGAACTGACGCCGATTATTTTGGTTCGAAAGAAGTGAAGCTTCACACAGAGCAAGACATTTTAAAACACATCCAGTCTGACTCATGGATGATGCAGCTTCTGCGTGCGGTCGAGCAACTTGCCCTACCCGACTGGTGGATCGGAGCGGGTTTTGTGCGCAACAAAGTGTGGGATGTATTGTTTGATAAACAAGAACGCACCCCGCTCGACGACGTCGATGTGGTCTTCTTCGATCTACAAAATCAAACAGAAGACCGCGAAAAACTGCTAGAAAAAGAACTCGCTGCCAAGATGCCTAACATCAAATGGTCGGTTACCAACCAAGCTCGGATGGCCTCAGTAAACGGAGATGCTCCATATCATTCTTCAAAAGAAGCGCTCGCCGCCTGGCCAGAGACCGCAACTGCCGTTGGAGTGCATCTAAAAAACGGCGAGCTGGAATTACTTGCACCCCACGGTATCGATGACTTGGTGGGCGGAATAGTACGGGCCACGCCCATTTTCCATAATAAAAAAGACCTATTTGCCGCGCGCCAAGCCAAAAAGAATTGGCGCAGCAAATGGCCTGGCCTTATCTTTGCGTAACTTCAAAGACCTTTTGTCTTGAAGTGAACCCCGATACTAAGCGCACCTGCGAGCGCGACACACCAAAATGTACGGCCAAGGCCTTAGCGATAGCCTCGTTTGCTAAACCTTTAACTGGGAGCGCCGTCACTGCCACCTCATAGGAATTACCGCCGAGGTTAGTGATCGACTCATGGTGCGCATTTGGTTTTGCCTTAACAAAGATTCGCATTAGACCATGTCTACTTCTTGCCTGCCACTAACGCAGCGACCCTCGCTGATTCCAGCTCAACTACCCCGTCGCCCTCCGTAAAGTGGCCTTTACCGTGTTCGACAATAATTGTGGCGTCGAGCTCGCGCTTAAAGACTTCTTGCTGCGACAGGGGCACAAACGGATCATCATCCGAAAAAATCGCCGTAATTGATCCTGCCCGCGCCCGGGCAGCGGCAAAATCAATCGGGGTCTCGACCCACGATTTTGCAATGTCTACCGAGTCAGGCCCTTCCTCTTTGATCGTCTCCTGATCCAGCTCCATCCACGGCGCAATCAGCACAACCCGCGCGACTTTTCCCTCGGCCTGCGCCAAATACCGCAAGACCGCCTGACACCCAATACTATGCCCAATCAAAACCGTCTCCTCCCCTGGCTGAACAATTTTGTTAAGCGTCCCAACCCAGGCTTCGATTGTTGGGTGATCGGTGTCGGGCATCGCCGGGACTTCAACGGCGTAGCCTGCTTTTTGTAGTTCAGTCTTGAGCCATTGCAGCATTTTTTCTTTAGGACTGCCGCTCCAGCCATGGATTAAATATGCATTCATATTAAGAATCTTATCAAGGTCGTCATCATTTTTCATTTTCTGAAAGATTCCTGGTTGAAAAAATTTATAAAGACAACTTCTAACCAAGTCTTGGATTAAGCCAATATCTTTCGCGGAAAGATCGTCTTGGCCACCTCGGTGAACAATATTCGACCGTTTTTTGTATAGTTTTTCTATATTGTCATATGCAGTTATAGCACTTGTAAAAAACCTTCCCTCCCAAAAGAGCAGTTTACTTGTTCGTGAAACTATTCGGGAAACAACATGTTGCTCAACTTTTTTCTCGAAGATAATGGCCTCGAATGCCAAAAAGATGAAAAGGAAAGCTTCCTCTCTCGTTAGTTGAAGACTTGCCCTGCCTAGCCATTTCAAGGAAGGAAGAATTCTCTGCTTGAACAAATTATCTTCATTCGACTTAAGGAACTCACTAACAATCTCTGCATTAAATATTCGAGCGATATCACTGCCCTTGAAAGCCGCGGGGTGAAAGCCTGCCATTCTAACGTTTATGTCCCTTGAGGCGTTTAATCGCTTGCCATCCGTTTTGTACAACCACGATTGGACGGCTGAGCCTACTTCACCATAAGCAGAAATAGGCTCTCCCGGCTCAACAGCACCAGACACAAAGAGTAACCCGTTAATAATACACACGTGCTGATCAATGATTTTCTTTGCAATAAATCTTGCCTCACTGGAATCTACGGCAAGTACCTCAATAAGTGCAAAAATACTATTTTGGGTGCGGTCATCAATTCTTACAATGTCTGGATGATTTTTTTTACAGAAAGTAACTTTCCCAAAGGACCAAGAATCTTCATTAAGAGTAATGCCGGTGACAGGAGCAAAAACCTTCCAAGTAACTAAATCCAACAAATATCGTTCCTTGATTTTTTTTAAGGCTGCCTTCCAAGTATCTTTAGATGTTTTTCCGAAAAGGAGGGCCACTAAACCTTCAATTAAACTGTTCTCTGCAAATTTAAGATTATATAATTTAGTTTCTCGATGTATCTTTTCGAGCTGACCCACTAACGAGTTAAAGCGATCAAACTCATCTCCAATAAGGAAAAAAGAACCTTCTCGCCTGGAGACCGAAAGATAGGGCACCCCATGTGCCATTGACTGCATGACGAAGAGATCTCTTCCTTGCTTTGTGTGCTCAACCTGAACGTACCTAAAAAAATTGCCTAGGTCGTTTGAAAGCTGCTTCTCTATTCCTCGTGTCATTTAATTTTATCAATCACCCTCATCAACCGCTCCGTCTCCACCATGACCTTCACGATCCGCTGATAAGTCCCTGTTTCGGAGATGTACTTCCTTAAGTGGCCAAATTCAGTCATTAGAGTGCTTTTCAGCGATTTTTGCTAGTATAGACCTATAATTCGTTAATCACACTGGAATGCCTGATCAAACGACAAACACGGCCCTAGAGCCAGCCGTACCTGTTACTAGTAGTGTGCCCAGCATACCAACCACAATGCCAATTAAGAGACGGAAGCGACGAACTGGCGGGATCTCAAGCACCGTACCATCCAAAGCAGAAAAACGGATTAAGGCGAGCTTGAAGAAATACAAACACGTTGTAGAGGAAGCTCTCAAACGCGAGTCGAACGAGGCAGACACCTCAAACATTATCAACGACATGCTTGGAGACTTTTGGGGATACGATAAGTTCTTTGACGTAACTTCCGAGTATAGAATCCGAGGCCAATTTGCTGATTACGGTGTAAAGGCCAATGGCAAGGTAATCTTCTTTATTGAAGTTAAGGCGGTCAATATTACTCTCAACGAGAACCACCTGTTTCAGGTGACAAGTTACGCAGTAAACGAAGGTGTCGAATGGGTCGTTCTGACGAATGGCCATTCTTGGCAGCTCTACCACATAGTTTTTGGCCAGCCTATCGATCGGGATCTCGTGCTGTCGTTTGATATATTAGATAAAAAGGCGCAAGCAAAGGATCTCGCTGGCAAAATGGCCTATTTAGCGAAAGAGTCATTTGCTAAACGCTGTCCGGATTCTCTTTGGAAAAAACGTCTTGCGCTGTCAAAGGAGAGTCTCCTCGAAGTATTGAATTCAAACAAAGTGCTCAATGTTACACGAACGGTACTACGCAAAAAGACTGGCTATAAAGCTTCACCAAAAGAGCTATCGGAGTTAATACGAGCAGCCTTCAAGACAACTTAGAGAGTGTTATCGGTTACGTTTTTTGCGTGATCGGTCCAGTTGACCAAAACGTCAATTCGTGGTATTGCATAGGTACCAACTTATCGACGCCGACTGACTTAACAGCTCTTCCCTGCGTGGCGCAGATCGTCTTTATAGATGGTTCTATTGCATATGTCTCCAAAATCCACGCACCATGCGCGGACGCTCCTCGAGGATGAACATCTCCTCATGGCAGCCGCGCAAAAACTCAATATTCAGGTCGAACTCCTCGACGAAAAAGCCGGTTTGCGCCTTTTTAGTAAGGGCGAACAGCACTTTTTAGTATGGCAGCACATGCCGGACCTCAACACCTACGTCGCCTCTGCCATTGCCAACAACAAGGCCACTCTAAAGCGCTTGTTGATTCGCCAGGGCATCCCCGCAGCGCCAGGCTTTATCGAAAAAAACCCGCAGCGTGCACTTGAACGTCTCCACATGGGAGAACTCCGCTACCCCGTTGTCGCTAAACCAATCGATGGCTCGGGCGGTGTTGCCGTGACGGTCGACATTCGCGATGACAAAAACCTGCTCCTCGGCATCGAGGAAGTCTTTAAATACAACCGCCGTACCAAAGGTAAGCCCAATTCTTTTTTGATCGAAGCCCTCGTGCCCGGCGACGACTACCGCTTTATCGTACTCGATGGTCGCGTGCTGACCGTGCTCGTACGCAAACCGGCCTACGTAATCGGCGATGGCAAGTCGACCATCGGTCAGCTGATCGATCAGTACAACGCGCAACCGGGTGTCGGCAAAACCTTGCCCCTTAACCCGATCACGCGTGATCTCGAGTTACAGCGCCACCTCGTCCTCCAAAAACTGGATGAACAAACCATCCCCGCTCGTGGTGTCCGCATCGTCCTCCGCAAAAACGCCAACGTCAGCACGGGAGGTCGCTCCTTTGAGTGCATGGACAAAGCCCACGTTGCCTATAAAAAGCTGGCAGCCCGGATCGCCAAACTCTTGCAGCTCCGTTTTTGCGCGGTCGACTTGATCGCACCAGACATTCGCAAGTTTGAAAAATTTGCGGTGATCGAAGTCAACACGCGACCCGGTCTCGACATCCACGAAAAACCATATCGTGGTTCACCATATCCATTGACGGAGACGGTGCTCAAAGCGATGTTTAAGTAAACTCTGCTATACTCCTCTATCCGTAGGCCATAGTCAGTAGGTTAAGCGAAGGAGAGATAATGGACCTTATGACGGAAACTCAGGAACGGTTGCACGCTCTTTCTCAAGGAATCTTCGACATTGTTCGCAGTTACGAGCTGATCCCGGAGAGCCGGATCATGCAGGTGGCCAAGCAGGATCTGCACGCATCGGTAACCAAGCACCTGAGGACGTTCGGTCTGCATCAACTGAATGAGCCACAGAAGCTCCAGCGATACTTCGTGCATCGAAAGCAGTTCGACCTCGCATGTCTCGCCGTAGACGCCTTTCTTCAAGATGAGTGGTGCATGCCCAAAAACCCGCCGCTTGATCTTGGAGGCGTCATCGTAAACATCAGCCGAATCTTGCGAGAGTTCCTCAACCAGTTCGAGGTAGAGGTTGCACCACGCGACGCCGAACTCCTCACGTTACTCCATCGGGAAACGCAGGAACTCGGCCCGGGTTGGTATCGGATGATTGCCACCGCCAGTCTTGCCCCCGCGTGGGTCAGGGCGTGCGAAAGGTGTAAGCGACTCCTGACCGTGCACTACGAGATCGCCCGCGGCAACATCATCGAAGAACGTCAGCCCAACGGTCCCGCACTGTACTGGCACAACAACTGCCGCTAACACAAGAAGAACCGCGAGCATCCGCTAGCGGTTCTTACCTTTGGTTCTCCCGTCTTAGCCTTGACAAAACCGCAAAAGCGTGCTAAGCTGTCTTGATTTGGTCTAAAACCCCAAATCAGAAAGGTGGGCTTCCCCCATATGAAACGTACTCTCCTAGTACTTGCTGTCGTGCTGAGCGGTATGGCTTTTGCCTACCGTGTTAATGCGGCTCCAGTCGAAACTATCGAAATCGATCTCGAGCAGACTCCGGTAACCGCAGAGGTTCAGCCGGAAACCGACCCCGACCAATCGCAGTATATGTACCTTGTTGGTCTCGCGTCGATCGGTCTCCTCGGAATCGCAGGCGTCGTTCGCGACGTTCGCAAAGACCGCGCTTAGGTCTCACGCTCCGTTAAGGAGCACCCCGCGCGGTCTTTTTATTTTGCGCTCTTTTTTGGTTAGGCTCGTGGAGCCGTTTGACTGACTAGTCGATCTCGTAGGTTACCGTAATCGAGATGGTCACATCGGATGAACCAACTTCGATTGGCGTTCCGCCTCCACCTTTGCCGGTCGACGTAGTGTCCTCGGCGTAGGCAATGATCGGTCCTGGGAATCCGTAATTAGACTCGCTGCTAGCAATCAACTTACCGAGTTTTACACCACTGCCGACTGCAATCGCTTCTGCTTTTTCGCGAGCGGCCTTGGTTGCTTTTTCGCGAGCTTGTTCTTCCAGTTTGGTCTTAGTCTCGTCGGTAAAGCTAAAGTAGGCACCTTGCAATTGGTTTGCACCGGCCTTGAGGCCTGCATCGACGATTGCGGATAGCTTAGACGTCTCCTTGGTTTTGATAGATACCGTATTGCTGGCGATGTACCCCGTTACCTTTGGCGTACCAGTCGTGATCGTGTAGTCGTACTCAGGATAAACGCTCAAATTGATGGTCTGGATATCTTTGGCCTCGATTCCAAGCGCTTTGATCGCATCAACGATCGCAGCCGCCTTTTGGTTGGTCTCCTGCGAGGCCACATTGGCATCTGCGTTGTGCGTTTCCACGCCTAGGCTGACTTCGCCTTGGTCTGGGACTGCCGTTACTTTGCCTTCGCCCGTAGCCGAGATTCCCTTTGTTATGGTCGAACCGTCAGGACCAATTGAGGTTCCTCCGGTACGTGCACCAAATAAAATATATAACCCCGCGAGCGTACCAAAGACGAGCACAACGACTCCGGTTACTACCCACGCGATGATAACTGATGTGTTTTTCTCCATAGTGTCAGTATACTACGGATGGTGCCTCTGATGTGACAAACTTTGTGACGATTTGAGGACGACCGTGTGCTGACCCGATTGATTTCGCACGATATCAGCCTTGAGGAGCGCGTTTGCATCACATGAGGTGAACCGCAACAACGAGATGCTCGGATCCCCTTTATCGACGCGTGCGGATAGGTTTTGTGCCAGCACTACGCCACACTCTGTGGCGCGGTGCATGACAGCTTTACCCGTTTGCGGATCAACGATCCGGTAGAGCGGTTCGCCTTTTTCGACGATCTGGCCAAGCGCGGCGTAATTGGTTTGAATACCGGAGAGTTCTGCCGCGGTGGTATGCCGTGCATGTAATACGTGTTGGTGTGGCGGAAGCACGATCGAGCCGGTCATGAGGCCTTGCATACGCAGCATGTTGAAGACGCCGCGCTTGGCCCGCTCCTGAATATGATCGCGTACCTGCATGGCTCCCCCGATCTCGAGGCTGACCACGGTCGTGCCAAAACTTGCCCGGGCTTCTCGCGCGAGCATGCCTTGTTCTGCCTCGCGGAGCAGGACGATATCCGAGCCAAACGTGAGTGCGAGCTGGTATGAGGCGTCATCCTCGGGCTGGTTGTGCGCACGGGCGTGCGGGACGAGGACGATGCGGTCGCCTGCGTCGTGACAATCGATCACAAACTGGGCGTGCTGCACGACCTCGTGCATAATCGTGTCGGCTACTCTAAACGTAAACGAGCCGCGCGCGTGTCCTGGGTAACAGCGGTTGAGGTCGCGTTGATCGATCGGCACCATGCGGTGGCGTTCTTCGTAACCCCAGGGGTTCATGACGGGGAGGACGATCAAGATTCCGTGGAGATCTTTTGGGTTGATGTCGTGAACCACACGGTTGACGAGCTCCGGCCCGTTGGGCTCGTTGCCATGTGCGCCACCGATCAGGGCGCCAATTATGGTCGGCTTGTCCACTTGCACGTCGGTACCAGCACCAATCCAGAGCGGGATGTGGGCCGGTTTACCATCTGGATAGTCAGCCACGCGTAATTTACCGTGCATCCATTTTCCTGGACGAACCGCAACCCCTCCCACCTTTGCGAGTGCTGGCTTCATGTGCCGGTCAGTATACCAGGCCCACCCGCAGATTGACTTAAGCGTTAAATGAGCTAGGCTCCGGGCAGTTCTCTACCCATCTAGCTTTCGTTTTTAGTTCTGCTAAAGCCTAAGGAGGCCTCGGATGGACGAATCGCAACAAGAAGCTGCTCAGAAACAACTTGTCGAGCGCTCCTGTGCGGCATGCCGTGGGGACACGCCCAAGCTCCCTGCCAAGAAGATCTCGGAGTACATGTTGCTGCTTGAAGGATGGGCAGCCTTTGATGAAACCTTCATTGAACGCACGTATACGTTCAAGAACTTCAAGCAGGCCTTGGCCTTCTTCAATAAGGTGGCCGAGATCGCAGAGGAAGAAAACCATCACCCTGACATGACCATCCGCAAGTGGCGGCAGGTTCAGTTCTACCTCACAACCCATGCTGTCGATGGGCTGACTGACAACGACTTCATCGTTGCGGCTAAGATCGACAAGCTCTATCGAGAGACGAAAGCAGCCGCACTGTAAGGCTGCGGTCCAGGAGCTTGCTCGCAATACCGTCAAACGTGTCACGCGTTTGACGGTTTATTTTTTACGCAGTGCTTCCTGCACTAGTGGCACTACATCCGCCAAACTGACCGCAACTTGCGCACCAGATTTTTTCAGGGCTTTTTCTTTGCTGGCGATCGTGCCGGTTTTGCCTTCGATGATGGCGCCAGCGTGGCCGAGTGTTTTGCCAAGTGGTGCAGCCCGACCTGCCAAAAAAGCCACGACCGGCTTAGTCATTTTTTTGAGGATAGTATCTGCGGCGTGTTCTTCCGTGCGACCGCCGATCTCGCCGATAATTACGACGGCTTTGGTCTCGGGATCTTGCTCAAAAGCCTCCAGAACCTCATTGAGCGTCGTAAGGTTGACCGGGTCGCCGCCGATACCAACGCAGGTGCTCTGACCAATGCCTTTTGCAGAGAGACGCGAGACGGTCTCGTACGTGAGCGTACCCGAGCGAGAAATGATGCCAACGGGGCCCGGGGAGAAAAAGCTGGCAGGCATAATGCCGATCTTGGTTTGGCCGGGCGTGATAATACCCGGACAATTTGGTCCGATGAACCGCACGCCTTTTTCTCGCGCCGCCGCTAGCAGTGCCAGCGTGTCATGTACCGGAACATGCTCGGAGATTACGACCGAGTTGATACCTGCCTCGATTGCCTCCATGCCAGCAGCTTTAGCGTGCGCTGCGGGGACGAACCCGATCGACCAGACGCTGCCAGTTTTGCCGTCGGCTTGGTTTGTTCCGGTCGCTTTTAGCGCTTCTTGGATAGTGTTAAACACCGGCACTCCAGCGATTTTTTCGCCGCCTTTGCCTGGCGTGACTCCTGCAATGACGTGCGTACCATCCTTAACCATTTGTTCTGCATGAAAAGCCCCCGAGGTACCCGTAATCCCCTGCACGATTACTGCTGTGTTTTTGTCGACCCAGATGCTCATGCGCTCCCCTTTTTGCTTGCTCCTGCTAGCTGCACGACTTGTTCAACCGCTTGCTCCATCTCGTCGAGCGCGACGATGTTGATGCGCTTGAGAATCTCGCGCGCCTCAACTTTTTTTGTACCCACCAAGCGCACGACCACGGGCACCTTGATCTCCTGCTTTTGCTTGAACTGCTCGATCCCACGGGCGATCTCGTCCGTGCGCGTAATTCCGCCAAAAATATTTATTAGCACAGCGCGCACACTAGGCTGCTTGAGTACGATGGTGAGTGCAGCTTCCATCTTGTCGTGATCGGCGCCGCCCCCCACGTCCAAAAAGTTTGCGGCCTTACCGCCAAACTGCGCCACCATGTCGAGGGTTGCCATCACGAGTCCGGCGCCGTTGCCGATAATTCCAATCGACCCATCCAGCGGAACATACGCGACCCCAACCGTCTGAGCCTCTTTTTGCAACGGATCAGCACTCTCAACCTTTGGGAATTGCTGTCTAAACAGCGCCGCATCGTCGATCGTAATTTTGCTATCGAGCAACAGGAGCTTTCCGTCGGGCATAATTGCGAGCGGGTTTACCTCAACGAGCAGCGCGTCACGTTCGACCATGAGTTTCCCGAGTATCTCAAGTATCTCCTCAAGCTGGCTGAACAAATCGACGCCATACTTTTTACTCGCGGGAGCTACCAGGGATTTTAGTTCTGCCTGCGCATGTGCTGAGAGCGGGTACGGAACGGTCAACAAGCGCGACTTTGGCACCGACTCGATGTCGATCCCGCCACTCGTCGAAAACAAAAGCGAAATGCAGCGCTCGATCCGGTCGATACTGAGCGAGAGGTACCACTCTTCGGCAATCTGGGTGAACTCCTCAACCAATAACGCCTTGATCGGATGCCCCTTAACCACCTTTTTGAACAACTTTGCTGCGGCGTTCTCGGCGGTCTTAGGCGTGACCATCACGATCGCACCTAACTTTTTGCGATGGCCGATAGGGATCTGCGCCTTGAGCACGGACTGCGGAAATTGTTGCGCTGCTTTACCCGCCTCTTGCGGTGTGTGCACAAGCACCGAGCGCGCGGATGGAAGTTTGTAGTCCTTATACAGTTGCTTGCCCTGGTGCTCGAGCAGATCCATTACGGAATTGTAGCACTCAGAACAGATCCTCGATCTCGGTCTGTTTGCGCTTGCGTGGGGCGCGTGGCCGGGCAACTGAGGTTGCGTTGAGTTCTTCTAGGGCGTCACCTGCGGTTTGGCCTTTTGCGGCCTCGGGTGGCTTGCCTTTCATGGCGGTCCAGCGCTCGCGGAGCACGTCGATCACTTCGCCAGCACGAGCCTCAGAGTGGCCGCCGCCGATTGCGGCGTGGCCACCACCAAATCCTTTAAAGAGTTCTGCGATATCGATGTCTGGGTCGTTGGTCATACCGCGCAGTTCTACCCCGCGGTACCACGGCTCGGAGATAATGATGGTCTGGTTGGGAGCCACGAGCTCGAGGCGCGAGAGCACACCACTGATGACCGACCACTGCGTGTTGCCCTTGAGCTGCACGTGGACGAATTCGACGCCTGACTCGATGGCGACTTGGGCCTTGCCGGTGTTGGCGACGATTCCCTCCTCGAGTTTGTCGTAGGTTTCTTTGAGCAACTTGGCCGCCTCAAAGGCCGACATAAAGGCGGGCAGGCTCTTGCTTTGTACTAAATATCCAAAGAGTGCACGTTGCCGTTTGAGAATCGCGTGACGGTTTTCGCGAGAGTCGATGCGGTGTGCCGCGCCCACCAATGAGAGACGACGAGCGACGCGCTCGGCGAGTTCTAGTTCATCTGAGGTAAAACTCTTGAGGAACCCGCGCCAGGCGTCGTGCGTCTGATCACCCATAATCGAGACGAGGGCTAGGTCTGGGCGCGCCGAGGCACCAATGAGATCGTAGACCAGCTTGCCGGTCGGGTAGGCTCCCGCCGATGAGTGAATGTCCGGCTCCGGATTGATGCCGAGCAGCAATTTATCGGCGAGCCCAGCCGGCGGACGATGGTGGTCGACTAGAGTCAGAGAAGATTTGCGCTTGAGGAGTTCCATCTGCCGCTCGTTGTTGGGCGAGAGGTCCAAAAACGTGATGATGTCCGGGTGGTAGCGAAAAATCTCGCGGATATCTTCTCGTGTAAAGCTGCGCGAGGCCGTGTTGATCGGCAGCAGCATCCAGCGTCGCTGTGGAATCTTGAACCCCGTCACGATCAGTGCGGCCGCGGCTAATCCATCCGCGTCTGGGTGCGGTGCCAGTAAAAGCCGTTCTGCATCTCGGATCAACCGAAACGAACGCTCATGTTTGTCTTGCAAGCGGGCTCGGATCGCATCGAGGTCGATGGTCGCCCGAAGAATGTTTTGTTGTGCCATGGCAGGTTTAGCCTGCAGTTATTAATTAGGTTTGGAGGGCTGAGCTACCGGGCCTTATCCGTGCAGCTGCTTGATCGCGGCTTCGAGCTTGGGCTTGTCGTATCCAATGATGGTCTCACCCGCGATGAGCGTCACAGGGACGGCTGCATGGCCGGTCAGGCTCATGAGTTCATCCGCTAACGACTCGTCGTCGGCCAGATTTTTCTCGGTAAAAGTAACCTTGCGCTCCGTCAGCAACGCTTTGGCGCGCTTACAAAACGGACACCCGGTCACGGTGTACATTACGACTTTGTCGTTCCCCGGCTGCTTCTCCATTGGGCCAAACGGTACCAAATAAAGGCCGCGCTGCCAAGTAGGGCCCCTAGGCTGACGATTTGAGCGATTTTGGCAGAACCGACGAGTAACGCATCCGTCCTGAGCGCCTCGATCCAGATGCGACCGAGGGAATACCAACCCAGGTAGACCGCGAAGAGTACTCCGTTTGGTTTTTTGGTAAGGGCGCTCGTGGCTACGTTTTTTCCTTCAATCTTTGAGCGTTTAGTGATCCAGCGTTCTACCAATAAAACCAGTCCGAGCCCGAACAAATTCCAGAACGCCTCATAGGCAAAGGTTGGGTGGAAGTGTTCTGCCGATTGGAACTGGGCGGGTCGCCGCTCGGGTGAAATATAAATTCCCCACGGCAACGTCGTTGGGTTGCCGAATGCCTCCTGGTTTACGTAGTTGGCGACCCGCCCGATCGCCTGGGCCAATGGCAACACCGGAGCAAACACATCGAGCAGCGAGCTAAAGCGCAGGGTTTGAGCACGCCTGCGATACCACAGCCAGACGAGTACGAGCCCAACGGCACCTCCAATGAGCGCGCCATGGATCGCAAGTCCCCCGCCCTGGATATTAAGAATCTCTCGCGGATTGTCCGAGAACTGCGACCAGCTAAACGCAACGTAATAGAGTCTCGCGCCAATAACTCCAAGCGCGGTTACAAAAAGTAGCGACGAGTCGATCAGGCCGACCGGCACACCATGTTTTGCCGCTCGTTTGCGTGCGTACACGTACGCAACCAAAATTGCGACCGCCAATATTAGTCCGTAGTAATAAAACGTTATCGGACCGAGCGAAAAACCGGGGTTCATCCCAGGATTACTTACTAGACTCGTCTACCGTCCCGATTTTTTGCTTGGCCAGCAGCTCGTGCGAAAAATCCGAGTGTTCGAGCCCCATTCCGCCCTTGTTGGCGTACGCCTCCGTGGCATCTTTACCCGCCCAATCCAAAATCCACTGAGGTCCGCCTGGGTGCTCGGGCATGTACTTGGTCACGTCGTACACGTTGCCCTTGATAACGATCCAAGCGCTTTTTTCGCTGGCGTGTTTTCTGATTTCTTCCCAGGTATATTTTTGAACCATACACTAATCGTGCTTTGGTAAATCGGGAGTTTGTCGAGGCGCGCGATTTTCTAGTTCTCCCGCGCTACGAAGCGCCGCGCGCAACGCACTCTGTGTGTCACGAAGTTCATCCTTGATAGCTGCCTCTTTTGTACCGCGCCAATCGGCAACCTCTTTGGGAGTCCACCCGCTGACCGCCATCAAGACAAAGTTTTCGCGAGGATTTTTTTCGAGTTTGTTGAGACCGGCGTAAATGGCGGCTTCGCGGTCTTTCATATCTTTAATCTCTGCTGGGGTTGGGACGTCGGGATCAGCAATGTACTCATAGATACTCGCATCTTGATCCGGTTGCCAAAAATCTAGGACGTGTTCACCCAGCGTTCTAAAGCCGGACTCTTCGATCGGATCTTTGACGTTGCCTTCGAGTGACACTTCGCGACGTTCACGTTCTTCCTGCTGATGCACAAACTCATGCACCACCTCCGCGATCAAACCCTGCAATTTTTTGCCAAGTGCGAGTTTGGTGCCGCGTTTTTCTGTAAGTAATCGCGCAACCGCCTCATCGACGATTTCCGTTGGTTCAACCTCGTTAGCGGACAACTCGTTGAGGGCGTCGTGGTACTGCAATTGCTGTCGCGCAAAAGCGGTAGCTTTGGCCACATCGGCCGCTACAAATTGCTCGTAGGCCGCTTGATCGTCGCCAAAAAGCGACTTGAGTGAGTTGAGAGAAGTCATGGCTCAAGCCTAACACGGTTGCTGGAGGGCAAAAAGGACGGTACGGTTAGGTACGACATGGCCTCGCCTACTTCCCAAGAAATCGCGATTGATGCTGCGGTAACTAAGATCGACCAGCAGTTTAATGTGGTTCGTTTGCTCACGCCGACCAATTTGCACAAGGAGCAGGCGCGTTTTTTTGCTGGCAAGATTAAGAACCCAACCTTTGTCTATCGCACACCCAAGGCGGACTTTGCAGAGTTGGTGAGCGAGCTAGAGGAGTTGTCAGCGCCCGACACCGTTACGGGTGAACTGCTCCAAAAAAAGATCGACGAGACCATCGCAAAACTAAAGATGCTCATGGCGATGGGGACGCCTGAGTTCACCCGGTACAGCAAGCTCGTGTATGGCGAACCTGACGCAGCAATACTTAAAGACGCGCACGACCTCATGAAAACTGCCGACGCAGGTCAGGCCAAGTCGCTCAAAAAGCAACCCAAGCTGACCAGCGAGGCGGTAGCGATGGATTTGCGCGACGTAATCGAACAGTACGGCTTAAAAGGCTGGGAGGTTATCCAGACGGAAGACATCATCTCTGGTGTCGTGGTGGCCGCCTCAGAAAAACGTGTCTACGTCCACTCGCACACGAGCCTGGACCTCTCACGTCTTGGACCAATCATCACGCACGAGATCGAGACGCACGTGCTGACTACCGTCAACGGTCAAGCTCAGCCGCTCAAAACATTTGTCCAAGGCTTTGCTGGATACACGCGGACACAAGAAGGACTCGCTAGCTACAACGTCGAGGCGCAACATCCGGAGTTGTTCCATCGACCAGCACGCTTTTGGTCACGCAACGCGATCGGCGTAGATGTGGCGCAGCGGGGTTCGTTTAGAGATGTGTACGAGCACATGCGCGAACTCAACTTTAACGAGCATTTTTCGTTTGGGGTCGCGGCCAAGGTAAAGCGCGGACTCATGGACACATCTAAACCCGGTGGGCTCACTAAGGACTACGTGTACTTGGCAGGGCGACGCGACATCATGGACTTTGTGGCCTCGGGTGGCGATCTGCGCGACCTCTATATCGGTAAAATTTTGTTGTCCGACCTCGGTAAATTGAAAAAGCAACCGTGGTTGGTTAAGCCCAAGGTTCTGCCACGTTTTTTGGCAGAACAAGCGTAGACTCGCAGCGCGGCTGAGTGCCGGCGATGCGGCTAACGCAAAAAGAACGAGCCGCCAATAAAAATAATCGTAGCCGCGGTGATCGAGACCAGGCTGCCTACCCGTACAAAATCCCGCGCGTGGACTAAGCCCGTGCTGTGGATCAGCGCGGCAGGCGGTGTCCCGATGGGGGTCAAAAAGTCGATCGAGAGTGCCAGCGTAGTTGTTATGACGAGTGGCACCGCGGGAATACCCATTTGCGTAGCGATGCTCAACACGATCGGCACAAGCAGCGCTGCGCTCGCCGTGTTGCTCGCGATGGTAGTGAGGGCGATGGCAAACAGCATTAAGAATGCGAGGACGAGCATGGCCGGCTGGTCTTGCACCACGCTCGTGATCCAATCAACGAGTGTTTTGGTCAGTCCACTGCGCACCATCGCATCTCCGAGCGCCAATCCCCCGCCAAACAAGATCAAGGCCTGATACGGAACTTTTGCGAGCGACGCTGGCGTGAGTAAGTTGATAGCAAAACAGATGGCCGCAGCAAGTAGCGCGATCACAGCAGGTGTAATTCCGTGCAGCGGTTGTGTCAGCCAGGCGGCGATCGTTCCACCGAGGACAAGGAGCGTTCCGATCTCTTTGGCGCTCCAGGCTCGGCTCTTGGGGGTTGCAAGTTTGATGCGAGGTTGTTCTGCCGACAGTACCCGCGTCAGGATGAACCACACTGCCGGGATCAAGATGGCCACGAGCGGCAAACCAAAACTAAACCAGGTCGTAAACGAAATCTCGTGTCCCGCGTCGAGCAGATAGCGCAAAGCGATCGCATTGGGAGGGGTGCCGACCGGTGTAGCCATGCCACCGATTGCCGCACCCATCGCGCAGGCAAACAAAATCGACTTGGTCAGTCGCGGGGCCTTTGTGCTGAGCTTGCCGGATTTAATTACGAGCAATGCCGCGGGTAGGAGCAACGAGACCGTCGCGGTGTTGCTGATCCACATGCCGAGGAGCGCTGCAACGATCAAAAAACCAAAGACCATTCCTCGAGCGGACCCTTTGGTGAGCTTGTTGAGGAGCCGCGAGACGCGTAAGTCGACACCGTTGTGCGCGAGCGCCAATGCAATCACAAACGACCCAAAAAAGAGCGCGATAATCGGGTCGGCAAATGCGGCAAAGACCGTTTTTTGATCAGTGCTGGTGGTGAGGACCAGCAAGATCGGGATTAACAGTGCCGTTACAAAAAGCGGCGTGACTTCGGAGAGCCACAAGATTGCGACGAGCGCGAGTAGTGCCACGATCGCTTGCTGGTCGCCTGCCATGTCGAACGGGGCCACCATGAGCGCTACGTACACGACAAAGGCCAGCACTACGAGCGCTTCTTTACGCCAGACGGGTTGAGCCTCCTTTTGGTTCATCCTGGCTATGATAGCGTACTCGCATGAACGTTGTCGTAGACTCACTCCGCAGCGCCCATAACGTCGGTTCGATCTTGCGGACCGCGGACGCCTTGGGCATCAAAAAAGTGTATTTGTGCGGGACCACACCTGCACCGGTCGATCGTTTTGGCCGGGAGAACCAACGGGTTACCAAAGTCTCGCTCGGTGCGGAAAAATCTGTGGCCTGGGAGGTTCATCCAGACACTGCCACGTTGCTAGCCACGCTAAAAAAAGATGGAATGCGAGTCGTCGCACTCGAGCAGGATGAGTCGGCCGTTGAGATCTCCGGCGTTACCTTGTCCGAGGCGGATTCGACAAGAACCACCTTGGTTATCGGCCCAGAAGTCACCGGCCTCTCCCCTGTTGTCCTCGCCCTCGCCGACCAGATCGTAGAAATCCCCATGCATGGTGCTAAGGAATCTCTCAATGTAGCCGTTGCGTTCGGTATCGCTGCCTACACGTTGCTCAATCAGTCCAAGACGAGCCAAAAATAATACCGCTCAACTCCAGAAGTGCAGAGTCGAGCGGTGATCACTTGATTGCGACAACCCTACCATGGGACTTTTGAATTTGTCTCGAGATTTTTAGAGATTTTAGTTGGACAACAGAATCCCCGTGCCAAAACAACCAAAAGGTTTTTGTCGGCGTGCACTATAAAACTGTTCAGTCGACGAAAAAGTGTCCAGGTTGAGCACTTCGATCTGATTTTTTGGCACGCCCGCCTCCACAAGTTGTAAAATGTTGGCCCAAACCAAGTCTAGTCGTGCGTGCCCTGGGCGGCTTGGGGCGAGCAAGCGCTGCTGGTCTGACGTATTTGGAAACGCCGCTTGCACCTCTGCGATCAATGGCGCATCGATCTCATAGTTCTTTTGGGATATTGCCGGGCCAATCCCAACATGGATGTCTTTTGGTGAACACTTAAAGCGTTCAGTCATACCTTTGATCGCCTCTCGAGCAGCACCCGCAGCTACACCTCTTCTACCCGCATGGACCGCTCCGAGGATTTTCAACTTTGGATCGAAGAGAACGATCGGCACACAATCTGCGCTCAAAACCATAAGGGCAACCCCCGGCTCAGAAGTCAGCAGGATATCCGCGTGCTGTGGCGTTACATCCTTTGTCGACACCTCCCAAATGTGCACCCCGTGCTCCTGCCTCGCGCTAATGAGATGTGTTGGCTCAATCCCTAACTCCTCGGCTACGCGCTTGCGATTTTCCGCTACGGCGGCTTTGTCATCACCCGTGCTGTAACTCAGATTGAGCGATTCAAACGGACCTTTGCTAACCCCACCAACTCGGGTAGTCACAAAGGTTTTAACTCCGGCCTGGTTCAGCCGGCCACTAAAATGCAACAGCTCGATCACTGCCTACAGCCTAAAAAGTCGACCGACGGTTATGCCAATGACGATGGCAATACCACCCACCAATAAGACCCGCAGCGCGTTACGGAACCAATTGATCCGTGATAATCGGCCAAAGACAACACCCAGGATGAATATGGCTACCAGCGAAATGCTCACGGAGACGTAAAACGCAGTTCGAGACGAATCAAAGAAAAAGTACGGCGCAAGCGGGATAAAGCCCGTACTAAAGTACGAGACAAACATGACAAGCCCCTGAACCAGGGACCTTTTTGCGGGCGGAACACGCTTTTGGGCATATTCTTCCGCGCTGTACTCGCTCAAAAAGCTACCCATTGCCATCGAAAAACCTTCGACCAATGTATAGACAAGGCCGGTCAATAGGATCTCACGCGGCGGCACGTTGGCGATCGCAATTCCTGAGAGCAACCCAACCGTGGATACCAAACTATCCTCAACGCCAAATACAATGTTTCGCACAGAGGCTGGGTCAAACCGTTTGGAAGTTGCTTTTGCCATACGGCAATAATAGCACTCGACGCTTACCGAGAAACTTTCTTGATCGCAGTCACAAGCTCCGGGAAGTGCTCCTGCCTAAAGTGGCCTCTTCCGACAAATAACTTGAGCTCAGCCTTTGGAATTGCCTTCCTGTACCTCCTTGCTTCGTCAACGGGCACTAATGGATCGTCCTTGCTATGAAAAATGAACACCTTTTCCGCTTGCTTACTTAGGCGTTTTAATGAACCAATTTCAGCAAAATCTCTAGGGTCCTCCGTTTCGTCCGCCTTACTGAGTGGTGCGGCCAGTAAAAAAAGGGCTCTGATTCTTTTAGGAAAAGTAGCCGTAGAAAGATATTTCGCAAGGAACTGTCCGCCCATCGAATGACCAACCAAGACCACCTCGTCATTTAAAAACGGGAACACTCTTTCAAGCCACAGTTTCCATTCGATATACCTTGCGTTCATTGGATTCGGCATACGCGGCTGCAAGACCTCAAAACCGCGACCAAGTTCAGACTCCAAATAATATTTCCAGCCTTTGCGTGGCTTAAGCTTTTTTAGCGTCAGCTCCTCATTCTTTAGAAACCGAAGATAGTCGCCATATTTTGCGAACGCTGTACCTCCATGAATTACAACCACCTGCTTCTTGGGCATGATTCAACAATAGTAACCCATCTATAAAAAATAGCCGTGAATCCCGCTGTATCAGCAGAACTCACGGCACGGTCTAGCGGCGCACCCGCCGCAGCTTGGCGATCTCCTCTTCCGAGACCACCATATTGGTGTACGGACGCGGCCGAATGACGCCGAAGATTGGGTCTCCCAGGGACACGACGCCGACGATGAGCGCCGATGGCACGCAACCACCCCGACCGTCGTCCATGCCGAGGCGGGCTGTCATCACGTAGATGATCGTGCTCTCTGCGCTTCGACCTTCTCGAATCATCTGCGCGAGCGCGTCCTTGTTCGGCCAGTTCTTGAGCGGACCCAGCATGGCCGTCCGGTACCACTCGGGATGTCCGAACCAGTGAATGGCATCTGGGTCTGTGATCAATGGGAAGGCGAACTGCAGGTTGCGCTGCGAGAGCTCTCCCCCGTTGTCGTCTCCGTACCACTGCACGACGATCTCCACTTGCCCCTCGAACTCGGTGGGGCGATTGCGACAATTCAGCCCCTTGGGCTGGAGTCGCACCGTCGGTACCTCGACGAGTGTTGTGCAGACAGGATGCTCGGGCATCAGCTCGTCTAGATCGGAGGTACTGGAGCCGACCTCCACGCCTACGTCCTGCACACCGATTTCCCGATAGAGCCGGACGAACTCGCTTCCGTCGGGATCCGCCGCACAGAAGTTGCGCGACTCCGAGACCGGTGCGATGGCCAGGATGAAGGCACCCCAGAAGTTGGGGCAACCGTTCAGGCTACCCATCTCTTCCGGGTGCTTGAAGTCCAAGCGACAGTACTGGTCGTCATCGATCGTCCAGTAGATGCTCTTCAGCTCGATGATGACGGTGCCAACCTGCCGACCGTACCCGCGGAAGTGAAGAAGCAGTTGCTTCGGAAGTTGAGTCAGGGTCTTCAAGTACCGACGCATGGGTTCGTCGATGAAGACGCGATAATAGTAGTCGCTGCGGTAAGCAGGCTTAACCAACCTCTGTTCAGGCGGCCGGTTGACGTAGACCCCTGGATTGACTTTGGAGAGATCCAAGATCGCTTGTGGCACGAGGACGCCGTCGTCGACGTATTCTTTTGAGCTGGCCATTAACTGTATAACCCCCTGTCTTTGTGTATGAGCACATATCGAGTCCTCTGACGCGATACGGTAGTGTATGGCTTTTTTCTATTTAGTCAAGCGACGAGCCATCCAAAACAAAAAAGTCGCGTCACCCTGAGCGACTAACTTTCCGTTGGCTGGGGAGGAAGGGATCGAACCTTCGATGGCGGGTCCAGAACCCGCTGCCTTACCGCTTGGCTACTCCCCAAAGCAGCAAGAGGCTACCAAGTTTTGCTGGCTTTTTCAATTAAAGAGGTCTACGTTGGCAGAACAAACGCACGCCATCACCCACCATGAAGATCGCCACACACAACGTTGAGTTCCTCTTTGAGGAAGGTGAACACGTACACACCGGCCAAACCTGGAACTACACAAAGGAGTACGTGGAGGCTCGCATCGCTCACCTTGCAAAGCTTTTTAGTGAGATCGACGCTGACGTCCTTCTTTTGCAAGAGGTAGGCTCTAAAGCCGTTTTAGATCGGATCGTCAAGAAAACTGGCCTGCCCTATTCTGTTTTTTGTGCGGTCCCAGGCAACTATGGCATCGGCAACGCAGTCTTGTATAAACCAAAAGACGCAATGTGTGAGTCAGTGCCGGCGACCACGAGTCTGCCGGTCTTTTTTGAGGGCGACAAGGACGGGATCGGTGCTCGCGTCTGGTCACGCCGCGACTTTGTCCATGTAAGGACAAGCTACGCTGGCAAGCCGCTACACCTCATCGGTATTCATATAAAGTCAGGTTTTTCGATGGGGCTCAAGCGCAAAGATGGCACCGAATACCCTATGGAGACGCAAATGGAGAAAGCCGATGGCATTATTCGGTCCGAGTTCTTCCGGTTTACGCAGGCCCGCAAGGTTCGACAGGTGGTGGATGAAATTTTTGCAACTAATCCCAACGCGGCCATCATCGTTACCGGCGACTTTAATTCTGACGAGAAGTTCGTCCCCTACCGAATTATCCGAGGTGACGCCAAGAAAGCGCCAGACGCCTTATTCTCTGCCACGCACAAAGTCCCCGAGGATGAACGATTTACTTGGCTACATAAAGGCAAGGGGTTACTCATCGATCACCTACTTTACTCAAAAGTGCTCGAGCCAAAAGTCCGTGCAGTAAAAATCTTCAACACAAACCTCGGCGAGCACAAGAACCTCCCGCCTACACCGACTTTTGTTGAGAGTGACCACGCGCCGATCTCGGTCGAGCTTGCCTAGACTCCCTAATCAAGCACTAAACGCGTAGGTAACGGTGAATCGCCAGGTAGCTCGAGATGAGCCCGAGCGCTACACCAAACAAAATCTCCCCGGTAATCACCAGGGCTAAATTGTGCTGCACAAACTCGAATATTACGCTCGATGTCCCAAAAAAGGCTTCTATCTTTGGTCCGGACCAGAGAAGTATCGGCTCAATGACCGCGATAGTGACGAGGCTCGCCACAAACCCGTACAAAATACCTTCAATCAAAAACGGACCGCGCACAAAGCCGTTGGTCGCGCCTACGAGTTTCATGATGCTGACTTCCTCTCGGCGCGAGTAAATAGTTAAACGCACGGTGTTAAAGACGACCAGTACCGCGATCAAAACCAACACCACCCCGACGGCGAGTCCCCCGGTCTTAGTCCAGCGAGACAAACGCGAGAGCCGATCGATCGTGTCTCGGTTGTCGTCGTAGTTCACCCGGTCGATAATTTGGCCATCCACTTTGCCGCTCAACTGATCGTTAATGCCGGCGTACTGACTGGGGTCCTCCGCTTGCACGACCAGAGTCGTTTGCAGTGGGTTGTCGGCGAGTTCACCCAACGAGGCGTTAATGAGCGGATTATCGGCGTGCTCCAGCTTGAACTGCTCAAGCGCCTCCTCGCGCGTTATCAGCCGCACCTCAAAAACTCCCGGGATATTGCGGATCTCGGCCTCGGCGGTCGCGACCTGTTGTTCCGAGGCAAGGGGGTCAAAGTAGACACTAATATCGACCTTGCTCTGTACGCTTCGTAATGCCACACCCGTCAGTAAATTGAGCAGCAAAATCAAGCTTGCGGCGAGCAACGTGAGTGTGGTTACAAAGGTGGTTGCGACCGAGAGCCCGATGTTGCGCCAGTAGTTTTGCAAACCACTGCGAAACACGCGCCGCATCTGGATGTATTCGATCTTTTTTGGCCCCTTAGGTGCGCGTTTTTTAGCCATGTGGAAGTTGCTGTATTGCTAGTATGCCGCGGTTCTGGCTGAACCGCCATCCGCACGAGGCACTTTAGAGTAGATATTTACCTTCTTGCTCGTCCCGCACGACGCGCCCGCCGTCGATCGTAATCACATGCTTACGGAGTTTGTTAACGATATCGGCGTTGTGCGTGACCATCAGCACGGTCGTACCGCCAGCATTTATGCGCTCGAGCAAGTCGATCACCTCTTGGGCGTTAATCATGTCGAGGTTACCGGTCGGTTCATCCGCGATGAGTAATTTTGGGTTATGAATCAGCGCCCGCGCAATCGCCACGCGCTGCTGCTCCCCTCCCGACAATTGCGTCGGAAAATTATCTCGGCGCTGCTGCAATCCGACGATATCGAGAGTTTCGTTTACTTTTTGCGTGATTTTGCCGTGCGGAATATTGCCCGCCACTTCGATCGCAAAAGCGACGTTCTCAAAAACCGTCTTGCGGTCCAGCAGTTTAAAGTCCTGAAACACTACCCCAATCTGACGACGATAAAACGGCACGTGCGCACGGTGCATATCATTGACCACCCAGTCGTCTACATGGATCTCACCATTGGTCGGCCGTTCCTCCGCGATCAAGAGCCGCACGAGGGTTGATTTGCCCGTGCCGCTCATACCGACGATGGACACAAATTCACCCGTATCGATATTCAGGCTGACATTATCGAGAGCTACCACGTTGGGGTGGTAGACCTTACTGACGTTGCGAAGTGAGATCACGCGTCCACTATAGCCCAATTTTGGCTCTATTGGCAGCTGCTGCGACACGTTTTTTGCAGGTTCACCCGGGGCGACCCGGACTTTCCCCATCTTTCCCCAATTTGGCGTTGACACCGCTCTACCATGCGGCCTACAATGTGGATAAGTTAATTCCTAAACAAATTCTATGGACACAATGGATAACATGATGAACAGCGGCCCAGCAGCACCAATGATGGGCAAAAAAGTTGGCGGTAAAATGACCGTCGGTCAGTACATCGGTTTCCAAAAGAAGTACTACATGTGGCTCCTTATCGCAGCCCTTGGTGGTGCAATCCTCACCTGCTTTGGCTGGGGCTGGCTCACGTGGTTGGTACAACTCTACGGTGCCTTTGTGTTCTTCTGGTTTGGCTATCAGATGGTCAAGATGAACCGCGGCATGATGAAAGACGCCCTCATCGGTGGCGCAGTGCTCGGTGTGATCCCCTCGATCCTCCTCGGACTTGGTTGGTTCATTTACTTCGCCTTCCTCTTCCGCCCACTCGGATTCCTCGGAATCAGCGGTGGCTTTGGAATCGGCTACGGTATCGGCCAATTGATTGGCTGGATCATCGGTGGCGCGATCGGTGGCCTCGTTATGTCGCTCATCGGATTCGCAGTCGCAGGTGGCTTTTCCAAGCCAGGCGCAACCAAACAGTAGTTCTGGTTGAACCAAAAAAAGACCGCCCTAATCGGCGGTCTTTTTTGTATGTGAGCATAAAAAAATGGGGGTAGACCGTAGCCTGCCCCCATGTTGCGAATGCGAACCTAGTCGCTGACGAGAACCTTCGCGCCGCACCTGCTACAGTGTGGCATCTTGTCCACGTACTCGGGTGCCTCGGAGCGAGTTCGCTGGTGTCCCGGGTGGCCTTTCTCGCACTCTTCGGTGCGGTACTGCGCACTCGGCTTCCCCCACTCCTTGAGGAAGACGGCCTCGTCGAAGTTCGGGTTTGCCGTTCCGCACGTCATGCAGAAGTGCTGGTAGTCTTCGACGCGCCCTTTGCACCCGGAGCAGTCGGAACCTGCCGCCAGCATCTCCTTCATGCGCTTGACGGCCCGCTGCTGGTCTGCCGGTGAAAGGTTCTTGTACTTCACGAGAGTTCGTGACATTGAGACCTCCCTAACTTATTGCTTCCTCCGCCTCCGACCTCATTGCGAGAGCGGGAGCAGAGGAAACAGAAAGAACGAAACGAAGTAATCTAGCACATCTACAGTACTTTGTCAATATGGCCTCTAAAGCTTTATTTTTGGCGTTTTTGGTCAACCTCGCACTGAGCGCGCCAGTTGAGATAGCCCTCAATAAAGACCTTGAGGTCGCCACCTAAAGTTCCCTCGGTATCCGAGGTTTGCACATCTGTGCGATGATCCTTAACCATCTGATACGGGTGCAATACGTACGATCTTATTTGATTCCCCCACTCGGCGCTCTGGTAGGCTCCGCGCAGCTTACGTTTTTCGGCGTCCTGCTCTTGCTGACGACGCAGGGCCAACTTGGACTGCAACACACGCATCGCATTGGCGCGGTTCTGGACCTGGCTACGCTCGGACTGGCTAGCCGCCACGATCCCTGTCGGAATGTGCGTTAATCGGATTGCAGTCGATGTTTTGTTGACGTTTTGACCGCCTGCCCCACCGGCGCGGTACATGTCGATTTTGAGTTCATCCGGCTTGATCTCGATCGACTCACTCTTACCGATCTCTGGCAGAACCTCAACGAGCGCAAAGCTGGTCTGGCGCAGCTGGTCAGCATTAAATGGCGACATGCGCACAAGACGATGCACGCCAAACTCGCCCTTGAGATAACCATAGGCATAGGGGCCACTCACCTCAAATGTTGCGGACTTGATGCCGGCTTCCTCACCCCGCGATGTATCAAGGATACGCGCCTTAAACCCATTTTGCTCGGCGTAGCGCAGATACGTTCGTAGCAGCATCTCAGCCCAGTCCATAGCATCCACGCCTCCCGTGCCCGCGTGAATGGCCATGATCGCGCTATTAGCGTCGTACTGACCCGAGAGCAGCATTTCAAACTCGTGTTCGTCCACCTGCTTAGTGAGTGCAGCCGTACGTTTTTCGAGATCGGTCTGCATCGCTTTGTCGGCTTCTTTGTCGAGTAGGCCTGCGATTTCCGTGAGTTCTGCCGCCTCTTTTGAGAGGCCATCCCAAAGCTGCACGGTCTCTTGCAGGCGCGCTAACTCTTGCGAGAGCTCCTGGGCCTGCTCGCGGTTATTCCAAAAGTCGGGTGAACTCGACTGCCGCTCTAACTCGACGATCCTTTTTTGTTTGCCTGCGACGTCAAAGACAGTCCTGGGCGGCCAGGATTTTGCGGGAGAGTTCTTGGAGCTGTTGTTTGACGTTGCTCATGGCTTAATCATGCACTTTTTGTCCAAAAAATCAAGTCAATGGAAAGGGCCGCATCGAGTTCCGAAGCGGCCACTGACATAGCTGACGAGGGCCTAGTCAAGGATGGTGAACCGAAGCTGCTCCCAGGCTCGGCGATGACGTTCTCGAGACTTGAGCCGATCTTTCTTGAAGCGCTGCTCCAGTCGGGCCGTCTGGCGCCGCAAACGCTCAAGCTGGGCGGGCGAGAGTTCCTCCGGCGTCATGGAAATGAAGGACTCCAAATGCTTTTTGTGCACTAGCGAGCTCCTCTCTTGGTTGGGAAGGTCTAACTAAGCGAGCGGCTTGGCGATCCAGACCACGCGGGCGATTTCGTTGTCGCGGTGGCTAAAGTCGATGTTCAAATCCCCGCCTAGGGCGCGTTTGACCTCGTTACCAATCGCAACGGCAAGCTGATTCTCGGTCGTGTAGGCCTGAATCTCGTTGCCCTTATCAAGCATTTTGTAGATCCGGTCCATCGGATCCCGTCTAAAGGCACGCTCAGCGATATTCTGAACCAAATTGATCAGCTCCTCACGGTGCTGTTTGTCCATCGTATCGATTGCCGAGAACGTGACGATCCCCTCGGGCAGATCGAGCTGGGTTTTGTGACAAGCGTGACATTTGCGCGCTAAGTCAAGATTTTGTGAAAGCTGCTCGTATTTGCGTGGATCGGTGTGCCAGGATTTTCGATAAAAAATCGAGCGACAAATCGGACAAAAATACTCACCCTCAGGATTTTTTTCCTCGTCAACCTTAATACGACGCGGTTCTGCCTTAAGCTGCCGCAAAACGCTATCGTCCGGGGTATTATCTATTGCAAAATTGCTGGGGCCACTCGTGCTCGGCTTTGACATGTTAGTAGCCTAGCGCGCGGACGGCTGTTCCTGCAACTTCTTGGTACGTATTCCAGAAGCGTTCCGGGGTTGTAATCTCGGTTTCGCCGTACTGTTCGACGTCGAGGAGGTGTCGGTCGTTAGTGATTACGTAGTCGGCATCGCCGTCTTTGGCAAGCTCTAAAAACTTGTCGTCATCTGGGTCGTCGGTCGTGCCGCGTAGGTCGGAATCGGGTTCTACCAGCTCGGCTTGATCCAAAAAGTTCTCGACGAGCTGCTGATACTCTGGCTCTGTCACCAGACGACGGGTCAAACGCTCATGTTCTCGCTCGGTACGGCTCGAAATTAATGGCGTAAGTTCTCCCGCCAGGGCCAAACGCATAATGCGGACCTGATAGCTGTTGGGGTCCTTTGCGCCATCTATTAGCACGTTAGTATCGATGACAACACGAAGCATAGACATCCGGTTACATTACCGGACAAAAACGACTTGGACAAGCATATGTCACTGTGAATTTGTCGTGTCTATTGGGTCTATCGTAAAGGGGTCAGAGGTCCAAATCCCCGTGTATGTCGGCACGACCGCCGCAATCAGTCGATCCAAAAAGATACCTGCGATAAACAGGATCAAGACGACCGCTAGTACCAACCAGGCTCTGCTCATTGTTTTTTCCCCTTGGGCGCTCATGAGCCAATTGTAGCGCATTGACGCTCATGCCTCAATCGGTCACTATGGGGCGCGGCATAGGCCGACGTAGCTCAGTTGGCAGAGCGGCGCATTCGTAACGCGCAGGTCGTGAGTTCGATCCTCACCGTCGGCTCCAGCAGGTCTATTGACTCGCCGGAGCGCTAAACAAATACGTCCACCACTTTTGCAGGTTTGAGCTTGGCAGAACCTCGGCCAGCGATTTTGGCACGCTCGGTTCCGTTACGTTTGGTGCCTGAACCTCAATTACCCGCTCACCCGGCAGCTGCACGTTGAGCTTTGAGCGTGCCTCGCGCTCCTTAAAGTCATTGGACTGAAAGTACTCGATCAGGCCGGCGAGTTCTTCGTTGCGCCGCTCGAGTCGCGCGATATCCGAGCTGACCGTTGAGACCTCACGTTTGATCCTGGTTTTGCGCGCAATGTCGCGCGTCAGGGCTACGCCGATGCCAAGCAACAACACAACGCCCACGAGCACTACCCAGCGACCACCTGCCAGCATCTTTTTTGGTGACCGACTACGACGCAGCGGCAGCGGAACACTCATGCCTCGGCCTCCTCATCATCGCTCTGCGGGCCTTCGTCTTGCGCCTCCGTATCTCGTGCATCATTTTTTGGCTTGACCTGCGCGATCAGTTCAATCAGCTCCTTTGCGGACATATCGGGATGCTTGGTCTTAAACACGCGCTGCGCTTCGAGAATGATCTCATGCACTTTGCGAGGATGCGGCACGTGGTCGAGCTCAATCTTTGTAGTAGCGCTCGCCGTTGCGACATTGACGGTGCCAAAGTTGAGGGTGGTGGCCACCATACCGATAATCGAGTATGTCACGTCTTGGACGCGATCAAAGGTGGTCTCGGAGACCGTCCGTTTAAATAACCCGTGCTGATCGATATCAATAATACGCAGATCAGTGATAATAAAGCTGTCAAAGTAGTACATGATCCAGTGGTACAAAACGTAAAACAGTACGATCAGTACGATCCCAAACCACGCATATGCTCCAACCGAGCTACTAAAGAACACATCAATGAACCCAATCAAAACGCCTAGTACAACCAGTGCCAACGCCATAGGCGCAGCAATGGTCACCCAGTGCTTGCGCACAACCACGATGACGGCTTCATCTTTCTTGAGAGATTGCGTAAAATAGTCGCGAAGAGACATGCTTTCTAGAACTGTTCGTAAAACTGCAATTATAGTGCTGACCGCGATCTTGGTCGCGGGTGTCGTGATGAGCGTTCTCTTGCCTTTATTCTAGGCTGTGAGAAGTACTCTGACCCGAATATTGTACCGGATTTAGCGAGCGACCGCAGCCGCCCGTAAACCAGCCGCCAATGCCTCGCGCAACGCCTTTTGGAGCCGCGCCAGTGCCTGCTTTTTGAGGTGTGGTTTTTTGGAGGCCTCAAAAGGGGTCGCCATTTGATCCATGTAGAGCTGCTTAACCAACTCAATTTGCACGACATGCAGCCGCTTGGCTGGATTACCGTAGACGCGCGTCGTGTGTCCGCCGCTATAGGGTTTGTTACGCACGGCGTGATACCCGGCCTTAACTAAGTACAATTCTATTGCCGACACAATGGCCTCGTCGGCAGATTTTCCATTATCGTCGCCTACTGCCATATCGTTACGCTGTTCACCCGGGTCTTTAGTGTGCGACACGCCGCTACGGTTCATCCCATGACCGTCTAAATGGAGACAAAAACCAAAACGACGTAGAGCGCGTTGCTGCAATCTGATCAACTGTGCGTGGTAAGAGTTGTAATAAGTGCTTAGTAAGCGGGTGCGCTGTGCTTGCGTGTAGGGACGCAATAGTGTTGCCTGTCCACTCATTAAATGGGTCGGGATAATCGGCAACTCCGGCTTGGTCCATCCCCTGTTTACATTGACGACGTATGGATTGACGTTGGTTCGGACGGATGAACCGAGTTCAGCCACGCCGGCATAGACCAGATGGGTGAACAAATCCGTATCGAGCTGCAACAAACGCGAGTGCTCGATGTGCGAGAGGGCCTCCTGCGGGATCCACGTGCCGCTGTGCGGGATCGAGACGATCAGCGGAGAGTCTCTCTCGACTACCTCAATAATTTTGTTGCGCGCGATCGAACGTGGACGCTGCAGGACGATGTCAAAACCGTTGATTGCGCGCGAGCGCGCTCTAGTCATCAAAATCTAATTTTAGCAGCTTGCTGTATGCCTCCGGGGGCAACGTTACGTGGCCAACCGTACTGAGTCGTTTTTTACCCGCTTTTTGTTTTTCGAGCAGTTTGCGCTTGCGGGTCACGTCACCACCGTAGAGCTTGGCAGTCACGTCTTTGCGTTGAGCACTGACGGTCTCACGCGCCACGATCTTACCGCCGATCGCTGCCTGAACCGGCACGGCATACTGCTGCTTGGGCACGAGCTCCTTGAGTTTGGCGCAGAGCTGGCGACCGATCGACTCGGCACGCGGGCGAGGCACGACTGTTGTAAGAGCCTCGACGGGTTCTCCCGCCAGCAAAATATCGAGACGAACAAGATCGGCTGGCTTGTACTCGGACAGCTCGTAGTGCAAGGAAGCATAGCCGCGCGTGACGGACTTGAGCTTGTCGAAAAATCCGACGATAACATCAGCAAGCGGCATGTCGGCACGCACGATGACGCGGGTCTGATCCAAATATTCTTGGCCAGTCAGATTGCCGCGGCGCTGGGCGACAAGTTGCAGCACGTCGCCGACGTGGTTAGTCGGGGTTACTACTTCGACGCGCGCCCAGGGTTCTTGCAGGTCGGTGGTCTCGGCGTCTTCCCCGCTCTCGAGCTCGAGAGCGCTTTGGAGTTCACGGGTTTTGCCGTCTTTGGTGACGTGGTACGGGACCATGGGGGTCGTGCTCACGATATCGACGTTAAACTCGCGACGGAGTCGCTCCTGGACGATCTCAAGGTGCAGTAAGCCGAGGAACCCCATCCGGAAGCCGGCGCCGAGCGCGTTAGAACGGATCGGGTCAAAATGGAGTGAGGCATCGTTGAGCGCGAGGCGCTCAAGTCCGGCGCGCAGTTGTGGGTAGCGATCGGGATCATCCGGGAACACGGCTGCAAAGACTTTGGGCTCGGAGGGGGCGTAGCCTGGGAGCGGTTCTGCCTGCTTTTTACCGGCTGGCTCTTTATGTGCAATCGTGTCGCCAACGCGCACCAAGCGGATCTCTTTGAGGCCGGTCTCGATGTAACCGGTCAGACCAGCTGAGAGCTCCGACACGGCGGTGCGCTGCGGCTTAAAGACGCCAACGTGCTGGCTTTTGCTATCCGCGTCGGCTGCAAGTAGGCGGATGTTTTGGTCGGCCTTAAAGACACCGTCTACTACGCGAATAAAGGCGATTACACCGCGGTACGGATCAAAGATCGAGTCAAAGACGAGTGCGCGGGCGGGTTTATCGGGAGAACCTTTGGGCGCCGGGATACGCGCCACGATCGCTTCGAGCAGTGCTGGGACGTTTTCTCCCGTTTTGCCAGAGACGCGCAAAATTTCCTCGGGTTTTACGCCGAGTAATGTTACGAGTTCACCCTGGACGCGCTCAGGGTCGGCGTTGGGCAAATCGATCTTATTAATAACCGGGATGATCGTGAGGTTATTGTTGACGGCGAGTTCCGCGTTGGCCAAGGTTTGGGCTTCTATTCCTTGCGAGGCGTCGACGAGCAGCAGCACTCCCTCGACGGCGGCGAGGGTGCGACTGACCTCATAGCTAAAGTCGACGTGGCCGGGCGTGTCGATCAGGTTAAGGATGAACTCGCCGCGCGGTTCTGCCTTTGCCGTGTAGTGCATCTGAACCGGCTGCAACTTGATCGTGATCCCCCGCTCGCGCTCGAGGTCGAGCGTGTCGAGCAACTGCGCGCGCATGGAGCGCTCGGGTACGGTGCCGGTTAGCTCGATCATGCGGTCGCTCAAAGTCGACTTACCGTGATCGACGTGCGCGATGATCGCAAAGTTACGAATTTTTGAAAGGTCCTGCATGCTAGACCTTTGGTTGTTTACGCACGCGCACCGGCTTGAGTAAAAATTCGCGGTTTGGGACGTAGACGATTTCGCCGTTGTCGGCGAGGAGTTTTACGGCGCGGGGTCCGATGAACCGGATCGTGCCTTGCTCGTCACCGATCTTAATGTGGTCGCCTCGCTCATATGAGGACTGACCAAGGAGCTGGATGCCGGCCAAAAAGTTGACCAGTAAATCTTGCAGCGCAAACGAAATACCAAGGGAGATCAAACCGAGTCCGGCGACGAGGCCCGTGAGGTTCACCCCGAGGATCCCGAGCGCTAAAATACAGCCGACCGTTACGATAGCCACTTGTGAGAGTCGGCCGATGAGTTGTGCGCGGCGTCTGGCGCGTCCTCGTTTTGTGAGGAACCTGGTTAGACCTGCCAACAGGATGAATACCGCCAGCACCAAAGCCGCAGCGGTGAGCGCCGGGATTTTGGCTACAAACGCGTCTGCGTAGCCGTTATAGGCCTGAATGATGAGCTGAGATACGGGCATACGCTACCTTGTACGTTACTCCTGGCGGCGGCGCAAGGACGACGTAACTTCCTTGAGTTCGTGGCCCCGAACCAGCACGTGCACGAGCAGATAGACGGCGCCGCCGCCCGCGGCAGCGACCACAACCAGCAGTAAAACTTGTGGGACCGTAGTGAGCGGTAAATAGCGCTCGAGGAGCAACATGAGACCGAGGGTCGCGCCACCCGCCGCGGCTCCCGCCACTAAGACTCGGACCAATGACCCGGCCAGTTCTCCATCGTTGAGCGAACCAAGTCGCGAGCGCAAAAACAGCACGTGGAGCAAAAAGTCCAGCACGGCCGCTAACGAAAATGCCGCTGCCAGCCCCATGACCGAGAGCCGCGGTGCCAAGAGTAACGCGGCACCGATATTAACGACCACAGACAAGATGCTAACCAAGACGGGGGTGCGCGTATCCTCTAGCGAGTAAAAGGCTCGCGCCAAAACCGGAACAGCGCTCTGCGCAAAGAGTGACAGTGCGAATACTCCAAGCGCAGCAGCAGTTACATAGGTGTCGGTAAAATCAAACGAGCCCGTCCCAAGAACCAACCGCACCAGCGGTACGCGCAAAACGATCAAAATAATGCTCATAGGCGCGATCAAGAAAAATAAGTGCCGTAGCGAGCTCACCAAGTGGGTCGTAAACAATTTTGAATCGTTTTGTGAGGCGGCTTCTGCTAAGTACGGAAATACCGCGGTTGCGAGCGACAACCCAACCAAACCGAGCGGCAAGCTCTGCATGTTAAAGGCGAGGTTGTAGGCCGACACGGTTCCACTCTCGTAGTAGGTCGCGATGGCCGTGATGACGATGATGTTGATCTGTAGCGCAGCGATGCTGACTACGCGCGGTCCAGCCAGTCGTAACACTTTGAGCACGCCTTTGTCTCGCAACGACACGCCGATGTTGTATCTAAACCCGGCTCGGATAAGCGCTGGTAGCTGAACAACTAAGTTAAGCAGTGCACCAAGGATCACTCCCCAGGCAAGACCTTGTTCTCCCCAACGCGGTACAAAAAGCGTGATACCGATAATAATCCCAACGTTGTAGAGCAACGGGGCCACCGCGTACGAGGCAAACCGTTTGGTCGCGTTGAGATAGGACGACACCACGCTCGCAATACCGAAAATAATCGGCGAGAGCAGCATGATGCGCGTGAGTCGCATGGTGAGCTCGAGTTGTTCTGCCGAAAAACCAGGAGCGATCAGCTCGACCAGTTGTCGGCTGAACACAAAGGCGATGCCTGAGAGCACGACCATGGTGATTGTAAGGAGGGTCAAGACACCGCTCGCAACACGATTAGCGTCCTCCTGTTTTTGTTTAGCAATCAAGCCGCCAACGACCGGCACAAACGCGGCCGTGAGCGCACCCAACACGAGGAGGTTGTACAAAAAGTCGGGCACCTTAAACGCGGCGTAATACGTATCAAGCGTGTCACCTGCTCCAAAAGACCCGGCGAGCAAACGGTCACGCACCAAACCAGCCACGCGCGACAGGAGCGAAAAAAGGCCAATCAGGCCGGCCGACGCTAAAATTGAACGCTTCATACGCGCCTCATTGCAACACGATACCTATCACATGATCACGGTCGAGCACCAGCTTTTGTGCAAAGAGATCTGACCCTGTCGCGCCGTTTGCGATTTTTTGCGCACCGGTCACAAACGTGATTGGTTCTGCCTCTGACGTAACCTCGAGATCAATCGCTGACTCGGCGCTGCCCGGCTGTCTCCAGATGTGGAGCTGCAGTTGGCCATCCTTGATGAGTTGCTCACGCGGCACATCGTACACAAGTGTGAGGGTGCGCTCCTCGCCCGGCTCCAGCGTGACCCAATTGGCAAAGACCGTATGGTTTGCCTCAGTGTATGACCGCGTGTTGCTATTGGGCTCCCAGCTGCTGTCTTGCTCAAGCGGCGTACCGATTGCCGCGTCGCACCCCGAACAATCATGTGCAATGAGCGCCTTAATATCAGTGTCAAAGCCACTCGCCTCGCGTAGTTCTGCACCGGCAGGTACGTACACACGTACATAGGAGCGGTTGTCCCGGTCTTTAAATTGATCGGTGCGCGTATCGGTGCGAGTGATCTCGAGCTTGTGCCTAATAAAGCGATCGCCCACCGTCACCGAGAGTGCGCGTGATTCGCTCACGTACTGGTCGGTTTTTCCGCCACCGATGTTTGCGATAACCGGTGCCACCACATCCCCTTCGCTTGGCAGAACACCGTCCGCTCCAAGCGACTGCGGCAAACTCGACAGCGTCGGATCGCCAAAAAAGATTTGAATGTCTTTACGCGAGACCGCGTGCATAAACGACTGAGCGACCTCGAGCCAACGGTCGCGGTCGAGCGCAAACACTTTGCCTAAAAATTGCTGGGTGAACTCCGGGAAAAACGTTTTGTCACGCTCCGGATCTTTGTCGGGGACTTCGTACTGCGCCTCATCAACAAAGGTGTCTTCGCTCACGGACAGATCGAGTTCATCTATATCTATTGGGCCGGTCAACGCGAGCAGCTCGGTCACCACGCGCGGATTGAGCGCAATTACACCATCAAGCCGTGGGTCACCCGTCTCGGATAAAAAGCTGAGCAATACCCGGGCGGAAGTCGGAAAATCCGCGTACCAGTTTGCATCCTGCAGCTCAAACGACTCACTGATTACATCCAGGCCTTCCGGTGGTCGCTGCTGCGAGGTTACTTGGCCGGCCGGATCATAGATACTCTTAATGTCTAATTTTTCTACTTTGCCGTGCTGCAACTTTACAAAAGCGAGCTGTCCCCAAAACCCGCCGGTCGGTCGCAACTCGTTTGGATTTTGGAAGACGACCGCGTACGTGCGAGCTGTTGTGGCACCCGCGACTTCTGCGAGCACGCTGACTAGCCCGCCGAGCGACTGGAGCTGGTCGAGCACTCCTGGCAACTGCGACTGCAACTGCGTAACTGGTTCTGCCACGCTACCCGGTAACCCCCGCGTATCAACCGCCATCACGAGTCGGCCCGCCTCGGTCAGCTCTCGTCCCACAATCTCAATATCCGGCTGAACCGCCGTAAGCACATCGGTCAGCGTTCTATTTGAGTCAGCGGTCTCGAGCGGTTGTCGCTCCACATCGACTTGCTCCCCAAGCACGGAGGAAAACTCGACACCATTAAACTCGCTTACAACCCGCGTGAGCGCCTCACCTGCAGTTGCGACGTGCACCCCAGCCTCAGCAAGATTATCCGCTGAACTCAGTGGATCCCCCGGCAATGGAGCGACAGCGGCTCGCACGCTCGTAGAAAGTTGGTCGATCTCTGCTTGGATTTGTTCAAACGAAGCAGAAGCTTTATCAAACTCCGCCAGCGCCGTAGATGGATCCTTGCTCGCAAGTGCCAGCGCAGCAGCACCGAGGGCGGACTCGGCAGAGTCGGCCTGGGCTTGGATTTGCCGTTTGGCCGCTCGACCGTTTTCGAACACAGAAAAAATTCCAATCGCGCTGGTTGATAAGACCGCGCAAATCATGAACCACGAAAGTCCAGAGCGAAATGCGCTGCGCCGCACGATTCGCAGCTTTGGCCGAACGTGTTTTTCTCGTACGGTAATTTGACCCTGCACCTGCACCTGCACCGCTGCGGTCGATTGTGTTTGCACGATTGCCTGCTGAGCCACTTCGGCCACCTGTGGAACTGCAATTTCCACAGGAGCAAGCAGCGTGGATAAATCAGGGTACTCGACCGGGCGCCTAGGTCGGAGTACTACTGCAGCCCGCGGCGTCACGTGTTTGGCACGACGAGGTGCGGGGATGTTCAGCCGATGAGTACGTACCCCGTCGAGTGTGCGTGTGCTCATACTGACCTCCTCGCCAGGGCCCGCTGGTATACCTCGAGCGTGTCATGCGCAACCATCGCCCAATCTCGGCTGAGCGCGTACGAGCGTGCCTTTGCCCCAAGACGCTGTCGGAGTGGTTGATTTACCCAGGCGATCGCCATGACACTAGCCAATTGCGAAGCATCTTGCGGATCAAAACTCAAAACCGCGTCGTGCAAAAATTCTCGCACGGGCGTTGTGCTTGAGGCGAGCACGACCGTGCCGCGCGCGGCGGCCTCCAGTGCAGGAATTCCAAAACCTTCGACCAGCCCTGGCACTACCGCCATGCGGGCGCCGTCGTAGAGTACTCGCAAGTCCGTATCACTGACCGCTCCTAAAAATCGCACGGATTTTCCGAGCTCGAGCCGATTGATCAGAGACTCCAATGCCTGCCGCTGAACTAACGTAATTGCGCCGACGAGGAGTAGTTCTGCCTGCGGGATCGATGATCGGGCGATTGCAAAGGCCTGTATCAACGTCTCGACGTTTTTGTGCGCTCTAAAGTTGCCGACGTACAAGGCGTAGGGCGAACCAATCCCAAACCGACCAAACACGCGGCTCGCCTCGTTCTCGGTTGTGACCGGCGAACAAAAGGCATCACTGATCCCATGTGGCACTACGACGATTTTGTTAGTCAATTGGTCGACACCAAAATCGCTCGAGCCGTAGGCGCGCACCAAAAAGTCGATCAGTTCATCCCGAACCAACACACTCGGTACAATAACCCGCTCGGCGCGCTGGATGGCGGATCGAAGCACGCCACTATAGGCCTGACGCGAGAGACCAGAGCGGCGACGTTCACCCGAGTAGTGTAGTGGAATGGTGTCATGAATCGTCACCACAAAGCGCCCTCTAAAAGCAATCGGCACATTAAAGTTGGTGAAGTGCACCAGGTCGAACTGCTCGCGACTAAAGCGGGCCGGCAAAATGAGTTGCTCGGACCAACTGTAAATCTGCTCAGGAGCGATGCGATATGGAATGCTGGGGTGTCTGACGTGCCACCAGGCCGCGTCGACCGGCGAGACAAAAACGGTCGGCTGAACCCCCTCTGCTGCGAGAGATTGGACCAGCTCTTCTGTATAACGGCCGATCCCTGTTATGCGCACCATCCGCGCATCGATCGCGACTCGTAACCCAGCTGCACCTGATTTTCCTCCTTGTTGCATTTTCACAAGACCTCCGCGGTTACTTGTGCGGCTGGGACGATACCGACGCCCTGTTCTGCCACTGCTTTGAGCACGGTCCAGGTTTTGATGGCGGCCTCGTGCCACGAGAACTCCGCGGCCCGCTTACGTCCGCTTGCCGCCAACCGCGCGCGCAAATCCGCATCGACTAACAACGCACTCAATCCGCGCACGATCTCGGCGGGCCGCTCAGGATCGACTAGCACGGCGCTCTCCCCTGTTACTTCTGGGAGCGAAGAGATGTTGGCGGTCAGCACGGGAATGCCAAGTTGCATTGCCTCTAAAGCAGGCAGACCAAAGCCTTCGTAGCTGGACGCACAGTAGAGCGCGGTCGCGCCAGCGAGCAAGGACCGCTTTGTTGCTTCGTTGACGTACCCCAACACATGTACCCGATCACGGGCGGCAGAGCGCGCGACCGCGCGAGCAAAGCCGCTGCCTTTCCAACCGTAGGGACCGATCAGCACAAGCTCGAGTTCAGGACTGCGTTCTGCCAAAATGCTAAATGCATCGATGAGCGAGGCGAGATTTTTTCGTGGTTCGATCGTGCCGATCGCGACGACGTAACGCCGACCGATTTTGAAGCGTCCGCGTGCAGCGGAAATATCCTCAGGGGTTGGTTGTTCAGCCGCACCCATGCCGCTGGCAAGCCCCAGCGGGACAACTGCTATGCGCTCGGGTGCGACCCCATACCACTGCACTAAATCTTGCGCGGTCGAATGTGAGTCGCAGAGCAAGTGTGTCGCCCCGGTCACAGTGCGCTGCGCATGGGTAGCGGCATGCCAAGCGCGACGCTTGAACGAGAAAAAGTTTGCGTACAGCGAGTACGACAGATCATGCACGGTCAGCACATGCGGAACATGCGGCGAGAGCGAAGTAAAATTTAAGTTGGGAGAAAACCACACATCAACACCACCGACCAACTTGTCCAACGCCGGACCCCGACCCAAGGCAGCACGCGCACTGAGCAATTTGTTAGGTCGCTTGTTCCAAACTAAGTGCGTGTTGCCGAGGTTTGATACGCCCAAATCACCGAGCGAGCGCTCCTCGGCGCCGCTCGCGTATAATCGCAATTCCAAGTCAGGTGCCACCTGCTGCAACCCCTGCACGATGTTGCGCGTGTAGACCCCAACGCCCGTTAGCTGCGGATCGATTAGTGACCGTACGTCGATGCCTACCTTTAACGCCATGGCAGCTCCAATTGGTCAACGAGTCTTTTTGTCTCTGGCTGAACACTCGACGCCACCGTTTGGCCTGGCATTCGCGGAATCAATGGCAACTGCGAACGTTCTCTGCGCGCCTGGAGCAATACTTGCCAAATCTGAGCTTTAAATCGCTCGCGTTCAAACTGTTTAGCGTGCTCCCGAATACGCACCGGATCGTAGTCGCTTGGCTCAAATGCGCGCACGGCATCGATCAAACCGTCGACCGACTGTTCACCAAAAAATACTCCGGTGACCCCGGGAACAACGGTCTCTAGCGCACCACCTTTGGCGTACGCAATGACCGGCCGACCAGCCGCCATCGCCTCAACGGTGACGATGCCAAAATCTTCTTCTTGCGGATTGATAAAGGCTTGGCAGTGGGCGTAGAGCCAGGCGCGTTGTTCATTATCAAAGCGACGCACAAACATGATGTTTGGACCGGCTATTTTGCGCAGCTGTTTGTACTCCTCACCGTCCCCCGCGATCACGAGCGGCAACCCAAGCCGGTTAAATGCCTTAATTGCGAGTGCATGCTTTTTATAGGGCCGCAACCGACCGACCATCAGGTAGTAATCGCTGGGCTGCTTAGCGATGTAAAACTGATTCCAATCAACCGGCGGATGAACCACCGTCGAATCGCGTCGATAATATTTTTTGATACGCGCCTGTGTCGTTTGCGAGTTCGCAATAAACTTATCGACCCGGTGCGAAGCCATCTGGTCCCACAACCGCAATCGGCTCAAAATTGCGGGTAAAAAAGCTCTGACCGTCCGACCGTGGTGCAAGTCCTCGGTATAGTCATGCGTGTCGTGCCATAGGTAGCGCGTCGGTGTGTGGCAGTAGCAAATGTGCAGCGTCTCTGGCTTAGTGATTACCCCTTTTGCGAAAAAGGATGAACTCGAGAGCACCACGTCAAAGCCAGAGAGGTCCAGATGCTCGATCGCGGTTGGATGCAGCGGCAAGTACCATTTGTATCGAGACACACCACCCGGGATTCGCTGCAAAAATGATGTGTGAATCTCTGCTCTTGGGAATAGTTTTTTCTTGACCACGCCGTCGTCGACCAACGTAAAAATCGGGGCATGCGGAAACATGTCGTGAAAAGCCTGTAGTACATATTCGGCCCCACCCAATTGGTTTAGGGCATCGTGCACAAGAGCAATGCGCATGAGAGAAGTGGTGCCTCGTATACTAGCAGATCTTTGGCACTTTTGTGTTCATTTTTACATGCTGGCAGAACACATTTGGTTCACTATGTAAAGTAGTCTCGTAAATAGAAAGAGGACCCGGAAGCGTTGATAGCTTCCGGGTCCGTATGGCGCGACGCTAGTGGATGCTGCGAGACACCGCGGCGTCGTAGATGGCGGCCTGGTAGGCGCGAGCAATGACGCGATCGTCAGAGCCCTCCATGGCGCCCACGACCGTGTCGAACGCACCGTGGACGTCCATGTCCGAACTCATGTACCTGACCATCTTCTCGGCCGTCTCGTTGATGAACGCGTCGATGTCGTCCTTGGTCTTGCGCATCTTGTCTCCTTGTCTGGCTTGCGGCTAGGCGATGACGATGTGGGCGACGTCCCTGATCGTGTTCTTGTACTCGAACACGACCTTGCGCTCCTCCGTGTCACGGATCTTGCCCGAGACGACGACGTAAGCCTCGCCGAAATTCTGGCGAGCGTCGAACATCTGGTTGGCGACCTCGATGGCCGCGTTCTCGATCGTGACCGCGATGTTCTTGATGGACATTCGTCCTCCTTGGTCTGTTGATCGCACGTTTTGAACGGTGTTCTGCCGGCCAAAAAGTACGATCAACGTGGGTTGTAAAGAACCTCCCTATTTGGGAACGCACAAGACTAGCAGGGTTTGGCGTAATTGTCAATCCTACCGCTTTTTTAAGGCTTGTCAGAGCCAATTAATAGAGGGCCGGTCTGCGAAGCAGACCGGCCTTTGGGTAGCGCATCAGGCGCCGGCCAACACGCGCATGCTGGTGAGGCTCTCGGCGATGACCTGCTCGTAGTGGTCTTTGCACGAGGAACTCTCACAAACCGGCACGCCAGCGAGGAGCGCCACCTCGAGGTAGTCATGGACGCGGCCCCAGATGTTCGAGAACGGAACGGCGCTCTCGTTCTCGATGAGGCTGTCGAGATGGTACTCACGAACGTGCACGGTGCTCATCTTACGGCAGTAGGCGCACTCGCCAGTTGCCTCGAGCAGCTCGTGCGACACGCTGAGCGAGAACTCGCGGTCTTCGAAGGATATGGCCAAGAGTAGTGACATAAGTCCATCCTTTCTTCGAGATACGCCGTTACACAACGTTACGCGGCAGAACGACGAGAGAGAACTACCGGCAGTGTACGCAGAAGTATCTTAAGGTCAAGTAGCAGCGACCAGTGCTCGATGTAATACGTATCAAGGCGTACTTCGTCCTCAAAATCGAGATCGCTGCGACCAGAGATGGCTGCTAAGCCCGTGATTCCTGGTTTGATTCGCAACAGCGCGCGATGATGCTTTTTATATTTCGCGACCTCTGCGGGAAGGTGCGGTCGTGGCCCCACCAGACTCATGTCGCCCTTGATTACATTGAAAAGTTGAGCCAGTTCATCCAAAGAAGTCTTTCTAATGAAGCGACCAACCGGGGTCACGCGAGGATCGTTCTTAATTTTGAATAGCGGGCCTGAGCGCTCGTTGAATTTCTGCATCTTTGGCAACAGCTTTTCTGCATTGTCGACCATGGAGCGGAATTTCAAAAGTGTAAATTCCTGGTCACGGTCGATTCGCTTTTGACGATAAAACACCGGGCCCTTTGAGCCAAGCTTAACCGCAAGCGCAAGAATGCCGAGGACCGGAGAAAGAACGACAACGCCAACGCTGGCTCCTACGAGATCGATCGTGCGTTTACCAATTCTGCCCCAGCCTTCGAGCGGTGTCTTTTTGAGTTCGACGATCGGAACTCCCGCAACGGTTGTGACGCCTATATTGGACGCCTGGGTCTCGAACAGGTTTGGAGTGTATTTAAACTTGAGGCGGCGTTCATCACAAAAATCGACGATGCGCTCAAGCGATTCTTGCGCCAGGGTCGGATCAGTGTTGATCACTTCGCTAATTCCGTGGGTCGCCATGTAGCCCTTGATCTCTTTGAGAATACGATTGGTGTCCTGGTGCGCAATGACGTCTACAACCAACACGCCTTGTGTTGGATTATCGCGCCAATTTTTGCGGAGTAGTCGGCTCGTTGCGTTCTCTCCAATCACGACGACACGATGTACGCCGCGCCCGCGCAAGCGCTGGTAGCGTTCAACCCGACGCAGAATATAGCGCGCAATGCCGACAAAAATAATCGCAAGCACCCAGGCTGCGAGCACCACAAAGCGTGACGTGTCCGCCTCTTGTCTAAAGAAAAGGATAACGATTAACGCGAGCGTGCCTGTAGAAATAGCGAGGATGGCGCGGAAGAGTTCGTCCAAAAAACGACGCTCACGTTGCTCTACATAGAGACGAGCTACGCCAAAAAAGATCAAGTACAGCGGGATTAACCAGAGGCTCGTCAGCAAAAAATCGCTAAACGGAATCGAGATCCCCGCGACCTTGAGCCCCAAAAAATCAGTGCGATAGCGCAAATACCACACAATACCCCCCGATATAAAAAGTGCCAGTGCATCCACTGGAACTAAGAGAAGGCTATAGAGCATGTCGCGGCGCTCGCTCTTCATAATTTTTTGGCTGAACGATCGATCCTAAAGCGGATCAACTTTTTTATTTTTAAATGCCAAGGTGAACCTGTAAGCCGAATTCTGTACGTTAACGACTGGCGCGAACCTGCCGTCAACGCGATGACCATCTCTCTGGGCGTGACCTCGCGGCCACGCTCGTGCGAGCTACCAATTGCTTGTTCGCTCTTGCACCAGGTAGGGTTTTTCATCACGATGTGTCACCACACCATGCCGTGAGCTCTTACCTCACGCTTTTCACCGTTTGCCTGTGACGCCCTTGCCTTGCGGCGAGTTCATCCATCGGCTGATTAGTCTCTGTGACACTGTCCCTACGCCTGCAAATCGAGAGCGCTCGAGCGAGCCCTCACTATGTACCGACGCGGTTGGCGTTACCAACTACCTGCTTCCTAGGTCTTAAAGATCTAGGGGTGTTCGGACTTTCCTCACCTATCGGCTGAACCGTTAGGCGCGATCATCCGGCTCCCCTTGGCGGACAATACTGTGCCGTAAATCGGCCCAGTTGTCAACCCATCCGGTCGAGAATGACGTTGACCATTTTGTCGGCCATCTTGTTTTGTTCTCGGCGGACATGGCTAAAGGTTATGTGCTCAAACGTGGCAGCGAGCTGCTTGGCCTGCTCAAAAAGCGGAATCAGCCCCTCGTTTTTTACGCGGTACTGGCCGTTCATTTGGCGGACGGCGAGCTCGCTATCTAATTTACAGGTTACTTTTTTTGCACCGAGTTTTTTGGCTTCTTTGAGGGCGTAGATGAGTGCGCTGTACTCCGCGTAGTTGTTGGTTTGTTCACCTAAATACTCGCCATGCTTGCTGATCAGTTTGCCCGCCTCGTCATAGATCGCAACACCCAGGGCCGAGGGGCCTGGATTGCCGCGCGCTCCCCCATCCGTAAATGTGACGACATGCTCGTACTTCATTGGACCATCGTATCAAGAATCTGTAACTCTGCACTGCGGCTGCCGCCCCAGTCGTTTTGGCGGACCTGTGCGAGTGCGTCAATCTTGGCACCGGGACCGAGATGTGCCAGCCGTTCTGCCATGCCGAATGCGATTGCTCGGCGAGTGACTTGCCCCTGGCGCAATACGAGACTTACATGTCGTTGGTCTGCACCGACACGCCGTACTACATCGATGGTGCAGTCGGCCAGCCGAACTACCGGCCGCGGATTACCCATTCCGTATGGCTCGAGCTGCGACTGAATATCTAAAAAATCGAGTGCGACTTCGTTGAGCATTAGCTCGGTGTCGTATTCGACGATGCGTGCTGGGATGGCCGCACCGCGTTTGTCGAGTGTAAATTTAATGAGGCCTTCTCGAAAAGCCGGTAGATTTTCTCGCGTGATCGTGCAGCCAGCCGCTGCGGCATGTCCACCTGCTTTGGCAAATAGAGGCCGCATCGATTCGATCGCGGCGGCAAGGTCGACGCCAGGCACACTGCGGCCCGACCCGACGCATTGTTCTCCCTCCTGCAGTACAAATACAGGCCGGTTGAACTTCTCAGCAAGTTTGCCAGCCGCTAATCCGACGACACCCTTGGGCCAATCAGCATGAGCAACAACTATAGCTGGGTCCTTGGCAAAGCGTCGGGCTTCCAAGGTAGCCGCCTCAACGACCGTGCGTGTATGCGCCTGGCGCTCGCGGTTGAGTTTGTCCAGCAGACCCGTCAGTTCGACCGCTTGCAAGGGAGCATCCGTGAGCATCAATTCGAGTGCGCGCTGAGCGTGCTCGAGTCGACCGGCTGCGTTGAGGCGTGGGCCCAGTCTAAAGCCGATTGTTTCGGCTGAGAGCGTCTCACGACCGAGGGACGCGTCGATCAAGTGCTTGAGTCCAAGTCTTCGGGTTCGGGCAAGTGTTTTGAGCCCAAAGGAAACGAGCAAACGGTTATCACCTACCAGCGGAACCATATCGCAGACTGTGGCAAGCGCTGCGAGATCGAGTGACCATTTTTCTTGACCATCTTCGATGCCGGATCGTCTGTAGAGTTCTTCCACGACCCTAAAAACCAGACCGCCCGCACACAGCGTGCGGAACTCAGCGGTCTCTGTTTTTTGCTTTGCATTAACCACCACGTACGCAGCGGGCAACGTTGGCCCCGGCTCGTGGTGATCGAGTATCACTACATCAATTTTTTGCTGTTGCAACTCCGCAACCGCAGCGTGACTCTGAATCCCGTTGTCGACCGTAACCACTAAACTCGGTTTGAGTTGCAAGATCATGGGGATCGACCCAAGTTGCAGCCCGTACCCATCGCGCTCTCGATGCGGCAACAAGGCAGCAACATCGGCCCCCACTCGCTTGAGCGCATCAACCAATAGCGCAGAACCGGTCACGCCATCCACGTCGTAATCACCAAACACAACAATCTTCTCTTTTGCCTTAATCGCACGCAGCATTCGGCCGACCGCGCGACCAAGCCCCTTAGGTGCGCGTTGTTCTGCCTGAGTCGGATTGCCATACAGACGCAGGTGCTCATAACGCGGGCTCAAAAAACGATTGGCCGCCTCAAGCGAGTCGACGCCGCGGGTCACCAATAGATGCGCGAGCCGTTCGTCACTCAGCTGAGACGCAAGAGCGGCGGTTTTTTTACCGCCTTGTGTCTCTCCCCTTTGTTTCCAGACCGATGTTCCTCGACTACTCGAGGTCGCCGGGACCGTTTGGGTTTGTGCCCCGGAGGACTTCATCACCATCTTTTACCCCGTCGCCGTCCGTATCAGAATTGAGCGAGTCGGTTCCAAACACGTCCTCTTGCTCGTTGGTCAATCGGTCGTTGTCTGGGTCACTGCTTGAGTTGCCGGTTGCTGCCGAGAGTGAGGCTGCGGTCGTCGTGCTGCCGGTTGAACTGGTGCTATCCCCACCCGAAGAACCCGTCGGTACCGTTCCGCCCGAGGAACTATTGAGGGATTGTTGGTAGGCCTGCATGCAGGTACCGTTTGGATTGAGCGTCTTTGCCTCAGCAGAGAGTGGATCATATCCGTTTTGTACCTCGGTGCCATCATCAAACGTATCGTTGTCGGTGTCTGGATCGGCCTCATCGGTACCGCAAGCTAACTCAACGCTTGCCGTCAAACCATCGTTGTCGAGATCGCTCGTATCAGGAGTGGTCGGCGTATTGTTGATCGTGTTGTTTGGAAGGTTGTTAGTCGTGTTTGGAACGTTGTTGACGGTGTTTGGAAGATTGTTGGTGGTATTCGGTAGATTATTGCTCGTATTGTTGAGCGTCGTGTTCGGCAAATTGGCTGGCTGAGGAGCCGGTCGCAAAAAGAAGAAATACACCGCGCCACCAATTGCGGCGAGAGCAAGCAAGATTACGATGATCGTCAATACAAGTTTTCCGCTGCCGCTTTTTTCTGGCATGGCAGAACCACCCATCGGCATTCCTGGTCGTGGAGGCATACCACTCATTGCTGGGGGCATTCCTGGACGGTTCATCCCGGGTGCGCCTGGTGTCGGAGGCATACCGGGGCGTGGAGCTGGGGCACCCAAAGGAGCACCCATACCTGCTGGTCGAGGCGGAACCGGAGCTGCTGGCGTTGGTCTGCTTGGAAATGGCGATGGGGACGCTGGCGGCTGGCCCATCGAGCCTGCACGCATACTTTTACCCGGAGCTATCGCCTGGCGCGACACCGGCGAGGGTGGCGGAGGTGGTAATGGCGGTCTTGGACGGTTTGGTTGAGACGGGGTTTGCCCGGGAAATGTGTCTGGCATGTGTGTAAGTATGCGGTTCTACCTGGGTGAACCGCAAGTGGATAAGTATTTAGCCTTTTTGTCAAATAGAGGCCAAAACGTCTATGAGACGCTGCGCAAAGGCCCATTCGTTGTCGTACCAGATGCCTATTTGGGCGAGTGAATCCCCTGCCACCTTGGTCATCCCTGCGTCTATAATCGCTGACTCGGTCGACTGCCGGAGATCCTGCGAGACGAGCGGGTCGTGAGTGACCCGGACGATGCCGCGCCAGGGGTGCTGACGAGAGAGTTCGCTGAGAGCTCGGTTGAGCTGGTCGGCAGTAGTTTTTTCTCGCAACTGCACGGTCATGACCGCAAGGTGCACGATCGAAGTCGGTACTCGCACACCCTGCCCTGCGTACTGTGCAATGCCGCCGGTCTTAAATAACTGCGGGATGGCGCGGTCCGTGTCGAGCGAAATTGGAATAATATTATCGAGCGCTTGGCGTCGGCGACGTTCGTGACCATGCGATTTGTCGACGACTTCTTGCGAGTGCGTGACCGACTGAACTGCAAAGAGGGTCCAGGCCTTGATCGAAAACCGCTCGCGTAGCATGCAGAGTACGGGAGCTACCGCACTGGTAGTGCAGGAGCCATGCGTAATTATCGTTTGCTCCAGTTGTTTTTTATCGGTGCCGCATACGGTGTAACCGGCAGAGTTCGAACCGTTCGACGTACCCTCGCCCGATTTGATCGGCATTTTAGGCGCGGTACTAATCAATACTTTTTTAGCACCTGCTCGGATATGCGCGTGAGCGTTCTTAGGCGTCGTAAAAGAACCTGTCGACTCGATAACTACATCAATTTTTAGTTTGGCCCACGGCAGTTTTGCGGGTTCATCCTGGTTAAACGTCTTGATCTTGTGGCTGGCCACGAGCAAATCGCTCCCGGATACGCGGATCGGCAGTGGAAAAACGCCGTACACAGAGTCGCGCTGCAAAAACTGTTGCAAATCATGTGTCGTTGCACGGTCATTAATCGCAACGAGTCGCAAGCCAGGGTAATCGCCAAGCAAGAGGATTTTTGCCGCGGCACCGCCAATACGACCGCATCCGTTGATTGCAATTCGTAGCTCCTTTTCCATCTGGCTAGCTTACCATGTTGAACCGCCTACTTTGTACGCCCCAGATACGTATCGAGCAGCAAGGTTGCGGCAACGGCATCCACGCGCTCCGCCTTAGTGGCTTGTCCAGCTGCTCGCGTTGAGAGGCGTTCGTCGACTAACTCGAGCGGTAGTTTGAGCTCGGCTTTGAGCCACTCAGCAAAATCCTCAGCGTGCTGTGTCATTGGGATCGTGGTGCCCCGCAGCGCTAACGGCCGACCAACGATCAGTTGCGTAACACCTCTCTCAGCTATGACTTTTTTGAGTTCAGCCAAGAGCGTCTCTCGTTTTGCTGGCAGAACCGCAACCGGAAAAGCCATAGACCGCTCACGATCACTGACCGCGACGCCCACAAATTTTGTACCAGGGTCGAGCGCTACAACTGCACCGCTAGAATCGAGCGTGTCAGGCATACCGATTAAAACGAGGTTAATACTTCGTGGCCGCGCTCGGTCACTAAGATCGTGTCCTCAAAATGTGCCGCGAGCGACCCATCCTTTGTGCGGAATGTCCAGCCGTCATCTGCAAGTACTACTTTGTGCGAGCCTAGGTTCACCATCGGCTCGAGTGCGATCACCATGCCAGGGACCAGCTGTATGCCGGTACCAGCAGAACCATAATTTGGAATCGCCGGCGGCTCGTGTACGGCCGTGCCGACACCGTGACCGACCAGATCACGTACAACGCCCATTTGTTCTCCCTCTACATACGACTGAACGGCGTGCCCAATGTCTCCAAGTGTGCAGCCCGGTTTAACCTTATCTATGGCGCGTGCGAGTGCGGTTCGGGTGACCGAGATGAGCTTTTTTGCATCTGGAGTTACCTTGCCGATTGGAATTGTACGGGCTACGTCCGAGAAATACCCGCGGTAACGAACCCCAAAGTCGATACCAACAACGTCGCCCGCTTTGAGCTCGCGATTGCGCGGTAATCCGTGCACGACTTCGTCATTGACCGATACGCACGTCGAGTAGGGATATTTAATGTAGCCCTTAAAGCTTGGGGCGACTTTGTGCTCTGCACAGCGTTTTTCTGCCAACGCATCGATCTCGAGCGTGGTCACACCTGGCTTTGCAAACGCAATTAATTCTTGCAAAATCTCGGATGCAATTTTGCACGAAACTCTAATATGTGCGATTTGGCTGGGCGACTTGATGTAGCTCATTTTGGTTTACTCGGCTGGGCAGGTACGTGCCCAAGAGCCGCTAAGACTCGCATAATCTGCTCGGAAACGCTAGCTCTCGTTCCCATCCCATTGACCACATGCAGTTGTCCCGCTTTTTTATACGCGTCAATTACCGGCTGAACTTCTTTTTTATATACCTCTAACCGCTTTTTGATGATGTGTGGCTGGTCATCCACGCGTCGAACCAATTTTCCTCCGCACTTAAGGCACTCGGCCGCATGCATGTCTTTACCTAGCGGCTTGTTTTTACAACCTACACACACTTTGCGCTCGCTAAGGCGACGCAGCGACTCTTTCTCAGGAATGTCGATTAAAATATTAATTGGGACGCGATTTGTTTTTATAAGAAGTGCATCCAGCAATTTCTTCTGGGATAAATTTCGAGGTGATCCATCGATCACGATACCCTGTGTCTTTGGGTGGTTATGTAAAAAACTTTCGAACAGTTCTCCAACGACCTTGTCCGAGACAAGCTCACCGGAGTGCACGGTTTTTTCTACACGCTTACCAAGCGCGGTTTTTTTGCGGATTTCTTCTTTAAGAATGTCCCCAGCGACAAAGTGATGCAGGCCAAACGTGTTAGCTAGCATCTGCGCTTGTGTCCCCTTGCCCGCGCCAAACGGTCCGAGCAGGTTAACGTTGAGCACATCCGTCTCGAGGAGCGGTTTCATGCAAGTAGTGTAGCTGGTTGAAGCCACAACTTAAAAGGCCCGGCGGACGCGCGGGGTGTATTCGTGTTCAACCAGTTGGGCCTCAAGCTTTTGTAATGTCTCTAAGATAACGGCGACCGCGATCAAAAGGCTGGTTCCCCCGATACTTACGGTCTGGATGTTGAAGGTTGAACGGAGCAAAAACGGCAAGACGGCAATAACGCCGAGAAAGAGTGCGCCGACCGGAACGATTCGATAGAGCACCTTAGAGATGTAGCGCATCGTGGGTGCACCCGGACGAATACCAGGAATAAAGCCGCCTTGTTTTTGGATGTTCTCCGCGATGCTTTTTGGCTCAAATACGATCGACGTGTAAAAGAAGGTAAAGAGGACCACCAATACAAAGTAGACGATCGCGTAATAGGTTTGGTTGTTGAAGAAGTTGACCACCGCGATCGACGCGTTGCGGACGGTCTCGTTATCGACGTTGGCCGTAAAGTTTGCGATCAAGCCAGGGAACAACAAAATCGAGAGTGCAAAAATGATCGGAACAACGCCCGCCTGGTTTACACGTAGTGGCAAGTGCGAAGCCGCGCCGCCAAGTGAGCCCGCCCCACGTAATTGGCGTGCGTATCTAATAGGAATATTGCGCTGTGCTTCTTGTATAAAGACGACGGCGGCTATCACGATGAGGCCCACTACCAACACCCCGAGCAACGACCCGAGATCGGACCGCTCAAATGTCGCACTCGTTTGTCGGATCTGCGTAGGGATACGGGCCGTGATTCCGGCAAAGATGAGGAGCGAGATACCGTTGCCGACACCGTATTCGGAGATGAGTTCACCCAGCCACATGACAAGGACCGCACCAGCAACCGCCACGACCAAGATCTCAGCGAGCAAGGCAGGGTTGAGGTTCTGCAAAATGTTGAGGGGCTGTCCACCCGTCTGGGCTGAACCACGGGTAAAAATCAAAATTGTTCCGTAGCCTTGGATAACCGCGAGCGGGATGGAGAGAATGCGGGTGTACTGGTTGATCTTGCGGTGACCCGCTTCGCCGCCCTCTTTTTGGAGTTCATGCAGCTTAGGAATGATCTGGGTCATCAACTGAACGATGATCGAAGCAGTGATGTACGGACCGGTACCAAGCAACACGATCGAGAGAGACGACAAACCACCACCAGCAAAGATATCGAGGAGTCCGACAAACTGGTTGTTTGAGATGAACTCAGCCAACTTGGCGGTATCGACACCTGGCAGCGGAATGTGCGCCAGCAAGCGATACAAAATCAGGATCGCAAATGTAATGAGGACCTTTTTGCGAACGTCTTTTGCGCGCAGGACTTGGAGAAGTTTCTTAAACATTGTTGCCGTTATTTGCCCGACTTAGCCGGCTTGCCCTTTGGGGCATGCGCCTTAGCCTTGGCGGCTGGATCGTAGACCGGTTTTACACCCTTTGCCTTTGGTTTTGGCATAACAACCTTACCACCAGCCTTTTCGATCTTTGCAATGGCGTTTTTGGAAGCGCCCGCTGGATAAACGGTCAATTTTTTGCTGATCTCGCCGTCGCCGAGGACTTTAAAGCCACGGTCGCTCGAGTGCACGAGACCTTTTGCAACTACCGAGCTCAAACTGACTTTGTCGCCAGACTTAAAGTTCTGGTCTAGTTCATCCAGACTTACAACTGCATCTTTTGCATGGCGGCTCGTAAAGCCACGCAGTTTAGGTGTGAGTCGGTAGAGCGGCGTGTGGCCACCTTCAAAGCGCGGTCGAACTCCGCCGCCTGAGCGAGAGTTTTGACCCTTAGTACCACGGCCTGCGGTTGTACCGAGTCCCGAACCAGTACCACGGCCCAAGCGCTTTTTGCCTGTTCGTAGTGGGTTCTGCAAATTGTGGAGTGAGTGTTCCATAGGTGTGCGCTAGCGACTACGATTTTTTACCGACACCTTGCTCGACATCCTTTTGAGCTCGCTCGGAGACCTGCACGTTGCTTTGGAATGTTCCGGTCACTTTGACACCGCGCGTAGCTGTCACCATCTCAGGTGTTTGGAGTTGCGAGAGGGCTTGGATGGTCGCCTTGACGTTGTTGGCCGCGTTGGATGAACCGAACGTCTTGGAAATAATATTTTTAATTCCTGATAGCTCAATAACCGGACGAACCGCGCCACCAGCGATGATTCCAGTACCTGGGCGGGCTGGCTTGAGCAGTACATCCGCACCACCGTAGTGCACGCGCACCTGGTGAGGAATCGTGTCATTGACGATCGAGACTTCGATCATGTTTTTGCGAGCAATACGCTGGGCCTTCTCGACCGAAGAGCTCACGTCGCGACCTTTGGCCATGCCAAAACCGATACGGCCCTTGCGATCACCCAGCACAACCGCTGCTCGGAACTTAAAGCGCTTACCACCAGCGACCACGCGAGCAACGCGGGCCAAATCGACCATCTTGTGATCGAACTCGCTCTTTGGACGTCCTCGTCCCCCGCCTCGCGGACCTCGTGGTCCTCGTTCTGGTCGGCCTCCCTGCGATTTTTTGTCGTCAAATGGCATAGCAGTATCCTACATTAAAATTTCAATCCGGCTTTGCGTGCGCCCTCAGCGACCGCAGCGATGCGACCGTGATAGGCACGACCGGCACGATCAAAGACAACTTGCTTGATGCCTTTTTTGATCGCGAGTTCTGCCAGCTTAGTGCCAGCCGCTGTGGCGCGATCCATCTTGGTCTTGCCGCCGAGCTTGCGATCCGATACCGACACGAGTGTTGCGCCCTTTGCGTCGTCAATCAGCTGGACAAACATCCCCGTGTTGCTTCGTGACGCAACCAAGCGCGGACGAACTGCCGTACCAACCACTCGAGAGCGGATGCGTCGTACGCGAGACGTGCGAATAGTTTGTTTGCGCTGCGTCTTAGAGATCATGCCGCACCTCCGGCTTCACCAGCTGCCTTTTTACCTTCTTTTTGTCGGACGTACTCGCCCAGATAGCGGATTCCCTTGCCCTTGTACGGCTCAGGTGGACGAAGTGCGCGGACTTTTGCAGCAAACGTGCCGAGCTGTTCGGCATTGTGACCGGTCAAAATGATCTGGTTCTTTTTGACGGCGGCGGCAATACCATCCGGCAGCGGTACTTCGACATCATGCGAAAAACCAAGCTCGAGCTTGAGCAGTTTACCTGCAACCGCGGCGCGATAGCCGACGCCATTTACTTCGAGCGTTTTTGTAAAACCGGTCGAGACGCCCGTGACCATACTACGGAGCAACGCGTGTGCGAGACCCCACTTAGCTGCGTCGGTGCGATTTCCTTTTTCGACCATAATCTCTTTGTCTTTTTTGAAATTCACGCCCAAGTCATCAAAGTCGCGCTTGATTTCGCCCTTTGGACCTTTGACCACAACCATACGACCCGTGATGTTCACCTGAACACCTTGTGGAATTGCGATAGGTTTTTTAGCAAGTCGTGACATGGCCGATAGAATTACCAAAGAGTACACATAATCTCGCCACCCACACCGCGTCGACGTGCTTGGCGATCGGTTAAGAGTCCCTGCGGAGTCGACAAAATCGCGATACCCATACCCTGGTTGATTCGTGGGATGTGTCGCTTGGATACGTACATGCGTTGCCCTGGCTTGCTGATGCGCTTAACTCCATTGAGTGCTGGCATTTTTTTAGGCGCTTCTCCGTATTTCAAAACCAAAACGAGCTCAGGATGCGCAGCGATCTTCTTGTCTTTTTGTTCAGCCGGCTTAGCAAGCTCCGCACTGGTCAAAAAGCCAGACTTAACCAACACGTCAGCGAGTGAGTGCTTGAGATGCGAGTACGGCATACGAACCTCGGCCTTTTGGACCAGGTACGCGTTGCGAATTCGCGTGAGCATATCTGCGATAGGGTCAGAGACGGGCATGGCTTACCAAGATGCTTTCTTAATTCCAGGCAACTTACCCTCGCTGGCGAGGCGTCTAAAATCGATTCGGCACAAACCAAACTCACGCATATATCCACGCTTACGGCCACAATACCAGCAACGACGAACCACCCGAGTCGAGAACTTGGGTTTGCGAGCGGCTGCAACTAAGAGAGATTTACGAGGCATGATTATTCGGTCTCCCCTGCAGCTTTAGTTGATGCGGCTTTAGCCTTGGCATGAGCGAGCAAGCTAGCACGATCTTCACCCGCTGTCATCTCCTCGGCTTGCTTCAAATCTGAGGCACTTTTAGCAAACGGCATGCCCAGTTCGTCAAGTAGCGCGCGGGCCTCTTTATCGGTCTTGGCGGTGGTCGAAATCGTGATCTGGATACCGTGTGTTTTTTCTACCTGATCAAATGGCACTTCTGGGAACACGTTTTGCTCCTTGAGGCCGAGCGAGTAGTTGCCGTGACCATCAAAAGATTGTGGGTTGATGCCGCGGAAGTCACGCACACGAGGCAATGTCACATTGATCAGCTTGTCGAGGAAATTTTCCATGCGGTCGCCACGCAGTGTGGTTTGCAAACCAACAACCTGACCTTGGCGCAACTTAAATGACGCGATCGATTTTTTAGCACGGCGGATTGCCGGCTGTTGACCGGTAATTTTGCGAAGCGTCTCGACGGCGATGTCACGCGTCTTTTCGTCGTCGACACGTCCGGTTCCGACCGAAACGATCACGCTCACAAGACGAGGCACTTGGTGCGCGTTAGTGTACCCAAACTTTTTCTTGAGGTTCACCGTAATTTCTTTGTTGTATCGCTCACGTAAACGGTTCATGGCTATTTCTTAGTCTCTTTCTTAGCTTCGCCTTTGACGATCGGCTTCTTGCACTTGCGGCACACGCGGACTTTTTTAGCCTTGTCGCCTTCGCGCTGCATCTCAAATCCAACACGCGTCGGTTTGCCACAAGATGAACACACGAGTGAAACGTTAGCCAAGCTGATCGGGCCATTAAGCTCGATGCGCTGTCCCGACTCACCTTTGCGTTGCGGCTTGATGTGTCGGTAAATCTTGTTGACGCCTTCGACCACAACTAATTTTTCCGCGTCAAAGACCTGCATTACTTTGCCTTTTTTGCCGCGGTCTTTGCCTGCGCGTACTAACACTGTGTCGTTGGCCAAAATCTTGTGCATTAGAGTACCTCCGGAGCTAGTGAAATAATGCGCTGGTAACCACGATCACGAAGTTCGCGCGGAACCGGTCCAAAGATACGCGTACCACGGATATCGAATGTATCTTTAGTGATAATCACAGCGGCGTTCTCATCAAACTTAATGTAGCTACCGTCCGAGCGACGAAAATTATTGCGCTGTCGAACGATTACCGCGTGCACGACTTCCTTGCGCTTGACCACGCCGGTTGGCAAGGCTTCCTTAACAACGGCGGTCACTTTGTCACCGATGCAGGCGTAGCGTCGCTTGGCTCCTTCGTGGACGCGAATAACCTCGAGCAAACGAGCGCCCGTGTTATCTGCGACTTTTACGTTGGAGTAAATCTGGATCATGCTTTTGCCTCCTCGGTCGTAGCTGGCTGAACGGTTTTGAGATCGGCTGCTGCGATTCGCCAGCGCTTGAGCCGCGAAAATGGACGTGCCTCAACGATGGTTACCTGCTGACCAACCGTAACGGTGCCACCAGTACCGATGTGAGCATGGAATCGCTTTGATCGGCTGTAGCGCTTAAAGTACTTGGGATGGCTCAACAGCACGGTCACTTCAACCACGGCGGTCGTTGGTCCGCTGACGCGCACAACAACACCGCGCTTTGTTCGAAGCGTTTTTTTAGCTGGTGTTGCTTGTATCGTCTGTGCTTGAGCGTTCATGAGAGTTTATTTACGTTTTTGTTCTGCCAAAACGGTCATAACTTTTGCGATCGACCGGCGGAGTGCTTTGATCTCGTGCATCTTCTTGAGCTGACCGGAACGAGCCTCAAACTGCTTGGCGCGGAGTTGATCCTGGAGCTGCAGATGCAGTTTGCCAAGATCGCTCGACGTCTTTTTGCGTAGATCGGTGACTGTCAGTACGTTAGCCATGACGTTCCACCACTTTCGTTTTTACCGGCATCTTATGTCGAGCCAATTCCATCGCTTCGTACGACATTTTTTTGGACAACCCATCAACTTCGAACAAAATTCTGCCTGGACGAACTACCGCAACAAAATGATCTACGCCGCCTTTACCCTTACCCATCGGAAGTTCAGCACCCTTAGCGGTAATCGGCTTATCTGGAAAAATACGAATCCACACGCGACCACCTCGTTGCATCAAACGTGTCATGGCGCGACGAGCGGCCTCGATCTGGCGAGCGGTGATCCACGCGGCCTCGGTCGACTTAAGACCGTAGCTGCCAAACGCGAGCTCACTACCACGCTGTTCCGGTCCTTGCTTGACCGTTCCAACATGCCATTTGCGGTGTTTAACTTTCTTTGGCAATAACATGGCTAGGCTCTCCCTCCACGGGTTGGTGCGGTCAACTGGTGCTGACCGGCAACGTCTGGACGGTTAGTAGATTGTTCAACCTCGCGACCAAAACGCTTACCTTTGTAGGCCCAGACTTTAACTCCGATTGCGCCATAGGTAGTACGAGCGGTGACGCGAGCAAAGTCGACTTCGGCGCGCAGCGTGTGCAACGGAACGCTTCCTTCTACGGCCCACTCGGTACGGGACATGTCGGCGCCGTTTAAGCGGCCCGAGAGTGCCACGCGAATACCTTGCAAACCAGCGGCACGACCGCGTTCAACCGCGGATCGGAGGGCGCGACGGAATGGAATACGTTTTTCGATTTGCTCTGCCACGTTGAGACCGATCAAACGAGCGTCCTTATCTGGATCGCGGACTTCTTCGATGTTGAGCTTAACTTGTGGGCGTCCCTTAACACGGTGTGCGATCTCTTTGCGCAGTTCTTCCGCACCTGCACCACCGCGACCAATGATCACACCAGGACGGCTCGTGTAAATTGCGACCGTGATACCGCGCATCGAGCGCTCGATAATGATGCGCGACACAAAAGCGGCGCGTAGTTTTTCGAGCAACCAGTCACGCAGCTCCACATCCTCTTGGATTTGCTGCCGATACGTACGTTGATTGAACCAGCGCGACTGCCAGTCGAAGAGCGTACCGATTCTAAAGCTGACGGGGTTAACTTTGTGGCCCATTTATTTCATCTTAGTTTCGCGGATAACAGACGGTCGCTTGGGCTCTTCCTTTGCGGAATCACTCGCCTTCGCTGCTGACTTTGCTGGACGAACTGCAGCCTTTGCAGGCTTAGCGGCAGCTCGTTCAACCAAGACAACATCGATGTGACAAAAGCGTTTGCGAATACGATAGGCTCGACCTTGTGCGCGAGGCATCATACGTGGCAACTCCATGCTCTGACCCACGCGGATGGACTCGATCCAGGTTTGCTTGATGTCCATGTCGTAGTTGTGGATGGCGTTTGCTCGGGCAGAACCCAGCGCCTTACCAACTGGAACGCTGGCACGCTTGGGCAAGTTGACCAAGAGCGCCTCGGCGGCCTCAACAGAGAGACCTCGAACGAGCGACGCGATACGCTGCACTTTTTGCGGCGCCATGTGGATGTAGCGGATGTGCGCCTCGGCGCGCTTAAGCTGAGGCACCTTAGAAGCCGCGGCCTTACGCGCAACAGCACCGGCTGTAGCCGTGCTCTTTGCGCGTGTCTTTAGTTTTGGCGCGGTCTGAGTAGCCATATGATCCCCTATTTGGCCTTTCCATTAGGCTTACCGGCCGGTTTAGCACCCGCGGCTGGAGCGGCTTTAGTGCTCGGCGTGGCGCCTGGTGCGCCAGCGCCTGCCCCTGGAGCTCCTGCTGGAGCGGCCGCTGCGGCTTCTTCTTCCTTAGCCATGCGACCACCGTGACGAACAAACTTACGCGTCTTTGAGAACTCACCAAGTTTGTGACCGACCATCTGCTCAGTTACGTAGACTGGCAGGTGCTCGCGACCGTTGTGTACACCGATCGTAAAACCAACCATTTCAGGCGTAATCGTCGCTCCGCGCTTCCACGTCTTAATGACCGTCTTGCTTCCAGAACCAAGCTTTTTGAGCTTGCCGAGCAGCCGTTCGTCTATGTATGGGCCTTTTTTGAGCGATCGTGACATGGGTGAGACTCTGTAATATTTTGATCAGTTAGTCAAGTAGCAGTTTGGGCTATTTGACCTTTAATTTGCCCTTGCGAGGCTTAACGATAAACCGGTTCGATTTCTTTCCAGGACGGCGCGTCTTAACACCCAATGCAGGCTTACCCCACGGGGTCTTAGGATGCTTGAGACCGATTGGCGAGTGACCTTCACCTCCACCGTGGGGGTGATCGACCGGGTTCATGTTCTTACCTTTTACCGTCGGGCGAACACCGAGCCAACGCATACGACCAGCCTTACTCTTGCGTTCGTTTGCGTGGTCAAGGTTTGAGATCTGTCCGATCGATGCAAGTGCTTCTTTATTGAACAGACGAACTTCACCAGATGGCATCTTGATGTGGACGTACTCGCCTTCTTTAGCGGCGATGGTGGCTTGGTTACCGGCGCTGCGGGCAACCTTGGCGCCCTTGCCCGGCTCCAACTCGATCTGGGAAATCACAATGCCCGTCGGAATATGCTTGAGCGGCATACGGTTACCCGGGTTGAGGTCGATCTTTTTGCGGCTCGACATGACGGTCGCGCCTACAGCCAGACCTTCGACCGCGTTGATGTAGCGACGATCGCCGTCGCGATACAACACGAGCACGATGCGGCTGGAGCGGAACGGATCGTATTCGATGCGTTCTACCTTGCCGGCAATATCAAATTTGTCCTGCAACATGTCTACAAAACGGTAGCGCTGCTTGTTGCCGCCACCCTGGTGCCGAACGGTAATCTTACCCTGGTTGTTGCGACCGCCCTGTTTAGCAAGCCCTGCAACCAACGCCTTGTGTGGCTTGCCACGGTGCATACCCGAAAAATCCGCTCCGTAGAGTTTGCGTTGTCCGTTGCTGACTGGTCGTTGAATCTTGAGTGCCATGGTCGTCTAGTTAGCGTTCCGATTCAAAAAAGTCGATGTGTTCACCCTTGGCCAGCGTGACGTAGGCCTTGCGGGCCGATGCTCGTACTCCTTGTCTAAATCCAAACGTCTTAGGCTTGCCATGCTGATTTACCATCTGCACGTTTACCGGATGAACCTGATACAGACTGGCGACTGCGCGTGCGACATCGATCTTGTTGGCGCGTGGCGTTACCGCAAACACAAACGTGCCGGTTTCTGCTAAACGAGCAGCCTTCTCTGTGACAACCGGTCCGAGGAGTATGCCGTAGGTGCGAGCGTTGCTGATGGTCTTTGCTGCTTTTGCACCCTTAACTGGGGCCGCCTTTGTAGCTTTTTTGTCGCTCGCCTTCGCGTCAGCCTTGCTGCGCTTAAGCAGTCCGCTCTTTGGAGCGGATTTAGCTTGCGCCTCTTGCTGAGCCGCGCGCTGGTCTTTTTGTTTGTTACGCTGCCAAAACCAAGCCATGACTACTCCGTGTAGGTTTTAGTAACTAAGGCCAACGCTTTTTTCTCGATCACCAAGTGCGAGTGTGCCAGCAAGTCCATAACGTTGAGGTTGGTGGCGAGCTGCGTCTTCACAGTGGCGATGTTTCGGGCGGACAATTCAACATTCTCGTTGTGCTCTGGCAGAACCAACAGCACCGAGCGCTTAACCGGCAATTTCTTGATCAACTGCGCCAATGGCTTGGTTTTAACGCTCGAGAGTGTGAGTTCATCCATAATGATGACGGCGTTATCCGCGGCGGCCTTGCTCAGTGCACCAAGAATTGCCTTGCGGCGCTCTTTGCGGTTGAGCTTGAGCTCGTAGTTGCGATTGTTGCGTGGACCAAAGACCACACCACCCTTACGCCACTGCGGCGAACGGATCGAACCCTGGCGAGCGCGGCCGGTTCCCTTTTGCTTCCATGGTTTGCGACCACCACCTCGGCGTTCTGCGCGAGTCTTGGTGTGCGCAAGAACCGATCGAGCCGCTGCGCGCTGAGCGACGACCGCTCGTGTAATCAATACAGGCGCTACTCGAATACCAAACGTCTTAGCATCGAGCACGATCGAGTCGATCTTCTTGCCGTCCATTGAGTAGACCGGTGCTTCGAGCTTTGTCGCTTTAGCTGCCGTCTTTGTCGTTTTTTTGGTAGTTTTCTTGGTCATAGCGGTCATTTCTTCACCTCAGGCTTTTTATCCGCTTGTTTCTTGGGTGCGGATTCTTTCTTTGGTTCAGCCTTAGCGCCCTCGGCTTTTGCAGGAGCAGAACTTGGCAACGCCTTGCGGTCCTTGGTCGGATTACGCACAGGCTTGCCGGTCGGAACAATAAATAACCAGCTGCGCACGGCACCTGGCAAACCACCCTTAACCAACACAAGTCGCTTGGCTGCATCAACACTGACTACTTCGAGTTTTTTGAGGGTTGCGGTTGCATCACCCATATGACCTGCCATACGACGGCCCGGCATAACGTGCTGCGGATGTCCTGAGTTGATCGCTCCTGGTGCACGCAAGTTGTCTTTGTGTCCGTGGCTAGCTGGACCTCCTTTAAAGTGATGTCGTCTAACGACTCCCTGGAAGCCCTTACCCTTAGAAGTACCGCTCACGTCAATCGCATCTCCTGCTTTGAGTGATTCGAGTTTAAAGTCGTTACCTACCTTGTATGCTTCTAACTCCTTAGCATCGACCCTAAACTCGAACAGCTCACGTGCGCTCACACCACTGGCCTTGAGATGACCGCGTTGTGGCATCGGAATGACGCGCTCAGCTTTTTTGGCATCTTCAATCAAACGCGCACCAACTTGCACGGCAGTATAGCCGTCGCGTTCGACGGTTTTTAGCGCTGTGACGCGTGCTTCTGGTATGTGCACGACAGTGACCGGAACGGTGGCTCCATCGGGAGCAAACACCTGCGTCATTCCAATTTTTTGACCAAGTAATGTAAGCATTTGACTTTGCGAGTCACCACGCCGTTCGATTCATAAACCCACCGAGTGGGCCAGAGGAACAAAACGCCCGCAAACTTGTTACATCTTGATTTCGATATCTACACCCGCTGGCAACGATAGATTCATAAGGGCATCGATCGTTTTTTGCTGGGGTTCGAGGATATCGATCAGCCGCTTGTGAATTCGCATTTCGAATTGCTCACGGCTGTTTTTATCTATAAAGGTCGACTTGTTAACTGTGTACTTGTGCTTCTCGGTTGGCAGTGGGATGGGCCCAGCGACAGAAGCGCCTGAGCGCTGAGCCGTTTCCACGATTTGCTTAGCCGATTGATCAATGACCTTGTTGTCGTAGGCTTTGATCTTGATGCGGATGCGCTGCTGCAGCCCTTCGGATCCCTTCTGTTCAGCCGTATCAGATTGTGCTTTTGCAGCAGCCATGTCCGTCTTCTAACTACTTGCTGATTTTAGTAACGACTCCGGCGCCGACGGTCTTACCACCCTCGCGGATAGCAAAACGCATCTTCTCTTCCATAGCGACGGTCTTTTGCAGTTTGACCTTGAGCTTGACGGTGTCACCCGGCATAACCATCTCGGCACCTGCTGGGAGCTCAACGTCACCGGTCACATCCGTTGTACGGATGTAGAACTGCGGCTTGTAGCCCTTAAAGAATGGCGTGTGTCGTCCACCCTCTTCCTTTTTGAGGATGTACACTTCGCTCTCAAATTCGGTGTGAGGCGTAATCGAGCCTGGCTTAGCCAAGACTTGTCCGCGCTCAACTTCCTCTTTTTTGGTACCGCGCAGGAGGATACCGGCGTTGTCGCCAGCCATACCCTTGTCGAGCTGCTTGTTGAACATCTCGATACCCGTCACAACGGTCTTGCTGGTTGGGCGAAGTCCAACGATTTCGATTTCGTCGTTGAGGTTGATCTCACCGCGTTCGATACGGCCGGTCACAACTGTACCGCGACCTTCAATCGAGAAGATGTCTTCGATCGGCATCAAGAACGGCTTGTCGGTCTCGCGCTTTGGCTCTGGGATCGACTCATCGAGGGCCTTCATGAGCTCAAAGATAGGCTCGCAGTCCTTGCAGTCCTTGGCACCTTTTTGTGCACATTCGAGCGCTTTGGTGGCAGAACCACGAATAATCTTGGCTTTGTCGCCGTCGTACTCGTATTTCTTGAGCAAGTCGCGAATCTCAACCTCGACCAAGTCGATCAGTTCTGCATCATCAACCATGTCAACCTTGTTGAGGAAGACCACGATCTGAGGCACACCAACCTGACGAGCGAGCAAAATGTGCTCACGAGTCTGAGGCATAGGACCATCAGCGGCAGAAACGACCAAGATAGCGCCGTCCATCTGAGCGGCACCCGTGATCATGTTCTTAATATAGTCAGCGTGGCCCGGGCAGTCGACGTGTGCGTAGTGACGCTTGTCAGATTCGTACTCACAGTGCGAGGTCTGAATCGTAATACCGCGCTCTTTTTCTTCAGGAGCTTTGTCGATTTCATCGTATTTAAGCGCCTTGGCGAGTCCCTTAGTGGAGAGACACGTCATGATAGCTGCGGTTAGCGTGGTCTTACCGTGGTCGACGTGACCAATAGTACCGACGTTAACGTGCGGCTTTTTACGATCAAACTTTTCTGCCATTGGATTTAGGAGTTACTTAAAAAATGAGTACCACGGCCCGTAAGCCTGTACCGGGTAGACCAAGCAATAGTACGGGATGCTCGTGGGCATGTCAATGCGGTTCTGCCTTTTCCTGCTGAACCAATACCAGACCAAGTTTTTTGATTTTGTAAAGTGGGGCGCCGCACGGATCATTGCATCTTGCCCGGCGCAGTCTAGTATGCCTCCAGGTTGGGCAATATCGGCAAAACCGCCCAAATGCACTCTTTCATCAGGGAGTACACATGCGACCGCTCACTAAGGAACAACGGCGGCGACTCGAGGCCAGGGTCCTGGCCCTCCGTAAACGAAATGTGACCTACAAGGAGATGGCGAAGCGACTCAAGCAGCCGCGCTCAAGGATCGAAACCGCCATCCGTCAACTACTCCGCAACGGTAAGATCAGCACCGTCCACATCCGACAGAAAGACCGTAGCAAGGAGCACAAGATCATCGATCTTCGCTTGTCCGACAAGTCCAACAAGGCGATCGCGGGTGCGGTCGGCCTGACTGTCAATGCCCTCAAACGCAGACTCACTGCCTTATTGGAGACGGGGCAGGTACAACGGCGTATGGGAGGTCGAGTGGCTACCCCGCTCGACAAAGCACTCACCTTTTGGAAGGACCTCGCCAGCGAGGATGCTCAGCAGTTCATCAAGGACAACCAAGAGCGAGTGCCCTTGGCAGAACAAGGACGTCGGTGGGGTTGTAGCGGACAACGCATCCGCAAAATCCGTCTGGAGATGACGATGCTCTACGGAGCACAGATCTTTGTGCCCAAGAAGCCCATGATCTCGACCGGAGAGTTTGCAAGAAGAGTCGGCTACGCTACCGCAACGATAGGTCACCTCTGCCAGCTCGGTGTCATCCGGGCCACACGATCCGGAAAGCGCGGTCACTACCGGATTGCAGAGGAACTCGTCCGAGAATTCGACTACATCCGTGGCAAACGGATTCTCGCAGCATAAAGCTTGAAGAACACGGCGATCCATCTGGGTCGCCGTGCAATTTTTTAGTTTGAGGCAGCAACCAACCCCACAAACAACGGGTGCGGTGTGAGCGGTCGTGACTGAAACTCCGGGTGGAATTGTGTCGCCACAAAAAACTTATTGGTCGGGAGTTCGATGATTTCAACCAGATTAGAGCCTGGATTGACGCCTGCTACCAGCATGCCCTTCTTTTGCAGCGCTGACACATACTTTGGGTTGACTTCGTAGCGGTGACGGTGCCGCTCCCAAACTACATTTTTTCCGTAGCGTTTGCGCGAAATACTATTGGGCGTAAGCCGACAGGCATAGTGTCCAAGCCGCATCGTTCCGCCAAGATCTTTTTCGGCAATCTTTTTGACTTGATCGGCCATGGTTGTGATTACAGGATATTTAGTGGCCGGATCGACTTCGGTTGTGTTGGCTTTGTTCATCCCGCAGACGTTGCGAGCGTACTCAATTACCGCCATTTGCATGCCGTAGCACAAGCCGAGATATGGAATATCGTTTTCTCGGACATATTTGATAGCTCGTAGTTTGCCCGCGACGCCACGCTTGCCAAAACCACCCGGCACGATAATCCCATCAAACCCAGAAAGCATTTTTACTTTGGCGGGTGATTTTTCAAATTCCTCTGCGTTGATCCATGTAATTTCTGGTTTACGTTTATTTGCCCAGGCACCATGCTTAATGGCCTCGATAACCGAGATGTAAGAGTCCGACAACACAAAATCACCCGTCCCAAAGTACTTGCCCACGATTCCGATCTTGGCTGGTCGCGTTACGCGCCTGATGCCCCGGACAAAGGCACGCCATTGCTTTCCATCAGTTTTACGCGGCTTGAGATTGAACTTCTCGAGTAAGCGCTTGCCCAAGTGATCGCGCTCAAAGTTAACCGGCACTTGGTAAATCGTTGAGATATCCGGCGCGGAAATAATGTCGCGCGGACTCACATTGCAAAACGTAGAGACTTTACGCTTACGTACGTCGTCGAGCGGCACCGTTGAGCGCGCCAAGATAATGTCCGGCTGAACCCCGACCGAGTTAAGCTCGCGCACAGCATGCTGAGTCGGTTTTGTCTTCATCTCGCCCACCATGCTTGGCACCGGAAAGTAGCTTACTAACATCATGGCTACTTGCTCGGGGTGCTTGAGCTTCATGATCCGAACCGCCTCGAAATACACCAGGTTTTGATACTCGCCTACCGTTCCGCCAATCTCGATCAAGACAAAATCAACTTTTTGGTGGCGCGCTACGCGCTTTATGCGGCTCTCAATCTCGTCGGTTATGTGTGGGATAACCTCAACACATTTACCGTCGTAGCCCAGGTTACGTTCCCGCTGAATGACCGACTGATAGACCATGCCGGTCGTCATGTAGTTCTCCCGGACGATATCTTGATCCAAAAAACGCTCGTAGTTACCGAGGTCTTGATCGCTTTCCAGTCCGTCTTTGGTCACAAATACTTCGCCATGTTCGGTGGGGTTCATGGTGCCCGCATCCACGTTGAGGTACGGGTCTATTTTGATCGCCGTTACCTTGTAGCCGTACTCCTTAAGAATCCGCGCGGTTGATGCGGTTGCAATTCCTTTTCCGACGCCGGACATAACTCCGCCGGCGACAAAAATAAAATTTGTCTTCATTGCCCTGGGTGGTCGTGAGGCTCAAGGCCTACTCGACCGGTTACTAATGAGAAGTTTTCCGCGACTAGCCTAGCGCTCTAACGGCCATCCGTCGAGATTAGTTATCCCCTGTTTTTCTCAATTGGCTGAACCCGAACGACGTCGGTCGGCTACTCCTTAACGCTTGGTTCAATTTGCAGCAACTCTGGGTCGATCGTGCGGCTAAAGCAGAATCGGCCAGCTTCGTGGCTCCAGTTGTCGCTGTATGGACCGTACGGCGGGTAGATCAACGTCTCTGGGCTACCTTTGTTGATGTCAGCGTAATCACGCTTAGCGGCAAATGTTGCGCAAACATCAAAGGTGAGCTCGCCCGTTTTGGTGTACTCGTAGCTCGCGTCCGATTGCGGATCTTTTGGCTGAATAAATCCGGTGACATCATTCTCAAGATCGGTAATCGAATCAGGTAGTGCCTCTTTAGTCGAGTAAAAATTGATGACTTCGCTCTGTACAGATTGCAAATCATTTACGCGGCGCTCGTCAAAGCGCTGGGCGCGTTGTTCTGCCGGAGTACCAACCAGGAAGAACCCGCCGACGATAGCGATCACGAGCAAAACCGAGCCCGTAATTGCAAAGATGCGGGGCAACATGGTTTTTGCACCGGTGCGACGCAAATCCCAGAGGTAGTAGCCAAATACAGCACCCGCAACGAGCAATACGGCCAATACCTTGAGCCCAAAGCTGGCCGACAAGCCACCGCTCAAAAAGTTGTAGACCAATACGATCAAATCCACGATCAAGGTCACGGCCGAGGCAAACAGTGTGAGGTAGACCAGCCATTTGCGGATTCCGACATTGCGCGCGGACTTGTCGCGGTTCTGCCATTTGCCGGTTAACCAGGCCATCACGATGTAGACTGGCCACACGACGATCAAAGTAGAAATGGCGGTGATCATCGAACTGCCCACGACCCCGCCCGTATAGTAGTTGTAATTAATTTGGGGATAGATCGCGTCGACGTAGTCAAACAGCAGGGCCAAGAGCGCAAAAACGGCGATGTACAACATCAAAAAGAGCAGCAGGTACGAGAAAACGTCCGCCGCGGTCGAATGTTGTGCTCTAGCTGTGCTATTTGAGGGTTGTGTCATGGTCCTACGAGTATACCATTGAGGTACTTATCAGTAATTCACCTCGAATGCAGCTCAATCAAGCCCCCGTTAGCGTCATGGTCCGCGTTAAGGACCACAAAATTTCTCGCGAATTTTATGTCGGCAAGCTCGGCCTCAAACACATCGATAAAGGCCCCATGGCCCCCGCGATATATGAGGCTGGCAATGGCACAATGATCGTCGCGTATTCGGGTGAACCAACCCACCCCGAGAGCACGATCGGCAACTTTAGCGTTGATGATGTCGAGGCCACGGTAAAAGAGCTCAAAGCAAAAGGGGTTGTATTTGAAGAATACGACATGCCGGATCTAAAAACTGTCGACGGCATCGCCACGTGGGAGAACTTTAAGTCGGCCTGGTTTAAAGATCCGGACGGCTATATATACGCGATCAACCAAAAATAATCGCGTCTAACTCAGCAACGGTCAGACAGAACAAAAAAGACCCGGCACCGAGCCGGGTCTTTTAGTTTTCAAACCTTGCTATTACTGTGAGATTTTGATCGTCTCGAGAATGCTGCGTGCTGCTGCAAAGTCAGCTAGATCACGAATATCTTTGCCTGAATTTTGCGTTGTTTCGGTGCTGCTTATATATCCGGCTATCTCAAAATCCCCAACAATATTACCACTTGTGCCGATGCCGTCGCCTATAAATTCTTCGACCGCGTTACCGTCAAACATGAGCAGCGTGGTCTCCATTGTCGTACCAAGAATCATCAATGGCTCTCCGGCTTCTGGTTCACCAGCACCAACTCCGGTGCGACACCAAATCGTTGCCGTGTCGTTTACCTTACGAATACCAACGGTCAGTCCGATATTTTTTTCCGGATTGCTGAAGGAAATCATGGCCACAGGCTCCTTACAAAAGTTCTCGTCTCCCGGATGTTGTTTAGCGAGCCAACCATCGGGGTACGTAAAAGAAATCCCCGAGCGTTCTTCCGTGATAGATTTTGAAGTGTTTACGGTTGCGGGTTCGTCATTAGTAACCGAAGTATCCTCCTGAGCGTTCGTCGTATTCACTGACGTATTTTGGGTAGTGCTTACGTTATTGGCCTCACTCTTGTTCATGTTCATGAACAGCATGGTACCGGCCGCTACTAGGGCCAGCATTGATACGATCAATGCAATCCAGGCGATTGCGCTTCCTTTTTGTTCTTCCATTGTTGTGTTTTTACGTATAAAGACACGCAAATAATAGCTCAGCAGGCTGAACCCCACAAACGGCAGGCGCTCTTCAGCCCGACAAAAAGAAAGGCCCCGCTGACATGCAGCAGGGCTTTGTAAGTGGTCGTATCACGACCTCAGATGAGTGGCACCTCTTCGATCTCGACGTAGTGGAGCACTCCACCGTCCGGTCCGGGCTGCTCCTTGACGCTCGCGCCGATCGCCACGACTGGGATGTCATTCATGTAGACGATAACCGCCGCAGGCTGATCCACAGCACGGACTTCCGACGAGTACCTGACCGTAACCTGGCCACGCTTAACGCTCTTCACTTTGGCAGTATTGGCCATGGATGAACCGCTCTTTCTGGTTAGCGTCGCGCGCGAAGCGGCGCAAAATCCTTCTCCAAGAACTCGCTGACAAACGAGAGCTCGCCGTTCTGGATCTGCCAAATGCTGACCTGCTTACCAGGATCGCAATCCCAGATCCTAAAGTTGATCCCGGCGAGTGCCAGTGCGGTTGGAATCGCGTACCAATCAGGATGGTTTCGGCGAGCCACGAGATACAGCAATCCCTCTGCGCGACGAGCCAGTTCCAGCCACCGATCACGCTGGGTCCGGTAGTTGTACGGGGCAACGAGGTATGACTTAACCACCACGTCCGTGCCGTGCAACTTGGCCATGGCTTCTACGGCCAATTGGCAACTCGGGTAGTACTTGTTGTTGTCGAGCCATGTGATGAACGTCGGCATCAAATAACTCCTTAAGGAACGCTTAATTACGCAACCCTAGCGCGGAGGTTGCCTCTGTCAAGATAGAGTCCTGTGCTCGGTTATTTCTTCTCGTCCTCGCCAGCGATTTTGCGGGCGATGTTGCCCGGAACTTCCTCGTAGTGATCAAAGGTCATGGAGTAGCTAGCGCGACCTTGCGTCATAGAGCGCAACTGGGTGGCATAACCAAACATTTCGGCCAGCGGAACCATAGCGTGAATAACCTTGATCGATTGTGGTCGGTCGATCATTTCTTGGATCTGACCTCGCTTAGCGTTGAGATCACCAACTACGTCACCCATGCTCTTGTCCGGCGTGATTACCTCGACCGCCATCATTGGCTCCAAAATAACCGGGCTGGCTTTTTTCATGGCCGCCTTAAATCCTTTTGAACCCGCGATCTTGAAGGCCGCCTCTGACGAGTCGACATCGTGGTACGAACCATCAAACAGCGTGGCTTCAACGTCCATAACCGGGAACCCAGCTACAACACCGTTGTCGAGCGATTCTTTAATACCTTTCTCAACGGCCGGGATAAATTCTTGTGGAATCACACCACCCTTAATCTTGTTGATGAACTCAAAGCCGCTACCGCGCTCTTTAGGCTTAACGCTAATCCAGACGTGACCGTACTGTCCGCGTCCACCGGTCTGCTTGATGTATTTCTCTTCGGCTTCGCCCTCGCCCTTGATGGTTTCTTTAAAAGCAACCTGCGGACGACCAATGTTAGCCTCGACTTTGTACTCGCGCTTCATGCGATCGACGAGCACGTCCAAGTGAAGTTCACCCATACCGGAGATAACGGTTTGACCGGTCTCCTCATCCGACTTAACGCGGAAAGTCGGGTCCTCATCGGCCAAGCGGCTGAGCGCGTTACCCATTTTTTCTTGATCAGCTTTGGTCTTAGGCTCGATTGCGATCGAAATAACCGGCTCTGGGAAGGTAATTTTCTCTAAAATAATGGCGTGGTCGGGGTCACAGAGGGTGTCACCGGTCGTGGTGTCCTTGAGACCAACGGCTGCAGCGATTTCTCCGGCGTACACGGTCTTTACCTCTTCGCGCTTGTTAGCGTGCAAACGAACAATGCGTCCGATACGCTCTTTTTTGCCGTTCGAGGCGTTGAGTGCGTAGGTACCGGCGTTGATTGTTCCTGAGTAGACCCGGAAAAAGACGAGCTTACCGACAAACGGATCGGCCAAGACTTTAAAGGCGAGAGCTGCAAACGGCTCAGAGTCGGAGGCTTTGCGCTCGAGGGTCTTGGTCTCGTCATCAGGATCGATTCCTTTTACTGGCGGGACGTCGAGCGGGCTTGGCAAGTAGGCCACAACCGCATCCAACAGCGGCTGAACACCAGTGTTCTTAAGGGCTGACCCACACAGGATTGGAATAATCTTGATCGACAAGACGCCTTTGCGAAGCGCTGCTCGCAACTCATCGACGGTTGGAGCCGTGCCGCCCAAGTATTTCTCCATGAGGGCGTCGTCTTGCTCGACGATCTTCTCGACTAGTCGCTCGCGGTATTCCTTAACTTTATCCTTGAGGTCCGCTGGGATTTCTTTTTCAACCACGTCGATACCCTTTTCTCCCTCGTTGTAGAGGGCTTTCTCTGAGACTAAATCCACCACACCAACAAATTTATCTTCGATACCGATCGGTAACTGGATTGGGATCGCCAACGTGCTCAGCCGGTCATTAATAGACGCGACGTCTTTATAAAAATCAGCACCGGTGCGATCGAGCTTGTTCACAAAACACATACGAGGCACCTCGTACTTGTCGGCCTGGCGCCAAACGGTCTCGGACTGGGGTTCAACACCAGCGACTCCGTCAAACACCACAACTCCCCCGTCCAGCACACGCATCGAGCGCTCTACCTCAACGGTAAAGTCGACGTGCCCCGGGGTGTCGATCAGGTTCAGCCGATGATCTTTCCAAAACAGCGTCGTAGCGGCAGCAGTAATCGTGATACCGCGCTCGCGCTCTTGCTCCATGTAGTCCATGGTTGCCTCGCCCTCGTGCACCTCACCGATCTTGTGGGTGATTCCGGCGTAAAACAACAGGCGCTCGGAGACCGTGGTCTTACCGGCGTCGATGTGCGCAATGATTCCAAAGTCTCGGACGCGCTCTAGTGGATACTTACGGATTTCTGCCATGTGATTGGAAGTGCGGGGTGAACCGGTTCAACAAATTACCAGGCGAAGTGCGCAAAGGCCTTGTTAGCCTCGGCCATGCGGTGCACGTCCTCACGCTTTTTGATGGCGACGCCCTGCTTTTGGCTGGCCTCGATCAACTCGTTGGCGAGGCGCAAGTGCATCGGCATACCTTTGCGGCTGTATGCAGCGTCTTTGATCCAGCGGAAAGCGAGGGTCACCTTGCGATCACCGCGGACCTCAATCGGCACCTGATAGTTAGCACCACCCACACGCTTAGCCTTGAGCTCAACGTTAGGGCTTACGTTTTTGATTGCGGTGTCAAAGACTTCGAGCGGCTCTTTCTTGATGCGCTCCTTAATAGTGTCAAAGGCGTCGTAGACGATCTTGCGTGCCGCACCCTTTTTGCCACGTTCCATCAAGTTATTGATAAATCGCGAGACCAACTCGTTGTTGTAGCGAGGGTCTGGGGTAATCGGTCGTTTTGGTGCACGGTTTCTACGCATGGGTCTGGATGAACAGTTTCAAAATTATTTCTTGGCTTTTTTAGCACCGTACTTGCTGCGGCTGCGGCCACGATCAGCAACGCCAGCGGTATCCAACACACCACGCACGATGTGATAGCGGACACCAGGCAAGTCCTTAACGCGACCACCACGGATCATAACGACGGAGTGTTCTTGCAAGTTGTGACCAACACCAGGGATATACGCGGTGACTTCCATACCGTTAGTAAGACGGACACGCGCAAACTTACGCAAAGCGGAGTTTGGCTTCTTTGGGGTCATGGTTCCGACTTTTACGCAGACACCACGCTTAAAGGGGCTGCCCTTTGGCAACGGGATAGGGCGCTGGTGAATAGTATTAAAAGCCCGCTGTAATGCAGGACTTTTGGACTTTGAGGCCTGCTTGTGGCGGCCCCGGCGAACTAGCTGATTAATCGTTGGCATATCGACAGAGTGAGACTCTAACAAGAACATGTTTGGAGTGCAATAGCAAGGGTAATTAGGCTGAACAGATAAAAAAATAGGTCGGGAGAATCTCGTCTCCCGACCTCTATTGAATGAACATCTAGCTACTCGAGCTCCGCGTCCAGGATCACTCCCAGAACATGGAACCGCGACCGACTGCCGACAAAACGCTTGGCGGCTTCGAGCAGCTTGCCTCGCGCCTCTCCGACATCGGCCGGGACGCGCAGCAACTTGTCGGATTGGACTCCGATCAAGAACGACTGCCGAGCGAACAACGGCTCGATCCGGTCCACGACGTCCGCATCCCTGAGCATCAGGTCGGAGTTCGTCGCGTGAGGCGTCGGCACGTTGTCGCGCGGAATGCTTCCGACGACCGCGTACGTGGCACCCCGCATCTCGATACATCCTTCTCGGACCGGACAGACCTGGAGGTCCATTTGGAGATACGAGAGGTACTTGGTGAACCCCCTGATGTAGCGAGCCGCCGCGCACCGTGCCGACTGGTAGCTCCGCTTGAGCTCTTTTTCCGACATCCTGATGCCATCCGGGTACCGCTGCTCGGCAAGGAACTCCCGCGGAGTGTCCACGGCGAACTTCAGCATTCCGTGATGCTTCAGGGCGATATCGTTCTCCCAGGCGATGGCGGGCATCGCGTAGCGAGTGACCATTTCGTCTTCAATCCGGTCGACGTTGAGACAATTGAAGCCCCCCTCCTTGAGGGCAGTACGGATCTTGCCGGCTTCGTTCCAGTCCGATCGCTTGCTGGCCCAGACGTCGTACCGGGCCTTGAGCGCCTGCAACTTGGCGTCCTGCTCGTAGTAGATCCTTCCGGACTTATCCGGACAGACCGCCATACCGAGCAGCACCAGCTGTTTGCACTGGGTGAACACGATCGCCCCAGGTGGGGGCGCACTTTTCGTTCGTCCGACCCGAGCCATCGGAGCGGAGAGATGCTCCACGTACCGCCCTTGCAACCGCTCGTTTGCCACTTGCAGCAGCGAGTGGTGCGTGACGCAGAACGAGGCCTTCTCCTTGAGCCTGTCACGATCGGACTTGACGTCCTCGAGATCGCGACGGATCTGGTTAACCTCCGTCCGCTCCTCGGACTTGCGCGTGCGCAAGTCGTAGAGTGCCTGATCGAAGACCGCGCGGTCCTTGAGAGCGTTGAACGCCTCCGAGAACCGTCGCTGGGCTTCCGTTTCCGCCTCCGACAACGTACGTGTGTCGGAGTGAAACATCTTCATCAGCTCCTTGGCAACACTCTGCGCGTACTGGTAGACCTCGTCGTTACTGAGACCCAGTCCAAGGACGCTCGCAGTGATGCCGATAGCGCTCAGGGGGTTGCGCTCGAAGAGCTTCCCCCTGAGCTGTTCCATCGACTGCATACGCTGCCTCTTTCCTAGTCGTTGTCGCCGTCGACGGAGTCGTCCGACTCGTCGGACTCCTCCGGCTCGGGGAACAGCTCCATGATGTCGACCGCGTGGGGCCGGTTGATGTTGGCCTCCCCGCTGACGGACTTCACGGCGATGCGGATCGCCTTGTTGATCACGACCTGATCGAGCTCGCCATCCATCCTGAGCCGCTCGCGGATCTCGTCGACGTTGGCGACGATGTCGTTGAGCACGCTCGAGGCGTTCTTGCCGTAGGCGAGGACGAGCTTCGCGGCCGTGTGGCCGGACAGCTTGATCTCCTGGCCAGCCTCGACGATGTCGCCGAAGAGCTCGAGAACCTCGCTGATGAGGTCCGAGACCTCCTTGAACTTGTTGGCGACGAGGTTGGTGCCGATCTCACGGCTGATCATGTCGCTCTCCTTGAGCTCCTGACCCCCCGTGAACTCCCTGAGGATGTTCCGGAACTTGGTCGGCGCGATCGGCTTCCCCTCCGCGATCTGCAGGTAGAACCCCTGCTCGAGCGGAGACGGCAGCACCGCCACGATGCGATCGCAGAGGTGCTCGGGCGTCCAGCCCATGCTCTCCGCGAGCGCCATGACGTGCGGGTTCTCCGGAATGACGAGCGACTGCTCCTGTGGCACGGTCAATGCGGTCTGATCTGACATTGTTACTTATCCCTCTGGTAAGGATCCGAACCGCTACTGCGGCGCCAATTATGGCGCATTGTGCGTACCATAAAAGTGCTTGTCTGTCAAGTAGCGTGCCCAAATGCGATAACACCCTCCGGTACGTAACCGAAGGGTGTAGATGCTAGTTTGTCTCGATGAGACTTAAGAGTGTCGTTAGGGGCGCTGGGGCTAGCCAGCGTGTTGGCGTTGGAGGCCAACTCCCCTCCCGACTACGACCGGACTAGTATCGGTCGTGCTGTCTACCACACGAGGTGGGTCTTGAGCATGAGAGCTCTCCTTACGGAAGGCCCATGCGCTCGAGAGACATTCACTTACGTGAGGCGCGATGTCGACAGCGCTGTATCGTGGACTTTCGTCAGCAGGTCTAGCCTCCCGCTAACTCCTTTGAACCTGGCCACTCATCTTCTTCAGAAGACTACTCAATCGCAGATCGTTCTCAAATACCGAGCTCTCGGACCGGTACTGACCCTGGTTCACTCGCGGGTCATGAGAACTGGCAGGCCGGGGCCTACTCAACGAGCATTGGGCGACCCCTTCGCTCGATTTACTCTAAGAGCAACTAACGGGAACGGTAGATCAGCGTAGGCAGGACGAACAGCACCCGTAGCAGCTGTTAGCAGTCGCAGTTCTGGTTGCGGGCCGTCTGGTCCGGGAGGACGCAGCTAACGAATATGTTTTGAACGTGCTCTTTCGAAATCGTTCGGTCAGACTTTTATACCGTCGCTCTTTTTGTGCGTCAAGCCGAGATCGGCACGCCTAAAATCCACGAAAACGTCACCTCAACGAGCCAGCCAAACAGACGGCCCAGTGGCGAAATGGGCAACAGGCGGTCGATAATGATCAAAGCAAAAAGGAGGAACGGACCGACGCGGTTCAGCCAACTGGATAAACTGTGCATACGTTGTGGAAGAATGGCCAGCAGCAGTTTGGAGCCGTCGAGGGGCGGGATCGGGATGAGGTTAAAGGCCAGCAGGACGAGGTTCATCAGGACGAGTGAGGACAAAAAGATAAAGATACCGCTGTCTTCGCTAAAGAGGTTGCTGGCGAGGAGGCCACGGAGTGCTAAACCAAAGACGATCACGAGGATGAGGTTTGCTGCGGGGCCGGCTAGGCCCACCAGTACGCTGCCGAGTCTCGGGTTTTTGAGATAGCGGCTGTTGAACTCGACGGGTTTACCCCAGCCAAAACCGGCGATGATTAGAAAGAGTGTTCCGAGTGGGTCGAGGTGGCGGAGCGGGTTGAGGCTGAGCCGACCTTGCGATGCGGGCGTCGGGTCCCCTTGCAGGTGCGCGGTGAGCGCGTGACTAAACTCGTGCACGGTAATGCCGACCACGAGGGCGATGACCCCGGCAAAAAAGACGAGCGGATTGGTTGAGAGTGAATCGATGGGCATAAGTTGGTTCAGCCGGCTAAACCGGTGCCCTAAGCCTACGGGAGTTGACGATTAGCCACAAGCTCGGTATTGTGGCGCGACCTATGGCACAACGCTGTGACATCTGCGGTCGCGGAGCCGGTAAAGGCAACCGCCGCAGCCATTCCAACATCGCGACTATCGTTCGACGCAAGATCAACTTGCAGCGTCGTACCGTTGGCGGTAAGCGCATGCGTATCTGTGTGAACTGCCTCAAGAGCGCCAAGATTTTGGCACCCGTTCGCGCCAAGGCCGCCAAAAAGGCAAAGGCGTAAGTTCTGCCAGAAACTAAATACTGCAAAAACAACAAACCGCCCTCGAAAATGGGCGGTCTATCGGGTTACTGTACAGACTTCCTTACAAGTCTCAAAGGTTTAAGTGGGTACGCCACACTAGGTGTTGGACGTTTTCGCCCACTCGCGTATCAACCTATGGTAGTCGATGCGCGAAGCTGGGCTCCCTGGGAGAGACAAGTGATAGCATTTGAGGAAAAGTCTAATGAACCGCTGTCAGCATACGGTCGCATGTGTGTCCGCCGGGTGAACCCTGAGTGGTGGCTTCACGCTTTTTACAACTTGGGAGAGCAATACTAATCCTTACCGCCCGACGGTCGTGCCGGCGCTCGTGCGCTGGCTATTTGAGCGTGCCAAACATGGCACCCCAGTCGGCCCGCTCGTATTCGTGCACATCTTCTGGACCAAACCAGAGATCGATTTCGTTTGAGGCTTCTTCTTTGTTACCCGATGCATGAACCACATTCCGGATACCGCGCTTCATTGCGTTTGCGAGCGCAGGGCTGTCCTTAGAAAAATCGCCGCGGATAGTTCCTGGTACCGCAAAGGCCGGCAAGGTGTTACCGATCATTTTACGAACCATATCGATCGAGTTGTGTCCTTCCCAAATCATGGAGACGATCGGGCCGGAGGTGAGGTATTCGAGGTTCCAGTTGGCAACGAGTTCACCAATCTCTTTTGGATCGTCTGTGCCGAGTTCTTTTTTGGCGTCGCGGCCAAATTTTTCGTAACTACCGAGGGTTTTTGCCCCGATGCCTTCGAGCCACTCATCCGAGGTCGGCTGGTGTTTTTGGGCAAAGGCTTTGTCGATCTGGACCATGCGGAGTGCTACGAGCTTGAGGCCGGCGCGTTCAAATCGGCTGATTACTTCGCCGACTAAGCCACGCATAACACCGTCTGGCTTAACAAGCACGACGGTTTTCTCGGAGAGTTCTGGGTTGGTTTGTGGCTTTTTTGGCATTGCAGTGACTTTTTAGCGTTTATTTGAGTTGTGCGCATCATAAGGCAGCTGGCAGAACACCGCAAATCGACGTTGGCAGCGGCGCTTTAGAGTGGGATAGAGATACTTCCCTCTCGGTCGGTGCGGTCGATCGAATAGCCATGCTTGGTAAGTCGATCTAGTGCTTCTTGCGTCGGATGGCCGTAACGGTTTTTTGCACCGACGGAAATCAAGGCACGCTTGCCGCCCACGGCTTGCAAAAAATCGTCGCCAGAACTCGTTTTACTCCCATGGTGTCCAACTTTTAGAACATCAGCGGCAATGGCAGCAGCATTTTTTAGCAGCGCGTCTTCTACCGAGAAGTCTGCATCGCCCGTTAAGAGGACCGACGTTTTACCCGTGAGCAGTCGAGCAACGATGCTCCCGTCGTTTGAGGGTTCTTTTGTATTGAGCGGCCAAAGCACGTCCAGGGTGAATCCGTCACCGCTCACTTTTGCTCCGGCGTTAAAAACCGTTTGTTCTGCCTGCTCGTTTTTGATGGACTCAAGTAGCGCGCGACCCGTGTCCGTCGTTGGCGTCGCTCCGTTGGTCGCAAACTTTTTTACACTGAACCGTTCGAGCACCGACTTGAATCCACCAATATGATCGGCGTCAAAGTGCGTCGCAATCGCAAGTTCGATCGTGCGGTCCGAGAATGGTAACTCACGTGCAAGTTGTTCAACCACCTGTGAACCGTAACCAGCGTCGATCAAAATGTCTTGCCGGTCGGGCGTCCTAATATATATGGCATCACCCTGCCCAATATCGAGCATGACGAGGCGCGGACGCGAGCGCTGCCATTCTTCCTGGGCAACTAAAAGTGCGCTCGCACAAATCGTAAGAATAATCGCGATACGTCGGACGCGTGTCATACGCTTCATGGTTGTCAGCTTGCCAGGTCGACCTTAAGGAAAGATAAAATCGCCCCGCATTTTCTCCAGCATTGCCTAGAGTTCACCCGACTTTTGCAGGGAGAACTTTAAATCGCAGGCGGGAAAAGCCTTCTCGGCGGCGAGCTCGGGTTCACAAGCCTCCTCGCAACTCCAATCGAACCACACATACGGCCCATTACTCGTAAACGAGTACGACTCGGCTTTAAAGGCCTCACAAAAGTGCCCCTCGGGTGTCGGGTTGGTAATCTGCAGCGGTCCTGCAAACGCATCGCGCTTAAATTGTTCCTCAATCTGCGCTTTTGCGATGGCGCGCACACCTTTGTGTTTGACCGCGTGGTTCAAGAACTGCTCGAGTGTCATGGTCTTGTCTTTGGCTTGTTTTTTCTCACCGAGCGCCTCTTTGACTTCCTCCTTGCCGGTTTTTTCTTTGTTCACCCGGTGGAAGCCGAGCAAGACGTCCTCGTGCTTACCAAGTTGAGTGGACTCTTTATTGAGATGCGCGCGTGGTTCAAAATTGAAAAGCCGTTCGCCAACGCCGGCTGTTTTGAGGTAGCCCGTAGCTTTGTCATGGGTCATGGGCTGGGCTTCCTCGGCACGTTGGCCATCCGTTACCGCCCACATGGCGATTTTGTCGCGACCAATCGGTTCGTAGATCCAGCCGGTGCCGCCGCACTCACCTGCAATCGCGGAGGCCATTTCAACGTCGAGCTCTTCGCCGTGTTCACCTACCACCGACCAATCCCCCTCGCGCGATACGACAAAAATCGCGCCGGCGGGGTGTTTTTCTCGGGCTAGTTCGCGCGCCTCAACCGCGGCCTCGATGGGGCTGAACTCCTCACCTTTCATGACCGCGCGCACGGCTGCACCGACCTTGCGAGGTTCTTGTTCCAGATAGAGCAAAACCGCCTTTTTCATGCGCTCATAGTAGCAAAGGTCGGTTTGCGCGCCGTTTGTGGATGAACCGCTTAGTCTGCATCGCCAACAAGAGGACGACGAGCGCTGTGCCGACGATCACCCACCCGGTTGAACCACTCAACTCAATCGCTGCGTGCGGCAACCGTGCAGCAGTTGCTGCGATACCGGTTAGCAATTGTGAGAGGTAGGCCGTGACCGTCCCGGCGAACTGGCCGACGGCCGTGTCGCCGCCAGCGAGCGCTACCGAACCGCAAGCCATAAGCAGCGGCGACAACGGTGCAGATAAATGTTGGCCG